>Ga0056909_1000001_pt1 | contig 1021723 bp, 916 predicted proteins | sample EBPBio102011_DNA_FD_62115 | JGI IMG/M metagenome (GOLD analysis project Ga0056909, IMG submission 62115) | Wastewater treatment Type I Accumulibacter community from EBPR Bioreactor in Madison, WI, USA - Reactor 1_1/10/2011_ DNA | ecosystem: Engineered > Bioreactor > EBPR > Anaerobic-Aerobic >... | reverse complement strand
TTCGGCGTGCTGCGCGGCGACGAGATCAACAACCCGGCGAAGAAAGTCGAGCACGCCCTGCAGATGATCCTGCCGTCCACCCCCGCCCACTGCGCCATGATGTTGTCCCGGCAGGTCGTGCTCCCAGCCACCAGCGGCGACAGCTACATGAATAGTCCCGGGAACAACCTGGGCAACATCCCCTACGGCGCGCTGATGGCACTGCCGCCGACGGCGAAGGGTGGACCCAACCTGGATGCCCTGGGACTTACCGCGCGCGGCAAGCGCCTGGCGGAAGCGGTGCGCGACTACGGCATCTACGCCGTCGACAGCGGCGCCTGCCCTGCGCTGCGCGCCGACCAGTACGTCCAGAATACGACGGAGCTGAAGGCTGCCCTCACCAAGATCTATCCCTTCGTTCGCATGGTCCTGAACAACAACGTGCTGGGAACGCCCACCGCCGGCGGCGGAACCGGAATCGCTCCAAACTGCGCCAACGACGCCTAGTCGCCCCCCCGCGCGGGTTGGCGTCTGAGGCGCCAAGGCGCGCCGATGCACGAACGCAAGCAGCACAAGGAGGGGCCGCGCATGATCGCGGCCCTCGTGTCTGCGAAGTTCGGGCGAGCCAAACGTCCTTGTCGCCACCGCAGCGCCCGGAGAGTCCGTTATGGAATCGAAAAATGAGGGTGGCGTCGAATTTTGCCACCGCGAGCACGTAAGTGCCGATTGGATAGACTACAATGGCCACATGAATGTGGCGTACTTCGTCCTTGTTTTTGACCACGCCACGGATGCAGCCCTTGAACAGCTTGGGCTGGATGAGAACTACCGCCAGACGACAGGATGTTCTGTTTTCGTCAGCGACATGCGGGTCCGCTACTTTCGCGAGGTGATAGCGAGCGAGGAGCTCTGGATCCGCTCCAGGCTGCTGAGCCGGGATGCAAAACGCGTCGTCATCCGTCACCAGATGTTCTGTTCCAGGTTCGATCAGGCCATCGCCAGCAACGAGGTGACGTGCGTTCATGTGGACTTGTCGCAGCGGCGCTCGGCGCCCTGGCCTCCCGCCATCGCAACCCGGCTGACCAGCGCCATCAGCCAAGACACGGAACACCGACAACCCTAGCGACCGGTCACGTTTTCGGTGGTCTCTTCGCCGCTTTCACCCGGAATTAAGCCTCTCGCCTTACGATCAGCCCATTCTTCCCGGGTGAGCAAGGAACGCCATGGGCGACCAGGTCGGCGACCCCTCGAAAAAGGCCGAAGAATACGCCAGCAGGGCGCTCGCTTTGATGGCAGAGCTCCATATTTCGCCGCATCCCGGCAATTTTGCGGTGTGGTACTGCTACTGTTCCGGTGAGTGGCCAGAGCTCAATGGCGCGCTGGACCTGCTGATCGCCAGCGGGGAGCGGCTGGATGAGCGACACGTTTCGATGATCCACCAGAAGATTTGTGGTCGGACCAATGACACCGTGCCGGTCCACCTCATCGCCGACCGCATCGAGGCCGAGTTGGCCGAGGTGCTCTGCGCTTTGGGACAAGCGGGCAAGAGCGCCCACGACTATGGGCTCACGCTGTGCTCCGCTGTCTGCGATGTCACGCCTGCCGACCCGTCCGAAGAAGTCCTCCTGGTGATCAGCCGGCTGTTGTCACGGACGCGCACCATGGCGCTGCAAAGCCGCGAGCTGGAAAAGCAGTTGCTTATGTCTTCCATGGAAATCGGGAATTTGAAGGCCGAACTGGAGGGCGCCCGTCGCGAGGCCAAAACCGATCCTCTCACCGGCCTCGCCAACCGCAAAATGCTGCAGTATGAGCTCAACCGGGCGATGGACGAAGCGGAGGAGAACAACGCACCCCTGTCGCTGCTGATGATGGATATCGATCACTTCAAGAAATTCAATGACGACTATGGCCACGTCGTCGGTGACAACGTTCTCAAGCTGATGGCCCTGGTCTTGCGCGAAAATGTGAAGGGGCAGGACATAGCGGCACGCTATGGAGGCGAGGAGTTTGCCGCGGTGCTGCCTCGTACCCGGGGTTCCGACGCCCGCAAGCTTGCCGAGACCATCCGCAAGAGAATTGCCGGAAAGAAACTTCTGAATCGTCAGACAGGTGCCCAACTCAACGCCATTTCGGTATCCATCGGCGTCGCGGAGTACAAGCCGGCAGAGCCGGCGGCGACATTCATCGAGCGGGCGGACCGTGCCCTCTATGCCGCCAAGCGCCTCGGACGCAACCGCGTTATTGCCGAGGAGGACCTTCGAGGCAATTTTTCGCCGGCGCAGCGACCCGCGGTGCTCGAGGTCTGAGCGCGGCCTCGAGAAACCCCGGTAGAACTCCCTTGACAATCGCCGGGGGATCGCCGACCGGGTCATCAATGACCCCATTCACACCCGCCGGCGTCATCCGCGGAGCGACCATCTGCTGCACTCTCAACGTGCTGTTGCTGGTCGTGCTGAACCTGCTTGGCCTTATCGGCGCCGGGCCCGCCGTGGGCATTGCGGCAACGCAGTTGATCGGCATCGCCTGGCTGGCGCGGCGCATTCTGTCGAAGCCTGTCGTCCTGACGCAAGCCGAGCAGCAGCAGATCGCGACCATCCCCCAGGAGTTTCTCGACCAGGTTCCCGACGCGGTGATCGTGCTTGATGCCGCCCGACAGATCGTGGCCGTCAACCGCCTGGCGCACGAAACCCTCGGAATCGGGCCGCTTGGCCGCGATCTGGCGCTTTCACTCCGCCATCCCGACGTCTTGTCCGCGGTCGCGGCGGTGCTGGCCGGCTCGCCGGCGGTGACCCAGGAGATCACCCTGCCGGCGCCGGTTCCGCGGACCTTCACACTCCATGCCGGCACCCTCTATGCCCGCACCCTCACTGCCGGTTCCCTTCGCGGGGACCCGTCCCCGGCATGGCAGGCTGCGAAAGTCCCGCGAGTCATGCTGGTGCTGCGCGATGAGACCCGCACCAAGCGCGCCGAGCAAAGCCGGGCGGACTTCGTCGCCAATGCCAGTCACGAACTCCGCTCCCCGCTGTCGGCCCTGATCGGTTTCATCGAAACGCTGCGGGGACCGGCCAGCGAGGACGCGGCAGCCCGCGATCGCTTTCTGGTGATTATGCAGGCAGAGGCTCACCGGATGGCACGTCTGGTTGAAGACCTGATGTCTTTGACACGGGTCGAAATCAATGAGCACGTCCCGCCGCGACATCGCGTCGACCTTGCCGAAGTTCTCTCGGTGGTCAGGGAGACACTGGCTGTGCGCGCCGAACAGCGCCAGATGACGCTGCTGCTCGATTCACCCCCTGATCTCCCGCAGGTGATCGGCGAAACTGATCAGCTCATCCAGGTCTTTCACAACCTGGTGGAAAACGCGGTGAAGTATGCGCGCACGGGAACAGAAGTAAAAATCAGCGCCTCTCCCATCGATCGCCTGCCAGGAACGCAGGCCGCAGGCGTCAAGGTGAGCATCGCGGATCACGGTGACGGCATCCCCATTATCCACCTGCCGCGCCTGACCGAGCGGTTCTACCGGGCGGATAAGGGGCGCTCGCGCCGCTTGGGTGGGACCGGCCTCGGCCTCGCAATCGTCAAGCATATCCTGAACCGCCACCGGGGTCGCCTGAGCATAGAAAGCGTGGTCGGCGAAGGCAGCACCTTCACCGTCTTCCTCCCCGCCCCACCGCCTGCGAGGAGCGATGGCGAGGGGGAGCCTGCGCCCGATCCCCCCGGAGCGTCATAAAAACGTAATCTCTCTGTCACATTACAGCAGTCAACACCAACTAGAGTGTCTGCATCGGGAATGCGCCGAACGCATCGCGCAAGTGCGCGTGCGCCCATCGGATCGGAAAAAAACCGGGAGAATTTCGATGATCAGGAAGTCTCTGGCCCTGGCGGTTCTCGCGACCGCCGTGACGACAGCTGCCGCCGAAGCACGCGATCAGATACGCATTGTGGGATCCTCGACGGTGTTTCCGTTCTCGACCCGCGTTGCCGAGGAATTTGGCCGAACCACCAGCTTCAAGACGCCGGTGATCGAGAGCACCGGCACCGGCGGCGGATTTAAGCTGTTCTGCGAAGGGGTCGGCATCGATACTGCGGATATGTCCAACGCATCGCGGGGCATCAAGAAATCGGAAGTCGAGACGTGCGCGAAAAACGGCGTCGCCGAGATCACCGAAATCAAAATCGGCTACGACGGCATCGTTCTCGCGAACTCGAAAGAGGCGCCGCAGCTGTCCGTGACCCTCGAACAGCTGTTTCTGGCACTGGCCAAGACGGTGCCGGACGGCAAGGGCGGCCTGATCGACAATCCGAACAAGATGTGGAGCGACGTTGATCCGTCGCTTCCGGCCAAAAAAATTGAAGTTCTGGGACCGCCGCCAACCTCGGGCACCCGCGATGCGTTCACCGAACTCGCCATGGAAGGCGGATGCAACAAGATCGCGGCGCTGGCGGAACTGAAGACAACCGACGAAAAGAAGCATAAGGCGGTCTGCCAGGGCATTCGCGAGGATGGCGCGTTTATCGAAGCGGGGGAAAATGACGTCCTGATCGTTCGCAAGCTCGAGGCCAACAAGAATGCTTTCGGAATCTTCGGCTACAGCTTTCTCGACCAGAATCGCGACAAAGTTCAGGGCAGTCTGATCAATGGTGTCGAGGACAGCTACGAAAACATCTCCTCGGCAAAATACCCGATCTCCCGTTCGCTGTTCTTCTACGTCAAGAAGGCGCACGTGGGCGTGGTTCCAGGGATCAAGGAATACATTGCCGAGTTCACCTCCGACAAAGCCTGGGGACCGGACGGCTATCTCGCCGACAAAGGCCTGATTGCCATGCCGGATGCCGAGCGGGCCAAGTGGCGGCAGCAGGCGCTGGCGCTTGTCAATAACGTCGGTATGTAGACGAACCCTGTCGTCCGGCTGCGACCGAAAAGCTCCGCGGTTGCAGCCGCCGGTCCGGCGGATTACCGTCGCCCGGCCATCAAGCCGGACCGGTCCGCAAAGCCGGTCGGGGTCATCGCAATGCAGCTTCTTATTCTGATCATCACCCTGATCGCGCTCTCGGCGATCGGCTATTATCTCGGACGCGCGCGCGCGGTTGCACAGACGGCGGGCCGTCCCGGCACCCTCCACTCGCTGCCGGGCTACTACGGCTGGTACGTCGTAATCTGGTGCGCCGCGCCGGCGGTTCTTCTCCTGTTTGCATGGCTCGTATTGGAGCCGCCCGTGACGCGGGCCATTCTGGTGGACAGCCTGCCGCAGGCGGCACGCGGATTGCCGCCGGAGCAGTTGGGACTACTGCTCAACGACATCCGCAACGTCCTGTCCGGCGACGTCCTGACGCGGGCTATCGACCCCGATTTGCAGGAGGCGGCGGATCGCTATGCCGCGGCGTTGCGCCTGAGCCGGCTGGCGCTGTTTGTCCTCGTCCTGACGGTCGCCATCGCCGGCCTGCTGTGGGCCCGGTCGCGCATCGTGCCGCGTCTGCGTGCCCGCAACAGAGTAGAGGCCGTCATCGTCGGTCTGCTCATCGCCAGTTCCGTGGTCGCGATTCTGACCACCATCGGCATCGTTCTCTCGCTGGTTTTTGAAGCGAGCCGCTTCTTTCTGCGGATTCCGGTCTGGGAATTCCTCTTCGGGCTGGAGTGGAGTCCGCAGATGGCGTTGCGAGCGGACCAGGTCGGCGCGTCTGGAGCGTTCGGCGCGGTGCCGCTCTTCGTCGGCACGCTGCTGATCGCCTTTATCGCCATGTGCGTGGCGATGCCGGTGGGACTGTTTTCCGCCGTTTACATGGCCGAGTATGCCCACCCCAAATTTCGGCTGGTGGCGAAACCGCTGCTGGAGATCCTCGCCGGCATCCCGACGGTCGTCTATGGCTTCTTCGCGGCGCTCACGGTTGCGCCGTTCTTCCGCAATTCCGGGGCCGAACTGGGGATCAGCGTTTCTTCCGAAAGCGCTCTCGCCGCCGGCGTCGTCATGGGCATCATGATCATTCCGTTCGTCTCCTCCCTGTCCGACGATGTGATCACCGCCGTGCCGCAATCCATGCGCGAAGGCTCGTACGGGCTCGGCGCGACCCAGTCGGAAACCATCCGCAGGGTAATTCTGCCGGCGGCGCTGCCCGGAATTATCGGCGGCTTTCTCCTCGCGATCTCGCGGGCCATCGGGGAAACGATGATCGTGGTTATGGCCGCCGGGCTGGCGGCGAACCTGACCGCCAATCCCTTCGAGGCGGTAACGACGGTGACGGTTCAGATCGCAACCCTCCTCGTCGGCGACCAGGAGTTCGACAGCCCGAAGACGCTGGCCGCGTTTGCCCTGGGGTTGGTGCTGTTCTGCGTCACCTTGATGCTGAACATCATCGCGTTGCGCATCGTCACCAAGTATCGAGAACAATATGAATAACAATATGGTGGCGGCCGAAGCTTCGCCAGCCGCCGGTTCCCGAACGAGCCCCTCCTCGGATCGGGTCGCCGCGAGCCTGAGGCGCCGATACGCGGCCGAACGCCGCTTCCGCACCTATGGGCTCATCGCCATCGGCTTTGCCGTCGCTTGCCTCGCCGTGCTGCTGTTCACCATTATTCGCACGGCCGCTCCGGCGTTCACGCAGACGATGGTCGATCTCGATGTGACGCTCTATCCGCAGGAGATCGATCCTGCCGGCACCCGCGAGCCTCTTGCCTTGTCCACCGCGGATTACCAGAAGCTGATCAGGGACGCGCTTGACGACCTTTTTCCCGATGTGACGGGTCGACAGGAACGGCGGCAGTTGATGGCGCTTCTCAGCCCCGGCGCGACATATTCCCTGCGCGCCAAGGTGATGGCGGATCCCACCCTGATCGGTCAGAGAATTCGAATTCAGGTGCCTTTCGCGGACGATTTCGATCAACTGGCGAAAGGGCGGATCGACCCGACGTCAGCTGAAGACACGCGGCGGATTTCGGACAAGCAGATCGAGTGGTTTCAACGGCTCGAGCGACGCGGGCTGGTCGAGCGCGTGTTCAACACCCCGCTCTTTACGTCCGGGGATTCGCGGTCTCCGGAACTTGCGGGAATCCTCGGCGCCCTCGTCGGCAGTATCTGGACGATGCTGATCACCCTCGCCGTTTCCTTTCCGCTGGCGATCGGCGCTGCCATTTATTTGGAGGAGTTCGCTCCGAAGAACCGATGGACGGCAATCATCGAGGTCAACATCAACAACCTCGCGGCCGTCCCTTCCATCGTCTTCGGGCTGCTCGGCCTTGCCGTCTTTCTGAATTTCTTCGGGCTGCCGCGTTCCGCGCCGCTGGTCGGCGGGCTGGTCCTGGCTTTGATGACCCTGCCGATCATCATCATCGCCAGCCGCGCCGCCTTGAAGTCCGTCCCCCCCTCGATCCGGGAAGCGGCGCTCGGGGTCGGCGCGTCGAAGGTGCAGATGGTTCTGCACCATGTCGTGCCGCTGGCAATGCCCGGGATGCTCACCGGCGCGATCCTCGGAATGGCGCACGCGCTCGGCGAGACGGCGCCGCTGCTGATGATCGGCATGGTCGCGTTCATTGTCGACATCCCGAGTGGTCCGCTCGATCCGGCGACGGTTATGCCGGTGCAAATCTATCTCTGGGCAGATGCCCCTGAGCGCGCCTTCGTCGAACGTTCGTCGGCGGCAATCGTCGTTCTGTTGGGCTTCCTCGTCTTCATGAACCTGCTTGCCGTGATCCTGCGCAGAAGCTTTGAACGGAAATGGTAGACCGGCAGAGCGCGTCTCATCGCGAGGACCTCTTTGCGAAGGATATGCCGATGAGCATCGTGCAACCACAGAACCTGGAACCATCGGCGGCGCGGGCAACAATGGCAGCTGAAGATCTTGCGAAATTCAAAACGGAAAAGGTCTGCGTCTTTTATGGCGTTAAGCAGGCCTTGAAAGACATCACGCTCAACATCCACGAGAACCAGGTGACCGCGCTCATCGGCCCGTCCGGCTGCGGCAAGTCCACTTACTTGCGCTGCCTGAACCGCATGAACGACGTCATCCCCGACTGTCGCGTCACCGGCAATATCTTGTTGGACGGCGAAGACGTCTACAGCAAGGACATGGACCCGGTGCACCTGCGGGCGCGGGTCGGCATGGTTTTTCAGAAGCCCAATCCGTTTCCCAAGTCCATTTTCGAGAATGTCGCCTACGGCCCGCGTATTCACGGACTGGCCAACGACAAGCGCGAACTTGAGAAGATCGTTCAGTCGAGCCTGGAGAAGGCCGGGCTTTGGCGGGAAGTCCACGACCGGCTGTATCAGCCCGGTACCAGCCTTTCCGGCGGCCAGCAGCAGCGGTTGTGCATCGCCCGCGCCATTGCGGTGGAACCGGAAGTGATCCTGATGGATGAACCGTGTTCCGCGCTCGATCCGATCGCCACCGCACGGATCGAGGAGCTGATTGACGAGCTGCGTCGGAACTACACCATCGTCATCGTGACCCATTCGATGCAACAAGCGGCACGCGTGTCGCAGCGCACCGGATTTTTCCATCTCGGTATTCTGGTTGAAACCGGCGCCACCGGGCAGATCTTCACCAGCCCGGTCGATCAGCGCACCCAGGACTATATAACCGGCCGATTCGGCTGATTGCGGGGATGCCCCCCGTGTATCTGGAGACGTATCCCATGGCGTCGGACCACATCGTCAAATCGTTCGATGAGCAGCTCAAGCGGCTGGAAAATCTCATCGCCGAGATGGGCGGGCTCGCCGAAGTGCAGCTCGCGGATGCCATCGAGGCGATGAGCAAGCGCGACCTGGAGCAGGCCGAGAGAATTACCGCGGCTGATCAGCGTATCGATGACCTGGAGCTGCTCGTCGATCATGAGGCCATCTCGTTGCTCGCGCTGCGCCAGCCCATGGCCATGGATCTGCGCGAGATCGTGGGCGCCCTGAAGGCGGCGGGCATGCTGGAGCGGATCGGCGATTATGCCAAGAACGTCGCCAAGCGGACGGCCGTGCTGGTGGAGATGGCCCCGGTGCCGTCGGCGCAGACGGTGGTGCGCCTGGGAGGCCTCGCCCAGGAGATGATCAAGGATGTGCTTGACGCCTATATCGCGCGCGATGCCGATAAAGCGGAGCTCGTTCGCCAGCGCGACAAGGAACTGGACGCCCTGCACACAAGCATCTTCCGGGAGCTGCTCACGTACATGATGGAAGACCCGCGGAGCATCACCGCGTGCACGCATCTTCTCTTCATTGCCAAGAATATCGAGCGCATTGGCGACCATGCCACCAACATTGCGGAAGTGGTTGAGTTTCTGGTCAACGGGCGCGTCCCTGCCGATGAGCGGATCAAGGAGGACGTTGCCAGCTTTACTCTGATTAAACCATGAACGGAGACTTCCCGATGCTCGCGACGGTGCTTTCGACGAAGCCCAGGGTCCTGATCGTCGAAGATGAGGACGCGCAGGCCGAGGTGCTTCGCTACAACTTCGATCGCGAAGGCTTCGAGGTGCTGCTTGCCGGCGACGGCGATGAAGCGATGCTCGCTGCCGAGGAGCAGCAGCCGGATCTGGTGCTCCTCGACTGGATGCTCCCCGGAACGTCCGGCATCTCGGTCTGCCAGCAGTTGCGGGCGCGGCCCGAAACTCGTGCACTGCCCATCATCATGCTGACGGCGCGAAGCGAGGAAGGCGATCGGATCCGTGGGCTGGATTCCGGTGCCGATGACTACGTGGTCAAGCCGTTCTCGCCGAGCGAGCTCGTCGCCCGCGTTCGGGCTGTGCTGCGCCGCGCCCGCCCGGCGCTGAGCGAGGAGCGGCTGGTCTGCGGTGAAGTCGTCATGGATCTCGCCACCCACCGGGTGAGCCGGGGGGGCCGGTACATTCACCTAGGGCCGACCGAGTTCCGGCTGTTGCGGCTTTTCATGGAGCGCCCATACCGCGTGTTCACCCGCGAGCAACTGCTCGACAAGGTCTGGGGGCGCGACATCCACGTGGAACTGCGCACCGTGGACGTGCACATCCGGCGCCTGCGCAAGGCGCTTGGCTCGCACGGCGACGACGATGTCATCCGCACCGTTCGCGGCACCGGCTACGCGCTGGACGTCGAAAACGGCGCGGGGTGAGCCGCGCCGGGCATCGGATCGTCGTCCTCATCGGGGCGAAATCCGCTATTCCGCTTGCCTCGGCCGGACCGGCGCGGAATAAGTTCAAGTGTGACTGGGCGTGCTCCTGAGAACTTGGTGAAAGAGCATTCGGCAGCCGACGCCCTGCGTGCGTTCGCCGACGGGCGCGTCTTTGCGACGATCCTCGCCGATCCGCCCTGGCGCTTCAGCAACCGTACCGGAAAGATGGCGCCGGAGCATCGCCGCCTCTCCCGCTACGGAACCCTCAGCCTTGAGGAAATCGCCGGCCTGCCTGCGGCGCACATCGCAGCACCCACCGCCCATCTTTATCTGTGGGTGCCGAACGCCCTGCTGCCCGAAGGCCTCCAGGTCATGGGCGCGTGGGGGTTTCAGTACAAGAGCAACATCGTCTGGCACAAACTGCGGGCCGACGGCGGCTCGGACGGCCGGGGCGTGGGATTTTACTTTCGCAACGTCACCGAACTTCTTTTGTTCGGCGTCCGCGGCCGCAATGCGCGGACGCTCGCACCCGCCCGGCGTCAGGTGAACTATATCGGCTCGCGCAAGCGCGAACACTCGCGCAAGCCTGACGAGCAGTATGCCCTGATCGAGAGCTGCAGCCCCGGCCCCTATCTGGAACTGTTCGCCCGCGGCGTCCGCCCGGGATGGGTGACGTGGGGAGATCAGGCGGAAGAAGACTGGCGGCCGACCTGGAAGACCTATGCGCCGCAGGGAAACGTTCCGCACGCGCTCGTTCCCGAGGACGAGCGGTTATAGAACACGCGCAGCGCCGGCCCTGCTATATATGGTGGATGACTGAGTCCTTGCCTTCCGCGGCAGATCCGAACGCCGCAGCGCCGCCGCCGTTGTTCCACGGGCTCAATGAGACCCAAGCCGAAGCGGTGCTTGCGACCGAGGGGCCGTTGCTGGTGCTGGCCGGCGCCGGTACCGGCAAAACCCGGGTTCTGACCACCCGGCTCGCCCACATTCTGGCCTCGGGCCGGGCGCGGCCGTGGCAGGTCCTCGCGGTCACGTTCACCAACAAGGCCGCCCGCGAAATGCGGGAGCGGGTGGCCGGCCTGCTCGGCTGTTCGGTCGAGGGCTGGTGGGTGGGAACATTTCACTCTGTCTGTGCCCGGATGCTGCGCAGCCAGGCGGAACGCGTCGGCCTCAAGCCGAGCTTCGGCATCCTGGATGCGGACGACCAGCTCCGCCTGCTCAAACAACTGGCGGAAGCGCGCAACATCGATACGAAGAAGCTGCCGCCGCGACTGTTCTCCGCCGTCCTGCAGCGCTGGAAGGATCGCGGGCTGACACCCGAGCGGGTCACCGAGGCCGAGGGGGCGGACGCCGTCGATGGGCTTGCCCTGCCGCTTTACCACGACTACCAGGCCCGGTTGCTTGCGCTGAACGCCTGCGACTTCGGCGATTTGCTGCTGCATGTCCTGACGCTGTTCCGCGACCACCCGGAGGTCGCCGAACGCTTCCGCGGGCAGTTCCGCTACCTTCTCGTCGATGAGTATCAGGATACCAATGTCGCCCAGTACCTCTGGCTGCGTTCTCTGGCGCAGGGGCACCGCAACCTCTGCTGCGTCGGCGACGATGACCAGTCGATCTATTCCTGGCGCGGCGCCGAGGTCGGCAACATCCTGCGCTTCGAGCGGGACTTCCCCGGCGCGCGGGTGATCCGCCTGGAATGCAACTACCGGTCAACGCCGCACATCCTCGCCGCGGCGTCGGGCCTGATCGCCCACAACCGCGACCGCCTCGGCAAGACGCTGTGGACCACCGCGATCCATGGCGAGACGGTCCGCGTGCGTGCCACCTGGGACGGCGAGGACGAGGCGCGCGTCGTCGGCAACGAGATCGAGGCGTTGCGCGCGGCCGGGAACAGGCTGGGAGACATGGCCGTGCTGGTTCGAGCCGGGTTTCAAACCCGGGAGTTCGAAGAGCGGCTGATCCTGCTCGGCATTCCCTATCGTGTCATTGGCGGTGCGCGGTTCTACGAGCGGCAGGAAATCCGCGATGCGATCGCCTATTTCCGCATCGTCGTCAGGGGCGACGACGACCTCGCCTTCGAGCGCATCATCAACACGCCGAAGCGCGGGCTGGGAAGCGCCTCCTTGCGCGCCGTTTACCTGCTTGCGCGGCACGAACGGCTGCCGCTTTCCATCGCCGCCGCCCGGCTCGCGGAAAGCGATGAGCTCAAAGCACAGGCCCGGCGCTCTCTCAGTCAACTGCTGGCCGATATCGCGCGCTGGCGGGCGATGCTGGCCCGCACCCCCCACGCCGACGTGGCCCGGCTGATCCTCGACGAATCCGGCTACACCGCCATGTGGCAGGCGGATCGCAGCCCCGAGGCCGAAGGCCGCTTGGACAATCTCAAGGAGCTGGTGGTGGCCTTGGCCGAGTTCGAAAGCCTGCCGGCCTTCCTCGAACATGTCAGCCTGGTGATGGACAACGACGAGGCGGCGGACGACGACAGAGTCGCGCTGATGACCCTGCACGCGGCCAAGGGACTCGAGTTCGACACCGTGTTCCTGCCGGGTTGGGAAGAGGGGATTTTCCCCAACCAGCGGGCGCTGGACGAGGGCGGCAAGGCGTCGCTGGAGGAAGAGCGCCGGCTCGCCTACGTCGGGCTGACCCGCGCCCGGGAGCGGGCGTTCGTCAGCTATGCTGCGAACCGCATGGTGTTTGGCAACTGGCAGAGTGCCATCCCGTCGCGGTTCGTGAGCGAATTGCCGGCGGCGAATGTGGAGCTCACCGCCCCCACGGGGTTGTTTCAGGCGACCCCCAGCCGCCGTCGGCCGGAGATCGCCTGGCCGATGGCCGAGGCAGCACTGCCGATGGCGGCAGACAGGCGGGGCGGGTCGCGCTGGCCCGATCGCCGGGCTGCGGGGCCGCTGCTGGAGGGACGAGCGGAGCGTGTGCCCGCGCGGCCGGAGCCCTCACACCTGTTTGCCGCGGGCCAGCGGGTCTTTCACCAGAAATTCGGCTACGGCGTAGTGCAGAGCGTGGATGGCGATCGCCTCGCCATCGATTTCGAGAAGGCCGGGACGAAAACGGTCATTCACAGCTTCGTCGAGGCCGCTTGAGCGCGGACCTCCGCTCCCCCTCGCCGGGCTGCCAAGGCTCTGTCTGGCGCGTGACCTTCTCCTTGCCGGAGTTGGCCTGCGCGCCCTTCGAAGCCGCTCTCGCGCCGCTCGTGGCGGTTCTGAGCCGTTTTGCGGAATCACCCGGCCGCTGCCGGCTGGAACTTCTCGTGGACGACCCCGCCGGGCTGCAGAAACTCGATCTCTCGCTCGCCGTCGTCGCCGCCACGGCCGGCATCGCTCCGCCGATCGCGCGGACCGAGGAGCTGGTCGCCCGGGACTGGCTGGCGGAAAACCGGGAGAGATTTGCCGCATTTCGCATCGGCCGCTTCCGTATCCGCGAGCCGGACGATCCGACCCGCTGCCCTGCCGGCCTGATCGACCTGCGCATCGAGGCGGCGACGGCCTTTGGCTCGGGCCGGCATGGCTCAACGGAGGGGTGTCTCCGCGCGCTCTCCCGCCTTGCCAAGACCCCCATCCGTCGGCCGATCGACGTTGGTTGCGGCTCCGGCATCCTCGCGATTGCCGCCGCTAAGCTATGGCGTGCGCCCGTTATCGCCAGCGACATCGACGCGGCGGCCGTTGCCGTCGCCCGCGAGAACGCTCGGCTGAACGAAGTCGCTTCCCTCGTGCGCTCCATCAGGGCGGACGGCTTGCGTTCCCCCCTGATCGCTGCGGCGGCGCCTTATGACCTGATGCTATGCAACATCCTGGCAAGGCCGCTAAAGCGGCTCGCTCAAGACCTGTTCCGGCACACCGCTCCCGGCGGTCTGGCCGTGCTGAGTGGCCTGCTTGCCGAGGATGGCGCCGACGTTCTGAGTTGTTATCGGGCCGCAGGCTTCGGCCTGGTTTGCCCGATCGATGTGGATGGCTGGCGCACGCTGCTCTTGCGCCGGCCGCGCCATCAGGCCTGATTGTGATGTTCTTTCAGTCGCGGCAACAGCTCGACGAAGTTGCACGGCAGATGTCGAACGTCGAGCTGGTACACGAGGATGTCGTCCCAGGCGTCTTTGCACGCACCAGGAGAACCCGGCAACGCGAAGATGTAGGTGCCGTGGGAAACGACCGCCAGGGCGCGGCTCTGCACCGTTGAGGTGCCGATCCTGGCGAAGCTGAGCCACCGGAACAGTTCGCCGAAGCCGGGAATTTCCTTGTCCGAAACCTTGCGGACCGCCTCGGGCGTGACATCACGCCCGGTAACCCCGGTCCCGCCCGTGGTGATCACCACGTCAATGCCGGGATCGGCCGCCCAGGCGCGCAGCGCCGTGACGATGGCGTCGATGTCATCGGCGACCAGCTTGCGTTCCACGAGCCGGTGTCCGGCCGTTTGGATTCGGTCCGCAAGGGTGTTGCCCGAAGCATCAGTGGCGATGGTCCGGCTGTCGGAAACGGTCAGAATGGCGATGTTGACCGGCGCGAAGGCGCGTTCAGCGGGCATTTTCCTCGTGCTCGGCAATTTCGACGGTGGGCTGTCGCGGGATATCCCAGGTCGGCCAGCGACCTGCCGCCAGGGACTCCAGGGACGGCGACCGCATCCCCAGCCGGTGGCGATAGATCCAGAGATTGGCCAAAACGTGCTCGATGAAGGACCGGGTCTCGCCGAACGGGATGCTTTCAATGAACAGCAGGGGATCAGCGGAAGCTTCGACGTCACGCCGCCAGCGCTCCACGTTGGCCGGCCCGCCGTTCCAGGCAGCGGTCAAGAAAAAAAGATCCGGGCCGATGCTGTCATCGGCAACCAGCATCTCAAGATATCGCTCGCCCAGGGCGATGTTGACCTCGGGTTGACGATACTGTGCGACGTTGCCTGGAAATCCCGATGACCGCGCGACGAATCGGGCGGTGGCCGGCATCAGCTGCATCACGCCGCGAGCGCCTGCCCGGCTGACGGCACCGGGCCTGAAATTGGATTCCTGACGCATCAGTGCGTAGACCAGGGCCCTGTCCGTGCTGAACCCGCCCTCCGGTCGCCAGCGCGGCACCGGATAGGCGGCACGATCAAACTGAATGCCATAAGGAGCGAGGAGACGCTGCAGCCGAAACGCGAGATCGGCCATGCCGGCGCTTTCCGCGGCGATCATCACCCCATGCGCGAGGTCGGTGCGACCGCGCGCGACCAGACTCCGCACCAAGCGGTCCGCCCGCTCCGTATCGCGGCTGGTAATCAGGGTCTGAGCGTCCTGACCCTCGGGGGAGCCGTTCAGCGCCGCCAGCGCGATCTGGTCGGCTTCGGTAAGATCCCACCGGAACGGCAGCGGCAGACCAAGGATCTGGCGTGCCAATATCCCGTAGAACGTCTCGCCCTGGTCGGCGGCGACGGAAAGCCAGCGGCCGACCTCCTCAGGCTCGCGGGCGAACAATCGCGCGCGGGCTGCCCAGAAGGCGCCGCCAGCAACAAACCAAGCTGAGCGGCCGTCGTCTGCCACCTTGGCGAAGCACTCTGCGGCACGGCCGTAATTGCCTCCCCGCCACGCATTAAGCCCGTTCGACCAGGCAGCTTCGGCGGACCGCACCTCGCACGTCGCTGCGGATGGTGCCGAGTAATTCGCCGATGGCGGCAATTCTTCATAAACTGGCAAAGGGGATGCGGCAGTGCTACCGATAGCTGTGTCACCAATGACCGCGCCCGAATCGGACCCTGTCCAGTATTGTTGCTGAGCTAACGCTTCTGCTTGCGCATCTGTTGATACCGACATTGCTGTCAGCATCGAAAAACCTAAAATTACTCCACTATACGTGCCGAGACGTCGCAATATTCTAATCCGTAGTGTTTGGTTTGAATCGTTGTTACCGACGGGGACGGAGGCTTGCAAGCGAAAATGTTGCAAGATGTTACAGGCGGCGCGGCGGCGGGCGGCGTTTGATCTGGTGCGCGCCGATTAATGCTCGTCAATTCTATTTTTGATTGCCAAAAGGTCTCGCCATGCAAGCCGCTTCTGAAGGGGGGACCGCAGCAAATAGGCCGGATGGAAAAGCGCCGTGGCCGGGATGGAACGCGACATTTGCGCCGTCTGATAGGTAAACCATCGCCCCCGCAACCGCCCCACACTCTCCGCCTGGCCGAGCAATGCCGTCGCCGCCGGGCCCCCCAGTGCAACCAAAAATTGCGGGTCGATAAGCTCGGTGATGCGTTCAACGAAAGGCATGCAGGCAGCGACTTCCGCCGACGTCGGGGAGCGATTTCCCGGCGGACGCCAAAAAATCGTATTTGTTATGAATACACTAGAGCGGTCGAGAGCAATGGAGGCGAGCATCTTGTCCAGAAGCCGGCCACTCGGGCCGACGAAGGGCACGCCGCGGCGATCCTCCTCGGCGCCGGGAGCCTCTCCGACGAAAACAATCTTAGCGTGCTGGCTTCCGTCACCGAAAACCAGGTTGGTCGCTGTCTGGGACAAGGCACAGCCGTCGAACTTCAGCAGGGCCTGCCGTACGCCCTCCAGGGTCGTTGCCTGCTGCGCCAGCGCGACCGCGCTCTCGACGGCGGCGACACCGGTGGGACCCGTCGCCGTCGCCGCTGGCGGCTCGTTCAAAGAAGGAGAATCCGGCCGCGGGCGGGTTGCGAGGGGGGGCGGTCCGGCGGGCGGGGGTGAAAAATGCCGGCTTGATTCGCTTTCGGCAAACCGGTCGATCGGGTGTTCGCCCACCGCCTCGTCGACGCCAGCGTCAAGGTACCAGCGAAGCAGCGCTTCGAGTTCCGGAGCCGAGCGCTGCGTCATCGACGGCAGCGCGGTTTTTGGCGCTTCAGCAAAGTCAAACTTGCGGCCTTCGGCGACAACCCTATGGTATAAAGCGCGCTTGGTTAAGGAGCGAACCCGATGCGGGGAAATGCCACGGCCCGCGTTTCGATGCAATTCTTTGTCGTGACTAGGAGCACCACGCTGGCGGGCCTTTGGCGCGCGCCGGATGGAGCGATCGACCAGGCAATCCCCCCGGCACGGAGCCCGCGCCCATGACGGCGGGCAGACGGCCTGCTGCGGTCGCCCGGCCGCTCGCTGCGTTGCTTTCCTTGCTGTTGCTCTCCGCCTGCGATGACGCGGTAGCGACGGCAACGTCTCCCGCCGTTCCCGGCACCACGGTCACCGGCAACTATCTGGCGGCGCGTCACGCCCGATCAGAAGGGGCAGAGGCCGATGCCGCCGACTTCCTGCTGGCGGCCCTTGCCAAATCGCCTGATGATCCGGTCCTGCTGGGGCGGACCTGGCTCGTCCTGACGCTGGACGGGCGGGTGCATGATGCCATCGACGTTGCCCGTCGCTACCTCGAAACCGACGAGAACGCCGCGCTTGCACACATCGTCGTGGCCGTGGGGGACATGCACGCGGGCCGCTTCAAGGCGGCGGCGGAGAGGCTGGCGACTGCGCCGCAAAGTCCGCTCTCGCCCTTCCTCATCCCTATGCTGAAAGCCTGGGCCGAGTTCGGCGCCGGTGATTACGGCAAGGCGATGAGCAGCCTTGAAGCGCTGAAGGCAAACGCTTCAACCGCGCCACTTTACGAGGTTCAGGCGGCCTGGCTGGCCGATGCGGCCGGCGACGAGCAGGCGGCCCTGGCTCATGCCCGCACCGCGGTTCAGGGGCAGCCGGAACCCTGGTTGCGCTTGGCGGAACTGGCAGGCGGCATCTTTCAGCGGGCGGGAGCGTCGGCGGAGGCAGAGGCCGTCTACAACGCCTACCAGCAAAACCACCCCGGCTCGCAACTTGTCGAACCGGATCTCGCTCACCTCAAGGCGGGAAAGAAGCCGGGGCGCGACATCACCGATGCGCGCAAGGGTGCCGCGGAAGTGCTGTTCGACTCGTCAGGCATCGTCGCTCGCCAGAACAATCGCGACACTGCCCTGGCCCTGGGCCAGCTCGGACTGTTCCTGCGCCCCGATCTTCCGCCCCTGCAGGTTCTGGTTGGGGACATGCTGGAGAGCTCCGAGCGCTGGTCCGACGCCATCCGGATGTATCAGGGGATTGACAAGAATGATCCGCTGGCGGCGGTGGCCCTCCTCGGGATCGCCCGCAATCTCGATCGGCTGGACCGGCTCGATGAGGCGGAGGCCATGCTGCGAAAGATGGCCGCCGCTCGACCCTCCGACCCCGAACCGCTCAGCGAATTGGGCGACATGCTGCGGCGGCACGAAAAGTTTGCCGAGGCGGTCGTTGCCTACGACCAGGCGGTGGCGCGCGCCGGATCCCTGCAGCCGCGCCATTGGCGACTGTTGTACGCTCGCGGCATCGCGCTAGAGCGGTCCAAGCAATGGCCCCGGGCGGAGGCGGATTTTCTCAAGGCCCTTGAGTTCGAGCCGGATCAGCCCTTCGTGCTGAACTACCTCGGCTACTCGTGGGTGGAACAGGGGCGGAATCTCGAGCAGGCCGAAGCGATGATCCGCAAGGCGGTCGAGCTTCAGCCCCAGGATGGCTACATCGTGGATAGCCTCGGATGGGTCATGTTCCGTCTTCAGCGCTACAACGAGGCCGTCACCAACCTGGAGAGAGCCGTGGAACTGCGGCCCGAGGATCCGGCCATAAACGATCATCTCGGCGATGCCTATTGGGCTGTCGGTCGACACCGTGAGGCCCGCTTTCAGTGGCAGGCGGCGTTGGACAATCGTCCGGAGCCCGAGCTGAAGCTGGCGATCGAGCAGAAGCTCTCGGAGCGTCCGCTCCGCGCGGCGAGCGCCGACCCGCAATGAGGCATGATCGGCCGGGGGCAGGCGTGCGTGCGCTTGCTCCCGCCAAGGTGAACCTCTACCTGCATGTTCTGGGCCGGCGGAGCGACGGGTATCACCTGTTGGACAGCCTGGTCGTGTTCCCCCGACAAGGCGATCGCATCACCGTGTCGCCCGCAGAGGACTTGCGCCTGGAGGTCAGAGGACCCTTTGCCGCTGATGTCCCGACGGGCGAAGACAACCTGGTGCTGCGGGCCGCGCAAGCGCTGGCAGTTGTGGCCGGCCGCAGTGCAGCCATCTCCGTTTGCCTCGAAAAGGGCTTGCCGGTGGCCTCCGGCATTGGCGGCGGATCGGCCGACGCCGCCGCCGTTCTGCGGGCATTGACCGAACTTTGGGAATTGCGACTCGGCAACGATGCGCTTTCCCGGATCGCGTTGTCGCTGGGGGCGGATGTGCCGATGTGCCTGGCCAGCCGATCTGCCTACGTCGGCGGCATCGGCGACGAGATGGAACCAACCCCGCCGCTTCCTGATTTTTCCGTGGTCCTGGTCAATCCCCGCATCCCTCTCCCGACGCCTGCGGTGTTCAAGGCTCGGAGAGGACCGTTCTCGGCGCCCGGGCGATTGGACAGTGCGCCTGCCAACGTGGCGGAATTGGCGGCGCTGCTGGGACGGCGTCGCAACGATCTGACGCCCGCAGCGATCGCCCTTGTTCCGGCGGTGTCCGACGTTCTCTCTGCACTCGACAGCACCCCCGGGGTGATGCTGTCGCGGATGAGCGGCAGCGGCGCCACCTGTTTCGGCCTGTGCCCCACCCAGGCCGATGCCGAGAAGGCGGCCGCTGCCCTTGCCGCAAAGCATCCCGCCTGGTGGGTGACATCCGGCCCCGTTGCAGGCTCTCCGGACCGGCTGGCGCTCTGACCTGAACCCGAAATATCAGCCGCCCAGAGCCCATTGCGGGGCCGGCGTGCCTCGGTTGCGCCGCAGTTCGGCGACTTTTTGCTGGACAAGCGAATTAGAATATTTCTAGTGTGCGCCCCGATGGGGAATGGCGCTCTCAATCCGTCCCCGGCCAGGTTCGTCTTTCCGGCCGGAGCCCGACGCCAGCAGGCCGGCAACCAAGAGCCCGGCTACACTCTCGGTATATCAGCCGGCGTTCTCCCTCACCTCCCCGGGTTCGCAGATGCATCGCAGCAAACCCGTCCCGCCAACGGCAGCACTTCGCGTCAAGGCATTCCGCCGGCGGTCCATCCGCCGGCTTTTGGCCAGGTCCGAAGCGCTGCGCTTGAAGCCGAAGGAGGAGTGCATGCGCGCTTTTCTGGCAGCCGCCGTCGCGGCGTTGCTCGCAATCACCGCCATTCCGGCCGGGGCGGCACCCGCAGCGCCGGCCGTCGTTTCCGGCTCGTTCTATCATCCCAAGTTTGAAGGTCGGCGCACCGCCTGTGGGGAGCGCTACGACGGCGACGATCTTACCGCAGCGTCCAACCGTCACCCGTGTGATGCTCTGGTGCGTGTCACGCGCGGCCAGCGCTCGGTCGTCGTCCGCATAACGGACCGCTGCGGGCGCTGCGGCATCGACCTGACGCCCGCAGCCGCCCGTGAGATCGGACTGCATCGCGTCGGCCGGGCGCCGGTCCGCGTCGAACAGGTCGATTAGTACGCATCACGGTGGGCTGCCGCCTGGTTGCCGTCAGCCAGAGTCGTTGCGTGAGCGGCGCAGCAGCACGTAGAGCGCCCCCTCCCCGCCGTGAGAGCGCACGGCGTGGCAGAAAGCCAGCACGCGCCCGCGGTTCGGCGGCTCGACCAGCCACCGCGGCACCATCGTCTTGAGGACACCGACGCTGCCGTCGGCTCCATAGCCCTTGCCGGTGATGACCAGGACGCAGCGGCGCCCGGCGGCGTGGCTGCTGGCCAGGACGCCCGAGAGCAACCGGTGCGCTTCGTCCTGGCGGAGATTATGCAGATCGAGCCGGACGTCTGGTGCGATCATCCCCCGGCGCAGCCGTGCCAACGTCCGCTTGTCGATGCCCGGCACCACGCCGTGGATCAAATCGTTCGGTGCCGGCTCCGACCGCGGCGGTGCCGGCCGCTCAGCTCCGGAACGGGCCGGCTGAGGGGCTTCCTGCACCAGGTTCCCACGAGAGACCGGTTCAAGCGACTCCGGTTCCGCTGCCTTGTGCCGGCCCTCGGGGCGGCCGAGGGGCTTGACCCCCGCGACGGCGTCCCTCCACAGGTCGCGCTCGGCCAAGCTGGCGGTTCGTGTCTTTCTCACCCTGCGGGCGGGCGCGGTTTTCGGATCGGCAATGTCCATTGGCTGAGAGATCACCACGCTTCGCATGGCCGAACGCCGGCCGGCGGCATCCTGCCGCTGGGGAACGCCGGCGGCAAGTCCTGCAGACAAAAGTCAGCGCTGCCGAGAGTTTAACTGATGGCTGCGGCGGACCTCGGCAGCAAGAGGAACCAGCGGCCGGGCTGCTTCATCAGGCCGGCGCCTTCGGCGGCAAGCGCGTCGGACCCCCAGAACAGGTCACCGCGGATCGGACCCTTGATCGCCCCGCCGGTATCCTGCGCCACCACGAGCCGACGCAGCGGCGATCCGCCGGCAAGCGGATCGCTGGTCTCCAGCCAGACCGGCACGCCATAGGGCACGAACGCCGGATCGACGGCGATGCTGCGGCCCGCGACGAGCGCGACGCCTTGCGCTCCGATCGGGCCGTCGCCGTCGATCAGCCGGAAGAAAACATAAGAGTCGTTCATCGCCATGAGACTGGGAGCCAGCCGGGGATTCACTGCCAGCCACTGGCGAATCGCCTGCATCGACATCTGCTCTTGCGGGACCTCTCCGCGACGGATCAGTTCGCGGCCGATCGGGAAGTAGGCACGGCCATTCTTGCCGGCATAGCCGATGCGGACGCGCGTGCCGTTGGCCATTTCGACCTGGCCGGACCCCTGGATGTGAAGAAAAAAGGCATCGACCGGATCATCCAGCCACAGCAGCTCCAGGCCGCGGCCGGCGAGTGCGCCGGCATCGATCTCCGCCCGGCTCGGAAGGGTAGCGCCATTGCGTTTCGGCGGCTGGCGGTAGACGGGATACCGATAGAGAGTGCTGGGCTGCCAGGATCCCCGCAGAACCGGCTCATAGTATCCGGTGAAAAGACCTTCATCGCTGTAGCCGCTGCGAACCGCATAGGGGACAAAGGAAGCTTCCAGGAACCGCCGCGTGGTCCGGTCATCCGGCGTGATCAGGTATGCGGCGGCACAGATCTGCTGCCAGTCGCCAACCCGGCCGAACTGAGGAAGGATGCCGGCTGATTCGCTGGCGCTTCGCCGGCTCAGGACCGGACAGGAGCGGAGAAACGTCGCGAAGGCGGCGGCGTGGTCGTCCTCCGACCAGCCGGGAAGGTCCCTGTAGGCAACAGGGCTCAGTTCCATACCGGTCGATCCAACGGGGAGGGGACGTGGAGGAGCGACCGGCTTCACCGGGGGCGTCGATGAGCATCCGGCGACAGCGAGGAAAAGCGTCAACACCAATCCCACTGCATAACGCAATCCCTGTGCCGTTCCCGGCACCGCCGATCGTCTTTCCATCCTCGCGCCCGGGCATTCTTTTCGCTTGGCTCAGAATGGTATCCGGGCCAAGCGAGTCCACAATTCCGTGGCGTGCGTTTTCAAAGCATTGGGGCGGCGCAAAGAATGGAATCCCGCTGGCGGCGCTCCGCCCGGTGAAAAAGACACAAAGGCTCGGCTGATTCGCCGTCAGTCGGCCGCGTTGGTTGCCACCAGCGCCCAGTTCGGGTCACTCGAGCGGGTGTCGCGCGCAAAGGTCCAGCTATCGGTGACGTCGGTGATCTCGGCGGGATCACCCTCGATGAGGGCTCCCTGCCCGTCGTAGACAGCAGAGATTTGCTGGCTGACGAAGGTGACCGTGACGTGAGACGTGCGACCCGCCATGTACGCTTCAGTGATTTCGGCGGACTTGATCGACACCAGCTTGGTGTCCAGCCGCTGCCCTGCCTGCTCGCGGTGGCGGATCGAATCCACGAAGTTTCCGTAAACCTCGGGACTGAGGAGCGGCTTAAGCGCATTGGCATCGCCGGCAGCAAACGCATTCAGCACCAGTTCGAACGCAATCCGGGCCCCCGACAGAAACTCGTCGGGCTTAAAGCGGGGATCGGCAATCGCGATCTGCGTCAGGCCTGTCTCCAGCGGCCCGTGCGCGGTCGCCGTGATCGGCGGCTCACCCTTCTTGGCGGCAGCTTCATCGCCACTCCGTTCGGGGAGAGGCACGACCTTTTCGTCCGCCTGTCCCCCTTTCGGCGGGGGAGCGAAGGGATCCGGGGCGCGACTTTGGTGGCCATCCCGACGGCCGAGAACGCTCCGCAGCCGCAGGATCAGGAATCCCGCGACCAACGCGAAGAGTATGATGTCGATAAACTGAAAGCCTTCGCCCATAACCTCTAATTCACGCTTGCCTGGCGGTTCTACCCCCGGCGGCAGCACCAGCCCGGAAGTCTGAACCATCGGCCTGACCCCAGGGTGGGTTGGGTTTCGCCGGCCGGGAGACGATATAATGGCGATGTAAGACACGAAAGAGCGCTGAGCAAGCATGCAATATGTCCTCATCCTGGCAATTCTCGCGCTTCCGATCCTGGACATCGCCTCGTTGATCGTTGTCGGCGATCAGGTTGGTTTGTGGCCGACGGTCGCCGCTGTCCTTTTGTCAGGCATGCTCGGCAGCATGCTGGTGAGAAGCCAGGGCTTTGCGATTGTTCGGCAGGCGCGTGCAACTCTGCAGGCCGGTCGGTTTCCCGCACGCGAAGCATTCGATGGGTTGTGCGTCGTGATCGGCGGAGGGCTGCTGATTTTCCCGGGCTTTCTGTCCGATGCGTTTGGCCTTCTGCTGCTGACACCGCCGGTACGGTCGCTCCTGCTGGGGCTTATCTCTGCCGTGGCGCGGCGGTCCGGACGGTTCGATCTCGTCCTCACGAAAACCGGCGCGGTCCCTCGCGGCGACGGCGCGGCCGGGCCGATCATCGAAGGCGAGTACACCCCTGTAGGAGAAGCGGACGAAGATGTTGAACAGCCCGCGAAACCCGCATCCGGCAGCAACGGGCGCCGTTCACCGTGGCAATCGCAGGCAGCCGTGGTTGTCCGGCCGAAGGATCCGTGATAGGTCCGTTGGACCTTCTCGAAAATGCTAACGGATCAACAATCATGAACGAGACTCCGAGCGCCGATCAGCCCAGGAGCGGCAACGGTGGCGACGCCGGCCGGCAGCCGCCTCTGCAGATCAACGCTCAGTACGTCAAGGATCTCTCGTTCGAGGTTCCCGGTGCGCCGGGCATCTTTGCCCAGCTCCAGCAGCGGCCGCCCGAAATCGCCATCAAGGTCGATGTTCAGGCGCGAAACCTCGAGGGCAATGTTTATGAGGTTGTGCTGGAGACCCGGGCGGACTGCAAGACAGGCGACGCCGTGGCGTTCATTCTGGAGCTTTCCTACGCCGGTGTCTTCACTCTCAACGTCACGCCGGACAACCTTCGGCCGATGCTGCTGATCGAATGCCCGCGCATGCTGTTTCCGTTTGCCCGCCAGATTCTGGCGTCAACCACCCTGAGCGGAGGGTTTCTGCCGCTGATGCTGGGGCCCGTCGATTTCGCAGCACTCTATGATCAGCACTCTCATCCGGAAGGCGACGGCCAGCCGCCGCAACCGACCTTGCTGGCCTGAGCCGGCAGGCACGCGGCCGGCTCCCCGCCTCAGGAGACCGCCGCCGCCACGATTTCTTCACCGTCCCGCGTGTGCCACAGCGCCGCGGGAATGCGCGCCAGAAATTCCTTGTGAGCTTCGCTCTCGGCCGCCGTCGGATGGATCAGCTTGGGCGTCCAGGCGGAAGAGTCGAGGCCGGTGAGGCGACGAATGCGCGTGGGCACAAGCGAGAGGGCGGGCTCCCGGCCGCCGAGCAGCTCCAGGTAGACCGCCGCCAGCAGCCGGGCGTCCTTGAGTGCGCCGTGTTGGAGCCGGTCGCTCAGATCAATCTGGTAGCGCCGGCAGAGAGCATCGAGGTTCGCCGGGGCGCCGGGAAAGTTACGCCGGGCGATCTCCAGCGTGTCGATACAGCGCTCGCGCCCAATCGGTGCTTGTGCAACGCGAAGAAGCTCGGCATTCAGAAAGCCGAGGTCAAAAGCCGCGTTGTGAATAACCAGCGGTGATGCGCCAATGAACTCCAGGAACTTGGCGGCAATCTCGGCAAACCGGGGCTTTCCGGTGAGAAACCCGGAGGAAAGGCCGTGGACGGCGAAGGCTTCCGACGGCATGTCGCGCTCCGGATCGAGATAACAGTGGAACACCTCGCCGGTTGCGACATGATTGACCAGTTCGACCGCACCGATTTCGACCACGCGGTGGCCGAGGCCGGGATCCAGGCCAGTCGTCTCCGTATCCAGAACGATTTCCCGCATACAAATTTATCTACATCTTGTACGAGATTGCGTCAATAAATCATATTTATTGCGTCTATCACGCTGCCGAACCGGATTCGCCCGCAGCCGCTCGATGCAGCGCCGCAGCGCCGCCAAGGTCGCAGCCCGGCCGATGCCGCTTGGCACCACAAAATCGGCACGCCGACGCTTTTCGGCGTCCGGCATCTGTCTGGACATCACCGCGGCGATCCGCGCACGGTCCATGTCCGGCCTCAGCATCAGCCGCTGCATCTGCAGGAAGCGCGGCGCGCTGACGACAATCACCACATCGCACAACTGCTCGGCTCCGACCTCGAACAGCAGGGGAATGTCCAGCACGACCGCCGATTGCCCCTGGCGTGCCCTGGCCGCCAGAAAGGCCTTGCGATGGTCGGCGACAAGGGGATGAAGGATCCGTTCCAGCGTCGCGAGCGCGCCGGGATTGCCGAAGACCCGGCGGCCCAGGCGCTGGCGATCGACCGCTCCCTCCCGGACCACATCCGGGAACGCCCGGGCGACGGGGCCAACACCGGCGCCTCCCTTGCGTAGCAACGCATGAACCGTTGCATCGGCGTCGTAAACCGGCACCCCCAGACGGCGAAACATCCGAGCAGCGGTGCTTTTCCCCATCGCTATCGAGCCGGTCAGACCGATGACGAGCATCCCTTGCCCTCGCCCAAAACCTGTGCCGCAAGGTCTTCCGTCAGCTCAGGCATACAGCCAAACCACGCCGCAAAGCCGGGGCGCGCCTGGTGAAGCAGCATGCCGAGGCCGCTGACGCAGGGATTGCCACGCGCCCGCGCCGAAGCCAGCAATGCCGTTTCCAGCGGTGCGTAAACCAAGTCGTAAACCACCGCATTCGGCGGAAGGAAGGACAGGTCGAGATCGAGTGGCGGCTGATGATCCATCCCAAGCAGGGTGGTATTGACGACAAGGTCGGCGTCGGCGAGCACCCGGTTCCGCTCGCTCCACGGGACCGCCTGAATCGGCCCCTGCAGTTCGGCAGCCAGGGCTTGTGCCCGCGACAGTGTCCGGTTCACCAGGCGGATTGCGGCGACCCCGTCGTCGCAAAGTGCGACGACGACCGCCCGCGCTGCTCCTCCCGCTCCCAGCACCACCGCCCGACGACGATCCCCCCGCCAGCAGGGCTGTGCTTGCTGCAGATTTTCGAGGAAGCCAAAACCATCGGTATTGTCACCGACGAGCGATCCGTCCTCCGCCACCGCGATGGTGTTGACCGCGCCGACCCTCTGGGCCACGGGCGTCGCCGACTGCACCAGCGCCAGCGCCCGTTCCTTGTGGGGAACGGTTATGTTCACACCGCGAAAGCCCAGCTTTGGCAAGGCGAGCAGCGCCTCGGCGAAATATTCCGGTCGAACCCCCAGCGGCACGTAGACCCCGTCCAGACCATATTTTCGCAGCCAGATATTGTGAAGCCGCGGCGACAGCGAGTGCCTGACCGGCCAGCCCATCACGCCTGCCAGCCGGGCTGCCCCGGAAATCGCCCCCCAGGCTTCGGCTCTCCCAGCAATCGGCACTGTGCAGGAGAGGGCCGAGGAGCCTGGATTACCAGCGTCATCAGTCAACGAGCATCGCCTCTCTTCTCATCACGTCGAGCAAGGGCAACAGCGGCAAACCCAGGATGGTAAAATAATCGCCGCCGATCCGGGCGAACGCTTGTGCCCCCAGGCCCTCGAGCCGGCAGGCTCCGACGACCTGAAGATCGGCTTCTTCAGCAGCACCAATATACCAGTCGATGAAACGATCGCTGTAATCGCGCATCGTCAGCTCTGCCACTTCCACATGCCGGCAAAGAACGGCATCGTCCCGCAGGATGGCCAGGCCGCTGATCAGCCGGTGCCGCCGATTGCGCAGCCGGCGCAAGGTCTCGCGTGCCTGATCAGGGCCGCTGGGCTTATCGAGCCAGTCCTCCCCACTCACCAGCAACTGATCCGCTCCGATGACGAGAGCACCGGGATGACGCGCGACGACCGCCCTCGCCTTTTCTTCTGCCAGGACCACGGCCGCTTCCTCGGCGCCGAGTCCCTCCCGGCGACATCGCAGCTTGATCGCCGTCTCGTCCACGTCCGCGGGATCCCGCAAAAAGTCGATGCCGACGTTCAGGAGAATCCGCGCCCGTGTCTCGCTCGCCGAGGCAAGAACCAAACGGGCATGCTCTCTGTTACTGATCACTCCGGCGAACCCCCTGCGACAGCCGATATCCCCCGGCTCCTGCCGATAACCCGTGGAAAACCCGTGCTCGACCGGCTATCGGGCTTTCGGATGACCCCTGGCGCCAGTTTCTTCAACACCCCGCCGTCCTGAGGATGCCTGACGCCACCGGTGGAAAACATCAGGGGCCGATGAGGCAACGACCCCGGCCAGGGCCGATTTCCACGTTCTTGCGTGCTCCGGGATCATCCAGCACTGCGCTTGAGATAGCGGCGTTTCTCACCGGCTGTCCACAAGGTTTGGCTCCAGCCGCTGCCGTGTCCTTTTTTGGGTTCCCCGGATCTCCGGTGCCGGTGGATCGCGAATAATCCCCGCTTTCCCGCCGACAACTACAACCCTCTTAAGATCCAAGTTCCTTTGTTTTTTGTAGAAGGATAAGTGCATAACTGCTCCCTGCTGTCCTCCCCGATCCGAAATGGTCCCGGTCAATGGAAAAGCGTCTCCTGCACGTGTTGAAACGTCAGACAGCGGATCGGCCGCCGTTCTGGTTCATGCGCCAGGCTGGCCGCTACCTGCCCGAGTATCAGGAGCTCAGGCGGAGCCAGCCGGACTTTCTCCGATTCTGTTACACGCCCGATCTGGCGGTGGAAGCGACGTTGCAGCCGATCCGCCGATTCCAGCCCGATGCGGCCATCCTGTTCAGCGATATCCTGGTCGTGCCTGACGCGCTCTATCGGAAGGTTCGCTTTGTCGAGGGCCAGGGTCCGGTGATGGAGGCGTTGGCCGATGCGGCTGCTGTCAGCGCCTTATCCACAACGGGCCTGAAGGAGCGCCTGGCTCCGATCTACGAGGCGGTGGCGCGCTTGGGAAAAGTGCTGCCGCCCGCCGTGGCGCTGATCGGCTTCGCCGGGGCACCCTGGACGGTTGCTCTTTATATGATCGAGGGGCGCGGCGGGACCGAGGGTGCCCGTGCCCGGACCTGGGCTTATGCCGAGCCGACGGTCTTTGCCACGCTGATCGATGTTCTGGTCGATGCCACCGTCTGCCATCTTGCGGCGCAGATTGCCGCCGGGGCGCAAGCGGTGCAGCTCTTCGATAGCTGGGCCGGGCTCCTCGCGGCGGACGAGTTTCGCCGCTGGGTGATTGCGCCTACGGCCGAGATCGTCCGGCGCCTCCGTGCCAAGCATTCCGGTATTCCGATCATCGGATTCCCGCGCGGCGCGGGTGTGCTGTACGCCGACTATGTCCGGGAAACCGGCGTCGATGCGGTCAGCCTGGATCCAGGTGTGCCGATCGGATGGGCGGCGGAGGTTTTGCAACCCCTGTGCGCTGTCCAGGGCAATCTGGACAATTATCTTCTTCGCGTCGGCGGCGCCGAACTCGACCGGGCGACGGAGCGACTGATCGATGTGCTCGGGGGCGGACCGTTCGTCTTCAATCTTGGGCATGGGGTTCTCCCCGACACGCCGGTGGCACACGTGATGCGAATTGCCGCCAGGCTGCACGGTTCGGTCCCGGAGTAGGCGGCGTGTCGGAGCGCCTTGCGGTTGTTCTGTTCAATCTGGGTGGTCCGGATTCGCAGGAAGCGGTCGAGCCTTTCCTGTTCAATCTCTTCAACGACAGGGCGATTATCGGCCTGCCTCGACCCGCGCGCCTTCTGCTGGCGAGGGTTTTGGCGCGGCGGCGGGGGATCGTTGCCCGGGAGATTTACCAGCAGCTGGGCGGCGGCTCGCCGCTGCTGCCGCTGACCAGGGAGCAGGCCCAGGCGCTCGAGCATCGGCTTCGCGAGCAGCAAGAGGATGTGCGTGTGTTCGTCTGCATGCGCTACTGGCATCCGATGGCCGATGCCGTTGCCGCGGACGTCCGCAGCTTCGCGCCGGACCGGATCGTGTTGTTGCCGCTCTATCCCCAGTTCTCGACCACGACGACGGCATCGTCGCTGGCTGACTGGCGTCGCGCCGCGGCGGCTATCGGGCTGAACTGTCCCATGGTGGCGATCTGTTGCTATCCCACCCAGCCGGGCTTTGTCAGCGCTGTCGCCCGGCGCGTGCGCAACGCGCTGGAAAGCGCGTCGCTGTTTGACGGGTATCGGATCCTGTTTTCGGCCCACGGACTGCCGGAGCGCGTTGTGGCGCGCGGCGATCCCTATCCGTGGCAGGTCGAACGCACCTGCGCCGCGGTGCTGGAGGCGATGGGAGACACCGCCGCTGATCACGTGGTGTGCTATCAGAGCCGCGTCGGCCCCCTAAAGTGGATCGGGCCTTCGACCGAAGAGGCGCTGAAGGACGCGGCGACGGACGGCGTCGCCGCGGTGGTAGTACCCATCGCCTTCGTTTCCGAGCACTCGGAGACGTTGGTTGAGCTGGACATCGAGTACCGGCAGCGAGCCGAAGAATTCGGCATCTCGCGATACGTTCGGGTTCCCACGGTGGGTGTGGCAGCAGAGTTCATCGACGGCCTGGCCGAATTGACCGCGGTCGCCCAACACACGGGGGTTGTCTGCGCGGAGGGGGGGCGGCGCTGTCCGGCTCATTGTGCCGGTTGCCCCTGCCGCCCGCTTGATGTATCGCCGACCCGGTGAACAGAAGGGGCGGCACCTGTGGATCTCTACTCCTGGCTGAAGGCGTTTCATCTTATCGCGGTCATCTCCTGGATGGCGGGGCTGCTCTATCTGCCGCGGCTGTTCGTCTACCATTGTGGCCAGGCGCCGGGCTCGCCGGCTTCGGAGACCTTTAAGGTGATGGAGCGCCGGTTGCTGCGCTACATCATGAATCCGGCGATGATCGCCACCTTCATCCTCGGCTTCTGGCTGATCTGGGAGCTCGGCAGCGGTGCCTGGGCGATGGGCTGGCTGCACGCCAAGCTGACGCTGGTGGTGCTGCTCGCGGTCGTGCACGGCCTGATGGCGCGCTGGCGCCGCGATTTCGAGCTTGACCGCAACCAGAGGACCGCCCGCTTCTTCCGGGTCGTCAACGAGGTGCCGACGCTGCTGATGATCGGCATCGTCATCCTCGCGGTCGTCCAGCCGTTCTGATTGCGTGCCCTTGGCCCGGAGATCGCCTCCTTGTGCGGGTCCAAAAAAGCGGGATGTTGCGGACGACATGGCCGCGTTGATGGTGGCGTCCCAAAACCTGAAATCGTTGCCGATCCGACGCATTCGCCTCGACCACGGAGCTGCGATTCGCTAGCGTTATCATAGCCACACCGGCCCGCCTAAGGCGGGACAAGCACCATGAGCAAGCGAGGGTTCTTTGTCGTTTTCCTGGCGTTCGTGATTTCTGCGTTCGGGCTGATCGGCAGTGCCGGAGTACGGATGTTCCTCCGGCAGTCCGGGCGATCTTTGCCAAGCCGCTCTATCAGGGGTCGGTCTGGGGCCTTCGCGTCATGGATGCCCGGACCGGGCAGGTCCTGATCAATCTCCGTCCCGATCATGATTTCTTCATCGGTTCCGTCCGCAAAATTTTCTCCGTCGGTGGCCTGATGAACGAAGTTGGGGCGCAGCACCGGTCGGTGACGCCGATCTATCGCCACGGCCGGATCGACAGCGAGGGTGTCCTCGACGGCGATCTCATCCTCGTCGCGTCCGGCGACCTGACCATGGGAGGGCGGACGAGGCGCGACGGCTCGATCGCCGTCTCGAACTTCGACCACAACGAAGCCGACAGACCTCGTTTACCAGCTCGTCGTGAACAACGTCGTCATTAACGACATCGCGCACATCTTCGATGTCTTCCAGGACGAAGGGACGATCTCAGCAATTCTCTGGCGCGACTTATAGACTTTCTCTTGGAGGAGGCGCCCGGCCGTTCCGGCCATACTGATGCCGCTGCTTCGGGCAATCGAGCTTACCGGGCAACCGAGCCGGCGACCAATTCGCACGAGGGAAGGGATTGACAGCCTCGGTTGATTTGGGCCATTCTGTCGGCAAGAATTCAATCAAATTTTCCCACCCTATTTTCGTGCGTCCAGACAGCGTCACTTGGCGTTCGCCGACTCCACGGCACACCCAGGCGACAGCTCGGATGACCGGGCTTTACCCCGTCGAACTGCTCTTGCATCCCGCCACTGGACCGCGACGTCACAGCGGAGTCACGACTTTCCGATGAACCTCAAGGAACTGAAAGCGAAGCCGCCGGCCGAGCTTCTAAACTACGCTGAAGATTTGCGGATCGAAAACGCGAGCTCTCTCCGCAAGCAGGAGATGATGTTCGCCATCCTCAAGCAGCTGGCGGAAAACGATCAGCCGATCTTCGGCGACGGTGTCCTTGAGGTGCTGCAGGATGGCTTCGGCTTTCTCCGCTCGCCCGAAGCAAACTATCTTCCCGGGCCGGACGACATCTACGTGAGCCCGAGTCAGGTTCGCAGGTTTGGCTTGCGCACCGGAGATACGGTGGAAGGTGAAATCCGGTCGCCGAAGGACGGGGAGCGGTATTTCGCACTGCTCCGGGTGACCAGCATCAACTTTGCAGACCCGATCGAGGTCCGCCACCGGATCAACTTCGATAATTTGACGCCGCTCTATCCGCAGCAGCGCCTGTCCATGGAACTCGCCGGCATCAAGGATATCACGTCGCGCGTCATCGATCTGATCACACCGATCGGCAAGGGGCAGCGGGCGCTGATCGTCGCCCCGCCGCGCACCGGCAAGACGGTGATGCTGCAGAACATCGCCCACTCGATCGCTAGCAATCACCCGGAGTGCTATCTCATCGTGCTGCTGATCGACGAGCGTCCGGAAGAGGTGACTGACATGGCGCGCTCGGTGAAGGGCGAGGTGGTCAGCTCGACGTTTGACGAGCCTGCGGCGCGCCACGTTCAGGTGGCCGAGATGGTCATCGAGAAGGCCAAGCGGCTGGTCGAACACAAGCGCGACGTGGTCATTCTGTTGGATTCGATCACGCGTTTGGCCCGCGCCTACAACACCGTCGTGCCGTCGTCCGGCAAGGTGCTGACCGGCGGTGTCGATGCCAACGCGCTGCAGCGGCCGAAGCGCTTTTTCGGCGCGGCCCGCAACATCGAGGAGGGGGGATCGCTCACGATCATCTCGACCGCGCTGATCGACACCGGCTCACGCATGGACGAAGTGATTTTCGAGGAGTTCAAGGGCACCGGGAACTCCGAAATCATCCTCGACCGCAAGCTGGCCGACAAGCGGACCTGGCCGTCCATCGACATCACCAAGTCCGGCACGCGGAAGGAAGAGCTGCTGGTCGACAAGGGCACCCTGTCAAAGATGTGGGTGCTGCGTCGCGTGCTGATGCCGATGGGGGTGGTCGATGCGATGGAGTTCCTGATCGATAAGCTGAAGGGCTCCAAGACCAACGCCGACTTCTTCGAAGCGATGAACAGCTAAGGCAGCGCGCGCCTGCCCTGGCGGCTCCGCCTATTTCCCGGTTGCAGACACGGCGCGCACCGTGCGGCAGGGATTGCCGGCGGCGATGACCCCAGCGGGGACATCGCGGGTGACGACGCTGCCGGCGGCGATGGTCGAACCGGCCCCGACGCAAACGCCTGGACAGAGAATCGCGCCGCCGCCGATCCACACGTCGTCGCCGATCATGACCGGGTAGGCCAGTTCGCGCCCGCTGCGTCGCACGGCCGGATCGGTGGGATGGGTTGCGGTGTAGATTTGCACCGCAGGCCCAATCAGCACATTGGCGCCGAAGGTGACGCTGGCGCAATCGAGCACGACGCAGTTGAAGTTCATATAGAGATTATCCCCCGCCGTGATGTTCTCGCCGTAATCGCAGAAGAACGGGGGCTCGATTTCCACTTTGCCGTCCAGCCGGCCGAACAGCTCCGACAACAACTGGCGCCGCCGTTCCGCCTCGTCGGGCGTCGTGGCGTTGTACACCTGCAGCCGTTGTCGCGTCCGTAAGCGGGCCGTCACCAGCTCGGGGTCGGTCGCAAGGTAGAGTTCGCCGGACAGCATCCGTTCCCGTTCGCTGATCATGGATTTCGCCGTCTCCTGGAAAACTGCTGCTCACCCCTGGCCGGTTCGGACCAAATGCCGAAAGTCAGGTCGCCGGCGGAGTAGCCACTCAGGCCGGCAGAGCGACGCCCGAAATTTCACCGCGACCACTCCAGGGTCTCGTACGAGCAGGCTATAGTTATAGAGGATTCGCTTTGATCGGGCTGCAATCTGTTGCGCCCAGCAGCATCCCTCGCGCCGCTACGCCGGACCTGACTGCCCCGCCACTCGCACTGGCCAAAGCAAGGCCGCACCCACGGCGAGAAACACGATGATGGTGGACAGGCCGACCCGCTGGCTGCCGGATAGCGCGGTGACCCAGCCGAAGAGCGCCGGGCCCATGAACGCCGTGGCCTTGCCAGAGAGGGCATAAAGGCCGAACATTTCGGTTATCACTTCCGGCGGCGCAATCCGCGCCATCAGCGAGCGGCTGGCCGACTGTGCCGGACCCAGGAAAAGGCCCATCGGCAAGGCAAACAGCCAGAACAGCGTCTTGGTCTCGACCAGCAGAATGCCGGCTCCCAGCAGGCCGATCGCGCCAAGCGCGATCAGGATGGTCCGCTTTGGCCCGATGGCGTCATCGACCCAGCCGAAAGCGAAGGCGCCAAGCCCGGCGGTCACGTTCAGAGAGATGCCGAAAATCAGCAGCTCATCGAAACTCATCCCGAAGGTGACGGCGGCATAGATGCCGCCAACGGCAAAAAGGGTGTTGAGACCATCGGCGTAAATCATGTGCGCCAGCAGGAACAACGCGATCTGCCGGTATTGGCGCAGATCGCGGAAGGTGGCTGCAAGTGTGCGGAGACCCCCGCGCATCGCTTCGCCCATCGAGAGACCGCTTCCGGGACGGTCCGGCGTCAGCAGGAAGAAGGGTAGCGCGAACACCGCGATCCAGGCCGCCACCAGCAAGGCGCTGGCGCGGACCGGCTCGGCCGCGGCCGCATCCAGCCCGAACAACGGCGGATCGGGGCGGATGAGCAGCAGAAGAACGACCACCAGGCAGACGAGGCCGCCGACATAACCCAAGCCCCATCCCCAGCCTGACAGCCGTCCGATTTTCTGCGGCGACGCCAGGGCCGGCAGCATGGCGTTGTAAAACACCGATCCGGTCTCGAAGGCAAAATTGGCGACGGCAAAGCAGACGAGGATCCCAAGCACATCGGTTGCCCTGGGCCTGGCGAACCAGAGCGAGGCCGTGGCCAGAATCATCAGGAGGGTGAACACTCCGACCCAGGGCTTGCGCCGGCCGCCGTGATCGGCCACGGCGCCGAGGATCGGACTGACCAGGGCCGCTGCCAGCATCGACAGGCTCACGGCAAACGACCACTGGCTGGTGCCGGTGATCTCATCGGCCGCGACGCCTTTGGCGAAATAGGCGGCGAAGACAAACGTGACGATGACGGTCGGAAAGGCCGAATTCGCCCAGTCGAAGCTGCACCAGGCAAACTGACCCATCCGTCCCGCCGGGGCCGGCTGCGATGACCTGACTTCCGTCAACGACACGACCGCTCCTCCGCTTTCGCCACCGCAGGAGGTGTACGCCCGCGCCACGGCAAAAGGGAAGGCCGCCCGTCGCGACCGCCCGTCCCGATCCCTGGGTCAGCTTTCAGCCAGCGCCCGCAGTTGCCGGCTGGCCACCGCCAGCATCGGCAAGTCCACCTCGGATGCTGCCTGCAGCTCGGCGACCAGCGCCCGGGTGCGATCGACGATCGGTCGCCGCGCGTTGCTCCAGTCGGCGAGGGCCTGATCCGGCGCCGCGGCGGCTCCGGGGGTTGCCAGTGCGTGCTGGGTGACCTGCCGCTGGTTTGCGGAAAGCTCCTCAATGACGGCGGAAACAGCCAGCCGCTGCCAGTAGCCCGTGGTACTGAGGGCCTCTGCCCGTCGGCGCAGCCAGCCGAAACCCATGTCTTCGCCAATCCTGAAATAGAGAGCACCGGCGACGCTCGCATCGACGCCGCAGACTTCTCCGGCGCGGACAATGTCGCAGGCGGCGGGCAGGACAGCCAGCCGGGCGAGGTGCCGGGCCAGGTCCTCCGGGACAGCCTGCGCCTGCCACTCGGAAGCGCGCGTTTTCAGCAGTTCGCACTGTGACGGGGGCAGCATGCTTTCGATCTGACCACTCAACGCTGCGATCGGTTGCAAGAAGCGTTCGACCGCATCGGTGACAGCGATCGGGTTGCCGCCATTTCGCAGGAACCACAGCGTGGCGCGTTCGATCAGCCGCTGTACCTCGCGATGCAAGGTGATCTGGGTGGCCGCCGGGACGATGCCGTCCAGGGCTTCGATTCCGTCCCAGAGTCCGCGCACGGCAAAGACATCACGGGCAACGATGTAGGCCCGCGCCGTGGCGGCCGCGGGCATGCCGGTCTTCTCGGCGAGGTCACCCACGAAGGTGGCCCCCATGCGGTTGATCAGGCTGTTGGTGATGGTGGTCGCGATCAGCTCCCGCCGCAGACGATGATGCGGGATTTCGCCCCGGAAACGCTGGCGCAGTGCGGACGGAAAATAACGCACCACGTCATCGGCAAGATAGGGGTCGTCCGGTAGATCGGAGGCGAGAATCTCTTCGTTCAGCGCGATCTTCGCGGAAGAGAAGAGCACGGCGATTTCCGGCCGGCACAACCCCTGGCGCGAGGCCGCCCGTTCCGCCAAAGCGTCTTCGTCGGGGAGGAAGTCCACCGTGCGGTTCAGATGGCCCTGCCGTTCCAGCCTTCGCATCTGCCGGACCGAAGGCTCCAAGCCTGCCAATCCCTCGGACTCCGCGATCGAGATCGCCTGCGTCTGCAGGTAATTGTCGCGCAGTACCAGTTCGGCCACCTCGTCTGTCATCTCGACCAGCAGCCGGTCGCGCTGCTTGTTCGTCAGGTCGCCGCTGGCGACCGAGGCGTCCAGCAGAATCTTGATATTCACCTCATGGTCGGAACAGTCCACTCCGGCGGAGTTATCGATGAAGTCGGTGTTGATCCGTCCTCCCGCGCGGGCATATTCGATCCGTCCGAGCTGCGTGACGCCCAGGTTGGCTCCCTCGCCGATAACTCTGCTGCGCAGCGATCGCGCATCGATGCGGACCGCATCGTTGGCCCGATCGCCGGCGTCGGCGTGCGTCTCATCTTCGGCTTTGATGAAAGTGCCGATTCCACCGAACCAGAGCAGGTCCACCTCGGCGCGCAGCAATGCGGAGATCAGCTCGGCGGGGGAAAGTCTGGTCGCCTGAATGCCGAAGCACGCGCGCATCTCCGGCGTCAGGGTGAGGACTTTCGCGGAGCGCGCGAAGATGCACCCGCCCGGCGAAAGCTTATCCGACCCATAGTCCGCCCACGATGAACGCGGCAGCGCGAACAGCCGCTGGCGCTCCGCAAAGCTCGTGGCAGGATCGGGATTGGGATCGACGAAGATGTGCCGGTGATCGAAAGCGGCGAGGAGCCGGATGTGCGGCGAGAGCAGCATGCCGTTGCCGAAGACGTCCCCGGACATGTCGCCGACGCCCACGACGGTGAACTCCTCCTGCTGGATGTCCCGTCCCAGTTCGCGGAAATGACGTTTGACGCTTTCCCAGGCGCCACGCGCGGTAATTCCCATCACCTTATGGTCGTAACCGCGGCTGCCGCCGGAAGCGAAGGCATCGCCCAGCCAGAAGCCGTAGTCTCCGGCGACCGCGTTGGCGATGTCGGAGAAGGAAGCCGTGCCCTTGTCGGCGGCGACGACGAGATAGGGATCCTCACCGTCGCGGCGGACGACGCGGGGCGGTGGAATGATCTCACCGCCGGCGCGGTTGTCCGTCAGGTCGAGCAGACCGCGCATCAGAGTGCGATAGCAGGCGATGCCTTCCGCCATCCAGGCTTCCCGGTCGGAGGGATTGAGCCGCTGCTTGACGACGAAGCCGCCCTTGGCGCCGACTGGCACGATCACCGCGTTCTTCACCATCTGCGCCTTCATCAGGCCGAGGATCTCGGTGCGGAAGTCCTCCCGGCGGTCGGACCAGCGAATACCGCCGCGCGCGACGCGTCCGCCGCGCAGATGGATGCCTTCGACGCGGGGGCTGTAGACGAAAATTTCCACCATCGGCCGGGGCAGCGGCAGATCATCGATGCTGCGGCTGTCCAGTTTTACCGCCAGATAAGGCTTCGGCTTGCCGTGCTCATCGGTCTGGAACCAGGTGGTTCGCTGCGTCGCTTCCACCAGGCTCAGGATGCGGCGCAGAATCCGGTCATCCTCGGCGCTGGCGACGCCATCGAGTGCCGCTGCGATGTCGGCACGGACCGGCGAAGCCCGGTCCGCCGGATCGCCCTCGGCCTCGGGATCGAAGAGCGACATGAACAGACGGACGATTGCGCCGGTAATCTCAGGATTAGCGGTCAAGACCCGCTCGAGATAGGCCTGGGTGAACGGAATGCGTGCCTGGCGCAGGTAGCGCACATAGGTCCGCAGTACCCGCACCCGATCGACGTCGAGACCGGCCGAAAGCACCAGGGCGTTCAGCCCATCGCTTTCGGCGCGACCTTCCCATACGGCGAGGAAGGCCTCATGAAACCGGCTGCCCATATCGGCAATGTTGGTGGCACGGCCATCAAGGGTTTCGAGACCGAAATCATGGATCATGACGGTCCGCTGGGTGTCGGCTCGAACCCGCACCGTATGGGGAATCTCTTCGACCACCCGCAGGCCCATGTGCTCGAGGACAGGCAGGACGTGGGAGAGAATCAGCGGCTGGTCGGGTTGGTAGATTTTAAAGCGGAACTGCATGTGCGAGGCGGCGAAAGGTCGCCACAGGGCAAGCTCCAGGCCGCCGCTGGCCAGCCCACGCTCGATCGCCTCGATGTCGGCGATCGCCTCATCGGTACTGAACCTTTCACGATAGCCGAGGGGAAATGCGGACGCGTATCGCGTGTGCAGGCGCCGGGCTTCTTCCTCGCCATGGGCATGGTGCAGGGCGTCGAACAGCCGGTCGGCCCACGAGCGGGTGGCGGTAAAAATATCGTGCTCGATATCGCGGACGTCGAACTGCGGAACCCGGCCTGGCGTCGTCTGAATGATGACGTGCACTCGGGCGAGCGGTGCGTCGCCGACCTGGAAGAAATGCGAGGTGACCCGCCCGTCGAAGGCACGGGCGAGGATGCTCTGGATCGCGAGCCGCAGTTGCGTCGAGTAACGGTCGCGTGGAACGAAAACCAGACAACTGATGAAGCGGTCGAATTCGTCGCGGCGGACGAACAGCGCCACACGCTGACGATATTGAAGATGAAGAATGCCGACCGCGACCTCCAGGAGGTGGTCGTCGGAGACCTGGAACAACTCGTCGCGGGGAAAATTCTCGACGATGTTGGCCAACGCGCGTCCGTCGTGGCTGCGCGGCTCGAAGCCGGCGCTGGCCAGGACGCGTGCAAGTTTCTGTCGCAGCAGTGGGATATTGCGCGCGCTGCGATTGTAGGCAGCCGCCGAAAACAGGCCGATGAACAAATGCACGCCCGCGGAGCCTTCGGCTTCCCTTTCGTATTGAACGAGGAGGCAGTCGATGAGCACGCCACGGTGCACCGTCGAGTATTGATCTGCCTTCACCACCGACAGCAGTTCGTTGCGGTCGAGGAAGCGAGACAGGGCAGGTGGCACCGGCGCCTCGGCAAGAAGATCGTCAAAAACAGTGAAGCTCGTGTCGCGCAGCAGCCCGAGCCCCGAGCCATCGACGATATGCGCGATGCGTCCAGAGGCCTGCTGGGAGAATTCGTAACCGCGGTAGCCGAGGAAGGTGAAGTTGTTCTCGCGAATCCATTGGAGGAACGCGAGCGTTTCCTTGACGCCTTCGTCGCTCGGGTCACCGCCGAGCGACGCGATCGCCTCATCAAGCCTCTCGCGGGTAGGCATCCAGTCCGTGTAAGCCGCCCGGACGTCGGAAAGGACCCTTCGGACGTTGCCTTCGATCCCAGCCAGCTTTACTGCGGGCCGGTGGGTGACTTCCACGTGCATGAACGATTCGGTGAGCGCCGAGTCCGCCGGTTCGCCGGGCATGGCCACGCCCAGCAGCCAGCCGTTGGCATCGCGGCGGACGCGAACGATCGGATGGACCACCAGATGGACGGCCAGATCATGGCGGTTTAACTCGGCGATCACTGAGTCGACGAGAAACGGCATATCATCGGTGACGACTTCGATGACTGTGTGCTCGCTGCGCCATCCGTGCTCATCGAGACGTGGGTTGTAGACCCGCACCAGCGGCGTGTTTGCAGCGCGCAGTTCGGCCAGCCGCCAGTGGGCAAAGGCAGCGCCGAAAAGAGCGTCGGGAGGCCGTCCCTCGATGTCATCGAGGGGCACTCGTGCCCAGTAGAGGGCCAGGAAGGGAGTGATCGAAGAGCGGGCATCGTCGCCAAGCCGCCAGATGGCGTTGTCTTCGATGCGGTGCAGGAGCTCGTTGCGTTGGTGTTCGTCTGCGCTGCGCATAGTGCTCACCCGGTTTGCGCGGCGACTGTTGCCGTCTCGCGCCGAGTGTTGCGCGGCGGTCGCCGTCGGACTACACGCCCTCTGGCCGCGACTGCCCCCCCCTCGCGTTGGCCGCAGGACTGGAGCGGGCGAAGGGATTCGAACCCTCGACCCCAACCTTGGCAAGGTTGTGCTCTACCCCTGAGCTACGCCCGCCCGCTCCCGGCTGGAGGACCCGATCGCATATTAAGGGTTGGCTAACGCATTGCAAGACCGTCCGCCGGCGATTGGCTGGGGCGGCGGAGGCTGGGCAGGCTCGAGCGGATCGCCGGCCTATCGTTGGACTGGCAGGTTTACCCTTGATCCGCCGCCGGAAAGGGTCACGGAGATGGTAATGGCAGAGATTCGCGCACACCAGCAGGGCATCTGCCCACGGCCGCAGCAAAAGGGCTGCTCCGTGGGGGAGCAGTTGCGACAATGACGGACAACCGTTTTGCCAGCGCCCCGCCCGAGGGCTCGCCAATCCTGACGGTCCTGGAGGAGCTCTATCAGACCTACCGGAACGACGGCAGCGGCGCGGTGGCCACCTATATTCCCGAGCTTGCCAAGGCTGATCCCGGATTGTTCGGGATCAGCCTTGGCACCACCGATGGCCACGTTTACGAGGTGGGCGATTCCCGCCGGCCGTTCACCATTCAGTCGGTCTCGAAGCCGCTGATCTACGGCCTGGCCCTTGCCGATCACGGCCGGGCGTTCGTCCTCAGCAAGGTCGGGGTGGAACCGTCCGGCGATGCCTTCAACTCCATCGTCTTCGACGAGCGGAGCAACCGGCCGTTCAACCCGATGGTCAACGCCGGCGCGATCGCCACGGCGGCGCTTGTCAACGGTGCCGACCCGGAAGAGCGGTTCGAGCGGGTGCTCGCCCTGTGCAGCGGCTTTGCCGGCCGCCGGCTGACCGTCGACGAATCGGTGTGTCGCTCGGAAAAGGAAACCGGGCATCGCAACCGTGCCATCGCTTGGCTGGAGCGGCAGTTCGGAATGATCGACGAGCGCATCGACGAGCATCTCGAACTTTATTTTCGGCAATGCTCCATCCTGGTGACGGCCCACGATCTGGCGGTGACTGCGGCCACCCTGGCCAATGGCGGCGTTAATCCACTGACCGGCGAGCGTGTTCTCGCGGCTGAGCATGTTCGCGACATTCTCAGCGTTATGCACAGCTGCGGGATGTACGATTACGCGGGCGAATGGAGCTTCAGCGTTGGCCTTCCGGCAAAGAGCGGGGTCGGCGGCGGCATTATTGCCGTCCTTCCGGGCCAGTTCGGCATCGGCACGTTCTCTCCCCTGCTGGATGATCGGGGGAACAGCTGGCGGGGGATCAAAGTGTGCGAAGAGCTGTCCGAGCGTTTTAATCTTCACGCCTTTGCCGTGCAATCCAGTCCGCTGGCGGTGCTCCGGCAAAGTTACCAGGCGACAAGTGTGCGATCGAAGCGGCTGCGCAGCCCGGCTGAGCGGACGATCCTTGATCGCTTCGGGGCGGCGGTCACAGTCTACGAGCTGCAGGGCGACCTTTACTTCGCCGCCATGGAGCGGCTGCTGCGCGACCTGGAGACTGATTTCGAAGGCATCTGCTATTTGGTCCTCGACGGCAAGCGCGTGGGTCGCGTCGATGGTTCGGCGCAGCGCCTTCTCACCCTGATGCGCGGGATGCTGGAAGGGGCCGGCAAGCGATTGCTGCTGGCGGGTTTTCCTCCGGCCGTCGCGGAGCGTCTCCGAGCATCGGCGGAAGAGCCCTGGCCGGAGGACGGCACCTTTGTCGATGCCGACCGTGCCCTGGAATGGTGCGAGAACAGGCTGATCGCTGCGCACATCCCCGGCAGCGGCCGGAAGGCGGGACCCATCCCGCTCGCTGCCCTCGATCTTGTCGCGCGGCTGACGCAGGAGGAACTGTCGGAGCTCGCGGCGATCGTCGAGGAAGCCCGTTACGAGGCCGGCGAGCGGATCATCCGCGAAGGAGAATCGGCCGATTGCCTCTATATCCTCGGCGCGGGGGGCGTAAGCGTGCAACTCAGCCTGGGGGGCGGCCTCAGATCGAAGCGGCTGGCCGCATTTGCGCCGGGCGTGTGTTTTGGCGAAACGGCACTCTATGAGGGCGGCCTTCGCTCTGCCGACGTGGTCGCCGATGAGCCGTCGTTCTGCTATCGACTATCGGCCCGACGGTTGAACGAGCTGGCCCAACGGTATCCGGGCATTCGCGGCAAGCTGCTGTACAACCTCGGGCGCGAGCTGTCGGCGCGGCTTTGTGCCGCCACGGCCGAAATCCGGGCGCTTGAGGGGTGAACCGGTGACGTCCGGCGGAGCAACAGCGAGCGGGCCGGCAACGGAGCGGGACCTGTTCGCGCGCCTTCAGACGTTGGGGATCGCGGTGACGACGACCCGGCATCCTCCCGTCTTCACCGTTGCCGAGGCCAAGGCGCTCAGGGGCCAGCTGCCGGGTGCCCACACCAAGAACCTGTTTCTCAAGGACAAAAAGCAGATCCTCTGGCTCGTTGTCGCGCTGGAGGACCGGGCGATCGACCTGAAGGCGCTGCGTCAGCGGATTGGCGCCGCGCCGCTCTCCTTCGCCAGCGCCGAGAAGCTGCGGGCGACGATGGGCGTGGAGCCGGGTTCGGTGACGCCCTTCGCTCTGATCAACGACGCCAGGGCGGTCGTCCGGGTGGTGCTCGATGCCGGGATGATGAGGGCCGGGATACTCAATTTTCATCCTCTGATCAACACCGCCACCACCGCCATAACCGCTTGCGGGTTGCTCGCCTTTCTTCGCTCCTGCGGCCACGAGCCGGCGATCGTCGACCTCGAGAGCGCCTGACGCAGGCGCGCGAGGCGCGCAAAGCCCTTGAGGGAATCGCCGGTTGTTGCCATTTATTCGCTGGAACCGTTCGGCAGAATCCCCCAGTGAAGGCTGATTATGATCATCGAACCCGGAAAGGCGGCCATTCCTGCTGCACCGCCAGGCAGCATTAAGGACGGAGATACCGCCGGATTCGCCAACGATGTGATCAAGGCGTCGATGACCGTTCCCGTGGTCGTCGATTTCTGGGCAACATGGTGCGGGCCCTGCAAGACGCTGACGCCGCTTCTGGAAAAACTCGTTCAGCAGACCGCTGGGCGGGTGCGGCTGGTCAAGATCGATATCGACAAAAACCAGGATCTGGCGGCCCAATTGCGGATCCAGTCGGTTCCGACGGTTTATGCGTTTGTCGGCGGCCGTCCCGTCGATGCGTTCGTGGGCGCCCAGCCGGAAAGCAAGGTCAGGGCCTTTATTGACGCCCTGACGCGCGGCGGTGGCGGAGCGTCACCGATCAACGAAGCGCTTGAGCTGGCCCAGCAGTCGATCGCCGACGGCGACGTAGCGACGGCAAATGAGCTGTACGGCCAGATCCTGCAGCAGGATCCCCGTCACCCGAAGGCGTTGGCTGGAATGATCCGCTGCCGTCTGGCGCGTGGCGATGTCAAGGGCGCGCGTGCGGTGGTCAAGGGGCTCCCTGCTGACCTCGTTACCAACGCGGATATTGCCGCGGCGGTTTCGGCGGTGGATCTTGTCGAGCAGAGCCGGGATACGGCCGGCGACGTGGCCACCCTGCGCCGCAAGGTGGAAGCGCAGCCGGACGATAAGCAGGCACGATATGACCTCTCGGTGGCGCTCTTCGCCAAGGGCCTGCCGGAGGCTGCGATCGACGAGCTCCTGACCATCATTCGTGCCGACCGGACGTGGAACGATGAGGGCGCGCGCAAGCAGCTCGTGCGGATCTTCGATGCCCTGGGACCGGCCAGTCCGCTGACCGTCGCCTCGCGCCGCCGGCTTTCGTCGATCCTGTTCTCATGACGGATATCGCTGCCGACGATCTGATCCTGCTGCTGCCGCAAACACTCGCGATCTTCCCACTGGAGGGCGCGCTGCTGCTGCCGCATGGTCAGCTTCCGCTGCACATTTTCGAGCCGCGATACCGCAACATGATTGAAGAGGCCCTCGGAAACGGCCGGATGCTGGGAATGATCCAGCCTCGGGTGGCACAGCAGCACCCCGTCCCCGATCAGGTCGATATTTTCGAGACGGGCTGCGCGGGGCGGATCGTTTCGTTCGCGGAGACCGACGACGGGCGTTTCATGATCACCCTCAAGGGCGTCTGTCGCTTCCGGGTCAATCGCGAGCTGCCGCTGTTCCGCGGATTTCGCCGAATAATTCCCAATTATCTCGCCTTTCGCAACGACCTGGAGCCGGCGTCTGACGAGGGGATCGATCGGGGCCGGCTGCTCTCGGCGGCGCGGGCATTCCTGATGCTCAAGAACATCGCCTGCGATTGGCAGGCGGCGGAAGCTGCGTCGACGCAGGCGCTGGTGACGTCGCTCGCGATGAGCTGCCCGTTCGAACCGGAGGAAAAGCAAGCGTTGCTCGAGTGTGACGATCTACCCGGACGGTGCCAGCTCCTCATCTCCCTGTTCGAGATGGCGATGCTGACCGCCGACGGACCGCCGCCCGGCACGCGGCACTGACCGGAGCAAAGGACGGCGCATGTCAACAACAAGCCACCGGATTGATCCCAGGCTCCTGGAGATCCTGGTGTGTCCCCTCACCAAGAGGCCCTTGCGCTACGACGCCGACGCGCAGGAACTGATCAGCGACGCGGCGGGCCTGGCCTACCCGATCCGCGACGGGATTCCGATCATGCTGGCGGACGAAGCCCGTCCCCTGGGTGATCCTGAGCCCAAGGTTTGACAAGGCCGGCGATGAGGGTGAGATCATGACCGCTGACTACGGTAATCGGCATCACCCGACCGAAATCCGCGTCAAGCGCGACGAGAAGGCGCTTGAGATCGACTTCGATGACGGGCAAAGCTTTCGGCTTCCTGCGGAACTGCTGCGGGTCGAAAGCCCTTCCGCGGAAGTGCAGGGGCACAGCCCGACGCAGAAGACCACGGTCGCCGGCCGTCGCCACGTCGGCATCGCATCGGTCGAGCCGGTGGGCAGTTATGCGCTGCGGATCTGCTTCGACGATGGCCACGACACCGGGCTGTACACCTGGGACTGGCTCTACCGTCTGGGCGCGGACCAGGGCCAGATCTGGCAGGCGTATCTGGATGCCCTCGCGGCGGCCGGGCTGTCGCGCGAACGGTCAGCAACGGCGGCATCCCCGCGAGGCAAAGGCTCTTGCGGCTGATATCGCCGCGGCGGATCAGCCGCGCATCAGCTGCGGCAGGTCGCCGACCATGCCCATGGCGTGGCGCATGAAGACCCGCTTGAGCGGCGGCAGCCGGTGGACGGCCGCAAGACCGATGTCGCGGGCCAGCCGCAGCGGCGGGATCTGATTGGAAAACAGCCGGTTCAGTCCGTCGGTCATCGCCAGCATCAGCGTATTGTCGAAACGCCGCCAGCGTTCGTAGCGGCGGAGCACGGCGGATGAACCCAGATCGCGCCCTGCTGCCTGGGCCTCGAGGAGGGCATCGAACAGCGCCGCCACGTCGCGCAGGCCCATGTTCAGCCCCTGCCCGGCGATGGGATGCATGGCATGGAGTGCGTCGCCGATCAAAGCCAGGCGGCCGGCCGTAGCGATGGCGGCGTATTGGAGCGACAGCGGGTAGGAAAAGCGCGGGCCAATCGGGCGCACCTCGCCGAGAAAGTCGCCGAAGCGCCGGCGGAGCTCCCGGGTAAAGCCCTGGTCATTCAGGGCCATGATGGTCGGCGCGATCTCCGCGCGCTCGGTCCAGACGATGGACGAGCGTATCTCCGGCAACAGCGGCAGAATGGCGAAAGGGCCGGCCGGAAGAAAATGCTCGTTGGCGACGAAGCCATGCGGCCGCTCGTGCTCGACGGTGGTGACGATGGCGGTCTGCCGGTAGTTCCAGCGGGTGACACGGATGCCCGCCTGCTCCCGGACCGATGATCCGCGGCCGTCGGCGGCGACGACGATCGGCGCTTCGATGCGGGCGCCATCCGCCAGGCGCGCAACAACGCCGGCGGTTCCGCGAGCGAGCTGCGTCAGTCGCGCCGGCGCCAGCAGCGCGAGCGCCGGCAGCTCCCGCGCCCGCTCGATCAGGGCACGGCGCAGCACGCGATTCTCCAGCATGTGGCCGAACGGCTCGTCGCCGACCTCGCGGTGATCATAGTGCAGGAACAGACGGGAGCCCCCTTCCGAGACGCGGATATCGAGCATCGGCGCCGCCTCGTGCGCGAGCTTTTCCCACACCCCGATGCGGCCGAGCAGGCGGCGGGAGGTCAGCGCAATGGCCGACGCGCGGCCATCGAACCCGACCGCCAGACCGTCCTCGGGATTGCTGTCTTCGACCACCACCGGCTGCAAGCCGTTCTCGGCCAGGGCGCAGGCGAGGGCCAGGCCAACGAAGCCGCCGCCGACGATCAGGACATCCGCCGAGAAGGTCTTGACGAGGTTTTCCGACATGAAGAGCCTGCCTTGTCATCTGGCGTTGTTCGCGGAATGGTCAGGCATTCCGGCTGTGCTTTGAAAGCTGACCACTGCCTAAAACGTGAGCATTTGCTGCCGGGCGGCTGCGGCCACCGGCGATAATCTCGCCTGACTCCGAAGAGTTGCAACGGTTTCGGCGACTCTAAGCGAACTGGCACGTTTCGTGAAGACACCGATCGGATTTCGACCGACTGCCGCGGCGCTTTCGCCGCTCGGGGCGATCACCGCGGCTCGGCAACGTGCTGCCGCGACGGATCGTTCCGGTCGGCGATCCGGCGACGCTCAGGACAGAGGGATTAATGAGCATGAAAATGATAATCGCCATCATCAAGCCGTTCAAACTCGATGATGTCCGCCTGGCGCTGACGTCGCTCGGCGTCCAAGGCATGACGGTGACCGAGGTTAAGGGTTTCGGCCGCCAGAAGGGTCAGACCGAGATCTATCGCGGCGCCGAGTACACGGTCCAGTTTCTGCCCAAGGTGAAGGTGGAAGTCGTCGTCCCCGACGATTTGATCGAACGGGTCATCGAAGCCGTTCAAACGGCAGCGCGGACCGAAAAGATCGGCGACGGCAAGATCTTTGTCTACGACATCGAGCGCGCCTACCGCATCCGCACGGGTGACGTCGACGGTGACGCTCTTTAGCGCGCGACCGGCTGCCTCTTCAACGCTCGTGCTGGCGAGAGTTGCCCGTCAAATGCCCAAGCTCAACCGTGCCGCCGAATTATTGTGCAGGGTGCAATCGTCTCCGGTCCGCCCGGCAATCACCTGCGTGCTTGGGGAATTGCCGTTGATTCAGAGAGTTGCTGATGTGCAGCCGGGACTGGCACGGAGTTTGAGAAACGCACGGCAATATCGAAAGACCCAGGGGTGCCGTTAGCGATGGCAATCTCAACGGGCGGATTTGCCGCCGGGCGAGAGGGAAAAGCCAAGGGTCCGCGTGGACCGATAACTCATATCATCGACATCCAGGAGAGCCAATTAATGCGTTCCCTACTGAAACTTCTCGGGCCAGGTGGGCTCGTGGCGATCTCGCTCCTTGCCATGATGTCCGGGGCGTCTGCTCAAGAGGCGACGACCATCATCGAGGAAGCTGCCGTCATTGCTGCCGAGCCGGTGCTGGATACCGGCGACACCGCATGGATGCTGACCTCGACGGCGCTTGTTCTGCTTATGACAATCCCCGGACTGGCGCTGTTTTACTGCGGAATGGTCCGCAAGAAAGATGTTCTGGCGATGGCGATGCAGAGCTTCGCCTGCTGCTGTCTTGTCACCATCTTGTGGATGATTATCGGCTACAGTCTCACGTTCAGCGATGGCGGCGAGTTCCAGACCTATATCGGCGGACTCGACCGTATCCTTCTCTCCGGCATGACGATGGCCTCGACCAACGCGCTTGCGCCGACGATTCCGGAGTCGGTCTTCATGATGTTCCAGATGACCTTCGCCATCATTACCCCGGCGCTGATCACCGGAGCCTTTGCCGACCGGATGAAGTTTTCCGCGTTGTTGTGGTTTCTCGGCATCTGGGCGCTGATCGTCTACAACCCGATCGCCCACTGGGTCTGGGGCGGCGGATTCCTGGGCGGCGCTGGCGTGCTCGACTTCGCCGGCGGCACCGTCGTGCACATCAACGCCGGTATCGCCGGGCTCGTCACCTGCATCGTCATCGGCAAGCGCACGGGGTACGGCAGCGAGAATATGGCGCCGAATAACCTGATCCTCAGCCTGATCGGCGCGTCCCTGCTCTGGGTCGGCTGGTTCGGCTTCAACGCCGGTTCGGCGGTTACCGCCGGTCCGCGCGCGGGAATGGCGATGACCGTCACGCAGATTGCCACCGCGGCCGCGGCCATGGCGTGGATGTTCACGGAATGGCTGGCGCGCGGCAAACCGAGTGTGCTCGGCATCGTCTCCGGAGCGGTCGCAGGCCTGGTGGCGATTACGCCGGCGTCGGGCTTCGTTAATCCAACGGGCGGGCTTATCCTCGGAATCGTCGCTGGCTTTGTCTGCTTCGCGGCTTCGGTCTGGCTGAAAAACGCGCTGAAATACGACGACTCCCTCGACGTGTTCGGCGTGCATGGCGTGGGCGGCATCGTCGGTGCGATCCTCACCGGCGTTTTTGCCGATCCGGCGATCGGCGGCAACGACGCCAGCGGCAATCCCATCGCCGGCCTGCTTTATGGCAACCCCGGACAGGTGTGGACGCAGGTCGAGGGCGTGATCGTCACGATCGTGTACTGTGCCGTCGTCTCCTTCATCATCCTTAAAATCATCGATCTGATCATCGGGCTCCGCGTGACCCAGGAACAGGAGGTCGCCGGTCTCGACCTCAGCCTGCACGGAGAAACGATCCACTAAACGCGCCTATCGATCGGGCTTGCGCGGCAGCAGAACGGCTCCGCTCTCCCCGTTGGACCGCAAAGGCCTGAGGCCGGAGGATACCTTCCTCCGGCCTCTTCATTTTTTGTTCCCGGCCATGGGTTCCCTGCCGGCGTTGCAAACGATTGAGCCTCCCCCCCCTCGCGGCTAGCATCGGTGGCATGATGAACCCGCTGCTCGATCAGCTTGCCGATTATCCGTTCGACCGGCTGCGTGCTCTTCTGGACGGCATCGAACCGCCGCCGGGGCTGCAGCCGCTTGTCCTTTCGGTGGGGGAACCGCGCCATCCGCCGCCGCCGGTCGTGGCGGAGAGGCTGGCGGCGCAGTCCGCAGACTGGGGCCGCTATCCCCCGGTCGAAGGCACGCCCGACTTTCGTCGCGCCGTTGCCGGATGGCTGCGCCGGCATGATGGGCTGCCGGAAGGCCTGATTGATCCCGACCGCCATGTGCTTCCGCTCGCGGGGACCCGCGAGGGCCTGTTCCTGATCGCGCAGGTGGCCGTTCCCCAGCCGAAGATCGGGTCAACGCCGATCGTGCTGATGCCGAATCCATTCTATCAAGTGTATTTCGGCGCTGCCGTCCTTGCTCACGCCGAGCCGGTCTTTCTGTCAGCGGACCGCGCGACCGGCTTCTTTCCCGATCTGGGTGCCCTGGACACCCCGACGCTCAACCGGACCGCCCTGCTCTACCTGTGTTCGCCGGCGAACCCACAGGGGTCGGTGGCATCTGCCAAACTGCTGCGCGAGGCCGTGCTGATGGCCCGCGCGCACGACTTCGTTCTGTGCGTGGACGAGTGCTACGCCGACGTCTGGGATCGGGAGCCGCCGACCGGGGCGCTGGCCGTTTGTGCCGCACTCGGAGGCAGCCTCGATAATGTCCTGGTTTTTCACTCACTGTCCAAGCGTTCCAGCGTGCCGGGCCTGCGTTCCGGTTTCGTCGCCGGTGACGCCCGCCTGATCGCAGCCTTCCGCCGGCTGCGATCCTTCGGCGGCGCCACCCTGCCGCTGCCGGTTCTGGCCGCGTCCGCCGGGTTGTGGGATGACGATGCGCATGCCGAGGCCAACCGTGCGCTCTACCGGGCCAAGATCGACCTGGCGGAGCGCCTGCTCGCGGGGCGATTCGGCTTTTATCGGCCGGCCGGCGGCTTTTTCCTCTGGCTCGACGTCGGCGACGGCGAGTCCGCGGCCCGCACTCTCTGGGCGAAACAGGCGGTGCGCGTTCTGCCAGGCGCATATCTGGCAAGGGATTGCGCGGACGGCAGCAATCCGGGCCACCGCTACATCCGAATGGCGCTGGTCGATGATCTGCCTCGCACCGAAGAGGCTTTGAGAAGACTTCGTAACGCCCTATAAAAAACAGTCTTTCACTATCCAAGACGAGCGCCGCAATGATACGAGCAGGGACGCTTGCGATACTGCCCGCGGGGGCCATTCCATATTTGAAGCGGCGTTGTGCAGACGCAGGCGGGTGTGGGCTGTTTGCTGCCGGCCTGGTGCTTTTTTTGGCCCTCGCAAGCTTTGATCCGGGCGATCCGTCGTTCAACCATGCCACGGGCTTGCCGACGCTCAATCTGTTCGGTCGGCCGGGCGCATATATTGCCGACATCCTTCTTCACGGCTTCGGTGGGGCGGCTTTGGTTCCGGTCCTGGGTCTGTTCGGCTGGGCTTGGCGTCTGCTCGGTCGCCGCCCGATGCGGCGGCTGGGCTGGCAAGCGCTGGCGCTGCTTCTTGCCATCGGTCTGCTGTCGATAGCGCTCGCCACGGTGCCGGCCCTCCCCGGCTGGCCGGTCGCGGCGGGCTCCGGAGGCGCTTTCGGCGAACTGACGCTGGGCGCGGCGAGCAGTGCGATCAGTTTGGGCCCTCTGCTCGGGCCGGCCTCCCTGGCCCTGCTGTCGTTCGCGGGCGGTGTGGGGCTGCTGGGCTTCGGCATGGGAGTGTCCCTCGGCGATTGGCGGTTGCTGTACCGCACACTGCGCGACGGTTGGGCGGGCGCCCGGCGCACGGCCGGCACCGTTCGCAACTTCGGGAAACGCCTGCAGGCAACGCTGCCCGGTGACCGCGTCGCCGAATCGCATGATGGCGAACAGCAGCGGCCCGAGCCGGTCCTTTCGCGAAAGCCGGGTACGGCAGCGCCGCCCGCTCCCCGGACCCGCGTCGTCGATTCCCAGGCAGGGGCTGCGCGGCCGAGCCGCAAGACGGGCGAGGAAGCGCAGGGCGCGCTCGATTTCGAAGCATCGCAGCGATACCGCCTGCCGCCGCTCGATCTTCTTCAGGTGCCCGCGCCGCTGCCGGCCGTTGATTCGGTGAGCCGTGGCGCGCTGGAGCAGAATGCCATTATGCTGAAGACGGTGCTCGATGATTTCGGGGTGCGCGGCGAAATCCTGAAGGTTCGCCCCGGCCCGGTCATTACTCTTTATGAGTTAGAGCCGGCGCCCGGCACCAAGAGTTCGCGGGTGATCGCGCTTGCCGACGACATCGCCCGGTCGATGAGCGCGGTCTCGGCGAGGGTTGCGGTCGTTCCCGGGCGCAACGCTATTGGCATCGAGCTGCCGAACCTGCGGCGCGAAAAGGTCGGGCTGCGCGAGCTGCTGGCATCGGAAGCGATGGAGCGGGCCGGCGGGTCGCTGCTGCTGGCGCTTGGCAAGGACATCGCCGGCGCGCCCGTGATCGTCGACCTGGCCCGCATGCCGCACCTGCTGATCGCCGGGACCACTGGCTCGGGCAAGTCGGTCGGGATCAATGCGATGATCCTGTCGCTGCTCTACCGGTTGGCCCCCGAGAGCTGCAAGCTAATTCTGATCGACCCGAAGATGCTGGAGCTGTCCGTCTACGACGGCATTCCGCACCTGCTGGCGCCGGTCGTCACCGAGCCGGGCAAGGCGGTGGTGGCCTTGAAATGGACGGTGCGCGAGATGGAAGAGCGCTACCGGTCGATGTCGCAACTTGGCGTGCGCAACATCACCGGCTTCAACGCGCGGGTTGCCGAGACAAAGGCGAAGGGCGAGACGCTGAAGCGGCGGGTCCAGACCGGCTTCGACGACGAGGGCAGGCCGCGTTTCGAGGAACTGGAGCTGGACCTCGAGCCGCTGCCGCAGATCGTCGTTGTCGTGGATGAAATGGCCGACCTCATGCTGGTCGCCGGCAAGGACATCGAGGCGGCGGTGCAGCGCCTGTCGCAGATGGCGCGGGCCGCCGGTATTCATCTGATCATGGCCACGCAGCGGCCCTCCGTCGATGTCATCACCGGCACCATCAAGGCAAACTTCCCGACGCGCATCAGCTTCCAGGTGACGTCCAAGATCGACAGCCGGACAATTCTCGGTGAGCAGGGGGCGGAGCAGCTCCTCGGTCAGGGCGATATGCTGTTCATGGCGCCGGGCGGCAAGGTGACCCGCGTCCACGGCCCCTTCGTCTCGGACGGCGAGGTCGAGGCGGTGGTCAGGGCGCTGAAGGCCCAGGGCGAACCCCGATACATCGAGGCGGTGACCGAGGCGGACGAAGAGAGTGAGTCCCCACCGGCCATTGTCGAGGAGGACGACAGCGAAAGCGCCGCCCTTTACCGCGAAGCCGTGGAGGTGGTCTTGCGCGACGGCAAGGCGTCCACCAGCTTTGTGCAGCGGCGTTTGCAGATCGGATATAATCGGGCGGCTCGTCTCGTCGAGCGGATGGAGGCCGAAGGGCTGGTCAGCAAGGCCGACCGGGTAGGGCGCCGGGAAATTTTGCAAGGGGAGCGCGCCGTCTGAGCCCTTGGGCACCGCGGGTCCGGTGAACCGGAGGCGCCGGGATGCTTCGATTCAGGGCGTTCGCGCCGGAACGTTAGGTGTTTCATGACCGTGGGTTCGGCATTGGGGCGGCTTCAGGATTGGTGGGCCGCGATGAGGGGCCCGCTCATGCTGCTGGCTTCAGTGGTAACCGCCGTGGTGGTGGCGGGAGGAGCGTCGGCGAAGCTCGCACCGGACTTGGTGCTCGATGCCGAGGCGCTGGCTGAGCTTCGCCGGATCGAAGCGAACCTGAATGCGGTGCGCACGGTGCATGCGCGTTTCCGCCAGAACTCCTCCAATGGCGAAACCGCGAGCGGCGAGCTCTTCATGGAACGGCCCGGTCGGCTCCGGATTGATTATCAGCCCCCGGCGCAGATGCTAATCGTGGCCGATGGAACGTTCCTGGTCTATTACGATCGCCGGCTGGAGCAGGTCAGCCACATTCCTCTCAGCTCGACGCCGGCCGGAATTCTGTTGGAAAAGCACCTTTCGCTCGAAGACGAGAACCTGACGGTCACCTCGTTCGAGCGAACGCCGGCAACCATCAGTGTCGGAGTTACGCGCACCGCCGCGCAGGGCGAGGGTTCCATTCTGCTGATCTTCGACGAACAGTCGGCAATGCTCAGGCAATGGGCAGTGACGGACGCGCAGGGGGTGACGACGCTGGTGACCCTCCTGGATCCCGCCTTTAACGTGGCGATCGACTCCAGGACGTTCGATTTCAAGGATCCCCGGACGACGAGCCAGTTTCCAAACCGGCAGTCACCGTGACGATGATAATACGTATGGGGTTTGCCTCTGGCCCATGCGTCCGACGCATGGCTGCACTGCAATCGCAGCATTTGGCGAATTTAGAGACGAAAACCACCTGAGCTTGTGGAGGATAGATTTCGATCTGGAGATCTCCTCCCGGATGGTTCCCCTGCCATCCGAGAGCTTTCGCAAAGAAAGCTTAGAGCGCCCGGTTAACCCCCCTGGCCGGGCGCTTTTTTTTGCCTGTGCTTGAGGACGTCGGACGCCCGGGCGCGTCTCCTGCTGCGGCCTGGCAATTTACTGAGGAAAGATTTCGGTTTAGAGCAGGGCTGGCGGCGGAAGGCCGACCGCCAGGAAGGCATTTCGCTTCGGCCGAAGCGTCCCCGGATGCCTATGGCCTCAGCTTTTCCTTCACGATTTGCATTGCCCAGCTGACCGCTCCGGCGAATTCGGCCACGGTATTCGGGTTCCGTCTCCGCAGGGAACGCCAGTTCAGGATGAAGGCGAAAAAAACCCAGCGGTCTCCGATCAGCATTCCCGCCGGGCGCGAGTTCCGCAAAGGAAGTTGCAAATCCTTTGCATGCAGTGGCCACCCCGGGCTACGGCACCAGGCGATATCCTCCGGCTTCGGTTACGAGAATTTGAGCCTTGGAAGGGTCCGTTTCGATCTTCTGCCGCAGGCGGTAGACATGGGTCTCCAGCGTGTGGGTGGTCACGCCGGCGCTGTATCCCCACACCTCGTCGAGCAGAACGTCGCGACCGACGACGCGGTCGCCCGACCGGTACAGAAACTTGAGAATGGCGGTCTCCTTGTCGGTCAGCCGGATCTTCTTGCGGGTGGCGGGATTGACCAGAAGCTTGGCGCCCGGTCGGAAGGCATAGGGGCCGATGTTGAATACGGCGTCGTCGCTGCGCTCGTGTTGGCGGATGTGGGCGCGCAACCGGGCGGCGAAGACGCCCAACCGAAACGGCTTGGTGATATAGTCGTTGGCTCCGGCTTCCAGGCCGACGATCGTATCGGCCTCGGTGTCGGCGCCGGTCAGCATGATGATCGGGCATTTGACGCCGTGGTTGCGCATCAGGCGACAGAGGTCGCGGCCATCCATATCGGGCAGGCCGACATCCAGGATGATCACATCGAAATGCTCGGACCTCACCAGACCCAGCGCCTCGGCGGCGGTGCCGACGACCGACGTCGAGAAATCCTCATGTTCGCGGAGCTGCTCGGAGAGCATCTCCAGCAATGTCTCATCGTCGTCAACAAGCAGGACCCGCCTTGTGGAGGTCACGTTCGGCCTCGCTTCACTTATTTGCTGTTCACGCAGGCTGTAACAGTAGCGCATTTGACCGGCAATAGCATCAGGACGCCGGATGGGGGGACCCTCTCGCAGGATGGACACTTTTGTCGCCGGGCCCCGGCGGCTAAGGTGGTTACGGCGAGAGGAGTTCGCGGCGAGATGAACCGCCTGCATGTTGTCCCGGTTCCGGTTTCACGAGAACCGGTCAGTCTGCGTTCCGTGGAGCGCGCCGTTGCCGATCTGCGGCGCGGACGGCCGGTAGTCGTGAGCGGCGGCGGCGGAGCGGCCGTCCTGGCGCTTGCCGCGGAAGCGGTGACGCCGGAAAGCCTGCAGTCCCTGCATGATACCGCCGCCGCCGAGCCGGTTCTCGTGTTGACGGCGCGGCGGGCGTCCGTCCTCGGACTGGCGGGCGCGGGCCTTCGTCCCGCCGTCGTCTCGTTTGCCAGCGTTCCCAGCGCCGATACTGTGCATGCTCTGGCTGATCCGCTGTCCTCTTCCCTGACCGAGCCGGTGGCATTCGGGGAAGTTAGCGAAGCCGGCGCTTACTCCTGCGAAAGCGCAGCAGTGCTGCTGGCAAAGACGGCGCGGCTGCTGCCAGCCGCCATGGTCGCACCCATCCGCGACCCGGATGCCGAAGATCTGGCGAGATGGACCAGTCGCCACGGGCTGCTGTGGGTCGATGCGGGCGATGTCTTTCAACATGACTTTACCGCCGCGCGCACCTTGAGGCCGGTGAGCGAGGCCCGTGTGCCGCTGGTGGGCGCCGAGAATGCACGGATCATCGCCTTCCGGCCGCTGGACGGGGGTCTTGAGCACTTGGCCGTGGTCATCGGTGATCCGCAACCGCCGGCGCCGGTGCTGACGCGTCTGCATTCGGAGTGCTTTACCGGCGATCTCCTCGGCAGTCTGCGATGCGACTGCGGCGATCAGCTGCGCGGCGCCATCCGGGAAATCAGCAGCGCCGGCGGCGGCCTATTGCTGTACCTGGCGCAGGAAGGACGCGGCATCGGCCTCGTGAACAAGCTGCGGGCTTACGAGTTGCAGGAGCGCGGCTTCGATACCGTCGAAGCCAACGAGCAGCTCGGTTTCGATGCGGACGAGCGCGTCTATATTCCGGCGGCGCACATGCTGCGTCAGTTGGGATTCGCGCAGGTGCGGCTGTTGACCAACAATCCGGCGAAGGTGGATGGGCTCGCGCGATGCGGCATCGCCGTCGTCGAGCGGGTGCCGCACGCCTTCCCCAGCAACCGCCACAACGAGCTCTACATGCGCACCAAGGCCGGCCGCAGCGGCCACCTGCTGTAGGCTGATGGACCCGTCGAATAGCGCATCACCGCGAGCGAGAGCGAAGGGATCTACTCTTCGCGGCTCGTCCTCGCGACTGGATTGCTTCACCCGCTTCGCGGGTTCGCAATGACGCCGTGGCGGATGGAAATCGACGTTTCTGCTCATGGAACACTGACTTGGCGCGGCCACCGGGTGCGGTGCGCCCTGGGGCGGGGCGGCGTCCGCCGCGACAAGCGCGAGGGCGACGGGGGCACGCCGATCGGCTGTTTTCCGTTGCGGCGCGTCTTCTATCGCCGGGATCGGATCACGCCGCCGCCGACCGCGTTGGCGGTCACGCCGATCGAACCCGACGACGGCTGGTGCGACGACCCGGCGCATCCCGCCTACAATCAGCCCGTTCTCCTGCCCTTCGCCGGCTCGCATGAGCGACTGTGGCGCGAGGACGGCCTCTACGATCTGCTGGCGGTGATCGGCTGGAACGACGATCCGGTCGTGCCGGGCCTCGGCAGCGCGATTTTCCTGCACGTGGCAAGGCCGGACTATGCGCCAACCGAGGGCTGTGTCGCTGTCGCCCTCGGCGATCTGTCTGAGTTGCTGGCGGCTTGTCGCCCCGGCGACCGCATCCGCATCGGCCTTTAGGCGGGCCGATGCTATTCCTCTTGCGCCGGACGTTCTCCGAAGATCGCGGTGCCGACGCGAACCAGGGTCGCCCCGAAGTGGATCGCCACGGCGAAATCTCCGCTCATCCCCATGCTCAGCGCGTCGAGCCCGTTGCGTCTGGCGATCTGCCGCAGCAGGCCAAAGTGCAGCGACGGTTCCTCGTCCGCTGGCGGGATGCACATCAGGCCCCGCACGGTCAGCCCGAGTTCCCGGCACCCGGCAACCAGGGCGTCGGTGTCCTCGGGGAAGACGCCGGCCTTCTGCGGCTCTTCCCCGGTGTTGACCTGGACAAAGACGTCCGGCACCCGGCCTTCCGCCCGTCCCGCTTCGGCCACGGCGCGCGCGATGTCGAGCCGGTCAATGGTCTCGATAACGTCGAACAGGCGAACGGCACGCCGCACCTTGTTGCGTTGCAGGGGGCCGATCAGATGCAGGACCAGATCGGGATAGGCGGTCCGCAATGCCGGCCATTTGCCCTCGGCCTCCTGCACCCGGTTTTCGCCGAAGACGCGATGACCGGCGTCCAGCGCCTGCGCGATGACCGGCCCCGGATGGGTCTTGCTGACCGCGACCAGCGTCACCTCGCCCGGCACCCGGCCAACCGCCTGCGCCGCGGCGGCAATTTCGGCCAGGACGGACGCGAGCTTGGCGGCGACGCCGGGCAGATCGGCGGTATCGGCGGGCTTGCTCAGGGTCACGGCGTGTCAGGGTCTCTGTGGTGAAAAGGAACGGCCCGAGCCTAGCAGAGCTGGCGAGACGGCTCAAACGCCCGCTCATCGACACGGGCCTGCCCCGCCTGGTGCTGATGACGGACAGCCATCGTCTGCCGGACCCCCTGCCCGCGGTGCGGGCGCTTGCGGCGAACAGCGCCGTCATTGTTCGCGAGATCGACGCCCTGCAGCGCGGCGAACTTGTCCGGCGGTTGCGGCCGGTCTGCCGGCGCCGGCGGATTGCGTTGCTGGTCGCGGCCGACGCGGATCTGGCGCGCCAGGCGGACGGGCTGCATCTGTCGGAGACAACGGTTCGCAGGGGTCCACGGCACTGGCGCCGCTCGTGCCGTCCCGGCATGCTGGTGTCGGCAGCGGCGCACTCCGCCGGCGCGATCCGCCGGGCGGCGGCGCTGGGGGTCGACGCTGTCCTTGTCGGGCCGGTGTTTGCGACCGCCAGCCATCCCGAGGCACGGCCGATCGGGCCGTTGCGCTTCGCCCGCCTCGTCCGCCTCAGCCCGCTGCCCGCCTACGCGCTGGGCGGCATCGACGAAACGCGCGCCCGGCGGTTGCTGAACAGTGGTGCGGCAGGGTTCGCGGCGATCGGCGCCCTATCCCGCCCCCTGTCCCGCCCCGGGTCCTACCGCGCTCAGGGGGCCGCGGCATCCGGCGGTGCATAGCCGAACCGCGCGAGGAACGGCTGGAGCACCGGCAGCACCTCGTCGAATGCGAAGGCGTAGTTGCGCCATCGATCCACCGACCGGCGATAGATCGGCTGAACCACCTGGTGATAGCTCGGCGTCGAGATCGCCCGGGTCTTGGCATGCTCCGCGTAACCGAGCACGGCGTCGTCCCATGGCAGGCCGAGGGCGGCGAGAATGCGCCGGGTCTCGCCCGCCAGATCGGCCACCAGATCTTCGTAGCGGGTGCTCACCACCGAAAGCGGCAGCACACTGCGGTAATGGTGCCAGAGGTCCATCACCTGTGCGTAGAAGCGGGCTGTCGAAAGGAGGCTGTCGAACAGGACCATCGCCGCGTTCGGCTGCATCGCCTGCATGAAGCCGCTGAGCACCACGTCGCACGGATGACGCAGCGCCAGCAGGATGCGCGCCCGCGGAAACAGTCGGTGTATCAGGCCGGTATCGATGGTGTTGAGCGGCATCTTGTCGACCAGGATGCGCTGGCCGAGGTCACCGACGTGGCGGCGGGCTTCGGCGCGATAGAGCCGGCGGAGTTCGGCGAGCGTTTCGGTGCTCACGCCCGCGAGTGCCTCAGGATAGCCTCCCGGCAGCGCCTGGACCGCCCGGCGCACCTGATCGAGGGCGTCCTTCTCCTCCATCGTCGTCAGGGCGGGATGGGAATCGAGGATCTGGTCGAGCAGCGTCGTGCCGGACCGGGGGAAGCCCACAAGGAAGAGCGGCGGCGGCTCCGGGTCGTCGGGAGGGGGTGTCCAGCCAGCTACCCACGCCGCCGTAAAGCAGGCGCGCAATCGTGCGATCATGTCGGGAAAGATGGCGCGATCGATACGCCGGGCTGCCGGAGTGTCGGCGAGCAGGTGGTTTCCTTCGACAAAGTCCGCGTATGCGTGCGGATAGTCTCCCAGCCGGTCCAGGATCTGCCCCCGCTCGAAGGCGGCGGCCGCCCGCTCGTCCAGGGGCGCTGCGGCGGTGGCGAGTCGGGGAAGACGGGCCAGTGCGTCGTCCGGCCGCCCGAGGCGGCGCAGGACCTTTGCCGCCGTCACCGAGGCCCGCAGGATGAGGGGGTCGGCCGCGACGGCGGCATCGGCGGCGGCAAGTGCCTCGTCCAGCCGGTTGCCCCGCTCCAGCAGAGCCGCAAGGGAGGCGCGGGACTGTGCGTCCGCGGGATCCGCTGCCGCTGCCCGCCGGTAACTGGCCTCCGCTTCGCCAAGGTCCCCTGCGGTGGCGGCCGCGTCGCCGAGGTAGCGCCAGGCTTTCGCCCAGCCGGGCCGAAGCTCCAGTGCCTGTTGCAGGCTGGCGATCGCCGCCGTCGGCCGTCCATCAAAATGCAGTGCCCGGCCACGATTGCACCAGGCCTCGGCGTAGCCCGGCTGTGCCTCCACTGCGCGGTCGTAGGCGGTCACGGCCTCGCCGTACCGCTCCTGCCGCTGCAGGGCGTTGCCGAGATTGTTCAGCGCCTCGGCGTAGAGAGGATCGTTCGCGAGGGCGCGCGCAAAAGCGGCCTCGGCGTCAGCGGGCCGGTCCAGCGCCAGCAGAACCACCCCGCGCGAGTTGTGAAACGGCGCCTGCCGCGACTCGACCGCGAGCGCCTCATCGATGAGGCTCAGCGCCTTGGTCTGATCATCCGTCTGATGGGCAATCACGCCGGCCAGATGCAGCGCATCGGCCTGCTGGGGTTCCAGCAGCAGCGCGCGGCGGTAGCAGGCGTCGGCGCGGCGCAGTTCGCCCTGGCGGTGCAGACGGACACCCTCGGCCAGCAGCCGGGCGACCTCTTTCCCCGCTCGGGCCGCTTGGCCGGGGCGCTTGGCAGATGGCTTGCGCGCAGTCGTCATCGGCGGGCGGCCCAGGGGTGAAGCGCTGCCGCCACCCGGTCGATCACGCCGCCCCAGTCGCCCGGGGATGTTTGCCGGAACAGGCGCAGGCTCGGATACCACGGGCTGTCGGCGCGGTCGAGCAGCCAGCGCCACTCGGGGATGAACGGCAGCAGCAGCCAGGCGGGACGGCCGAGGGCGCCGGCGAGGTGCGCCGTGGCGGTATCGACGGAAATTACCAGATCCAGAGCGTGCAGCGCCGCCGCCGTGGCGGCGAAATCCGGCAGATGAGGGGCGAGATCGGTGACGCGTCCGGACGGAAAGGCGGCGAGATCGTCCGCACTCGCCGGAATCTGCAGGCTGAAAAAGGCAGCGTCGCAACCGGAAATCAACTTTGCCAGCGCCACCGCCGGCATTGAGCGATTGCGGTCGTTCTCATGGCGGCGGTTGCCTGCCCAGACCAGGCCGATGCGCGGCCGCGTCGCACCTTCTAGGCGCGCCTGCCAGTCGGCTACGTCGCCATCCGCGGCGCACAGATAGGGAACCTCGGCGGGAATGGCCGCGAGGGTCGTTCCCAACAGGTGCGGCAGGCTCATCAACGGAGCTTGCCGGTCGAAAGCTGGCAGCGGCTCCCCCTTGGTGATGAGGTGACCGACCGGTCCGTCCGGTCCGGTCAGCGACTGGCGGAAGAGTTGCCGCAACGGCGGCTGGCATTCGAGGATCACGCGAACGCCGCGCGCCGCTGCGGGCGCCAGATAGCGGACGAACTGGATCGCCGAGCCGAGCCCCTGTTCGGCGTGAATAAAGACGGTCTCGCCGGGCCGTCTCTCTCCGTCCCATAACGGCTGCGTGAAGGTGCGGCCGGGCGTGGTAAAGCCCGGCATCTGCCAGCGCCATTCGTACTCGCCGAACCCCTCCTCCATCCGGCCCAGCAACAGCAGCAGCATGCCGCGGTTGCCATGGGCGGCGGGGTGTCCAGGATCGGTAGCAAGCGCCTGGTCGTAGGCGGCGAGCGCCTCCGTCCAGCGGGCCTGCTCCTGCAGGACCAGGCCGAAGTTAGCCAACGCGTTAGCGTAGGTCGGGCGGAGGGCAATCGCCCGGCGCAACGCTGCCTCGGCATCTTCCAGGCGGCCCTGTGCCCGCAGCGCGCTGCCGAGGTTGCTCAACGCCTCCGGGTATTCGGGCCGCAGCACCAGAGCCTGCCGGTAGGCCGCCTCGGCCGCCGTCCGATCGCCTGCTGTCTGGTAAAGGTTTCCCAGCGTGTTCCAGGCTTCGGCATGGCCGGGATCGATGCCCAGCGCCCGATGAAGGGCCTCGGTGGCGGCTTCGCTGCGATCCAGAGCCGCGAAGATCGTGCCGTGTGCGACGTGAAACGCGGCGACGTGGCCGGCGGCGGCGATGGCCCGCTCGACCAATCGCAAAGCCTCGGCATGAGCACCGCGCGCATGCTCGACCAACCCGAGGAGATGCAGAGCGTCCGGATGGCGCGGCTGCGCCTTGAGGAGGCGGCGGTAAAGGACGGCGGCTTCACCCAGCCGGCCGGCCCGGTGTTCCTGAACCGCTGCCTGCAGAAGAAGCGCCGACTTTCCCGCGTCTCGGCGCGCCTTTGTCTGTCCCGGGGAAACCGTGCCTGTCCGCATGACTGATTCCGGTTGACCGCTCCGCAGCCTACTCGAAACCGGAGCCGCCGCGAATCCCCTCGTCGTTCCGTTCAGATTAGCAGCTGATCGCGATCGTCGAGATATCGCTGCTCGCGCAGCATCGGACTGTGACGGTCGATGAGGGCTGCCACCTGTTCGGCGGAAAGGCAGTGGCGGAAGCCTCCGGCCCCGCCTTTGCGAAAAAACCGGTCGGCATTGCGGGGCCGCTCGACGAATCCGCGCTTGCGCTCCTGTTCGGCCAGGACGCGAAACGAGCAATGCCGGATCGCCCGCTTCAGCCGCTCCCGGTCCTTTGGCATCTGGAGGAAATCCAGCACCTTGGCGAAGGTGCCCTGCGGTGCTGCGAGCATGTCTTCATACCGCAGCGTCAGCCGTCGCAGGCCCGGCGGGCGAATCCAGCTTTCGACGTGGTTGGACCAGTCGGAGATGATCTGCGTGATGTGTCCGGCCTTGGGTTCGATTCGCAATTCGGGCAGGCAGAGGGCGCGGACGCCCTCGTCGATCGTCAAACCGTAATGGTGGGCAAACGACACCGCCACATCGAACGGGTTGCGGAGGACGTAGATGGCGCCGGCGGTGGCATCCGGGGTGATGGTTGGCACCCCCTCCAGGATGGTCAGCAAGGTATGCGTTTTGACGAAGACAACCCCGGGCCTGGAGCGAGCGAGAAAGTCGTGAACACGGGGGCGAAGCGCGTTGATGTCGGCCCAGGGGAGTTCCGCGGCAGATTTGCCCGACACTTGCGCGTAATACTCGGCGCGCATATCGCCGTAGGCGAAGTCGGGAAGGGAATTGATGTCGACGGGGCCGGGCGTGTCGGCGAGGTAGTTGGCGAGGAAGGCCCGCAGCCACGTGTTGCCGGACTTCGGATATGAGGCCAGCCAGAGGATACCGCTCATGGCAAACCTCGTAACGTTCGGAGGCGTGAAAAGAAAGGGCGGTCATGGACCGCCCTTTCAGTTCCGAAAAAAATGCTCTTCTTGTTAAAAGGCGAGCTTCAGACCGGTCAGACCGCCGATGCCGTTGTTCTTCGACATGTTGTTTTCTTCTTCCCAGTCGTAGTACATGACGCCGCCGACCAGTCGGATGCCGGGCCCCATCGTATAGGTGCCGGACAGAATGGCCTGCTCCAGGCGATCCTTACCGCCTGCGGTCGTCTTGTTGTTGTCGCCCTTCATGTAGTCGATACCGATTTTGTAGGGGCCGAACTCGTACGCGGCACCCGCCGTCCAGCTCATGCCGTTCGAGCGGATCGGGCTGCCGGCAGTGCCGCCCGTGCTCGCGGCCTGTGCCGCGGTCAGCACGCCGCGCTGGCCCTGAGGTACGTACATCCAGGCGCCGCCGAAGCTGAAGCCGGCGATGCTGAACTGGGCGCCAGCGTTGTAGGCCCAGAGATTGGAGTTCGATCCGTTGGCGGCGCCGGATTGCGACTCCGCCCACATCGCGCCGACCGAGCTCTGCACGCCGAAATCACCAAAGGTTTCGGTGTAATTCAGGCCACCAGCGACGCCGTTGGACAGACCGGTGTTCCGGCCGTTGTCGCCGGTGCCGACGGCGGTCAGCGCGCTGTTGTTGTCGCCGCCTGACTCAAGGTTCGGGATGTACGAAACACCTGCCTGGAAGCCGGCAAACCGCGGCGTGATGTAGGTGAACTTGCCGGAGTCGTTGTCGTTGTTACGCAGGTTGGTGGTGCAGAGCGGCGAGTCGAAGAGGTTTGCGCCGAGACCGCCGTATGTCCCCGCTTGCTGCGTTCCGGTGCCGGTCTCGAAAGCGCGCAGGTTGCAGAGGTCGCCGGAGTCGAGGCTGATGCCGCCGTCCGGAGCGGTGACGTGGAGCAGATAGCCGGCGTTGTTCTCGTCACCGATGATCAACTGGCCCATCGTCGGCGACTGCAGGAACAGATAGGATTCGTCGACCGTGTCGGACTCGGTAAAGGCTTCAATCTGAATGTTCACGCCGACGGTCAGGCCGCTGTCCAGGGTGGTCTGGCCGATCACGCACACTTCGGCATTGTGCTTGTTATCGACGAATTGCGTGGAGCGATGCGCGTCGTTGGTCGCGGCGGTCGGACGGGTCTTATAGCTCTGGTCCGTGATCACGGCGAACTGTTGATAATAGCCGGACAGACCAAGCTTGATGCGCTCGGCCGACTTGGAGACGAAGGGCTTGTCCGCTGGGGCCGGGGTCGCCGGCATGACCGCGGGCGATTGCGCAGGCGCCTGCTCACGATAAGGTGATGGCGACGCGCCGGTTTGCGGCAGGGTGGGGGCAGTCGATGTTTGGGCGGCGGCCTCTCCCGCGGCGCCCGCGATCAGAGCCGCGGCGGTCAGCGCGGTTGTCGCGTATAATATCTTTCTCATCCAGACCCTCGCGTTCTTCTAGAGTTCCGTTAGCCTGTGCGCCGGACGCCGGGGCGACGCCCGCCTGACTGAACTGGGCAGCATCAAGACACGGTGATTTTGATCGATCAACTCTTTGCGAGCGGAATGTGTGCTTAAAAGTCAGCAGTGTGTTTAGGGTGCAACAATGTCGAACTCCTGATCCAATTGGTGCCGTTCTAGCGGCCCTGTTGACAGGGCTAGGGTGCCCGGTTTAGGAGCAGGCGAGAGGAAGGATCTTGACGATGCGGCGGATTCCTCGCGGCTGCGCTGCCGCGGCCATAGCGGTTAGCCTGTTTGGAACACTCCTGTCCGGGTGCGGATCGACGCAACCCGAGGGGGTTTATCCGAATCGCAGCCGCGGAGATTCGACCCCTTATCAGACGCGTGACTCGATCTTTGGCGAGGGCGGACTTTCGGTCGGTGTCGGCGGCCAGCAGCAGCAGAACCCCGACACCGGCGGGGGAATCGGCGTCAACGGGTTCCTTTGGCGGGCGACGCTGGATACCATTTCTTTCATGCCGGTGAACTCCGCCGATCCGTTCGGCGGCGTCGTCATTACCGATTGGTATGCGATGCCGGATACACCGCAGGAACGGTTCAAGATGAACGTGTACATCCTGAGCCGGGCCCTTCGCGCGGACGGTGTGAGGGTGGCCGTTTTCCGTCAGGTCCAGGAGGGAACCGGCGGCTGGCAGGATGCGGCGGTGCCGGATGGGACCAACACCCGGATCGAGGACGCCATCTTGACGAGGGCACGGCAGCTCCGTTTCGATACGCTGCAGCAATAACCGGCGGTCGACGCGGGCTTCGCGCCTTGCGGAGCCCGCTGCGGTCGCGTGCCCACCGGCGAGCAACGATGTCCCGTTACGAATTCGCTAGAACCGAAGCCAAGTGGCAGGCCGTCTGGGAAGAGCGGCGCTGCTTTGCGGCCCGCGAAGATGCTGCCCGCCGCAAATACTACGTTCTTGAAATGTTCCCATACCCTTCCGGGCGCATCCACATGGGTCACGTCCGCAACTACACGCTCGGCGACGTCGTCGCCCGCTTCAAGCGCGCCCAGGGGTATAACGTGCTTCACCCCATGGGTTGGGATGCGTTCGGACTGCCGGCCGAAAATGCGGCAATGCAACGGCGGGTGCATCCGGCAGCCTGGACCCGGGAAAACATCGCGACGATGCGCCAGCAACTGCGGCGCATGGGCCTGTCGTACGACTGGGATCGGGAGTTTGCCACGTGCGATCCCGGGTACTACAGGCACGAGCAGAAGATGTTTCTGGACTTCCTGCGGGAAGGCCTGGTCTATCGCCGTGAAGCCTGGGTGAACTGGGATCCGGTGGAAAACACCGTGCTTGCCAACGAGCAGGTTGTCGATGGCCGCGGCTGGCGCTCGGGCGCTCCGGTGGAACGGCGCAAGCTGGCGCAATGGTTCCTGAAGATCACGGAGTACGCCGATGACCTGTTGGAGGGGCTGAAGAACCTCCAACGATGGCCCGAACGAGTCCGTCTGATGCAGGAGAACTGGATCGGGCGTTCGGAGGGAGCCCGCGTGCTGTTCCGTCTGGTTCGGCGGGATGACAGGCTTGAAGTGTTCACCACCCGTCCCGACACCTTGTTCGGCGCATCCTTCTGCGCGATTGCTGCCGATCATCCCCTGGCGCTGGAACAGGCGGCCGGTAATCCCGGCCTTGCCGCCTTCCTGGTGGACTGTGCGCGAAGCGCAACCAGCGAAGCGGCACTCGAGACCCAGGAGAAAAAGGGGTTCGATACCGGGCTCCGGGTCCTGCATCCCTTCGACGGGAGCTGGCAACTGCCGGTCTACGTCGCCAACTTCGTTCTGACCGAGTACGGAACCGGCGCCATTTTCGGCTGCCCCGCCCATGATCAGCGGGATCTGGATTTTGCTCGGGCGTACGGTCTGCCGGTCATTCCGGTGGTAGCGCCGGCGGATGCCGATGCCGCAACCTACCTTATTGCCGATGCGGCGTATCTGGGGCCGGGGCGGCTGATCAACTCGCGCTTTTTGGACGGCCTTTCGGTCGAAGACGCGAAGCGGGAGGCGGTCACCCGCCTGGCGGCCGAGGGTGCCGGAGAACGGGCGGTTACCTTCCGCCTTCGGGACTGGGGCGTTTCGCGGCAGCGCTACTGGGGCTGCCCGATCCCGATCCTCAATTGTCCGCACTGCGGCGTGGTGCCGGTGGCGGAAGCCGATCTGCCGGTGCGGCTGCCGGAAGATGTGGACTTCGAGACGCCGGGAAATCCGCTCGACCGTCACCCCACCTGGAAGCACGCGACCTGTCCCGCGTGCGGCGGTCCTGCCGAGCGGGAAACCGATACGTTTGACACCTTCTTCGAATCCTCCTGGTATTTCGCGCGTTTTTGCTCGCCGCACGCGGCAGAAGGCCTGGATCGCGCCGCCGTCGACTATTGGATGCCGGTCGATCAGTATATCGGCGGTATCGAGCACGCCATTCTGCACCTGCTGTATTCGCGCTTCTTCACTCGGGCGCTGCGCCGTTGCGGGCGGCTCGGCCTCGACGAGCCGTTCGACGGGCTGATGACGCAAGGCATGGTCTGCCACGAGACGTATCGGTCCGAATCCGGTGCGTGGCTGTCGCCCGACGAGGTGGCTCGCGAAGGCGACCGGGTGGTCGAACGCGCTTCCGGCGGTCCCGTCAGCGTCGGCCGGTCGGAAAAAATGTCCAAGTCCAAGAAGAACGTCGTCGATCCGGAGGGCATCATACAATCGTATGGTGCCGATACGGCGCGGCTGTTCATGCTCTCCGACAGCCCGCCGGAACGCGACCTGGAATGGACGGACGCCGGTGTCGAAGGCGCCTGGCGCTTCATCAACCGGCTTTGGCGGATGGTCGATACTGTTCTAGCCGAGGAAGCGGGTGACCTTGGCGCGATCGCGGCCGACGGCGCTGCCGCGGCGCTGCGCAGGGATGTGCACCGGACGATCGCCCAGGTGAGCGCGGATCTCGATAAGTTCGGATTCAACCGTGCCGTGGCCCGCATCCGGGAGCTGACCAACGCCGTGTCCGAACTCGCGGGTGCGACGGCAGCCCAGCGGGCGGCGCGGCACGAGGCGATGGACACCATCGTGCAGCTGATCGGGCCGCTGATGCCGCATCTGGCCGAAGAACTCTGGCAGCGTCTCGGTCATCGCACGCTGCTGGCGGAGGAACCCTGGCCGGTGGCGGATCCGCGGCTCCTGGTGGTGGCACGGGTGACGCTGGGCGTGCAGGTCAACGGTAAGCTGCGGGGAACGCTGGAACTTGCGGCGGATGCGGATGCGGCAGAGATACGCGCCGCGGCTTTGGCTTTGCCGAAGGTGGCGGAAGTGGTTGGGGGCCGGACGCCGCGCAACGTCATCGTGGTGCCAAATCGCATCGTCAACGTGGTCGTATGACCACCCTTCGTAAGCGGTGGGTGCGGGGGTTGACCCTGGCGGCGGTGGCCGCCGCCGTTGTCGGATGCTCGGGCTGCGGATTCCGGCCGCTTTACGGAACGCCAAAGCCCGATGCAACCCCGCTGTCGAGCGACCTTGCCTCGATCGACGTGGCGCTGATTCCCGACCGCTCCGGCCAGCAGTTGCGCAACGAGCTTGAGCAGCTGTTGAACCCAGGCGCCAAGTCCGGCGTTGCCGATCGCTACACCTTGTCGGTGCAGCTCCGCGAGAAGCTGGATACGTTCGCGGTAGAACGCAGCGGGTTCGCGAGCCGGGCGACGATCGAGTTGACGGCCAACTATTCGCTTCAGGAAGACGCCGCAGGCAGCCAGGTGCTGGCGGGCCGGGCGCGGTCGATCAGCAGCTATAATCTTCTGGACAACGATTTTTCGACGGTGGCCGGCGGCGACGACGCGCGGAGGCGGGCGATCCAGCAGCTGGCCTACGAAATCCGGAATCGGCTCGCCGCCCACTTCGCGGCGCCTCGCGACGCTGCGGCTAGCGGCCCCGGGGGCGCAACGGGGCCGGAAGAGGAGCTGCCGCTGTCGGAGGGGCCTGCGGGGCCCGGCGGCCCGGTTCCTGTGATGGGCGAATAAGTCGTTCGGATGAAGATCAGTGGTGCTCGGATCGAGGCGTTTGTCGCGAAGCCCGAGCCGGCGGTGGTGGCGGTGTTGCTCTACGGCCCCGATGAAGGGCTGGTGCGCGAGCGCGCCGAAAGGGTCGTGCAGGCGGTGGCCGGCGGGACCGATGATCCGTTCCGCATCGCCGAGCTGGCCGCCGATACACTCCGCGATGACCGTGCCATGCTGCTGGACGAGGCTTCGGCTTTGCCGTTCACCGGGGGCCGGCGCGTCGTCCGCGTCCGGGACGGCAAGGATTCGCTCACGGCGGCGGTCATCAACCTGCTCGCCGGAAACCCCGGCGGGCTGGTGGTGGTGGAGGCGGGAGAACTCGGCCCGCGGTCAACCTTGCGTCAGGCCTTCGAGAAGGATGACCGGGCGGCCGCGATCGGGTGCTACCTCGACGACGCCGACGCGCTGCGGCGGGTGATCGGCGCGGAGCTGCGCCGGGATGGCCTGACGGCGTCGGATGCGGCGCTGGAAACTCTCGTGGCGTCGCTCGGCGCTGACCGGGGGCTCACCCGCAGCGAGCTGGAGAAGCTGGCCCTTTACTGCGGCGGCCCGGGCCGGATCGAGGTGGGAGACGTGCTCGCCGTGATCGGCGATGCACGCGCGATCAACCTCGATGACGTGGTGGCGGCGGCCTGCGACGGCGATGTGGAAAGGCTCGATCGGGTGCTGCAGGCAGCGATGGCGGAGGGCTTGTCCGCGATCGCGCTGCTTCGGGCGATGGCGCGATACCTGCATCGGCTGGTTCAGGCTCGTGCCGCGCTGGCGGCGGGCCGCGACCTTTCGCAGGCGGTGGCAGCGGTGCGTCCGGCTGTCTTCTATCGGCTGCAGCCGCAGTTCCGCCGGCAGGTGCAGGCGTGGCGGCCGGAAGTGCTGGCGACGGTGCTCGGGCTGGTGGCCGACGCGGAACTTGCCTGCAAGCGTACGGGAGCGCCCCAGGACCTGCTCTGTCAGCGAGTCCTGTTCGACGTGGCGCGGCGGGTTCGATCCCTCCCCCACCACAATCGTTAAGAAACGAGAACGACGATCAGGTATTCGAGGCGGGTGCCCGTCTGCCGCGGGCACCGTGGCTCAACCGATGCAGGATATCGTCAAGCTGGTCCAGCGCGGTGTAGTGCAGGACCAGCGAGCCGCCATTGCCGCGAAAGCGAATCTCGACGGGGAGGCCGAGCAGAGCGCCGAGGTCGCGCTCCAGGGCGATGGTATCGGAATCCTTGCTCGCAGGGCGTCGTCGCGCCGCCGGCTCTCCCGGCCTTTCGGCAGCGGCGAGCGCTTCCGTCTGGCGGACGTTCAGGCCGCGTCGGATCGCGGCGAGCGCGGCGGCTTCCGGCTCCTTGCATCCGAGAACGGCCCTGGCGTGGCCAGCGGTGAGCTGCCCTTCGTCCAGAAGCCGCTTGACCGGCTCGGGCAGCGTCAGGAGGCGCAGCGTGTTGGCGACGTGGCTCCGGCTCTTGCCGACGCTGCGGGCCAGATCTTCCTGAGTGTGGGCATAGTCCTGGATCAGCCGACGATAGCCCTCGGCCTCCTCCAGGGCATTGAGATCCTGCCGCTGCAGATTCTCGATGAGCGCGATCTCCTGAGCCTCCTGATCGCTCAGGTCGCGGACGAGGGCCGGGATCTCATGAAGCTGGGCAAGCTGCGCTGCGCGCCAGCGGCGTTCTCCGGCGATGATTTCGAAGGCGGCAGGATCGTCGGCAACGCGGCGCACGAGGATAGGCTGCAGGACACCCTTCTCGGCGATGGAGGCCGCCAGCTCGCGAAGAGCCTCGTCATCCATGCCGTGGCGGGGCTGAAAACGGCTGGGTTGAAGCTGTTCGATGGGCAACGACCGTGGCGAGCGGGGCGATGCGGGAAGCCCCTCGCCAGCTTCCTCGCCAAACAGGGCGGACAGGCCGCGGCCGAGACCGCGGAGCTTGGGCTCGGTGCTCATCAGAGCGCCCGCTCGCGGCGCAGCACTTCGCCGGCCAGGTGGAGGTAGGCGCGTGAACCGGCGCAGGCGACGTCGTAGATCAGCACCGGACGGCCGTGGGAAGGTGCTTCGGAAATGCGCACGTTGCGGGGAATCACCGTTTCGTAAACCTTGTCGCCGAAATGAGCCCGGACGTCGGTCGCGACCAGTTCGGAAAGGCGGTTCCGCTTGTCGAACATGGTCAGAACGATGCCCTGAATTTCCAGGCGGGGGTTGAAGCCACGGCGCACCCGATCGATCGTCCGCATCAGGTGGCTGATTCCCTCCAGGGCGAAAAACTCGCATTGCAGGGGAACAAGCACCGCGTGGGCGGCGACCAGGGCGTTCAGGGTCAGGAGGCCGAGGGCGGGCGGACAATCGATCAGGAGGTAGTCGCACGCAATGGTGCCGCCCAGCACCCGGCGCAGGATGGATTCGCGATCGTCAAGGCCGACGAGTTCGACTTCGGCGCCGGATAGATCGACGCCGGACGGGATAATGTCGAGGCCGGGTACCAGGGTCTTGCGGCGCGCAGTGGCAAAATCGGCTTCGCCGATCAACACCTGGTAGGCGCCCGGGCGGCGCTGGCCGGGTGCGATGCCGAGTCCGGTGGACGCATTGCCCTGGGGGTCGAGGTCGAAGACGACGACCTTCTGATCGATGGCGGCAAGTGCGGTGGCGAGGTTGATCGCCGTTGTGGTCTTGCCGACGCCGCCCTTCTGATTGGCGATGGCAAGGATGCGCGGCGAGGAAGGGCCGGCGGCGGCTGTGCGTGTCATGATCGGGGAAAGATCCGGTCAATCCTCAGAATCATGGCGGCGTCATCCGAACGGCTGAAGACAGAAGAGACCTGCATCTTCCAGTTTTTTTGTGCTTCGGTCAATTCGTCGGCGGCTGAGCGGCCCTTGAGAAAGAGGCAGATCCCGTTGGGAGCCAACCAGTTAACCGCATAGCCGATGAGCCTGGCGAGCGGCGCCAGGGCGCGCGCCGTCACCACGTCGGCGTGTGCGGGCGCAATTGATTCGATTCGGGCGGGGAGCACCTCGACGGCGGTCGTCGTGGCGCGGGCGGCCTCGAGGAGAAACGCGCACTTCCGCTGATCGGCTTCGACGAGGGTGACGGGAACGTCGCACAGAATGGCCAGAACCAGGCCGGGAAACCCGGCGCCGCTGCCGAGATCGACCAACCGGGTCACAGCGGGGGGAATCAGGGGAAGCAACTGCGCCGAATCGAGGAAATGGCGGCGCCAGGGGTCTGCCAGGGTCTTTGGTCCGACAAGATTGATGCGGGATTGCCAGCGGCGGAGCAGGGCGAGATAGGTGTGCAGCCGTTCCATCTGGTTCGGGTCGGCAGCGACCGCCTCGGCGAACGCTGCGGGCTCCAGCGGGTGTTTCACGTGAAACAGTGTCAGGAGGAGGCTGTCGGGACCGCGCGAGAGGCGCGGCGGACGTGCCCGAGCAGAGCGGTCAACGCCGCGGGGGTGACGCCGGGCACCCGCGCCGCCGCGGCGATGGTCGCCGGCCGCGCTCGCTGCAGCTTGTCGCGGACCTCTGTTGAGAGGCAGGTCACCTGCCGGTAGTCGAGATCGTCGGGAAGGCCCAGTGCCTGGTCGCGCCGGAAGGCGGCAACATCGGCATCTTGCCGCCGCAGATAGGGCTGATAGCGGCCGTCGGATTCCAACTGTCGGGCCAGAGCCGTCGGGATGGCGTTGAGCTCGGGCCAGAATTCAGCAAGGCGGGCGACCGACACGCCGGGATAGGCGAGGATCTGCCAGGCTGTCCGGCTGGCGCCGTCGAGGTTCACTGGAAGCCCAAGCCGTCGCCAGGCCTGCGGCGAGGCGGCGATGGCCTCGAGTTGCCCTCGGCCCCGCTGCAGCGCGGCGTCCTTGTGGCGATAGGCCTCGGTTCGCGCCCGGCCCACCAGACCGGCAGCGACCCCTTTTTCCGTCAGCCGCTGGTCGGCGTTGTCGGCGCGCAGCGCCAAGCGATATTCCGCGCGCGAGGTGAACATGCGGTAAGGCTCGTCCGTTCCCAGCGTGACCAGGTCGTCAATCATCACGCCGATGTAGCTTTCGGTTCTGTCGAGCACCAGCGCGCCGCCGCCCCCCGCCCGCGATGCCGCGTTCGCCCCGGCAATGAGCCCCTGCCCGGCGGCTTCCTCGTAGCCGGTCGTGCCGTTGATCTGGCCGGCTAGAAACAGCCCCGGCGCGCGACGGCATTCCAGCGTGGGGCGGAGTTCGCGCGGGTTGACGAAGTCATACTCAATGGCGTAGCCGGGGCGGAGCATCACCGCCTCCTCCAGGCCGGGGATCGTCCGCAGCATCGCCCGCTGCAAATCTTCGGGCAGCGAGGTGGAGATGCCGTTGGGGTAGACGGTGGTGTCGTCGAGCCCTTCGGGTTCGAGGAAGATCTGGTGGCGGCCGCGATCGGCGAAGCGAACGACCTTATCCTCGATCGAGGGGCAGTAGCGCGGCCCGACGCTCTGGATTTGCCCGGAGTAGAGCGGGGCGCGATCCAGGTTGGCGTGGATCAGCGCGTGGGTTGCCACGGTCGTTCCGGTGATGTGGCAAACCACCTGCGGCGTTTCGATCCGCTCGGTCAGAAACGAAAATGGCTCAGGGGGATCGTCACCCTCCTGTACCGCCAGCGCTGCGTAGTTGATCGTCCGCCCGTCGAGCCGCGGCGGAGTTCCCGTCTTCAGTCGGCCGAGGGCGACACCGATAGTGGCAAGCGCGGACGAGAGGCCGAGGGCCGGAGCCTCGCCCACCCTCCCGGCCGGGATGCGGCGATCGCCGAGGTGGATTTCGCCGCGCAGAAAGGTGCCCGTGGTGAGCACCACCGCACCAGCCCGGCTGCGCCGGCCGTCTCCGGTCTCGACGCCGTTCACCGCACCGTCGGGTCCGACCAGCAGGCCTTCGACGGCCCCAGCGCGCACGGTCAGGCCGGCGACCCCGGCGAGGAGGGACTGGACGGCGCGGCGATAGAGGCTGCGGTCGGCCTGCGCGCGCGGTCCATGAACGGCAGGACCCTTCGAGCGGTTCAGGATGCGGAACTGGATGCCGGCGCGGTCGATGGCTCGGCCCATGATGCCGTCCAGCGCGTCGATCTCCCGGACGATCTGCCCCTTGGCCAGGCCGCCGATGGCCGGGTTGCACGACATCTCGCCGATCTTAGCGGGATCATGGGTGAGCAGCAGAGTCCGGGCGCCCAGCCGCGCTGCGGCGGCGGCGGCCTCGCATCCGGCATGACCCCCGCCGACGACGATGACGTCAAAGGATTCGCCGGGTGGATCGTCGCCGGCAGCAGAGGCGGATGTTTCACGTGAAACCATCTTACTCACTTCCCGATGCAAAACTCGCGGAACACGACGTCGAGGACCTCCTCCACATCTACCTGCCCCACTATCCGGCCGAGGGCCGTGGATGCGGCCCTGAGCTCCTCAGCCAGCAATTCCGATTCCTCCAGGCGCTCGGCGCGATTCAGTGCGGCCGCGCAGATCTCCAGCAGCCGGCGATGCCGCAACCGGGTCGGTGCCGGCGCAGCGTCATTGCCGAACCGGCTGTTCAGGCACACGCCGATCTCCGTGACCAAGGCATCCAGCCCATGGCCGAGCAGGGCCGAAACCAGCAAAACCTGCCGGCCGCTCATCAGCAGGTCGCCAGTGATGCGGCCGAGGTCCGACTTATTGATCACGATCAGCCCGTCGTCGTCCAGCATCCCCCGCGCCTCGGCATCGATCTCCGGCCAGAGCGCACCGTCCAGCACCAGAATGCGGAGGTCGGCGGCGGCCGCCCGCTGACGTGCACGCCGTACCCCCTCCTGCTCGACGGTCCCCACCGCGGCGCGCAGGCCGGCGGTATCGGCCAGAACCACCGGCAGGCCGCCGATATCCATCGGCACCTCAAGGATATCCCGTGTGGTCCCCGGCGAGCCATCGACGATGGCGGCGTCCCGGCCGGCAAGCGCGTTCAGCAGGCTGGACTTGCCGGCGTTCGGGGGGCCGGCCAGAACCACCGAAAGGCCGTCGCGAATGCGCTCGCCGCGTCCGCCGTCCGCCAGATGGGCCTCGACCTCCCGGCGGAGGTTAGCCGCTTCGCCGCGCACCCGGTGATGGAGGCCGGACGGCACGTCGTCTTCGTCGGCGAAATCGATCTCCGCCGCAAGCAGCGCCATTGCCGCCACCAACCGGCGGCGCCAGCCCTCGTACAAGCCGCCGAGGGCGCCGTCCAACTGCCGCAGCGCCTGGCGATGCTGGGCCGCGGTCTCCGCCGCGACGAGGTCGGCGAGGGCTTCCGCCTGGGTGAGGTCGAGCTTGCCGTTGCGAAAGGCCCGGCGCGAGAATTCGCCCGGTTCCGCCGGCCGCAGGCCCGCCACGCCGGCAAGGGCGCCGAGCACGGCGCCGCTCACGGCCCGCCCGCCGTGCACGTGTAGTTCGGCCACGTCCTCGCCGGTGAAACTCGCCGGGGCCGGAAACCACAGGGCGAGCGCGTCATCGAGCGCGGCGCCCTGGCGATCGCACAACCGGACCCGCGTGGCGCGGCGCGGCAGCCACTGCTGGCGGCCGGTCACCGCCGCCAGCGCGGTCCCGGCGGCTCCTCCCGAGATGCGGATGATGGCGACGCCGGCGCGTCCAGCACCGGTCGCCAGCGCATAGATGGTATCGGCTGCCCCCGACATGCGTCAGCTACCGGAACGGGCCGTCCTCCGGGCGAAGCATCAATCGCTCCACCGGCGTCCCTCCCATCACATGCTTCTCAAGGATTTCGTCGACATCGGCGAGCGTGGTGTACCGATACCAGATGCCGGCCGGATAGATGACCATGGTCGGACCCAGTTCGCAGCGGTCGAGGCACCCCGATGCGTTGATGCGAGCGTCGGTCAGACCCAGCTCCTTGGCGCGCGCCTTCATATAGTTCCGTAGCCGCACCGACCCCCGCTTCGAACAGGAGCCGCGTTCGTGCCCCGCCGGCCGCTCGTTGACGCAACAGAAGACGTGACAGCGGTAGTATGGCGCCGGGAGTACGCTATCCAAGCTCAGGAGGCCTTGTCGTCATCGTCGGCGGTTCCTTTGCCGCCGCCCGTCATCCGCGACCAGATGAATTTCTGCCACTGCTCCAGTCCCTGGATCCCGGCGGGCAGCCACATCTTCAGGATCGCGTCGGGCTCCATCGCGGTCAGCGCTTTCTTCATGCGGGCTTCGACCTCCGCCATCATCGCCTGCTGCATCGGCTTCACGTCGGGAAGCCCGAACAGGGTGCGAGCCTCGTCTGGCGTCAGGTCCATGTCCATGTGAATTTTCATTGGTCGGCCCTTAGTTTGTCTCGGTTAAAGTTCGGACAACGCCGTGCGCCATCCCGCCGGCGCATCCGGGTTGTAGCGTTCGCGCCGAGGCCCAACCTAAGCAACAGCGGAGTCATTCGCAATCGCGCCGTCGCCGTCTTCAATCCCCCGCTCTCCAAGGAGGCCTTCGTCATGTCGCGCAACCTGTTGTCCGAAGAGACGAGCCCATACCTGCTGCAGCACAAGGACAACCCGGTGCACTGGCGCCCGTGGGGCATCGCGGCGCTGGAGGAGGCAGATCGCCTCAATCGCCCTCTCCTGCTCTCGGTCGGCTACGCCGCGTGCCACTGGTGCCACGTCATGGCGCACGAAAGTTTCGAAAACGACGCAATTGCCGGGCTGATGAATGAATTGTTCGTCAACGTCAAGGTGGACCGGGAGGAGCGGCCCGACATCGACACGATCTATCAGGCGGCGCTGCAGATGATGGGCGAGCATGGCGGCTGGCCGCTCACGATGTTTCTCACGCCGAAGGGGGAGCCCTTCTGGGGCGGCACCTATTTCCCCCCGGTCGCTCGCTGGGGCAAGCCGGGGTTCTCCGAGGTGCTGCGGCGGGTCGCGCAAGCCTATCACCAGCAGAAGGACAGCATCGCCAAGAACGTCGCGGCGCTCACCGAAGGCCTGGGCAAGCTCGGCGCGGTACAGCCGGGAAACGGCATGACGATGGCCACCCTCAACGAAGGGGCGACGATGGCGCTGCGCCTGGTCGATCCGATCCGCGGCGGGACGGCGGGAGCGCCGAAGTTTCCCCAGCCGGTGTTCTTCCGCCTGCTGTGGCGGGCGTGGCGACGGACCCGCGCGCCAATGTTCCGCGAGGCGGTGACGCTGACCCTCAACGAGCTCAGCCGGGGCGGGATCTACGACCACATCGTCGGCGGCTTCGCGCGCTATTCCACCGATGACCGCTGGCTCGTCCCGCATTTCGAAAAAATGCTGTACGACAACGCCCTGCTGATCGAGTTGCTGAGCGAGGCGTGGCTGGAGAGCGGCTCGGTGCTGTACGCGGCGCGGGTCCGCGAGAGCGTTGCCTGGGCTCTGGACGAGATGCGCGTGGACGGCGGCGCCGGCGACGGCACGTTCGGCTTTGCTTCGGCGCTCGATGCCGACTCCGAGGGGGTCGAAGGGAAGTACTATGTCTGGACTGCGGCGGAGGTGGAAACCGTGCTCGGCGACGCCGCTGTCGCGTTCATGCGCGCCTACGACGTTTCCCCCCACGGGAACTGGGAGGGGCACAGCATTCTCAATCTGACCGGCCATCCGCACGTGGAGGCGGTGATCGGTGATCCGGCGCTGGCCGAGTCCAGGGCGCTGCTGGCCGAGGCCCGTGCGCACCGGGTGCGGCCGGCGCGGGATGACAAGGTGCTGGCCGACTGGAACGGGCTGATGATTTCGGCCCTGGTGACCGCCGCGACCACGTTCGATGAGCAGGGCTGGCTCGATGCCGCCCGGGCTGCGTTCCGTTTCGTCGTCACGCGCCTGGGCGACGGCGACCGGCTGCACCACGTCTGGCGCGCCGGCGTCGCCCGTCATCCCGGAACTCTCGACGATTACGCCAACATGGCCCGCGCCGCGCTCGCGCTGCACGCTGCCACCGGCGAGGATGTCTATCTGACGCAGGCGCGGGCGTGGGTCGCGACCGCCAACCGGCACCACGCGGATCCGGCGCAGCCCGGCTGGTTCCTCTCGGCAGACGACACCATCGACGTGCTGGTGCGCACCAAGCCGATCAACGACAACGCGGTGCCGGCCGGCAACGGCACGATGGTGGAGGTTCTGGCGCGGCTGTGGCTGCTAACCGGCGAGGCGACCTATCGTGATCAGGCCGAGGCCGCGGCGAAGCTGTTCTCCGGGGACAATCCGCAATACCTGCTGAGTATCCCCGGCCTGCTGACGGCGGCCGAGCTGCTGCAGCGGGCGATCCAGGTGGTCGTCGTCGGCGAAGACGACGACGCGGCGGTTCGCGCGCTGATGACCGCGGTGCGCCATTCTCCCTCGGCGCCGCTGGTCGTCCTGTCCCGTCACGGTCCCGACGTGGCGCTGCCGGCGTCCCATCCGGCAGCCGGCAAGACGCTGGTGGACGGCCGGCCCGCCGCCTATGTCTGCGTCGGCCAGACCTGCTCGCCGCCGCTGCAGGATGCCGAGGCCTTGCGGCAGGCGCTGAGCCGGGCGTAGAACAAGCCATGCCGCACATCAGCCTGCCGTCTCCCCTCGGTGTCCTCACCCTCTTCGAGGAGGAGGGGGCGCTGGTGGCAGTAGAATGGGGGCGAGCGTGCGACACAACATCCGCAGCGACACCCCTGCTGCGCGCCGCCCGCCGGCAGCTCGACGCGTATTTCGATGGCGCTCTTCAGGCGTTCGACCTGCCGCTCTCTGCCGCGGGAACGGCGTTCCAGCGGCGGGTCTGGGACCGGCTGCGCGATATTCCCTATGGCTGCACCGAGACCTATGGCACCCTGGCCCGCGACCTGAGCACGTCGCCGCGCGCGCTGGCGGGCGCCTGCTGTGCCAATCCGCTGCCCGTGATCGTGCCGTGTCACCGGGTGATCGGGGTCGGGGGGCTGCTGGGCGGCTACTCCGGGGGCGAGGGCGTTGAGACCAAGAAGGCGCTGCTGCGGCTGGAAGGTACACTGGGCTGGGAACCGGCGCTGCTTTTCGAGCGTCAGCCGATTTCGGAGGACAGGACATGAGCAAGGCGATCCGCATCCACCGTCCCGGCGGCCCCGAGGAAATGGTGTGGGAAGAGGTCGAGGTCGGCGCCCCCGGCCCCGGCCAGGCGCTGCTGCGGCAGGCGGCGGTCGGCCTGAACTACATCGATGTCTACCACCGCACCGGTCTTTATCCCCTGCCGGTGATGCCGGCGGTGCTCGGCATGGAGGCGGCCGCCGTGGTCGAGGCGGTGGGCGAGGGCGTGAGCGATATCCGGCCGGGACAGCGCGTCGCCTATGCCAGCCCGCCACCAGGATCCTACGCCGAGCGCCGGCTGATGCCCGCCGACCGGCTGGTGCCACTGCCCGACGCGATCGACGACCGGCAGGCGGCGGCGATGATGCTGCAGGGAATGACGGCGCAGTACCTGCTGCGCCGCACCTACCGGGTCCAGCCGGGCGACGCCATCCTGGTGCAAGCCGCAGCCGGCGGCGTCGGCACCATCCTCTGCCAGTGGGGCCGGTACCTGGGCGCCACCGTCATCGGCACTGTTGGTTCCGACGCCAAGGCGGAGATCGCGCGCGCCAACGGCTGCCATCACGTGATCAACTACACGCGCGAGGCGTTTGCCCCGCGGGTCCGCGAGCTGACCGGCGGCGAGGGGGTCGCGGTGGTCTACGACGGCGTCGGCAAGACGACGTTCGACGGCTCGCTCGACAGCCTGCGGATGCTCGGCATGCTGGTTTCCTACGGCAACGCCTCGGGTCCGGTGCCGCCGTTCGAGCCCGCGATCCTGTCGCAGAAGGGCTCGCTGTTCTTCACCCGGCCGACGCTGATGAACTACACGGCGAAAACGGCCGACCTGCGTGCGTCGGCGGCCGAGCTGTTCGAGGTCGTGGCCGGCGGCCACGTCAAGATCACCGTCAGCCAGACCTACCCGCTCGCCGAAGCCGCCCAGGCGCACCGGGACCTGGAAGCCCGCAAGACCACCGGCTCCACGGTGCTGCTGCCGTAGGCAGAAATACCGGATTCGTAGGGTGCCAATGAGCAAAGCGAATTGCACCACCGGCACGCCCCAAGGACGGGCTCGGACCAAGCCGATCCCGGTCGCCTGGCTGCCGCGCAAGTAGGCGATAGGCCTAGTTTAAGTTATTCTCTTCGAGTTTCGAGGAACTGACATGCGCTATCGGATCGCCCTCCACAAATCCGAGGAAGGATTTGCCGTTTCGGTGCCGGGCCTGCCGGGGTGCTGGTCCCAGGGAGCGACCGAGAGCGAGGCGATCGAGAACGCGAAGGAAGCCATCCGCGACTATCTCGCGGTGGTCAGCGAGCTGCTGAGCGGCGAGCAGGTTCGCGAGATCGACGTCTCGGTGTGAGCCTTGCCGAAGATCCCTGGCGTTAATCACCTGGACGCCGTGCGAGCGCTTCAGAGGGCCGGTTTTCGGATTGTCAGACAGGGCAAGCACATCGTCATGACAGACGGCATCCGGATACTGACCATCCCGCGCCATAACCCGGTTAACGCGTATACTCTCGGCGGTATCGTTCGCGACGCTGGCCTCACTCCCGAGGAATTTCGCGACTTTTTGCGATGAGGAATACGCAAGCGGATCGTTGAAAGTCAGATCAGATAGGCGAATGCAGGGACAGCGAGCAGAATTGACGCGCCTTGGGCAGGGCAAGGCAGAGCATCCCTTGAAAAAGATACTTCCAAAAGTAAGGCGCTTTGGATCGTGGTGCGTTATCGAGCCTCTCGGTAAGGGAGGCAACGGCGTAGTTTGGAAAGCGCAGCATGATGATGGGCGGCTTGGTGCTATTAAGCTGCTAAAAAAGACCGACGACTACAGCCGGGCCCGGTTTCAGAGAGAAATCATAGTAACAAGGAACTGCTCTGACATAGCAGGCGTAATTCCACTCATTGAATCCAACCTTCCGGACGGCACGAGTACCGGAAATCTGCCGTGGATGGTGAGCCCGATCGGTGAATCTCTCGCTGACCAGTTTCCACAAGACCCTTCACTCGAAGACGTAGTAAGTCTATGCGCATCTCTGGCACGCTCGTTATCAGCGATACACGAACGCGGCTATTCGCATCGAGATATAAAACCGGGAAATATCCTTTGGCACAACGGAATGTGGAGCCTCTGCGATTTCGGACTGGCCAGCGTCCCAGACGGGACTCCTATGACAGACGGGCATCGCAAGCTTGGCCCAATGTATTATATTGCGCCGGAAATGTTGAACCAGCCTGACACATCCGATGGCAAAAAGGCGGACGTCTATTCGTTGGCTAAGATTTTATGGACGCTCGGGAGCGGGCAGAATTACCCCCTTCCTGGCACACACAGGATCGACGAAAAAGCAATGACTTTAAGTGCGTGGCGCGACCATCGTTGGGTGCCGTCCTTGGACTATCTGCTGGAAGCCACCACGCAACTTGATCCAAATAAGCGGCCAACGATGAGCCAGTTTGCAGAGGAACTTTCCCAATTGCTATCTCCGAGCAAGAGGACGCAGGCGCCTGACGAGCTCTCGCGGTTCAAAGCCGAATTCAGGTACGCACAACGGTCCCAAATCGAGGCCGAGCGGCTTTCGGATGTTTACAATAGAGCGAGTGCTGAACGGCTAAGAGTATTGCGTCAGTTTAAGTATGTCCTACAAACAATTAAAGAGAAATTGGAGAGAGAAGTTGACGCGCATTATGTCGAATTGCTAGACTGGTCTAGATTCACGGATGCAACGATATACAGGGAGGTGACCGGGAATCAGGCTGCTGGATCTACGGATGAGCTATTTAATTCCTGTACTTTAAAGATTACGCTTAACAAGGGAACGCCTGCTTCTAACCGTCCATGGTATTCCGGGACTTTGATAGGCGGGATCAACCTGGGCCTGAAAACTCGTAACGCTGACCCTTCTTTGATCGACGTCCATGCGCCTGTGGTGGTTGCCGCAGGCTATGTTTTGAGCGTGACGATCAACGAGGTAGGACAGCGAGAAAAGGAAAATACGATAAGAGTCTGGGGCGAGGCGGGAGAGTTCCTCTTTGGCGCGCCCAGCGAACCGGCCACAATGGACCGCCTTACTGAGGTCATGTGGGCTAATCTGGAAGACGCGTTAGAAACACTACTGCGCACATACGAAACGATGGACCTCACCGCCGCCGCGTCATCGGCACCGAGCCGCGCTTGACCCGGCGGATGACCTCGCCGGCGGGGAGCGGGCGGGCGCCGTCGCGTTCCAGCAGCGGTACGGCGCGCCGGCGGAACGGGATGACCAGCAGCACGCCGGCGACAAAGCCGCCGATGTGCGCCCACCAAGCGACGCCGCCGCCCTCGCCGGCCATGTCCATCGTGGCACTCACCGCCTGCAACACGAACCACAGGCCGAGGACGACGAAGGCGGGCAACGTGATGAAGAAGCGGAAGAGGGGGTGCAGCACCAGGTAGGCGCCGAGCACGCCGGAGATGGCGCCCGACGCACCCACGGTGGGAATCTGCGAGTCCGGGCCTGCGGCGACGTGCGCCAGCGCCGCGGCGACGCCGCACACCAGATAGAAGATGAGGAAGCGGACGTGTCCCATCGCATCCTCGACGTTGTCGCCGAAGATCCACAGGAACAGCATGTTGCCGCCCAGGTGCAGCCAGCTTCCGTGCAGGAACATCGAGGTGACCAGCGTCACGTGCGCGGGCACCACGGCCAGGCCGGCGGGGAGCGCCTTCTCGCCGGTGATCACCGCCGGGATCGCGCCCAGCGCCAGGATCATCCGCTCCTGCGCCGGCCCCAGGCCTACCTGCCACACGTAGGTGAGCACGCAGGCGGCGATCAGCGCCACGGTGACGGAGGCGAAGCCGATGAAGCGCAGCGGGTTCTCGTCCTTCAGCGGGATCAGCATCGTCTTCTCCCGGTTCCCGCCGCCCGCTTGTGCCGCGTCAGTGGACGGAGGCCAGCAGGGCTTCGAACATCGGCCGGCCGTCGGTGCCGCCGAGCTGGGGATCGGCGAGCCGCTCGGGGTGCGGCATCATGCCGAGCACGCGGCCGCGCGCATCGATGATGCCGGCGATGCCGGCCAGCGAGCCGTTGGGATTCGAAGCCTCGTCCACCGCGCCCTCGGCGCTGCAATAGCGGAATGCGACGCGGCCCTCGCCTTCGAGGCGGGCAAGCGTCTCGGCATCGGCGAAGTAGTTGCCCTCGTTGTGCGCGATCGGCAGGCGGATCACCTGGCCCGCCCGGTAGCCGCGGGTGAATGGCGTGTCGCCGGTCTCGACGTGCAGGAAGATGTCCTTGCAGACGAAGCGCAGCCCGGCATTGCGCAGCAGCGCGCCGGGCAGCAGTCCAGCCTCGGTCAGCACCTGAAAGCCGTTGCAGATGCCCAGCACCGGCACGCCCTCGGCGGCGCGCTCTTTGACCGCACGCATCACCGGCGAGTGGGCGGCGATCGCGCCGCAGCGCAGGTAGTCGCCATAGGAGAATCCGCCGGGGACGACGATCAGGTCGAGCGGCGGCAGGCTCGCCTCGCGGTGCCAGATCATCAGCGGCTCGCGGCCACTCACCTGCCGCAGCGCCAGCGCCACGTCGCGGTCGCAGTTGGACCCGGGAAAAACGATGACCGCCGCTTTCATTGCGTGATGTCGATGGCGGCGATGTCGATGGCATAGTTCTCGATGACCGTGTTCGCCAGCAACTGCCGGCACATGGCATCGAGAGACGCGCGCGCCCGCTCCGGATCGGTTTCCTTCAGGTCGAGTTCGATGAACTTGCCCTGCCGCACCTGCTCGACGCCGTCGAAGCCAAGCGCCGCCAGGGAGTGCTGCACCGCTTTGCCCTGGGGATCGAGCACCCCCGGCTTCAGCGTCACGTGAACCGTCGCCTTCAGCATGCCTGGCCCGTCCTGCGTTGTTGTCCCGGCATCATTGCATCGCCTCCGGGCCCTTCATATCGACCGGGCCGCTTTCCGGCAGAATGCCGAGGCGGCGTGCCACCTCTTGGTAGGCATCGGCGTGACGCTCGAAGTCGCCGTCGCGGCAGAGGCGCTGATTGGTGCGGATATCCCAGAGCCGGCAGGAGTCGGGGCAAATTTCGTCGGCGAGGACGATCCGCGCCTGATCCTCTTCCCAAAGCCGCCCGAACTCCACCGTCAGGTCCATCAGCCGCATGCCGATGCCCAGGAACACCCCGCTGAGGAAGTCGTTGATCCGCAGCGACAGCGCCATCACCTCGTCCAGGTCCTGGGGAGTGGCCCAGCCGAACGCGGTGACGTGCTCTTCCGAGACCATCGGATGATTGAGGTCGTCCGACTTGTAATAGTACTCGACGATGGATCGCGGCAGCGCCGTGCCCTCGCTCATCCGGAAAATCTCGGCGAACGAGCCGGCGGCAACGTTGCGGACCACCACCTCCAGCGGGATCATCTCGACTTCGCGCACGAGCTGTTCGCGCATGTTCAGGCGGCGGACAAAGTGCGTCGGCACGCCCATCTCCCCCAGCCGCAGCATCAGGTATTCGGAGATGCGGTTGTTGAGGACGCCCTTGCCGGTGATGACGGCCTTGCTGGTGACGCTGGGACCGCTGGCCTCGTCCTTGAAATATTGCACGAGGGTGCCGGGTTCCGGCCCTTCGTAAAGGATTTTAGCTCTGCCCTCAAAGATCTGTCTGCGTCGCGGCATTGTCGCTCGTCCTGGAAATGGCGCCACCGCCGTCGGCCGGAGCCAGCGTGATATATCAACTGTCTGCGCTGGGCACAATCGTACCACATCGCAGCGGTTTGACATCGTCGCCCGCAAGAGGATTTGGGGCCGGGGCGAAGCTCAGGCATCCAGCGCCGCGAACGGCGCCTCGCCCGGGCGGCCGGCGGCGAACAGCCAGACCGGCGGGGTCGCCGCGTCCGCTGCCAGCGCCATCAGCGAGGCGCAGACGGTGCCGAATCCGCTCGCGGTTATCACCGTCATGGCACCGCCGGGGCCAGCTCCGGCGTCGGTCTCGCGCGCCGCCAGCAGCGCGACCCAGGCCGCCCAGTCGGCTTGCTCGGGCCGGGGGGCGCGGCTGGCGTCAAACTGGGGCAGGTAGCGCCGGATGCGAGGCGAGCGCGCGTCGTTGCGATCATGGGCGGTGATCATTGACAGTCCGGCGGGCAGCCGTTCGATCACCGGCCGGCGGTCGGCCCCGGCCGAGCCCCCTCCCGCCGGATCGCTTTCGCCGGCCTCGCCGTCGTGCGCGGCGCGAATCCAGAAGGCCTCGTGCGCGTCGGTCACGACCATGTTGAACGGCCGCCAGGCCGTCGCCTCGACGTCGCTGATCACCTGCGCTGCGCCACGGGCGGTTCCCGCCGCGAGCGCCCGGAGCGGCAGCTCGCCCCGGCTGCGCCGGCCGGGTGCCGGCCCCAGGGTGTTGATGCGATTGAGAACGGCGGCGATGACGCCGGCATCGTTGCGGGCCAGCCAGGTACCGCCGGCGGTGATGTCCAGACCTCCCGTCACCTTCGGCCGGGATGGCCAGTGACGCCCCGGCGCCCGCCAGGGGCGGTCGGCCATCTCGTCGCGGTTGGCGGCGAGCAGCAGTGGCCACGAATGGCCGGGGCGGTGAAGAATGACGATGGTGCACATGATGCAAGCGTGGCTCTGCGTTGCGCCTGGGGTCAGCGCGTTGCGGTTGCGCCAGTCTGGCCGCGGACCTAGACTTCCCTTATATCACGATATCAAGGGTCGTCCCGTTCGACGACCGCATCGGCCGCCGGGAACGCAGATGACCGACCTCTTTCGCGAAATCGAACAAGGATACGAAGCGAAGTTCAAGCTGGACGAAGAGCTTCGGTTCAAGGTGCGCAGCCGCCGCAACAAGCTGTTCGGCCTGTGGGCTGCCGACCAGCTGGGCTTCGTCGATGGCGATGCCGTCGCCTATGCGCGCAGCCTCGTCCGCCTGGAGCTGGAGCAGCCGGGCCACATCGACGTGGCGGAAAAGGTGGCGCGCGACCTTCGGGCGCAGGGGGTGACGCTCAACGACGCTCAGATCCGCACCGCGCTCGCCAACGCCGAAGACACCGCCATCGGCGAGATCGCCGACACCTATCCCATGCCGCTCGGCAACGACCACGTGCAGGTGGGCGGCTGAACGCCGCCCGCTTGCGGGAGAGGGAGGGCCCGGCGCGGAAGCGACGGGAGGGTGAGGGCCGCCGCCTCGTCCGCCTTACGCCAGCACCCGGGCGAAGATCGTATCGACGTGCTTCATGTAATCGCCCAGGTCGAACAGGCCTTCGAGCGTGTCCGGGTCCAGCAGGCGGGTGACTTCCGGGTCGGCCCGCAGGGCGTCGAGGAAGGTGCCGTCGCCGTTCCACACCGCCATGGCGTGGCGCTGCACCAGGCGGTAGGCGTCTTCCCGTGCCATCCCGGCCTGGGTCAGCGCCAGCAGCACCCTCTGTGAGAACAGCAGGCCGCGCAGCCGCCCGATGTTGGCCTGCATCGCCTCGGGATAGACGATCAGCCGATCGATCACGTCGGTCATGCGGGCCAGGGCGAAGTCGAGCGTGATCGTGGCATCGGGTGCGATGAAGCGCTCCACCGACGAGTGCGAGATGTCGCGCTCGTGCCACAGTGCCACGTTCTCCATCGCCGGGATCGCCGCCGCGCGGACCATCCGTGCCAGACCGGTCAGGTTCTCGGTGAGGATCGGATTGCGCTTGTGCGGCATGGCCGAGGAGCCCTTCTGGCCCTCGGAGAAGAACTCTTCCGCCTCGCGCACCTCCGTGCGCTGCAGGTGGCGGATCTCGACGGCAAGCCGTTCCAGCGAGCTGGCTATTACCGCCAGCGTGGCAAAGAAAGCGGCGTGGCGGTCGCGCGGGATCACTTGCGTCGAGATCGGTTCGACCGCGAGGCCCATTTTTGCGGCCACATGCCGCTCCACCGCCGGATCGACGGTGGCGAAGGTGCCGACGGCGCCCGAGATGGCGCAGGTGGCGATTTCGCGCCGCGCCGCCTCCAGCCGGTCGCGGTTGCGGCGCCACTCGGCCCAGAAGCCCAGCAGCTTGAGGCCGAAGGTGGTGGGCTCGGCGTGCACGCCGTGGCTGCGGCCGATCGAAGGCGTCAGCTTGTGTTCCAGCGCGCGCCGCTTGAGCGCCGCCAGCAGGGCGTCGATGTCTGCCAGCAGGATGTCCGAGGCGCGGGCGAGCTGGACGGCGAGGCAGGTGTCCAGAACGTCCGATGACGTCATGCCCTGGTGGAGGAAGCGCGCTTCCTTGCCGACGTGCTCGGCGACGTTGGTGAGAAAGGCGATGACGTCGTGCCGGGTCTCGCGCTCGATCTCGTCGATGCGGGCGACCTCAAAGGCGCCCCGCTGCCACACCGCGGCGGCGGCTTCCCTGGGGACGACGCCCAGATCGGCGAGCGCATCCAGCGCGTGCGCCTCGATCTCCAGCCAGATGCGAAAGCGCGCCTCCGGGGTCCAGAGTGCCGCCATCTCGCTGCGGCTGTAGCGTGGAATCATCGGCTGTTCTGCCTTAGGTTCGAGAACGAGCGACAGCGGCGCGGGCAGCGCCGCCGGCCAGCGTGTGGGATTAAGGGGTGTTGATGGTCTCGGCAAGCGGCGGCGATGCAAATCCGGCGGAAGCCGGCGGAAATAACGGGGAGCGACTGGTCGATATTCCGCTGTTCGATGTGGAGGCGCCGGCGGCGGAGCGGCTGATGACGCTCGCTGCCGATCGTATCGACATGCTGATCAGCCACGGACAGCGGCATTACGGGCGGCTGGTCCTGGCAGCCGGCGATCGGCTGACGTGGGCTTGGCTGCAGCGCAGCGGCAATCCCTATCTCGACGAGATCGCGCGCATTCGCCGCCGCCTGGGACGGCCGGGAGCGGTGCTGCTCAACATGTCCTATGAATGGAGCTGCACCACCGCGGTTGTCGCCGATGCCGCCTGTGGCATGCGCCTGCTGCGCACGCTCGACTGGCCGCTGACCGGCCTCGGCCGGACGGTGCTGGTCGCCCGCCAGCGCGGCGCCGCCGGACATTACTACAGCATCACCTGGCCCGGCTTCGTCGGCGTGCTGACCGGCCTGGCGCCGGGGCGGTTCAGTGCCGCGATCAATCAGCCGCCGCTGCGGCGGGTTACCGGCCTTAAGCCCCTCGACTGGGTCATCGCGCGTGTCGGGCTCTGGCGGGAGAACGGCCTGCCGGCGACGCACCTCCTGCGCCGGGTCTTCGATACGTGCCGCACCTATGCCGAGGCCAGGCAGATGCTGATCGAGACGCCGCTGTGCCTGCCGGCGTTCTTTACCCTCGCCGGGATCGAACCGGGGGAGGGTTGCGTGATCGAGAGGCGGCAGCGCTCGGCGGCCGTCCACGAGGCGCCGGCCGTCATGAGCAATCACTGGGTGGGCTTCGCCCTGCAAGGGCACGACCGTGGCCATGACAGCATCCGCCGCCGCGCGCTGATGTCTGGCCTGGCGCCGGACGCCGATGAGAGCCTGTCCTGGCTGCAGCCGCCGATCCTCAACCCAACGACCCGGCTGGTGGCCACGGCGAACGCCGCGACGGGGGCGCTGTGCGTTCAGGGATGGGAACGGCACGGCCCTGCCACCCGTCTGTTCACGCTGCCGCGGGCCGGCATGCTCGCCGCTTAGACCGGCGAGGGCTGTCAAGGGCGCGAGAGCGGCGCGTACAGGTCGGTCGTCGCCGATACTCAGCAGTCGAATGCCTGAGCAGATCAGGAACGTCCTACGCTCAAACTGCGCCTTTAACGCGTCCCGCTGACGATCGCCGCGCGGAGTAGCAAGTAAAATTCCTTGAACACCTTCCAATGCTTCCGCCTAGTGGAATAGAAATTCCGGAAGTGCAAATGACACCAGTTCTTATTTGCATGAATAATATAATAAATCTGCAAAAATTTCTATCAATCTGCCGGCAAGTTGCTTAGGATCGAGGCAGCTTGGATAAAAGCGAATGCTCGCGCCAATAACCAAACAAATGCGAGCAAGGGAGGACTCGATGACCGGCGAGCTGCGCTTGGCAGATCACGGCTATGGCGACTTGGACGGGTATGTTGGCGCGCTCGGCGGCCTGCAACGACGGGACTTTCTAAAGTTCTGCACGGGGGTTGCGGCTACGCTCGGGCTCAGTCCGTCGCTGGGCGTCCGTATCGCCGATGCCGCGACGGCGCCAAAGCGGCCGCCGGTCATCTGGATTTCAGCGCAGGAATGCACGGGTTGCACCGAATCCCTGTTGCGGGCCCATCATCCGACAATCGAGACGCTGATCCTCGACATGATCTCTCTCGATTATCACGAAACGCTGGCTGCCGGCGCGGGCCACCAGGCGGAAGACTTCAAAAACGCGTCGATCAAGGAGAACTGGGGGAAATACGTCCTCGTTGTCGACGGATCGATCCCCACCAAGGACGGCGGCGTCTATTGCATGGTGGGCGGCAAGCCGATCCTGCAAACCGTCAAGGAAACGGCGGAGGGGGCGGCGGTCGTCATCGGCATCGGATCGTGTGCGTCCTGGGGCGGCATTCCTTCAAGCGATCCCAATCCGACGGGGGCGAAGTCGTTGCAGGAGGTCTTGCCCGGCAAGACGGTGATCAATATTCCCGGCTGTCCGCCCAATGTTTATAACTTCCTGTCGACCGTTCTCTACTACCTCACCTTCGGCAAGGCGCCGGAGCTCGACGACAAGAACCGTCCCAAATTTGCCTACGGCCGCCTGATCCACGAGAACTGCGAACGTCGCCCGCATTTCGACGCCGGGCGATTTGCCCTGGAATTCGGCGACGCCGGACACCGCCAGGGTTGGTGCCTGTACAAAATCGGCTGCAAGGGGCCGGAAACCTGGGCCAATTGCCCGGCGATCTTGTTCGGCGACGTCGGCTCCGGCTCCTGGCCGGTCGGCACCGGGCATCCCTGCTTCGGCTGCACCGAGCAGGGCGTTGGGTTTGCCAAGCCGATCCATGCGATGGCCAAGGTGCTGACCGTAACGCCGCCCACCGCATTTCCGCGCGTCGGCGAAGAAAAAGGCCACGGGGTTACTCCCGGCGCGGCGGCACTGGTGGGTGCGCTCGGGGGTGCGGCTGTCGGCGCCGGCGCGGTGCTGGCCTCGCGGCTGGGCAAGCACGCGCCCGCGGCAGACCCTCCGGCGACGCCTTCCGGGCCGGACAAGCCCAACCGATGACGGAAGGTGCAGCGATGACGCCTCATCGTCGCGGGTTTCTCAAGGCGCTCGCCGCTGGCGGCGCCACGACGGCGGCGGCCACCGTGACCGCGGTGGGGGATCCCTCTGAGGCCCAGGCCCTGCAGCGCGCGCCGAAGCCGATGCCGCCGGACGCCGTCGGCCTGCTCTACGACTCCACGCTGTGCGTCGGCTGCAAGGCGTGCGTGTCCGCCTGCAAGCAGGCAAACCATATGCCCGCGGAAATCCAGCCGGAGCAGGAAAGCTGGAATCCCGGCCTGTGGGACAGCCCGAAGGGGCTCTCGGGAAAGACACTGAACGTCATTCTGGTCTATCGCGACGGCGGGATGGAGCGGAAGGACCGAGAGGAAAACGGCTTCGCCTTCGTCAAGCGCCAGTGTCTCCACTGCGTCGATCCGTCCTGCGTCTCCTGCTGTCCTGTCTCAGCGATGACCAAGGATCCCGTCACCGGGATCGTCAGCCACGACAAGGAGCGCTGCATCGGCTGCCGCTACTGCGTCTTCGCCTGCCCCTTCGAGGTGCCCAAGTTCGAGCTCGAAGAGGCGTTCGGGCAGATTCAGAAATGCCAGTTGTGCAAGCACCGCCTGGCCGAGGGCCAGCTCCCGGGCTGCGTCGAATCCTGCCCGACCGGGGCGACGCTGTTCGGCCGGGTGGACGACCTGCGGCGCGAAGCGCATCGGCGTCTGGCCCTGCAACCGGGAGACACGTACGAGTATCCACGCAACGATCTCAGCGGTCGCATCGGCCCGAAAACGGAGCCGCAGCCCAAGGTGGTCGAGGCGGCCTATATCCCGGAGATCTACGGCGGTGACGCCAAGGTGCTGGGCGGGACGCAAGCGCTCTACCTCTCCGCCGTGCCGTTCGACAGGCTGGGGCTGCCGTGGCAGAACGTGCCGCCGCATGGCTATGCGACGCTGACGGAGGGTGTTCAGCACACGCTCTACCGCTGGATGCTGGCGCCGGCGGTGGTGCTCGGCGGACTGGTCTATTTCGCGCGGCGGAACTTCGCCACCCACCATCCCGATGAAGCCGGAAACGAAAAGAAGTCAGAGCCCGACTGAAATGAAACGTCCAGGATCAGTTCCCCGCTGCGGATCATCACGGCCGTGCTTGTCGTGCTTGTCACGGCCCTCCATGCCTGGCCCCGGGGGAGCGGCTGGAACGATCCCGTGGATGCGCGGAACAAGTCCGCGCATGACGACAGGGCGAGAGCGGCCATGAGCACGCATGAACACGCGCCGGTGGGCGGGAGGCTGGTCACGCCCACGTTCATTTTTCTGCTGGGGCTGGTCGGCATCGCCGCCGTCGTTATCGCCATCCGCCTTATCTTCGGGCTGGGGACGGTCACCAACCTCAGCGACGGCTATCCCTGGGGCATCTGGATCGCCATCGACCTGATCATCGGCACGGCGCTCGGCTGCGGCGGCTTCGTCACCGCGTTCCTCGTCTACATCGTCAACCGCGGGCAGTACCACCCGCTGGTCCGTTCGGCCCTCATGACCAGCCTGTTCGGATACGCGCTGGGCGGCATGGCGGTGATGTTCGACCTTGGCCGCTGGTGGCAGGGCTACAACATCATGCTGCCGTGGCTGGTCAACACCAACTCGGTGTTGCTGGAAACGGCGCTGTGCATCTTCTGCTATATCCTCGTGCTTCTGGTGGAGTTTTCGCCGGCCTTTTTTGAGCGGTTCGGACTGGCGGAGCCGAAGCGCAAGCTCAACCGCTTCCTGTTTTTCTTCACCGGCCTCGGCGTTTTGCTGCCGATGATGCACCAGTCATCGATGGGCACGGTCGTCGTGCTGCTCGGCTATAAGCTGTCGCCGTTGTGGCAGTCGCAGCTGCTGACGATGTTCTTCCTGATCACCGCCGTCACCATGGGTCTCGGCGTCGTCATTCTTGAGTCGGTGACGTCGTCCGTCGCCTTCCGCCGCCCCTATGAATCGCCGGTGCTGAAAGGGATGGCGGGCATCGCCGCGTCGGCGATGGTCACCTTCCTGCTGCTGCGGGCCTTCGATTTGCTTCGTGTCGGCGCGTGGCCGCTGGCGTTCGAGGGGACCGTTCAGGCGCTGTCGTTCTGGGTCGAGGCGGCGCTGGGAGCGGTGGCCGTGGCGGTTCTGCTGCCGAAGGGCGGGCGGGGGCATCCCCGCAACCTGTTCGTTGGCTCTGCGGCGATCGTGCTCAACGGCGCTCTCTACCGGCTGAACTGCTACCTCGTAGGCTACCAGCCGGGCGATGGTTGGACCTATTTCCCCTCGGTCGGCGAGATCCTTGTCACCCTCGGCGTATTCGCCCTGCACATCGTTCTTTATCTGATCTTCGTCCGCTACCTGCCGGTGTTGCCGGTGGTGCACCCACACCCCAAGACGTCAGCCGCTGGCGAAGCCGCGTGACAACAAAAAACAACGCGCAGGGAGGCTAGCGCATGCGCATCACCATCGATCCCGTCACCCGCATCGAGGGGCATCTGCGCATCGACTGTGACGTCGATGGCGGCAAGGTGGTGAACTCCTGGTCGTCGGGACAGATGTGGCGGGGCATCGAGGTCATCCTGCAGGGGCGCGACCCCCGCGATGCGTGGATCTTCGCCCAGCGCATCTGCGGTGTGTGCACGACGGTGCATGCCATCGTCTCGGTGCGCGCGGTCGAGAACGCGCTGGCGCTCGAGGTGCCGCTGAACGCCCAGTACATCCGCAACATGATCATCGCCGCACACGGCATCCATGATCATATCGTGCACTTCTACCAGCTCTCCGCGCTCGACTGGGTGGACATCGTCTCGGCGCTGAAGGCGGACCCCCGGGAAACGGCGAGGATCGCGCAAGGCCTCTCCGACTGGCCGCTGAACAGCGCCGATGAGTTCACCAAGGTGCAGCAGAAACTGCAGGGGTTCGTCGACTCCGGCCAGCTCGGCGTCTTCGGCAGCGGCTACTGGGGCCACCCGGCGATGAAGCTGCCGCCGGAAGTGAACCTGATGGCGAGCGCCCACTACTTGCAGGCACTCGACTACCAGCGCCGCGCCAACCAGATCGTCGGCGTCCTCGGATCGAAAACGCCGCATATCCAGAACCTCGCCGTGGGCGGTGTCGCCAATCCGATCAATCCGGAGAGCCAGTCGACCCTCACCATCGAGCGCCTCTTCAAGATCAAGACGCTGATCGACGAACTCGGCGGCTTCATCAACCAGGTCTACCTGCCCGACGTCGCCGCCATCGGCGCGCTGTACGCCGACTGGACGGCCTACGGCGCCGGCGTCACCACTTACCTCGCCGTTCCCGACATGCCACTGGACACAAAGAACACGCAGTTCTCGCTGCCCGGCGGCTATATTCCGAACGGCGACCTCAAGGCGTTCAAGCCCATGACCGGCTTCGGGGACGCCTATTTCGAGAAGGGCGTCAAGGAAGGCGTCAAGCACGCTTGGTATGATGGCAGCAGGCCGCTGCACCCCTATGACGGGCAGACCAAGCCCGCATACACCGGCTTCGATGATGACGCCAAGTACTCGTGGGTGAAGGCGCCCACCTTCTACGACGAGCGGGCCCAGGTCGGGCCGCTGGCCAACGTCCTGGCGCTGTATCTCGCCGGTCACGAGCCGACAAAGCGCCATCTCGATCGCGCGCTGGCGATCGCCGGCAAGGTTGCCGGCAGCGAGATCCCGCTGGCCGCCTTGCATTCGACCATCGGCCGGCACGCCGCCCGCGCCGTCCGCTGCGCTGTGCTCCACGAGGAACTCGGCCGCCAGTGGGGCCTGTTGGTCGCCAATATCGGCAAGGGGGATTTCGAGACCTTTAACAAGCCGACCTTTCCGAAGGGCGAGGTGCGCGGTTATGGATGCCATGAAGCGCCGCGCGGCGTGCTGTCGCACTGGACGGTTATCCGTGACGGCAAGATCGTCAACTATCAGGCTGTGGTGCCGAGCACCTGGAATGCCGGGCCGCGGGACGATAACGGCAAGATGGGTCCGTATGAAGCGTCCCTCGTTGGTAACCCGGTCGCTGATCCGGAAAAGCCGCTGGAAGTGATCCGCACGGTTCACTCGTTCGACCCCTGCCTGGCCTGCGCGATCCACATGCTGGACGACGGCCGGGAAGTCATCCGGGTGAAGGCCCTCTAAAGAGGCTGAATCGAAATGATCCGGGTTGAATCTGCTGCTTACAGCACGCGTCATGGCCGGACTTGTTCCGGCCATCCACGGCTTGCCGCAGACAAAGTGCCGCATGGCGCCACGTTGATGCGCGGATCAGGTCCGCGCATGACGAGAGCTGTTACTCTCGTGCTTTGACTATGCGGACATTATTCGGTCAGGCTCTAAGCAGGAAGGAAAGGCCCCTTCTTCTTTATGAACGTTCTTGTACTCGGCGCCGGCAACATTCTTCTCTCCGACGAGGGGATCGGCGTTCGCGTCATCGAGGCGCTGGAGGCTCGCTATGACGTTCCGGACACCGTCGAGATTCTCGACGGTGGAACCTGCGGAATGGACCTCCTCGACGTTATCGCTGGCCGCGATCACCTGATTATTGTCGACGCCGTAAACACCGGGAGCCCGCCGGGAACGCTCGTCCGCTTGCGCGACGCAGACATCCCGGCGGCCTTCCGGACGAAATCCTCGCCGCACCAGCTGGGCCTCCAGGATGTTCTGGCGATGCTGCAGCTCCTCGAAACGGCACCGCGCCACGTCACGGTCGTCGGTGTGCAGCCGGCCAGTCTCGATCTCGGCCTGGAGCTGTCGCCCATCATCGCCGGGCGGCTGGACGAGATGGCCGACATGGTTCTGGCCGAACTCGCCCGGCTCGGGCATCCGGCCAGGCCCAGGACTAACGCGCAATAGCTGTTGCGCTCCCCAACCGTCCGACGCACTCGAAGGCATCGCTTGCTGCCGTTCCCCGCCGAGACCAGGCGATGGCCCAAGTCGGTCGTCTGGGAACAGACCCCGATAAGATCGCCGCTGCCGTCAATGGCGCCTGACTCCAGAGAAAGGCGATCTAATAGGCTTTTCTGAGTAGAACTGCCTATTATCCGCCCCTGTCAAGCTGGACCTTTGCTTCTTCCGGCAGGCAAATTGCGGCAAGTTTCTAGCAATAAAGTATTCAAACTCATTATTGCTGCCGCTGTGGACGCAGCGGTAAACATATTTGATTTATTAAGCCGAGTAGTATTTTGAGGCGTAACGATGAGGATCATCGAAGGGGTGACTTCGGCGGGCGGTTCCACAGGTATTTCGGTCTTTGCCCTGCTTCTGTCGTTGACGGCTGCCGCGCCGCCGGCCGGCGCCGCGCCGGAACCGTCCGGATGGTACGCCGGCGACATGCACGTTCACCGCAGCTGTGGCGGTGCCCCCGAGAAGGTAACAAGCCTGCGGTCGAAGATGGGCACCAACAATCTGAGCGTGATGTCGCTGCTCGCCGATATGGGCAATGGCGAGGTCCTCGACCCGGTGACCGACCTACCGCTGGTTACCGGCTCGGATGCATCCCAGTCCAGCCCGAGCCGCATGATTCATTGGGATACCGAGTGGCATTGGGATGCAACCTATGGTCAATTCGCGTATCAGGCACTCGGCGGCCATCTGGTTGCCCTTGGGCTGACCGACGCGCGGCAGGTCTGGGAGCAATCCCCCTTCCGGATCCTGGATTGGGCGCACCAGCGAAACGCCATTGCCGGCTTCGCCCACATGCAATACCTGAACGACGAAATTCCCGATGAAGCGCTGAACTGCTGCATTCCGATCGAATATCCGGTCGAGGTCGCGCTCGGAACGGCTGATTTCATCTCCGAGGATGTCACCGGCGGCAACTCCGCCATGAACGCCTACTACCGGCTTCTTAATACCGGGTTTCGCCCAGGATTTGCCGCCGGCACCGACTATCCTTGCGGGGTCTCGACGCTGGGCTCTTTGTTGACTTACGTGCAGATCCCGCCCGGTGAGTCTTTGACCTACCGGAACTGGATCGAGGGCATCCGCGATGGTCGGACGGTCGTCTCCCGAAACGGACGCAAGGAGTTTCTCGATCTCAAGGTCAACGGCGACGCCTCTCCCGGCGACGAGCTGGCCTTTACCGGCAGTGCCACGGCGGTTCCCGTCACCGTCACGTGGACAGCCACGCAGAAGATCACAGGCGGCAGCATCGAACTGGTGCAGAATGGTGCCGTCATTGCCACCCAGCGGAAAACCGTAACGGCCGCGGCCCCTGTTACGCTGACCGCGACCGTGGACTTTACAAAGAGCGGCTGGCTGGCGGCGCGGCGGATGGACGGCGCGGGCGAACATCGGCTGCAAACGGGAGCCGTCTTCATCACGGTGGACAACGCGCCGACCCGCGTCAGCGCGAGTGACGCAAATTTCTACGTACGATGGATGGACACCCTGACGACCAGAACCAGCCCCGGCGGTCCTTGGGATTCCTACTTCACCGATGAGTTCAGCAGCAGCGATCCGACGTGTCCCCCCAACGGCTGCAGGGCTGCCGCGCAGGCCCGCTATTCACAGGCAAAGGTAATCTACCAACAGATCGCCGCGGAAGCGGGTGCCGCTTCACCGCCGCCGCCCCCGCCGCCACCGGATCCGCCGCCATCACCGGGTTGCCAGCAGCTCGCCGATATTGAGCAGAAAATCTGGAGTGATTCCACGCCACCCCCGGAGATTCTGAGTGATTCCGACAACAGTGCGGTCGAACTCGGAGTCAAATTCCGCGCCGCCAAGGCGGGCTGCATCACCGCGCTGCGCTTCTACAAGGGCGGAACCGGCAACACCGGCACCCACGTCGGGCACCTGTGGCAGGCGACCGGCGGAACGCCATTGGCGACCGCGACCTTCACCAACGAAACGATGGCCGGTTGGCAGCAGGTCAACCTCGCGGCGCCAGTTCCGATTGGTGCCGGGACGACCTACATCGTCTCATACCACGCGCCGGCCGGTCATTACGCGGTCAACGACAACTACTTTGGCACCGCTGTCGGCACCGGCGATCTGACGGCCCTGGCCAGCGGCACGTCCGGCGCCAACGGCGTCTACGCCTATGGGCCCTCAGGGAGTTTCCCCTCAAGCAGCTACCTGAAGTCGAATTACTGGGTCGATGTCGTGTTCCGATCCAGCCCGTGACGGCCCGGCGACCGTCGGGCGCCTCTGGCCGTCAGGCCGAATAGGGCGGACGATCCAGGCCGGCCGGCGAGTGGGTGAAGACCTCGTACCCATCCGCCGTAACGCCGATCGAGTGTTCGAACTGCGCCGAGAGTGAGCGGTCCTTCGTCACAGCCGTCCAGCCGTCGGCGAGGATCTTAACCTCCCAGCGCCCGGCGTTGATCATCGGCTCGATGGTGAAGAACATGCCCTCGCGAAGCACCGGGCCTTCGCCGGGGTGCCCGAAATGCGGCACGTTCGGCGCGTCGTGGAACACGCGGCCGAGGCCGTGGCCGCAGAAATCCCGCACCACGGAAAACCGCTGCGCCTCGACAAAGGTCTGGATGGCATAGCCGATATCGCCGACCGTGGCGCCCGGCCTGACGACCTCGATGCCGTGCCACATTGCCTCGAAGGTCACGTCGATCAGTCGCTGCGCCTTGACCCCCGCTTTGCCGACGCAGTACATCCGGCTGGTATCGCCAAACCAGCCGTCCAGGATCGTCGTCACGTCGATGTTGACGATGTCGCCGTCCTGCAGCCGCTTCTCGCCGGGAATGCCGTGGCAGACCACGTGGTTGATGGAGGTGCAGATCGACTTCGGGAAGCCGCGATAGTTCAACGGAGCGGGAACCGCGCCATGCCTGCGGATGAACGCTTCGCACAACCGGTCAAGCTCGTCGGTCCGGACGCCGGGGACGACGAAGGGCGTGATGTAATCGAGGGCCTCGGCCGCCAATCGCCCGGCCGCCCGCATCCCGTTCCAGTCCGACTTGCCGTGAATCTTGATGCTGCGGGCTTCGGCAAAGGCAACGGCGCGGCGCATATCATTCATCATCCTGATCGAATCAACCTAAAGCTCGACGGTTGCTGGCGCGACAAACGGGATTGCATCGGCGAGCCAGACGCCATCCAGGCCCACCCTGCAACGATAGCACAGAAATTCGACTCCTGACTCCAGCGCCAGGGTCACAGCCTTGCTGTACAGGTAGTCAATCTCGCTCGCGAAGGTAAGACGTTCCGCGTCCGGCCGCTGCGCGACATATAACATGACCGCCCGGCCGCCCGAGCGGGCGATGATGGAAAGCTCGCTGAGATGTTTGATTCCCCGCGCCGTGACGGCGTCCGGAAACGCCACAGGCACCGAGGGATCAGTGCCCCTGCGCAGTGTGACGTTCTTGATCTCCACATAACAGGGCGGGCGATTGGGGGATCCCAGCAACAGGTCGATCCGCGAGTTGCGGCCATAGCGCACTTCCCGCCGCAGCAGATCATAGCCGGCGAGTTCCGGCAGGCTGCCCGCAACGATCGCTTCCTCGACAAGCCGGTTCGGCCGGTTGGTGTTGATCCCCACAAGGGCGTCACCGACCCGGATCAGCTCCCAGGTGTAGGGGAGCACGCGGCCCGGCTTGCTGGAAACCGACAGCCAGACCGCCGAGCCGGGGGTATCGACGCTCAGCATCGAACCGGAGTTGGGGCAATGCGCGACGACGATCTCGCCGCTCTCGAGCCGGACGTCGGCGAGAAAGCGCTTGTAGCGGCGCAGCAGGATGCCGGGAAGCAGCGGACTCTCGAACAGCATCGTCCGGGCGTTACCGGCGCGTGACGCGGGCGTTTCGCCCCGTCGCCGACGGTCGGCCCGCTTTGACTGATCGGCCCGTTCTCACTGGTCGGCGCGTCCCGGCCATAACAGGTGCGCATACTCGCTTTCAAGCCGGGCAGCCCGCCGCGCCCGCTGGTGCGACGGCAGCCTGTCCTCCCCCCAGGCGCCGTATTCCCCGATCCGCCGGCGCAGGTCCTGCTGGAGAGCGCGAACCTCCGGGTCTTCCCAGAATCCGGCTCCCAGCGCGTCTTTCAGGGCCAGCAATCGCTCACCGACGCCGCTGATCTCGGCGTCCTCGCGCGAGCCGGGGTTTGTTGCCGTCATCGTTGCAGTTCGGTCGTAGGGCTCACGGCCGCGCCCGGTCGCCTGCGGGGATTTCCTCGCTTCCGAGGATATCCGCAAGCCTGGTCTGCGCGCCTCCCGGCCGCAGCGGCCGGGGTTGCGTCGCGTCGGGGGCCCAGGCAGCGAGGTAGATCACCTGGAACGTCGCAGCAATCCGGCCGTCGGCATCGCCATGCCGGTCGCGATAGCGCCGCAAGGCGTCGAACAGGGTGCCCCTGCGGCTCACGGACTTACGGCGTTCCAGCACCGCGTTCGCTTCTCCCATTCCGCGCAGATCGGCGAACAGCCCCAACGGATCGCCATAGGAGACGGTGATTGTGTCGCTGTCCACCACCGGCAGGGCAAAGCCCGCACGCTGCAGCAGATTTCCCATATCCCGGACATCGGCGAACGGCGAGACGCGCGGACTGAAGCCCCCTTCCACCGCCAGTTCGGCATCGGCAAGCGAGCGGCGCAACTCCTTGAGGGTCTCGCCGCCGAGAAGCGCCGCCAGCAGCAATCCGTCCGGCCGCAGCGCCCGGCGGATCTGCAGCAGGCTGCCGGGCAGGTCGTTGACCCAGTGCAGGCTGAGCAGGCTGGTGACGAGGTCGAACGAGCTGTCCCGAAACGGCAGCGCCTCCTCGTCGCAGACGACGCGCAGGCCGGTGGCCGAGCGCACCATCACCTCCGACAGGTCGCACTGGACGATCATCCTGACGCCGTTGCGGCCGGAGAGGGCGGGCGTCAGCTCGCCGCGGCGGCAGCCCAGGTCGAGAACGTCGGCGAAGCGTCGGCGGACGTCGTCGAGGCGATCCAGCAACCTTTCGCCAACCTCGCGCAACAGAAAGTCATGGTTTCCGAGGAGAGGAGCGGCGCGATCCCGGTGGAGGCGAACGCTCCGACGATCAAAGACGCGCATCGGATGCGTCATGCTGGCGCCCTGCTCCGCTGATCCAGTTGCGATCTGATCTGTGCCTGCTATATGGCATGGCAACGAAAGGGGATCAAACGGCGATGCTGCGCGTTTCCGCCGCTCTCGGCCCGATGTCCGCTGCGAACCGGTCTTTGCGCTGGTTGGGCGGGCTTGCTCTGAATGCCATCCTGCCGCCGCGGTGTCTCGCCTGTGGGACGATCGTCGAAACGACCGCAGCACTTTGCCCGGCGTGCTGGGCGCAGGTGCGCTTTGTGACCGAACCGCTGTGCGCGGTGTGCGGCGTTCCGTTCGAGTTCGAAGTGGAAGACGGCAGCCTCTGTGCCGTCTGCGCCGCCACTCCGCCGGTCTACGCCAGGGTCCGGGCCGCGGTCGCTTATGATGACGGCAGCCGGCGGCTCATTCTCGGATTCAAGAATGCCGATCGGACGGACGCGGTGCGAATCTTTGCCCCCTGGATGCTGGCGGCCGGCCGTGACCTGATCGCCGATGCCGACGTGCTCGCGCCAGTGCCGCTACATTGGACCCGCCTTTTCGCCCGGAAATACAACCAGGCGGCGCTGCTCGCGCAATCGCTCGCCAGGCAGGCGGGAAAGCCGGTTGCGGTGGACCTGCTCCGGCGGATCAAGCGCACGCGCAAACTCGGTACATCCGGTTCCCTGCAGCGCGCGCAGACCGTCCGTGCGGCTTTCGTGGTTCCGCCCGGACGACGGTCCCTGGTTAAAGATCGCCGCATCCTGCTGATCGACGATGTGTTCACCACCGGCTCGACAACGGCGAGCTGCGCGCGGACACTCAGGCAGGCGGGCGCTGCGGCGGTCGATGTGTTGAGCCTCGCGCGGGTCGTCCGCCCAAGCGTCGCCGCCGGGCCCCGTCCGCCAAGGCCGCGCGAACCCGGCGCTGATATCGCACAGGAGAACGCAGCGTGAGCACCGTCGAAATCTATACCAGCCCTTTCTGCCCCTATTGCCATCGCGCCAAGGCGTTGCTGGAGAAAAAGGGCGTCGCGTTCACCGAAATCGATGTGCCCAGCACGCCGGGAGCCCGCCAGCAGATGCTCGAGCGGACCGGGGGGGCCACCAGCGTGCCGCAGATCTTCATCGACGGCCGCGGCATCGGCGGCTCCGACCAGCTTCATCAGCTGGAAAGGAAGGGTGAGCTTGACGCACTGCTCGGTCTCGCCGGATAAGCGAGCGATGTCCGGCCGATTCACCGTCGCCTGTGTGCAGATGACTTCGGCGCGGGAGTTTGCTCCCAATATCGCCGTCGTCGCCGAGTCCGTCCGCTCGGCGCGCGCGCAGGGCGCCGATCTCATTCTGCTGCCGGAAAACGTCAGCATGCTGGAGCCGGTCAACCGGCTGCTGCTGGAGAAGTCCTGTGCGGAGGAAGAGCACCCGGCGCTGGCGGCCTTCCAGGCGCTCGCCTCGGAGACGGGCGCCTGGCTGCTGATCGGCTCCCTGTCCGTCGCGGTCGAGGGCGGCAAGGTTGCCAACCGCTCGATCCTGGTCGATGCGGCGGGCGGCATCGTCGCCCGCTATGACAAGATTCATCTGTTCGACGTGGACCTCGGCGCGGGCGAGAGCTACCGCGAGTCGGCGACGGTCGCGCCGGGCGATGCCGTGGCTCTCGCGGAGACGCCATGGGGCGTGCTCGGCATGACGGTCTGCTACGACCTTCGCTTTCCGCATCTCTACCGGACCCTGGCCCAGCGCGGCGCCTCCTTTCTGTCGGTCCCGGCGGCGTTCACGCGGACCACCGGCCAGGCCCATTGGCATGTCCTGCAGCGGGCGCGAGCCATCGAAAACGGCGCCTTCGTGTTTGCCCCTGCGCAATGCGGGACCCACGCCGAGGGCCGGCAAACCTTTGGCCATTCCCTCATCATCGATCCGTGGGGCGACGTGCTGGCCGACGGCGGCGAGGAACCGGGGATTGTGCTGGCGCAGATCGATCCCGAGGCCGTCGCGCGCGCGCGCGCGCGGGTTCCGTCGTTGCGCCATGACCGCCCGTTCCGTTAAGCGCTTGCCGAAGCACAGTATCGGGTTGGGCAATGGACCCGGGAATAACCCTGTCATATATTAGACAAACGTGCGCGCCTGATTGATGTTGTTCTGCTCTGTGCCCTGTGATTGTGATGATCGTCTATGACCTGACCTGTGCGGTGGGACACCGCTTCGAATCCTGGTTTCCGAGCGCCGCGGCGTTCGATGAGCAGAAGGCAGGACAGGCCGTCGAGTGCCCCTTCTGCGGCAATCGCCAGATCGACAAGGCGCCGATGGCGCCGCGCATTTCACGCCGGGCGTCCGGCACCCTGCCTTCGGAAACGGAGTCGGCGGCAAGAGCAACAAAAGCGGCCGGCGAGGGTTCGGGCGAGGTTTCAGGTCAGGTTTCGGGCCAGATTTCGGGTGAGACCGGCGGTGGTCCGCCGGCCGCGTTGATGGAAATGCTGCGCCACCTGAGGAGCCACGTGGAGTCCAACTGCGACTACGTGGGACCTGCCTTCCCCGAGCAGGCGCGACGCATCTACTATGGCGAGACCGCCCCGCGCGGCATCTACGGCGAGGCATCGGCCGAAGAGGCGCAGGCGCTGAAGGAAGAGGGGATCGAAACGCAGCGGATCCCCTGGCTGCCGCGCCGCGACGGCTAAACCGCCAGCGCCATGTAGTTCACGTCGAGGTTGCGCCCCAGCGACCACTTCTGTTGCAACGGGTCATACACGATCCCGCCGAGGTCGGTCAGGGCGAGGTCGTGGCGCCGCAACACCGCCGCCAGCTCCGAGGGCTTGACAAACTTTCGCCAGTCGTGGGTCCCGACCGGCAGCCATCGCAACACGTATTCCGCGCCGATCTTCGCCAAAGCCAGAGACTTCAGGGTCCGGTTGATGGTGGAGAGAACAACTGCGCCGCCGGGCCGCATCAGGGCGGCGCAGGCCCCGACGAAGCGGTCGAGATCGGCGACGTGCTCCACCACTTCCAGCGAAATCACTGCGTCGAACGTCGAGCCCTCCGCGACCAGATCCTCGGGAGCGGCGAGACGGTAGCGGACGTTCACGTCTTGCTGCGCGGCGTGGATCTCCGCCACCCGGACGGACTCGGGCGAGGCGTCGATGCCCAGCACGTCGGCACCCAATCCGGCCACCGCCTCGGTGACCAGACCGCCGCCGCAGCCGATGTCCACCATCCGCAGGCCGTCGAACGGGCGCTCCGCCCGTGCATCGAGGCCGAAATGGTAGGTCAGGGCCTGACGGAGCCACGCGACGCGCATGGGGTTGAGTTCGTGGAGCGGCCGGAAATCCCCGTCCGGGTCCCACCAGGTGCGGGCGATGCGGTCAAAGCGTTCGATCTCGTCCGGCTCGACGGTTTTGCCGGGGTCCGGAAGGTCAGCGGCTCGAACGTTCATAGTGGTCCCGCGGTCTCCAGGGCGATCGGGGCGCTCCCCGTCGCGCTTGCGTTAAAATTGCATTGTCAGTATCTACGCCGCATCGGTTCCGCCGCAAGAGGGTGCACGGGAATCACGCCATCGTTGCCGTACTTCCGGATCCCTCCCCGCGCCCGATACCTTGTGTCGCAGCGAGCCCAGAGAGATCCATGGCGCGAGTGGTGAAGAAGTTCGGCGGCACCTCCGTCGCCGATGTCGAGCGCATCCAGGCCGTTGCCGAGCGCGTCAAGCGCGCCCACGACGAGGGGGATCAGGTCGCCGTCGTCGTTTCGGCGATGGCCGGGGTGACCAACCAGCTCGTCGGCTACGTGAACGCGATCAGCCCGCTGCATGATCCGCGGGAGTATGATGTGGTCGTCGCCAGCGGCGAGCAGGTAACGGCGGGCCTCTTGGCCATGGCATTGCAGGAGCGGGGCGTGCCGGCGCGCTCGTGGCTCGGCTGGCAGATTCGCTTCCGCACCGACGAAGCGCACGGCAAGGCGCGGATCAGCGGCATCGACGACGGGGCGCTGGAGGCTGCTCTCGCCGCCGGCGAAGTGCCAGTGGTCGCGGGCTTCCAGGGCGTGACCACCCAAAATCGGATCACCACGCTGGGTCGCGGCGGCTCGGACACCACCGCGGTTGCCCTGGCCGCGGCGCTGCGCGCGGATCGCTGCGACATCTACACTGACGTCGACGGGATCTACACCACCGACCCACGCATCGTTGCCAAGGCCCGCAAGCTCGCTACAATTACATTCGAAGAAATGCTTGAGATGGCCTCCGTAGGAGCCAAGGTCCTGCAGACCCGCGCCGTCGAGCTGGCGATGAAGTACGGCGTGCGGATGCAGGTGCTGTCCAGTTTCGACGAGAGCCCCGGCACCTTCGTTGTGGGCGAGGAGGAGGTCATGGAGCATGAGCTGGTCAGCGGCGTGGCCTACAGCCGCGACGAGGCGAAAATTTCCCTCCTTCGGGTTGCCGACCGGCCCGGGGTTGCCGCCGGCATTTTCGGCCCGCTGGCCGAGGCGAGCATCAACGTCGATATGATTGTTCAGAATATCTCGCCGGCCGGCGACACCACCGATTTGACCTTCACCGTCAGCAAGGCGGACCTGGAGCGGGCGGTGGATGTCATCCGCCGCAATCGCGATCACATCGGCTATGGCGATCTTCTCTTCGATCCCAACGTGGTCAAGGTTTCGGTGATCGGCGTCGGCATGCGCAGCCACGCCGGAATCGCCTCGCAGATGTTCCGGACCCTGGCGGAGCGCGGCATCAATATCCAGGTCATCACCACGTCCGAAATCAAGGTCAGCGTCTTGATTGAAGAGGCCTATACCGAGCTTGCCGTCCGCGCCCTCCATTCCGCCTATGGATTGGACGCCCAGTGAGATGACGGCTGATGGCGCTTTGCCGCAGGCCGTTCTGGACCGGTTGTGGCAGCGCGGGCGGGAATTTTTCGGCTGTCGCCATGCGATCATGGGCGGGGCGATGTCGTGGGTCTCGGAGCACCACCTGGTGGCGGCGATTTCCAACGCCGGCGGCTTTGGCGTGCTTGCCTGCGGCTCGCTCGGTCCGGCGGAGCTGGGCGACGAGATCGCCGGCACCAAGGCCCTGACCGACCGGCCCTTCGGCGTCAACCTGATCACCATGCACCCTCTGCTCGACGACCTGATCGAGCTTTGCATGACGGAGCAGATCCCCCATGTCGTCCTGGCGGGAGGGGTTCCGCCGACAGCCGCCATCCGCCGGATCAAGGACAGGGGCGGCAAGGTAATGTGCTTCGCGCCCGCTCTGGGGCTCGCCAGGCGGCTTATCCGCAACGGCGTCGATGCCCTGATCATTGAGGGTGCCGAGGCGGGTGGCCATATAGGTCCCGTGGCGACCAGCGTGCTGGCGCAAGAGATCCTGCCGCAGGTCAGCGAGGTTCCCGTGTTCGTCGCCGGCGGCATTGGACGGGGGGAGGCGATCGTATCATACCTGCGCATGGGCGCTTCCGGCTGCCAGCTTGGCACACGCTTCGTTTGCGCCACGGAATCGATCGCCCATCCCGCCTTCAAGCGCGCCTTTATCCGCGCCAGCGCGCGGGACGCGGTGGCGTCGGTGCAAATCGATCCGGACCTGCCGGTGATCCCGGTTCGTGCTCTGGTAAACCGCGGGACCGAGCGCTTCAATGAAACACAGCGCAGCGTCGCAGCGAGATTCCGCGGCGGCGAAATCTCGCAGGACCAGGCGCAGCTCGAGATCGAGCTCTTCTGGGCGGGGGCGCTGAAGCGGGCGGTTCTCGACGGCGATGTTGACAACGGTTCGCTTATGGCTGGCCAGAGTGTCGGCATGGTGGCGCAGGAGCAGCCGACGCAGGCGATCATCGACGAGCTGGTGGGCCAAGCGGTCGCGGCACTCAACGGCCAGCAGTTCCGCGAGGCGGTCTGAGCCATGCAGTATGGGCAGACGGTGCTGGTCCTGCGCCGCCTGCTGGCGCGTATCCGCGACGTCATGGCGGGCAACGGCAGTGCCCAGACCCGGCTCGCCCGCATCGTGTCGATCATCGCCAAGGACATGGCGACGGAAGTCTGCTCGATTTATGTGCGCCGCGCCGGCGACGTGCTCGAGCTGTTCGCCACGCAGGGGTTGCGGGCCACGGCCGTCCGCCGGACCCGGCTGCGGGTCGGCGAGGGACTGATCGGCGAAATCGCGGCGAAGGGCCGGCCGCTGGCGCTGACCGATGCGCAGAACCACCCGAATTTCGCATTCCGCCCCGAGACCGGCGAGGAGATCTATCACTCGCTGATGGGGGTGCCGATCCTCCGGGGTGGCCGGGTGGTCGGCGTTCTCGCGGTGCAGAACGTCAACGCGCGCCAGTACACTGACGAGGAGATCGAGGCGCTGCAGACGGTCGCCATGGTGCTGGCGGAGCTGGTGGCCAGCGGCGATCTTGTCGGCCGCGACGAGCTTTCTCCGGTCGAGGGGATGGCTCTTGTGCCCATGCGCCTGGAAGGAGCCCGGCTGAATGCGGGGCTCGGCATCGGCGTCGCCATTCTGCAGAAGCATCAGTTCACCATCCGCCGGCTGGTCGCCGAGGATACCCGGATCGAGCATGACCGGCTGCGCAAGGCCGTCGCGGAGATGCACGGCGCCCTCGACAACATGCTGCGGGCGAGCGCCATCGCCGGCTCCGGAGAGCACCGGGATGTTCTCGAAACCTATCGGCTGATTGCCGAGGACGTGGGCTGGCTCCGGCGCATCGGCGACGCGATCAACACAGGGCTGACCGCCGAGGCCGCCGTCCAGAAGGTCAACGACGATATCCAGGCGCGGATGCGCCAGGTCTCCGATGCGTACCTGCGCGAGCGGGTCCACGATCTCGAGGACCTCGCCAACCGGCTGCTTCAGCACCTGCTGCACGGAGATGACGGAGCGGTTCATCTGCCGGAGGGTGATCACGACTTCGTTCTCGTCGCCCGCAATCTCGGCCCGGCGCAACTGCTCGATTATCCCGGCGGCAAGCTGAAGGCCGTGGTCATGGAGGAAGGCACGCCGAACGCCCATGTGGCGATCGTTGCCCGGGCGCTCGACATTCCGGTGGTGGGTCAGGTGCGCGATGCGCTCGCCCGCATCGAGGCGGGGGACATTTTGATCGTGGATGCCGACCACGCGCAGGTCCTGGTCCGTCCGAGCGAAGACGTCCGCGCGATGTTTCGCCGCAGCCAGCTCGCGCGCGACCTGCGCAGGGCCCAGTATGCGGCCCTGAAAGGGATGCCGGCGGTGACTCGCGACGGTGTCCGCATCGGCATCGGCATCAATGCCGGTCTGCTGGTGGACATGCAACATCTCGCGGAAAGCGAGGTCGACGGCGTCGGACTCTACCGCACCGAGGTCCCGTTCATGGTGCGCTCCGAGTTTCCCAACGTGGAGGCTCAGCGGCTGTTGTATAGCAAGGTCTTGCAATACGCCGAAGGCAAGCCCGTCGTGTTCAGGACACTGGACATCGGCGGCGACAAGATGATGCCGTTCTGGGATCACGGGAAGGACGAAAACCCGGCGATGGGTTGGCGGGCGATCCGGGTCTCCTTGGACAGGCCGGCGCTGCTGCGACAGCAGCTTCGCGCCCTGATCCGGGCATCGGTGGATCAGGACCTCCATGTCATGTTCCCGATGATCGCGGAGGTGGGGGAGTTTCTCTACGCCCGCGGCCTGCTGGAGCACGACCTGGAACGAGAGCGGTCCACCTCGGGCAAGGGACCCCGCCAGGTCAAGGTCGGAGCAATGCTCGAGGTGCCGGCTCTGTTGTGGCAGCTCGACAGCCTCCTGGAAGAGGTGGATTTTCTATCGATCGGCACCAACGATCTGTTTCAGTTCCTGTTCGCGAGCGACCGCGGAAACTTTCGTATCTCCGAGCGCTACGACTGTCTGTCGCCGGTCCTGCTGAACGTGCTGCGAACGGTCATCGAGAAGTGCCATAAGGCGAACGTTCCGCTGAGCCTCTGTGGCGAGATGGCGGCGCACCCGCTCGATGCGATGGCACTGATTGCCGTCGGCTTTCGCACCCTGTCGATCTCGCCGCCGGCCGTCGGTGCCATCAAGATGATGATCCGCAGCCTGAATCTCGAGTCGCTCCGGCAATATCTCGACCGGCTTTGCGTCAGTCCGCAGTCCAGCCTGCGCGAGAGGCTCAAGTGTTTTGCCCAGGATCACGGCGTGATTGTCTGAGGGCCGGCCCGGCCGTGGCGCACGGCCGATAGCGCCGTTGCATTTCGTCGCGATCTGGGAAAATATGGCGACGGTGCGCGTTCGCTCAAAGACAGCTGGGACCTTTCCGACAACTCTAAGAACGGATGCCGGGCGTCTCACACGCACGAGAAGGGGTGTGACCAGGAGCACCGACGGCCGGAAGCGGTCGTTCTGATTGGGCGAGGTTACCCATGGTGGAAGGGCAAGTCCAGCCGCGGGAGGCAGGGCGGGTGGGCGCCATGCTGAAAGAGCGGCGTGTCCAATCCGGTTATGAAATCGCCGAGATTTCGCAGTTCTTGCGGATCCGGCAACCGCATTTGCGGGCCATCGAAGCGGGCCGTTTCGAGGATTTGCCTGGCCCGGCGTATGCGGCCGGATTCGTTCGCACGTATGCCGAATTCTTAGGCCTGGATGCCATCGACATCGGGCAGAAAGTGCAGGCGGAGATCCTTCCGGCGCAAGCTACAACACGGTTCCGCTTGCCGCAGCCGGAAGCGGAACCCGCGACACCCAAGGCCGGGATCCTTCTCGTTGGAGCGATGATCGCGCTTGCGGCTTACGGCGGATGGTATCTCACGTCCGGGCATCGCCGCGATGTCGCCGAGCTCCCTGCCGCGACGCACGGAGAGCCGTCGCCGGCGTACGCCGCTGGCGGCTCACGAGGGACGGACGAGCCTGCGGTCTCCACAGCCGCGCGCGAGTTGGCCCAACCCGCAACGGAAACGGCGGAAGCGAGCTCGCAACGCCTGACGCCGGCGCCGGTGGCGGCCATCGGTGCTGCCAAGCCGTCAGGCGTGCCGGCCGGTCAGGAGGTGCGCGTGCTCGCCGCGGCGCCGACGCCCGGGTTGCCGATATCCGACGCGGCGTCGGAGACCGAGGCCCAGTTCCTCCCGCAACCGGTGCAGCTCTCTCCGACGACGAACACCGCGATGGCGGCCGAGCCGCCCGCCGCGCAGGCGGTGCCCGCGGCGGAATCCGCGGCGGAGTCGGGGGCTGCTGCGATCGGCGCTGCGCGCATTGTCCTGAAGGCGAAGTCCGACAGCTGGGTCGAAGTTCGCGATCCGCAGAGCAACAGCCTGCTGGTCGCCCGGCTGTTACGGGCCGGTGATGCCTACGATGTTCCCGACAGGCCTGGGCTGAAGCTGGTGACCGGCAACGCCGGTGGCCTCCTCGTGGTGGTCGATGGCGAAGCCATTCCTCCGCTGGGCAAGGAAGGCGCCGTGCGCCGGAACATCACGCTGGATCCGGATGTGCTGCGTCGGGTCGCCGAAGCAGGCGTGCCGCGCTAGAGGGCGGTCCGTCGGCTGTCCGTGGCGAGCGGCCCTTCCAGGCGGTTGACCTGACCTTGCCGGATGCGGCACAAGTGCAACATGTCGGTCGCCGATCGTTCGGCGGAGCGTCTGGGCCTTTTGCCGGGACGCAGTCGCCGCGTTTAATCGAGGGGCGTCCGTCGAGGGCGGCCAGAGGATGTGCCGGCTTCCTCGCCCCTGTGGATGAAGCGGCGAAACGGGAGAAGGTGACGATTCAGATGGGTCCAGCGTCGCGCCGCAGCAGCTTGGCGGTTCGCATTGGCAAGGTAACGGTCGGCGGAAGCACGCCGATCGTCGTCCAATCCATGACCAACACCGATACCGCCGATGTCGCCGCGACGGTGGCGCAGGTGGAAGCGCTGGCGAGGGCCGGCTCGGAGCTGGTGCGGATCACCGTCGATCGCGACGAGTCCGCGCGCGCCGTTCCGGAAATCCGCGAAAAGCTGGATGCGCGCGGCATCGACGTCCCCCTGATCGGCGATTTCCACTACATCGGACACAAGCTGCTGACCGAGAATCCGGCCTGCGCCGAGGCGCTGGCCAAATACCGGATCAACCCCGGCAATGTCGGCTTCCGCGAAAAGCGCGACCGGCAGTTCTCCACCATGATTGACGTGGCGCTCAAGTACGGCAAACCGGTGCGCATCGGCGTCAACTGGGGCAGCCTCGATCAGGAGCTGCTGATCCGCCTGATGGACGAGAACGCCACCGCTGCCCAGCCGAAAACGGCGGCCGAGGTGACGCAGGAGGCGATGGTGGTCTCGGCGATCGAAAGCGCCCGCCGGGCCGAGGACTTAGGCCTTGGCGCCGATCGCATCATCCTGTCGTGCAAGGTCAGCGAGGTGCAGAGCCTGATCGCGGTTTATGGCGCCCTCGCCGCCCGCTGCGCGTACGCCCTGCATCTCGGACTGACGGAAGCGGGAATGGGTTCCAAGGGCATCGTCGCCTCGACCGCCGGCATGGCGGTGCTGCTGCAGCAGGGGATCGGCGATACCATCCGCGTCTCGCTGACGCCGCAGCCCGGCGGTGATCGCACGCAGGAAGTAATCGTCGCCCAGGAAATGCTGCAGGTGATGGGATTGCGGACCTTTATGCCGCTGGTCACCGCGTGTCCCGGCTGCGGCCGGACCACCAGCACGTTCTTCCAGAAGCTGGCCGGCGACATTCAGGATCACATTCGCGCGCGCATGCCCCAGTGGTCGCGGGACTTTGACGGTGTCGAGACCATGACCGTCGCGGTGATGGGGTGTATCGTCAACGGCCCGGGAGAGAGCAAGCACGCCGACATCGGCATCAGTCTGCCCGGCACCGGCGAAGAGCCGTCGGCGCCGGTCTTCATCGACGGCAAGAAGGCGGTGACACTGCGCGGTTCGGGCATTGCCACCGATTTCCAGGCCATCGTCGAAGATTATGTCAGCAGCCGCTATCCGCGACGCGAGGCGGCAGCGGCTGACAGCGTCGTGGCCGCAGAGTAGTCGGGCGCCGGCAATGGCGGGTGCGAGAACCGTTCGCGGCACGCGGGATCTGCTGCCGGATGATACGCGGAAGATGCGCTTCATCGAAGAGGCGGCGTGGCAGACGGCGTGCCGCTGCGGCTACGGCGAAATGGCGACGCCGATCTTCGAGTTCACCGAGGTGTTCGCGCGCACGCTTGGTGACACCTCGGACGTGGTCACCAAGGAAATGTATACCTTCGAGGACCGCGGCGGCGACAGCCTCACCCTGCGGCCCGAAAACACCGCCGGTATCGTCCGGGCCTTCCTGACCAACAGTCTCGCCGCGCAGTTGCCGCAGCGGGTCTTCTACCGGGGACCGATGTTCCGCTACGAGCGGCCGCAGAAGGGGCGGCTGCGGCAGTTCCATCAGGTGGGGGTGGAGCTGCTGGGTGTCGCCGATCCGCTGGCGGACGTGGAGGTGATCACGCTTGCCCGCGAGTTTCTCGGCTCGATCGGGCTTGCAGACCGGATTACGCTGGAACTCAACACGCTGGGCGATGCGGAAAGCCGCTCGGCCTACCGGCAGCGCCTTGTCGACTATCTGCAGGCGCACCGCGACCGGCTGTCCGCCGACAGCCGGGAACGGTTGGAACGCAATCCGTTGCGCATCCTGGATTCCAAGGACGAGGGCGACCGTGCGATCGTCGCCGATGCTCCGGTTCTGGAGGATGCGCTGAACGAGGCGTCACGTGCCTTCATCGCGCAGGTCCGGGACGGCCTGAGCGAACTGGAGATCCCGCACCGGATCAACCCGAGGCTGGTGCGGGGGCTCGACTACTACTGTCATACCACCTTCGAGTTCACCACCGATGCGCTCGGCGCCCAGGGCACGGTGCTGGCGGGCGGCCGGTACGACGGGCTGGTTCAGCAGATGGGCGGGCCGCCGACGCCCGGCACCGGCTGGGCCGCCGGTCTCGAGCGGCTGATGATGCTGTGCGGCGAGGTGGCGACGGCGGCACGCCCGATCGCGATGATCGCGCTCGGACGGGAGCAGTGCGGGACCGCGCTGCGGCTGGCGCGCCGGCTGCGGCGGTCCGGCCACACCGTAACGTTCGGTTTCGGCTCGTCGCTCGGCAAGCAGATGAAGTGGGCGAACAAGATCGGCGCCCGGCTCGCCGTGATCGTCGGGACCGAGGAATTGGCCCGCGCCGTCGCGACGGTTCGCGACATGGATGCCGGCGCCCAGGAGGAGGTTTCGCTCGAACTCCTGGAGACACGCTTGGCCCAAAGCGCCTGAGCCCGACATGGCGGAGGCCACCCGCCCGCCGACGGCGCTGGTGGTCGGCGCCAACCAGCGATCAAGCTCGCTCGCCCTGCGCGACCGGCTTTACGTCGAGGAATACGCCCATGCGAGGTTTTTGGAAGCGCTCCGCGGCGGCGGCATCGCCCAGGCCCTCCTTCTCTCGACGTGCGACCGCATAGAGGTGCACGCGATGCACGCCGATCCGGAAGCGGCCGGTCGCGGGATCGCCGACGTGCTCGCCCGCCATGGCGGATTCGAGAGCGGCGACATTCTGCCGCAGCTTTATATGCTGCAGGGCGACCCGGCCCTCCACCACATCTTCTCCGTCGCGGCATCACTCGAGAGCACGGTGGTCGGTGAGCCGCACGTGCTGGGGCAGGTCAAGGCAAGCTGGAAGGCCTCACGCGCGGCCGGACTCGCCGGGGGCTCGCTGGAAGTCTGCATGCAGGCGGCCATCGCTTCGGCGAAACGGGTGCGGACAGAAACCACGATCGGCGAGGGCCCGGTCTCCGTGGTGGCCGCGGTGGTCGAGCTGGCGCGCGCCGTCCATGGCGACCTGGACCGCTGCTCCGCCTTGATGATCGGCACCGGCGAGCTGGGCGAACTGCTGGCGGGTGGCCTGCGCGGGGCGGGCTTGTCGCGGATCGTCGTGACCGACACCCGCCTCGCGCGCGCCGAACTCGCCGCGCGCGTGCTCGACTGCCATCTCGTCGCGATCGAGGATCTGGCCGAAGCCGTTCCGCGCGCCGATATTATCATCGGCTGCCTCGGCGGACGGACGCCGACCGTCACCGTGGAGATGACGCGGCTGGCGCTGCGGCGGCGGCGCAACCGGCCGATCGTGATGATCGACACCGCGCTTCCCGGCGATGTCGACCCGCTCGTCGATCGTCTGGATGGCGTCTTCCTTTACACCCTGGACGATCTGGAACGGGTTGCACGCGACGGGCGAAAGGCGCGGCTCGAGGCGGTCAGCCAGGCGCGCAGGATCGTCGAGGAAGAGGTCGCCGCCTTTCTGCGGCAACAGGCGGAGCGGGCGGCGGTACCGGCCCTGCTCAGACTGCGGGATCGCTTCGAAAGCGAGCGCATTCGCGCCCTTGCCGACGCCCGGGGCGACGCCGACAAGGCAACGCGGCTGCTGGTCAACCGCCTGCTGCACGATCCGATGCGCCGGCTGCGCGAGCTTGCCGGGAGGGGGGATCAGGATGACGACGAAGTGACGCGGATCGGTGAATTTCTGGTGCAACTGTTTACTGTCGCCGACGAAAGTGACGAAGGCAAACGATGAGCATGGACGACAAGCTGCAGCGAGTGATGGGCCGCTATGCGGAACTGAGCGAACTCCTCGCTGGTGCCGAGGCGCTTCCTCCCGCCGAGTTCGCGCGCCTGTCGAAGGAATATGCCGACCTGTCGCCTGTGGTCGACGCGATCGGCCAGATTCAGCGGGCGAAGACCGAGGTGGCCGAGATGGAGGTGCTGGTCGCGGACGGGGATACCGACGCCGAGATGCGCGACCTTGCGCGCGAAGAGCTGCTGGCGCTCAAGCGGCGGCTGCCCGAGTTGCAGGAGCGGCTGCAACTGCTGCTTCTGCCGAAGGACGCGGCGGACGAGAAGAACGCCATCCTGGAGGTGCGCGCCGGGACCGGGGGCGAGGAGGCGGCGCTGTTCGCGGCCGACCTGTTCCGGATGTATCAGCGCTATGCCGAATTGCGGGGCTGGCGATTCGAGGTGATGTCGATCAGCGAAACCGGCATCGGCGGCTTCAAGGAGGCGACGGCCGGCATCGCCGGCCAGGGCGTGTTCGCGCGCCTGAAGTTCGAATCCGGCGTGCACCGGGTGCAACGCGTGCCCGAAACCGAGGCGAGCGGCCGCATCCATACGTCGGCGGCGACGGTCGCCGTCCTGCCGGAGGCGGAGGACGTGGACGTGCAGATCGATGAGAAGGATCTGCGGATCGACGTCTTTCGATCGAGCGGGCCCGGCGGACAGTCCGTCAATACCACCGACAGCGCAGTCCGCATTACGCACATCCCCACCGGCATTGTCGTCAGCCAGCAGGACGAAAAATCCCAGCACAAGAACCGCGCCAAGGCGATGAAGATTCTCCGTGCCCGCCTTTACGACCTGGAGCGCTCGCGCGTCGCCGCGGAGCGGGCCGCCCACCGCAAGAGCCAGGTCGGGTCCGGCGACCGCTCGGAGCGCATCCGCACCTACAACTTCCCGCAGACGCGGGTGACCGATCACCGGGTCAACCTGACCCTGCACAAGCTGGACCGGGTGCTGAACGGCGAACTGGACGAACTCGCCGATGCGCTGATCGCCGACGACCAGGCGAATCGCCTGGCCGAGGCCGTATGACGGACCCTGCAAGCGTCGGCACAGTGCTGGCGGCGGTGCGGCGGCGCCTTGCCGATGCCGCCATCGACCACGCCGGTCTGGAGGCTCGTCTGATGCTGGCCGACATCCTGGGATGCGATATGGCGGTGATCGTGGGTCACCCCGAAAGGCCAATGACCAAATCCCAGATGGCCGCGCTGGACGCCAACGTCTGCCGGCGTCGGCGAGGAGAACCACTCGCCTACATTCTGGGCAGCCGCGAGTTCTGGAGCCTGACGCTGGCGGTGAACGAGCATACACTGGTGCCGCGGCCTGATAGCGAGACGCTGGTCGAGATGGCGCTGTCGCGGCTCGGCGATCGCCCCGGCCTGCGCCTTCTCGATCTCGGCACCGGGAGCGGCTGCCTTCTGCTCGCTCTGCTCACCGAACTGCCCACCGCCTGGGGATTGGGTGTCGATATCGCCCCGGACGCGCTCGATGCCGCCCGGAGCAACGCGCGGAGGCTGGGGCTGGACGCCCGGGCGACGTTTGCCCGGGGCGATTGGGCGGAAGCGCTTACCGGCCGTTTCGATCTCATCGTCACCAACCCTCCTTACGTTTCCGACGCCGAATGGGCCGCTCTTGAGGTCGGCGTGCGCGATTTCGAGCCGGCGCTGGCGCTGCGGGCGGGTGCCGACGGCCTGGCGGCTTATCGGCAAATCATCCCGCGACTGCCCGACTTGCTCGCGCCAGGCGGCCTTGCGTTCGCCGAAATCGGTGGCGCAAGTGCCGGCGCGTTGCCGTCGCTGATCTCGCAAACCGGGCTGGAGGTGGTTGAAATCGGTCACGATCTGGGCGGACGGACGCGGTGCGTGGCCATCTCGGCGACAAAGGCCGAGGCCTGTAAAAAATTTCTTGGAAACCAAGTGGTTCCCGTCTAGTTTCTTAGTAGTGGCGAGCGCGCCACGGGTTTTGCGCCTCAGGGCGCCGCTAATTAGCACCCCAAACGGCTGTCTTGGACGAACCTATGATCGGTTTGTCTTCGAGCACGGCTTGGCGCCAGAACAAATCGGCAGTCAGAGAACTCGGCAGTCAGAGAACATGGTCGGCTCTTATAACGCATCAGGTGCTATGAAACACAACGCGAACTCCAGACGGGGTCGGAACCGCGGTAACGGGAAGCGACATATCCCGCTCCGCAGCCAGACCTTTGAAAGCAGCGGCCCCGACGGCAAGATCCGCGGGACGGCGCAGCAGGTGCTGGACCGCTATCTGGCGCTTGGCCGGGACGCGTACTCGGCCGGGGATCCCATCGCGGCGGAGGCGTTCTACCAGCATGCGGAGCACTATCATCGCATGCTCAGGGCAGAAGGCGGCGACGACCGCGGCGGTCCTCGGCAGAGGGCCGATCAACAGAGCGAAGCCCCCGGCGCCGACGATTCCGGCGAGCCGGCAGCGGAAGAGTTGATGGAGGGTTCGGGACAGGTCTCGGCCTGAATCAATCGTCCTGAACCAAGCATCAGGTCGCCGGATCTTCGTCCGCCGATTTTTCGTCCGCTGGCCCGGCAGGGTCTCCGACCGCAATCGCGCCGGCGGTGACCACTCTGGCAAACACGCCACAGTCCGCATGGCCGAATCCGTCCATGAGGCTGAGGGGAATGTTCAGGTCGCGGTGTCCCGAGCCGGGCTCGACGTTGGTGGCGGCGCATCGTCCGATCCGCTCCCAGACATGCAGCCGGGCGCCACCGACATTGACATCCCGGCCGATCCAGCCGAACTCCTCCCAGGGATCTGTGCCTTCCAGATAGACGTTGGCACGGAAACGCAGCGGATCAACGGGGCGCCCGACCACACGCTCGATATCGCGGATGCTGGCTAGGCCGATGATGGAAAGGCCGGGTTCCGGCTGGTCGGAAAGCATTGCCCCCTTCTCCGAGCCGACGAATCGGGGCGGTGCCGCCAGCTCGTTCTTCAGGTAGGCGCGGAAGAACTCTTCGATCATTGCCCGGCCGATCGGTGTTGCCACGGCGCCCTGCGCAACGTTGCGATCGTTGCGGCGGATCGAGAGGACGTGCCGGCCGCTGTCGTACCGGGCGTCGAGTGCCGCGAGCCGCTCGTGCCGGACCAGCGTGGCGAAATGGCTTTTCGAAAGCCACGTCGGCCGGAGCGGATCAATGCCCGCGGTCGACAGCGCGAGCGCAAAGACGCGATCCAAGGGAAGGCCGCGGCCCGGCGTCAACTCCGCGGCACTCAAGGCCTCGCCGTTCAGCCCCTTCACCGGATAGCGATACAGTCTGGCAACGACAGGTGGCATGGCGCCCGACGCTCGCAGCAGCGGACCTCCGTGTCAACCTTCGGCAGCGCCGGGTAGGGGTCTGTTTGAAATTGCGGAGCGCTGCGGGGAGAGGGGAGAAGCCGTGCCGAGGCTTGCCTTCGCCCCAGGCACGGCCGCCCTTGGTAGGGTCTTAAAAGCCCGATGCCTACGGCAGCGCGGGGACAGTATCTTATATATCCCTTGATTTGTCAATGGATTCATGCCTATTGCGAAGAGTACACATGCCCGTATCGCCTGTAGCGAGTCGCTATCAAGCACCGGGCGCAAGTACTTACGCTTTCCTTCAAAATTCTTTGGGTCACGAATGAGGTCCAGTCTTTTGAAGGATACTGTTGCTAGCATATCTGCCTTCACCCAGACGACGGTTGAGTCCCATGGAGCAGGAAGGGCAGGCGATAATATTATTCTACAATGGTACCGTTCCTCTGAGTCAGGCTGAGTTGTGCTTAACGGCACTACCGTGCACAAACCGTTTCTGCGGCGGAGTCGTGGAGAAATAACCACGACTGGCCGCCGCTTAACCATTTCAGGGACGATGAATCCGGTATTGTAATCGCATATCAAGATGTCGCCGGGATTTCGGTGATAATTGATTTGCAACTTTGGCCTCTTATGAGTCTTGGATCTGAACTTGACGTCTATACGGCCCGCGCTTCTTTCGGCGGCTGGTCCGCGTCCATCATCTCGACCAGTTCTTCCCAACTTCAACGAGCAACTTGGAGACGGTGTTGATGCTGGTGTCGGTCAGCCGAGAAACAGACCGCATGGACGAGCCCTCGCACAGCAGGTTGAGGATTTGGGGGCGCTTGGAACTGGGAGCTTGTTCATGTACGATATATAAATTTAATTCGTCGAAAAGTAAATTATATATCGTCTTACCGACGATATGAAATAGGATAACCGACCATGATCCATGCGCCACCAGGGCTCAATGACGCTGACTTGAAGGTGATCGATCTCATCGACCAGCAGCGCGCCACCTTGAGGCATCACATCAATCAGAATCCGGGCAGGTGGGAAGGCTTCCTTCGGCGCAATACGTTCGCAAGGGCCATGCAGGGGTCAAATAGCATTGAGGGCATCAATGCCAATTTGGATGAGGCTGTCGCAATCGTCGATGATGAGAAACCGGAGACTTTAGAAGAAGAGACTGCCAAAGCTCTTGGTGCATATCGGCTTGCCATGACCTACATCATGCGCACACATAATGATCCGCACTTCGAAATCAATCTGCAACTAATAAGAAGCCTACACTATATGATGTTAAACTATGATTTAACCCGCTTGCCAGGCCAGTGGAGAACTGGCGCAATTTATGTTGTGAGGGAAGAAACAAGGGAGTCAGTGTATGAAGGGCCAGACGCGGACCTTGTTCCTGAGCTGATGGCAGAATTGGTATATCAGATCAATGAAATACCTAATATGCCGCCAATGATAAGAGCGGCGATGGCTCATCTGAATCTCACTATGATACATCCTTTCAAAGATGGGAATGGCCGCATGGCCAGAGCAATTCAGACGCTTGTTCTAGCGCATGATGGAATCCTATCCCCTATATTCTGCAGCATAGAAGAGTGGTTGGGTCGAAATACGCAAGCATATTACGACGTTCTGGCTCAAGTTGGCCAAGGATCGTGGCATCCAGAAAATGATGCTCTTCCGTGGGTCCGATTTTGCCTTGTGGCGCACTACCAACAAGCATCAACGTTAATTAAGCGGAATGCTGAGATTGGGCGTACTTGGGATGAGATCGAAAAACTTGCCAATGTGCATGGCCTTCCTGAACGCAACCAAATTGTTTTGATGGATGCCGCATTTGGATATAAGGTGCGAAATGCAAGGTATCGCGAAGAACACGAAATATCTGAGGTCGTTGCGAGCAGAGATCTTAGGAGGCTGTGCGATATAGAGCTTTTGGTTCCCATAGGAGAAAAGCGTGGCCGCTATTATGTCGCCGGTAAAGCCATCACGGAAATCCGCAACCGCTGTCGTGATAGGACGCGCGCCCCTAACCCATACCATTTGCTTTCGCAGGAAATGGCGGTTCCCGCAGGGGTACAGTTGGATCTACCTGGGCTGGGGTGATTACAACTAGTCAGCCGATCACAGCTTTCTAGTCATGTCAGCCCTCTTCTACTGGACCGGTGAATCATTATGTTTAGTGCCTTCCTCGATCTCTCCCATCGCGATCCGCATGATGTGCACGGCGTTGCCGATCACGTCGGCCGGCCGCTTCTCGCCCTTCGGTCCTTTCGGCAATGACTTCCTCCGGTCTCCGGGGCGGCGATTCGACGCCGCGTCAAGAGGGGCGGATTTCAAACTGAGACACTACCCAGCGCCCCCGTTGGTCTTTGCCGGCAAGGCGGGCGCTTTCAGGTCTTCGGCCGGCAAGGCCACCGCCCGGCCGCGGGCCGGCGGCCGGGTCGGCAGCGGACCCACCCCCGAGAGCTTCGCCTGCAACTCGACGGCGCGGGCCGCCGCGGCGAAATGCCGGTCGTCCACCGCCCGCCGGTAAATCGTCTCCAGCTTGCCCAGCAGCACATCCACATTGCGGCAATGGGCCTCCGACGTTTCCCGTTGAATCTCCGCAATCCGGGCGGCGATGCGGGGGTGCCGCAGCAGACGGTAGCCGGCGTTGCGTGCCGACGCCGGCGTATAGCCGGCCACCTTGGCGGCAACGGAAGCGTTGGCCGTTTCGATGAAAGCGCGGCAGAACCGTTCGTGCCTCGGCTTCAGGCGGCCCATACTTTCCTCAAGAGATCGCTTAGCCAGGAAATTAAGCCTATTATCTCGACACTGTCAAGCGCTTCCCCTGGCCAGCGCGGCTCAGGGCCGCCAGCGGCGCAGCAACAGCGAATTGCCAACGACACAGACCGAGCTCAGCGCCATGGCCGCCCCGGCGAAGGCCGGACTGAGCAGGCCGAACGCGGCCAGCGGCAGGCCGAGCGCGTTGTAGACGAAGGCCCAGAACAGGTTCTGCCGGATCTTCGACCACGTCATCCGGGACACGTCCAGTGCGGCGGGGACCAGCCGCGGATCCGATCGCATCAGCGTCACGCCGGCGGTCTCCATGGCCACGTCGGTACCGGAGCCGACGGCGATCCCCACATCCGCGGCGGCGAGCGCCGGCGCGTCGTTCACCCCGTCGCCGACCATCGCCACCACGCGGCCGTCGCGCCGCAACTGCTCCACCGCCGCCGCCTTGTTCTCCGGTCTCACCTCGCCGCGAACGTCTTCGATTCCGAGTTGCCGCCCGACGGCGGCCGCAACCCGTTCGGCATCGCCCGATAGCAGGACCGCCGGGATCCGTCGCTCGCGCAGCTCTGCTATGGCTTCGGCCGCCTCCGGCCGCAACGGATCGGCCACGGCGGCGAGCCCCACCACGCACCCGTCCATCGCCAGCAGGATTGCCGTCCGTCCCGCCTGCTCGATCTCCGACAGCGCCGGAACTGCTTCCGAGATGTCGAGGCCATGCTCGCGCATCAGCGCGGCATTGCCGATCAGGACGAGCCGTCCGTTCCAGCGCCCGGAAACGCCCATCCCCGGCCGTGCGCGGACATCCCTCGCCGCATCCGCCGCAATGCCCCGCTCGGCGGCGTAATCCACGAACGCACGCGCCAGCGGATGCTCGCTGCCCGCCTGAACCGCGGCGGCGGCGCGCAGAAGTTCGGGTTCATCGGCATTTAGTGCCGTCAGCGACAGCAGTGTCGGCCGGCCCAGGGTCAGCGTCCCGGTCTTGTCGAAAACGACGGTGTTGACCCGATGCGCGCGCTCGAGCGCGTCCACATCGCGAATGAGAATGCCGGCGCGCGCCGCGGAACCGGTGCCGGCGACCAGCGCCGTCGGTGTCGCCAGCCCCAGAGCGCAGGGGCAAGCGATCACCAGGACCGACACGGCCGCGACAAGCGCCGGCTCCAGATCTCCTCCCCAGATCAGCCACGCCGCGAAGCTCAGCACCGCCAAGGCCACGACGACGGGCACAAAGACGGCGCTGACCCGGTCCACCAGGCGCTGCACCGGGGCCTTTCCGGACTGCGCGTTCTCCACCAGGCGGATGATCTGGGCGAGCGTGGTGTCGGCGCCGACGGCGGTCGCCCGCAACCGGAGCAACCCCTGGCCGTTGATGGAGCCGCCGGTGACACCGCCGCCCGGCTGCTTGAGCACCGGCAGGCTTTCCCCGGTGATCAGCGATTCGTCCAGTTCGCTTTCCCCCTCCAGCACCTCCGCATCGACGGGAACGCGCTCTCCCGGCCGCACAATGACGATGTCGCCGACCACCACCCGGTCGATGGGCAGCTCCTCGACCCGGCCAGCGCGTTCCACGCGCGCGCTCTGCGGCCGCAAAGCCATCAGCTCGCGGATGGCGGCGGTGGCGCCGCGCTTGGCCCGCGCTTCCAGCCACTTGCCGACCATCACCATGGTCAGCACCACCGCCGAGCCCTCGAAATAGAGATGCCCGTGCGCGTGCTCGCCGCGCAGCGCCACCATCGCGATGCTGAATCCCCACGCGGCGGTGGTTCCCAGTGCCACCAGCACGTCCATGTTCCCCGAGAGGTTGCGCAGCGCTTTCCAGGCCCCGCGATAGAACCGCCAGCCGACGATGATCTGCACGGGAGTCGCCAGCATCGCCTCGCCGACCGGGCTGAGCCGCCAGGGCAAGCCCACCAAGCCGCCCAGCATCTGCAAGAGCAGGGGCAGGGTGAAGGCCACGGCGAAAACCAAGAGCATGGTGTCGCGACGCGCGGCGTGCTCCTCCGCTTCGTCCGCGGGTCCAGCCGCCCTCGAAACCTCGGCCGCATCCGAGTGAACCGAAGCCCGGTAGCCCGCGTCTTCCACGGCTTCGACCAGCCGCGACGCATCGGTGGCCTCCGGCGTCGCGGCCACCTCGGCGCGCTCGAGCACCAGGTTGACGTCCGCGGTGATCACCCCGGGCACCCGCCGCAGCGCTTTCTCGACGCGGCCCGCGCAAGCCGAACAGGTCATTCCGCCGATATCGAGGGCGATGCGGGCGGTTCTGGCTCCGGGAGGAGCAGCCGATGCAACGGTCGGGGAAAGCGGGTTCATCGCTCACCATGCGGTTTGGGTATGAGAGGGATTTCCAGCTTGGAAAATGGGGGCAAAAACGGCCGGCGCCACGCTTCGCCTAAAAATAGGCCATCTTTGACCAAACGCATATTTTTTAGCCAGAGCGTCCGGGCGCCCAGCCCAAAAAGCAGCCCTCCGGGGTCTTGGTGATTGCGAAGCACTCGCTCTGGCACCCCAGCCGGCCCCGGGAGGCGCAGGCTGGGGAAGTGGCCTTCTTCTTGCGTACTCGGCTCCGGCGCCGCAGAGCGCCCGTTCGCACGAGGAGATTTTCAGATGAAAAAGGTGTTAGCCGCGCTGGGCGTGGCCGGAATTCTGCTATCCGGCGGGCTCGATCGTGCCGTGGCGGAAGAAACCATCAAGGTGGGCGTCCTGCACTCACTGTCGGGGACGATGGCCATCAGCGAGACCACCCTTAAAGACGTCATGCTGATGCTGATCGCAGATCAGAACAAGAAGGGCGGCCTCCTCGGCAAGAAGATCGAGCCGGTGGTCGTCGATCCCGCGTCCAACTGGCCGCTGTTCGCCGAAAAGGCACGCGAACTTCTCCAGAAGGACAAGGTCGATGTGGTTTTCGGCTGCTGGACTTCGGTTTCACGGAAGTCGGTGTTGCCAGTGTTCGAAGAGCTGAATGGCTTGCTGTTCTACCCCGTGCAGTATGAGGGCGAAGAAAGTTCGCGGAACGTGTTTTACACCGGTGCTGCGCCAAATCAGCAGGCGATCCCGGCGGTCGAATACCTGATGAGCCCGGAGGGCGGTGCCGCGCAACGCTGGGTGCTGCTGGGCACGGATTATGTCTATCCGCGCACGACGAACAAGATTCTGCGCGCCTTTCTGAAGACGAAGGGCGTCGCCGATGCCGATATTATGGAGAATTACACGCCGTTTGGTCATTCAGACTGGCAAACGATCGTCGCCGACGTAAAGAAATTTGCCTCGGCGGGAAAGAAGACCGCCGTCGTTTCGACCATCAACGGCGACGCCAACGTGCCCTTCTATAAGGAGTTGGCGAATCAGGGCGTCAAGGCGGATGAAATCCCCGTCGTCGCCTTTTCGGTCGGCGAGGAGGAACTGGCGGGCATCGATACGGCTCCGCTGGTCGGCCATCTCGCCGCCTGGAACTACTTCATGAGCGTCGATACGCCGGAGAACAAGCAGTTCATCGCCAACTGGCACAAATTCATCAAGAATCCCAAGCGCGTCACCAATGATCCGATGGAGGCCCATTTCATCGGCTTCAACATGTGGGTGCAGGCGGTCGAGCAGGCGGGGACGACGGACGTCGATGCCGTCCGCCAGGCGATGTACGGCCAGAAGGTGAAGAACCTGACCGGCGGCACCGCCGAGATGCATGTCAATCATCATCTGTCCAAGCCGGTGCTGATTGGCGAGATCCAGCCGAATGGCCAATTCCAGGTTGTCTGGCAGACGAAAGGCGAAGTGATCGGCGACGCCTGGTCCGACTTCATCCCGGAAAGCGCCAAGCTCACCGCCGATTGGACCTTCCCATGGGTCTGCGGCAACTGTGAAAAGCCAAGGTTCGGCGCCCAGGTGCCGGCCGGCCTGTAACCCTGAGGGCGGTCGCGGGAGCCAGCGCATGACGATCCGGCCAAGAGTGCGCCTGCTTGTGGTGGCGGCTTTCTGTGCGCTGGTCCTTCCGGTGATCCGGCCGGCCGGCGCACAGGACCTCGCTCCTCTCGTACAGCAACTGGCGGCCGGCGACTTCTCGGCGAAGATCGCCGCTGTCGAGGCTCTGGCCGCCACCGGAGATCCGCAGGCGGTGCCGGTGCTGGACGCGATGCTCGCCGGCCGCCTTGCTGTCCGTACCGCCGACGGCCAGGTGGTGATCACCGAGCCGCGTGGCCAGGTGCTGCTGCTCTCCGATCCGCTGACGGGAGCCGCACTTGGCGAAGCGGACAAGGCGGCCGTCGATCCGGTCATCGTCAACAACCGGCTGCGCGGCACGCTCCGCGGGGCGCTGGGCAGCCTGACCCTGCTCAGCCCTGACGCGGCGCGACGGCGTGAGGCGGCCGATGCCGTTTTCCGAACCCGCGACCCCGGCCTGCTTGCGCTGCTGATGCGGGCTCAGGCACGGGAGTCGGATAGCGGCGCACGCACGCGGATCGACCGGGCGCTGGCGGCGGTGCAGGCGCAGGGTGCCGCGAATCCCGCCGAGCGCATCGCCGCCGTCACCGCGCTGGGCGAGTTCCCCGATCCGGAAGTGCGCGCGCTGCTGGGCGCTATCGCCGCGGCTGATGCCGACCCGGCGGTGCGGGCGGCGGCGCTGGCGGAGCAGCAGGGGGTGGAGCAGCGCCTCGCGCTGTGGGGCGTCCTCGGCAATGTCTTCCAGGGGGTCAGTCTCGGCTCGGTGCTGCTGCTGGCCGCGGTCGGCCTCGCCATCACCTTCGGCGTGATGGGGGTGATCAACATGGCGCATGGCGAAATGGTGATGCTGGGGGCATACACCACGTTCGTGGTCCAGGAGCTGTTCCGCACCTATGCGCCGGCCGCCTTCGATGCCTCGGTGATTGTCGCGATTCCCGCTGCGTTCATCGTCACCGCGCTGATCGGCATCGCCATTGAGCGCGGCATCATCCGCTTTCTTTACGGGCGGCCGCTGGAAACGCTGCTGGCCACCTGGGGGTTGAGCCTGATCCTGCAGCAGGCGGTTCGCACCTTCTTCGGGCCGAGCAACCGCGAAGTCGGAAACCCCTCGTGGATGAGCGGAGCCTGGGACTTTGGCGTGCTGACGCTCACCTACAACCGCATCTGGATTATCGTTTTCAGCATCCTGGTGTTCGCCGCGCTGATGCTGCTGATCCGCGCCTCCTCGTTCGGCCTGGAGATGCGGGCGGTCACCCAGAACCGGCGGATGGCGGCCGCGATGGGCATTCGTACCGGTCGGGTGGACGCACTGACGTTCGGGCTCGGCTCCGGCATCGCCGGAATGGCCGGCGTCGCGCTCAGCCAGATCGACAACGTCAGCCCCAACCTCGGGCAGTCCTATATCATCGACAGCTTCATGGTGGTGGTCTTCGGCGGCGTCGGCAACCTGTGGGGTACCCTGGTGGGCGCCCTCAGCCTTGGCCTCGCCAACAAGTTTCTGGAGCCCTACGCCGGCGCGGTGCTTGCCAAGATCCTGATCCTGGTTGCGATCATCCTGTTCATCCAGAAGCGGCCGCGCGGCCTGTTCGCGCTCAAGGGCCGCGCGGTGGAGAGCTGAGAGACCGGATGGAACTGTCGCATGCCAGATCTCCGAATCATCCCAACCGTCATGCGCGGACTTGTTCCGCGCCTCCACGCCGCTCCGCCTGGCCCGGCAGCGGCAAATCGTGGATGGCCGCAACAAGCGCGGCCATGACGACGGCGGGTAGAACCGTTGAGGGGGGTGAGGCATGACACCTTCTCGTCCCTCTGGCCTGTTGGGCGGCACTGGCGTCGCCGCCGTTCTGACCGTCGCCGTGCTGCTGGCCGCCGCGGTTCTGGTTCCCCTGTGCAATCTGACGCTGCCGGCCGACTCGCCGTTTTATGTGCCGACGTGGGTCGTGAGCCTCGTCGGCAAGTATCTGTGCTTTGCCCTGCTCGCCCTCAGCGTCGATCTGATCTGGGGATTCTGCGGCATCCTCAGCCTCGGCCATGGTGCCTTCTTCGCGCTCGGCGGCTATGCCATCGGCATGCATCTGATGCGCGAGATCGGCACGCGCGGCGTCTACGGCAACCCGGTGCTGCCGGACTTCATGGTGTTCCTCAACTGGTCCGAGCTGCCGTGGTACTGGCACGGCTTTGATTCATTCGCCTTCGCCCTGCTCATGGTGGTGCTCGTCCCCGGTCTGCTGGCGTTTGTCTTCGGCTGGTTCGCCTTCCGCTCGCGGGTCACCGGCGTCTATCTGTCGATCATCAGCCAGGCGCTCACCTTCGCGCTGATGCTGGCCTTCTTCCGCAACGACATGGGCTTCGGCGGCAACAACGGGCTGACCGACTTCAAAGATGTCCTCGGGTTTGATCTGCAGGCCGATACCACCCGCGCCGCCTTGTTTGCGCTGAGTGCCTGCAGCCTGGCCCTGGCCTACGTGTGCTGCCGGCTGATCATCGCCTCCAGGCTCGGCAAGGTTCTGGTCGCGGTGCGCGATGCCGAAAGCCGGGTGCGGTTTCTGGGCTACCGTGTCGAGTACTACAAGCTGTTCGTCTTCGTGTTTTCCGCCATGCTGGCCGGCATCGCCGGCGCGCTCTATGTCCCACAGGTTGGCATCATCAATCCGTCGGAGTTCGCACCGGCCAACTCCATCGAGATCGTGATCTGGGTGGCGATCGGCGGGCGAGGCACGCTGCATGGCGCCATCCTCGGCGCGATCCTGGTCAACTACCTGAAGACTTGGTTCACCGGGGCGATCCCCGAGATGTGGTTGTTCGCCCTGGGCGGACTGTTCATCGCCGTGACCCTGCTGCTGCCGCAGGGAATCGTCGGCCTGCTCGGCCGGTTGCGGCGGCCCCGCGTCGAAGCGGAAGAGCCGGGGCGCATCGCCGGGGAGACGCCGAGATGACGGGGCAGGTGCACGCCCGGCCGGAGAAGCACGAGACCATCCTCTATCTCGATGGCGTCTCGGTCAGCTTCGACGGATTCAAGGCGCTGAACAGGCTCAGCCTTTATATCGTCGCCGGCGAACTTCGCGCCATCATCGGCCCGAACGGCGCCGGCAAGACGACGATGATGGACGTCGTCACCGGCAAGACCAGGCCCGACGAGGGCGAAGTCTTTTTTAACGGTGGTGTCGACCTCACCAGGCTCGACGAGGCGCGCATCGCCAACCTCGGCATCGGCCGCAAGTTCCAGAAGCCGACCGTGTTCGACAACCACACCGTCCTCGACAACCTCGAGCTCGCGGCCGCTGGCACGCGAGGCGTCTTCGCCTCGCTGTTGTTCCGGCCGTCGGCCGAACAGCGCGACCGCATCGACCAGGTGTCGCGGACCGTATCCCTCGGCGCGCACAGGCATCGGCCGGCCGGCGCCCTGTCGCACGGGCAGAAGCAGTGGCTGGAGATCGGCATGCTGCTGATGCAGGATCCCGATCTGCTGCTGATCGACGAGCCGGCGGCGGGGATGACCGACGCCGAGACGGAGGCCACTGCGGTGCTGCTCAAGGACATCGTCAAGAACCACTCGGTGGTGGTCGTCGAGCACGACATGGCGTTCGTTCGCTCGCTGGACTGTCCGGTCACCGTGCTGCATGAAGGCCGGGTGCTGGCCTCGGGCAGCCTGGATGCGGTCCAGGCGAACCAGCAGGTGATCGAGGTTTATCTCGGGCGATGACGACACTGCGGTTCCTCCTCAACCCGACCCTCTCCCGCCTGCGGGAGAGGGAGACCGCAGCGCAATATTCCCTCGCCCGCTTGCGGGAGAGGGAGGGGCCCGCGCAGCGGGAGGGTGAGGGCCATCCATGCTGAACGTCGATGCCATCGACCTTTTCTACGGCGCCAGCCAGGCGCTCCGCCGAGTGAGCCTGACTGCGGCGAAGGAGGCAGTGACCTGCGTCATGGGCCGCAACGGCGTCGGCAAGACCAGCCTGATGCGGGCGATTATGGGCCAGCAACCGGTTCGTTCCGGTCGCATCACCTGGGAAGGTGAGGACATCACCCGGTTGCCGGCCTACCAGCGGGCGGCGCGCGGCATCGCCTTCGTGCCGCAGGGACGCGAGATTTTTCCGCTGCTGACCGTCGAGGAGAACCTGCAGACCGGCTTCGCCGCCATACCCCGCTCGCTGCGCCATGTCCCCGACGAGATCTTCGATCTGTTTCCGGTGCTGCGCGACATGCTCGGGCGGCGCGGCGGCGATCTCTCCGGCGGCCAGCAGCAGCAGCTGGCGATCGCCCGCGCGCTGGTGATGCGCCCGCGGCTGCTGGTGCTGGACGAGCCGACCGAAGGCATCCAGCCCTCGATCATCAAGGACATCGAACGGGTCATCCGCCTCCTGGTCGGCCGCGGCAATCTCGCCATCCTGCTGGTGGAGCAGTATTTCGACTTCGCGCGCAGCCTTGCCGACAGCTACGCGGTGCTGGATCGTGGCGAGGTGGTCGCCGCCGGTCGTGGCGACGAAATGGTGGAGGCCGATGTCCGGCGTCACCTCACCGTTTGAGACGACAGCAACGAACGGGATGCACGGCGCGATCGACCTCGCGTTCCGGGCGGGCCCCGGCAAGGGCGGGGCCCGGCTGGCGCGGCTCTACCAACGGGCGCCGCTGCGCGCGCTGTTCCCGATGACGGATGGCTGCGGTGTCACTCAGGCGGTGCTGCTGACCACCAGCGGCGGGCTGGTCGGAGGAGACCGGATGGACGTCCGCGTTGCGGCCGGCGAGGGCGCCGCCGTTCTGGTCACCGCGCAGGCGGCGGAGAAAGTCTACCGCTCGCTCGGGCCTGTCGCCCGCATTGGCATTTCCCTCGCCGCAGCCGGCGGAAGCTGGCTGGAGTGGCTGCCGCAGGAGACCATCCTGTTCGACGGTGCCCGGCTCGATCGCAGCATGGCGATCGAGGCTGCGCCCGGTGCGCGCGTCCTTGCCGGCGAAATCCTGGTATTCGGCAGGCGCGCGCGCGGCGAAGCGTGGACGCGGGGGCGATTGCGCGAGGCCTGGGAGGTGCGCCGCGACGGCCGGCTGGTCTGGGCGGACGCGCTGCGCGCCGAGGGCGATCTGCGGGGGGTGTTCGCGTCGGCCTCCTGTCTGGCCGGCGCCACCGCGGTGGCGACGGCGATTTATCTTGGCGACGGCGTCGAGGCGGCCCTCGATCTCGCGCGCGACTTGACCGCGGCCGGCAGTGCGGGCGAAATGGCGGCGGCAACGCTGATCGGCGGCCTGCTGGTTGTCCGCTGGCTGGCACCGGATCCGCGCCCGCTGCGCGACGCCTTCGGCCGGTTCTGGGCAGCGATGCGCCACCGGCTGGGCGGCCTGCCGGCGGCCTTGCCACGGGTTTGGAATGTTTGAGGCTTGGAACAAGAGATGAGCTTGGCTGCCCCCACCCGCTCGCACCCTCTCCCGCGAGCGGGAGAGGGCCGGGGTGAGGGGCCGGAGGAGCCGCGATGCACCTGAGCCCGCGCGAGAAGGACAAGCTGCTGGTGGCGATGGCCGCCGAGCTGGCGCGCAAGCGCCTCGCCCGCGGCGTCAGGCTGAACTATCCGGAAGCGATCGCGCTGATCACCGACTTCGTCGTCGAGGGTGCCCGCGACGGGTGCCGGGTGGCAGATCTGATGCGTGACGGCGCGTCCGTACTCACCCGCGACCAGGTAATGGAGGGCGTTGCGGAGATGATCCACGAGATCCAGGTGGAAGCCACGTTCCCCGACGGCACCAAGCTCGTCACCGTGCACGAGCCGATAAGATGATATCAAATTGTAGTGACTACCAATGATCAACTGGCCAGAAAGTTTAAGTAACGAACAATGGATAAGTTGTTCTGAGTTACGCAACTTTGTCGATAGCCATATTACATCTGAGGTTAAGCAAGATAGAGATAGAAATAAGTTTTGGCATGAAATTTGCCAGCTGTGCTTGGTGTGCGAGTATTTGCCAGGGGATGTAAAAATAAAATATACGGGACTGACTAGCAAGCCATTCGATGCTATTTTTTCTGTTGATGATAATGAATTTGTTGCTGAATGTGCCATCTTAGATGATCTATCGCGTTATTACCAAAATGAACTTATAGAAGAAATAACGGGCGATGACGGCGGATGGAATCCGTCGCGTATTATTCGTGCTGACACATTCGCAACAAAAAGTAATAAATGGAAAATTGTGGGAGATAGCGACCAAGATACTCCGCTTTGGATACATTCAGGAAATATACAGACCGTGGAGTTTTTAGCTAGGATCTGCATTCAGACGTACGAAAAATTCCGTAGTGCCGCTTCCAGTGGGGTTATCATTTCCTGGATTATTTTAGGAACCCTTGAATTACCATTTTGCTTTTGTCAGCATGCCGACGACTTCAGGGAAGATTCGTTAGCTCAAATAAAAATTCTTTCCAAGATAAGCGGGATGCGGATATTTGTTGTTGGCAAGGACTATGTTCTTGATTCCGATATGAGGCAACCATGATCCCCGGTGAACTGTTTCCTGCCGACGGCGAGATCACGCTCAACAAGGGCCGGCCGGCGGTGACGCTGCTGGTGGCGAATGCCGGCGACCGGCCGATCCAGGTGGGCTCGCACTACCACTTCTTCGAGACCAACGCGGCGCTGCAGTTCGATCGCGAGCTGGCGCGCGGCTGCCGGCTCGACATTCCGGCCGGCACCGCGGTCCGCTTCGAGCCCGGTCAGAGCCGCGAAGTCACGCTGGTGCCCTATGCCGGCAGGCGGATCGTCCACGGCTTTAACGGCCGGATCGACGGCCCGCTGGAACAGGCCTGAGGGAGCGTAGGCACACGGTGAGACGCACCATCAACCACCCGCCGTCCTCTCATTCGTCATGCGCGGACTTGGTCCGCGCATCCACGTCGTGCCGCTGCTCATCCCGGCGCAAGGCGTGGATGGCCGTGACGAGCACGGCCATGACGTCCTTCGGCGAACCGCAACCAGTGTAACACGATGCCCTACACTCTCTCCCGCCACGCCTATGCGCACATGTTCGGGCCGACCACCGGTGACCGGGTGCGGCTGGCTGATACCGAGCTGATCGTCGAGGTGGAGGCGGACCGCACTATCTACGGCGAGGAGGTGAAGTTCGGCGGCGGCAAGGTGATTCGCGACGGCATGGGCCAGGGGCAGGCGAGCCGCGCTGAGGGCGCCGTCGATACCGTCATCACCAATGCGCTGATCATCGACCACTGGGGCATCGTCAAGGCCGATGTCGGCCTGAAGGACGGGCGGATCACGGCGATCGGCAAGGCCGGCAACCCCGACGTCCAGCCGGGCGTGGAGATCGTCATCGGCCCCGGCACCGAGGCCATCGCCGGCGAGGGCCGCATCCTCACCGCCGGCGGCATCGACGCGCACATCCACTGGATCTGCCCGCAGCAGGCCGAGGACGCGCTCTATTCCGGCATCACCACCATGCTGGGCGGCGGCACCGGGCCTGCCGACGGCACCAACGCCACCACCTGCACGCCCGGCCCCTGGCATCTGGCGCGGATGCTGCAGGCGGCAGACGCACTGCCGCTCAACGTCGGCTTCTTCGGCAAGGGCAACGCCGCCAGGCCGGATGCGCTGATCGAGCAGGTGGTCGGCGGCGCCTGCGGCCTCAAGCTGCACGAGGACTGGGGCACGACGCCCGCCGCCATCGACTGCTGCCTGACGGTGGCCGACGAAACCGACGTGCAGGTGGCGATCCACACCGACACGCTGAACGAAAGCGGCTTCGTCGAGAACACCATCGCCGCCTTCAAGGGCCGCACCATCCATGCCTTCCATACCGAGGGTGCGGGCGGCGGCCACGCGCCGGACATCATCCGGGTGGCCGGCCTCGCCAACGTGCTGCCATCCTCGACCAACCCGACGCGGCCCTACACCGTCAATACGCTTGACGAACACCTCGACATGCTGATGGTCTGCCACCACCTCGATCCGAGCATCCCGGAGGACGTGGCGTTTGCCGAGAGCCGCATCCGCCGCGAGACCATCGCCGCCGAGGACATCCTGCACGACCTGGGCGCCTTCAGCATGACCTCGTCGGACAGCCAGGCGATGGGCCGGGTCGGCGAAGTGATCCTGCGCACCTGGCAGACCGCCGACAAGATGAAGCGCCAGCGCGGCCCGCTGCCCGGCGAAAAAACGGGCTCGGATAATCTGCGGGTCAGGCGCTATATCGCCAAGTACACCATCAACCCGGCGCTGACGCACGGCATCGCTTTGCACGTCGGCTCGGTGGAAGTCGGCAAGCTGGCCGATCTGGTGCTGTGGAAGCCGATGTTCTTCGGCGTCAAGCCGGATCTGGTGCTCAAGGCGGGGACGATTGCGGCCGCGGCGATGGGCGATCCGAATGCCTCGATCCCGACACCGCAGCCCGTCCACTATCGTCCGATGTTCGGTGCCTTCGGCCGCGCGCTGGTGCAGAGCTCGGTCACGTTTGTCAGCGGCGCCTCGCTGGAAGCGGGCATCGGTGATGCGCTGGGCCTGGCCAAGCCGCTTGCGCCTGTGGCCGGAACGCGCACTCTGACCAAGCGGGGGATGATCCACAACGCCGCGCTGCCGGTGATCGAGGTCGATCCGGAGACCTACGAGGTGCGGGCGGACGGCGAGTTGCTGACCTGCGAGCCGGCAGAGGTCCTGCCGATGGCTCAGCGCTATTTTCTGTTCTGATGGCGATGCGGCGGGCGGCGCGGCTGCTTCTGGCGGGATCCTGGCCGGCCACCGAGCGGCTGGCGACGGTGACGCTGCCGTGGGGCGAGCGCCACCGCCGCCGCCTGCGCCTGCACGATGATACCGGCTCGCCGTTCCTCCTCGACCTGGAGCGGTCCGCCGTTCTCTCCGACGGCGACGGTCTGCTCATCGACGGCGGCGGGGTCATTGCCGTGGTGGCGGCGATCGAACCGGTGATGGAGGTCAAGCCCGGATCGGCGGCGGAAGCGGCGCGTTTTGCCTGGCATCTGGGCAATCGCCACGCTCCAGTGCAGGTGCTGGAAAGCGGTGCCCTGCGGCTGCTCGATGATCTTGTGCTGGCGGCGATGCTGCGCGGCCTCGGTGCCGTCGTGGTCAAGCGCCAAGCGGCTTTCGCGCCGGAACCGGGTGCTTACGCGACCCTGGCTCATGGCGGGGAGGGGCACGGCCATGGCGATTCCTGAGGATGCTCTCGCCCGCCTGCTCACCTGGTTCTCGCCGGCGTTTCCGGTGGGCAGCTACACCTATTCGCACGGGCTGGAATATGCCGTCGAGGCTGGGCTGGTGAGCGACACCGCGTCGCTGATCGGCTGGATCGAGGGCATCCTGCGGCACGGCTCCGGGCGAAATGATGCCATCCTGCTGGACGTGGCGTGGCGGGCGCAGAGGGATGGCGACGCCGATCTGCTGGCTGATGCGCTCGACTGGGGCGACGCCTTTCGCGGCAGCAGCGAGCTGGCGCTGGAGAGCGCCGCGCAGGGCCGTGCCTTCGTCGAAGCGGTACGCGCCGCCTGGCCCGAGCCGCGGCTGGACGCACTGACGTCCCTCGCGAGCACGCGCCATCGGGCGCTGTCCTATCCGGTGGCCGTCGGCGCCGCGCTGGCGATTGCCGGGATTGCCGCGGACACCGGCCGACGGGCCTATCTGCACGCTTTTGCCGCGAACCTGGTCTCGGCGGCGGTCCGCCTGATCCCGCTCGGCCAGAGCGACGGCCTGCGCGCAGTGGCGGCGCTGGAAGCATCGGTCCGCGATGTTGCCGACGAGACCGGGGATCTCACCCTCGCCGACCTCGGTGGCGCCGCCTGGATGGCGGACCTGTGCTCCGCCCGCCACGAGACGCAATACACCAGGCTGTTCCGGTCGTGAGCGGGCGCTTGCCCTCACCCTCCCGGCGCGGCACGCCGGGCCCCTCCCTCTCCCGCAGGCGGGCGAGGGTTGAGTTGCGCTCCCTCTCCCGCAAGCGGGAGAGGGTTGGGGTGAGGGGGACACCATGACCACCCCCTTGCGGGTCGGGGTCGGCGGGCCGGTGGGCTCGGGCAAGACGGCGCTGGTGGACGCACTGTGCAAGCGGCTGCGTGACCGGTTCCGCATCGCCGCCGTCACCAACGACATCTACACCCAGGAAGATGCGCAGTTCCTGACGCGCTCGGGGGCGCTGCCGGCCGACCGGATCCTCGGCGTCGAGACGGGCGGCTGCCCGCACACCGCCATCCGCGAGGATGCCTCGATCAATCTCGCGGCCGTCGCCCAGATGAGCGCGCGCTTTCCCGACCTGCAGCTCGTCTTCATCGAATCCGGCGGCGACAACCTCGCCGCCACCTTTTCGCCGGAGCTCGCGGACATCACGATTTATGTCATCGACGTAGCGGCGGGCGATAAGATCCCTCGCAAGGGTGGCCCCGGCATCACGCGGTCGGATCTGCTGGTAATCAACAAGACCGACCTGGCGCCGCTGGTGGGTGCCAGCCTTGAAGTGATGGAGCGGGATGCGCGCAAGATGCGTGGAGAGCGCCCGTTCGTCTTTACCAACCTGAAGGCCGGCGACGGCATCGACAGGGTTGCCGAATTCGTTATCATTAGCGGTGGCCTCGATGTCGTCTGACTGCGGCACAGATTCTGCTTCGGTCAGATAACGAGAACGCTCCCCGCCTCAACCCGGAACAGGTGAGAACCCCCCGATGGCGATCGATGTCGCGCTCCGCCACCGCACTGCCTACCGCTACGACCAGCTTGTCCAGCTTGGCCCGCAGGTGATCCGGCTGCGTCCGGCGCCGCATTGCCGGACCCGCGTGCTCTCCTACTCGCTGCGGGTGAAGCCCGAACCGCACTTCCTGAACTGGCAGCAGGACCCGCAGGGGAACCACCTCGCCCGCCTGGTCTTTCCCGAGCGCACCCGGGAATTTGCCATCGACGTCGATCTCGTCGCCGAAATGGCGGTGTTCAACCCGTTCGACTTTTTCCTGGAGCCGGAAGCGGAGACCTTTCCGTTCACCTACGCCGATTGGCTGGCGAAGGACCTGGCGTCCTACATCGTTCCGCTGCCGGCGGGTCCCCGCCTCGCCGAATGGCTGGCGGCGGTGCCGCGCGAGGAGATGCGAACCGTCGATTTCCTCGTCGGGCTGAACAGCCGCCTGCAACAGGACATCCGCTACCTCGTGCGCCTGGAACCGGGTATCCAGACCTGCGAGCAGACGCTGGAGCTCCGCAGCGGTTCGTGCCGCGATACCGGATGGCTGCTGGTCCAGATCCTGCGCCACCTCGGCTTCGCCGCCCGCTTCGTCTCCGGCTATCTGATCCAGCTCAAGCCGGACGAGAAGCCGCTGGACGGACCGGCCGGGGCGGCCGAGGATTTCACCGACCTGCATGCCTGGAGCGAGGTCTACCTGCCGGGGGCGGGCTGGATCGGCCTCGACCCCACCTCCGGCCTGCTGGCCGGCGAAGGTCACCTGCCGCTCGCCTGTACCCCCGAGCCGGAGAGTGCTGCGCCGATCACCGGCAGCGTCGATTCCGCCGATGTCGCCTTCTCGTTTGCGATGTCGGTGGAGCGCATCCGCGAGACGCCGCGGGTCACCAAGCCCTATTCTGATCAGCAATGGCAGGCGATCCTGGGGCTTGGCGACCGGGTGGACGAAAGACTGGCTGGGGACGACGTCCGGCTCACGGTTGGAGGCGAACCCACTTTCGTTTCCATCGACGATATGGACGGGGCCGAGTGGAACTCGGAGGCGGACGGACCGGCAAAGCGGGTGCTGGCGATGGACCTGGCGCAGCGGCTGCGCGACCGGTTTGCGCCCGGCGGCCTGCTGCATTTCGGTCAGGGCAAGTGGTACCCCGGCGAGAGCCTGCCGCGATGGGCTTATGCCATCTACTGGCGACGCGATGGCGCTCCGTTGTGGATGGACACGGCGATGATCGCAACCGGCCACGAAGGGCAGGGGGACGGGTTCGACCAGGCAGAGCGATTTACCAGGCAACTCGCCCGGACCCTTGGCGTCGATCCTGATTTCGCCATGCCGGCTTACGAAGACCCGCTGCCTTATATCGCGCGCGAACGCACGCTTCCGGAGAACGTGGACCCGTTCGACTCGAAGCTGGAGGACCCCGAGGAACGTGCCCGGCTGGCGCGGGTCTTCGAGCACGGATTGGGGAAGCCGACCGGCTGGGCGCTGCCGGTGCAGCGCTGGAATGCGCGCGACGGCCAGGCACGCTGGATGAGCGAACGCTGGTCTTTCCGCCGCGGCAAGCTGGTGCTGGCCCCCGGCGATTCGCCGCTCGGCTACCGGTTGCCGATACCGGCGCTGCCGTGGGTGCCGAAGGAGGTGTATCCCTACTATACGCCCGCCGATCCCTTCGCCGAGCGCACGCCGCTTCCCGATCCGGCTCGGCTGCGCCAGCCGCATCTGCCGGTGGCCGGAGTCGCCGCCGACCGGCCGCAGCCGCAGGTTCAGATCGGACAGCCGCTTCCCGCCGAAGCTGGCGGCGCGGTTCGCACGGCGATCGGCGTCGAGCCCCGCGACGGCGTGCTGTGGGTGTTCATGCCGCCGACCGAGTCGGCCGATGATTATGTCGAGCTGGTCGCGGCGATCGAGCAGACGGCCGCCACCCTGCGGACGCCCGTTCGCCTGGAGGGCTACACGCCGCCGCACGACCCCCGGCTCGGCGTGATCAAGGTGACACCGGATCCGGGCGTGATCGAAGCCAACATCCATCCGGCGAACTCCTGGCGGGAGCTCGTCCAGATCACCACCGGGCTCTACGAGGATGCCCGGCAGTCCCGTCTGGGAACCGAGAAATTCATGCTCGACGGCCGGCACACCGGCACCGGCGGCGGCAATCACATCGTGGTGGGCGGAGAGACACCGGCAGACAGCCCCTTTCTCCGCCGTCCTGATCTGCTCCGCAGCCTGATCACCTACTGGCAGCACCATCCCGCGCTGTCCTATCTGTTCTCGGGACTATTCATTGGCCCCACCAGTCAGGCGCCGCGCATCGACGAGGCGCGGCACGATCAGCTCTATGAGCTGGAGATCGCCTTTGCGGAAATGCCGCCGCCCGGCGGCCCGCCGCCCGCGCCGTGGCTGGTCGACCGGATCTTGCGCAATCTGCTGATCGACGCCACCGGCAACACCCACCGCGCGGAAATCTGCATCGACAAACTTTACTCGCCGATCGGGCCCACCGGCCGGCTCGGCCTGGTGGAATTCCGCGCTTTCGAGATGCCGCCGCACGCCCGCATGAGCCTCGCCCAACACTTGTTGCTGCGCGGCCTGATCGCCTGGTTTTGGCGCGAGCCGTATGCGCGGCCGCTGGTCCGCTGGGGGACCGCGCTGCACGACCGGTTCATGCTTCCGCGGTTCGTCCAAGACGATTTGAGCGATGTGGTGGGGGACCTGCGGCGCGCCGGCATGGCCTTCGAAACCGACTGGTATGCCACCCACATGGAGTTTCGCTTCCCGGTCTATGGTTCGGTCGAGCATGCAAGGGTCTTCATCGAACTGCGCCAGGCCCTGGAGCCGTGGCATGTGATGGGCGAGGAAGGCGCGATCGGAGGGACGGTCCGCTACGTGGATTCCTCGGTGGAGCGCATTCAGGTCCGGGTGCAGGGTATGACGGACGGCCGCCATATCCTGACCTGTAACGGCCGGCAGGTGCCGCTCAAGCCGACGGGGTCCGCGGGCGAGCAGGTGGCCGGCGTGCGCTACCGGGCATGGCAGCCGCCTGCCTGCCTGCATCCGACTCTTCCGCCCGATGCTCCGCTGGTCTTTGATCTCTTCGACACGTGGTCGGAGCGATCGCTCGGCGGCTGTACCTACCACGTCGCGCACCCGGGGGGGCGCAACTACGATACGTTCCCGGTCAATGCTTATGAGGCGGAAGCGCGGCGCTGCGCGCGTTTCTTCCCGTTCGGGCATACGCCGGGGCACTTCCGGCCCCTGCCGGCGGTCGTTGATCCCGAATTCCCGCTGACGCTGGATCTGCGGCGCGTCCGTTCGCCCCAGGAGAATTTCCCGTCGTGACGCCGAGGGGCTATCCTTCGCAGGATCGTTTCTCCGGACGATCCGTCAGCGGGCTGATCGAGGGCTATGCCCCGCTTCCGGGGATCTACGATGAGATGATGGGCGCCGATGGCGAACTGAGGCCTCAGTGGCGCCAGTTCCTCGACGGCCTCGAAAGCATGACCAATCTGGAGCTTGCGCGGCGCTGGCGGCTCGCCGAACGGCTCTTGCACGAAAATGGCCTGACCTACACCGCTCAGCTCGATGCAAATCGCGATGAGCGGCCCTGGAACCTCGATTTTGTACCGGTGGTGATCGCCGCCGTCGAGTGGAAGGCGCTCGAGGAAGGCCTGATCCAGCGGGCACGTCTCCACGAAGCGATCCTGGCGGATGTTTACGGCGAACAACGCCTGCTGCGGGACGGCTCGCTGCCGGCGGCGGTGGTCTTGGGCAATCCGCATTTTCTGCGGCCTTGCCACGGGGTGCGCCCGCGCGACGGGCGCTTCCTCCATGTTTATGCCGCCGATCTGGGTCGCGGACCGGACGGGCGCTGGTGGGTGCTGGCCGATCGCACGCAAGCCCCATCGGGGGTCGGATACGCTTTGGAGAGCCGGGTAGTCCTGTCGCGCTGCCTGCCCGAGCTCTTTCGCGATTTCCACGTCCGCCGGCTGGCGAACTATTTCCAGGCGATGCACGAAAGCCTGGTGGCGCGGACCAATCGCGAGAACCCCCGCATCGTACTGCTGACGTCCGGCCCCGCGGGCGAAGGATACTTCGCCCATGCCTACATCGCCCGCTACCTGGGCTACACGCTCGCGGAAGGTGGCGACCTGACGACCCGCGACAATCGCGTCTACCTGAAATCGGTCGATGGGCTGAAGCCGGTGGACCTGATCCTGCGCCGGGTCGACGCGGAGTACTGCGATCCGCTTGAGCTGCGCACCGATTCGCTGCTGGGCGTCGCCGGCCTCGTCCAGGCCGTCCGCGCCGGCAATATCACCGTCGCCAACGCCCTCGGCAGCGGGTTGGCCGAGACCAAGGCGATGCTCGCCTTCCTGCCCAATCTGTGCCGCCGCCTGCTGGGTGAGGACCTGAAGATTCCCAGCACGTCCACCTGGTGGTGCGGAGACGAAAGGGTGAAGGAGTTCATCCTCGACAACCTGGACCGGCTGGCAATTGATTCCGCTTTCAAGCGCCGCACGCTGCTGTCGCGGACCACCAGCGCCGTTCCAGGCGCCTCGCTGACGCCGGAGGAACGCGTTCAGATCATCGACCAGCTTGCGATCCGCGGTAACGAGTTCGTCGGCCAGGAGCTGGTTTCACTATCAACGACGCCGATCTGGACGGCGGCGGGCCTGCAGCCGCGTCCGATGACGCTGCGGGCTTTTGTCGTCGCCACCAAGGACGCAGGGTACATGGTTATGCCAGGCGGCCTGACGCGGATTTCGTCCTCGCGCGATGCCCGTGCCATCGCCCTTCATCGCGGCGACGGCACCAAGGACACCTGGATCCTCGCCGATGAGCCGCAGACCACCGTAACCCTGCTGCGCTCGCCGCTGAGCTACGTCAAGCCGAAGCGCACCGGCAAAGATCTGCCGAGCCGCTCCGCCGATAATCTGTTCTGGCTGGGCCGCTACGCCGAGCGGACCGAGGACACGGTGCGGGTGTTGCGCAGCGTCGTCCGCCGTCTCACGGAGGACGCAAGTCCGATAGACAACGTGGCGGCGATGCAGCGGGTGCTCCGCGTCCTGTTCGAAAAGAGCCAGATGCCACTGCCGAAGGTGGAAGCCGGCGCCACCGGCGCCACCGTGCTGGAAAGGCAGCTTGCGGTGCTGATGCTCGACCCGACGTGTGCCTACGGGCTGCAGGAAACCCTCGCTCATCTTCACCGCACCGCGTCCCTGGTGCGGGACCGCCTGTCGCTCGATGCGTGGCGGACGCTGAGCTGGTTTCAGACGCGGGCGATGCGGCCGGCGCACCCGGCGGCCGGGACGGGACATCCTATCGACCTCGGCGAATCGCTGGAAATGCTCGACGACGCCATTCGCGCGCTCGCCGCCTTCTCCGGCATGGAGATGGAAAATATGACCCGAAACCACGGCTGGCGCTTCCTCGACATGGGGCGCCGCCTGGAGCGGGCGCAGCATCTCGTCGATCTGTTCAGGAGCCTGCTCGCCCGCGGCAATCCGGAGGACGACGGCAGCCTTGTGCTGCTGCTGGAACTCGCCGACAGCATCATGACGTACCGCTCGCGCTACCTCACGACGCCCATGCTGCCGCCGGTGATCGATCTGCTGCTGCTGGACGAGACGAACCCCCGCTCGGTGGGGTTCCAGGTGGCAGCCGTGTTCGACCACGTGGACCAGTTGCCCCGCGATCCGGACGAGGACGTGCGCTCGGCGCAGCAGCGCCTGGTCCTCTCGCTGCTGACCGAAGTCCGTCTTGCCGAAGTGGCGCAACTGTGCGACGAGGACAGCGAAGGCCGCCGGGGTGCGCTGGAGACGCTGCTGGATACCGTCGGCACCCGGCTCCCGCAGCTTTCCGAACTGATCACGCGGGATTACTTCAGTCACACAGAGGCTCGCCGGCCGGTCGATCTGTAAGCGATGCGCAACCAATCGATTCTCTACGAAGTCAGCCACCGGACCACCTACCGTTACTCGATTCCGGTATCTTTCTCGCACCATCTTATGCACCTGAGCCCCCGCTCCTGCGCGCAACAGACGTGCCACCGCACGGCACTGATCGTTCTGCCGACACCGACCTATCACACCGGCGGCTTCGACTACTTCGGCAACCCGATCAGCTTCATCACGCTGCAGGAACAGCACAAGCAGCTCATCCTGCACGCCAAGAGCGTGATCGAGGTGCGTCCGGTCCCGGGGCCGGATCCGGATTCATCGGAGCCCTGGGACGCCATCTATCCGCGACTGTTTCACGACACCTCCGACGAAGGGCTGGAGGCGGTCCAGTATGTCTTCGAAACTCCGAAGACGCGCGCCGACGCAGCGATCCGGGCCTACGCCCTGGAGTGCTTCCAGCCCGGCCGGCCGGTGCTGGCCGGCGTCCTCGATCTGACCCAGCGCATTCACCGCGATTTCAAGTTCGACCCGACCGCCACCACCGTCTCGACGCCGGTGGATGCTGTGTTTAAGGCGCGCCGGGGCGTCTGCCAGGATTTCGCCCACCTGCAGCTCGCCTGTCTGCGGGCGCTCCGCCTGCCCGCGCGCTATGTCAGTGGCTACCTGCTGACGCGGCCGCCGGAGGGCAAGGAGAAGCTGGTCGGCGCCGATGCCTCGCACGCCTGGCTGTCGGCGTGGTGCCCCGGCCACGGCTGGGTGGATGTGGACCCGACCAACGACATGCTGGCGTCGTTCGAGCACCTGACGGTGGCCTGGGGCCGCGACTACGACGACGTCAGCCCGGTCAACGGCGCCATCTTCGGCGGCGGCGCCCACACCGTCGACGTCGCCGTCGATGTGATGCGGGTGGACGAAGCGGCGTAAGGGAGCCCGCCCTCAGGCGCTCCGGGGCCGCCGTGCCGGCGCCGCGGCCGGCGTCAGGCGCCGGTAGGAGAGTGCCTCGGCGATGTGGATGCGCCTGACCGCCTCCTGGCCGTCGAGGTCCGCCAGCGTGCGGGCGACACGCAGCAGCCGGTGGTAGGAGCGGGCGGACAGCCGCATCCGGTCGGCCGCCTCGGTCAGCAGGCGCCGGCCGGCCTCGTCGGGCGTGGCCACCCGGTCGAGCAGGGTGCCGTCGGCCTCGGCATTGGTGCGCACCGGTGAAGAGCTGCCCGCCGCCGCATAGCGCTCACGCTGCAGCGCGCGCGCCGCGGCAACCCGTCGCGCCACATCGGCGGTGGTCTCGCCCGGTGGTGGCAGCGTCAGGTCGGCGGGGGATACCGCGGGCACATCCACCGAAAGGTCGATGCGATCGAGGATCGGCCCGGACAGCCGCGACTGATAGTCCGCCGCGCATTTCGGTGCCCGGGCGCACGCCCGGCCGGGATCGTCGAGCCAACCGCAGCGGCAGGGGTTCATCGCCGCGACCAGTTGCACCCGCGCCGGATAGGTGACGTGGTTGTTGGCGCGGGCGACGGTGGTCCGGCCGGTCTCCAGAGGCTGGCGCAGCGCTTCCAGCGCCGGGCGGGGGAACTCGGGAAGTTCGTCCAGGAAAAGCACACCCAAATGCGCCAAAGACACCTCGCCGGGCCTCGCGCGCAGGCCGCCGCCCACCAGTGCTGCCACCGAAGCCGAGTGATGCGGGTCGCGAAACGGGCGGCGGCGGATCAGGCCGCCATCGGCGAGGACGCCCGCGACCGAGTGGATCATGCTGACCTCGAGCGCCTCGGCGGGGTCGAGCGGCGGCAGCAGGCCGGGCAGGCGTTGTGCCAGCATCGACTTGCCGGAGCCGGGCGGGCCGATCATCAGCAGGTGATGGCCGCCGGCGGCGGCGATCTCCAGCGCGCGCTTCGCCGTCTCCTGCCCCTTGACGTCGGCCAGGTCGGCATAACCGCCGCCATCCGGGGACAGCTTTGGCTCGGGCGGGCTCAGCACTTGGGTGCCCTTGAAATGGTTGATCAGCGCCAGCAGCGATGCCGGCGCCAAGACCTCGATGCCGGCCGCCCAGGCCGCCTCGCCACCCTGGCCGCGGGCGCAGATCAGCCCCTGGCCGCGCGCCGACGCGTGCACGGCGGCCGGCAGCACGCCAGCGACCGGCGCCAGCAGCCCGTCCAGCGCCAGCTCGCCCAGCGCGATATAGCCCGCCATCTCGTCGCGCGGCAGCACGTCCATTGCCGCCAGCAATGCCAACGCGATCGGCAGGTCGAAGTGGCTGCCCTCCTTCAGCAGATCGGCCGGGGCAAGGTTGACGGTGATGCGCTTGGGCGGCAGCGCCAGGCCCATCGCCGCCAGCGAGGCCCGGACCCGCTCGCGGCTTTCCGCCACCGCCTTGTCCGGCAGCCCGACCACCGCGAACGCCGGCAGGCCTTGCGTGATCTGCACCTGCACATCGACGTCGAGCACGTCGATGCCCTGGAAGGCGACGGTGTTAATGCGGGCGACCATGCCGCCCAGTGTACGCCGCCGGGGTTAGCAGGGGCTTAAGCCGGGCCGGTTGCCGCTCGCTGCCGGGCAATCGCGTTGCTCGGCAGGCTCGAAGCATCGCCCGGCAGGTCTGCCGGCTCGCTCCGCTCCAGCAGGCTTGCGCGCACGAAGCCGAAGCCTGCCAGTGCGCCCTCGACCGCCTGCGAGACCCGGGACTTACACTGTTGTTCGAGCACGGCGCAGAACCGCAGCCACTGATCCCCGGTCGCCGGCCCGTAGACGTTAAGAAAGCTCAGGCCCACCAGGGACCCGCCGGCGGCCGCAACCCGCTTTCTGATGACGCGGCCGCCAAGCGTCGCGCCTTCCAGCACGTAGGCGAAGCCAAGCGCCTGCTCGACACCGCCCAGGACCGGGAGCGCCGTGTTCGGCTCAGCGCACCACTGCGACGCCGGCACCGCGAGGACGCGGAGGTCGTTCCTCAGGGCGGGAAGCTTGCGCCGCCGTTCGAACTCCAGCCCGGGCACAGAGCGCAGGTGTAACAGCAGTGCGGGCTCGGCGGCCGCATGGAGCGCGTAGAATGCGCAGAGGGTTGACCAGCGTCCGGCGGCGGACATCAGCCGCCGTTCGATGTCCAGTTCGCTTTCGAGAGCGGTGTGAACCGGTTTTGTCGCCCGGCGGATCTCGTCCAGCACGCTCACGCCCTGAAGCTCACGATATGGGACTCACGCGCGGGGGCCCGGCCCGTTGCTTCCTCGGGTCGGGAGGCGCAGGGGGACATCGACGGTCACGCTGAAGCCCGGCGCGGCATCCGTCCGCCGCAGTTCGCCCTGAAGCCTGTCGACCAAGCTGCGCATCAGCTTGAAACCAAATCCCGTGTCCTGAGGCCGCTCCGTCGCAGGGCCGTGGTCCCGAACGCGGAGATGAAGGCGTGCCTGTCCTTCGACAACATCCACCTCAACCGGCCCCGGCCGCCCCCCGTAGGCGTACTTGGCGGCATTCAGCACCAGCTCCGTCACGATCAGGCCAACTGACATCGCCATCTCGGTCGGCACCGTGAAGGAGGGAGTGTTCACCCGCAGCTCTCGCGACCACTCCGGCCCGAGAGAGTTTCCGAGATCGGTCAGCAACTCGGTCAGGTAGGGTTCCACGTTGATGACGTGTGGTTGGTCCGTCCGGTGTAACCGGCGGTGCACCGCGGAGACAGCGTGTACCCGGCTCTGGGCCTGCTGGAGCTGCATCCTTACCAGCGGGTCGGCGATTTCCGGTAACTGCAAGGCGAGCATGCTGCTCAGGATCTGCAGACTGTTCTGGATGCGGTGGTCGCCTTCGTGGAGCAGTTGGTCTTTCTCCTCAATCAGACTGTCCCGTTCGCTCAGGGCTTTTTCCAGCGTCTCGTTGAGTTTGTTGATGCTCTGGTTGCGGTGAAGTTCGGCCACGGCCTGCCCGATGCGCTCGGCCGATTCCACCTCGGCCAGCGACCAGGTTTCGGAACGGCCACGGACGGTCTCGCGCCAGCGTTCAAACGAGCGGCGAGGGGTGAGCGTACCGGTTTGATCGGCCTCCATCGGCTTGTGCGGGTTGCCCGCCCACTCGATCACCTGGATCTGCTCTGCCCGGAACCAGAGAAGCTGGCAAGGCTCGGCGTCGGCGACGGTGACGGCGAGCACCCCGCTGGCGATCTGGGGAAATTCTGAGGCTGTGGCGTAGTCCTGGGCGAGAGCCGCGCTGCTATATGCCCCCTCCGGGCACCGGGCGATCAGCCAGTCGGCCAGGTCGAGAGTGTCCGCCTCATCGGGGCACCGTCCGGCCGTCCATAGCCGATTCTGCCGGCGCACGGCGGCGCCATGGGCGGGGATCGTCTGGAGAAGGTCTGCGGTGTGCGCCTGGAGCGCATCTTCGACAAATGAATATCGCCCGAGCGCCGTCAGCAGTTGGTCCTCGCAGGCCCGCAACCGCAGCCGCGCCCGGTACAGCTCTGCCTGCTCGAGATGGGCCACCTGCTGCGACAACGACGCGGCGAGAACCGAGCAGAGGGTTCGGTCGTCGAAGGAGAGGCGTTGCGGCGAGCGATGATGGCACGCCACAAGCCCCCAGAGCCGGCCTTCCGCCAGGATCGAGATCGATGCCGACGCGGTGACTCCCATGTTACGCAGGTACTGGACGTGGACCGGCGACACGCTGCGAAGGTGGCAGTTCGACATATCCAGCGGTGCTTCCTGGTGATCCTTGGCGACCAGGGGGCTGGGCTTGTAGCCGACGTCGGGGATCACCCGGATAACGTTGCGGACGTAGAGTTCCCGAGCCTGTCGGGGGATGTCGCTCGCCGGATACCGGTGGTTCAGGAACGACGAGACCTCCGCGACCCTATCCTCCGCGACCACGCCGCCGGTGCCATCTGGCAGGAACCGGTAGATCATCACCCGGTCGAAGCCGGTGAGGGCCCGGAACTGGACCGCCGCGGTCTGGCAGAGTCCCTCCATCGTTTCGGCTCGTGCGAACAGCGCACCGACCCTTTCGACGGTGCGGGCCAGCTCTGATCCCCATTGCCGTCGGACCGGCGCCTCCTCGAACTCCAGAACGAGGTTTCCACCGACGACGTGCCCCACCACGTCGAGGCCCCTGCCGCCGGCGGCGCGGATCTCGCCGATATAGGCTGGTTGCTCGCCGCACTCTTCGAGCGACAGGGGCTGGCCGCCCGCGCCCGCCTCGGAGCTGAAGGTGGTTCCGAGCAGCAAGTGCGCAGATCCGCCGAAGAAGTCCTGGCAGGCTCCCCCGGCCTGCTCGATGCGAAGATCGCGCCCGACAACCAGCAGAACACCGTGCGGCTGCACGGCGCCCGGTATATGGATCGGCTCGCGATCACAGGCTGTGAGGTCGAAATCGCCCATGCCCGTCTCGTCAATATTCTTTCGCCCGGCACTCTCGGATCCAATAGCAACAAAAGATCGAAATTTCCATAAGTCGGCCGATGCCAGGAAGGCTGGGAGGGGCGATTGCCGCGCTCGCGGAAGCGACGGCGACGATTTCTTTCCCGTGGGCGCATGCTATATCTCGGTACGAGGGGGAGCGACGGGCCGGAAAACGCGATGAAGGATCCTTACGAAGTCTTGGGCGTCGCCAAGGGCGCGGACATTAAGGACATCAAGAAGGCGTACCGAAAGCTGGCGCGGACGCTGCACCCCGACCTGCGTCCCGGCGACAAGGCCGCCGAGGACCGCTTCAAGGAAGTGGCGGCCGCGTACGATTTCCTTTCGGACGAGAAGAAAAAACAGGCCTACGACCAGGGCGAGATCGATGCCTCGGGAGCGCCGAAGGCAGAGCGCCGCTTCTACCGCGACTTTGCCGAAGCCGGGCCGGGAACCCGCTACGCCGATCCCGGCGAATACTTCCATGACATCGAAGGGATGGATGTTTTCGCGGATTTGTTCCGCAATGCGCGTCGCGAGGCTCAGAAGGTACGGGGCGCCGATATCCAGCAGCGCGTCGATGTGGATTTTCTCGATGCCGTGAACGGCGCCGCGCGCGAACTCGTCCTGCCCGATGGCCGGCGGCTGAAGGTGACGATACCGGCCGGCATCAGCGACGGCGGGACGCTGAGGTTGAAGGGGCAGGGAGGTGCCAGCCCCGGCGGCGGCCCGTCCGGCGACCTGCACCTGGAGATCCATGTTCGGCCGCATGCCCTGTTCACCCGCAAAGACAACGATATCTGGGCTAACCTCCCGGTCACGCTGGGTGAGGCCGTCCTCGGTGGCAAGATCGAGGTGCCGACCGTGGACGGAACCGTGAGCATGACCGTGCCCAAGGGGTCGAACACCGGGACGCGGCTGCGCGTCCGGGGCAAGGGCGTGCCGATCGCGGGGGGCGGCCGCGGCGACCACTACGTCACGCTGCAGGTGATGCTGCCGACCCCGTCGGATCCGGAGCTTGTCGCCTTCGTCGAACAGTGGAACGCCAATCATTCGTATCGGGTGCGGTGAGAGAACCATGCCGAGCTTTGAAGACATTCTGCGCGTTCACCGGCTGCAAAGGATCGAGTTGCAGACGTGGATCGAACATCGCTGGGTGCGGCCGCGCGCCGGCGTCGAGGGGATGGAGTTCGACGAAGCGGACGAGGCGCGGATCGAGCTGATTCGGGAACTGCGCCAGGAGTTCCTGGTCGATGACGACGCGCTGGAGGTGGTGCTGCCGCTCCTCGACCAGCTTTACGCCACGCGGCTGGTCCTCCGGAAGGTTGAAGCAGCGCTGCGCGCGCTGCCTGCGCACCTGCGCGACGAGGTCCGGGCGCGGCTGAGCGGCTCCGACCCGGTCCGCTGACGGCGACCAAGCCAGGCGGGCCGGTTCGCCTCCCCCTGTCGCCCCCCTCGCTGTATTGACGCGGCAGCGCCCATCCGATATGGCCTGACCCTCATCGGGGCGATGTGCCGGCTGATCGGCCGTCGCGCGTCCCGGACGATTCAGGCAGGACGACGAGAAGGACCGCATGAGCGCACCCGCACCCCTTATGGCCGGCAAGCGAGGCTTGGTGATGGGTGTCGCCAACGACCGCTCCATCGCCTGGGCGATCGCCCGGACCGTCCACGCGCACGGCGGCCAAGTGGCGTTGACCTACCAGGGTGAAGCGCTGAAGAAGCGGGTGGCTCCGCTCGCCGAGCAGATCGACTGCACCGCCCTGCTGCCCTGCGATGTCACCGACGATGCCAGCCTGGATGCGGTGTTCACGACGCTGGAGGAGCGCTGGGGCCGGCTTGATTTCGTCGTCCACGCCATCGCCTATTCCGACAAGGATCAGCTCAAGGGCCGGTACGTCGATACCACCGCGGAGAACTTCGGCGCCACCCTGCAGGTGTCCTGCTTTTCGTTCACGTCGGTCTGCCAGCGGGCGGAGCGGCTGATGAAGGCGGGGGGCAGCCTGCTGACGCTGACCTACATGGGTTCCGAGCGGGTGATGCCGCACTACAACGTCATGGGCGTCGCCAAGGCGGCGCTGGAAGCCAGCGTCCGCTATCTCGCCGAGGACTTAGGCCGGGAGGGGATCCGGGTTAACGCCCTGTCGGCGGGTCCGATCAAGACGCTGGCGGCGTCCGGCATCGGCGATTTCCGCTACATCCTGAAATGGAACCAGTACAACGCGCCGCTGCGCCGCAACGTGACGCTGGACGAAGTCGGCGGCGCCGGCCTCTATCTGCTCAGCGATCTCTCGAAGGGCGTCACTGGCGAAACCCACTACGTGGACTGCGGTTACAATATCGTCGGCATGCTGGCGCCGGACGCAGCAGAGCCGATCCGCGAGATGCTGGAAACGTTCCCGCCGCAACGCCCCGATGTCGGGTAACAGCTTCGGCACGCTGTTCCGCGTCACCAGCTTCGGAGAAAGCCACGGGCCTGCGATCGGCTGCGTGGTCGACGGCTGCCCGCCGCGGCTGCCGCTCGCCGAAGCCGATATTCAGGTCTGGCTCGACCGCCGGCGGCCGGGCCAGTCGCGCTTCACCACCCAGCGGCGGGAGCCGGACCGGGTGCAGATCCTGTCCGGTGTGTTCGAAGGGCTGACGACCGGCGCGCCGATCGGCCTGCTGATCGCCAACGAGGACGCCCGCTCCAAGGACTATTCCGAGATCAGGGAGACGTTTCGGCCTGGCCATGCCGACTTCACCTACCAGGCGAAGTACGGCATCCGCGACTACCGCGGCGGCGGCCGCTCCAGCGCGCGGGAGACGGCGATGCGGGTGGCGGCGGGTGCCATCGCGCGGCGCGTCCTGGGCGAGGGCGTCCGCGTCCGCGGCGCCCTCGTGCAGGTTGGGCCACATGCCATCGACCGTTCCCGCTGGGACTGGGACGAGGTCGAGCGCAACCCGTTCTGGACCCCGGATGCCGCCGCCGCGGAGCACTGGGCCGGATTTCTCGACGACGTGCGCAAGAATGGCTCGTCCGCCGGCGGCATCGTGGAAGTGGTGGCCGACGGCGTGCCGGTGGGCCTGGGCGCGCCGGTGTTCGACCGGCTGGATGCCGACCTCGCCAAGGCGCTGATGAGCATTCCGGCGGTCAAGGGCGTGGAGATCGGTGCCGGCTTCGCCGCGGCGGCGATGTCCGGACTGGAGCACAATGACCGGATGCGGATGCGGGACGGCCGGGTGACCTTCTTCTCCAACAATGCCGGGGGCGTCCTCGGCGGGATCAGCAGCGGCCAGCCGATCGTGGCCCGCATCGCGGTCAAGCCGACCAGCTCGGTGCTGACGCCGCAGCCGACGGTGACCGCCGGGGGAACGGACGCCGAGATCGCGACCAAGGGCCGGCACGACCCCTGCGTCGCCATCCGCGCCGTCCCCGTCGCCGAAGCCATGGTCGCGCTGACGCTGGCCGACCACCTGCTCCGCCACCGCGCCCAGTGCGGGGGGTGACGGGCGGCGCAGCACGTGAGAGGACGCTGAATCCCATGTGCGGTCATCGCGGCGTTTCGGTCGCCGTGTCCGCAATGGTATACATCGTGACGGGGTAGCCTCGATGGGGTGATGCGAAATCCGGGATAGAGATGTCGCGGGAGGTACTGCGTTCAAGCCGCGTCGACTTCGAGCAATTTGGCCCGAAACGTTGCTCGTCTGTGAGCCCCAAAACAGCAAGCGTAGCCCGCAGGGAGCGGAATGCGGGAACAACAGTGCCGGAGCAAGGGGGGGGGCAAGTATGAGTAAGAACGCTGTAATTTTGCTCCTATTGCTGCTCGCGGTCTGGCTTGGTCTAGCTCTGGCGCGAGTAGAAAATCAACGTTACGCGCTCGCCGTTGGGATGTGTCGTAATACGGATTTTGCATGCTTAGATAAAGTTGAAACACGCACCAGCAAGGGATGGCATATTTATTATGCTCTAACAGAAACTTCCGTTCTCTAATATTTTGATCCAAGCATGTGGTTTAAAGGAGAATGGGAAGGTTTTGTCTATCCTGACAAAAACAATCCTCTAAGACATGTAAACATAGGAATATTTGATACGTTCGAAGAGTGCCGTTCTGCGGCAGTCACGAAGCTTAGCTTGGTTAACTCTGTATCCGCAGGTGACTATGAATGCGGACTCAATTGTAATAGCCCCCTTGGGGCAGATAGTCCTAAGATTTGTGAGAGAACTGAGCGTTAAATCGATTCGTTGTAGTTATAGTGTAACAAGCTAGTGTAATCGTTTGGCGGGTGCGCCTTAGACGGAGTTGGGATGGCAGACGATACGATTCGAGAGGCTGCGTACCTTAAGTGGCAATCTGAAGGCCAACAGCACGGTCGGGCGTTGGATCATTGGCTTCAGGCCGAGAGGGAAGTGCTCACGATAATCGCACAGTCCATTGCAGGATCCATCGGGGCAATTAGTGATGTCAGTGGCGGGGCGGACCAAAAAAACGGTATAGTTCTTTTCTTGGGTTCCGGATTCTCGAAAAGCATTGGTAACTTACCTGTCGGTAGAGATTTGTTTAATAAAATTATTGAGAAGGGCGAACTTTCGGATTCCGCGAAATTCGCTATTAAGCGGCTGTTACCAAGCGAAACCTATGATACGATGCAATTAGAAAATTTGCTCGCCATCGTCCAGCGCTTGAAAAGACAGCAAGCTACTAGGCGGCCACCCATACCGGGCGTCGAGTGTCCCAATGCGCTTTGGCGCGAGCTGGCGGTTGGGGTCGCCAGAGTCACGCACTTCGACGCGCCTCAATATGTCCTCTGGCAGAAATGCCCAAAACTCCGACGGCTGATTGATTTCCTCGGATGTGCGTCGAGCAAAGCGACCGTCTCTATAGTTACGACAAACTACGACCTTATTGCTGATAAGGTCGCGTTATATGTCACGGACAAGAAACTCGGCTATAATCATAGCGGACCGCCAAAAAATGATCTCCGTCGGTATCAGTATGGCTATCCGATTCGCAGTTTATTTTCTACCAAGGATGACCTTTCCTTGGATACTACAGGCACACCTTGGGCCAAGATAAATGGGATATCAGTCTATAAACTTCACGGAAGCACAAATTGGGCTTATTGTCGATACTGCAAAGCGCTTGACCTATCTGCCACAAAGGCAGATATGAGCGAAATTATTCTAGGCGCAGCTAAGTGCGCCAATTGCGGAAATATCTATGAGTATCTTATTGTGCCGCCTGTACCGAATAAAGACATTGGTGGCAGAGAAGTACTGGAGAAGGTGTGGCAGGAAGCAGAGAAGGCGCTTGAAGCGGCCAAGCTTGTGATCTTCGTGGGTTATTCGTTCCCTCCGGAGGATCCGCTCGTTCTTGAAATGGTGGCCACTGCTCGGCTTCGATCAGCCGAAGCCAATGGCAAGCCGTGGATATTCTGCGTCTTTGACCGGACGGGGAGGTACACTGTCGCTACAAACGTGCTTTTGGTCAAGGACTTCACGTTATAGGCGACTTCAACATCGAGCTGCTGTGGGATTGCTGGCAATCGGTATGTGGGGCGGGGGTTCAAGCCGATTGAAACGCTCACCGCCATCCCAATGCACATAATCGCTGAAGCTTCGGCAGCAGATGCGGATAACGGCCGCTTTCCGCGTCCAGCAATGTCTCTTCATGGCGAAATGCGCACACCCGACGGGTGCTGCGGCTGCGCGCAACTGGCGAAGCCGTTCTGCTGCCGATAGAATGGTCGAGAGACCAAGGTTGCGAAGGGATCGCCGATGGAGCGGATCGTCAACATTCGTGTCGAGAAGCTGCCTGAGGGCGTCTACCTGGCAACCTCGGACGAAGTGCAGGGTCTGGTGGCGCAGGGACGGACGATCACCGAGACGCTGGAGATCGCGCGCGATGTCGCCCGCCGGCTGCTGGCGGCGCAGGCGGAGCGAGATGCCGCCGTTTCGCCGCCGATCGCCGCCGATGCCTTCGACTATCCGCTCGTCATCAGCGACTGATGGGCGCACTTGCCGGCTTTCGTTATCGCGACGTCGTGAGGCGGTTGAGGCGTTTGGGTTTCAGCTTTGATCGGCAGGCCGCCGGTAGCCATGAGATCTGGTACAATCCCTTGACCAAGCGATACACAACGGTGCCGAACCATCCTGGGGACATGCCGCAAGGAACGTTACGCGCGATCCTCTCGCAAGCCGGTGTGTCCATAGCGGATTTTCTGGCGGCCGACCAATGACGGAGGTCGCCACCAAGGGCCGGCACCGTTTCTGCGTCGCCATCCGCGCCCTAGTGCGGAGGCCGCCTTCGGCGCCACCGCGGCGCCGGCCGCTACCTGATCGGCGACAGCAGTTCGGGGGCGGTGACGAGCTGGCGGACGCCGTGGGCGTGGTCTTCCTCGAAGACGTTCTTCTCGCACCAGTGATTTAACGACGCCACGTTGACCAGGGCACATTCGGGGCGAACGCTCCAGGTCACCTGCATCGGCGAGCACGTTTCCTCGGTGAACTTGGGGCCGGTCGTCGAGCCCAGGAACACGATCGGTTCGCCCGTTCCCGTCGGGAGCGCCTCGGGCTGGTAAAAGTCCTTGACCCTGTGACCGGCATAGGCGAACGAAGCAAGATCGGCAGCCGCTGCATCGTTCGCCACCAGAAAGACCTGCGACTCGACCCGTAGCTGCGGATTTGCACAGTGTTCGGTCAGGCAGGCGCTTAGCCCTTTCCCCGGTTGCGCATCGCAGGACGTATAGACCCAGTGGACCTCGATGCTGTCTCCCGGCTTGACGCCATGACAGCCGCCGTGTTCGCCGGAGTTATCCTGGCGCTGCGCCACCGTCAGCTGATCGCTCTCGTTACACCGAAATCCGCCGTGTTCGCCCGCCCCGGCCGGAACGGAAAAGCCCGGTCCTTTGTGCTCGGCGTTGACGTGAAAATGGATGTTGCACAGGTTCATGGCTTCCGATGGCGGGGCGAAGGTGAAGGTTCGGGGGTTCGAGCCCTCCCTGCTGGCGATGTCTCTCGGCGTCTGTGGCCCGTATCCGCTGCACAGCGTTCCGGCGCTCGCCTGGTTCGGCAGGGCCGCTGCCGTCAGTAGCAGGCCGGCCACGGCCATCGTCAGTCCCCGCATGTCGGTTTCCTCCCTCTGCCAAGCCTCAATCGGGCCCTTTCGCAGCAACTTGCCCAATCTTCGGGCATTGTGCAACGGCGTTAGCCGGCTCGGGATTGCTCCCCTTCCGGCGAGCCTCCCAACCTTGCCCGGGTTGTCCTCCCAGGGCTAAAATCGAGCGCATGGATGTGCGTTCCTCGCTCCGGCAGATCGTCGTCGTTTGCATGCTCGTCGCGGCGTCTTCGGTCGCGCATGCCGGGGACGTTGTGGCTCCGGCAACGGACCCGCATCCACTGGCGCCGGCCGACAACACCAGCCCCCGCGACACGCTGCTGGGTTTTCAGGCCAACATCACCAAGGCGCTGACGGCATGGCAGGCGGGCGCGCCGCGCGACGAGGTTCTGCGGTACGGACGCCTCGCTTTTTCGGCCTTCGACTTCAGTCACCTCCCCAGCGAAGAGCGACTGGCGCGGGAAATCGAGGCAACCCTCTTCCTCAAGGAGATCCTCGATCGCATCGACCTGCCCCCGGAGCAGGAGATTCCCGGTGATCAGGAGGTTGGGGACAAGGACCATCCGCTCGCAAGCTGGCGGATCCCCTATACCGAGATCTCCATTGCCAGGGTCGATAAGGGTCCGCGAGCGGGCGAGTACCTTTTCACCCGCGAAAGCGTCGATCGGCTTGAGGAGTTTTACGACCGCGCCGAGCAGCTACCCTATAAACCGGGCGCTTTTGCCAACTTCTACGACACGGTGCGCCACAGTCCCGGTCTGCTCGTCCCCTCCTCCTGGACCAACGCGTTGCCCGCCTGGTCGAACACCGTCATTCTGGGGAAAACCGTCTGGCAATGGGCTTTTTTCGCAATCACGGTGATTGCGGCAGCCGTTGCGGTTCGGACGTTGCTGCGCTGGGGTCGGCGCTGGGACAAACATCACCGCGGCGCGCGCGCCCTGATGCGATTTGGCAAGCCGCTCAGTGTCCTGGCCAGCATCCTCGTTATCTACGCGGCGCGGCTGGCACTGCTGTTCGGGGCCCGCTTCTTCGGCGATTTCTGGGACTTTTTCTCCTCTCTCGTCTGGATCCTGATCTACGCCGGCATCGGCTGGTTCATCGTGCTCGTTACCAGTCGGGTCGCCGACTCGATCACCGAGGCGCGCCGGATCAAGGAGGGCAGCATCGACGAGCAGCTCGTTCGAACCGTGCTGCGCCTGTGCAGCCTGGTCGCCATCGTCGTGCTGGCCCTCTACGCCGTAAGCTTTTTCGGCATCCCGCTGACGCCGGTCGTCGCCAGCCTCGGCGTGGGCGGTCTCGCGGTCGCTCTCGCCGTTCGCCCGACGCTTGAAAATATCATCGGCGGTCTGACCCTGTTCGCCGACAAGCCGGTGCGCATCGGCGAGTTGTGCCGCTTCGGCAACGACGAGGGCACCGTCGAGGGAATCGGCCTGCGCTCGACGCGCATCCGCAAGCAGGACGACACCCTGGTGAGCGTGCCCAATGCTGATTTTTCGCAGCGGGAGCTGACCAACTACACCCGTCGCCGGCAGCGGCTGTATCAAACCACGCTGGGCCTGCGGTATGAGACGACGGCTGAACAACTGCGCTTCGTCATCGCCAACCTGCGGGAGATGCTGTTCGCCCACCCCGAGGTTTCGCCGGAGAAGCTGCACGTGCGCTTCGACGGCTTCGGCCCCTCCTCCCTGGATGTGGTGGTGTTCGCCTACATCCGCACGCCCGCCTGGCTCGAATATCTGGCCATCCGCGAGGACATCAATTTCAGGATCATCGACATCGTCAACGACGCCGGCACCGGCTTCGCGTTTCCCTCGCAGACAACCTATCTCCGCCGTGATGCCGGTCTGGACGCCCCGCGCGGACAGCAGGCGGAGGCGGCGGTGGCGGCCTGGCGCTCCAGGGGCCCGTGGCCCTTCCCGGATTTCGGCCCCACCGTGCGATGGGGACAGGAGGAGACGCCCGACGATCCGCCGGAACACGCCCACTCCGAGCCCGAACCAGAGCCACCGGCCAAGCCGGCGTCGTCCTCCACAAGACCGCGCGATCAGTGGCGGCGGTTCCTGCGCTTCAAACGGGACTAGCGTGCGGGCTCGCCCGCGGATTCTGTGGCCGGCCGGACGTTGAGGTTGACCTGGAACAGGTTGTCCGGGTCGTATTTCGCCTTCAGTGCGGCGAGCCGGGCGTAGTTGCTGCCGTAGGCGGCGCGGACGCGGTCCTGCTCGTCCGCCGTCATGAAGTTGACGTACACGCCTCCCGTCGCGTGCGGCGCCGTCGCCTCGAAGAAGCTGCGGGCCCAGCCGATGCAGGCGCTGTCCTCGCCGGGGTCCCGCCACCGGCCGTGGACGTTGAGAATGTATCTGGCGTTGCGGTGCGGATAGGCCATCGCATCCGGCGCCACCCGACCGGCGGCTCCGTCGAGATGGGCGATGAAGATCTCGCACTCTGGGGACGGGAGCTTGCCGGCATAGTCGATGATCAGTTGCAGGGCGCCGTCGCTCAGGTCGGAAAAATCATGGGACTTCCAGTAGTTCCGGGCGCCGGGGGTCAGCAGCGGATCGAACGCCGCCTGCCATGCGGCGAACGGCATCGGCCCGACGTGCTCGCCGACCGCGGTGCCGAAGCCACGCATCGGCTCCACCGCACGCCGTCCCTCCTCGACGTTGCCGGCATAAAGCAGCGCAAAGACGACCACCTCTCTTCCGTGGACCTCGGGCGGAAGAAACGGCAGCGGCGGCGCCTTGCGCAGGACAGCCCACACGGTGAGCGGATCCGGAGCACTCGCGGTAAAGGACCGGTATTGCCTGAGGGCGTCGGAGGCCTGATCGAACGGGTAGACGATCAGGCCCGCCAGCACCTCCGGGCCGACCGGGTGCAGGCGAAACGCGAAGGAAGTGACGATGCCGAGGTTGCCGCCACCGCCGCGAAGCCCCCAGAACAGGTCCTCGTTTTCCTCGGCACTGGCGCGCACCAGTTCACCCTCGGCGGTGACCACATCGGCGGAGATCAGGTTGTCGATCGTATAGCCCAGGCTGCGGCTGAGCCATCCGAACCCGCCGCCGAGGGCGAGGCCGGCAACGCCCGTCGTCGAATTGATGCCCGTCGGCGTGGCGAGACCGAAGGCCTGGGCCTCGCGGTCCATCTCGCCCAGGGTAACTCCGGGCTCGACCCGCACCGTCCGGTTCCACGGATCGACGTGAACCGACTTCATCGGGGACAGATCGATCATCAGTCCGCCGTCGCAGACGGCGCTGCCGGCGATATTGTGCCCGGCCCCCTTGACCGCGATCAGCAGCCCGTGGGTCCGGGCAAACCGGACGGCGCGAAGCACATCGGCGGCCCCGGCGCAGCGGACGATCAGTCCCGGCCGCTTGTCGATCATCGCGTTCCAGACGCTTCGCGCCTGGTCATAGCCCGCATCGTCCGCGGCGAGGATCGATCCCCGCACGCCGGCGCGGAGGTCTTCCACCCGGTCTGCGGCGACGTCCACACGCCCTCCCGAAAGGGCCGCAAGCTCAAGAGTCGACATGACGCCTCTCCCCGGTTCTCTTGCATCTTCTTGAAAATGGATCTTATCACGAATGGGTGGGCGTTTTGACTCGGGAGTTCCCTGGCGAGCGAGCCTGGTCGCAGTCTCCCGTCATCACCGAGGCACCCCTTCGCGGCCACGACCTCTGTCGCTTCTGCGATCGCCGGTGCGCAGACGCCCGCTTGCCAAGCGCCCTGCGTCTGTTAAGAAGAGCTGCGCCCGCCTGACCACCGGCTGCTTGTCCAGAATGACCGAGATCACGCCCCAGATCGTTACCCAGCACGGGATTAGCCCGGAAGAGTACGCGCGCATCCTCGACGTGCTGGGGCGGGAGCCGAGCTTCACCGAGCTTGGCGTGTTCTCGGTGATGTGGAGCGAGCACTGCTCGTACAAGTCTTCCAAGCGGTGGCTGAAGCGCTTGCCGACCACGGCACCCTGGGTGATTTGCGGGCCGGGCGAGAATGCTGGCGTCGTCGATATCGGCGACGGGCAGGCGGTGATCTTCAAGATGGAGAGCCACAACCACCCGTCCTTCATCGAGCCCTACCAGGGTGCGGCAACCGGCGTCGGCGGGATCCTGCGCGACGTCTTCACCATGGGCGCGCGCCCCATCGCCAACCTGAATTCGCTGCGTTTCGGCGATCCGTCGTATGTGAAGACGCGGCATCTGGTCGCCGGCGTCGTCGGCGGCATCGGCGGCTATGGCAACTGCGTCGGCGTGCCGACGGTGGCGGGCGAGTGCACCTTCCATCCCGGCTACGACGGCAACATCCTGGTGAATGCGATGACGGTCGGCGTGGCACCGGCCGATCGCATCTTCTATTCGGCGGCGGCAGGCCCGGGCAATCCGATCGTCTACGTCGGCTCCAAGACCGGGCGCGACGGCATCCACGGCGCTACCATGGCGTCGGCCGAGTTCAGCGAGGAAACGGAAGCGAAGCGGCCGACGGTGCAGATCGGCGATCCGTTCACCGAAAAACTGCTGATCGAGGCCTGCCTGGAGCTGATGGCGACCGACGCGATCGTCGCCATCCAGGACATGGGAGCGGCGGGGCTCACCTCGTCGTCGTTCGAGATGGCCTCGAAGGGAAGCGTCGGCGTCGAGCTCGACCTCGACCTGGTGCCGATGCGCGAGGACGGCATGACCGCCTACGAGATCCTGCTCTCGGAAAGCCAGGAGCGGATGCTGATGGTGCTGAAGCCCGGCCGGGAAGCCGAGGCGCGCGCGGTGTTCGAGAAGTGGGAGCTGGATTTCGCCGTCGTCGGCCGGATCACCGACAGCCGGCACATGGTGGTGCGGCGCCACGGCGACGTGGTGGTGGACGTGCCGGTGGCGCCGCTCGTCGCGGCGGCACCCGACTATGACCGCCCGCATCGGCCAACGCCGGCGAAACCCGTCCTCGATCCGGCCAGCCTGCGCGTTCCCAATGATCCGATCGCCGTGCTGGTCCGTCTGCTGGGCTCGCCCGATCTCTGCGACAAGCGCTGGATCTGGGAGCAGTACGACCACATGGTGATGGCGCAGACGGTGCAGCGGCCGGGCGGCGATGCCGCCGTCCTGCGCCTTCTCGGCACGCCGAAGGGCCTGGCCGTCACCTCCGACTGCACGCCGCGCTATTGCGCCGCCGATCCGCGTGAAGGCGGCCGCCAGGCGGTGGCCGAGGCGTGGCGGAACCTGATCGCCGTCGGTTCGCGGCCGCTCGCGATCACCAACTGCCTGAACTTCGGCAACCCCGAGAAGCCGGAGATCATGGGCCAGTTCGCAGGCTGCATCGAAGGGATGGCGGACGCCTGCCGGGCGCTCGACTTCCCGGTCGTCTCCGGCAACGTCTCGCTCTACAACGAGACCAACGGCTTCGCCATTCCGCCGACGCCGACCATCGGCGGTGTCGGCCTGCTGGCCGACGTGGACCGCATGGCGACGATCGCCCTGAAGCCGGGCGACGCGGTGTTGCTGGTGGTGGGCGGCAGCGAGGAAACCTTCGGCTGGCTCGGTCAGTCGCTCTATCTCCGGGAGATCGAAGACCGGGAGGAGGGGGCGCCGCCGCCGGTGGACTTGGAGTGCCATCGCGCCGCGGGCGAACTGCTGCGGGGTCTGATCAAGAGTGGGCTTATCGCCACCTGCCACGACGTGGCGGACGGCGGGCTGCTGGTGGCGGTGGCGGAAATGGCGATGGCGGGGGATATCGGCGCTGCCATCGAGGTTCCGGAGGGCACCCCGACGCACGCCTGGCTGTTCGGCGAGGGCCAGGGGCGCTGGCTCGTTGCCGCATCCGCGGAGCAGACGGCGGAGGTCGAAGCGCAGGCGCGCGGCGCCGGCGTCTCGGTGCGGCGCATCGGCTGCGTCGGCGGCAGTCGGTTGACCATCGGCGCCGAACACGCCATATCCCTCACCGAGTTACGCAGCGCGCACCGGCGATGGCTGCCAGACTTCATGGCAGGATAGCAGAAGGCAGGAACCGGCGATGGCGATGGACGCGACGGAGATCGAGCGGCTGATCAAGGAACGACTGCCGGATGCAGAAGTGACGATCGCCGATCTGCGCGGCGACGGCGATCACTACGCTGCCCAGGTCACGTCGTCTGCGTTCGTTGGCAAGAGCCGGGTGCAGCAGCACCAGCTCGTCTACGCCGCGCTTCAGGGGCGGATGGGAACGGCGCTGCACGCGCTTGCCCTGACCACCGCCGTGCCCGGCGCTGATCTCTAGCTTCCGAGAGGAACGGTCATGACCGATACGCCTGTCTTCACCCGCATCCGCCAGGAGATCACCGACAATCCGGTGGTGTTGTTCATGAAGGGCACGCCGATGTTTCCGCAATGCGGCTTCTCGGCCGCCGTGGTTCAGGCGCTTTCCAACCTCGGCGTCAAGTTCAAGGGAATCGATGTGCTGACCGATCCCGGCCTGCGCGATGGCATCAAGGAGTTCACCAACTGGCCGACAATCCCGCAGCTCTACGTGGGCGGAGAGTTCGTCGGCGGCTGTGATATCGTCCGCGAAATGTACACATCCGGCGAGCTGCAGCAGCTTCTGGAGGCCAAGGGCGTCGAGTACGCCCGCTGACGCGCGCATTCCCGTGCTTGAGAGCGGACGCCGAATTGCTTAGCGTCCTGGCGGTGTGGCGCTCGGGCTCAAGCGGACAGGCAAGCGGGGAATGATGGCAAACGCACATAAGGTGGTGACGACACCGGCATTGCTTCTCGTCGGACTGTTGGCGGCGACCGGTTGCCAGCAGGGCGGAACCTCCGACTTCGGGCCGAAGACCGGCGTGGGCGCGGCACTCGGCGCGGCGGGCGGCGGTTTGTTGGGTGCGGCGGCCGGCGGCGGCGCCACCGGCATCGCCGCCGGCGTGCTGCTGGGCGGCCTCCTCGGTGGTGTCACCGGCAGCTATCTCGACGACCAGGACCGGCGGACGGCGGCAGCGACGACCCAGCAGGCGCTGAACAACCAGCCGTCGGGTACGACGACCCAATGGAAAAATCCCGACTCAGGCAACTCCGGCTCGGTCACCCCGGTGCGCACCTACCAGACCGCCACGGGCCAGTATTGCCGCGAGTTCGAGCAGACCGTGACCATCGGCGGCAAGCCGCAAAAGAGTTACGGCACCGCCTGCCGGCAGCCTGACGGCTCCTGGCAGATCGTGAGCTGATTCCCCCCTCTGGCCCGGATAAGGACGACCACCATGCGCGCGGGCGCGACGCTCTTTCTCTCCTCTTTGGCCGTCGGCGGCCTGCTGACGCTGGCGACGGTTCCCCAGGCTGGCGCGCAAGCGGCCAAGCAATCCTTCCCCACCAGCGATCTCGATAAGGATGGCAAGATCGATCGCGCCGAGTACCAGCGGCGGATGGTCGAAGTCTTCTATTTCGCCGACCGCAACAAGGATGGGGTGGTGACGATCGAGGAGATTGCCGCAATCGAGACGGTGGACGATAAGGCCTTCAAGGCCGCCGACCGGGACGGCAACGGCAAGCTGAGCGTCAACGAATTCGTGGCCTACCGGGTGATCCAGTTCGACGAAGCCGACACCAACAAGGATGGCGTGCTGACCATCGAGGAAGTGGAGGCCTGGGAGAAGCGCTGAGCGCTTCCGGTCGAGAGCGGCTCCGATTTCGCCGAACGCCGAGCCGTAACGCTCTCATCTGACGGAAAACCCCTCATCGCGAACCGCGAAGCGGCGTGGCGATCCAGTATCGTGCACGATCCGCAGAGTGGCCGCAGAGTGGATTGCTTCACCCGCTCCGCGCGTTCGCAATGACGTTGATGGAATGTTTTGAGCCGTCCTTCAGCCCACTGTTATCGCGAGCCACGGCCGACCGAGATCGCCCGTTGCCGGGGACCCTGAAAATTATCCGAGCGAGCGACGCCGGCCCATCTCCCGCGCTGGCGGCGACCCGGACGCGGCTTTACCGCCTCGCCGGTTCGCCATGAGGTTCGCGCGGCCTTACCGCGAGTAGAACTCGATCACCAGGTTGGGTTCCATTTGCACCGGGTAGGGCACGTCCTGCAGCTTCGGGGTGCGCAGGAAGGTGCCGCGCATCCGGTTGGACTCGACCGCCAGGTACTCCGGCACGTCGCGCTCCGGCAACTGCACCGCTTCCAGGACGCAGATCAGCTCGCGTGACTTTTCCTTGATCTCGATGATGTCGCCTTCCTGGACGAGGTAGGAGGCGATGGTCACCCGTCGGCCGTTGACCTTGATGTGGCCATGGTTGACGAACTGCCGGGCGGCAAACACCGTGGGCACGAACTTCAACCGGTAGACCACCGCGTCCAGCCGGCGCTCCAGCAGGCCGATCAGGTTCTCCGAGGTGTCGCCCCGCCGCCGGATCGCTTCTTCATAGTAGCGGTGGAACTGCTTCTCGCTGATGTTGCCGTAGTAGCCCTTCAGCTTCTGCTTCGCCATCAGCTGCAGGCCGTAGTCCGTCGGCTTCTTGCGCCGCTGGCCATGCGCGCCCGGTCCGTAGTCCTTGGTATTGATGGGACTCTTGGCGCGGCCCCACAGGTTGACGCCGAGGCGTCGGTTGATCTTGTACTTCGATTCAATGCGCTTGGTCATCGCATCCGGTCCGTGATTGATGTTGTTGTCCCGGTAGACCCTGGAGGGTGGGGCGCGCACAACCGCGCATGCCCGCATTCCCGGGAATGAGAGCGCGTACTATACTGCCGGAGTACCGCAAGTCAACCGGTGTCACTGAGACACTACCCGGAATTGGCCGAGCATCTGCACGGCATCGGCAAGAACCACGGCTGCAGTCTCTTTCCGCCGCCACCAGTCGCTATAATGCGGAGCCGGGCCCAGATATGGAGCCGGATTGCGGGAAGCCGGGGCGGAAAGGACGTCGAATGGTGGTGCGAGGCGCGGAGCGGCAGGCTACGACTGCGGGGCGTCTGATCATCCTGGTTTTCGCCCTGCTTCTCGCCGCGGTCGCAGGCTCACTGTGGGTTCTGTTCGGGAATCTCCAGCAAGCCCGCTTCGAGTTGATCCGGACCTATGAACAGATCATCGTTGCTCGCGACCTGTTCGCGATGGTCGAGGACGCGGAGACCGGCAAGCGCGGCTACCTGCTGACCCACGATCCCGCCTACCTCGAGACCTACGAAGGCGCCGTCCAACGCATTCCGCCGCTTCTCGACACGTTGGGCGGAGGTCCGTCGCCACCGCCGTCGCAAGGCAGCATCGACGCCCTGCGGACGGCGGTGGACCGGAAGCTCGACGAGCTCGCGGCGGTCATCCGGCTGGCGAAGGAGGGGCGTTTCGAAGACGCGCTCGATATCCTTCGAGGGGGCCAGGGACGCCACCTCATGGAAAACCTCCGCCAGGGTGTCGAGGCGATCGAACAGGGCAGCCGCGAACTCCTTGCCAAGCGGTTCGCGACCCTTCAGCGCGCGGCGAGGGATCAGCTCATCGGCAGCGCCGTGATTGTCAGTGCGCTGTTCTGCGTCCTGCTCGTTGCCGGGTTCCTGTTGCGGCGGGCCTTTGCATCGCTCCGGGACGCCGAGCGGCGCGCCGAGGCCAACGCCGAGCAACTGCGCATCAGCCTCGACAGCCTGAGCCAGGGCATCAGCGTGTTCGATGCCGAGCTTCGGCTGGTCAGCTGGAACCATTGCTTCGCCGAGCTCTTTTCGGTGCCCGAGCATCTGCTGCAGTCCGGAACGCCCTACATTGCCTTTGGCCGGCACAAGTGGACGGACGACGAAGGCGACTTCCTCGAAACGCCCGCGCAGCTCGCGGCAGCCCCCCCCGAGACGACCGGTCGAACCGCGCCCGTGGTGTATGAACGCACCCGCAGGGACGGCCGCACCTTCGAGCTGCGGCGGACGCCGCTTCCGCGGGGCGGCTTCGTCATCACGTACACGGACATCTCCGCGAGGCTGGCTTCGGAAATCAGGCTCAGGCAGGCGCTGCGGCTCGACGCCGTCGGTCGCCTGACCGGCGGCGTCGCCCATGATTTCAACAACCTGCTGACCGTGATCTTAGGAAATCTGGAGGCCCTGAGGCGCGATGCCGGGGATCCCGAGCAGGCCCGCAGCATCGAGATGGCGGCCGCCGCGGCGGAGCGCGGCGCCAGTCTGACCCGTCAACTCCTGGCATTCGCCCGCCGGCAGCCGCTTGAACCCCGTCCGCGCGACGTCAACCGGCTGATCGCCGACATGGACTCGTTCCTCAAGCACTCTCTCGGCGAACAGATCCGGGTAGAAACCGCTATCTCACCAGACATCTGGACGGTCCTCGCCGACGCCTCGCAACTGCAGGACGCCATCCTCAATCTGGCCCTCAACGGCCGCGATGCCATGGCCGACGGCGGCGTGCTGACCATTGAGGCGGCGAACGCGACGCTGGACGCCGACTACGCGAGGACCCATGCCGAGGTGCAGCCCGGCGCTTACGTGATGATCGCGGTGACCGATACCGGCGGCGGCATGTCTCCCGAGGTCATTGCCCAGGCGTTCGAGCCCTTTTTCACCACCAAGGGCCAGGACAAAGGATCGGGGCTCGGCCTGTCCCAGGTGTTCGGCTTCGTCAAGCAGTCCGGCGGCCACGTCAAGATTTACAGCGAGCTTGGAAGCGGGACGACGATCAAGCTCTACCTGCCGCGAACCACCGAGCCGGCGGTGGAGATGGCACGTGCGCCGGAGGAGATCGTCCAGGGCCATGAAACGGTGCTGGTCGTCGAGGACGACAGCGCCGTCCGCCACACCGCCGTCGCGATGCTGAGCGAACTGGGCTACAACTGCGTCGAGGCGCCCGATGCCCACCAGGCCCTCGCGTTCCTCGCCCGATCCGAGGATAAGGTGGATGTGTTGTTCACCGACGTGATCCTGCCGGGCGGCATGCTCGGGCGCGAGCTCGCCGCACGCGCCCAGGCGCTGAAGCCGGGCCTGTGCGTTCTCTTCACGTCGGGCTATACACAGAACGCAATCGTCCACAACGGCCGCCTCGACGCGGGCGTCCACTTCGTCAGCAAGCCTTACAAGAAGGCGGAGCTGGCGGCCAAATTGAGGCTGGTGCTCGGCGGCGGTTGCCAAGAACCAGCGCCGGCGGCGACCGATCCCGAACCGGCGAAGGGGCGGACGATCGTCGTCGTCGAGGACGAGCCGCTGGTGTTGTGGCTGGCTGCGGACCTGTGCAAGGACCTCGGGCATACGCCGATCGAGGCGAGGAGCGCGGCGGAAGCGCTTGCCGCCTTCGACGACGGCGGCGAGACTATCGATGCGATGATCACCGACCTGGGGCTGCCCGACCTGCGCGGCGACGCCCTTGCCCTGGAAGTGCGTCGGCGGCACCCCGCCCTGCCGATCGTCGTCGCCACCGGCCATGGCGCCGACAGCCTGGGCGCGCTGGCCAACCTCGAGGGCATCGCCTTCGTGTCCAAGCCTTACGACGGGGCGGCACTGCAAGCCGCGCTGGACAGCCTTTGCATCCGGAGTCCCCCGCCTCAGCCGTCGCCGAGCGAGGGCTCCTGACGGCAGCATGCCGGTAGCATGCCAGCCTCCGGCATTGCCGTTCGCCCGCCTGCCGCGCTAGCCTTCCGCCAAAGGCCGGTGAATCGGCCAGGAAGAGCGGGCCGGAGGAGATCGACCATGCCGGATCGGATTCGCATCCTGACGGCGGACATCACCACGCTGCCGATGGATGCCATCGTCAATGCCGCGAACGAAAGCCTGCTGGGCGGCGGCGGCGTTGACGGCGCCATCCATCGCGCCGCCGGGCCGGACCTGCTGGCGGAGTGCCGGCTGCTGGGCGGCTGTCCGACGGGCGAGGCGAAGATCACCAAGGGGTATCGCCTGCCCGCCCGCTTCGTCATCCACACCGTCGGGCCGGTGTGGCGCGGCGGCGGCTCGGGAGAGGACGGCCTGCTGGCCTCCTGCTACCGCCGCAGCCTGGAAGTGGCGCAGCGCCACGGCTGCACCAGCGTGGCGTTTCCGGCGGTCAGCACCGGCATCTTCGGCTTCCCCGCCGACCGGGCCGCCGCGATCGCGGTCCGCACGGTGAGCGCAGTCCTGCAGCAGCAGGAGCTTCCCGAAGTCGTGGTGTTCTGCTGCTTCAGCGACGCATCGGCGGACCACCACCGCGAAGCATTGGCCAGGTGGCGTTCGAGCTAACTCGGGGAAGCGTAGGGTGGCGTTGAGCGAAAGCGAAACCCACTAACAACCCCCATGGCGCAATCGGGGTTCGCAAGCAAGATGGTGGACTTCGCGGCGCTCAGTCCACCCTACGTGCTTCCTCGTCGTTGATCCGGGGAACGCCACCGAGCGGGTGGTGCTGGGCTTCGACGCCGGCGGAGCTGAGCTGACGACGGTCGCCCGCGGCTACCTGATGACCGAGGACGGCCTGCGCGCCCTCGGCTCAGGCCAGGTCGATGCCGGCAGCGGCAAGATGCCGGGCGGCGCCGTACCGCTGGGGGGCACCGCCATTACCGCCAACCCGATCGGCCTTGCCGTCGGAGGGGCGGCCAAGGCTTACGGCGAGCTCTCGGGATCGGAAACCGACGGCGCCGCCGAGCGCACCGCCCAGGAGATCGCCGACAAGATCCGCCTCACCGCCGAACGGCAGGGGTGGATCTAAAGGCTCCCGACTCCGCCTTCACAGCATGACAACGGCGGTGGCCCAGACGGCGAGGCCGGCGACGGTGCCCTGCACCAGGGTGCCGAGGGTCTGCAGCTTGTAGCCGGTCTCCGGGGTCATGTTGGAGAACTGGGTGACCACCCAGAAGAAGCTGTCGTTGGCGTGGCTGACCACCATCGCGCCGGCGCCGATGGCGACCACCACCAGCGCCTTGGCCGTCTCGCCGTCGAGGCCGAGCGGCGTCAGCAGCGGCGCCATCAGGCCGGCGGTGGTGATGATCGAGACGGTGGAGGAGCCCTGCGCCGTTTTGATGCCGGCGGCGATGACGAACGGCAGCAGGATGCCCAGCGGGGTGTGCGACAGCGAGTCGCCGACGACGGCGGCGATGCCGGAGTTCTGCAGCACCTTGCCGAAGGCGCCGCCGGCGCCGGTGATGATGATGATAATCGCGGCATCGAGGATCGCCTTGCCGACCAGCCCCTGGTCGGACAGCATCGAGCGCTCCAGCTTCTTCGGCAGCAGCAGGGCCAGGCCCACGCCGATCAGCAGCGCCACCACCGGCTGGCCGGCGAAGCCGAGCAGCTTGAAGACGATCCCCTCGCCCAGCGGCTTGGTCGGGAACTCGGCGATCGAGCGCAGCACGATCAGCAGGATGGGAACGAGGATCGGCATCAGCGACAGCAGCGCCGACGGGCTGTCCTGCATCGACGGCAGCGGCGGTGGCTCTTCGCCCGGCTTGTCCGGCGAGATCTGCACCTTCGAGGCGACGAGGACGGCGAACAGCCAGCCGGCGACGCAGGCGATGGCGGCAATGAGCAGCCCCCACATTATGACGAGGCCGATGTCGGCCTTGATGATGCCGGCGGCGGCGATCGGCCCCGGCGTCGGCGGCACCATGGTGTGGGTGGCGTAAAGGCCGAGCGACAGGGCGATGGCGCTGCCGGCGATGGTGATGCCGGCCCTGCGGCACAGGGCCTTGTTCAGCGGCGAGAGCAGGATGAAGCCGGAATCGCAGAACACCGGGATGGAGACGATGTAACCCATGATCGACATCGCTCCCGGCACGTTGTTGCGCCCGGTGAGCCGCAGCACGCTCTCGGCGAGGCGGTAGGCGCCGCCCGACTTCTCCAGGAAAGCGCCGATGATGGCGCCGGCGAGAATGACGATGCCGATGTAGCCGATGGTCCCGCCGAAGCCGTCGTTGACCGACTTGACCACGTCGGCGAGCGGCATGCCGGCGAGGATGCCGAAGCCGAAGGCGGTGATCAGCAGCGCCAGGAACGGGTGCAGCTTGAAGCGCGCGGTGGCGATGATGATGAAGGCGATGGCGAGGACCAGGAGGATGAGCAGATACATCGGACGGCCGCCCTAATCTTCAGCGTTGCTTGCCCGGCGTTGCGCGATCGAAAAGGAACGCCGGCGCAGCCGGTTTCCATGGTCATGCCATGATGTGGTCCGCCGGATCAACACCTGCTGCGAATGACCCGCACAAGCGCGCGTGCCGACGCGCCTTTGCCCGCTGCGGCGGGATCAGTCGCCCCCTTGCGGACCCCATCAGCCGTCCCTTTCGGGACAATGGATCAGGCACGGTCGGCCGGGTCGCTTGCGGTCCTTGGCCGGGCAACGTGCACATTGCTCGCGCCGTTCTCGCTCAGAACCTCCCGCGCGCGGCGCTCTTGCGAATCGTCCGCCGCCCGCACCCACAGGATGACGCTGCCGGCGGCCAGCGACCGGGCAAAGTCGTCCGTATGCGGCTTGGCGGTCATCTCCTCCAGCACGTCCTTCAGGGCGACACCGCCCACCGCGGCGCCAATGACGGCGGCGATGCTCGCCGCCAGCGGTCCGCCGGCGAGGAAAATGGCGCCTGAAGCAACGAGCGGTCCTTCGTACTTGATCTCGCCGACCATCGCCAACAGGGCTTCGCGCCACTGCTTTGCGGGCCGTCCCGCCGCGTCGAGAGATTCATGCGAGGCGAGCACGCTGAGGTCGGCGCGGTCGAACCCCGCCTCCAGCAACGCCGCCACCGCGCGCTCGAAGCTCTCCCGATCCGCGAACAGGCCGACCACCTCGGTCGGCGTTTCCTTGGCATTGTCCGGCATCAGTAATCCTCGATGTTTTTTGCATTCTGCCGCAGATCGGACAGCGACGCCCGGCCTTTCTGCCGGCGCGGCGCGGCTGTAGTCTGCCTGTGTTCACCGCAAGAGCGCGTCTCAGCCCCGTGCCCGATAATCAGACTGGTCCCCAGCCCGCTTCCGCGCCGACTGCCGATTGCGGCACGGCGGCCGCCACCCCGCTGATGGCGCAATACCTGGAGATCAGGCAGCAGCATCCCGACTGCCTGCTGTTCTATCGCATGGGGGACTTTTACGAGCTGTTTTTCGACGACGCGGTCAAGGCGGCGGCCGCCCTCGACATCGCGCTGACGCGGCGCGGCCGGCACGAGGGCAAGGATATCCCGATGGCCGGCGTGCCGGTGCACAGCCACGAAGGCTACGTCGCGCGCCTGATTCGCGGCGGCTTCAAGGTCGCCGTCTGCGAGCAGACCGAGGATCCGGCCGAGGCGAAGCGCCGCGGCAGCAAGATCGTCGCCCGCGCGGTGGTCCGGGTGATCACCTCCGGCACGCTGGTGGAGGACGGACTGCTCGACGCCCGCCAGCCCAACTTCCTGGCGGCGCTGGCGCAGTGCCAGGGCGGCCTCGGCCTTGCCTGGATCGATATCTCTATCGGCGACCTGATGGCCCAGCCGGTGCCTCCGGGCGAACTGCCCGCCGTGCTGGCCCGGCTGGAGCCGGGCGAGCTTCTGGTTCCCGAGCCGCTGGCAGCCAGCGCCGGCCTCGCAGATTGGCGGGAGCGGCTCACGCCGCTGCCTTCCAGCCGGTTTGGCGAGGACGCCGGCCGGCGGCGGCTTCATGCGTTGTTCGGGGTGGCGGCCCTCGACGGCTTCGGGGCGTTCTCCACCGCCGAAGTGGCTGCCCTCGGGGCGCTGGTCGAGTACGTCGAACTCACGCAGAAGGGCCGGCTGCCGCGCATCGCGCCCCCTCGCCGGCAGGCCGACGGCGTGGCGATGCACATCGACGCGGCGACCCGCCGTAACCTTGAGCTGACCCGGACTATCGCCGGCGAGCGCAGCGGCAGCCTGCTTTCCGTCGTCGACCGCACCCTGACCTGCGGCGGCGCCCGCCTGCTGCTGGCGCGGCTGACCGCGCCGCTGACCGACGCCGACCGGATCGAGCGTCGGCTGGATCGGGTGAGCGTGTTCGCGGGCGACGAGCCGCTGCGCAGCCAGACCCGCGCGCTCCTTCGCCGCTGCCCGGACCTGGAACGCGCGCTGGGCCGGCTCTCACTCGGCCGCGGCGGCCCGCGCGACCTGGCGGCGGTGCGCGACGCCCTGGCCGTCGCCGCCGAGCTGCGGGAGCTGATCGATCGTGCCGGGCTCGGCGCTGCCCCTCCCGGTCTCGCCGGGCTCGGCGCGCTGCTGGAGGAGGACGGGGAGATCGTCCGGCTGCTGACCACGGCACTGGCGCCGGAGCTGCCGCTCAGCAGCCGCGACGGCGGCTTCATCGCATCTGGCTTCCGCCGGGAACTCGACGAGCTCAGGCGGCTGCGCGACGACGGCCGCGGGCTGATCGCCGAGCTGGAGGCGCGCTACGTCCGGGAAACCGGCATCCCGCCGCTGAAGGTCCGCCACAACACCATGCTCGGCTACTACGTGGAGGTGCCGGCGAAGCACGCCGAGAAGCTGCCGGCCGGTCCCGCCTCGGTGTTCATCTTGCGGCAATCGATGGTGGGCGCGCAGCGCTACGCCACGGTCGAGCTTGCCGAGATGGAAAGCCGCATCGCGCGCGCCGCCGACCAGATGCTGGCGCTGGAGCTCGCGATCTTCGACGAACTCGCGGCCGCCGTGCTGTCCCGCGCCGACCGGCTGGCGACGATCGCGGCGGCGCAGGCCGCGCTCGACGTGGCCGCGGCGCTGGCCGACGTCGCCGTCGCCTGCCGCTGGACCCGGCCCGTTCTCGACGACGGCCTGGGCTTCGAAATACGCTCCGGCCGCCACCCGGTGGTGGAGGCGGCGATCGTGGCCTCCGGCGACGCCGCCTTCGTCGCCAACGATCTCGATCTCGACGCTGATCGCCGCATCTGGCTGATGACCGGCCCCAACATGGCGGGCAAGAGCACGTTCCTGCGCCAGAACGCCATGATCGCCGTGCTCGCCCAGAGCGGTTCGTTCGTACCCGCCGAGGCGGCCCGGATCGGCATCATCGACCGCCTGTTCTCCCGGGTCGGCGCCGCCGACGATCTCGCCCGCGGCCGGTCCACGTTCATGGTAGAGATGGTCGAAACCGCGGCGATCCTCAACCAGGCCGGTCCGCGCGCCTTTGTCATCCTGGACGAGATCGGGCGCGGCACCGCCACCTTCGACGGCCTGTCGCTGGCCTGGGCGGTGGTGGAGCACCTGGCCGGCGTCAACGGCTGCCGGGCGCTGTTCGCCACCCACTATCATGAGCTGACGGCGCTGGCGGCGAAGCTGCCGGCGCTTTCCTGCCAGACGATGCGGGTGAAGGAATGGCGCGGCGACGTGATCTTCCTGCACGAGGTGGTTCCCGGCGCCGCCGACCGCTCCTACGGCATCCACGTGGCAAAGCTCGCTGGCCTGCCGGATGCCGCCATCGAGCGGGCCGAGCAGGTGCTGCAGATGCTGGAGACGGGCGAGCAGTCCTCCGCGGTCACCCGCCTGGCGGACGACCTGCCGTTGTTCGCGGCAGTCGCGCGCCGGCCCCGGCCGAAACCCTCGGCGGTGGAGGAGCGGCTGCGAGCGATCGACCCGGACAGGCTCACACCGCGCGAGGCGCTTGAGTTGCTCTATGCATTGCGCGCGCTGCTGCCGGTGGAAATGACCTGACGCGTGTCGTCAGTGGATTGCTTCGCCTATGCTCGCAATGACGACCGGCCCCGCCCCGTCATCGCGAGCCGCCGTCAGGCGGCGTGGCGATCCACTGCTTGGTCTTCCGCAGCCTCGCCGTTAGTTTGTCTAAATGATGGTCATGGCCATAAAGGGAACCCCTGCGGTTTACATCATGGCACGCTTTACACCGGCGTCACCTCGGCTCTGGTCCAACGAGTCCATCAGCACAAGTCGTCGGCGACCGGGGGCTTTACGTCCCGGTACGGCTGTCGTTTGCTGGTCTACTTCGAAGTGCACGCGGACATGCCCGGTGCTATCGCGCGCGAGAAGCAAATCAAGGCAGGTTCACGTCGGAACAAGGTAGAGCTGATCGAGGGAAGCAATCCGGATTGGCGCGATCTTTACGAGGAAATCGTCTGAACCCCAATCAGTGGATTGCTTCGCCTGCGGCTCGCAATGACGACCGGATGGTGCGGGGTATCCGGGCGGATTCACTCCCCCGCGGCGGGGACGTGGCCGGGGGGAACGTCCGGAGCCGTGCCCCGCGGGGCGCCGCGGCCGCTCAGCCGTTCACTCAGGCCATCGAGATAGAGGTAGATCACCGGGGTGATGTAGAGGGTCAGCAGCTGCGACACCAGCAGGCCGCCGACGACGCACAGGCCGAGCGGCTGGCGCAGTTCCGAGCCGGCGCCCACGCCGATGGCGATCGGCAGGGTACCGGCGATGGCCGCCACCGTGGTCATGGTGATCGGCCGGAAGCGGAGCAGGCAGGCCTCGCGGATGGCGGTCAGCGCCGGTATATCGCCGCCCTCGCGTCGGGCGATGGCGAAGTCGATCATCATGATCGCGTTCTTTTTGACGATGCCGATCAGCATGACGATGCCGATGATGCCGATCACGTTCAGGTCGTGGCGGAACAGCATCAACGTCAGCAGCGCTCCCAGCCCGGCCGAGGGCAGCCCGGAGAGGATGGTGAGCGGGTGGATGAAGCTCTCGTAAAGAACGCCCAGCAGGATATAGATGGTGATCAGGGCGGCGAGGATCAGCACGAGCTGGTTGCCGAGCGAGGCCTGGTAAACCTGGGCCGTGCCGGAAAAGCCGGTCAGGATCGTCGCCGGCAGGCCCAGCTCGCGCTCGGCCTGCTGGGCCTGGGCCACCGCCTCGCCCAGCGCTACCCCTGGCGGCAGGTTGAAGGCGATGGTCACCGACGGAAGCTGCCCCTCGTGCGAGATGCTGAGCGGAGCGGCTTGCAGCCGGATCCTCGCGATCGCATCCAGCGGCACCAGGGCGTCGCCCGCGCCGCGCACGTAAAGCCGGGAAAGCGCGGACGGATCCTGCTTGAACTCGCGGGCCGCCTCGAGGATCACCTGGTAGTCGTTCGAGGGCGTGTAGATGGTCGAGACCTGGCGGGACCCGAAGGCGCTGTAGAGCGTCGAGCGGACGTCCTCGACGCTGACGCCCAGCCGGGCGGCCGCGTCCCGGTCGATGTCGACCGCGGCCTCCCGGCTGCCGAGCTGCAGGTCGGTGCTCACGTCCTGAAACGCCGGCAGCCCGCGCAGCTTGGCTTCCAGCTTCGGCGCCCACTCGAACAGCTCTTGCTGATCGACCCCCTGAAGCGAGTACTGGTACTGCCCTTTCGCCGGCCGGCCGCCGATCTGGATGTTCTGAATCAACTGGATATAGGCATTGATGCCGGGCACCGCGGCCAGCTTGCGGCGGAGCTCCTGCTGGATCGCTTTGGCCGATGGCCGCTGGTCGCGCGGTGCAAGCTGGACGAAGATCCGCCCGTTGTTCATCGCCGAGGCGGATCCGGCGATGCCGATGATCGAATTGGCGAGCACCACGTACGGATTGGCCCGGACGACTTCGGCGACGAGCTTCTGGCGTTCCGCCATCGCCGCGAACGAGATGTCCTGCGGCGCTTCAGTGGCAATATAGAGCAGGCCGGTATCCTCATCGGGGAAAAACCCCTTCGGAACGGCCATGAACGCCCACACCGTGCCGGCGACGGTGGCAAGCGTGACCACCAGCATCAGCGGCCGTCGCGCCAGCACCCAGTCGAGTGTCCGGCGATAGAGGGCCAGCAGCCGGTCGAACGCGGCCTCGGTGACGCGATGGAAACGTCCCTGCGGCTCAGGGCTGTGGGCCCGCAACAGCCGCGCCGACAGCATCGGTGTCAGCGTCAGTGAGACGAAGCCAGAGATCAAAATGGCGAGGCTGATGGTGACGGCGAACTCATTGAACAGCCGGCCGACCACGCCCCCCATGAACAGCACCGGGATGAACACCGCGACCAGCGACAGCGTGATCGACAGGATGGTGAAGCCGATCTCGCGCGAGCCTTTCAGCGCCGCCTCGAACGGCCGCATCCCGTCCTCGATGTGACGGACGATGTTCTCCAGCATGACGATGGCGTCATCGACGACGAAGCCGACGGACAGCGTCAGCGCCAGCAGCGTCAGGTTGTTGATCGAGAAGCCGCACAGGTACATGCCGGCAAAAGTGCCGACCACCGAGATCGGCAGCGCCGCAGCCGGGATCAGCGTCGCCCGCAGGTTGCGCAGGAACAGGAAGATCACCAGGACCACCAGCGCCATCGTCAGCATCAGGGTGAATTGCACCTCCGCCACCGAGGCGCGGATCGACAGCGAGCGGTCGATCAGCACGTCGATGCCGATGGAGGGGGGCAACTGGGCGCGGAACGTGGGCAGCAGCGCCTTCACCGCGTCGGTCACCTGCACGGTGTTGGCATCCGGCTGGCGCTGGACGGCGAGGATGATCGAGCGGTGGCCGTTCAGCCAGCTCGCCACCTTGTCGTTCTCCACCGAGTCCTCGACGGTGGCGACGTCGGATAGCCGTACCGGCGCGCCGTTGCGCCAGGCGACGATCAGCGGCTTGTACAGCTCGGCGCGCGCCAGCGGCCCCGACGCGTCGAGGACGAAGCTCTGCGTCGGTCCGTCGAGGGTCCCCAGCGGGCTGTTGGAATTGGCCCGGGCCAGCGCTTCGCGGACCTCGTTAACGGCGATTCCTTTCGCCGCCAGCGCGTCGGGATTGAAGCGGACGCGGACGGCGAACTTCTGCGATCCCCAGATCGACACCTGCGCCACCCCGGACAGGATCGACAGGCGTGGCGCGAGGTAGGTGTCGGCATAGTCGTTCACCTGCCACAGCGGCAGCGTCGCCGACGACAGCGCCAACAGGATCACCGGCTGATCGGCGGGGTTGACCTTGCGGAAGCTGGGCGGATCAACGATCTCGTTCGGCAGCCGGCGGGCGGCCACCGACAGCGCCGACTGCACATCCAGCGCGGCGCCGTCGATGGCGCGATCCAGATCGAACTGCAGGGTGATCGAGGTGGTGCCCTGGCCGCTGGTCGAGGTGATCGAGGTGATGCCGGAGATGGTCGAGAATTGCCGCTCCAGCACCGTTGCGACCGAGGCGGCCATCGTCTCCGGGCTGGCACCGGGCAGGGTCGCCGTCACCTGGATGGTGGGGAAGTCCACCGACGGCAGGGCGGCTACCGGCAGCGTCCGGTAGCCGAAAACCCCGAGGATCAGCGTCGCCAGCATCAGCAGCGTCGTCATCACCGGCCGGCGGATGCACAGCTCGGGGAGGCCCACCGCTTTAAGCGCCTCCGTCGCGGGCCGACGTCCTGGCCGGTGCGTCCTCGACGCTGACCGGAGAACCCGGCGCCAGGCGCAGCTGGTTGTCGGTGACCACCCGGTCGCCCTTGGCGAGGCCCTGGGTCACGAAGCTGGTTCCATCGACGCTGCGGGCGATGGTGACCGGCCGCGCTTCCACCGTCCGCTCCGGGCCGACGACGAACACGAACGTTCCGGCCTGGCCGATCTGGACCGCGGCCTGCGGCACCGCCAGCACATCGGCAACCGTCTCGACCAGCAGCGAGACATCGACGAACTGCCCCGGCCACAGCGCCTCGTCGCGGTTCGCCAGCGTCGCCTTCAGGGTAATGGTGCCGGTCGCCTGATCGACCGCGTTGTCGATGAAGCTGAGCGCACCCTCGGTGGTCACCGGCTTGGTGCCGCGGACGGTGACGCTCACCGATAGCGGCTGTCTGGCCTGGGCGGCGCGGATCGCGGCAAGCTCGGTCTGCGGCACGGCGAAGCTGACCGAAATCGGCCGGGTCTGGTTGATCGTCACCAGCGCCGAGTCGTTCGCCTTGACGTTCGAGCCCAGCTTGAACTGCTGCGCGCCGGTGCGTCCCTCGATCGGCGCGCGCACCACCGTGTAGTCGAGCAGCGTGCGCAGGTTGCGGATTTGCGCCTCGTTGGCCGCCACCGCCGCCTTCAGCGCCTCGTGCGCCGCCCGCGCCGTATCCAGCGTCGCTTTTGCCGCGAAGCCGCGCTCGGCCAGCGCCTCGTTGCGCGACAGGATGCGTTCGGCGTCGGCGAGCTGCGCCTGATCGTGCAGCAGGTTGGCCTCCGCCTGCGCCAGCTGGGCGCGGGCGACGCGATCGTCGAGGCGAAACAGCTCCTGGCCGGCCTTGACGAAATCGCCCTCGGTGAAGCCGACGCCGACGATCAGGCCATCGATGCGCGATTTCACCGTCACCGTCGCCAGCGGCTCGACCGTGCCGATCACGTCGACGCGCACCGGCATCGCCCGGGTTTCGGCAACGGCGGTGCGCACCGGAACCGGCCGTGCGGCGCTTTCCGAGGCGGCGGCGCCGGCGCCTGGGTCTTTGGCCCGCTCGTGGAACACGGCATACCAGCCGCCAACGCCCAGCAGCGCCACGCAGCAGACGGCAGCGACCAGCCGCCACGGGCCGCGGCGGCGCGATCGGACGCTCGCCGCTCGCTCCGGCGGCGCATCAAACCCCACAGGTTTCAGGCCATCCACTCAGCGGATTCCGACGCCAGTTTTCAATGCCGATGGGCCGCTCGCGCGGCGATCGGCGCGCATCGCCGCGAACGTTCAGCGACGAGCATACTCCCGAAACGTGGTCGGCGGCGAGACTTCCCACAAGGGCCGAAGGGACAAGCCCGCGTGAGCCGGCCGGGAGGGCACCGTCCGTAATCCGCTGGATGAGGTGACGAATGCCGTGACAAAGTTTATTATAAACCAGTCAATAGACCAGAACATATGATGCAAATGAAAGAGATCGGCGCATTTGAGGCCAAGACCAGACTCGGCCAGTTGCTCGACCGGGTCGAGGCCGGCGAGGAAATCGTCATCACCCGCCGCGGCAAGGTCGTCGCGCGCTTGGTGCCGCCCGGTCCGGCCTTCGACCGCGAGCGAGGCCGCGAGGCTGCCCGGCGCATCCGCGAGATGCGCAAGGGCGTCACGCTCGGGGGTCTGCGGATCAAGGACCTGGTTAGCGAAGGCCGCTTATGAGCCGGAGACCAAAGGCCATAGGTGTCCTCACATGATGACCGAGTCTAAGCCGAAGCGATTCGTGGTTGATGACCAGAAACTGCCGACCGATTTCCCTACCCATAAGCATGCACCTGAATTCTGGGAAGCACTGAGCCGTACGGTCGCCACGTTTGGGTTTCTAGAAGAGGTGCTAGGAAAGGCCATTTTCGCATTCACGGCTACCCGGCACATATCTTCCGAAGAGTCAGAAGAAGAGTTCAAGAAATGGCTGCCCACCCTGGAGAGGGCATTGACTGACCCCCTTAGTAGCCTCATCGATTCCTACGTCAGGGCGGTTCAAGCTAATACGGGCGCAACGATCACCAATCTCGATGACTTGGTGGATAATCTCCGCAAAGCGTCGACCATCCGGAATGTCCTGTGCCACGGTTCATGGAGGGCGCCCGATGAACGGGGGCGTTCTCTTCCTTTGTTTGTCAATAGAAAGAAGGAGCAGTTTCAAACGCTCATCGATGTTGCATTCTTAAGACAGGTACAGAAGCACGTGACTGAGCTAGTTTGTGCCGTCATGAATAGCGTGACGCACGTGGGCTGGCAGTTCCCAGGATCGAGTGGACCAGGACTCCCAATATGGCAGCGTCCGCACGGGGAGTGATCACACCCCGCGTAGCCCGGGTAACTTTGTAGGGCGGATTCGAAGCGAAGCGCAATCCGCCGCATGCGTGCCGGTTCTACGCATCCGGCAGGTCACGCTGCGCTTTAGACCTGCCCTACTTCGGTCTCAATGCGCAGTACAACGGACGTGGACGCGACCTACCTCAAAACGGTCGCTCCTGGTAAACCGCCCCCCCCTCAATACAAATGTTGGCCGCCGGTGACCCAGAGTTCGCTGCCGGTGACGTAGCCGGAGTCCGGGGAGCAGAGGTAGAAGATGGCGTTGGCGACGTCGGCCGGCGAGCCCATGCGTTCCAGCGGGATGCGCGGGATCAGCACCTCGTATTCCGGCTGGATCATCGCCGTCTCGATCTCGCCCGGAGCCACGGCGTTGACCCGGATGTCCAGCGCCGCGCACTCGTGCGCCAGTTCGCGGGTCAGCGCCGACAGCGCCGCCTTGGAGATGGAATAGGCCGAGCCGGCGAACGGGTGGACGGCGTGGCCGGCGATCGAGGTGACGTTGACCACGGCGCCGCGGCCGCGATGCAGTGCCGCCGCGAGCCCGCGCACCAGCCGCAGCGGCGCGAAAAAATTGATCTCGAAGACGTCGTGCCAGGCGTCGAGGTCGCCGTTCAGACAGCCCAGTCGCTCTTTGTAGGGGGTTTTCGGCGACATCCCGGCGTTGTTGACCAGGGCGTGCAGCGGCTGGCCTTCGAGCACCCGGTTCACCTCGCCGACAAAGTGCGCGATGCTGGCGGCATCGCCCAGGTCGGTGGGGATGTGGCAGGTCCACAGCGGATCGCGCAGGCATTCGGCGGGAACATCGTCGCGCGAGCAGGTCAGGATGCGCCAGCCCCGCTCCAGGAACACCTTCGCGGTGGCATGGCCGATGCCGCGGCTGGCGCCCGTCACCACCACCGTTCGCCGCTCGTCGGCGGTGTTCATGCGATGGCCCCGGCGAGGGGCCGCGCAAGCCGATCGGGTCTCATCCGGGCGGCCGCGCTCAGTGCGCCAGCAGCAGCGGCAGCTTCGCCTTCTCCAGCATGTGCCGGGTGACGCCGCCCAGGATCATCTCGCGCAGGCGGCTGTGCGAATAGCCGCCCATCACCAGCAGGTCAGCGCCGTCGGCAGCGGCCAGCAGGGCCTCCGCAACACCGGGCGTGGGCTTCACCACACGGGGGCGGGCCGCAATGCCATGCCACGCGAGGTAGTCCGCGACGCCTCCCAGGTCGTCGGTGTCGTCTTCGGAGTCGCGCGCCATGACCACCGTGAGATCCTCGGCCCGGGCAAGAAACGGCAGCGCCGCCGCCACCACCCGCGACGCCTGGGCGCTTCCGTCCCAGGCGACGACCACCCGCGACGCCCCGAGGGTGTCACCCTGTTGTGCCGCCACCAGCACCGGACGCCCGGTCTCGAACAGCGCGGTGGTGAAGGTGGTGGGAGCGCCGACCGCGCTCGTCTCCTCCGGCCGGGCGACGACGATCAGATCGGCGAGCCGCCCGGCCCGGGTGATCGCAGTGTCATCCCGCGCCGCCACGTCCAGCCACTCGGCCGAGGCAGCGGCAGCGCCGGCATCCGGGGCCGGGGGTGACGAGACCGCCGGCAGTCCGGCCTCCTGCAGCAGCGCCTGATAGGTCTTGCGGGCGGCAGCGGAACGGGCAGTACTCTCCCGTTCCGTCAGCTCGACCAGCTCCTGAACCAGCGCCGCCGACATCCCCTCGCCGACGAAGGGCAACGCATCTGCAGGCGGGATTCGCACGTGCACGGCGGCGACGTGGGCATCGAACATGCGGGCAACACTGAACGCCGCGCTCAGCGTGGCGCGATCGTGCTCCGAGCCGTCCATCGGCACCAGAATTTTGCGAATGCTCATCGTCGTTCTCCCCGACCTCGCTGGCCGATCATGCGCGTCGCCGGCAGTCATGCAAAGGCCCTAGTCACTCTCCGGGATTTCGAGCCCGAGAATGACCGCCGCCGCGCCAAGGGTGTTCGACCCCGCTCCGGAGGAATCGAGCCGCAGCCAGTCGATCGGCCCCAGATCAAACGAAAGCTGGAGCCGCACCACCTCGGGCGTCGCATCGGACACATTGTGGACGCGGCTGCTGACCCTTTGTTCCAGCAGCGGCGGCGCCGCATCGAGCCACAGTCCCTGAAACGGGACACCGGCATCGGCGGCAAGGGAGGCGATCGCCTGCCGCTCCTCCGCACGGGCGAAGACGGCATCGGCGATCACCGTCTGCCCGGCCGCCAGTGCCGCCCGCGCTTCGGCATAGATGGCCTCATAGGTGCGCCGGCTGGCCGCCTCGCTGTAATCGCGCGGAGCCAGCCGCGTTTCCGGATCGACGCCCGCCAGCCGCTTGCGGGTGGTATCGGTGCGGACCACCCGCGCCCCTGGCGGCGGCAGGAAGAAGGGCGCCAGCTCTCGTGCCAGCCGCGACTTGCCGGAACCCGACAGTCCGCCGACGGCGACCAGGCGCGGTGGCCGGGGTTGCAGGAAGCGCAGCGAAAGGTCGAGATAGCGGGAGGCCGCCGCGGCCAGGGCCCTCGCCTGCTCCGGGTTCGAATGCGTCTTCGCCGCCGCCGCATCGATGTGGCTGCGGATCGAAGCCCGGATCGACAGGAACAGAGGCAGCGCGGCGAGCCCGCCCGGATCTCCGGTCACGTCGAGATAGCGATTGAGAAGAATGCTGCCGAGCCTGCCCAGGTCGCGAAACTGCAGGTCCATCACCACGAAGGCAAGATCGTAAAGGACGTCGATCTCGGCCAGGGCGGGGTCGAACTCGATGGCATCGAACAGCACCGCGCGGCCGTCGCGGGCAATGATGTTGCGCAGGTGAAGGTCGCCGTGGCAATGCCGGACGAAGCCTTCGTCCCGGCGCCGATCGAGCAGCGGCGCCACCGCCGCCAAGGCCTGTCGCGACGCGGCGCCGACCGCTTCCACCTGATCGCGCGCCAGGACCGACGGATCGGACTCGGCGAACGAGCGATCGTTGCTGTCGAGAATCCGGGCCATTGCAGCGGCCCCTCCCCCCGTCGGCCGCCGTTCGGCCTCGGCATGGAAGCGGGCGATACTGTCCGCCAGGTTCTCGACGGCAAAGCGGTCGAGGCGGCCGGCGTCGGCGAGACGGTCGAACACCGCATCCTCTGGGAATCGCTGCATCTCGATCAGCCAGTCCACCGGCTCGCCGTCGCCGCCAACGGCGAAACTCCCGTCCGGCTGCCGGATCACGGGCAGGACCCGGCCGTAGAGATCCGCCGCCGTGCGCCGGTTGATCGCCAGCTCGGCTTCGCAGAACCGGCGACGAAGATGGGCCGTGCCGTAATCGAGGTAGGGGTAGCGGACCGCCCGCTTCAGCTTGTAGGCCTTCTCTCCGGCGAGGAAGATGACCGAGGCATGGGTTTCGCGCCGCTCGACGGCGCGGACGCCCGGCCCCCAGGTTTCGGCGCGGGACAAGAACGCGATGACGGGGCTCTGGTCCTCAACGATCATTCGCTTCTTCCTGGCATCGGCCTTCCCCTGGCAATCCGGTCACTCGAACGCCGGCCGGCGCTCAGCGACGCCATACGGGTCCTCGTGGATGAGCACTTCCGCATCCGGAAACTCCCGCTCGATTTGTTTCATGACCGAATCCGCGATGAGGTGAGCGTCGATCAGCGTCAGATTCCCGTCCATTTCCAGGTGGAACTGGATGAAGGTTTGGGTGCCGGACGAGCGCGTGCGCAGGTCGTGAATGCTGATCACGGACGGATGCGCCAATGCAATCGTTCGAATGCGCTCCCGATCGTCCTCGGCAAGCTCGCGGTCCATCAGCAGATTGAAGCTGCCGTGGAAAATGCCCCAGGCACTCCACAGGATGTAGAGGGCAACGAGCCCGGCGAACAGCGGATCGGCCAGGTGCCAGCCCAGCCTGCTCGAGACGATGATCGCCAGGATCACGCCGAGGTTGACCATCAGGTCGGACGTGTAGTGCAGCGCGTCGGCACCGACCGCAACGGACGCGGTCTCCCGGATCACCCACCGCTGGTAGACGACCAGGCCGAAGGTCACGACGATCGACAGGATCATCACCGCGACGCCGATCATCTCATTGGCGACAGGGACCGGGCGCATCAGCCGATCGACCGCCTGAACCAGCACGAAGACCGCCGAACCGGCGACAAAAGCCGCCTGGCCGAGGCCGGCGAGCGGCTCGGCCTTGCCGTGCCCGAAGCGATGCTCCCGGTCGGCGGGCGTGCCGGCGTGGCGGATGGCCACCAGATTGACCAGCGAGGCGGCAAAATCCAGCAGCGAGTCGACCAGGGTGGACAGCAGGCTGACCGAGTTCGTCGCGACGTAGGCACCGGCCTTGGCGGCGATCAGGCCGATGGCGACGCCGACCGAGGCGCGCGCCGCCCACATCTTCAGCCGCTGCGTCCGCGCCAGCGGCCCGGCCGGGTCACCCGCGGCGTCGGCGGCCGCGTCGTTCACGGGTAAAGTTCCCCGGTGGTCCAGCCGTTGTCGGCGCGCACGAAGACAAAGCGCATGTGCAACCGGAAGGGGCGGTCTTCCCAGAACTCGATGCGGCCCGGGACCACCCGGTAGCCGGACCAGTGGGAGGGCCGCGGAACCGGACCAAGAGCGAAGCGGGCGGTGTATCTGCCGACGCGCGCTTCGAGTTCGAAGCGGCCGGCCAGCGGTTGCGACTGCTTCGAGGCCCAGGCACCGAGCTGGCTGATCCGGGCCCTGGTGGCGAAGTAGGCGTCGGCCTCGGCGTCGGTTACCCGCTCCACCGGCCCCTCGATCCGCACCTGCCGGCGCAGCGATTTCCAGTGAAAGCACAGCGCCGCCTGTGGTCGCGCGTCGAGTTCAGCCGCCTTCCGGCTGCCGAGGTTGGTATAAAAGGAGAAGCCGCGCTCATCCACCCCCTTGAGCAGAACCATCCGGGCGGACGGCGCCCCGTCCGGCCCGACGGTGGCCAGCGTCATCGCGTTCGGATCGTTCGGCTCACTCTGGCCGGCCTCGGCCAGCCAGGCTTGGAACAGGGCGAGCGGGTCGGTGTCGCGGTCGATATGCATCTCTTGCCGCCGAGAAGGGGACCAGCACCTGCGCGGGTCGCCGAAATCTAGCAGCTTAACTGAAGCTTGGCCCCGGCCATTTACGAAGGACGAGGCTGGCGCGGCCTTTCGTCGCGCGCCACCTCGGACATCGCCGCAGGATGCTGGGCGCCGTACCCCGACTCAGAACAGGCGGCCGCCATTGGGAACAGCGTGGTCGGGCGTGATCAGGACGACCTCGCCCTCGGCGTCCGGAAAGCCGAGCACGAGGACGTCCGAGGTAACCTTGCCGATCTGGCGGGGCGGAAAATTGACGACGGCGGCCACCTGCCGCCCGACCAGGTCGTCCGGCACGTAGTGGCGGGTGATTTGCGCCGAGCTTTTCTTTTCGCCCAGGTCGGGCCCGAAATCGATCCACAGCGTCAGTGCCGGCCGGCGCGCCGAAGCATTCGGTTCGGCGCGGACGATGGTGCCGACCCGGATATCGACGCGGTGGAAGTCGGCGATGCCGATGGTCTCGCTGATGGCAGCCATCCCGGCAAAAAGCCGCAAAAAAAAGGCCGCCCAAACGGACGGCCGTAAGCTCAGGTCGATCGAAGCGGAGGCTTCAGGCGGCCGGCTGCTTCATCTTCAACGCCACGTCCTTCAGTTCGTCGAGGCTGGCGGAGATGCGGGAATTGATGGTGCTGGTGGCTTCCTGGTTGGATTTGGTCACCATCTCGGCGAGGTCGCGCATGTTGCCCAGCGCACGCTCGAAGGCATCCTTGGTCAGCTCAGCCTGCTTCGCTGCGACGTCCGCGGGGGAGCCGGCCTTCGACAGGGCATCGACGGCCTTGGAGGCCTCGTTCATCGTCTCCTGCAGGATCTCGGCCTGCCGCTTTACGACCGACTGCAGCCCTTCGATGGCCGTGCGGTTCGCACTCGTCAGCGCTTCCAGGTTCTTCTTCTGGCTGGCGACGACGGCGTCCACGTCAACGCCCGGGAGCTTGTACTGCTTCAGCATGTTGGAAAGCTCGCCGACCATCTTGGTCGGATCGAAGTCCTTCATCAGCTTGCTGACGTCGAAGAAAGATTCGGGTCCAGTTGCCATTTTGAAACTCCTTGCCTCGCCGCCGGGCGGCGACGCACATGCATCCATTGACGGGAGGGAGTATTCCCCACCGGAAGGCCCTCGTCAACACTTTTTGTGCAGTGCACAAAAACCTGATGAGAAATGTGGGTATAGGCGTCTAGCCCACTGCGCAAACTCAATTTTACAACCTGGAAGCGAGATCTTCAGGGTCATCGCCCCTAAAATACCCGCGATAATTGGTATAGCCGAAAGCGAAATGCCGGGTTACCGCCGCTGCGATGCCGAATCGCTTCAGGCAGCCGGCGGTGCCGTCAGCTCGGATGATGCGCTGCGGCGAAACCGTCGGGAAAGGCGGGCAGCAGCCGGTCGGCGCGGCGAAGCGCCTTGTCCAGCGCCGCCATCGTCTGCGCCATGTCCGCAGTCTCGTCGTTGACCCAGACACGCAGCGCGTAGAGGTAGACCGCGCCGAGGACCTTGACACGAATCAGGCCGGGAACGCCGGTCATCGGCACGCCGGCCGTCTCGGCCATCCAGACGATCGAACGCGCCAGACGCGGCAGCAGGCTTGCCGCGGTGAGCGGATCGAATGGCAGCTCACGAAGAATCGTCACGATCGCCGCGCGCCGCCCCTGCAGGGCATCGAAGCGGCGCATGAACACCTCGAACAGCCGGTCTCTGGCCGTTTCCTCCGGATCGTCGGCCGGGCCATCGCGGAGCACAGCCTGATCCGTCGCCGCCAGCAGCCGGTGCAGCACCGCAGCCTTGTCCGGAAAAGCCCGGTAGCACTCGGCCAGCGACACCTCGGCCCGTCGCGCCACGTCCACCAGCGACAGCGCCTGCCAGCCACGCTCCCCGCTGATCGCCAGCGCCGCTTCGATCAGCCGATCGGCAACGGCTTCCTCGCCCGCCATGCTTTCATCCCTTCCTGCCTTGCGGAACGGTCGACGCGAACTGTATCAGCCGCCCACCGTCTCCTGTATCGTAAATGGGCGGCAACGACGGTGCCCGCGAGGGTCTCGACCGCGGCGAGGCTGATGGTGAATCGGTGGCCCACTGAAGACCAGAGTCCCTTGATCCATGAGGCGGCCCGGCAGCCGCTTCTTGCGCCGGCCGAGGAGGTCGAGCTCGCGCGCCGCGCCGAGGCGGGAGATCAGGAGGCGGTGCGCCGGCTGGTGGGAAGCCACCTGCGGCTGGTCGTCTCCGTCGCCAAGGGGTACCGGGGCTGGGGCTTGCCACTCAACGAACTGATCCAGCAGGGCGCCTATGGCCTCGTCCAGGCGGTGCGGAGGTTCGATCCGGAGCGCGGCGTCCGCCTGTCCACCTACGCCATGTGGTGGGTCCGTTCGGCCATTCAGGATCACGTCCTGCATTCCTGGTCGGTCGTCCGCCTGGGGACCAGCAACGCTCAGAAGATGCTGGCGCTCAGGCTGCGACGAATCGCCGACGATCTCGTCGGCGCCGAGACGGATCCGGCGGACGACCGCATCGCTCGGCTGGCGGAAAAATTCAATGCCACCGCGGCCGATGTGGTCCGCCTGGCTCGGCGGATGACCGGCCGGGACGGCTCTTTGGATGACCCGGCGCCGGGCGGGTTGGCCCCGATCGATCGGCTGGCCAGCGAGCAGGCCACGCCGGAGCAGGCGCTGGCTCGCGACACCGAGCGCCGCCTGATCTCCGATGCCCTGAGCGCCGCGCTGGCCAAGCTGACGCCTCGCGAGCGCCTTGTCATTCACAAGCGCTACCTCGATGACGCGAAGCAGACCTTCGATGCGATCGGACGGGAGCTGGGTGTCTCCAAGGATCGGGCCCGGCAACTGGAAGCGCGCGCGTTGGCCAAGCTTGCGGAGATGCTGCGCCCCGTCGTGGCCGGCCTCTCGCGCTGAGCGCTTTGCGTGCGGCTCAGCCGGCGAGCTTGCCCGCGCGCTTTGTGGCCGCGGCGACCGCCCGGGTCAGGATCGGCTGAAGTCCCCCCTCCGCCATCAGGATCGAGAGGGCCGCGGCGGTGGTGCCGCCGGGACTGGTGACATTGGCGCGAAGAACCTCGACGGCGAGCGGGGAGCGTGCCAGAAGCGCGCCGGCGCCGGCAACCGTTTCCCGGGCCAGTTGCGCCGCGGTCTCGCCGGGCAGGCCAACCTCCTCGCCGGCGCGCGCCAGACATTCGGTAAGCAGGAAAACATAGGCCGGGCCGCTGCCGGAAACGGCGGTGACAGCATCCATCAGGCTTTCGTCCTCGACCCAGAGGACGCTGCCGACACACGCCAGAAGGTCATTACAGCGCTGACGCTGCACGGCAGAGACGGGAGGGGTCGCGCAGGCGACGCTGATTCCCTGGCGGATCGAAGCCGGTGTGTTGGGCATCGCTCGGACGATCGCGGCATCGCCGCCCAGGCCGCGGTTCAGGGAAGACGTGGTCTTGCCGGCGGCGATGGACAGAACGGCAGCGCCCCGCCGGGCCAGGGGAGCGTACAAAGGAAGGATGGTGTCGATGACCTGGGGCTTGACGGCGAGGACAATGACCTCCGGCGCCATCGATCGGCCCAACGGCGAAAGGTCGGCAACCGTAAGAACGCCGCGCACCCGGACCTGCGCCGCGTTTGCCTCGGCGGGTTCGACCACGGCAATCGAGGATGCGGGTGTTCCCTGATCCAGCCAGCCATCCAGCAGCGCCAAGCCCATGTTGCCTCCTCCGACCAGCAGGATCGAAGGTGCCGCCGACTGCGACATGCGCGGATCAGGCCTCGCCGACCGTCTCGATCATCGCAGCCGCCAGCGCCTCGGAGGCTGATTTGCCACCCCACACCACATACTGGAAGGCCGGATAGAAGCGCTCGCAATCGATCAGGGCATTCTGGAGAAGGTCCTCCACCTGCTCGAAGCTGGGACCGCCGCTTCCGCGCAGCGGCAGCGCGTGGCGATAGGCCAGCAGACCCTCCTCCTGCCAGATGGCGAAGTGACCCATCCACATCTTATCGTTGATCAGCGCCAGCAATTCGTGGATCGGGGCGCGCCGTCCGGTCGGGACGCGCGTATCGAACGCCACAGTGAAGTGAACCGCGCCGACCGTCTCGTTCCAAGCGCAGAACACATTGTAATCACACCACTTGCCAGGAACCTGGATGGCCATTTCCTGGTCGTTGGGACGGTCGAACACCCAGTCGTTGGCGGCGACGATCTGTTCAATCACATCAAGCGGGCTGGCCTCTTCAATGTCCGACATGCGGATGACATTCATGACTGGCCTCTCCTCGCACGCTGGTCAGAGCTGAGTATCGGAAACAAGTCCACAGCGCATCCTCAGCATGCATACGATCGCGATATATTGGGTCCTGTCTGCGCGAAGCCACTAATAGTAGGGTGCCAGAACCCCGCGACCAACGCAAGCAACGTGTTAATTAAGAGCAACGCGGTGGTTGAGACAATCCATCCCCGATCAGTGATCAAGCCATGATCCGGAACGCGCTAAGCTCCTCCGGCTGGCACGGTGACGTTCTGCAGCGCCTGAAGCTTTTCTTCCAGCGCGGCAACGCGCCGCTCCAGGCGTTCCTGCTCTTCGCATGCGTTCGCCGCGACCGCCTTCGCCGCCTCGAATTCATCCCGGCGCACCAAGTCGAACTCGCCGACGAATCGCTCCACCTGCTGCCGGGCGAGCGCCTCGATCTCCTGCTTGACGCCCACAAGCGTCGACGCGGCACCGCTCGCGACCTTGGCGATGTCGTCGAAGAACCGGTTGCTGGTTTGCATCCACCTCATCCAGTTTTCTGGCGCGACCACGCGCACGATCATTTGGCTCATATATAAGGCGGCCAATCGCGACGATGCAATGATGCGCACAGATAGCACAAGTTTAGCCGCGCCAGCGAGGTTTTCGCCAGTCTTCTGCGGCAGAGGCCTAGCAGAGGCTGGTATCGGCCCGTTCGCCAGCTCTTGATGCGGTCGCGCTTCAGCAGGGCTCGCTAGCGATCGATCCGAAGCGTGCGATTGATGTGGCCGGAACGGCCCGGCGCGCTCGTCACCCGTAGCGGAACAGATCCCGGCCGTGCTGCCTGAGCCAGGCGCGCTTCGCTCCCACATCGTCGCAAAGCCGGTCCACCCCATCCCAGAATGCCGGGCCATGGCCGCGGTGCGACAGGTGCGCCAGTTCGTGGGCGACGACGTAGTCCAGCACGGCCGGCGGCGCCAGGATCAGCCGCCATGAGAACGAGAGGCGGCCGGTCGAGGAACAGGATCCCCAACGGGACCGGGTATCGCGCACGCTCACCGCGGTCGGCCGGCGCGGCAGCCGGCCGGCTCTTTCGGTGATCCGCAACAGGATGATCCTTCGGGCCTCCGCGCGCAGAAAGGCGCGGACCCGATGATCGACGGTCGCGGCGGGTCCGCCGACGCGAAGCTGCGCGCCGTCGATGGCGACGCTTCGAACCCCGAGGGGGACCGAAGTGATGACCAGCGGCCGGCCATTCACCGGGATCTCGGCGCCGTTCGCGAAGGGGATGCGCGCCGGCCGGTTGTCGAGGCGGGCGCGGATCCAGGGGGCGTGCGCTTGCGCCACCGCCAGGCCGTCTTGCAGGAGCACGTGCTGCGGCAGAACCAGGATCACGTTGTCCCCGTCTGCCGACAGGCGAAGCGAAATCCGCCGGGCGCGCGGCTGGCAGCGGACCTGCAGCTCGGTCTCAACGCCACCAAGATCGACGACCAAGCGTCGCGCGCCCGCGGCGGCCGATCGTCCGCGCAGAAGCTCGGCTATCACGGCACCGCGGCTGGCGAGAACCGGATCTGCTCCAGCTCTTCCTCCAGGGAGCGCGCCTGCTGGTCGCTGAGCGGCAGCAACGGCGGGCGCAGGTACCGCCAGCGGCGCTGCCCGGTATGGCCGGCCAGAATCTCCTTGAGTGCGGCGGAAAGAGGATAGGCGACGAACGCCCGGCGCACGGCATTGAGCCGGGTCTGCGCCGCCTGCGCCTCGGGCAGTTCGGATCGCCGCCACGCCGACCAGACCTCGCCCGCGATCGCGGCGGCGAGGTTGCTGACCCCGGTGATGCAGCCGGCGCCGCCGACGCTCAACAGCGGCAGGAGAAACTCGTCCGAACCTGTGAACACGCCGAAATCCGGGAAGCGGGCAACGTTGGCGGTCATGTTGGCGAGATCGCCGGAGCTGTCCTTCATGCCGGCGATGATCTCCGGATAGCGGGAGCGGAGCCGCTCGATCAGGTCCGGTCCGAAGGGAACGGCGGTCATCTGCGGGAAGTGATAGAGGTAGACCCGCATCCGCGCATCGCCGACCCGCTCGATTACCTCGCTGACCGCCGCGAACACGCCGTCCTCGCTGACCGCCTTGTAGTAGAACGGCGGCAGCAGCAAGACACCGGCGGTTCCGAGCTGGACCGCCCGGGCGCTCAGCCGCGCTGCGTCGGGAAGCGCGCAACTGCCGGTTCCGGGCAGGAGCACCTGCGCCGGGATGCCGTCTTCGACCAGCTTTTCCATCAGATGGAGCCGCTCCTCGACGGAAAGGGAGTTGGCCTCGCCGGTGGTTCCCAGGATCGACAGGCCGTCGCAGCCGTTGGCCAGAAGCCAGCGGCAGTGCAGCGCCAGCGCCGCCGAGTCGGGCGCGCCGTCCTCATCGAAGGGCGTGAGCACCGCGGCATAAACTCCGATCGGACGATCGAACGATTGTGTCTGCATGGGGGGCTTCGTATCCGCTGTCGGTTGCACCGTTATGTCGCCCGGTCAGGCGGGCCAGGTCACGATATGGTGCTCAAGCGGCCCGGCGCGCCACTCGGGAATGGCGCGGCCCCGCGCCGATGCGCCGACGCGGTGTACCAGATCGCGATCCCCGGAAACCAGATGATGCCACCAGGGCAGATCCTGCCCGTTCGCCAGCAGACGGTAGGCACAGCTCGACGGCAGCCAGTTGAAGCGGTGAATGTTCGTCGGACGAAGCTGCTCGCAGTTCGGCACGAAACGGCGCCGCTCGGCATAGCGGGTGCAGCGGCAGCGGCGGACGTCGAGAAGCCGGCAGGCGACCTCGGTGTAGTTGATCTCGCCGGTGTCCGCATCCTCCAGCTTTTCCAGGCAGCACTTGCCGCAGCCGTCGCACAACTGCTCCCATTCGTCCTGCGACAGCTCGTCGAGCCGCTTCGCCTTCCAGAAAGGGCGCTCGCCTTCGTCGCTCAACGGAGTTTATCCTCTTGCCGCGTCGAGATAATCATTGGCAAACCGGGGCGGGATTGCAACGGTGGGTGCAGTCCTAAATAGGGCTATGGCGTCCTAATCTGACAGCGCGGGTGTCCTTAATTAATCTGGAGAGTGTCTCAAGTAGAATAATAGGCTGTCCTAATTCACAATTTGGCCAATGCCTCTCGCACCGAGTCCAGAGGGAGCTGTTCTTCTGGATATTGAACTTTAATGTTGCCGTACTTCGCCTCAAAAATATTCAAAATAGCGTTAAGCGACACAATCAACGATTTCGTATGCGCTGGCGTTAAAACGATCGTGACTTTTTCCTGAACAGATGGAGGTTCTCCAGGAATCTCGTCCAAAAAACCAAATGATAAAGATATCTCAGTGGGAGTGATGCGAACTCTAGAGTGATTTGCAAATACAACCTGATGGTCAGGCCCGCGCCTTACTTTCGGCTCTACGGGAGAAGACGGGGATGCGTCTTCTGACATTTTATAAGCTCCTTAGATGGTAAGGCCAGGACTTGAGGTCATCTCACACAAGCGGCGCATTAACCGCTTGGATCGGCTTATTCGACCATTGGGAGCCAAAACCACGATCGCGCACGTGCCAGAGGTTGGTCGGCATGGGCGTCGGGAGAGTTATCTTGGCTGCAGGCACTCGGTTACTATCAACAATAGACGGGCTTCTAAGTTGCGCCGGATCAAAGCTTTCCGCAGCTAGTGCGTCGGGGGAGACATCTCTCGTTCGCTGCAAAAACTCTGGAAAATTCAGGAATTGGATGACGAGAGCAACATCGAAAGCCGACGCGATCTCGACCAGAGTCTGGACGCTCGGCTTACCGTAATCCGGATCTTCCAGACGAGAGACCACGCTCTGCGGTTTTTTAAGTACTTCTGCTAGCTTTTTTTGCGACCATCCCCGCAAGTCGCGCATTGCGCGAATTTGATATGAGATACCAGTACGCACATGCTCTTCGACATATGCCTCGCGGTACGACTTGCGGTTTAACTTTTCAATGAGCCTGTCAGTCAAACGCGCAATCATGTGCACGCCTCCTGTCACGTATCACCTCATCCCTTCGCTTTCGCGCAGTCTCGCAAACCCCGCGCGGAATAAATTTTCCTCCACGTTCTTCAGCTACTAACACTAATGTGAATTCCAACTTACCCGAGGTAAACCCTATTGGTCGGTATTGAACATTTTTCCACTCAAATCGAATTTCCCCAAAGTCGGCACACTCGCCACTGAGCGTATCGAAGTATGGTCTCACCCAAGCCTGTCTGGGCTGTTGTTGCAGATATCTTACCCGGGTATCGAACTTCGCCTTTAGCTTGTCCGGCTGGGCTCGGTACCACTCATCGATGACATCGACACCGGCCGGCGAGAGATAGCACCGGAAAGCCCACCGGACCGACATCACGATATCTCAAATTTGCTAATTCGGCAAGATAAGCCTGTTGCTGAGTTTTCGCAATTTTGCTATATCAAAGCCTTGACATAACGAAAAGCCCACCCCCACAGCCGCTTACATCAGCTATGAGAATGGATTTTTCAAATTGAGTCAAGCTTCTCCCGGTAGTTTAGCGGTCTAGAACGCGGAGCTTACACCCCCGATACACAGGGTCGGATCCCGTCCGGGAGACCACCAAACGGAGCTAGTCGCCGCGCCAACGGCGGCCGGCCCCTCGACCACAACCCAGGGACTGCCCCATAACCGTTCTCTCTCGTGACAAACAGATTGCCGTCGTTTCCGCTCTAACCGAAGGCTGTTCGATCCGCTCAACCGAGCGGCTTACTGGCGTCCACCGCGATACGATCGTACGACTTGGCGTCCGCCTCCTCCGCCCGCGGGCTCGGTGCTCCGGGTCAGGCAGTTGCAACCCCTTGCGCGACATCCTAGAAGCGCACCCGGAATGACGGACCCGCGCTGTGCGGGATCGCATGGCGGAGCGGCCATCCATGCCAGCCTTCCTCTCTCCACGCCGGTGCGCGCACGCGCTCGCCTGCTGCCTCATCGCCGTCTCGGCGGGCGCTGCGACGCTGCGGGCCGACGATGCGCTGACGCCGGCAACGACTTTGGCTTCGGACGCCGAGCTCGACAAGCGGCTGCAGTTCCTGGAAGAGCGGCTCGATGCCAGCCGCCTGCATGGGCAGATCTGGTACTGGAGCTGGATGGCGATCGACGCCGGATCGGCGGTCTGGCTCGGCGTCCAGGCCGGCCTGAACGACCATGAGGACGACGCCGTCAACAACGCCGTCAACGCCGGCCTGGGGGCGATCGGCGTCGCCGATCTGCTGCTGCGCCCGCTGGAGGCGCGGCACGGCGCAAACCCTATTCGAGGACTCCCGGATCAAAGCCGCGAGGAGAAGATCACCAAGGTTCGCGCTGCGGAACAGTTGCTGCACGACAACGCGGAGCGGGCGGACGATCGGACGTCGCTGGCCATGCACGCCGGCAACGTCGCGCTGAACGGCGCCGCCGGCCTGATCGTCGGGCTGGCGGGGCGGCCTTCGGACGGCCTCATCACCTTCGGCGCGGGCACCGTCGGCGGCGTGATCAACCTGCTGACCGCTCCGTGGCGCCCTGCACGCGACTGGAAGGAGTACCAGGCGTTCGTCCACGGAGAAGGTGGTGCTGCGAAAGCGCGCTTCGACGTGGCCCTCGCGCCGCTTGCGGGCGGAGCGCACCTGGCGCTGCGGCTGACCTGGTAGCATGCCGGCGCGGCCAACCGGGAATCGCCGCGTCGGCGGGCCTCGCCAGACCCGCTGCTTTCGTCAGGCCGCTTTCGTCAGGCCGCCATCCGGCCAAACCTGCCGCTGTTGAAGTCGTCGATCGCCTGGCGGATTTCCGCCTCGCTGTTCATCACGAACGGGCCGTAGCCGACGATCGGCTCGTCGATCGGCTCGCCGGTCAGCACCAGCAGCTTCGCATCGCCATCGGCATGAACCGTAGCACCGCTGCCGTCGCGGCCGAGCAGGATCACCTCCGCTTCGCCTGCGTCCTGCGCGCCGTTCACCGTGACGTGCCCGGTCAGCACCACCAGCATGGCGGTGTGGCCTTCCGGCAGGTCGAGTACGACGTCGGCGTCGCGGTTGAGCGCCACGTCCCAGACGTTGATCGGCGTGAACGTCCGCGCCGGGCCCTTCACCCCGCCGAAGTCGCCGGCGATGATGCGGGCCGTGCCGGCATCGTCCGCCAGATCCACCACCGGAATGTCGGCGGCAAGGATCGGCTGGTAGCCGCCCGGCCGCATCTTGTCCCTCGCCGGCAAGTTGACCCAGAGCTGGACCATGCGGAACGGGCCGCCGGTCTTGGCGAACGCCCGCGAGTGAAACTCCTCGTGCAGGATGCCGCCCGCCGCCGTCATCCACTGGACGTCGCCCGGGCCGATGATGCCGCCGTTGCCGGCCGAGTCCCGGTGCTCGACCTCGCCGTCATAGGCGATGGTGACGGTCTCGAAGCCGCGGTGCGGGTGCTCGCCGACGCCGCGCCGATGCCCGGTCGGCGCAAAGTTGTGCGGTCCGGCATAGTCGAGCAGCAGGAACGGGCTGATGTGCTGGCCCAGGCTATTATAGGAGAAAAGCGAGCGGACGGGGAAGCCGTCGCCCACCCAATGGCCGCGCGTGTTGCCGTAACGGCCGAGGATCGTCTTGGTCATGGTTTGTCTCCGGCGCGAGGGACGATCACTTCGTCGCTCGCTGTTGCAGGGGAGATGGCACTGCGACGCTGCCGCCGAAAGGTTGCGATGATCGCCGGTGCGTCCTATCAATAGGACGATGCAGGATCTCAACGACCTCGCTTATTTCGTCGCCGTGGTCGATCACGGAGGCTTTGCCGCTGCCGGCCGCGCCCTCGGCATCCAGAAGTCGAAGCTCAGCCGCCGCATCCTGCTGCTGGAGGAGAGACTGGGGGTGCGCCTGCTCAACCGCTCCTCGCGGCGCTTCTCGGTCACCGAGATCGGCCGCGAATTCTACGAGCGCTGCACCGCCATGCTGGTCGAGGCGGAAGCAGCCGAGCAGGTCATTGCCGAGGTGCGCGCCGAGCCGCGTGGCGTGGTGCGGGTGAGCTGCCCGGTGGCGCTGCTCAACTTCCAGTTCGGGGCGCTGATCGCCCGCTTTTTGGTCGCGTATCCGGCCGTCGAAGTGCACCTGGAGAGCACCAACCGCCGCGTCGATGTGATCGCCGAAGGCTTCGATGTGGCGATCCGCGTCCGCTTCCCGCCGCTGCAACCGACCGATCTTATCATGCGCCGCCTCGATGAAAGCAGCCAGTGCCTGGTGGCGAGTCCAGCCCTGCTCGCCGCTCCGCTGGCGTCACCCGGCGATCTGAACGGCCTGCCCAGCCTCGATCTTGGCCCGCCGCACCGCGACCACCACTGGACCCTCGATCACGCTGGCGGACAGACAGCACGGATCCCGCACCGCCCGCGCCTGGTCACCGACGACCTGGCGGTGCTGCGCGAGGCGGCGCTCGCCGGCGTCGGCGTCGCCCAGTTCCCGACGATGATGATCTGGAAAGACATCGACGCCGGTCGGCTCGTCCGCGTGCTGCCCGAGTGGCGGCCGCGCAGCGGCGTCATCCATGCGGTCTTCCCCTCGCGGCGGGGGCTGCTGCCCTCCGTCCGCGCGCTGCTCGATTTCCTCGCTCGCGAATGCGCCGCCCAGCGGCAGGCGGTAAGCGCCGGGCCTCCTGAGCCGCCGTTGCGCGGACAGTGATGCGGCGAGCGGCGCCCGGATTCCGCGTCAGTCCTCGACCCAGACGGAAACCGAGCCGCCGTTGCAGCGGAACTCGCCCCAGCCGTCGTCGTTGGTGACCACCTGGTCGCGCACGTGGCCGGTTAGGTCGGTAAACGAGGCATTGCGCCGCCCGACTTCCATCACCTTGGGGCCTTCCTGGCCGTCACTCATCAGCACCGCCATCGCTTTCGGATACTCGGCATTGCCCAGCCGCGTCCAGCCCACCCGGTTCCAGTGGTCGAAGTAGTCGTACTGCGGCCCGTGCGCGTAGTGCTTGCGGGCGTGCAGGAAGACGTCGATCAGCGTTCGGTGCGACGGCATGACGATCTTGTGGCGGTTGCCGTCGCGGCCGACGTCCTCATACTCGGCGCCGTAGTAGTCGGCGTGGAAGACACAGGGATAGCCCTCCCGCCGGAGCAGGATGGCGGCATAGGCCAGCGGCTTGAACCAGGGCTCGACCACCGATTCCAGCGCCTGCAGCGGCTGCGAGTCGTGATTGTCGACGAACGTCACCGTCTGCATCGGCCTTTGTTGCATCAGCGTGCCGTCGATCAGGCGCCGCATGTCGTAGCGGCCGGCGGACCGGCTGGCCTCGTGGAAGTGGTAGTGCTGCGCCACCGCGAACACCGACATCGTGTTCTCGACCAGGTTCAGGTAGCCGTGCAGGCTGTCGATATCGGGGGACCAGTACTCGCCGACGACGAACAGCTTCTTGCCGGCGTGCGCTTCCATCTGCCGGATCCACTCCGGGAAGAACCAGGCGGAGATGTGCTTGAGCGCATCGAGCCGGAATCCGTCCACCTGGGTGGTGTCCAGGTACCACTTGCCCCAGTCGATCATCTCCTGGCGAACCTCCGGATTCTGGAAGTCCAGGTCGCAGCCCATCAGGTAGGCAAAGTTGCCGTTCTCCAGCGCCACCTCGTTGTCGAACCGGTGACCGTCGAACAGGTAGACGAAGCCCTGCTCCTTGGTAAACTCGTCGTAATCGGTGGCGTCGAAGTGCCACCAGTGCCATTCGAACGGCGAGTACTTGCCCTTGCGGCCGGGGAAATTGAAGTTGGTGCAGGTGCCGATCTCCCGCTGCGGTCCCGCCGGGTTGATCCGGTCGTCCTGGCGATAGGGCGTTGCCTTCACCCGTTCCGAGCAGTCGCCGCCGATGCGATGGTTCATGACCACGTCGGCGTAGGCCTGGATGCCCGCCGCGTGCAGGGCTTCGATCGCAGCGAGGTACTGCTCGCGGGTGCCGTACTTGGTGCGCACGGTACCGTGCTGGTCGAACTCGCCGAGGTCGTACATGTCGTAGACGGCGTAGCCGACGTTCTTCGTCCCGCCCATGCCCTTATAGGCGGGCGGCAGCCACAGCGCGGTGATCCCCGCCGCGGCGAGATCCTTCGCGTTCGCCGCCGCCTCGTTCCACAGCGAGCCGTCCTCCGGCGAATACCAGTGGAAATACTGCATCATCACGCCGTTTTCGGTCGCCATCAGTCCCCTCCCGTCCCAGGCCGCCGCAAGCTCTCGCCGCGCGCATATAACCTGCCTCGCCGGCGGGAGATACCATGCAACGCCTCCCGAAGAGAAACGGGGCGGCGTCCATCGGGGCGGGCGATGCCAGCATCCCTGGCCGACGGCGCCGTAACGCCAGACGGCACGAACCGGGCTGCAGCAGCGAGCTGCCGCAGTATTGTCCTCTCGAACAATGAGTGCCCCGTTTGGGTATAATTTAAACATTATGGGAATTAGTGTTTTCCATATGTTTTCTCTTTGGAGCCCGATGCACCTTTGCAGTATAGTTTGACGGAGACTTATTAATGCCCGGTCCACGGGGATGGGCGGATAGTAAGGGGGGTAACATTGAACAGGTGGAGCATTGTGCTCGCCGGCGTCTTCGCTGGCGTTGCTGTTTCTGCAAACCCGTCGTTGGCGACAGACCTGGCGGAGGTGCTTCCGGGCAGCACCGCGGAAGTGGGCCCGGAAGAAGCGGGCCCGGAAGAAGCGGGCCCGGAATACGCAGTCACGCCGCCCGCCGACTTTGCTGACGTGAAGCTGGCCAATGCAGGCACGCTCGGCAGTCCGGCGGTCACGGTTAACCCGAAGAACTCAGCCGTCTTCCTGGCAGCCTACGCGAACAACGGGGGATGCTGGGTGCGCACCAGCAGCAACGCTGGCAGAACCTGGGCTGCCGCCAGAAGGCTGCCGCAGGTCCAGAACGGACCATATTGCGATACGCCAACGGTGATCTGGGCGCCAGACGGCAGCCGCGTTTATGCAGCTTACAGTTACAGCTATGACCCTGACTTTGCGCAGATGGCGGTGACCTCTTCCACCGACCGGGGGGCCAACTGGTCACCGCCGAAAATAGCCATGCGCTATGCAAATCGACTGGAGGCGCCGCACATCAGACTGGCCACCTCGCTCGGCGCGGGCAATGCAAACTGGCTGTACCTGCTTTCCACGCAATATCCGGTCGTTAACTTCACGCGATCGGGTGACAGCGGCAAGACATGGTACTCGACCCAGCGCCTGATAACCTGCGGCGGTCGCGACGAGTACGTTTCCGATCCGTCCGTTGCCGGTGGCCCCAAGGGCGAAGTGCTGGTCGCCTGGGGCTCCAACGATTGCAATGGAACATCAAGTGCTCGAATTGAGGTTCGGTATTCGGCAAACTTTGGAGCGACATTCTCTCCCGCGCTTGCGGCCGCGCCAAATGTCGGCGGCAAAACGGCCGTTGCTTTTGGCAGTTCCGGCGTTGCCCATCTTGTTTATGTCCCTGATTACGTTAGTGGGGCGGGACCATATTACGCATTTAGCACCAAGGCGCCCTATGGGAATTGGTCCAGCCCGCTATTGCTGAACGACGCTGTTTCGGTGAATGCGGTATTTTCTCCGGCGCTGATGGTCAGTTCGTGCGGTGCCAGCAATAGCGTTCTGCACGCGATTTGGCTGGATGATCGTGCGGGTGCCGGAAAGTTGAACGTCTATTATACCCGCAAGGTTACCAGGACGGCTGAGACCTGGGCAGCCAACCTGCGCGTATCGGCGACATCTCCGGGTTCCGACTCGGATTATCCCCCGCTGCTGATCCCGGCCATTGCTCCGGGTGTGAGCAGCGCGGTCGGGCTCTGGGGCCAGGAAACGTGGAGCGATACCTCCGGCCCGGTGTGGGCCAGCCGCATCGCTTCGGGGGTGAGCTGCCCGTGATGGGACGGCGGGCTTAGGGACCCCTGGGAAGCGCTCCACCACCGTTCCTTGCCCGTCGCCGCGCTCGCGGGCGGTGCCTTTACTGGCCGAAGCCGTAGACGATCGCGGCCCTGGTGAGGGTGTCCGTCTTGTTGTCGTCGCCCGGCGGGTTGGTGTTGTGGCGGATCGAGTAGGACAGCCGGCCGGAAAAGTGCTCGTCGAACTTGAGGGTGAGCGCCGACGTGGTGTCGATCCAGGTGGCCGCGGTGTTGCCGACCAAGGTGGCGCCGTTAGTAAACTGTAACCGGTGAGTGAGGTTCCAGGCGAACTGCGAAGTCGTGACGCCGACAGGCTCGTTGCGCAGCCGGCCGCCGTCGCGCTTGCGCTCCTTTTCCTGGCGGAGGCCGGGCCCGAGGGCGACCGACAGGGTCATGTCGTCGGTCTTGATCGCCTCGTAGCCCGGACCGACCGCCTCGATGCCGGTAAACTGGAAGTCCTCGCTTCTGTCGCGGACGAATCGTCCGAGCCCCAGGGCGAAGAGCCGTTCGTCGAAGTGATAGCTGGGGCTGTACTCCAGCTCCAGCCGATTGGCGCTGGTGGTCTGGCTGTCGCGGGAAAGGATGTAGTCGAGGCTGGCTTCGTGTTCCCAGGCGCCGGTCGTGTAGGCCACGGCGGTTTCGAGGTTGATGGTGTCGAGCGGACTGTTGCCCGTTGCTATCCCCGCGGCAGCGGCAATCTCACCCGACCAGGGCGAAGGCTCCGGCTCGGGCTTGTTTTCGACCGGAGCGCCGGGCTGAGCTTCGGCCTCAGCCGGGCCTGCCTGCGCTTCGGCCTGCCGGGGCTGCTGCAAACGCCCGGGGAAGGCGCTGTCCACCGTCCGCACGATCGGGTCCTGCAAGGCCGGGGCAAGGCTGGTGGCGTCGCGGACCACCTCGGCGAGCCGGTCCGGCGCCGCCGCAATGGCGGCGAAAAGCGCCTTATAAAGGTCAGGCAGATTGTTCGCTCCCGCAGCTTTGCGGATCGCCGCCGCGTCCGCTTCCGACAGGGCGGCAGTGTCGGACGGCGGCGACGTTGCGGCGCCGACCGCCGCGACCGGCCCGCAAAGGATCAGCGTCAGGAGGGGAAGGCGGGCAAGGAGAGACTGATGCAAGGCACGCATGTCCAAGGCTGACGTCAAGATGGGGCCCGATCTTCCGAGGGGGCGCGAGCGGTCGGAACGAACGGCCACCTTATAAACCGGCGGCCGCCGGTTTATAAGGTCTGGGAATCGCCTTATCCTCTCCTGATTGGGTTGGAAGGTCGCCGGCGGCCGGTACCCGTTTCGCCCTGTAAAGGGTGCGAGCGCGGCGGCAACCGCACTGTTCTCTCCGCCGGCATCGGTACGGCGCTCGAAATGCCGTCCCGCTTGTCAAAAAGGGCCACCGAAGCGCTGGAATCGCTTCCGGTTTCGAGTAAACTCGGCGCTCCCTTCATGACCCTTGGGGGAAACCCAGAAATGTCAAACGACCTGCAGAGCCGAACCGAACAACGTGCCCGGCAGATTTGGGAGCGAGAAGGCCGGCCGGACGGACGTGCGGAAGAGCACTGGCGTTTGGCCGCAGAGGAGATTTCGCGCGAGGATGAGAAGGCCGCGGAGGAAGCCGCGGCGAAGGAGAAGGCGGCCGAGGAGGCCGCGGCGAAGGAGAAGGCGGCGGAGGAAGCCGCGGCGAAGAAGAAGGCAGCGGAGGAGGCCGCGGCGAAGGAGAAGGCGGCGGAGGAAGCCGCGGCGAAGAAGAAGGCGGCGGAGGAAGCCGCGGCGAAGGAGAAGGCAGCGGAGGAGGCCGCGGCGAAGAAGAAGGCGGCGGAGGAGGCCGCGGCGAAGGAGAAGGCGGCGGAGGAAGCCGCGGCGAAGGAGAAGGCAGCGGAGGAGGCTGCGGCGAAGGAGAAAGCGGCGGAGGAGGCTGCGGCTAAGAAGAAGGCGGCGGAGGACGCCGCGGCGAAGAAGAAGGCCGCCGCGGAGGCTGCGGCGAAGGAGTCGGCCGCGAAAAAGAAGCCGGCGGCAAAGGCCGTCAGCCCCCAGGCCAAGAAGCCGTCAACGAAAAAGAAAGGGTGAGTTCTTCCGCGCAATCCAAGTAGACTACCGCCGCTGAAGGCTCGCTCCCACCCGCCTGATCGGCTGGGGGGCAGCGAGCAGCGCGCCGTCGAGAGGGCATCCCAGCCAAGCAGACTCTCGCGTCTCGACGATTCAATCACGTTTTCGATAACAGCAAGATGGCACGGGACGGGTCAGGACATGGCAAAAGACAAATTAGAAGCCGAGATCGACAAAGTTGTTTATGCCGATCATGCCGATCCCTTCTCGGTCCTCGGGATGCACAAGGAGCAGTTAGACGGCTCCGAGAAGCTGGTCGTCCGCGCCTTTTTGCCACAGGCCCGCAAGGTGGGGGTTGTCGACAGCGCGACCGACCAGGTCGTCGCGGACCTGCCGCAGATCCGCGAGCAGGGTTTTTTCGCCGGCCCGATTGCCGGGCGGCAGAAGGCGTTCCGCTATCGGCTGAGGCTGCTTCCGTACGGCAGCGACAACTCCTACGACATCGAGGACCCGTATCGCTTCGGCCCCATCCTCGGCGAGCTCGACATCCATCTCCTGGTCGAGGGCACCCACCTTCGCGCCTTCGAGAAGCTGGGCGCGCATACCATGACCGTCGACGGTGTTGCCGGCACCGGCTTCGCCCTCTGGGCTCCGAACGCGCGCAAGGTCAGTGTCGTTGGCGACTTCAATGGCTGGGATGGCCGGCGTCATCCCATGCGCTGCCGCTTCGAGTGCGGCGTCTGGGAGATTTTCATGCCGGGCGTTCACGCCGGAGAGATCTATAAGTATGAGCTGAAGGATCGCTTCGGCAACCGGCTGGCGGAAAAAGCCGATCCGTTCGCGCTGGAAGCGGAAAATCCCCCCAAGACCGGGTCGGTCGTTCCCGATCCCACCGAATACGCATGGGAGGACGGGGACTGGATGCGGTCGCGCGGGCACCATAACGACCGCGATGCGCCGGTTTCCATCTACGAGGTTCATCTGGGGTCGTGGAAGCGCAAGCCGGAAGAGGGCAACCGCTACCTGACGTACCGCGAGCTCGCCGACGATCTCGTGTCCTACGTGAAGAGCCTCGGGTTTACCCACATCGAGCTGATGCCGGTGCATGAGTATCCGTTCGACGGCTCCTGGGGATATCAGCCGGTCGGCCTGTTCGCGCCGACGAGCCGCTACGGCAAGCCCAACGACCTTAAGTATTTCATCGATGTCTGCCATCGCGAAGGGCTGGGCGTTCTGATCGACTGGGTCGCCGGCCACTTTCCCACCGACCCGCACGGTCTCGCCTATTTCGACGGCACGCACCTTTACGAGCATTCCGATCCGCGCAAGGGCAAGCACATGGATTGGGATACGCTGATCTTCAATTACGGCCGGCGCGAGGTCAGCAACTTCCTGCTCTCCAACGCGCTCTACTGGATGGAAGAATTCCACGTCGACGGGCTGCGGGTCGATGCCGTCGCCTCGATGCTCTATCTCGACTACAGCCGCAAGGAAGGCGAGTGGATCCCCAACATGTTCGGCGGCCGCGAGAACCTTGAGGCCATCGATTTCATCAAGCGCATGAACGAACTGGTCTACGGCCATCATGAAGGGGTGATGACCGTCGCAGAAGAGTCCACGTCCTGGCCGATGGTTTCCCGCCCCACGTATCTGGGCGGGCTCGGATTCGGCTACAAATGGAACATGGGCTGGATGAACGACACCTTGCGCTACATGTGCAAGGATCCCATCCATCGCCGCTATCATCATAATCTCCTGACCTTCGGCCTCCTCTACGCGTTTACCGAAAACTTCATCCTGCCCATCTCCCACGATGAAGTGGTGCACGGCAAAGGCTCCCTGCTCAGCAAGATGCCGGGGGACGGCTGGCAGAAGTTCGCCAACCTGCGCTGCTATTTCGCCTTCATGTGGACGATGTCCGGCAAGAAGCTGCTGTTCATGGGCTGTGAGTTCGGTCAGGGAGACGAGTGGAACCACAACAAGAGCCTGGATTGGCACCTGCTGGACTTTCCCCTGCAGAAGGGGGCCCAGTCCCTGGTGCGCGATCTCAACCATCTCTACCGGACGCAACCGGCCCTTTATGAAACCGACTGCGCCGGCGAGGGGTTTCAATGGATCGATTGCCACGACAGTGACAACAGCATCATCTCGTACGTGCGCATCGCCCGCGATCCGGACGACTTGGTGGTGGTGGTCTGCAACTTCACGCCGGTCGTCCGCAAAGGGTATCGCCTGGGGGTTCCGACGGGCGGACCTTATGCGGAGCTCGTGAACACCGATGCCGAGTGCTACGGCGGCTCCGGCGTGGGAAATGCCGGCCGGGTCGAGGCGGAGATGCACGAAGCGCATGGCCGGCCGTACTCGCTGGTGCTGAACCTGCCGCCCTTGGCTGCCTTGGTGCTGAAGCCGCTCACTCCGATAAAGCAGGTTGAAGCGGGGCCGGCTGCTGAACTGGCTGCGCCGGAAGAAATCTCGACCCAGTCGAGCGAGGATGCAGGCGAGCAATGACACCGACGCGACGGGTCCAGCCGGGGAGTCCGTCGCCGCTCGGCGCGACCTGGGATGGCCGGGGGGTCAACTTCGCGTTGTTCTCGGAGCACGCGGAAAAGGTCGAGTTGTGCCTGTTCGAGCCCGGCGGCAAGCGCGAGACCGAGCGGCTGGTGCTGCCGGAATACACGAACCAGATCTGGCATGGCTACATCGCCGGTATTCACCCGGGGCAGTTGTACGGCTATCGCGTGCACGGCCCCTACGACCCCCGCAACGGCCATCGCTTCAACCCCAGCAAGCTGCTGATCGATCCCTATGCCACGGTGATCGAGGGCCCGCTGCAACTCTCCGACGCGCATTTCGGCTACCGCCGCGACGCGCCGCGCGGCGATCTGACGCCGGACAAGCGCGACAGCGCCCGGTTCACGCCGAAATGCCGGGTGGTCGAAGCCGGGTTCACCTGGGGAACCGAACGGCTGCCCAACACGCCGTGGTCGCACACCGTCGTCTACGAGCTGCACGTGAAGGGGTTCACGCAGCTGAATCCGGAGGTGCCGGAACGGCAGCGGGGAACCTTCGCCGGATTGGGCTCCCCCGCCGTTATCGATCATCTGGTGAAGCTGGGGGTGACGGCGGTCGAACTGCTGCCGATCCATCCGATCGCGGACGAACAGCACCTCGTGGTCAAGGGCCTGCGGAATTACTGGGGCTACAGCTCGATCAACTTCTTCGGCGCCGACGACCGCTTCATCGGCGGCGACCGGCTTCGCGAATTCCGCACGATGGTTGCCAACCTCCACGCCGCCGGCATCGAGGTGCTGCTCGACGTCGTCTATAACCACACGGCGGAAGGCAACGAGTTCGGTCCGACGCTGTCGTTTCGCGGTATCGACAATGCGTCGTATTACATGCTGGAGCCCGATCGGCGGAAATATACGGATGTGACCGGATGCGGCAATTCGCTGGATCTGCGCCACCCGCGCGTGCTGCAGATGGTGATGGACTCGCTGCGCTTCTGGGTCCAGGAGATGCACGTTGACGGCTTCCGCTTCGATCTGGCGACGACGCTGGCGCGCGAGACCCATGGTTACGACGGCGGCGCCGGCTTCCTCGATGCCGTGCTGCAGGACCCGGTGCTGTCGCGGGTCAAGATGATTGCCGAGCCCTGGGACATCGGCTATGGCGGCTATCAGGTCGGAAACTTCCCGCCGGGCTGGGCGGAGTGGAACGACCGCTTCCGCGACACCGCGCGGCGGTTCTGGCGGGGCGATACCCATGTCATTGGGGAGCTTGCGGGACGGATGACCGGCTCATCCGACCTGTTCCAGCGCGGCGGCCGCCGCCCCTGGTCCAGCATCAACTTCGTCACCGCCCACGACGGCTTTACGCTGAACGATCTCGTTTCGTACAACCGCAAGCACAACGACGCCAACGGCGAGAACAACCGCGACGGCACCGATAACAACCTCAGCTGGAACTGCGGCGTCGAAGGCACCAGCGACGACCGGGCGATCCAAGCCCTGCGCGACCAGCAGAAGCGGAATTTGCTGGCGACGTTGCTGCTGGCGCAGGGCACGCCGATGCTGACGGCAGGAGACGAGTTCGGCCGAACGCAGAATGGCAACAACAATGCCTATTGCCAGGACAACGAGGTCAGCTGGGTGAACTGGGGGGGGCGCACCGCCGATGATCAGGCGCTCACTCAATTCGTCCGTCTGCTCCTGCAGCTTCGCCGCAAACATCCGGTGTTCCGGCGCAGCAAGTTCCTGACCGGCAAGCCGGTGGGCGGGACCGGGATCAAGGACGTCATGTGGCTGACCCCCCAGGGCCGCGAGATGGGCACGGCCGACTGGACGTCGTCCCAGGCCCGGACGTTGGGTGCCGTTCTCTTCGCGGCAAAGCAGCCGACGACGACCAGCGTCGAGGATGATCTGTTCTTACTGATCATGAACGCGGATCCAGCCGCCGTCTCGTTTAAGCTGCCGTCTGCGCAACTCCACGGCCGTTGGCGGCTGATTTTTGATACCGCCCGCCCCGATCAGATGGCCGGCGAGATCAGTCACCCTGTCGATAAACCCTATAATGTGGCGGCACGTTCGTGTGTCCTCTTGCACGACGCTTGAGATCCCGGCGTTCCCGCCCTGGAGGAAAGTTCCACGATGAGCAATGGCGCCAGCCTTGAGAGGTTGACGGAGCTCGCCGGAATCGAAACCGAATACTGGGACATCTGGGGCAACCACCATAAGCTGGGCGACGCCAACCAGCGCAGCATTCTCGCGGCCCTGGGTTTGCCGGCCGGCGACGGGGAGCAGATCGCGGCCTCGACGGACCGGCTGCTCGCATCGACATGGCGCCGCTGGCTGCCGCCGGTGGTGGTCGCCTACGAGAACGAAGCCGCCGAACTGCCGCTCTCGCTGCCGGCGGAGCGCGCCGAGTGGCCGGTGGTCCTGCGGATCACCACCGAGGATGGTCAGGATCGCGAGCTGCTGTTTCGCCCGGCCGACGCGCCGGTGATCGAACGGCGCGGGGTCGAGGGCAAGGAGGTGAGGCGCTACCACGTCCCGCTCGGTTCAGACCTCCCGTGCGGCTACCATACTGCTTATGCCGAGGCGCGGCCAGAGGACGCGGTCTGTTTGATCGTTGCGCCGCGGCGTTGCTGGCTGCCGCCGGAACTGGATGCGGGCGGACGGACATGGGGGATCTCGGCGCAGCTCTACTCCCTGCGTCGCCCGGGCAACTGGGGCATCGGAGACTTCACCGACCTGCGCGAGCTGGTGGACGTTGCCGCCGATCTTGGCGCCACGGTCATCGGCCTCAATCCGTTGCACGCGCTGTTCCTGACGCGCCCGGAGGAGGCGAGTCCCTACTCGCCCTCCAGCCGGCTTTTCCTCAACCCGCTCTATATCGACGTCGAGGCCATCGAGGAGTTCGCCGCGTGCGGCGAGGCGCAGGAAGCCTTGCGTGCGCACGAGAGTGAGTTGCGGAGCTGCCGGTCGGAGGGTTCCGTCGCCTACCGCCGGGTGAAGCCGGTCAAGCTTGCCGTTCTGGAGAAGGTCTATGCCTGCTTTGCCCGTTCGGCGCCGACGGCGCGGCGGGCGGACTTCGAACAATTTCGCGCAGAGCATGGCGAGGCTTTGCGCCGGCATGCCCTGTTCGAGGCCCTGTGTGAGGACCACGACGGCAAGCCGTGGCAGCGGTGGCCGGAGCCTTTGCGCCGTCCCGGCAATCCTGCCGTCAGCGAATTCGGCCGTCGACACGCGGCACGGGTCGAATTCTTCGAGTTTCTGCAATGGCAGGCCGATCGCCAGTTGGCTGCGGCCCAGGCCCGCGCGCTGGAGCGCGGCCTTTCGGTGGGCATCTACCGCGATCTCGCCGTCGGCGCCGACCGCAGCGGGGCCGACGCCTGGTCCGATCAGGAGGTGATCGTGCAGGAGGCCAAGGTCGGTTGCCCCCCCGACCCGTTCAACATGCTGGGCCAGGATTGGGGAATTCCGCCGCTGCACCCGCTGGCCATGCGGGCCCAGCGGTATGCCCCGTTTATCGCCATGCTGCGGGCCAACATGCGCCACGCCGGCGGCCTGCGCATCGACCATGTCATGGGGTTGATGCACCTGTTCTGGATCCCGATGGACGGCACGCCCGCCGACGGCGCCTACGTCAAGTACCCGTTTGACGAATTGCTGGCGATCGTGGCCCTGGAAAGCCAGCGGCATCGCTGCTTGGTCGTCGGCGAGGATCTGGGCACCGTGCCCGAGGGCTTCCGCGAGAAGATGGCGGCGGCGAAGGTGCTGTCCTATCGCGTCCTCTACTTCGAGAAGGACGCCGACCGTTTCCGGCGGCCGGACGAATACCCGGATCTGGCGCTGGCGTGCGTGACAACCCATGACCTCGCGACGCTGGAGGGGTTCTGGACCAGCGCGGACATCGACCTGAAGCAGCGCTTGGCGCTCTATCCGTCCGACGATGCCGAGCGCGGCGAGCGCGGCGCGCGCCTCCACGACCGCTGGTTGCTGTTGCAGGCGCTGGGCGGCCAGGGGCTGTTGCCGAACGGCATGGATCCCAACAACATCGACGGCTATGCGATGACGCCCCAGCTGATCGCGGCGTTGCACGCCTATCTCGCCCGATCGAAGGCCAGCATCCTGCTGGTTCAGATCGACGATCTGATGCGCGAACGCGAACAGATCAACCTGCCGGGAACGGTGTTCGAGCGGCCGAACTGGCGCCGGCGGCTTTCGATGTGCGTCGACGAGCTGGCCATCGCGCCGGTGGTTCAGGCGCTGCGGCCGGAACTGACCGAGCGGTCCGCGGCCCGGTGAGCGGGGTCGGCGGTGCAAGTCCGCCGTTAGCCGGAACGGCCGCCCCGAACCCTCTTTTGCCGTCCGCTGCCGCTCGCCGGGCTTCGATCTCTGGCGCGAAAGCGTTCCGTTGGCCACGCTTCGTTAACCTCGGCGTGATCTAATCGTCGCCGTGCCGCAATGCTGTCGTCGGGACAGCGTTCGCTGGGGCGGAAGGACCGATTCATGCTCGCCACCTTTTGCAAGGCGCTCGCCGTTTGCCGGACACCGGAGCCTTTTCCGACCCGTGATCCGGTCCGCAGGCGGGGACGGTTCAGGCCGGTGGCTGTCATCCTTCTTGCCGGTCTGGTGACTGGCCTCGGCGGATGCGCCGGCATGCAGCCTCCCGGGGAGCAGATGGCGGAAGTTGCCCCCGAAGTGGCGCTGCCGCAGGCGATGCGCATGGCGGAAGCGGTGCGCGCCGGCGGCGACATCACTGCAGCCGCCGTTTTCTATCGCCGGGCACACGCGCTGGCGCCGCAGAATCCCGAGCCGCTGATCGGCCTTGCCGATGCCGCTGCCGCCAATCGCTCCTACGAGAATGCCGTCGATCTCTATCGCAAGGCGCTGGCTCTGGCGCCCGGGCATGCGGGAGCGCGGCTCGGCTATGGCCGGGCGCTGCTGGCGCTCGGCCGCACCGACCTCGCCCGCGTCGAACTGGAATCGGCCATCGAACGCGATCCCTATAACTATAAGGGCTATCTGGCGCTGGGGGTGGCACTCGATTCGGCGGGGGAATCGCTGGAGGCGCAGCGCGTCTATCAGACGGGTCTGCAATACAGCCCCGAAAACGTCTCGCTGCGCAACAATCTTGCTCTGTCGCTGGCGTTGTCCGGCCAAACCGCCGAAGCCGTCGACATGCTGCGCGTGATCGCCTATCAGCCTTCCGGCAGCTCCCGCGCCCGGCAGAACCTGGCACTCACTCTCGCGATCGCCGGCGATCTGCAACAGGCCGAGGCCGTGGCCGCCCGCGACCTCAAGGGCGCGGCCCTTCTTCGCCAACTTGAGTTTCTGCGTTCGCTCGCCGGCCTGAATGGTCCGCAGCTTGCGTCTGCGTTGATGTGCGCGTGTGTAACCGGCCGGCCACGCGAGGCGGAGCAGGCCTCCCGGGGGACGACCGACATCTCGCTCGCGCCGGCCTCCGACCAGGTCGCGACCGCTTCCCCGCGCCGCTCGGGGCGTTCCGCCTACTCGAAACGCCGGGCTCGCGTGGTCGCCCGCGCCAGGAGTGGAACCGGCGACCGGCGGATTGCCGCGCTCTCGCGTCCGTTCGTCAGCGAAATCCTCAACGGTTCGAAGACCTTGGTCGTCGTGCGCGACTGGCAGCCCACGGGCACGGCGGAGGCTGCCAGCGGACCTCACGCCAGTGCCGAGCAGGGCGGCCGGGGGCTCGCCGACATGCAGGCCAGCCTGGCCGGCCGTCCCGGCGCTCCGCAAAAGACACCGTCCGATGCCGCTTCTCAGAAAACACCACCGGGCGCTGAACCCGACGGTTCGTGAGCGGGCGCAACCCGATGATGGGTCGAGTGAAAACAGGAGGCCGGGTGACTCCGGTCAGTTCAGACCAGCGGAAGCTGACGCGCCAGCGCTGGACCCGGGTGGCGGGTCACGAGGGCGGCAGCCAGGCGGTCGAGCTGGCGCTTCTCGCCCCGATCCTCCTGCTGGTGCTGTCGGCGTTCGTCGAGTTCGGGCTGTACATGGTGGGGCGGGTGTCGCTTGAGGGCAGCCTCAGGGAGATCGCCCGCTACGGGATTACCGGGCAAGTCCCGGCGGGGGGCGACCGCATCGCCGAGATGCTGAAGATGATCGGCCGGAACAGCGGCGGGTTGATCGATCCCGCTGGGGTTGTCCTGACGGTTCAGTCCTATCCGAGGTTCGAGGATGTTGGCGCGGGCGAGGACTTCGCCGACGGCAACGGCAACGGCACTTACGACGCCGGGGAGACGTTCAAGGATTGCAACGGCAACGGCGCCCGCGACGCCGACCGCGGCACGTCGGGGGCCGGCGGTTCCGGAGAGGTGGTCCTCTACCGGATCGACTACGACTGGCCGCTGTGGACGGCCATGCTGATCCCGCTGATCGGCCACGACGGCAAGCTGCACATCCAGACCAGCACGGTCGTTCGCAACGAACCCTGGAATCCGGACCAGGCCAGCCAGCAGCCGAGGAATTGCGATCTATGACGCTGATCGGCCGCTTTCGGGGCTTGACGGGCGATCGCCGCGGCTCGGTCAGCATCGAGATGGCGATGCTGCTGCCTCTGCTGATCACCCTTCTCGGCGGCGCGGTGGAGACGGTGAACTACGTCCTGCTGCATCAGAAGATGGAACGGACCTCGGCCACGCTGGCCGATCTTAGCGCGCAGAGCACGCGGATGACGGAAGGGCAGATCAGCAGCCTGTTCCTCGCCGTCGCCAGGATCATGCAGCCCTTCGACCTAGCGACCGAGGGCAATGTCATCATCACCTCGATCAGTGCCCGCAACGGCCAGCCCGCGACCATCGACTGGCAGCGGTCGAGCGGCAGCCAGCACAATGCCAGCGCCTTCGGTCGGCAGGGCGACAGGGCATCGCTGCCAGCCGGTCTGACGGTCCGCGACGGCGACAACGTCATTACCTGCGAAGCGTGGTTCGATTACCGCCCGGTGCTGTTCACCGGGCTCATCGCCGAAGGTATGGTCTATCGAAGCGCCGTCTTCCGCCCCCGCTTCGGCAAGCTGGACGTGCTTTATCCGTAGCGCAAGTGGTTTGAGCATCGCGGCAACGACCTCATTATTCGCAACGTCGATCAGCTTCGAGGGGTTTCGGGTGACCTGCCGGAGCCCACCGTCGCCGTCGATGCCTGGTCGGTCGGCAAAGTAAGCGGGCCGGTTACTCGACCCTTTGGTCAGAACCACTACGACTGATGCATACAGACGAACAGCTTAGGAGACAAATCGCAGTCCCTTTTGGTATGGCTGGGACGATCGCGATATTTCGAAGTCTTCCAATGCCCGTTAGCGAGAACGCATGAGCCCGGCTACCTCACTATATCTTGATACCGCCCGATTTCTTGCGGCGCTTGTGGTGTTTCTCGGGCATGCCAGCTCCGGAAAATGGACTGGAGGACTTCTTTGGCAAGTGGCACCTCTTGGCGCAAGAGCCGTTGATATTTTTTTCGTTATATCGGGATTTGTCATAGCATACGTTGTGGATACGAAAGAGACTCGCCCCAGTATATATTTAGTTAGTAGAATGGCACGGCTATATTCAGTGGTAATACCGGCGTTATTCATCACACTAATATTTGACGCTATTGGCAAATCAATTAGCTATGCGCCGTACGTTTCGTCCAACTGCGAATATAATCAGATTTTTGCATTTTTTGCTAACGCAATATTTGTGAATGAGATATGGAATAACCATATTGTTTTTGGATCAAACGGTCCGTACTGGTCACTTGGATTTGAGGTTATATATTATATTATTTTCGGTATTGCTATTTTTGTGCCGAAGAGATGCAGTGTTATACTCACTGCAATAGCTATTATAATAGCCGGACCAAAAATAATGGTGCTTTTCCCATTATGGTTACTCGGCGTGTTTTGCTACAAATTAACACGTAAAAAAATATTTGGTATGGTGTCTGGCGCGCTGATTTTTATTATTAGTAGTGTAATGATGGCGTATTACATGGCATATTTTGCGGACAACTCCACCCATGGCTATGATCCTTTGGATCAATTGACAAATATTCCCAGTAGGTATATAGATAATTATGTTACTGCAGCCTTGTTTTCTATAAATATACTTGCATTTGACGCTATTGCAGCAAAAATATATCCTTTTTTATCCTATTTTCGGCGGCCAATCCGATGGATTAGCGGAGCAACATTTTCTTTATATCTCTTTCATCTGCCGACGGTCGAACTAATGGTCGCGTTGTCTCCATAGACGCTCTCATCGGTGGCGTCTCGCTCACTTGTGATTTTGGGTACACTCGCTACGGTGTTTGCCCTCGCCTCTATTACCGAGCGACGGAAAGACTTTTGGCGTCGCGTCTTTTCTAAAACATTGGAAATCGCTAAGAATAGGTTAACGCTGATTTCGCAGGGCTTGCGTCGACACTCGGAATTCTCCTGAGATTGCCTTTCCGTCCAGCTCACACCGTGCGGCCATATATCCCTTTCACAAGCGGTCGTGATCAAGCATAAAGAAGGTCACTGCGGCAGCACAGCGCTCCGAGCCCGATTCATCGCTTGGTGACGGGGGCAAGATGACAAGAAACCGCGACCGGCAGGTCGCCGCCCTTCCGTTCAGGATCACTGGCAGCCGGCCCGAGGTGATGCTGATTACGTCGCGCGAGACCGGACGATGGATCATCCCCAAAGGCTGGCCACAGAAGGGTCGGTCTCCGCATGTCGTGGCGATGCGGGAGGCCTACGAGGAGGCCGGATTGAAGGGCAGGATCCGTAAGCGCCCGGTCGGCACGTTCCGCTATCAGAAGCGCCTGGCGGGCGATCAGGGAGTGATCTGTCGGGTGACGGTCTTCCTGCTCGAGGTCAAGCGCCAGCTTGACGACTGGCCCGAGAAGCGGAGCCGGAGGCGCTGCTGGCTGACTCCGGACGCAGCGGCGGACCGGGTGGAGGAAGAAGAACTCTGTGCGCTCCTGTCAGGCCTCACCGACCGGCTCGGCAGCTTGCGAGAGGGGTAGAGGGCGGGCCCATCCGAAATGGCGATCGCGGCGACGTTGCGGGCCCGCCATTTGATCAACACGTTCCTGCCGGCGCTGCCATCGTCTCGCTGAAGACCATGCAGGGCACGGCCTCCCGTTCCGTTGCGCCAACGCTCCGCTACAGCAGAGACCCTTGCCGGCAGTCGGCGGGCGGGGGACGAAACTTGCTGCAGTCGAGCGCGCGCGCCGCGGGACTTCCGGTGCCGAGACCGAGCCTCCGGCAGGCCACGTCGAAGCGCCTGTGCAGCAGGTCGGCCCAGGGACCGCTGCCGCGCATGCGTTCGCCCCAGCGGGCTTCGTAGAGGTTGCCGCCGTGGCAGTCGCGGACGCAGGCCAGCACCCGGTCGGCGCGATCCGGAAAGTGCGCGCGCAGCCAGTCTTCGAACAGCTCTTTCAGCTCCCACGGCAGCCGCAGCAGGATCCGGCTGGCGGCGGATGCTCCGGCCGCGGCTGCCGTTTCGAGAATCCGCTCCAGCTCATGGTCGTTGACGAAGGGGATGACCGGCGCCGCCAGGACCGAGACGGGAACGCCGGCGACGGCCAGGGCGCGGATGGCTGCCAGCCGCTTGGCGGGAGCGCCGGCGCGCGGTTCCATGGTTCGCGCGAGCGCCGGATCGAGCGTCGTGACCGAGATCCCGACCGACGCGAGCCCTCTCTCGGCCATCGGCGCCAGGATATCAAGGTCGCGGACCACCAGCGCAGACTTGGTAGCGATCGCCACCGGATGCTCACAGGCAGCCAAAACCTCGAGGATCGAGCGGGTGATTCTCAGCTTTCGCTCCACCGGCTGATAGGGATCGGTGTTCGATCCCAGTATCAGCGGCTGCGCCCGATAGCCCTTCCGGCGCAGCTCGGCGGTGAGCAGGCGCGCGGCGTCGGTCTTGGCGGAGAGTTTGGTTTCGAAATCGAGGCCGGCGGACAGGCCGAGAAAAGCATGCGTCGGCCGGGCAAAGCAGTAGATGCAGCCATGCTCGCAGCCTCGATAGGGGTTGACCGACCGGTCGAAGGGAACGTCGGGCGAGGTATTGCGGCTGATCACCGTTCGGCTTTGGTCCTCGCTCACCGTAGTCGGCAGCGCGGGGAGTGCCTCAGCTTCCTGCCACCAGCCGTCATCGACCGCCGTCCGGGTCTGGCGCTCATACCGCCCTTCGCGATTGCCCAGCGCGCCGCGGCCCTTGCGCGGGGCGGACGGAGGAGCCACGGCGGAAGTGATTGTCGGTGGCATTCGCACAGCATACCGGCGTTTTGGCACAAAACAAGAACATTCTGGCGCGGGCCAACTTGGGCTTTGGCCAGGGCATCGGAGAAAGGGGCGCCATCGGCTGTCAGGAGTCAGAAGACCCATCGCGCCTGGAGCGCCAGGATGTCCACGGAGCCGCTGACATCAGCCTTGAGATTGCCCCGGGCGGCGTTGCCGCGATCGCTGGCCTGGAGATCGATGGCGGTGTCTTCGATAAAAATGTGGGTGTAGCCGAGATCCAGGTTGAGATTGGGGATGGGGTTCCATCCCAGGCCCACCGAAAGCCAGTAGCGGTCGTCCGTCGGAATGCGGGGACCGCGGTGTTTGTTGCTTGTCGGGTCCTGGTCCCAGGCGAACCCGGACCGCAGGGTCCACGCCTCGTCGGGCCGGAACGTGGCGCCCACGCCGACGAACCAGGTATCCTGCCACTCCTCCTCGGTGATGCTGTCGGGCTGGGCGGGGTTGTCGAACACGATCTTCAGCTCATGGAAACGGCTCCAGCGCGTCCACTCCGCTTCCGCCATCACCGACCACTGCTCGTCAAGATCCTGGTGCACGCCGAACGACAGGGTTTCCGGGGTGGTGACATCGCCGTGAATGCCGGTGTCCTGAAACGCCCCGGTCCTTTGCTGCAGGGCGGCGCCGATTCCTGTCGAGTCGAGCGTAAAGTCGCCGTCGCCCTTGAGCCGGTGGTCGATGGCCGAGCGCCAGGCTAACCCGAGGCGGGTGCTGGTCCACGGTTGCCACAGCAGCCCGAGGTTGTAGCCCCAGCCGAGATCGTCTCCCGTCGCCCTGGCCCTGCCGTCGCTCGCGCCGGGAGTGCCGCCGAACGCGGCGCCGAGGCTGCCGAAGTCGATGGCGTTGGTCAGACGCACGTCGAAATACTGTGCCTGGACGCCGGCGGCGACCGACAGTCCCTCCACTACCTCCCAGGCAACGGCCGGATTGACGTTGATGGTTCGCACCCGGGACTGGAGGCCATGGTAGCGGCCGACCCAGCCGTCGCGGTAATCGGTCTCCAGGCCGAACGGCACATTCACGCCGACGCCGAGCTTGATGTTCTCCTCCAGGCCGAAGGTTTGCTGGAGATCCCATAGGCCATACATCACCGGGACGAAGCTGGTCTCCCCGGCGTTTCCTCCGTCGTTGCCGTTGATTGGAACGCCGGCGGCGGTGCTGCCCTGCACCTTGCTGAGTTCCAGGCGCGGCACCACAACGTTGCCGACCACCATAACCTGGCTGCCCGACAGCCGGGCGAGTCCCGCCGGATTGAAGAACATATAACTCGGATCCTCGGCGCCGGCGGTGCCCCCCGCGAAGGCATTGCCCAGCGCCGAGGCGCTTTGTTCGCGAAGCGCGTATCCGGAGCCCTGCGCGGCGGGAACGGCGGCGACAACGGTCATGCCGACCGCGATTAGTCCGATCCAGCAGGAGGCGCAAAGCCTGCGGCTGCCGGCGCGCGAACGACATCTTTGCTGCATCGTCGACCCCTTTCGCCTCCTGTTTGTGTACGGAGGCTTTTTGTGGCCCATCTCGTCCCTCACAATAGGACCACATTAGCGGCAAAATGGCCCCAAGTGCAGGCGTAATTGCCCTGATTGAGCCGGACGTTTGCTGATTTGGCAGAGCTGGAAGGGTCTCTGCGTCCGCGGTCGGAGGCGGGGAATTCCCGACCGGAGGGCCGCCGAACATGAACGATCGTTAATCTTATCGTAAGTGCGCGGTAACGCCGCCGACTGCATCTTTTCTTCGGGTTTCACGGATAGGAAACAGGGTGAAGATGATGCTGTTACGGACCTCCGACGGCGCCGGGCGGCGCTCGGCTGCGTCGAGGATCGCGGCGTCGGCATTGGTCTTGGGGCTGGTAACGGCGCCGGTGACTGTTGCCGGCCAGGCCTGGGCGAGGTCGGCCCCGGACGGCTTTGCGGATCTTATCGCCAATGTGGCGCCGGCCGTTGTGCAGATTACCACGCGGCAAAGCGCTCCCGAGAATGAGGCAGGCGGTGGGGACCTCTCGCAGATTCCCGAGCAATTCCGCGAAGGGCCGCTGCGTGATTTTTTTGAGCGATTCTTTCAGGAGGGCGGACCCGGCCAGTCGCCTGGACCAAAGGCGGAACGGTCGGCGCTCGGTTCCGGATTCATCATTTCCGGCGACGGCATCGTTGTGACCAACAATCACGTTATCGGCAATGCCGAGAAAATGGACGTGACCCTGAAGGACGGCAGCAGATTTTCGGCGAAGCTGATCGGCAGCGACGACAAGACCGACCTCGCCGTGCTGAAGATCGAGGCTGACCGCCCGCTGCCGGTGGTTGCCTGGGGCGATTCCGATCATTCCCGCGTCGGAGACTGGGTGGTTGCGGTCGGCAATCCCTTCGGCCTGTCCGGAACCGCAACCGCGGGGATCATTTCCTCACGCGGCCGAGACATTGGTGCCGGCCCTTACGACGACTTCATCCAGATTGACGCGCCGATCAACACCGGCAACTCGGGCGGACCGCTGTTCGATACCGACGGTGCCGTGATCGGGGTGAACACCGCGATTTACAGCCCGAGCGGCGGCAATGTCGGCATCGGATTTGCCATTCCGTCCAACGCCGCCCGTAAGGTGGTCGCCGCGTTGCAGGAGAAGGGCACGGTCAGCCGCGGCTGGCTGGGCGTTGCCATTCAGCCGGTCACGTCCGACGTCGCCGACGGCCTCGGCCTGAGTAAGGCGGCGGGGGCGCTCGTTGCCACGGTCACACCCGACAGCCCGGCCGATAAAGCCGGCCTGCGACAGGGCGACGTCGTCCTCGCCTTCAACGGCCAGGAGATCGCAACGCCGCGTGAACTGAGCCGCGCCGTTGCCGACGCCAGCGCCGGTGAGAAAGGCAAGCTGCAGGTTTGGCGCGACAACCGGGAGATCGACGTCAGCGTCCGCATCGGCGAGATGCCAAAGCAGGTGGCGAGTAACGAGCCTGACCAGAAGCACGCGCCGGGCAGGCATGGCGGAGGCGGCGTCGAGCTGGGCGCCCTGGGGTTGACCCTGGCGCCGCTGGACGACGCCGGTCGCCAGCGCTGGGGACTGGCGGAGAACGCGTCCGGTGTCCTGGTTGCTTCTGTCGATGCCAAGGCTGACGCGGCCGAAAAGGGGCTTCAGCCGGGAGATGTGATCACCCGGGTCAATCAGCAGGAGGTGAAAACCCCGGCCGATGTGGAGAAGGCCGTGGAGAAGGCGAAGTCGGCCCAGCGCAAGACGGTGCTGCTGCTGGTCGACCGGCACGGCACCCAGCAGTTCGTTGCCGTCGAGTTTACCCGCGCCTGAGTTCGCGCGATCAGGTTGACCGCCGTCGTCCCGCTCCCTCCCCCCACTCCCGGACGACGGCATAGCGAAGCCGGCCCTTCGGCGGGGCCGGCCTCCGATGGGCCCCGTTCCCTTGCTCCCGGGAACGGGGCCTTCATTTCTCGCGATGACGATCCGTTCCAGCTATATCGTTATCGGATGCGCATACTGGTGATTGAAGACGATCAGGAAACCGCCGACTACCTGCGCAAGGGGCTGGCGGAAAGCGGTCATGTGGCCGACCATTCGGCGACGGGACCGGACGGGCTCGCCCAGGCCCTGAGCGGCCGCTATGACGCGCTGATCGTCGACCGGATGCTTCCCGGCATGGATGGATTGTCGGTGATCCGGGTCCTGCGCGAGGAGAAGGTGACGACGCCGGTGCTCGTCCTCAGCGCTCTCGGGCAGGTGAGCGATCGGGTGCGCGGGCTGCGCGCGGGCGGCGACGACTATCTCGTCAAGCCTTTTGCATTCTCCGAGTTACTGGCGCGATTGGAGGCCCTGGCGCGGCGCGCCGGCACCGAGTCCGAAATGGAGGCGCAGACGCAACTGCGGGCCGGAGACCTGGAGATGGACCTGCTGCGCCGCACCGTCGTCCGCGCCGGCCGGGCGATCGAACTGCAACCGCGCGAATTCCGGCTGCTGGAATTCCTGATGCGCCACGCTGGCCAGGTCGTCACCCGGACGATGCTGCTCGAAGGCGTCTGGGACTACCACTTCGATCCGCAGACGAACGTGATCGATGTTCATATCAGCCGTCTGCGGGCCAAGATCGACAAAGGACACGACGAGCCGCTGCTCCAGACCGTGCGCGGCGCCGGCTATTGCCTCCGTGCCCCTGCCTAATCTGTTCCGCACGACGGCTTTTCGGCTGACCATCCTTTATCTCGCCCTGTTCGTCGCGTCGGTCGTGGCGATCCTGGGGCTGATCTACTGGTCCACGGTCGCGGTGATCGATCGCCAGGTGAACGCCACCATCGAGGCCGAAATCACCGGCCTCGCCGAGCAATACAAGGAGCGTGGGCTGGCCGGGCTGATTGATGTCGTCCGCGAGCGTTCCGGCGAGACCGGGAGCCAGGACAGCGTCTATCTGCTGTGGGATCCGGCTCGTGGACCGCTGGCCGGCAACCTCGCGGCGTGGCCGACCAAGGCCACGGCGTTGAGCGAGTGGATCAGCCTCGAGTTGATCCGCCGCGAGAATGGCGTCCAGGCATCCCACGAGATCCGCGCCCGAACCTTCGAGCTGGCCGGCGGATATCGCCTGCTTGTCGGGCGCGACATGCATGAGAAGGCGAAATTCCGCGGCCTCGTCATCGATACGCTGACCTGGTCGCTGGCGGCGACGGTCGCTCTCGGACTGCTGGGCGGCTTTTTTCTCAGCCGGCGGATCCTCGGGCGCGTGGATGATGTCACACGCACGGCCCAGAGTATCATGCAGGGGGACTTTTCGCAGCGCATCCGCCATCGCGACAGCGCCGATGAGTTTGATCGTCTGGCTGAAAGCCTGAATGCGTTGTTCGCGCAGATCGAGCGGCTGATGTCCGGCATGCGTCTGGCCACCGACAGTCTGGCTCACGACCTGCGCGGCCCGTTGACGCGGCTGCGCGGGCGGATCGAGCTGGCCCTGATTGCGCCGCCCGACGCCGCGCGGGACCGGGAGGCCCTCGTCTCGGTGCTGGGGCAGGCCGAAGCGGCGCTCACCACATTCGACAGCTTGCTGAAGATCGCCGCAGCCGAGTCGGGTATGGCCGCGGCCGAGCTCAAGCCTCTCGATCTCGGTGCTTTGGCGCGCGATGCGGCCGAGCTTTACGAACCGGTGGCGGAGGAAAAGGGGGTGCGGCTGACGGTGATGACGGACGACGGCCCGCCACCTGTCGCGGCGCAGCGCGAGCTGCTCGCGCAGGCCCTGACCAACCTGCTCGATAATGCGGTCAAATACACGCCCGCAGGCGGGCTCATTGCTGTCCGTGTCGCAGCGGACGGCGGCGGCAGTTTGCTCACGGTCGCCGACAGCGGTGCCGGCATTCCCGCCGCCGACCGCAAGCGTGTCCTGGAGCGGTTCGTCCGCCTCGAAGAGTGTCGCAGCACCCCCGGTGCCGGGCTTGGTCTCAGCCTCGTTGCTGCCGTCGCCCGTCTCCACGACGCCGCGCTCGACCTCACCGACAATGAGCCAGGCCTGAAGGTGACGTTGCGCTTTCCGCCCACGAAAGTGTCGATCACTGCGCGGGCGGCACAATAACGCCCGGCACCCAGGACAGCGCGTCAGGGCTTACATCAGGGTGCGACCGGCCCTGGCGACGGGTCCAGGGTCGGGCGAGGGCCCGTAGCCCCGCCCGGCGAGAAAGGCCAGATGTGCGCGCGTCCGCGGTGCCGACGAGCCGGACAGGCCATTGCCCACCGGGACAGCGCCATCCCCCAGCAACTCGCGCACAAGCCAGTTAAGCGCCAGTCCGTCGGCGACGTCATACCACACGTTGAGGGTCTCGATCGGCAGGGAGAGCAACGCGGCGCGATCCGTCACCTGCCTCAAGACCCGGCTCGTGCCCCAGGCAATGCCGCTGAACAGCTCCGGTACGAAATGCCGCATCCCGATCAAGGTGCAGCCGCCCCCCATCGCTGGCGCCAGCACCAGCTGCTGGCCAGGCCGCGACAAGGCCTCGACAGCCTGTTGCAGCAGGGCTTGGGGGAGGGTCGGGCTGCTGGCAGTGAGCAGACAGACGGCCCCGTGGCCGGCACCGAGAAGATCTTCGACGACCCCCGCATGCCGCTCCGCTTCGGTTTCATCGCGTCTGCAAAGGGTGGCGAAACCTTCGGGGAGGATTTTCCGGACCGAGGTCTCCGCGTCCGATGGCGCCACCGCCGCCACCCCTCGAATCTGGACTTCGCCGTCCAGTGCGCTGACGGTTGCCGCCATGTCGGCAACGAAACAGCCGGATAAGGCGGCAACTTCCTCGGTGCTCAGCGGCGGCGAGAGTCCCGAGCGGCCCCGCCCGCTCGACAGCGGGCCGCACATGATGGCGACCGCCACGCTCTGCATGTTGTCCCGGATTTCCTGTCCCATTTGTCCCTGTCGTGTGTGGGTTGCTTTTTCTGTCAGTATGCGATCGCGCTGCGGAAAAGCCTAATGATCTCTCGGCCTCTTTGCGCCTGCGGCGCGGCTCCGGGTGGTGCTTGCCTCGCGGCTTTCCCAGATAATGTCGAACGGGAAATCACCCACGAGGGAGACGACAGAAGCATGAGCTGGGTTCCCTGCGACGAACCGGCTGCGGCGCCGGTCGGCGGCTTCGATGCGATCGATGTTGCGCTGGAAGGCAAGGCGAAGGACCTTGGCGGCTTCGAGGTGCGCCGGTTGCTGCCCTCGGTCCGCCGCCGCATGGTGGGCCCGTTCATCTTCTTTGACCGGATGGGGCCGGCCGACTTCGCGCCTGGGCGGGGGATCGATGTCCGTCCGCACCCGCATATCGGGCTTGCGACCGTCACCTATCTGTTCGCGGGCGAGATCCTGCATCGCGACAGCCTGGGATCGGTCCAGCCGATCCGTCCCGGCGACGTTAACTGGATGACCGCCGGGCGAGGGATCGCGCACTCGGAGCGCACCGGGCCGGCGACGCGGGCAGCCGGGGGGCCGCTCTCCGGCATCCAGGCGTGGGTGGCCCTGCCCCGCACCGAGGAGGAGTGCGAACCGGCGTTCTCCCATCATGCCGCCGAGGCATTGCCCTTCGTCGAAGGCGAGGGCTGGCGGCTGCGCCTCATCGCCGGAAGCTGGGAGGGCGTGCATTCGCCGGTTACGACCGCCTGGGATACTCTCTATCTTGACGCCGCACTGGATCCCGGTGCGCGGCTGCTATTCCCGGCGGAGCATGAGGAACGCGCAGTCTATCCGGTGGAGGGATCGATCGAGATCGATGGACGGCCGACGCCGCCGGATTCGCTTCTGGTTCTTCGGCCGGGCCAGGCCGTCACCATCGCATCCCGGACCGCGAGCCGGCTGATGCTGCTGGGGGGTGCCGCCATGGATGGCCCCCGGCACATCTGGTGGAATTTCGTCTCCAGCTCACCCGAGCGCATCGAGCAGGCGAAGCAGGACTGGCGGACGCAGCGTTTCGCGCCGGTGCCGGGCGACACCGAGTTCATCCCGCTGCCGGAAGGCTGATCTCAGAAATTTGCGTCTCACCCGCCGAGGTCGTTGGTCAGCACGATGCGGTAGCGCGCCTTGCCGGACCGCAGGCGATCCAGTGCGTCGTTGACCTTGCTCATCGGATAGCCTTCGGTGATCGGCGCGATGTTGTGCCGGGCGGCGAAGGCCAGCATCTTTGCCGTCGTCGCCGGGCTGCCGAGCGGCGAGCCGCCGATCGACCGCTCTCCCCCCAGCAGCGGGAACACCGCCGCGGAGACGGAGGGGGCCGCTCCGACGAAATGCAGCCTGCCCCGCGGCCGCAGCGCCGCGATGTAGGCATCCCAGTCGAGCCCGACGTTGACGGTCACGAGGATCATGTCGAACGTACCCGCCAGCCTGGCCAGGGCTTCCGGCTCACGGGTGGCGATGAAGTGGTTGGCGCCCAGCTCCCGGGCTTCGGTCTCTTTGTCCGGGCTTGTGGAAAAGGCGGTGACCTCGCAACCCCAGGCGTGCAGGAAGCGCAGCGCCATGTGGCCGAGGCCGCCGATGCCGATGACGCCCACCCGGTCGGTTGCCGCGATGCCGTTGCGGATGATCGGGTTGAACACGGTGATACCGCCACAGAACAGCGGCCCGGAGGTCGCCGGGTCGAGCCCGTCGGGCAGCGGCAGCACCCAGGAGGCATGCGCGCGCACCTTGTCGGCAAATCCGCCATGGCGACCGACGATCGTTCCTTCCGCCGTCGGGCACAGGTTGTGGTCGCCGGACATGCATTGGTCGCAATGCATGCACGACTGGGAATACCAGCCCAGCCCGACGGTCTGTCCCGGCCGCACGGTCTGTACGCCCGCCCCGACCGCCGCGACCGTGCCGATGATCTCATGACCGGCAACGAAGGGGTACTGGGACAATCCCCAGTCGTTATCGAGCATGCTCAGGTCGCTGTGGCAGAGGCCGCAGTATTTCACATCGATCTCGACGTGGTCGCGGGGGAGTTCGCCTGCCTCGTACTCGAACGGCTGCAGCGGTGCTCCCGCCTGCAGGGCCGCATAGCTCCGGATCATCGTCATCGCACTGGCCTCCGCTCATTCGTCCCCGAGGTGGGCTCTTGCGGAGATGAGACCCGCATCGTCCCGGCGCAATGCCGGTCGGCGTCCGAAAGGCTGAATTTATTGGTGCGCCAATTATCGGCGCGCCAATTATCGGGGCGCCAGGTCTCGCGACCGGGTGCGGCAAGTTCGATATACAGGGACTAACGCCGAGGGCAAAAACCGACGACCGACGAAGAGGGAAGGAAACGGGGATGTTTATCGCCTACTACTGGGTCGAGAACTGGCTCAAGCTGATGGCCGCCTGCGCCGAACAGATGCAGCCGCTGACCGCCGGCGGTGACGCCCGCACGGCCGCAGACGCCGAATTGACGCAGCTTCGTGACGCGCTGGCCAACAGTCAGGCGGCATTGACGGCGGTGGCGCAGGAACGCGGCGAACTGCAGGCGGAACTGGAGCGTCGGCAGCGGCAGGCGGAAGCGGACAGGGCCGACCACGCGCGGCAACGGACCGACAACGGCTCGGTGGCGGAAAAACGGCTCGGCGAGCAGGCGGCGACCCGTGCGGCGGCACAGGCGGAGGCCGAGGCGCTGCGAGGCAAGCTGATGGCCGCAAGCGACGACGCCCGGCAGGCTCAGGCGGAGGCGGCGCGGTTGCGCGAGGACGGCAAGGCCGCGCAGGCCAAGGCGAAACAGGCAGCGGAACAGGCGGCCGAGGAAGCGAAAGGGCAAAGCGAGCGGCTGGCCAAAGAGATTGCCGCCCTGCGCCGGGAGCGGCAGGCGGCGGTGGCTCAGGCCGACGCGTTGCGCGCCGAGAACGAGCGTCTGGCTGGTGAAATCGCAGCGCAGAAAACGACCGCGGAGAGCCTGCGTCTGGAGCTGGGCGCAGCTCAGAAGAAACTGCAGGCGGCGCTGAGCGATGCCGCCGAGGCCCGCCGGGCAGCGAATTCCACCCGCCCGCCCGTCGAGGACGCGCCGCCGGCCGAACACCGCAAGACACCGAAGCGGGCCCGCAAGCCGTCCGCGACCCCGGCGAACGCTGCAAGCACCGCGGCTGAAGCCGTACGCCCCACCCTGCCCGAGGCGGTAAGCCCCACGACGCCCGAGGCGGTAAGCCCCACGACGCCCGAGGCCGTAACCCAAACCACGACGAAGGCGGCGAACCCTGCCGGGCTCGCGCTGCGTTTCCGCAAGCCCGAGGACTGGGCCGAGCCGGTTCACGTCCACTACTGGAATACCGACCCGGCGGTTGCCGAGCCGGTCTGGCCGGGAACCGCGATGACCGATCAGGGCGAAGGCTGGTGGGCGTTCCGGATCGAAGGGACGCGGACGGCGAGCCTGGTGTTCAACGACGCCGCCGGCCGCCAGACCGGCAACCTCCATCGCGACCGGCCCGGCAGCCTGGAGTCGGACGGCGCGTGGGCGGACGACGCGTAGGCCGGCCCCGCGGCGCCGGCCTCAACGCCCCAGGCAGCGCATGGCGCGGTCGAGCCCGTCGAGGGTGAGCGGGAACATGCGTTCGGAAAACATCTGGTGGATCATCTGTGTCGAGCGGGTGTAGCCCCACCAGTCCTCGGGGGCCGGGTTCAGCCACACCGCCTTGGGATAGACGGTAAGCACGCGCTGCATCCAGATCAGTCCCGCCTCGTCGTTCCAGTGCTCGACCGAGCCGCCCTCGTTGACGATCTCATAGGGGCTCATCGAGGCATCGCCGACGAAGATTGCCTTATAGTCGTGGGGATAGGTATGCAGCACATCCCAGGTCGGGGTCGCCTCGCTATGCCGCCGCCGATTGTCGCGCCAGACCGTTTCGTAGATGAAGTTGTGGAAGTAGAAGTGTTCCAGGTGCTTGAACTCGGAGCGCGCCGCCGAGAACAGCTCTTCACACACCTGCACATGCGGATCCATGGATCCGCCGACGTCCAGGAACAGCAGGACCTTCACCGTGTTGTGCCGCTCCGGCACCATTTCCAGGTCGAGCCAGCCCTTCGTCGCGGTTGAGCGGATCGTGCCCGGCAGATCGAGCTCGGTCGCGGCCCCTTGCCGGGCGAAGCGGCGCAGCCGGCGCAGCGCCACCTTGATGTTGCGCGTGCCGAGTTCGACGTCGCCATCCAGGTTCTTGAACTCGCGCTTGTCCCAGACCTTGACCGCCCGGAAGTTGCGGTTTGTCTCCTGGCCGATGCGGATGCCTTCCGGATTGTAGCCGTAGGCGCCGAAGGGAGACGTGCCGGCGGTGCCGATCCACTTGGAGCCGCCCTGGTGCCGGCTCTTCTGCTCGCGCAGGCGCTGGGCAAGCGTTTCCATCAGCTTGTCCCAGCCGCCGAGGCTTTTCACCAGCGCCTTTTCCTCGTCGGTGAGCGTGCGTTCCGCCAGCTTCTTCAGCCACTCCTCCGGAATCTCGACCGTTTCGCCTTCCGCCAGCGGCTCAAGCCCCTTGAACACGTGGGCGAAGACGCGATCGAACTTGTCCAAGTTGGTCTCATCCTTCACCAGGCACGAGCGGCTGAGATAGTAGAAGTCGTCGACCGAGTAGTCCGCGAGCCCCTGCTGCATCGCCTCCAGCAATGTCAGAAACTCGCGCAGGCTGACGGGGATGCGCGCCTGGCGCAGATCAAGGAAGAAGTTGATGAACATTCTTCTCTCCTTCCGGATGCAGGTGCGAACGGTCGGCATGGAACCGGAGCGCGGTCGCGCTGCGGATGTGCAGATCGCGCTGCGGGAACGGAATCTCGATGCCGTGGTTGTTCAGCGCCGTTTCCAGCGCCCAGCAGTAGGCGGCATTGACGGCGGCCGGCCGCTTCACCGCCTCGGGCCTGAGCCAGACGACCAGCTCGAAATTCAGGCTGGAGTCGCCGAACGCCACCAGCCACACCTGGGGCTGCCGTCTCGGGGCGTCGGTCAACGTGAATTCAACGGCGGCCGCGGCCTCCAGCCCCGCCTTGCGCACCAGTTCCTTGTCGGTGCCATAGGCGACGCCGAAAGGGACGCGCAGGCGCCGGTAGTTGTCTTGAAACGTCCAGTTGGTCACGGCACCATTCACGAATTCCGAGTTCGGCACGATGATGTCGATGTTGTCGTTGGTGGTGACGACGGTGTTGCGGATGTTAATCTCCCGCACCTCGCCGCGCACGCCCGACGGCAGTTCAACGAAGTCGCCAATCTTCAGGCTGCGTTCCACCAGCAGGATGATCCCGGCAACGAAGTTGCTCACCATCGCCTGCAGGCCGAAGCCGATACCGACGCCGACGGCGCCGGTGAACACGGCGAGTGCCGTGATGTCGATGCCGATGCTGCCGAGCGCGACCAGCACGGCGACGGCGAACAGGCCGATCTTCAGCAGCTTGCTGAACAGCAGTTGCAGCGACGGCGTGATCCGGGGCAGCGCGGTCATCCGCCGCTCGGCTAGCGCCGAGAGCCGGTTGGCGGCCCACAGCAGCAGGGCCATCAGCAGCGCCCCCTTGAGCACGGCCAGCGCCGAGACGTGGACCTTGCCGACGTCGAACGCCAGACGATCGAGAATCAACCCGGCGTCGTCCAGGATCCCGAGAATGTTCATCGCCGCCAGAGACCAGGCGGCAACGGTGACGATGGTGGACCAGAGAGGGTCGCGCACCAGACTCGCGGTAAAGCGGATGATCACCCAGGCTGCGAGCAGGCTCGTGACAATCCTCAGCAGCGCCACCGGCAAGCCGATGCGGCCGACGATCAGCATGGCCAGCCATTCGAAAGCCAGCCAGAGAATCGGCAGAGTCAACGCCAGCAGCACGTAGCTGACGCGTTTGCCGCGGATCTCATCGAACCGCCTGACAATCCGCGCTTCGAGCCACGCCCGCAGCGAGGGAGCGAGCAATCGGGCGAGAAGGAAGGCGACGACGATCGCGCCGAGCTGGCCCAGGGTCGCCGTCGTCAGCACATTGGCGATCAGCCAATCCCGGATCTGCGGCAGCAGCGGCAGCAGTCGCTGCGGCTCAGTCCACTTTTCAAGGTCGTCCAAGGGCGGTGTTCCTTACTTGCCTCAGCCAGGAGGAAGAACGCGCAGTCCCGCCCTCTGGCAGCGCGGCTGCTGTGATTCCGGGTTCATTGCCGTGAAGCCTCCCGTCGTTGTCATTCCGACAGCGCGGCGGCGGCTTTGCGGCGCGCCCGCGCCGGGGCCGGGGCGAAGCTGACCGCAGTGTCGCCGGTTTTGGGCGCCGTTTGCTCGAGGTGACCGCCGAACAGCAGGTCGCCGTTTGCTCGGACGACGAACAGGCTCTCGGCTTCTTCAGGTCGCTCGGACTGGTATTCGTCCCATCCGTAGACCTCGGTGAGCTGCGTCTTCTGAAAGATCCAGCCGGCGTCCAGCCGCTCCTCGAGCACCGACAGATCGGTGCCGGAGGAGATCAGGGTGCGGCCACGGGCGGTCGCGGCGAAGCCGCGGTGCTCGTGCTCATCGAATTCATGCGGGCCCAGTTGAAGGGTCTTCTCGCGGCCGAACTGCGGGGCCATGTGGGTGCAGACGAAGGCGTTGTATGCCTCGTTGCCGCTGACCGCGAGGATCCAGGTGTAGCGCGCGAGCTCGATGTGATAGCTGGCGGCCTCGGAGAGGATTTCGCCGAAGTGGGTCGGAACGTTGGCGTGCCGGGCCGGCCGTAACCGGTGCCAATTCGAATCGGCGAGCAGGACAGGCACCTTCAGGTCGATCAGGGTTCTGGCGAGCGCGACACTCCACTTCGAGGCGCCGACGATCAGGACGCCAGGCCGCCCGGTGACCACCAACCCAAGCCGGCGAGCGAGCGGCCGGATCGAGAAGCCATGCGCCAGCACCGTCGTGAACACGATGGCGAAGGTCAGCGGCACCATCGCCGCGGCATCGGGATAGCCGGCGTGTTGTAGCCGGGAGCCGAAAAATCCGGAGACGGCGACCGCGACCACGCCGCGTGGGGCGATCCAGCCGATGAGCGTTCTCTCCTGCCAGGTCATGCCGGAGCCGATAGTACTGATCCAGATCGACAGCGGGCGGATGACGAAGAGCAGCAGAATGATGAACGCGATGACCCGCCAGTCAAGGATTCCGAGCAGCACGCCCGGTTCCAGCGAAGCCGTCAGCAGCACGAAGACGGCGGAGACCAGGATGACCGACAGGTTTTCCTTGAAGCGCCGCATCTCCTCCAGGCTCGGAAAATGGGCGTTGGCCAGGGTGATGCCGAGGGCGGTGACGGTCAGCAGGCCGCTCTCCGCTTTCATCTGGTTGGCGGCCACGAAACCCACCAGCACCACCGCGAGCAGCGTCGGCGCCTTGAGGTGTTCCGGCACAAGCCCGCGGGCGAAGGCTTCCACCACGCCCTTGCCCAGGGCCACACCTCCCGCGACGGCGATTGCGGCGGCGCAAAGCAGCCAGGCGAAACTGGACGCCGGGGCATGATCGCCGCCCAGGGCCGCGAACTCGAAGACGATAACGGCCGCCATCGCGCCGATCGGATCGTTGACGATGCCTTCCCACTTCAACACCGAGGCGGGCCTGGAGGAGAGTTTCGCCTGGCGGAGCATCGGCAGAATGACCGTTGGCCCGGTCACCACCAGGATGCCGCCCAGCAGCGCCGCCACCGGCAGCGACAGCCCGGCAACCAGCAGCAGAGCGGTGGTGGTCAATGCCCAGGCGAGCGGGCCGCCGACGACCACAAGGCGGCGCACCGGCACTGCGGTTTCCCGCAACTCGCGGAAGTTCAGATTGAGGCCGCCCTCGAACAGTATGATGGCGACGGCGAACGAGATCATCGGCTGCAGCAGCGTGCCAAAATCCGCGGGCGGGTGCAGGACCCCCAGCACCGGCCCGGCGAGCAGGCCCGCCAGGGACAGCAGGACGATGGCGGGAAGCTGCGTCCGCCAGGCCAGCCACTGCGCGACCATGCCCAACACACTGATGGCGGTGATCTTGAGGATCAGCCCTTCTTCCATGCGTGATCACTCTCCCCGGCACCGGCTGGCGGCGCATTTGCTCTATGGGTGGAAGACTCTGCTACGACTTGTCGACGAGCTTCACGGGTATTGCACCGGCCGGCTTCAGGTGCAGGTCCCGTTGTGGGAAGGGTAATTCAATTCCGTTGGCGTGGAAGGCATCCCAAATCCTCTTCAACACGTCACTGCGCACGTTGTGAACGCCGGAGCGCGGATCGTTGATCCAGAAGCGCACGTCGAGATCGACACTGCTATCTCCAAAGCCCAGGATCAGGCAATGGGGCTGCGGCTCCGCCAACACCCGGCTAACCTCTCTTGCCGACCTCTCGGCCAGCTGTATCGCCTTGTCGAGGTCGGTGGCGTAGGACACCCCGATCGGCGCGTGCAGCCGGATCAGGTTGTTGGAGTGCGACCAGTTTTCCACCCGCTCGCTGATCAGGTCTTCGTTGGGGATCAGATGTTCGATCCCATCGCGGGTAACGACGGAGACATAGCGGGTGCCAAGCGCATTGATCCAGCCGTAGCTGTCGCCCACGGCAATGACATCGCCGGGCTTGACCGAGCGATCGAGCAGCAGGATGACGCCGCTGAACAGGTTCGCGACCACCGTCTGCAGGCCGAAGCCGATGCCGAGGCCAACCGCGCCGGAAAACACCGCGAGCGTCGTCAGATCAATGCCGACCACATGCAGCGCCACCAGCAGCGCCACCGCCCAGGCAAGGGCGCGCACGACCTTCCCTAGCAGGACGCGCGCCGACGGCGAGAGGCCGGGCAGGCGGTCCGCCCAGCGGGTGAGCCACCGGGCACAAAGGCCGGCGGCCGCCCAGAAGGCGAACAGGATCAGCGAGGCCTCGAGGATGCCGAGCGCCGAAATGCGCACGCTGCCGATCGTCAGCACCATCTGACTGAGGATGGTGAGGGTGATCGTCCACAGATCGAAGGCCTTCAACGCGACGACAACAACGATTGCAAGCGGGATCAGCCGCGACCAGAACGGCGAGACGACGAAGGATGTGGCCAGTCGAACGCCGACCCACGCAATCAGCAGCGCCAGGGCAATTTCCACCAGCTTGGCGGGCGCTTCTGCCTCTCGTAAGGCGGCCACGGCGAACCACAGCAGCCCGATCCACAGCAGCGGAAAGGCAACCGGTCGCAGGCGTGTCAGCAGCGCTCTTCGGTCACTGCCCCGGGCAGCAACGAACTGCGCTGTCCGCGGCGCGGTCCAGCGGATGAGCAGCCGGGAGACGACCAGGGCGCCGCAGATCGCACCCAACTGCCACAGCAGGTTTGGCGTCGATTGGACGAAGTGAGCCTGAACCCAGTTTGTGGCGCTCCCCCAAAGCGTCAGAAACCAATCGGGAGAAAGCCAGCCGATGCCCGCGTCGGGGTCGGGCGGTGTCGGCGGCATCTGCGGGAGTCGGGCTGACGCTCAGCGGCCTTCACGGCGATTGATGAAGGCAAGACGCTCGAAAAGATGAACATCCTGCTCATTCTTCAGGAGCGCTCCGTGAAGGGGCGGGATCAGGGTCCGCGCGTCAGTGGCGCGCAGGGCCTCGGGCGGCAGATCCTCGATCATCAGCAGCTTGATCCAGTCGAGCAGTTCCGACGTGGACGGCTTTTTCTTCAATCCGGGAATTTCGCGAATCTCGAAAAAGACGGAAAGGGCCTCCTGCACCAGGCGCTTCTGGACACCCGGATAGTGCACCTCAACGATGCGGAGCATCGTCTCTCGATCGGGGAAGCGGATATAGTGGAAGAAACAGCGGCGCAGAAAAGCGTCCGGAAGTTCCTTTTCGTTGTTTGACGTGATCAAGACGATCGGCCGGTTGCTGGCGACGACCGTCTGCCTCGTCTCGTAAACGTGGAACTCCATGCGATCGAGTTCCAGCAGCAGATCGTTGGGGAACTCGATATCCGCCTTGTCGATCTCGTCGATCAGGAGCACCGGCCTCGTGTCGCAGACGAAGGATTCCCACAGTCGTCCGCGGACGATGTAGTTACCGATATCGTGAACCCGGGCGTCGCCAAGCTGGCTGTCGCGCAGACGCGCCACGGCATCGTATTCATACAGTCCCTGCTGCGCCTTGGTGGTCGATTTGATGTGCCATTGGATCAGCGGCACGCCGATCGCGCGGGCGATTTCCTGCGCAAGGATCGTCTTGCCGGTGCCGGGCTCACCCTTGATCAACAACGGCCGTTCCAGCGCGATCGCGGCATTGACGGCGACCTTAAGGTCCTCGGTTGCGACGTAGGTGTCGGTGCCTTCGAAGCGATGGCGCATGTCCGTATCCGCATGAGTTCGCCAGGATGTCGTGAGCGTAAGCAGGAAGGCGCCGGCATTCAAGGAATCAGGCGGCGCGCGCGCATCTTGCATCCGCAACGACGGCTGCGTTCCGTCGTGGACGTCAGCTTTGAGCGGCCATTCTCCGAAACGCGGCTCGACAATCCTTTCAGCTGGCGTAGTAGCGCTTCAGGTGGGCAAGCTTGTTCTTGATGGACTTGGCGACGCTCATCGACTTATGCAAATAATACTCGGAGTCGGAAGGCGGTTTTACACTTATTTCTGTCAATCTTTTATAGCCCAGAATTTGCAGCAGGTCGCCGATCTTCGACTCCAAAATTTCGATGTCGCGCGGCTTCAGTTTCCGTTTCCACGCATCGAGGCGCTTCGGCTCGACCCCGGCACCAAGCAGCGCGTGCGTTTTTTTGATAAAGCCGGGGACGCTGAGTCCGGTGGGGGAGCACATCGCCGGTTGGAACTCCAGGCCGAGGAATTTGGCGATCTGGCGCATGCTTTCCTGGGTATCGAGGACGACGTCTTCGTACTTGACCGTGATTATTCTGCGCTCGCCCAAGTAGTTCATGGCGATCATGCCGAGCCCGACAAAATAAATCCAACGCTCGGCCGCCTCGATGACGTCGTTCGGTCCCCAGTCGGCGGCGATCATGGAGTTGGCGAAGGCGCGCCCATCGCGCACGATGTGAACAAACTTGGACTCCGGGAAATGCTGGTTCAACCGGTGCACATACAGCAGGTTGTTGGGGGCGTGGTCGACCCAACTCGTGGGCGACTGCTTGCCCACGGAGCCTCCATATTGCCGGACCAGCCAGTCCACCAACTGAGGGAAGGTGACGGCGCCGGCTTGGGCGCCGAGTGATCTCTCGTCGATCGGCACGTCTCGCCACATGGTCCTGAATTTGTAATGGGAGCGAAACAACCGCAGAGCGGCGGCGGCGTCGACGGATTGCTGCGGGTCGGACGTCGGCATGTAGACGGCAATAAAGTTCGACTCGGGCAGGCATAGAACGTCGGAATGGGCGCCGACCATCGAGCCCAGCATTGTCGTGCCGCTTCTCTCCGCGCCGATCACGAAGATCGGTTTCATCAGATGCGCGCTATCCATCGACATTGACATTCGTGCCTCCGTGATCGACGCAGCCCGCGACGATCACGGTTTGGGTAAAGGATCGCCGGGAAGGTAGCGGATCAGGCGACGAGGTCAATCACACTCTCCCAAGAGCCGCTAATTCCGGGTTTGGTGCGGCCCGTCCGGCACCGGCCCTCTTAGGGCGGCGAGCACGGTGCGGGCCGGGCGCGCTCGCGGCGAATCCGGCGGGCCAGCCGAGCCGGATGCGGCCGGCGATGATCCGGCCCGACGGATCCGACCCGGCCGCCCGCCTGCAACCGTCTGAAATCCGAGGAGGAAGGTCTTTGTTCTTTGTTTTCCACCTCCGGCCTGTTACTCAACGCCTTCCGTCCCGATCAGATCTACCCCCCTTCCCACGCCGAATTGGATGGAATCTAGCAACCAAGAAATGTGAGTTAACACCATGGCAAGAGCTCTTATTACCGGGATCACGGGCCAGGACGGCGCCTATCTCTCAGAATTATTACTGAAAAATGACTACGAAGTCTTTGGTATGATTCGACGTTCGGCGTCATCGGACGTTGTTGGCGAACGACTCCGTTGGATTGGCGTACTCGATCAGGTAACACTGGTTGACGGTGATTTGATAGACCTTTCTTCCGTAATTCGAATTCTAAGAGATATCGCACCGGACGAAATTTATAATCTGGGAGCCCAGAGCTTTGTAAAATCATCCTGGAACCAGCCACTCCTAACAGGCCAAGTGACCGGTCTTGGTGTTACAAATCTGCTCGAAGCGATCCGGATGTGCTGTCCTCAGGCGCGGTTCTACCAGGCAAGCTCGTCGGAGATGTTTGGGTTGATCCAGGAGCCAAAGCAGAGCGAGCGGACACCTTTTTATCCTCGTAGTCCCTATGCTGTTGCCAAGTTGTATGGACACTGGATGACCGTGAACTATCGTGAGAGTTTCGGCATGCATTGCTCTAACGGCATTTTGTTCAATCACGAAAGCCCGCTCCGCGGCATTGAATTCGTCACCCGTCGGGTGACGGATGGTGTCGCCCGCATCAAGCTCGGGTTGGCGACGGGGCTTCGCCTCGGTAACCTTGACGCCAAGCGGGACTGGGGGCACGCGCGCGATTACGTCCGGGCCATGTGGCTGATGCTGCAGCAGGACGAGCCGGGCGACTACGTCGTTGCCACGGGGCGGACGGTATCGGTCCACGACATGTGTCGTCTCGCTTTTGCCCACGTCGGCCTCGACATGAACGACTTCGTCACGATCGACCAGTCCCTGCTGCGTCCGGCCGAGGTGGACGTGCTGCTGGGAGACGCCTCCAAGGCGAAAGAACGGCTCGGATGGGAGCCGACCATCAGCCTGGAGGAGATGATCGCCGAGATGGTCGAAGCCGATCTGGCCCGTCACCGGTCGCGGCTGAAATGAACCAGGGCTTGCCTGTGGAGAGGGTCCTGGTGACGGGAGCCGGCGGATTCGTCGGCAGATACCTGCTGGAGGCGTTGAACAGGCACTACCCGGGCCGGAAGATCGTCGGAACCGGTCTTGCTCCGGAAGGAGGCCCGCTCGTCCCTCTCGACGTCACCGACGCTGCGGCCGTCCGCCGGCTGATCGGGGGCCTCCGGCCCGACATCTGTATCCATCTTGCTGCGGTGGCGTCGGTAGACATGTCGTTTCAGCAGGCGCGCGCCGTCTGGGATGTGAACCTCGAGGGCACGTTGAACGTGGCAGAGGCCATCCTTGAGCTCGTTCCGGCGTGCCGGCTGGTCTTCGCTTCATCCGGCGAAGTCTATGGTCTCTCGTTTGCGGACGGCGAGCCGGCCAGCGAGCAGACGCTCCTGACGCCCGCCAACCCGTATGCCACGACCAAGGCGGCGGCCGATCTGGCGTTGGGCGAGATGGCACTGCGCGGCCTGCGCGTCATCCGGCTGCGCCTGTTCAATCACACCGGTCCCGGCCAGACCGAGCAGTACGTCCTGCCCCGTTTTGCGGCACAGGTGGCTCGCATTGCCGAGGGGCTGCAGGAGCCGGTCATCCACACCGGCGCATTGGATCGCTGGCGGGATTTTCTCGACGTGCGCGACGTCGTTGATGCCTATATCGCTGCCGTGCAAGCCCCGGAAGAAGGGTTTTATGTCAATGTCTGTTCAGGCGTTGCGCGGCGGGTCGGCGATATCCTCGACGAACTGATGGCGGTCGCCCGGGTTTCGGCGCAGGTGGTGCAGCGGGTCTCGGAGGTTCGCCGGACCGATATGCGCTGCGCCGTGGGGTCGCCGCAGCGTGCAGCCGTGCTTCTCGGCTGGCGGCCACGGATCGCCTGGGAAGAAACCCTATCCAGCCTGCTCACGCACTGGCAGCAAAATGCCGGTCGCTCGCGTTAACGGACGCAAAATCGTTGCTGGACAGGCGGAGAGCGATGTTGTATCGCGACGCTTGGTTAAGCAGCCCCGCACCGCGGCAGGATGCGCGTCGTGCCAAAGCCTCGCGATGAACTCATCGCAGTGAGGAAAGGCTAGATAGCGCGGGTAAACCGCAAAGAACCGGAAGCTTGACGGCGATCGGCGCCGGTTGTGTTAAGGCCTCATGATCATGAGGCCTTTTTGAGTGTAGTCGAGCGGGGCTGTACTTTGCGGGTCCAGAGAAGTTTGGGGGGGAACTTTGGGGGGATAATGGTAGCATTGCTGCGCCCGCTTCAGGTACTTTCCGCCGCCGCCGATGCCTGTTGCTCCCGAGTTCGATCAGACATTAGATGGGGCCGTTGCGGCGATCAGTCCAAAATTCTCTGTGGCTCACTGGCTGATGAAGGAAAATAGGTGGTGACTGGTTTGCAGGACGCTTCGAAGAAGCCGGGTTCGTTTTTCGGCGCTCGGCCGCAGCACCCGTTGCGCTTCATGGTGGATACCGCAGAACAGTACGGTCCCCACGTCATCGAACGGTTCGCCAGGTTGGCGGGGAAGGTCGAAACAGTCGTCGACCTGGGTGCCGGGTCTGGAAGAGACCTGAGCATCGTGAAGTCGGTGCACCCGTCGGCAACGGCCATAGCCGTCGAAGGCATGCAGAATTACGCCGAGGAGCTGAAGGCGATTACCGATCAGGTTTATGTCGCCGACATCGAGCGGGATTCGCTGCCGTTCGCGGACGATTCGATCGATCTGATCATGGCCAATCAGGTGTTGGAACACACCAAAGAGGTGTTCTGGATCTTCCACAATGTCACGCGGTGCCTGAAAGTCGGCGGGCACTTTCTCATTGGCGTTCCGAATATCGCTTCGTTTCACAACCGGATTCTCGGCCTGTTCGGCTCGCACCCGTCCCAGCACAAGCTCTGTTCCGCGCACGTCCGGCCGTTTTCCAAGAACGACACGTTGAAATTCCTGAACGCGTGCTTTCCCGGCGGTTATCGCCTTGTCGCGTTCGCGGGCTCGCAGTTCTATCCGTTTCCGCGGTCGATCGCGCGCCCGCTGGCGAGTGTGTTCCCCGGCGCCGCCTTCTCGATTTTCTTCCTCATTCGCAAGGAAAAGCCGTACCACCAGCAGTTTGCGGCGTATCCGCACGTCGCCGGGTTCCGCACCAACTTCTGGCGCGGCGATGTGGAGGTCAGCTCCCAGTACTGGGAGTAAGCCTTTCGGATTTGGCTTGTCTTCGCTTCCGTCCTGAGGCGGAAGCGAAAGTGAAGCTGCGCCTGCAAGGCGAGTCCGGCGGACCGGTTATCCGCCTTCCCGCCTTGCAACGGGAGCAAGGCCTGCCTTGTCCTGACCGGCCGCGGCCCTTGCGGGGACGTGGCCTTGTGCGCCGCAGCGGTTCTCCCAGAGCGTCGCCGCCCGCGCCAGGCCGACCAGGGTGCCGAACATGAACCAGAAGTGTCCCCCATAATAGAAAAAGGACGCGAGAGCGTCGAGGAAGAGGCTGACGAGGATAGCCAGCACCAGCCCGATCGTCGCGGCACGCAGGAAGTTGCCGGTTGCCCGCTCCTGGTCGCTGAGATCAGGCAGGCGCAGCCGCTCGCTGACGCGCGCTGCCGCTCCCCACGCGGCAAGCAAACCGAGCCCGACGTACAGCAGAAACAAGGTGAAGCCGAACAGTCCGACGCTCGACAGGAACTTGAAGATCAGGTCATTGACCAGGACAGTAGACTGGGTGCCGCTCTTGAACCATCCCCAGCCGTGCCCGAACATGGGGGCGTCGGTAAACGCCTGGAGACCGTCTATCATCGACTGCATGCGCACGTCGAACGAGCCGGAATCTCCCTTTTCAACGGTCACCCGCGAGGCGATGGTCGCCACCTCGGGCGAAATCGCCAGAAGGAAGGTGCCAACCACCGCGATAATCACGATGTCGCGGAGGAATAAACGGCCGTAAAGCAGCAGGGTCAGGGGGAACACGACGGCAAGTCCGACCAGTCCGGTGGTGGAGGTGGACAGGGCGATCACCCCGGACACCAGATAGATATACCACCGGCCGAACGGCACCCGATTGACGCCCTCGCCGAGCAGGACGACGGCGATCACCAGCACCGAGATCAGGAAGCGGGCAAGGCTGGAGGGCTCGAACGAAACCGAGCTGATGCGGTAGACGACGTAGGAGCTTTCCTTCAGCGCCTGATCGAAAAGGGCGCCAGCCTCGCTGATGCTGTTGTTGAAGATATCGGAGGGATAGGTGAGCCCCATGTTGAGGCAAAGCCACTGGAACAACCCCCATACCGCGGTGAACAATCCGCCCCAAAGGTAGATAACGACCACGCGCTGGGCGATCTCCGGCCCGGTGATCCCCTCTGCCACCGCCCAGGAAACGAGAAATCCCAGCAGCAGGATCACGGTCTGAATGACCACGCCGAAGCCGAGGCCGCGGGTCAGCGCCAGGGCGAACATCGAGGCGATCAGCATGGCGATAAACGCCATCATCCAGAAAAAGGGCGATCGAAGGTTCAGCTGGTCGCCGGACAGCGGCCTTGACGTCCACCCCAGAATGGCCAGCCCGACCAGCGTGCTGCCGAGAACGTGATACGGCGTAAAGCTGAAAGTGAAGGCCGGGAGGTTGAGGATTGCGGTCGATGCAAAGGGAACGAAGAATGCCAGCAGGTAGAGAGTGCCGTTGGGAACCCGCAGCATGACGAACGCGAACAGCAGCAACAAGACCACGCCGGTATAAGTCAGTTCCATCGCTGCTCGTATTCCGTTGCCTGCGCGGGAGCGGGCCGCGCGCTGCCAGTCTCGGGCCGGACTCCCGGGCCGGACTCTCGGGCCGGACTCTCGGGCCGGACTCTCGGGCCGGACCCGGCGGGGGTCAGGCCAGATGCTGCGGGTCCGGCCGCTTCATCCGGCCCTTTAACATCTGTAAGAAGTAGTATCGCATCTTTGCGTCGCCGATGTTACGGACATAATGGACGGCGGGCCACAACACGTTCAAAGCCGTGAACAGCGGTCCATAGCGGTGCTTCTGCAGCACGAACCGCCGTCCGACGCCATACGTGTACGTTTTGTCCGCAAGCCGACCGTCGCTGAAGTCCGGCGCCGGGTGGTGGATGCGGATGTCGTCGCTGCGCACCATGCGGGCCCCGGCAAAGCAGGCGCGAACGATGTAGTCGGCATCTTCGCCCGAGCCGTAGGGGGTTCCGCTGCCGCCGCCCATGCGTTCGTCGAAACCGCCGACGGCGATTGCGAACGGACGGGTCAGGAAGATCACATAGGTCGTCCCGCGAAACCACAGGCTGTACTTGCCGAGGGCCTTGCTGTGCAACCTCGGCTTTGACGCGATCGGCTCCTGCAGGGCGCCGGAGGTGTCGCGGACGTCCACGCTCCTGGCCATGACGAAGTCGGCGGCGCCGTCGTCGATCAGCTTCTTCACCCGTTCCAGCACGCAGGGCGCGTAGACGCAGTCGTCATCCGGGAAAGCGATGATGTCGCCGCTCGCATACTCCAGGCCGACGTTGCGCCCCTTTGACGCACCGGGCGGGGATGTCATGTAGAGGATGTCGAGGTCGGGGAAGCGATCGCACAGGCTGCGTACCCGATCGTCCTTGTTCTGATCGACGACGATGACCTCGAAGTCCTGGTACGTCTGGCGGACCAGGCTCTGAAAGAACAGGTCCACCTCCGCGCTTCGCCCGATCGTCGAGACGACCAGCGAGAAGGTGCGAGGCTGTCCCGCTGGGTTGCGCGCGCCCAACGCCACCGGCGTGGCGGCGAAACCGGTTGCTCCCCTCGGCAGTACCCCGGCCCCGGGACCCGGCGAAGGGTCGGCCGCGGCGCCGCTCCCTGAACTGATCCGATCCCCTGCGAGTTCGCCTGTTGCTGCCATCTCTATGCTACTCCTGGAAGTGCCGGCCAAACGCAGCCCTGCCGGAGACGATCGAAGGGCCGGTGGCGACAGTCGAAGCTTTGAGGCAGGTTTGCCACTGCGAGCGGCGTAACACGCCGCCCTTTTAGCCAATCGCGTCATTGCGGGCAAGGGGGGGATCGCTCCGTGCGGACGGACCGCGGCCCGCACGCAACAGAGCCTCAAGAAAGGCACGCGCCTGCCGGTAGATCCCCGGGCAACCGCTCTCGCGAGGACCGGCAACGTTGAGCAGGCGCACGCGCGAACTCGCCAGCCATTGCCGGGCGGTAGCCGGGTCGGGGTCTGCTTCAAGATCCAGAACCAGCATTGGGCGACCGAGCCGGGCAGCCGTATGCGCCGTCAGCGCGGTCCCGCCGGTGGGGTCGCCCCGGGTGAGAATGAGCGTGGCGTCGGTGTCGCGCACATTCAGACGAGTCCGCTTGGCGTACGAGGAAGCGGCGGTCTCGCGGAGCGGATAGCGATCGGGGACTGGCCCATCTTCGGCGCGCCGCCCGCGCGGGACCCAGCCGCCGCAGTCCAGCCCCAGCGCCATCGCCACGTCCAGCGCCGCCCGATCCACCCCGGTCTGGCCGCCGGAGACGATCCGCCGCAGGTCCGGCAGGTCGCGGATCACGCCTCGACCACCTCGACCAGATGCCCCTCGGCGCTGAAGCAGCCGGCGAGGAGAGGGCCGCCGAAGCCGCAGCCGCCATCGAGCGAGGCCAGTCCGTCGCGCAGGACGATGCCGGCGCGCCGCGGGTCGGCGCCCCGGATCACGCGGTGGAAGCCGCCGTACCTTCCTTCCGAGGCCTCGAATTCCCGGCTGCCCCACCAGAACGTATCCCGTTGCGCCGACAGCGGACGACGAGGATCAACCCCGGCGCTGACGAACAGCAGGGTATTGTCCGACGTGTAAGCCGCGCGCCGGAGCGAACTCATCAACTGATCGTGACCGTCGATCGCGCGCACAGCCGCGCGGAGCTGGTTGGTCCACCGCGAGAGCGCGACCGCCCCCAGCCGCGCGGCGGTGCGCCCCTCCTCGACGCTACCGCCGTAGGCCGACAGGGTTGCCTCGACGCCCTGGCGCAGCATCCATTCCAGGACCTCGGTGGGATTGGGCGCGAACTGCAGCTGGAGCAACTTGTGCCACATCTCCTCCTGGCTTCCGCGCAGGTGGACGATTTGGCCGGCGTTGCCGTCCAGACGGCCGGCCATCAGCGAGCGGCGGAACAGGAGCAATTCGCGGACCGTGGCGGCCACGTCGCCGCGCCCGATCAGGTTCCCGAGGTAGACGAGGTTATCGCCTTCGGCGATCCGGAGATCGAGGGCGCCATGCAGCGCCGCGAGACGGCCCGCCTGGCCAAAAATCGAGGGGATCGCCCAGGTCCGCCGACCTTCCGGAAGAACGGCGAAAACGGACGGGTTGGTCATCGGCGCGGGTCCGCACTCCCGATACCGCCGGCAACGGCCCGCCGGTGGTATCGGGAGCAAGGTCTAGGCGGCGCGGAGGAGATCCTCGAGTTTTCCGGTCGCCGCCTGCTTGTCGATCGATTCCAAAGCGGCCAGCTCGCAGGCGAGGCGGTCGAAGGCGGCCTCGTAGATCTGGCGCTCGCTGAACGACTGGTCCGGCTGGCCGACGTTGGGATAAAGATCGCGAACGACCTCGGCGATCGACACGGGATCACCGGAGTTGATCTTCGCCTCGTACTCCTGCGCCCGGCGGCTCCACATCGTCTTCTTGACGCGGGCGCGGCCGCGAAGCTTGGTCAGCGCGTTTTCCATGACCTTTCGTGTGCTGAGCCTCCGCAGGCCGGCATGAGCAACCTTGCCCACCGGAACGCGAAGCGTCATCCGGTCGCGATCGAAAGCGATTACGAAGAGTTGCAGCTCCTGTCCGGCTATTTCCCGCGATTCAATCCCGATGACCTTGCCGACGCCATGGGTTGGATAGACGACATAATCACCGGAGCCGAAAGCCATTTCTTCCCGCATTTTCTGCGTTCTCTCTCCACCAGTGTTGAGGCACTCGGTCGCACGCCATCGCCCTCATGAGGGGACAATACCCGTGCGTGTTGAAGATTGATGATTAGTGAGCACCCATATGAGTATTTCGCTGGCCACCTGTCCGAAAGCGACGCGTCCCTGGCGGCCTATCCTCGCTGATCGACGACCTGCGAACCTGACTTATACCACGCAGTCGCAGCAAAATTCAAACGAGGAAGTTTAGCGACTGCGTGTGCTTTCCGCCCCAAGCGACTTTAGCTACCGCTACCGGGGTTGCTGCTGAGGAACTCTTCCTTCCCTGCCTTGCCGTTCCAGTCGTCGGCATCCGCCGGAGGTTCCCCCTTTCGGGTAATATTCGGCCAAATCTTGCTGTATTCTGTATTCTTGGTGAGCCAGTTCTCGTGGCCGGGTTCGGTGTCTGGAACGATAGCCTCCGCCGGACATTCCGGTTCACAGACGCCGCAGTCGATGCATTCGTCGGGATGAATGACCAGCATATTCTCGCCCTCGTAAAAGCAGTCGACCGGGCAGACTTCGACGCAGTCCATGTATTTGCAGCGGATGCAATTCTCGGTAACGATATAGGTCATCTTCTTCTCCGTTTTGCCGCCTTGCCGCTGGAGGGCGCGGCAGAGATCGCCGCGACGGTGGCAAGAGCTACTCTGCCCTCGCGATTGCTCGCTTGCGCGCTTCGCCGGCGTCCCGATCGGTGACGTGTAACAATCCGGCGATCCGCCGCAGCAGATTCGCCTCGTAATCGTGCACCGAACCGTCGGCGTAAGCCACCTCCCACAGCATCTCGATCACCGCCACGCGCTGTTCCGGCGGCAGGCGCTCATTGATGATGCGGGTGACACCGAAAAAATCGGTCGACTCCACCGCCGTGGCGGCCGCTTCGTCGATCAGTGCTGCGGCGTCTTGCACGCCCAGACGCTCCCCGAGGAGTCGTTCGATGCTTGCCCGCTCATCCGCGTCCATGCGGCCGTCGAGGTTCGCCGCCATGACCAGCAACACGGCGGCGGCGCGCTGCAGGGGATCGGCACCGCCGGTGGTTTCCGGTCCCACCGACCCGGCATCGTCGAACAGCGATAGCAGGCGTCGAAACATGACCATGGGTAGCACAATGGGCGTCAGCCGCTCAACACCGCCCTCTTCAGGGTTATTACGCTTATCAACCCTATCGACCGGCGCGCAGGCGCTCGAGAGCGCGACGCTCGGCCTTTGTCGGCCGTCCCTGACCGGAGTGGTGGACGACGACGGGGGCCGCGTCGTCGGCCGGCGCCCCGGTCTCCGGGGTCGCCACATCCTCATACAGGGTCCTTGCTTCCACCGCCGGTCCGCGCCGCTCACCAAGGGCGACGATCCTGATGATACGGATCTCGTTGCCGTACGGAAACGTCAGCACATCGCCGGGCCTGACCATCTGGTGCGCCCTGGTGACCGGGGTGCCGTTGAGGCGGATGCGGCCTCCGGCGCAGACGGCGGCGGCGAGTGTCCGACTCTTGTGGAATCGGGCATACCACAGCCATTTGTCCAGCCGCAGCCGCGGCTCGGCCGTCTCCGCCAGCGTGGTCACGGCGCCTGTCGCAAAGCCCGCAGGGCCGCGAAGGGGGAACTGTTGTCATCGGCATTCTGTCGTGCCGGTCGCCGCGCTCCTTGCCGCGCCGGTCTGCGCTGGCCGGTGACGAGATGCAACGCCCCGTCCTTCCGCTCCGTCTGGTAGCCCAGCGCGGCGACCAGCGGCGCGAGCGCCGTGACGTCGCAGGCCGCAAGGCGCGCCAGATCGCGCTCGGGCACGACCGGGACCGCGGCCGCGGCAACAGGGCGCAGCCGGCCCAGCAGCCGCTCCAGGATATCGACCCTGATCGCGCGGTCGCCCAGGGGGAAATATCCGATCGCCTCCAGGAATGCCATCGGGACACCCTGCGGACGGATCAGCGACGGCCGGCCCAACGGCAGGGAAGGAGGTCCTTGCTGTTGCCCGGTATTCAGCCACCACAGCAGCCCGCGCAGGGCCATCGCCCGCGGCTTCAGCAGATTGGCGAAAAACACGCTTTCGACCCCCAGCCGCAGGCCCTGCTGGGCGAGGGCGCGCCGGTCGCTGCGCGTGAGCGCGCCGATCTGCTGCTGCACCTCGCGCCTTCGCAGCGCGCCGAGGGATTCCGCCAGTTGCCAGAGCAGACCGCGGGCGGCCCCGCCGAGGGGCGTGTCGCGGGCGGCGTACAGCGGGCGCAGGACGGTGCGCACGTGGGCGTCGACGAAACCCGCCAGCCTTGCACGGACGCGGCCCTTTGCCTCGGCGGAGAGCAGCTCGGAGCTCAGGGCTTCGACGCGCGGCGACAGGATGTGCGACCCGCGAGACAGCCTGCCGACGGCATTGTCGTGCCACAGCACTGTGCCATCCGCCGCCATCCTGAAGGCCGCATCGTCATCGGCCTCCAGCTGCGTGATCCGCCGGCGGATCGGCGCGGCCAGCGCGCGCAGGGCAGCGGCGTTGAGGGATCGGCCGGTGTCCCTGGCCGTGCCGCCGCCCGCCACCGCCGGGTCCGGGGCAAACCGGAAGCCGTCGAGCATGCCGACGAAGTGCCCCGCCACCAGAACCTCGCCGGTCTCGCCGACGGTGGCGAAAAGCTCGCGATTCCGGTGCATATGGCCTATCAGCGACGCGGTGCGGCGATCGACGAAGCGCTGGATCAGCCGGTCGTGCAGGGCGTCCGAAAGCTTGTCCTCAATGGCGCGGGTGCGCCCTTGCCAGCCGTCGGCGTCGTGCAGCCAGGCGCCGTGATGCGATACGTAGGTCCAGGTGCGGATGCCGGCGATCCGCTGCATCAGCGTTTCGATGTCGCCGTCGGTCCGATTGAGCCGATCGACCTGGCGCGCGACCCAGTCCGTCGGCAGGGGCCCCGCCGTGCCACTCTCTGCACCGATCAGGAAACGGAAGATCTGCGCCAGCAGCCGGGCGTGCCCCTCGCCGGTGATCTTGCCGAAATCCGGAATGCAGCACACCTCCCACAAAAGGGCCACCGCGGCAGGGCTGCGGGCCCAGCGGGCGATCTCCGCATCCCCGGCAAGATGGGCCAGCGCCAGTTCGTCGTCGGCTTCGCGCGCCCGGACCAGTCCCGGCCGGCGCGGTGCGCGGTCCAGGCTGGCGCGCAGCGTTTCGATCGAGGCAAGGCGGAGTTCGTCGTTCCGCCACTGCAGCGCCCGGAGCGGCTCGAAGGTGTGGCTTTCGATGCGCTCGGCCAGCTCGGGGTCGAGCGGCCCGACCTCGGCGGTGGTTCCGAACGTGCCGTCCCGGGTGTGCCGCCCGGCGCGCCCTGCAATCTGGGCCATTTCCGACGCGGTGAGAGAGCGCGGCACGCGGCCGTCGAACTTCCGGGTGGCGGCGAAGGCCACATGATCGACGTTCATGTTCAGGCCCATGCCGATGGCATCGGTGGCGACGAGGTAGTCCACTTCGCCGGCCTGATACATCGCCACCTGGGCGTTGCGAGTCCGCGGGCTGAGCGCGCCCAGCACGATCGCGGCCCCACCGCGCTGCCGGCGCACCAGCTCGGCGATGCCGTACACGTCGGCGGCACTGAAGGCGACGATCGCGGTGCGGCGCGGCAGCCGCGTCAGCTTGCATGTCCCGGCGTTGGTCAGCGCCGAAAAGCGCGGACGGGTGATGAATTCGGCCTCGGGAACGAGCAGGCGGAGCAGCGGGCGGATCGTCTCCGCCCCCATGAACATGGTCTCCAGCTCGCCCCGGGCGTGCAGCAGCCGGTGGGTGAACAGATGTCCGCGGTCCGGATCGGCGCACATCTGGATCTCGTCGATGCCGAGAAACGCCACGCGCCGGTCGATCGGCATCGCCTCCACCGTGCAGAGAAACCAGCAGGCGCCCGGCGGAACGATCTTTTCTTCCCCGGTGATCAGGGCCACGCGCGCGGGGCCCTTGAGCTTCACGGCGCGCTCGTAGTTCTCTCGCGCAAGCAGCCGCAAGGGGAAGCCGATCATCCCCGAGGCGTGCCCCAGCATCCGCTCCATCGCCAGGTGCGTCTTGCCGGTATTCGTCGGCCCGAGCACGGCGACAATGCGCGCGTCCGGGCCGCTGGCGGGCCGTACGTTCGCCATGCCTCCCACATCGCCAGATGGGCGGCGGAAAAGCAAGCAGTCTTGCGATGCCGATTTCAGGCGATCTCAGGCAGACGGCCGGAGCGCTTGCCGGGGGAACTCCGCAACGTTGTCTTCGCAGGACTGCCCCGGCGCGCGGTGGTCCTCGGTGGGTCTCTTACGGGCAGGTCACACCCGACGAGACGCGGCTGCCGAACAGGGTCGAGTTGCCGGCGGTTCCCGAAAACGCCGCCCAAACCGGGAACGCCTTGGGTCCGGCGCCGGCGATCTGGTTGCCGCCCAACCGGACGCTCGATGTGCCGACCGCCAGCGGGTCGGACCAGCCGTGCCCCGTCTGCGCCACCTTGCGGGCGTAGAGGATGGTGCCGGAGCCGGTCCGATTCTGCACCCAGCTCGCGTGCAAGATGCTCGCTCGTCCGCAGGCGCCCACCGCCAGTTGGGGAGCGGACAGCTCCCCGGCCGAAATGCCGGTGTCGAGTCTGGCGGGCGTGGCACTCCACGTGCGGTATGGCGGCAGGCTGTACTTGTAGAGGATCGCCTCGCCGCCCCGGTTATAGACCAGATGTGCCGTTCCCAACCGCCCGATGCCTATGGCCGGCTGGCTGAGGAGCAGCCGGCCGGTATCCGTGGCCGCACTGCGCTGAGCCGCGGTTCCGTATAGGAAGGTGGCGCCATGGTCGGTTGACCGTGCCACCTGCAGGGCGAAGCGATAATCGCTCAGGATTTCGCTCCACCCATAGGCGAGCAGGACAGTCCCGCCTTGCCCCGCCGCCAGGGCGATATCGTGCAAGTCGGTGCCTTCATCGGGAAAGGCGACCGCTATTTGCTTGACGGGAGTCCACTGCGACCCCCGATCAGGGGAGCTGCTGAAATAGAGGAAGCGTCCGTGATAGCCAAGATAATTCATAGCCAGGTAAAGCCAGGGACCGTCCGCCTGTGCTGCCAGTTGTATGTCAATAAAGCCCTCCTCTTCACTTGCATCGCCTAGGGCTACTACCTCCTTCGGCATAGACCAGGTCACGCCATCGTCCGAGGATACACTAACCAGCACAACATATGCGGAGTTCGATGACACTGGCTTCACATAAGTATAGGCGGCATAGAGACGCCGTCCGTTCGCTGAATAGCTGATCGCCGGCGCGGAGCTCGAACAGTAGTGGCGCCCGCTTCCCTCCGCGCGCGGCAGGGGGACCAAGGCTCCCCATGTTTTCCCGCCATCGGTGCTCCTCTTGACGAAGCATTTGTAGTCCCCGGGAAATCCGATGCCGACGACCAGCTGCTTGGGGTCGGCCGGATTGAAGGCCGCGGGGCCGTCGCTGAGGTATCCGCGCAACAGCCGGACGTCGGGATAATCGACGGGCGGCGCCTCGCTCAGCTCCGCGGGTGTCTCTGGCGCGCCAGCGATCAGGCCTTCATCACCGCCGGGTGCCGCGGCTGCAGCCGCGGCACCAAAGATGCCGGCCGCCGCCAGGCTGATTGCAGACAGCAGATATCGCGAAAACATGACCCAGACCTCCCACACCGCCAGATTTCGACCGGCGTCTCCGGTGTGCTCCTTCCGCAAGGGGCGAAAGCAACCTTTTATAAGAATAGCAAATAATCGCCAAAGCAGACAGGGCGATTGAATTGTCCAGTGGCCGGACAATCATCGCCAAGAGTTTTTCCCGCTTCTTCAATCGTTATCGCGCGCACTGCGGTCACCGAGTAGCGGTGCCGGGTCATGCCGCTGGCAAGGTCCTAGCCCGGGACCATCGGCACGAAGGCCACCGGCAGCTTTTTCTCCATCTCCAGCGATCCGTCGGGGCGCTTGACGCCGCGCCAGAGCATCTGCGAGCCGCCACGCGGCCCGATTGGGAGCACCAACCGCCCGCCGACTGCCAGTTGTCGCGGCAGCGCCGGCGGCATTTCCTCGGGTGCGGCGGTGACGATGATGGCGTCGAACGGCGCTTCCTCGGGCCAGCCGAGAAAGCCGTCGCCCTGCCGGATGCGCACATTCTCGTAGCCCAGGCGCTGCAGAAGGTCCTGGGCGGCCTCTGCCAGCTCGCTGATCAGCTCGATGCTGTATACCGTCTCAGCCAGCTCCGCCAGCACCGCCGCCTGGTAACCGCAGCCGGTGCCGATCTCCAGCACCCGGTCGCCGGGACCGAGATCCAGCAGGTCCGTCATCTGCGCGACAATGTAGGGCTGCGAAATCGTCTGGCCGTGGCCGATGCCCAGCGGGCGGTTCTCGTAAGCATGGGGGCGGTCCCGCTCAGAGACAAACGCCTCGCGCGGAACGTGCCCCATCGCCCGCATCACCGCCTCCGAGGGGCTCGGCCGGCCCGTCCAGGACGCCGTTTCGGCGAAGTCGGTGGCGATCTGCTGCATCAGCCGCATCCGGGCCACCACCAGTGCGGCCGCCTGGTCGATCGTCGTCGGAGTTGTCATCGCGGGCGCCTCGCTGGGAACAGGCTCTGTAACAGATCGTTAAGATAAGATGTTCACCAACCGCAAGGGTGTTCAGAAAAGACCGGAAATCGGAAGAAAGGAAACGTTCATGGCTCTGATCCTGAAGAGCTCGGCCTTTGGCGAGGGTGCTCGCATTCCAAGCCGCTTTACCGCCGACGGCGAGAACGTCTCTCCGCCGCTGGCCTGGTCTGACGCTCCTCCGAGTACGCAAAGCTTTGCGCTTGTCTGCAGTGATCCCGATGCGCCGCGGGGCACCTGGTATCACTGGGCGGTCTATGATCTGCCGGGCACGCTGTCGCAGCTCAACGAGGGCCAGCCGAGAGTGGCGGGCGCGGCCGATGGGCGCCAGGCCATCAGCGATTTTGAAGAGCCGGGATGGGGCGGCCCATGCCCGCCGCAAGGGGACGGCGACCATCGCTACCGCTTTCACCTGATGGCGCTCGACATCCCGTCGCTGGAATTGCCGGAGCAGGCAACGTGCGCTGACGTGGAACGCGCTGCCGCCGACCACGTCGTCGGCGAGTCGATCCTCACCGCCACCTATTCGCGCTGAGGGGCGAGGGCGCGCCGGAGCGACCGCTTCCGGCCGCCCGAGCGGCCTCGCCGCAGCGAAACCGCCCGGCGCACTTGCGGTATTTTTGTCGGCCGCACATATCAGCGCGCGGAAACCCCCCGGGCAGTGATGGGCAGACGCGCGCGATGAGCCAGGAAACCTTCACCTTTCAGACGGAAGTCGGGCGGCTGCTCGATATCGTCGCACATTCGCTCTACACCCATAAGGAGATCTTCCTGCGGGAGCTGGTCTCGAACGCGTCCGATGCGTGCGACCGGCTGCGCTATGCCGCGCTGACCGAGCCGAATCTGGCCGGAGAAGACGCGCTGGCGATCCGTCTGCTGGTCGATCGGGAGAAGCGCACTCTGTCGGTGGTCGACAACGGCATCGGCATGAACCGCGACGACCTGATCGAGACGCTGGGGACGATCGCGCGATCGGGTACACAGGCCTTTCTGTCCCGGCTCACCGGCGATTCCCGTAAGGATCTCAATCTCATCGGGCAGTTCGGCGTCGGCTTCTACGCGGCGTTCATGGTGGCGAAGACGGTGGACGTGCTGACGCGCCGCGCCGGGGAGGAGCAGGCCTGGCTGTGGTCATCGGACGGCAAGGGCTCGTTCACGATCGATGCGGCGGAGCGGGCGGGACACGGCACGACGGTGGTTCTGCATCTGAACGACGATGCCGACGAATTTCTCGAAGAGGCGCGGCTGCGCCAGATCATCAAGAAGTATTCGGATCACATCGGCTTCCCGGTTCTTCTCGGAGAGGCGGCGGACGCCGCCGCTCTGAACGCGGCATCCACACTCTGGACGCTGCCGAAGAAGGACATCACGCCGGAGCAGTACGCGGAATTCTATCACCACGTCGCCCATGCCTTCGACGATCCCTGGTTCACCCTGCACAACCAGGTGGAAGGCGTCGTCTCCTACACGAGTCTTCTGTTCGTGCCGAAGCAGGCGCCGTTAGACCTGTTCGATCCGGAGCGCAAGAGCCGGCTGAAACTCTACGTCAAGCGGGTCTTTATTACCGATGACTGCGAGGGTCTGGTGCCGTCCTACCTGCGGTTCCTGCGCGGCGTCGTCGACTCCGAGGATCTGCCCCTGAACATCAGCCGCGAAACCTTCCAGCATGACCCCCGGCTGGCGAAGATCCGCACCGGCCTGGTGAAGCGGGTGCTCGATGAACTGGCGAAGAAGGCCGGCGATGCCGCCGACGAGTACGCCGAGTTCTGGGAGGCTTTCGGATCCGTGCTCAAGGAGGGCATCTACGAGGACTTCGAGAACCGCGACCGGCTGCTGGCGCTCGCCCGCTTCCGCTCGACGGCGGGCGATGGCCTGACCTCGCTCGATGATTACGTCGCCAGGATGAAGCCGGGACAGGACGCCATCTTCACGCTGTCGGGTCCGGAGGTCGACGGGTTGCGCCGGAGCCCGCAGCTGGAAGGGTTTCGGGCCAAGGGTGTCGAGGTGCTGCTGCTGACCGACCCGATCGACGAGTTCTGGGTCCCCATGGTGCGGACCTTCAAGGACAAGAAGTTCACCTCTGCGGCGGCCGCCGGTGCGGACCTCGGCAAGATCGAGGCCGCGACTCCTGCCGAGGGCAAGGAAGCTGCGGCTGAGGGCGAGGGCGCAGGAGTCGATAAGCTGGTGGCCATGCTGAAGACGGTGCTGACCGATAAGGTCAAGGACGTCCGGGTGTCGGGACGGTTGACGGAAAGCCCGGTTTGCCTGGTCTCCGTGGACGGCGACATGGACATGTATCTCGAACGCCTGCTGCGCCAGCATCGCCGGCTTGACGCCGAGATGCCCACCTTGCGCATCCTGGAGATCAATCCCCGACACATGCTGATCCGGCACATGGCAGCGCGCGCCGAGGCCGGCGCCGGCGATGCCGAGCTGGCGGATGCCGCCTGGCTGTTGCTGGATCAGGCGCGGATCCTGGAAGGCGAACCGCTGCCTGATCCGTCCGCCTTCGCGCGGCGACTGACGGCCGTCCTGGAACGGGGACTGGCGGCGGCCTGAGGGCCGCCGCTTTCAGGTTTGGTAGGACGCTAACGCGGGCGAGACCTCAAGAAGCCGGAATCGCGAGCGCAGCGAAGCGATCCCCTGTCCGCAGCCTCTGACGAAGACTGGATTGCCACACCCGCTCTCGCGGGTTCGCAATGACCTCGTCCCGGTCTTCGAGGCGTCGTGCGGTGCCCGCCGTTGCGTCAGGACGCCTTGCGCAGATAGTAGCGCTGGATTTCGTGGTCGAACCGGCCCGAGTCGGTATAGCCGTAGCTGGCGTACCGGCGGGTATCGACCATGGTCAAGGCCACCACCGTCCGCATCTCGGTTTCCTTGCGCAAGCCCTTCAGTACCTGGGCGACGCCCGTGCACCGCGTCTTGTTCCAGCGGATCACGAACAGGCCGATATCCGCCAGGGTGCTGAGGACGTAGGCGTCGGGAACCGCCAGCAGGGGGGGCGTGTCGATGATGATGGTATCGTAGGCTTCGCGCAGCTCGTTGATCACCGTCTCCAGCCGCTTGCTGTGTAGCAGCCCGCCGGTATCGCCCTCGATCGTGCCGGCCGGGACCAGGTGCAGGTTGGTGTGCTTGTCCTTGTACCGGACCTGGGAGAGCGTGGCGCTGCCCCCGATCAGCTCGGCCAGGCCCGGCTGCCGCGGCAGGCCGAACAGCGTATGGGTGGATGGCTTGCGAAGGTCGGCATCGATGAGAAGCACCTTCTGTCCTGCCATCGCGCGCACCCGCCCCAGGGAGGCCGCGACCGTGCTCTTCCCTTCTCCGGGACGCGACGACATGATCAGCAGCACATTCGAAGCGCGCCGCTCGCGTTCGAGCAGCAGCAGGCCGGTGCTCAGGGACCGGATCTGCTCGGTATAGAGCGAGGAGGTGTTGCTGGCGATCTGCCCCAGGACATCGGCATTTTTCTTGAACCGGGGGAGCAGGCCCTGCACATGCAGGCCCGTCTGCTTTTCGACTTCCTCGCTGCTGCGGAAGACGTCGTTGAGCTGCTCGATCAGCATCACCGCGCCGACACCGGCGAGGCCGGCCAACATGACGGCAAGCGCGAACGCGACCGCCATCTGCGGGAATGAAGCCTGCGCGGGCGGCTCTGCAGGATTGATGACGCGGACGTCGTTTTCAGTCCCGGCGTTCCGGTCGAGTTCGCTGTAGGTTTCCTGGGCCCGCTTCAGAAACGTCTCCAGCATCAGCCGGTCGGCATCTGCGGTCCGCTGCAAACTGTTGAGCTGGATCATCGCCGCGTTCGCCGCGCCGACCTTCTGCTCGATCTGCTTCAGTTGCTGCGCCAGGGCCAATTCGCGCGCCCGCAGCAGGTCGACCTCGTCCTGGAGCTGGCTGACGACCTTATTGACCTCGATCTTGATCTTGCCCTGGATATCTTTCAGTTCCGCGCGCTTGATCGCCATCGTCGGGTGGCGTGGCCCCAGTTCCTCGGCCAGCTGCGCCAACTCGCGATTGATCGCGGATTCCTGCAACGTCAGCTGCTGGATGACCGGCGACGCCAGGACTTCGGCGAGCGCCTCAGCGCCGCCGCGAGCCAGAATGGCGCGGATCTCGCGCAGCCGCCCCTCTTTCGCCGAACGCTCGGCGGCGGCAGTGGCCACCGCGATATTGATGTCGGAAAGCTGCTGCGCCGCGACGGTGCCGTCCTTGGTCTCGAGAAGGCCGGCGCTGAGCCGGTAGCGCTCGATCTGGCCTTCGGAGGCTTCGACCTTCTTGCGCAGCTCGGCGATTTTCTCGTTGGCCCAGTCGATGGCGCGGCGCGTCGTCTCGTACCGGTACTCAAGATTGCTCTCGATGTACTTGGAGGACAGGGTGTTGACGAATTTTGCGGCCTTGATCGGATCTTCGGAGACGAAGCCCACCTGCAGCAGGTCGGTGTCCTTGACGGCCGTAACGCTGAGTGCGTCCCGGATATTCTGGGTCGTATAGAAGCGGTCGCGGTCGGCCTGCGTCATGGTTTCGGTGGGCGGCCCGCCAGCCGGAACGTCGGTGCCGAGCCAGGCCTGCAATAGGCGGATGTACTTTCCGACGAAGTGCAGCGGATTGTAGTCCGTCGTGTAGGCGAACTCCGGGTCGCTGTAGAGATTCATCGCCTCGGCGGCCTGGGTGACCAGCTTCCAGGACGTCAGCACCTGCGCCTGAGTGTTCAGAATGTCTTCGTTCGGCTCAAGGCCTGGAACGAGGCTTTCGATCTCGCTCAACAGATTGTTCTGTCCCTGAACCACGATCAGCGCCTGCGCGGAATACTTCGGCGTGATCACCAGCAGGATGACCAGGCAAAGCAGCAGCACCGAGAACGCCGCGGCGAGGAAGATAACCTTTCTGCGCCACAGGCTCTTCAAGAACGGAATAATCTGTATTTGTTCAGGTGACATCGGTAGTCGAACTCCACCCAGCTCTTGCAGAGCATCGGCTCGCTTGATGCGACGGGCAACGGCGTGCCACGACCGTCACCCTAAGGATCGCCCACAACGCTTCAGGATAAAATGGGCAAACTTGCGACGGTCTTTCCGCGCTCGGCGGCACTGGCCCGCCCGCCGCTTGATCGACAGAGCAAAGAGGCTGCCGGCGAAGGGCGACTTGTCCCCCCCATCATCTCGGCTCCCGCCATCGGCGGATCCATCGGGGCGGCGGCGTCAGCATGGCCACGCGTCGCTCTGCGGAAATCTTCTGGACAGTTGCAATTGAACCCTCTGACTTGTTGTTGTTCGTCGCTCGCTGGCGTAGAGTTAGCCGAATACCGGCCCCAAACTCCGGGCCACTGCGGTCCCGGTCAACGCGGTTCCCCTTAACGCTCCGGCGCCTGCAACGGCGGTCGGCGAGACCAGCGCATCGTCCACCAGAATCCGCCGATTGAGCATGCCCGTCAATACCTGCCGCTCGCCCCGGCGCGCCGCCTCATTGCCCTTGCCAGAGGGTACCCACTTACCCACGCGACACTAGCAATACACGCGAGCCTCTGCCAGCGCAACCTTCCTCCGGCAAAGACGACGGCCTCTCCGTGGCGCGTACCAGCCGGAGCCATGCAAGTTTAGGACTTCTGCGAATGCCCACTGGTGCTCCCCGTCTTCTCGCCAGGATGGCAAGTGCCGTCCTCGTCTGCGGCCTTTTGGCGTTGGTTCTTTTTGCTGGAGTTCTCAAGGTAAATTATCCTCTGCGCAATGACCAAGCTCTTTTTCTTCTTTTTGCAGAAGAAATAAGCAAAGGTAGTAGTCTATACTCGACTATTTGGGACATAAAACAGCCGTTTATATTTATATTTTACTACGTTTCCGGGAAGATATTCAATTTCTCTGACTACGCGCCACATATTATGGAGCTGATTTGGAACGTTTGTTTTTTTGTGGTTGTGGTTGTTTTCTCCAGGCGCCATTTCGCTAGCCGATGGATCGCCGGTATCGCCCCGTTTTTCCTGTTGATCTATTACACCTATGTCAGTCCTTCGGAGCTCACCCAGGTCGAGACGCTGATCGCTCTGCCGCTGATGTTGTCCGCCGTCCTTGCCATCCGGGCCGCGGATGACACGCCGGCAACAGTGCCGCTGGCGTTTCTCGCGGGCTTTTCCGCCGGCGTCGCCAGCGGCTTCAAAATCCCGTTCGCGATGACGGCCCTCGGCATTCACGTCTATGTGTTGTTTCGCGCCTGGCGGAGCGGGACCCCGGCGCGCGCCGTCCTGCTTCGGCTGTTCCTGCCCTGGTTCACCGGCGCGATGCTGCTATGGCTGCTGCTGCTGGTCTATTTTCTCTTCCAGGGCACCGCGGGGGAGTTCCTGCGCTCCACCTTCGTTTATCCGGCGCAGGACGCGATGGACCTGGAGCAGGCGCCACTCTCGCGGCTGCTTCTCGGCGGTGCCCAGATTCTGGTAACGCTGGCGCCGTGGTTCTGCCTGCTCGGCGGTTTCCTGCTGCCGCCACGGGTGCACGAGCGCGTGCCGCTGGCGCCGTTACTGCTGATCTGGATCGGCGTCGCGACGGCCCTGATCCTCATCCAGCGCTTTTCCTGGTGGCCTTACCACTGGTGGCAGCTGCTGGCGCCGCTGTTCCTGCTGTGCATGCTCGGGCTGGACCGCATCGTCGGCGCGCTCCACGACCGTCCGTGGCTGGCCGGCCGGCAGCGCTGGATCCTGCCGCTGCTGCTGCTGGCCCCCTTCAGCGTCGTGCTGAACCCGCTCGGACAGAATGCCTATTTCGTCTTCAATGCCGGCGCGCCCCATTCCTTCGATGGCACCGCCTTCCGCTTAGAGGCGGACCGCAACTACCGCGACGTGCTGGCCGCTACCGCCGCCTTTCCCGGCGACTGTGCCCGCGATCGCATTTATGTGTTCGGCACGCCGGCCATCTATCTGCGTCTCGGCTGCCGCTATCTCTACAAGTTCGCAGGCCAGAACCTCCCTTATATCAGCGCCGGCCAGCGTACCGAGCTGGCCGAGCGCCTGCGCACGATGCCGCCGGACTGGATCTTCATGGCACCGGCATCGGTGGAGTGGCTGGAGCGCAGGGAGCCGGGTCTGCGGGCGGTGCTCGATGCCGGATACCAACCGATGGCTTCGGGGGACTGGGGAACCTGGTACGGTCGTGCCGCGGGCGGCGGCTGATCCCCGCGGCTGCCGGTGGTGACGGGTGGTGACGGGTCTAGGTGACGGGGTGGCAACGGGGCGCTGTCAGCGGCGGCCGCGGTCCCATATGCTAAGGGGCCACACATTGAGGACGCGGGGATTGCCGATGACAACAAAGGAACTCAGCAGCAAGACGTGCACCCCCTGCCGCGGCGGCATTGCGCCGATGGCGCCGGACGAAGCCCGCCGCTACGCCGAGCAGACCCCTGGCTGGGCACTGGACGACAAGGCCACGCTGATCGAGCGCCGCTTCGAGTTCGGCGATTTCGCCAGCGCGCTGGCCTTCGTCAACACGATAGGCGCCCTTGCCGAGCAGGAAGGCCACCACCCCGACATCCGCTTCGGCTGGGGCTACTGCTCGATCGTGCTGTTCACCCACAAGATCGACGGCCTGCACGAAAACGACTTCATCCTGGCCGCCAAGATCAACGAACTTGCGGAAGCGTAGGTCCGGCCGCGCCTGCTGATCCGCCCGGGCGCGGGGCACTACCCCTTCTGCCCGGGGAGCCAGTCGCCGAGGATTTGTCCCGCCGTGTATGCGGACCGCTCGTCAAGCAAGCGGGGTGCAGACTCGATCTCGCCTCGCTGGGCCAGCGTTTCCGCAGCGAGGCTTGCCGCCCGCGGATCTTCGAGGGCAGCCAGGCGGTCGAGCTCGCCCCGCAGGCTCGGGCTGTCTTCCAGGAGCCGTTCGATCTCGCGCCGCTCGCGACCGATGGTTTCAATCCAGCCCGGGCGCGGCTCGATGGCGGGGGACCGTTCGAGCTTGAACAGGTGCTCGATAATCACGGCGATGCGGCTGCGCAGTTCGCGGCGCTGGGACCGACCCAAGCTCTCGATCTCCTCGGCGAGGTTGAGCCAGTCGAGCGGCAGGTTGGCGCGGGCTTGGCCGGCCCGGCGCAGGTTTGTCGCCTGCACCTCGGTCCAGCGCACCAAATCTTCCTCGTAGAGGGGCGCGGTCTTGGGCACGGGTGGTTTCTCCGGTGATCCACGCCGGGCAACTGGCGACGCGGATCGATCGCAAGGATACGACACACCGTTCGATTTGTCATTGCGGGCGGGCCAAGCCGCAGTCGGGAGCTGCGCGCCTACCCCTGCTCGACCCACACCGCGATGCTGCGGTCGTTGCAGCGGAAGGCGCCGGTGCCGTCGGCGTCGATGGTCACGGTGCCACTGAAGGAGCCGGTGGCCTCCCGGAAGACGGCGCCCGGTCGGCCGGCGCGCATCCGTTTTTCCCCACCAGCACTATCGGTCGTCAGCACCGCCAGGCCGAGCGGGTGGGCCTCATCGCCGTCGCGCGTCCAGCCGATCAGATTGGCGTCGTCGAAATAGTCGGTCTGTGGCCCATAAGCGTGGTCGCGCCGGGCCGCCAGCAGAGCATCCAGCAACGCGCGCAGGCTGGGACGGCCGCCGCCGCCGTAATAGTCGGGGTAGAACACGCACGGATACCCTGACTCGCGCAGCAGGATCAGCGCATAGGCATGCGGCCGGAACCACTCGGGGATCGCCATGTCCTGGCGGTTCTGCTGATGGGTGTCGTGGTTGTCGACGAAGGTGACGGCGAGCGTCGGCTCCTGCGACACCAGCGTGCCGTCGAACACCTGGCGCATGTCGAGCCTGCCGTCCTGCCGGCCGAGCTCGCGCATGGCGAACTGCAGCGGGAAGTCGAACAGGGACATCCGCCGGGCGGTCTGCTCGATGAACCAGCGCAGCGTCGCGACGTCGCCGCTGTAATGTTCGCCCACGGCAAACAGGTCCCGGCCGGAGGTGGTCCGCACCTGATCGAGCCATTCGATGAAGAACGGAAAGCGGATGTGGCGCACCGCATCAAGCCGGAAGCCATCGATATTCAGGGTCTGGGTGATCCAGTTGGCCCAGCGGTGCAGCTCGCCGCGGACCACCTCCTTGTTCATGTCGAGATCGCAGAACATCAGGTAGTCGTAGTTGCCGCGTTCGGGATCCACCGGCGTCTCGAAGGTCTTGTCGGCGAGCCGGAAGATCGAGCGGTCGCCGGTGCGCTGGTCATAATCGACCGCGTCGAAATGATACCAGTGCCACTGGAAATCCGAATAGGTGCTGCCCCGGCCGGGGAAGGTGAACTGAGTCCAGATCTCAATCTCGCGCGACGGCCCGATGTCGATGTTCCGGTTGTCGGCGTTGACTGGCGTGCCGGTGGTCACTTCGGTCGCGTCGGCTCCCCCCTTATGGTTCAACACCGTATCGAGGTAGACCTGCAACCCGGCGTGGCGGACCGAGCGGACGGCCGCCTGCAGTTGCGCGCGTGTGCCGTACTTGGTGCGCACGGCGCCCTTCTGATCGAACTCACCGAGATCGAAGAGGTCATAGATGCCGTAGCCGACATCTCGCGGCCCATCCATCGCCTTGCAGGGCGAGGGAAGCCACAGCGCCGTGAACCCGGCGGCCGCCAGCGACGGGGCGTTGGCCGCCAGTTCGTCCCACAGCCTGCCGTCGTCCGGGTAGTCCCAGTGGAAGGCCTGCATCATCGTTCCGTTGATCGCCGGCATCGCTTGGCCCTCCCTTCGATTCGTGCTCCGTCATTGCGGGCGCGAGCGAAGCAATCCACCGCATCCGCGCCTCCCGAGACTGGATCGCCACGCCCCTGCCGCGGCTCGCGATGACGCCACGGCCACGATCCCGCAGCCCTGACCGCACCTCGCAGCCGCTACTGCCGCTGCAGCACGATCAGGCAGTTGGCGGGGACGTTGACGATGATCACGCCCCCGGTCGAAGCGATATTTCCGGTGTTGCGCAGGTCGGAGCCGCCATAGATCGCGGCATCGCTGTTCAAGATTTCCCGCCATTGGCCGTCGGCGATGCGGGTGTCCTGGAAGCGGTAACCGGAGCGGAAGGCCCAGTTGTTCAGGCTGCCGATCACCAGAATGTCCTCGCCGGCACTCCGCCGCCGGAACGCGAACATGCGGTTGTTATCGTCGGTATGGACGATTTCGCAGTTCCGGCCGCGCAGCGATGGATGCGCGAGGCGAAGGCGGATCAGATCGGCGTAGAAGCGGAATAGGTTGGCGCCATTGCCGTTGCGCAGTCCCGGCAGATCCTCCCGGGTGTCCCGGCCCGCCCGGAAATCGTCGTAGCGGTAAGGATGCGCGGCGCCGACTTCCTCGCCCATGAAGAACATCGGCGTGCCGGGCGCCGTCAGCGTCATCCCGGCCGCGAAGTGGACACGGGCCTCGGCGTACCGTCGGGTGTCGCCCTCCAGCGCGGCGCCATTGACGGCGACGACGATGGTTCGCGCCGACCCCTCGGCGTTGCCGGCCTCGTCATGGGATTCGTGATAGACGACGCGGGAATCGGCGCTGGCCGCCAGCGTGTCGCCGAACCAGCGCATATGCAGCGGCTGGTCATCGCCGTAACCCGCCAGCCGGATCAGGCGGGCGCGGCTCGGATCGTTCTGCGCATCGCCGATCAGGTGGTGATAGAAGTCGGCGTACCAGGTGGCATCGAAACCGAGACCGCCCTGGTCGGTCGGCTGAAACACCGCCCGCCAGCCGGTGTGATCCTCGGCGATCAGGAAGACGTTCGGCCGGATCAGCCGCAGCGTATTCGACCATTCCCGCAGCAGCTTCTGGCCGAAGACGTTGGCATCAGGGATCAATCGGCCGTCGGCATGGCGGACGTTGTCGCGATGGATTGCCTGCGTCAGATCGACGCGGAAGCCGTCGAAGTGGAATTCCGACAGCAGGGCAGCGGCGCTCGACGTGAACAGGCGGCGCACCATCTCCGCCCAGTAGCGCGGCGCCCAGCCGCTGGAGCCGTTGTCTGCATAGCCGCCGTCCGGCTGGGGATAGTCGCCGGCGCGGCCTTCGTACCAGTAATAGATATTGTTTTCGTGCAAGTTGGAGTCGTATGCCCACTCCGCCCGGTCGGCGTCGAACGTGTAGTGGTTGTAGACGACGTCGACGATGACGGCGATGCCGTTGCGGTGGCATTCCCGGACAAAGTGCTTGAACTGATCCCGGCCGCCGCCGGCATACTCGATCGCGCAATAGTGCGACGTGCTGTAGCCCCAGCCGGCGCGATCCTGAAACTCCGACATCGGCATAAATTCTACAGCGTTGACCCCAAGGTCGCGCAGATAGGGGAGCAGGTTCAGAGCGTCCTGCAGGGTTCCCTGATCCACCCGGCCAAGCCCCAGGGCATCCGTGTGCATCTCATAGATCACCAGATCATCGAGCCTGCCCGGCACCGGCCGGTCGTCTCGATACTCGTCCCGCCAGAAATCGTCCTCCCCAAGCCAGCGGGTTTCCGGCCAGACGCCCTCGTTGAACACCTCGCAGACGCGCTCCGGGTCGATCACCACCGAGCAGCTCTTGGAGCCGTCGAGATCGGTGCGGGTCCCGTCCCACGGCGCTTCTCCCGTCCGTGGCGCCGCCGGATTCTTGCCGCCACTACCGATCTGGCAGCGCGCGTAGAGGTCGGTGCGGTACGCGATCGACCCGTCGTCCCGGGTGATCCGGAACATGTAGGGTTGATGATCAAAGCCGCCGAATGCCGCCAGAGCGGCTGAACTGGCGACGTCGGTTTCCCACACACCCTCGTCGCCGCGCTGCATCGGGTAGCTGGAGACAACACCCTGTCCGTCGTCCCAGATGTATCCGCTGGCACGGTTGCCGATCACCACTTCGACGTTCTGGGCGTTCGGCGCCCAGCAGGCGAAGCGAATGGCGTCCGGCTGGCCGGGGCGAACCAGCTTGTTGGCCCCCAGCCGACGGCAATGGGTCAGGAAGTAGCGCTCCGTCTGGGCGGCTTCGCGAAGCCCGAAATTGCGGAACCTTTCGGTCGAGGTGGTGGAATTGACCTCAGCGACGATCCCCCAGACATCCGCGCGTTCGGCGGTGGACACCGCCACGCCCCACTCGAAGCTCCAGCCGATCTGACTGTCGTCCAGTTGGACCGTGGCGCGAAACGCAGGGCAGCCGTCATCCGCCACGAACGCTTCCATGGGGACAGGCGACGACCACTGATCGGAGTGCATCCCCTGCGCGCTCCACGTTCCGGACAGCCGGGCGGCCAGCAGAAACGGGCGGCGCAAGCCGGTTCGGTATTCAAAATGCACAGGTATTGTCGGCATCTATCTCCTCCAGCTGGCGCCCTTTTTCTCGGTAGGTCGGCAGCGGCCCCGCTGTCCGTCCCAGTCACGCACTTAGGCGGCCAGCGCTTCGCGGATGGCGTCGTCGACGGCTTGCCGGTCCTCCGGGAACAGGCCGAAGGTGGTCAGGTGCCCGGAGATCGTCGTGGCTTCCCGGTATTGCGCTCCGGGAATGCTGCGGGCGTCCACTTCGTTGTCCTGCGGCGGGAACATCACGTCGCCGGTAAACGCGACGATCGTCGTCTTGGCGGTGATCCGCCCCAGCGCCTCGGTGAGCGAGCCGCCCTGCGCCGGATCCGCGGTCAGCGCCTTGCGCGCCTGGATCAGCAGGTTGTTGGGATCCTGGCCCACCATGAAGCCTTCGAAGAAGCCGCGGACGAAGTCCTGGACGCTGCCGAATCCCAGCCGCTGCATGATGTCGCCGTGGTAGTAGGCGAGCGGCGGCAGCGTCAGCGCCATGCAGTGTCCCTGGCGGCGGAGCCCGGCCTGAACGTCCGATGCCTGCGCATAGAAGCCGTCGTTCCACGCCGGATCGGTGACGATCGGCTCCTCGATGACCGTGCGCAGCCAGTGCAGCGTCCAGGGCGACGGACGCGGTGCCCCCGCAATCGAGGCCATGCGCGTCACCATCTGCGGGAAGCGCACCGCCCACTCGTAGGTTTGCAGCGCACCCACCGACCAGCCCAGCACCAGCGCCAGGCGCTCGATGCCAAAGTGCTCGGTCACCAGGCGGTGCTGGGCGATCACGTCATCGGCGATTGCGATCGGCGGGAAGGCGCCGCGGTCAAACGGCGGCGGGGTGTTGCTCGGCGACGACGAAAAGCCGTTGCCGAACTGGCCGGGCAGGATCACGAAGTACTTGTTCGGATCGAGCGCCATCCCTTCGGCGACGTACATCTCCAGCGCAGCGTCGTTGCCGCCGAGGAAGTTGGGGAAGACGACGGCATTGTCGCGCGCCGCGTTCAGCGTGCCGTGGGTGGTATAGGCCAGCCTAGCGTTAGGGATGGTATACCCGTTCACCAGCCGGAAATTACCGAGTTCGAACGTATCCACTGCCGCGCCTCCTGATTTCGGATGGTTGGGCCCAAGCCCCCTTCAGTTTCCGGTCCTGATAAATTCCGCCGCGCGCTCCGCGATCATGACGATGGTGGTATGCGTGTTGGCCGCCGGGATCGCCGGCATCACCGAGCCGTCGGCGATGCGCAGTCCCTCGAGGCCGCGCACCTTCAGCCGGTTGTCCACCACCGCCAGCCGGTCGATGCCCATCTTGCAGGATCCGACGAAGTGGTAGTAGGAGCCGACGTTGTCGGTCACCCAGGCGCGCAGCTGCTCATCGGTGACCACGTCCGGCCCGGGACCCACCTCCACCAGCCCCAGCGCCTGGAAGGCGCGGGTGCGGTAGATGTCGCGGCCGATCTTCACCATCGTCACCAGCCGGTCGATGTCAGCCGGCTCGGCGCCGAAGTTGCAGCTGATGTCGGGGGGCACCGTCGGATCGGTCGACGCCAGCCGCACCCAGCCGCGCGATAGCGGCCGCACCAGGCCGGGCAGCGTGAGGATCACATGCGGATCGACGAGCTGCGCCACCGAGGCCACCGGCTGGCCGGTCTGCAGCCGCTGCACGACGTTGGCGAAGAAGGCATCGCCGAACGGCGCCCGGTGCACCAGGCAGATTTCCAGGTCGGGCACTGGCAGGCCCGGTTCCGATCCCCAGAACAGGCCGACCTCGGTCATGTTGGCGCGGGGGTCGGCGCCCGGCTCCGCCATCCGGCCGAACGGGCCGATGAGAAGCGGGTGGTCGTGAAAGTTTTCGCCGACGCCAGGCAGTTCGTGCACCACGGCGAGGCCGTGCTGCTGGAGCTGATCGGCGGGCCCGATGCCGGAGAGCAGCAGCAGCTTCGGCGTCTCCATGGCACCGCCGGCGACGATCACCTCGCGCTCGGCGCGCGCGGTCACCGTCTGGCCGTTCTCCAGATATTCGACGCCGGTGCAGCGGCCGTTCTCGATCAGGAGCCGGGTCGCCCGGACCTGCGTTTTCAGCGTGACGTTGCCGCGGGCAACGGCCGGCAGCAGGTAGGAGGTCAGCACGCCGCCGCGCCGCCCGTCGCGCATGTCCAGATGATGCCAGCCGCAGCCGAAGGCCGTCGCATTGAAGTCCTGGACCAGCGGATAGCCGAGCTCGACGCAGGCATCGAGGAAGGTCTGTGAGACCGGGTTGCCGGTGTCGCGGGCATTGACGATGGTCATCGGCCCGCCCTTGCCGGCGGTCGGGTTGAGATTGTCGAGCTGGTTTTCCGAGCGCTGATAGAACGGCAGGCAATCGGCGAACGACCAGCCGGCGCAGCCGTTGTACGCCCAGGCGTCGAGATCGGCCGGCTTCGCCCGGACATGCATCATGTGGTAGACGGCGGAGCCGCCGCCGGTGCACCGCCCCGCGGCGGAATAGACGCGGCGGCCGTTCAGCGCCGGCTGCGGCGCGCTGTTGTAGGCCCAGTCGAGGTCGGTGAGCAGCAGCTCGTTCCAGCGCCACGGCACTGACACCGCCTCCGGCAGATCGCCGGTGCCCGCCTCCAGCACCAGGATCTTCGCATCCGGGAGTTCGCCGAGGCGGTAGGCGACGGTTGAGCCGCCCGGGCCTGAGCCGACGATGATAAAGTCGTATGTTTCCGGCATACTGGCCTTCGCTCCTATGCGCTCTGCCGGGCGGGACCGGCAGCGATCACCGCGTCAATCTCGCTCTGGGTGAGGCTCGGAATCACGTCTTTCACCAGATAGGCGAAGTAGGACTGGCCCCACATCGTCTCCCACAGCGGAAAATGCGCGTCGAACGGCTCGCCCCGCCGCTGTGCCAGCCGAACTTCCAGATCCCAGATCAGCCGATCGAACTCGGGCTCGGTGAAGGGCAGCCCGAAGCCGGCGGCGGCGGCGATCACCTCGTCCTTGCTCCGCCATTGCAGCGCATCGAGGACGTCGGCGCGCACGGCGACCGTCTGCAGGAAGGTGATCAGGTTGCGCTCGCTCATGCCGGGGCTCCCTGCGGCGGCGCCAGCAGCGCGGTCAGCTCGGCGTCGGTGTGCCGTCGCACCTGCTCGACGATGTAGCCCAGGTGGTAGCGGCCCCACATCTGCCGCCACAGCCGCGCCGTGCCGTCGTACGGATCGCGGTCCTTGGTCAGGATGATGCTGGCTTCGATCCGTCCGGCAACCTCGGCCAGGTCCCAGGCAGAAAAATCGAAACCGTCGTTCCTGGCGTGGAACAGCAGCTGGCTGATCGAGCGCTGGTCGTAGCGGGCGGCCATCGCCGGGTCGTCGCGGGCGGCGGTGAAGAACTTCAGGGCGCTTTCAAGCGACATCGCGGAATTCTCCTGGGCGGCCTCTAGGCAAGCGGCGGCGGCGCCACCCCCGGCGTGTAGGGGCGCGGCTCGGGGCCGATGACCCAGTTCTCGCGCACGATCATCTCGTGCAGGTAACGCTCCTCGGTGAACAGCCGGTAGTCGGCGCGGACCAGCTGCTGTTGGATGGAGCGGCCGGCTTCCAGCAGCGCATCGAGATTGTCGAACCAGAGCTGCTCGACACAGTCGAGCACCGCCTCGCCCACCGAATAGAACCCATCGACGACGTGCCCCTGAACGTAGCGGCGCAGGCCGGGAACCTGCAGCACCAGGGCGGCGTGCTGGCCGAGGCAGTAGTCCTTGAACGCTTGCAGCGGCAGGCCCTCGCGGCGCTTGGAGAGCATCAGCAGCTTCGCCATGCCGCTGTCGCGGGTTTCCGGCGGGCCGGGAAGAATGTCGTGCGCCGTGGTGTCGAGGGCCGCGGTCATCCAGAAGGCCGCCCAGTTGGGCTCGTCGGCCCGCGCCCCCAGCAGGAACTCCGGCGTCTGCAGCGAGGCGAGCTGCTCCTCGGCGTTGGCAAGCCAGATCTCGGCGACGCCGCTCCAGCGCGGCAGCGAAGTCTCGCCCGGCAGCGGGATGCGGGTATCGATCAGATAGCGCCGGATCTGCGGAATGCGGCTGGCGTAGCGGACCGCGTGGACCCCGACCCAATAGCGCTGAAAAGCCTCCTCCGACATCCCCGGCCGCGGCGATGCGAAGATGAACTGGTGGATCATGACGGCTCCGTGATCGTCGCGAGTTCGGGAATGGGCGGAATGAAGGCACCGGCGGGCTGGTCGCCGCGGACGAAGGCGGCGGCCTTCTCGGCGATCATCATGATCGCCGCGTTCGGATTGCCGTTGACCAGACGCGGCATCACCGAGGCGTCGGCAAGGCGCAAACCGTCGATGCCGCGGACCTGCAGCCGGTCGTTCACCACCGCCAGGCCATCGCCCTCCGGCCCCATCTTGCAAGTGCCGACCGGATGCCAGACGGTCGAGGCGACACGGCGGACGTATTCGCGCACATCGGCGCTGCTGGTAACGTTGGAACCCGGCGCCAGCTCGCGGCCGCGAATGCCGTTGAAGGCTGCCGTATTGATCAGCTCGCGGGCGTAGCGGATACCGTACTCGAACACCGCCACATCCTCGTCGCGGCTGAGGTATTGGGGATCGACCACGGCGTTGGCCGCGGGGTCGGCAGACGCCAGCGTCACCGTGCCGATGCTTTTCGGCTGCGCCAGAATCGGCGCCGCGGTGAACCCCGGCCCGTCGGTCCGGTATTCGTCCGGAACGAACTCGACGGGGCCGAAGAAGTACTGCAGGTTGGGCGAGGCGTTGCGGTCGGCGGCATCCGTCCACAGGAACAGCCCGGCTTCCGCCAGCATCTCGGCGAAGTCCAAGGGCCGGGTGGCCTCGTAGCCGACGCCCAGCAGCATGTGGTCCTGCAGGTTGCCGCCGACACCGGGCAGGTCGGCGACGACGCCGATGCCGTGGCGGGAAAGCTCGGCCGCCGGTCCCAGCCCGGAGAGCATCATCAGCTTCGGCGTCTCGAAGGCGCCGCAGCAGAGGATCACCTCGCGCGTCGCCCGCAGCGTCTGCAGGCTGCCGTCGGCGGCGGCATAGTCGACGCCGACCGCGCGGCCGTTCTCCAGCAGCACCCGGGTTGTCCGCACGCCGGTCAGCAGCCGGAAGTTGGTGCGGTCGAGGATGGGGCGAACGAACGCCGACGCGGCGGTCACCCGCACGTAATCGACGGTGCGCGTCGACTGGTAGAAGCCGGCGCCGGCCTCCTGCGAGGCTCCGTTGAAGTCGTTGTACCTCTGCATTGCACCCAGGCTCGCCGCCGCCTCGATGAAGGCATGCGAGGCGATCGACGGCGTGTGCATGCCGATCACCGACAGCGGGCCGTTGTCGCCGTGGTAGGGCGACGCCTCGCCGTGATACGTCTCCGACTTCTTGAAGTACGGCAGAACCGCGTCGTAGCCCCAGCCGGCATTGCCCAGCGCTGCCCAGCCGTCGAAGTCACGGCGGTTGCCGCGGATGTAGATCATCGCGTTGACGGCGCTGCTGCCGCCCAGCACGCGGCCGCGGGCGATATCGATGGCGCGGCCGCCGAGACCCGCCTGCGGCGTCGTTCTGTAGCCCCAGTTCTCGGCCCCTTGCGGGTTCCACAGGCCGAACATCGACGGCAGGTCCGGGGCCCAGATCGCCGGATTGCTGTCCATGCCGCCGCGCTCCAGCAGCGCCACCTGCACGTGCGGATCGACCGCGAGGCGGGCTGCGACGATGCACCCCGCCGTGCCGGCTCCGACCACGATGTAATCGACGACAGACTCCGTCATCGCCTTCTCACGCCTCCCGCGCCCGACAACCAACACCCATCATCCACGCCATCCCGTCGTCATGGCCGCGCACGTCGCGGCCATCCACACCTTCGCCCCACCAGCGGCAGGGCCGCGAGACGGGGGTGCTCGGAACAAGTCCGCGCATGACGGGGAACGGCAGAGCTCAAGCACCATCAATCCTCACCCCATCGGATGCCGCTTCAGGAACGTGTAGATCGCTTCGCCCACTGCCAGCGGGTTCATGCTCTGCATGCCGTGCGTCGCGTTCAGGATGGCGCACCGCTCCGCCTGCGGCAGCCAGCTCATCAGGAAGCGTTGGGTCTCGCGGAAACCCGGCATCGCCGCCTCGCTGTCGGTGCCCATCGCCGCCAGGATCGGCATGCCGGGCTTGCGCTGTACCAACTGATCCGCCTGCGACATGCGGAAGCCCCAGTTGCTGATCGCGACGAAATCGATGTTGAAGGTGGTATCGACGCACTCCTCGACCCGCTGCCAGACGTCCAGCGGGTTGGTCATATCGACGCAGCCGAGGAAGGTCGGGCCGCACACCAGCGCCATGTAGAGCTGCGCCGCCGCCAGCTTCTCGCCGCGCTGGTAGAGTTCGAAGGCCCGATTGAACGCATCGATGTTGGCCTGGACGCCGGCCTGCTCCTCGCGCGGCAGATACGGCTCCAGCAGCACCGCCGAATGGGCGCGCTCAGGATGGGAGAGCAGAAACTGGAAGGCGATGACCCCGCCGAAGGAGAAGGCGACGATGTGCGCCTTCGATATCCCGAGGTGGTCGAGCAGTTCGCGGACGTGCTCGGCGCCCTCTTCGATGCTCAGCGAGTCCTTGTCCAGCGTGCTGCCGTTGTAGCCGGCGCGGTAGTAGGTGATCAGCTTGTAGTCGTCGAACAGCGGCGGATAGAACCGCAGCGGCGTGATCAGGCTGTCGGAGATGCTGGTGCCGTGGATGAACAGCACCGGCTCGCCCTCGCCCAGCACCGTATAGCGCAGGGTCGCGTTGCTGACCTGCGCCCGCTGGTCGAGATCGATGTTCCACTCGCGGCCGATGGAGAAGGCGTTGGACAGAGGCGCCGTCATGCGCTCCTCCCTGTTCTCTAGAATCGCGGCCTAGCGCCGCACGCTGTCTTCAAGGATCAGATCGATCAGGAACGGCCCGTCGTGCTCCAGCATGGCACGGATGGCGCCCGCCATCTCGCCCGGCTGGCTCACCCGCATTCCCGGCACCCCCAGCCCCTTCGCCAGGGAGACGTAGTCGATCTCCGGGCCGTGAATGTCGAACGACGGCGGGAACTCGGCGCCGGTGATGTTCTGGTCGCGCCAGTAGACGACGAGATTGTCTTTCAGGATGCGGTAGCTGCGGTTGTTGCAGACGATGAACTTGGCGCCGATGCGATGGTGCGCCGCCGTCCACAGTGCCGGGATGGTGAAGACCGCGCCGCCGTCGCCGCCGAGGCCGATGACCGTGCGGTCCGGATGCGCCAGCTTGGCGCCGATCGCGCCCGGCAGCCCGATGCCGAGCGTGCCGCCCGGCGTCTGGAACAGGTGGCCGGGCAGGCTCGGCGGCAGGTAGCGGGTCAGCGCGCCGGAGTTGGTGATCGCCTCATCGAACAGGATCACGTCCGGCGGCAGGTGCTTCGCCAGTTCCTCGGCAAACGCCGACATGTGCAGTGGAGACGCCTCGCGGCCGGCGGCATCGGCCTGAATCGCGGCCGCCCGAGCGCTTTCCTTCTCGGCACCGATGCGCTCGGCACGCTCGCACGCCGCCGCCTTCTGTGCGTCGGTCATCGTCGTGGCGAGACACTCGGCGAGAAGGCGCAACGTCGGCTTGGGATCGCTGAGCAGGCCCAGCGTGACCGGATGATTCCTGGCGATGTCGTAGGCGCTCTGGTCGATGTGGATGACCTTGGCATCGGCGCGGAAGGGGCTCGCCAGCGACGGGAAGACGTCGGGGAACACGTAGGTGCCGACGACGAGCACGGCATCGGCGTCGGCGACCGTGCGGGCGCTGCCGCTGCCGAACATGTGGCCGGTAAGCCCCCGGTACAGCGGATGTGTCCACGGGATGCAGACCTCCGACGCCATCGCCCCCCACACGCCGGCGCCGAGCGCTTCCGCCACCTGCGCCAGCTCCGCCTGGGCGTGGGCGTGCGAAACGCCGTCACCCATGATGATCACCGGGTTGGTGGCGCCCGCCAGCATCTCCGCGGCGCGGGCGATCGTCGCCGGCTCCGGGGCCACGCAGGCGTCCGGGATGACCGTCGGGATCACCGGCTCGTCGTTGTCCTGATCAAGGATATCCTGCGGCACCGAGAGGAAGGTCGGGCCGACCGGCGGTGTCGCCGCCATCTTGATGCAGCGGCGCAGCAGCCGCAGCAGGCTGCCGGAATGGATGGCGCGGTTGGCGTACTTGGTGACCGGCCGGGCGAAGGTGACGAGGTCAAGCGCCATGTGCGCATCGAGCGCATCGAAGGCGGCACCCGCCTCGCCGGTGATCACCACCAGCGGCGAGCGCTGCTTGCGGAACACGTGGTAGAGGCTGCCCAGCGCGTTACCGGTGCCGACGCTGCAATGCAGCTGGACGATCGTCGGCTTCTGCGTCGCCAGGGCGTAGCCGTTGGCAATCAGGATGAGCGCCGCCTCCTGCAGCCCGAGGATGTACTGGATGTCGGGAAAGCGGCTGATCTCGTCCAGCAGGCCTTCTTCGCTGCTGCCCGGATTGCCGAAAATATGCGTGATGCCATCGGCCCGAAGCTGCTCAAGCAGCTTGCGATGCCCCCTCGCTGTCGGCATGTGACGCTCCTTTCCAGGCGGGCGGATCTGCTCCGTCGGCCTGATCGGTTCTTGATCTACCAGCCCCAACGGCGCAGCGGCGGATCGCCGTCGAGCACCTCGATCATCTTCTGTCCGGTCAGCACACTGTCCGGCGTCGAGCGGCCGGTGATGAACGGATAGTCGACGATCACGCTGGTCGGGTGTCCGAAATTGCCGTGATAGGCGCCGTCGGGCCCGGTGGCATCCCGCAGGATGAACTCCAGCGGATAGGGCGGCGGGCCCATGTTGAAATCGAGAAACTCGCCCCGCGCGCGGACGAAGGCGGTGCCGTCCTGATAGTCGTACTCCAGGCAGTGGCCGGTGACGTGCTTGCCGCGGATGATGCTGTGCCGGAGGTTCATGTCGCGAGCGAACGCGAGGCAGGCCACCCCGTAGCACTCGGCGCCGATCGGCTTGCCGGCGGCGAGGAACGCCAGGATCAGGTCGTGCACGCGGATATTGTTGGCGAGATCGACGATCGGGCCGGAACCGCCGACGATCAGCAGCGCGTCGTACTTGTCGATGCCGCGCACCGCCTCCTGCAGATCCCAGTTGTAGGTCTCCAGAAGGCGGACGAACTGGGCCGAGGCGAAATAGGGGCGCTGCGGAAACCAGGTGGCGAGGCTGATCGGGTTGTCCAGCCGCCTGCCCTGCTCGGTCGAGGGATCGTCGATCTCCCGTGAGCGCGCCGCCATTTCCGGCGACGTGACCGAGCGCTGCAACGGCGGATCGAAAAAGTCCGGATCCATGCTGACCGGGATGCAGTTCGGCCTGCGGCCGTTCGGCGTGCAGAAATCCACGTCGTAGCCGACCCGGTCGAACTCGCCGAGCGGGCCGACCAGCTCTTCGCCCCAGTAGCCCCACTCCGACAGCAAGATGAGAATGCGCCGGTTGCGGGGGTCCGTCGGCACGGCGGGCACGGGGGCGGGGGACGCTTGCGCCGGCTGCGCCGCCATCGCCACGATGCGCTCGGAGATCGCATCGACCAGGCGCTCGCTGCCAAGCGCCTCGCCGCCGGCAACGGCCGACATGTTGGTGATCAGGTCGTCGTCCGTAACCACGTGCTCGTGCCAGTTGGTCCCGGCCGGAGCCGGGACATAGAGAGCGCCGGCATTCAGGACGTCGGCGACGAGCACCGGGTTGCAGGTGACCCGCCGCCCGGCAAGCAGGTCGGGAGACGTGGCCAACAGCCACAGGCCGTGGCACGGCGCCGCCTTGACGATCTTGCGGTTGGCCATCGCCTTGCGGATAAACCGCACCGACGGGGTGGCGCGCATCTCGGCCGGCGCATTGGGCGAGCCGGTGCTGAGCGCTTCGTTCCAGCGCAGCCGGACCGAGGTGTAGTTGGCGGCGATGATGATCGCCGCGTACTCGTGCATCCGCCGTTCGGCCTGCTCGAAGTCGACGCTGACATCAAGCCACTCGATCGGCCAGGTGGCGGGCGGCGGCTCCTCCCGATTCGATTGGGCCTCGCTCAGTTGCGGCTCGGCCGTCGAGTAGAAGAGCAGGCTGGGCCGGCCCCACAGACGGGAAACGAACTCGACGGTGGCACCGAGCGCGGCGAAGCGCTGCTGGTAGGTGCGAATTTCCGCCGGGACGTACTGGGCCTCGAGGACGACGGCAATCTTCTTGCCGGCGAGCGGCTGGTCGGGCATGTGAGCCTCCTCCGTGCGCCTCGCCTTACGACTGGGCGGGATTGGCGCGGAACTCGACGACGAGTTCGACAGCCCCGTTGGCCGGATCGGGCGTCATCGCGTCGGTCGGGATCTGGTATTCGACCAGGTTGGCCGGATCAAGGTCTTCGGTCATATCGACGCCATTGGCGCGCACCGAGGTGATCGTCACCCGTCCCGGCGGCATGAAGTCGGGCAGGACGTTGATCGACTTCTGTTGCGCGATGCTGCAGATCTTGAAGTAAAGGCAAAACGTATTGTCGCTGCCGCCGCCCGCCGCAACGTGGGCGCGGGTGTAAAGATGGGCGAGGTAGGCAAGCTCGAACGCATGATAGCCGATAGCGTGGCTGCTCTTCATGCCGTACTGGCCTTCGAGGATCGGCAGCCCGTTCTCGGTGGTGCGGAAGTAGTAGCCCTGCCGCTCGCGGTCGAGGAAGAACAGGTTCCAGAAGGCTGAGGATTCGCGCGCCAGTCGCAGGTAGTGGTCGTTGTTGGTGGCCCCGAAGAGGATCAGATAGGCGAGGATGCCCTGCTCCTGCTGCCAGAAGTCCTTGGTGGCTCCCCAGGCGAACTGGGTGGGCATGCCGCCGGCGGGCTCGCGCTCGACACAGTCGAAGATGCCGCCGCGGATCTTGTCGAGGCCCACTTCGCCCATGCTGTTACCAAGCTCGTTGGCGACCTCCAGGCATCGGTCGGAGCGCTTGAGATAGCCATCTGCCTCCTGCGCTTTGCCCTGCCGGCGCAACCGGTCGGCCCGCGTCTGGAAGTAAAAAGCGCATCGCGTCATGTTCCAGGCGATTTTCAGGTCATGGCCGACCACCGCGCGGTTCCGCTGCCAGCGGTATTCCAGATCGGGCGTCCAGTCGGCATGAAAGCGCTCGATCACATAATCGGAGTTGCGGTCTTTAGCGGCAAACTTCTCGCAGATCAGCGACGATGTCTCGTCGATGATGCCGTGGCAGGTCTCGAGCAGCCGGGCGAACTCTTGGCGGACGCCGCCGAGCGGCAGCGGCTCGATCGACAGGATGAGATTGACGAGATAGGCCGGGATGTGGTCGCCGACGGAGTTCCAGTTCTTCCGCGACCGGTTCTCGTCGGGAGTGACCGTGTCGGGGCGCATGGTCGCCGGATCGAGGTGCGAGTAATAGCCGCCGGTGCCGGCAAAGCCCTTTGCCGTTGCCGACGGCGGATCCCAGAAGAAATCCTGGAAGCTGTTGATCGTCCTGCGAATGTCCTCCAGCAACTCCCAGTCCAGGGTGATGCGGTAAAGCTGGGTTAAGCCGGCGAGCGCATAAATCTGCTCGTAGAGCGGGATGGTTCCCTGATCATCCGGACCATGCGAGGCGAACAGCAGGGACTCGCCGCGCTCGCCCTGGTGGTTGCGCCGCCGCCCGTAGGCCCAGAAGCAGTAGCGGCCGTCGTGGCTGAGGCTGCGAAAGGCCTCGCGCAGGTAATTCGCGGCGGCCCGGGCTGCCATCAGGTAGCGCTCGGCGCCGGTCATCATGTAAGCGGACGCCAGATCGTAGAGCAGCCGCGACAGAACGGCGCATTCCTGCACCGTGTCGTCCATTGGCTGGCCGAGGATGTTCAGGTTGGTGCGATAGAATGCGCTGAAATCGTCGATCGAGTAGCTGCGCTTGGCATCGAACAGATGGTCGAGGATACGGTCGGCCATCTGCGTGACCTGCGTCGGCCACCAGTGCGTCTCCTCGAACATGTAACGGCTCGGATCGGAGTGCAGCAGGTAGACGCTGCGGGCTTCGTAGCGCTCTGCTCCCTCGTTCTGCTGGTAGATGCCGACGACGGAGACCGGCCGCCCCTCGACGGCATACTTGTGCAGGTTATAGACGGGTCCGCTGACGCCGCTGACCTGGGGCTCCGGCACGCGGTTGCGATCGAGACCGTCGAGATTCGAGACAACAGAATAATATGTCTCCGGCCCGACCACCGCCTCGAAGATGTCGCCGCTGCGCGCTTCGATAGAAAACGAGGGTTTTGCGGGATCTACAGAAACGATTTTGCCGGTTACGGTCAAAGTCTGATTAAAGCTGTGCAACGACATCTACAGCCTTCCTTTTTTCAGAAGCAGGAATGCTCAGCCGAGTATCAGCTGCTAGAACAACGGTAGGAATTAACTTTCGCGACCCTGTTTCGGTGCAATTTCTACTGAACTGCTACCGGTTACCGCGGCCAACACATACGCTGGACAGTCAGGGTATTTTGCATACCCCGAACGCGGCGGATTATAATCAAACACATTAGCCGATGCAAGGCCCCCGCCCGTTCGGATCCTGGGGCGGGAGCCGGGCTCGCAGCGAAGCCGGCCGGTGCTTATTATCTCGTGCCGGTCCTGGTGTCAGCCCGGATCGGGCCGGCGCGTGACCTCAGCGCGTGCGGCGCCAGCCGCCGAGCGCGGCGGGCGGGACGACGGCTCGTCGGGTCCGGACTGCGAAGCCGGGAGTCCGCCGTTGCGCCCGCGGCCAGGTTGCAGCCGGCGTTCCAGCCGGCTGACCAGCGAGCCGATGATGGCGCGGTACAGCTCCTCCTTCAGAACCGCATCCTCGACCCCGGCATCGATGTTCGGATTGTCGTTGACCTCCACGACGAAGACGCCACGGTCGTTCTGTTTCAGATCAACGCCGTACAGGCCCGGACCGATCAGGCTGGCCGCCTTGGTGGCGACCTCGATGACCCTGGGCGGCGCATCGGCGACGGCGAAGGTGCGCGCGCCGCCTTCCTCGGGGTCCTCGCCGGCGATGCCGTGCTTGACGATCTGCCAGTGGTCACGGGCCATGAAGTACTGGCAGACGAACAGCGGCTTGCGATCGAGCACGCCGACCCGCCAGTCGAACGCCGTCACCATATATTCCTGGGCGATGATCAGGTCGGTGTCTTTAAAGATGCGCTCGGCGATGTCTTCCAGTTCGGTGGCGTTGGTCGCCTTGTAGACGCCGCGCGAGAACGAGCCGTCGGGGATCTTGATCACGGCGGGAAAGCCCAGTTCGCGCTCGATGCGGCCGATGCGCCGCCGATCGAGAATCAGCGTGCGCGGCCCCGGCACGCCGTTCGCCTGCAGAAGTTCCGCCAGATAGATCTTGTTGGTGCACTTGAGGATCGAGCGGGGGTCGTCGATCACCGGCATCCCCTCGGCCTCAGCCTTCTTGGCAAACCGGTAGGTATGGTGATCGAGCGCGGTCGTCTCGCGGATGAACAACGCATCGAATTCGGCGAGGCGGCCATAGTCGGTTCGGGTGATCAGCTCCATGTCGCAGCCGAGGTGCGCACCGGCGCGGACGAAGCGCTCCAGCGCCTTGGCATTTGACGGCGGCAATTTTTCCTTTGGATCGTGGAGCATGGCGATCGACCAGCGGGCCGGCGCCGTTGTCCGCTGTTTGCGCCAGGCGGCCCGCGTGTAGCGGTCGAGCGCATCGACGACCCGTTGCCGGCGATCGGCCGGTACCTCGCGGATCGAGATCGGCTCGATCGACTCAATGGTCCAGCCGTTCTTGTGGCGCAGTAAGATGGTGAGAAGCGGGCAGCGGAACAGCTCGAACACCCGGCGCGCCGCCACCGCAAGCCGCGGGTCGTCGGGCTCGCCGAAGAAGACACTCACGCTGAACGGCGGCTGCGCTTCCGGCGGAACGCGGAAGGTGCGGCCGACCAGCTCGTTCACCTCCGGCAATGCGATGCGCAGCAGCCGCTTCCAGTGCAGGTCCAGGATGACCTCGACCGATGGAATGACCTTCTGCCCGCGCGCCTCGGCGAGCAGCGAGCAATAGTAGCCGAGGCTCAGGTAGCTCATGTCCCGGCAGAGATTGATCACCCGCGCCGAGGCGGGCAGACGGCGCGCGGCTTCCCCGACGAACTCCTTCGCCGGCACCACCAGCCGATCCGGCGCCTCCCAGGGAAAATCAGAGCGGCGATCGACCACTATCACATGCGGCATCAGCTGCGAGCCCTGCCGATGACCAGCGCCGCCTGTTGCTGCGCCTTGCCGTAGCGCGCCATCCTCAGGAATTCTCCTTGCAGCACGGGGATCTGCATGCAGTCGGTGGGGGTCTTGTCGAGATCTTCGTCGACATTCGGATCGTGCAGATAGACGTAGTTAGAGTCAAAACCCGTGACCACCACCCAGTGCGGCTGTTTTTCCCGGTCGAACCGCCAGGAACTGATCAGGACCACGGGGATGCTGCCATCCTCGCAGTAGCGTCGCATGGCTTCGAGCGTCAGCGGACGAAACGTCACCTTGACGCCGCTTGCGGTCAGTTGTTCCCGGAAATCTTCCTGAACCAGTCGGATGACTTCCCGCTTCAGCGGGCTGCGCACGGAATCGACGAAGAGCACGCCGCCGTCGGTGAGGAAGAGATCGACCGGAAACCCGCGGCGGTGGGCCGCGAGCGCCAGCCCTTCGGGACTGCAGCCGCCCAATCCCGAGGTCATGAACACCGTTGTCGATTCCCGCCACAGCCGGATCTCCTGCGTCTGATCGACGCGGGTGGCGGGATCGAGCGCCCGCATCGCCATCAGCACCGCGGCCGGGCCACAGGTGAAGTCGAGCGACTGTGCATAATAGGGGACCCGCATCAGGCTGGGGTCGCGGCGGGGTGCCAGCGACTTCTCCATCCGCACCGCCGCCACATCGTCCTCGTAATAGTGCGGCTGCAAGGCAAACTTGCGGAATCCGTGCGCCTTGTAGAAGGCCTGCACGTCCAGCGCGTCGGCGCGCACTTCCAGGCGCATCCAGGCCGTCCCGTGATCGCGAGCCGCCGACTCCGCCGCATTGAGGAGGGCGCGACCGACGCCTTCGCGTTGTCGGGAGGGGTCGACGGCGATGGAATAGAGGCGCGCAAGCGATGTGCCGCGGTTGAACAGCAGCAGCGCATAGCCCCCAACGGCGCCGGCGGCATCGGTCTCGACCAGCACCGTCGCGTGCGCCTTGGACAGCAGATAGCGGAACGAGCGCCGCGAAATCCGGTCGGTGGAGAACGACCGGTTCTCGATCTCGACCAGCGTCGGAATGTCTTCGGGGGTGGCGGCGCGAATCATGGCGGCCGCAGTGTCGGTCAGACGCGCCGGGCTGTCGAGGGGCGGCCGCCGCGGAGATGCCGGGGAGATGCCGGGAAGAAGCCGCGGAGAGCGCTCCGACGCCCGCAAACCCCGCGGACCAGAGCTGCCGTCGTGGAAGCGGCGGGTGGCGCCCTGCCGCCGCCGGCCTGTTGCCGGACCGGTCAGATGGCCAGACCGGCGAGCCCGGTCAGATGGCCAGACCGGCGGGCCCGGTGACGATCATGCGGACCAGTTCCGCCTGGCGGTAGGTGCCGGTCTTGCCAAAAATCTGCTTCAGGTGCTTGCGGACTGTTTCGTAGGCGATATCCAGCGTCTCGGCCACCTGTTCCAGGCGGTAGCCACTGGCCAGCAGCGCCGCCACCCGCGATTCGGCACGACTGAGGCCGTAAAGCCGGGCGATTCGCGTCTGGTCGAACTGCGCCGGGCGTTCGGGATCGCCGATGAACAGCAGCGCCGCCGGAACGCGGCCATTGCCGGAAGCCGGTTCCGTCGCCAGGGTCACCAGCATCAGCGTCAGCGGGCGTTGCGACGACGAACGTTGCACCGGCAGCAGCGCTACGTCTTCGGCAATGGGACGATTACCCCGGTCCTCCGTCTTGCTAATCAGGTCGCGCAGCCTCACCCTGCGGCTCCCGACCTCCGTGCCCAAGCCGCCGTCAACGACCGTCAGCCCTTCACCGATTTCAATCAGGCGGCGCGCAAAAGGGTTGGCCTCGATCACGCAGCCATTGCGGTCGAGCACGGCCACGCCCATCGGCAACGCATCCACCGCCTGCAGGACCGCCCGTTCCAGTGCCCGGACCTGGCGGATACCGGCACCCGCCGCCAGCGAGCGCGCCAGAGCCGGCAGGAACGCCTGCAGGTCCCGCTTGGTGTCATCGCCGAAATCGGACTTGCCCTCGCGCCGCGCCAGCACGAGGAAGGTCATCGTGCTCCCCTGGCGTTCCATCACGGCGAACACATGGTGATAAAGGCCGGTCGGCCGAAGCCAGTTGCGGTGAAATGGCGTCGCCCTCACCACATCCGGCCCGGCAATCTCGCCGCCGCGGACGACCGTCCCGGCCGCCCGGAACGGAACTTCCGATCGCAACCAAGGATTGTTATGGGCATAGGTCCGGCGGTAATTGGCCTGCGCGTCTGCAGTAAGACCCATTGCCCGCTCAAAGCGCCCGGAGCCATTCTCGAAGTCGTGCACCAGAATCCCAACCGCCTCGGCTTTCAAACACTCTCCCAGCGCAAGCAGAGCATGGGGCCAGCGGCTCGGGTCAAGACTGGCATCGTAGAAATCAGCGATGATCTGACAGGGAATCGTGGCCATTGTCTCTGCAAAATCCCAGCAATTTGTCGCAGAGTGTATGGTGTTCGGGGTGCTGCCGCTGTGACTCGGGTCACAACTTGTGCGCGTGCTCCGGTTCATGAGTCCTCTGTCGATCTGCAGGGGTGACCACCACCAGGACTTTAGAAGCAAGGATCTTTAGAAATCCTTTCCGCAGCGGCGGTTACCGCATGGAACCCCGGGACAGGATGTTCATTGATGCTGAGAGCAAGAGACGCGCTTATGACTGGCCGTCGTTCGAACCGACACCTTGCCTTGCTCGTCGTGACGCTGCTGGCTGCCGCGGCGCTGACGGCCTGCGCCTATCGCGGCTACGACAACGCGCTGTCCCAACGCTTCACCTGGTTCAGCTACATGAACGGGGATGACATCCGCGCCGCATGCGTGCCGGGGGCCCTCGATCGGTTCCGGTTCGTCTACAACGGTGTCTACATCCAGCAGGCCCGCACTTACGACATCGCGCCGCGGGCCAGCGGCGACGGCTATGTGTTCCGCGCCCGTGTCCTGGGTCCCTCCGACCTCAGCAATGTCAATATCGATCCTCAGGTGATCATTGAGGATCCGCTGGAATTGCTGGCCCCCTTCGCCGGGCGCAAGAGCAGCCTGACCCTGGGCGGGCGCGACATCGACGTGCTTGCCGGCAGCCTGACCGAGAGCGGCTTCTTTCAGCCTCCGCCCAGCGGGCTCTACCTGCGATCCGAGGAGTTCTTCTGGGTGGGGGTGGCGTGCATCGGCGGCCGCGTCGTCTTCAATGCTTGGCGGTGGCCTTCGCAGCGCTTCGACGCGCTGACCTTCCCGAAACTGCTGCTGACCTGGGACGAGACGGGCGTCCCGATGAACCCGCCGCGCAACCTCGCTCCCTTCGACATTTACGGCCAGACGAATCCCGAGGGCAAATACCCGCAGTTCACCCTCACCGTCGGCGACAACGGCTTCCGCGGCATCGGCACGTTGTTCTGAAGCTGCGTCAACAAGGAGAAGAAAGGGCGGCCGATGGCCGCCCCCAAGTCTGGCACCTACGGGATAGTAATGGAGAAGAGTGTGCCATCGACCCGAACGCGCCGCCGGCGCCAAGGTTCCCTCAAGCCGCGGGTTCCCCTGGCCAGAGGCCGTGCTCGATGGGATGCTGGATGAAGTCGGCGGGTGAGAAGGCGGCGTGCCGGATCCGCCGGCGGTTCCAGGTGTAGGTGACGTGGACGGTCCCGTCCCGGCCCTGAATGATCGCGGGATACGAGAATTCGCCGGGGACATCTTCCGGAACCGCGACGGCGGACCAGTGGGTGCCGTCGTCGCTGATCGCGAGGTTCAGCGGCGTTCGGGCCATCTGAGCGTGATTGTAAATGAGCAGCGCCCGGCCGTCGGCCAGCGTCACCGCGTCGATGCCGCTGTCGGGATTAGGCAGCTCGGTCGGCTGCAGCGGCGTCCAGGTCTCGCCGGCGTCATCGGACCAGCAGGTGCCGATCGCCCCCTGCCGGGTGCGGCACAGCAGTTGCAGCTGGCCGCCCGCGTGCGTCAGCAGGGTCGGCTGGATCGCCGCGAAAGCGCGGCCGTCGTTCAGCGGTGGGCCCCGCCGCCACCGACTGGCGTCCCCGTTCGTCCATTCCAGGTGCAGCCGCCAGCGCCCCGCCTCGTCGGACGACGGGCACAGCAGCCGCCCGTCGGCGAGCCGGATGGGCTTGTTCTTGATCGGCCCGAGCATGCCGTTGGGCAGGCGCCGCGGCTCCGACCAGCTGCGGCCGTTGTCGGCGGAGGTCCGCACCATCCCCCACCAGCGGCTCGGGCTCGGCCCCACCTTGTAGAACAGCAGCAACGGTGCGCCGGGGGACTGGAACAGCACCGGGTTCCAGCACGGCAGGCGCCGGCGAAACGCGACCCGCCCGTCCGCCACCTCGACCGGATGCAGCCATTGCGCTCCTTCCCGGCGCGCGACCCAGATGCCGACGTCGCCATGACCTTCGCGCGTGCCGGCAAACCAGGCGGCGACCAGGCCTTCGTCCGTGTCCACGATCGTCGAGGCATGGGCGGCCGAAAACGGCGCATGGTCGAAGATATCCTCGACGTGCAAGGCGGGTGTTCGCGACATCACTACCGCTCCGGCTAGCGTCGGCGACGGACGGGGGGGCGTCCGCGCGGGGGCGAAGGCTTCCGCCGCGGGCGCCTTTGTTCGCCGCCGGCCCCCATCAGCTCCAGGATGATGCCGCCGGTGAGCGCGTTGGCCTCGACCAGCCGGGCTTCGACCGCGTCGCCCAGACGGAAGGTCAGGCCATGGCTGCGGCCGATCAGGCAGTGCGCCTTCTCGTCGTGGACATAATAGTCGTCCGGCAGGCTGGAGATCGGCACGAGGCCATCGCCGCCGGAGCCGTCGAGCGTCACGAACAGGCCGAAGCGGGTGACGCCGCCGATCCGGCCCGGCAGCACGCGGCCCACCCGCTCGGCCAGGAAAGCCGCGGTATAGCGATCGACCGCGTCCCGCTCGGCGGCGGCGGCGCGGCGTTCGGTTCCGGAGATATGATCGGCGATCCGTTCGAAGTCGCCGCCGTCCGCCGCCAGGCCGTCGTCACCGCAGCGAAGCGCGCGGATCAGCGCCCGATGCACCAGCAGGTCGGCGTAGCGGCGGATCGGCGAGGTGAAGTGGCAGTAGCGGCGCAGCGCCAGGCCGAAATGGCCGATGTTCGTTGGATCGTAGGCGGCCTGAGCCTGGCTGCGCAGCACCACCTCGTTGACCATGCGCGCCTCGGGCCGTCCGGCCACCCGCTGCAGGATCTGGTTGAAATCGCGCGGCCGCAGAACATTGCCGCGCGTCAGGCGCAAATCCAGCGTCTCCAGGAACTCGCGCAGGGATTCGAGCTTCTCGCGGCTCGGCTGGTCGTGCACCCGGTACATGACCGGCACCTTGCGCTCTTCCAGTGCCTCGGCAGCGGCGACGTTGGCGGCGATCATGAACTCTTCGATCAGCTTGTGGCTGTCGAGGCGCTCGCGCAGCTCGATGCCGGCGACGCCGCCCTCGGCATCGACGCGTACCCGCCGCTCGGGCATTTCCAGCTCAAGGACGCCGCGAGCTGCCCGCCCGCGGGCGAGCGCCGCGAATGCCCCGTAAAGCGGCGCGATCGCCCGCTCCGCCAGCGGCCGCGTGGTGTCGTCGAAGTCGCCGTCGCGCGCCGCCTGCACCTGCCGGTAGGTGAGCCGGGCGGCGGAGCGCATCATTGCGCGCTCGAAGCGATGGTGCAGCAGCGCACCGTCGCCGCTGATCCACAGATGGGCGGCGAGGCAGGGCCGATCCTCCCCCGGAACCAGCGAGCACCAGCCGTTGGACAGCGCCTGCGACAGCATCGGGACGACGCGATCGGGAAAGTAGACAGAGTTGCCCCGCTTCAGCGCCTCGCGATCCAGCGGGCTGCCCGGCCGGACGTAGTGCGCCACATCGGCGATCCCCACCAGCAGATGCCAGCCGCCGGGGTTGCCGGCATCGCTGTCCGGCTCCGCCCAGACCGCATCGTCGAAGTCGCGCGCGTCCTCGCCGTCGATGGTGACCAGCGGGACGGCGCGCAGATCGACGCGGCCGGCGAGCGACGCCGGGCCGGCCGCTTCCGCCTGGGCCAGGCAGTCGGGCGGAAACACGGCGGGAATGTCGTGGTCATGGATGGTGATCAGCGAGATCGAGCGCGGCCCCATTGTCGGGCCGAGCCTTTCGGCGACGCGGGCCTGCTTCAGCCCGAGCGGCCGGCCGGGCTGCACTTCCGCCCACACCAGTTCACCGGGAGCGGCGCCCATCGACGCCTCCGGCGCCAGCAGGAATTCGCTGCGCGCCCGCTTGTCCACGGGAACGATCCGCGTCGTTTCGCCGACGGTCGCGACCACCCCCAGGACGCGGTCGGGCGTTGCCGCCAGCCGGCGCATGACGCGCGCCTCGTAATGGCCGCCGCCGATCGGCCGCAGGCGCGCCAGCACCTTTTCGCCTTCGGCGTAAGCGGCCCGGCTGCGCTTCTCGGGCGCCACGTAAATCAGCGGCGGTGCGCCATCGGTCCAGCCGAAGGGCCGCGCGGTGGTCTCGCCATCGGTATCGACGCCGGTGATTTGGATCACCGCGACGCTGGGGAGGATTCCGGGCTCGCGAAGGCGCCGGCCACGGTCGCGGGCCAGCGTGCCGTCTGTCTCCATCTCCTTCAGCACGCGGCGCAGCTCGATCTTCTGCTCGGCGTCCAGCCGAAAGGCCCGGGCAATCTCCCGCTTGCCGATCCGCGTCTCGCTCTCGCGGACAAAGGTGGCGATCTGCTCGCGACTGGGAAACGGCGCAGCGTGGCTCTTCGGGCGGCTCACCACGGCGTCGGAGCGGAGAGGGTGTGCCGGTGCACGCTCATCCCGAGCCTACCGCTTTTCTGCGTGCCGGCCGCGCGTCGCCGGCATCGGCGCCCGCGGGCTTCCCGCGCTTGGCTGCCCCGGCTTTTTTTGCACCCTTTGTGCTCGTCGCCTTGCCGGCTGCCTTTGGCGCTGCCGCGCCGGTGCTGCCCGATTTCGCGCCGGCCCGCCCCTGTTTTGCCTCGAGCAGGGTTATGGCGACGTCGAGCTGCAAGGTTTCGGCATCGACGCCCGCTGGTAGTGTCGCGCGCACCTTGCCGTGTTCCACGTAAGGCCCGTAGCGGCCGGCCTTCAGCGTCACCGACTTGCCGTCGCCGGGATGGTCTCCCAGCGCCCGGCCCTTGGCCTTGGCCGGCCGTGCGCGCGACAGCAGGTCGACGGCGCGGTTCAGCCCGATGGTGAGCACGTCGTCGTCGCCCTTCAGCGACACGTAGCTGTCGCCCATCTTGAGGTAAGGGCCGAAGCGTCCCAGCCCGGCGCTGATCTCCTCCCCGGTTTCCGGATGCGGGCCGAGTGAGCGCGGTAGCGCCAGCAGTGCCACCGCCTGGTCAAGGGTCAGCACCTCGGGATCAAGACCGCGCGGCAGCGAGATCCGCTTGGGTTTTGGCTGCGGCGCCGCCTTCTTGGCCTTCGCTTTCGACTTTTGCTTGCCCTTGCCCTTTTCCTCGGCGGCAGGAGCGCCTTCTTCCACCTTCGCAGCGTCCTTTCCGTCCGCCGGCGACCCGTCTTCCGCAGCTGGCTGGGTTTCGGCGGCCTCGCCGAGCTGCACGTAAGGTCCGTAGGGTCCATGCCGCAGGCTGACCGGAAGGCCCGTCGCCGGATCCTGGCCAAGCACCCGGGTGCCGTTGGCCGCGCTTCCCGCGGCTTCCGCCTCGTCGGCGTTTGCCGGAATGAGCGGCCGGGTGTAGCGGCATTCGGGATAATTGGAGCAGCCGATGAAGGCGCCAAACTTGCCCAGCTTCAGGCCGAGCCTGCCGTCGGCGCAGGAGGGACAGGTGCGCGGATCACGACCGCTTTCCCCCTCTCGGAAGAAATGCGGTCCGAGCAGCCGGTCGAGGGCGTCCAGCACTTCCTTGACGCGCAGGTCCTTGATCTCATCGACCGCGCCGGAAAAGTCGCGCCAGAAATCGTGCAGCACCGTCTTCCAGTCGATCCGGCCGCCGGAGACGTCGTCGAGCTGCTCCTCCAGCGCGGCGGTGAAGCCGTAGGCGATGTAGCGCTCGAAGAAGCTTTCCAGGAAGGCGGTCACCAGACGGCCGCGATCCTCCGGGATGAAGCGTTTGCTCTCCAGGCGGACGTATTTGCGATCCTGCAGCACCGAGATGATGCTGGCATAGGTCGAAGGCCGGCCGATGCCCAACTCCTCCAGCCGCTTCACCAGGCTCGCCTCGGTGAAGCGCGGCGGCGGCTGCGTGAAATGCTGCTGCGGCGTGATCTGGCGGCGGTCCAGCGCTTCGCCCATCGCCACGTCCGGCAGGATCCGGTCGCTGTCGTCGGTGCCCGCCGCCGTCGCCGCGTCCGCCTTTTCCGTCTCCGGATCGTCGCGCCCTTCGCGATAGACGCGCAAAAAGCCATCGAAAGCGACGACCGAGCCAGTGGCGCGGAAGACGAGGGTGCGGTCCTCAGACGCGATATCGACCGCCATCTGGTCGAGCACGGCAGATTCCATCTGGCTCGCCAGCGTCCGCTTCCAGATCAGGGCGTAGAGGCGGCGCTGGTCGTTGTCCAGGTAGGGGGCGACGTCGGCCGGCCGGCGGGCGAGGTCGGTGGGACGGATCGCCTCGTGCGCTTCCTGCGCGTTCTTGGCTTTGGTCTTGTAGACGCGCGGCTTTTCCGGCACGTAGCGGGCACCGAATTCATCACCGATGACCCGGCGGCAGGCGGCAATCGCTTCGCCCGACATCTGTACGCCGTCGGTCCGCATATAGGTGATCAGGCCGATGGTCTCGCCGCCGATGCCGACACCCTCGTAAAGTTTCTGGGCGACCCGCATGGTGTGGCTGGCGCTGAACCCCAGCTTGCGCGAGGCCTCCTGCTGCAGCGTCGAGGTGACGAACGGCGGCGCCGGATTGCGACGGACCTGCTTGCGCTCGACGGCGGCGACGGCGTAGCGCCGCGCTTCGGCCGCAGCCACGGCGCGCAGCGCCGCCGCCTCGTCGCCGAGGTCGAACTTTTCCAGCTTGCGGCCGTCGAGGTGGGTCAGCGTCGCGGTCAGCGTCTCGCCGCTGTCCTTGGCGAAGACGCCCTCGATCGTCCAGTACTCCCGGGCGCGGAAATCCTCGATCTCCGCCTCGCGTTCGCAGATCAGTCGCAGCGCCACCGACTGGACGCGGCCGGCCGACCGGCTCCCCGGCAGCTTACGCCACAGCACCGGCGACAGGGTGAATCCGACGAGGTAGTCGAGTGCGCGGCGCGCCAGGTAGGCGTCGATCAGCTCGCGATCCAGGTCGCGTGGGCGGGCAAAGGCGTCGAGGATGGCGTTGCGGGTGATTTCGTTGAACACCACGCGCTTGATGCCGACCCCGCCCAGCGCCTTGCGCTGGTTGAGCACCTCGCAGACGTGCCAGGAAATGGCCTCGCCCTCGCGGTCAGGGTCGGTTGCCAGCCAAAGCCGATCGGCGCCGCGCAAGGCTTCGGTGATCGCCTTGATGTGCTTGCCGGCGCGGCCGTCGACTTCCCAGTCCATGGCGAAGTCGCCCTCGGGCCGGACCGAGCCATCCTTCGCCGGCAGGTCACGGACGTGACCGTAGGAGGCGAGCACGGTGTAGCCGTCGCCGAGGTACCTGTTGATCGTCTTCGCCTTGGCCGGCGATTCGACGATCACGACATCCATTGACACGCCTCCACGGTTGGTCGCTTCCCTGTTTGCTCAGCCGATCAAGGAGACCCTGTTGCCCGCGTGCCGTTCTATGCGGCCAGCCAGCTCCCATTCCAGCAAAATGGTGAAAACCCGGGCGGGCGACAATTGGCAGGTGCGGATGATTTCGTCAACCGGGACCGGGGTGGGCGAGAGCGCTCCGGCCACCAGGCGGCGCGCGTCGTCCAGCTCCGCGTCGTTGCTTTCGGGCAGAGGCTCCGGCTCGACGGGCGCGGCGGGGGTCCGCAAGGGCGCGCGCAGTTGCGCCAGGACATCCGCCGCGGTCTCGGTCAACACCGCGCCCTGGCGCAGCAGCTCGTTGCAGCCCCGGGCGCGGGGATCGAGCGGCGAGCCGGGAACAGCGAAGACCTCCCGGCCCTGTTCCGCCGCCATGCGTGCGGTGATCAACGACCCGGAATGCAGATTCGCCTCCACCACCACGACACCCTTCGAAAGACCGGAGATGATTCGGTTTCGCCGAGGAAAATGGCGGGCTTGCGGCGCCGTGCCCGGCGGCGCTTCCGATACCAGGACGCCGTCTTCCCGGATGCGGCCGTAAAGCTGGTCGTTCTCCCGCGGGTAACAGACATCGACGCCGCCGGCGAGGACGGCGACCGTCCCGCTGTCCAGCGCGCCCCGATGCGCCTCGGCATCGATCCCGCGCGCCATTCCAGAAACGACCACCAGCCCGGCGACGCCGAGATCGCGCGCCAGATCATGCGCGAGGCGTCGCCCGTTCAATGAGGCGTTGCGGCTGCCGACGACGGCGATGGCGGCGCGGTGCAGCAGCCGGACGTCGCCGATGACGGCGAGGCTCGCCGGCGCATCTTCGATCATCGCCAGCGGTGCGGGGTAGGCGTCATCGCCCAGGACGATCAGCCGGGCATTGCAGCCGGCGAGCGCCGCAAGCTCCGCCTCGGCCGCGCCGGCGGGACAGAGGCGCATGGAGGACCGCCCGCCGCGACGGGCGAGGTCGGGAAGGGCGCGCAGCGCCGCCGCGGCTGTGCCATAGCGGTCCAGCAGCCGGCGAAAGGTGACGGGGCCGACGTTCTCGCTGCGGATCAGCCGCAGCCGGTCGAATCGTTCGGCATCGGAGAGGGCCGGACGCTGAATCATCGGCGCGCAGGGTAGGCGAGCCGCGCCTCGGGATCAACGCCGCGCCAAGAAAGCCCTCCTCTCCGGTAGCGGAAGTCCCGTCGTGACCCTGCGGTGGGAGAATTGGCGATGCCGGTCGGGGGCACCCGGAAGGGGGAGGGCGCCGTTGTGGCATGGCCGCGCGGACCAGGCCTCTGGGCGTCGGCTGAGGAGAACTCCATTTTCGGCCTCTGTATTATTCGCTGCTGAATTATTCATCATTGTAACCATCGTACCCTTATGGGTATATCGTAGTTGACAAACCGTAAAATTTAATATTACGTACGAGTTTCGCGCACTTGAGTAAGTGAACACTCTTAGTGTAGTTAATAAATCACAGAAATAGGAGGGGGATAATTCGCCTCGTAGCAGCTCCAATTACGGAACACCACGGAGGTTAAACATGGATAGTGCTTTTGTGGGATTTACAACCATGCGGTTCGCTTACGAGCTCAGACGGATGCAGACGTGGCGCCGTCTCGCGGGTGCGGTGGCTGCTTTTTTGCTGGTCAGTTTCGCCGGCGGAGAGCAAGCGGCACATGCTGCCGATCTCCCCGGCTCCTTCCGGGGCAGCGCATTTGCCACGTTTGCCAATGCCACTGCCGGCCCTGTTGCAGCTCAACTCGGCCGCTCCGCTTACCAGCCGTGTCCGTGCCGCGGCACCAACGGGCAGGTCCTGTCCAATACCGTAACATCGCTGCAGGCCGGGGACGGAGGAAAGGTCCTGTCGGCCGATGCCACGGTCAGCACAGTGTTCACTCAGAAGACGACTGCCACGGCCAGGATTCAAGACACGTCAAAGATCTCCGGAGTCAGTCTGCTCAACGGTCTGATCACTGCGACCACCATCAAGGCTGTTGCGAACGTTAACGCTACCGCCTCGACGATCAGCACCAATACGAATGGTTCGACCTTTATCAACCTCACGATCGCCGGCAACGCAATCGCCGCCAACGTGGCGGCTAATACGGTGATTAATTTGAGCGGACTTGGCAAGGTAACCTTAAAGAAGATCCGCCGCAGCGGCGATCTGGCCAGTCTCGGTGGGATCACGGTCCAAATGATAACCATCGACGTTACTCAGGCAAACGGCTTCGGCCTGCCAGTCGGCGCGCAGATCGTCGTAGGTTCAGCCAGGTCTGTATTTACCCGCAGTCAGCCAACGGCGGTTGTGGGCGGTCAGGCGTATGCCACCTATGCAAACACAAAGGTCGGCACCAGCCTACAAAACAAGATTGGCAAAGCAGCCCTGGTGGTCATGGGTTGCGAGGGCACTGCTGGGAAGACGTTAACCAACACCATAAGTTCGCTTAACGTTGGCAGCCTGCTCACCCTCGGCAACAGCGTCAGCACCGCCTTTGGCGGACCGCAGAGCGGCGGTACTGTCGCCATCACCACGTCGACGGTCGAAGGTGTTAGCTTATTGGGTGGGCTGATTTCGGCCACCACGATCAAGGCGGTGGCGAAGGAGACTTACGCGAGCGGCAGTCGAACACGTTCAACCGCTGGGTCAGGCTTTGTCGGTCTGAAAATCGGGCTGGCGGTCGTGCCGGTCCACACGCCGCCGAACACCGAACTGCCGTTAGCCGGCTTGGGCAAGGTGATCATCAACGAGCAGATAATTCCGTCCTCCGGCGGCAAAACGCAGGTTAACGGCCTGCATATCTTTATCACCACCGCCAATCCCCTGGGGTTACCAGTGGGAAGCGAGATCATCATTGCTCACGCTGACGCGTCCGCGGCAAGATTTTGAAGGGCCACCACCATCGTGAAGGGCCGCTGGCATCGGAGAGGTTCGCAAACGATCCGCTACGCACCCTGAAGAAGCGAAGGGGCGTGACCAGGATGTTTGTGGTGGTCGCGTTAAGGTAACACCGGGTGGTCACGGAAACGCCCGAGGACACCCGAGGGCGCTCCCCTCTCGTAAAGTGGCACACGGAGGGAGAAGTTGCCCCATCAATCGGCGCGGGAGCTGTTTCCGCGCCGATTTCTGCGCTGACCACGAGAGCAGATATAGCCCCGCCCCAAGTCGCCATGAGCGAGCCGCTAATGTTTGTCTCACCGCTTGCGCCGGGACACGGACCCGCAGCCGGATCTGGCCAGAACATCGACAGGAATAAAACACGACAGCGTAACCCCTCACCGGGATTGCCGTCCTGAGTAATCTTGTGCCCTGCTTCTAAACGCGACGGTAGACGGTAAAAACCAATGCGCTACATAAGGAGAGATACTCTCACAACTTTGAGGCAGCGACAGCTGGTCAGCAACCTCCGAAGAACTTAAAATACTCGGACATCCTATACCGTTCTCGATACAGAGGTGATGTCCAAGTATGCCGCATTCTATGGCATAACGTCACGTCACCGATCTGGATGCGCTATTATTTGGCTTGGTTCTTCCTGCTCTCAGGAAATGTCCTTCCCAAAGGACTTATTTTAAATACTCTCACAAAATACGAATTTCGTCAAGACAATCACCGATGTGCTACCCCTGCAATAACGCCAATAGAACTCCTTTTTTTGTGGAGTGGTCCTCAAGAGAAGTAAATAGGAGAAAATACAAATCCCTCTATTGGGCTATTCATCAAGGGGCGGCTCGGCGCCGTCGTCGGCAACCAGTCGATACCCCTTCATTTTCAAACAGTCTTCGAAGGTGTCCCGACGCAACGCCAAGCGATCGAGGGCGAAGGGCGGTGTGTAGGATGGTCCAATGGCGGGACCGAACGGCGCCGACGGCACCACCGGGACCTCGCGCAGGCGTCCTTTATTGTCGCGCACGGTGACGAGGTAGGGCGGCAGGAGCGGCTGATAGGCCATCATGTTATAGGCGCGATGGGCTTGGCCACGGCAGGCCTGGATATCCGCTTGCTGTGTGGCGGCGTCGGTTTCAGGCCGGTCCCAGCGAACCGGAGTGCAGCCGGTACCCAGGAGGACGGCGAGCAGGAGGACGGTGATCAGCAGCAGGGCGCGGGCCGCTATGACCGGCGGGCGGGGATGGCGCTTCGCCATCCCCCGGCGTTGCCGCGCGGCCGGCGTCCCGAAACGACGGGGCGCCTGATCGGCTGCCGGGCCGGCAACGCCGTTCGTGAGCTCAACTGGTGATGCGGGGACCGCTCAACCCATCGAGAACGCCGAAGCCCTGCAGCAGCCACAGGACAACGGCAATGACGACCACGACGTTGAGGATGGTCTTAATCTTCCCGTCCATGGGAATGTACGTGTTCACGAGCCACAACAGCACCCCCACGAAAATCAATACGATGACAACGGAAATAAGGGACATCAGCCTTCTCCCGAGCGGATACGCTTAGCGTCACGAACCGCGAACCGCGTCTTGAACTGTATCTTTCGGGCCGCCGAGGGGCGGGCGGTACGCGCCCGATCCCAACGCCCGCGGTTGAATGATGTTCCCGCGACCCGTCGTCAGGCGGTGGGGTTGTTCTTCAGCTTCGCGGCAATGAACAAGGCGATGACCGCGCCGATCACCGCGGTGACGATCTGGCCAATGAGGTTGTGCGCCGTCAGGCCGAGGACCCAGAACAGGACGCCCCCGATGAAGGCGCCGACAACGCCCCACAGCAGGTTGCCCAGCAGGCCGAAGCCACTGCCCTTGGTCAGCAGGCCCGCGATCCAGCCCGCGAGGAGGCCGATAACCAGAAACGAGATCAGTCCGCCAATCATTGACATCTCCAGGTCGCCGCAAACGTCGCGCGACCAATATCAGGTGTCGCTGTGTCCACCGCCAGGGGTTCCGGCTGCGAAACGGCCCGAAACCGGAGGAACTCAGCCGAGAAACCGCCGGCGGGCCTCGGCTGCCGCCTCGCGGACGCGGGCGGGCGCGGTGCCGCCCTCAGAGGTCCGGCTGGCTACCGAGGCATCGACGCCCAGGACGGTGAACACGTCGACGTCGATGCCGGGTTCGATCTGCTGCATGTCCGGCAGCGGCAGCGCCGACAGCGGGCACCCCCGGGCTTCGGCGGCCTTGACGATGGCGCCGGTGACATGGTGGGCCCGGCGAAAGGGCAGGCCCTTGACCCGCACCAGCCAGTCGGCGAGGTCGGTGGCATCGGCGAACCCGTCTTCGGCGGCCGCGCGCATCCGCGCCGGCTCGACCGTCGCGGTGGCGATCATTCCCCGCATCGCGGCCAGGCACAGCGACAGCGTGTCGAAGGCTTCGAACACCGGCTCCTTGTCTTCCTGCATGTCCTTCGCATAGGCGAGCGGCAGCCCCTTGACGACGACCAGCAGGCCGGCCAGCGCGCCGATCACCCGGCCCGCCTTGGCGCGGGCCAGTTCGGCTGCGTCGGGGTTGCGCTTCTGCGGCATGATCGAGCTGCCGGTCGAAAACGCGTCCGAGAGTTTGAGGAAGCCGAACCGCTCGCAGGTCCAGACAACGATCTCCTCGCCCAGGCGGGAGAGGTGCACCGCCAGGATCGCGCCGGCGGCGAGGAACTCCAGCGCGAAGTCGCGGTCGGAGACGGCATCGAGCGAATTCGCCGCTGGTCGGGCGAAGCCCAGGGCCGCGGCCGTCGCCCGGCGATCGATCTGAAACGAGGTGCCGGCCAGCGCCGCGGCGCCCAGCGGGCACTCGTTCAGCCGGGCGCGGCAGTCGGCAAGCCGGCCCCGATCCCGCCCCAGCATCTCCACATAGGCCAGCAGGTGGTGGCCGAACGTCACCGGCTGCGCCGCTTGCAGATGGGTGAAGCCGGGCATCACGGTGGCCGCGTGTTCCTCCGCCCGGTCGATCAGCACCGCCTGCAGACCGCGCGCCGCCCGGTCCAGCGAATCGATGGCGTCGCGCACCCACAGCCGGAAATCGGTCGCCACCTGGTCGTTGCGCGAACGCGCCGTGTGCAGCCGGCCCGCCGGCTCGCCGATCACCTCGGCCAGCCGCCCTTCGACGTTCATATGGACGTCCTCCAGGGTGCGGCTGAGCTTCAGCGTGCCGCCGCGTGCTTCCGCCAACACCACGTCGAGCCCGCCGAGGATGGCTTCGGCGTCCGCTTGCGATATGATGCCCTGCCGGGCGAGCATGGTCGCGTGCGCCCGCGAGGCGGCGATATCCTGTTCGATCAGCCGGACGTCAAAATCGATGGAGACATTGATCGCCTCCATGATCGCCGTCGGACCGGCGTCGAAGCGGCCGCCCCAAATCCGGCTGACGCCGGCCTGGGGGGCGGGGCGGTCTGTGCTCACCGGGCCCCCCGGACGGAGGAAGAGAGAATGGCGTGCATGCGCGTGAGTATCCTGGCGTTCGGGCTGATGCTGGTCATTCTGCCGATGCCGGCTCCCGGCGCAAGCGCCGCCGCCGGATGCGGGACACCGCCGCCGCAACTCGGCAAGTTCACGCCGGCCCAGCCGGGAGCCAGGCTGCCCGCCGCTCCCTTCGTCGGCGAAGACGGCGCCGATCGGCCGCTTGACGGACTGCGCGGCGAAGGCCTCGTGCTGAATATCTGGGCGACCTGGTGTGCGCCGTGCGTCGAGGAGATGCCGGCGCTGGATAAGCTCGCGGCGCAATCGGAGCGGATTGGCGTTCGCGTCCTGCCGCTGTCCGCCGACCGGGAGGGTGCTGCCGTGGTCCGCCGCTTCTATGTGGTCAACAAAATCGCCCACCTGCCGGTTGTCCTGGACAGGACGGGGCGCGTCGCCCGGGCGGTCGGCGTCGGCGGGCTGCCGACCACGCTGCTCTACGACTCGGAGGGGAACGAGGTCGGCCGGGTGGTCGGCGTCGCCCGGTGGGATGCGCCGGAGGTGGTGGATTTCCTCGCGACCTGCCTCGCCGGGCGCACCTGAAGGGGCCGCGACCGGAGCCGCTGCTGATGACCCGCCTGCGTGTCGCCACCTTCAACGTCGAAAACCTCGGCAAGGCGGGTGCCCCGGACGCCAGCCTGGACGAACGCATCCGGCTGCTGCGGCCGCAGCTTCTGCGGCTGCGCGCCGATGTTCTGTGCCTGCAGGAGGTCGACAGCCGGCGCCTGGAGCCTGGGGGGCCGCGTCAGCTGGAGGCGCTGGACGCGCTGCTCGAAACCACGCCCTACGCCTCGTTCCAGCGGGCGAGCACGCACAGCCGCAGCCGCGGCGACTTTCGGGACAAGCACAACCTCGTGGTCTGCAGCCGCTTTCCGATCCTCAGCCGCCGGCAGGTTCTGCATGAACTGGTGGCGCCGCCGTCCTACCAGCCGCTGCACGGGAGGGCGGAGACCGACGGCCGCGTCCGCGATCAAGCCATCGAGTGGGACCGCCCCATTCTGCACGTCGCCCTCGATATCGGCCAGACAAGCCCGCTGCACGTCGTCGTCGTGCACCTCCGTGCTCCCCGGGCGGCGTTTGTGGAGGGGCAGAAGGCCAACGCCCAGACCTGGCGCAGCATGCAAGGCTGGGCAGAGGGGTTTTTTCTGGCGGCGGTGAAGCGGGCCGGCCAGGCGCTGGAGGCCCGGCTGCTGGTCGATTCTCTCTTCGACGCCGATGCCGACGCGCTGATCTGCGCCTGTGGCGACTTCAATTCGGACATCCATGAGACTCCCGTCCGCACCATTCGCGGCGACGAGGAGGATGCCGGCAACCCGCATCTGGCGGCGCGCACCCTCGTTCCGGTGGAGCGCTCCGTCGCTCAGTCGCGGCGCTTCTCGGTGGTCCACCACGGCCGGGCGCAGATGCTCGACCACCTGCTGATTTCGCGCGCGCTCCTCGGCTGGTACCGCGGGATCGAGATCCACAACGAAGCCCTCGGTGACGAGCTGATGAGCGCGCGAGCCGTTCACGACAGCCCGGAGTCGTTTCACGCACCCGTGGTCGCCGAATTCGAAATGCCGTAGCCGGCTCCGCTCCCCGACTGCCGCCTCGCTTTGCGTTGCCGCCGCCAACACAAAGCGGTAGGGTCCGGCGGGGACGCACCGGTTTGCTAGGGAAGGACGGATGGTTCGAAAGCGCGCCGGGTCTAAGAGGCTGTCAGGGCTGGCTGTGGTCTGCCTGCCGTTGCTGGTTGCCGCTTGCTCGACAGATAAGGTCTGGGAAAATCCGGACGTTCCGCGCGACCAGTGGGCGCTTGACCGGGCCACCTGCCAGGATCAGGCGCAGGTGCAGGCGGAACGGGACTTCACCCTCGATCAGCAGGCCAATCGCAGTCTTCCCAGAAACCAGGCGGCGCCCTGGACCGGGCAGATGGACCGCTTCTCGGCGCAGCAGCGTCAGACCCAGCTGTTCAATGCCTGCATGGCCAGGCTCGGCTACAAGCAGGTGCCGGCCTCGGAAGCGCCCGAGGCGTCCGATCAGCCGGCCGGCACATCAGGAGCGTCGCCAAAATAAGATCCATCCGGACGTCTCGGCCGCTGGCCGCTCTCGCAACATCCGCGGCCCTGAGCCTGTGCTTGCCGGCTGTGCCGCTGAGCATTGGGCGAATCGGAAGCCGACTGGGCGAGGGACGGCGGGGGCGGTTCGGTGATCAGGCAGCTCGTCTGGAGAGGGCGTCGGGCGCTGGGCCAGCGTCGATTTGCTGTTCCGCCGCGCCGGTCGCCAGGGCAGCGAGATGGCCAAGAGCCGCGTCCGTGCGGTAGTCGGCCGAGGAGCAAATTGGCTGGGCCGGCGTTACAGTCCCGAGACGGCGGCCGTTGTCTGTGGCGCGACGGTCCGGCCGGCAGACGAAAGCACGGAGCCCCTGCAAGATGCGGTCAGACAGGCCCGCAAACTCCCGCGATCGTTCCCGTCGGGCGGCGTTCATCAGATCCTCCAGGGCGACGCGGTGACCGTCTTCCAGCGCGATCGCGCACCGGGTCGCTTTCTGACCACGTTTGAAAGAGTAACATCCGCATTTTCGGCGGAACTTCCGCCGGATAGAATGCAGCCGGAGGATAGAATGATCGCTGTTCGAACGGTCAGTGCCGTTCCTGCATCGCAGTTGTCACATTGCCGCATGTCTTGTCTCGTGCGGTCCTTGGAAAGCAAGGTGGTGCTGCCGCAATGACCGCCGGGAAAGGTCTTGCCACGGCCCCGGTGGTGGAAGCCGACAGCCTTGCCTCCGAGCTGCGGGCGCAAGGCGCGCGGTATGACCCGCAAGGGCTTGCGGCGCTCATCCGCGGTGTTGCCTCGGCGCCGCCCACCTTCGAACCCGATGCATGGATGCAGCTCGTCGCCGACGAGCCGACGCCGGAGCTGCGCAGGAGGCTCGCCACGCTGCTGGCCGACGAACGGCGGCGCAGGCACGGGTCCGGGTCCGGCGGCTTTGGCGGACCTGCTGGCGAAACCGCGGGCCGACTGGCCGCGCTCCGCGCCGAGTTGCGTCGGCGGCGGTTGACGGGCTTCGTCATCCCGCGCGGCGACGAGCACCAGGGCGAATACGTCGCCGCCCATTCGGAGCGGCTGGCGTGGCTGACCGGCTTCACCGGCTCGGCGGGCGTTGCCGTCGTCCTGCGTGACCAGGCGGGCCTGTTCGTGGACGGCCGCTACACCGCCCAGGCCGCCGCGGAGGTGGACGCCGCGCTGTTCGAAATCCGTCACATCACCCAGCAGCCGATGAACGAGTGGCTGGCCGCGGCCCTTCCGGCGAAAGGCAAGCTCGGTTACGATCCGTGGTTGCACACGCCGACCCAGGCGGTAGCCTTGCATCGGGTCTGCGACAAGGTCCAGGCGCGAGCGGTTGCCGTCGAGGGCAATCTGATCGACGCGATCTGGCAGGACCAGCCGCCACCGCCGATCGGGCCGATCGTTCCCCACGATCTCGCGTTTGCCGGCACGCCGTCGGTGGACAAACGCGTCTTTGTCGCCGGAACGCTGCAGGCGGAAAAACACGACGCCGCGTTTCTCGCACAGCCCGACAGCATTGCCTGGCTGCTCAACATCCGGGGCGGCGATGTTCCATTCGCACCGTTGCCGCTGGCGTTTGCGCTGGTGACGGCGCAGGCGCAGGTCCAGCTGTTCACCGATCCGCGCAAGCTCACGGGCCCGCTGCTCGCCCATCTCGGCGAGAATGTGACGATCCGTTCGCCGGACGATCTTGAGGAAGCCCTGCGCACCCTGGGGACCGAAGGACGGACGGTGCGCCTCGATCCCGACGCGGCGCCGGAATGGGTGGCGCGTCGCCTGCGGGCCGGCGGCGCCATTGTCGTAGACGCTCCCGACCCGTGCGCGGTGCCGAAGGCGACGAAGTCCAGGGCCGAGCTTGAGGCGATCCACGCCGCCCATCGCCGCGACGGCGCGGCGTTGAGCCGCTTTCTCTGCTGGCTGCAGGGGGCCGCCGCCTCCGGAAGCTTGAGCGAGTCCGCCGCCGCAGAGCAGCTCGCGGCTTTTCGCGCCGAGGGTGCGCACTATCGCGGTCCCAGCTTTCCGACCATTTCAGCCGCGGGAGAGCACGGCGCCATCGTGCATTATCGCGTCTCGCCGGCGACCGATGCGGTGATCGGGCCAGACAGCCTCTATCTGGTGGACTCCGGCGCCCAGTATCTCGATGGAACGACCGACGTTACCCGAACGGTGTGCATCGGCAAGCCGACCCGGGAAATGCGCGAGCGATACACGCTGGTGCTGAAGGGGCATATCGCCGTCGCCGTTGCTCACTTTCCCCGCGGCACCACAGGCTCGCAGATCGACGCGCTGGCGCGTGTGGCGATGTGGCGGGCGGGCCTCGATTATGACCACGGCACAGGGCACGGCGTGGGATTCTATCTCGGCGTCCACGAAGGGCCGCAGCGGATTTCGAAACTGCCCAGTCGCGTCGCCCTGAAGCCCGGCATGGTGGTTTCGAACGAACCAGGATACTACAAGCAGGGCGCCTACGGGATCCGGATCGAGAATCTGGTGGTGGTCACCTCGATGGGTGTTCCGCCCGGCGGCGAGTTGGAAATGCTCGGATTCGATACGCTGACGCTGGCGCCGCTGGACGCCCGGCTGATCGACTATGAACTGCTCGATCCTGCCGAACTCGATTGGCTCGACGCCTATCACCAGGAGGTCTGGGAGAGCCTGTCGCCGTTGGTCGACGCCTCGACCCGTGACTGGCTCGAGGCGGCGACACTGCCCGTTCGCCTGGGCGACTGAAGCGTTGCATCAACCTTCTATTGACGCGCATCGGACCTGACAGGTCCAAGACGCCATTGCGGGTACTGTGCTACCGCCGCCGGCCCCCTCGCATGACGACCGGCCGGCCCCCGGGCCGAACCAGTTTCAGGGTGACTAACGTCTGGGAGGACATTGGCATTGATCCTTCTGATTTGCTGAAAATTGCTCTTGCGTTACGTGTCTCGTCTCACGAAGACAGAACTTATTCCGCAATCTGCGCGGACTCCCGTTAAAGATTTCTTGCAGCCGCATGACAAAGATCTATTGGATTGTATTTCTATGCCTTTCAAGGCCGTTCATGGAACAACAGGAGGGTCGGTCTTGCCGGTTTCTGTATATTCAGGCTTTGCAGGCCCACGGTGATTCGACTCCTGCCTTCCGGGCGGTGAGGAACGAGGCCCGTTGCCGGTGTTTACAAGCGGCGCCCGGTGCCCGCCCGGCGCCGAAGGCGCTTGCCGGGGCATCGGCGGCGCGCTACTGCAAGGCCAATCGCGATCGGCCGACTGAACGCGCCACCGGAGGGGTGCATGAAGAGATCCTGGCTGTTTCCGCTCCTGACCGCGCTCGCCTTGCAGAGCGCGGCGGCAACGCCGGTCCGGGCGCAGCAGGCGAGCTTCGACTGCCTGCAGGCGCAGCAGCCGATCGAGCAGCTGATCTGTTCCGATCCGCAGTTGATCGAACTCGACGGTGCGCTGGGCGCCGCCTTTCTTGCTTATCGGCAGCGGCAGCCAGCCAAGCAGCGTGAGGCCGCGCTGGAGGAGCAGCGTGGCTGGCTGGCGGAACGCCTGAGCCGCTGCGGCGTCCCGAAGCAGGGAGGCGAGGTCGGGCAGGAGGTGCGCTGGCGGGCGGCGCCGTGTCTGGACGCGATGTACCGCGAGCGGCTGGCGAAGCTGGGCGCTCCCGCTGAGCCGCCGCCGGCGCCGCCGGCGATGGCAGCGCAGCCCGGCTTCATCCATCCGGCCTGTCTGTGGGGCCTGATCGAGCAGGAAGCCGAGCCGGCCGACGATAGCCCGAAGGGGGAGACGGCGCGCATTCCGCTCGTCTCCTGCGCCAACGGCAATCGCCACATCCCGGTCAGCCAGGCGCCGGAAGGCGGGCTCTCGGCTCCGGGGGCGTCCGACGGCTACGCCACGTGGCTCACCTACCGGATCATCGGCACCCTGCCGGACGGCCGGGACGTGCTGATCGTCTGGTATAATGCCGGCGGCACCGGCCAGTTCTCCGAGCTTTACCTCGTCCGCCGGGCTCCAGCGGCGAACCGTTCGGAAGTCGTGCTGACCGGCGAGCTGATCGCGGGCGGGGGCGACCGCTGCAATGGCGGTATCGAGGAGGCGCGGCTGGTCGACCCCGGCACCCTGGAAATCGATTATGCCGTGACGCCGCTCGACCTGCTGTCGGAAGCGGACGAGGATCTGGCGGATGCCAACATGGACGCCATCGCGCTCTGCGCCGTCTGCTGCACCGGTACGGTGCGCCGCAGGCTGGCGATCGCGAGCAAGACCGAGACGACCGTCTCCGCGACCATCGACCGGCTGCTCAGCAGCGAAGGCGGCAGTGAGGACAGCGAGCCGGGTCAGGTCTGTTTCGATCAGCTGCTGGGCAAGGCCGCCGGCCCGCTGCCGCACACCTTCACCGCCGCCGAACTGCAGGCGATCGCCCAGCACTTCGCCAAAACCTGCGTCCCGCCCGAGGGCAGCAGCAAGCCTCGGTGACGCGCTGTCCGGGGGCGAACGTGCTCCGGCTTGCGTCAGGATGCGCGATTAGCGCGGTTGCGGTGGGTCCTGGCGCGCTTCCATCTCCCGCGCGAGTTCGGGGCGAACGTGGAGGAGCCGCAACAAGGCCCGTGCCGGACCCCGCGGCGACCGCTTGCCCTGCTCCGAGTTGCGCACGGTGGCGACCGGCACGCCGATGCGCCGGGCAAAGGCCGTCTGCGACAGGCCGCTGCGCTCACGCACGCCGCGCGCGTAAGCGGCCGCATCCCGCGTCGCCTCGGTTTCGTCCTCGGCGATCTGTGCTTCGATCTCTTCCTCTGTGGTGGCGTCAACCCGGCTCCAGTCGCAACCGGCCTCGACAGGTGCTTCCGTGCCGTCCGGCCGAATCCTGACCACGTCAGGCTTCAGCCGCGCCCGCGTCATAGCGCCTCCGTTCCCGCAAGCCGCTAGATCAGCCCCCGGGTCAGCGCGAGGAGGAAGCCGACCAGGCAGGACGTCGAGACGCCGATCAGGCCGGGCAGAATGAAGCTGTGGTTGATCACGTACTTGCCGATGTGGGTCGTGCCCGACCGGTCGAACTGGATCGCGGCGAGGTCGCTCGGGTAGGTCGGCAGGATGTAGTAGCCGTAAGAGGCCGCCGCGAAGGCGACCACATAACCGGGGTGCACGCCGATCGACAGCGCCACCGGCACCAGCGCCGCGATCGCCGCCGCCTGCGAGTTGACGAACTTGGAGACGATGAGCAGGGTCAACGCGTAGGTCCAAGGGTGTTCCCGGACGATGTCGCCGAGCGCCACTTTCAGCGTCGGCAGATGGGCCTCGAACATGGTGTCGGCGGTCCAGGCGATGCCGAACACCGCCACCACGGCGACCATGCCGGCGCGAAACACCTCGGTCTTGCCGATTTTCGAGGCATCCATCTTGGTGATGATGACGATCAGCGCTCCGGCCAGCAGCATGAACATCTGGATGGTCAGCACCATGTTCATCGGCTTGCCGTCGATCCGCGGGCGGAGACCCTCGAACGCACCGAGGATCGCCACCACTGCGATCGCGCCGACAAACAGCAGCATGGCGATCCACTGGTTGCGGGAAAGCCTGGCCTCGAGCAGCGACGCGGTGGTGCCGTAGACGTAGTCGCGATTTTCCGGTTTCGCGATCAGCGCCTGGAATTCCGGATCCTTGTCCAGATCCTTGCCGCGATGCATGCTGAAGAGGCCGATGGCCAGGACGCCGCACAGCGTCGAGGGAATGGTGATCGACAGGAGCTGAACGAAACCCACCGTCTGCCCGTCGATCGGCGCCTTGGCGAGAAAGGCGACCAGCGAGACCACGGCGACCGAGACCGGGCTGGCGATGATCCCCATCTGCGCCGCGATTGAGCTCGCCGCCATCGGCCGCTCGGGCCGGACGTTGTTCTTGATCGCGATGTCATAAACGATCGGCAGCATCGTGTAGACCACGTGCCCGGTTCCGCACAGGATCGTCAGAAAGCACGTCGTCAGCGGTGCCAGGATCGAGATGATGCGGGGATTCCGCCGCAGCATCCGCTCGGCAAGCTGCAGCAAAACATCGAGTCCACCCGAGGCCTGCAGGGTCGCGGACGCCGCGACGACGGCGATGATCGTCAGCATGACGTCCACCGGCGGCTTGCCGGGGTTGAGCCCGAAGGCATAGACCATGATGACCATGCCGATGCCGCCGAGCAGGCCAAGGGCGACGCCACCCTTGCGCGCGCCGTAAAACAGGCACACGAGGACGATTGCGAGCTGCAGGAGAAAATCCATGAATGCCCCCAGGTCGGGATCCGTGCGCGACGCGATATTTCGCGGAACCGTATAGAGCGAAACCCCGCTCCTCGCGATCGGTTTTCGCCGTTCGCGCGGGCACGTCTGCATCCTTCAATTGCTGTGGGTGCGAGCCCGACAGGGTTGACTTGCCTGCGAGTTCGCCAGGATTACTCGTGAAGCGCCGCCCGGATGGAGGCGTCGAAGCACCGGCGCGCGGAAGCGAAGCCGTCCTGGGTGGCCAGGAACGCACGTGCCCCGCCGAGTCGCTCGGCCAGGTGCCGCGCGCCGACGCCGCCCCATTCGTCCCGCACCCAGGCGGTGAAGAAGTGCGGGGCCCGCTCGCGGACAGGCGTCGCGTTCGCCGCGGTCACCATGCTCAGGAAGCCGTGCGCGAGGTCGTCGATGCCATGTCCCGTCTTGGCGCTGGTCCGGTAGATCGGAATGGTGTGCGCGTCGCTCGGGCGGGCCAGCCACAGGCTGCCGCGCAGCTGGTGGTAGGTGCGCGTCGCCGCCGGCTCGTCCCATTTGTTGACGACGAACGCGTCGGGGATTTCGATGATGCCGGCCTTAAGGTATTGGATCTCGTCGCCGCCGAGCGGTGCCATCACCAGGAAGACGCGGTCGGCCAGGTGCCGGACGTCCGCCTCGCTCTGCCCGACCCCCACCGTCTCGACGATAACGCAGTCGAAGATCAGCGACAGCGCCCGGCACACCTGGAAAGTCGTCGGCGCCAGGCCGCCGAGTGCGGTTGCGGAGGCCTGGCTGCGGAAGTAGATGCGGTCCTGCGCGCCGTCGAGGACCATCCGGGCCCGATCGCCCAGTAAGGATCCGCCGGAGGTCGGGCTGGACGGATCGACGGCCACGACCGCGACCGTCAGCTCCGGATCGGCCGCGACCATGGCGTTGGTGACCCGGGACAGGAGCGAGGACTTGCCCGAGCCCGGGCTGCCGGTGACGCCGAGGACCCGGGCAACGTGGTTGCGTCGCTCGGCGTCGGCCTCCAACACGGCGATCACTTCATCACACGTCGCCGAGGCGTGGCTGCGGCTGTCCTCGGCGAGGGAGACGAGGCGGGCGACGGGGTGACGCGCCCGGGTCAGCGCCCGTTCGGCGAGTTCAGTCGGGTTGACGGCCGGTCGACCAGCCTGTCGACGGGGCAGCACGTCCAGCGTCACGGCTGTTCCTCGAGCAGGCCGACGACGGACTCCATGATGTCGAGAAGGTCGTAGTTCGAGGGAGTGAACACCTTGGCAACACCAAGGGCCTGGAGCTTGGCGAAGTCGGGGACCGGGATGATGCCGCCGAGCACCACCTTGATCGACTCGTCGGCGCCCTCGGCCTTTAGCCCGTCCATGATCTGCGCCGCAAGCTCGACATGGGATCCGGAGAGCACGGACGCACCGATCAGATCGGCGCCCTCTTCAACGGCGGAGCGGACGATCTCTTCGGCGGAGAGCCGGATTCCCGAGTAGATCACGTCGAAGCCGACGTGCCGGGCCGACACCGCGATGACCTCGGCGCCGTTGGAGTGCCCGTCCAGGCCGGGCTTACCCACCACGATGCGCGGCCGGTGGCCCAGCGTCTCAACCAGGGCGTCGATGCGGGCGCGCAGCGCGTCCACCCGGTCGCCGGTCAGCCCGAGCCGCTGCCCGTCCACCCCGGTCGAGGGCCGGTACTCGCCGAACACCTGCCGCAGCGCGCGGGCCCACTCTCCCGTGGTCACGCGCGCCAGGGCGCATTCGATGGAGGGTTCCATCATGCTCTCACCGCTCTTCGCCGCTTCCTTCAGCGCGGCGAGCGCTGCCTTGACCCGCTCCGGATCCCGGTTCCGCCGCACCTTGGCCAGGTTGTCGAGCGTGTCGCGGGTGGCGCTGTCGTCGAGGATGAACAGGCCGCCATCGTCTCCGCCGGTGAGCGGCGAGGGGATCGCGTCGGTCCATTTGTTCAGCCCGACGACCACCTGCTCGCCGGTGTTGATCCGGCTGACCCGCTCGGACATCGACCGGACCAGGGCGGACTTCATGTAGCCGTTCTCGATGGCGCTGACGACGCCGCCCATCTCGAGGATCCGGTCGATCTCGGCCTTGGCCTGTTCTTTGAGCGCGTTGACCTTCGACTCGACGACGACGCTGCCGGTGAACAGATCGGGATACTCGAGCAGGTCGGTCTCGTAGGCCAGGATCTGCTGCAGTCGCAGCGACCACTGCTGGTCCCACGGGCGGGGCAGCGATAAGGCCTCGTTCCAGGCCGGCAACTGCAGGGCGCGGCAGCGCGCGTCGCGGCTCAGCGTGACCCCGAGCGCCTCAAGAATGATCCGCCAGGCATTGTTCTCGGGCTGCACCTCGGTGAGCCCCAGCGAGTTGACCTGCACGCCGTAGCGAAACCGGGTGAGCCGCTCGTCGGTGACGCCATAGCGTTCGCGGGTGATCTCGGTCCACAACTCGGAGAAGGCGCGCATCTTGCACATCTCTTCGACGAACCGCATGCCGGCGTTGACGAAGAAGCTGATCCGTCCGACCGCCTTCTCGAACTGCCGGTTGGTGAACTTGCCGCGTTTCTTGAGCAGGTCAAGCAGCCCGATGGCGTTGGCGAGCGCGAAGGAGAGTTCCTGCACCGGTGTGGCGCCGGCCTCCTGCAGGTGGTAGCTGCAAATGTTGGAGGGATTCCAGGCGGGGATCTCCTCCAGGCAGAACTCATACATCTCGGCGATGATGCGCAGGCTCGCGTCGGGCGGGTAGATATACGTGCCGCGGGCGAGGTATTCCTTGATGAGGTCGTTCTGCGTCGTTCCGGTAAGCTTCTTGATGTCGATGCCGCGCTCCCGGGCGAGTGCGACGTAGAGCGACAGCAGCCACATCGCGGTGCCGTTGATCGTCATCGAGGTGTTCATTTCCTCGAGGGGGATCTGGTCGAACAGCATGTGGAAGTCATCGAGGCTGTTGATCGGCACGCCGACCTTGCCCACCTCGGGACGGGCGATCGAGTCGTCGGAATCGTAGCCGCACTGCGTGGCGAGATCGAATGCGATCGACAGTCCGGTCTGGCCCCGCGACAGGTTGGACCGGTACAGCTCGTTTGACGCCTTGGCGCTGGAGTGGCCGGCGTAGGTGCGGATGATCCACGGCTTTTCGCGGGTCACGTTGCCTTTGGCGTCGACGATCTGGTGAGGCTGAGGAGCCTTATCCTCAGGCTCGACTGCCACGCCGAGGGTGGGAGCTTCGCGCTTGCCCGCAGGTTGTTTTGCACTTGCTAACTGTTCGGCCATTTTGTCCCTCCCAAAGCGCCAAGCGGGGCCCTGCGATGCCGCTGAATTGTGAAAAATCGTGCCGCCGATACCCGGCGGAAGCAAGTTTAAACTAACAAATTGTGCATTGCGAAGATAGCGGCGACCGTTTAGAACAAACGTTCTTCTTTGCGGCGAGGCGCGTCGGGACGGGCGCCAGGTCGCCGCCGGTGTGGGCGTCGGCGGCGCAGGGACCGGGCGCCGCAAGAGACGGCTCAAGCTCTTTCAAACGGTATCGGCCAGGGTGCGGAGGAACGAAATGGTAACGACCATGAACAAGGACTTATACGCCATCGGTGAGCAACCGCCGGTGGGCGAAGTGCCGGCAAAAATGAACGCATGGTTGATCCGGTCGAACCGCTTTGGTCAGCCGACGTCCGCATTCCAGAAAGAAGTCGTCGAGACTCCGTCGATCAAGGACGACGAAGTCCTTGTCTATGTCATGGCCGCCGGCGTCAACTACAACAACGTCTGGGCCGGGCTGGGTATTCCGATCGACGTCATCAAGATCCGGCAGAAAGGTGGCGAGAAGGAAGATTTCCACATCGGCGGCTCCGACGCCTCGGGCATCGTCTACAAGATCGGCAAGGACGTAAAGAACGTCAAAGTCGGCGACGAAGTCGTTGTGCACTGCGCCACCTGGGACCGCAACGAGCGGTGGGTCACGGCCGGCAACGATCCGATGTACGCCAACAGTTTCCGCATCTGGGGCTACGAGACCAACTTCGGCAGCTTCGCGCAGTTCACCCGGGTGCAGGCGCATCAGTGCATGCCGAAGCCCAAGCACATGACCTGGGAAGAGTCGGCGTCCTACGTGCTGGTTGCGGCCACCGCCTGGCGGATGCTGCACGGCTGGCCGGAGCACGCGATGAAGCCGGGCGATCCGGTGCTGATCTGGGGCGGTGCCGGTGGCCTCGGCTCGATGGCCATCCAGATTGCCAAGGCGGCGGGTGCCGTGCCGATCGCGGTGATCTCGGGCGACGACAAGATCGACTACTGCATCAAGCTCGGTGCCAAGGGCTGCATCGACCGCCGCAAGTTCGACCACTGGGGCATGCTGCCGCACTGGAAGGACACGGTCGGCTACAACAACTGGCTGAAGGGTGTGCGCTCCTTCGGTGCCGCCATCTGGGAAGTGCTGGGCGAGAAGCGCTCGCCGACGCTGGTCTTCGAGCATCCTGGTGAGTCGACCATTCCCACGTCCATGTTCGTCTGCGATACCGGCGGCATGATCGTCATCTGCGCCGGCACCACCGGCTACAACGCCACCATCGACCTGCGCTACCTGTGGATGCGGCAGAAGCGGTTCCAGGGATCGCACTTCGCCAACGACGAGCAGTGCTATGCGATGAACGAGCTGGCGCTGGCCGGCAAGCTCAACCCCTGCATGTCGCGGGCCTTTACCTACGAGGAGCTGCCGCTCTCGCATCAGCTGATGCACGACAACAAGCACCCGCACGGCAACATGGCGGTGTTGATCGGCGCGCCCGAGTTCGGACTGGGCAAGTCGGGCGACGCGCCTGCGGCCGTGGCAACCGCAACCCTGCCGAAGGGCGACCTGCACGAGCCGAAGATGCGCCATCCTTATCCCATCTCCGCACCGCTGCCCGACCTGGAGTCGACGGCGGAAATCCCGGAAATTCAGGACGACGGCACCCTGGTGCGCGACCGGATGCACCCCGGCATCATCTCCTGCGCCCGCAGCGACGACGTCGCCACCGCCTCGAAGGTGATGATCGACAAGGACGTGCACGCACTGGTGGTGATCGAGAACGATCGCGCCGTGGGCGTGCTATCGCAGACCGACATCGTGATGGCGCGTCAGGGGCGCTCCATGGAAGACGCCCGCAAGATGTCGGTGGGCGACGTGATGACCGAAGGCTGCGCGATGATCGACGCCGGCGAAAAGTTGTCGGTGGCGATCACCGAAATGATGAAGCGGCGTATCCACCGCCTCGTCGTCTCCGAGAAGGAAAAGCCGGTGGGCGTGCTGTCGATGACCGACATCGTCCGCAAGCTGATCGACTAAGTCCTCCGACCCGCAAAGCGCCTGCGGGCGACCACGCGGGTTCAAGAACGCGGAGCGGGTGCCGCCGAGGGCGGCACCCGCCTCCTGTCCAGAAAAGAGAGCGCGGCCGCCGCGCGGCCGTGTTCGCCAGCGGGAGCTACAGCCATGGACGTCGCCGTCGCCGCGAGCAAGAGCCCGGTCATCGCCGACCTGATCCCCACGTGCGTCGAGGCGTTCGGCGCCGCCCGTCATCTCCTGGTCGAGGTGCGCACCGGCGTCTCGAAGATGGTGGTGCGCGGTGGCCGTCTGGATTCCGCGCTGCTCGATGAACAGCAGTTCGCGGTGCACGGCTACGCCTGGGTTGCCACCTATGTGGCTGGTCTGCAGCAGATGCTGGCCTGGGTCGAGCGGCTGGAGAGCGAAGGCCGGCTGAGCGAGCTCGAACAGCTGATGCTGCAGTCGGCGTACGGGGAGTATCTGTCGCAGATCGCCGGCGGCATCCCGATGACCCAGGTCGAATGGGTGCGCCCGCGCGACATGGGCGTCTCCGAAGCCGCGCTGCAGGCGTTCCACACGCCGGCCGTCACCGGTCTGATCGCCGATGGCAACACCGATGCGGTGCGCATGCGCATTGCCCAGCTGATCGCCGACGGCAACTTCGGCGATCTCGGCATCGACGAAACTCTCGGCATGATCCGCGACCAGTTCCGCCGCTTCAGCGAGGAGAAGGTGATCCCCTTCGCCCATGGCTGGCACGAGCGCGACGAGCTGATCCCGATGGAGATCATCGAGGAAATGGCCGAACTCGGCGTCTTCGGCCTGACCATCCCCGAGCAGTACGGCGGCCTCGAGATGGAAAAGATGGCGATGTGCGTCGTCACCGAGGAGCTGTCGCGGGGCTATATCGGCGTGGGCTCGCTCGGCACCCGCTCGGAGATCGCCGCCGAACTGATCCGCCTCGGCGGCACCGACGAGCAGAAGGAAACCTGGCTGCCGAAGCTCGCGTCCGGCGAGATCCTGCCTACGGCCGTCTTCACCGAGCCGAACACCGGCTCCGACCTCGGGTCCTTGCGCACCCGCGCCGTGCGCGATGGCGATGTTTACCGCATCACCGGCAACAAGACCTGGATCACGCACGCCGCGCGCACCGACCTGATGACGCTGCTGGCGCGCACCGATCCCGCCACCAAGGATTGGAAGGGATTGTCGATGTTCCTTGCGGAGAAGCCGCGCGGCACCGACGGTGATCCGTTCCCCGCCGACGGCATGACCGGCGGCGAGATCGAGGTGCTCGGCTACCGCGGCATGAAGGAATACGAGCTGGGATTCGATGACTTCACCGTGCCGGCGAAGAACCTGCTCGGCCAGCAGGAGGGTCAGGGCTTCAAGCAGCTGATGGCGACCTTCGAGAGCGCCCGCATCCAGACCGCGGCGCGCGCCGTCGGCGTCGCCCAGAACGCGATGGAGCTGGGCATGAAGTACGCGCAGGAGCGCGTCCAGTTCGGCCGGCCGATCTTCGAATTCCCGCGCGTCGCCGGCAAGCTCGCCTGGATGGCGGTGGAGACGATGATCGCCCGCCAGCTCAGCTACGACAGCGCCCGGCAGAAGGACAGCGACCGCCGCTGCGACATCGAGGCCGGCATGGCCAAGCTGCTGGCCGCGCGCGTCGCCTGGTCGAACGCCGACAACGCCCTGCAGATCCACGGCGGCAACGGCTACGCGGTGGAATACGCGATCAGCCGCGTACTGTGCGACGCCCGCATCCTCAACGTCTTCGAGGGCGCCGCGGAGATCCAGGCCCAGGTCATCGCCCGCGGCCTGCTCTCCGCACGCAACTGACGGCTCTCCGCCGTCATTGCGAGCGACAGCGAAGCAATCCACTGTCGTTGGCCATTCTGCGGCAGTGGATTGCCGCGCCCGCTTTCGCGGGCTCGCAATGACAGGACGGCGGCAGGCTTCCCGGCTCAGAGGGGCGCGCCGTTCTGGCGCGCCTGCTTCAGCACGCCGCATAACTGGCAGTCAGGTGTAACCGGCGTTGCCGCGTCCCATCTTGCAAGGTGGAAGCGTGCCCGTCCCGGTTCTTGCGCCCGTCCCGCCGGAGGAGCATCATGAGTGTTCTGTTTTCGCCCTTCAGCGTCGGCGGCGTGACGCTCGCCAACCGCATCGTCATCGCGCCGATGTGCCAGTATTCGGCGGTGGACGGCTGCATGACCGACTGGCACCTGATCCATCTCGGCCATCTGGCGCTGTCTGGTGCTGCGCTGCTGACCATCGAGGCGACGGCGGTGCTGCCGGAAGGCCGGATCACCTACGCGGACGTGGGCCTGTGGTCGGACGAGAACGAGGCTGCGATGCGCCGGGTGCTGGAGAGCATCCGCAAGTGGTCGGATATCCCGGTGGCCATCCAGCTTGCGCATGCCGGCCGCAAGGCCTCGACCGAGGTGCCGTGGAAGGGCGGCCGGCAACTTCCGCCCGACGACGGTGCCAACGGCTGGCAGACGCTGGCACCCTCGCCGGTCGCCTTTGCCGCGGACGACAACCCGCCGCAGACGCTCGACCGCGACGGGCTGGCGCGCATCCGCGAGGCGTTCGCGGACTCGGCGCGGCGCGCCATGCGGCTCGGGCTGGACGCCGTGCAACTCCACGGGGCGCACGGCTACCTGCTGCACGAGTTTCTGTCGCCGCTGTCCAACCGGCGCGAGGACGACTACGGCGGCAGCCTCGCCAACCGCATGCGCTTTCCGCTCGAAGTGTTCGACGCGGTGCGTGCGGTCGTTCCGCCGCAGCGGCCAGTGACCGTTCGGGTCTCCGCCAGCGACTGGGTTGACGGTGGCTGGGACCTCGCCGAGACCCTGGAGCTGGCCGCGGCGCTGGAGGCGCGGGGCTGCTCGGCGATCCACGTGTCCAGCGGCGGCCTCAGTCCCGAGCAGCGGATCCCGATCGGGCCGAGCTACCAGGTGCCGCTCGCCCGCGGGGTGAAAGCGGCGACTAGAATGCCGGTGATCGCGGTCGGCCTGATCACCGGCTTCGAGCAGGCCGAAGCGATCGTCGGGACCGGCGACGCCGACCTGATCGCGCTCGCCCGGACCATCCTCTACGACCCGCGCTGGCCCTGGCACGCCGCCGCCCACCTGGGCGCCAAGGTCCGCGCCCCGTCGCAATACCTGCGCTCGCAACCAAGCCACCTCCGCGACCTGTTCGACCTCGGGCATTAACGCGGCACGTCCGCCGCCCCGGCATCCGCGTTATTCGGCGGGTGAGAGGGCGGGCGTCGGGCGGGCGTCGATGCCGGGCAGTTCGGCGATCTGGCAGCCGGTCGGACAGCACCGGCCCGGCTGCTTCGAGACTCGCCCGCCGTCGTTAGAGGCGCCGCGATCGAGCAGCGCCTCGACCAGCTCGACCTTTTCGCCCACCGGGTAGTTGCGCCAGATCTCCCGCTTCATCGCTTCCGGCGAGCCGCCGCCATGTAGCGAGATCACCGAATACCAGCCGGCCTGATCGGAGACGGTCAGATCCTCGATGAAACGCGCCACCTGCATCCGGCTGGCGTAGGGCACATCCGGGCGCCCGGCGAGGACGGCGCTCAGCTGTGCCGCCGTCTCGGGATTGTGGTCCTCGTCCGGACCCGGCAGCGCCACGATCAATCCGCCGGATACGGTGTGGGCCAGGCGATGCATGTCGTAAATCTGCGTCGCCAGCAGCAGCTTGCCGATGTTGGAGAAGACCGGATCCGGCATCATGTTGCCGGCTGCCCCCCGCGTGCCGTAGACCGAAGCGGCGACGCCGCAGGCGTAGAACCCCTCGACGATCTTGATCAGCTCGACCATGTCCGCGCGGATGTGCGGGTGCCGGTCCGCATCGAGCCCGTTGGCCTCGATCATTAGGGCGCCGGCGCCGATCAGCAGATCGCCGAAGCCGGCCCGCGCGGCGATGCAGGTGTGACGGTGATGCGTCGCATAGGCGGTCGTCGCCACCCCCGCCTCCTCGGTCTCGCCCGCCAGGAACACCCGGTCCCACGGGACGAACACGTCGTCGAACATCACCACGCCGGTGGTCTGGCCGTACTTGCTGGAATAGGGCGCATCAATCTGTCCCGGCCGGCCCGCCTTGCGGGCGACGATGGTGACGCCCCCGGCATCGACCGGCACGGCGCAGACCACCGCGCAGTCCGCGTCCTCCGGCCGGTGGGTGCGGCAGGGCATCACCAGGAACTCGTGGACATAGGGTGCCGCGGTGACGATGGCCTTGGTGCCCGAGAGGACGAGGCCGTCCCTGCGGCGCTGCTTGATGTGCACGTAAGCGTCGGGATTGGCCTGCTCGCCGGGACGCTTGGAGCGGTCGCCCTTGGCGTCGGTCATCGCAATGCCGATGGCGAGGTCGCGATCCTGCACCTCGTGCATCCAGTTGCGGAACCGCTGGTGGTAATCGGTGCCGAAGCGGTCGTCGGCCCGGCGCGTTCCTTCCAGAATTCCGCCAAAGGCGTCGTGGCCGAGGTAGCGCTGCGCACAGCCGGAAATCTTGCAGACCAGTCGAACCGCCTCGAGCTTCAGCAGCAGGTCGTCCGGGGTCTCGTCCACGTGCAGCATGCGGTTGACGGTCCTGCCGGAACTGGCCTGCGTCGCCGTCATCACCGCCGCGTGCGCCGGCACGTGCGCCAGGTCATAGGTCACACCGATGGCGGACAGGCCCGGCCGGAGGATCGGCGCGTCGGCGACGCAGCCGATCCGCTCGCCGTTGACGAAGACCCGCGGCGTATAGGCCCTCAGCGACTCACGGTAATCGGCGGCGGTCATCAGCATGCGTCGATCCTCCAGGCTTCGGCCAGGTGACAGCGTGGCAACGCGGGAAAGGATGACTCAGGTGTCCCGGAAACGCACGTCCGCAGAGGCCGGCGTGGGTCAGCGACCCGGTCCCTGGCTGCGGTCGGCTTCTTAATTACGGATTCAGGACGCGGTTGATGGATTTTGCTAAACAGATTGTCGAGCGCGTCCGGGGAATGTTCCGCGCAAACTCCAGAGGGTTCTCGGAAGGAGAGGAAGCGATGAGGAAGATGCTGGCCTTTGTTGTGGTGTTCGGCTCGGCGACGGCGGCCTATGCCCAGTCCAACTGTGATAAGCCGGTGAACGACTTCGACGGCCTCTACTGCCTGAACAAGGTGTACCTGGAAGCCGACAAGGAGCTGAACGAGAATTACAAGAAGGTGATGGCCAGGCTCAACGACGAAGGCAAGGCGACGCTGCGGAACACGCAGCGGAGCTGGATCGAGGAGCGTAACGCCGAGTGCTCGCGTCACGAGGGCGACAAGTTCTTCGTCAACATCAGCTGCGCGTCGGACATGACGATCCGGCGCTCGCAGTTCCTGCAGGACCGCTACCGCGAGTGCGTGGCGGCCGGCTGCCAGAACAGCAAGCTCGGGGGCTGACGGCGCGAGGCCCGGCGCGGCACCGGCTGTCAGAGACGGCAGGCGTAGGAGAAGGTCGCCGCTGCAAAGTCCGGCGCGATCTCGTGCAGCAGCAACCGGCAGGTCTCCGCACCGCGACGGAATTCGCGGATCGCGCCCACCGCCATGGTGCTTTGCCGGCCGTTGCGGCGGATGGCGATGGCGTCGGGCGCTCCATCCGGGGCGGGGCCGGCGAAGGCGATGCTGTCGTCGCCGTCCGGCAGGTAGAAGGCCTTGCCCGGCCGCAGCGTGAATTCCCCGCCGTTGAGGCGATAGGACGAGAGCGGGGCCTGGTCGAGGATCACCCCCAGCCGCTGCCCCAGCGCCTGCGTCCGCTCGGCCGACAGCGGCTGATCGGCTCCGACCAGCCCGTCCAGCACGGAGAGAAGCTCGTCCCGCAGTTCCTGCCTGGGGGCCGACGCATCGTCGGTGGCGCGCGTCACGGCGACGCGGAAGGCGGTGTTGTACAGGAACACGTTCCTGGAATTGTTCTGCCAGACGTCGCCGGTGATCGTTCGCACCGAACTGGCCTCGCCATCCGCGCCGAGGCCGGACGCCGCGCCGGTCAAGGGCGGCGCAGCGTCCCATGGCCAGGCATGGGCGAGCAAAGAGTCCCAGGCGCCGAGGGTCTCGGCGAGTGCCACGAGCGCGGCTGCGGCCGTCGCCCCCCAGCCGGCCACCCGGACCACGCCGCGCCGTCGCTGCGGCGGACCGGCGGATTGTCTGTGCCAACCCATTGTCTATCCCCGCCCCCACCCAACCACCCCACCCGGGTTTCACGCTCAACGTCAAAAAGGTATCACAACCGGGCACAAGAAGGAATATATTCCGATAGGGGTGGCTATCCCTGTTCGGGCGCATGGGGGCGATGCTTGGGCAGGGCCGCGGTGGGCAGGGCCTCGGCTCCGTCGTCCCCTGTGATCCGGCCCTGCGACAGATGGACGATGCGGTCGGCGAAGGCGTGGGCGAAGTCCACCTGATGCAGGCTGCACACCACGGTGATGCCGCGTTCGCGCGCGACCTCGCGCAGCAGCGACAGAACGCGCGACGCCGTCGCCGGATCGAGGCTGGCGACCGGCTCGTCGGCCAGGATCACCCGGCACTCCTGCGCCAGCACGCGCGCGATGGCGACGCGTTGCTGCTGCCCGCCGGACAGGCGGTCGGCGCGCTGGTAGGCGTGCTGCAGCAGCCCCACCCGGTCCAGCGCCGCCAGTGCCCGCTGCCGGTCCGCGCGCGCGAAGCGGCGGAACAGCACCCGCCAGGTGGGGAGGCGGGCGAGCTGACCAATGAGCACGTTGTCGCGCGCCGAGGAGCGGCGCACCAGGTTGAACTGCTGGAAAATCAGCCCGATCTCCCGGCGCGCCAAAGCGAGCGCCCGTCCTTCGAGCGCATGCAGCGGCCCGCCGGAGACGAACACCGCGCCTTTGTCCGCGGTGGTAAGGCGCACGATGCAGCGGAACAGCGTCGTCTTGCCGGCGCCGCTCTGGCCGAGCAACGCCAGCATCTCCCCGGGTGCGACATCCAGCGACAGGCCGTCGAGCACGGTCGCTGAACCGTAGCGCTTGGTCAGGCCCTCGATGCGGATCCGCCCCGGCTCGGTCACGACAGGCGGCTCCTGAGCCAGGCACTGGCCTGGTCGATCACCGTCACCATGGCGAGGATGAGGAGGAGGATGCCAAACACCCGCGGGAAGTCCAGCAGGTCGACGCTGTTCTTCAGCTCCTGGCCGATGCCGCCGGCGCCGACGATGCCGAGCACGGTCGAGGCGCGGACGTTGAACTCCCACAGATAGAGCGTGATCGAAACCAGCGACGGCATCACGTCCGGCAGGATCACGAAGCCAACGATCTTCAGGCGGCCGGCGCCGGTCGCCTGTGCCGCCTCCACCGGCCCTCTCTCCACCGCCTCGATCGCCTCCGCCCACAGCTTGCCGAGCGAGCCCGCGGTATGGAATCCAACCCCCAGCGCGCCGGCGAAAGGGCCGAGGCCGACGGCGGCGACGAAGATCAGCGCGAAGACGAACGAGTCGATGCCGCGGAAAATGTTGAGAAACCACCGCGCCGGATAGGAGAGCAGCGGGTTGGCGGTCACCGTGCGCGCCGCCAGCAGGCAGACCGGAGCGGCCAGCAGCACCCCCAGCGTCGTGCCGACGGTGGCCATTCCCACCGTTTCCGCGGCGCGCGACAGCAGGGCCCCGGACTCCGAGAAATCCGGCGGCCACGCCCGCGCCGCCCATTTGAACAGGCGGGGAATGCCGTCGATCAGACGCTGCGGGCTGACGTCGGTGACGGCCAGGCACGCCGCGTAGAAGGCCGCGAAGCCGAGCAGCGTCAGCCCAAACCGCAGCCCCGATGCCGACAGCCAGCGGAACGCGGGCTCGGGATAGCGCGGCTCCGGACCGGCCCGCCCGTCCGCCCGGAGCGGCCGTGGCGCCTCGGGCGGAGTCGTCACGGCTTGGGTTTCAGGCGCCCGACGGCGATCCCCGCGTCCTCGATCAACCGGTAGCTATCGTGCGTCGCCGGCACCCAGCCGGTGTAGTGCGGCGGCATCACCGCCTTCGCCTGGTCTTCGGTGATGGCGGTGACCACCGCCTGAATCCGCTTGGCCAGCGCCGGATCGAGCCCCTGGCGCACCGCCAGCGCATCGTTGGGCAGCGGCTCGGAGGTCCAGTAGACCTGGGTCGCGTCGGCGGCGATCGTGCCCTTCTCGATCATGGCGTTGCGGTTGCGGTCGTAGTCGGTGGCGAGATCGACCTGGCCGCTGACGATGGCGATCTCGTTCGCCGGATGGGTGGCCCCCTCGCGGTAGCGGAAGAACGTCTTCGGATCGATGCCCTGCGTCTTGAACCAGTAGGTGGGGATCAGCCAGCCGGAGGTGGAGCCGACGTCGGCGAACGAGATGCTCATCCCCTTGGCGTCCTGCGGCCACGCCTTGATCGGAAGGCCGGGTCGGCCGACGATGATCGCGTGATAGACCGGCTTGCCGTCGTACTTGACGGTTGCGATCGCCTGCGCGCCGCCTTCGGCGTTGGCCAGCACGTAGCCCCACGGTCCCATCCAGGCGACATCGCTGTGGTCGTTGGCCAGCGCCACGGCGATGCCGGCCCAGTCGGTGGTGACGGCCAGTTCGTAGTCAACGCCGAGCTGCTCAGCCAGATGCTTGAAAAATGGCTCGAAGGCCGCCCGCGTCTCGCCCGCGGTCGGCTGATAGGGGCCGATGGCAAACCGCAGCTTCTCCGCGGCGGCGGCGCCTCCGGCGCCCGCGAGCGCGACCGACAAAACCATCGCCACGGCGATGAGCCGGAACCAAGGTGGTAAGCGCATGCATTTCCTCCCCTGTCTGCACGACCCGCTGCGGCTGTCTAGCAGGACTTTCGTCTCTGCGGCAGTCACTTGGGCGTGTTAGACTGGGGTCCCATGAACCACCCCTTCGATGCGCGCAGGGTCCCGCAGCTCAACGGCGTCTTCGCCGCGATCCAGACCGAGCTGGACGATGCCGCCTGCGCCGTCCTTCAGGGGGTGATCCCGGACGACCTCTCGGGCACCTACGTGCGCAACGGCCCGAACCCCCGCTTCCCGCCGATCGGCTCCTATACCTATCCGCTCGATGGCGACGGCATGGTCCACGCCGTAAGCTTCGCGGGAGGGGAGGCCCGCTACCGCAACCGCTATGTGCGGACGCCGTCCCTGGCGGCGGAGGAACGGGCCGGGCGCGCCCTGTGGGGCGGGGTGCTGACGCCAATCAGCCCGCCGGCCGAGGTGGTCGGGCCGGCGCTGGCGCACAAGCCGTTTCGGGACATGCCCGATATCCACATCGTCCGCCATGGCGGCCGGTTGCTGGCGCTGTCCGAGGGGGATCCGCCGTTCGCGCTCAGCGAGCGGCTCGCCACCGTCGGGCCCTGGGATTTCGGCGGCGCCCTGCCGCTGGGGATCGGCGCCCACCCCAAGATCGACCCGACGACCGGCGAGATGGTGGTGTTCCGCTATGGCCTGGAGGAGCCGCTGCTGAGCTGGGCGGTGGTCGGCGCCGGCGGAACCGTCGTGCGCGGGCCCGGCGCGATCGCCATCGATGCCCCGCACATGATCCACGACTGCGCCATCACCGCGCGTCACCTCGTGCTCGTCGTGTGCCCGCTCCGCTTCGATTTCACCACCCCCGAGTTCCTCTCCTGGCAGCCGGAGCGGGGTACGCGCATCGCGGTGATCCGTCGCGACGGGCTGGGCCAGCCCGTTCGCTGGTTCGAGACCGGACCGTTCTGGCTCTGGCACATTGCTGGTGCCTGGGAGAGCGGCAACGGCGAAGCCGGGCGGATCGTCCTGCACTACCCGCACTGGTCGCATCCCGGTTTCGGCGAGGGTGCGCCGGCGTCGGGCGGCGTCCAGCGGATGACGCTGGCCCTCGACAGCGGCGCGGTCGCGATCGATGTCCTCGACGACCGGCCGTGCGAGTTCCCGCGCCTCGACGACCGGCGCCTTGGCCGCCCGTTCCGCTATGTCCACGCCGCGGCCAAAGACCCGGACGCCCCTGCCGGCTATGGGGTGTGGAACGCGCTCGTCCGCTACGACCTGGGGACGGGCGCGCTCGCCGAGCGCCGGGCCGGCCGGCTGGCGCTGGGCGAGGCCATCTTCGCGCCGCGCCGCGATGCCGATCCGGCGGACGAGAATGCCGGCTACCTGCTGGTTTACGCCTGCGATACCGAAACCCTGGAAACGACGCTGCTGATCCTCGACCCTGCGCGCATCGAAAATGAACCGGTCGCAGCCCTGCGCCTGCCGCAACGCGTCCCGCTGGGCCTGCACGGCACCTGGGTCCCGGATAATTGAGCGACATCGGAATCGGCGATGCGCTGGGGCGAGCGGGCTTCGGCGGGGGCGGAAGCTCGGCTCCAGCCCTTTCGAGCCTTTCGACGAAAACCGGTGAAGATCGACAAACCTCGACACGCGCGTAGCGACGCCTGGGAGCGTCCCCGGGCGGAGCGAGGGGAACGGGCCGCGCGATGCTACGCGGCCCTCCCTTGGCTGGGGTGGCGCCCCGCCCATCGCCTCGCCCGTTACCTGCCGATCGGCCCGTACTTGTACAGTTCCTTGCCCACGTCGGGATCGGCGACCGCCCCGAAGTAGAGATCGCCGCGGAAGACGGGGAATTGCGACCGTACCGGCTTCGCGGGACTTCCGAGGACAAGGGCTTGCGGCACCACAAGGCCGAAATCCGGCTTCGGGTTGATATCTTTGACCAGCTCCACCGAATCGTCCGCCAACCGGAACAGCTCGAAGCCGTCCACGTCGGTCCGGTAGGCGCTGAAATACAGCGAGCCCTGATAGGGGGTGAGGTTCCGCGGGTCGGAGCCGTACTTATCAGAGCTGTCGATGTCGGCGACGAGGACGACGCTGCCATCCTGCTTCACCTTGTAGAGTTCGCGGCCAATCGCGCCACCGCCATAGGTGGTGAAGTAGAGTTCGCCGTGGTACGTCAGGAAGTGATCCGGCCCGTCATTGGCCCTCGTTCGGGACGGGTCGGTTTTACGGGTGTGGTTGATGTCGGCGACGAGGACGACGTTGCCGTCCCGATCGATCTTGTGCAGTTCCGGCCCGATCGGGTCTCCGGCATCGGCCTTGAAATAAAGTTCGCCGTTGAACGGAACGAACCCACCAAGGTACCCGGGTTCCGAGCTTCCCTTGGGATAGCCATCAACCTCAGGTCCTGCGCCGGGATTGATGTCGGCGACGAGCACCACGTTCCCGGTACGGTCGAGCTTGAACAGCTCGAAGCCCACATCTGGCCGAAAGGCGTTGAAGTAGAGCTCGCCGTGCCATGAGGTGAGTTCAGAGGGCGATGAATTGCCATCGGGATTGATGTCGGCAGCGAGAACGACCGTCCCGTCTGTCCTGACCTTGAACAGCTCGATTCCGGCGTCCGGGTCCAGTCCCGCGTAGTAGACCTCGCCGCGATGCTCGACAAAGATGGTTCCCGACCAGATCGGCTCGGCCGGATGGACGAACTCGACCCCGCCGGCGCTGTTGACGCGGTAGAGGCCGCGCGCACCGCTCGCACCGACGGCTACGAAATAAAGCGCATTCCGAAAGACCGTCATATATTGCGGAAAAGTCCCGAGGTCGCCACCAACGTCGGAGACGAGGGAGATGTTGCCGTCTCGACTTCTTTTGTAGAGATGCGCTTTTTCTTTGCCTGGTCTTCCCGCCGAGAAATACAGCTCGCGCTGGAACACGGCAAAATGCGGATCGGAATATCCGCCGGCGAAATATTGGCCAAGCGCGGCGATCTTCCGGACCTCGCCCTGAGGATCGATCTTGTACAAGCGAATGCGCTTGCCGTCGAAGGCGGTGAAGAAAACGCAGCCGGCATGCTCGATCCAGCCGGGAAAGAACGTCCCCTTCAGGCCGGGGGTCAACTCCTCGACGAGCGAAACCTCCTTGTTGCCGGCGTTCTCGGGGGACTCCAGGGCCATCGGCTCAGCACCCGCAGCAGCGGAGTCATCCGCACGCCCCGGCGGTGCGGTGTGCGTCTCCAGGTCTGCCGGCGGTCCGGCCGTCGCCGTATTGCCGGCGAGGCTCAACGCGAGAGCGGCGGTCACGCCCGCCGCCAGCCAAGTTCGGCGCATCCCTGCTCTCCTCCATGCCCACAGCCGGGGAGAGAGCCTTCCAGCCCTCTCCTGCCGCTGGTAGGTCTAACCTTACTAATGGAAAAACGCAATACTACGCTCTAAACGCTACAGTTGAACACTTATAACTTAATAACGCTTAGTTGGACAGTATCCCGAGTCGAGTTATTAGATCAAATGTCGCTAATATATTTACACTATGGTGAAGAGATCCAGGCAGTACCAGCCGAATACGCTTGTCGCCGCGCGGCGTTTGCCTTAAATCCTGGCTAAATGGGTTGTTGCGTGGCGCCATCGTCGCCGACGAAGCACGGTCAGGACACAGGGATGGAGTCGGGAAGGGGATCTCATGGCCAGAATATCAGCCCGTTCGTACGCTTTCGCACTCGTTGCGTCGCAGGCGCTCTGGGCTCTGCAGGGCATTCAGTCCGCGTCCGCCCAGGTGCCCGACCCCTGCTATTCGCCCCCTTTCTCACCCCTCATCAGCCCCTGCGTCCCGCACGACACGCCGGCCGGGTCGTCTGCGAGCATTGCGGATCTCGCGTTCTTCGCCTGGCAGGAATTCATCGCCTTGAATTGGGTGGCGATGGATCCGACGACGACCGGCATGCGGGGGCGAGCCGACACCAACGCCGATTTTCTCGGTATCGCCCCGGACAGCCAGGGCAATTTTCCCCTGGTCGTCTGGCAGACCTATCGGCACAAGAATGAACTGTTCCCGTCCGACGGAAACACCGACACCACCTTCGATTCCGCTCAGCCAACGTACACCTACTCATCCCCGCCCACGACCGGTTCCGTCGCGTCGCCGCTCACCGGTCAGCCGAGCTTCCACCTCTTCAACAATCTCGACGAAACGAGCCAGATTGGCCTGTGCAACATGTATGCACACGGCACGTCGCCGACCGACCCCGTGAACACGGGTGCGATCCGCGTCGCCTACGAAGCGAAAGTCAACCGGTCGGTCTTCGACTACGTCTACCAGAGCGGCTTCACCGACCCCGGCTCAAATAAGCAATACCTCACGCTGCAAAACGCCCTCGGCGTTACACAAAGCAATCTTGCTGCCTATGGCGGAATCTGCAGCCTCCCCCCCAACACCACGCAGCAGATCGTCATGCTGCCGTGCGGCGATGCCAATGTCCCCGGCGACCCGGGAGAAGGCGCCATCGAAATCAAGGCGGCCTGGCGCGAGCTGACTGCCGCGGAGGTCAGCAGCGGCCGGTTCTTCACGCGCAAGGTCATCTATTATACCGGCCCGAAAGGGAAACAGACCTATAACAATGCGGTATGGGGGCTCGTTGCCCTTCACATCATCCACAAGACGAAATCTTTCCCGGCCTTTGTCTTCGCGACCTGGGAGCAGGTCGACAATTACGATGACACCGCGACGCCACCCCAGAACCCGAATCCCGAGAACCTGGCGTTCGTAAATACCGGGACGCCGCTCCCCAATATCCCGGTGAAGCGGGCCCATGCCATCCACTCGCAGGTTGCGGCCACCAACGTCTCAGTTCACAACAGCTTCAAGGCCGGGAACTCCAGTACCGTCTGGCAGTATTACGAACTGATCGGTGTTCAGGCCACGCCCGTCAACGGCCCCCCGGCGGCCACGGCGTCCGCAGATGATTTCAGCTACTACTATCTCGCCAATATTATGGTCGAGACCAACCAGACCCTGCAGAATTTCTTCGGCGCCGCTCCCAACGGAACGGTCATACCCTTCCAGAATGTCACTCTCAACGGACAAGCCGTTCAGATGGGCGGCTGCCAAGGGTGTCACGGCTTTCAGGCGCAATACATCGGCGGCGATATGAGCCGCATCATCGCCGTGGGCGCGCCGAATGCGGCGCAGCCCGAGTCGCTCGACTCGAGCGAAGCGACGTCCATCAGAACGTATCAGCAGCGCTCGACGGCTGTGTCGCTTCGCCAGTTTCGTCCCCAGCAGGGACCTTGGGGAAAGGATCGGTCTGATTTTTACGACAATCATCGCGAGGACCGTCGCGCCCCAGGCCATCGATGAAGTCGCCGGTCGCGGCGATTAGGCTTGCCCGAAGAGAAACCGTGGCGCGCCGACCGCCTTCGATGGCAGAGTTATACCGGGCCCTGGGGGCCAGGCGAAGGAGCGCAGCGCGATGAGCGGATGGGGCTGTCCCAACGAAGTGCAGGGAAAGTGCCTGCGCGTCAAAGGCCGCGCCTGCGATCCCGGGATGAAAGGCTGCGTCCTGCACGGCCGGTTCGTCTTCAGCAATCCAGACAAGAACCCGCCGCCAAAGCGCACCGCCCTGCCTGCCGTCGATTCGAACGCCCGCCCAATGATCCGTGGAAAGGATTGATCCGCGGAAAGGACTGACAGCGCTGCGGAGCGCAGGCCTACCCGCTTTCGATCTCCTCGCGCAGAATTTCCAGCGCCAGCCACTCCTCCTCCGACGCGGCCAGTTCGGCCTGCGTCGCGACGAGGTCCACCGAGGCACGGGCGAAGGCATCCTGGTCGCGGCCGTACAGCGCCGGGTTGGACAGTGTTGCCTGCAGGGCAGCCAACTTCGTGTGTAAGGCCTCGATGCGCGCCGGCAGCGTGCGCAGCGCCTGCTGCTGCTTGAAGCTGAGACGCCGTCGCTCCGGCCGGCGCGAGGGGCCGGCCGCAGCCTTGGGTGCGGGCCTGGGCGGGCTTTCGGCGGCGGGGGCCGGCGCTTCGATGCCGCGACCGCGCTGCGCCAGCATGTCGGTGTAGCCGCCGGCATACTCCTGCCAGCGTCCCTGGCCTTCGGCTACGATCACCGAGGTCGCCACCCGATCGAGAAAATCCCGGTCATGGCTCACCAGCAGGACGGTGCCGGGGTGCTCGGCGAGCAGTTCCTGCAGCAGGTCGAGGGTCTCCAGGTCGAGGTCGTTGGTCGGCTCGTCCAGAACCAGCAGGTTGGCCGGGGTCGCCAGCGCGCGGGCCAGCATCAGGCGGCCGCGTTCGCCTCCCGACAGCGCCGAAACCGGCGTCCGGGCCTGTTCCGGCGGAAACAGGAAGTCCTTCATGTAGCCGATGACGTGCCGTGCCTCGCCTCCGACGAACACGGTGTCGCCGCCACCGCCGGTCAGCGTCCCGGCGAGCGTGGATGCCGGATCGAGGCTGGCACGCCGCTGATCGAGCGTTACCGTCGTGAGCCCGGTGCCGAGCGTCACCCGGCCCGCGTCCGGCGCAAGCTCTCCGCTCAGCAGACGCAGCAGGGTGGTCTTGCCGGCGCCGTTGGGACCGATGATAGCGACCCGATCGCCGCGCATGATGCGGGTCGAGAAGTCGCGCACCAGCGGCGTGCTCCCCCAGCTCTTGGAAACCCCCTCGGCGGCGATGACCAGCGCGCCCGATGTTTCCCCCTCGGCTGCCGCCATGCGCACCCTGGAAGGGGCGCCGATCCAGTCGCGCCGGCGCTGGCGCAGCGCGTGGAGTTCGCCGAGACGACGAACGTTGCGCTTGCGCCGGGCGGTGACGCCGTAGCGCAGCCAGTCCTCTTCGCGGGCGATCTTGCGGCTGAGCTTGTGGGCTTCCGTCTCCTCCTGCGTCAGCACCTCGTCGCGCCACGCCTCGAAATCACCGAAGCCGCGCTCGAGGCGGCGCGCGGTGCCGCGGTCGAGCCAGACCATGGCGCGCGACAGCGCTTCCAGAAAGCGCCGGTCGTGGCTGATCAGCACCAGCGCCGACCGGACGCTCGCCAGCTCCGCCTCCAGCCAGGCAATCGCCGGGAGATCGAGGTGGTTGGTCGGCTCGTCGAGCAGCAGGATGTCGGGCGACGGCGCCAGCGTTCTGGCCAGCGCCGCGCGCCGCGCCTCGCCGCCCGACAGCGTGCGTGCATCCTCGTCGCCGCGCAGCCCGAGCTGTTCCAGAAGATAGCGCGCCCGGTAGGCGTCATCTCCCGGCGCCAGCCCGGCCTCGACGTAAGCAAGCGGCGTGGCGAAACCGCTGAGGTCCGGTTCCTGCGGCAGATAGCGCACGGTCGTCCCCGGCTGGAGAAACCGGCTGCCGGCATCGGCCTCCAGCAGGCCGGCGGCGATCTTCAGCAGGCTCGATTTGCCCGAACCATTGCGCCCGACCAGGGCCAGCCGTTCGCCGGCGCCGACGGACAGCATCGCCCCCTGGAGCACCGGTGTGCCGCCGAAACTCAGGTGGATATTTTGCAACAGAAGGAGCGGCGGTGAAGGCGGCATGGCAAGAGCGGGGATGAGAGGGTGCGACGTTGGCCGGCACACAGCCGCAAGCCGCGCCATCCGTCAAGGCCGCGTGCGCTTCCCTTGCGTGGTTTGGTGGCCAAGGTTATAACCCGCGCTTCTCGCGACGCCTGCAGAGCGGTCCGGCGGAGAGGGCATGCCCAGCCGCTGTGGCGTCGCTCCGGCCCTGAGTGCCGGAATGATCAAGGTGAAAGGTGTGAACAAATGCCCAAACTGAAGAACAAGTCGGCGGCGAAGAAGCGCTTCCGCTTCACCGGCACGGGGAAAATCCGCGCCAACGTCGCCTGCAAGCGCCACAATCTGCGCAAGCGGCCGCAAAAGATGAAGCGACAGGCCCGCGGCACCTTCGTGCTGCCGGACGACGCCACCGTCGTCGCCGAAAAATACTTTCCCCATCGCTAAGGAGACGCACCCATGGCACGAGTCAAGCGGGGCGTCACCGCGCATGCCCGCCACAAGAAGGTGCTGGAGAAGGCCAAGGGCTACCGCGGCCGTTCGTCCACGTCGTTTCGCGTCGCGCTGGAGAAGGTGGAGAAGGCGCAGCAGTATGCGTATCGCGATCGCCGCAACCGCAAACGGACTTTCCGGGCGCTGTGGATCCAGCGGATCAACGCTGCTGCGCGCGAACATGGCCTCACCTACTCGCGGTTCATGGACGGGCTGAGCAAGGCCGGCGTGGACGTTGACCGCAAGATGCTGGCGGATATCGCCGTGAAGGAGCCGGAGTCCTTCGCCGCACTGGTTCGCCACGCGCAGGCGGCCCTGACGCCCGCACAAGCGCCGGCCTGAGCCGGCGCGGCCGCTCCCGCCTTTTTCCGAGACCGAGGGCTTGATGCAGGACATGGAGGCCGTGCGCAGCGACGTGCTGGCGCAGGTTCAGGCTGCCGATCTGGAGGGTCTGGAGCGGCTGCGGGTCGCCGAACTCGGCAAGAAGGGCCGGATCACCGCGCTGATGAAGGAACTCGGCGGCCTCGATCCCGAGGCGCGCCGGTCCCGCGGCGCGGCACTGAATGCGCTGAAGGAAGAAGTCGCAGCCGCACTGGAGGCGCGCCGCGCCGTGCTCGCCGCGGCGGCGCTGGATGCCCGGCTGGACAGCGAGAAGCTCGACGTTACACTCCCGATCCGGCCGGAACGGCAGGGCCGCATCCATCCGATCAGCCAGACCATCGACGAAGTGATCGCGATCTTCGGCGAGATGGGATTCGTTGTCGCCGAAGGCCCCGACATCGAGGACGACTGGACCAATTTCGGCGCGCTCAATATTCCGCCGGAGCACCCGGCGCGCCAGGAAATGGATACCTTCTACCTTCCCGGGGAGCGCGATGGCCGCAGGCTGGTGCTGCGCACCCACACTTCTCCGGTGCAGGTCCGCACCATGCGCAATCAGCAGCCGCCGATCCGCATCATTGCGCCGGGCCGCACCTATCGCTCGGACTACGACGCGACGCATTCGCCGATGTTTCACCAGGTAGAGGGGCTGGTCATCGATCGGGACTTGCACATGGGCCACCTGAAGGGCTGCCTGAGCGAGTTCCTGCGCGCCTATTTCGCGGTCGATGATCTGCCGGTGCGCTTTCGCCCCAGCTACTTTCCGTTCACCGAACCCTCGGCCGAGGTCGATATCGGATGCGCACGCGAAGGCGGCGCCCTGCGCATCGGTCCCGGCCGGGACTGGCTGGAGATCCTCGGCTGCGGCATGGTCAACCCGGTCGTGCTGGAAAACTGCGGTATCGACCCGGGGCAATGGCAGGGCTTCGCCTTCGGCATGGGGCTCGAGCGGATCGGCATGCTGAAGTACGGCATTCCCGACCTGCGCACCTTCTTCGAATCCGACCTGCGCTGGCTGCGACACTACGGCTTCGCGGCGCTGCATCAGCCCTCGATGGTGACGGGGCTGTGATGGACAACCGCGCTCTTGCACGCCCTCACCCCGACCCTCTCCCGCCTGCGGGAGAGGGAGACGCACGGCAAGACCCTCGCCCGCTTGCGGGAGAGGGAGGGGCACGCGCCAGCGGGAGGGTGAGGGGCAGCGACCGGGCGCCGGGGGCACGGCCGTGAAGTTCACCCTGTCCTGGCTGAAGCGGCACCTGCAGACGGACGCCACCCTCGAACAGATCACCGCCCGCCTGCCGATGATCGGCCTGGAGGTCGAGAGCATCGAGGATCGGGGGGCGGCCTTGGCCGGCTTCGTTGTCGCCGAGGTGGTCGAGGCGAAACCACACCCCAACGCCGACAAGCTTCGCGTCTGCACCGTCGAGACCGGCGCCGAACGCCTGCAGGTGGTCTGCGGCGCGCCGAATGCGCGCGCCGGCATGAAAGGCGTGTTCGCCCCGGTGGGATCGGTCATCCCGGGCGGCGGCATCACCCTGAAGGCGGCGACCATCCGCGGCGTCGAGAGCGCCGGCATGCTGCTCTCCGAGCGGGAGATGGGGCTTTCCAACGAGCACACCGGCATCGTCGAACTGCCGGACGACGCCGTGGTCGGCTCGCCCGCCGCCCAGGCGATGGGGCTCGCCGACCCGGTCATCGATCTTGCCATCACCCCGAACCGCGGTGATTGCCTGGGCGTGCGGGGGATCGCGCGCGATCTGGCCGCGGCAGGGCTCGGAACGCTCAAGCCGCTGGACATGACGGCCATCGAGGGCCGCTTCGCGAGCCCGATCGGCGTGCGGCTCGACTTCAGCAGCGAGACGGCATCGGCCTGTCCGTTTTTCGCCGGTCGGCTGATCCGGGGTGTGCGCAACGAATTAAGCCCGGACTGGCTGCAACGGCTGCTCCTGGGCGCGGGACTGCGGCCGATCTCGGCCCTGGTCGATATCACCAACTTCCTCTCGCTCGATCTCTGCCGGCCGCTGCACGTCTTCGACGCCGACAAGCTGACCGGCAACCTCCACGTCCGTCTTGCCCGCGCGGGCGAGCGGCTCGCCGCGCTGAACGACCGGGACTATGACCTGACACCGACGATGACTGCGGTCTGCGACGATGCCGGCCCGCAGGCCCTGGGCGGGGTGATCGGCGGCGAACCCACCGGTTGCACCGCCGCGACCACTTCCGTCTTCCTGGAGTCGGCCCTGTTCGATCCGGTGCGCACCGCCGAGACCGGCCGCACCCTCGGCATTGCTTCGGACGCGCGCTACCGCTTCGAGCGCGGCATTGACGCCACTTCCGTCACCTGGGGCCTGGAGATCGCCACCTGGCTGATCCTCGAAATCTGCGGCGGCGAGGCCTCGGACGTGGTCGTTGCCGGAGCACTTCCCGCCGCCCGCCCCCCGATCCCTTTCCGCCCGCGGCGCGTGCGCGGCCTGGCGGGCCTCGACGCCTCACCGGAGGAGAGCGCGCAGGTCCTGTTATCCCTGGGGTTTGCCGGCGACTTCGAGGGGGAGACTTGGCAGGTCACGGTGCCGCCCTGGCGGAACGACATCGTGGGCGAAGCCTGCCCCGTCGAGGAAGTGGCCCGGATTCTCGGCTATGAGCGGATTGCATCGACTCCCATGCCGCGCGGCGATCGTCTGCCGAAACCGGCGATAACGCCGCTGCAGCGACGGAGCCTGCGGGCGAGAAGGGCGCTGGCTGCCCGTGGCGTCACCGAGGCCGTGACCTATTCCTTCATGTCGGGCCGTGCCGCCGAAGCGTTCAGCGGGTCCGATGCGGCTTTGCGCCTGGTCAATCCGATCAGCGCCGACCTCGACGTGATGCGACCGTCTGTGCTGCCGAACCTGATCCAGGCCGCCGGCCGCAACGCCGACCGCGGCCAGCGCGACGCGGCGCTGTTCGAAGTCGGCCCGCAGTACGCCGGGACCCGGCCGGAAGACCAGGTGTCGGTCGCGGCGGCGATCCGCACCGGGCGCACCGGCCCGCGCCACTGGGCGGAGGCCGCCCGTCCCGTCGATGTCTTTGACGCCAAGGCCGACGCGCTGGCGGTGCTTGATGCGCTGGGTGTGCGTCTCGAAAAGCTGGTGGTCGCGCGCGAAGCGCCGGCCTGGTATCATCCCGGGCGTTCCGCCAGCGTGAAGCTGGGCTCGCAACTGCTGGCGCACTTCGGCGAAATCCATCCCCACGCGCTGCGTGCCCTCGACGTGGCCGGCCCCGTCGCCGCCTGCGAGATCTTCCTGGAGGCCCTGCCGGTCAAAGGGGGCGCCGGCGCGGCCAGGCCACCGCTGGTGCTGTCGGCGCTGCAGCCGGTCGAGCGCGACTTCGCCTTCGTCGTCGATCCTGCCGTCGCCGCCGAAGCGGTGGTGCGCGCGGTGCGCGCCGCCGATCGGGCCTTGATCACCGAGGTGCGGGTGTTCGACCTCTTCGAGGGCGGCGCGCTGGGGGCGGACCGCAAATCGATCGCCGTCAGCATCACCTTGCAGCCGACCGAAAAGACGCTGACCGATGCAGAGATCGAGGCCGTCTCGGCAAAAATCGTGGCGCAGGTGGCGAAAGCCACCGGCGGCGCGCTACGCGGGTAGTGCGGCGGGAGATCGCCCGCAGCCGCTTCATGCAACCGCGGGCGTCGAAGAGCCTAACGCAGAGGGAATTTGGCGAGGAAAGCGTCGTCGCGGCCGTTGTTCGTACTGCCGAGATCGCCAGTCGTGTAGCCTGCCACGTACGCATTGCCGACGCGATCGACCGCGGCGGCCTGTGCACTGTCCCAGTCGCCGGAGGTGATGAAGCTGTCCCACAGCAACGCGCCAGCCCGGCCGAACTTGGCGACATAGGCCCCGTCGGCGGGATGTCCCCAGTCCGATCGCCCCGTCGTTGTGATCCTGTCCGCGCCATCGACCGCGAGGCCCCGGATATCTGGATCGCGTCCGACCGGAGAGTACTCCTCGATCCAGCTCAGGGTTCCAGCTGTCGTGTACTTGGCAAGCCAGGCTTTCGAGCCTCGCGCGCTGGTTGTCTTGAACCTGCCTTGTGTCAGTCCACCGACGACGACGTTGCCGTTGGAGTCCACGGCGACGGCGTTGCCGTAGTCGCTGTCCGCATCGAGCGAGTCAAGCTGTTGCTGCCACAGAATTTTGCCGGTTGGATCAAGCTTCGCAACCCAGGCGTCGCGCCCCAGGTTCGACGGATTGGGGCCACCAAACGATCCTCTGGTAGTTCCGACAAGGACGACATTACCGTTCTTGTCGGTGGCGACGCCATTACAGTCGTCGTATTCGTCGCTGCCGTATCGCTTGCTCCATAATGGCGCTCCGCTCTGGCTGTACTTTACGAGAATAACATCACTATTGGCATAAATGCTGCTGCTGGTACCTCCCGCCGCGTAAATGTTGCCCAAGCGATCGACCGCTAGATTTTGGTTTATAATATTTCTACACCGGTGAAATTTAGAGCTTGGGGCGAGGGGGTGTCGGGCCAGCCCGCGTGCGCCGTTGCTCAGCAGCAGCCGGCTCCGGATAACTCCTATGCCTTCAGCAGCTCATCAAGACGCGGCTTGGCGGTTCCGGTCGATCGCGGTAACGGTGGTGCTTCCGGCTCCAAGTGTCTTTTCGAGCCAGTCGGCGATCCGTTGCGCCGGTTTTTCCCAGTCGGCGTCCAGCATCATCGCGTGGCCCATTCCGGGAAAAATCTCCGCCCTGGTGCGATAGGTATCGGCGGTGGCGTGCAAGGCCCCTTTAAAGATGAATTGATCCTTTCCGGCGCCGAGAACGAGAACCGGGGTATCCAGCATCGGCAGCGATGGCGGCAGGTCCAGGCCCAGCAGATCGAGATTGATCAGCAGCGATTCCTCCTGGAAGCGCGGCATGCACCGGCGAACCACGTCCCTGGGCGTGGCGTCGGAAAACAAGGCTCGGCTGATCGCCTGTCCTCCGGACGAGTCCGGCCCGATGGACAGCGAGAAGGTCAGTTCGCCGAATAACTTGGGATTGGTGAAGGCCATGCCGAACAGCGTTCCGACGGTGCCGTGCGGGGGGGCAGACGCCATGAGGACGGCAGCGGGCATCGTGCATCGGTGCAGCAGCTTCTGCACGATCATCCCGCCCAGGGAATGGCCAATCAGAACCGGCGCCGGCGAGATGCCGGCCAGCACCTGCTCGACATCGGCAACGTAGTCGCGGAGCCGGGCGAAGCGGACCTTCTCCTGTCCCTCACTCTTACCGTGGCCGCGCAGGCTGAGCGCATGCACCTGCCAGCCCCGCTCGGCAAACCAGGGCAGGTAGTGCTGGTCCCAGATCCACGCCCCGCTGAAGGCGCCGTGAACAAACACCAGCGGCGTCGGCCGCGCCCCTTGCTTGGGTGCGCGTGAGATCACTTCGAGGCGCATACCGGCATCCCTGCTGTTCTTTTTCGTCCAGGACACGGTACGCCACGGTGGACATCTGCGGAAGCGTTGCCTGCGCAGGGTGCCTGTGCGCCAGACGCGCCGACAGCGTTCCATCAGAATTCCCGGCCCCGGCGCTCGATCACAGCGGCCGCGCGCCGTCTGCGTCACACTCCCCGCCAGAGCATCCCAGCCGAGGCTTCCATCTTGCCCAGAGCAGAGCAAGTTTCGTCGATATCCCGCGAGGCCGGGACCGATTCCTGCGATCCGGTCCTCATCAGGGTCAGGAGCCGGATCGCCGCCGGCCGGCAGGCCCTCGGCTTCGACCCCGAGCTGCTGGATGCGGTGTGCGGCTTTCGCGAGGGAACCACCGCCCGGCTGGAGGCGGGGAGAAGCCGCATCGGACCGGCACACCTGTACCGGCTGGCCAGCGTGTTCGGCGTGGCCATCGACTGGTTCTTCGCCGACGCCGAGCCGCGGCCGGCACCGATGAACGACCGTTGCCGAGCGCTAGCCTGCGAGGCTGGCGCCGATACGCGCCGGTTTCTGGTGCTCTATGCGCGGCTGCGCAACGGTCGGGTGCGGGACGAAATCCGGATGCTGGTCCGTGCGATCGCTCAAGGCGCTTGCGACAATCCTGGCCCGAGCCTACCACTGATGCTGGGCGAGCTTCCGCCCGATCGGTAAGAGGCGGGCCGGGAAGCCGGCCGTTTGCGTGGATGATCGATCTCCAGGGCGCGGCGCTGCTGGTGGGTGCCGGTTTTCTCGGTGGCGCCATTAACGCCATCGCCGGCGGCGCCACCTTCTTCACGTTTCCGGCGATGATGGCGGCGGGCCTGGGCGCGGTGTCGGCGAATGCGTCGAATACCGTGGCGCTGGCACCGTCCAGTTTCGTCGCCTTCCTGACGATGCGCGCGCATCTCGCCGGCTCGCGTCGCCTCCTGGTGTCGTTTCTTATTCTCGGCGTCATTGGCGGCGCCCTCGGCGCGTGGCTGGTCCTGTGGCTGGGAGACGCCCGCTTCCGGGCGTGCGTCCCGTGGCTGCTGCTGGTGGCGACGGTTCTTTTTGCTATCGGCCCGTGGCTGGTGAGCATGATGAGGAAGGCCGATCTTCATCATGAACGCCCCTCGGTGCGGTTGTTTGGCCACGTCTTCCAGGCGTTCATCGGCATCTACGGCGGGTTCTTCGGCGCCGGCATGGGCATGGTCACCCTGGCCGGCCTGACGCTGCTCGGCCTGACCGACATCCGCTCGATGAACGCGCTGAAGAACCTGTTCACCTCGCTGACCAACGGCATCGCCATCGTGGTATTCATCATCGCCGGAGCGGTGAGCTGGCCGCACGCACTGGTGATGATGGGAGGCGGGCTGATCGGCGGTTTTGCCGGTGGCAAGCTCGCCAATGTTCTGCCAGCGCAATACGCCCGCCTGATCGTCACCATCGTCGGCACCGTGCTGACGGTGGCCTACTTCGTCAAAGGCTAGCAAGGGTGGGACCAGGACGGGGCGCTCTCGGGGCGCCGTCCTCTGGCCGGCGGCGGGCTAACGGGCGCCGATCACTCCGCGAAGGGCGCTCGGCATGTTGGCGACCAGTTGTTCGCGCGAAACGGCGTCGTCCGGCAGGATGAAGCCATACGCGGGATAGCTGGCCGCTCCCATCTGCTGCGAAGGTGGCCACCAGACGCGCACCAGACGCCAGTCGTTATCGGGCGACACATCGATCACCGGCATATCGGAAAATACCCTGTTGCGCACCCAGTTGGCCTGGGTGACCAGGATTTCGCGGTCCGAGACGATGTGCGCGACCACCCCGAGGTGGCCGTGCGCCAGGCGGGCGGAACGGCGAAAGACGAGAACGCCGCCGACGGCAGGGGTGCTGGTGCGAGCGTAGCGGCCCTCGGCCTGCTGCCACCAGTCGGCGGCGTTGCCGCGCAGGTCAATTCCTGACAGGGCTCGGGCAAAGGGAACGCACTCCAGGGCCGCATACTGGCCGGTGACGTCGCCGGGCATGCCGGTATCGTTCCGGAACCGTGCCCCGTCGGATGCCGGGGAACAGGCTCCAAGCGCCACGAGCGCGGCCAGCACGACGGCAGCGGTGCCGCCGGCGCCAGCTCGAAGGACAGCGCGCACGCCGAACATCCTTGCAGGATGACGCCACCCGGGTGCACCCCACAACAGGAGATTGCGAGCAGGTTGCGGCGGTGGTGCGTGCTCTGCCGCCCGTCTTCTTCGATCGGGTTTGATCGGCGGAGACGCTCGGGGCAGAGTGTCGCGCAAGCCCGAGCAAAAGCGCCCGAGAGACCCTTCCCGGCCGGTTCCTGTGCTGTCCGAGGGCCTGGCAAAGTTGGAGAAACCCACCGGATATGCGCCACATCGTTCGCGTTAACCTGTTGGCAGTCATCGTCGGGATCATCGTCGGACTCCTCGGCAGCGCGTTCTTTTTCTGCATTGGGCACGGCTATGCGCTGCTGTTGATGATCACCGGACCCGGTGCCACCGGGGTCGTCCCCGGCTGGGCGATCGGCGCCATGGTCGGAGCAGCGCTGGTGGGCCTGTCGGTCTTTTTGACGCACCGATTTGCCCCGGAAACGACGGGCAGCGGGATCCATGAGATCGAGGGTACCCTGAGCGGGCTTCGCCCGCCGCTGCGCTGGCCCAGGATCATTCCGGTCAAATTCATCTCCGGGGTCATGGCCATGGCGGCTGGCATGATCCTCGGACGGGAGGGGCCGACGATCCACATGGGCGGCGCTGTCGGCGCGGCGGTCGCGGCACTCTTCAGAGCCGACGATTACAATGGCAAGGCGCTGGTCGCCGCCGCCTCCGGGGCCGGTCTCGCCGTCGCCTTCAACGCTCCGCTCGGCGGTATCCTGTTCGTGGTCGAAGAACTGCGCGACAAATTTTCGATCACGCCGATCGTCCTCAACGGCGTGATCGTCGCGTCGTTGGCCAGCAGCATCACCGGCATCCTCGTCCTCGATCCGGGACGGTTGCTGCCGATCACCGTATTCGACGAAATTCATTGGCTTGACCTGGTGCTCGCCACGCCGCTTGCGGCGATTCTCGGACTCTATGCCGCCCTGTTCAACGCCTCCATCCCATGGGCGCAGGACGCGTTGCGCGTGGTCGCCGAGCGTATCGGCCGCCTGCCCCTGGCGCTCCTCATCGGCGGTACGATCGGCGCCCTGGCGGGACTCTTGCCGGAGGCGACCGGCGGCGGGGAGGTGCTGACCCTTCACTTCCTCACTCATCCGCCCGCCATAGTTCTGCTTTCCTCGCTGCTGTTGTTGCGCACACTGCTCTTCCCGCTTTGCTATGCTGCTGGAACGCCGGGCGGGATTTTCGCTCCGCAGTTGGCAGCCGGGACGCTGCTCGGGCTCCTCTATGCCGAGGCCGTGGCCGCCCTTTTCCCGGGGCTGATCACCGAGCCGGCGATGTTCGCCGTCGCTGCCATGGCCGGCCTGCTGGCAGCAACGGTCGGAGCACCGCTGACCGGTGCCGTCCTCATCGCCGAGATGACCGGCAATTATCTGCTGCTGCCAATGATGCTGGTGTGCTCTGCCGTCGCCTCGTTGGTGGCCGCGTCCCTGGGGTCCCGGCCCATTTACGATATTCTGCTGGAGCGAACCTTGCGGTCTGCGAGCCCGGCAATGCCGGCCGGGAAATAGCGGGGCGAGATGCGCAATCGGGAGCACTCTGCAGGCATGGGCAAGGACGGATCGAAGACCCTGCGCTTCTCTCGCCTGCTTGTCGTCATCGCGATGCTGGCGGCCGCTTGTGTCTCCGACGATGAGACACAGAAGGATCTCTTCGGCGCCTGCCAGGTGCAGCCCTGCGTCTGCGCGCCCGGCGGATGGTCGCCGGCCTCCGCCAGCCAGGGTTCGCCCGTGCTGTGGCGCGCCGACGGGAGTGCCACCTGTCCGGAGGGTCTGGAGTTGCAGCGCAAGAAGCGGCTCCCGGGCCGACAGTAGGCGTCGGAGCCTTTCCGGCTATTTCTGCCCGATCCGGGCGGCGTGAAGACGATGCAGAATGCGTTCCGCCAGCGCCGGATAGTCCTCGTCGAAGTGATGGCCTCCAGCAATGGCGATCACCTCCGCCGGTGGCGAGGCAAGGTCCCGGCAGCCGGTGTCCGACGATTCCTCCGTCCCGTAAATGCACTGCAGGAGTCGCGGATTGATGGCGGCCAGCTCCGGGGCGATGGGCATCGCGTCTTCGGCCTCGTCTCCTCCGAGCCAGCCGGAGACGTGAATTTCGAAATGCGCATCGCGGCCGAGAGCCAGCAGCGAGATCAGGACGATGCGCTCGCGGGTTTGCGCATCGAGCCGGTTGTAGAGGGCGGGAAGCACGTCGGCGCCGAAGGAGTACCCGATCAGCGCGATCTTGCGGATACCGGTGCGCTCACCGAGGTCGGCGATCAGGCGGTCGAATTCCATCGCCGTCTCTTCGGGCGACTTTTCGCTCCAGAAGTAGCGAAGCGTGTCGATGCCGATCACGCGCACGCCCGCGGTCGCCAGAATCTGGCCAAGCTCGCGATCCAGATCGCGCCACCCGCCGTCCCCGGAGAGGACGATCGCGGCGATGTCGGTGCCGGGCCGGCCGGGAAGGTCGACGACAGGAAGATCGCCGAGCTTCAGGGCCTGCGCCGCGTCCCGTTCCTGCTCCTCGCTGTTCTGGTCAAACAGCCGTCGGAGCGCCACCGACGGCGACGAGCGCTCGATTGCAGCCGGCTGGGCCGCGCCCATGAGCGGAAAGTAGAGTTGCGTCTCAGCGGTTACCGGTTCGGTCCAGGCGCCTTGCCACCAGCCGAAGAGCGCTTGCGGGGCGGTGTAGGCAAACCCGCGTCCGTCGCCTGCCGGCTGGGCCGGCGGCTCGGCGCACAGCGGCAGCCGACTCGCGAGGGAGGGCCGGAAATTGACGGTCAGCGCGCCCGCGATCGTTTCCGGGCCCGCCTGCCACAACCCGGCCAGCGCCAGCGTCGCCCCGTCGCCGACACCCGCCAGGACCGGCAGATGGTAGAAGTCGAGGGAGGCACCTCCCTGAATGCGCTGGCTGATCCGCTCAAAGACGGGCGTCAGGGAAAAGCACTGCGCCTCGTCCGGGGTCAGATGGGCCAGCAATTGCCGCGCGTCGATTCCTGCGACAATCTGGCCCCGGCTGCGAAAATGCTGCGCCAGCCGCGCCATCTTTCTCGACCAGCCATTGGCGTCGGAAATCAGAAAGACCAGGCCCGAGGGCCGTCCGTCGGGGACGAACAGAGGAATTGGGCCAAGCTCCTCCGTATCGATCGCCTGCTGGGATGAACATCCTGCCGTCAGCAGGGTGGCGAGCGCCAGGAGCAGCGCAGCGGCAGCCGCTCGAAAAGCGCCGGCGCCAAAGACGGTCATTTGCGAACCACCCCGATCAGGGAACCGCCGCCGATCAGCGCCGCAGCGTCGGCCAGCACGATCAACGGCTCGACACCTCCGGGAGATGCCAGGTAGCGCGGTTCCCACTCGGGGCGAAACTTCTCCTTGAACTGACGCAGGCCACGGAAATTGTAGAACTGCTCGCCATGTTCAAAAACAAGGGCGCCCAGGCGATGACGCAGCGGTGCGAGGCGCCGTCTTTCCAGGCCGGACAGGGGCGCCATGCCGAGATTGAACCACGCGAGGCCGCGTCTTTGCAGTTCGACGATTGTTGCAATGATCAGGAATTCCATGGTCGAGGAGGGCACGTCCGGCCGATGACGCATCAGGTCGAGGCTCGCTTCTGCACCACTATCGGTCGCAAGCAGGGTAGCGAATGCGACCACCTCGTCGTCTTTCAGGACGACGGCGATGTCGAAGTTACGGATATAGTCCGGCGAGAACGCGCCTAAAGAAAAGGCCTTCTCCCGCACCTTCTTCGCCGACAGCCACGCATCGGAGGTGATCGCCAGCGGCTCCAGGAAATCGGGCACCTCCGCCCGGCCGATGATCCGATACGTCAGTCCGTCGCGCAGCGCCCGGTTGTAGGTCTGGCGCAACTTTCTGTTGGCCGGCCGATCGAGAGAGAATTGCGTAAGCGGCACGCGCGCCTCTTCGCCAAGCCGGGTCAGGGTGAGACCGACATCGACGTACAGCGGCAAGTGGTCCGGCTTGATCTGATAGAAAGCGGGACGGGCGCGTTCACGGTCACAGAGTTCCCGAAACCGCCAGATCAGTTCCGGGAGATCCTCAGGTGGGCCGATCGGATCGAACAGGCTGATCCACGAGCCGCCATGCCGACCGTACATCAAAAACGACCGGCCGGAGGCGCCGAACAGGACCTTCTTGTCCCGCATCAGCACCAGCAAGGCGTCGGCCCGACTCTGGCCCCGGGCAATCTCGCTCGCCTGCTCGATGTCGTGGGCTGCGGGGGGAACAGTGGAGCGACGCGGCGGATGCAGCAGGTGCATCGCCGCGAGAATCGCAAGCCCCAGGACGGCGGCGAGCATGGCCCGGAGCGAGCGGGGCGCATCGGCATCCAGGGCGAACTCGAACCACAGGGCGTGGTCGTATTCCACGTGCTTGTACGCAAACAGCATCAGCCAGACCGCAGCCCCCATGATGCAGGCCAGCGCCACGGTCCAGCGGATCGTAAACGGCTCGTCGAGCAGCGAGGTGCGACGGTAGAATTCCTTGCGATAGGGGATCATCAGGGCGGCGATCAGGGCAAGCGTAATCGCCTCCTCGTAGTCGAGGCCCTTGGCGAGCGAGCAGACGATGCCCGCCGCGAGGAAGATGTGGACGAGCCAATAGGCGGCATTCAGCCGCCGCTGCAGCGCCGGCCCGAGAGAGATCAGGATGCTCGCCACCATGCCGCTCAGAAAGTGCGAGGCTTCGATCACCGGCAACGGCACGATCGAGCCGATCACCGCGGCCCGTTCCGGGCTCATCGGGGTTGCGCCCGAGGCCAGCAGCACGATGCCGGCCAGCACCACCAGGATGCTGGCGAAGGTCGGCACGATCTCGCCCGTGACCTCGACCAGCCGGTCGAACGCGGCGATCGTGGCCGGGATCTGACGGCGAAGCTCGTTGAGCCCCAGCAGCACGCCGGCAGCCAGCAGCGGCAGCACGTAGTAGATCAGCCGATAGACCACCAGCGCGCCCACCAGCGGACCGATCTCGGTGCGGTCCCCCAGCGCGTAGACGAACACCGCCTCGAAAACGCCCAGCCCGCCCGGGACATGGCTCATCACGCCGGCGACAATGGCGACGCAGTAGAGCGGCAGGAACGCCAGGAACGAGAACCCCAGTTCCGGCGGCACCAGCACCCACAGCGCCGCGCAGGCAAAGGTGAGATCGACGGCCGAAATGGTGAGCTGCACCGCGACCAGCGACATCGACGGCAGCGGCAGCGCCCCTCCCCGCCACTTGACGACGCGCCGGCGGGCACACAGCAACAGGAACGCCGCGACCCCCAGGATCATGGAGATGCTGGCGACCTTCAGCAGCCAGACAGGGACATGCAGAATTTCCGACAGGAGCCGGGGGCGCAGCAGCACGCCGAGGCCGCTCACCGCGCAGATGCCAAAGCCGAAGGCAACGATGCAAAAGATGGCCACCCGGCCGATATCGTCGGCCGACACCCCCGCCGCGGAGTAGATCCGAAAGCGCACGGATCCCCCGGTCAGCAGCGAGAACCCGACGGTGTTGCCGATCGCGTAGCCGCAGAACGACGCGACGGCAATGACGCGGGCTGGCAGGCGCTGGCCGACGTAGCGCAGTGCCGACCAGTCATAACCGATCAGCGTGATGAAGCTGAGGGCGGTAAAGCAGAGGCAGAGGAGAATCGCGCTGCCGGATAAATTCCGGATCGCCTGACCGACGTCGGCGACACGCATCTCCGCCAGCAGCCTGTCCAGGGCAAAGCCGCAAAGCAGCAGGACGACGGCGACCGCAACAAGCCCCAGGCCATCACGATGGGCGTCCGCCCAGGCAACAACGGCCCGGCTCCATGACCGCTTTTTGGCCGGCGAACTCACCGTCTGCCTGACCGCACCGACCGCCGTGGCGATCGGCACCAACCCTGCTGGCGCACCGCTCCTCCCTTCGTTCGATCCGGTGCGCCCTTAACTCAGCGTTGTTACGCCTTGCCAATCTGCCTCAAATGGCGATCGTCGTCAGCTCTACCGGGGTGCGCTTGCCTTCCACCACGACGATCCCGCTCTCGCTCACGAAGTAGTGCTTCCGGTCTTCTTCGAGATCGTAGCCGATCACCGTGTCCTCAGGAATGCGGACGTTCTTTTCCAGGATGCACCGGCGGAGCTTGGAGCGCCGTCCGATATCGCAGTTATCGAAAATGATGCAATCCTGAATGTCCGCCCCGGCGTGCACGTACACGTGCCGGCCGATCACCGAATTCTTGATCCGAGCCCCTGAGACGATACACCCGCCGGCCAGCACGGAATCCGTCGCCTGGCCGCGCCGGCTTTCCTCGTCGAAGGCAAACTTCGTCGGCGGGTCGGAGTAGCCGGCGGTCCGCAAGGGCCATTGCCGGTTGAACAGATTGAGTGCCGGCGTAATCGCGCGGAGATCCATGTTGGCTTCGTAATACGCGTCCAGCGTGCCGACGTCGCGCCAGTACGGTTCCTTGTCGGCGGGCTCTCCCGGAATCGTGTTGGTCATGAAATCGTAAGCGAACATCTCGGCGCGGCCAATGGCTTTCGGCAGAATGTCCTTGCCGAAGTCGTGGCTGCTGTTCGGGTCCTGCTGATCTTCCTCTACCAGCTTGAGCAACATGTCCGTGGAGAAGATGTAGTTGCCCATCGACGCGAACACCCGCGAGGGGTCGCCCGGCATTGTCGGTGCATTCGCGTCCTTCTCGTGAAAGCCCACGATCCGGCCGCCGCTGGTGGTCTCGATCACGCCGAATTCCTTGGCGTACTTCTTTTCGACCGGGATTGCCGCGATGGTGACATGCGCGCGCTTCTGCTCGTGGAATTCGATCATGTCACGGATGTTCATCCGGTAGATGTGATCACCGCCGAAGACGGCGACGACATTCGGGGCGGATTGCTCGATCAGGTTGATGTTCTGGTGGATGGCGTCAGCCGTCCCGCGGTACCAGTCCTTGCCCTCGGAGCGCATCTGCGCCGGGACCGGCACGATAAACTCGCTCTTCAACAGGCCGCCGAGGCGCCAGCCGTCGCTGATGTGCTGCAGCAGCGACTGGCTGCGGAACTGGATGACGACGTAGATCGAGTGGATACCGGAGTTGATCAGGCTGCTCAGAACGAAGTCGATGATGCGGTACTTGCCGCCGAACGGCACCGCTGGCTTCGCCCGTTCCTTGGTCAGGGGATAGAGTCGCGTTCCTTCGCCGCCCGCGAGGACAAAAGCGAGAACTTTCAGTTGCATAGACGTCCCCTTTCTATCTTGGTGGTCGTTGTGCCCGGATCTTAGGTTGTAGCATCCATCGACAGCGCCGCCAGCCTTCATTTTTGCACTGCACCATGAACATTTGAGGCGGGTGTGCAGGGGCAGGCCAAGCTCAGTTACCCCGGCCGCGCGGGACGTAGCCGGCATCGTCCCGTCCCAGAAAATACGAGTCGAGGTCCGGATGCACGATCGGATCGCCGCTGTTGTCGGGCTCAAGGTTCCGCTCGGCAACATACGTGTGATTGTCGGTCGAGTGCATGAGGACCTTGTACCACGGCTTGTTTTTCGGCGGCCGGCTGGGCGCCATCTTTTCGTACCAGTCCTCGCTGCCGGAAAAGCAGGGGTCCACGTCAACGATCACGCCACGATAGTTGAACAGCTTGTGCCGGACCACCTGCCCGACCGAGAACCTGGCGAAAACCGTATCCAAGACCGTCCCCGACGAGCAAAACATCGGGCGGTGGTCTAGCACCTGTCGCCGGCGATTTCCAGGGCTGGTGCGCGGATCGAGGCGGTGTATCCTCGGTAATAAAGGGGATAAGAGGGGTCGGACCATGGATATGGGATCGCTGTCGTCGCGCCACGCCCGCTATCGCGCGGAGCATCCGGCGCTGATCGTGGGCGGGCAGTGCCTGACCTGGCGCAGCCTTGACCAGGCGGTCAATCGCCTTGCCAACGCCCTGCTGACGGCCGGCCTCGGGAAGGGCGACAAGTTCGCGACCGTGCTGCCCAACTGCCTGGAGATGATGCTGGCCTATTGGGCGGGGGCGAAGACCGGTTGCGTCATCGTCCCGCTCAGCCCGTTGCTGCAGGATGGCGGCCTTCTGTCACTCCTCGGTGACTCCGACACGCGGCTGGTCATCGGCCATGCGTCCTTTGCGGACACCTTTTCTCGCATTCGCAAAAAGCTGCCGCTGATTGCCGAGGACGGCTGGGTGCTGGTCGGGGACGCCGCCGACGGTCGCCTTGGCTTTCGATCTTACACGACGTTTGTCGGGGACATGCCCGATGCCAGTCCTCCGCCCGCCGGCATCGAGGACGCTGATGAATTCAACATCATGTATTCCAGCGGCACCACCGGGCTGCCGAAAGGCATCGTCCACACGCACTATGTCCGGGCAATGTACAGCACGATTTTCGCCTCCTCCTTCCGGATCACGCCGGAGAGCGTCGTTCTGCATGCCGGCTCGATCGTCTTTAACGGCTGCATGGTCGATCTGATGCCCTGGATGTTTGTGGGCGGCACCTACGTCCTGCACGAGGCCTTCGACGCCGGCCGGGTCATCGAGGATATCGACCGCTGGAAGGTGACCCACATCGTGCTCGTGCCGGCGCAGATCGCAGCGATTCTGGACCATCCCAGTTACGCGCCTGAAAAGCTGATGAGCCTGGAGATGCTGCACAACCTCGGCGCGCCGCTGCACGTCCGCGTCAAGGAGCGGATCAACGCCGAATTGCCGGGGCGCTTTTATGAGCTGTACGGCTTGACCGAGGGCTTCATGACCGTGCTCGACAAGCACGACTCGGTGCGCAAGCTGGGCTCGGTCGGGTGTCCGCCGCCGTTCATGCAGATCAGCATCCGCCGCGACGACGGCAGCGCGTGCGCGCCCGGCGAGGTCGGCGAAATCTGCGGCAAGAGCCCGTGCATGATGCCGGGCTACTACAAGCGCCCGGACCTGACTGCCCTGGCGATCCGCGACGGCTGGCTGCATACCGGCGATGCCGGCTATCTCGACGAAGAGGGCTACCTGTTCCTCGTCGACCGCATCAAGGACATGATCATCACCGGCGGCGTCAACGTCTATCCGTTCGATATCGAGAAGATCATCGCAACTCATCCAGCGGTGCGCGAAGCAGCCGTCTTCGGCATTCCGGACGAGAAGTGGGGCGAGGTGCCGGTCGCCTCGGTCACCCTCAAGCAAGGCGAAAGCGTCGAGCCGGCTGTCCTGATCGAATGGACCAACGCGCGCGTGGACGCCAAGTTTCAGCGCATCAAAGACGTGCTCGTCTACGACGAATTCCCGCGCAACGTCGCCGGCAAGACGCTGAAGCGGGAAATGCGCGAGCGGTACGGCAATGGCTAGACAGGCCGGACCGGACGTCTCCGCGAGGCGGTGATCGGCAAGCCGGCGAACTCCCCGACTGCTACTGCGTATGAGTTGCGCGGGATTCGGGCAGGCGATAAGCTCCGGGGATCCGCTCTCCCGCGAGCGGACAGGCAGCCAGGCCACCCCGTCGGGAATGAGGCAGCCTGCTAAGCCAGAGATAGAGCAGTCAAAAGAGCCCGCGGCCAGAACACGCAGGCACACAGGAAGGCAAGGGGAGCGGCCGGGATGAAAGCACGTCTGCCGGGGATCGTGCTGATCGCGATGATGGTGATTGCGGCGCCGGTCTCGAATTCAGGTGCCGCTGATCCGGGTTGGCCGGCATCGCTGACGCTGGTCACCGCATCGCCCGGCGGCACCTACCATGCGTACGGCCAGGCGCTCGCCGGGATCCTGACCTCCGTCCTGAAGCTTCCGGTCTCCGAGAAGACGACGGAAGGACCCAACCAGAACATCCAGCTCATCGAGGCCAACGAAGCACAGATCGGCTTCGTCACGCTGGGTGCCGCGCTGCAAGCCTGGAACGGCACGGGCGACGGCACGGGCGACTGGACGAACGGCAAGCCGTACAGGGCCTTCCGGGCCGCCTTCCCGATGTACGACACCCCCTTCCACTTCATCGTCCTGAAGGACTCCCCCATCCGCTCGCTCGCCGACGTCGCCGGCAAGCCGATCGGTGTTGGCCCGCAGGGCGGGACCGCGGGAACCTATATGCCGCGCTTTCTGGAGACGCTGGACATGGATGCGCCGCTGATCCACGGGAGCTACGACGAACTGGCTTCGCAACTGGAAAACGGCAGCATCGCCATGCTCGCCGTTGCTGCGGGAGCGCCGCTGCCCGCCGTTGCCGGGCTGGAGCGAAAGAAAAAGGTGCGCTTCATTCCGCTCGATCAGGACGAAGTCGTCCGGTTGCGTCTCACCATCCCGGAACTGACCCCGTCCCAGATTGCGGCGGGGACCTATCCGTCGCTGATGAAGGCATATCCGACCGTCGGCCTCTATAACTTCGCCGTCGTGCACAAGGATCTGCCGGACAGCCTGGTCTATCAGATCATCGAAGCGGTTTTTAACGACCACGACAAACTGGTCGAGGCCCATCCCGCGGCGGCAGCGACCGTTCCGGAGAACTTCGTCAACAACACGTTCCTGCCTTATCACCCAGGAGCGTCGCGGTACTACAGCGTCAATATGGTCCAGGGTATCGTGCGCGGCGACTGACAACAAGGCGCCTGACTTCAAACCCACTGAACAAACAGGCAGCAACAATCAAGACAAGATAAGGGAGGAAAATTGATGGCCGCGGTCAGTGTTGAGCAGGCATCGGCCCCCAAGCCGAAGCGGCTCTATAAGAGCCTGTATTTCCAGGTTATCTGCGCGATCATGATCGGCGTGCTGCTAGGATATTTCTTCCCGGATATCGGCGCCCAGATGAAGCCGTTCGGCGATGCGTTCATCAAGCTGATCAAAATGATCATCGCGCCGATCATTTTCCTGACCGTCGTGCATGGCATCGCCAGCATGAAGGATATGAAGAAAGTCGGCCGTGTCGGCGTCAAGGCGCTGATCTACTTCGAGGTGCTGACGACATTGGCGCTGATTGTTGGCCTGGTGGTCGTCAACCTCTGGCAGCCGGGCGCCGGCATGAATGTCGATCCGAACTCGCTCGACACCAAGGCCATCTCTGCCTACACCGCCAAGGCCGGGAGCCAGAACACCGTCGATTTCTTCCTGCACATGATTCCGTCCACCGTCGTCGGCGCATTTGCCGAAGGCGAGATCCTGCAGGTCCTGCTCTTCTCGGTGCTGTTCGCGTTTGCCCTGCAGATGTTGGGAGAGCGCGGCGAGCCGGTCCTCAAACTTGTCGATGATCTGTCGCTCATTATGTTCGCCATCGTCGGCATCATCATGAGGGCTGCCCCAATCGGCGCCTTCGGCGCCATGGCCTTTACCATCGGCAAGTATGGCATCGGCACGCTGTTGTCGCTGGGGCAACTGATGGCCGCCTTTTACACGACGTGTCTGATTTTTATCTTCGTTGTTCTGGGAACGATCGCGCGGTTCACCGGATTCAGCATCTTCAAGTTCATCAAATACATTAAGGAAGAGCTGCTGATCGTGCTGGGGACGTCTTCGTCGGAATCGGTATTGCCGCGCATGATCGCGAAAATGGAGAACCTCGGCGTCGATAAGTCCGTGGCGGGCCTGGTGATCCCCACCGGCTACTCCTTCAACCTGGACGGCACCTGCATCTACCTGACCATGGCAGCGATCTTCCTCGCCCAGGCAACGAATACCGAGCTGACCCTGGGTCAGGAATTGGGGATCATCGGCATCCTCCTGCTGACATCGAAGGGCGCGGCAGGCGTCACCGGTTCCGGCTTCATCGTTCTCGCGTCGACCCTCGCGGCCGTCGGTCACATTCCGGTGGCCAGCATCGCCCTGATCCTAGGCGTTGACCGGTTCATGTCGGAAGCCCGCGCCCTCACCAACCTGGTGGGCAACGGCGTCGCCACGGTGGTCGTCGCCAAGTGGGAGAAGGCCTTGGACGTTGGGCGCCTGCGCCAGCATCTGAACAACGAGACGGGAGAAGAGGCCGACGAACCGGAGCTGGTTCTGGTCGCCAGCGAGGCCAAGGACGTGAGGTAGGAGCGCGATCCGGCAGAGACTGACGCTTGGCATGAGGCAGGGGATCCCGGTGGCCTGGATCACCCTTTTCATCGCCGGAGTCTTCGAGGTGGGGTGGGCCATCGGGCTGAAGTACACCGACGGCTTCACCCGCGTCGTCCCGACGATCGCGACCGTTCTTTCGATGGTCATCAGTCTGGGGCTGCTCGGCGTCGCGCTGAGGACGTTGCCGGTGGGAACCGCCTACGCGGTGTGGACGGGCGTCGGGACCGTCGGCACGGCGATCCTCGGCATGGTGCTGTTCGGCGAATCCACCGCAGCACTTCGCCTCGCCTGTATCGGTCTGATCGTCGCCGGCATTATCGGCCTGAAACTGGTGACGGAAGGCTAGCTCACCGGCAGGGGCGCCTCGAAACGGGCCGGACGGGGGTCTTTGCGAGCCCGCGACAGCGGGCGCCGCAATCCGGCTTCACCGGGTTGCGGCTGGGGGATCGCGTCGCGCTCGTCCGCGACGGGCTTCGCCCGGCAGGGGGGGCTCAATCGACCGCCAGCTTGCGCGCCAGCCATCGGTGCAGCTCCGGCTCGGCGCAGGCTGCGTCGGCGGTGCGTGCATGCGCGCTGTCTTCGCCCGCCGCTCCAAGGCGGTACGGCCTGGCCACCAGGTTGCCGTAGCGTTGCAGGCGCGCCACCACCTCCTCCGAACCGGCACTCAGCCGGGCAATCTCATCGTCCTCCGCCCACGCGATCCACTGCGGCAGGTGGGCGAGTTCCTCCAGCCGGTCGGGCTCCTCACAGGCGCCGCAGACCGACACCAGGGCGGCAAAGCAACCCGGTGATTGCAAAGCCAGGCAGAAGGCCCCGATACCGCCCATGCTGAAGCCGGCGACGGCGAGGCGGCGCGCGTCCGCTTCACCATCCTCGACCAGTCGATCCAGCAGCCGCCCGAGGGCGGCCAGCACCGGCGGATCACTCCAGCGCGCGTCGCCGGGGCATTGTGGCGCCACGACCGGGTAGGGGAGAGACAGCGCGGGAGCACCATTGCCGGCAAGCAGCTTGGGGAGCCCCCACCGGCCGACCAGCGGCAGGTCGTCTCGGCCCCAGCCGCGCTCGCCGATCCCATGCAGGAAAAGCAACAGCGGAAGCGGCCCGGCGTTTGCCGGGTCGGCGCCGGCGGGCGGCAGCCAAAGGCAGTTTTCCCCGCGCTGGAAGTGCAGCATCCCCGACCGGCCCTTGCTAATCCCGGTTGGGATCAAGGCGGTCGCGCGGAACCGCCCGTCCGTTGACGAAAGCCGCACGGATCGATTCGGTCTCGGCCTGGCCCCAGTGGGCTTGCGGATCCACGTCCGGCTGCTCCTGCGACAGATAATAAGCGCGGACCATGATGTTTTCGCGCAGCACCGACACCAGGTCGGCCCGGCAGCCGCCGTAGGCCTCCCAGGAGGGATCCGACTGCGGCCGGCCCTCCGTCAACAGCGCCATCGCCGCGTCCGGCGCCTGCATTTCTACGAAGGTGAAATAGCCGAGCGCCGTCAGCGGCGCCCGGTTACAGCCGGCCGTACAGTGCAGGTACACCCGATGCCCGGCCGCCAGCAGATCGTCGAGGCAGGCAACCGCACGCGGCAGGTTGCGGCGCTGGTCGGGCGGGTCGAAGTCGAGCATCGGGGCATTGACCACCGGCACGTGCCGCTGCTCCCCGTGCGCGCGCAGCTCCTCCCAGTCGATGCCGAAGGCGCGCCGGCAGACGTCGCTCTGCAAGGACAACAGCGCGGTCGCCGCGCCGTGTTCGAGAATCTCGTCGACGTCCTCCGGGGTCATCGGACAGGACCCGATCAGCAGGTTTGGGCGAACCTCGTTCCAATTCAGTGTCCATTCCCACACGTGTGAGGCTCCCTCCGCCAGTGACGACCCTGCTGATAACCCAGACGCGGGCGCTATGCCAGAGGACGCATCCCTTCGTGAAGGGCGGATGACGGCAGCGGCAGTTCGCCCGCGCCCCCCGATGCAAATGTCAGAAAGAGTTCAAGCAGGAGTCGGAAAACCTCCATAGGGGCCTTTTATGGTGAGCCTCCAGACCGCTTCCCCATCGCGGCTGAGGCCCGGCCGCCAGGTTTCTGCAGGAGGATGTTCGCTGTGATACAATTCCGGAGCCTTGCGCCGGCGCTGCTGTTGGCCGCCTGCGTGACGTCGCTTCCGTCAACCGCTGTGCGCGCCAACGACACTCTGATGCCTTGCATCCAGAAGGACCAACCCGTCGTGCTGGCCCATCGCGGCGCCAGCGGCTATGTGCCGGAGCACACGCTCGCGGCCTACGCGCTTGCGATCGAAATGGGCGCCGACTTCGTCGAGCCCGATCTGGTGATGACCAGGGATGGCGTCCTGGTTGCCCGTCACGAGAACGAAATCGGCGGCACCACGGACGTGGCGGACAAGCCGGAGTTCGCCGGCCGCAAGAAAACCAAGGCGGTCGACGGCGTCTCCATTCAGGGCTGGTTCACCGAGGACTTTACCCTCGCGGAACTGAAGAGGCTGCGCGCCAGGGAGCGCATCCCCGACATCCGCCCCGATAACCAGCGGTTCGACGGCATTTTTCCGGTTCCGACCTTCCAGGAGGTGCTCGACCTGGTCCGCGGCGCCAACTTCCGCTTCCATGCGCAAGCCAAGGCGGCGGGACTGACGGCGCGGCGGTGTGTCGGCGTCTATCCGGAGACGAAGCACCCGAGCTATTTCCGCAACCTGGGACTGCCGATGGAGCGGCCGCTGGTCCGGCTTCTGAACAGCGGCAGCTTCTTCCGGACGACCAACCAGGTGTTCATCCAGTCGTTCGAGGTCGGCAACCTCAAGCTGCTGCGCACGATGACCTCTTTCCCCCTCGTCCAGTTGCTCAGCGACAGCGGCGCGCCCTGGGACTTCGTTGTCGCCGGAGACCCGCGAACCTACGCCGACATGGTTACGCCGGACGGTCTGAGCGACATCGCGACCTATGCCGACGGCATCGGCGTCAACAAGAACCTGATGATCCCGCGCGATGACGCCAACAATCTCGGCGCGCCGACGCCGCTGATCGGGGACGCGCATGCGTTGGGACTGCGGGTGCACGGCTGGACCTTCCGGGCCGAAAACTACTTCCTGCCGGCCGGCCTGCGGGGCCCCGGCGGCGACCAGCAGCGCGGCGATCTGGAAGCGGAGATCACCCTCTTCCTGCAACAGGGCATGGACGGCTTTTTCACCGACCAGGCGGACATCGGCGTCCGCGCGCGGGACGCCTTCGCCGACTGAGCACCCCGGCGCCCGCCGTCCCCTTCCGCTGCGGATCGACGACACATGACGACACGATCCGCCGGGAGGCGCGCCGAGGGCTGCCGCCCGGGAGCCGATTTGAGCCAAAAAAATCACCTATGATGTTAATATTATTGTGTTTTAGTGGAAAATGAACGGGATCTGTCATCAAATATCATCATCTGTCGTCAAAACCGCCGCCACCCTCCGCACGACACCGGCGCAAGCCCCAAGTCCTGCCACGCGACACCTCGAACAACAACCCACCAACTCAAAGGGGGACGACGATCCGGGGCCTTGCATCTGGCCAGTTCGATGCACATCGTGACGGATCGTGACTCGTAGCCTGCATGAAGCGAAGCGGAATGCAGGAACCTCTTGCCGCAAGTAAACCTGGATTTCGCTCCGCTTCATCCAGGCTACAACTTGCTGCGTCTCCGCCCGATCCTTCATCCGGCCGGCTTGATGCGCGTCGTGACGTATCGTCAAATGTAGCCTGCATGAAGCGACGCGGAATGCAGGAACGTCATCGTTGCAAGTAACCCCGGATTTCGCTGACCCTTCATCCAGGCTACACTTGCTGGGCATTGATACCGAAGTAGGGCAGGTCTAAAGCGCAGCGTGACCTGCCGGATGCGTGACCCGGCACTCACACATGCGGCGGATTGCGCTTCGCTTCGAATCCGCCCTACGCCGACTGAGCCCAAAATCCGCCACGCTTGACGCTTGACGTATGTCGTCAAGGCCGGTTATCCTGGCGGCAATATGATCCTAAGTTATAAGGATAAACAAACAGAGGCGTTCGCCCAGGGAGAATTTGTCCGCGCGTTCCAGGGGTTTGCGCAGCAGGCCGAAAGGCGGCTGGCGGTCCTGAACGCCGCTCCGTCGCTCGATACGTTGCGCGCCTTGCCGGGAAACCAGCTCGAAGCCCTGAAGGGGGACAGAGCGGGGCAATATTCCATCCGGATCAATCAGCAGTGGCGGCTCTGTTTCGAATGGCCGGACGGGCAGCCGGGACCCGGCAACGTCGAGATCGTGGATTATCACCGATGAAAGGAGCTCCGGCGATGTTCAAGCGCGCCGTCCATCCCGGCGAGGTTTTGAAGGATGAACTCGGCGAACTCGGGGTGTCGCCGACCGAATTTGCACGCCAGATCGGCGTGCCGCCCAACCGTGTCAGCCAGATCATCGCGGGCAAGCGCTCGATCAGCGGCGACACCGCGCTTCGCTTCGGGCACTGGTTCGGCACCGATCCGCAGTTCTGGCTGAACCTTCAGGCCCAGTTCGATCTCATGCTGGCGGAACGCCAAACCGGCGAGGCCATCCGCCGTTTGCCGACACGCGCCGGCCACCAGCTCGCGTAAGGCATCCGGTCAACCTGCACCAGCGTTCGCGGCGCCGGGTCGCCAGGTCCGCTGCCTTCCGCTACAACGATCGGACGGCCCGCTGCGGGCCGGTGGAGCGGAGGCGGCGCATGGCGATCGGGCATCCCAACGCGCGGACCGGCGGACAGCTCATCGTCGATGCGCTGTTGGCGCACGGCGTTGAACGCGTGTTCGGCGTGCCGGGCGAAAGTTATCTGCCGATCCTGGATGCTCTGCACGACGTGCGGAACCGCCTGTCGTTCGTCACCTGCCGGCATGAGCACGGGGCTGCGATGATGGCGGAAGCGCAGGGCAAGCTCGACGGGCGGCCGGGCGTCTGCCTCGTGACCCGCGGTCCCGGTGCGTGCAACGCCGCGATCGGCGTGCACACCGCTTTCCAGGATTCGACGCCGATGCTGCTGCTGGTCGGCCAGGTCGAACGCGACTTTCTGGGCCGCGAGGCCTTCCAGGAGGTCGATTTCGAGGCGATGTTCCGGCCGCTGGCCAAGCACGTTGAACAGATCGAAAACGCGGGCGCGCTGCCCGAAGCTCTGGCCCGCGCCTTTCACCTGGCCTGTGCCGGCCGGCCGGGCCCGGTGGTGCTGGCGCTGCCCTCCGATGTGCTGGAAGCCGAGGTCGCGGCGGCCGACGTGTCTCCCTTGCCGGTGCACGATCAGCCGCCCGATCCCGGCCTGATGGAGCGGTTCCACCGCGTGCTGGGGGATGCGCGCCGGCCGATGCTGCTGCTGGGCGGCAGCGGATGGACCGACGCCGCCCGCGCCGATATTCAAGCCTTCGCCGAAGCGAACGCCTTGCCCGTCTGTTGCGGCTTCCGCCGCATCGATCTCTTCGACAACAGCCATTCCTGCTACGCCGGAGATCTCGGCATCGGCGCCAATCCCGCCCTGGTGGCCCGGCTGCGCCAGGCAGACCTGCTCGTCGCCATCGGCTCGCGGCTCGGCGAAGCGACCTCGCAAGGCTACACGCTGCTGCCGGTCGGAGAACAGCTGGTCGGAGAGCCGCGGGGAGGCCCGGAGCTGGTCCAGGTTCACCCCGACCCGTCGGAGCTGGGGCGGGTGTTTGCCGCCGCGCTGGCGATCGAAGCGGGCATTCCGGCGTTCGCCCGGGCAGCGCGCCGGCTGGTGGCGTTTCACGGTGCGCACTGGGGAGCGTGGACGCAAGCGGCGCATGCCGATTACCTGGCCGACAGCGCGCCTCGTCCGGAAGGGGGCCTGCTCGATCTCGGCCATGTCATGCGAGACCTGCAGGACCTGCTTCCGGATGATGCCATTCTCACCGTCGATGCCGGCAACTTCTCCGGCTGGCCGCAGCGGTTCCTGCGGTTCGGCGGCGCGCGCCGGCTGCTCGGCGCGACCAACGGCGCCATGGGCTATGCCGTGCCGGCGGCGATCGCGGCGAAGCTTCGCCACCCGCAACGCATGGTGGTGGGGTGCGTCGGCGACGGCGGCTTCGGCATGACCGGACAGGAGGTGGCGACTGGCCGTCTGACCGGTGCTTCGCCGATCATCCTGGTTTTCGACAACGCCATGTACGGCACCATCCGCATGCACCAGGAGCGCCGCTATCCTGGCCGGGTGCTGGGCACGCCGCTCGGCCATCCGGACTTCGCCGGCCTGGCGCGGGGCTGGGGCGTCTACGGCGAACGGGTCGAGCAGACCGACCAGTTCGCTTCGGCCTTTCGGCGCGCGGCGGCGAGCGGGTGCGCTGCCGTCCTCCATCTCGTCTGCGATCCCGAGAGGATCAGCACCCGCAAGACCGTGTCCGATCTGCGGCGGGGTGGATAGCGGAAAAAGGCGCCGCTGATCTTTGTCCCCGCCTGGCCGGAGGAGGGGGCGGCGGAGGAGGGAGCGGCGGAAGAGGGAGCGACGGCAGGGGTGCCGTCGCTCGTCTCCTTGGTTCCTGCCCGCGTTACAGCCGCGTTACTGCGGCGTGGCAGGCGTTGTGGCCCCCGGCCCCTTGCCCGCACCGCGGCCGGCCGGCATCGCCTGCTGCAGTTCGTCGGCGGTGATCACCTTGTCGCCGTTCGTGTCCATGCTCTGGAAGCGGGCCTCGGAACGGGCCGCAAGCTCCTCGCGGCTCAGCGTACCGTCTGCGTTGGTATCCAACCGCTGGAACATCCGCTGCAGGCGCGCCTGCCGGTTCGGCTTTGGCGCCGCCTCGAACTCCTCGATGGTCACCTTGCCGTCGCCGTTGCTGTCCATCTCGACGAACCGCTCTTCATGGCCGCTGCGGAACTCCTCCAGGGTGATCTTCCCGTCGCCGTCCTCGTCGTACCAATCGAGCATCATCATGCAGGCGCCGCCCCCGGGCCCCATGCCCGGCCCCGGTCCGGTGCCAGGTCCCATGCCCGGTCCGCCGCGGCCTTGCGCCGCCGCCGGCAGGCCGGTGCCGACGGCGAGGCCGACAGCGGTCAGCACCGCCAGCGCTCCGTAGATCTTCTGGCGTCCGTTCATCTCCAATCTCCTTATCCGGTTCGATGTGGGCCAACCGCCCGTGTCGCAAGGACAAAGGTAGACGCGCGATGTTGCCGGACCATTTCGGCTGGTCCGCCTCTGTGTAACAGACTGTTACAGCACTGCCGTGGGCAATGAACTGTTACCGAAATGCCGCCGCGTCGCCGGAAGCTCTCGCTATACTGGTGGGAATGGACGCATCTCCACACCTGCTGATCGTGGACGACGACCGCGAAATCCGCGACCTGCTTGCGCGGTTTCTGCGCAAGCACGGCTTTCGCGTCAGCGTCGCCGTCGACGGCCGCGACATGCGCCGGGCTCTTGAGGATCAAGCGATCGATCTGATCGTCCTCGACCTGATGCTGCCGGGCGAGGACGGGCTTGCGCTGTGCCGGCGGCTGCGGGCCGACTCCCGCGTGCCGGTGGTCATGCTCACCGCGATGGGCGAGGAAATCGACCGGATCGTCGGTCTGGAGATGGGCGCCGACGACTATCTTGCCAAGCCGTTCAATCCGCGCGAGCTGCTGGCGCGGATCCGTGCCGTGCTGCGCCGAACCGGCCCGGGTAGCGGCGGAGCCAACGGCGGCGTCCCCAGCCGGGGAACCGGCGACGCCGGGGCAACGGAAGCGCCGGTGCGCTTCGCCGGCTGGCAGTTCGACCTGGACAAGCGCGAGCTGATCTCCCCCGACGGCGTGCTCGTGCCCCTGTCCGGCGGCGAATTCACCCTGCTTGCGACGTTCATCCAGCATCCGCAGCGCGTGCTGAGCCGCGAGCAGCTCCTCGACTTCGCCCGCGGCCGCGACGCGCAGCCGTTCGACCGGGCGATCGACGTTCAGGTCAGCCGTCTGCGCCGCAAGATCGAGAGCGATCCGCGCGAGCCCGCCCTGATCAAGACCGTTCGTGGCGGCGGATACCTGTTCGCCGCACGGGTGGAGCGCGCCTGATGGCCGGCTGGTGGCGGCAATCCGCGCGCTGGCCCGGATGGGTGCGATCCCTGTGGCCAGGATCCTTTAGGCCAGGATCCTTTAGGCCAGGATCCCTGTGGCCACAATCCCTGCTCGGCCGGACCCTGCTGGTTCTGCTGCTTGGCGTCCTCGCCTCGAATCTCGTCGGACTCGCGGTCTACTCCGGAGACCGGCGCGACGTGATGATGCAGGGGCGCGCCCAGCAGATTGCCCAGCATGTGGCGACAGCGGCGGAGGCGCTCGAAGTGGCCGAGCCGGGGGCGAGGCGCCGGCTGGTTCGCGCCATGCGCCAGCCTGGCCTGCGGCTGTTCTGGTCGCAACAGTCGTTCGTTGCCGCCGATGACGACGACGCCGGGCGGGAGGGGCCGGTGTTGCGCAGCGCGTTCCGCGCGGCGCTGGGCGACGAGACGGCAGAGGGACTCCGCCTCGCGTTGAAGTCCCGGCCGCCGCTGCCACCCGCCGCCGCAGAGGATGAGGACGGCGGACCCCCGCGCCACCGGGGCCCGGCGTGGATCCCGCCTTCAGGCCGGCAGCCGGGGGTACCGGAGATGCGCTTCCTGATCGGCTCGCTCGGGCTCGACGACGGCTCCTGGCTGAACTTCGCGGCGCCGATCGCGAGCTTTCCGCGATTCTGGGCAACGCCCTACTTTTTGGTGCTGCTCGCTTCAACCGCGGTGGTTCTCGCGGTCTCGGTCTGGGCCGTCCGCCGGGCGCTTCAGCCGCTCGCAATGTTTGCAGACGCGGCGGACCGGCTCGGCCGCGACGTGGACTCTCCGCCGCTGCCTGACCAGGGGCCGCTGGAGGTGCGCAAGGCAGCGATGGCGTTCAACGGCATGCAGGAGCGGCTGCGCGCCTTCGTCCGCGGCCGGACGCAGATGCTTGCCGCCATCTCTCACGATCTCCGGACGCCGCTGACCCGGCTCCGGCTGCGCGCCGAACTGATCGAGGATGGCAACGAACAACTCAAGTTCATCGGCGATCTCGAGGAAATGCGCTCGATGATCGATGCCACGCTTTCCTTTGCCCGCGATGAGTCGGCGGAGGAACGCGCGGCGACGCTCGATCTTGCCGTGCTGCTTCAGACGATCTGCGAGGCGGCGGCGGATGCCGGCGGTGACGCAACCTATGAAGGGCCGTCGCATGCCGCCTTTGCCGGCCGGCCGATGGCGCTCCGTCGGGCATTCGCAAATCTGGTGGAGAATGCCGTCGGCTACGGCAAGCGCGCCAGGGTCGCCTTGACGGCGGGCGAGGCGGAGCATGCGGTGACGATCGACGACGACGGACCGGGCATCGCCGAAGCGGAAAAAGAGCGGGTTTTTGAGCCGTTTTTCCGGCTCGAGGGGTCGCGGAGCCGCGACTCCGGCGGGACGGGTCTCGGATTGGCGGTGGTCCGGGCGGCCGTTGCGGCTCATGGCGGCAGCGTCGTTCTGGTCAACCGACCGGAGGGAGGACTCCGCGCCCGTGTCGTTTTGCCGACAGCTCCCCGTCCGGCGCCGCAGGACGGGCCTTAAGTCCATAGTTCTGCTTGCAAAAGAATTCGCCGCAGATTAGCAAAGTTGCGGAATCGGTGGCGCTATAGCTCGAATGGGTAGGTTGGGCGGGCGCCATGCCGCCGTCCGCAGGCGACGGCGTTGGCAAGAGGAACGCCGCATGGCCGTTGCTACGAGAAGAGACGATCCGCTCCTCTTCTGGGCCACCGTCAGCCTTGTCGTGCTGCTGCCCTTGCCGCTCGGCACCGTCTACCAATGGAGCTGGGCTCTCATGGCCTCGGGCATGGGCGCCATCCTCGCTGCCTGGAGTGTCCGCGTCACCCTGGGCCGGCAGGACGCGGCCATCGGCTTCAGCGGGATCTGGTGGCTCGTCGTGCCGTTTGGGGTGGCGGTGCTCTGGATTGTCCTGCAAACCTTGTCCTGGACTCCGGACCGGTGGCATCATCCGCTGTGGACCTCGACTGCCGAAGCGCTGCAGAGCGATCTTGACGGCTCCATCTCTCTCAATCCTTTCGAGAGCCTTTCCGGCCTGGTCCGCTTGCTGACCTATGCCGGCGTCTTCTGGATCTCGCTGCAATATTGCCGCAAGGCGGCCCGGGCGCGTCAGGTGTTTTTGGCCATCACCTACGCCGGCCTGGTTTACGCCGCCTACGGCCTGCTCGTTTACCTCTCCGGATCCGAAACGATTCTGTTCTTCCGCAAGCCGGGCTATTTCGGGGATTTGACCAGTACCTTTGTGAACCGCAATTCGTATGCGACTTACGCTGGCCTGGGACTGCTTTGTGCCACCGGCCTGATCCTGGTGCAGGTGACGCAGAGCACCGGGACCACATCCCGCCGGGATCGCTTCACCCGCCTGCTGGATGCCATTGTCTCGCGCGGCTGGCCGCTGCTCATAGCCTGGCTGGCCCTTCTCACCGCCCTGGTGCTGACCCATTCGCGCGGCGGTTTTGCCAGCGTCAGCGCCGGCATGCTGGTCCTGTTGCTCGCCGCCGCCTCCAGCCGGGCCGCCGGCCGTATGCTGGCGATCGGATTCGGCGGCCTTTGCGCGGCCGGCCTGGTTGTCGTCCTGGTGACGGGCGGAAATGGCCTGATCGACAGGATGCTCCAGACCTCGCTGGAGCTTGAGGAACGGCCCCTGGTGTATGCGCGCACGCTGGAAGCGATCGACGACGCCGGCGCGTTGGGCACGGGGTTCGGCACCTTCGAGGAAGCGTTCCGCTTCTATCGCACGAGCGACATCGACGGGCACTTCAACATGGCCCACAACACCTACCTGGAAAACGTGCTGGAGCTTGGGTGGGTGGCGGCAATCGCGCTGTTCGCGGTGGTTGCCGGCTTTGCCGTGACCTGCGTGCTTGGCATCCGCCGACGGCGACGCGACATCGTCTATCCCTGCGTCGGCCTCGCTGCAACCGTCATGGTCTCGCTGCACGCGACCATCGATTTCAGCCTGCAGATCCCCGCGGTGACCGCCACCTATATGCTGCTGATGGGGGCGGCGTGTGCTCAGTGCTGGAGCAGCCGCCGACCCGCAGATGCATGGTGAGCGGCGGGGGATCGCCGGATGGCGGGGTGAGCGGCGGCCGCCGCATGACGCGGTCAGCGCTTCGCCTTGACCAGCTCCTCGAACGCCAGCGTCTCTTCGGGCATCCGTGCCAGCGCGGCGCGCACCAGATTGAGCTGCTGGGCTTCCACGGCAAGCTGGGCGAGCTCTTTCGGATTGGCCTGCCAGGCCCAGCGAACCTGCTGATAGACCACCTCGCGGTCCTCGCTCGCCATCTGCGGCCAGGCGAGAAAGGCCATGCGCAGCCGCGACCAGAGCAACCGCGGCTCGTAGGGCGCCGTGATCAGGGCGAGGCGCAGCGCCGCCAGCGCACGCGGCGACCATCCCTCCGCCAGCGCACGCGCGTAAGCCAGCCGCGACCACGCATAGGGGCTGGCCGGGGCTCGCGCAACCCCTTCCTCGAGCGCCTCGATCGCCTGCAAGAGAGCCGTTCGGGCGGCCGGATCCCCGCGCCGCTGGCTCTCGGATAACAGCAGTGCGCCCAGTCCGAGATCGGTCAGAATTCGCCCATCGGAAAGCCAGAAAGCGGCGCTCTGCTGAGCTTCGATCAGCGTGGTCAACTCTTCAGCGGTGACCGGCTGTTGTTCCTGAAGCTTGCGCAGCACCGGCTCGCCGTCGGCGGAAACCAGCACGCCGATGAGCCTCGGCAACCCGAGGCCCATGAGCACCACCGCAGCCAGCCCGACGGGAGCGGCGACGAGCCGCCGTTTGCCCTCGCCATCGGCGCGCCGCTGAGCGGTGCCACTCACCGTCCTGCCCCGCTCAGCGATCGCGGGACCCGCCGCGCGGAGCCATCGACCAAGGACCGCCCACGCGTAACGCAAGCGGCCGCGGTCCCGGGCGGCGTTCGTCAGAGGATCTGCGGACATGGCAATTTGGCGTATGCCGGAAGCGGAAACAGGCCGACGCCGTGCGGCACGTTAGAAATAACGCTCCGGAACTTCGATAATGTCGCCCGGCAGCACCGGCGTATCCTTGTCGGCATCGATCGCCTTCCGCTGCGGATCACCAGCGCGGACGATTCTCACGCTGCCGGTGCGCGCCCGATAGGTAAAGCCCCCTGCCATCGCGACGGCGTTGACCACCGTCATGCCGTTGACGAACGGGTAGCTTCCGGGTTTGGTCACCTCGCCGTAAATGTAAAACGGCCGGTAGTTCAGGACCTCGACGCTGACGCTCGGATTGATCAGGTAGTCAGGGGAGAGGCGCTCGGTAATGGACTGTTCCAGTTGCCGGACGGTCAGACCCTCCGCCTTGACGTTGCGGATCAGGGGCAGGGAGATGTTGCCGGATCCATCGACCTCGAATTCCCCCGAGAGGTCCTCATGGCCGAAGACGGTCACCCGGACCTTGTCTCCGGAGCCCAGCGTGTAGGCCGAAATGCTGTCCGGGGTCGGGGTCGGTGATGCGGCCCTCGCTCCCCCGGTCGATGCCCATGCCAGCGGCAGGGCAACCAACAGTCCGACAGCGCCGCCTTTCAAGGCTTCACGCCGGCTCATCCGCTCCACACTCATGTCGTCACCCCTACTCTTGCCCTCTCCCGGGCCGTTGACAGTATGACCGGCATCAAGCCGCGCTGTCCCCCGTCTCCCGTAAGTCCTTATCGGCTGGGGCACTCCGCAGTGCCCCAGGTTGTCGCCTGTGTGGCGTGAACCGATGACGGCTTCCTGCTGTCGCCTCGCCGCCCCTGTCTTTCCCGCGCCGCCCCGGTCAGTCCCTTCCAGCGTCCAGCCGCCTAAAGCTGTGCTGTGATACCAACCCTGACAAGATTCTGCCAGAAACTGTTGGCGGTGGAGTCGCTGCCGTCGGTCGTCCGGCGGATCAACTGGTAGCCGAGGGATCCGTAAACGTAGCGGTTCATCAGGTAGCGCGCACCCACCCCGCCGACGTAATAGTAGTCGTTACGGTTTGAATCCTCGTAGTCGTCATTGGTAATCGTCACTGCCGCGGTCAGGATCAGATTGCGGAGGAGTTCGTGATCGGCAGAGAGGCCGCCCGACGTCCGCAGGATCGCGGGAGAACCGGCCTGGGTCGTATCCTCGATGGTCCGGGAAGCGCGCGCGTTCAGGGTGGTCAGCGTGGTGACGTTCCAGGTCAGCGTGCCACCGGCGGTGAATCCGCTGACGTCATTGAAATCGCTGCCGAAATATTGCGCCAAGTAACCGGCGTAGACGTCACCGAAGAACACCCCGCCCAGATCGAGGGCGACGCCGGTCACGGCGGTGAAGCCGTCGGATGAGCGCTCGACGCGCTCGCCGCCCACCTGCTGGCGGTCGTCGTAGTCCCGGCGGTTGCCTTGCGCCCGAACGTAGACCTCGTACTGCGGCATGAATTCGTAGCCCAGCTGGTAGCCGCCGGCGTAGACGGTCCGGTCCCGGGCGGCCGTGCTCACTTCGTCGCCGGTGAACAACGACGACTTGTCGTAATCCAGGCGGACCACGGTCGCCTCGCCGACACCGCGGAATTGCCCGAGGGTCTGCACGTGGCGAAGGAAGCCGTTGAAGATGTCGTACTCGGTCGGCCGCTTGACATCCGTCGGGGTATCGGGGGCGCCCGGCTCCTCGTGCTCCCGCGCATAGCCACCGCCGACAAACAGCGCCGAATCACGCGTTATGTCGACCCGCCCATCAGCATCGACAAAATAATCGTTGTAATTGAGCCGGGTGTAGTCGGAATAACGGCCGAAATCGGCACCGGTGCGAACATTCAACGCGTGGTTCGCCCAGTTCGACTCCACGGCAACTCCCGGCGTGATGTCGGTCAGGAAGTCGCTTTTCGCCTCGCTGCTCGATCGAACCGCGAAGACGTTGTCGTTCCAGGTCGCCTGTGCCCCAAGGCTGGGGTAGACCAGAAACGAGCCAAGGCGGATGCCGAGCGGCTCCAGTTCAGGCCGCGCCCGGGTTGCAACAGTCTCGCCCCTGACGGCCGTTGCTTCCGGGCCGGTCCGGACAAGCGGGCCTGTCGCCACCTGCGCCGAGGCGTTGGACGAGACGAGAAGAGCCAGCGGCACGATTGCACAGGCCGGCCAAACACGTTTTGTTATCATCTCCTGCAGCCCCCGTTTCGCCAGTCGTTCCCAATAACTTGCGATGTGTCGTCGGGAAACTCTCGTGAGGGAATTTACACCGTTTCGTATCTCTCCCGATGCAATCATGCAACGCCCATCGCCACGGCCGGCTTGAGAAGATCACAAAGCGGTGCGGCTGGCGTCGTAGGCAGGAGGGGGTTCGACGGCATTGCAGTCACTTCTGCAAAGCGGTACGGGATCGCCAAGTATGCTGAATCCCGGCAGATTCTTCAATTGGGGCCATCCCTCGCCGGGCGCGCCCGGTGCTCCCCCAGCCGCAGTATCCGTGGCTGTTTTGTCACACTGCGGAAAAGCCTGGGCAAAGGCCTGCTCTACGTCCGCGGCATGCGCGGGGTCGACCGGGGCCAGTGCCTGCGAAAGCCCGGCAACGCAGCCGCATCGCGAATCGGGCACCGATCCGTCGCCGTTGGTGGCGTCGTTCGTTGCCTGCAGCCGCAGCGCCGCGTAAGCGGCGAGGGCAGCAACGCCCCCCGACCCGGGCGTCGTGGCCGTCGAATCGGCCCAGCTCTTCGCGTCGTCGACGAGCGACTGGATCGCCTCGACGTTCAGACACTGGTCCGGTTGCGCGGCGATCGCGTCAATTGCCGCGGTGATCGACGGCGGCAACGAAGGCGACGGCGCCGTGTCTGCCCGTGACCCGAGCGGCAGCGAGAACAGAAGTCCGGCTACCAATGGTGCGGGCCAATAATGCGATCGCTCGGTCAGCGTCATGAAACTCTCTCTCACCAGTTCGGCTCGCCTCCTCCCTGTCGCCCTCGCCGCGCACTTGCGGGACCCGGCCTCGTCTGCCCTTCGGGTCCGCTGGCCACCTTTGGTTGTTGCCGGGCGGCGGCAGGCCTTCTGGTCGCGCCCGGTTGACGGAAGGCCAGACCCACGCCTAAGTTATATGGCCGACAGTTATACGACCGATTTTCGCTGCGCGCTGTGTCGGTGGTCATAGTGCGCGCGCGAAAGACGCGCTACGATTACGAGTGCACTGTTGGCCTCGCCGGATGGAGAGGCTGGGTAACCGTGCCGCTTTTCGGCTGGCGGCACGCGCGGAGTGTGCGTTCGTCATTTGCCGTGACACATGGGCTCCATGCCGCGTGAAATGCTCAAACGACTGCTTAACCGCCGGCCGCGCCTCTCGGTCGGTTCCGCCCGGGTACCGGACGGCTTCCGCGTCTACGCCATCGGCGATGTCCATGGCCGGGCCGACCTGCTGAGGGAGATGCATCGTCTGATCGCCAGAGACGCCGCCACGGGATCGGGGCTGCGCAAGGTTGCGATCTATCTCGGCGACTACGTGGATCGGGGACTGCAAAGCCGGGAGGTCGTCGACATTCTCCTCGACGAGGCGCTGCCCGGCTTCGAATGTGTGCACCTGCGCGGCAATCACGATCACGAGCTGCTGTCCTTTCTCGAGGATCCCCTCGGAAGCGCCGCCTGGCTGCGCTACGGGGGAGACGCAACCATCTACAGCTACGGCGTTCGTCTGCCGACGGAGGCGCCGGCGGATGAACGCCTGATCATGCTCCGCGACCGGCTGCGGGCGGCACTGCCGCCGCGGCACTACGCCTTCTTCGCGTCGCTGCCGCTGACTTACGAGATCGGCGACTATCTGTTCGTGCACGCCGGGATCGATCCCAACAAGCCGCTCGACCGGCAGACCGCCACCGACCTGCTCTGGATCCGGGATGCCTTTCTCGAGGCGGAGGAAGACTTCGGCAGGATCGTCGTGCATGGCCACTCGGTGACCGAAGCGCCGGAGGTGCGCGACAACCGCATCGGCATCGATACCGGCGCCTGCTATACCAACGCCCTCTCTTGCCTGGTGCTGCAGGGCGACGGCCACCGCTTTCTGTCGACCCGCGCCTTCGACAATTTCGCGGCATAACCTTTCGGCCGACCGCAGCATCGCCGCTGCTGTCCGCAATCCGGGGCCGTCCCCCGCATGGGTTCGGTTCCGCGCCCGCCTCCGGGGAATACCGTGGAAGTGACCGCCGCCACTGTTGGCGACGCTCTGTCCTGCTTGCCTGCGATCGGCAACAAGCGGACTGTCGGCTCAACCGGCGTCGTTCGGAGAGGACCCGGCTGCCTGAGGCTTGCGCGGGTCTGCGTGGCCGTTTTCCGCGAACAGTGGGAATTCGTACATGCGGATCAGGCGTCTCGACGGCTGGCGCGGCGTCACCGCGATCCTGGTGGCCGTTTATCATCTCGACGGCTCGTCAACGAGGCCGGCGGGTCCAGCTTCCACAATCTTCCCTGCCACCGATTAGGTGAACTGGGCGGGAGCGCTCGCGGTCGGGGCATTCAGCCTGCTGTGGGATTGGATATTCAGCCGCAAGAGCGTCGGCGGCGCGGGATCTGGTCGTGATTCCGTAAAGATATAGCACACGTTTCTGTCCTGAGTTTGGGCCAGGACTGGCGCTGCCGCAAAAGTCGAGACGGCAAGAGTCATCGCCGAGAGAAGTGCTGAAGCCCTCATATTAATCTCCCTAATTGTGGTGGATGCCCTAAAATTCCCTCAATCCGGGAAGGAATGTGCTGAAATTTGCTCGGGTTTGCGCCACTTTTTTTCACAAGCCCGCCGCGGTGGAGACGCCGAACGCACGGGGACACGTGCTCCCGGGCGGACAGGGAATGCCCGGACGAGGCCGGCACCGAAATTATTTTGGCTTCCCCTCGCTGCGGCACCGGATCATCCGGCGCTGGCCCCCGTTATCATGGCGCACGCCAAACGGAGCTTACGCGGGGGCGAACAGCGATTGACGAACTGGCGCCATCCGGTAGAACTGCATCGTCCTCCTGCCCGCATCGGGGAGCCGCCACCGCCATGCGTATCATGTTCATGACCAACGAATACCCGCCCAACATCTACGGCGGCGCCGGCGTGCATGTGGAGTATCTGTCAAAGGAACTGGCGAAAATCGCCGAAGTTGAGGTGCGCAGTTTCCATGACCAGTCGTTTGTCGACGGCCATCTTACGGTGCGGGGAACGAAGGTAGACAGCGGCCAGTTTGCCGGTTGTCCCGTGCCGCTGATCTCGCCGCTGCGTGCTCTGTCGACAGGTCTCGCTTTCAACGGCCAGGGGATCAATGCCGACATTGTTCATTGTCACACCTGGTACGCCCATTTCGGGGGCATCCTGGCGAAGCTGCTGTACGGCACGCCGCTGGTTGTCACCGTGCATTCGCTGGAGCCGCTGCGTCCCTGGAAGCGGGAACAGATCGGCCGGGGATACGAACTGTCGAGCTGGGTCGAGAAGACCGCCCTGGAGATGGCGGATGCCGTCATCGCCGTCTCGAAAAGCACGTCGGACGATGTGCTCAAGCTGTTTGACGTCGATCCGCAAAAAATTCACGTCATTGCCAACGGTATCGATACCGACGAATACCGCCACATGAAGCGGCCCGACGTGCTGACCCGGTTCGGGATTGACTACGGCGGCCCCTATGTTCTGTTCGTCGGCCGGATGACGCGGCAGAAAGGCCTTTTGTATCTGCTCCGGGCGATCGACCAGATTGATCCGCAGGTCCAGATCGTCCTGTGCGCCGGCGAGTCCGATACGCCGGCCCTGCAGGCGGAACTGGAGGGCATGGTCTCGGAGCTGCAGAGCCGCCGCCCCGGCATCATCTGGATCCCGGAGATGGTGGAGCGTTCAACCACCATCGCGCTTTACTCCCACGCCGCGGTGTTCTGCTGTCCGTCGATCTACGAGCCGTTCGGAATCATCAATCTGGAAGCCATGGCCTGCGGCACGCCGGTGGTCGGCAGTGCCGTCGGCGGCATTCCGGAAGTGGTCGTTGACGGCGAGACCGGCATCCTGGTCGATGTCGGTCTGTCCGACCGGCCTCCCCATGACCCGACGGATGCGGACGCCTTCGTCTCGCGCCTCGCCGAGGGAATCAACCGTCTTGCGCTCGATCAGGACCTTGCGCGACAGATGGGCGAAGCGGGTCGCCAGCGGGTTATCGACCACTTCAGCTGGCGCAGCATTGCCAATCAGACCCTCGCCCTCTACAAGACGCTCATCCATCGGCCGGGTTAACTGCTACCGAAAATCGCCCCATACCCGTCGCCACGCCCGACGAGGGGGCTCCAAAATCAAAGGGAGACGGACGTGCCGCATGGCGCCAGGATTTACAATCTCTTTCCGTTGCTCGTAGGGGACGTCAAGGCGTGGGAAGGGCACCTGGACCATATCGCCGGCATGGGCTTTGACTGGATCTTTCTGAACCCGATCCACGCTCCGGGCTTTTCGGGAAGCCTGTACGCCGTCAAGGACTACTACGCCCTGCACCCGCTGTTCGAGGATGGCTCGGGCGACGAGCCGGACGTGATGATCGGCCGCTTCCTGAAGGCGGCCGAGGCGCGCGGCATCCGGGTAATGATGGACCTGGTGGTCAACCACACGGCCATCGACTCGCTGCTGGCCGAGGAGCATCCCGACTGGTTCAAGCACGAGGCCGACGGCAGCCTGGCTTCTCCCTATGCCGTCGATCCCACCGACACCAGCAAGCGCACCGTGTGGGGCGATCTCGCCGAGATCGACTATGACGAGCGGCCGGAGCGCCGGGCCCTCGTCGAATGGTTCGCCGAGCTTGTCCGTCACTACGTCCGGCTCGGTTTTCGTGGTTTTCGGTGTGATGCCGCCTACAAGGTGCCGAAGAACGTCTGGCGCCTGCTGATTAATGCCGGCCGGAAGGAGACCGACGACGTTCTCTTCATCGCCGAGAACCTTGGCTCGCTGCAGGAGGAGACGCTGGCGATGCGTGGCGCCGGCTTCGACTACCTGTTCAACAGCGTCAAGTGGTGGGACTTCCGGGCCTACTGGCTGATCGATCAGTATGAGCAGTTCCGCTCGATCGCGCCCTCGATCGCCTTCCCCGAGACCCATGATACCGACCGGCTGATCAATGATCTGGCGGCAGAAGGCGTGACCGATCCGCAGGAGATCGAGAAGCGCTATCGCAACGCCTACCTGATCGCGGCCCTGTTCTCAACCGGCGTGATGATTCCGATCGGCTTCGAGTACGGCTTCAGCAAGAAGCTGCACGTGGTCGAGACACGCCCGTCCGACTGGGAGGAACCGGCGTTCGACCTGACCGACTGGATCACGGAGGTCAACCGGGTCAAGGGTTCGCTGCCGGTGCTGAATGAGGAGGGGCCGCAGCGGGCGCTGCTACTGGGCAATCAGCGCGTCGCGTGCCTGCTGCGTCGGGCGATGCGGGGTCCCGCCTGGGTCGTCACCCTGATCAACCTCGACCACGACGGGCCATCGACCGCGCGGATCGAGTGGCTCGACGGCGACGTGCGGGTGGGGCGCGAGGTCACGCCGGGTCGGGCCGCCGACGATCCCGAGCGCCCGTTCCGGGCCGGTGAGGACGTGACTCTCGAGCCGGGCGAGGTGCGCGTCTACGCCAGTCAATAACGGCTCGTCAGAGCCGCAAATCGCCGGCTTGATCCAAGGAGGGACCGATGAACACGGTCATCACCACACAACGCCCAGCCCAACCTGAAACCCAGTCGGGGCTGGCGGCCGGGCTCGTCAGCCGGCCCATCGTCATCCAGAACGTTCAGCCGCAGATCGATAACGGTCGCTGGCCGGTGAAGCGGGAGGTCGGCGACGATCTCGAGATCACTGCCGAGATTTTCCGCGACGGGCATGTCGTCCTGTCGGCGGTCATTCTGTGGCGGCGGGCCGACGAGGCGGCGTGGCGCGAGACGCCGATGGCGCCGCTCAACCCCGGCCTCGACCTATGGTCGGGGACGATCCGCCTCGACGCCAACACCACCTATGTCTACACGGTGGAAGCCTGGACCAATCACTATCAGACCTGGTCGGACGAGCTCGACAAGAAGGTCGCGGATGGCCAGGTGGTGACGCTGGAGCTGATCGAGGGGCGGGCGCTGGTCGAAGACGCTGGCCGACGCGCCCAGGGCGATGACGCCGATCTGCTGAGCGGCCTGCTCAATTCGTTCGACCGTGCCGACGACCTGCGCCGCCAGCGGCTGCTCCAGGCCGAAGACGTTCGCGCCGCCATGGCGCGGTGGCCGGACCGCGGCCAGGCCGTGCGCTACGACCGGGAACTGCGGGTGTTCGTTGACCGGGTCGAGGCCCGGTATGCCGCCTGGTATGAGATGTTCCACCGCTCGCAGGGGAATGTCCCAGGCCAGTGGGCGACCTTCGCCGACTGCGAGGAGCGGCTCCCCGAGATCAAGGCCATGGGCTTTGACGTCATCTATCTGCTACCGATCCATCCGATCGGGCGGATGCATCGCAAGGGCCCGAACAACTCGCTGGTGGCCGGCCCCAACGACCCCGGCAGCCCCTATGCGATCGGCTCGACGGAGGGCGGCCACAAGGCGGTCCATCCGGACTTGGGCACGCTGAGCGACTTCCGCCGCTTCGTCCAGGCCTGCCACGCCCAGGGCATGGAGGTGGCGCTGGATTTCGCCATCCAGTGCGCGCCGGACCATCCCTGGATCCAGGAGCATCCGGAATGGTTCATCTTCCGCCCGGACGGCACCATCAAGTACGCGGAAAACCCCCCGAAGAAATATCAGGACATCGTCAACGTCAATTTCTACGGGCCGCACCAGGACGCGCTGTGGCAGGAGCTGCTGTCGACCTTCCTGTTCTGGATTGAGCAGGGGGTCAAGATTTTCCGGGTGGACAATCCGCACACCAAGCCGATCCCGTTCTGGGAATGGCTGATCCGCGAGGTGCATGAGCGCGACCCCGAGGTGATCTTCCTCGCCGAGGCGTTCACCCGGCCGCGGGTGATGCAGATGCTGGCGAAAGCCGGCTTCACCCAGTCCTACACCTACTTCACCTGGCGCAACTTCAAGGGCGAGATCATCGACTATCTCACCGAGCTGACCACGTCGCCGGTGAAAGAGTACATGCGGCCCAATTTCTTTCCCTCGACCCCCGACATCAATCCGCCGTTCCTGCAGACCGGCGGCCGTCCGGCCCACATGACCCGCTTCGCGCTGGCCGCGACGCTGTCGTCGGTCTACGGCATGTACAACAGCTACGAGCTGTGCGAGGCGACGCCGGTGCCGGGAAAGGAAGAGTTCCTGAACTCCGAGAAGTACGATTACAAGGTCTGGGACTGGGACCGGCCCGGCAACATCAAGGAGTTCATCACTCAGATCAACGCTATCCGCCGCGCCAACCCGGCCTTCCACGAGCTCGACAATCTGCGCTTCTATCCGGCTGACGACGACAACATTCTGTTCTACGGCAAGATGACGCCCGACAAGTCGAACATGGTCTTCGTCGTGGTCAACCTCGATCCGTTCGACAGCCACGTGGCAAAGCTGGACTTCCCGCTCGAGGCGATGGGGCTGAAGCCCGGCGACACCTTCCAGGTGGAGGAACTGCTGACCGGCCGCCGGCACCTGTGGCGCAGCGCCCAACAGGGGGTCAAGCTCGACCCGGAGATCAACCCGGTCGAGATCTACCGGATCGGCACCTGGGAAAAGGTGGATTACCGCAGCCCCTGCTTCTGAGGAGTGCTGGCGAGCGGAGGCGGCGCCACACCTGCCGGATTGCCGATCGGCTGAACGGGGTGGGAGAAGCATCGGCGGCCAGCCAGTCCTTGCGGATCCGGCTCGCCGCCGCGCGGGCGAGATGCCGGCCGAGTGTCAGAAACCTCGGCCTCTCCTTCGACCTGGCAGTTTATGCGCCTGCTCCCGGCTGCCCCAGCTCACCCCGACGGCGAGGGGGCTATTCGGCGTCCCGGGCGGGTTCGGCGCGGGCGACGCGAACGGCATACGAACGCTTGACCTCGGCGATCGCCTGGCGGAGGTCCTGCAGATACTGCGCGCGGCGGGCCGCGAACGCCGCTTCTTCGTCGAGAGAGCGGGCGGCGGTGCCTCCGGGCCGGACGACGCGGCCTTTCGCCGACGCCGCCTCGTTGGCCCGCCGGCCCCATTGTTCGTCGAGGTCAACCCAGGTGCCTGCCGGGCGCTGACCCATGTTGCGATCGGCCAGCGACAGCATCAGCGCCGGGGAGCGGACGCGCGGTCCACTGGCCAGGCCGGAGCCGGAGCCGGCGGTGAGCGGCCCCAGACCGAAGGTGCTGCTGCCGACCAGCTCCAGCCGCTGTTGCTCGTTCCAGAAGGTGACCACCCTGTCGCGGTAAGGCCCCTTCAGTTCCGGCGTGGCCGAGTGATAGCGGCCCGCCGCCTCCTGCCACGATCCAAAGTCTTCGAAGAGGGATTTCAGGAACTTGCTGGCGTATGCGACGTTGGCGAACGGGTCGAAGGCGTTGTCGAGGCTGTAAAACGCGTCTGCATGGTGATGCAGGTTAACCTGCATGCAGCCGACGTCGATGTTCCGGATACCGCGCGCCTGCAGGGCCCGGACCTCGGCGATTGCCGCCTCCTTTGTCGGCAGATAGCGGCCTTCGCCTTCCGCCATCACCGTCCAGGGCCACGGCATCCGCCTGCCGAACGTCGGATGCTTGCGGGCCGATTCAGCCAGCGCAATCGCCGACAAAAGGTGCTTCGGGATGGCCAGCGCCTTTTCCTGCGCGGCGATGGCTTCCGGGCAAAGCCGCCAGGGGTCGAGCGGCAGACCGACAGGCCCGGCGACGGCAGGTGTGGCCGCCGTGGCGAACATCACGGCCATGGCACAACACAACCAAACTGCCCGCAAAAGTAGCATGGAATAAGTCTAACTTTCCGCTCCGCCTGCGACAAGCTTTTAGCGCACCCCGGTTAACAAACCCGCTACAGGAACGCTTCCTGCGTCTCCTCGGCCGAGCGCTCTGCCCGCGGCTCGCCGTTTTCCAAGTCCATCCACGCCGGGGTAAGCTTCGAGCGACGGACACGAAGATCGCCGATCTTCTGCTCGATGGCGCTCAGATACTCGAACAGCGACCGGCCAAGGATGCGGTAACCGGCGCGATTCATGTGCAACGGGTCTTCGCCGTAGCAGCCAAGCAGCGGTTCCAGGCCGCGCCCCACCATCCGCCGGGTAATATCGACAAAATGAACGTCCGCGGCGGGCTCCAACGCGCGCTCGATAATCCGGTTGGTGTACGCAATGCCGTGCATCAGGCCAAAGCGGGCCGGACTGACTTTGATCGAGACATAAGCCATCGGCACCGATCCCAATGTCTCGCGCTTGCGGCCGATAATGGTGCGAAGCCGCTGGAGCACCTGTTCGGGGCTGGCGCCATCGCCGAGATCGTTGTCCCCCGCATACAGGATAACGACGCGCGGCGCGTAGGCGGCGACGAGGCGATCGAAATATTCGATGCAGTCGGCGAGCGTCGAGCCGCCGAAGCCGTGATTGACCACGGTGTGCTCGGGGAAGTGGTCCGCCAGGTCGTGCCATAGGGTGAACGACGAGCTTCCATAGAACAGGACCACGTTGGACCCGCCCCGCAGCCGGCGGGTGCGTCGCTCGAGGTCGGCCACTTCGGCATCAAACCAGGACGGCATCAAACACTCCTCGGAACGGCTTGTCAGACCGCAGCCGGCGCCCTGGGATTGGCTTGACGATCAGAGGTTGAGAGTCCCCCGATCACCCGGTCGATCTGTGTTCGCCGCCTATCGCATGTGCCGAATTGCAAATTATAAAATAATAGAAGAGAAAATCATAGCTTTTGTTAAGCTGTTGTTCAGCAGAAAGACGTGCTAAACGCCACTTCGCAGCAAATAGCAGAATATTACAGGTGTAATACTTTTGTAATACTCTGGTCATAGTGGCTTAACTGAAATGAAACGCGAATATCACCGGTGGCACTCCAGCCGTCTCGGGCGCGACATGGAACTGATCGTGTTCGGTCACGCCGGCGCCCGCGTCCTCGCTTTTCCGCCCCGCTGCGGGCGCTTTTTCGACTACGAGAACCACGGGCTGATTGGAGCCCTTGGCCATCATCTCGAACAGGGCTGGCTGCAAATCCTTTGCGTCGACTCCATAGACGAGGAGACGTACTACAATAACTGGTGCCGGCCCCGCGACCGCGTTCTCCGTCACATCAAGTATGAGCGGTATATCCTTGAAGAAGTCCTTCCTTTCGGACGAATGATAAATGGAAATCCGTATCAGATCGTTCTCGGGTGCAGCTTCGGCGCCTACCATGCAATGAACATTGGATTGAGGAATCCGCAGTGCTTCAATCGCATCGTCGCCCTGAGCGGACGGTACGACCTGACCCAGGCGCCCGATGGGTTCCGCAACCTGCTCGACGGTCATTATGATCAGGACGTCTACTTCAATATGCCCAATCACTACATGACAAGCATCGGCGAAAACGGCGTCCTGTCGCAGATCCGGACACTCGATATCAAAATCGTCATCGGCGAAAACGATCCGTTTCTCAACGATAATCGCCGGCTCAGCGAAACCCTCTGGCAGAAGGGGGTCTGGCATCAGTTCCAGTTGTGGAGCGGCCGCGCCCACGGCTACCGCCGCTGGCGCGAAATGCTGAGCTGCTTCGTCTGAACGCCCGCAGAACCGCAAACCGGCGCAATCTGGCGCAATCTGGCGCAATCTGGCGCTGGACGGAAGGTGCCGGGGCGTCTAGGTTCGCTCACGCGCGGCGGACATGATCAAGCCGACTCCGATGCAACCATTGAAGGCAGCTATGAACCAGCGGGTAACCCCCGTCTTCGCCCTCCCGGAGGGGTCTAGCCCTTTAGCGGGCTTGCGGCAGACGCCGCGGCTTCCTTGCATCGTTGCACGGCGATGAGCACCCAGACGCCGGACCCGCCGCCTGCAGAGCTTCCGCCTCCTGGGCTTCCCCTTTCTGGGCTTCCGCAGGCGGAGGTCAAACGTACGCGGCGCTTTTCCCTTGTCTGGCTCATTCCCATCGTTGCCGCCATCGCCGGGGCGTGGCTGGTCTACACGACCTACGCCTCGCGCGGCCCGATGATCTCGATCACCATGCAGACGGCCTCCGGCATCGAACCCGGCAAGACGGCGATCCGCTATCGGGACGTCCAGCTGGGCGTTGTCGACGAGGTGACGCTGACACCCGATTTGCAGCAGGTCGTCGTCCGCGCCCGGATGAACAAGGAGGCGGAGAACGAACTCCGCGAAGGAACCGAGTTCTGGGTCGAAAGCGCCCGGGTTACCGCCGGCGGCGTTTCCGGTCTTGGCACCCTGCTGTCGGGCGCCTACATCGGCATGCGCCCGGGCCCCGGCGCGCCGAAGCGCGATTTCGTCGCCCTCGACGCGCCACCTGTCTACCAGGTCGACGTCCCGGGTAAGCGCTTCGTGCTGGAGGCCGAGCGGCTGGGGTCGGTGTCGGCCGGCGCTCCGATCTTCTTCCGCGGTATCCAGGTGGGCAGCGTGCTGGGTCACAAACTGGATAAAGAGGGGCGGAGCATCAGCATTTTCGCCTTCGTTTCGTCCCCTTACGATGCCTTTATCCGTCGCGGCAGTCATTTCTGGAACGCCAGCGGTATCGATGTTTCGATCGGCGGCGCGGGCGTGAACATCCGCACCGAGTCCCTGCAGTCGATTTTGATCGGAGGCATCGCCTTCGATACCCCGCTGGCGGATAGCACCAGCCCGGTCGCGGAGGAAGGCGCCAAGTTCCCGCTGTTCGCCTCTTTCGACAGCATTGCCGAGGCTCAGTACACGGTCAAAGTGCCGTTTCTGGTGTATTTTGAAGGCTCGGTCTCCGGCCTGACACGTGGCTCGCCGGTGGTCTCCATGGGCCTGCGCCTTGGCGAGGTCACCGACGTCCACCTTGAGATCGACCCCAACACCCTCACCGCACGGATCCCGGTCACGCTGGTCCTGGAGCCTCAGCGATGGCAGGTCGCGGGCGAGCGCGCAGCGACTCCGGAGTTGATGCGGAAGCGGTTCACGGACTGGGTGCAGCGCGGCCTGCGGGCGCAGCTCCAGAGCGCCAACCTGCTAACCGGCCAACAGCAGGTGGCGCTGCAGATGTTTCCTGATGCTCCGCCGGTCGACCTTGCGACGGTGGATGGGATGATGGTCATCCCCTCGGTGCCTTCCGAAACCGAACAGCTCACCGAGAAGGCTCAGGCCTTCCTCGACAAGCTGGACAAGGCGCCGATTGCCGAACTGATCGCCGACCTCCGCGATACCGTGCAGAGCGCCGACCGGCTGCTGGCCAGCCCGTCGCTACGGCGAGGGATCGACGACGTGGGTCCCTTGCTAAAAAACCTGAACGAGACCGTGACGGCGGCGCGCTCCACGCTCGACCACGCGGCAGTAACGATGCAATCGGCGAACGAGGTGATCGGTGTCGATTCAGGCCTGCGCTATGACGTGGCGCGCCTGCTGAAGGAGATGACCGGCGCCGCGCGGGCACTCCGCACGCTTGCAGATTTCCTTGAGACTAATCCCAATGCCCTGATCCTTGGCAAGCCGCTCCCGGACACACAATGAACGCCCGCCGAAACCGACCTTCTGCCGTGGCCGCCCTCCTCCTCGCGGTTGTGCTCGTGGGGTGCGCCAGCGCTGGGCCTCCAGGCTATTACACTGTGGCGCCGGTTCAACCCGCTGCTGTCGCGCCCGCGGCAACCGCCGCCCCGCTGCTCATTGCCCTGGGCCCGGTGACCCTGGCCGATTACCTCGATCGCCGCCCGATCGTCACCCGTGATACGGCCTATGCGCTGCGGCTGGCGGACAACAGCTATTGGGCGGCGCCCCTGCAGGACATCATCCCCCGCGTCCTTGTCGCCGACCTGGCGATGCGCCTGCCGGCCGATCGCATCGAGAGCTTTCCGCAGATGGTGGGCACGGGGGGCGATTACCGGGTCGCCGTTGACATCGCCCAGTTCGACTTTGATGCGAGCGGCCTTGCGACACTTGCCACCCGCTGGCAGATCTATCAGCGGAACGCCTCTCAACCAATCTTGATCGGGCAGGAGACCTTGCAGCGCCAGGCGGAAACAAACGGCTACGCCGGCGGGGTTGCCGCGCTCAGCCTCACTCTCGGCGACCTCGCCGACCGCCTGGCCGACGCGATCGCGAAGCTGCGTCGCGAAATGCCGCGGCCGATCGGCCAGAGCTGATTGTGGCTCAGGCGCTGGTCGGCTTGTCGAACACCAGGATCTTTGACAAAAAGGCGAGCTCGCCGCCCGCCCGCTGCAATCCCGCGGCGGTGAACAGCGCGGTGAGGTCGGTTGCGGCGTAATCCGCATAGTAAGGTTCGTGGAAAGATTTGGGGAAGCCCGCGAGCAGTCGTCCCCAGTCCGGCCGATCCCCGTTTTGCAGGGAGTCGACGATCACCAGCCTCCCGCCGGGGCGGAGGACACGGGCCATTTCTCCGGCGATGCGCTCGCGCACGCCGGCGGGCACCTCATGCAGCAGGTAGACGCAGGTAGTCACATCGATGCTGCCGCTCGCGATCGGCAGGTCCTCGGCAAGCCCGCGCAGCAGCAGCGCCTTTCGACGGGGCGAAAGCAGCCGGGCCGCCTCCGCAAGGTACGGCAGGCTGAGGTCGACTCCCGCCGCCCGCAGCCGGGGAAAGCTGTCGAGAATGCTGTCCAGGAAACGCCCGGTGCCGCAGCCGATGTCCAGCAGCACCGCCTCCCCCGGATGCCGATCCAGAAAGCCGGCAATCGAGGCAAGGGCTTGCCGGCGCATGAGGTCGGCACAGCCCATGAACAACACGTCGACCTGCTGGTCGTAGAGCCGCGCCGAGTGTTCGCTCAGATAACCGTCGGTCTGATAATGGAAGTTCCGACAGTAGTAGTCGGGAAGCGTCCCGGTCGAAGCGACCGTTTGCCGGACGTCATCGAACCCGTCTCGCCGCCGGCGGGCCGTCACCTCCGGCAGATCGCGGAAGTATCGCAACGCGTCGTCCAGCAGCTTGCCCGCGTCATTCAGCGTCGGGGCGGGAGCGCGGTAGACGCTGCTCCGGATCCTCGCCCAGTCCCGCCGCTGCAAGGCCGCGATATCGGTGAGCAGATCCCGCAACGACGGAGCCGCGCGCCGGCGGCGCGGCCGGGGCCGGGAACTCGGGACCGCGGGCCGGCTCAGGCGCTGGGAGAGAAGATACTGGCCGAGAAACCAGGCGATCCGCGCGTTCTGAGATGCGAAATAGACGGTGCGATCAAACATCTCCCGGATAGATATGGGAACATTGGCCGCGGTTGCCAGCGCGCCGCGGCACCGCTATAGGCGCCATCCCGGATGAAAGGAGCGCGAATGACACAGCTCGCCACGATCGAGATCGAATACTGCACCCAGTGCCGCTGGCTGCTGCGCGCAGCCTGGACGGCGCAGGAACTGCTGCTCACCTTTGAGGACGACCTTGCCGGCATCACGCTGGTGCCCGGGCGAAACGGCGTCTTCAACGTGCGCGTCGATGGCGAAATGGTGTGGTCGCGCGACGCAGAGGGACGGTTTCCGGGGCTCAGGGAGCTGAAAAAGCGCCTGCGCGACAAGATCGCGCCGGACCGGTCGCTCGGGCATTCGGATCGGCCTTAAGCGCGCATCGCGCTTCCGCGCCCTCCTCGCGTCGTTCCCGCGCACCGATGGTGCTTACGCCTCTTTCGCCAGGGTCGGGAAGTCCTCTTCCCAAAACTCGTCGGCCGCTCGTTCTCCCTCGCGCCGCAGGTCCTCCTCGCGCCGCCGCAGTTCGACCCGGCGGATCTTTCCGGTCATCGTCTTCGGCAGGTCGCCGAACTCGACCCGGCGAATGCGCTGGTAGGGCGCCAGCCGGGCCCGGGTAAAGCGCAGGACCTCCTCGGCCAGGGCGTCCCCGGCGGCAAATCCGTCGTCCAGCTCGATGACGGCTTTCGGCACGATCAGACCGTCCCGCCCGGCGCTTGGGACGACGGCTGCCGCCGCGACCGCCTCATGCTCCAGCAGCACGCTTTCCAGCTCGAAGGGACTGATGCGGTACTCTGCGGATTTGAACAGGTCATCGGCCCGGCCGACGTAGTGATAGTATCCATCGGCGTCGCGCCTGGCGACGTCGCCGGTGCGATACCACCCATCCTCGCCGGGATCGATGGTTTTGCCCCAGTCGTCCTGATAGCCCAGCATCAATCCCATCGGCCGGGGGTCGAGCGGCAGGGCAATCTCGCCCTCGTCAACGTGGGCACCGGCCGGGTCCAGCAACGCCACCTTGTATCCCGGCAGGACCTTGCCCATAGAGCCCTGCTTGATCGTTGTGCCGGGGGTGTTGCCGATGATCGCCGTGGTCTCCGTCTGTCCATAGCCGTCGCGAACCGTCAGGCTCCAGCGCTTCTCCACATGGCGAATGATTTCAGGGTCGAGGGGCTGGCCCGAACTGACAACCTCCCGCAGCCGGACCGGATAGTTGGCGAGATTCTCGTTGAGCAGTTGCCGCCAGACGACCGGCGGGGCGCAGAGCGACGTGACGCCGTGGCGGACGATCACGTCCAGCATCGTCTTGGCGTTGAAGCGCAGCCAGTTATAGACAAACACCGTCGCGCCGGCATTCCACGGAGCGAAGAAGCCGCTCCAGGCATGCTTCGCCCACCCCGGTGAGCTGATGTTGAGGTGGACGTCGCCTTCCTTCAGCCCGAGCCAGTACATGGTGGAAAGATGGCCGACCGGATAACTGACGTGGCTGTGTTCGACCAGCTTCGGCTTTGCCGTCGTGCCCGAGGTAAAATACAGCAGCAGCGGCGCATTGGCCGGGGTCGGCGCATGCGGCACGAAGATCGGTGAGGCGCGATAGGCGTCCTCGAAGCGCTGCCATCCGGCAGGAGCCTGTCCGATCGCAATCCGCGTAAAGCTGCCGGGAATGTCGGCGAGCTTGCCCGCGTCGCCGGCACCTGTGATGACATGGCGGACGCCCCCGCGCTCAATCCGGTCGAGAAGATCCTCGCGGGTGAGCATGGTCGTCGCCGGGATGACGACGGCGCCGAGCTTGATCGTCGCTAGCATAACCTCCCAGAACGCGACCACGTTGCTGACCATCAGCAAAATCGGATCGCCACGCCGAACGCCCTGGCCCCGCAGGAAATTCGCCACCTGATTGGAGCGCTCCGACAACTCGCGAAAGCTGAGCTTGATCTCGCCCGCATCGCGGCTCACCACCCGAAGCGCCGGCCGGTTGTTGTTCTTGGCGTAGGCGTCGAACCAGTCGAGCGCCCAGTTGAAGTTTTCCAGTTGCGGCCACTGGAACCTGGCGCATGCGCGCTCCTGGTCCTTGCGCTGGGCCATCAAGAGATTGCGCGCCTGGATAAAGACTTCTGTGGACGTCATGCTTACCTCCCCGGCCGCTGCCCGGCCAGCCCCGTTCTGAGAGACGCGGCGTCTTCAATCGTTCTTGCGAAAATAGCCGCTTATTGTGGTTTGCCCTAGGAGCTTATCAACTTGGTGGCCGCGACCCAACGCCAGCCCCGATGAGCTCTCCGCTGCCCCGGCGCCGCCACGTTGCCGCGGGGGGAAAGAACGCTACCGCTAGTTTTAATCGCGGGCTTCTGCTCTTATGTTCAGGTATACGGCGAAAGCGGGGGTCGCGGAGATAACGATCTCTTTCTAAACAAGAAAATTGCCGCGCTCCATAACTCCTGCTGCCCGAGGGCAGCACCGTGTCGAGGGAAGGAGACAACATGAGCATCTTTGATTCGCTTGTTCACGATCTGGCCGGCAAGTTCGGGCTCGGCGCAAAATCCGGCCCGCTGGTGGGTGAACTGCTGCGGTTCGTGACTGCGCCGCCTGGCGGCGTCGCTGGTTTCATTGATCGATTCAACAAGAGCGGACTTGAAAACCTTGCCCAGTCGTGGCTGGGCCGCGGCGACAGCGCGCCGCCGATGTCTGGACCGCAGGTGGAACAGGCTCTGCCGGCAGACGTGCTCGGCTCTTTCGCCAGCAGGCTGGGGCTTGGACTGGGTACGGTGACATCGGCCCTTGCCGTCGCCATTCCCAGGGTCATTGGCCTGCTGACGCCGGGCGGCAAGATCCCGACGGGTGTCCCGCCGGCAGCGACGGCGTTCCTGAGCGAAGCCACCCCTCTGACGCGGACGGTCCCGGCAACGACCGGAACCGAGCGGAGCACGCGCAAGTGGCTGATCCCGGCGCTCATCGTGCTAGGGCTTCTGGGGCTTGGCTGGTATCTGCTGACCGGCAAGCCGGAGGAGAAGGTCGCAACGGCGCCGGTCGCAACGGCTCCGGCTCCCACTCCGGCACCCGCTCCCGCCGCGGCGGTTCAGCCCGAGCTTGCCCTCCGCAATAACGACGGCGTCGTCAGCGTCTCCGGCATGGTTAAGGACGAGGGCACCCGCACCTCGATCCTCGACACGCTGAAAGCGGCCTTTGGCGTCGACAACGTCAAGAGCGACCTCGTGGTCAATCCCGCGGCAGCCCCGGCCGTCTGGCTCGACAAGCTCGCTGCGGCGGTGAACAACTTCAAGATCCCCGGCCTTCAGGCGCTCTTCGAAGGTGCCTCGCTCCAGATCGGCGGATTGATCGGCGACGCCGACCGCGACCGCATCATCGCCTCGCTGAAGTCGCTGTTCGGCCCCGGCGTCTCGGTCGGGCCCCTCAGCGATTCGGTCACCGATGCGGTCAAGAAGGCTGCCGACAAGACCGTGGCGGCTCTTTCCGGCCTTCAGACGGGATTCACCGGCAAGGACCTCGCCTCCGCTCTGAACATGAGCATCATCAACTTCGCCAGCGGCAGTGCCGCAGTCCCGGCCTTCAATCGGACGGTGCTGAAGCAGGCAGCCGGTTACATCAAGCAATTGCCGGCAGGAACCGTCATCGAGATCGGTGGGCATACCGATGACACCGGCGATGCGGCGGGCAATCAGTTGCTTTCGCAGCAGCGAGCGGACGCGGTGCGCGACGTGCTGATCCAGGACGGCGTTGATCCGACGATGCTGATCGCCAAGGGTTATGGGTCAACCCAGCCGGTCGCCAGCAACGACACCCCCGAAGGGCGGTTCCAGAACAGGCGGATCGCCTATTCGGTCGTGCAGTGACGATTTAGGGTACCCCCGCCACCGCATCATCCCCGTGCCGCGGTGGCGGAACTTTGGCTCGCGCCGTCAGGCGCCCTGCAGCCGGCGCAACACCGACTCCAAGACGTCACAGAGCCGGTCCAGATCCTCCGGCTCCGACAGGCGGTGATCGCCCGCCTTGACCAGGGTGATCTCCACGTCGTCGGCCTCCAGCTGATCGCCGAGACGCAGGGAGGTGCGCCAGGGGACGTCGGGATCGCGCATGCCGTGGATCAGCCGCACCGGGCAGGTGAGCGGGAGGCGCGAGCGGAGCACCAGGTGCTGGCGACCCTCCTCGAGAATCAGGCGCGTGACCGGCGTCGGTTCGGGGTCGTAAGGGCTGAATACCGGCAGCACGCCCTTGCTTTCCAACACCTCCCGGTCGGACGGCGACAGCGCCGGCAAGATCAGGTCTTCGGTGAAATCGGGGGCGGCAGCGACGCCGACAAGTCCGGCAATGCGTCTTGGCCTGGCGCGGGCGGCCAGCAGCATGATCCAGCCGCCGAGGCTGGATCCCACCAGCACCTGCGGACCTTCGGTCAGCCGGTCGAGAACGAAGACCGCATCCTCTGCCCAGCGGCCAATGGTCCCGTCGATGAATTCGCCCGAAGACGCCCCATGGCCGAAATAGTCGAAGCGCAGGAAGGCCACGCCGCGCTGGCGGCAAAAGGCCTCCAGGCGGATCGCCTTCTGCCCGGTCATATCCGACTTGTAGCCGGTAAGAAAGACAACGCCCGGCGATCGTCCCGGCGTCCGGTGATAGGCGATCACCGCCCCGTCCTCGCGGGCGATGATCTGCGGTGGGGGGAGAAGGTCTTGGTCGGTCATGGCAGCAACTGTACCCGCCCCGCGTCGCCAAGGCTCGCTTCAATCGCCTCGCTTCTTGAGAACCCCGCTGAAGGGGCGGCGAGACCGGCCGCCGTCCCGCCTGCCCGGCGTCTATCCTCCGTCCGCATTGCGGCTGGCGCGAAGCGCGTCCGGCCTCGGAGACGGCGAGGCTTTTCGGACGCTGGCGCCCCGGTCGGCCAGGGACGTCTTCGGCGATGTCTTCGGTTTGGCCGCGAGTCTCAACTTCCGGTTTTTCGCAGCCAACCCCTTGCCCTTTTCCGCCGACCGGCCCTTGCGTGCCTCCAGCCGGGCCTTTTCCGGTGTCCGCTTGCGCGCCTGCATCTTTCCTCTTGCCACCGAACCTTTTTTCGCGGCGACTGCTTTCGATTTCGCTGAGCGGCCCGACGAGCGAACGCCGGCATCCCGCTTTCCCCTGGCGGCCGTCAGCCGTTGCGGCTGTGTCTGGAACCCTTGATCGAGAAGGCCGGCCATCAGGCTGTTGCGCGTCGCAGCGGAGCGTGACCCCATGACCACACCCACCAGCCGGCGGTCCCGGTGGCGCGCGGAGGCCACCAGGTTGAAGCCGGCAGGCCTCGTGTACCCGGTCTTGATGCCGTCCATGCCCCGATAGGCGTTCATCAGCCGATTGTGATTGCCGTGAGAGGCCCGTCCCCAGCGAAAAGTCCGGGTCGAGAAGATGCCGTACTGGGCGGGATGGTCGCGAAGCAGGGCGCGCCCCAGCATCGCCATCTCGCGGGCCGTGGTCCGCTGCTGCGGATGATGCAGGCCGGATGCATTCCGAAAGGTCGTGCGGCGCATGCCCAGCGTCCGCGCCTTCGCCGTCATCCTGCGCGCGAACGCCGCTTCGCTCGCGGCCAGGTTTTCGGCAACCACCACGGCCGCGTCATTCGCCGACTTCGTCGCCAGCGCGAGCATCGCTTCGCGCACCGTAATTGTCTGCCCCGGCCTCAGCCCCAGCTTGCTCGGCGGCTGTCTGGCCGCGCGCTGGGAGACCTTCAGGCGCGTGTTCATGCCGACCGCGCGCCGGTCGAGGGCGTCAAACAACAGGTACAGGGTCATCATCTTGGTGAGCGAGGCCGGGAACCGCGCTGAGTCGGCATTCGCCTCCGAAAGAACGCGGCCGCTGGCCTCGTCGATGACAATGCTGGAAATTGCCGCTGCGGCGGATGTTGCTCCCAGGCCCGCCGGCAGCAGCGCTGCCAGGAACAGAACAAAGCCAATCAAGCCGCGCGCAGCAGGATATCGCTCCGCCATCACGACCCCCAGAATTTGAGCCTTCGCGCCGACTGTTTGCGGCACGTCCCAGTGCCGTCTCCGCGGCTTGGTGCAGAGCATAGCGGCGAACGCCCGCCGGGTCCATCGCTTCATCCGACGACTGAATATCGATCGCAAAATATCGAGAAGATCACAGAAATTCAGTCTTGCGGCGTCCTGGCTGCGACCGCCGGAAGCCTGAGCCCGAGGGCAGCGATGTATCCGGTCCTGAGCGTGCCGTTCTCCAGCTTGATGTTGTCCAGCAGTTCCTCCAGCGCCGCTCCCGCGGTGCGGCGCATCGCGGCGTCGCCGGGAAGGCGGCCATCGGCGAGGGCGACGACGGCGTCCCAGCCGCCCGGCCGCCGGACCGACACCACCGTCGCGGGGCTGCTCATGTTCTTGTAGGTCCAGAAGCACCAGCCGATGCCGTATCGTTCATGGAGCTTCCGGAACGCCTCGATCCAGTCGTCATCCGCTTCCCCGGATTCGCCCAGCCAGATCGGCGCGCCGTGAAGGTAATGAAAGTTGAGAAACTGGCGAAGCGTCGCCCGGATCGGCGTCGCCCAGAAGACGTGGTACGTATAGGCGAGGTTGTCGTCGAACGGCGGTCCGAAAACCCCGAAATTGGAACTCCACTGCGCGCCCGCGAGAATGATCACGTGGTTCGGATCGACGGCGCGGATCTCGGAGACAAGCCTCCGGTACAGCGGCTCCAGCCGGGGGTTCAGATAAGCGACGTCGTGATAGGGGGCGATGGGCTCGTTCAGCAGATCGTAGCCGAGGACCGTCGGTTCATCCCTGTAGCGTTCGGCGATCGCGCGCCAGACGGCAACGGTCCGATTTTGGAAGCCGGACACGTAGAAGAGGAGCGGGAGGCCCGTTCCGTCGTCGTGATTGATGCCGGTCTGGCCGCCGGGGGCCGCATGCAGATCGAGGACGACGTAAAGCCCGGCCGCCTCACACCACGTGATGAGCTGGTCGAGCAGCGCCCACCCTTCGGCGTCTGCAGAACCTTCGAACAGGGCGTAGTGCAAAGGCACGCGCACCGTGTTGAAGCCGAGGCTGGCAATCAGGTCGATGTCTTCCCGCTGAATGAAGGTCTGGCGGAAGCGTCGCCAGAAAGCCTCGGACTCCGCGCGGCCGAGCAGCCGCTCCGTGGCGGCATAGATGGCGCGGGGCGACTTTGCCACTTCGAGGTCGAACATGTAGCCTTCCGGCATCAGCCAGTTGCCCAGATTGATGCCCTTGAGGATCAGCGACCGCCCGTCGGCGGTGACAAACCGGCCGCCGCGGGTATGGGCGAAGCCGTTCGCCGAACTCATGGCCGTGTCGGCCGCTGCGGGGGCGTTGTCCGGCGCTGCCACCAGCATCGCACACAGAAATGCGGCAACAACCAAAGCGCGAAACACCAACGGCCGTCTGCTCCAACCGGTTATCCCCCGCCCCCACGCTTGCAAATTACGGCGCACCCCCTACAAGTCGCAACTTTATAGCGACGCCCGTTCGCCATGCTCCCCGCCCTGATTGGTTCGCTCTTCGCTGCCGCCTTCGGCGCCATCATCGTGCTCGAACAGCGACGGTGGACCCATCCGTTCGTGACGATGCTGCTGTGCGCCACGGCCGTCGGCCTGACGGCGCACCTGTCCTTCGCCTATACCATCCGATCGATGACCGAAGGGTTCGCCACCGCGGTCCTATCGACGGGGCTTGTGCTGATCGCGGGCGCGATCGGCGGCGCGGTCCTGGACCGCTCGGCTTTGGCAAGCCGCTCCGCCGGAGCGCTCCCGGGCTTCAGGCGGGCGAAGCGATTGCCCGCCGTTCTCGCGGTCTGCGGATTTGTCGGCGGCTTGAGTCCTGCCGCCGAATTCGCGGTCATCCTGCTCATGCCGTGGGTCCGCGCGCTGGCCCGCCGGTATCGCCAGCCCCTTACCGCCAACGCTCTGGCGCTGACGCTCGCCTGCGTGGCCAGCAACGCCGTGCTGGTTCCGGCTCCGGGACCCGTGGCGGCGGCGACGATCCTCTCCGCCGATCTCTGGCAGACGGCGGCACTCGGCAGCATCGTCGCCGCCGGCGCCGGCCTCGCCGGGTGGGCATTCTCGCTTGCCGTGGCGGGCCGGGAGCGAGGCAGATTAGCGACGGAGGACCATGCGGCCCCGGAGGACCCTGCGGCACCGGCGTCAGATCCGGATCCCCCACTGCAGCGGCAGGGGAGCATCGCGGCCGTCGCGGTACCGCTGCCGACTCTGGTTGCCATGCTGTTGCTCTTGGCGAGTTCGATGGGTCACATGCCGAGCGAGCCGCTCGGCGGCGGGACGACGCGCGAACTGCTGCTGGCGCTGGGCCAGCCGATGACGCTGGTGCTGGCATCCACGGCCGTCGCATTTCTCTGGCGGTGGTGGCCGCCGCGGACACTCTGCGAGAAGGATTGGCCGGGACCGGCACTGACGCGCGTCGCGGGCCTCGTGCTGATCGTCGGCGCCGTCGGCGCCTTTGCCCGGGTGGTCCAGAATGTCGGCCTTGGCGAGACTTTGGCCGAAAACCTCCTGGCCACGCCGATCGGCATCCTGCTCCCCTTCGGCATGGCCATGGCCATCAGGGTCGTGTACGGCTCGACGATGCTGGCAACGATCATTGCCGCGGGCCTCATGCAGCCTGTTGTGGCGCAGGCCGGCCTCGACAGCGAGATGGGACGGGCCCTCTGTGCGGTGGCGATCGGCGCCGGCGCGATGGTGACGCCGCATGTCAACGACACCCTGTTCTGGGTGTTCGCCCGGCTTGTCGGCCTGTCAACCGTGGACGGCCTGCGGTTGCTGACGCTGGGAGCCACGGTGCAGGGCGCCGTCGCCGCAGCGATCCTGACGGTGATGGCGTCCCTGCTGCTGTAGCGGGCGATCTCGATCGGCCTTTCGCGCGTTACAGGAGCTCGCGTTTCAGCAGCGCCTCAAGCCAATCGGCAAACACCTGCAACCGCTGAGAGAGATGCTGGCGATGCGCATAGAGCAAGGCCATCGGCATCGGCTCGGCTCGATGGCCGGGCATGACCTCGACCAGTTCGCCAGCCGCAAGATGCTGCTTCACGTCATAACCCGGTATCTGGATCATGCCGAGACCTGCGAGGCAACAAGCGATATAGGCTTCGGCGCTGTTGACGGTGACGCGCCCGTGCAACGGAACCCTATGCAGCTTCCCGTGCTCCACCCACTCCCAATCCTCAACACGGCCAGTGGACGGAGAAGCATAGTTGACCGCCCAATGATTTCCCAAAGCCTCGGGTGTGCACGGCGTTCCATGCCGCACCAGATAGGCGGGGCTGGCGACATTGATCAGCGGCAGCTTCCCGATCGGCCGCGCAATCAGGCCTGAGTCATTGAGCGGTCCAACGCGCAGCACGCAGTCGATGCCGTCTTCAATCAGATTTACCGCGCGATCGGTGACGCCGAGGTCGATGTCGATCTCGGGAAATTTGTCGAGGAAGCCGGGCAATGCCGGCGCGATAACCAGACGCCCGATCCGCCCCGGCACATCAATTCGAAGCTTGCCGGATGGCCGCGTCGCCGACTGCCGGAACAGATTTTCCGTATCCTCGACGACGGCTATGACCCGCTGGCAGCGCTCGTAAAAGGCGACCCCGTCCTGGGTTGGAGAGACTTTACGGGTCGTGCGATGGAGCAGGCGCGCGCCGACGCGTCCCTCCAGCTCTTGAACGGCGGCCGAAACGGAGGATCGCGGAACGCCCAGCGTGTCGGCGGCGCGCGTAAAACTCGCGCATTCAACGACACGCGCAAAGATACGGAACAGATCGACCCGGTCCAAGCACCCACAACTGCACGGGTTTTCTGACAAGTGATGTCAGAATGATCGACTTTATCAGCAAATCCTAGACGATATGGTTCCTCAACGAAAGCGGTCGTCGGTGCGATCGCAGCCTGGCTAAGGAGGCCGCCCCATGACCGATCACAGTATCAGAGGCAAAGCCGTCATCATCGCCGGCGGGGCTAAGAACCTCGGCGGATTGATCGCTCGCGATCTCGCCGCCCATGGCGCCAGAGCGATCGCCATCCACTACAACAGCGCTGCCAGCAAGACGGACGCCGATGCGACCGTTGTCGCCGTCAAAGCCGCGGGCGCCGAAGCGGTGGCCTTCCAGGCCGACCTGACCAGCGCCGGGGCCGTCGAGAAACTGTTCACCGATGCCGTCGCCGCCATTGGCCGTCCCGACATCGCCATCAACACCGTCGGCAAGGTGCTCAAGAAGCCCATCGCCAAGATCAGCGAAGCCGAATATGACGAGATGAGCGCGGTCAACGCCAAGACCGCCTTCTTTTTCATCAAGGAAGCCGGCAAGCATCTCAACGACAACGGAAAGCTGGTGTCGCTCGTCACCTCGCTGCTCGGTGCCTTCACACCATTCTATTCGAGCTATGCGGGCACCAAGGCACCGGTTGAGCATTTCACCCGCGCAGCCGCCAAGGAGTTCGGCGAGCGCGGCATCTCAGTGACAGCAATCGGTCCTGGACCAATGGATACGCCGTTCTTCTATCCGGCTGAAGGCGCCGATGCCGTCGCCTACCATAAGACCGCCGCAGCTCTGTCGGGGTTCTCGAAGACCGGCCTTACCGACATCGAGGACATCGTCCCGTTTATTCGCTTCATGGTCTCGGACGGCTGGTGGATGACGGGCCAGACGATTCTCGTCAATGGCGGCTACACCACGAAATAAAGCCCCCTGCAGCTTTCGCTTGCCCTCGTTGGCGCGCTGCGGGAGCGGAGCCGTGTCTCGGCGGTCTCTCCAATGGCCTGATCTGGGCCGAAGGGCGCCCATGGGATACGCTCGAATGGCAAAAATCATTCCCACTCGATGGTGCCGGGGGGCTTTGAGGTGACGTCGTAGACGACGCGGTTGATGCCGCGGACCTCGTTGACGATGCGGGAGGCGACGCGCGCCAGGAAGGCATGGTCGAACGGATAGCTGTCGGCGGTCATGCCATCGGTGGAGGTGACCGCGCGCAGCGCCACCACGGAATCGTAGGTCCGCGCGTCCCCCATCACGCCCACGGTGCGGACCGGCAGCAGAACGGCGAACGCCTGCCAGATGGCATCGTAAAGGCCGGCCAGCTCGATCTCTTCGAGAAAGATGGCATCGGCCTTGCGCAGCAGGTCGGCCTGGTCTCGGGATACGGCGCCCAGGATACGCACGGCAAGACCCGGCCCCGGGAACGGATGGCGTCGCAGCAGCCGCTCCGGCATCCCGAGTTCGCGCCCAAGCGCACGCACCTCGTCCTTGAACAGCTCGCGCAGCGGCTCGACCAGCCGCAGCTTCATCCGCTCCGGCAGCCCGCCCACATTGTGATGGGACTTGATCGTCACGCTGGGGCCGCCGTGGAACGACACCGATTCGATGACATCGGGATAGAGCGTGCCCTGCGCCAGGAAGTCGGCGCCGCCAGCCCTGTGGGCCTCCTCATCGAACACGTCGATGAAGGTGGCGCCGATGATCTTGCGCTTGCGCTCCGGATCCGCGACGCCGGCAAGAGCGGCGAGGAAGCGCTCGGAGGCATCCACGTGCACCAGCGGGATGTTGTAGTGGCCGCGAAACAGAGAAACCACCTCATCGGCCTCGCCGTGGCGCAGCAGGCCGGTATCGACGAAGATGCAGGCGAGCTGCTCGCCGATCGCCTCGTGCAGCAGCACCGCCGTCACCGAGGAATCGACGCCGCCCGACAGTCCGCAGACCACCCGCCCGGTCCCCACCTGATCGCGGGCGCGGGCGATCGCCTGGCCGCGGAACGCCGCCATCGTCCAGTCGCCGCCGCAGCCGGCGACCTTGTGGGTGAACGCCTGCAGCAGTGCTGCGCCGTGCGGCGTGTGCATCACCTCGGGATGGAACTGCACCCCGTAAAGGCACCGGGCGTCATCGGCGATGACGGCGAACGGCGCGCCCTCGGAAACGGCCACGGCGCGGAAACCGGGCGGCAAGCTCGTCACCCGGTCGCCGTGGCTCATCCACACGGTCTCGCGGCCGCCGGGAGCCCAGACGCCGTCGAACAGCGCGCAGGGTTGGACCACTTCGACAGTAGCGCGGCCGAACTCGCGGGAATGCCCGGCCTCCACGCGGCCGCCCAACTGCTCCACCATCGTCTGCTGGCCATAGCAGATGCCCAGCACGGGGACGCCGGCCGCGAAGATCGAGGGATCGGCGCGGGGTGTATCCGCTTCCGTCACCGACGCCGGCCCGCCGGACAGAATGACGGCGCGCGCCCCGAATTCCCGGACGAACGCCGCATCCACCCTGGTGCACGGATGGATCTCGCAATAGACGCCGCCCTCGCGCACCCGGCGCGCAATGAGCTGGGTCACCTGGCTGCCGAAATCGACGATGAGGATACGGTCGGTCATTGCCATCAACCTGATGTTGTGACGGGGGTCACAGGCTCAGAAAGCTTCTACGCTTTCGTAATGAAAGAGCCGGTCATCGAGGGAATAGTCAGGAAGCAGCTTAGTATCGTCTGTATTCATCTTCAGGAATCACGCATATCACCCTCGCGTCGACCGACGGTTCCAAGAATCCTCGTCATCGCGAGCGAAGCGATCCACCGTCCGCAGCCTCTTGCTCAGACTGGATTGCCACACCCGCTGCGCGGGTTCGCAATGACGTCGGCGGGGATATTCGAGGCGTCGGGGCGCCGGACGAAGGCCGGAACGAACGAAGTCGCGATCGCTCACGTCCCGCCCTGTCCCGCATAGTTGGGGGCTTCGCGGGTGATGGTGACGTCGTGGACATGGCTTTCGCGCAGGCCCGCGAACGTGGTGCGGCGGAAAGTGCAGCCGCGCTGCATCTCGGCGATCGTGGGATTGCCGGTATAGCCCATCGCCGCCCGCAGGCCGCCGGTGAGCTGAACGATGACATTCGCCACCGGCCCCTTGTAGGGCACCCGGCCCTCGATTCCCTCCGGCACCATCTTCAGCGCGTCGCCCACCTCCTGCTGGAAGTAGCGGTCGGCGGAGCCGCGCGCCATCGCGCCGATCGAGCCCATGCCGCGATAGCCCTTGTAGGAGCGGCCCTGATAGAGAAACACCTCGCCGGGGCTCTCGTCGGTGCCGGCGAACAGGCCGCCCAGCATGGCGCAGTCGGCGCCGGCGGCGATCGCCTTCGCCAGGTCTCCCGAATAGCGGATGCCGCCATCGGCGATGACCGGAATGTCCTGGGCGCGGCACACGTCGGCCACATCGACGACGGCGGTAAACTGCGGCACGCCGACGCCGGCGACCACGCGGGTGGTGCAGATCGAGCCGGGTCCGATGCCGACCTTCACCGCATCGGCGCCGGCGTCGATCAGCGCGCGCGCCCCGTCCGCCGTGGCAATGTTGCCGGCGATGACCTGCGCCGAATTGCTCCGCTTCTTGATCTCGGTGACGGCGGCCAGCACCCCGCCGGAGTGGCCGTGGGCGGTGTCGATGACCAACACGTCCACCTCGGCGTCGAGCAGCGCCAGGGCGCGCTCCAGGCCGGCGGCGCCGATGCCGGTGGCGGCGCCGACCCGCAGGCGGCCGCGCTCGTCCTTGCACGCATCGGGGAAGCGCTCCGCCTTCTCGATGTCCTTGACGGTGATCAGGCCGACGCAGCGGTAATCGTTATCGACCACCAGCAGCTTCTCGATCCGGTACTTGTGCAGCAGCCGCTTCGCTTCGTCGCGGCCGACGCCGTTATGGACGGTGACCAGCGGCTTGTCCGGCTGGTCGCGGGTCATCAGTTCGCTCACCCGCTGGCGGGGGTCGCTGGCGAAGCGCACGTCGCGATTGGTGAGAATGCCCAGCAGCCGGCCGGTGCCGTCCTCGACCACCGGCACCCCGGAGAACTTGTGAGACTTCATCAGGCCCAGCGCGTCCGCCAGGCTCGCGTTCGGTCCGATGGTCATGGGATCGACGACCATGCCGGATTCGTATTTCTTGACCTTGCGGACCTCGCGGGCCTGCTCATTCACCGACATGTTCTTGTGGATCACGCCGAGGCCGCCGCCCTCCGCCATGGCGATGGCCAGCGCACTCTCGGTGACCGTGTCCATCGCCGCCGAGATCAGCGGAATGCCGAGGTGCACGCGGCGGGTCAGCCGGGTTCGGATATCGGTTTCTGCGGGCAGCACGGCTGACGCCGCCGGCACCAGCAGCACGTCGTCGAAGGCCAGGGCTTCGGGGATGTTCATGCCAGCTCCGCAACGGGTTGGCACGGCATCATACACATCGCAAGCGCCTTGCCAAGCCGCTTGCGGCGGGGGGGCGTTCAGCCCGCGGCGCCGGCGGTGTCCCTTCGCCCGGCTTGTCCGGCCACCGGCCCGCAAACGCAAAGAGCCCCGCCGCAACGGTCGCGGCAGGGCCGGGTTCGGCAGCGCCCAGAGCTTTGGCTTGAAAGGCTGGCGCCGGCGGGTGGTTACTGGTCTTGAGGGGGCACGACCTTCAGGATGTACTTGATCCGAAGCGAGAAGCCAAAATCGGGCACGCTGCCGTAGGACGTCAGGACGTAGGTTCCTGATTTTGTCGGACGAAACGCGGCCCAGTGACCGTCATCGAAGGCCAGTGCCGGGTTTGGCTTGGGGAAGAGCCCGCCACCCGGGTCGGTCAGTCCAAGGACGTTGTCTGGTGGATAGGTGACCGAAAACGGCGCGCCGCCGGTTATCCTGCGGACCGTCAGCGTTTCCACCGACCCTCCCGGCGCCCGGAGAGTGGCCCGCGCCACCTTGATCAGGTCGCCGAGCCCTTTGGCACAGGCGCGCAGGTAGGTGAGCTTCTGGGGCAAGGGCGCCGCGGGATCGAGGTTGCCGAGGGCGACTTCCCCGGCGGTGTCGCAGGCGCCGTTCAAGACCGGGAGCAGCACGCTCGTGCCGAGGGGAATGGTACAGGTCCGGGTCACGTCCGGCGTGCCGGTGGTCTCCGCGCCGTCGCTGACCGCGGAGACGATATCAACGACCTTAAAGATGCCGCCGACGAACCAGGCGGGCCCGTGCTGGCCGACCATGCAGAAGTCGCTGCTCGGATCGACCTGGTTCGGCAGGGTGTCCGGGTCGAGGCGCAGCGGGTGAACCGAAGCAGGAATCGAGAACGCCCACTGCCACCACGCCGCCGTCATCGCCGGTGTGACTGTCGGTTGCGCCACGGCCGGGTTTGGCGGCGGCGCGGCTTCCGCATTGGAGGCGTTCGCCGAAGTCCAGCCGGCAAGTATGGCCAGTGAAAAAAACAGAGATAGCCTGCGAAGTGATTTTTCCACCGCAATGATATTGACTTTCATTTGTTTTCTCCCCTTCCACAAGGAAAGAAAACGATACGCTTACTTGAAATATCGTCAATATATTTTCTAGTAAAACTCTATGTTAATACTTTTTACCTATTGGGGATCCCGCAATCAGACCTTTTTGCATACACCTATCGCTGGCGACCTGACGCCTCGGTCGCAAGCGACAGGGGCGCCGGCGGCGAGACAAAAGAGGCCGATGCGGCTTGGCGGAGGAGTTGCGCGCGCGTATATACCCGGTCTTGGCACATCTGCACGAAGAAGTCATCGCACCCGTGGATCAGCATTCCCACCCGCAGGCGGAGCACGACCGGATCGAGCTCACTCTTCCCGACGGCGCCGTCCGCTCTGTCGCCGGCTCGATTTCCGGTGCCGAGCTTGCCCATGACCTCAGCCTCTCGCTGGCGAAGTCGGCGCTCGCTTTGCGCCTCGACGGCGCGCTGGTCGATCTGGCGAGCCCGATCGACCGGGATGCCCGCGTCGCCATCGTCACCTCCAAGGACCCCGACGCGCTCGAACTCATCCGCCACGACGCCGCGCACGTCATGGCGCAGGCGGTGCAGGAGCTGTTTCCCGGCACCCAGGTGACCATCGGCCCCGCGATCGAGAACGGCTTTTACTACGATTTTGCCCGTGCCGAACCGTTCAAGCCCGAGGACCTGCCGGGCATCGAGGAGCGGATGCGGGAGATCGTCGACCGCAACCTGCCGATCGTGCGCGAGGTCTGGGATCGCGACCAGGCGATCGCCTATTTCGAAAGCATCGGCGAGCACTTCAAGGCCGAGCTGATCGCCGCTATCCCGGAAGGTGAGGCGGTCAGCGTCTACCGGCAGGGCGACTGGCTCGACCTCTGCCGCGGGCCGCACCTGCCGTCCACCGGAAAGCTGCCGAAGGCCTTCAAGCTGACCAAGCTGGCCGGCGCCTACTGGCGCGGTGATGCCCGCAACCCGCAGCTGCAGCGCATCTATGGGACCGCCTGGGCGCATCCGAAGCAGCTCGATGCCTATCTGACGATGCTGGAAGAGGCCGAGAAGCGCGACCACCGCAGGCTGGGCCGCGAGATGGCGTTGTTCCACTTCCAGGAAGAGGCAGCGGGCTCGGTTTTCTGGCATCCGCACGGCTGGACGCTCTATCGCGTGCTGCAGGACTACATGCGGGCGAGACTGGACGCGGCCGGCTATGTCGAGGTCCACACGCCCCAGCTCTACGAGCGCGTTCTGTGGGAAAAATCGGGACACTGGGAAAAGTTCCGCGAGCACATGTTCGTCATGGAGTCCGAGGAAAAGGTGCTCGGGCTGAAGCCGATGAACTGCCCCGGCCACGTCCAGATCTTCCGGCAGGGGATCAAGAGCTACCGCGATCTGCCGCTGCGCATGGCCGAGTTCGGCTCCTGCCATCGCAATGAGCCCTCCGGCGCGCTGCACGGCCTGATGCGGGTGCGGGCCTTTACCCAGGACGACGCCCACATCTTCTGCACCGACGCACAGATCACCTCCGAGACGCTCGCCTTTTGCGACCTGCTGCGAAAAGTCTATGCCGACTTCGGCTTCACCGAGATCGTCGTCAAGTTTTCCGACCGCCCGGCGACGCGGGCCGGCAGCGACGACATCTGGGACAAGGCGGAGGCGGCGCTGCGCGAGGCCACCGCGGAAGCCGGGATCACCACCATCCTCAACCCCGGCGAGGGCGCCTTCTACGGGCCGAAGCTGGAGTTCGTGCTGCGCGACGCGATCGGCCGGGACTGGCAGCTCGGCACTTTGCAGGTCGATTTCGTGCTGCCGGAGCGGCTTGACGCGTCCTATGTCGGCGAGGACGGTGAGAAGCACCGGCCGGTGATGCTGCACCGGGCGATCCTGGGATCGTTCGAGCGGTTTATCGGCATCCTCATCGAGCATTGGGCCGGCCGGCTGCCGCTGTGGCTGGCGCCGGTGCAGATCGTGGTCGCCACCATCACCAATGAGGCCGATGCCTACGCCGGCCAGGTCCTGGAAACGCTGAAGGCTCACGGCTTTCGGGCGGAAGCGGATTTGCGCAACGAGAAAATCGGCTACAAGGTGCGCGAGCATTCACTGGCCAAGGTCCCGGTGATGCTGGTGGTCGGCGCGCGGGAGAGCCGGGAGGAAACCGTGGCGATCCGGCGGCTCGGCAGCCAGGCACAAGAAACGGTTGCCTTGCAGGATGCCGTTGCTACACTCAAAGCTGAAGCTTTTTCGCCGCAACCGGCGGCTGCGGCGTCAGAACAGGCGAGGGCGGGCTGAAGCTGCTGTTTTCCTTTGTGGCAATGGGTGGTGCGGCATAGTGGTTCCAAGAGTTGACAGCGTTGTTTGATCACATCGGCTTAAGGGTCGGAAACGTCACGCGAAGCCGGGCATTCCACGCAGCGACATTGGCACCGCTTGATATCCAGTTGGTAACGGCAACGGACGAGCTGTGGTCGGGCGGCCGCGACGAGGGGCCTCGCGGCGTTCGTGCGTCGTACCGCTATGGCGCCTTCGCCTTCGATCCCGACAACCACAACAGTGAAGCCGTCTGCCATGCGGCTTGACCGGTGCGCAGCGCGGCGCCGGTTCTGCGCACCGCAAAGCTGGTCATTTTTTCCGTCGCGGCCCCGTGCTGCCGCGACGGGCACATCGGTCTGCCCGGTCGGGAGCCCGGGCGAACGCAACCCTGAGAATGGAGGTATATCATCGCCAAATCACCGGTAGCCCAGGCGCCGGCTCGGGAGGGGCCGCGCGTCAACGACGAGATTACCGCGCCGCAGGTGCGGGTCGTCGGCGCGGAAGGAGAGATGATCGGCGTCCTGCCGATCGGCGAAGCGATCGATCTGGCCTTTGACGCGGGTCTCGACCTTGTCGAGATCGCCGCCGCCGCCGATCCGCCTGTCTGCAAAATTCTCGACGTCGGAAAGTACAAATACGAGATTCAAAAGAAAAAGAACGAGGCTCGCAAGAAACAGCGAATTATCGAGGTCAAAGAAATCAAGATGCGGCCGGGCATCGATGAGCATGACTATCAGGTCAAGATCCGCAGCATGCGGCGCTTCCTGGAAGAAGGCGACAAGGTGAAAGTCACCATCCGCTTCCGGGGGCGCGAACTGGTGCACCAGGACCTGGGCCTGAGGGTGCTCGACCGGGTGCGCGGGGAGCTGGAGGAACTGGGCAAGGTCGAACAGATGCCCCGCATCGAGGGTCGGCAGATGGTGATGGTCCTTACCACCCGGTAGGATGCGGCGGGATCGAGCTTGAGCGGATCCCGAGGATTGTCGACTGGGGGCAGTGCCCGTGATCCTGGCGGATTCTCTGATTGACGGCTGGCTTGCCGAGGATGCTCCCTTCGGCGACCTGACGTCGCGCGCGCTGGGCATCGGCACTGAACCGGCGCAGATGCAATTCGCGGCGCGGGCGGCGGGCGTGGCGTGTTGCCTGGAGGAAGCCGAGCGGCTGCTGCTGCGCTGTGGCGCGTCCGTGCGGCGGCAACGATCCAGCGGCGACAGGGTGAGCGTCGGCGATCCGCTGCTGCTCGCCGAAGGGCCGGCAGATGGGTTGCTCCGTGCCTGGAAGACCGCGCAGACGCTGATCGAGGAGGCATCCGGCATCGCCTCGGCCACCCGGCGGATCGTTGATGCGGCGCAGGCTGTTGCTCCGGACATCGCGGTCGAGTGCACCCGCAAGACGATGCCGGGCGGACGCGCCCTTTCGGTGCGGGCGGTGCTGGCCGGCGGCGCGGGCATGCACCGGCTCGGGCTGTCGGAAAGCATCCTGATCTTTCCGGAATACGCCCTCCTGCAAGGAGGCTGGTCCCGGATCGTAGAGCGCGTGCCGGCGCTGAAACGCGCGCAGCCGGGCCACAAGATCATGGTGGAAGCGAAATCGCTGGCCGATGCGCTGGCGCTGGCGCAAGCCGGTATCGATGTGGTGCAGGTGGACAAAATGCCGCCGGAGACGGTAGCGACCCTGGTCCAGCAGACCCGGCATCTGGCTCCGCCTCCCGCCATCGCCGCCGCCGGCGGCATCAACGAGGATAATGCCGCCCGCTACGCCGGGACCGGCTGCCACGCGCTGGTCACGTCCGCGCCTTACTGGGCGCGCCCGGCCGACGTGCAGGTTACGATCGAGAGCGGCTAGGACACCGGCAGTGCGGCCTCAACTTCCCCCGGGCTCTTCATCGGCGGGGGAACACAGTCGTCTTCGCCGCCGACGATCAGCGCCCGCCAGTCGGCCCGCTGCGGCATCAGCGGCGGCTTGGCCGTGTGCGCCGGCGCTTCGCCCATGGCAGGGATGGCACCGGCGGCGTCACGCTCGGAAATCTCCATGCGCCGGTAGAAGAGGTTGTAGATCGACCAGAGCGTCCGGCTGCGGCCGCCCTTCCAGGGAAAGCGCCGGGCCATCGACGTGGGGGAATAGAAGCGGTCGTAGGCGAGCCACTGGCCGTCGCGCAGCGCCTCGGGGGCGAGCCCGACCGGCTTGTAGACGACATGATGCTGGTCGTAGGCATTCCAGTCGAACGAGGCAATGCGGTCGTTCTTCAGCATCTCGAACCAGTTCAGCGTCCCCGGATAGGGCGTCATGATCGAAAAGCCGCAGGCGTCGTAGCCGGCCTCGACGGTAAACTTCGCCGTCTCCTCGAACACCGACGGCTCGTCCTGGTCGAAGCCGAACATGAACAGGCCGAACACCAGGATGCCGTGGCTGTGCAGCTTATCGACGAGCTCGCAATAGCGTTCGGGTGTGTTCTGGTACTTGTGCGCCCGGCGCAGCGTCTCGCGCGACAGCGATTCGAAGCCGATCGCCAGCATGTTGCAGCCGCTCTCGGTCGCCGCCTCCAGCAACTCGTCATCGAAGGCGGCGCCGCTGTTGACGCCCGCCTGCCAGCTCAGGCCGCGGCCCTTCAGCGCCCGCATGATCTCCAGCGCCCGCTCCTTGGTGCCGAAGAAGTCGGCATCGTTGAGAGCGATGTTCTTCTGGCCGGCGGTCTCGATCTCGCGCACCACCTCGTCGACCGGGCGGTAGCGGAAGCGCAGGCCGTACATGAGCTGCTCGGCGCAGAAGGTGCAGGCATGGTGGCAGCCGCGCGAGGTCTGGATGAACGTCCGGTTGATATAGCGCTTCGGCTTGATCAGGTCGTAGCGGGGGATCGCCATGTCGGCCATGGAGTGCAGCCGGTCCGCCTTGTAGGTTCCCTTGAGGGTGCCATCCTCGAGATCATCGAGGATCTGCCCCATCAGGAACTCCACCTCGCCGATGACGACCGCGTCGGCGTGCTGCAGGGCCTCGTCCGGCATGAAGCTGGGGTGGACACCGCCCATGATGACGGGGATACCGCGGGCGCGGAAGCGGTCGGCGATCTCGTAGCCGCGCTTGACGTACGACGTCATCGCCGAGATGCCGACCAGATCGGCGGTCAGGTCGAAATCCACCGGCTCGATGTTCTCGTCGGTGAGGATGACCTCGTACTGGTCCGGCGGAATGAGTGCGGCGACCGCGAGCAGGCCGGCCAGCGGTGAATACAGCGAGCGGCCCATGTACATCGGCCGGGTGATGGCGGAGTCGGCACGGGGATTGACCAGATAGATCCGTCGCGTGCGCATTCTTCGTGCCCTCCTGTCGGAAGCGAGGCCGCGGTGCTCCCGCGCCTCATGCATCAGACATTGCTCTCCCTGGGCCCCGGTCCGGCCAGCCGCCGGCCGAAGCACGTTTTCTTATCTCGCGAGCTCCGTTCGCCCGATGGCAGCAGAGAGCCCGATGGCAGCATAGAGAATGCGACGCATCATGAAAGCGAATTTGCGCACGACCTTGAAGGAGGCCCAGCGGGCACACCGTGCGTTCGTCTCATCCCCGCGAGAGGGCGAGGAGCCTTTCGACGACAAGGCCCTGGAATAACCCCGGCAGGTCCGCCGAAGCGCCGCTCAGTCGCCGAACTTCGCCACGTAGCCGTCGGAGGAGTCCGGGTCAACTTTGGGGATATTGCCCGCCACCAACAGGTTGTCGGCCGGATCGAATGCCGCGTACTCGAGCCTGTGACCCAACCAGAGGTCCACCCACAGCGTCCATCGCCGCACGCCGTCGGGCGTAAAGGATGCGGCGAACTGGCGGGAACTGTTCTTGCCGGTGAACACGGCATTGTCGTTCGAATCGATGGCGACACGGTGTCCGAACCCCGATCCGCCGCCAAACGTTTGCCTCCAGAGCTGGTCGCCCGCCGGCGTATAGGCGGCCTGGAACGACCGTGTGTTGGTTGCTGCTCCATGTTCGGTGCCCGTGAGAAGGATCGTGCCGTCCGAAGCGACGGCGACCCCGCCGCCAGAGTCGTTTCCATCCACGAGGAACTTCTTGAACCAAAGGGGATCCCCCTCAGGCGAATAAGCAGCGAGAAAGACATCCTGCCCGGTCGGCCCGAACAGCACCGAGGTCGTGCCGGTAACAACGATGGTGCCATCCGGCGCCAGGGCAACGCCGGAAATCCACGTGCGCCCGGTTGCCACCACTTGGCGCCACTTCTCGCTCCCGTCCGGACCGTACGTGATCAGAACGACGTCCGTTCCCAGGGTCCCTCCGACGACGACGTTGCCGACAGAATCGGCGGCAACCGCGTCGAAGGAATCGGAACTGCTGGTGCCCACCTGGTGCTTCCAGCGGGTCGTGCCGTCGGCAGAGTAACTGAAAATAAAAGCGTCAGAATCACCCGCCTTGCTCCCAAACAGCCAACCATAGGTCCGACCGACGACGATGATGTTCCCGGTCGGATCTGTCGTCGCGTCCCGGGCGCGATCGGTCGCTCTCGACCCCTTTTGCCGGCGCCAGAGCACTGCCCCGGCGGGCGAGTATTTGATGAGGAAGATATCCGAAGATCCCGCGTTGGGCTGACCGATGGAGCCACTCGTGCTCCCGGCGACGATGACGTTCCCAGCCATATCGGCCGCAACCGCAGAAACGTCATCATAGAAAACGGTGCCGGGATGGCGTTCCCAAATCTTAGAAGGCGCATCTTCGGCCTGAACGGCACTAATGATCGCCAGGTTGGCGACCATAGCCGCGAGCATTCCTGCGGCAAACATTCGTCTCGCAAGGATAACCATCGCCACCCCCCGCGCCAGGAGTTAGAGCCCACAAGGGGGTAGATTTAGCAGGAAAGAGGGCAAAACGCCATCGCACCCGTTTGTTGCAACCGGTCGCGTCAGCCGTGGCTCGGGGTCAGAGTCTGGTTACAACACACGTCATGGCCGGACTTGTTCCGGCCATCCAAGGCTTGCCGCAGACGACGTGCCGGACTGCGGCGGGTGGGCAGCCCTTCATTCAGAACCCCCGCGCAACCTCGTCTCACCCCCGCGACAGCGCCAGCAGCTTTTCGACGGCGAGGGTAACCGTCAGGTTGCCGTCGTGCAGGTCCTGCTGGATCGACGGCAGGGCGGCGATGACGGCGGGGTGGTTCTTCAGGTCGGTCATCAGCCGGTCCTGCAGCATGCTCCACATCGCTTTCCACCGCTGTTGCCGGCGCTTTTCCTGGAACTCGCCGGCGGCGCTCAGCTTGTCGCGATACTCCTCCAGCTTCTGCCAGACCTCGCTCAGGCCGGTGTTCTTCAGGGCGCTGCACATCTGCACCGGCGGCTGCCAGTTGGCGCTGCGCTGCTGCATGATGTGCAAGGCGTTGCGGTAGTGGATCACCGCCTGCTTCGCCTTGATCTCGTTGTCGGCGTCGGCCTTGTTGACGACGATCATGTCGGCGATCTCGAGCACGCCCTTCTTGATTCCCTGCAACTCGTCGCCGGCGCCCGGCAGCATCAGCACAAGGAAGAAGTCGGTCATGTCGGAGACCGCCACCTCCGACTGGCCGGCGCCCACCGTCTCGACCAGGATCACGTCGAAGCCGGCCGCTTCGCAGACCACGATGGTCTGGCGGGTGGTGCGGGTCACGCCGCCCAGGGTGCCACCTGAAGGCGACGGGCGGATAAAGGAATTCTCCTGGACGCTGAGATTGGCCATCCTGGTCTTGTCGCCGAGGATGCTGCCGCCGGTGAGCGGGCTGGTGGGGTCAACGGCGAGCACCGCCACCTTCTTGCCGGCGTCGATCAGGTTGCAGCCGAACGCCTCGATGAAGGTGCTCTTGCCGACACCGGGAACGCCGGTGATGCCGATGCGGAACGCCTTGCCGGAGTGCGGAAACAGCTTCAGGCTGAGTTCGGCGGCGGCGCGCTGATGGCCGGGGTTACGGCTTTCGATCAGGGTGATTGCCCGGCCCAGCATCGAGCGGTCGCCGGAGAGGACGCCTTTCGCCAATTCCTCGACGTCGGGCCGCCGGGAAACGACCGACGAGACCCGCGGCTGCGGAACCGCCGCCGAAGCCGGTTCCTCGCTGACTGCGTCCAAGCCTTCGATGCCCGTCGTCATGACCGTCCTTCCCTTGCCCCGGCTACTACCGTCCCCGGGGCACCCGCCGGATGAAGCGAGCGCGGCCAGAGGGTAAGGAGAAGCGGCGCTTCCCCGCACCCATCCGATACGCGTGCCTTGCGGCGCGGCGTCAGGCCGCTTCGCTGGTGTAGCCCAGCTTTTTGCTGAGGGCGTTGAGCAGCGTGATCGCCGCCTGGCTGATCACCGTGCCGGGCGGGTAGATCGCCTCGGCGCCGGCGGCGTAGAGTGCCTCGTAGTCCTGCGGCGGGATGACGCCGCCGACGACAATCAGGATGTCCTCGCGGCCCAGTGCCGCCAGTTCCTTCTTCAGCTCCGGCACCAGCGTCAGGTGGCCCGCCGCCAGCGAGCTGGCGCCGACCACGTGCACGTCGTTTTCCACCGCCTGGCGGGCGACCTCGCCGGGGGTCTGGAACAGCGGGCCGATGTCCACATCGAAGCCGAGATCGGCAAAGGCCGAGGCGATCACTTTCTGGCCGCGGTCGTGGCCGTCCTGGCCCATCTTGGCAATCAGGATCCGCGGACGCCGGCCGTCGTTCGCCTCGAACGTATCGACCATCTTGTGCACCGTCTTGACCACGTCGGACTTCTCCCCGACCTCGCCGCTGTAGACGCCGGAGATCGCCTTGATCTCCGCCTTGTGGCGGCCATAGACCTTCTCGAGGGCGAACGAGATCTCGCCGACCGAACACTTGGCCCGGGCCGCTTCGACGGCAAGCCCCAGCAGGTTGCCCTCGCCGGTCTCGGCCGCCTTGGTCAGCGCCTCCAGCCGCTGCTCGACCACCTGCGGGTCGCGCTCCTTGCGCAGCTGCTCGAGCTGAGCGATCTGCTGGGCGCGCACCTGGGCGTTGTCGACCTTGAGGACGGGGACGTCCTCCTTCTCGGTCAGCAGGAACTTGTTGACGCCGACCACTGTCTGCCGGCCGGAGTCGATGCGCGCCTGCGTCCGCGCCGCGGCCTCCTCGATGCGCAGCTTGGGAATGCCGGCCTCGATCGCCTTGGTCATGCCGCCCGACTGCTCGACCTCCTGGATGTGGCCCCACGCCTTCTCCGCCAGCTCGCGGGTGAGGCGCTCGACGTAGTAGGAGCCGGCCCACGGATCGACGACCTTGGTGGTGCCGCTCTCCTGTTGCAGGAAGAGCTGGGTGTTGCGGGCGATGCGCGCCGAGAAGTCGGTCGGCAGGGCGAGCGCCTCGTCGAGCGAGTTGGTGTGCAGCGACTGAGTGTGCCCTTGCGTCGCGCCCATCGCCTCGACACAGGTGCGCACGACGTTGTTGAAGACGTCCTGCGCCGTCAGGCTCCAGCCCGACGTCTGCGAATGCGTGCGCAGCGCCAGCGACTTGTCGTTCTTCGGATTGAACTGCTTGATCAGCCGCGCCCACAGCAGGCGGGCGGCGCGCATCTTCGCCACTTCCATGTAGAAGTTCATGCCGATCGCCCAGAAGAACGACAGCCGCGGCGCGAACTTGTCGATGCTGAGGCCGGCAGCCATCCCGCAGCGGGCATACTCGACGCCGTCGGCGAGGGTATAGCCCATCTCCAGGTCGGCGGTCGCCCCCGCCTCCTGCATGTGGTAGCCGGAGATCGAGATCGAGTTGAACTTCGGCATGTTCTGGGAGGTGAAAGCGAAGATATCCGAGATGATCCGGATCGAGGGTGTCGGCGGGTAGATGTAGGTGTTGCGGACCATGAACTCCTTGAGGATGTCGTTCTGAATGGTCCCGGCGAGCTGCTCGTGTTTCACCCCCTGCTCTTCGGCGGCGACGATGTAGAGCGCCAGGATCGGCAGCACCGCGCCGTTCATCGTCATCGACACGCTCATCTGGTCGAGGGGGATGCTGTCGAACAGCACCCGCATGTCCATGATCGAGTCGATGGCGACGCCCGCCATGCCGACATCGCCGGCCACCCGCGGGTTGTCGGAATCATAGCCGCGGTGGGTGGCGAGATCGAAGGCGACGGACAGGCCCTTCTGACCGGCGGCGAGGTTGCGGCGGTAGAAGGCGTTGGAGTCCTTGGCGGTCGAGAAGCCGGCGTACTGACGGATAGTCCACGGCTGGGTGACGTACATCGCCGGGTAGGGCCCGCGCAGGTAGGGCGGGATGCCGGCCATCGTATCGAGATGGTCGATGCCCTCCAGATCGCTCGCCGAGTAGAACGGCTTGACCGGGATCCGCTCCGGCGTCTCCCAGATGAAGGCTTCGGGCGGCTGCCCCGTCTCCGTCTGGAAGCGCTTTGCCCAGGCGGCATAGCCGTTGCCGTTTCCGGCAGGGGGGATGTTGCCGGCTTGTAGCGGAACTTGGGTGAAATCGGGGAACGCGGCCATGGTCAGATCACTCCCAGGTGTGCGAGGACGGACCGGTTGGTCTTCAGAACGTCACCGCCCATGAAAATGAAGTCGGCGATGCCCGCCGCAGCATACAAATCTTTCTTGTCCCCGGGAGCGCCGGCGAGGAAGAGGTAGCTGCATCCGGCCGCCTTCAGCGCCTGCGCCGCCGGCTCCGCCAGGTGTTCGTAGATGGCGTCCGACGAGCACAGAACGGCAATTTTGGCGCCGCTCGCCTTGAAGGCCTCGGCACAGGCTGCCGCATCGGCGAAGCCGGCGTTGCCGAGCGCCTCGATCCCGGCCACCTCGAAGAAGTTCTTGGCAAAGGTCGCCCGCCCGGTGTGCTGGGCGACCGGCCCGAGGTTGGCAAGGAAGATTTTCGGCCGTGCGCCGCTCTTTTCCTTGTAGGCATCGGCGGCGTCGCGCATTGCTTCGAACAGCTCGGCGACGCGATGCCTGGGCAGCGCCGCCACCGTCGTTGCCGTGCCGGCAAGCGCGCCGGCAAGCTGGCCGAGGGTGGCTCCTGCCGCCGCTGCCGCGGCCGCAGCCGGCGCAATGCCACCGGCAACCGCGGACCTGACCGCGCCGACCACCGGGGCCGTATCGCCAGCATTGACGCGGGCAGTCTTTGTCCGGTCGGCGGCGGCGCGCCAGATGGCGAGCAGGTCCGGCTGTTCCGCCGCGACCGGCTCCTCGATGACGTTGGGAAATTCGCTGACGCCGGTCACCGGATCGCGCCGCTTGGCCAGCGCGCCTTCGCGCTGCGTCCACGACTCGGCAATCTTCCTGGCGATGCTGCCGTCCTGGAGGCCGGCAAGGATGCCGCCGGCCTTCTCGATCGCCTGGAACTCGGCCCAGGCGACCTTGGCCAGCTCGTCGGTCCGGCTTTCCACGTACCAGGAACCGCCGGCCGGATCGATGACCTTCGCGAGGTTGGACTCCTCGGCAAGGATGATCTGGGTATTGCGGGCGACCCGGCGGCCCAGCTCATTGGAAAGACCGATGGCCGCATCGAAGGGGTGCACGGTAATCGAGTCGGCGCCGCCGACGGCTGCCGCAAAGCAGGCGACCGTCGTCCGCAGCATGTTCACCCACGGGTCTCGCTTGCTGAACATCCGCCGCGCGGTGACGGCATCGAGCCGCATCGCCCGCGCCTCTTCCGAGGCGCCGCACGCTTCGGCGATGCGGGCCCACATCTTGCGGGCGGCACGCAGCTTGGAGATGGAGAGGAACTGATCGCAGGTGACCGGGTAAGTGAACAGGATCTGCCGGCAGGCGTCATCGACGGAAAGCCCGGCGGCGGTCATCGCCCTCAGGTAGGCCACCGCCGTCGCCATCGACAGCGCGAGGTCCTGGCTCTCGTTGGCGCCCGCGTCGTGGTAGGGCGAGGTATCGACGGCCACGGTGGTTGCCAGCGGCCATGTCCTGGCGGTGTAGGCGGCAAGGTCCGCCATCTGCGCCAGCGCCACGTCCGGAGCCACCGGCAGCGAGCCGCTGCCGGCCAGCGCGCCGAGCGGATCGGCGTTGAACGCCCCCTTCGCGGCGTCGCCCTTCACCCCGCGGCGGCGCCACAGCGCGTCGAGAAGGCTCGCGGCGGCGAGAAACTGCGCGCCGGCGCCGAGCGAGATGGTGATGAGCTCGGGCAGCACGCCGGTCAACAGGCGGTCGAGGTCGTCGAGCGAGGCGATGGAAACACCGCCGGCCCCGACCAGCTTGTCGGCGCCGTCCTGATCCGGATCGAGCCCCGCTTTACCGGCCGCATCGAAGACGATGTGGATCGAGGTCACCCCGCGGTCGAGGTCGTTGAGGATGACATCGTTGCACTTGGAGGGGTCGGGATAGGCGTACGACTGGCGCACGTCCCAGTCGTTGACGCGGTTGCCGGCGGCCCTGCTGCCGCGGGTGAACGGCATGGCCGCCGGAAAGCCCGAGGGATCTCCTGTCGGCGGCCAGTCCTGACGGGTGTAGATCGGCCGCAGCGTGACCCCTTCGTAGGTCTTGGTGTACATGCGCTTGTCGAAGGGGGCGCCCTTCAACGCCTTCTCCACTTCGCCCACCCACTGTTCGTAGGTCGGCATGGCGAAGCCCTCGGCGAATTTCACTTTGTCGGTCATGGAGTTCCCGCGTCGCTGGCGTTTATGCTGTACCGCACCGTCTGTAGCGCCGCCATAAGGCCCCTGTTGCCTCAGCGCCTGCCCTTGACAACGCTTCGCATTTTAGACGGGCACCGTAAGGCAGCCACGGGTGGGCGTCAAGAAAAGCGGGAGCGCTCTCAGGGTATCCTCCGGGGACGTCCACGGCCTCCAGGACGCGGCGTGCAGTGCGCTCCGGCACAGGTTTGCTGTGTGGATCTTCCGCGAGTGCTGTTGTGCTTGACCGCGGCGCGCGGCATAGTTGGTTCGATGATCGATCGGATCGGCATCCTGGGCGCGGGAGCGTGGGGAACGGCGTTGGCAGTCGCTGCCGGACGCGCCGGGCGGGCGGTAAGGCTGCAGGCGCACGAGCTTGCGCTCGCGCGCGCCATCGAGACCGAGCGGTGCAATGAGCGCTACCTTCCGGGCATCCGCATCCCCTCCTGCATTCTGGCGACGGCCAATGTAACCACCGCCGTGGAAGGGGCCGATGCCGTGCTCCTCGCCTGTCCGGCGCAGCACCTGCGCGACGTGCTGCGGGTCGCCGTCGCCGGCTGGCGACCGGGCGTTCCCGCGATTATCTGCGCTAAGGGGATCGAACAGAAAACGGGGGTTCTCCTGGGTCAGGTGGTCGAACAAATACTTCCCGGCGTGCCTGTCTGCGTTCTGTCCGGGCCGAGCTTTGCGGCCGAGGTGGCACGGGAGATGCCAACCGCGCTGACGTTGGCGTCCGCCGAGGCGTCGCTTCGTCATGCCCTGCCCGAGGCGCTCGGGACGCCGACCCTGCGCATCTATTCATCCGATGACGTCGTTGGTGCGCAGGTCGGCGGCGCCATCAAGAACGTGATCGCGATCGCGTGCGGCATCATTGTCGGACGCCGCTTCGGCGACAATGCGCGTGCGGCTTTGATCACCCGGGGACTGGCGGAGATGGCGCGTCTGGCGGCCGCGCTTGGCGCAAGGCCGGAAACGCTCACGGGGTTGACGGGGCTGGGGGATTTGGTGCTGACATGCAATGCGATGCAGTCACGCAACTTCTCCCTCGGCGTGGCGCTGGGGGAGGGCCGGGCGCTGGCGGACGTGCTGGGCGAACGGATCACCGTTGCCGAGGGTGTGCACACCGCCGCCGTTGCCGTCCAACTGGCGGCCGGGCTGCACGTCGATATGCCGATCTGCACGGCGGTCGATGCGGTGCTGAATCGAGGAGCCGATCTCGACGGGACCATCGAAGGCTTGCTGGCGCGCCCCCGCAAGGCGGAGGTTTTTGCGGCCTGAGCACAGCGGGTGCGGCTTTCCCGCCTGCCGCCGGCGCGGAAGTGACCTCAACAAGGCGGTAACCGGAGGGAGACACGTCGTCATGCATTTCGTGTTCTATTGCAAGGACAAGCCCGGCAGCGAGCAGGTGCGGATCGCCAACCGCGCGGCGCACCTGGACTACCTGGAAGCCCATAAGGCGCAGTTGTTCTGCGCAGGCCCGCTGCTGGCGGCAGGCGGCAGCGCCGGTGCGGCGATGGTAGGCAGTCTCCTCGTGCTCGACCTGGCGGACCAGCAGGCGGCGGACGCCTTTGCTGCCGGCGATCCCTATGCAAAGGCGGGACTGTTCGAGAGCGTCTCGATCCATCCCTGGCGCAAGGTCCTGCCGAAGTAGCCGGCCTCACCTGTCGGGCGGGCGCGGCGCGCGCAGTGTCGGCCGATGACACCGCTGGACCCGTCAGCGGCGGCCTTTACCGCCGGGTGCGCGTTTGCCACAGTGGCCCGATGCGCCTGATGCGGTTCCGTGCCGCTGTCCTTGCCGTCTTCCTCGCCGTTGTCCTCGCCGATCCGCGGCCGGCCGTGGCGCTGCCGTGTCACGGCGACGAGGTGGCAGCCGGGGAAGCTGAGCACGGTGATGCTCCCCTGCGGGACGGCGCGGGGTTTTCCGATGGTGATCGCATCGCGTGGCACGCCAGCCCGCGAGCCGCCTGCGCGGCGGACGCGTCCTGCCGCGGCTGCGATGCGGCGTGTGCCGCGGCGTGCATGCGCGGCACCACCGCCCCGGCGCTACTTCCAGCCGTCCTGAGCATCCTTTCCTGCCGCGACATGCGCGCCCCGGCCCTCTCCAACAGGTGCGCGCATCGCGCGTCCTGGCCTCCCGAGCCGCCGCCGCCCCGCAGGGCGTGACGGAGGAGCACCCGCCGACCCAACGGGCTGGTCCGGGTGCCTGTCACGCGTTTCATAACAATAGGGATTTACCTGCGATGAGCATGACTCATTACATGGAGCTGCTCGCCCAGAACCAGCCGTGGAATCTGCTGATCTTCATGGCTGTTCCGATCGTTCTGGCGGAGACGGTGGTCGTCACCGAGTTCTACGTTCTCTACACGCGCAACTTTGAAGGGTTGGTGCGTGCGATCAACCGCTGGGCGGGGATCTTCGTCGGCTTTTATTTCCTTGCCGTCGTAATCTATCTGCTGCCGACGGCGGTGCTGCCGCTCTCGACCGGTGGCGGCTGGCGGGGGCCGATCGATGTGGCGGCTGTCGGCTTCTATCTGGCCGGCGTCGTGCCGCTGCTGGGGATCGCCCTGCTCGAGGTCGGCGTGATCGCGCCGCACAGCCCGCCCGAACGCAAGCTGATGATCCACGCCTGCCTGGTTGCGCTGTTCCTCGTGCTCGGTCACATCGCCATGGTGTTCGGCATGCTGGATCCGGCGCTGTTCGGTTCCGCCGCAACAACGCCGGTGATGCACGGCCACTGAAGCATCGTCATATGGATAGCGTCGGCGCCGTCGGGCCCGGCGCTATCCTGCCGGCGAAGCAGGTTCGCATGAAAGCTGCGTTCGCTGCCAATCAGGTGGAGGGGCGACATGAGCGAGTGGCTGGTCAAGTCCGAACCGGGCGCCTGGTCCTGGCAGCAGCAGGTCGCGGCGGGGGTCACAAATTGGGATGGCGTCCGCAATGCTCAGGCGTCAAACAATCTGAAGGCGATGCAGGTCGGCGACCGCGCGTTCTTCTACCATTCGGGAGAAGAGCGCCGCATCGTCGGCGTCGTCGAGGTCGTCCGGCCGTATTACCTGGATGAACGGGATCCGTCGGGACGCTACGGCATGGTGGACGTGCGGACCCTCGCCGCCCTGCCTCATCCCATCACGCTGGCCGCGATCAAGCAGGATCCGCGGCTGCAGCACCTGGCACTGGTGCGCCAGTCGCGGCTGTCCGTCATGCCGATCGATGCCGAGGCCTGGGCGGTCATCGCCGCCATGGGAGGGCTGGCGGATTGACCGGGCGGACGCTCTGCCGGCTCAACGATATTCCCCCCGACGGGTCGGCAGGTTTCACGCTGGCGGCGGACAAAGGCGACGAGCCGCTCGCGATCATGGCGGTGCGCGCCGGCGATCAGGTCTACTGCTACGTCAACGTCTGCCCTCACTGGGGCGCGCCGCTGGACATCACGCCCGGCCGCTTCCTCGACCGCAGCGGCCGGCACATCCTCTGTTCCACCCACGGCGCGCTGTTCCGCATCACCGATGGACGGTGCATCAAGGGTCCCTGCCTGGGCGCCAGTCTCGTTCCCGTTCGCTGTCATATCGACGCCGCGAGCGACGTTATCCTCGATTGACGCTCGCGCCGATTGCGGCTACCCGTATCTCCAACGCGTCTGTAATTCCGTGTTTTAACGATAAGGCCCGACTTTGCGTGGTGCGCCGCCGGGCAGCATCGCGTGCTTGGCCCCCAATAAAAAAACAATCCGTGATGTCGATAGAGGGAGGTGAGACTGACCATGACCGACGAACAACTATTTCCGGTGCCCGAAGGCATCGCCAAGACGGCGTGGATCGATAACGCGAAATATCTGGCGTGGTACCAACAATCGGTTGAAAATCCTGAAGCGTTCTGGGCTGAACATGCCAAGCGGCTCGACTGGATCAAGCCCTTTTCTCAGGTGAAGGACGTGAGCTTCAGCGCTCCGAACGTCCACATCAAGTGGTTTGCGGACGGCAGCCTGAATGTTTCCGCCAATTGCCTCGATCGCCATCTGGCCAAGCGCGGCGATCAGACGGCGATTTTGTTCGAAGGCGATGACCCGTCGGTCTCAAAGGCGATCACCTACCGGCAACTGCACGAGCAGGTTTGCAAATTCGCCAATGTTCTGAAAGGTCTGGGCGTCAAGAAGGGCGACCGGGTGACACTCTATCTGCCGATGATCCCGGAACTGGCGGTCGCCATGCTGGCGTGCACGCGGATCGGCGCCGTTCATTCGATCGTTTTCGGCGGCTTCTCGCCGGACTCTATCGCCAACCGCGTCCAGGACTGCGATTCAACCCTTCTCGTTACCGCCGATGAGGGCCTGCGCGGCGGCCGCAAGGTGGGGTTGAAGGCGAATGTTGATCAGGCACTGACCACGTGCCCGACGGTCGGCAAGGTCGTTGTGGTCAAGCATACGGGCGGCGCCTGCAACATGCAGGACGGGCGGGATCTGTGGTGGAAAGAATTGATGGACGCGGCCTCCGCCGACTGCCCCCCGGAGGAAATGAACGCCGAAGATCCCCTGTTCATTCTCTATACGTCAGGATCGACCGGAAAGCCGAAAGGCGTTTTGCACACCACGGGTGGCTACCTCGTCTATGCCTCGATGACCCACCAGTACGTTTTCGACTACCACGAGGGCGATATCTACTGGTGCACCGCCGATATCGGCTGGGTCACCGGCCACAGCTACATCATTTACGGGCCGCTCGCCAACGGGGCGACGACGGTGATGTTCGAAGGTGTGCCGAACTATCCGGATGCCTCGCGCTTCTGGCAGGTGGTGGACAAGCACAAGGTCAATATCTTCTACACCGCGCCGACTGCCATTCGTGCCTTGATGCGCGAAGGCGAGGCATTCGTGCAGAAGGCATCCCGCAAGTCGCTGCGAATCCTGGGGTCGGTGGGGGAGCCGATCAATCCGGAAGCCTGGATGTGGTATTACAGCGTTGTCGGGGAACAGCGGTGCCCGATCGTCGATACCTGGTGGCAGACGGAGACGGGCGGAATCCTGATCACCCCGTTGCCCGGAGCCACAGTTCTGAAACCGGGATCCGCCACGCGTCCGTTCTTCGGCGTGCAGCCGAGCATCGTCGATGCCGACGGCAAGGTGCTCGAAGGGGCGACGACCGGTAATCTCTGCATCGACGATGCCTGGCCCGGCATGATGCGGACGGTGTATCGCGATCATGACCGCTTCGTGCAAACCTACTTCTCAACGTACCAAGGCAAGTACTTCACGGGGGACGGCTGTCGGCGCGACGAGGACGGCTACTACTGGATCACCGGACGGGTCGATGACGTGATCAACGTGTCGGGTCACCGCATGGGCACCGCCGAGGTGGAAAGCGCGCTGGTTGCCCACCCGAAGGTCGCGGAAGCGGCGGTCGTCGGTTTCCCGCACGATATCAAGGGCCAGGGTATTTACGCCTACGTTACCCTGAACGCCGGGGAGGTTGCCTCGGAGGAGCTCCGCAAGGAACTGGTCAACTGGGTGCGCAAGGAGATTGGCCCAATCGCCTCACCGGACGTCATTCAATGGGCGCCGGGGCTGCCGAAAACGCGTTCCGGCAAGATCATGCGCCGCATTCTGCGCAAGATCGCCGAGAACGACACGGGCTCCCTGGGTGATACGTCGACGCTGGCCGATCCCACCGTCGTTACGGATCTGATCGAGAACCGCGCCAGCGCCTAGCCGCGACCAGCGGATCTGGCTACCCCTGCAGGGCGCAATCTTTCGGGACTGCGCCCTTAATTTTCCCCACTTAGGTATAATTAGGTTGCCTTGAACGGGGTATTTGCCTAGATTGAGACGCACGAGCAGGGGGCTCCTCGTCACGTGCGGGCTTGTAGGGGCAGACAATTGCAGTGAGCAGCGACGCGTCGCCGCACCACAGCGATACCGACCTGCGCAATGCGTCGACCACCGCCGGTCATGTTATCGTTGGCCACCTTCTGGCAGCTTCCCTGACCCTCCTTACGGTCATCGCGGTTCTGCTTTATCTGGAGGGGACCGGCCGTGAGCTGGTCCACAGCAGCGGCGCCCCCGCGCTGGGAGCGGGCGGAATCGACACTTGGCGTCCGCCGCTCGAGGGGCTGCAAACGCGTGATTTTCCGGCGCCGCTCTCCGCCCGGGCCGCTTTTGACCCTGCCGAAGAGCACCTGATTTCCGCCCGAAGCCCGTTCCCGGCGCCATTCACAACAAGCCTGGGGCCCGACGGCTATCAATGGACCATGCCCGACGTCGGCGAGGCTTCCACGATATCCCCGCGGACGGGATGCATTCTGGTTCTCGCCGCCGGCCTCCTCAGCCTGGCGGCAATCTATTCTGCGCTTCTCAGCCGGGAAGCCGAACGCAGGGCCGGCATCACCGCCGCGCTGCAGGCGAGCGAGCGGAAATTGCGCGAGCAGTTGTCGTTCAACGAAAGCTTGCTCCATGGGTTGCCGGTCCCCGTCTTCGTGAAGGACGCAGCCGGCCGGTATATCGCCTGCAATGACGCCTTCGCCGGCGCGGTGGGACTGGCTCGCTCCTCGATCCTGGGCCGCGCGGTCGAGGACATTCTCCCGCCCAGGTTCTCTTCCCTCCATCAGGCGATGGACGGGTCCGCGCTCTCGCAGTGGCGCCCCCAGCAATATGAGGCGGCGAGTACCTTCGGCGGTATTCTCGGCCACTGGTTGATCTTCAAGTCGCCGTTCTCGGTCGGCGGCAAGGACGGCGTCATCGGTGTTGCGCTGGATATCAGCGACCGCAGGCACGCCGAGGAAGCGCTGAAGCGATCCCATCAGTTCTTCGAGCGAACCCTCAACACCATTCCGCAGCCGGTTTTCGTCAAGAACTTCCAGCACCGGTTTGTCTTTGTGAACGATGCGGCCTGTCTTTTTCTGGGGTTTTCGCGCGAGCAGATGCTGGGGCGCACCGACTATGACCTCTTTCCGATCGGGCAGGCCGACAAGTTCGCGGCGCTGGACCAGCAGGTTTTCGCCACCGGGGAGAGCAACCTGGAGGAGGCGACGATCACCGACGCCGGCGGGACGGAGCACGTTGTTCTGATCACCAAGGCGGTTTTCGACGACGATGCCGGCCGCCCGGTGCTCGTCGGTGTCCTCACCGACATTACGGAGCGCAAGAGGGCGGAAGAGCTCCTGCAGATCGGTGCCGAGGTTTTCGAGCACAGCTCCGAAGGGATCATGATCACTGACGACCGAGCCCGCATCCTCATGGTCAACGACGCGTTCGTTCGCATCACCGGCCTCGCCGAGGCCGAAGTTCTTGGGCGGGATGCCCGCGTCGTCGGTTCGGAACAACTGAACAGTGCGTTCTTCCGCTCGGTCTACCGCCGCCTGAAAAGGCACGGCTTCTGGAAGGGCGAAGTGGTCAATCGCCGCAGAAACGGCGAGCTCTACGTGGTGGAAATGCCTGTTTGCGCCGTCCGCGATGACGCCGGCCGGGTCCTGCGGTACATCGCTATGCTGACCGACATTACCCAGCGGAAACATTCCGAAGCGCGGGTCAACTACTTGGCGGAACACGACTTCCTGACCGGCTTGGCCAACCGCGCGCTGCTGCACGTCCGCGCCGAGCGGGCGGTGCTTGAGGCGCAGCGCTCCGGAACGAAGGTGGCGGCACTGCTGCTTGATCTCGATGATTTCAAGCTCATCAACGATACCTGGGGACATGCGGTCGGCGACCTGCTGGTCCAGCACGTCGCCCAATGCCTTACGGAGGTGGTTCGCGAAATTGATACTGTCGCCCGGTTTGGCGGCGACGAGTTCGTCGTCCTGTTGCCCGACGTGGACGAGCGCGGAGACATGGGCATGATGGCGCTTGCAATTTCCAGTGCGCTGGCAAAGCCGCTGATCACCGACAGCCTGTGCATTCACGTCGGTGTCAGTTGCGGCATCGCCATTTACCCGGACGACGCAGGCAATGTCGATGGGCTGTTCCGCGCCGCGGACGCAGCCATGTACCGGGCGAAACAGCGATCGCGCCCGAACAGCGCGGCGTCAGCCCCGGGCGTCCGGCCCGGCCTTGCGAACGTGCCGACCGTCATGGCGGGCGGCCTTCGACGCAGAGCCAACTGATCAGAAGTCGATACAGCGCCCCTTGCGTTCCCAATCGCCGAACCGGGTCGGCTCGGGTCCCTTGGGCCCGCCAATTTCCTCCGAAGGCGCGCTCTCAGGAGGAGAAGCAGGGGCCGGCTGCTCGGCTGGGGAGACCATTTTCGGCGCGTCCTGCCGCCCTGCCGGGCATCCGTCCTCAGTCATCTCGCGATCCGGCCCGGCGGCCCCTTGTGATTGCCATGCTGCCTAACTACTACAATGGACAAATGCGAATCCGCTAGGGTTTTCGGGACGGGTCGGACACTCCATGGGCATCATGCGCACATCGCTGCTGCTGGCTGGGCTAACCGCGCTTTTTCTTGCAGTCGGCTGGATGATCGGCGGACAGGGAGGGATGTTGATCGCTCTCGTCTTCGCCATCGGCACCAACGCGTTTGCCTACTGGAATTCCGATAAGATGGTGCTGCGCATGTACAATGCGCACGAAGCGGACGCCCGGTCGGCGCCCGAGCTTTATGGCCTGGTCGAACAGTTGGCTGCCCGGGCGCAGCTGCCGATGCCGCGGGTCTATGTCATCGACAATCCGCAGCCGAATGCCTTTGCCACCGGGCGGGATCCGCAGCACGCGGCCGTCGCCGCGACCACCGGGCTGCTGCGCACGCTCAGCCATCAGGAGCTGGCCGGTGTGCTCGCCCACGAGCTGGCCCACATCCGCAACCGAGATACGCTGATCATGACGGTGACGGCGACGATCGCGGGTGCGCTCTCGATGCTGGCACACTTCGGGTTGTTCTTCGGCGGGTCACGCGACAACCAGGGGGGCTTCATCGGCAACATCCTGATCGTCATCCTGGCGCCGATAGCGGCGATGCTGGTGCAGTTCGCCATTTCCCGTACGCGGGAATACGCCGCGGACCGGGCGGGCGCTGAAATTTGCGGCCACCCCATGTGGCTGGGCTCCGCCTTGCAGAAGCTGGAGTCGTCGGCCCGGAGGATCGACAATCCGGCTGCCGAAAACAATCCGGCGACGGCGCACCTGTTCATCGTCAACCCGCTGAACGGTCGCAGCTTCGACAATATGTTCTCGACCCATCCGTCGACGGAAAACCGGGTGCGGGCGCTGCGCGAGCTGGCTGCTCGCACCGGCAGCGGTGGCCCGTGGGGCTGAGCGCCGGCGTTCTGCCTTCACCGTGCGGTGGTCGTGTTGACGGGTCGGCGGAAGAAGAAGGGGTCTCGCCGGGAGGCCGAACGGGGCGCCCGGAAAACGGGCTGGCCGCAAGGCACGCTGCTCTGCAGGCGCTGGATTGCGTTCTTTCGCACCGCCAGTCGCTCGATACGTCGCTGGAGCAAATCCTTGGGCGGGCAGGTCTGGCGCCGCGCGACCGCGCCTTTGCCTACAAACTGACGACATCGGTTCTGCGCCGTCTCGGCCAGATCGATGACCTGATCGACGATTGCCTCGCGAAGCCCATCCCGGCACGCCTCTCCCCGGTGCGGGACATCCTGCGTCTCGGCATCGTGCAATTGCTCTTTCTGGCAACGCCGCCGCATGCCGCGGTGAACACCACGGTTGGCCTGGCCCGCTCGTTGCGGTACGCAGGCCAGGCACCGATGGTCAACGCCGTCTTGCGGCGGCTGGTGCGCGAAGGGGCGGAGCGCCTCGCCAGGCAGGACGCGGCGCGCCTCAACACCCCCGAATGGCTGTGGCACTCGTGGGTGGCTGCCCACGGGGAGGCCCTGGCTCGCGCGATCGCCACCGTCCACCTTGCCGAGCCGCCGCTCGACCTGACGGTGAAGCCGGACGCGCACGGTGGCCGGATCGCCAGCGAACTCGGTGCCGTTCGCCTGCCGACGGGCAGCCTGCGCCTGACGCACGCGGGCGCCGTCAGTGCCCTTGCCGGCTTCGACACGGGGGAGTGGTGGGTCCAGGATGCGGGCGCAGCATTACCGGCGCGGTTGCTGGGGGATGTCGCCGGCAGGCTGGTCTTCGACCTGTGTGCGGCTCCCGGCGGCAAGACCGCCCAGCTCGCCGCGTCAGGGGCCCGGGTCGTCGCCGTGGATCGGGCGCCGGCCCGACTGGTTCGGCTGAAAGAGAACCTCCAGCGCTTATCCCTGAATGCGGAGATCATCGAGGCAGATGTGGCTGCATGGCAGCCGCAGGCGTTGGCGGATGCGGTGCTGCTGGATGCGCCGTGTTCGTCCACCGGCACCATCCGCCGACATCCGGACGTGGCGCGATTGAAGTCGCCGAGCGAGATCAGCGCGCTGGCAGGCGTGCAAAGGCGGCTGCTGGCTGCGGCCGCACGCTTGGTCAGGCCGGGAGGATTGCTGGTTTATTGCGTCTGCTCGTTGCAGCCCGAGGAGGGGGCCAGCGTCGTCGATTCGCTGCTTGCGGAGGGTTTGCCGATGGAAAGGGTCCCAGTGTTTTCCACCGAATTTGGGGGATGGGAGGAGTTTTTGACAACGGCCGGTGATCTGCGCACTCTTCCTTGCCATTTCGGGGACGCGGGCGGTATCGACGGCTTTTTTGCCTGCCGCCTGCGCCGTATCTAGACGGCGGGCAGAACGGGACAATCGGCCGCATGTCGACGACACAAATCCTGCGGGCCACCCTCGCCAGCGGCGTGTTCCGCTCGAAGCTCTATCGGCGGGTGGCTCTCGACGGGCCGGTCCCGAGCGAGCTGCGCCGCCCGTTCCCCCAGCACGCACCCGGCGACCGGACGCAGGCGGATGCCATCGTCGGCAACGAGTTTCTGTTTTTCGGGCGGCGCGTCCACTTCGGTGCCATGCCGTGGTCGGTGCTTCCTCCCGGCGCGAAACTGGCGGCGGCGCTGCACGGGTTTTCCTGGCTGGCCGATCTGAAGGCGGCTGGCACCGATGTGGCGCGAAGGCGGGCGCGAGCCCTGGTCATTGGCTGGATTTTGACCCATCGGCGGTGGAGTGCCGCAGCGTGGGCCGCGCCGGTGCTCGGAAAGCGCCTGGCGAATTGGCTGAGCGCCGCCGATTTTGTTCTGGACGGCGCCAGTGGCGACGAACGGGCCCGCTTTCTCGAGGCCGCTGGCTATCAGGCGCGGCACTTGGCGCGGGTGTCACGCCAGGCCGGCGGCAGCGGTGCATTCAGCGCGATGCGCGGCGAAATCGCCTGCGCCCTGTGCCTCGATGTCTATCCGGCGGGCTCTGCTCTGCAGCGGCTCGATCGCGAGATCGACAGGCAGATTGCTACCGACGGCGGCCACCCTGATCGGAATCCAGTGGTCCTGCTCGAGATTTTTCAGGATCTGGTCGATATCCGCGCGGCGCTGACCGAGGCGCAGGAGGTGGTTTCGCCGACGCTGCAAGGTGCCATTGAGCGCATGGCGCCCTTGATCCGGACACTGCGGCACGGCGATGGCCGGTTGGCGCTGTTCCAGGGCGCCAAGGAGTCGGACCGCGCGCTGATCGACTCGCTGCTTGCGGCGAGCCGCGTGGGGGCCGCCGCACGGCCGAGTGCGCACGATACCCGCTACGAGCGGCTCACCGCAGGCCGGACGCTGGTGCTCGTTGATGTCGGCGCACCACCGTCTGACGGGCACGCCGCGCCCCTGGCGTTTGAGATGAGCTACGGGCGCGAGCGCATCATCGTCAATTGTGGTGCTTTCGGCGGTGACGACGCACGCTGGCAGGCGGCGCTCCGCTCGACACCAGCGCATTCGACCCTCGTGGTCGAAAACGCCAGTGCGTTGGATGCAGGCTGGCTCGTGCAACGCGCCCTCGATGTCACCGCCCTCCGTCAGGAAACGGGCGGTGCCACATGGCTGGAGGGGCGCCACGACGGCTACCGTCGCCGCTTTGGTGTGGTTCATCATCGCCGTCTGTACCTTGCGGACGGCGGGACCGATCTCCGCGGCGAGGACCTGTTGGAGGGGCGGCGGGGCCGCGCGTTCCGGATACGCTTCCATCTCCATCCGGACATCGACGCGGCGGTGGCGAACGACACCACCTCGGCGACCCTGCGGACCGCATCCGGCGTTGCCTGGCGCTTTCTCGCGGTCGGTGGCGCGATCGCCCTGGAGGACAGCACCTACCTTGGTGCCACCGACCAGCCGCGCAAGAGCCGTCAGCTGGTCATTTCCGGGACCACTCACAAGGACGGCGCCCTCATCAAGTGGGCATTGCGCCAGGAAGCAGACGCCGTCGCTTAGCGCTGTCGTTGCGAGCCCAACGAAGCAACCCACTGGCGGGAGTATAGGCAGCAGCAGTGGATCGGCGCGCCGGCTGGCGCGGGCGCGCGATGACAGGCCCTTGGCCGCACCCCGTCTCCCGACCAGCATGCTTTCGACCCAGCCGGGCTCATTGCGGCCAGCGGTCGTCCTTGATTTCGTGGACGCAAGGATTGTCGGCCTCTGGCTTGTCCTGCGGCGAGGCCTCGGCGCGGGGCGGGCAAGCAGGCAGGCGGAAGCCTTCCGGCAGGCGCGTTTCGGCGTCGCCGCAGGCTTCGGAAAGCTGGGCTTGCGTCAGCCCAACGGCATGCTGCAGGTCCGCCCCCTCGAACCGCGTCTCGCGAAGCACGGCGCCCTCGAAATTGGCGCAGTCGATCTGCGGGGAAGGGTCCAGCTTGTGGCTGACGAAGCAGCGCAGGCTTGCGCCCTGGAAGTTGGCACCGGCGAGATTGGCGCCGCGCAGATCGGCGCCGTTCAGGTTGGCAAACGCGAAGTCGGCGCGGGTCAGCAAGCGAGATCGCAGATCCGCGCGGCCCAGGTAGGCGTGACGGAAACTGACGTCCTCCATGTCGGCGTCCCGCATGATCGTCTTGCGCAGGCAGGCGTTGACGAAATCGGCGGAGTCGAGGTCGGTGCCGTGCAGGTGGGCGCTCTCCAGGTCGGCGCCGGCCAGGATCGCCCGCTGAAAATCGGCTCCGCTGAGGTCGCTGTCGCGGAGATCCGAGCCGATGAGCTTCGCCTTACCGCCGGCAGCAAAGCGCAGGTCCTTGCCACGAAGAGGTGTGTGGGACAGGTCGGCATCGCGCAGGTCGAGGACAAATGGCGGCGCCTTGCGCGGATGAATGCCGGCAAGCATCGGGTATGTTCCGGCCGCCACGGTTGCGAGCATCAGTGCCGAGGTCAGGCCGATCAGAATGGGCCGGCGGTGGCGGACGGAGACGGCTTCGCCGGCGCAACGCGACACCGTCTGCTCGAACAGCCGGATTGCGCCCCAGCCGCAGGCGACGATCAACGCAACGTGCATGCCGCTGACCACCCAGTCCCGCAGCGGCAGATAGCGAAGCCAGATCGCCAGCAGGGTGAGGGGCACTGTCGCCCACAGCAGGAAGATCGTAACCAGTTCCTCGAAACGGAGCTGCCGCCAGCCTGCGCGCATGCGCAGCAGGTTGGTGGTGACCCAGGGATAGGCGCGTTTCTCGAGCGGCGTGCCATCAGGAAACACGGCGGGAAGGTCGGCCAGGGTCTCGCCGATGCCGTGCATCTGCAGATGCAGGTAGACGTAAAGCCCAAGCAGTAGGATGGGAGCGACCCAGAAGAACGAGGCGGCCGGAATGTTGGTGGCGAGGTCCGGCAGAACGGCCAGCGACGCATTGGAAAGCAGCGCTTCGTCCGGCGTCGAGAACACCGTCAGGATGATGAAGACGCAAGACAGCATGATCGACAGAAACGCCGGCCGGGCGTTCTGGCTGGTTTCGGCAATGTAGTCGAGACGGGGCTGGAACGAGAGAGTGGCGGGGAGCCGTACGCCGGTGAGGTCCGCTCCTGCGAATTCCGGCCCGCTGACCCCGCTGGCTCCCTGCAGATCGGCGTCCTGCAGCGCCGCCGAGCCGAGACCACGGATGCCGCGGAGCCGGCAGTTGTTCAGTCGGCAGCGGCGCAGAGTGGTATTCGTGACCGTCGCTTCCTGCAGGTCGGCTCCCTGCAGATCGGCGTCTTCGAGGTCGGCCCCGGAGAGATCGGCCCCAGAGAGATCCGCACCCCGCAGATCCGCGCCGGCCAGCCGGGCCCCCCTTAAGTCGGCACCAGCGAGGCGGAGGCCTTCAAAACTGGGGCGGTCGCCCCGGCGTCCGCCCTCGAGCCAGGCCCGATGCCGCCCAAGAACTTCTGTCAGGGTGTCCGGCATCGCGTTCCCCGGCAGGGCTGCGGCTCACGGCACCGGTTGTGGTGCGCTCGGCGAAGTCGGCAGCGAGGCTGCGTCTTCCGGGTAGACGGGGCCGCCAGCGATCAAATCCCGATAAGCGTGCCAGGTGGCATACGCGAGAACCGGCAGGGCAACCGCCAGCCCGACGAACGCCGTCGCGATGCCGATCGCGGTCAGCAGCGCGATCAGCGCCGCCCAGCCGAACATGACTTTGAAGTTTTGGCGCACCGCCAGCAAGCTGACCCCGACGGCGGTGAGCACATCCACCGGGCGATCGTAAACCAGGGGAACGGAAACGGCCGTGACGGCAAAGACGACGGCGGCGAAGACGGCGCCGACGACGCTGCCCAGGATCAGCAGCGGCGCCCCCTGGAGCGAAAAGACGACCTCTTCCAGAAACCGATCGAGTGGCGGCGGCTGCTGGCTGAAAAACAGCGCGAACAGGAACAGCGCGCACTGCACCCACACCAGGTAGCAAACGAGGAGGACGACGCCGAGTGCAGCCAGCTGACCGGCGCTGCGGCCAAAAGCATGGAAGCAGCTGGCAAGCGAGACCGGCAGGCCGGCCTCAAGGCACCGAGCGACGTCGTATAGTCCGACCACCAGGACCGGTGCGAGGATCATCAGGCCGCCCGCGAGCGGCAGGATCAATGAGCCGAGACCCGCCGAGACAAGACCGACCGTCAGGATCAGCCCGAGAACGACGACAGCTCCACCGTAGGCCAGACTGACGCCGGGGGCCTTCCGGAAGTCCCGCCAGCCCTGCCCCAGCCAGTCGCTCGACCGGTCAACGGCGCTGAGGCTGCGAATCGTTACGGGGAGTTGATAGGTGCCTGATTCCGTTGCAGCCATGCCGCTTCCTCCCATCCGGCGTCATTTTCATCTACGGGGCCGCCACCTACCCGTCAAGCGACGCGCGCGAGCCTCAAGAGGCGCCGGGGCGCTCGCTTTCCTCCGTTGACCGGACGCGGGACTGGATCGCGATCGTCAGGCCCTTCAGCGGGCGCAGCAGCAAAAGGCCGCCGGCGACGATCAGGGGTGTCCAGAGGACGATGTGCAGCCAGAGCGGCGGCGAGAAGAGGTATTCCACATAGCCGGCCAGACCGACGATGCCGAAGCCAAGAATGAAGATGCCGAAGACCGCCGGGCCGTCTCCGGCATCGTGCCCGACGAGGCTGAGGCCGCACGCATCGCAGCGGGGACGGACGGTCAGGAAGCCGTCGAACAGCTGCCCCCGCCCGCAGCGCGGGCAGCGTCCCCGGGCGCCGAGGGCCAGGCTCCGCCAGAGCCCGCCTTCGGCTTCGTTTGAGGGAGGCGCCACCGTCCGCTGCTGCCGGGTCGCGTCAGTGATGGTAGGAGCCGGTGAACCCAAGGCTTCCCCACCAGTAGATGACGACGAAGAGGAACAGCCAGACCGCGTCCACGAAGTGCCAGTACCAGGCGGCGGCTTCGAAGCCGACGTGCTTTTCCGGAGTAAAGTCGCCGGCACGGGCCCGGAGGAAGCAGACCAGCAGGAAGCAGGTACCGACGAACACGTGAAAGCCGTGAAAGCCCGTCGCCATGAAAAAGGTCGAGGGATAGATGCCGTCCGTAAAGCCGAACGCCGCGTGGCTGTACTCGAACGCCTGGCAGGTCAGGAAGATGACGCCGAGCACGACGGTGGCGCCGGTCCAGAACACCATCTTATCGCGATCGCCGAGCCGGAAGGCGTGATGGGCCACCGTCACCGTGGCGCCGGAGGTCAGCAGGATCAGCGTGTTCAGGAACGGCAGACCCCAGGCATAGAAGGGGACGATCCCCTCGGGCGGCCAAGTGGTATGGGCCACGCGGTTGAACAGCGGCGAGCTCGCGTTGAAGAATGCCCAGAAAAAGGCGACGAAGAACATGACCTCGGAGGCGATGAACAGCAGGAATCCGACGCGCAGGCCATGATTGACGGCCTCGGTATGGAAAGTTCCGGCACGCGACTCGCGGACGACGTCCCGCCACCAGAAATAGAATGTCGCGAACAGGATCAGAAAGCCGGGAGCGACCGCCCACAGCGGTCCGCCGTGCATGTACCAGATCCCGCCGATTGCCAGCGTCAAGGCGGCAACGGAGCCTACGGCCGGCCAGGGGCTGGGATCCACCATGTGGTAAGGATGAGATTTCGTCGCTGCTCCGCTTGCCATGTTTTCCCCTCCGGTTTTGCGGCGTCCGACGGGACTAGCCGCCCGCCCCTACGACCTTGTTGTTGGAGTTATTAGAGATTGCCGCCGTGTTTGCCGGCGAGGCCGGCTGATTTTCACTGCGATAGAATGTATACGACAGGGTAATCGCGGTCACGTCGTTGGTGGTCGGATCCTCTGCCAGGGCGGGATCCACGTAGAACACCACAGGCATCGACACGGTCTGGCCGGGCGCCAGCGTCTGCTCGGTAAAGCAGAAGCACTCGAGCTTGCTGAAATAGGGCGCGGCCTTTTCCGGCACCACATTGAAGGTGGCGGTGCCGGTCACCGGCTTGTCCGAGCGGTTCGCGGCCGAATAGTGGATCAGCGTCTCTTCGCCGAGTTTCACCCGGACCTCGTGTTGCTCCGGCGTGAAGTGCCACGGCAGCGCCGAATTGACGTTGGCATCGAAGCGAACGGTAACCTCGGTGGCGGCCGTCCGGCTGGCGTGCGCGACGTTCTCGGTCTTCGGCGTGCCGGCAAAGCCGGTCGCCTGACAGAACAGGCGATAGAGCGTCGGCGACCAGAACGAAATGCCCAGCATCACAGTCACGATGCCAGCCAGTCCCAGTGCGGTGAGTGTGCTCTTACGCGTCTGTGTCGCCATGGGTGGGGTTTCTCCGCGTCACCGGTGTTGCGGACCGGCGCCGGACATCGCTGCCCGGCGCCGGCAGGAACCGCAAGACTACTCGGCCGGCCGGACGTGGCCGTGACCGTGCCCATGGCTATGACCATGGCCACCGTCGCCGATGACCGGCATTTCCTCATGGGTGTGGAAGGGGGCCGGTGACGCAACGGTCCATTCCAGGGTGGTCGCCCCTTCTCCCCAGGGATTGGCCCCGGCCTTCCTGCCGCCGAGCACCGTCTGGAAGACGATATAGAAGAACATCAGCGTTCCCAGCGCGGTGATCGCCGCGCCGATCGAACTAACCATGTTCCAGCCGGCATAGACGTCCGGATAGTCGGGAATGCGGCGTGGCATCCCGGCCATGCCCAGGAAGTGCTGAGGGAAGAAGAGGACGTTGACGCCGATGAAGAAGACCCAGAACTGCGCCTTGGCCAGCCCTTCCGGATACTGCCGGCCGGACATCTTGCCGATCCAGTAGTACCAGGCGGCGAACATGGCGAAGATCGCCGCGATCGCCATGACGTAGTGGAAGTGGGCGACGACATAGTAGGTGTCGTGGAAGGCGGTATCGATGCCGGCGTTGGCGAGGACGACGCCGGTCACGCCGCCGAGCACGAACAGCCAGATGAAGCCGATCGCATACAGCATCGGCGCCTTGAACTCGATCGACCCACCCCACATGGTGGCCAGCCAGCTGAAGATCTTGATGCCGGTGGGCACCGCGATGATCAGCGTCGCCACGGTGAAGTAGGCCCGGGTGTTGACGCCAATGCCGGTCATGAACATGTGGTGGGCCCAGACGACAAAGCCGACGAAGCCGATCGCGCACATCGCGTAAGCCATGCCGAGATAGCCGAAGATCGGCTTTTTCGAGAACGTCGAGACGATCTGGCTGATGATGCCGAAGGCCGGCAGGATGATGATGTACACCTCGGGATGGCCGAAGAACCAGAACAGGTGCTGCCACAGCAGCGGATCACCGCCGCCCGCGACCTCGTAGAAGTGCGTGCCGAAGTTCCGATCCGTCAGCAGCATCGTCAACGCACCCGCCAGCACCGGCAGGGCGAGGAGAAGCAGGAAGGCGGTCACCAGGATCGACCAGACGAACAGCGGCATCCGGTGCATGGTCATGCCGGGGGCGCGCATGTTGAAGATCGTGACGATGAAGTTGATGGCGCCCAGGATCGACCCTGCGCCGGCGATGTGCAGCGCCAGAATGCCGAAATCGACCGACGGGCCGGGCTGATAGGCGATGGAAGAAAGCGGCGGGTAGACCGTCCAGCCGGTTCCGGGGCCTTCGCCCACCACGGCGGACAGCATCAGCATGACGAAGCCGGCCGCGGTCAGCCAGAAGCTGACGTTGTTCATCCGCGGGAACGCCATGTCGGGCGCGCCGATCATCAACGGCACGAACCAGTTGCCGAAGCCGCCGATCATCGCCGGCATTACCACGAAGAACACCATAAGGAAGCCGTGCGCCGTCACCAGCACGTTGTAGAACTGCGTGTCGTGGATGAATTGCAGGCCCGGTTCGGCCAGCTCCAGCCGGATGTACCAGGACATCAGGCCACCCACCAGGGCAGCAATCATCGACAACACGATGTACATGGTGCCGATGTCTTTGTGGTTGGTCGAATAGACCCAGCGCCGCCATCCGGTCGGATGGTGCTCGTGGTCAGCGTGGGCGGCAGCAGCACCGTATGCCATGGTTCGTAATCTCCCTGATCCGGTCCCGCCGTGCTCAGCGAGCGGCGGTTGTGCCATTGGTCGCAACACTTACAGGCGACCGGCTGTCACTCGCAAACTGTTGTTTGGCCTTTTCAACCCATGCATCGAAGTCGGGTTTTGCCAGGGCATGAACCTCGATAGGCATGAAGTAGTGATTCACGCCACAGAGTTCCGAGCACATCCCGTAAAAAACGCCGGGGACATCCGCGCGAAACCAGGTTTCGTTGGTGCGGCCCGGGGTTGCGTCCTTCTTCAGACCCAGCGAGGGAACCGCCCAGCTATGGATGACGTCGTCCGAATTCACCAGCACCTGCACGGTCGCGCCGACCGGCACCACCACCGGATTATCGACGGTCAGCAGCCGCGGTTGGCCGGCCTGAAGGTCGCTTTCGGGGATTGGGATACTGTCGAATGAAAAGTCGCCGTTGTCGGGATAATTATAGGTCCAGTACCACTGGTGGCCGGTCACCTTCAGGGTCATGTCGTATGCCGGTGTCCTGCCCGATGCATACAGAAGCTTGAGTGAAGGGATGGCAATAACAACCAGAACAATGACCGGCACGATGGTCCAGACAACTTCGATCACCGTGTTGTGTGCGGTCTTGGAAGGCACCGGATTTCGCGAGGCGTTAAAGCGCAGAATAATATACGCCAATATTCCTAATACAAGGAGCACCACTCCGGTCATAATAACAAATAGCAGCGTGTGGAATTCGTGAATTTCCTGCATCACGGGCGAGAATGCGTCTTGGAAATACACTTGCCAGGGGTGCGCCTCGCCGACCGCCTCGGCACCGGCAACGCCGGCAAATCCGATCGTCGCGGCGCAGGCGATCGACGTTAGAAAAAGCAGTCGCCGGATCATATCCCGCATAGGTTATCGTCCTTCCCTCGATTTCGCCATCGTTGAGAGCGAGAGCGGCTTATTCTATCTCAGGATCGCGACCTCTCGCAAAAGTGAAAGCGTGCAAGGCGCCAACTCAGCGCCTGCAAGAGGTCTTGGTCGGCGGATTGCTAACATGAGCAAACGCGCATGAAAAGTACTTTCTTTATCAATTGGGGGTTTTGTACCGGCGCCGTGCAACTGCCTTCGCACATGCGGGAAGCGATTGATGTTTGCCGCAAAATCCGTATGTTGCGCGGGCTGCCGAAGCGGCAGCAGGGAGCGGAGATGCAGATTGAAGCGGAATAAAGTAATGCTCGCACTGGTACTTGCTGCTGCCGCGATCGCAATGTACGCGAGTGTTTTTATGACTGTAAATACGCCATGATTGTTGCGCTGGGGCACCCCGCAAAGCGGTCGGCGAGGCACTTCCCGCAAGCCGGGGAGGGGAGTTCGTCCGGGCCTTCGCGGGCACACGGCGCGGGAAGGACGAGACGATGATCGGGATTTCCGACCTGCCGCACGTCAACGCCGCGCTCAACGCGATCAGCATCGTGTTCCTGGCGCTCGGTCTGCGTTTCATCTTGCGCGGTGACCGGCGGCGCCACAAGGCGATGATGCTGTCGGCCGCCACGGTGTCCGCGCTCTTCCTGGTGACGTATCTGACCTATCACTTCAACTCCGGTCTGGCGAAGTTCGGCGGCGAGGGGATCATCCGGCCCATCTACTTCGGCATCCTGGTCGCTCATGTGATTGGCGCTGTCGTGATCACCCCATTGGTCCCGCTCACCCTGTACCGCGCGCTCCGCGGCCAGTACGACCGGCACCGGAAGATCGCCCGCTGGACCTGGCCGCTGTGGATGTATGTCGCAGTCTCCGGCGTCGTGGTTTATGTCATGGCTGTCCACATGTTTCCCTATGTCGGAGGTCTCGATGGCGGATGACGGGGTTGCCGTGGCCCTGCCGGGAGCGGCGATCGAACCGTCGGCGGCGCTGCGCAGTGAACTCTGGTGCTGGTCGGCGATCGCGGTCGGGTCGCTGGCGGTGGCCGGGGCGTTTGCGCTGCTGCTTGCCATCTCGCGCGTCCCTGGCATCGAGTTTCTGGCCTTCTGGCCGCTCGATTTCTTTCAGAAGGGGCTCGTCATCCACGTCGTCTTCTCGTTCGTCGTCTGGTTCGCGGCGATGTTTGCCGCTCTGGCGACGATCGCGAGCGCCAGGCTCGGTGAGGGGGCATTGGGCGGCCTCGGGCTTTTCTCGGCGGGCGGCGTGATGCTGTCGATGCCGCTGTTGTTCGTTCCGGCATTTCTTCAGCGGGGCGAGCCGAGCCTCAACAACTATGTACCGGTCATCATCGATCCGCTGTACTACGCGGGCCTCGCCGTTCTCGGCCTTTCGATCGCGCTCGTGGCGGCCCGCCTCGTGGCGGTTTCGCGACCGGCGGCGCTCCGGGGTGACCCGTTCGCGGCGGTCCTTGCGGCGGCGGCACTTGCGATGCTGATCGCGCTGCTGTGCTTCGCTGTCGCGCTGGCGGCGCTGGCCGGATCGGCTGCCTCGTTTGATTTCAACGAGTCGCTGATGTGGGGCGGCGGCCACATTCTCCAGTTCGTCAACACGATCCTGCTGGTTTTCGCCTGGACAACGCTCGCGTCTGCGTGGTCCCGCAACCTCGCGCGTCCCCTTGCCGCGGCGAGCGCGCTGTTGCTGGCGGGGGCCGCGATGGGGCCGCTGTTCTACCTGATCATGGCGCCCTTTTCCCCGGGACAGACCAGCGCCTTCACCTGGCTGCAATACATTCTGGGGCCGGCGGCGGCGGTTGTTGCCATTCCCTTGGTGCTGCGGCTGCGGGCGCCGCTCCCCCGGAGCGAGCCGGCCTTCCTGGCGCTGGTGCTCTCCATGGTGCTGTTTGGGGTGGGCGGAGTCCTCGGCCTGTTCGTGGACGGCGCCGACACGCGAACGCCCGCGCATTATCACGGCATGATTGCCGGCGTGACGCTGGCCTTCTTCGGGCTGATCTTCTCGATGATCCTGCCGGCCCTCGGGCGGCAGGCCGGCAGCACCCGACGGCAGCGGCTGATCGTTCACCTGTTCGCCTGGGGGCAGCTTGCCGCGTGCATCGGGCTGTTCATGGCCGGTGGCCACGGCGCGCCGCGCAAGGTTGCCGGGGCGGCTCAGGGGCTCACCGATTTCGTACCGATGGTCGGCATGGGCATGAACGGCCTCGGCGGCCTGATTGCGGTGATCGGCGGCGTCTTGTTCGTCTGGACCGTTGGATCGGCCTTGCTGCAGGCGCCTTCTCAGGTTAAGGCGGCAATGCGCCGGCGTCCCGATGCCATGATACAAGAAAAGAGCGGGCAGGCGCCCGCAGTGAGGAGGAGGAAGTGAGCCCCGTTCGTCTCGATACCGCCCCGGCGATTGTCGCCAGCCCGGCCGAAGCAGCGCCGGAGCCGCGGTTTCACCTGCGCGACTATGCCATCCTGCTGAAGCCAAGGGTGATGTCGCTGGTGGTCTTCACCGGCCTTGTGGGGCTCCTGCTCGCGCCGGTGCCGACGAGCTTTCTCACCGGTGCGATCGCGGTCGCCTGCATCGCCGTGGGAGCGGGGGCCGCCGGTGCCATCAACATGTGGTACGACCGTGACATCGACAGCGTTATGCAACGGACCATGAACCGGCCGCTGCCGGCGGGCCGGCTCCAGCCGCGGGCGGCCTTGTTGCTGGGCGCAACGCTGGCCGTCGCCTCGGTGGCGGTCATGGCAGGCCTGGTCAATTCCGTCGCCGCGACGCTGCTGGGGCTGACCGTGGCGTACTACGTGTTCGTTTACACCATCTGGCTGAAGCGGCGGACCCCCCAGAACATCGTCATCGGCGGCGCTTCCGGGGCGCTGCCGCCGATGATCGGCTGGGCAGCCGCGTCCGGGGAGGTCGGCTGGGGTGCCGTCGCGCTGTTTGCCATCATCTTTCTCTGGACCCCGCCGCACTCCTGGGCGCTGGCCCTGTTCCGCAAGGGCGACTACGACCGGGCCGGGGTGCCGATGATGCCGGTGGTTGCGGGCGATCGGGCGACACGGGTTCAGATTCTCGGCTACTCGGCAATCCTCGTGCCGGCGACCTTCCTGCCGGTGCTGACCGGCACGTCGACCTGGCTCTACGGCGCCGCCGCCGCCATTCTCGGGGCGCTGTTCCTTCGTCATGCCTGGAGAGTGTATCGCGACAACGGCGTCCGGACGGCCAGGGCACTGTTTCTCTTCTCGATCCTTTATCTGTTCCTGATCTTCTCGGCGCTGCTGCTCGACCGGGCACTGGCGACCCACTGGCCGTTTCTGGCGGCATAACGAGGGACACCCGTATGGCCGAAGCCGCCTACGCGGCGCTGCACGACCGTTTCCGTCGCATTGGCGCGCTGCGGGATGCGGAGGCGATGCTGCACTGGGACCTGGCGACGATGATGCCGAAGGGCGGCGCGCAAGCCCGCGGCGACCAGCTGGCCGTCCTCAAGGCGCTGCGTCACGGCCTCCTGGTCTCGATCGAAACGGAGGAAGGCCTGCGCGGCGCGAGCGACGACCGGACGCTTTCCCCCTGGCAGCGCGCCAATGTCCGCGAGATGAGCCGGCAGTGGACCCATGCCGTGGCGCTCAGCGAGACGCAGGTGGAAGCCCTGTCGCGCGCCGCGACGAACTGCGAGATAGCGTGGCGGGAGGCGCGGGCGGACAACGACTTTCCCCGGGTTCTGCCGCATCTCGTCCGGCTGATCGAGCTGGTCCGCGAAGCGGCACAGGCGAAGGCGGAGCGGCTCGGACTGTCCCCTTACGACGCTCTGCTGGACGAATACGAACCGGATGGGCGCTCGGCCGATATCGATGTGCTGTTTGCCGAACTGGCGGCGTTCCTGCCCGACTTCCTGCCGCGGGTGCTGGAGCGCCAAGCCCGGGCGGGCAAGCCAACGGAGCCGGAGGGGCCGTTCCCGATCGCGGCCCAGCGCGCCGCAGCCCTTGCCCTGATGGAGGTGATGGGGTTCGACTTTCATCACGGCCGGCTCGACGTCAGCCTGCACCCGTTCTGCGGCGGGACGCCCGACGACATCCGCATCACCACCCGCTACGACGAGACGGATTTCCGGTCGGCACTGATGGGGGTCCTGCACGAGACCGGGCACGCGCTCTACGAACGGGGCCTGCCGGCCGAGTGGCGCGGGCAGCCGGTGGGCGAAGCCCGGGGCATGGCGCTGCACGAAAGCCAGTCTCTGCTGATCGAAATGCAGGTTTGCCGCTCCCAAGCCTTCCTCGACTATGCGGCGCCGGTGCTTCGCCAGGCGCTGAGCGGCTCGGGTCCGGCCTGGGACGCCCAGAACCTCTACCGGCACTACATTCGCGTCGACCCGGGGTTCATTCGCGTAGAGGCTGATGAGGTGACCTACCCGGCCCACGTCATTCTCCGCTACGATCTCGAACGAGCGATGATCGCAGGCGATCTGGTGCCGGCCGATCTGCCGGGCGCCTGGTCGGACGGGTTGCACCGGCTGCTTGGCCTGCGGCCGGCCGACGACCGTCAGGGCTGCCTGCAGGACATTCACTGGTTCGACGGCGCCTGGGGTTATTTTCCCACCTACACGCTGGGCGCCATGGCGGCGGCGCAACTCTATGCGGCGGCGCTCGCGGCGGAGCCGCGCATTCCCGAAGAGATCAGCCGCGGCGAGTTCGCGACGCTGCTCGGCTGGCTCCGCCGCCACCTGCACGCCAGGGCCTCGTTCTGCTCGACACAAGACCTGCTGATTGATGCCACCGGAACGCCGCTGCGGACCGAGCCGTTTCGTATGCATCTCCAGCGGCGTTATCTCGGCAACTGAGCGGATGCCGGAATTGGACTTGTCGCCCTCGTTTCACGCAGGAGCCGGTCGATTCAGGTCAGAACACAGGTCTTGACGGATTGAACTACATCAGCACCAGAGGCCGGGCGCCGGTTCTTTCGTTCGACGACGTCGTCCTCGCCGGGCTTGCGCGGGACGGGGGCCTCTACGTCCCGGAGACCTGGCCGCAGATTACCGATCAGGAACTGTCCAGGCTTCGCGGGCTGAGCTATGCGGAACTGGCGGCCCGCGTTCTTGCCCCGTTCGCCGAGCCGGCAATCCCGGAAGCCGAGTTGACCCTGCTCTGCGAAGACGCCTATCGCGGCTTTGACACCTATCCTGATCCGGCACCGCTGCGGCGCCTGAGTTGCGGCACCTGGCTCCTGGAGCTCTTTCACGGCCCGACGCTGGCGTTCAAGGATTTCGCGCTGCAGGTTCTTGGCCGCCTGTTCGACCTCGTCCTGTCGCGGCGCGGCGAGCGGATCACCATCATCGGCGCAACCTCCGGCGATACCGGTTCGGCGGCAATCGAGGCCTGCCGGGACCGGGAGGCCATCGACATCTTCATGCTGCATCCGAAAGGCCGTGTCTCGGAGGTGCAGCGCCGGCAGATGACCGCGGTCGTGGCCGACAACGTCCACAACATCGCCATCGAGGGCACCTTCGACGACTGCCAGAACCTGGTGAAGGCGTTGTTCGCCGATCATCCGTTTCGCGACCGGGTACGGCTCGCCGCCGTCAATTCGATCAACTGGGCGCGCATCGCGGCGCAGATCGTTTACTACGTGCATGTCGCGCGGCGGCTTGCGGAAGAGGAGCGGCGCCTGGCTTTCGTGGTTCCGACGGGCAATTTCGGCAACGTCTTTGCCGCCTACGGGGCGGCGCGTATGGGCATGCCGATTGAAGCGCTGATCGTGGCCTCCAATCGGAACGATATTCTGACCCGGTTCTTCGCCACGGGAACGATGGAGATCGGCCCGGTTTTCGCCACCCTCAGCCCGAGCATGGACATCCAGGTCTCGAGCAATTTCGAGCGTTACCTTTTCGAGCTCCATGATCGGGACGCCGGCGCGGTGGTTTCGCTGATGCAGGGTCTGCGGGATGCGCACGCCTTTTCTGTCGAGCCGGCCCGGTTGGAGCGGGCCCGGCGAACGTTTCTGGCCGCCCGCTGCGACGACGCCGGGACGAGCGCGACGATCCGCTCGGTCTACGAGACCGACGGGATCCTGATCGATCCGCACACCGCCGTCGGCGTTGCCGCCGCGCGTTCCGCGAACGCCGTGGGCGATGCGGCGAAGGTGTGTCTGGCCACCGCGCACCCTGCGAAGTTTCCGGACGCGGTCGAGGCTGCGACCGGCGTTCGCCCGCCGCTGCCGTCGCGCCTGGCCGATCTGCTCAGCCGGCCGGAGCGGTATGCGACGCTTGCGGCCGATGCCGGCGCGCTGCGCCAACTGATCGATCAAACGCTTGCAGCAAAAGGGATTACACAATGAGTGGTATTCGTGTCTCTACCCTGCCCAACGGACTGCGGGTCGCAACCGACCCGATGAGCGGGGTCGAGACCGCTTCGGTGGGCGTGTGGGTTGAAGCGGGGAGCCGCTACGAGACCGCGACCGCGTCGGGTGTCTCCCATTTTCTCGAGCACATGGTGTTCAAGGGCACCCGCAACCGCGACGCCCGGGCGATTGCCGAGGAGATCGAAGCCGTCGGCGGCCATCTGAACGCGCATACCTCCCGCGAATATACGGCCTTCTACGCGAAAGTGCTGAAAGAGGACGTACCGCTCGCCATCGACATCATCGCCGACATCCTGCAGGACGCCACCCTCGACCTGGAGGAACTGGGGCGGGAACGCACGGTGATCCTGCAGGAGATCATGCAGTCCCAGGACACTCCGGACGACATCATTTTCGATCGCTTCCAGGAGACGGCGTTTCCCAGCCAGCCGCTGGGCCGTTCCGTGCTCGGCGTGCGGGAAAGCATCGGCGCGATGAGCCGCGAGATCCTCGCCGGCTACATGCGGCGCCACTACGGGGCACCGCGGATGATTCTTGCCGCGGCGGGGCGCGTCGAGCATGAGACGATCATGGATCTTGCCGATCGGGCGTTCGATCGGCTGCCGCCGCCGGCTGTCGAAGATCGCGAACCGGCCGTCTATGCCGGCGGCGATTTTCGTGAAGAGCGCGACCTCGAGCAGGTCCACCTGGTTCTCGGTTTCCCGGGGGTCGGCTACGGGGACCCGGACTTCTACCCCCTTTCGGTCCTGTCCACGCTGCTCGGCGGCGGCATGTCGTCGCGCCTGTTTCAGGAAGCGCGGGAAAAGCGCGGGCTGGTCTACAGCATCTACTCGTTCCCGACGTCGTACTCCGATACCGGGCTGTTCGGCATCTATGCCGGCACCGGCGAAGAAGAGGTGGAGGAGTTGGTGCCCCTCGTCTGCGAACAGCTCCGGGGCGTTGCGTCCGACGTGGCCGATGCCGAAATCGGGCGCGCGCGCGCCCAGCTCAAATCGGGGATGCTGATGGCGCTTGAGAGCACGTCCTCCCGCTGCGAACAGTTGGCGAGGCAGCTCATGGTCTTCGGCCGGCCTATTCCGACGGCCGAGAGTATCGCGAAGATCCAGGCCGTCGATCGCTCAGCGGTCATGCGGGCAGCGCGGCGGCTGCTCAGCGGCACGCCGACGCTGGCCACCCTCGGCCCGATCGGCCGGGTTGCCAGTCACGCCGAGGTCACCGCGCTGCTCGCCTGAGCCGCGGGAGAGAACGGTCGTGTCTCCGCGGAGACACGACCGGCAGGAACTTTTCGGCAATGTGATCCAACGTACAGTCGGGGACGTTAACCCTTTTTACACTGGCAGTCGCTACGCTGACATATCCGTCAGGGCGGTGGCAGCCAACTCCCAATTCTCACCGCCGCCCGGACTTAGAATGAGCGTGACGGGGGTTACGGTCATGGCAAACATTGCTGACGTGAGGCGCGTCGTCCATTCTCATCAATGGCAGGATCTCGCTGAGTGGGTGCGCTTCCTCGACGAGCTTGCCGATCTCACCGATGAAGAAATCGAAGGTGTGACCGGCAAGCCGCTGCCCTGTGCGATGCCCAGCGCCGCCTGAACGCTGATCAGCGCCGCATGAACCGATAGCCGATCAGCAGCAGGATCGAGCCAAGCACGGCCACCGCCAGGCTGCCGAAGTTGAACCCGTCCACCCCTCCCAGCCCCAGCAGGTTGGTGGCGATGAACCCGCCGACGATGGCGCCGGCGACGCCGATCAGGATGGTGACAAAGAAGCCGCCGGGGTCATCGCCTGGCATCAAAAACTTCGCGATTAAACCGGCGATCAGCCCGAACACGATCCAGGTCAGAATTCCCATCGAGGTCTCTCCTCCTTAGCACTTGCCCGCCCCGCCGAGGTGACACCGGTGGTCGACCGGCTGACGGATTCGCAGGCTGTAACCGGCCCGGGCAAGGAAGGTTCCCACCTATCAAAGTGCAACGGCGGCTGCGTGAACAATTTGTGCCGCCGGCGGTCCGCAGCGTCGTGGTTGTTGACCTGAGGCGGTTGCGGCCTCAGTTTTCCCGGATCGGCAACAATTGGGCGCATTTGATGAGCACCGAAAGCGTCACCCCGCTGCTTCCCTATGACATTGTCATTTGCGGATTGTCGGAATTGTCCGGCCATGCCGAAGCCGACATCAGTCATGTGGTGTCGATTCTTGATCCCATCTGGCCCGACCCCGACGAGTTCAGCCGCTGGAGGGCTCACCGGCGTGTGGTCTGGCGGTTCGACGACGTCGTTGAAATCGGCGGTGGCTACACCGCTCCGACGCGGCGCGACGTAGACGCGATCCTGGCGCTGGGATCGGAACTCTCCCGGGAGCAGGTATCGCGGCTGCTCATTCACTGCCACGCCGGCGTCTCCCGTTCGACGGCGACGGCGGTGATTCTGATGGCGCAGCACAATCCGGGGCGGGAGGGCGAAATCTTCGCCGAACTCGACCGCGTGCGGCCGCGCAGTTGGCCGAACGCGTTGATGCTTCGCCTGGCCGATGCTCTGCTGGAGCGCGACGGAGCGATCATCAGGGAACTTCGCCGGCACCAGCGCCGCATCACGGACGCTCATCCCGACTTCGCCGAGCTGCTGTCCCGGTGCGGCCGCGCCCACGAGATCGCCGCCCTCGACGACGCCTGGTGATCCTTCGAGACGGCGGACAGGCCGGCAGGTCGGGGGGGCAGGTGGACCGGCCGGGCAGGTGGGGCTAAGCGGCGACCGTCTGTGCCTGACGCTGGCCGGTGGCGTGCTGGTAGTCTTCGGTCAGGACGCGGGTGATCTCGCCGGGGACAAACCGATATGAGTCGATTTCCCCCACCGGCGTGACCTCGGCGGCGGTGCCGGTAAGGAACACCTCCCGGGCATCCCGCAGCTCGTCGGGCATGATCGCGCGCTCGACGACATCGATGCCGCGCAACCGGGCGAGATCGATCACGGTTCGCCGCGTGATCCCATCGAGGAAGCAGTCGGGCGTCGGCGTGTGCAGCCGGCCGTCCGGCATGGCGAGGAAAATGTTGGCGCCCGTGGCTTCCGCGACTTGGCCGCGCCAGTCCAGCATCAACGCATCGTGGTAGCCATCAGCCTCCGCCTTATGCTTCGACAGCGTACAGATCATGTAAAGGCCCGAGGCCTTTGCATGGACTGGCGCGCATTGCGGCGCGGGGCGGCGCCAGGGCGACGTGCACATGCGGATGCCCTTCTGTCGCGCCTCCTCGCTGAAATACGAGCCCCAGTTCCACGCCGCGATCGCCAGATGAATCCGGGAGGTCTGGGCCGACACCCCCATCATTTCGCTGCCGCGCCAGGCGATCGGGCGGACATAGCCATCGGTGATGGTGTTGGCGCGCAGAACCTCGTCGCAGGCCCGGTCCACATCCTCCACCGAGCACGGCAGGGCGAAGCCCAGCGTTTCTGCCGACGCGGCGAGACGCTGCGAATGCTCGGTCAGCTTGAAGATGCGCCCCGCATAGGCCCGCTCTCCTTCGAAAACAGCCGAAGCGTAATGCAGGCCGTGACTGAGAACGTGGAGGTTGGCCTCCCGCCACGGCACCAGCGCTCCATCATACCAGATGAAGCCGTCGCGATCGTGGTAGGGAGCTGTGCCCATCTTCCGAATCCTCTTTCCGGACCATGCCGTTTCCGGACCAAGCCATGCGCCGCCAACCCGTCGGGCCATTTCGTCAGGGTCAATCCGTCGGGCCGGCGAGGTTGCTGATTGCCAGCGGTAACATCCCGCGTCATATATGTCAACGTTACTGACTTAAATCGATCACTGACTTAAAGCGATCGGGGTGTTTCCTCGGAGGCCAGATGAGCGAGCTGACCCTTCGGTCGAAAGAACACGTGGCCTCAAGAAGCCCGGCGGCGCCGCAGGCCGAAGCGAACGCCCTTGCCGATGACCCGGCACTGCGTCAGACGATCGAGCTGCTGTTCTTCGCCTACCGCGACTTCACCGGCGATGCCGACGCGCTTCTGCTGCGCTGGGGCTTTGGGCGCGCCCATCATCGGGTGATCTACTTCATCGGCCGTCATCCCGGCATCAGCGTCGGCGAACTGCTCGCCATCCTGCGCATCACCAAGCAGAGCCTGGCGCGGGTTCTCGGCCAATTGATGCGGGAGGGATTTGTCGTTCAGCGCGTGGATCACGCGGATCGGCGCCGGCGGCGGCTTTATCTCACCGCCGAGGCGGAGGCCCTGGAACGGACGCTCACCGACCGGCAGGCCGCCCGGCTTGCCGCAGCCTCTGCCCGCGTCGGCGACGTCGCGCTCGACGGCTTCCGCGCCATGTTGCGGGCCATGATCGATGGCGAAGACGGTCCCCTCCCGATGCCGCACGGGATGACCGACCGGTGATAGTATACGCAGAGCTCAGCTCGCGCCTATAATTATGCATGAGCCTGGAAGCGCCTCACATCCTCGTGGTCGATGACGATGCACGCTTGCGTCGGCTGCTTGCCAAGTATCTTATCGAGCATGGATTTCTAGTCGCGACGGCGGAGGATGCGGCGGATGCGCGCGGCAGGCTCGGCAGCTTCGCGTTCGACCTGATCGTCCTCGATCTGATGATGCCGGGCGAGAGCGGCCTTTCCTTTGCCGCCGACCTGCGCAAGCGCTCCGGCGTGCCGATCCTGATGCTGACGGCGATGGGCGAGCCGGAGGACCGGATCGCCGGTCTGGAGGGCGGTGCCGACGACTACATGGTCAAGCCGTTCGAGCCGCGCGAGTTGCTGCTGCGCATCGGCAACATCCTGCGCCGCACGCCGCAGCAGGAAGCGCAGCCGAGCGAAGTGCAGATGGGGGATCTCACCTTTTTGGTGGACCGGGAGGAGCTGCGGCGCGGCGAGGAACTGGTGAAACTGACGTCGGTGGAAACCGCTTTGATGGTTGCCCTGGCGCGCCGCGCGGGCATCCCGCTGAGCCGCGAGGAACTGATCGAGCTGACGGGCGCGGCCGGCGGCGATCGCGCCGTCGATGTGCAGGTGACCCGGCTGCGCCGCAAGATCGAGAGCGATCCTCGTGAGCCGCGCTTTTTGCAGACGGTCCGCGGCCGTGGTTATGTGCTGAAGCCGGATTAGCGGACATGGGCGCGCTGCTCAACCGCCTCCTGCCGCGCGGCCTGCTTGCGCGCGCGCTGCTGATCGCCGTCGCGCCCCTCATCCTGATGCAGGTGCTGTCTGCCTGGCTCTTCTACAACAGCCACTGGGACCAGGTCAGCAAACGGCTATCCCAGGGATTGGCCGGAGACGTGGCCGTCCTCGTCGATTCGCTGACGGGCATCACCGATCAGGCGAGCCGCGACTGGCTGTTTCGTGAAGCGGCGCAACGCATGGAGATCAACGCGACGCTGCACCCCGACGCAATCCTGCCCAACGCACCGGATCGGCAGACGGCGATCGAGGGCGAACTTCGCCGCGCCCTGCTTCGCAAGCAGATTACCAAACCGGTGCGCATCGACGAGCAGACGGGAAAGGATCGGGTGGTGGTGTCGGTCCAGCTCGCCGACGGCGTCCTGCGCCTGGAGGTCCCGCGGCACCGCCTGCACAGTTGGACGACCTTTGCCTTCGTCCTGTGGACCGTCGGCACCACCCTCATCCTGCTGGGGGCGTCCACCATCTTCATGCGCAATCAGATCCGGCCGATGCGGCGGCTCGCGCGGGTGGCCGATGCCTTCGGCAAGGGCCGCGAAGTCACGGACTTCAAGCCGGAGGGGGCGTGGGAAGTGAAACTGGCGGGCCTGGCGTTTCTTGCCATGAAGGGCCGCATCCAGCGCCAGATCGCCCAGCGCACGGCCATGCTCGCCGGGGTTTCGCACGATCTCCGCACCCCGCTGACCCGGATGAAGCTGCAACTGGAGATGATGCCCGACGATGAGGCGGCGAGTGCACTCGGCGAGGACGTGCACGACATGGAACGAATGCTCGAGGGATACCTGGCCTTCGCTCGCGGCGAAGGGGCCGAAAAGCCACATCCGCGCGACCTTGGCGTTCTCTTGGGCGAGGTGGTCAGGCGTGCGCGTCGCGGCGGCGCGGCGGTGGAACTGGCCACGGAGGGCGACCTGCGCTTGCCGCTGCGGCCGAATGCCATGCGCCGCTCGTTGACAAACCTGGTCGAAAACGCCCTGCGCTTCGCCTCGCGCGTCGCCGTGCACGCCCGCCGGCGGGGCGGTGCGGTCGAAGTGACGATCGACGACAATGGTCCCGGCATTCCCGCCGAGCAGCGCGAGGAGGTGTTCAAGCCGTTCTTCCGCCTGGAAGCGTCGCGGAACCCGGCCACCGGTGGCGTCGGACTCGGCCTGACCATCGCTCGCGACGTGGTCCGCAGCCACGGTGGCGAAATCGTGCTGGATGACTCGCCGCAGGGCGGGCTGCGGGTGCGGGTCCGGCTGCCGGTGTAGGGGAAGGCCCGGTCAGAGTGCGCGGAGGGTCTTAGCGAAGCCTCAGGAGGTCGCGATCCTCGCCTGTTTGCGCCACAGCCAGAACACACAGGCCCAGCTCATGATCGGTCCCGCCGCGGCGGCAATGGCCCGCGCCCAGGCGGCGCCGGTCACGTCGAACGCCCAGATCAGAGGCACGCCCGCGCTGAGGGTGAGGACAGCGCGTACCACGTTGACCATGAGCTTCAGGTCCGAGCGACCCTCCGCCGACAGAAAGACGGTGGCCGGATTGTTGAGGCTGTCGCAGATCGGGATGATGGCATAGATCGCCAGCAGCGGGGCGGCGGGCATCAGCTCGCTGCCGAAGCCGATCTGTATCAGCCACGGTCCGAACACCAGCATCGCCCCGGAATAAGGCAGCGCCACCACCAGCGTTGCCAGCCCTTGGCGCCCGATGTGCCGCCGCTTTTGCGCATACGACATCGTATCGATCCGCTTCGAGACCATCGGCAGCATCATCAGGTTGAGGCCGACGACGATCTGCAGAAAGGGCGCGATGAACGTCTCGCCGACCTTCAGATAGCCGGCGGACTCGATGGGCAGCATGGCGCCCGCCAGGAGGATTACGCCGCTGATGCTGATCTGGGAAATCGGCACCGACGCGATATTCCAGCGCGCGTAGTTCCACGTCTCGCGGCGAAACAGCCGCCTTTGCCGCGGCGCAGGCCGCCTGAGGCGGTGGGAGAGCCGCCAGGCCTGGACGACGCAGACGAGGATGCCGGCGAAAGCCAGCATGACATAGATGCTCACCAGGTTGGCGCCGCCCCAGTACCAGAAGGCGACGAAGCCGAGAATGACCAGCACGAGGTTGGCAACGGACTGATAGAGCGCCTTGACCGGCCGTCCTTCGATATAGAACTGGCGGCGGAGAAGCGCCTGCAGAAGGATGAGGTTGGCATAGAAGAGGGCACCGATGACCGCCCAGACGACGCTCATCTCAACGCCGCTCAGTTTGGCCCACACAAAGCTTCCCAAAGCCAGCAGCAGCGTCACGCCACCCACCAGCACCACCTCGGAGACGACCATGAAGGCCAGATAGGCGCCCAACTCCTCGGCCGATCGGCGCGGTGCGTAGATCGACAGCGGCTCGAGCAGCGAACTGAGCGTCAGCCCCCGCAGAACGCGGACGATGACGTCGGTCATCGCGTAAATCCCCAGCATTTCGGCGCCCAGCAGGCGGCCGATGAACATGCTGCTCAAGAAATTGATGGCGGCAGTGCAGCCCTGATCACCGATGCTGGCGGCGGCACGGCCGCCGAAGCGGGTGATACCGCGCAACCGCCCGCCGGGCGGGGTCTGGCCCGGTGGCGTCTGACCCGGTGGCGTCTGACTCGGGCTCGGTGCTGGGTCCTCGCTGCGCTGATCCATCCTGGCTGCTCGGTCGATACGCTCGCGTCACGGCGTCGGCTGTGCGGGAAACGCGGAGCTTGGTGTGGGGCGTGTGGCCGAAGAGAGAATTGCGACGGAGCTCCGGCTGCACGGTCGCCTTATAAGGGATGGAGCGGGCCGAAGAAAGGTTGCCGGCCGGCTTTCGGTGCGCCGGCTCGTGGCCTGTTCAGGGCCTGTTCGATTGCCGGTTGACGGCGGCGGCGGCTTCGCCTAGACGAGAAGGGCCCACTTTACCCCCTAATGGGCTAAGACGGCCGCTTCCCGGTGTAGGACTCGGTATCGGGCGAACCGGCTGTAATCGATCAGTTTCATGAGTTCCAGATTTGGCATGTCCCCATGATCGGGATCATCCTTGCCGGCGGATCCGGCAGTCGTTTGTATCCGATGACGATCGCTGTCAGTAAACAACTGATGCCGATCTACAACAAGCCGATGATTTTTTATTCGTTGTCCGTGCTGATGCTGGCAGGACTGCGCCGAATCCTGGTGATTACCCGCCCTTCGGACGAGGCTCAGTTCACCGCTCTGTTGAGCGACGGCAGCCAGTGGGGACTGGACATTTCCTATGCCGCTCAGCCGCGCCCGGAGGGGCTGGCGCAGGCCTTCCTCATCGGGGAGCGATTCATCGGTCGCGAGCCATCGTGCCTGATCCTGGGGGATAATCTGTTCTTCGGCCACGGGTTGCCGCGGCTGTTGCGCAAGGCGGCGCGGACCACGCGCGGCGCCGTCGTTTTTGCGGCTCCGGTTCGCCATCCGGGCGCCTATGGGGTGATTGAGTTCGACGATCGCGGCAAAGCCGTCAGCATCGAGGAAAAGCCGACCGCGCCCCGCTCGGACTTCGCGGTGACCGGCCTTTACTTTTATGACAATGCGGTGGTCGAAATCGCCAGAACGTTGCGCCCCTCGGCGAGAGGAGAGCTGGAGATCACTGACGTCAACACTGCCTATCTGCGCCGCGGCGATCTCGAAGCCGAGATCCTCGGCCGCGGCTTCGCCTGGCTGGACACCGGGACACCGGACGCGCTGCTGGAAGCGTCGCACTTCGTGCAGGTGATGGAGCATCGCCAGCACCTGATGATCGGATGTCCGGAGGAGATCGCCTTTCATCTCGGCTACATCGACCGCAACCAGCTCGCCGCTCTTGCCGCCCGCTACCGCGGCAACGAGTATGGCCGCTACCTGCAGCGGCTGGCGAGCGGCTGCTGAGCGGGGATCGGCGCAAGATGAATGTCATCCCGATGGCGCTGCCGGAGGTGCTGCTGATCGAGCCGGAGGTTTTCGGTGACGACCGGGGCTTCTTCCTCGAGCTTTATCGTCTGCCGCGCTACGTCGAGGCCGGGATTAGCGTCGCCTTCGTGCAGGACAACCACTCGCGCTCGTCGCGCGGCGTGCTGCGTGGCCTGCACTACCAGATCAGGCATCCACAGGGAAAGCTGGTCTCGGTCATCGCCGGCAGAGTCTTCGACGTTGCGGTGGATGTCCGGCACGGCTCTCCCACCTTCGGGCGCTCGGTGAGCAGCATCCTGAACGCCGACGACCATCGCCAGCTTTACATTCCGCCGGGTTTTGCTCACGGCTTTTGTGCGCTGTCGGAAAGCGCCGACGTTCTCTACAAGTGCACGGACATCTATCGGCAAGAAGACGAAGGCGGCGTTCTGTGGAGTGATCCGCAACTGGCGATCGACTGGCCGCTGACCAAACCCCAGCTGTCCGCCAAGGACGCGGCCTTTCCGACGCTCGCGACCATTCCGCCGCGGCACCTGCCCGCCTACGGCTGACGGTCCCGGTCCTGCCACGATGACCCCCTTCGCCCCTAGGAACATCCTGGTCACCGGCGGCGCCGGGTTCATCGGCAGTAACCTGGTGCACCATCTGCTGGCCGCGACGGACGTCGTCCGCATCGTCAACCTGGACGCGCTGACCTACGCCGCGTTGCCGGACAACCTCGACGGGCTGGCGGCGCCGGAGCGCCATCATTTCGTTCACGGCGACATCTGCGATACGCCTCTGGTCCAGCGTCTGCTGCGCGAGGAGGAGATCGACACGGTCATCCACCTCGCCGCGGAGAGCCATGTGGACCGTTCGATCAGCGGCCCCGCGGTCTTCGTTGCCACCAACCTCGTCGGCACCCATACCCTGCTGGAGGCGGCCCGCAGGGTCTGGCTCGATGAACGCAAGCTGGATGGTGCGCACTGCCGCTTCTGCCACGTCTCAACCGACGAAGTGTTCGGCTCGTTGCAGCCGGGCGATCCGGCCTTCACCGAGCGCACGCCCTATGACCCCCGCTCGCCCTATTCGGCGACCAAGGCCGGCTCCGACCACCTGGTGCGGGCCTACCACCACACCTATGGCCTGCCGGTGGTGCTGACCAACGGCTCCAACACCTATGGCCCGCGCCAGCACGCCGAAAAGGTCATCCCGACGATCATTCGCTCGTGCCTCGGAGGCAGGCCGATCCCCGTCTACGGCGACGGCGGCAACATCCGCGACTGGCTCTATGTCGCCGACCACTGCCGGGCGCTCGACCTCGTGCTGCGGCGCGGCCGGCTGGGGGAAAGCTACAACATCGGTGGCAACAGCGAACGCGCCAACCTCGACCTGGTGCACCGGATCTGCGCGATGCTGGACGCGACCAAGCCCGCCGGCGCGCCGCACGCCCGCCTGATCGAACACGTCACCGACCGCCCGGGCCACGACCGGCGCTACGCCATGGACACCGCGAAGATCAAAGGCGAACTCGGCTGGTCACCCACCGAATCGCTGGCTACCGGCCTCGCCAAGACGATCGCGTGGTACTTGGGACTGTAGGGCCACCTGAGCAGTGCCTCGCCATGGCGGTAGCTTCACAAATCCCTATCCCGGCTGTTGTAATAACGTACGCCTAGAACGTGCACAAAAATGCAGCATTCCGCCGATTTGATTAGCCAGATTCCATTTCCATCAGCTCATTTTCGTCACTCAACGCCTTGTTTTTGTCAGCAAATGCGGCAAATATCGCTTGTACGAAGCGGGTATGTTCTTTTTCATCTATAAATTCGATACGATAGCCTTCTGGCGCCTTTGGATCTTCGATTACTCGCGCGCCAATGCGCAATGGGTTCGAAGGCATCTTCACACCTCACGTGTCGGTTTGCTCGCAGCTACTTGATAGTGCACCCTAAACAATTGAGAAATATCGTTAGCGCAAGCGATTAGTATATTTTCACAAAATCCTTCATCAAAATTACCCACCAAGTTATCGACGCACAAAAATCCGATAGTGTTGTCTAAGCTTGCTTGTTCGTGATCTGAGATAGAAGTTGCGAGAACTGCATTGTAAAGCTTTTTCCAGTCTTTATGAGCGCTTTCAAAATTAGTTTTACTCAGATTGTTACACAGGAATATATTTGACTCGTTTCTGAAAATTTCTTTAAATACTGTGCACTCTGTGTATGGATAGCTTTTATATTTTTTGTCAAGATACCTTCTTTTGTACATAGATCTTGTATCTCTAACAAGCGTCTTAACATAGGGAGGAGTGTGTTTTGGCAAGAGCATCTTTACGCATACAGCGCATTCTGCCCGAGTGTATTTGCTAAACATTTGTTGTACAATGCCAAGGTAATTTCTAAGATGTTCATTAAGGGACTGCGCAGGATCAGACAATAGACCGTCGAAAATGTCGGTCTTGGCTCGCGCTAAGTGCGCCACATCTGCCCCAAGAGCAGAAAGGCGACGAAGTCGTCTGTTGCTTATATACGCTATGTATAATAGACCAGACAGCGCCATCAGGAAGATAATTAATTGTCCAACCGGAAGTGCATACTTATAGTCTATGTCGACATTTAAATTTCTAGCGACTTCAATTCTATACTGTTCTGTCGTGAATGCCGAAAAGATGCCTAAAACCGCACCAGTTAAACTTATGATTGTAACAAACCCGAAACCAATCTTTCGTATAATAAACCTCTTGCGTGGCTTAAGGCTAAACATCTCCTCCCCCCTCGATCGCGACCAAACATGGCTTGACGGCCTACCGAGAGACGGGGGTATGACATGGGGATGACACCTGTTCAAGACAGATCCCACGGCTAAAACGCTCATCCACGATCCGCGTTTATGGCCTTTGAATGAAACGCGAACAACCTCCGGGCCAAGGCGGGTTCGACCCATAATCGCCCGTAGTTCATTCATGTTCCGTAACACCAGCAATGTACAACCTGAAGGGAGTCGAGTCAAGACTCGTTACACGCGTATCTTGTGCTCATCACTCGCCAACGCCGCTAAATTGAGTGGCTTGGCTGCTGCTATGGGTCGGTCTTACTCGATCGTGGCAGTCATCAGTGAAACTTCTGAGCCTACGTTAGCGGCGCATCCTGGCCTTGCGGCGGGCGGCCTTCGGCGGCACGCCAGAGGTACCAGCTGGCGATCGAGCGGTAGGGGCGCCAGGCTTCCGCCAACCGGATCATCTCGTTTTTCGGCGGGAGCGCGGCGAGGGTGTAGGTGCGGCGGACGCCGTTGCGCACGCCGAAGTCGTCGGCCGGCAGCACGTCCAGCCGGCCAAGGGTAAAGATCAGCAGCATCTGCACCGTCCACGGCCCGACGCCGCGGATCGGCGTCAGGCGGGCGATCAGCTCCGCGTCGTCCAGCGCGTCCGCGCTGGCGCGGTCGGGCAGCAGGCCGCTCGCGGCGTGGACGGCGATGTCGCGGATGGCGGCGACCTTGCTGCGCGAGAATCCCACAGCACGCATGGTCTCATCATCCAGGCTGGCGATATCGCCGGGCGAGGGGAAGGGCGCGTCGAACAAGGCCAGGAACCGCTTGAGGATCACCGCCGCCACCCGCCCGTGCAGCTGCTGGTAGGCCACCGACCGGACCAGGCTTTCGAACGGCGAGCGTGCCCATTCGGGCGACAGGGTGCACGCACCGACGCGGTCGATCAGCCCGGCCAGCACCGGGTCGGCCGCCGTCAGGTGATCGGCGGCGTCGGCAAGAACGATCCGGAAGGCTGCGTCGCGCTCCATCGGGGTCGGGCCGGCAGGGTATTTCGCCGCGATCATAGGCGCCGGCGCCGGGCGCGAGAAGGGGGAGCGGCGGGAGCCTGCGCATCTGCTGCTCGACCGGTGACCGGTGGCGCGCTAAGGTCCGCCTTCCGTTCTTCCCGCTCCCGCCACCAGAGGCCTTCTGTCATGTCCGATCCGATCCGCCGCGCCCTCGTCTCTGTTTCCGACAAGGCCGGGCTGGTTGAACTGGGGCGGTTTCTGGCCACGCGGGGCGTAGAGATCCTCTCCACCGGCGGATCGGCCAAGGCGCTGGCAGGCGCGGGCGTGCCGGTGACCGAGGTCGCCAACTACACCGGCTTTCCCGAAATCATGGATGGCCGGGTCAAGACGCTGCAGCCGCGCATCCACGGCGGCCTGCTGGCGGTCCGCGGCCATCCCGAGCACGAGCGCGCCATGGCGGAGCATGGCATCCGGCCGATCGATCTGCTGATCGTCAACCTCTATCCCTTCGAGGCGACGGTGGCGAAAGGGGCCGCGTTCGACGATTGCATCGAGAATATCGATATCGGCGGACCGGCGCTGATCCGTGCCGCGGCGAAGAATTACGCGTTCGTCACCGTGATCGTCGATCCCGCCGACTACGGCGCCCTGCAGGAGGCGATGGCGGCCGGTGACGGCGCGACCACGCCGGAGCTGCGCCGCCGCCTCGCGGCAAAGGCGTACGCGCACACCGGTGGCTACGACGCGGCGATCGCCGCGTGGTTCGCCAGGGTGGAGGGCGAGACGTTCCCGCAGCGCCTGACGCTGGCCGCGACGCGGCGCCAGACGATGCGGTATGGAGAGAACCCCCATCAGGCCGCCGCCTTCTACACCGGCGGCGAAGCGCGGCCGGGGGTGGCCACCGCCCGGCAGGTGCAGGGCAAGGATCTCAGCTACAACAACCTCGCCGATACCGACGCCGCTTTCGAGCTGGTCGCCGAGTTCGCGCCGCCGGCGGTCGCCATCATCAAGCACGCCAATCCCTGCGGCGTTGCCATCGGCGCCACGCTCGGCGACGCCTGGAACAAGGCGCTCGCCTGCGATCCGGTCAGCGCCTTCGGCGGCATCGTCGCCGTCAACCGCCCGCTGGACGCCGCCACCGCGCGAGGCATGGCCTCGCTGTTCCTCGAGGTGATCATCGCGCCCGCGATCGATGAGGAGGCACTCGCGGTGCTGGCTTCGAAAAAGAACCTGCGCGTGCTGGCGGCGGACGGGCTCCCCGATCCGCGCGCCACGGGCCTGACCTTCCGTTCGCTTGCAGGCGGGGTGCTGCTGCAGCAGCGCGACACGCTCACACAGCCGGACGAAAACCGCGTGGTGACGAAGCGGGCCCCGACCAACAGCGAGCGGCTCGACCTGGACTTCGCCTTCACCGTCTGCAAGCACGTCAAATCGAACGCCATCGTCTTCGTCAAGTACGGGGCGACCGTCGGCATCGGCGCGGGTCAGATGAGCCGGGTCGATTCCGCGCGCATCGCCGCCTGGAAGGCCGAGGACGCGCGCAAGGCGGCGGGCGAGGCCGAGCCGAGGACGAAGGGAGCGGTGGTGGCATCGGACGCGTTCTTCCCGTTCGCCGATGGCCTGATCGTCTGCGCCGAAGCGGGGGCGACGGCCGCGATCCAGCCGGGGGGATCGGTTCGTGACGAAGAGGTGATCGTCGCCGCCGACAATCGCGGCCTGGCCATGCTGTTTACCGGCCTCCGGCACTTCCGGCATTGAGCGGCTGCCAACCGGCCATCGGAGAGGACGAGCCAGGGTCACGATATTTGCAACCATGGCTTTCCGCATCAACGGTGGCGGCGGCCGCATCGCCGGGCTACCTTCTCAATTGATTTTGATATCGACTGGCAGGTGACCTTATGTCCAGTGAATCCCTACACGCGCCGCGCGAGCGGCTGTCCCGGGCGACGATCACGCAGCATCAGGCGTTGGTCTCGCTGATGGAAGAGTTGGAGGCCTCGGACTGGTATCGGCAGCGCGCCGACGATTGCGAGGACGGGCCGCTGAAGGAAATCCTGCTGCACAACATGCGCGAGGAGATCGAGCACGCCTGCATGATCCTGGAGTGGCTGCGCCGCAACGTTCCCGACTGGTCGACGCAGCTGGACACCTATCTCTATACCACCGCGCCGATTACCGAGGTGGAGGAAGAGGTGACCGGAGGTGGCGGGGGGAGCGGCGACGAAGGGGGCGAGGGGCCAGGCAAATCGAAGCCGCGCTTCACCGTCGGCGATCTGAAGGGCTAGGAGGCAGGCAATGAGCTCTCTCAACAGGACACAGGCGCCGTTCGGCGACGGGATTTGGGATCTGATCAACACCGCTGCGGTCGGCGCGGCACGCGACCGGCTGACGGCACGGCGGTTCCTTGATGTGGACGGGCCCTATGGCCCCGGGCTGACGACGATCGAAGTCGGCAACGACGGCTATTGCCGCCAGCCGGGACCGGACGAAGCCGGCGCTGTCGTCGGCCGCGCCATCTCGGTGCCGATGATCCGCAAGAGCTTCCAGCTCAGTCTTCGCCGTCTTGCCGCTTATCTGGACAACGGCATGCCGTTTGATCTGGCGCCGGTCGAGGACGCCGCCGAGGCGGTTGCGGCGCGCGAGGAAGAGATCATCTACCGCGGCCAGCCGGAGTTCGGCCTGGAAGGGCTGCTCACGGCCAAGGGCCGCAGTCATGTGGACGGCGGCGACTGGTCCGATCTCGACCGGGTGCTGGCCGACGTCATCGCCGCGGTCACCAAGCTGGACGATGCAGGGTTGCGCGGTCCTTATGCCCTGGTGCTGGCGCCGGCGCTGTACAATGGCCTGTTCCGCCGCTATCCGGGCTCGAACCTGCTCCAGTTGGAGCATTTGCGCCGGCTCTTCGAGCGCGGCGTGCACAAGGCCTCGATCGAGGGCGGCGTGGTCATCGACCCGCGGGTGGGCCCCCTGATCGTCGGCCAGGACCTGGAAGCCGGGTTCGTCACCCAGGACGGCATCCACTGCGAGCTCTACCTTTCCGAAAGCATCGTCCTGCGCCTCGACGACCCCGAGGCGGTCTGCACGATCACCCCTGCGGCAAAGTAAGGGGGAAGGGGACAAACGGAGCCCGTTGCGCGAGCGGCCGTCATGCGAGCCTATGACTACGACCTGATCACCATTGGCGCGGGTTCCGGCGGGGTGCGAGCCTCGCGCCTGGCGGGCGGGTGGGGCAAGCGGGTGGCGGTTGTCGAGAAGAGCCGGGTCGGCGGCACCTGCGTCATGCGCGGCTGCGTGCCAAAGAAGCTGCTCATCTACGGCACCCGCTATGCCGAGGACCTGGAGGATGCGCGCGGCTACGGCTGGACGATCGACGGCGCGCGGCTCGACTGGGGTGCGCTGATCGAGGCCAAGAACCGCGAGCTCGACCGGCTCGAAGGGGTCTACGGCGGGGTTCTCCGCCGCAACAACGTCGAGCTGATCGAGGGCAAGGGGGTGCTTGCCGATCCGCACACGGTCGAGGTGGCCGGCCAGACCTACACTGCCGAGAAAATCCTGGTTGCCTGCGGTGGCTGGCCGACGCTGCCCAACATTCCCGGTATCGAGCACGCGATCACCTCGAACGAGGCGCTCGATCTGCCGGAACTGCCACAGCGGCTCGTCATCGTCGGCGGCGGCTATATCGCCGTGGAGTTCGCCGGCATCTTCGGTGCGGCGGGTGCCGAAGTCAGCCAGATTATCCGGGGCGAAGAGGTTTTGCGGGGCTTCGACGACGACGTGCGGTGCTTTCTCGGCGACCAGCTCGTCAAGCACGGCATCGACCTGCGCCGCGGCTCGCAGGTGCGCGCCCTGGACAGGACCAACGAAGGCCTTGTCGTGACGCTGGCGGATGGCGCCGGGACGATTACCGCCGACGCGGTGATGTATGCTACCGGGCGGTCGCCCAATACCCGCGGCATCGGCCTGGAAGAGGCGGGGGTGGAATTGACCCTGAACGGCGCCGTCGTCGTCGATGACCGGAGCCGCAGTTCGGTCCCCAACATCTTCGCGGTGGGTGACTGTACCGACCGGATGAACCTGACGCCGGTGGCCATCGCCGAGGGCCAGGCGTTCGCCGAGAGCGAATTCAACGAGACGCCGACACCGATGGCCTACGACGACATCCCTTCGGCGGTGTTCAGCCAGCCGCCGGTGGCAACCGTCGGGCTTACCGAGACGAAAGCCCTGCTGCGGGGACCGATCGACATCTATGTCACCCGCTTCCGGCCGATGCGCCACACCATTTCCGGGCGCGACGAGAGCACGCTGATGAAGCTGGTGGTCTGCGCCGAAACCGACCGCGTGCTCGGCTGCCACATGGTGGGCGTGGACGCCCCGGAGGTCATCCAGGGTCTCGCCATCGCGCTGAAGTGCGGTGCTACCAAGGCCCAGTTCGACGCCACCATCGGCATCCACCCGACGGCGGCCGAAGAATTCGTAACGATGCGCCAGAAGCGCGAATAAATGCCCGGCGCCAGGCAACTGCGCGCCAATGGTCCGATAAAATACGGCAAAACCCCCCTGATCTGGTAAGGTCCGGGCCGGTAAGCTTGCCTGTCCCGCCGCCAGTTGCGATATTAAGATCGTGGTTTACTTCGGCGGCTTACACCGAGCCGGCAGGCAAGGACAGCAGCAGTGATGAGTGAGCACAAGGTTATTAAACTTAACGACGTGATACTCTCCGAAGCGTCTCAAGGGCAAGCGGCGCGGACAAAGTATAACCTTGACGCCATCGATGCGAAGGACGAGGTTGTGACCGTCAAGATCACGTCGCCGGTGGTCACCTCGTCATTCATCCGCGGCTTTGTCGGCCCAAGCGTGCGCCGGCTCGGATACGACAACTTCGTGAAGAAGTATGAGTTTGAATCTTCACCCAACGTCAAGAGCAACATTCTGGCCAACGCGCGATATGCCTCGGATCTTGAGGAATAGCGAAAGCACTCTGGTGTAAGCAGCCTGTCACTGCTCGCGGACCATGGCTCATGCCCGCCTGTCCGCACCGCGGCCGTTTGTGCAAGTGGCTCCTCCCGCCCCTGCTGGGCTTGGCTCTCGCCAGCATGGGTCATAGGACATTCGCCGCACCGACGCCGGTGCCCGCTCCCAACCGGGCGATCGCTCCGGAAGCCCCGCCGCCGATCATCTTCTCTCCCCAGATCACGGTGCCGCCGGCGTTGCCGCCGGCGGTCACCTTCTCCCCGCAGATCATGGCCCAGGTTCCAGAGCCCAATCCTCTGAAGACCTGGCTGCCCGTGGGCGTCGCCATCTTCTCGGCGGCCGTGGCGGCATTCTCGGCGTGGCTGGCACGGCGGAGCCAGAATTTTGCAATCGATAAGGACTGCGCCGCTGTTGTCAGGGATCACCGCGCCCGGCAGGCCGAGGCCGGCCTGCTGGCCTACGAAAACAACGTGGCACGACCGGTGGGCGCGGTGCTCGACCTCGTCGAGAGAATGGTCAACGACGTCTCCAAAATCCGTCCGGTTGCCGCCGCCGATGTCGACAGGAAACTGAAAGACCTGGGCCTGTCGGTCATGGCCGATCAGGCCAACAGTGAGCGCCTTTGCGGCGAGGCAGACGACGCGCTGCCGAAGGGCACCTCGTCGCCCGATGCTACCTCGTCGCCCGAGGCCACCCCGTCGCCCAAAAAGACTGAACCCCCGAGCTTCGCCGGGATGTTCGTCAGGCGGGGGATGGACACCCTGTTCATCGAGGCGATCACCGAAGCCTTGAAAGGGCCCCCGGGCGGCAAATTCGAGCAGCTCCTGAAGCAAGTGAAGGAATTGAAGGTAGAACTCCGCGGGCATCTCGAGAAAAAGCGGCAGGACGAAGCAATCCGGTGGATCAGGGATATTACCGAGGATCCCTTTTACGACCGGATCAAGCACTATCTTGATCCAACTGAGCTGCCGCCGCAGCTCCAGGCGCCGCGTAGCGGTCATTCCATTAGATGCTTTTTCCGGCGGCCGCGTCCCGGGATGCAGCCGGCCCCGGGCCGTCATGATCCACATCGCGAGTGACGACAAACGACGACATTTGACGACGTTTCGCGCCATCTTTGACGAAGACTATATACAGAGCAATTCGTTAAGACGAAAAATCGGTCTGGATCGGCCCGGATTCGATCTCCGCCTGGTCCCTGACCAGGCCAGAACATCGCCACCCGGCCGAAGCACCAGAAGCTCGCCAGGGTGCCGATGGCGTAGAGGGGATATACGCGCTCCAGCGCGAGCGCCAGGTTCATGCCGATGTGATCCGAGCCGCCGGCTGACACGCTCCGGTTCGCGACGATAGCGGGGTTTCACTTCGCCGCATGCCGGGCGCATCGCCGACCCGTCAGGGATCAGGCCGCCTGCATCGCCGCCAGGTCGTCGGCGACGGTGCCGATCGGCTTGACGGCGAACTGGTCCACCAGGATCTGGAGCACCGGCGGGGTGACGAATGCCGGCAGCTTGGGGCCGAGGCGGATGTTGCGCACGCCCAGATGCAGCAGCGTCAGCAGCACCAGCACCGCCTTCTGCTCGTACCAGGAGAGGACAAGCTCCAGCGGCAGGTCGTTGAGACCGACGCCGAAGGCGTCCGCCAACGCGGCGGCGACGCGGATCGCCGAGAAGGCGTCGTTGCACTGTCCCATGTCGAGCAGCCGCGGCAGGCCGGCGACCTCGCCCAGATCGCAGCCGACGACCCGGAACTTGCCGCAGCCGAGCGTCAGCACCACCCAGTCGCGCGGCATCGTCTCCGCCAGCTCGGTGTAGTAGTTGCGCCCGGCCTCCGCGCCGTCGCAACCGCCGATCAAGACAAACTTCTTGATTGCGCCGGTCTTCACCGCGTCGATCACGCGGTCGGCGATCGAGAGAACGGCGCCGTGCCCGAAGCCGACCAGGTGCCGGCGATCGGAAGAGTCGGCGGCAAATCCAGGGGCGGCCAGGGCCGCCTCGATCACCGGCCGGAAATCGCGGTCCGCGATGTGCGGAATGCCGGGCCAGGCCACCAGTCCGCAGGTGAACAGCCGGTCGCGGTAGGCGGGCTGCGGCTGCTGCAGACAGTTGGTGGTCATCAGGATGGCGCCTGGGAACTCGGTGAATTCGCCCTTCTGTCGCATCCAGGCGCCACCGTAGTGGCCGGCAAAATGCGGATACTTGCTGAGTTCGGGATAGCCGTGTGCCGGCAGCATCTCGCCGTGGGTATAGATATTGATGCCGGTGCCGGCCGTCTGCTCAAGCAGCACCTGCAGGTCGCGCAGATCATGGCCGGAGACGAGGATCGCCTTGCCGGCGCGATGGCCCATCAGCACCGGCGTTGGCTTTGGTGTTCCAAAGCTGCCGGTATGCGCCGCGTCTAGCATCTCCAGCACCTTCAGCCCGATCTCGCCGCACTTCAGGTTGAGCGCCAGGAGGGATGCAGCATCCGGGGCGGGCGTGGTCAGGGCATCCAGGGCCTCGTGCAGGAAGGCGTAGACTGCCGCATCCTCGCGGCCGAGCGTCCGGGCATGCGCCGAGTAGGCGGCGGCCCCCTTCAGCCCATAGGTGAGCAGCTCCTGCAAGCCGGCCACGTCGGCACCCAGAGTGTTGATCCGTTTGGTGATCGCCACCTGCCGGCCCTGCGCCAGCAGTCCCGCGCGGTCCGTAGCCGGCTCCCAGGCGGCGGGGCCCGTCAACGGCTCCGGAGCCTGGCCGGCATCGGCACACGCCTTCTCGTACAGCGCGCCTGCCTGGTCGCGAATCCGCGCTGCCTCGGCCAGAAGGCCAGCGAGCCGCCCGGGATCGAAGTTGACGTTGGTAACCGTTGTGAACAGCGCATCCAGCAGGAAGCCGTCCACGTCCGGATCGCGCGCGCCAAGCTGGCCCGCGCGATGGCCGTACATGGCGATGCCCTTGCTGGCGTGGATCAAGAGGTCCTGGAGCGTTGCGGTCTCATCGTCCTTTCCGCAGACGCCGATAGTGGTGCATCCGGAGCCGCGGGATGTCTGTTCGCACTGGTAACAAAACACGAGGAGCTCTCCCTTTGTTTGTCGTCGCCCCGCTGGGCAATACTCAGCCGGCCGTAGCCGCGTTGCGCGCATAGGTGACGGTGACGAAATCCATGGTGTTGCGATGATCGATGAACCAGGCGGGCCCGGCCTCTGCGCCGAAGTGCCGGGCGGCATCGGGGCGGCCGGCCGCTACCTCGGCTGCGATGTCATCAAGCAGGCCCAGGACGCGTGTGTGTTCCCCCTCGTGGCAGGCCTGGGGCGGGAAGGCGCAGGCGGTCATCACCGCGCTTTCCCGGGCGAAGTGGTCGCGCATGTGCTGGATGAACTCATCGAACAGCGCCGGCACGGCCGCGTCGTCGGCGCTGGACAGCCGGTTCATCAGCTCCACCGCGGCGCAGTGGTCGGCGTCGATCTCTGCGTTGCCCAAAGCAAGGTTATCGGTCCAGCTCAGCATGGCGGTGTCCCGGCTTCTGTTCTTCGACGCCGGCCCGGCTGATATGCCCCGGCGTGGCGAGACCTATGCCATTGCGATGCCATCGGCGCCTTGACCGAGGTCAAGTGGCGCGCGATTTGCCAGAAAACAGGAGATCTGTTGCGCAAGCCGAAGGACGAGCGGGTGAACGAGGCGTGGATGACGAGGCTCGGCCTCATCGGAGAGGAGGCGGCGGTGCTGCGGGGGATCCCGCTCTTCCAGGGCCTCGCCGACGATGCGTTGGCGCTGCTGCTCGAAGGTGCGGCGGTGCGGATGCTGCCGCAGGGGGCGTCGCTGTTCCTCCAGGACGAGCCAGCTCACTGCTTCTTTCTGTTGTTGGGTGGGTGGGTGAAGCTTTACCGGCTGAGCACCGACGGCAGCCAGGCGATCGTCGGTGTCATCGCCCCTGGCGAGACCTTCGCCGACGCGGCCTCGTTCGCCAACGCCGTCTATCCGGTGTGCGCCGATGCGATCGCGCCCTCGCGGGTGCTGCTGTTGGCGATGCCGGCATTCCGGCGCGCGATTGCCGCCGACGGCGCGATCGCGCTGCGCATGCTGGGGTCGCTGTCGCGCCGGCTGCGCCACCTGGTGGAGCAGATCGAGCATCTCCAGGTGAAATCGGCGCCACAGCGGCTCGGCGCTTTCCTGGTTGGGTTGTGCCCGGCGCGGTCCGGGGCCGCCGAATTGTCGCTGCCCCTGCCGAAGGCGCTCATCGCGCAACGCCTCGGGATGCGGCCGGAGACGCTGTCTCGCGCCCTGCTGGCGCTGCGCAAGGTGGGCGTAACGCAGCGCGGCACGTCGATCGCGATCACCGACGTCGCAGCCCTCGCCCGCTTCGCCAACGCCGACCACGTCAGCGGCTGCGGGTGAGGGTTCGATGGCGTGGGCGGCGAGGGTGGCCTGGCGGATTACGGGCTTTGCCCTAACCCACCGTCCGATGTCCGCGCCCGTTAGTTCTTGCTCTTGTCCACCAGGCGGTTGGCGCCGATCCAGGGCATCATGCCGCGCAGCTTCTCGCCGACCGCCTCGATCGGGTGCTCGGCGGCGCGGCGGCGGAGCGCCTTGAAGCTGGGCTGGCCGGCGGCGTTCTCCAGCATCCACTCCTTGGCGAAGCGGCCGGACTGGATGTCATCCAGCACCTGCTTCATCCGCGCCTTGACCGACGCATCGATCACCCGCGGGCCGGAGGTGTAATCGCCATACTCGGCGGTGTTGGAGATGGAGTAGCGCATGTTGGCGATGCCGCCCTCGTAGATCAGATCGACGATCAGCTTCACCTCGTGCAGGCACTCGAAGTAGGCCATCTCCGGCGCATACCCGGCTTCCACCAGCGTCTCGTAACCGGCGAGGATCAGCGAGGTCAGGCCGCCGCACAGCACCGACTGTTCCCCGAACAGGTCAGTTTCGCATTCCTCGCGGAAGGTAGTCTCGATGATGCCGGATCGGCCAGCGCCGAGCGCCGAGGCGTAGGACAGCGCCAGGTCGAGCGCGTTGCCGCTGGCGTCCTGGCCGACGGCGACCAGCGAGGGAACGCCCGCGCCGCGCAGGTATTCCGAGCGCACGGTATGGCCGGGCCCCTTCGGCGCTACCATGAACACGTCGAGGTCGGGGCGGGGCTCGATCAGCCGGAAGTGGATGTTCAGCCCGTGCGCGAACGCCAGCGCCGCGCCCTCTCGCAGGGTGCCGGCGAGGTGATCGCGATAGAGCGCGCCCTGCAGTTCGTCCGGCGTGAGGATCATCACCACGTCCGCCCAGGCTCCCGCCTCCGACGGTCCGACCACGGTCAGCCCGGCGCCTTCCGCCTTCTTGACGCTGGCCGAGTCCGGCCGCAGTGCCACCCGCACCTCGGCCACGCCGGAATCGCGCAGATTGAGCGCGTGCGCGTGCCCCTGGCTGCCGTAACCGACGACGGCGACCTTCTTGCCCTTGATCAGCCCGAGATCGGCGTCCCGATCGTAGTAAACCCGCATCTTCCTCTCCTCAGTCGCGTGTCGCGCCCCGGCTTAGTTCAGCTCTCTCTTTACACGTCATGGCCGGGCTCGTCCCGCCATCCACGACATGCCTGTGCAGTCTGGTAGGCTGATCCACGTGGATGCGCGGATCAAGTCCGCGCATGACGCCGAAGCTCCATCCCTGATCTCCCTCTAGAACGTCTCCGCGCCCCGGGCGATGCCGACGACGCCGGTCCGCGCCACGTCGATCAGTCCCAACGGCTGCATCAGGCCAATGAAGGCGTTCAGCTTGGTGGTCTGTCCCACGATCTCGAAGACAAAGGACTCGTTGGTGGAATCGACGACGCGGGCGCGGAAGATGTCGGCGATGCGCAGCGCCTCGACGCGCTTCTCGCCGGCGCCGCGCACCTTGACCAGCGCCATCTCGCGCTGGACGTAAGGACCCTCAATGGTCAGGTCGCGCACCTTGTGCACCGGGACCAGCCGGCCGAGCTGATTCTTGATCTGTTCGATGACCATCGGTGTTCCGGAGGTCACGATGGTGATCCGCGAAACCTTGCCCTGCGGATCGGTCTCGGCGACGGTCAGGCTCTCAATGTTGTAGCCTCGGCCGGAGAACAGGCCGATGACGCGGGCGAGAACACCCGGTTCGTTGTCCACCAGCACCGAAACGATGTGGGCTTCCTGCCGAGCAGTCTCAGGCATCGCGGTGATCCTTGTTTTCGTTGTTTTGCTGTAAGAGACCGTTGAAAAGGCCCTCACCCCAACCCTCTCCCGCAGGCGGGAGAGGGAAGGACCCGCGGAGCGGGAGGGTGAGGGGGACCTGCCCGGTGCTAGACGAGAACCATGCCATCCTCGGAAATCGGCTTCTCGGCCGTGTCTTCCGGACCCATCAGCATCTCGTTGTGGGCGGCACCGGACGGAATCATCGGGAAGCAGTTTTCCGCCTTGTCGACCATGATGTCAGCGATCACCGGCCGGTTGATGCTGATCATCTCGTTGATCACGTCGTCAAGCTGGTCCGCCTTCTCGGCACGCAGACCGACGGCACCGAAGGCTTCCGCCAGCTTCACGAAGTCGGGCAGCGATTCCATGTAGGTCTGCGAGTAGCGGCTGCCGTGCAGCAGTTCCTGCCACTGGCGGACCATGCCCATGTACTGGTTGTTGAGAATGAACACCTTCACCGGCAGCCGGTATTGAGCGATTGTCGACAGCTCTTGGATGTTCATCATCGTCGAGGCTTCGCCGGCGATATCGACGACAAGTGCCCCCGGATGGGCGAGCTGCACGCCCATCGCCGCCGGCAGGCCATAGCCCATGGTGCCGAGGCCGCCCGAGGTCATCCAGTGGTTCGGCTTCTCGAAGCCGAAGTGCTGCGCCGCCCACATCTGGTGCTGGCCGACCTCGGTGGTGATGTAGACATCGTCCCGGTGGCTGGTCATCTCATAGAGACGCCGGATGGCGTGCTGCGGCTTGATGATGTCGCCGGACTGGCGGTAGGCGAGCGACTTGCGCGTACGCCACTGCTCGATCTGGCTCCACCAGGCGGCGAGCGCATTGCGGTCGGGCTTAGCGCCGCTGGCCGTCCAGACCGCGATCATCTCCTCCAGCACGTTGCCCACATCGCCGATGATGCCGATGTCGACCATCACGTTCTTGTTGATCGAGGAGGGATCAATGTCGATGTGGATCTTCTTCGCGCCCGGCGCAAACGCGTTCAGCCGCCCGGTCACCCGGTCATCGAAGCGGGCGCCGATGCAGACCATCACGTCGCAGCCATGCATCGTCAGGTTGGCTTCATAGGTGCCATGCATGCCCAGCATGCCGAGGAACTGCGGGTGCGACGCCGGCACGGCGCCCAGGCCCATCAGCGTCAGCGTCACCGGGAAGCCGGTGAGATCAACCAGCTTGGTCAGTTGTTCGGCGGCCCGCGGGCCGGAATTGATGACGCCGCCGCCGCAGTAGAGGATCGGCCGCTTGGCTTCGGCCATCAGTGCCACCGCCTGCTCGATCGCTGTGCGATCCCCGTGCGTCTTCGGCTGGTAGGTCCTGTGCACGATGTCCTGCGGCGGGATGTACGGACCCGTGGCGAGCTGAACGTCCTTCGGCAGGTCGATCAGCACCGGGCCCGGCCGGCCGCTGCGCGCGACGTAGAAAGCCTCATGGATGGTGCGGGCCAGATCGGCGGTGGTTTTCACCAGGTAGTTGTGCTTGGTGCACGGCCGGGTGATGCCGGTGGTGTCGCACTCCTGAAAAGCGTCGTTGCCGATCAGGTGCGTCGGCACCTGGCCGCAGAAGATCACCAGCGGCACGCTGTCCATCAGCGCATCGGTGATGCCGGTGACGGCATTGGTGGCGCCGGGGCCGGAGGTGACGATCACCACGCCCACTCCGCCGGTCGAGCGGGCGTATCCTTCCGCGGCATGGACCGCTCCGCCTTCCTGGCGCACCAGGACATGGCGGATCTGGTTCTGTTGATGAAGCTCGTCGTAGACGGGGAGAATGGCGCCGCCGGGATATCCAAATACATCCCGGACGCCCTGATCCACGAGCGCCTGGATGAGGATTTTTGCACCCGACATTTCTTCGTACGCCATCATTCACTCCTGCCCGGTCACCGATGGGCCCACGCAAGGCTGCGCCCGGCTGACCGAAAAAATCCCGGCGCAAGGCCGGGTCGATTGATCCGGCGGGAACCTAATCGCTCAACGGGCGCCGGTCAAGACCTCGCGGCGAATAAATGAAAAGATTTCCATCTTAATCCTTTCCGAATATTGCTCAAAAACCACAGTGTTCGCCGCGGCCTGGTGGCGGAGCCACGTCATCTGCCGTTTTGCGAAGCGCCGCGTCGCCTGCTGCGCCACCGCGGTCGCCCTCTCCAGGGTCGTCTCGCCCCGCAGGTGCGCCGCCAGTTCCCTCACTCCGACGGCTTTCATCGCCGGCAGGGAGGGATCGAGCTGCATTGCCACCAGCGTCTCGACCTCGTGCAGCGCGCCGCCTTCCAGCATGCGGAGAAAGCGGGCGTCGAGGGCGGGATAAAGGGCTTCCCGCGGCGGCGACAGAACCAGCGTGGCACCGCTGCTTTCCGGCTTCTTCCCTTCTCCTGCCGCGTTCTGCCACTCCGACAAGGGACGGCCGGTGGCCTGGACAACTTCCCAGGCGCGGAGCAGCCGCTGCCGGTCGCCGGCCGGAAGCTTCGCCGCCGCCTGCGGATCGCGCTGGGCGAGCATCGCTCGGAAGGCTTCGCCACCCAGCTTTGCCCAAAGCGCGATCGCTTCGGCGCGGACCTCCGCCGGCACCGGGGGCACGGGTGCCAGGCCTTCGGTCAGCACCTTGAGATAGAGGCCGGTGCCGCCCACGACAACCGGCAGGCGCCCAGCCGAACTCGCTTGGCAGATCGCGGCGCCGGCCATCTCCAGCCAGCGGCCGGCGGAGCAGCGCTCCGCGGCGGACAGCACGCCATAGAGGCGGTGGGGTACGCGCGCCTCGTCGTCGGAAGACGGGCGGGCGGTCAGGACGCGCAGCTCGCGGTAGACTTGCGCGCTGTCCGCGTTGATCACGACGCCGCCGAAAGCCGAGGCCACGTCCAGCGCCAGTGCCGACTTGCCGCTGCCGGTCGGTCCCGCGACGATCAGCACCCGCGTGACGGATCCCGCGGGGCCGATCGCACTGGTCGATCGAAGTCGTTCAATTGACCTTCAGCGTACCTCCACGACCAAGGCCGCCCTTGACGTCCTGCGCCTCGTAATTCCGCAGGGCGATCACCATGCCGTTGTAGGCGTCGAGAAACGCCGCGACCGTCGCCTTGCCTTCCGGCGTCGTTGAAAGCCCGCCCAGCCCGCCGCCGGCCCCGCCGCCGAAAGCGGCGGCGGCTGCGCCGAAGTTGGTGGCGGTCGAACTTCCCTCGGACGCAGCGATCTGAACCTGCGAGCGGATATCGAACAGCGACATCGTCACTACCGATGATTTCGCTCCCATGCCACCGGCAATGCCGCCGATCGAAGGGCCAAGAAGACCGCCGAGCGCACCGCCGACCTTACCGATGCTGGAGTCGTCGATGACGATCGACGGCTCGACGAAATAGTCGGCGGCTACCCGCTGTCCCTTTTCCTGGCGGGAGCCTGCGCGGAACTCGCCGGAGTTGCGCTGCTTGTCGGTAATCCCGGACATGCGGGAGTCGAGGCGGCTGTTGCCGATCGAGGTGATGACAAAGCAATTGGACTGTTGCACCGCCAGGCGCAACAGCGGCTCGATGCTGGTGACCTTGGTCGAGGCGCTGAACGGTCCCCACCAGGAGGCGTTGCGGCCGTCGTCAACCGCCAGCGTCCCGAACGGTGCGGCGCAGCGCTCCAGGTTCGATGCGGCGTCAACGCTGGTCGCCCCGCCGGCAGAGCCCGAAATGGCCGTCCCGTCGGTACCCTGCGAGACATGCCCGCCGCAGCCGGCCAGCACCGCAGCGACGATCGCCGGCGCGAAAAAACGAAAAACCCCCTGTGACATTCTGCTTCCTCTCGACTGAAAAGTCTCCAAAGGCGGGGTAGTTACCCTTCTTACGCCTCGGTTGGCCTCCGCCTGTCCCCCTGGTATCTATCGCCCCAGTTGTAGCAAGATAGCGTCCGTGCAACGGTAACGGAACCGATACTGAAGGTCCACACGGGTCGTTCGGCGAGCGGAGGCAAAATGCGCTGGATGTTGATCGGGATTGTGCTGGTGGTGGCGGCCGCCTGTGCAGACGCCCCCAGCAACCCGACTGTCACCGTCTGCAAGGGCAATGCCTGCCAGGAACAGGACAAGTCGGTGGTGACCTATGATCCGGCGAGCGCGGTTGCCGATCCGGATCCGGAAGGACGGCTGGCCAGCCTGGAAGCGCGGGCGCGCAACGATCCGAGCACGGCCTACGACCTGGGGCTGCGCCTGTTTCGCGGCGATGGTGTCCGGCAGGACAGCTATCAGGCCCTGAAGTGGATGCGCGATGCTGCTGAGCGGGGTGACCGGCAGGCACAGACGGCGGTGGGCCGGCTTTACTACACCGGGCTGGAGGAGATGGGGTCGGACCTGCGAGAGGCGGAAAAATGGCTTTCGGCCGCGGCCGGCCGCGGGGACAAGGAAGCCGAAGCCCTGTTGGCCGAGGTGAGGAAAGCGCTTGCCGGCAACGACGCGTACCGCCGAAGGCTGGCTGACCTCCGTGCCAATACCTACTACTGGTGGTACAGAGGCTGGTCCTATCGCTGGTACTGGGACCCCCACCGCCGCACCTATCTGGGTTCCTCCTGAAGCCGGCCGTCTGGCCGGGCAGGCGGTGTTCAATCCGACAGCGGCAACGACAGCAGTCCGTCCGCCAGCTTCGGCTCGAACCAGGTGGACTTCGGCGGCATGACCAGGCCTGCGTCGGCGACGGCGATCAGGTCGGCCAGCCGTGTCGGATGAAGGGCGAACGCGACCGCCCAGTCGCCGCTGCTGACGCGGTCCTCCAAGGCCGGGAGCCCGCGCCCGCCGCCGACGAAGTCGATGCGCGGATCGGTGCGCGGGTCGGTGATGCCGAGGACGGGGGACAGCAGCCGGTCGTTCAGAAGACTGACGTCGAGCCGTTCGACCGGCGAGGCGGCGGGGGAGGGGGGCTGTCTTAGTTCCACCCTGTACCAGCCCGACCGCAGGCACAGGCCGAAGACTCCCGGGCGCTCGGGGCGAAACGCAGCGCCGGCCGGGCTTACGGTGAAGTGTTCGCCCACGGCGGCGAGAAAGGCCGCCTCGTCGCGGCCGTTCAAGTCGCGGACAACGCGGTTGTAGTCGAGAATGCACACGTCGTCGGTGGGGAAACTGACCAGCAGAAAGCGCCCGCCGGCGTCATGCCGTGCCGCCGCCACCCGTGCCGCCGCCGCGGACCGGTGATGGCCGTCGGCAATCCAGATCGCCGGCATCGCCGAAAAGGCCTGGGCGATCGCTGCCACGGCGCCCTGATCGCCGATCCGCCAGACCTGATGGCGGGTGCCGTCGTCGGTTCGCGCATCGGCGATCGGCGGAGTTTCTGTGGTCGCGGCGAGCACGGCCGCCAACTCTGGATCGGGAGCGTGAACGGTGAGCACCGGGCCGGTGTGGGCGCGGACCGCCTCAATCTGCCGTGTCCGGTCCAGTTCCTTGTCGGGCCGCGTATGTTCGTGCCGCCGGATGCGGTTTTCGAGGTACGCGGCGATCGAGCCCGCGCCGGCAATGCCGGTCTGGACGTGATCTCCGGCCGACATGCGATAAGCATAAAAGCAGGGCTCGGCTTCGCGCACCAGCACGCCCGCCTCGATCATCTCCTGAAGGGCGCGGGAGGCTCGCTTGTACACTTCGGGCGCGTGGGGATCGGTGCCGGACGGCAGATCGATCTCGGCGCGCGAGACATGCAGGAAGCTCCAGGGCTTGCCGCTGCCGCCCTGTTTGGCTTCATCGAAAGTCACCACGTCGTAAGGGCGCGCGGCCACCTCCGGCGCCCATTCCGGACGTGGCCGCAAGGCCGCAAAGGGGCTTAGCAACGGCGGGTTCACGTTGACCGCTGCGGCAAGAGGGCTGACACCGCTGGCCTCATCATCCCTGCCCAAGCTTGATCGCGACGAACCGCATCCCGCCCTCGCCGTCGACGAGCAGCAAGATAACCTTCCGTCCCGCCGACTGCGCTGTCTTGATCTTGGCGGAGACCTGGGCCGGCGTGGAGACCGGTTCCTGACCCATTTCCACGATCCGGTCGCCAACCCGCACGCCCTGCTCGCTGGACGGTCCGTTGGGGTCCACGGAGGTGACGACGACACCGCGGGCGTTTTCATCCAGTTCGAACCGCTCGCGGGCGCGCTGGTCGATGGGTGCCACACTCAAACCCAGCGGCGCCATTGCTTCGCCTTCAACCGTCGGCGGAGAACCGGGCGTTGCCGACGCGGTCTTTTCCTCGGGCTCCTCCTCGAGAACTCCGACTTCCACCGTCAGCGTCAGCTGCCGGCCGTCGCGCCACACCTTGATCGGGACCGTCTTTCCGACCTGGGTGTCGGCGACCAGCCGCGGCAGGCGGCGCATCTGGGTCACCCCCTTGCCATCGAACTCGGTGATGACGTCACCGTCCTTGATCTTCGCCTTCTCGGCCGGGCCGCCGGGAATGACGCCGGCGACCAGCGCGCCTTCCGCGTGCTTCAGCCCGAGGGCGTCGGCGATTTCATCCGTCACGGTCTGGATGCGCACGCCGAGCCAGCCGCGGCGCACCTCGCCGTGCTCGATCAGCTGCTGGATGACTCCCTGGGCGATATTCGAGGGAATGGCGAAGCCGATGCCGACGCTGCCGCCCGACGGCGAGAAGATCGCGGTGTTGATGCCGATGACCTCGCCGTCGAGGTCGAACATCGGCCCGCCCGAATTGCCGCGATTGATCGATGCATCCGATTGAAGGAAATCGTCGTAGGGGCCGGCGTTGATGTCCCGGCCCCGCGCCGAGATGATGCCCGCCGTGACCGTGCCACCAAAGCCGAACGGGTTACCGATGGCCAACACCCAATCGCCGACGCGCAGCGCGTCCGAGTCGCCGAACTTCACCGGCGCAATCTTGCTGTGCGGCTCGACCTTCAGGACGGCGAGATCGGTTTTCGCATCGCGGCCGATGAGCTTGGCTTCCAGCCGCGTGTCGTCGCCGAGGATCACCGAGATCTCGTCGGCATCCTGAATGACGTGATTATTGGTGACGACGTGCCCCTGGTTGTCGATGAAGAAGCCGGATCCCAGCGAGGTCGCCCGCCTGCGCTGCTGCTTCGGCTGGTTGCGCTCCATGAATTCCTTGAAGAATTCCTCGAAGGGCGAGCCGGGGGGAAGCTGCGGCAGGTCGATCCCGGCGTTGCCTTCGACGACCTGGGTGGTCGAGACATTGACCACCGACGGCAGCAACTGCGCGGCAAGATCGGCAAAACTGTCCGGCGCGCTGCGGGCAACGGCCTGGCCGGGGGAGACAAGCGCCAGTGCCAGCATCCCAAACAGAAAGCCGAAGGGCGCCCGGGCACGCCCCCTGACGGCATCCGGTGCCCTATTGGAACGAAGCCCCAGGAACAGAGACATTGCTCACCTCTTCTAAACGCCTTCCCGGAGCCGACACGATCGCGTCAGGTCCGCTTACCGCTCAAAGGCACCGCTCAAAGGCACCGCTCAGAGTTACCGCGCCGCGCCATCCCGCTGCTTCGGCTTTCCCCGTTCTTCCATGAAGAACCGGAAGAAGTCCGACTCCGGGGTCAACACCAGCGTCGTTCCGGAACCGAGAGCGCTGTAGGCTTCCAGCGAGCGGAAGAAGTCAAAAAATTCCGGGTCCTTGCTGAACGCCTGGTTCAGCGCGATCGTGCGCTCCGCGTCACCCAGGCCGCGCTGGATCTGCGCCTGCCGCGTGGCTTCGGCGAGGATGACGGTGCGTTCGCGGTCGGCTTCCGCCTGAATGCGGGCCTTCTGCTGCTCGCCCTCGGCGCGAAGCTGCGCCGCCTGCGCGACCCGTGCCGAGCGCATGCGATTGAACACTGCCTGACTGGTCGCTTCCGGCAAATCCGTCCGCCCGATCCGCAGGTCGACGACCTGCACCCCGAACTCCGGAGCAGCGGCCCTCATCTGGTCGGCAATGCGGGCCATCAACTCGTCGCGCTGGTCGGACAGGACCTCGGCGAGGCCGACCCGGGCCACCTCGGTACGAAGCACGGAGTTGATCCGTCCGCCGAAGATCTGCCGGAAGTTGGCGTCGGTCAGCGCCCGCTGGCGGAACAGCAGGGGATCGATGATGCGATATCGCGCAAACGAGTCGACGTTGATCCGCTTCTGGTCGGCGAGCAGGACTTCCTGAACCGGTGGATCAAGGTCGAGAATGCGCCGGTCGAAGTACTCGACGTTCTGAATGAACGGCACCTTGAATTTCAACCCCGGCTCGCGCTCGACCCGAACGGGATTACCGAACTGCAGCACCAGGGCCTGTTCGGATTGACGAACGGTGAAGGCCGAGCTCAACACCAGGATAAGAGCCACGGCGACAACGGCGCCGATGGCAAGGAGCACATGCCTACTCATCGCGGGGTCTCCCCCTCCTGCTGTCGCCGCTGAATCTCGGGCAGCGGCAGGTAGGGAACCACCCCGGAACCGCTCTTGCCGGCCGGGTCAACAATGACATTCTGCGAGTTTTTTAAGATTTCCTGCATCCGCTCCAGGTACAGCCGGCGAGCGGTAATGTCACGAGCCCCCTGATAGGCCTCCAGAATCGAGGTGAAGCGCTTCGCTTCGCCCTCTGCCTCGCGCGTGAGCCGTTCGCGGTAGGCCTGCGCGCCCTGGGTGACCCGCTCGGCCTCGCCCTTGGCACGTGGAACGATATCATTCCGGTATGCGGTCGCCTCATTGACCAGACGCTCCTGGTCCTGGCGCGCACGCTGGACATCGTTGAAGGCATCAATCACTTCGCTGGGGGGATCGACCTTGAGCTGCTTGACCTCGGCGATGAAGATGCCGGCGCCATAGCTGTCGAGAATCTGCTGCAGGAGCTCCTTCGTTCTGTCGTCTACCTCCTGCCGCTTCAAGGTCAGCGCATCTTCCAACAGCGTCTGCCCCATGACCTCCCGGATGGCGCTTTCGGCGACGACCTTAACGGTGCCTTCCGGATCACGGATGTTGAACAGATAGTCGGCCGCGTTCTTGATGCGCCACTGCACGATGAAATCGACGTCGATGATATTCTGGTCCGCCGTCAGCATCAGGCTTTCCTGGACCACGTCGCGGGCGCTCGCCGCCCGCGGTCCTTCGCCGGCGCCGCGAAAGCCGATGGAGATCTGGTTGGTCTGTTCCACGTTGGGCGTCAGGACTTCGCCGATCGGAGCGGGGAACCAGTAGTTGAGGCCCGGTGTGGTGGTTTTGACAAACCGGCCGAACAGCAGTTCAACCCCCTGTTCGCCGGGCTGAACCCTGTAGAACCCGGTGGCCAGCCAGATGGCCAGCACAGCGGCGACGACAAGAATGATTCCCCGGCCGGTCCCCAAGCCTCCCGGCACCATCCGACGCATCCGGTCCTGCGTGCGGCGGACCATCTCTTCGATATTCGGCGGTGGCGAAGACGCGGGACCTCCGCCCCAGGGGCCTCCGCCGCCGCCCCACGGACCACCCTTTGGATTCCAAGCCATGCGGGAAGTTCTCTCCAATCGCATTGGTGCGGCGCGATCGCGCCGAAGCCCTTGGCCGCTTGCCCGGCCGGTCGTATATCGTGAAAAGCTATATAAGCGAGGCGTCACCGAGGCGCAACGCAACCCTGTCCGACAAGCAGCGGGCCGCCAGCAGGAGACTTTGATGAACGAGCCGAGCGAACAGCAGATCCTGGAGGCCTTGAAGTGTGTGGTCGATCCCGACCGCAAGCAGGACATCGTCCGGTCAGGGATGGTTCAGGGCTTGCGCATCCAGGACGGCCACGTGCTGCTGACGTTGCAGGTGGACCCTCAGCGCGGGGCCTCCCTCGAACCGTTGCGCAAGGAGGTCGAAGCCCTTGTGCACAAGCTTCCGGGGGTCCTTACGGCAAGCGTCGTGCTGACCGCCGAGCGCCCGGCGCCGTCACCTCAGCGCCCGGGCCAGGCTCAGGGGGGCCCTGCTCAGGGCGGGCATGGGCATGGCCATGCGCACGCTGGGGCTGGCAACCTGCTGCCGGAGGTGGGCGCGATCATTGCTGTTGCCTCCGGCAAGGGGGGCGTCGGCAAGTCAACGACCGCGGTCAATCTGGCGCTGGCACTGGCCAGGCTTGGTTGCCGGACCGGACTGCTGGATGCCGACATCTATGGACCGTCGGCGCGCCGTCTGCTCGGAATCGAGGGGCAGCCGACGTCCAGCGACGGCCAGCGGCTCGACCCGATGGAAAAGTACGGGATCAAGGCAATGTCGATGGCATTCCTCGTCGAGGAGGAAACGCCGATCGTCTGGCGGGGCCCGATGGTGCAGTCGGCGCTCGAGCAGATGATGCGCGACGTCGCCTGGGGGGCTCTGGACGTGATGGTCGTGGACATGCCGCCGGGAACCGGCGACACCCAGCTCACCATGGCGCAGAAGGTGCCGCTGGCGGGAGCGGTGATTGTCTCGACGCCGCAGGACATCGCCCTGATCGATGCTCGCAAGGGCCTCAACATGTTCCGGAAGGTCGACGTCCCGGTGCTCGGGCTGATCGAGAACATGAGCTATTTCTGCTGCCCGAACTGCGGCCATCGGACCGAGATCTTCGGACACGGCGGCGCGCGGGCCGAAGCTGACCGGCTCGGCATGCCGTTCCTTGGCGAGATCCCGCTCGATATCGTCATTCGCGAAACATCGGACGGCGGCCACCCGATCGTCGCCTCTGATCCGGAGGGAGACCACGCCCGCGCCTATTTCGCCATCGCGGAAGCGCTTCTAGCCGGCATCCAGCGCAGCACCGCCAGCCGAACCGCGGCAGCGCCGCGCATCGTCGTCTCGTAGCGGCAGGCGACCGGCCTGGCCGGGTCGCGCAGTCGGGCAATCGGCCGGCTCTTTAACCATTTGTTAGGACGCCGTCTTTAAGCTTGCGGAACATCGCGAAGAACGTGCTTCGGTCGCGTCGCTCTTGTTGCCCGGAGAAGACTTGCAATGTTCCGGCTGATCCGGCGGTTGTCCCTCGTGTCCAAGCTGCTATCGGCCAGCGTGGTCATTCTCGTGTTGCTGGCGTGCGGCCTGGCTTCGATCACGGTGACGATCATCCACCGGGAACTGGTCAAGCAGGCGGAGACCGACTTACAGCGGGACATGGCTTTTGCCTGGACCTTGCTCAACGGATTGGATGATCATCAATTCGGTTTTCGCGTTCACGATGGCCGGCTGTATGCAGGGTTGCGGCCGCTCGACGAGAACAGCGGCATCGTCGACAAAGTCGCCCAGATCAGCGGCGGCGACGCCACGGTTTTCCTTCGAGACCAAAGCATCGCCACGACGCTGCGCGGCCCCGACAGCAGCCGGCTGGTGGGCGCCACATTCGCGACCGGGCCTGCGTACGATGCGGTCTTTCGCGACGGGAAGAGCTATCGCGGTCAGGTCGATCTGGGTGGTGAGCATTATCTCGGCGCCTACGACCCCATAACGACGGCCAGCGGCGAGGTCGTCGGCAGTCTCTTTGTCGGGCTGAAGATCTCCGATGCCTTGAGGATTGCAGACGACGTGGCGCGCAACGTCGCCGTGCTCGCGTCTTTGATCATCGTCGTCAGTGCGGGGGGCCTCTGGCTCGTCATCAGTCGATTGCTCAGGCCACTCGGCCAGATGACCGACGTGATGCAGCGGCTTGCCGGCGACGAAACGGACATCGGCGTGCCGGGTCTGGGCCGGCTCGATGAAATTGGCCGGATGGCTGCAGCCGTCGACGTTTTCCGGGAGAACGCCATCGAACGGCGCCGGCTGGCCGCCGAGCGCCGCGAGGGCGAGGCGCGGGCCGCCGCCGACGAGCGGCGACTTCTGGAAGAATTGGCGGAAACCTTCCGGGCAAGCGTCGGCAGGCGGGCAGGCGACTTCGCCAAGCGGTCCATGGCCATGCAGACGCTGGCGCAGACACTGAACGCGCAGGTGGACCAGACCACGCACCGGTCTTCCGCTGTCACGGACGCGGCGCAACAGGCGTCCGCGCATGTGCAGACCGTGGCCGCAGCCGCCGAGCAACTCTCCGCCTCGATCGCCGAGATCGGCCGGCAGGTGGATCATGCGTCGCGCGTCGCCGATGCGGCTGCAAGCGAAGCGGACGTCACCTCTGGCACGGTTTCCGAACTGACTGCCAACGCTGAGCGGATCGGCGAGGTGGTGCGACTGATTCGCGACGTCGCCGAGCAAACCAATCTGCTGGCACTGAACGCCACCATCGAGGCCGCAAGGGCCGGCGAGGCAGGCAAGGGTTTTGCCGTCGTTGCCGCGGAGGTCAAAACCCTGGCGAATCGCACGGCACGGGCCACCGACGAGATCGCCGGCCAGATTACCGCGGTACAGAGGGCGACCGACCGGACCGTCAGCGCGATCCGCCGGATTGCCGAGACCGTCGGCGACATGCGGCAGACATCAACGGCCATTGCCGCCGCGGTGGAGGAGCAGAGCGCCGCCACTCGGGAGATTGTCCGCAGCGCCGGTGACGCAGCCAGCGGGACCGGCTGCGTCACCGCCAACATCGGCGAGGTGAGCGTAGCGGCGCGGGCGACGAGACGAGCGGCGGCTCAGGTGGACGCGGCGGCGGCATCCTTGCAGGAGGGATCGCGCGACTTGGAGGGGGAAGTCGAAGAATTCGTCCTGCGCGTGCGCGCTGCCTGAGCGGATCCCCCGCTGCAGGCCGCGTCAGGGCCGGCCGAGTGCCGCCATCAGCTCCCGCCACTCGCGCGAGCTCAGGCCGCTGTCCTTCTGCTCGACTGCTTCGCCGTCGAGCATCCGCCGGACCGCCGCCAGGGCCGGTGCCGACAGTGTCACCGCGCCCAGCCGGTTCTTGACGAAGGCGGCATACGCCAGCGGCAGCCAGCGCCGCACCGTGTCCAGCATGACCTCGGCGTAGGCGCGAATCTCGAACTGGGCGTGCGCGTCCGCCCGCAGCGACAGGAAGTGGAAGAGATTGTGCAGGTCGATCTTCCAATACCATTGCGTGTAGGTGGCCAGCGTCAGGTCGATGCGGGCAAGCTCGCGCGCGAGGCCGATGCCGTCGGGATCCAGCATTTCCTCGTAATGAGCATGGCAGCGCTCGGCGTCCTCGCGCAGCAGCCGCAGCACCTGCTCGGCGTGCGTTGTCGAGAGGATATCGCCGCGGCCCTGCCGGTTGCTCGATGATTGCGCCGCCAGGTGTTGGGGAGCGGGGAGGTAGTACTCCCGGTCCAGCACTGAATAGCGGGCGGAATACTCGTTCACGTTCGCGGTGCGGTGCCGGATCCATTGCCGGGCAACGAAGATCGGCAGCTTCACGTGATACTTGATTTCGCACATCTCGAACGGCGTCGAGTGCCGGTGGCGCATCAGGTAGTCGATCAGGCCGGCGTCGTCCTGCACGCGGCGCGTGCCGCGACCGTAGGAGACGCGCGCCGCCTGAACCACGGCCGCATCGTCGCCCATGTAGTCGATGACGCGGACGAACCCGTGGTCGAGCACCGGCAGCGCTGTGTAGAGGATCTCTTCCAGCGCCGGCACGCAGGCGCGCCGCGTTTGCGCCGCCATCGCACGCTGCGCGTCGATCTCGGCCTGCTGCTCGGGGGTGAGGGGCATGGGCGACGGCTTGCAGAACACGGTCGTCGCAATCTAGCGGTTTCCGCCGGCAAGGCAAACGACCTTGCCTTGCGCGGAAGGGTTAACCAGGACTATATTTGCTTCGTCGAGTGATCGACTATGGCGATAAACGCCGCATGGAATAAACGTTGCGGACCCGGGGGCAGTACCCGGCGCCTCCACCAGTTTCCCGGCTTGGCCGTTCCAGCAGGCGGCCGCCGCTTCGGGGGCGAACCAGGATCGACGTGCGTGGTAAAGGTGTGGTTTTCGCCCGGCATGGTTCCGCCGTTATCGGGCCGATCTGTATATGCCAACGACAATGAGGCATATGCTCTCGCCGCATAAGGCATGAGCGGGGTTCGGGGGGCACCTGGCAACAGAAGCCCCTCACTCGACCGCTTCTCACCCAGCTCCATTGTAACTACGGTCGATGCCCATCATGACACATTCCGAATTTCCCTATGATGCCTGGCTGGAGGATGCGCTGCGCAGCGTGATCCGCCGGGCCCTGCAGCACACTGCCGAACATGGATTGACGGGGGGCCACCACTTCTACCTGACGTTTTCGACGGGCGCCGACGGCGTCGAGCTCCCCCGCGACCTGCAGGCGCGGTATCCAGAGGAGATGACCATCGTCCTGCAGCACCAGTTCTGGGACCTGATCGTGGAAGAGGATCATTTCGCGGTGACCCTCAAGTTCCGCGGCCGGCCGTCGCAGATCGTCATTCCGTTCGCGGCGATTGGCGCCTTCGGCGATCCTTCGGTGAACTTCGGCCTGCAGCTGAAAACGCTGTCTCCGGAACTCGCCGGCGATGGCCCTGCCGCCGCGGGTGGGGACACGGATCAGGAAGCGACCGGGGCTGCCGAAAGTGGAGACCGTGGCGAGGTGATCGCGCTCGACACGTTTCGCAAAAAGTAGCACATAAAGTCCCAAATCCGGGCAGGGAAGGAGACGCGGCGATGACCAGCAACTACGTCCACCACGAGATTTTCCCGCTGGGCTCCGACACGACCCCCTACCGCTTGCTGACCACCGAACATGTGACGGCGCGCGACGTGGACGGGCGCGAGATTCTCGAGGTGGACGGCGCGGCGCTGACGCTGCTGGCCGACCAGGCGATGCGCGACTGCCAGCACCTGCTGCGTCCCGGTCACCTGGCGCAGCTGCGCAAGATCATCGACGATCCGGAAGCCTCGGCGAACGACCGCTTCGTTGCGTTCGAACTGCTCAAGAACGCCAACATCGCTTCGGCCGGCATCCTGCCGATGTGCCAGGACACCGGCACGGCCATCATCATGGGCAAGAAGGGCGAGAACGTCTGGACTAGCGGCGACGACGAGGCAGCCCTGAGCCAGGGCATCCTCAAGGCCTACAGTGAGACCAACCTGCGCTACAGCCAGACCGCGCCGATCGACATGTACAAGGAGGTCAACACCGGGACCAACCTGCCGGCACAGATCGACCTCTATGCCACCAAGGGCAACGCCTACAAGTTCATGTTCATGGCGAAGGGGGGAGGCTCGGCCAACAAGAGCTACCTTTACCAGGAGACGAAGGCGCTGCTGAATCCGAAGCGGCTTGCCGAATTCCTGGACGAGAAGATCCGCACGCTGGGCACGGCGGCCTGCCCGCCCTATCACCTCGCCATCGTCATCGGCGGGACTTCGGCGGAGATGACGCTGAAAACGGTGAAGCTGGCCTCGGCCCGCTACCTCGATGCGCTGCCCACCTCCGGCAACGAGTTCGGCCAGGCCTTCCGCGACCTGGAGACGGAAGCGGAAGTGCTGAAGATGACCCAGTGCATGGGCATCGGCGCGCAGTTCGGCGGCAAATACTTCTGCCACGACGTCCGCGTCATCCGCCTGCCGCGGCACGGCGCGTCATGCCCGGTCGGCATCGGCGTCTCGTGCTCGGCCGACCGCCAGATCCTGGGGAAGATCACCAGGGACGGCGTCTTCCTGGAGCAGCTCGAGCACAACCCGGGCCAATACCTGCCGGATGTCAGCAGCGCCAGCCTTTCCGGCGATGTGGTGAAGATCGACCTCAACCGTCCGATGGCCGAGGTCCGCGCCACCCTGTCGCAGTACCCGATCAAGACCCGCGTCTCGCTGACCGGGCCGCTGATCGTCGCCCGCGATATCGCTCACGCCAAGCTCAAGGAGCGCCTCGATTCCGGCCAGGGGCTGCCGCAGTACTTCAAGGACCTCGCCGTCTACTACGCCGGCCCGGCGAAGACGCCGGACGGCTACGCCTCGGGGTCGTTCGGGCCGACCACGGCGGGACGCATGGATGCCTACGTGGACGAATTCCAGGCGGCCGGCGGCAGCATGGTGATGCTCGCCAAGGGCAACCGCTCACCGGCGGTGACGGCGGCCTGCAAGAAGCACGGCGGCTTCTACCTGGGCTCGATCGGCGGCCCGGCGGCGCGGCTCGCGCAGGACTGCATCCGCAAGGTGGAATGCATCGAATATCCCGAGCTCGGCATGGAAGCGATCTGGCGCATCGAGGTCGAAGACTTCTCGGCCTTCATCGTCGTCGACGACAAGGGCAACGATTTCTTCGCCGAGTTCATGAAGCCCGGCGGCCATTGACTTACGTCCGGTTGGTGCGCTTCGCCTGAGGCGCCGTTGTAAGAGCGGTTCTCGGGCTTGTGGGCGTGTTCCGAGGGGAGTGCCGCGGCGCGCGATCCGCGCCGCATTCATTTCTTCTTATCCCGACACCTCCGCCTCGGCGAACGAGCGCAGCTTTTCTGTGATGCTGGCGTGCTCGTTGGGGCTCAGGCGGGGGCGGATGCGGCTGTCGATCGGGCCAGCCTCGCTCTTGATCAGCGCCGGGTACCAGTCGCCCGGATCGGGCAGGTCGCCATCGTGGCGGGGGATCACGTGCAGGTGCAGGTGCGGGACCGTCTGGCCGGCGGCAGTGCCGTCCTGGATTGCCCAGTCGAAGCCGTCGGCCTTGAAGGCGCGGATCAGAACGCGGGTGACCTTGCGCGCAAACCCCATCATCGCCGCTGCTTCCTCGTCGCCAAGGTCGAGCAGCCCGCGGACGTGGCGGCGGGGCAGGATCAGCGAATGCCCCGGCAGCACCGGAGAGATGTCGTAGAGCGCCAGGTAGCCGCCATCCGCGGCGAACGCGGCGGCCACCACCCCGGCATCGCAGAACGGACAGGCGGCCTGGGCCGCGTCAGCCGGCGGCACCGGCCCTCCTGTCAATCATAGGAAAAAAAACTTGCATATAGGCGAGTGCTCCTGTAAGAGTCAGTCCAGCGAACGCCCTTGGTGCGTTCCTCTCTCTCCCTCGTGAGACTGGGGCGGCGGGCCTTCTCCGGGGTCCGCCGCCCTTTTTTCTGTCGCCTCTGCCGCTTATGGCTGCAACCATTGGCTCGGGTCGTTGTGCCCAATTCGCCAGCAACGTACAATAATGCCGCGAGGCCGGGCGGGGGATACAATGGCGAAAATCATCGACGTCATCAGCCGAATGTTGCCGGCCGGGAGCGTCTTCGGCGGTGGCCAATCTGTCCGCCCATGCCCATTCTGGCCTCCCGACCTGTTTGCCGTGGCTGCCACCCTCGTGGAAGCGAACGGAGTTTATGCACATCCGTGTTTCACAAATGGCTGGCAGGATGGCATGTATGCCTTTGACGCCGCCTACGTCCGCGAAGTCCAACGCCTCGGACGACGATGGGCAGCTTCGCCGTTCAATCCGCCGCGGGAACTGAAGCGTTTATGGCGCACGTTGCTGAACTTCGGCGATCAGGAGATTGGCTCCTTCGACCCAAAGGACACGCGCTGGCCGAAAGCGTTGCTTAAGATGATGGCAGTCGCCGACGAAGCTTCCGCCGGAGCGGGCTTCGGACCGGAAGAGGGGAACATGACCCCGGTTGCCTATATCTCTTTTGAGCAAATGCTAAAGGCGGAGGTGGAGCCCGAGGCGCCGCGCGTCCTCAAGCACCTCCCGTTCAGCCTTTGTCACATGGTCCCTCCGGACGTCGCTTGTGTGCAGCCGAAAACAAATACTCCGGAAATCGGCTGTACGCTGCGATCCCTATCGCACCACCTTGCCTTGCTGCCGCCGCGAGGGGTGGTCGAAGCGGACTGGCTCTATTCCAATCTCGATCAAAGCATCAAGCCGTTGAATCTCCTTCTGGTCCCCTTCCCATATGTCGTCCACGGCAAGGATTTTTCGCAAGTGCCACAAGCGGAAGTCCATTCGGAAGGATCGGACCGCTACTTTCGGGTAAGCCCCGGGTGGTTGCCGCGAAAGGATGGCGCAATCGATACGCAAAGGATCACGAACTTCATCCGCCTTCTCGTCGCCGCCGCCAGAACAGAGGTTTCGGAAGTGCACGGGATCGTCTTTCCCGAATCCGCGCTTTCAGATGCCGACTGCGAAACCATCGCCGAGGCAGTCGCCCGTTCGCATCTTCCGATCGAGCTCTTCGTCTGTGGTACCGTGGCTGCGACCAATCTGGATGCGGATGCAAAATCGACGCATCGAAACGCCGCGTTTACCGCCCGACTGGATAATGGTGGCATGTTGCGTCGCTGGCGCCAGGGCAAACATCACCGCTGGCGTCTGGAGAAACAGCAGATTAGGAGGTATCACCTGGGCCATGTTCTCGACCCGGGCAACGAGCATGATTCCGGCATCATGTGGTGGGAACAGACGGACCTCTGGCCGCGCCGCTGCACGTTCAGCGTCATACGACGTGGGGCTAGTCTTGCGGTTCTCATCTGCGAGGATCTGGCCCGCTTCGATCCCGTCTTGCCGGTCATCAATGCCGTTGGCCCCAACCTCGTGATCGCGCTGCTGATGGACGGCCAGCAATGGGAGCGCCGGTGGCCGGGCCGGTACGCCAGCGTTCTCGCGGATGACCCGGGGTCTTCCGTGCTCACATTAACCTGTTTGGGTATGATTCGCCGCTCGTGGATGCCGGGAGAGAACCAACGGCAAACGGTTGCGTTATGGAAGGAGCCCGGCAACGTGGCAAAGGAGTTGGATTTGCCGCCTGACCACCATGCCCTTCTCGTTTCACTCACCATGAGCAACGAGAAGCAGGTTTCCCTCGATATGCGCGACGACGGCAGGCAGACGGTGCGGTTCAGATTGAGCGCTGCTCGAGGTGTTCGGCTGCAACAGGATGCGATTGATGATTGGCCCGATCTTCCCTGAGTCCTCCGCTGGCCTTGACCGTTTGCCTTGCCCGGCGCACATTTGCGGAGGGCTTGCGTGACAAAGAAAACCAAGCGGGTCGAGGGCGTGATGGAAGCTGAGTTAACGGAGTTCGGTGGCACCGCGCGCATGATGGAAGAGATGCGCCAGATTCTTGCCGAGCAGCCGCGGCTTCGGTCTTATGACGACCTCATGTCGCGCCTGACCGGCGGCAAGAGTTCTGATGGCGAAAAGGGGATGGAGCAAGTCGTCGAGTGCCCGAAAACCGCGCGCGAGCGCCGTTGACCGTCGGACTGTCCGTGCTCTCTTCCGACATCCCGCCGAGGAACGACCTATAGTGTGATCATCGTTCCCGTCGCCGAAGCATCGGCGATGAAGGTGACGACACCCGCAACCTCGATCGGCACATCGCTGCGCAGGGCCGCGGCGTCCAGCCCGATCGCCCGCAGGCCCATCTCGCACACAATGAAGCGCACGCCGAGCTCGGCGCAGGCGCAGAGCAACTCCTCGAAGCCGGCGACGCCGCGCGCGCGGTATTCGTCGTCGATCGCTTCGCCCGCCCGTCCGCCAGCACCGGGCAGGCTCCGCCAGCCGGGGCCATGGGGTCCCTCGCCGGCAAGAGAGAAGAGCGCCTGATTGGTGAAGAACAGGGTTACGGGTGTGCCGATGGCGGCGGCGGCGCTGGCCATCACCAGCGCGTAGTGCACGCGCTCGAAGTCGCCGGAAAGAACCAGCAGCGACAGCTTGTCCGGCGGCAAGACGGGGTCAGGCCCGGCAGACGACGTCATCAGCCAGGCTCGTCGTGCCTGCCGCATCGGTCAGGTCGTGAATACGCCGATGGTCTCCGCACAGCGGGCATTCCGGATCGCGGTGCACCCGGATGCGGCGCCAGGCGCCGGCAAGCGCATCCACCACCAGCAGCCAGCCGGCCAGACTCTCGCCGATGCCGAGCAATTCCTTGATCACCTCGGTGGCCTGCAACCCCCCCAGCGCGCCGCAGAAGGCCCCAAGCACGCCCGCCTGCGCGCAGGTGGGAATGTCGCCTTCCGGCGGCGGCTCCCGGTAGAGGCAGCGATAGCAGGGCGGCCGCTCCACCCCCGCCGGCACCGGCACGCCTGCCTTGAACGTCGCCAACTGGCCGTCAAAACGCAGGATTGCCGCCGAGACCAGCGGCTTGCCCGCGAAAAAGCAGGCGTCGTTGACCAGGAACCGGGTCGGGAAGTTGTCACTGCCGTCGGCGACCACGTCGTAGCCGCTGATGAGGGCAAGGGCGTTGTCGGGACGCAGCCGCTCTGCGTGCGGGATCACCCGGACCTCCGGGTTGATCGCGGCGAGTGCTGCGCGCGCGCTGTCCACCTTCGGCACACCAATCCGGTCGGTGGTGTGGGCAATCTGCCGCTGCAGGTTGGACAGATCGACGACGTCGTCATCGATGATACCAACGGTGCCGACTCCGGCCGCCGCCAGGTAGAGGAGCACCGGCGAGCCCAGCCCGCCCGCGCCGACGACGAGGACGCGGGCGCTCAGCAGCTTTGCCTGACCGGCGCCGCCGATTTCGTCGAGCAGGATGTGCCGGGCGTACCGGCTGATCTGCGCGGGGGTGAAATCCATCGGCGCAGGGTTCATGGCGTCGGCACGGCGGAGCTCCTTGGCGGCATGGCTATTCGCCGAGGCCCTCGAACAGCGCCGTTGACAGGTAGCGTTCGGCGAACGACGGCAGGATGACGACGATGGACTTGCCGGCCATCTCCGACCGCTTGCCGACCTCGATCGCTGCCGCCAGCGCCGCGCCCGAGGAGATGCCGACCGGCAGGCCCTCGATCTTCGCCGCCAGCCGCGCCGTTTCGAACGCCGTGGCGTTGCCGATCTTGATCACCTCGTCAATGATATCGACCTTGAGCACCGCGGGAACGAAGCCGGCGCCGATCCCCTGGATCTTGTGGGGTCCCGGGACGCCGCCGGAGAGAACCGGGCTGTCCTCGGGTTCCACCGCGATCATCCGCAGGCCGGGCCGCCGCGGCTTCAGAACTTCGGCGCAACCGGTGATCGTCCCGCCGGTGCCGACACCGCTGACGATGGCATCGACCTGTCCGCCGGTGTCCCGCCAGATCTCTTCGGCCGTCGTCTTGCGGTGAATCTCGGGGTTCGCCGGGTTGGAAAACTGCTGCAGCATGAGCGCGCCCGGCGTTTCGGCGACCAGCTCCTCCGCGCGCGCGACCGCCCCCGTCATGCCGCGGGCGGCAGGCGTCAGCACGATCTCGGCGCCGAGCAGCGCCAGCATCTTGCGCCGCTCGACCGACATGCTCTCCGGCATCGTCAGGATCAGCCGATAGCCGCGCGCGGCGCAGACAAAAGCCAGCGCGATGCCGGTGTTTCCCGAGGTCGGTTCCACCAGGGTGGTCCCGGACGCGATCCGCTCTTCTCTTTCGGCGGCCGCTACCATTGCCAGCCCGATCCTGTCCTTGACCGAAGCCAGCGGGTTGAAGAACTCGCACTTGCCGAGCAGCTCCGCGCCGCAACCGGTTCCGGCCGCAAGCTTACGAAGCCGGACCAGCGGCGTATTGCCGATGGTTTCCAGAATGCTGTCGTAAATGCGGCCGCCGCCGCGCGTCGCCACGTCTGCAGAAGATTGTTGGTTCATCGCATCGCCCACCCGTTGTCTACTGATCCGATAGAGAAATAAGATGCCTTGCCCCAGCTTTGCAAACATCGGCTGCGATCGAGCAGCCGTCCTCCTTATATGGAGAAGTCGAGTCGATCCCGTCCCTCGCTGACGATGCCGGCGACGTCCGCACGGTTACACAGATCGTCCATCGTGACGTCGTCCAGACGCAAGAGCAACTCGCCCTGCAGCTCCGTCCATAACGGCCGGACGACCTTGCGGCCGAGCGGCGAGCCCGACTCCTCCTGCAACAGATCGTCGCCGTTCTCGGCGCTGCGCACGACGCGGATGATTTCGCCAACGGTAATGCGCCGACGCTCACGGGCCAGGCGGTAGCCGCCACGTGGCCCGCGCACCCCGATGAGCACGCCGCTGCGAACGAGGTTCTGCAGCGCCTGCTCCAGGTAGCGCCGCGGTATGCCTTGCCGCCGGGTGATTTCACGGCTCTGCACCGGCTCCGCCCCGGCGTGATAGGCGATGTCCAGCACCGCCTCGATGGCGAACAGGGTTTTACGCGACAACTTCAGCATCTCTCCTGGTCCTCAATCCGCCGCCAGGCCCGTACCGGTGGAACCGAACCCCCCCTCGGCGCGTGCCGTTCCCGAAAGTCCGGCCATCTCCTGCCAGCGCACAGCCGCCACCGGTGCAACGACAAGCTGGGCGATTCTCATGCCGCGCTCGACGCGGAACGGGGCATCGCCCAGGTTGATCAGGACAACGGCGATCTCTCCCCGATAGTCCGCGTCAATGGTGCCCGGGCTGTTGAGCACGGTGACGCCGTGGCGCGCCGCCAGGCCCGAGCGAGGGCGAACCTGTGCTTCGAAGCCTTGCGGCAGCGCGATGGCAATACCTGTGGGCAGCACCGCGCGTGCGCCCGGTTCCAGAACAACCGGCTCGCTCACCGCGGCCAGCAGGTCGAGGCCGGCGGCGTTCGCACTCGCGTAGCCGGGCAGGGGAAGGTCGCGCGCGTGCTCCAGGCGGTGCACCGGCAGGTCAACGGCTGTCATCGCACGGCTCCATCGATTCGTCCTGGAGGGCGGCGGCGATCCGCTGGACCAGCCGCTCGGCCACGTCCTCCTTGCTCATTTCGGGCCAGGGCTCGACAGCGTCGCCGGAGATGAGGTGGACGGTATTGCGCGCACCGCCGAAGGTGCCGGTGCCGGGCGACACGTCGTTCGCCACGATCCAGTCGCATCCTTTGCGCTCGCGCTTGGCGCGGGCGTGCTCGACGACACTGGTCGTCTCCGCCGCGAACCCCACCACCAGTCGCGGCCGCCGACCGCCCGGCCCCGCAAGCGTCGCGAGGATGTCGGGATTCTCCGCGAGAGACAGCGTCGGCGGTCCGGCCGTGGTTTTCTTGATCTTCTCCGGCGCGGCGGACGCGACCCGCCAGTCGCCCACGGCGGCGGCGCAGACGGCGACGTCGACCGGCAGCGAGGCCTCGCAGGCGGCCATCATCTGGACAGCCGTCTCCACCGCCAGAAGGCGGACTCCGGGGGGCGCCGGCAAGGAGGTCGGGCCCGAGACCAGCGTGGTCGCGGCCCCTGCGCGCGCCAGCGCCGCGGCGACCGCATGCCCCTGGCGCCCGGACGAATGATTGGAGATGTATCTCACCGGGTCGATCGGCTCGCGGGTGGGTCCGCTGGTGACCAGCGCGCGCACCCCTGCGAGCCGCCCGCGCGGCACGAAGTGGGCCTCGATCGCCTCGAGAATGGCATGAGGTTCGGCCATCCTGCCGAACCCCCATTCGCCGCACGCCATATCGCCCTCGTCGGGGCCAACGGTGCAAAGTTCGCGGGCGCGAAGAAGGGCGAGGTTGGCCTTCGTCGCCGGATGCTCCCACATCCGGACGTTCATCGCCGGCGCAGCCAGGACCGGCTTGTCAGTGGCGAGCAGCGCGGTTGTGGCCAGATCGTCGGCGATGCCAGCGGCCATCCGGGCGAGGATGTTGGCGGTCGCCGGTGCTACGACGAGCAGGTCGGCATCGCGCGACAGCCGGATGTGGCCCATTTCGCTTTCACGCCCGAGCTCGAACAGGTCCGTATAGACCTTGTCCTCCGACACCGCTTCGAGCGACAGCGGCGTGACGAACTTGGCGCCGGCGGCGGTCAGCACGCAGCGCACCGAGGCGCCGCGCTCGCGCAGCCTTCGGATCAGCTCCAGGCATTTGTAAGCAGCGATCCCACCGGCGATCACCAGCAGGATCCGTTTTCCCGCGATACCCGTCATTATCCCGTTAGTACGAAAATTATTTGTTGAAAAGAACGTACCGTCCCGGCCGCAGCGAGGCAAGCCGGATTGTCGCTGAATTTCGTGAGCGTGGAGCGGCGGCCAGCCGGCGGCCGCTCAGTTGATCATCGTTCCGATCAGAATACCGGCCAGAATGGCTGCCACGATCCAGCCGGCGAAGTTGCCGATGCTGGATCCGCGCGCCTGCCGCAGGCCTTGCAGGTCGATCTTCAGCTGGCCATCCGCCAGCGCGGCGAAGCCGGTTTCGGCGAGGCGGACGAGGGTGGGAAGGCGGGACATCGCCCCGGCGGCTTCGATGGCCGCGTCGCGCAGGCGTGCCTGTGGTCCCAACGTTTCGGCGAACCACCCCTCGATCAGCGGGCGGGCAAGCAGCCACATATTGGCGTCGGGAGCCAGGGAGCGGCCGGTGCCTTCGGCGACCAGCATGGTTTTTTGCAGCAGCAGGAGCTGGGGCTGCGTTTCCATGGCGAAGGTCTCGGTTATCTGGAAAAGCTGGCCGAGCAGGCGGGCGACCGAGATCTCGTTCTGCGGCTTATCCAGGATCGGCTCGGCGATCGACCGGCAGGCCTGCGCGAACGCATCCAGGGAGTGGCCGGCCGGCACCCAGCCGGCCTCGAAATGCACTTCGGCGGCCCGCCGGTAGTTGCCGCTGAGAAATGCCAGCAGCAGTTCACCCAGATGGCGGCGGGTAGGCTCATCCAGCCGCCCCATGATGCCGAAGTCCACGGCGGCGACGCTGCCGTCAGGCCGCACGAACAGGTTGCCGGCGTGGAGGTCGCCGTGGAAAAAGCCATCCCGGAACACCTGCTGGAAAAAGGCCTCGACGGCCTTGGTCAGCACCGCCCGGGGATCGTGCCCGGCGGCCGCGATGGCGTCGCGGTCGTTGATCCGCAGGCCGACGACCCGCTCGGTGGTGAGCACGCGCCGGCCGGTCCGAACCCAATCGACCGCCGGCACATGGAACGAGCGATCGTCGCGGAAGTTTTCCGCGAGTTCGGCCGCCGCTGCGGCCTCGAAGCGCAGATCCATCTCGACGGAGACGGACTGAGCCAGGGTTTCCAGCGAGGCCAGCAGCCGGAGTCGTCGCAGCGCCGGCACATTGGCCTCGGCGAGCCCGCCGATCCAGAAAAACAGCTCCAGATCGCGCGAGAAGGCTTTCTCGATGCCGGGCCGCAGGACCTTGACCGCCACGTCGCGGCCGTCCGGGTCGACGGCCAGGTGCACCTGGGCGATCGAGGCGGCGGCAACCGCCTGCTCGTCGAAATGGCGAAATAGGGTTTCCAGGGGCTTGCCGAGTTCGCCCTCGATGGTTGCACGGACCTGGGCAAAGGGGAACGGCGGCATGCGGTCCTGAAGGCCGGCGAGGTCGCGGGCGATGTCTTCGCCCAGCAGGTCCGACCGGCTCGCCAGCGCCTGGCCGAACTTGACAAACGAGGGGCCGGCTTCCTGGAGCGCCAGCGCCAGCCGCTGGCCCGGCCGCAAGGCCGCTTCGCCCGGCCGGCGCCGAACCAGCGGCCGCGCGGCCCAGAGTAGCGGCCTGGCAAAGGCGAAGCGTTCGAAGACGAACAGAGCATCGTGCCTCGCCAGCAAGCGGGCGAGCAGCAGCAGTTGCGCGGCGTTGCGCAGACCCGCGATCATGCTGGCGTGTGGGCGTGCGACAAGCGCCGTCCAGATCCGTCGGGACGCGGCATGTTCAGATGCGCCAGGCGGAATGGAGGGCGACGATGCCGCCGGAGAGACTGCGCCACTTGACCTGCTTCAGGCCGGCGGCGCCGATCATCTGCGCGAACCGCTCCTGCGAAGGAAACCGGCGAATGCTCTCCGCCAGGTAGCGGTAGGCCTCGGGATCGCGGGCGACGACGCGGCCCAGCAGCGGCAGGACGCGGAACGAGTAGGCCTCATACAGGCGATCAAGCACGGGCAGGGAAACGCGGCTGAACTCCAGGCAGAGAAAGTGTCCGCCCGGCTTGAGAACCCGCCGCGCCTCGCGCAGGACGGCATCGATATGGGTGACGTTGCGGATGGCGAACGCGATGGTGAAGGCGTCCACCGAGCTGTCGGCGACGGGCAAATGCTCGCCGTCGCCGCAGACCCAGTCGAGGCCGCGCAGGTGGCCGCGGTCGATCGCCCGGTCCCGCCCGACGGCAAGCATCTCGCGGTTGATGTCGACGACGAGGGCGCCGCCGCCGCCGCGGTCGAGAAAGCGGAAGGCGATGTCGCCCGTGCCCCCGCCGACGTCGAGCAGCAGCTGTTCGGGGCGCGGATTGAGCCAGTCCAGCAGGGCTGCCTTCCAGAAGCGGTGGATGCCGCCGCTCATCAGGTCGTTCATCAGGTCGTAGCGCGAAGCGACGGAACTGAAGACCGCGCCCACCAGCGAGCGCTTGTCGGCTTCAGGGACGGTCCGGAAGCCGAAGTGCGTGGTCGCTTCTTCGGTTTCGGGGGAGGCGCGCTTGCTCGTCTCGCGGGCTGGATCAGACATGGTGCGGAACCATAGCGGAAGGCCGCTAAGGGCGCTAGCTTGCCGCCATGCCCGAGCTGCCCGAAGTGGAAACCGTGCGCCGTGGCCTGCTGCCCGCTCTCGCCGGCCACAGGCTGGCGGACGTGGTGCAGCGCCGCCCCGACCTGCGCTTCCCGCTGCCCGAGGATTTCGCGCGGCGGCTCACCGGGCGCCGGGTCGAGGGTATCGGCCGGCGCGGCAAATATCTCCTGATCCGTCTGGACGCGGACGAGGTCTGGCTGGCCCATCTCGGCATGTCCGGGCGGTTCTGTGTGCACCCCGGCGATCCCCCGCCGCTGTCCGCCCACGATCACGTCGTGGTGCGGACCGACGCCGGCGCCACGGTGCGTTTCCACGACCCCCGCAGGTTCGGCTTCATGGACCTGGTGGCGGCAGCCGACATCGATCGCCATCCTTGCCTTGTCGCGCTTGGCCCCGATCCGCTCGGACCGGCGTTCACGGTGTCCTGGCTGGCGGAGCGGCTGGCGGGAAGGCTGGCTCCGCTGAAGGCGGCGCTCCTCGATCAGCGCGTGGTCGCCGGCATGGGCAACATCTATGCCTCGGAAAGCCTGTTCCGGGCCCGCCTCTCGCCCATCCGGGCGGCAGGAACGGTGAGCCGCGCCGGCATCACCCGGCTGGTGGGCGCCATCCGCGCGGTGTTCGAGGCGGCGATCGCCGCGGGCGGTTCCAGCCTGCGCGATCACCGCCATCCGTCGGGTGAACTCGGTTTATTCCAGCATGGTTTCGCTGTATACGGGCGTCCGGGCGAGCCGTGTCCCGGATGCCGCTGCCAGCTGGCGCGCACAGGGGGCATCCGCAGGATCGTACAGAGCGGCCGTTCGACCTTCTATTGCGGCCACCGGCAGCGCTGATCGGCAAGGCCGTCCGGGAAATCAATGGGACTGAGGGAGACGTGGACATGACGTACGAGATGATCATCGCGGAAACGCGCGGTGCGGTCGGGGTGATCACGCTGAACCGGCCGAAGGCGTTGAATGCGTTGTGCAATCAGCTCGTCGCCGAGCTTGGTCAGGCGCTCGATGCGTTCGAGGCCGACGAGGCGATCGGCGCCATCGTCATTACCGGCAGCGAGAAGGCCTTTGCTGCCGGCGCCGACATCAAGGAGATGAAGGACAAGTCCTTCATGGACTGCTACCTTGAGGACTTCATCACGTCGGCGTGGGAGCGCACGGCGCAATGCCGCAAGCCGGTGATTGCCGCTGTGGCGGGATTTGCGCTGGGCGGCGGCTGCGAGCTGGCGATGATGTGCGACTTCATCATTGCCGCCGACACCGCCGTCTTCGGCCAGCCCGAGGCACAGATCGGTGCGGTTCCCGGCGCCGGCGGCACGCAGCGGCTGACCCGCGCCGTGGGCAAGGCAAAGGCGATGGACCTGTGCCTCACCGGCCGTAACATGAAGGCGGAAGAGGCGGAGCGTTCCGGCCTCGTCTCCCGTGTCGTCCCGGCGGCGGAGCTGATGGACGAGACGATGAAGGCCGCTGAAAAGATCGCGCGGCTGTCCCGGCCGATCGCGCTGATCAACAAGGAGGCGGTCAACCGGGCGTTCGAGACGACGCTGGCCGAGGGTGTGAAGTTCGAGCGGCGGATGTTCCACGCGATCTTCGCCATCGAGGACCAGAAAGAAGGGATGAACGCGTTTGCGGAGAAGCGCAAACCGCAGTTCCGCAATCGCTGATCGGCCGTCCCGCGGCGGGGTTCCGGAACGAACGCGGGTTCCGGTCCTCGCTGGCGGCGAGCTACATGGCGGCATAAAAAGCGCGGCGGGGCCGGGTTGCGATTGACGCCCGAAGGGTCCGTCTCTACAAGCATCAACCCTTGCGTCGGCGTTGGCAGAAGGTTTTGAGATGGCACAGCACGCTTCAGCAAAGAAGCGAATCCGGCAGACGAAAAGGCGGACCGAGGTCAACCGGTCGCGCGTATCCCGCATCCGTTCCTTTTTGCGGAAGGTGGAAAGCGCGATTGCCGGAGGAAACAAAGACGAGGCCGTTGCCGCCTACGGCGAGGCGCAGCCCGAGTTGATGCGAGGAGCGAGCAAGGGTGTCGTTCACCGCAATCTGGTCGCGCGTAAGCTTTCGCGGCTGGCACAACGCATCAAAGCAATGCCGACCTGAGCATTCGTGATGATCCTGCGCGGGGCTTAGCGATAAGAGAATCGCTTCAGCCGCGCGGGAGACCAAAGTTACTACCGTCGAATTTGTGAAGTAGCTCTCCGCCAGCTTATGCTGGCGGCGCAGTTTTCTGCGCAATTGTGTCAAGAGATTTTTTTTTGTCGTTCTGCATTCGGTCACGTTGCGTGGGGGAGGGGCCACCTCTAAAGTTCGGTAGGTTGACTGGAATGAGCAAATCTGAAGGCGGATAGCTCTCAGGATCAAATAATTTCAGTATACCTTTAAGAGCCGTAAATAAGGCTCGTCGGGCAATATCTTGTTGGGAAATCGGGACGACGTTGCGCAAGCGGCGTTAACTGCAGGGCGGGCACCAATAAATTAGATCGGACTTTAGCCCGGCTAAGTCTTGAAGAGGCGGTCGGGATGGACTTGTGGGGAGTTGCCGAGCTGTTGGTCCCGGGCTGATTTTTTTTTCGGCAGGGCGCCAGGTTTTGTCGATCGATGACAAGGCAGAACAGGAGGGTTGACGCTGGCAGCCCGCGGAGTGGTTCGTGCTGTCGGCCGAGGGAATGCGGCAGATGCTCATTTCCCGTAACAATCCTGTTCAAGAAATGCGGGGCTGACGAGCGTCAGCCCATGCATGGAAGCGGCATCTCCCGTCTGCAAGTTGTCCCGGACGCCCATCGCGGCGAGACGGCTAACGACCATGGATTTGAGATGAATACTGAGTTCGCATCTTCCCTGGATTATCAATGGAAGCGCGTCAGCGGTTTGTTGCGCGCGGAGATCGGCGAGGCTGCTTATCGCAGCTGGCTGAAGCCGATGGTGGTTCGTGGTGCGCAAGGAGGGCTCGTGACGATGACGGTGCCCACGCGGTTTATGCGTGATTGGGTCGTCGCCCACTACGCCGACCGGTTGCGCGCCCTGTGGGGGGGCGAAAACCCCTCTGTGCAAGGCATCGATATCGTCGTCCAGCCCGATCGCCTTGCCTGCGTTGGAGCTGAAGCGCGGGCGCCGGTCGATGTGCTGAAGACTCCGGCAACGCCGGGCATGTATGGGCTCGGGAGCACGATGTCCAAGCCAAACGGCGAAGCCATGGCCAACGAGATCAGCGCGCCGCTCGATCCGCGGTTCACCTTCGAGCATTTCGTCGTCGGCAAGCCCAACGAGTTTGCCTATGCAGCAGCGCGCCGCGTTGCCGAGGCGAAGCGCGTTCCGTTCAACCCTCTGTTCCTTTATGGCGGCGTCGGTCTCGGCAAGACTCATCTCATGCATGCGGTTGCGTGGGACATCCGCAAGCGGGATCCGCAGCGGACGGTGATCTACCTGTCGGCCGAGAAGTTCATGTACCGCTTCATCCGCGCCTTGCGAGACCAGAACACGGTCGATTTCAAGGAGCAGTTCCGCTCGGTCAACGTGCTGATGATTGACGACGTGCAGTTCATCAGCGGCAAGGAATCCACGCAGGAGGAGTTTTTCCATACCTTCAATACCCTGGTGGATCAGGGCCGGCAGATCGTGCTCAGCGCCGACAAGTCCCCGTCCGACCTGGAAGGCATGCAGGAACGGCTGAAGTCCCGCCTGAACTGCGGCCTGGTGGCCGATATTCATGCGACGACGTACGAATTGCGGCTGGGCATCCTGCAGTCAAAGGCGGACCAGCTCTATGTCGAAGTGCCGCAAAAGGTCATGGAGTTCCTGGCTCATCGAATCACGTCGAACGTGCGCGAGCTGGAGGGAGCGCTCAACCGCGTCGTTGCGCATGCGCAACTGATCGGCCGCGCGATCACGGTTGAAACGACGCAGGAGGTTCTGCACGACCTGTTGCGGGCCAATGACCGGCGGATCACGATCGACGATATCCAGAAGCAGGTTGCCGCCCACTTTAACATCCGCCTCGCCGATATGTACTCGGCGCGGCGGGCTCGTTCGATCGCCCGCCCGAGGCAGGTGGCGATGTACCTTGCGAAGCAGCTCACCTCACGCTCTCTGCCGGAGATTGGCCGGAAGTTCGGCGGTCGGGACCACACCACGGTGATGCATGCTGTTCGCAAGGTGGAAGAACTTCGCGACGGGGATGCTGCGTTCGCCGAGGATCTGGAACTTCTCAAACGCATGCTGCAAGGCTAGGCGGCGTCACCTCTCTCTTCAGGAAATCGCTACCTGCTTGAGGGCGCTTTGATATACTGATTAGTCCGGCGGCGCACTCACCCGTCGGTCGGTCGGTCGGTGGCGCAAAGGCTGGTGTTGCTTCAGGGGGCCATCCGCACATCGGCGGGCCGCGCCGGCCACAGCTCGGATCATCAGACGCGATGAAAGTTACGATAGAACGCGCTCACCTTCTCAAATCTCTCAGCCACGCGCAGAGCGTGGTCGAGCGTAGAAACACCATACCGATTCTATCAAATGTCAAGCTTCAGGCGGAGGACCGCGAGCTGCGGCTGACGGCCACGGACATGGACCTGGAGATCGTCGAATCGGCCGCGGCAGAAGTGGCAACCGCTGGTGCCACCACGGTTCCGGCGCACACGCTTTACGATATCGTGCGCAAGCTGCCCGACGGCTCTCAGATCGAGCTGCAGTCGGAAGAGGGCGGCGAGCGGCTGATCCTGCGCTGTGGCCGTTCGCGCTTCACTCTGGCCTGTCTGCCGATCGAAGACTACCCGGCGCTGACCTCAAGCGCGCTGCCGTTCCAGTTCGGGCTTCCCGCCGGGGAACTGCAACTGCTGATCGACCGGACGCGCTTTGCCATCTCCACCGAGGAGACGCGCTACTATCTGAACGGCATTTACCTGCATGTTGTGCAGGAGAACGGCGTCGATGTCCTGCGCGCGGTTGCGACCGATGGGCACCGCCTGGCGCGGGTCGAGATGCCGGTTCCGGACGGTGCCGCCGGAATGCCGGGCGTGATCATTCCGCGGAAGACCATCGCTGAGGTGCGCAAGGTGATTGACGAGGCCAGCGAGGACGTCTTGCTGGCGATCTCGGAGACCCAGATTCGCTTCAGCGTCGGCCCGGCGCTGCTCACTTCGAAGCTGATCGACGGCACGTTCCCCGATTACGAGCGGGTGATTCCCGAAAACAACGAGAACCAGCTCGATGTGGTGTGCCGCGACTTTAAGAATGCGGTGGACCGCGTCTCCGCCATCTCCAGCGACCGCTCCCGTGCGGTCAAGCTGAAGGTCGCCAATGGCACCCTCGAACTTTCGGCGAGCAGTCCCGAACACGGCAGCGCCAGCGAGGAACTCGAGGTGCGCTATGACGGCGACGCCATGGAGATCGGCTTCAACTCCCGCTATCTTCTCGATATCACCGAGCAGATTGGCGGCGAGAGTGCGCGCCTGTCGATGGCGGACGCCGCCTCGCCCACCATCCTGCACGAACTGGGCGATCGCAGCGCCATTTATGTCCTGATGCCGATGCGCGTGTGAGAAGCATGGCTTCGGCCGACTGATCGGAGTCTCTGATTCTGGATACGGCATTCCGGGTGGGGTGCGAGACGCCACCGGTTCTGGGTTCGCTCGCCGTTTCGCACCTGGCATTGCGGAACTTCCGCTGTCATCGGGCCCTGGCGCTCGACCTCCAGGCGGCTGCGGTCGTCCTGCTCGGGCCTAACGGCGCGGGCAAGACCAGCCTCCTCGAGGCGCTGTCGCTGCTGACTCCGGGACGCGGCTTGCGGGGGGCGCGGATGGCGGAAATCCTCCGTACGGATGCCGCGGGAACGGCCGGTGGCTGGTCGGTCCGGGCCCGGCTGCACGCCGCCGCCGGGCCGAGCGATATCCACACCAACTTCGCCGCCGCCGGTGGCCGGGAACGCCGGCAGATCAGCATCGACGGACAGACGGTGCGCGACCGCGGCCGCCTCGCGGATGCCGCCGCCGTGATGTGGCTGACGCCGGACATGGATCGCCTCTTCACCGACGCACCCGCCGCCCGGCGACGGTTTACCGATCGTCTGGTGTGGAGTGTGGACCCGGCTCACGCCAGCCGCGTCGCCGCTTATGAGCGGGCCATGCAGCAGCGCTCCGCGGTGCTTCGCGGCGACAATCCCGATGGCCTCTGGCTGAATGCGCTGGAGGCGACGATGGCCGAACAGGCCGTTGCCGTAGCCGCCGCCCGCAAACACACCATCGCCCGGTTGTCGGCGATTGCCGAGGCGGCGGTGGACGGCTTCCCAAGCGCCACCATTGGCGTGCGCGGGCCGGTCGAAAGCTGGCTGGACGATGCACCGGCGCTTGCGGTGGAAGATCGGTTGCGCGCCGAGCTGACCCGCTCGCGGGAGAAGGACAGGCAGAGCGGCGGGGCCGCGATCGGGCCGCACCGGTCGGACCTCAGCGTCGTTCACCTGGCGCGGGGCCGGCCGGCAGAAGCCTGCTCGACGGGCGAGCAGAAAATGCTGCTCATCGCGATCGTCCTTGCGAGCGCGCGACTCCACCGGCGCGAGCGCAACGCAGGTCCTCTCCTGCTGCTCGACGAGGTGATCGCCCATCTCGACGATCGGCACCGCCGGGCGGTGTTCGAGGCGGTCGGCAGCCTGACCGCACAAACCTGGTATGCCGGCTGCGATCCGCTGCCGTTTCGCCCTTTGGGCGCAACAGGGCAGGTCGTTTTCCTGAAGGATCCGCAGGCGACGGCGGAGGGTAATGGTGACTTCGATGCCTGAGCATCCAATAAGGACGCAGCAATGACCGCGATCGACATGGGCGATGCCGCCGAAGCCTATGGTGCCGCGTCGATCAAGGTCCTGCGCGGCCTCGACGCTGTGCGCAAGCGGCCGGGGATGTACATCGGCGATACCGATGACGGGTCCGGCCTGCACCACATGGTCTACGAGGCCGTCGACAATGCTATCGACGAGGCGCTCGCCGGATATTGCGACACGGTGGAAGTGCAGCTCAATGCCGAGGGCTCGGTGACCGTCACCGATAACGGCCGCGGCATTCCGGTGGACATGCACCACGAGGAAGGCGTTTCCGCCGCCGAGGTGATCATGACGCGGCTGCACGCCGGCGGGAAGTTCGATCAGAATTCGTATAAGGTCTCGGGCGGCCTGCATGGGGTCGGCATCTCGGTCGTCAATGCCCTCTCGGACCGCCTCGATCTCCGCATCTGGCGCTCCGGCAAGGAGTACTTCATCCGCTTCCGGCTGGGCGAAGCCGAGGCACCGATTGCCGTGGTGGGTGATGCGCCCGACGCCCCCAACGGCAAGCCGGCCACCGGCACCCAGCTCACCTTCCTGCCCTCGCCATCGGTGTTCACCAAGACCGAGTTCGATTTTGCGACCCTGGAGCACCGGCTGCGCGAGCTGGCGTTTCTGAATTCCGGTGTCCGGTTGCGGCTGACCGATGCGCGGTCGGTAACGCCGCAGGTGGTCGATCTCTGTTACGAGGGTGGCCTCGCCGCCTTTGTCGCTTACCTCGACCGCTCGAAGGCGGTGCTGACGCCAAGTCCGATCACGCTCCGCGGCGAGCGCGACGGCATTGCCGTCGAGGTGGCATTGCAGTGGAACGACAGCTATCACGAGACGATGCTGTGCTTTACCAACAACATTCCACAGAAGGATGGCGGTACGCACCTGGCCGGCTTTCGTGGTGCGCTGACCCGCACCGTTCAGGCCTATGCCGCCACGGCCGTCGCCAAGAAGGAAAAGGCGACGATTGCCGGCGACGATGCCCGCGAAGGGCTGACCTGCGTACTCTCAGTGAAGGTTCCGGATCCGAAGTTCTCCTCGCAGACCAAGGAAAAGCTGGTCTCCTCGGAGGTTCGGCCGGTGGTCGAGGCGCTGGTCGGAGAGCATCTCGATCGCTGGCTTGAGGAGAACCCCGGCGATGCGAGGAAGGTGATCGCGAAGATCGTCGAGGCGGCGGTCGCGCGGGAAGCCGCGCGGAAGGCGCGGGAACTGACCCGGCGCAAGGGGGCCCTGGACATCAGCTCGCTGCCGGGCAAGCTGGCGGACTGTCAGGAGCGCGATCCGGCGAAGAGCGAGCTGTTTCTGGTCGAGGGCGATTCCGCCGGCGGTTCGGCCAAGCAGGCGCGCAACCGCGCCAATCAGGCGATCCTTCCGCTACGAGGCAAGATCCTCAACGTGGAGCGGGCGCGACCCGACAAGGTGCTCGGTTCGGCGGAAATCGGCACGCTGATCACGGCACTCGGCACCGGCATCGGCCGCGAGGATTTCGACGCCGACAAATGCCGCTACCACAAGATCATCATCATGACCGACGCCGACGTCGACGGCAGCCACATCCGCACGCTGCTGCTGACGTTCTTCTTCCGGCAGATGCCGGATCTGATCGAGCGCGGCTTCCTCTACATCGCCCAGCCACCGCTGTACCGGGCGAAGCGCGGCGGCTCCGAAGTGTATCTCAAGGACGACGCGGCCCTTCAGGAATACCTGTTCGCCGCGGCCATCGACGAGGGCGCCGTCTTCCGCAGCTTCAGCGGCGAGGAGATCGCCGCCAGCCACCTGCGAGAGCTGGCGGAGGAGGCGCGGGTCGTCAAGGGACTGCTGGAGCGCCTCGCGCAACATCTGCCGCTGGCCGTCCTCGAACAGGCGGCGATCTCGGCGGCGCTCGACCCGCTGCTGATCGCCGATGCGGAGAAGGCAACCGCGACCGCGACCTCTATCGCCAGGCGTCTCGACGCGCTCGAAAAGCCGGCGCAGCGGGGCTGGCAGGGCGCGCCGCTCCCCAACGGCGGACGCGGGCTGGCGTTCGCCCGCACCCTGCGGGGCGTCACCGAGCGCCATGTCATCGATGCGGCGATCATCGACAGCAGCGAGGCGCGCCGCCTCAACGGGCGGGCGGGGCAACTGCAGCAGCACTACGGAAAGCCCGGCACGCTGCTGATCAAGGACAAGGACCACGAGGTGAGCGGGCCCGTGGCGCTGGTGGACACCATCTCCGGCCTCGGTCGGAAGGGCGCTGCGATGCAGCGCTACAAAGGCCTCGGCGAGATGAACCCCGAGCAGCTCTGGCAGACGACTCTGGACCCGAACGCCAGGACCCTGCTGCAGGTGCGGATCAGCCACGCCGACGATGCCGAGGAGGTGTTCTCGACGCTGATGGGCGACACCGTCGAGACGCGCCGCGAATTCATCGAACACAACGCGCTCAAGGTGGCCAACCTCGACGTCTAAAGCCGCGGGCCGCGCAACCGCAGCGGCATCCGCGATCAGACAAGCAGGCGGTGTGGGGAGGCGGGCAGGCGCCGTTCGCCCGCCTCAGATAGCGAGCGGGTCGGGGGTGGGGGCTTCACGCACGACGAAGCAAGGCCCAAGAAAAAATTGCTGGCGTCGCGCGTAATCAGCCGGTGTCGTGTGGTAAGAAGAGGCACTTGGTGCGAATAAGAATGGTAGACAAGGTATGCCGGGACACACCCTGAGGGAGGCGGTCACATGAAACGATCCTCATTGCTCGCAGTCATAACGAGCATCTTCGTGCTGTCGGCGCTCTCGGCGCAGGCTCAGTCCCAATCCCAGCCGGTTGCTGGCAGCAAGCCCAACATCCTGCTGATCATCGGCGACGACGTCGGCTATGGCGATCTCGGTCCCTACCTTGGTGGCGGTGCGCGGGGTATGCCGACGCCGAACTTCGATCAGCTCGCCTCCGACGGCATGATGTTCACCACCTTTTATGCGCAGCCGAGTTGCACTCCCGGCCGCGCCGCGATCCAGACCGGGCGCATCCCCAATCGGAGCGGCATGACGACGGTCGCGTTCCAGGGCCAGGGCGGCGGGCTGCCGGCGGCCGAGTGGACGCTCGCGTCCGTGCTCAAGCAGGCGGGCTACCAGACCTATTTCACGGGCAAATGGCACCTCGGCGAAGCCGACTACGCGCTGCCGAACGCGCAGGGCTATGACGAGATGAAGTATGCCTTCCTGTACCACCTGAACGCCTACACCTACGGCGATCCGAACTGGTTCCCGGCCATGAGCCCGGAACTGCGGAAAATGTTCCAGGAGGTGACCAAGGGCTCGCTCTCCGGCAAGGCAGGCGGAAAGGTCACCGAGGACTTCAAGGTGAACGGGGAGTATGTGGACACGCCGGACAAGGGTGTGGTCGGTATTCCGTTCCTCGATGCCTACGTGGAGAAGGCGACGCTTGAGTTCCTCGACGAAGCCAAGAAGTCCAAGTCGCCGTTCTTCATCAACGCCAACTTCATGAAGGTGCACCAGCCGAACCTTCCGGCGCCGGAGTTCGAGCACAAGTCGCTGTCCAAGACCAAGTATGCCGACTCGATCGTCGAACTGGACACGCGTGTCGGCAACATCTTGAAGAAACTCGACGACCTGGGACTGCGGGAAAACACCCTGGTGTTCTTTACCACCGACAACGGCGCCTGGCAGGACGTCTATCCCGACGCGGGATACACGCCGTTCCGCGGTACCAAGGGCACGGTGCGCGAAGGCGGCAACCGAGTGCCGGCGTTCGTGCGTTGGCCCGGCAAGGTTGCGCCGCACTCCAAAAGCGACGACATGGTGGGCGGCCTCGACCTCATGGCGACCTTCGCGTCGCTCGCCGGTGTCAAGCTGCCGGAGAAGGACCGGGACGGCCAGCCGACCATCTTCGACAGCTACGACATGACGCCGGTGTGGACAGGGACCGGACCCTCCGACCGCAAGGCCTGGTTCTACTTCACCGAGAACGAGCTGTCGCCGGGGGCCACGCGCGTCGGACAGTATAAGTTTGTCTTCAACCTGCGCGGCGATGACGGGCAGCCGACGGGTGGGCTTGCCGTTGACACCAATCTCGGCTGGAAGGGCGCCGAAAAGTATGTCGCGACGATTCCGCAGGTGTTCGACCTGTGGCAGGACCCGCAGGAACGCTACGACATCTTCATGAACAACTTCACCGAGAGCACGTGGGCCATGATTCCGGCCAACGAAGCGACGAAGAAGCTGATGCAGACCTACATCGATTATCCGCCGCGGAAGCTGCAGAGCGAAAGCTACAGCGGCCCGATCACGCTTACTCAGTATGAGCACTTCATGAACATCCGCGAAGCGCTGAAGAAGGACGGTTTCTCGCTCCCCATGCCGAGCGGCAACTAATCACGAAACCAGCGGCTCGCCTCGCTTCGCGGCGGGGCGAGCATGCCTGCACGGGGGGGGCGATGCGCGGAATTCTTGCGATAATCAAGCGCGAGGTTCTGGAGGTTATTCCCCCGACGGTATTTTTCTTTATCGCCATTGGCCTATTGATTCTGACAAAGCGCTTGATGCTACAGCAGTATGGGATTCACTTCGCCGACTTTGGCGCGGCAATTGTTGGCGCGCTTATTGTCGGTAAAGTGGTATTAATCGCCGATCATTCTCGCTTTATCAATAAATTCCCAGATAAGCCGCTAGTATATAACGTCATATGGAAGACGATTGTTTATGTGCTGGCGGCATTCATCGTCCGACTCGGAGAACATTTCATACCGCTCCTTATCAAATACGGCAGCTTCCGTGAGGCGGCGGCGCAACTGGTCGATGACATTGTGTGGCCGCGTTTCTGGGTTATTTATCTTTGGCTTTCGGTCCTGTTGTTTGTTTATTGTTCCCTGCGGGAACTGATCCGGGTGATCGGCAAGGATCAGATCCTGAGACTGTTCTTCGGGCTCGTCCGGCGCAATCAGGAAGCAAACGTTCCGGTACGAGGGAGATAAAAGATGCGCTTCACGAGGCTTTTTTCCTGGCGGTTGTCATCGCTCATTGTCGTTGCATGGTTGGCGCTGCTGGCGCAGGCGGCGGCCGACGATCCCCTGTCGGCCTGGAACGACGGGCCGGCAAAGCAGGCGATCCTTGAATTCGTCAAGGCCACCACGACCGAAGGCAGCCCGACCTACGTCGAACCCGCCGATCGTATCGCCACCTTCGATCAGGACGGCACGCTGTGGGTGGAACATCCGCTCTACACGCAGGCGATGTTCGCGCTCGACCGTATCCATGAGCTGGCGCCCAAGCACCCCGAGTGGAAGAAGAAGGATCCGTTCAAGTCGGTGTTGGCCGGCGACAAGGCTGCCATAGCAAAGTTCAGCGAAGGCGATTGGGCCGAGATCGTCGGGGCGACCCATGCCGGCATCAGCACGGAGGACTTCCTTCCGCTTGTCAAACAGTGGCTTTCCGTAGCCAAGCATCCTCGTTTTCAAAGGCCATACACGGAGCTGGTTTACCAACCGATGCTGGAGGTGATGGAGTACCTCCGGGCTAACGGGTTCAGGACCTACATCGTCACTGGTGGCGGCCAGGAATTCGTTCGCGTCTTCAGCGAACAGGTCTACGACGTCCCGGTCGAGCAGGTCGTTGGCTCGAGCATCGTGACCAAGTACGAGAATCAGGACGGCAAGCCGGTGCTGATGCGCGAGCCCAAGATCTTCTTCGTCAACGACAAGGCCGGCAAGCCGGTCGGCATCAACCTGTTCATCGGCAAGCGGCCGCTCGCCGCTTTCGGCAACTCCGATGGCGACCGCCAGATGCTGGAATGGACGGGGGCCGGCGATGGCGCTCGGCTGATGATGCTGGTGCTGCACGACGACGCCGAGCGCGAATATGCCTACGGCCCCGCCAACGGCTTGCCCGACACCAGGGTTGGCACCTTCACGCAGTCGCTGATGGACGAAGCCAAGCAGCGCGGCTGGACGGTCATCAGCATGAAGAACGACTGGAAGCAGGTTCTCGCGACGGAGCAGCCCCGCTGAAAAGATAAGCGAGGGGAATGGCCCTGGGCCTGTTCATGGGCGTCAACGCGGCGAATGCCAAGCTTGAGCCGACCCTGACGTGCCGGGGCCTCTTTGCCTTCGGTAACGAAGTCAAGCCGCGCAGTCGGCTGATCCGCCGATGACGGCGCCTGTGGCGGGGCTCGGGAGCGGGGGCAATGCCTCGCCCGGGTTGTGTGTGATCGGGTTGCTGGCGGCGGGCCTGCCGATGGCGGCGGTCGCGGACGAGCCCGCCGCGGCGACCGACGATGCGGAGGCCGCCATCCACGGAACCTTCAACAACGGTGAAGACGTCACCCGGCCACGGGATCTGTTCCAGGTACGCCAGCGCTACACGCGGCTGCCCGATGTTGACGGGCGGGAGCCGGAGAAGTGGATCACGACGCTGCGCGCCGATCTGTGGGCCGGTCTCGGCGACGAGTGGAAGCTTTACGTCCGTATCGACCAGCCGCTCGTCTATTCGAACGATGTGACCAGCAGTTTCAATCCCAACGGACACAGCCGGTTTGGCCAGGGCGACCTGCTGACCGAGGTGGCGATCATCGCACCGCCGCCGGCGGCGCGCATCGGTTACGGTGCTGGGCTGCGCGTCGTCTGGCCCACCGCGGGGCTCAATGAAGCAGGAAACGGCAAGTACCAGATCGGCCCCGTCGCAGGTGTTCGTTTCAGCTTGCCGGAAATTACCCCCGGCAGCTTTTTCCTGCCGCAGGCGATTTATCTGAACAGCGTCGCCAGTCGCAACGAGAACGAGGACAGGCCCGACATCAATCAGCTATATATTCAGCCCAAGTTTAACATCAACCTGCCTGGTGACTGGTTCATGACCGCCTATGCCAGTGAGAATATTCAAATAAACTTTGGAGATGACCAAAAATTGTTTTTTCCCTTTGATCTGATGATTGGCAGGAAGCTGCTTGGTAGTGCTGTCGCCTCACTGGAGTACTCGCAAGAGCTGTTTCATGACAAGGACTACGAACCATACCAATGGCAGCTCGAAGGGCGCATTGGATACTATTTCTAGGCGGCAAATAAAGGAGCATATGCCTGCGCGAGGATGGCAATCGAGTCGGCGGCAAGCGTAATGTCTGGGGAAGCTACGTGCAGCACGGGTAACAGGGCCGGTGCAGTTGCGGCGGAGGCAGGGGATGGGCTTTCATCATAAGGCAGGAACAGGAAAAGGCGGCGTCGCGGCACTGGTCTGCCTGCTCGGCGCGGGGATCTCCGGACCGGCGCACGCCGCGGGCTTGTTTCTCTACGAAATGGCGACGCCTGATCTCGGCACCGCGTCTGCCGGGCGTGCGGCGGCGGCCGACAATGCCGCAACCGCTTTCGGCAACCCTGCCGGCATGGCCAGGCTTGAGCAGTCGCAGATGCTCGTCGGCATCCAGCCAGCCTATGGCATCACCCGGTTCGACCGAGGCAACGACACGACGGTATCCGGCGGTAACGGCGGCAATGCGCTGGGATTCATTCCAGGGCTCGCCGGATACTTCGTCTACAGCGCGACCCCGGACCTGAAGTTCGGGCTTTCGCTCGCTTCGGACTTCGGCCTGTCCGCCCGCTACCAGAGCAACTGGTCCGGCCGTTACTACAGCCTGGACTCCGAATTGCTCACGGTCGGGGCTTTTCCGGTCGTGGCGTACCGGATCAATCCCTGGCTGTCGATTGGCGGCGGCGCGCAGATCATTTATGGCAAGCTCAACTCGAAGACCGGCATCAACGACGTCCTTGACGGCGGCGATGCCAGCATCGACATCAGCGCCGACGACGTGGGCTTTGGCGGCATGGCAGGGATTCTGCTCGAGCCGCTTGAAGGGACGCGTTTCGGCGTAACCTACACCTCCCAGGTCAAGCTTGACCTCAATGACAAGCCGAAGACCAATAATCTCGGGCCGCTGCTCCAGGAAGCGCTTGACCTCTCCGGGCTGACGGGTGCCAAGGTGGATCTCGGCTTGACCATTCCCAACCAGGTGATGGTCAGCGGCTACCACGACGTGACCGATACGATTGCCGTGGTCGGCAATGTCGTCTGGCAGCAGTGGAGCCAGTTCGGCCAGCCCAACCTGGAAGTGGAATCGACGACCAGCCGCAAGGCGACGGCCAACCTCGACTACGATGACACCTGGGGCGTCGCGCTGGGCACGCGCTACAGGTTCGCGCCGGATTGGCTGTGGTCGGTGGGCGTCGCCTTCGACTCCTCGCCCATTTCGAAGAGCCAGCGGACCCCTGCGCTGCCACTGGACCAGCAGATCCGCGTCGGCACCGGCGTGCAGTATGCGCTGAACGACCGCCTGACGATTGGGACCGCCTATGAGTATCTGAATCTCGGCGAGGCGGATATCGATCGCAGCAAGCCTTTGCCGGGGACCCTCCAGGGCAACTACTCCACCAACGAGATCCACTTCTTCAATGCGACGCTGAGCCTGAAATTCTGACGCCGCCACCGGGATGAGGTGGACCACCCGGAGTGCTGATATTCCCGGATCAGCGGTCGGGCCGGGTGAACTGGACCGTAGCTCTCCGCGCTTGCTCCGGCGGCCTTCGCGCTTCGCCTGCCTCCCTATCGATCGCGTGGTAACAACAGCTTTTCGCGGCGCCGTGACCCGGCTAAGCTCTGCGCAGGACGCTGCAGGGGGCAAGGCCATACAGCGAAGTCTTTCTCCCAGCGTAAAAGTCAACTGAGAGCGCCCGTAGCTCAGCAGGATAGAGCACAGGATTCCTAATCCTGGGGTCGTGGGTTCGAATCCCGCCGGGCGCACCAATAAAAACAAAGACTTAGCCCAGCCAGCCCGTCACTGAAGTTTATAGCAGACGCCGCCGGGGTAACAGCAGGGGTAACAGAACGGCCCGGCGCGGGCGGATTCCGTAGGTTTTGCCGGCCCAGGAGCTCCACAGGGCTGCGACGAGTGGCGGGCAGTCCGGCGTTTTTCCGGCGGTCACCACCACCAGAGCAGGGCGGTGCTGAGCGCGGCACTGATAGCCAACGACGGTGCCCAGATCTGCCAGGTGAGGCAAAGGAAGTCGCGCATGGCGGGCAGGATAGCGCCGCCCGGCTAAGATGGCCCCACCGGCCGCCCCGGCGGGCAGGGATTCGCATCTCGCTCGATGCGGCACCAGAAAGCCGGCCGGGCGGCGGGACTCGCCAGCGGGCGCCGCACGGGCGGCCCTCACCGATGCATAGCGAGTGGACAGGTTTGACGTGACTGCGGGTAATCCGTAGTTTATGGGGTTCGAGTGGGACGACACCAAGGCAGCCAGCAACCTGCGCGACCACGGCGTCAGCTTCGCCCAGGCAACCGGCGCCTACCGCGAACGGTGCAGCCCTCGCGCCGGCGACCACCCCTCGACCGGCTCCATCCGCGAGACGTAGCGGCCGGCCACGTGGTTGCGATGGCAGCGGCTCGCTGCCCGGAACGTCAGCCGGTCGTCGCCCGCGCCGACGAACTCCAGCGGGGCGAGCCGGCTGCGGTAGGCGTGCTCGCCGATCTCCGCCCGCATCGTCCGGAACAGCCGCTCGATGGTCGGTGTCGGTGCCGAGGCGTCTGGACCGTCACCAGTTTCCCCATGCGCAAGACCTTTCCGTAATGACGGTTCTAACGGTTCCTTACAGTTTGTCGGACATGGGTGTCCGGGTCGAGGATCGCGAGACGCCATTTGGCGACGTTCCGGTGAGCCGAAACGGCCTCGATGATCTCGCCGGCGGCCGCCGCCTCCTGGAGGCATCGGCGGACTTGGCGCACCGTGATTTTGCCGCTGTGGCGGGCCAGCGTCTCCTGCAACGGCCAGGCCAACCCCAATAGTGTTGCCGTGCCATGCGAGGCTCACCAGCACGAGCTTCGCTGTCCCTACGAGTTTGCGAGCGATTGAGGACGGCGGTGATGGCGTCGATGCTCATCAGCGTTCGCCCTCGCGCACCCGCGCGACGATACGATCGAGGCGATTAGCCGTACCGCCAGTGCGCTCAGTCGATGGCGAGGATGATGTGCGAGGCTTTGATCAGGGCGCAGGCGGGGTCGCCGACCTTGAAGTCGAGGCTGATCGCGCTCTCCTTGGTGATGATCGCGGCAATCGACTTGCCGTCGCCCAGATCAAGGATGATCTCGCTGTTCACCGCGCCATCTTCCCGGCGCGCCACCGTGCCTCGCAGCACATTGCGCGCCGACGATCGCCCCACCTCTCCTTCCGGCGCGAGCAGGATGAAGCTCGACTTGATGAGCGCAAAAACCTCCCGGCCCGGGGCGAGGTCCAGGTTCTTCACGCTCGCCTCGGTGATAATGGCGACGAGCGTGATGGTCTCAGAAACTTCAAGGTCGATTTCCGCGTTGACGGCACCGTGCTTTACTTCGGTGACCTTGCACAGCAGCATGTTCCGAGCGCTGGATCTCATCAGATGCCTCCATGACAGAGCGGGGACGACCAAGTCCGATCCAAGTTCGATACTGACAGCATGGGCATGTCGATGCAACTCGCGCCGGATAAGCTGGACCGCGCGCAGGAATCGTCGGCCGTCTTCGGTCAACGATGCGCCGCCCCCCGCCTTGCCTCCGGCACGTCCGAGCACCAGGGGCTGTTCGGCGAGACCGTTGATGGCGGCGACGGCATCCCAGGCTCCCCGGAAGGTCAGTCCAACGGTCCTCGCAGCGGCAGAGATCGATCCGAGCGCATCGATGGCTTCGAGCAGGCGAATACGCTGGTCGCTGATCTCGATGCCGTCTTCACTTCGAAATCCGACGACGGTTTGTAGTCGTTTCAGTGACATGATGGCCGACACCCACAGCCAGACTAAGCCTCCCGCGACCTTAGCACTGCTCGGCGCTGCCGGCACGCGTCGCCGCTCGCCGGCAGCGTCGGCACACATTCTGCATTGAGGAGGACCGATCCCCGGATCAACCGCGCTTCGTGGCGGTTGCGACATTCGGCAACACGGCTGCGGCCGTCGCCAGAGGTAACAAGCAATGGTTCAGGTCATCTTTTATGCCAAGCCCGGCTGCAAAGGAAATGCGCGCCAACTGCGGGTGTTGCAGACTTCGGGCCACGACGTGATCGTGCGCGACCTGCTGTCGGAACGGTGGACGGCGGAGACCTTGCGCGGCTTCTTCGACGGACGTCCCGCCGCCGAGTGGTTCAACCGCTCGGCCGTCCGGATCAAGAGCGGAGAAATTTCCCCCGAAGGCTTGTCCGAGGAGCAGGCCATGAAGCTGCTGCTGGACGACCCGGCCTTGATTCGACGCCCGCTGATGGAGGCCAATGGCGAGCGCCACGCCGGCTGGGAGCCGGAACGGATCGCCCGGTGGATCGGCCTCGGCGCTGAGATGTCACCCGGGAAGGAAGGCTGCGCGGAGGGCGCAGGACGGAAAACCATGCGCGATGCACACCCGGCGGGTGATTGCCGTCTCGCCGCAGCGGAGAAGTCCTAGCTCCTGACATCCTCTCGCGGAGGGCTCGCGTCACCACGATGGTCGGAAAAGGCGTCGCGGACCTTGCAGACGAGCGACATCAGCCGGCGGGACGGGGGTGGCGGCAGCGTGCCGGCGACATATTGGACGACCGCCCTGTACACGTCGGTCTCACGGGTCTGCCGCACCTCGATGCCGCGCTTGCGCATCTTGTTGAGGAAGCCTTCCCCGGCGAAGCGGTGATCAGCACCTGGGTGCCATCGAGAGGATGCGGTCCGGATCCGCGGAATCGGTGAAAGACCTGTGCCGGGCCGAGCTGGATCCGTTCGGCCAGCACCGGCGGCGTGAGCTGGAAAACGTGATCGAGCGGTCGGTCATCCTCTCCGAAGATGGTGTGATCCACAGCTACCACCGGCCGCCGTCGCTTCAGACTTTGGTCGAATCCGGCACCAGCTTCGGCCGCGGGCTGGAGGCGAAGCTCCGCGCGGTCGAGTGCGAGATGATCATCGAGGCGCTTAAAACACACAAGGGCAACACAACTGAAGCCGCTCATGAACTGAATCTCACGCGCCGCGTTCTCGGGTTGCGAATGGCCCAATATAACCTCGATTATCGCGCTTTCATGAAAAGTTATGGCCTGCCGTTAATCTGGCATTTATTTTGCTAATACAGTGCAATATCATGCTTATCATTTTGCGAGTAGCAACATGAACACAAAACCTGAGCGGAAAATTCGTGTCGTAGGCTCACAGGGCGAGACCAGGGCGATGCTTCGCGTCGCCATCGCCACGGGAGGAGACGGCGTCGTTGACGGGTCCTTCGGCCGGGCGACGGTGTTCGCCATCTATGAGGTCGCCACCGAAGCCAGCCAGCTGATCGAACTCGTCCAGTTTGCGCCGTTACCGCACAATTGCAGCGCCGCGAACGACAATCCGGACGAGTGCCAGCACCGCATTGATGCCCGGATAGCAGCGATTGACGGCTGCCACCTCATATTTGCCCGTCGGATCGGCGACATCGCCGCCGCCTCGGCGATCAAGAGCGGCATCCACCCGATAGCCGTGTCTCGTGATGAGCTGATCCCGGCGTTGCTTGGTCGCTGCCAGATGATGCTGGCCACCAATCCACCGCCGTGGCTGCGCCGGGGGATTGGTTCCGGTTTCCAGACGTCAGAGCGACCAGAGCGTACGGAATCGTTGGAGACCGTACCCAACGGTACGATTTCCGCGACGGGAGGGCTGCTGCGATGAGCAAGCAGAGGGTGGCCTCAACGATGCCGGGTCTCGAATACGCCTCCTGCAAGGTGTGTGTCATCCGGCTGGAGCACATCTGCTATCGCCGGGCGTGGTGGTTCAGGCCGTTTCGGGAGGTTCTGGCGACTGGGATCCGAGTGTTCGCGCTCGTCTACGCCTGTTTAACCTCTTAGACGGCTACCTCAATCCCCTGTTCAACCGCGCTCGCGACTCGCTGCTCAACCCCGATGAACTGGCCTGGGCACGGGCGCTGGCCGATCGGGCTGCCGAGCGCGACTTCGTCGAACGATGATACGGGCAGCCGTCTGCCCGGGAGGCCAGCGATGAAACCCGAGGACATTCTGGCGCTGTAAAGCGAGCCTGCATGCGACCACAATCGCAAGAGCAAGTCCGGCTGCGCCCGCCGCCCTTCTTTTCGCCGCCGCCTTCGCCACCGCCGCGGGGACGGCCCTTGAACTGAACACAGTCGACGAACTCAGCGGTCAGGGCGCTGACGCTGTAGAACACGAACTGCCTTGCGGTAAGGAAATCCGCATCGACCCGTGTCAGGTCGTTGGTGGTAAGCGCGATCTTCACATGGCCGCGGGTCGGTGCATTTGGGGTCGTCATCTGTTTCTCCTTGCGTCATCGTCACTCCACCGTCGCACCTCTTCCGTCACCCCCGGGCTCGTCCCGGGGGTCCATGGATTGCCGGGCAAGCCCGGCAATGACGTGGGAGAATCGACGGCGGTCGAGGAAGTCCGGGTGCCCTGGCCCTTGCCTACCAAGTGTTCAGGATCCACTCGCGGCGCTTGGTGTATTCCATGTGCGCGAACATCGTGTTGGCGATGCTCTCGCCCAGGTGCATCGCGCCGCGATAGCCGATCGTCGGATGGCGCTGCAGCCCGGCGCGGTCGAACGTCGGGAAGCCGACGCGCACCATCAGGATGTTGGCGTCGATGGCGATGTAGCGGCCCTTCGAGTGGCCCAGGATCAGATCGAGCTCGACCTCCTTGTTCTTGATCCGCCGCTCCAGCTCCCCCGCCTTCATACCGGTTCAGGCTGATCGAGCCGATGGCATTGGCGGTGTTCTGAAGGTCCTCGACAGTGGTGGAGCCTTCCGTCTGCAGCGACTTGTCCGGCAGCATCGGCGAGTCGAAGCGGTTGGTATCCATCAGGATCGTCGCGTCGACGCCCATCTCGTCCAGGTAGAACCTGAGCTCGGCGACGTCGCCGGGGTTGACCCAGCCAGTGAACACGTTGAGCTTGCCGCTGGGCTTGTCCTTTTTCGCCAGGGTCTTGACGAGCGACTTGACCGCCTCGTCGTAGCCGCTGACCTGGCTGCCCTTCGCGCGCGTACTTTCGGAACAGGAACGTACCAGACGGAGCGTTTTCGCCGGCGAGCGAAGGCGGCCTATCGCGATTGAGCGGCCCTGAGCGGCGGACCGCAGCGCGAGGCCCGATGGTCGGTCTGGCGGTCGGGTTTGGAGGCGGGGGTCAGTATAAGGCCAGGAGGTGGAAGGCCCGGAGGCGGAAGGCCCGGAGGCGGAAGGCCAGGAGGCGGAAAGCCAGGACGGGCGCGCCGGGTGGTGTCCGCCGGTAGAAAGCCGGCGGACACGCAAGGCGTGGCGGGCTAGACTTCGCGGGCCGGTGTGAAGGATTTGCCGCAGACGCAGGTCGCTTCGGCCTGCGGGTTCTGAAAGACAAAACTCGCTCCGTCCAGACCCTCGACATAATTGACCCGGGTTCCCCTGATCAATTCGGCGGCTGCCTGATCGACGAAGATGGGAAGCCCGTCAAATTCGAGAGTACTGTCGGTGGCTCTGGCTCCTGGTTCGAGATCGAGTTTGAACTTCAGCCCGGCACAACCACCTTCGACCAGCGTTATCCGCACGCCGCTCGCCTCGCCCGAGGTGCCCTCAATGGCGCGCTTCATCGCCGCGATGGCGCTTTCCGTCATTTCCAACATCATCGTCTCCTGTTTCGTTGGATCCGAAGAAACATCCAGCAAGCGTCGGGCCAGCCGTTCGTGCGCAAGACGCTGGCCATGTTTGAAGGGACCGTTTGAAAGGTGGCCTTTGATGGCGCGGCAGCGCCGGAGCGGAGAGCGATCGTCCTCGTCCTCTACCAGCAGCAGGAGCTTGCCAAGTTGCCCTCGGCGATGCAGGCAAAGACGCTTGTGGCGGACGAGCTGAGCGCGGGGCGAGTCATCGTCCCTGAGTCCGGCCGCTATTTTGCATGGCGGCGATCGACTCCATCCGTCGGGGGCGAGATTTCGCATCCACATCCGTCGTCTGCGGTTTTCATGAGCGACAGCAGTCTCACCATCCTTCTCATTGAAGAAAACCCAGTGCGCGCCGCCATCCTCGAAGACGGGATGCGGCAGTCCGGATATTCCCGCATCGTTCGCATCGCCGACATGGTCAATCTTCCGGACAAAATCTGTACTGTCGATCCCGATGTTGTCGTGATCGGCCTCGAGAACGCCTGCCGGGACACGCTGGAGCAGATGTTTCAGGTTTCCCGCACCGTGCGCCGGCCGATCGCGATGTTCGTCGATAACGATGACACGGCGATGATCCAGGCCTCGGTCGATGCCGGCGTCAGCGCCTATGTCGTCAATTGCCTGAGCAAGGCGCGGGTGCGGCCGATCATCGATATCACCATCAGCCGTTTCCACGCCTTCCGCCGGCTGCAGGAGGAACTGGCACAGGCGAAGGAGGCCCTCGAGGCGCGAAAGGTCATCGAGCGCGCGAAAGGCATCCTGATGCAGCAACACTCCCTGAGCGAGGAAGAGGCCTACAAAATGATGCGCCGCTCCGCCATGAGCCAGAAGCGCAAGCTGTATGACATCGCGCAGAGCGTGGTGACCGCAGCGCAGCTCCTCACCCGCGTCTGAGGCCCGGCCAATGCGCGGCCCCGACCTCCTCGCCGATGACGCCGACCGGCATCCGTCCGGCCACACGCGGCCTACCGTCACCCTCGGGTTCATCCCGCTGACCGACTGCGCCGTACTCGCGGTTGCCCGCGAACTGGGCTTTGCCGCCCGCGAGGGCATCGATCTGCAGCTCGTCCGCGAGGTGTCCTGGGCGAACATCCGCGACAAGGTTGCCTTCGGGCTGCTCAATGGTGCCCAGATGCTGGCTGGCATGCCGATCGCTGCCGCTCTCGGCGTCAACCAGACACCGATGCGCATGCTCGCCCCGTTCTGTCTCAATCGCAACGGCAACGCGATCTCGGTTTCCCAGGACCTCTTCGCCGAATTGACTGAGCCGGGCGGCCTCGAACCCGGCGCTGTCGGGGCGGGCAGGGCGCTGCGCCGCGTGATCGCCAGGCGGCGAGGGTCTGGCGCGCCGATGCTCACCTTCGGCATGGTCTATCCCTTCTCCTGCCACAACTACGAGCTGCGCTACTGGATGGCGGCGAGCGGCATCGATCCCGACACCGACGTTCGCCTGGTCGTCATCCCGCCGCCGCTGATGGTGGACAGCCTTCGCGAGGGACATGTCGACGGCTTCTGCGTCGGTGAACCCTGGAACAGCCTTGCGGTCGAGGCCGGATATGGGCGGATCATCGTCAGCAAGGCGGAGCTGTGGCATCATGGCGTCGAGAAGGTGCTCTGTGTTCCGGACAACTGGGCGGTGGCGAACGCCGGCACCCTGGCCGCCCTGATCCGTGCGCTTGATCGCGCTGCCGCGTGGGCCGAGCAAGCCGATAACCGGGGGCAGCTGGCAGCACTGCTGGCGGGCCCTGCCTATCTCGATCTTCCGGAGCCGGTGATTGTGCGTGCGCTGGCCGGGGAGATGATCGTCGGTCCCGGGCAACCGCCGCGGAAGGTCAGCGACTTCCTGGTGCTGCATCGGGAGCGGGCCAATCATCCATCCGTCGCCCAGGCGCTCTGGATCTATGCTCAGATGGTCCGGTGGCGACAGGTCGAGCGCAGCCCGGGCGACGAGGCGATCGTGCGCGCCGTCTTTCGCCCGGACATCTATCGCGCCGCACTTGCGGGAGAGCCTTGGCCGCTTGTCCCGCCGGGCGCCGACAGCGAGTTGGCCGAACTTGACCCCACGAAGCTGTTCGACGGCAGGCCCTTCGATCCGGCGCACATCGACGCCTATTTAGCGGAGGACCTCCGCTCCAGTTACGCAGGCAATTCGCCTAATTCGTAGGCATGCGCTGTCGTGAGTCATTGCATCTGATGATCATTTGACCAGATGATTGCGGCGCGCTGGATCCAAGCCCCACGGCTAACGCTCTGAAACGCAAGGAAACCCCCGCGCATCGATCCGGGGGCATTTTCCGGCACACCGCTTGCACACACTGTCCTCGGCACCAACGCTGCTGCCCTACCTGTGGCCTGAGTGAACAGGCTTGCGAGGCGACGCTGCCTTCGCCCCCGGAACCGGGAAGCAGGTGGCGTTCTCACGGGCAGAGTTCCGCGGTTCTTGCGCTTCGGCCCCGGCCGGCGCGCCAGCGGCAGCGACAGAAGGAAGACTTCGAGGAATGCCGACCACCATTCGACAAGTATCCATCGCCGCACGGGCAGTGCAGCGTCTCGCGCGTGCCGGATGTCTGGCCGTCGTGCTGGCAACGACCGGAGCAGCCGCGCCGGCGACGGCCGGGCAGCTTCCGCTCGAAAAGGAAGAACTCAAACTCGGCTTCATCAAGCTGACCGACATGGCGCCGCTCGCCATCGCCTACGAGAAGCATTTCTTCGAAGACGAGGGCCTCTTCGTCACCCTTGAGCCGCAGGCCAATTGGAAGGTCCTGCTGGACCGGGTGATCACCGGCGAACTTGACGGCGCCCACATGCTGGCCGGACAGCCGCTGGGGGCGACGATCGGCTACGGGACCCAGGCTCACATCATCACCGCCTACAGCATGGACCTCAACGGCAACGGCATCACCGTCTCCAACGAGGTCTGGAACATGATGAAGCCGGGACTGCCGAAGGGTCCGGACGGCAAGCCGCTGCACCCGATCGAGGCGAAGTACCTGAAGCCCGTGGTCGAGAAGTTCAAGCAGCAGGGCCGACCCTTCAACATGGGCATGGTGTTCCCGGTCTCGACCCACAACTACGAACTTCGCTACTGGCTCGCCTCAGGCGGCCTCAATCCCGGCTTCTACTCTCCTGGCAACGTGACCGGCCAGATCGAGGCGGACGTCCTGCTCTCGGTGACGCCGCCACCGCAGATGCCGGCAACCCTGGAGGCAGGCACGATCTCCGGCTATTGCGTCGGCGAGCCGTGGAACCAGCAGGCGGTGATCAAGGGCATCGGTGTGCCGGTGATTACCGACGACGAGATCTGGAAGAGCAATCCGGAAAAGGTGTTTGGGGTCACCGCCGAATGGGCGGCGAAAAACCCGAACACCCACCTTGCACTGGTCAAGGCGTTGATCCGTGCCGGCCAGTGGCTGGACGAGAACAACAACGCCAACCGCAAGGAGGCGGTCGCCATTCTTGCCAAGTCCGAGTATGTCGGCGCCGATGCGGGCGTGATTGCCAACTCGATGACCGGCACCTTCGAATATGAAAAGGGCGACAAGCGAGCGGTCCCCGACTTCAACGTGTTTTTCCGCTACTTCGCCACCTATCCCTATTACTCCGATGCCGTCTGGTACCTCACCCAGATGCGCCGGTGGGGGCAGATCGCCGACGGCAAGCCGGACGGCTGGTATGCCGAGACGGCGAAGAACGTCTACCGTCCGGACATCTATCTGAAGGCGGCGCGGATGCTGGTCGAGGAAGGCAAGGCCAGGGAATCCGACTTTCCCTGGGCCACCGACGGCTACCGCGAGCCCACCAGCGCGTTCATCGACGGCGTCACCTACGACGGCCACAAGCCCAACGACTATCTCAACCGGTTTGCCATCGGCCTGAAGGGCGATCAGCGCGTCGACGGCAGCCAGATCGTTGGTCAGGCGCAGAAATAGCGCCGGTCGCCCCGCTCCGCGTGATTGAGGAACAACATTCCCATGAACACGACCACTGCGCTTGAGTCCGCCGGCTCGAGCAAGAGCCCCGCTGCCCGCCCCACCCTCGGACTGCGCAAGCGCATCCAGGACGGTATCTCCCAGGTGTCCGGCTACTTCTCGATCCTGGGCCTCGGCTGGCTTGCTCCGCTCGCCCGGCTCGCGACCGGGGAAAACCCGCGCGAACAGCTCAAGGAACTGTGGGCCCAGCTCGGTATTCCCGTCGTCGCCCTGCTGGCCTTCCTTGCCCTGTGGGGATGGATCGCGCCCTCGGTGCAGACCAGCCTGGGCGCCATTCCGGGGCCGGCGCAGGTGTGGAGCGAGGCGAAGACGCTCTATGCCGATCACGTCGCCGAACGCCAGAAGGCGGCCGCGTTCTATGAGCGCCAGGAACAGCGCAATGCCGAACGCCTGGCCCAGGACCCCAACGCCGAGGTCAAGTGGCGGCAGTTTACCGGCAAGCCGACCTTCCTTGACCAGATCGCCACCAGCCTGCTCACCGTGTTCACCGGGTTTATGCTGGCAACCCTGGTCGCGGTCCCGCTCGGCATCTTCTGTGGCCTGTCGCGCACCATCAACTCCGCCCTCAATCCGCTGATCCAGCTGTTCAAGCCGGTCTCGCCGCTGGCGTGGCTGCCGATCGTCACCATGGTGGTCAGCGCCGTCTACACGACCGCCAATCCGATGTTCGAGAAGTCGTTTCTCAACTCGGCAATCACCGTGACGCTGTGCTCGCTGTGGCCGACGCTAATCAACACCGCGATCGGCGTGTCCTCGATCGACAAGGACCTGACCAACGTCGGCCGGGTGCTGCAGCTCACCTGGTGGACGAAGGTGCGCAAGCTCGTCCTGCCGTCGGCGCTGCCCTACATCTTCACCGGCCTGCGGCTGTCGCTCGGCGTCGGCTGGATGGTGCTGATCGCAGCCGAGATGCTGGCCCAGAACCCCGGCCTCGGCAAGTTCGTGTGGGACGAGTTCCAGAACGGATCGTCGGCCTCGCTCGCCCGCATCATGGTTGCCGTCTTCACCATCGGCATCATCGGCTTCCTGCTCGACCGCATCATGCAGGCTCTGCAGGCAGCCGTGACCCACTCCGCGACCCGCTGACCGGAAGGAGAAGCGAAGGATGGCGTTTCTCGAACTCGCCGGCGTCAGCAAGTCTTATGGCGAAGGCGCCAAGCGCACCGAGGTGCTGCGCAACATCAATCTGGAGATCGCGCAGGGCGAGTTCCTGGCGATCGTGGGCTTCTCGGGCTCGGGCAAGACGACCCTGATCAACACCATCGCCGGGCTGGTGCAGCCGGACAGCGGAGCGGTGCGGCTGAACGGCAGGCCGGTGACCGGCCCCAGCCCGGAGCGCGGCGTTGTCTTCCAGAGCTATTCGCTGATGCCGTGGCTCACGGTCTACGGCAACGTCGCGCTGGCCGTCGATGCGGTGTTCAAGAGCAAAAGCCGCGCCGAGCGGGACGCGCATACCCGACGCTATATCGAGATGGTGGGACTCTCCCACGCAATCGACCGGCGTCCGGCGGAGCTCTCGGGCGGCATGCGGCAGCGGGTTGCCGTCGCCCGGGCGCTGGCGATGAGCCCGGACATTCTGCTGCTCGACGAACCGCTTTCGGCGCTCGACGCACTCACCCGCTCGAAGCTGCAGGACGAGATCGAGGCGATCTGGGAGCGCGAACGCAAGACGGTTGTGCTGATCACCAACGATGTGGACGAAGCAATCCTGCTCGCAGACCGGATCATCCCGCTCACACCCGGGCCGCGCGCCACCATGGGACCAGAATTCCGTGTCCCGCTGGCGCGGCCGCGCGATCGCACGGCAATGAACCACTCCGGTGCCTACAAGAGCCTGCGCCGGCAGATCACTGAATACCTGATGACGGCGGCCAGCAGCCAGCGCGGCACCGCCCACGATGAATCGCTTGCGGCCCCCACCGTGGTGCCGATCAGCCTTGGCGGCCCGCCGCCGAAGGCCTACCGGGAGCACGCCGACAGTCCGATCGAGGAGCGGTACGTCGAGTTCCACAAGGTGCAGAAGTCGTTCCCGACCCCGAAAGGGCTGCTGACGGTGGTCGAGGACTTCACCCTGCGCATGCACAAGGGCGAATTCATCTCGCTGATCGGCCACTCGGGGTGCGGCAAATCCACTGTCCTGTCGATGGTCGCGGGCCTCGCCGATGTCAGCGGCGGCGGCATCATTCTCGATGGCCGCGAGATCCATTCGGCCGGGCCCGACCGGGGCGTGGTCTTCCAGGCGCCGAGCCTGTTTCCCTGGATGACCGCCGCTGAAAACGTCGCCCTCGGTGTCGACCGGGTCTACCCGCACGTCAGCCGCGCCGAGCGCCAGGACATCGTCCACTACTACCTCGACCGGGTCGGCCTTGGCGACGCCCTGCACCGGCGCGCCTCCGAACTCTCCAACGGCATGAAACAGCGGGTGGGCATTGCCCGCGCGTTTGCCCTGTCGCCGAAGCTGCTGCTGCTCGATGAGCCGTTCGGCATGCTGGACTCGCTCACCCGCTGGGAGCTGCAGGAGGTGCTGATGGAGGTGTGGGCCCGCACAAAGGTGAGTGCCATTTGCGTCACGCACGACGTCGACGAGGCGATTCTGCTCGCCGACCGGGTGGTGATGATGACCAACGGTCCGCATGCCCGCATCGGTCACATTATGCACGTGGACATTCCACGGCCGCGGACGCGCACCGCGCTTCTCGAGCATCCCGACTACTACCGCTACCGCGAGGCGTTGCTGACGTTCCTCGAGGAATACGAAAAGGGTGCGCCGGTTGCCGGCAAGCCAGGCACCTCGAACAGGAAGGCAGCCTGAGCGATGGATGCCCAACGCATGCGAGAGGGTGATGCCGTCATGGCGACGAGTCTCTTCAGGACACCGGTGAAAGCAGCGCCAGGGGTGGCAACGCCGAAGCGTTCCTTCATCCGCGCTACGGAAATCTGGGTGCCAGGCGCAGACGGTCGCTACCTGGAATTCTCGAACGGGCTTTACGGGCCGCTGACCGACTTCGAGCAGGTGAGTCAGCGGACACGGTTCGGCTATGACGAGGGCCTGCCCGGCAAGGCCTGGGCGGCCGGCCACCCGATCGTGCTGAAGGATCTCGTGGGCTCCTACTTCAAGCGCGGCGAGGCGGCGCAGGCGGCCGGGCTGACGTGCGCGCTGGCGCTCCCCGTGTTCGCCGGTGATGCACTGATCGCCGTCATGGTGCTGTTCTGCGGCGATGATCGGGAGCACGTCGGCGCCGTCGAGGTCTGGCACGCCGCGCCCGGCTCGATCGAAATGCGTCTGGTCGACGGCTACTATGGGACCGCCGACGTCTTCGAGTGGTACTCCCGCCACACTGGCTTCATGTGCGGCATCGGCCTGCCGGGAGCCGTGTGGGAGACCGGCATGCCGGTCGTCCTCGAAGATCTCGGCCGCTCGCGGCGCTTCGTGCGCTGGGAGAGCGCCGACCGGGTCGGCATCAACCGCGGTGTCGGCATCCCCTGCGGCCGCGCTCCGGGCGACCCCTGGGTCCTGACGTTCCTCTCCGCGCTCGACACCCCGATCGCCAACCGGTTCGAAACCTGGATCCCCGTTACCCAGGGCAGCGGGCTGGTGTTCGATGCTGGGTACTGTGAGCACGACATCGATCTCGCTGGCGTCTACCGATCAGCCGTCATCGGTCCGGAAGACGGCACCCTCGGTCGCGTCCTGAACACCGGCGCACCCGCGATCGCGACGGACCTCTCGCTGGAACCGGCGCCGATCAGCACCTCGGTTCGAGGCACATCGCTCACCAACATGGTCGCGATGCCGGTCCTGACCGCCGGAAGGCTGGATGCGGTCGTCACCTGGTACCTCTGAGACGGGTGGAGCAATCGCCATGACGACGTTCGTCGCATCCGTCGCCGGCAGCACTCCTCGTCAGTCGGGAGGGTGAGGATCGTGGAACACTTGCTTGTCATCGGTAACGGCATGGCGGGCCTGCGCTGCGTCGAAGAAGTGCTGCAGCAATCGCCCGGCCGCTACCTCGTGAGCGTGGTCGGCAAGGAGCCGCACCCCGCCTATAACCGCGTCCTGCTGTCGTCGCTGCTCGCAGGCGACATCGGCGAGGACGACATCCGCCTGCGCGACCCCGCATGGTATGCGGACAACGGCATCGAGCTGATGACCGGCGATGCGGCCGTGCAGCTCGATGTTCCGGCGCGCACCGTGCGGCTCGAAAGCGGCCGAATGCTGGCTTACGACGAACTCGTGCTGGCCACCGGCTCCAACCCGATCCGCCCGCCGATCCCGGGCCATGATCTCGAAGGCGTGCTGACCTTCCGCGATCAGACGGATATCGCCGCGATGCGGCGTCTCGCTGAGAGCGGTGAGCGTGCCATCGTGATCGGCGGCGGTCTTCTCGGCATCGAGGCCGCCTATGGTCTGGCCCGCGCCGGCGTTCCCGTCACCCTGCTGCACCTGATGGATCGGCTGATGGAACGCCAGCTCGACCCGCGCGCCGCCGCCATGCTGCGACAGGCGCTGGCTGCCCGCGGCATCGATGTCGTGCTGGAAGCCGATACTGCGTCAATTCTCGGAGATGGCCGGGTCGCGGGGATCGTCCTGAAGGACGGCCGGCAGATCGAGGGGCGCTCGGTGGTATTCGCCATCGGCATCCGCCCGGAGACGACACTGGCGCGGGAAGCCGGCATACCCTGCAACCGCGGCATCCTCGTCGATGACGGTTTGTCCACGGAAGCGCCCGGCGTCTACGCGGTCGGCGAATGCGCCGAGCACCGCGGCGTGGTCTACGGCCTGGTCGAGCCCGCCTATGCGCAAGGCAAGGTCCTGGCAGCGCGGCTGGCGGGAGAGAACGCAGCATACGAGGGGACGATCCTGGCCACCAACCTCAAGGTCTCGGGCGTTCCGGTGTTCTCCGCTGGCGACTTCCTCGGCGGCGATGGCAGCGAAGACATCATTCTCAGCGATCCCGGGCTGCCGACCTACAAGCGATTGATCGTCCGCCGGACAGACGGCGTGCAACGGCTCGCAGGCGCGGTGCTGTTCGGCGATACCGGCGACGGGCTCTGGTATCTCGACCTGATCCGTTCCCAAGCACCCATCGATCGCATGCGCAGCGATCTGATCTTCGGCCGCGACTTCGTCGAAGCGGCGGCGTGAGGAGTCCGCATGACCACCAGTTCTGATTTCACGTATGAACAGAAGCGGTACCTCGAGGGCTATGTCAGCGGCATTCAGGCCGCCCGCGCCGCCCGCGGCCTGACGCCAATCGGCAATGGCGCAAACGGCCATGCACAGGGAAACGGCAACGGTGCCGCCCCGGCGCTGCCCGCTCCTCCGGCCGAGCCGACAGGACCGGACGCACCTCACTTGATCGCCCAGAACCGGACCGTCGCCGCTGGCGGCAAGCTCGTCGCGGAGGAGACGGCGAAGCGCGAAGAACATCCGTTCGACATGTACGCGCGGATGAAACACGCGGCGCGCGACGGCAAATTTCCCAAGGGGGTCGATGTCTTCCGCTGGAAGTTCCACGGCCTTTTCTATGTTGCTCCGGCTCAGGACTCGTTCATGTGCCGGCTGCGCGTTCCCAACGGCGTCCTGTCGGCGTGGCAGTTCCGCGGCGTGGCCGAGCTCGCCGAACAGCACGGCGGTGGCTACACCGACGTCACCACCCGGGCCAACCTGCAGATCCGCGACATCGGCCCCGCAAGCGGCATTCCGATCATCGAAGGCCTGCAGGCTCTGGGGCTGACGGCGCGCGGATCGGGCGCCGACAACATCCGCAACGTCACCGGTAGCCCGCTGGCCGGCATCGACCCCGACGAGCTGATTGACACCCGGCCGCTCGCCCGCGAATGGCACTACCACATCCTCAACGACCGCTCGCTGTACGGCCTGCCGCGCAAGTTCAACGTCGCCTTCGACGGTGGCGGCCAAATGGCCGTTCTGGAAGAGACCAATGACATCGGCTTCCAGGCGGTGCGCATACCTGAGGGAGACGCCGGCGTGGGATCGGGCGTGGAACCGGGCGTGCGGATGCGCCTCGCTCTGGGCGGGATCACCGGCCATCACGATCTGGCGCGCGACACGGGCGTCGTGCTGCGGCCGGAAGAATGCACGGAGGTGGCCGACGCCATCATCCGCGTCTTTATCGACAACGGTGACCGCACCAACCGGATGAAAGCACGACTGAAGTATGTGCTCGACGCCTGGGGGTTCGAGAAGTTCATGGCCGAAGTGGAGGCCCGCCTCGGGCGGACGTTGCCGCGGGTGCCTCTGTCGGCCTGCGAGCCGCGGAAGCCCGTGGACCGGCTGGGTCACATCGGCGTCCATCCGCAGGTGCAGGAGGGCCGGTCGTATGTGGGCATCGTCGTTCCCGTCGGCCGGATCACTGCTGCGCAGATGCGGGCGCTGGCTGATATCGCCGAGCGCTTCGGCGACGGCGATCTCCGCCTGACCGTCTGGCAGAACCTGCTGCTCTCCGGCATTGCTGACGCGGAGATCGCCGAAGCACAGGCCGCAATCGAAGCCACGGGCCTCGATTGGCGTGCATCGAACATCCGCGCCGGCCTCGTCGCGTGCACCGGCAACGCCGGATGCCGTTTCTCCGCATCCGATACCAAGCGGCACGGCAACACGATCGCCGAGCACCTGGATGGAACGGTCGCCGTCGATACGCCGCTTAACATCCATCTCACCGGCTGCCACCACTCCTGCGCCCAGCACTACATCGGCGACATCGGCCTGCTCGGTGCCCGCGTCGCCGTCGACGAGGAAGGGGACGAGACGGTCGAGGGCTATCACCTCTACGTCGGCGGCGGCTACGCCACCGATGCTGCGCTCGCCCGGGAATTCCGCAAGGACGTCAAGGCGGAAGACGTGCCGGCGCTGATCGAACGCATGCTGAAGGTCTACCTCGCACATCGTCAGGGGCCGGGTGAGACCTTCCAACAATTCACCGCGCGCACCGACGTCGCGCAGTTTCAGGCCCTGGTCGAAGCGGAGGCACCCTAGATGTTCGCTCCCATGCTTCCGGAAAACGCACCGTTCTCGTCCGAGCAGCGGGCGTGGCTGGATGGCTTTTTCGCCGGACTTCTCAGCCTCGACGGCGACAAGGCGATCGTCGCGGCGAATATGAACACCGCCCCCGCGCCCGGTGCTCCAACCGCCCTCGAAGGACCAGCCGATCCGCTCGCCGATGGTGACGACGGCGAGGCCCCGTGGCACGACCAGACGATGCCGATGGCGGAGCGGATGAAGCTGGCGGAGGGACGCCCCGTCCGCCGGCGGATGATGGCCGCGATGGCGCAACAGGACTGCGGCCAGTGCGGCTACACATGCGAGGACTATTCCAACAAGCTGTTCCTCGGTGACGAGAAGCGCCTCAACCTCTGTGTCCCCGGCGGCAAGGAGACGTCGCGGATGCTGAAGTCGCTCTACGCCGAGATCGGCGTGGCAAGCAAATCCGCGCCGGCGGCAGCGCCGACACTGGCGGGCAAGCCAGAGGACGGTGTGCCCGGCCGGTCGCGGGAGAACCCCGTGCTCGCAACCTTCCTCGGCACCCGCCTGCTCAATGCCGAGGGCTCGGAAAAGGAAACGCGGCACGTCGACTTCGACCTGGACGGGACCGGGCTCGATTACCGGCCGGGCGACAGCTTCGGCATCGTGCCGACCAACGATCCGGAGCTGGCGGATGCGATCATCCGTCAGCTCGGCTGCGATGCCGAGACCCAGGTCGGCGACGGCAATGGTCACAGCCGGACCTTGGGCGACGTGCTGATCGAGGACGTCGCCCTGTGGCCCGCCCCCGACGCGCTGTTTGAGCTGCTGGCGACTCTCGCCACCGACGCTGCCCAGCGCGCGAAGCTAACGGCGATGTCCCAGGGCGACGATCCCGACGGCGACCTGGACTGCCTTGACGTCCTGGCGGCGCTGGAGAAGTTCCCCGCCCTGGTTCCGACGCCCCGGGCGCTGCTCGCGGCACTCGAGCCGCTGCAGCCGCGGCTCTACTCGATCTCATCGAGCCCGAAAGCGACGCCCGGCAAGCTGGCGCTCACCGTCGATATCGTCCGCTGGCGATTCAGTGGCCGGGAACGCAGGGGCGTTGCCTCGACCTTCCTCGCCGACCGGCTTGCGTCGGGCGGCTCCCGGCTGTCCGTCTACGTCCAGGCCTCACACGGGTTCGGCCTGCCGGCTGATCCGGCAACGCCGATCATCATGTGTGGCCCCGGCACCGGCGTTGCGCCCTTCCGTTCGTTCCTGCACGAGCGTCGGGCAACCCCCGGGCACGGCCCAGCGTGGCTGTTCTTCGGCCATCAGCGCGAAGCGTGCGACTTCTTCTACAAAGACGAATTCACTGAGCTGATGCGGGCCGGCGTGCTCACCCGGTTGTCGACCGCGTTCTCACGCGATCAGGAGCGCAAGATCTACGTCCAGGACCGGATGGTCGAGGAAGGGGCCGAGCTTTACCGCTGGCTCGAGGACGGTGCCTGGTTCTACGTCTGCGGCGATGCCAAGCAGATGGCGCCGGACGTGGATCGCGCGCTGCACCGCGTCGTTGCCGAGCACGGCGGCAAGGGTGAGGATGGCGCGCGAGCCTACATCGCCGCCCTGACCGCTGCCGGGCGCTACCGCAAGGACGTTTACTGATGGACCTGGCGGTACCGCCGGTCCGCACCACCTGTCCCTACTGCGGCGTCGGCTGCGGCGTCCTGCCAACCGTCGACGATGCGGGTAACTGGCAGGTCCGAGGAGATCCCGAGCATCCGGCGAACCTTGGCCGATTGTGCTCGAAGGGCTCTGCCCTCGGAGAGACGCTCGCTCTCGACGACCGGCTGCTCTACCCGATGATCGGCGACCGCCGGGTCGGCTGGGATGAAGCTTTGTCGGAGGTCGCCGCTGGCTTCGCCCGCATCATCGAGCGCGATGGCCCGGACGCGGTTGCCTTCTACGTCTCCGGGCAGCTGCTGATCGAGGACTATTACGTCGCCAACAAGCTGATGAAGGGCTTCATCGGCTCGGCCAACATCGATACCAACTCGCGGCTGTGCATGTCATCGTCGGTCGCCGGCCACAAGCGGGCGTTTGGCGCCGACATCGTCCCCGGCTGTTACCAGGATCTGGACGAAGCCGACCTGATCGTCCTCGTCGGCTCTAACGCCGCGTGGTGCCATCCGGTGCTTTTCCAGCGCATGGTGCGCAACCGGGCAAATCGCCAGGCGCGTATCGTCAACATCGATCCCCGTCGCACCGCCACTGCCGAGGAGGCAGACCTGCACCTGTCGGTGCGGGGCGGCAGTGATTCAATCCTGTTCAATGGCCTGCTCGTCGATCTGGTGCGGCGGGGGCGGATCGATCGCCACTACATCGATGCACACACCGAAGGCTTCGCCGAGGCCCTGGCGGCGGCGCAGCAGACGAGCCCCGACGTGGCGACGACGGCACGCGCCTGCGATGTCCCTGCCGACGAGGTCGACCGGCTCTTCAACTGGTTTGCCGAGACCGAGCGGGTGGTCACCTGTTACTCGCAGGGGGTCAATCAGTCGTCCGCCGGGACCGACAAGGTCAACGCCATCATCAATTGCCACCTTGCTACAGGCCGCATCGGCAAACCGGGCGCTGCTCCCTTCTCGCTCACCGGTCAGCCGAACGCCATGGGCGGCCGCGAGGTGGGCGGCCTCGCCAACCAGCTGGCGGCCCACATGGGCTTCGATACGACGTCCGTCGATCGCGTGGGCCGCTTCTGGCAAGCGCCGGCCATGGCAACGCGCGAAGGACTTAAGGCCGTTGACATGTTCAACGCGGTTGCCGATGGTCGCATCAAGGGGTTGTGGGTCATGGCAACCAACCCGGTGGTCAGCATGCCGCGCGCCGATGCAGTGCTGGCCGGGCTAGACCGGCTCGAACTGTTTGTCGCCTCCGACAATGTCCTTGGCGCCGATACGGTTGCCCGCGCGCCGATCCGGTTGCCCGCCTGTGGCTGGGGCGAGAAGGACGGCACCGTTACCAATTCAGAACGGCGGATCAGCCGCCAGCGCACCTTCCTTGCCCCTCCCGGTGAGGCCAGGCCCGACTGGTGGATCATTTGCGAGGTGGCAAAGCGGATGGGTTACGGAGAGGCGTTCGCCTTTCGCTCAGCGGCAGATATCTTCGCCGAGCATGCTGCCCTTTCCGCGTTCGAGAATACCGGCGATCGCGATTTCGATCTCGGCGCCGTCGCGACACTGTCGAAGGCCGAATACGACGCGCTGGCTCCGCTGCAATGGCCGCAGCGAGCAGGTTGCGAGGCGGCGCGTGCGCCATCGCGCTTTTTTGCCACCGGAGGCTTCTTTACCAGCAACCGTCGCGGCCGCTTCGTTGCGGTTGACGCCCCTCCTGTTGAAACCGGTGCCGACCGAGCCGCCTATCCGTTGCGGTTCAACACCGGGCGCATCCGCGATCAGTGGCATACGATGACGCGCAGCGGCAAAACACCCCGCCTGGCCCAGCACATCGCCGAGCCCTACGTCGAGGTGCACCCGGACGACGCCGAGCGCTTCGGCGTGATCGACGGGCGACTGGCCTGCGTGCGCTCCCGCCACGGCGAGGCGATTCTGCGCGTCGTGGTGAATGCCGGGCAGCGGCCAGGGTCCGTCTTCGCTCCCATCCACTGGAGCGCCGAGAACACCAGCAATGGCCGCATCGGCGCAGTAGTGCATGGCGTCACCGATCCCATTTCGGGGCAGCCGGATAGTAAGGCGACAGGCTGTGTCCTCGAACCCGCGGGGTTTGCCTTTGAAGGGTTCCTCCTGACGGGCAAGCCGATGCCGGTGCCAGCGCCGTTCTGGGTGCGGGTGCGCCTCGACGGCGGCTGGCTCTATCGGGTCGCCTTTGCCGAGACGCCGAAGCCGTCATGGGCGGCGTGGACGGCAGCGTTGTTTGCCACCGACCCCGGTCATCTGCTGCAGTTCTCCGATCCGCAGGCGAACAGCTATCGCGCTGCCTTCCTCGACGACGGGCGGTTCGCCGGTTGCGTCTTCGTGGCCGCCGAAGGCAGAACGTTGCCGGGCTGGGACTGGCTCGCCGGGCTCCTCAAGGAGGCTAGCCTCGACGCGGGCAGCCGCCGCGCCCTACTTGCCGGCCGGGCGATCGACGGCGCCGCCAACGAGGGACCGCTGATTTGTGCCTGCTTTGCTGTCGGCCGCAACCGGATCGCCCACGCCGTGGCCGTCGAGGGCTGCCAGACAGTCGAGGCGATCGGTGCCGCGCTCCGCGCCGGTACCAACTGCGGCTCTTGCATTCCGGAGCTGCGCAAGATCATCGCCAGCGAGGCAACGCGCGATGCCGCCTGAGCAGGCCCTGGGCGACCGCCTCGCGCTGATCACCTCTTGTCGCTCGATCGCGCCGAAGCGTCTCCAATCGCCGGGGCCAACGACGGCGGAGGTCGAGGCGATGGTGGCGGCGGCGCTGACTGCCCCCGACCATGGCGGCTTACGTCCGTGGCGGATCATCCGGATCGCCGACGACGGCCGTGAACAGCTCGCCGAGGTCTTCGTTGCGGCGAGACGCCTGCGCTTCCCCGATGCCACGCCGGCGATGCTCGAACGCGACCGGGACAAGGCGCTGAACGCACCGTTGCTGCTCGTTGTCTGCGCCCGACCGCGCCCTGACCTGCCCGAGGTCCCGCCATACGAGCAACTGATCGCCGTCGGCGCCGCGGTGCAGAATCTGCTGCTCGCCGCTCACGGCCTCGGCTACGGCGCCAGTCTCCTCAGCGGCGAAAAGGCCCGCGATCCACATGTCCGCCGCTGTCTCGGAGTGGAACCCGACGAAATTCTCGTCGGGTTCCTCAGCATCGGTTCGATCGCCAGGTTGACGTCGGTGCGGCCGCAACCGGACGCCGGTACACTCATCACGGTCTGGCATGAACCTTCGCCGCGGCTCGCAGACGACCCGCTCGACCAGGCGTTCGTCGCCGGTTCGCCGTTGGCCGGCACGTCATAGCCCTTCCCCTGTGATCCACCGTCCGTGAGCGCCGATCCCTGCACAACCAGCCGATCCCTCCTGTCGCTGGAGGAGGCACAGACACATGTCCGCGCCTTCGTTACGCCCATTGCCGGCGTCGAACGCGTCCCCCTTGCTGCGGCGACGGGCCGGGTGCTGGCACAGCCGGTGAAGGCGGCAGTGCCGCTGCCGGTGTTCGATAACGCCGCCGTCGACGGCTATGCCGTCACAACCCGCACCCTCGGCGACCGCTCGCCACCATTCGCGCTGCCGCTCCTCAACCGCATCGTCGCCGGCGAGAGCGCACCTGACATCACGCCTGCAACCGGAACGGTACGCATCTTCACCGGTGCTGCGATGCCGGCGGGATTCGACGCGGTGGTGATGCAGGAGCATTGCCGGGCGCTGCCGGACCGCGTCATCGTCACCGTTCAGCCCACGCCCGGCCTCAATGTGCGCTACCGCGGCGAGGATGTGGCGTCAGGTGACGATCTTCTGGCCGCCGGTGTCCGCCTCGACGCGCGGCATGTGGCACTCGCGGCCGCGGTCGGCCTGCCGGAGCTCTGGGTGCAACGCCGCCTGCGCGCGGCTGTGTTCTCAACCGGCAACGAGTTGCGCGCGGCCGGCTCACCGCTGCCACCGGACGCGATTTTCGACAGCAACCGGCCCATGGTCGCATCGCTGCTCTGCGCCGCCTGTGCGGCGGTGACCGATCTTGGCATTCTGCCAGACGATCCGCACCGCCTCGCATCCGTGGTGCGGGAGGCCGGGCAGGAACACGATCTGATCGTGTCGACGGGCGCCGTTTCGGTCGGCGATGAGGACCATGTCGGCCGGCTGATCGCGAGCGAGTGCCGGCGCCGCGAGCGGCTCTGGATGGCGATCAAGCCGGGCAAGCCGGCGATGCTGGGTGAGATCGGCAGCGCGGTCTGGCTCGCCCTGCCGGGAAATGCCTTCGCCGCCTTCGTCGCCTTCCTCGTCCTCGGCCGGCCGGCGGTTCAGGCGCTGACCGGCCAAGGTCCCGTGGCGGCGCCTTTCGGCGGGCCTGCAAGGGCGGCGTTCCAATGGCAGCGGAAGACCGGGCGTGACGAGTTCTTTCCGGTGCGCCACGTTGGTCATGATGCCGACGGATTGCCCCTCGTCGAGAAGCTGGGACGGGGCGGCTCGGCGCGACTGCGTCCGCTTGTCGAGGGGGACGGTGTGGCCATGGTCGCCGCCGATGTCGCCCACGTCGTTCCTGGCGCTCGCCTGACCTACCTGACTTTTGCCGGTGCCCTGTGCCCCTGAGGTCGGGCGTGTCGCCGCTGCCGGTGGGGGTCATTCTCGCCGGCGGGCGCGGGCGGCGGTTCGGCGGTGTCGACAAGAGCTTTCTCGAACTGCGGCAACGACCGCTGATCGAGCATGTTATCGCCCGGATCGCCCCGCAGGTTGGTGAATTGCTGATCAATACCAACAGCGCCGACGGCCGCTATCGACTGTATGGCGCAGGGCTCTGTGGCGATGCTCCGCGCACAGCCCCGGCCACCGGTCCGCTCATCGGGTTGACGAGCGCAATCGCCGCGCTGGAGAACCGCGGCGACCAACATTCGTGCCTCCTCAGCGTGCCGGTCGATACTCCGTTTCTCCCGGGCGACCTGGTGTCTCGCCTCTCGACGGCGCTCGCTGTGAGCGAAGCGCCCATCGCCTACGCGGCAACAACGGAGCGCGACCATCCGATCGTCGCCCTCTGGGGGCCGAAGTCGCGTCATCCCCTCCGCCAGCTGTTCGATTGCCAGCCGAACATTAGTCTGCACGCCTTGATGGCCGCGCTCGACGCCGAACGGGTCGTCTTCGCCCACCGGCCGACCGATCCGTTCTTCAACATCAACTCACCTCAAGACCTGTGGACAGCGTTGTCAGAGCATCGGCAGGAATAGACCGGCAGGTGGCTGCAGTTGAGAGTTGTGTACGCTGAAGATCAAGCCAATTACCTGCGACCAGTACGAATCCGGCCTTGAGGGCAACCTCGAGGACCTGCATGGACGCGTACCACGGGGTGCGTATCGGGCGAAGCCGCCGCGGCGCCGGCAGCGGCCGTTGGGCATCGCTGCGCTGGAGGACAAGATCGTCCAGCGGGCGGTGGTGGAAATCCTGAACGCCACCTACGAGATGGACTTGCTCGGCTTCTCTTATGGGTTCTGGCCGGGGCGCATCCGCACCAAGCGCTGGATGCGATGGCGACCGCGATCTACCGGAAGAAGGTGAACTGGATACTGGATGCCGACATCCGGGCGTTTTTCGATTCGGTCAGCTGGGAATGGCTGTCCGGTTCCCGGAACACCGGATCGCGGACAGGCGGCTCGTGCGCCTGATCGGCAAGTGGCTGAAGGCGGGCGTGCTGGAAGACGGGCGCCTGCTGGCCGCCGCAGGGCGCGGTGATCTCATTGGTTCTGGCGAACATCTATGTGCATTACGTCCATCACCTATGGGCCCAGCAGTGGCGGCGGCGACATGCCGGCGGCGAGGTGATCGTCATCCGCTATGCCGACAACAGTGTGCAGGGCCTCGAGCATCGCTCGGAGGCCGAGTAGTTTCTGGGCGAGCTTCGGCAGCGCTGCAGAAGTTCGGGGTGGAGCTCCATCCGCAGAAGAGCCGGATCATCGAATTCGGGCGCCACGCGGCGCGCAAGCGCAAGGCCCGCAACCTCGGCAAGCCGAAAACCTTCGCCTTTCTCGGTTTCACGCATATCTGCGGAACGAGCAGGGAGGGACCTTCCTCATCCTGCGGCATACGGTTTCGTGAACAGCTGCGGGAGAAGCTCCGGCAGGTCAAGGGACGATATGGCGGATGATGCACCGGCCGATCGCGGAGCAGGGGCGCTACCTGAAGCGGGTGATGAACGGCTTCCTCAACTGCTTCACCAACCCCTATCATCGCGCCATTGCCGGGGTGCTCGACCGCCGGGCTGCCGCCGGACGGCCGAGCCTGCTGCTGAGCATCCACAGCTTCACCCCGGTGCTGAACGGTAACCGCCGTCCCCGGCAGGTCGGTTTCGCCTACGGACGCGATTCCCGTCTGGCGCTGCTTCTGCTCGATGCATTCGCGCGCGACGGTGGTGTCGTCATCGGCCACAATGAACCCTAAACCGTCGACGACACGATGGACGTCACCCTCCCGATCCACGGCGAGCGGCGGGGACTGCCGCATGTGCTGATCGAGATCCGCCAGGACATGTTGACGACGACCGCGGCGTGTGCCGGTTGGGCGGAGCGGCTCGTGGCGGCCTAGAGGCGGAGCGAGCCGTCGTTGTTAAACTGAGGCGCGTCCACTTCGTCGGTCCAAACCCTGAAGCCGGTGAGCGTGTTTGGGCCGAAGGTGCTGCTGATCGCCACGTCGGAGGCGTCGCGACCGCGGGCGATCAGGACCCGGCCGATACGAGGGACGTTATTGCGCGCATCGAAGGTGTACCAGTGGCCGCCGAGGAAGACCTCGAACCACGCGGAGAAATCCATCGGCTCGTCTGACGGTGGCACCCCGATGTCGCCCAGATAACCGGTGCAATAGCGCGCCGGGATATTGAGGCAGCGGCAGAAGGCGATCGCCAGATGGGCATAGTCGCGACAGACGCCCCGGCCTTCGTTGAATACCTCCATCGCCGTCTTCGTCGCCCTCGCGTGCTCGTAGCCGAAGGTAATGTGCCGGTGCACGAAATCGCAGACGGCCTGCACGCGCGGCCAGCCGAGCGGTGTCGACGCGAACAGCGACCAAGCCGCATCGGACAGACGGTCGGTCTCGCAATAGCGGCTGCCCAGCAGATAGACGAGCGTTTCTTCCGGTAAGTTCTGCACGAAATGCTGCATTGCCTCAGGAACGACAATGTCCGCTTCCCCGCTGTCGCGGACGATCGCGTCGGTGAACAAGCGGATGCGTCCCGAGGGCGCGACAATCCTTGTACACCAGTTGCCAAAGCCGTCTCGGTAGGCGGAATACGGGATCGAAGGGTCAGCCTTGAGGTGGTCAGGTGTGACGAGATCGGACACGCGCGAGTAGTGGACGTTCAATGTCAGGATCATCGGCGTTGGCTGCGGACAGTCGTAGATCAACTCGTAGCCGACTCGCAGGTACATGCGTCGCTCCCTTGTTTTGACGGCCTGACTGAGACGCGAGCAGTGGGTCAGGTTAACTGGGCCACGGCAGCGGGGACAGCTGGCTGAAAACCGTTCGTACGCCTTCGCTCCACTGCCGACTGAGCGTGGAGAAGTAGCCATCACCCTCGTCGAACCGCTGGCGCATCCGAACTTCGAGGCTGTCCCGCTGGTAACAGAACAGGTCTATCGGCATACCGACCGAGAGGTTGCTGCGCATCGTCGAATCGAATGAGACCAGCACGCACTTTGCGGCGTCGGCAAGCGATGTCGACGGGGTAATCACGCGATCGATGATTGGCTTGCCGTACTTTGTTTCGCCAGTCTGCAGAAAGGGCGTGTCGCGTCCCGCCTCGATGAAGTTCCCCTCGGCGTAAATGCGAAACAGCCGCGGCACCTCGCCCCTGATCTGTCCGCCGACAATGAAAGACGCATTGAACCTGATCGGACCATGGGCGAGATACGGGCCGTCGCGGCGCTCGATGTCGCGCATGGCGTCGGCCACTAGGTTGACGACATCGAACATCGTCGGGGCAGTCCAGATCGTTAGGCCGGCCGTCTCGGAACCGGCGCGTTGCTTCAGGACGTTGATGACCGCCTGCGTGCCGGCCAGATTGCCGGAACTCAACAGTACAATCACCCTGTCACCTAGGCGGTCGAACACCGTCATCTTGCAGAACTTGGCAAAATTATCCACTTCCGCATGGGTGCGCGAGTCGGAAGCGAAGATCAAGCCTTCGTCGAGAATTACGCCTACGCAGTAGGTCATTGTGGCACGCTACTGGGAATCGACCGGCTAGCTGAGCTGGCTTTCCTTGACCACGCGCTCGTGGCCGTCGGCGCTGCTCTTGACGCGATACTGATAATCGTTGGCTTCCGCCGGCAGCAGGCGAACAACCTTATAGCTGCCCCCGGGGCCTGAAAAAGACTTGTGCCCCGGCGAATAGCGGACCGTCTGGCCAACAGTGAACTTGTGCGCTTTCATGTCACCTGCCTGCTCTCGGCTCCGCCTGCGACCGCACTGCCCAGCTTCACCTTGCCGGCACGCCTGGTCGCCAGCGCTTGCGCTCTTCTCGCCGCCGCTGCGTCACTTCGCACCGCCAGTTCCGCCGCAATTGACGGCAACAGCGCCACTGCAGCCGATTGCTGGGCGAGAGTGCCGCCGCCGATCAGTCGCTTGGTGTTTCCGTGCAGCGTTGTCAGTTCCGCATCAGTCATCGTCGGCAGTTTACTCGCGATGCTCATTGGCCGCTCCTCAACTTGCGCCCCTATCCTGCGTGCCGCCCTCACCCGCGATCCGCGTACCGAATTTCGCAGCGGGCGAAGCTCTGAGCTCTCAGTGCGCCATTAAGGGCAGCCCGTGCCGCGCGGGAGCAGGCGTGCCGCCGAGGCCGCCTTGTCCCGATTCGACACAAAGGACGCTCGTGATGCCTGCGATCGAACGGTTGCAGGATTACGCGCTGCGAAGGTTTACTGCGGACGACTTGCCCTGCTGACCGCGCTCGATGTCGTACTCTACGCGCTGTCCTTCACCCAGGTTTGCGAGATTGGATCGCTCCACCGCTGAAATATGGACGAAGACATCCTTCGATCCATCCTCTGGCTGGATGAAGCCGAAACCTTTGACGGAATTGAACCACTTTACGGTGCCGATTGACAATTCGTTGATTCCCCAATGGTTAGGACCGCATTAGCGCGGGCCCGCTAAATATTCGATTGGGGAGCACGAAAACCAACGACGTTATTGCTGGTGATGACGGGCCGGCCCGAAAGGAACATTGCTCTTCATCAAATGGGCGGTTGCCATGTGGATCGCAATGGCGTTTCGGCCGATTGTCCCGGCAGCGTCGATAAACTGGCGTCCAATGGCGCGCTATTTGTCATCATCGTTGACTTCCGGTACGCATCGGCCCACCCTGCGCGTATTCGCATGGCGGTTTTCTGGCGCTGCGGATGTGTGTCGCGTCCTCTGCGGTCGCGGTCCGGTCGATCAGAACAACAGTCCCCCGGCCTCAACATACGAGGCATTCACAACGATCGTTTGCGGGCTTTGCGTTATCGGCGGATGACCATAACGCCGCTGGACGGTCGCTACAGAGGCGCCCGCCGGCAGACTGCACGCTCCCGAGCCGCCGGTTGTGAGAGGAGGAATTGCAGTGGTTCCGCTCTGTAATGTGGCGGACAAGGTGGCATCAACCGGCCGCCCATCGTCGGTCAGAATCCGTGACGGTGTGATGCCACTCTCTGGTGCTGGCGTCCGGTCATAGGCTGCTGGCGACAACAGGTGGTTCAGGCCGCGCCGAGTGGATCGCGCAGCATCAGAAGGAACGACATCGATGGCTCGCAAGCCCAATTATCGCTTCGATCGGATGGAAAAGGACCGTGCCAAGGCGGCGAAGAAGGCCGAGCGTCTGAAGGTGCGGCAGGAACGCGTAGAAAAGCGTGGACAAGGCGGAGATACGCCCGAGAACGCCTTGTCCGACGTGGTGGAGCCTGACACGGCGCGAACCGAGCCGGACAACGAGTAAGGACCGCCGACTATGGTCGGACGGCTACGCTAAACGGGGAGGAATCAGCGGGATGAAGCGGCAGCAGGCAACCGACATCGAAAGGATTGTCTCCGGCGTCCACAATGATCCCTTCGCCTATCTCGGCATGCACGCCGACGGGCGCAACGGCTTGGTCGTCCGCACCTTCTCACCGGACGCCGAGCGCGCGCGCGCGGTTCGCGCTGGCGGCGACGAGGCGGTCGCCGAGTTGACGCGCATTCATCCCGACGGCCTGTTCGAGGGAGCCTTCGACCAATCCGGTGGTTTGTTCCCCTATCGCCTGCGCATGACCATCGGCGGCTTAGAGCGCACCATCGATGATCCCTACCGCTTCCCGCCGATTCTGGGCGAGATGGACGTCTACCTGATCGCTGAGGGCAAACACCTGCGGTTGGACGAAAAGCTGGGTGCTCGTCCGATGGTGATGCAGGGCGTGGCGGGCGTCGGCTTCGCCGTCTGGGCACCCAACGCCACCCGTGTCAGCGTCGTCGGTGATTTCAACGAATGGGACGGCCGGCGGCATCCGATGCGCTATCGCGCCGAGTGCGGCGTCTGGGAGATCTTTCTCCCCGGGCTCGACGAGGGCCTTCTCTACAAGTACGAGATCTTGTCGAAGGACGGCAAGCTGATGGCCCTCAAGGTGGACCCGTTCGCATTCTTCTGCGAACAGGCACCTGGGACCGCCGGCATCGTCTACGACCTGGGCCGTTACCGCTGGAGCGATCACACCTGGAACGAGCGCCGCGCCGCGGCGATCAGCGTCGATGCTCCGGTCGCCATCTACGAGGTGCACTTGGGCTCATGGCGACGCAGCGTCGAGGAAGGGCGCCGCTTCCTCACCTACTCCGAGCTGGCCGATACGCTGATCCCCTACGTCCAGGAAATGGGGTTCACCCACATCGAGGTGCTGCCCATCTCCGAACATCCCTTCGACGGCTCCTGGGGGTATCAGCCGCTGGGGCTGTTCGCGCCCACCAGTCGATTCGGCCGGCCGGACGAGTTCCGGAACTTCGTCGACCGCTGCCATCAGGCCGGCATCGGCGTCATCAACGACTGGGTGCCCGGCCACTTCCCGCGCGACCCACAGGGGCTCGGCTGGTTCGATGGCAGCGCGCTTTACGAGCACGCCGACCCCCGCCAGGGCAGCCACACCGACTGGGGGACTCTGATCTACAACTACGGCCGCAACGAGGTAGCCGATTTCCTGCTCAACAACGCCCTGTTCTGGCTGGAGGAATATCACCTGGACGGGCTGCGGGTGGATGCCGTCGCCTCGATGCTCTACCTCGACTACAGCCGCCGCCCCGGCGAGTGGATCCCCAACCGTTACGGAGGGAACGAGAATCTGGAGGCAATCGCATTCCTGCGCCGGGTCAACGAGCACCTTTATGGCCAGTTTCCGGGCGTGGCGACGATCGCCGAGGAGTCCACCTCCTGGCCGATGGTCTCGCGGCCGGTCTACCTGGGCGGCCTCGGCTTCGGCTACAAATGGAACATGGGCTGGATGCACGACAGCCTCTCGTACATTACCCTCGATCCCGTTTTCCGCAAGTATCGCCACGACCAGCTGACGCTCAGCCTGACCTACGCTTTCGCCGAAAACTTCGTCCTGCCAATCAGCCACGACGAGGTGGTGCACGGCAAAGGCTCGCTGTTGGCACGGATGCCGGGCGACCGCTGGCAAAAGTTCGCCAACCTGCGCGCCTACCTCGCCCTGATGTACGCGCACCCGGGGAAGAAGCTGCTGTTCATGGGCTGCGAATTCGCCCAGGAACGGGAGTGGAACCACAACGCCAGCCTCGACTGGCATCTGGTGGACGATCTCATGCACGGGGGCGTACAGCGACTGGTCCGCGACCTCAACCACCTCTATCGCGAGGTGACGGCGCTGCATCAGCAGGACTGCGAGCCGGCCGGCTTCGAGTGGATCGATTGCACCGACTGGGAGAAGAGCATCATCTGCTTTCTTCGCAAGGGCCGCACAGCGGGCGACATCGCCGTCATTGCCTGCAACCTCACACCGGTGATCCGCGAGGAGTACCGCATCGGCGTTCCGCGCGCCGGCCTCTATGCCGAGCGCTTGAACACGGATGCCGTGATTTACGGGGGCAGCAACGTCGGCAATGCCGGAGCGGTGATGGCCGAGCCGATCCCCTGTCACGGCCGCCCGTTCTCTCTGCTTCTGACCCTGCCGCCTCTGGCCACTCTCATTCTCGCCCCACAGCCTCGCATGTAGGCGGCCGGCTCAAGAGGCGTCCTGTGGTGGAAGCCGCCCCGCCAGCTCGGTCGCGACCCGGTCGTCGGTGACCGGCGGCCCATCTCCGGCGAGCGCGTCGCGCATCTGCGGTTCACCGTGACGCCAGGCCGCTTGTCCCAAAGCGCGGGATTGAAGGTCATGCCAAAGGCAGCGTGGTAGACGCGCAACAGCTCCCGGTCGACCACACCGCACCTCCGACGTGGGCCTGTTCCGGCTGGGCCAATGTCCCCCCGCTTCGCCTCCCCCTGAGGTCATTTGCTTTGATATAGGAAAGAAATGCACTCGGGCTGAGGAGTCGCTTTGTTTCGCAGGCGCTCGATCGCCTGCCGCCTCGCCATCAATTTCCCAGTTTGTTGAGAAAGCGGCCACCCTCGACCGCACCCCAGACGGCGGCCACCGTGATCGAGAGGGCGTTGTCAGAGCAATCCGGCTTGAGGCGGGCGCCTGTGGTCCGTAACGCGGCCCAGCAAGTCACTAAGCTGCTCCTTGAAGGAGTCCCGGAGGCATTGTCAGACCAACTCGGCTTGAGGCGGGTACGGGCAGCGGGTAACGTCGGGAGATGAACAACCCGTTCCGCTATTCAACAGTCCACCCGAGGTGATCCGCCTCGCGGTGATGATGTATGTCCGCTTTCCGCTGTCGCTGCGGCAGGTCGAGGATCTCTTTTGCGAGCGAGGCATCGATATCTGCCACGAGACGGTGCGCTTTTGGTGAACCGCTTCGGTCCGCTCTTCGCCGCGGAGATTAGGAAGCGGCGCGTTCATCACCGATGCTACTCTCACTGGCGTTGGCACCTGGACGAGGTGTTTGTGAGGATCAATGGCGAGACCCGTTACCTTTGGAGGGCGGTGGATCACGAGGGCGAGGTGCTCGATGTGTTCGCCACGAAACGCCGGGATCGCAAGGCGGCGCTGGCGTTGCTGAAGCGTGCGATGAAGCGCTATGGCCGGCCACGATCGATCGTAACCGATCGTCTGCGATCATATCGCGCGGCGATGAAGGTTGTTGGCGTTTCAGATCGCCAGGAATGCAGGCGCTGGCACAACAATCGGGCCGAGAACTCACACCAGCCGTTCCGACGACGAGAAGGGGCGATGGTGCGCTTCCGAGACATCAAGACCCTGCAGAAATTTGCCGCCGTTCACGCCTCGATCCACAACCACTTCAATCTCGAACGTCATCTCAACCGTCGGCACATCTTCAAGCGGAACCGTTCAGCTGCTCTGGCCGAGTGGTACCAGTTCGCTGCGTAATGTGCTGAGCTGGACGCGCCCACGCGTCCTCCAGCTCATTAGTCTGACAATGCCATTGGCGTAGTTCCCAGGTTTTGGAGAAGAGGGTCCGAAGAGAGGACATTTGGCGCCCCAACCAACTGGTGTGGTTGCCAGCCGAGTCGGCAAATCCCTTTGAAACAACGTGTTTTTCTGGTCTCCAGGTCGGCGGGGAGAGCGGTTCGGGCGGCGTGACTGGCGGAGGGAACGAACCTGGGATCAAACCGCCGCTGTTTTTCTGCTTTGCTTTCAATGTGTTATCGATCGTGCGCCCTGCCTGTTGCGGGTGGCAAACAATCGCCATCCTATACGGCGCGTGTTTCCATCGCGAGGCGTTCTTCGCAGCAATTGCTGCAGCGAGAGTGACTAATTAGCTTATCCGCGTCGATGTGCCGGGGCGACCCAGGGGCGACCCGGTTGTCATCGTCATCCAGACTGAGGGATCAAGCTATCGGCTCCGCCAGCACCCACCTCGAAACCTCCACTCCCGAACGCTGATCGCCAGTAACCCTTTTGGGGTTCGACTGCAACTGTTATCATCCCCTCCGTCCCGTTGTGCATAGCGAAGTAGACTCGCCGCAAGAGCGCAAGATCGGCGGCAAGTTATCGCCTGCGCACGGGAGAGCGCCTCACTGGAGACGGATGGGAAAGATCGTGACGAGGACGAGCGATGTGCCAGGCAGACAATTTCTCCGTCGTGTTCTCCGTCGTGCGATCGTGGCCTGCGTAGTCGCGCATATGTTGGCAGCGTCCGGCGTTGCCGGCGCCAAAGAGGAGGAACTCGAGCCGAAGAGTGGCGTGCAGCCCAGCACGGACGAGGCCGTCGCGGTTGAGCAGCCGGGGGATTGGCTGCCGGGCAAGTTCAGTGCCGGCGTCGCGCTGACCTCAAACTACGTTTACCGCGGCATTACGCTGACGGACAACGATCCGGCAATCCAGGGTACCTTGGAGTACGAACTCCAGACCGGGCTTCTCGGCACCAGCGTCTATATCGGAACGTTCGGATCAAACACGAAATTGGCCGGCGACACGGACACGGCGCACATCGAGATCGACGCACTGTTCGGTATTCGCGGCGTCATCGGCGATACGGGGCTGAGCTGGGATCTCGGCGGCGCCTTTTACTCCTATGCAGGCACGCCGCGCCGTGACAACTTCGATTATTGGGAAATCCCGCTGCGCCTGAAGTACAAGCCGGTCGAGGTAGTCGAACTCCAGCTGTTCAATGCGTATAGCCCCGAATATCAGTTCAACACGGGTACCGCCAATTACACCAGCGGATTGGTGACGGTGGATGTTCCCAACGGGTATGTCGGGTGGCAGCTGTTCGGCGGCGTCGGCTACCAGTACGTCGATAAGTCGGCGAGCGGCACCGACTGGACGTTCGGCACGACGGTGACGATCAAGGGGGTCTATCTCACCGTCGCCTATACCGACACCAACTATCACGCTCGGGAGTGCGGCGGGAACAACCAGTGCGACGCCAAGGCGGTGTTTACCGTCGGCGCTGCGTTCTGACGCGAGGAGCCGCTTAAGGGTGCTGCGGCGCCGCACGGGGCAAATGCCGCGGGCCGCGCTTTATGCCTGGTGGACGCGGCAAACTGCGGGCGCGCCGTCCCGCCGTGCCCGCAGCATGCGAATGAATCTCACCGATTCGTGATCACCATCAAGTGATCCGCAGAAACCATCGCACAGCCAGCCGTCGGTCTGTTGACGGCCACCCGGAGACGCGTCAAGGGCATTCCGACGCTCGCCGCTGCCTCAGGGACGATGGTCGGCGCAGCCGGCGCGTTCGAGCTGGATGGTTGCGTGGCGCAGGTCGTACTGCTCGGCCAGAACGTCCTGGAGGCGATGCAGCACGATATCGTGGTCGGCACCTTCAGAGATGTTGGCATGCAGGGTTATCAGCGGCTTCTCGGGCGTCAACGACCACAGATGGACGTGATGAACGTCGAGCACCCCCTCGACGGATCGTGCCAACTCCACACGCAACATTGCGACATCCCGACCCGCAGGCGCGCCTTCCATCAGCACGTGCCACGATTTGGCGATCAGCGTCCAGGCGCTGCGGACGATAAGCAGCGCCACCAACACCGAAAGGAGGGGATCGATAGGGGTCCAGCCGGTCAACAGGATCACAATTGCCGCAATTATGGCGGCGAGCGAACCGAGCAGGTCGCCCAGAACGTGCAGCGCTGCACCGCGGACGTTTAGGTTCTCGCGGTCGCCGCTATGCAGGATGACGAACGACACGATATTGGCGGCGAGACCCAGCAGCGCAATCACGAGCATTGTGCCGCCGAGGACCTCGACCGGAGCGAAGAGGCGCCGAGCAGCCTCAATTCCGATCCAGACGGCGATCCCGATCAGCGTGGCGCCGTTGACGAGCGCGGCCAGCACCTGGAAGCGGTGCTGGCCGTAGGAGTGCTTCAGCGTCGAGGGCCGGCGGCTCACTTTGAAGGCGGACCAGGACAACCCGAGTGCGGCGGCGTCGGTCAGCATGTGACCGGCATCGGCGAGCAGCGCCAGCGAGCCGGAGATGATGCCGCCTGCGACCTCCGCCACCATGAAGCTCGCGGTTATGAGCAGGGCCCAGAATACGCTGCGTTCGCCGTCCGCAGTTGTTCCATCCCCGCTGCGGTGTCCGATGACGCCGGAGACGGCTGCGCCTGCGCGATGGTCGTCCCGATGCCCGTGTCCCATATAAATGTCTCCACTACACCCGCCTCGGAATTAGCTCGCAGAAGCGTTATGGTGGAAGGCATCGTGGTATACGACGTCGACCACCGTTCCGGTTGGCACCGGCTCCGGTAACCGGACGGTGAAGGTGCCGGTCGCGCTCCTGAACTTTAATCTTGTTCGCCAGAACATGCGGGGACTCTTTTCTGCGATCACCTGGCCATCAGGCGATATCACCGTGACGTGGACGTGCTTGCCGTAACGCGGGTAGAACGGCACGCCGGTACCGTAGACTTTGCCCCGGATCACGGTCTCGTCATCATCCGTGTCGAGGTAGACATCGACATACTTGACGGGTGAGCGCGGACCATCGTCGATCTTGACATCAACGGCGCCGGTGTCCGTGAGATTGGTGCGGCTCGATGCACAGGACGCTACCGTAAACCCAAGAATGCAAACAATCGCTGCGACTGACCTACGCATTCTATTCCTCTCCTGAACAGGAAGTGGTGTCGTTGGTTCGACATGAATTTGTCACGCGATGGCTTCGATGGCTGACAATTCTTTTCGGTACCGACTCGGGCAGCGCCAGCGAGGCGGAGATTATGCCGCCTGCGACGTCCGCGACCATGCTCGCGGTGATGAGCAGGGCCCAGAATACGCTGCGTTCGCCGTCCGCTGTCGTTCCCGCTGCGGGGTCCGATGACGCCGGAGACGGCTGCGCCTGCGCGATGGTCGTCCCGATGCCTGTGTCCCATACGTTCGTCTCGGCTGCGCCCGGCCCGAGTTAGCCCGCAGAAGCGTTACGATGGGGGGAATCGTGGTATACCACCTCTACCACCGTCCCGAACGGAACGGTCTCCGGCAGGCGGACCGTGAAGCGGCCGCTGCCTGTTCTCCGCGTTGATCCCGTGGGGGAGCCTCGTTTCCCGCGCCGCCCCGTTTGCCAGATGATCTGCGGCCGCTCCTCCGCGATCACTTGGCCGTCGGGCGAGGTCACCGTGACATGGACGTGCTGGCCATAACGCGGGTAGAACGGTGCGCCGGAATGGAACACCTTCCCCCGGATCACAGTCTCTTCATCGTCTGTATCAAGGTAGACTTTGACATGTTGGACGGGAGAGGCCGGAGCATCGTCGATCTTGACATCGACGGCGCCGGTGTCCGTGAGATTGGTGCGGCTCGATGCACAGGACGCCACCGTAAACCCAACAATGCAGACAATTGCCGCAACTGACCTACGCATTATTCGTCTCCTCAACAGAAGTCGTCTCGTATTTTGAGATTGCGTTGTCACGCGACCGCTTCGTCATGCCTGACGTTCTTTTTGGTACCGACTCTAATTGTGAATCGTCTTTAAGTTCCTCCTCGTCGTCCTGCTCGACGGCAAACCATTTGTAGATTGAGGGAATGACCACAAGGGTCAGAAGGGTGGCCGTGATCAACCCTCCGACTACCACGGTTGCCAGCGGCCGTTGCACCTCACTGCCGGTGCCGGTTGCAAACAGCAGCGGAACAAGACCGATCATCGCTGCGGTGGCGGTCATAAGGACAGGCCGAAATCGAAGGCAGCCACCTTCTATGGACGCGTCGTCGATCGAGCGGCCTTCCCGAACAAGCTGATCGAGGTACGTGACGAGCACCATGCCGTTGCCGACGGCGATCCCGAACAGCGCGATGAAGCCGACGGACGCCGGAACGGAGAGATTCTGTCCGGTGATCCACAGGCCCACGATGCCGCCCACGAGTGCCAAGGGGATATTCAGCATGATCAGGCCGGCGCTTTTCAAGGAACCGAAGTTCATGAAGAGCAGAAAGAAGATCAGCCCCAGGGTGAGCGGGATGACAACGGCGAAGCGTGCGTTCGCTTCTTCTTGCAACTCGAACTGGCCGCCCCATTCGACGAAGTATCCTGGCGGAAGCTGCAATTTTTCTGCAACGACCTGTTTGCCTTCCGCAACGAAGGAACCGATGTCGCGGCCGCGGACGTTCGCCTGGACGGTTGCGAAGCGCTGGTTGTTCTCGCGCGTCACTTGGCGGGGGCCGATCACCTCCTCGATCACCGCGAGCTGCGACAGGGGCACAATCTCGCCCCGAGGCGTGCGCACGATAATCTGGCTGATCGCTTCAAGGGTCGCTCGCGACTTCTCGACGTAGCGCACGACGATGTCGAAGCGGCGCATTTCTTCGAACACCTGTCCCGCCTGGCGCCCGCCGACCGCGGTGCTGAGGACCGCCTGCACGTCATCGACATTCAGTCCGTAGCGGGCGATGGCGTTTCGGTCGATGACGATACGAAGCTGAGGCGCGCCGGTCAGCTGATCGCGCTGCACGTCGCTGGCGCCGCCGATGCCGCGCACGAGCGCTTCCAGTTCGGCCGACTTCGCCTGCAGGACATCCGAGTCGGGTCCGAACAGCTTGACGGCAAGCTGTGCACGCGTGCCCGTAAGCAGTTCGTCGACGGCGGCGGCGATCGGCTGAGTGAAGTTGAACTGCGCTCCGGGGAACTCCTCGAACGCTTCCGCCATCCGGGCATAAAGCGCATCCGGATTATCGGCCGTCGTCCATTTCTCCTGCGGCTTGAGGGCGACGAACGCCTCGGCGCTGTTGATCGGATCGGCGTGGGCGCCGACCTCGCCGCGTCCCACCCGCGTAACCACTCGAGTGACTTCGGGAAACGAGGTCATCAGCCGCTTCTCGAAGCGGATGACGGTATCGCGCGCCTCTTCCAGCGAGATGGAGGGCGCCATGGTGACCCTGACCAGCAGGTCTCCTTCGTTGAGTCGAGGGACGAACTCCGAACCGATCCGCGGCAGGACCAGCCCGCCCACCACCAGCATCGCGACCGCCAGGGCGATGGCCGCGCGGCGGTGGCCAACGAAGTAGGTGACGAGCGGCCGATAGGCCCGCAGCAGGCGTCTGACGGCCCACGGTTCGTGGTGGGTTGTCATCGTCTCTGCCGCTCGGAGCTTAGGCCGCCGCATGAACAGTTCGGCGAAGACGGGTGTGGCGATGGCGGCAAAAACAAGCGATCCGAGCATGGCCAGCGCCAGCGTGTAGGCGAGTGGCCGGAAGGTCGTGCCTTCGACGCCCTGCAGCGTGAACAGGGGGATGAAGACGACGATGATGATGATCAGCGCAAACGCGATCGGCCGCAGCACTTCCGCCGCGGCGCGGGCGACGATCTCGCGCTTGCTTTCAGCCCGGTGACCCGACTTCAGCAGCCGGTCGATGTTTTCGACGATGACGATCGAGCCATCGACCAGCAGACCGATGGCAATCGCCAAGCCGCCCATCGACATCAGGTTGGCCGAGATCCCCAGTACTTTCATCGCGAGAAAGGTGAAGGCAATGCAGAACGGGATCGACAGGGCGACGACGAGAGATGGCCTTACCGCCCCGAGGAAGACGAGGAGGACGAGCGAAACCAATACGATCCCTTCGATCAGGGCGTTGGTCACCGTTTCGATGCATTTCGCCACCAGGACCGATTGATCATAGTAGGGAACGACGACAAGGCCTTCCGGCAGCTGCGCGTTGACCTCGGCAAGGCGCTGCTTCACGTCCGCAATGACCGTCGACGTGTTGGTGTCGATCAGCTTCAGCACCAGCCCGGCGACCGTTTCGCCGCGGCCATCCAGCACCGCCAGGCCCTGGCGGGGCGCACCGCCGACCCGAACCTCCGCAACGTCGCGGACGTAGATCGGCGTGCCGTCCTCGACCTTGACGACGATGCTTTCGATGTCGGCGATGCTGCCGGCGAGGCCGACGGATCGGACCACCAGCAGTTCGGCGTTCCTGACGATCGACTGAGCGCCGGCATTCGCGTTGTTGGCGCTGATCGCGTTGGCGACCTCGTTGATGGTGATGCCGTAGCGCAGCAGCGCGTCGGGCTGCACCATGACCTGGTACTGCTTTTCCTCTCCGCCGAGCGAGAGGACCTCGGTGACGCCGGGGACCGTCTGCAGGTTGTACTTGATGATCCAGTCCTGGGCCTCACGGACCTCCTTCAGGTCTCGCGTGCCGGTCTCGTCGGCGACGAAGAAGAACAGGATTTGCCCGAGACCGGTGGTGATCGGGCCCATTTCCGGTTCACCGAACCCCTCCGGGATCTCCTCGCGCGCGAGTTGCAGCCGCTCGCCCACGAGCTGACGGGCGAAGTAGATGTCGGTGCCGTCCTCGAAGTAGACGTTGACCACGGAGAGGCCGAAGTTGGAGGTGGAACGGATCTGCTTCAGGTTGGGCAGACCGTTCATCGCCACTTCGACCGGGAAGGTGACGTAGCGTTCCACCTCTTCGGGAGCGAGCCCCTCGGTTTCGGTGAAAACCTGTACCAGCGCCGGCGTCACGTCGGGGAATGCGTCGACCGGAAGGCTTCGGAAGCTGGCCAGTCCGGCGCCGATCAGTCCGATGACGAACGCGACGACGAGCAGCCGGTTGGCGAGCGTCAGATAGATGAAGTGCTTCATCAGTGTGCGTGCCCGTCGCCGAAGGTTGCTTTCGCCATTTGCGCCTTGAGCGTGAATGCACCGGTCTGGGCGTAGCGTTCGCCCTTCTGCAGGCCATCCACGATCTCGATGAAGTCGCCGTTGCTGCTGCCGGTCCTGACCGGGCGCGGCACGAAGCCTTCATCGGTGGCGACGAATACGACCGTCTCGCCTTCGTGCGTCTGCAGCGCCGTCTTCGGCACGCGGACACGCGCCGTCTTGCTGTCGACCGCGATACGGGCGGTGACGAACGATCCGGGCCGCAGGCGCCTCGAGGCGTTGTCGAGCACGGCCAGTGCGCGCGCCGTCCGGGTCTCCTCGCCGACGTTGGGTGCCACGAACCGGATTTGTCCGATTGCGGCCTCACCCTCCGGCAACGCCACCGACACCTTCTGGCCGATGCCGACCCGCCCCAGGTCCTTTGGATAGATGCTGATGTTCAGCCAGACGGAGTTGAGGTCGGCGATCACGAAGGCGGCGGTTTCTTCGCCGATGCGCTCGCCGAGAGTGGCGTGGCGCTCGACGACGACCCCCTGGAACGGCGCCAGCAATGGAACGATCGTCAGCTCGGACTCGGGCTGGCGTGGCAGTCGGCCGATGTAGGCGTCGTCGAAGCCGAGCGCATGCAGCTTCTGCTCGTTTGACCGCTTGTCGATCTCGGCTTCGGCCAGCGCTTGTTTCGCTTCGAGATACTCCTGCTCGGACGTGACCTTTGCACGCCATAGCCCGCTCTCGCGATCGAAGTTGGCGCGCGCCAGGGTCAGCCGTTCGACGGCGGACAGGTAGCCCGCCTTGGCTTCGGCCAGTTCCCGACTCTGCATGAGAGCCAGCCGGTCGCCCGCCCGCACCGGATCGCCGAGCGACTTGTCGACTCTGATGACGACTCCTGGCACGCGCGGCGTCACGTGGGCGAGCCGGTCGCCGTTGAAAGCGATCTCGGCGGGGAGGTCGATGAACACGTCCAGTGGCCCGGGTTCGGCGGTGCCTACGCCGATGCCGAACTCCCGCAACTGTTCGGCAGAGAGCCTGACCCCTTCGGCGTGGCCTTCGTCTTCGTGACCATGACCGTCGGTCCCTTCCGCCGGCCCGTGGCTTGTCTTCCCGACGGCCTTCTCATCATGCGGCTTGTCGTGCGCGTGGCCGGCGTGATCGTCATCGTGGTCGGGCGGCTGACCGCTGTTGCTGGCCGCAGCTGGCGTCCGATGAGTGTCACCGGCCCTTGCCGGATCAGTGAAGGAGCCGAGAGCGATCGCGCTGGCGATCATCACGAGAGTGGTTATCGTCGGGAGAGTGTGGGTCATGTCGTCTCAGCCTCCGGTATTCGATACCTGCGCCGCCTCGACCGGGCGGGCGATGAGCCGTTCCAGGTCGGCGAGAGCCTTGGTCAGTTCGGATCGTGCTTCAACGCCCTGGACCTGCGCCTCGAACAACGTTCTTTGGGCGTCGAGCAAGTCGATCAGGCTGAACTTGCCGGCCTGGTAGCCGACCGTCGTCGCGCTGAAGACCGACTGGGCGGCCGGGATGATCCGCTCATCGAGACTGCGCACCGAAATCTCCGCCCGCCGGACGCCGTCGTAGGCGGCCCGGAAGTCGGCCCGCTGGCGGGCCAAGAACGCGGCTCGTCGCCGCTCCGTCTCGGTTCTGCGCGACGTCGCGGCGGCGATGGCGCCCTGATTGCGATCGAACACCGGCAAGGGGACGGACAGTCCGGCGACGAACGCGTAGTCGTCGTTCTCGGCGAAGCGGCGTGCGCCGAAGCTGGCGGTCACATCGGGGAAGGTTGAGGCGCGAGCCAGATCGAATTCCGCCTCACGCAGCGCAATCTCGTCCGACCAGCGAGCCGCTTCAGGAGCGCCGGCCAGAAGCGTTTCCAGCGTTTCCGATGGCGGCAGCCCGGCTTCAGCCGGGCTGTCTTCTTCCGCCCAGCCGACCGGTGAGCTCGCATCGCCCCAGAGCGCCGACAGCGCGGCCCGCGCCGTCGACAGCTCCTGCTCGGCCCTGAGCGCCTCCGCGCGAGCCGCCGACTTTACCACCGCGATCCGGGTTCCCTCGACCGGTGAGACCTTGCCGGCCTGGACACGTGCGTCGACAGCGGCCGCTAGACTGTCGGCCAGGCGCGCCAGCTCGTTGGTCAGGTCCACCTTCCGCTGAGCCGCAACCAGATCGGCGAACGCCTTGCGGGTGGAGGTGATCAGGTCCAGCCGCGTCGTTTCGTAGTCCCAGCCGGACATCCGTCGTTCGTAGTCGGCCGCCGTGGCCCGCCGCCGGATCTTGCCGGAGACATCGATCGGCTGCGCCAGGGACACCGTGTACTCGGCGGTTTCGAAATTCTCCTGATCGCCCGTACCGCCAAAGTTCTCCGCCTCGCCGATCAGCTCGGGATTGGGCCACAGCGATGCCTGCCGAGCATCGCCTTCCTTGGCGCGGACGGCTTCCGCCGCGGCCGCCAAATCAGGACTGCTTGCGAGAACGCGCTGGATCGCCGTTTCCAACGTGATGACGCCATCGGATCGAGCCGCAGCGTCCGCTCGACCGCCCACGACGGAAAGGGTGCGATCATTTGGGGCCGGCTGGCCGATCGCCATGCCCGGCGGCAATCCGAGCGTTCGAGGTGGTGGCAGCGAAGGGGTGCTACGGATCGGTGAAGCACAGCCCGTAATGACCGGTGCGATCGCGCCCAGCAGAACAAAAAGCAGCCGCGGCATGAAGTCCCATCCTGATACAGTGAGATCGAAGCGAGGACGCGATCGCGGCCTGCGCTATCGTGAGTCTGCAAAGTCAGGTGGGTTCAGATCAGGAGACGGGTGCTGCGCAGCAAACCCAAGCGCGCGTCTTCAGTATTGATATAGCGAGAAGAATAACCGCCGTCCGAAAGGTCGGCTTCGTTTACGCAACAGGCAAAGAGTGAAGTGAGCGCGTTGTCTTCGCCAGGTGGACCCGTCGGCAAGATCGTCTGAGGCGCTTCGCCTCGCTTGCTCGACAGTGTCGGGGATGGGTCCGCCGGAAAAAGACGGTCCGTGCACCCCTCGCAACAGGGTGCAGCGAACTCGGCGACACCGTCTTCATGAATGGCCGCCGGATGCTGACACGAGCTGGAGGCGGCAACCTCGACGATGGTCCGACCGTCCTGCTCGGTGCAAATGACGAGCGACAACGCCTTCCCAGGCTGCAGAGCCACGTGCGTGAGCACGAGCAGCAGCCCGATGAACACGCGAAGCGACCTGGGAAATCTCACCAACATAGCCCCTCTTCTACGTGCAAATGCTGCCGAAGGCAACCGAGCCTGATGGCTCTCCCACGGTTGACCCTCTAGCAGGTCCAGAGTGTACGGTCATCCATCCTCGGGACACGAGACGCGGTAGAGGATAGCGGCATGGCTGACGGTTGCGGGGACTCGTGTGGGTCGGAAAACCTGAGCCACGCTGCCCCCGCGTATCGACGGGCGCTTTGGATCGTCGTACTGCTGAACCTGGCGATGGGAGTGGCCGAGATGATCGGCGGCTTCGTCGCCGGTTCGCAGGCGCTGAAAGCCGACGCCCTCGATTTCCTGGGCGACGGCGTCATCACCCTCTTCGGGCTTATCGCGATCGGATGGAGCCTGAGCTGGCGAGCCCGAGCCGCGCTGATCCAGGGCGTGTTCCTGGCCGTCTTGGGGATCGGCGTCCTCGCCGCAACCACCTATCGCGTCTTCGTCCTGCATGCACCCGCGGCGGACGTCATGGGGATCTTCGGCATGATCGCTCTTGCGACCAACGTCATCGCCGCCTGGATGCTGGTACCGCACCGCAAGGGCGACGCCAACGTTCGTGCTGTCTGGCTGTTCAGCCGCAACGACGCGCTCGGCAACATCGCGGTCGTGATCGCCGCCGGCCTGGTCGCCTGGACGAACACACCCTGGCCGGACATTGCCGTCGCCGCCATCATCGCCGGGCTCTTCCTGCACTCGTCCTGGGATATCATTACCCACGCGCGCGCCGACCTGAACCGCGCAGCTGTGCCATCGACCGGCGGGTAATCGCACCGGCATCTCCTATAGGGAGGCGGCGTTGCGCGCTTGTCGGCCGTGGGCGCCCACCGCGTTCACGGCCTCGCCGAGACTCCTGATGATCCCGCAGGCACCTGCCCGATGCTCCGGGTTCTGCCGGTCGTCGCACATCTGGCGGATGTCGCGCAACTGCCGCTGCAGGTGCTGAAGCGCGTCGACCTGCTGAGCGATCCGAAGTATCTGCAGATCCAAGAGGGCGAACACCGCGCGGCAGTCGGTCTCAGGCTCGCCCCGGCAGCCGAGCAGCACCCGGATCTCCGCGAGCGCCATTCCGAGGGAGCGGCAGTTGCGGATGAACACCAGGCGCGCGGCATCCTCGGCCGTATAGAGCCGGTAGTTGCCGCTGCTGCGCTCGGGCCTGGGCAGCAGCCCCTCACGCTCATAGAAGCGAACGGTTTCGACCTTGCAGACCCCTCGTTTCGCCAGTTCGCCGATCTTCATGTCACTCCTCCGTCCATTCTCCAGGCCCTCTTGACTCTGAAGTTGGTTCAGGGTGTTGACTGACAAGGGCACGGTTTCCGGAAACGTGGAGGAGCACATGGCCGGCGTGCAGAGATTGGTGCTGGTAGGACTGATCGCCTCCGTCTTCTGCGCGATGCAGGCCGATGCGCAGCAGGCGCCGAGGCCGGATGCAAACCCCTGGTCGCAATGCTGTGGCATGGGACAGTGGCCGATGGGACCGGCCGATATGGGGCCTGGGATGATGGGGCGCGACGGCATGGGCGGGATGGCCGGCAGCATGCCGAGGCACCGTCAGGCGATGATGTCCGGAGTGCCGGCGCCGTACGACAGCTTGGCCAACCCGTTGCCACGGACGCGCGAGACCCTCGATCGCGGGGCTAACGTCTATGCGGAGAACTGCGCGTCCTGCCACGGCCGGACGGGCCGCGGGGATGGCGAGGCCGGACGTGAGCTGTCGCCGCCGCCCGGCAACCTCGCGTGGCTGTCGCGGATGCCGATGGTGCGGTGGGATCCGTTCATGTACTGGGCAATCGCGGAAGGAGGCATTGAGTTCGGCACCGCCATGCCGGCGTTCAAGGAGACGCTGTCCAAGGACGACATCTGGGCCGTCATCGCCTACATCCAGGCCCGCCTGCCGCAAACCACGCAAACGACGCCATGATGCCCGGCTTCGGAGTCCTGTCGCTGCTGTTCCCGCCTCGTGGGCGCTGTGTACTTCCCGCTGGTGCGACTGGCGGAGTGAAGCGAACCGGCAGGTGGCTGCGGATGGAAGTTCTGTACATTGAAGATCCAGTCAATCACGACATCCCTAGTCATGCGGTGGCATCCGCAAGGATGCTGGCGAAGCGTTGTCAGGGGAACACACGGGCAGAGTATTGAGCCGCCAAAAGCTTACGATGGCTGGTCCGGTTCCTGGAGCACCGGATCACCGACACGCGGCTCGGGCGTGCTGGAGGACGGGCGCTTGCTGGAGGTCGAACGAGGGCACGCCACAAGGCGCGGTGACCTCACCCGTCCTGGCGAACATCTATCTGCACTACGTCTACGACCTGTGGGTCCAGCAGTGGCGGCGGCGACGTGCCGGCGGCGAGGTGATCGTCGTCCGCTATGCCGACGACACCGTGGTGGGCTTCCAGCATCGCTCGGAGGCCGAGCGATGCTGGACGAGCTTCGGCAGCGTCTGCGGAGGTTCGGGCTGGAGTTGCATCCGCAGAAGACCCGGATCATCGAATTCGGGCGTCTCGCGGCGCGCAAGCGCAAGGCCCGAAACCTCGGCAAACCGGAAACCTTCGCCTTTCTCGGCTTCACGCACATCTGAGGAACGAGCAGGGGAGGGACCTTCCTCATCCCGCGGCACACCGTTCGTGAACGGCTGCGGGAGAAGCTCCGGCAGGTCAAGGAGACGATATGGCGGATGATGCACCGGCCGATCGCGGAACAGGGGCTCTACCTGAAGCGGGTGGTGAACGGCTTCCTCAATTACTTCGCCGTTCCCACCAACAGCCGGGCGATCAACTCGTTCTATCGCCATGTCGGCTGGTACTGGTGCCGCGCGCTCAGGCGGTGGGGCCAAATCAGCCGGCTGACCTGGCAGCGGATGAAACGACTGACCGACATCTGGCTGCCACCCGCGCGCATTCGGCACCCACTACCCGACGTGCGGTTCAGCGTCATGACCCAAGGCAGGAGCCCGGTGCGGTAGTTCCGCTCGCAGGGATCTGAGCGGGGGGCGGCGAGCAATCGCGGTCCCTACCGCGACGTTCGACGCGACAGGCAACATCGTCAGATGCGGTTCCTCATCATGGACGCAGCCGTTACGATTGCCCCAAAGTTCTGTTCTCTACTTAATCAGACGGCGTGTCGCACACGGCCTTTCCCGTTCTTGCGAGTGTTGAGCGAGCCAATACGAGCAGATCATCGGCGGAGGTGTAAGGCGCTGTTGGCTAGATGTTGGATATCGGCGCGAGGAGAGACGTTGCGTTCAATGAACCTTTTACATGCCAGCTATTCGTTTCGCGTCGGCATGGGGCTTGGACGGGCACTGCTGAACCACGACGCGTACTTTTCACGTCGCAGATGAAATGGCTGATACGGGCTCCCGTTGCGCAGAGGGCTCGTGATCCCCGACTGGAACTTGCTGCACGGCCAGACCAGCGACGAACCTCTGCATTTCTCGGTAACGGACGCGAACATCCTCGGTGACTTGGTAATACATTAGAAGTTCTCGCAGCGGCGCCGAGAAGTCCTTGTGCGCGGCCAGGACCGCGACCAGCGCGCCGAAGCTGATCTGACCTTGGATGACCAGGTAGCCGCCGATGAGGTAGAAGAAGAACGGAACAAGGTTGTTCAGGAAATTGATCGACGACTTCATCAGAAACTTCTTCTTGAAGATGCGAAAGCGGAGCTCCTGAATATGGCGAACGCTCGAAAACATCCGTTGCAGGTGACGCAAGCGTGGCTCAGCGGAAGGTTGCCTTTCGCCGAGCAGGCCGCCCAGGTGCCTGACCTCGCGGACGCGGGCTCGGTTCAGATCGTTGATGCTGCGTTGCAGGGGAGGAATAACGACGAGCTGGATCGGCAGCATCATCAGGGCCGCTCCCCCCAGCACCGGATCCTGAATCAACATGAAGGCGAGCAGGGTCAGGAACGTCCCTCCCTGAAACACGGGCGTAACGAACGCCTCGCCGGCGAAACCGCCGACCGGTTCCACCTCCTGAACGATGATCGGGATGAGTTGCGCCTGTCCGCCCGGCTGGCCGTTGCGGCGCCATGCACGGTAGACCATCAGTCGCAGACGTCGGATGAGCAGTTCGCCGACCCGCCCCTGGTAAACGTTCAGCCAGTACTTGATCGATCCGTTCGCCAGCAGGCTCGCCAGATAGAGAAAGCAAAGGACGACCAGGAATTCGATCTGGGTGAAGGCGGTGTCGTCGATCTCGATGATCTCGCTCGCCGAGGCGATGGCGTGATTGACGATGTGTTTGGGGATCTCCAGCGTCAGATAGAGAGTGGGCATCGCAGTCGCAGCAACCAAAAGTAGTATAGCCTGGCGGATGCGTGTTCGGCGCAGAATCAGCCGAAAGATGCCGTCAGTCAGGCCGACCGAATGAGCCCGTTGCAGGTCCTCGTCGACATGTCCTCTGAGCGCCCGACGCGTCCTGATCCTCGCCCGAACAGCAAAGGCGACCCAGGCCAAAGAGAGTAGCAGTATGAGGGGTGTTCCATAGACGACGACATGGAGTACCGCATGCAGAAATGTCGACGAAGTCAGAGCGGCCAACTCTAAGGCCGCATGTCCGCACTCGTGAAGCCAATCGATCAAAGACATCTGCACCATTCAGGCGCTAAGACACAACATCACCGCGACCCTTTGGCCAACCACGCCTTCATCAATGCGATCTCCTGCTTCTGGGCAGTAATGATCTCTTCGGCCAGCGTGCGAATCTCGGGGTCTTTCCCATACTGGAGAACAACCTCAGCCATGTCGATGGCTCCCTGATGGTGAGGGATCATCCCTTCGACGAAGTCTCGATCCGCGTCACCGGTAAAGGTGATCATCATGGCGCGGTGCATCTTGTCGTTGACGGCTTGGTACGCCGAGATGACCGGATCTGTGGAGCTTGTCGCATGATGGTCGTGCGATGGCTCTCCGGCCGCGCCCGACATGTGCTCGTGCTGCATCGGCATGGCGTCGCCGCCGGACTGGGCGGTCGCGCCATCAGTGACGGCGAGTCCGATGACGATGGCTGTCACCAGGACGACCAGGAAACGGGGACAATCGGGTGGCGCTGAAGACAGCATAACTGTTTTCCCTTCGGGTGAACGGCGAATTGGAACTCGGGGAAACGTACAAGCGCCTGGTTTCTGAGGATTTGCAGGAGCGTTACGAAGTATTTCCGCCCCGGGGGAGGTGGGCCAACATGGGTAGAGTGACGGTCACCGAAAGGCCGCCGCCGTCTCTATTCGCCAGCTCGACATCTCCGCCGTGGGCTCGCACGGTGGAGCGTGCGACGGTAAGTCCCAGGCCGGTTCCGCCGGTCTCGCGGCTTCGGCTGGCCTCCAGGCGGTAGAACGGATCGAACACCCGATCGAGCTCGGTCGGCGGAATGCCGGGGCCGTCGTCGTCGATGGTGACGATCAGCTCGTCCACCTTCCTTACCAGCGAGACGCGAGCCCGCGTTCCGTACTTCACCGCGTTCTCGACCAGGTTGGAGAACGCGCGTTTGATGGCGAGCGGTCGGCACGAGAGCGCCGCGGGACCCTCGGCCCGCAACGCGACGTCATGACCGCTGTCGACGAGCTGATCGCAGACCGTTTCCAGGATGGTCGCGATGTCGACTGTCCGCACCTCCTCGCCGGTCGCATCGCCCCGCAGGAAATCGAGGGTCGACTGGATCATCGCCTCCATCTCGTCGAGATCGCCCTCGATCGTCTGGCGCAGGTCGTCGTCGCGGACGAACTGCGCCCGCAGCCGCAACCGCGTGAGTGGAGTCTTGAGATCGTGCGAAACGGCGGCCAGCGTTTGCGTCCTATCGTCGATCAGCCGCTTGATCCGGGTCTGCATGCGGTTGAAGGCGGTGGCCGCCTGTCGCACCTCGCGCGGGCCAGCTTGCGGCAGATCCGGCGATGCGGCGTCGATGCCGATGCGGTCGGCGGCGATCGCCAGCGACCTGAGCGGCGCCGTCACGGAGCGCACCAAGAACACCGAGACGAGAAGGATGCCGAGCGCCATCGCGGTGAGCGATCCCAGCATGCCGTGGTCGGGCGCCGAGGCGAGGCGAAGCGTGGACACGCTGAAGTTCAACCAGCTATCGTCCGGCAGCTGGACGGAGGCCAGAAGGAGGTGACGATACGCGTCTGCTGTGTCGCGCGGCGTGCCCTCGTCGGCGAAGGCCAGGCGGACCCGATCGTCGACGATGTCCGGCACCAGCTCCCGCAACCGCCGGCGAACGAGCGTGATCCGCTGGCTCTCCGCCCCTGTCGGGTTGACGAGGCTGCGTGGGCTCCAGTGGATCTCCATGGTGGCGGTCGAAAGCCCATGCGCCGTATGCTCCCGCTCGCTCTCGGGCAGGGCGGCGATGACCCGTTTCACCGAAACCAGGCGTTCCGAGAGTTGCTCCTCGCGGGTCGTCCCCAGCAGATCCTCGATGCCAAGCTGGTAGATCCAGAGGCTCCAGAGATGGAACAGGCCGAGGCCGACCAGCAGGATGACGATCGTACGTCCGGCCAGGGTATCGGGGATCAGCCGCTTCAACACCTCTTCACCGTCGGCAGAAAAATGTAGCCAGCACCGCGCACCGTCTTGATCAGCGGCGGCGCGGTCTCGTCACCTTCGAGCTTGCGCCGAATTCGGCTGATCTGCACGTCGATGCTCCGATCGAACGGATTGGACGTGCGATTGCGGGCCAGCTCCAGGAGTTGGTCGCGCGAGAGGATGCGGTTGGGGTGTTCCACGAACGCGATCAGCACGTCGTACTCGCCGCCGCTCAAATCGACGACGACGCCAGCCGGAGACGTCACCTCGCGTCGCAACGTATCCAGCGTCCAGCCGGCGAACGTGATCAACCTTCCGCTGCGCGCCATATCACCGGATTGTCTCGCGGCGGCGCGCCGCAGAACTGCCCGGATGCGGGCGAGCAGCTCCCGGGGATTGAAGGGCTTGGGCAGGTAGTCGTCGGCGCCTAGCTCGAGTCCGACGATCCGGTCGGTGTCCTCACCCTTCGCAGTCAGCATGATGATCGGTACCGACGATGTGGTCCGCAGCTCCCGGCAAAGGTCCAGGCCGGAGGTGCCGGGCAGCATGAGGTCGAGGATGATCAGGTCGATGACCGCGGACGCGAGCGTTTCCCGCATCTCGCGTCCGTCGCGCGCGCCCGTCACGCGGTAGCCGTTCTCGCGCAGGAAGCGCCCGATCAGTTGGCGGACTTGGCTGTCGTCATCGACGACGAGGATGTGCGCTTCCGGGTCCATGCGTCAGTCGAGGGGCGCATACCGCCCCAATTGCGGGCGCTGGCCGGGCAGCGTCAGCGATACGACCACCTTCATGCCCGGCTGCGCGGTGATACTGCCGCGGCCGCGCAGCACGTTGCCCTCGCCCGGCTGCAGGGTGACGGTCTCCTGCTTGCCGTGTGCCAGCACGGTCACCGTCGCCGCGGCGCCTTGCGCCGGCATCGGTTTGTTCTCGGCATTGAACAGATAGACGGCGATCTCGCCACCATGCGCCACCAGCTCCACGTGGGCGCCGGCCACGTCCTGCATCTGGCCGCCGTTCGGCCCACGCGCCGGCCCATGTGCCCACGCGGTCAGCGCAAGAAGGTAGACCAAGCCCGCGAGGAAAAGGCTGCGAATCAGCATGGTTCGTCTCTCTTCTCTCTCCCGACGGGCTCGCGGCTGGAGCAGTTGTCAGTACGCCTCTGCCGTCTTCAGCTGCCGCTGCTGTTCGCCCAATCTCGTCAGCGGCTTCTCGCCGAAGCGGTAGAACAGCAGCGGTGTCAGCAGCGTATCCAGAAGGGTGGCGCTGATCAGGCCACCAAAAATGGTGATCGCCACCGGATGCAATATCTCCTTTCCGGGTGCATCCGCGCCGATCATCAGTGGGATGAGCGCGAGGCCGGCCGACAACGCGGTCATCAGCACCGGCGTCAACCGCTCCAGGCTGCCGCGAACGATCAGCGCCTTGCCGAAGCTCGCTCCTTCATAAAGCGCGAGGTTGATGTAGTGGCTGATCTTCAGAATGCCGTTGCGGGTGGTGATGCCGGCGAGTGTGATGAAGCCGATCATCGACGCCACCGACAGCGGTTGTCCAGCGATCCACAATGCTCCGACGCTGCCGATCAGCGCCAGCGGCACGTTGCCCATGATGATCAGCGATAGGACCGCTGACCGGTAGCGGCTGTAGAGAACCACGAAGATCAGCACGAGGGAGATCAGCGACAGCAGGGCGATCAGCCGCGACGCCTCCTCCTGCGCCTGGAACGCCCCTTCCAGCCGGGTGAAATAGCCGGTGGGCAGCTGCGTGTCGGCGATCTCCTGACGGATGGCCGACACGCTGGAGGCCATGTCGGTGCCGTCCGAGTTCGCTAGGACCACCATCCGCCGCTGACCGTTCTCGCGCAGCACCTGGTTCGGTCCGTCCGTCTCGACGATGTCGGCCACTCGGCGTAGCGGCACGTGCCCGAGTGGCGTCTCGATGATCACCCGCTCCAGACCCTGCCGCGTGCGGTCGGCTTCGCCGAGCCGCATCGTCACGTCGAAGCGGCGATTGCCGTCGACGATCTGCGAGACGACGAGACCATTGGAGAGCGACTGGACGGCCTCCGTCACCTGCGCCGGGGTGACGCCGTAGAGTGCGGCGCGCTGGTAGTCGACCTTGACCTGCACCTGCGGGATGCGGACCTGCTTCTCCAGCTGCAGGTCGACCAGGCCGGGGATCGTCGACAGCCGTTGCCGCAGGCTCTCGGCCAGAGTCCGCAGAGTGTCGAGGTCCTCTCCGTAAATCTTGACAGCGATCTGCGCCCGGACCCCCGACAGCAGATGGTCGAGCCGGTGCGAGATCGGCTGGCCGACGTTGATGCTGACCGGTAGCGCCGCTAGGCGGCCGCGGATGTCCGCCAGGATGTCGTCGCGGCTACGCGGCGAGGGATGCAGGTCGACATCGATCTCGCTGGAATGCACGCCCTCGGCGTGCTCGTCCAGTTCCGCTCGCCCGGTGCGCCTGCCGACCGTTTCCACCTCCGGCACCTGCAGGATCCGCCGCTCGGCGACGGCGCCGATGCGGCTCGATTGCGCAAGCGAGATCCCGGGGTTGAACTGCAGGCTGATCGTCAGCGTCCCTTCGTTGAACGGCGGCAGGAACGACCGCGGCAGCATCGCCGCCGCGGCGCCGGCCACCACGACCGCAGCGACCGCCCCCGCGTAGACCAGCGGCGCGCGCGGAAACGCCCAGGTGAGCAGGCGCTGATTGCCCCGCTTCAACGTCCGGACCAGCGCGCTGTCCCGCTCGCTCAGCCGCTTCATCCGCGGCAGCAGCCAGGAGCAGAGCACCGGCGTCACGGTGATCGCGGTGATCAGGCTCGCCAGGATCGAGACGATGTAGGCGACGCCAAGCGGGGCGAATAGCCGTCCCTCGATGCCCGACAGCGCGAACAGCGGGACGAAGACGAGGACGATGATGATGGTCGCGTAGATGATGCCCGACCGCACTTCCGTCGAGGCGGCGGCGATCACCGCCAGCGGCGGGCGCGGGTTGCCGGCCTCGCGATTCTGCCGCAAGCGTCTGAAGACGTTCTCGACGCCAACGACCGCATCGTCGACCAGCTCGCCGATCGCAATGGCGAGTCCGCCCAGCGTCATCGTATTGATCGACAGATCAAAGTACTTGAACACCAGGACGGTGATCAGAATCGAGATCGGGATCGCAGTGATCGAGATGAAAGTCGTCCGCCAGTTCAGCAGGAACAGGAACAGCACGATCGAGACGACGATCAGCGCCTCGACCAGCACCCGCTCGACGTTGCGGATCGAGGTCTGGATGAAGTTCGCCTGCTTGAACAGGACGTCGTCGATGCGGATGCCGGTCGGAACCACGCGCGCGAGATCGGCGAGCGCGCTTTCGATTTCCCTCGTCAGCGCGACGGTGTCTGCACCGGGCTGTTTCTGCACCGACAGGATCACCGCCGCGTTGCCCATGAAGCCGGCGTCGCCGCGCTTGATGCGCGGCGCGAAGTCCACGTCCGCCACGTGCCGCAGCGGGATCGGCTGGCCATCACGGACGGCGACCACGAGATTGCGCAGGTCCTCCAGCCGGGCGGTGCGGCCGATGTTGCGGATCAGATACTCGCGGCCGCCCTGGTCGACATAGCCGCCGCCGGTATTGACTCCGAATTCGCGCAGCGCATCCACCATCTCGTCATGCTTGACGTCGAGGCTGTCCATCAACGGGATGTTCGGCGTGACCCGGTACTGCCGCACTTCGCCGCCGATCGGGATCACCTGGGAGACCCCCGGGATGGTCAGCAGGCGCGGGCGGACCACCCAGTCCGCGAGATCACGCAGATCCATCGCCGATGCGGTCTCGCTGGAGACCGCGATCAGCATGATCTCGCCCATGATCGAGGAGATCGGCGCCATTTGCGGTGCGATCCCCTCCGGCAGTTGCTCGCGGACCAGGCCCAGCCGCTCGGTCACCTGCTGGCGGTTGAGGTGGATGTCGGTGCCCCAGTCGAACTCGACGAAGACGATCGATAGGCCGACGGTCGAGACGGAGCGCACACGGGTCACGCCCGGCATGCCGTTCATCGAGGTCTCGATCGGGAAGGTCACCAGCTGCTCGACTTCCTCGGCCGCCAGTCCTTCCGCTTCCGTCATCAGCGTGACCGTCGGCTTGTTCAGGTCGGGGAAGACGTCGACCGGGATCGTTCTCAGTGACAGAGCGCCGTAGACGACGAGGATCATGGCCGCGATCAGCACGAACACCCGGTTGTTCAGGCTGGCGTTGACGAGGAAGGCGAACATCGCGGCGGCTCAGCGGATCTGGCCGAGCAGGTCAGCGCTCTCGGTGACGATGCGGGCACCCGCATCGACGCCGCCGTGGACGACCACCCGCTCGCCGTCGAGCGGTCGATACCGCACCGGCCTCGGTATGAAGCGTTCCGCCGAGACGTGCTCGAAGACGACGTCCTCGCCGCTCGCCGCGCTGACGATGCTGCCGCTCGGCAGAACGATCCCCGTCTCCGACGTCGCCTGTTGAAGGATCACCGACACCGGGGTGCCGACCTTCAGCGTCGGCGACGGCAGGGTGATGCGGAACAGCACGGGTACCGCCTGCTGCCGCAAGGTGAGGCTGCGGCCGATAAGGTCAAGCGGTAGCGTCTCGCCGTCGGCCGTCGTGGCCACGGCGGCGCGGATGTTCACGACGGCCGCCGGATCGTAGGCGATAGCCTCGACCCACAGCTTCGCCGGGTCGACGATCTCGAACAGCACCGCGCCGGCATCGATGAGCTGGCCGGTGACGACGTTGGCGACCGAGATCACGCCTGAGGCCGAAGCGCGGATCACTTCCCGCTCGGCCAGTGCCGGCGCCAGCGCCCGGCGCCGCTGCCGCAATCCGTCCAGCTCACGCCGAGCCTCGTCGATCTCGCGTTGCGGCACGCTGCCTTCGAGTTGGGACAAGCGCGCCACCCGCTGCTCGGCGATGGCAATGCTGCTGTCGAACTGTGCGAGCTGCTCTCGGACGCCGCCGCGTTCGAGGGTGGTGATCACCGGACTGACGGTCGCGAGCACCTGTCCGCGGAGCACGCGCTGGCCGATGACTGGGAGGCCATCCTCCGGCGGCTCGATGCGACCGCCCTGCGCCGCCTGCATGCGCCCACCGGCGGCCGGATCGGCGATCACCCGGCCGGTGATGGTGGCGGTCTGGGCAGCTTCCTCGACTCGGGCCGGCTGTGTGCGGACCGTCAGCAGCCGCTGCGTCGGCTTCGGCACGAACAGGCTGCCATCGGCGAGGCGGCGCGGGCTGTCGGCGGCGGCCGTCGCCACAAGTGCTGTGGGAGCGGTCTCGGACGCCGCATGATCCTCGCCACCGTGGGCGAATGCCGCTCCGGCGGAAGTACCGAGCGTGAGCAAAGCCAGAACGGCAGTCGCACCAACGCGGCGCTTCGCCGTCATACTATCTTCCGGTCCAGCCTTCGGCGCCGGCGCCTCCTGCGGCACGGCAACCGGCGCCGGCTGCGGTAAGTCCTTGCCGCGCCGGGGCCCGAAGCCGCGGCCGAGGACGACGCCCATCAGCAGCAGCGCGAGTCCGATCGCCCACAGGAGAGGAGCGCGAGCGAGCACAGCCAGGTTGTTCTCGCCGCCCGCTTCGTCGGCCGCCGCGGGCAGATCCAGCGTCCCGATCAGCAAGTCGCTGGTCTCACTGGTGACGATGGCAAACACGAGGTCGACGGAACCAGTTCTCGTCACCCAAGGCGCCCTCACGAGGAAGGTGCCGTCCGGCCGCGGCTCGGCTCGTACGGCGGCGCCGTCCGCCGTGACGTCGATCGTGGCTCGGGTGATCGGTTCGTTGCTGGAGAAGCGGTCGAGGAAGAGAATCATCGCCTCGCCGCGGACGATGCCGACGAGTTCGAAGCTTTCCGAACTCGCTTCCATTCGCGGAGCGACGGCCGTCGGGGCTGTAAGCGGAGGGACGCCATGATCGTGACCCTCGTGCGACTGTGCCACCGAGAAGACGGCCATGGCGGCGAACAGCAGGAACGCGATCACGGGGCCTGCGACCAGAGGGCGTCCAGCGTCGCTGACATGCCGTGGCTTCATCGAAGTGCTTCCCTCGCCGGCGACCAGGGGTTCAGTCCCAGCGCCTGGTTGAGTTGCGACTGGGCTTGCATGACGGCGACGTCGCTTTGCAGCCGGGCGACTTCGGCCTCGAACAGATTGGCGCGTGCCCGGATGAGCTCGACCAGCGCGCCCTCGCCGAGACGAACGCTGCGCTCGACCAGCTGCAGCCGCTCGGCAAGCGCGCGATGGCGCTCTTCGGCGAGCGCCGCGCGTTCCCGAGTGGCGGCAAGCTCGGCCTCCGCTCTCCCAACCGCGGCCTGGAGCTGATAGTCGGTGGCGCGAAGCCCCGCGAGCGCCCGTGTCCGTTCGACCTCGTTGGCCCTCCGCCGCGGCTCGTTGCGCCCTTCCGTGGCGAACGGGATCACCACCCGGACGCCGATGCGCTTGTCGTACGGATCGTTGTAGAGCTCGCGCTCGACCACGCCCAGCAGTGCAACCTCGGGATTGTCACGGTCCTGAATACTCAGCAGGCGGGCGTTCGCGTCCGTCACTCCGACCGTCCTGCGCAAGGCGACGCGGCGCGGGTGCCTGTCATCGGCCTGCGCCGGCACTTCGGGTTCGACGAAATCGCCTGGAGGCTCGGCGCCGGTTAGCGCGTGGAACGCAAGACGTGCTTGCGCGAGGGAGGTCTCTTCGGTGCTGAGGATCGAGCGCGCATCGGCGGTCTCGGCGACCGAGAGCAGCAAGTCGGCGCGCGCCACCTGTCCCACACGCACCTGCCGGTCGAGGTCGCCCTGCAGCGCGCGAGCGGCCTCCAGCCTTCGCCGCGCCGCCTCGACGGCGGCGGCCGCCAGCCGGACGCGCCAGTATGCGTCGCGAACATCGCCCGCAACCGCGAGCCGCGCCACGTCCAGTTCGGCGTCGAGCTGGGCGAGCTCGGCGTCCGCCAGCCTGCGGATCGCGGTTCCTTCGCCCGGTAGCCAGATCGGCGTGCCCAGCTCGACGTCGTACTCCCGATAGCCGTCGTCGCCGGTCGCATAATCGTTGAGGTGACCAACACCGAGAGACGGCGGACCTGGCGTGATCCGCCCCGCCGCCCGCCTGCGCGCCAGGATCTCGGCGCGGCGCGCGGTGAGGGCCGCGATCTCCGCGTTCCTTGCCCAGGCGTTCTCCAGCACTTGTTGCATGTCGTCAGCCTGCGCCGCGCGGAATGATCCGCCGAAGAACAACCAAGCGATCATCCAAAACAGCGCCCACCGCAAGACCAACCTCCAGGTAGTCGCGCCCCATTTGCCGCTCTGGACTTATGAGGGCTCGATGATGCTGCTGATTTTCCGTTTTGTAACATAGTTTTTCCGAGAGCGGCGGCTCCAGGATTTCGGCTGTCTGCCCGGGCGTTCCTCGCCAAGGAAGCCCAGAAACTCTTCTTTACAAACGCGCAATACTGCGGAGACGGCCCGGGCGTACGCTTACTTCGTCGCCCGCCGGGGGCGTCCCTCTTTCACAGGAGACCCTGATGCAACTTCGTGAGTCGTCGCGGCATCTCCCGGCCCGCTATGCGTTGGGAATGCTCGCTGCAACCCTGATCTCTTTCTCCTCCGCGGCCCATGCCGACGACCGGTCGCGGGACTATCGCTTCGAAGTGATCGATCAGCCGGTCGCGGTGAGCGCGCACAGCGAGTTCAACGTCAAGCTGACGAAAACCTCCACCGGCCAGCCGGTGGAGAACGCCAAGGTCACCCGCAGCCGGCTCGAAATGACGATGCCGCACTCAGCGCACAAGGGGCCGATGCCGATGTCGACCAAGATGGGTGGAGAAGTGCAGGTCGTGGGGACGCCGTCACCGGGTGTCTACCGGTTCATGGGTGACGTCTCCATGCCGGGAACGTGGAAGCTCGACATCGTCGCAGCGATCCCGGGCGAGGCACAGCCCGTCGAAGGCAAGGCGACGTTCAAGGCGGGTCAATAGCGGCCTCGAGACCGCGTTGTCGGGTGGCGGACGCTTCGCTCGACAAGCGCGTCGCCGCCCGTTTGACGGCTTCGCTCGCAAGTGGAGCAGGATGAGCACTGGTGATGCCATTCAGACCATTGGGTTTCCTCATCTTGATGGGGTTGATCTTGCTGGTGTCGGGGTGCGCCACGGGGCGTACCAACCTCGTCGACACCGGCGCGGTAGAAGTCGAACTCGAAGAGGCACCGGAAACCCGCATACAAGGCATAAGTGTTCTCGAGAATGAGGGTGAGACCATCGTATACGGCCGTGTTCGCAGACGGGGAGTTTACAACAACCCGTTTCTCGGCAAACAGGTGACCGCTATGGCGATCTTCCCGGACGGATCTGTACATGAAAGTACAGATAAATTGTTGACCAGAGCACCACGTTCCCGGAGTTTTCGGCAGATATATCCGGTCGCGAAATTCAAGATCGTATTCCCCGAGCAACTTCCGTCGAGCACCACCCTTGTTATCGGTTTCGGCAATCGCTCACGAGACGGCTGAACCGGTGTGTATGAACGGTTGATGGAGTTTCGTTTATTTATCACTGCTGATCCGAGGAGATCCGAAAAGTGCCAAGATACAGCAACGCAAACTTGGGTCGGCGCTTCTTTTCGGCACCTATACTCTTGATAGGGTTGTCTGGTGTTGTCGCCGGATGCGCCGGCAGCGAGATGGGAGACCGCTATCGTTTCGATGTGGTCAATCAACCGGTTCCCATTGGTGCGCACTCGCCGATTACGGTCCGCATGTTCGACACCAGCACCGGTCGCCCCGTCGATGGCGCCACGATCTCGGCCGTCCGTCTGTCGAAGCGGATGCCGAACATCGTTCCTTCCGGAAAAGGGATTCAGCCAACCCGCTCTATCTCCGACGACGCCCGGTTCGTCGGACCAGCCGGCGACGGGAAGTACGAGTTTATTGGTGACGTCTCGAGGCCCGGGACGTGGACACTCGATCTCGCGGCGAGCGTGCCAGGAGAAGCCTCGAAGGTCGCGGGGTCGACGAAGTTCCTGGCAGTGCGCGAAAGAAGCGATCCCTGATCCTCTCGGCATAGCAGTACGTCGAGAAACTCGGAAGGAAGAAGGCGATGATCCGTCTCGATGTCGAGGGCGCAACGATCGTCATTACGATGACAGGTATCGTCAGCGAAGCGGACTGGGAGGACGCGGTGTTGGCACTCGAAGAGAAGCTCGGCGGGGACGCGTCGGTTCGTTTCACGTCACCCAAGTTACCAAAGCTCCACGTTCTGATGGACTGGGAGAAACTCGAGGGTTGGGAGAGAGGCACGCGATCGACGTGCACCTGGTTCTGCATGGGAAACCAGGACGCGGTCGACCGTTTGGCCGTCATCGCCGACGACAGATGGCGAGACGAGATCGAACGCCTCGTCGACATCTACAAGAACGCTCAGGTCAATTTCTATTTTCCGATCCAGCGCGAACACGCGGTGAAATGGCTCGCGCAATTTGGCGAATGAGAAAATGAACCGGCACGATCGTCGACGGCCAGAGCGCCGAGAGTGCGGAGAAGGGGCCGCACCTCGCGTCTGCTCGGCTTGCTTACGGACACATAGGCGGCGCTCGCTATGGCCGTCGATACGGTCGGTCTGAGCTGGGGATCGCCACTCTATTGGTCCGGCATCCAAGACCGTGGACGGCTGTCTCCCGGTGCAGAAAGCAAGTCCAAAGGCTGTCCTCCTTCTCTGTAGTGCATCGGAGCTCATGGCGGCTACCAGGCACCGCCTCGCCAACGTCGCTCGCTCTCGCCCTCGCACGCTCCCACTCGCAAACACCGGCCCGTGCGATCTTCAGAAACTCTTTATTACAGACGCGCAAAACTGCGGAGACGGCTTGTCAGTATGCTTTGCCTCGTTGCCCCGCCGAGGGCGTTCTCGGTTCGCAGGAGACTCCTGATGCATCTTCCTGAGTGGTCGCCGGACTTCCCGGTGCGGTATTCGATGCGCATGCTTTCGGCAGCCCTTCTCTCTTTCGCTGCCAAAGCGCAGACCGCAGGTGTAATCGCCGAACTATCGCTTCGGAAACGTCGATCAGCCGGTGGCGGTGAGCGCACACAGTGAGTTCGACATCAAGCTGAAGACGCCTCCCTCGGGCCAACGGGTCGCTAACCCAAGATCATCCGAAGCCGCTTCGAGATAAGCCGGCTCCCACGAGATGGCTCGGGTAAGCATGCCAAGAAGACGAAGGTGCATGAAGATATCTTCAAGGCGCTTCGCCACAGCCGTTCTCTTCGTCGTCGTGTGCGCCACCGTCGCCACCTCGGCCCTGGCGGCCAATGATCGGCCATCTCGGCCGGAGACGTCACAAACGCCGGAGTCGCAGTCGGTTCCGGGAAGCTCCGTGGACGAACTGCTGGCGATGGCCCGCACGATGAACCCAGGTCTGGCGGCGGCGGCGCTCGAAGCCCAGGCAGCGCAAGCGCGGATCGGCACGACTGGCCAATACCCCGATCCAATGTTTCGAACGGAGTTCGAGGACATCACGGGCACGGGCACGCGCTATGCGCCCGACACCCTCGGGCGCGTGAAGTATACCATCGAGCAGACGATCCCTCTCTGGGGTAAGCTTGATCTGCAACGAAAGGTCGCCGTCGCCGAGGCGGGTGCGGCATCCGAGCAGCGACGCGCCGTCGAGAACGAGCTCGCCGCCCGCATCAAGATCGCATTCGCCAACGCGTATGCGACCCGCGAAGCGATCCGCATCAACGAAGAGCTGCTCGGCACGGTCGCAGCGATCGCGCTGGTGGCGCAAAGCCGCTACGCGCAGGGGCAAGGCGGTCAGCAGGACGCGGTCACGGCGGAAGTGGAACGCGGTCGGCTGCAGGCCGACTTGGCGCGGCTCGACGGCGAACGAAAGAACTGGAACGCGCAGATGAACGCCCTGCTGAGCCGGCCGGTCGGCGCTCCGCTGGCACCGCCGCAGGCGCTGCGGTCGGTGCCTGCGCCTCAATCGCTTGAGATCAATCACCTTGTTGATCGTGCGGAGGCCGCCAATCCCAAGCTCCGCAGCGACACGGCTCAGATTGCCGCGAACGAGCGAAGCACTGAGCTCGTGCGCCGAAGCTGGTACCCGGACGTCACCCTCGGGCTGTCGGTGTTCGACGGCGATGCCGACGACGGACGAGAGTTCGGCGGGTACGAAGCGATGGTGTCGGTGGCGATCCCGTTGCAGTGGGGACTGCGCCGCGCCCAGGAAGGCGAAGCTTTGGCCAGACTGGCGGCGTCGCGTGCGCGGCGCCAGTCTACCGGCCTCGACGTACAGAGCGAGATCGAGAAAGCGTACTGGGCACTGGTCTCGGCCCAGAGCGGCGAGCGAATCCTGCGCGACATCAATATTCCGCAGACCCGGGTCGTGCTGCAGTCGGCGCTGGCCGGCTACCAGCTCGGCCGGGTCGATCTGCCGACGGTGCTGCTCGCCGAACAGGCTGTGCTGCGGGTCGCCCTTGACCGCATCAACCTGCTGATCGAGCAGCAGGTGCGACTGGCGGAGATCGAGCGTTCAATCGGAGAAGACCTGTGAGATGGCTAGTTCTGGCGGCAGCGATCCTGATTGCGGCGAGCCTTGGAGTCGCGGGTGGCTACTGGCTGTCCGGGCGCGGCGTCCTCTCGGCTTGGCTCGATCGGTCTCCGCCCTCCGTCGGGCACGCCAGCGACGGTCAGGCCGGGCCATCGGGCGAGTGCCGGGTGCTCTACTACAAGGACCCGATGGGCGGGCCGGACACGTCCCCCGTTCCGAAGAAGGACTCGATGGGGATGGATTACGTCCCGGTCTACGCCGATGAGCAGCCGGGTTCGACGACGGCGACGGCGGCACACGAACACGGTGGAACAGCGGTCACACCCAGCCCGGCGCGAGCGACGCCCGGCGACCGCAAGCCCCTCTACTACCGCAATCCCATGGGCCTGCCGGATACCTCGCCGGTGCCGAAGAAGGACCCGATGGGGATGGATTATATCCCGGTCTACGCGGACGACGTCGAGGCGGCGGCGCAAGGCGTCGTCAGGATCTCCCCGGAGCGGATCCAGATGATCGGCGTCCGCAGCGAGGCGGTTTCCCGGCGTGATCTCGTCCGGCCGATCCGCGCCGTCGGCACCGTGCAGTTCGACGAACGCCGGACCTACGTCGTCTCGACGCGCTACGAGGGGTGGATCGAGCGCTTGCTGGTCAACACCACCGGCGAGAAGGTTCGCCGCGGCCAGCCGCTGATGGATGTCTACAGCCCCGACCTGGTTCTCGCTCAGCAGGAATACGCGCTCCTCCGCCAGTCGATCGACGAGAGCGGCGGCGGCGAGACGGCCGCGACCTCCCGCCGGCTGCTCGAAGGAGCCGAGCAGCGGCTGCGCTTTCTCGACTTCCCGGCCGCCGCCTTGCAGCGCCTGCGCTCCGGCGGCCAGCCGCAGTCGACCGTCACCATACCTTCGCCGGTAGCCGGCACCGTCATCGATAAGCCATCGGTGCAGGGGATGCGGTTCATGCCGGGCGAGGCGCTCTACCGGATCGTCGACATGTCGACCGTCTGGCTGATCGCCGAGGTCTTCGAACAGGACTTGGCCAACGTCCGCATCGGCCAGGACGCGTTGACCAGGGTGAAGGCCTACTCCAGACGCAGCTTCGCGGGGCGCGTCGCTTTCATCTACCCCGTCGTCGGCGAGGAAACGCGGACGGCGCGGGTGCGGATCGAGATGCCCAATCCGGACGATCTGCTGAAAGCCGACATGTACGCGAGCGTCGAGATCGCTTCCCCGCTCGGTCCGCGCGACGTGCTGGCGGTGCCGGAGTCGGCGGTCATCGACAGCGGCACCCGCCAGGTCGTGCTGATCGATCACGGCGACGGACGCTTCGAGCCGCGCGAAGTCTCACTCGGCGAACGGGCCGACGGCTATGTCGCGGTGCTTGAGGGCGTCCGTCCCGGCGAGCAGGTCGTAGTCAGCGCCAACTTCCTCATCGATGCCGAGAGCAACCTCAAGGCGGCGTTGAGCAGCTTCGCCGGGGGAGGGCATCAGCACCAATGATCGCCTCCGTCATCCGCTGGTCGTCGCACAACCTGTTCCTGATTCTGCTCGGCACGGTCTTCGTCGTCGCCGCCGGGATCTATGCCGTCGCGAAAACGCCAATCGATGCCATTCCGGATTTGTCCGATGTCCAGGTGATCGTCTACACGGAATTTCCCGGCCAGGCGCCACAGGTCGTCGAGGACCAGGTCACCTTTCCGTTGACCACGGCGATGCTCGCCGTGCCGCACTCGAAGGTCGTGCGCGGCTTCTCGATGTTCGGCGTTTCGTTCGTCTACATCATCTTCGAGGACGGCACCGACATCTACTGGGCTCGCTCGCGCGTCCTCGAGTACCTCAACTTCGCCTCCGGCCGGCTGCCCCGCGGCGTGACGCCGACTCTGGGTCCGGATGCGACCGGTGTCGGCTGGGTCTACCAGTACGTGGTGCTCAGCGCCAAGCGCACGCTGGCCGAGCTGCGCACGCTGCAGGACTGGTACATCCGCTTCGCGCTGACCAAGGCGCAGGGGGTGTCCGAGGTCGCCAGCATCGGCGGCTTCGTCAAGACCTACGCGATCACCGTCGATCCCCTGCGGCTGAAGGGCTACGGCATCCCGCTCGCCGACGTGATCGAGGCGATCCGCGCCAACAACATGGACGTCGGCGGACGGGTCGTCGAAATGGCGGAGACCGAGTACGTCGTCCGCGGCCGCGGCTACGTGCGGGGGGTGGACGACCTCGAAAAGGTGGTCCTGAAGGCGGAGGGACTGACGCCGGTGCTGCTGCGGGACGTGGCCCGCGTCGAACTTGGTCCCGACGAACGCCGGGGGCTTGCCGAGCTGAACGGCCAGGGCGAGGTGGTCAGCGGCATCGCCGTCCAGCGCTACGGTGAGAACGCGCTGAACGTCATCGACAACGTCAAGGAGAAGATCGCGGAGATCGCCCCCAGCCTGCCGGAAGACGTTCGGATCGAGCCGGTCTACGACCGTTCCGAGCTGATCGGCCGCGCCATCGACACCTTGAAGCGGACGCTGATCGAGGAGAGCATCATCGTCGCCCTCGTCTGCATCGTCTTCCTGCTGCACGTCAGAAGCGCGCTGGTGGCGATCATCATGCTGCCGGTCGGCGTGTTGATGGCCTTCATCGCCATGCACGCGCTCGGCATCAACTCGACGATCATGTCCTTGGGCGGCATCGCGATCGCCGTCGGCGCGATGATCGACGCCGCGATCGTGATGATCGAGAACGCGCACAAGCACCTGGAGCGAGCTGCGCCGGACACTCCACGGATGCAGGCCTTGGTCGACGCGGCAATCGAGGTTGGCCCCGCGCTGTTCTTCTCGTTGTTGATCATCACCGTCTCGTTCCTGCCGATCTTCGCCTTAGAGGCGCAGGAGGGCCGCATGTTCCATCCGCTGGCCTACACCAAGACCTTCGCGATGGCAGCGGCGGCCTTCCTGTCGGTGACGCTGGTGCCCGCGCTGATGGTGCTGTTTGTCCGCGGCCGGATCATCCCCGAGCACAAGAACCCGATAAATCGCTTCCTGATCTGGGCCTATCGTCCGCTGATCCGGCTCGTGCTGCGGGCGAAGACGCCGACCATCCTGGCGGCCGTCGCCGCCGTCGGGGTCTCGGTCTACCCGGCGGTGCATATCGGCAGCGAGTTCATGCCCACCCTGAACGAAGGAACGCTGCTCTACATGCCGGCGACGCTGCCGGGTTTGTCGATCACCAAGTCGACCGAGCTGGTGCAGAAGCAGAACGAAATCATCAAGTCGTTCCCGGAGGTGGAGTCGGTCTACGGCAAGGCCGGACGGGCGGCCACGGCCACCGACCCGGCGCCGCTGGAGATGTTCGAGACGGTGATCAACCTGAAGCCGGAGAGTGCCTGGCGGGAAGGGATGACGACCGACAAGCTGATCGCCCAGATGGATCAGGCGCTGCAGTTCCCGGGCGTGAGCAACGCCTGGACCATGCCGATCAAGGCGCGCATCGACATGCTGTCGACCGGCATCCGCACGCCGATCGGCATCAAGGTGTTCGGCCCGAACCTGCAGGGGCTGGAGCAGCTGGCGCGCGAGATCGAGGCGGTGGTCCGCACCGTTCCGGGCACGACCAGCGCCTTCGCCGAGCGGGTGTTGGGCGGCTACTACCTGGAGATCGAGCCGGACAGGTCGGCGCTCGCCCGCTACGGGCTCAGAGTGGAAGACGTCCAGGAGGTCGTCCGCACTGGCCTCGGCGCCGAGGCGGTGACGACCACCGTCGAGGGTCGCGAGCGCTACACGGTCAACATCCGCTACCCGCGGGCATTCCGTTCCAGTCCGCAGGCGATCGCCAGCGACGCGCTGATCGCCACTCCGAACGGCGGGACGGTGCCGCTCGGCCAGGTCGCCAGCGTCAGGCTCGCCAAAGGCCCGGCCAGCATTCGGACCGAGAATGCGCAGCTCGTCGTCTACATCTTCGTCGACTTCCGCGATCGCGACATCGGTGGCTACGTCGCCGACGCCCAGCGCGCGGTGACCGAGCAGGTGCGGTTCCCGCAGGGGTACTACGTCACCTGGAGTGGTCAGTTCGAGTACCTGCAGCGCGCGGAAGCGCGAATGCGGATCGTCGTGCCGGTGACGCTCGCGATCATCTTCCTGCTGCTCTACCTGAACTTCCGCCGGATCACCGAGACGCTGATCGTCATGCTGGCGCTGCCGTTCGCGCTGATCGGCGGCCTCTGGTTCGTCCACGGCCTCGGCTACAACATGAGCGTCGCCGTCGCTGTCGGCTTCATCGCGCTCGCCGGCGTGGCGGCGGAGACCGGCGTTATCATGCTGATCTACCTCGACCACGCCTGGTCCGAGATCAAGCGCGCCTGCGCGGCCGAGAAGCGCGATCCGACGCGCGAAGACCTCGCCCGCGCGATCATGATCGGCGCGGTCGAGAGGGTCCGCCCGAAGATCATGACCGTGGTCGCGATCATGGCCGGGTTGCTGCCGATCCTCTGGTCGACCGGCACCGGGTCGGAGGTGATGCGCCGCATTGCGGTGCCGATGGTTGGTGGGATGATCTCCTCGACGGTTCTCACTCTGATCGTGATCCCGGCGATCTACGGCCTGGTCAAGGGATGTCGCCTGCCCACGCGCCGGACGGATCATGCCACGATTGTCTCTGTGTCACCCGTAGCGAACTGACTAATACCAACCGGCGTTGAAGCTGACTCGCAGATACGCGTTGTCGGGGCCGGAAAAGCGTGATTCATGGGAGACCGGCATGCGGCAGGGAGGGAAGAGATGCCGGCGATCCCCTTACGGTCGGATTGGGATGCGGTGCGAGTGCGAGAGGCGGCTCGGCTGGCGGAAGACGCCGGTCGGGTGAGGCGTCTGCTGGCGATTGCGGCGGTGTACGACGGGATGAGCCGGGCGGCGGCGGCGACGCTGGGCGGCATGGACCGGCAGACGCTGCGCGACTGGGTGCACCGGTTCAATGCGCACGGTCCCACCGGTCTGACCGACCGCAAGGCGCCTGGTGCTGCGCCGCGGCTGACCCCTGACCAGGAAGCCGAGCTTGCGGCGCTGATCGAGGCCGGACCGGACCTGCAGACCGACCGCGTCGTGCGCTGGCGCTGCATCGACTTGAAGACGCTGATCCGGCGTCGCTTCGGCATCGACTATCACGAGCGGACGATCGGCAAGCTGCTGACGCGCCTGGGCTTCACGCACATCAGCCAGCGTCCGCGGCATCACGGGCAGGATCCGGAGGACATCATGGCGTTCAAAAAAACTTTCCCGAGCGTCTGGCGGAGACCGTGAGCACGTTGCCGGCCGGCACGCCGGTCGGGGTCTGGTTCCAGGACGAGATGCGCCTCGGCCAGAAGAACCCGCGCACCCGGCGCTGGGCGCGTCGCGGCAGCCGGCCGGCAGCGAGCCAGGACCTGCGCACCGCGTCGGCCTACCTGTTCGGGGCCATCTGCCCGGAACGCGGCACCGGCGCCGCCGTCGTCATGCCGCGCGCTGACACCGAAGCCATGCAGCTTCATCTCGACGAGATCGCCCGCGCCATCGCCCCCGGCGCGCACGCCGTCGTGCTGCTCGACCAGGCCGGCTGGCACACCACACCCCACCTGCGCATGCCGGAAAACATCACGCTGCTGTCGCTGCCGCCGCGGTCGCCGGAACTGAACCCGGCCGAAAACCTGTGGCAGTTCCTGCGCCAGACCTTCCTCTCCAATCGCGTGTTCGAAACCTACGAGGACATCCTCGACGCTGCCTGCGACGCTTGCAACGCCGTCATCGACACCCCCTGGCGCATCATGTCGATTGGAGTCCGCGACTGGGCCCGCACAGGTCAGCCTGGTCAAGGGATGGCGCCTGCCCACGCGGCGCATAGATCGTGCGGCGGAATCCCTGTCGCAACCGCCACCCAGTGACCGGCTTTCGCCGAGGCTGACCTCGGGCCGCGCGCAACCCGCCGGGGGAGCGGCGAACTTTTGTCGGCGGGCAACACTTTGTTACGTGCGGGAACATGGCGAGACACGATCCTACGTCATGCTGATCGACGGATAGGCGCTACGACGTGCGCTTGGGATCAAAGAGGCTTGCCATGCCCTCTCGTCGCCCTGGGCGTCGACCAGGTTTGTGGGGTGTCGAGCTAAGAGCTTCACTTCTTGCCTTGCTCGCTGGCGGAGCCTTTGCAGAACCAGACGATCGATCAGAAGTTTCAGATCGCGACTTCGCGACGGCCTTGATTGCGCGCCATCAAGCCGAGATCGAGCTGGCGCACTTGCATCGAGATCGCACAGATCGAGCTTCAGAATCGTCGTGATCTGCAGGTGGACGAACTGGAAGAGAAGATCATCGCCGGCAGCAGGATGACCGGCATCTTTCAGATTTGGCTCGAAATGCGTTCGTTGAGCGCCAAGTGGCGAGCTTTGAGGAGTGCTTCATGTCACCGACCAAGAAATCACAGTTATCGGGCCGGAGGTCATTGGCTACGATCGCTGCGCCGGTAGCGGTCGCGGTGGTCTCGCTTGCCGTGTTTCTGCAAGTGAGGAAGACTGAAGCGGAAAACGTTACGGTGTACATGTCGCCCTACTGCGGATGTTGTAGCAAGTGGGTGGGGCATCTTCAGCAGCACGGCTTCACGGTGGAAACGCGCCTGGTCGAAGACATCGCTCCCATTCGCAGCAAGTATGGGGTCTCGGCCGATCTTGCGTCCTGCCATACCGCGCTGGTGGGAGGCTACGTGATCGAGGGACACGTCCCGGCATCCGATATCCGGCGGCTTCTCGAACAGCGGCCAACACTGCGAGGGATTGCCGCGCCCGGCATGCCGGGTGGCGCGCCCGGAATGGAGAGCGCCACCCGCGAACCCTTCACGGTGTTTGCTATACAGGATGACGGCGCAAAGATAGTGTTCGCTCGACACTGAACTTGCCTCGGCAATGGAGATAGATCAATGCAATCCGCTCAGCTAGGGAGCACACTGCAGTAGCTAAATAGTGATTAAAATCAGTGTTACAAAACCAAAATTATACACGGAAACTTACCGGGATACTTTTTGTAAGTGCAATATTTCTTTCGGTGACTATCGGCACTGTGGTCTTTGCTTTTGAGATGAGATCTACCAAGCACGCTATAGCCTCCCTCGCGCTTGATCAGGCAGTGTCCTTCATGGCGTCGCTTTCGGTTCATTTTTCGCGAGCGGAAGCCGAGCATACGGCGATCGCAAGTGGTTTGCGCTCGCTGCTTGAAATTCATGCGCACGTTGTAAATGGCCACTTCGTGCTCGGTCGGGTGTACTCGGCCGATGGCCGGATGATCGCGGAGGAGCAGGTCCCTGGCGGCTCGCCGCTGCCACCACCTTTGACCGTGCACGAACGAACCTCGGCCGGAAGCGGCAGACACGATCTGCTGTTCTCGGACAGAAATCTGTACGTTTCTATTCTCACGCCGATTCCCCGCGTCCCAGACGGGTACGGGGGACTCTTCCAGGCCATTTATCGTGTCGACCAGGCGACGCTGTTCCGTTTGGCCGGTCACGCACTCCTGACCGTGGCCATATGCATGGCCGTTGTCGTTGCCCACACCGGATTTCTCTATCCCGCGCTTGCAGCTTTGAATCGCCAGCTGATCGACCTTTCAGGCGATCTTCTGGACGCCAACATCAGCATGCTCGAGACGCTCGGCACCGCCGTCGCGATGCGCGACGGCGACACGGGAGCGCACAACCATCGGGTAACCCTTTATGCGGCTGGCCTTGGGGAAGCGGTCGACCTGCCTTCGTGCGAGATGCGAGCGCTAATTAAAGGGGCGTTCCTGCACGATGTCGGGAAGATCGGCGTCAGTGACGCTATTCTATTGAAGCCGGCTCGCTTAACGCCTGGTGAGTTCGATCTAATTAGATCGCACGTGACTCAAGAGTTATATGTTGTTCGTCAGTCGAAATGGCTTTCTGATGCCGAGGTGGTTGTCGGTGGACATCATGAAAAGTGGGATGGCAGTGGATACCCACTTGGGTCGCGAGGCAATGACATACCGTTATTGGCGCGTATATTCTCCATCGCGGATGTTTTCGATGCACTTAGCTCGCAGCGGCCGTACAAGCCAGCACTATTATTCGAAGAAGCATGGGACATCCTGAAGCGCGGTCGGGGCGTTCACTTCGATCCGGAATTACTCGATCGATTCTACGGCATCAGCGGCGAGATTTATGAGCGCCTCGCGCACTCGCGGCAAAGCGATTTGAAAGCGATGCTGAAAACGGTCGTCCAAAAGTACTTCTGTTGATCAAGGCAGTAGGTGACCCGATGAACGCAAGGCAGATCCTCGGCGCTGGCAGAAATCGACAAGACCAGCGGAAGTCCGATCCCGCGACGGACGCGTCGGCCGAGCACGCTCATATCTCTATGACCGGCAGCACGCCGCTATCGAAGGACCCGGTGTGCGGGATGTCGGTCGACCCGCACACGACGCCGCACCGGGCGGCGGAGAGCGGTCGAACCTTCTACTTCTGCTCGGCCGGTTGCCGGCAGAAGTTCGAGGCCGATCCGCTGCGCTATCTCTCGCCGGAGCAAGAGGCGGAGGCCGAGACGCCGGAGGAAGCCGTCTACACCTGTCCGATGCATCCGGAGATCCGCCAGAGCGCGCCGGGATCGTGCCCGATCTGCGGCATGGCGCTGGAGCCGCTGATGGCGGTGGCCGATGAAGGGACGAGCTCCGAACTCGTTGACATGAGGCGCCGATTTTGGATCGGGCTGCTGCTTACGGTGCCGGTATTCTTGCTGGAGATGGGCGGGCATCTCACCGGCCTGAAGCACGCGATCGGCCAGCAGACGTCGAACTGGCTGCAGCTCGTGCTTGCGACGCCCGTGGTCCTCTGGGCGGGGTGGCCGTTTTTCGTCCGCGGCGGGCAGTCGCTCGTCACCCGCAGGCTCAACATGTTCACGTTGATCGCGCTCGGCACCGGTGCGGCGTGGATCTATAGCATGGCCGCTACGCTCCTCCCCGGCCTATTCCCGGTGGCCCTGCGCGGCCCGGACGGGGCTATTCCGGTTTACTTCGAGGCGGCGGCGGTCATCACCGTGCTGGTGCTGCTGGGGCAGGTGCTGGAGTTGCAGGCGCGCGAGCGGACTTCGGGCGCAATCCGCGGGCTGCTCGACCTGACGCCGAAGACGGCGCGGCAGTTGCGCCCGGACGGCAGCGACGAGGAAGTAACGCTTGATGTCATCGGCGTCGGCGACCGGCTGCGGGTCCGCCCCGGCGAGAAGGTTCCGGTGGACGGCGAGGTGACCGAGGGCCGCTGCTCGGTGGACGAATCGATGGTCACCGGCGAGTCGATGCCGGTCGCAAAGGAGCCCGGCGCGAAGGTGATCGCCGGCACAATCAACCAGACCGGCAGCTTCGTCATGCGCGCCGAGAAGGTCGGCCGCGACACCATGCTGGCGCGGATCGTCCAGATGGTGGCGGAGGCGCAGCGCAGCCGGGCGCCCATCCAGCGCCTCGCCGACCGTGTATCGGGGTGGTTTGTCCCAGTGGTCATCGCCGTCGCCCTGGTCGCCTTCGCGGCTTGGTGGGTGTGGGGCCCCGAATCCCGGTTGAGTTACGCTCTCGTCGCCGCCGTGGCGGTGCTGATCATCGCCTGCCCGTGCGCGCTGGGCCTGGCGACGCCAATGTCGATCATGGTCGGCGTCGGGCGCGGCGCGCAGGCCGGCGTGCTGATCAAGAATGCCGAAGCGCTGGAGCGGATGGAGCGGGTCGATGCGCTGGTGGTCGACAAGACGGGCACGCTGACCGAAGGCAAGCCGAAGGTGACGGCCGTCGTGCCCGCGGCCGGCATCGACGAGGCCGAGCTGCTGCGGCTCGCGGCGAGCGTCGAACGCGCGAGCGAGCATCCGCTGGCCGCCGCCATCGTCGCCGCGACGAAAGCGCGCGGCCTGGAGCTCGCCGATGTCCGCGACTTCGACTCGCCGACCGGCAAGGGCGCCGTCGGCTCGGTCGACGGAAGGCGGGTGGCGCTCGGCAACGCCCAATTCCTGGCCGAACTCGGCGCCGCGATGGACGCGCTTGAAGCCCATGCCGACAGCCTGCGTAGCGACGGCGCGACCGTCATCTTCGTCGCGGTGGACGGCCGGCCAGCCGGCCTCGTCGCCATCGCCGATCCGATCAAGGCCACGACGCCGGAAGCGCTGCGGGCGCTAAAGGCGGATGGCATCCGCGTTATCATGCTCACCGGCGACAATCGGCGCACCGCCGAGGCGGTGGCGCGCCGGCTCGGCATCGATGAGGTCGAGGCGGACGTGCTGCCGGACCAGAAAAGCGCGGTGGTGGAGAGGCTGAAGCGGGAAGGGCGGATCGTCGCCATGGCCGGCGACGGCGTCAACGACGCGCCGGCGTTGGCCGCCGCCGACATCGGCATCGCCATGGGCTCGGGGACCGACGTCGCCATCGAGAGCGCCGGCGTCACCCTGCTCCGCGGCGACCTCGGCGGCATCGTGCGCGCCCGGCGGCTGTCGCAGGCGACAATGCGCAACATCCGGCAGAACCTGTTCTTCGCGTTCATCTACAACGCCTCCGGCGTGCCGATCGCCGCCGGCGTTCTCTATCCCTTCTTCGGCCTGCTGCTGTCGCCGGTGCTCGCGGCGGCCGCCATGGCGCTCTCGTCGGTCAGCGTCATCGCCAACGCGTTGCGACTGCGGCTGGTCCGGCTGTAGCCAGCAATGGTGCACGTTTTGGTCATCGCTGCCTGCAACCTTGATCCGTACGGTACCCGTCTGACGCCGATTGCAGTTCGATCTTTCGGATGAACCTGGGCTGCACCTTGGCAAAAACTGGTCGCGGCAATGATGACCGAACAGCCGATGATCGAGAACAACAATGCAAACGCGTGCGGGGCCCTGGGATCCAGGCGGACCGACATCGGCTCTCAAGCTAGCGCCATGTGTCGCCGGCGCTTCGGCGCCGGAGTCGCGTCCAGCTGCAGCACGGCGATGGCGAGATTGCCGACGTTGACGGTGGTGCCGACGGTCTCGGCGCGGGCCCGCCACTTCCAGGTGGTGGCGATGGCGGCGAGCGTCTGCCGCTGCACCACGCCCGCGTGCAGATAGGCGGCGGTGTTGACGCCCTCGCGCACCAACTCCGTCTGATTGACGCCGTCCCTGGCGAAGCTGAGGTAGCCGGAAACGGTGGTCGAGGCGGTGTTGAAGGAGCCTATGGCGATGATCGCGTGCACGGCCGCCGTCGGGGTGTGGGTCAGCGTCAGGACATCGGTGTCCGACGCCGCCGTCGTGCTCTGCACCGCTTGGTTCGAAGCAAACGCATGCCCGTCGAAGGCGCTCAGGCGCAGCGCCAGGATGCGCGCGTCCCGGTAGTAGCACAGCGTCCCGCTGTTGGAGCGGAACTGCAGCTTGAAGGTCTGCGGCAATGCCGCGAGGCTGAGCTTCTCCATCACCGCGAACGGCTGGAACCACCAGGCGTCCTTGGCGTACCAGACCCGGTCGCCGTAGGTGACCGACGCGGTGGTATGGTCGAGCCGCCCGCGCATCGCCGTGTTGTTCGCATCCATTGCCATCGCGGCGTTGCCGATGACGAGGTAGTCGCCCGCCGACTCCGGGGTGAAGGTCAGCGTCGTCTTGTCCTGATAGCTGGTGCTGGCGGTCTGTCCCTCGTCGTCGGATGCGGCGAACCGGTCGGCGCCGTCGGCCTTGATCACCAGCACCCGGGCGTCGCGGATCCTGGTGGTGTCGCCGTCGCTGTCCGAGGCGTAGCGGACCTCGATGCTCTGTTCGCCGGGCGCGGCGCCGAAGCTCAGCCGGGCGATGCCGAAGCAGGGGATCCAGTCGAGCGGGCTGCTGGCCTCCTTGACCTGTCCGCCCTGCAGCAGCAGATCGAGCGCCGCCTCGACGTGGTGGACGGCGATCGTCGCCCGGCCGGTGGCGGCGGTGCAGACGAACGCGCCCGAGGCGATCAGCCAATAGGTGGCGTCGGCATCGGGCGCGAAGGTGAGCGTCGCCTTGACCTGCGGCGTGGTGCTGGTGGTCGCCGCCTCGGCGAGGCTTTCCAGGTAAAAGGATTGGCGCGCGGGCATGGGAGTTCACCCTTCATGCAGATGGCGACGCGGCATCACAGCAGCGTCGCCACCAGGGTGATGGCGATGTCGGCGAGGCTCGCATCGGCGCTGGCAGGTGCGACGATCCTGAGCACGTCGCCAGCAGCGACGTCAGTCTCGCTGCCGGAAAACGTCGCTGTAGTGCCCGATGCGGCGACGGTCGCGGTGAGGACCTCGCTGCCGTTCTTCTGGATCGAGAACACCGTCGTGCCGGTGGCGGCGGTGCCGGCCTTGAGGCGCGAGCCTGTGCCATTGGCCGGAATACGAAACGCTCGGGGTGCGACGAACAGCAGCACCACCTCGCCGTCCGCCGGCTTGCCCACGATGCCGCAGAGGACGTCGTAGGGGACGGGGGACCAGCCACCGGTGCCGTCGAGGAAGTGTGCTGCGTTGTTGTCCAGCTTTGGGCACAGCCCGTGCGCCGAGGTCGACGCGTTGAGGGCCGTGACATCTGTCGGCGTCGCCAGTTCGTCGAGCCTGATCGCATCGCCGCCGCCGGCCTTGTGGCTCTCGACGTGGGCGGTCGGCGTGCGTGTATTGGCGAGTCGGGCGTCGTTTCCCTGGCAGACGGTGTTGGCACTTGTGCCGTAGACGGGCGCGAAGGCCACCGTGGTGGTGGCTGGATCCGTGGTGATGACAAGACCGTTGGCACCTGCCAGCGTCAGCGCATCCTGGGCGGCGTCAGCGTCGATGCTCGATTGCCCGGCAACCGCGATCGTGCCGAACGCCGGCACCGATCCGTCGGGGTCGGCACCCGCGATCGCCGCCACATCCGCCGGGGAGAAGCTGCGCAGCTCGGTCTCCACCGGATCGGCGATCTCTTCGGCGGTGATCCGCGACGGCAGCAGCCGCGCCACCGAGGTCTGGTCGAGGCCGCGGATATCCAGCGCGACTTCGAGGATGCGCACCTGCGCCGCGCCATCACCGCCTTGTCCGAACAGCGCCAGCTGCGCCTCGATGGTCTGGCGCAGCGCGGGCGGGATCGGCTTCCATGGACCCCAGAGCGTCTGGTTCGCTTCGTCGAGGGTGGCGGTCGCAAGGGTGGCGGTCCAGGTCGCACCAGCGTCGAGGGAGAAGGACCAGTTGAGCTGCGCGTCCATGGGCCCGCCCGGCGATCCCACCCGGACCACCAGTCGCATCTGCTGGTAGCCGCGGAGATCAAGGTCGGTGAGACGTGCGTCGGCACCCACCGGAAACTCGCCGGGCGAGACCGGCACCGTCCACAGCTGGTCCCCCGCCCAGGCCGGCTGCGAGCGCAGGAAGGCGTCGTTGGAGAAGCCCTCAATGCGGTTGTCGTCGATGTCGTAGGTCAGCCGGTCGAGCCCGTTCGGCGCTTCGACACGGACCGCCTTGCCCTGGCCGACGAAGATCTCCTCGGTCAGCGTCGGGTCGTACCACAGCATGCTGCCGGTGGGGCCGTCCTGCCGCCATTGCCGGTTCTCACCCTCGATGCCGCGCAGCTTCAATTGCGACCAGGTCAGCCCACTGGTCGCCGTCCGCTGCGCCAGGATGTTGCCGCGGATGACGACGTTGTGCGGGATGGCGCTGAACTGGCTTACGATAATCGCGGTATCAACGTAGCTGTCGTTGCCGTACTGGTGGGCGGTGACCAGGTCGGTAACGGTATTGGCGTAGACCAGCACATCCTCGATCGGCCGCGCCCCTTCGCCGTAGCTGGGATCGTCGCCCAGGAACACCGCATAGTTCAGCGGCGCGCGGAAGCTGTTGCCGAGGATGGTGACGTTCTTGCCGCCCAACACCTTCGCGCCTTGCGCGTTGTAGACGCGATTTCCCGTGAAGCGAAACGCGCGCTGCTGGCCGGGATCGTCGGCAACGACCGCCGACAGGTTGGCGGCACAGCAGTCGTCGATGATCCAGTCGAAGTCGGAATCGCTGACCGCGACGTCGGCGCAATTGGACGCGTTGAAGCCGTCGCGGGCGATGCGGTTGAGATGGATGCGGCTGGCGCGGACCTGGTTGCAGGAACCGAAGGTGAAGGCCATCTGCGAGGCCCAGCGGCCCTCGACTTGGGTCAGCTCGACCCGGTCGTAGTGGTCGAGGGCGATCAGCCGGCTGGCATCGCCCAGCTGCTTCATCGTTGTCTCCAGGTCGCCCTCGAACAGGATGTTCCGGATGACGAGCGTCTTGCCCGGGCCGTCGTCGACATCCCGCGCCAGCAGCCGGTACGCGCTGCCGTCAACCGGATCCTCGCCGCCAGTGAGCCCGGTGGTCGTCGCGGCGACGCCCTTGTACCAGCGGCAGGAGCCGCGGCCGGTGAGCTTGAGATCGGGACAGCTGTCGGGATCGATGCCGCTCAGATCTGCTTCATGGCCGATCATGAAGTCGCCGGACATCAGCAGCTCGCCGGGCTGGCCGGAGGCCTTGATCGCCGCGATCGCCGCCCTGATGGCGGCATTGTCGGCGCTGGAGCTGGTGCCCACGAGCGGGATCACCTTGGGAGGAAAGCTGACCCTCGCCAGCGTGCTGCGCTCGGCCACGGTCATCACCACCTTGCCGCCGCCGTCCCCGATCTGATCGGCGGTATAGTCGCCGACCTGCGCTTCGACCGCGCCGGTGCGGCCGAAGACCGAAGCGACGCCGCCGCCCCCGCCGCCGGCCTGCACCCAGACGGCGGCGCCGGTGGTCGCGTCGGTGCAGAAGAACAGCCGGCCGGCGGCGACGTTGATCCACATCGCCCCACGGACGTAGCCGTCGGCGGCATCGTCGTTCACGGTGGGATCGGTGGTCGCACCGTAGTTCTCGATGATCTCCCAGCCGGAGTTGCCGGCGTTGCGGCGCCGCAGCAGCTTGCCGGCGTCGTTGCGCCAGCGCATGAACGGATAGGTGACCGACGGCGCGAAGGCGCCCTCGTGCTCGGTCGCCGCCGCCTGGTTGGCGAGGTTGAAGTCCTGGCGGACCTGCGCGCCGAGGCCGGTCGGCACCGCCCCGAAGGTTGCGGACTGCATGTCAGGAGCCAGGACCCAGGAACCGGGAACCAGGACAAGATGAGTGGCAAGTACGCTCGGGCATGAATGGCAGACTCCTTCCTGGCACCTGGTTCCTGGTGCCTGGTTCCTGCATCACAGATGTCAGAAAGAAAAAACGTCAGCGCGCCCGCAGGGCCGCCCCAAGGGCGCGCTGTCCTTTGAACTCGGCGGAAGTACACTGAGCGCAGCGAGGGACTTCCGCCGACATTACAATTTGATCATCACGTTGATGTAGCAGGTTGGCTGGATGTTGAAGTGCGGCTCGCCGCCGCCGGCCGAGCCGGTATTGCCGGCAAAGCCGCCGCCGGCGCCGGTCTGCACGCCGCCGCCCCACAGCGGATAGGTGCGGTCACCACCCGAAGCACCCGCGGCCCCGCCACTCATGCCGGGGACGGTGTGGGTGTGGGCGGGTACGCCGAAGCTGTGGGTGTGCGCCGGCAGGTTGTTGAGGCCGAGGCCGACGAACTCGGCGCCGTGCCAGGTCGCCAGCCCGAAGTTGGACAACCCGGCGCCCCAGCCGGCGATCGCCAGCACCCGGCCCAGCACCTTCGGCAGCAGGATGTGCCGATGCGCCGCCCAGTCGGCGGCGGCCGACGCGCCACGGCCGGTCGCGGTCCAGCTTCCCGCCGCGTAGAGCTTGCACCAGGCATCGCTGGTGTTGGCCCACAGCAGGCTGAACAGCGCCTGGGTATCCGAGTTGGCGCGGGTGGTGGCCCCCGAGCTGCCATCGCCGATCGAGCCGTCGTTCATCATCACCCAGCCGGGATCGGCGGCGGTCTTGAACGTCTGCTTGACGTCGCCGGTGGTGAACGCGGTCTGCGGGATATCGACGTTGGTCCACTTCATCGGCGGGCCGATGGTGCCGACGGTCCACCAGCTGGTGTTGGTCGGATCGCGCAGCTTGACATAGCCGGTGCCGCTGTCGAACCAGAGCAGGTTCGGGTAGATCACCGGCGGCTCGGTGGCGCCGTAGTGCTGGGTCGCCAGCGCCTGGATGTTGGCATTGACGCGGGCGCGGTAGAGCGCCGCCAGCTGGTTGGCGACCGCGCCGAGATCGGAGGACTGGCTCATGTTCAGGAACCAGGAGCCAGGAGCCAGGACCCAGGACGAGATGACGGGCAGGAATGCTCAAGCATCTGTGGCAACCTCCGTACTGCTGCTTCTTCCTGGTTCCTGGCTCCTGTCCTCTGGCTCCTGCCGTCGCGGCACGCGGCGGCGGTAGGCCCGCAGCGCCTGCTTGCTGCGCTTGGGCAGCGGGATGTTCAGCGCCTGTTCGAGGTGCTCGATCGCTTGCACCAGGGCTTCGACCAGATCGGGCGTGTCGCGCTCGGCGACCTCGAGCGGCTCGGTGGTCAGCGGCAGGAAGCAGTGGCGGCGGAAGTCCCAGCGGTAGCCCCTCAGCCGCTGGCGCATGTCGTGGCCGTCCGGCAGGGCGACGGTGCCGGCCTGCGGATCGGTCCGGTGGCGGTCGACGGTGACCGTCTCGACGGCGATCAGCGTGCCGTCGGCGTCGAGCTTCGCGATATCGGGCATTTCAGGAGCCAGAAGACAGGAGCCAGGAACCAGGACGAGAGGATCGGCATGAACGCTCGAGCATTGGGGTCGAACTCCTTCCTGGCACCTGGTTCCTGATACCTGGCTCCTGATCACTCTACCTCGTCGGCGGCGACGCGCAGCTGGGTGATCCACAGGTTGAACAGCCGGTCGTCGGAGCGCATCCGGCACTCGATCTGGCCGATGGCGCGCGCGTCGATCTCGGCGGAGTCGATGCGCATGAGGTTGCCCCAGGCCGGGCTCGCGGCCGGATCGTCGTCGGTCAGCCGGCCCCAGATGCTGGCATCGACCGAGGCGCCGAGCGTTCCGTCGACGTCCGGCCAGTCGTCGATCGCGCCGATCCTGGCATCCCAGAACTCGAACTGGTTGACCGCGTCGAGCTCGAGGCGGCTGGTCAGCCGCAACCGGCGCACCGCTCCGGCATCGATGCCGGCGGCGAACTGATAAAGACCGCTGCCGGCAACGCCGCCGGTGTCGTCCCAGTTGGTCAGTGCATCGACGTCGGGCACGGCATCGAAGTCCTCGGCATCCAGCATCAGTCCATCGTCGACGACGGTGCACCTGGTCCTGGTGCCGGGGAACGCCGGGTCCTCCTCGACGCTGCCGACCGGCGAGAACGCCAGCAGGCTCGCCTGCTTGGTCGAGACGGCGGCGACGCCGTTGGCCGGCCGGCCGTCGGCGTCGTAGACCCGGGCGAAATAGGTGCCGGGCTTCAGCGGCAGGAAGACGTGCGTCTGATCGCCGGTGACGGCGCGGGCCAGCGAAGTCGAGTTCGGCCACAGGGTGGCATCCATGTCCGGCGCGTGGCGGAAGCTGATCCAGCCGCCGAACTGCACGTCGAGATCCGGAGGCAGGTCCCAACGGAGCAGCGCACCTCCGCCGACGACGGCGAGCGTCAGGTTCTGCAGGTCGGCGGGCGGTGACCTTCGGCCGGTGACGTAGTGGCTGTTGACCTGCGTCGCCGGCGAGGCGAGATGGTTCGGGTGTGTGTACTGCAGGCGGAAGTCGTAGGTCTCGCCGGACTGCGGGCCGACGATGACGACGCCGGTCGCCGTTTCCTCCTGCACCGTCGCGTCCTGCCAGGACCCTTGCGTGCCGGAGACCCGGTAGAGCACGTGGATCGTCGCCCCCTCGATCGCGATCGGCTGCAGCTGGAAGACCACCCGCTCGATCAGCGTGCGCGACGGCGTCACCAGCATCACGCGTTCGTCGGAGCGGATGTCGAGCACCACCGGTGCCGGTACCGCCGGCGGTGCTGTGACTACCGGATCATAGGGCGGGATCGGCCCCTGCTCGGCGAGATGCACGCCGGGCGCCTCGGCGATCAGGGTCAGCCCGGCGGACAGGTTCTCGCCCGGCTCGATGTCGCGCACCAGCACCCGCAGGGTCTCGCGGCCGAGCTCGCCGAAGGCGCAGAGATCGCCAGCGGCGGGGGCATCGATCAGTGCCGGCGGGTTGGTAAAGAACAGTCGTGGCGAGGCGCCCGCGATCGTCCGCAGCGGGTAAAGGTCGGTGCGCATGGCACCGGCAACGACGCGGCGGACGCGCAAGCCATAGCTCTTGTTCGTCTGCATCGTCACCGGCGCATCCAGGGTGATGTCGGGGACGGTGCCCGCGGAATCCTCAGTGACGCCGGCGATGCGTGCCGAGGCCAGGCCTGTAGCGATGACGTCGTGCTGCAGGGCGACGAGGTCGCCGCGCTCGCAGGCGAGCTGCTCGAAGTCGCAGTTGATGCGATGGATCTCTCGCCGCAGCCGCTGCTGCGCCAGATGGTAGCGGCCCTCCTTCCACACCTGGTCGCGGCTGGTCAGGCCGACGATCTCGACCCGGTCGATCAGCGTGGCGTTGGCGGCCGAATAGCCGTCGTCGTAGACGACCACCTCTTCGGTCTTCCAGTCGGCCTGCTCGTTGACGAAGCCGATGCGGTAGCCGTGCGGCACCGGCTCGTGCGTCATCTCGCCCTCGTAGTTCCAGCTGTTGCGCGGCGTGAACATCCGCACCGGCACGCTGCGCGGCTCGTCGATGACCACCGAGGACTTCAGATCCCGCAAGCTGACCATCGCCCGACCGAGCCGCGCGATCCGGGTCAGTGCGTTGTAGAGCGAGGTCTTGGCATCGAAGACGCCGTTGAACTCTCGGCTGGCCGGCCGGGTTACGTCGTCCCAGTAGACCAGCCGCTCGAGATCGATCTGCGCCTCGGTGGCGGGCTTCCGTCGGCTCGGGTGCTGCAGGATATGCCGGAACAGCGCCGCCGGCTGCGACGTCGGCCGCCACACCCAGCTGTTGGTGCTGGCGTCCCAGTCGCGGGCGATCGTCCGCGCGGTGACGTTGAACTCGTCGATCGTCCCCTGCAGCTGGCCGGTGGCGCGGATGCGCACCGCGATCAGCGTGATCCCCGGCACCGGCACCGGATCGCCGGCGGTGATCGTGCGCAGCGCCGTCCAGAAGCACTTGGAGAAGTTCCGCTCCTCGTCGGTATCGCCGCTGAGCCGGGTGATCCGGACGTCGTAGCTCTGGCTGGCATTGACAGCGCCGTACTCGGCGGGCCGCCAGCGATGCCCCCAGTAGAGCGGCGTCTGCTGCCGGCCGGTGATGGTGCGGACCAATACCGTGCTCCAGGCGTTCGCGCCGGCCGGCGACTGCTCGATCCGGAAGGTCACCGACTGGTCCGACTTCTTGCCGGGCGGCTGGTTCTGAATATGCACCAGGCGCTCGAAGGCGATCTCGATCGCGATCTCGTCGGCCCCCGGCGCCGTCGTTCGCACCTGGCCGCCGGCAGCATAGGTGAGTGCTACCGACAGCGGATCCTCGTAGACGTCGGACGGATAGAGCGAGAACGGCTTGCCCTGATCGAGATCCCACGCTGATGGGCTGCTGGCATCGGCGAGCCGGTTGAAGGTGATGGTCTGGCCGGCGACGATCGCAAGCCCGTTGACGGTGCCGGAAGAGCTCGCCGTCCAGGTATCCCCGAAGCTCGGGTTCGCCGGAAAGACGCCGGCGGCCGGATCCCAAGCACCCCGGTCCGACATCGTCCAGTAGCCGCGGCGCAGCTGCCACTCGACCTCGGCATAGTTTCCGATCGGTGTTGCGCCGATGCGCATCGCCTCGATGTGCACCGGGCCGTGGCTGACGGCGAAGATCGCCCGCCACCAGGTATTGGAGCCCACCACCTCGCGATAGGGTACCGCCGCATAGGGCGGCGTCAGCCGGAAGCGGCCGCAGAGGAACGGCACCTTGCCCCAGATGTCGATGCGGTTGCGCGCGCCGAGGATCTGATACGTCTGGCTCTCGGTGCCCTTGTCCTTCGACAGCTCCGGTACCGGTGGCGGCAGGAAGGTGTTGACCAGCAGCGTGCCGCCGAGCGTGACCGCGGCGCCGGCGAGGCCGCCGGCGATCGCCGCTGCGGTCGTCCCCCACACCGGCGCCAGCGCGCCGTAGGTGAGCGCCGTGGTAACGACGGCGATAATCGCGATGCCGACCATCGCCGCGATCCGCCAGCCGCCACCGCCTGCCGGCAGCAGCCGGATCGAGAGATACGTCCCCGGCTTCGGCCGCACCCGATGCCAATTCTGCCGCTCGACCGCCTGCTCGCCGAGAAACGCCACGCCGTGCATCCGCAGCAGCGGGTCCTGCTGGATCAACTCGACGATCTCGGCGATCGTCAACCCCGCCGGCACCGCACAGTCGACGCGCCGCTGCTCGAACGGATGGGGACAACAGGAGACAGGGATCAGGGAACAGGTGTCAGGAGGCAGGTGACAGGATAGGGGAGAGAGGCTGCTGTTGCTCACCATCCTGTCTCCTGTTTCCTGGCTCCTGTCCCCTGGTACCGCCAGAACCCCAGCACGCGCCTTCGGATGGCCTGGTCCTCGCGGTAGCGGGCGAGCACCGCAGCGGTGCCGCGCTCGACGTGCAGCAGCCAGCCGGAGGCCACGACGATGCCGACGTGCAACGAACCGAACGCCCAGCCGGAGCCGGGAACCCGCGCCGCACCCGACATCTCGACCACGTCGAACGGCTGTTCGTCGCCGGCATCGACCCGCTGCCATGCGCCGGAGCGGCGTTCCGCCTCGACCACATTTCCCACGCCGGCAGCATTCGCCTCGCTGCCGTATCTGGTCGCCAGCGACGGCAGCTGAATGCCGGCCTGCTCGGCCAGCACCAGCCGCACCAACCCCCAGCAGTCGCACCCCTCGCGGTCACGGCCGAGATCAAGGAACGGAATGCCGACATAGCCGGCGGTCCACGACGGAGGCTGCGTCATCGGATGCCAGAGGTCAGATATCAGGGATCAGAAGAACAAAGAAAAACGTGCGCGCGCCCGCAGGGCCGCCCCAAGGGCGCGCGCTCAATAGAAACCAGCTCGAAGTACACCGAGCGGAGCGAGGGACTTCGAGCTGAACGCAGTTATGGCCATAGCGCCCGGAACCTCCCGTCGAAGGTGACGTAGGGGAATTCCTCGGCGGCGAGGTCGTCGACGCCGAGCGTACCGGTGACGAAGCCGACGTCGAAGGTTGAGGCCCGCCATTCGAGCCCGGACCATTCGCGCTCGACGACGTCGGGATCGGTGCTGCGGACGATGCGGATGCTCAGCGACGGCGGCGTGGTCAACCCACGCAGCAGGGCGACCATCTCCTGGCTGGTGTTGTCGATCCGGATCTGCGCACGCGGCGCGCGGCCTTCGGCATCATCCGGGAGCGTCACCTCGAATGGAAACGGCTCGTAGCTGGCACCGCTGCTGAGGGTGGCGACGCCATCCGAGGTCAGCCGCAGCGGCGTGGGCAGTTGCGGGTGGCTGATCTCCAGCAGCACCAGCCACGGGGTGGCGCAGTCCTGCGCCGCGAGCTCGCGCGCTGCGGTATCGGTCAGGGTCACGGCAATAGCTCCAAATCAAGGCTGATCCGCCAGGCCATGCCGGCGGCAACGGGCTCGATGCTCGGTGGCGGGACGATGCGGAACGCACCGACGGCACCGGTCACCGGATGCGTCCACGAGAACGACAAGGCACCTCCCTGCAGGTCGGAAGCGAAGAAGGTGCGAAAGGTGGCGAGCTGCGCCGGGCTGAGCCGGAACGCCGCCTTCAGCCGCGTCACTCCGGCCGTAGCCCGCCGCCGCGCCTTCGCCGCGCCGATGTCGGTGGCGCTGCGCACCAGCAAGTTCGGCGGCGTCTCGGCGAAGCCGTCGGCCAGCGGCCGCTGCGGCAGCGACACCGGCCACAATGGAATGGGCATGTCAGGAGTCAGAGGTCAGGAACCAGGACCCAGGAAGGGGTATCTGGCACGGGCGACCGAACATGGGCGGCGAACTCCTTCCTGGCACCTGACTCCTGGCTCCTGTCATCTGGCACGGATCGGGTTGGCAGCGGCGGCGAGCGCGCGGTTGAGCGTGCTGCCGGGTCGCGTCGCCCGCTGCGCCATCGCCACCTCGACCGCATCGATGATGACGTTCAGGCTCAGGTTGCCGGAGGGATCCCGCTGCTCCTCGGTCGTCACCTTGGTACCCGCGTTGTTGATGACGTTCACCGTGACCTGCGGGCCGCCCGCCGCCTCGACGCCGAGCCGGCCGGAAGAGAGCCGCTTCAGTGGCAGCACCGCTTCCGGCCCCGCCTCGCCCATCACCCCCGGGACGAAGTGCCCGGGGGCCATGCCGTTCGCCATCGGGAACAGGGTCGGCCGGTCGACGACGCCGCCCTGGGCGAATGGGATGACGGCACCGTGGGCGAACACGCCGCCTTCCGCGTAAAGCCCGCCGGTGCCGGGCCCCGGCGCCGCACCGGCCTCACCGCTGCCCGCGGTCGGTGCCGACGAACCGAACAGCCCGGAGACCAAACCGCCGAGCCCGCCACTCAGCGCCTGCGCCAGCGGGCCGAGGACCGCCATGCGGATCGACAGCCGCGCCAGATCGGCAATCATCGAATCCACGAGCGAGGCAAAGTCGAGCTTGCCGGTGGTAACGAACCCGACCAGCGCGTCTTCCATGCCTTGGAACGCCTGGGTCGTCACCTGCTCGGCGGCGCTCGCCGCATCCATCGCCCGGTCGGCATAGTCGCGCAGCGCCCGCGTCACCCCGTCCTGCCAGTCACGGCTGGTGGCGAGCATCCGGTCGGCCGCCTGCTCCGCCTCGCGGTAGGCCTCGGCGATGGCACGCCCGTGCGTCGCGGCGTCGATGGCGCCGGCCTGCATCAGCGCATCGAGCTGCTGCAAGGTCGCCGCCAGCTCCTCCGCCGGCGTGCGCATCTGCTCGGTGAGCCGCGCGCCTTGCTGGCGCAACTGTTGCTCGGCGCGCAGGCTCTCCGCCAGCTGCTCGCGAGCGAGCTTCTCGTCATAGAGGGCATTCGCCAGCCGCTCGACCTGCACCCACTGCTCGTCGGTCGCGGACTCGGACAAGCGCGACAGCGCTTGGTCGACGAATTGCCGGCGCTCGTCGCCGAACAGCGCCAGCTGCTTGGCGAGATCGTCGACGACCTTCTCGTTCGCCTGAAAGGCGCGTTCGGCCGCGGCCTGCTCGGCTGCCGATTGCCGTTCGGCTGCTTCCCTGGCTCGCTTTGCTGCCTCCTCCAGCGGCTGGTTGATCGCCGCGATCTTGCGTCGCGCGATCTCTTCCGCCTCACGGACCGCGGCGTCGACGTCCGCCTCATTGTCGCCGTCGGGCGCGCGCAGCGACTCCAGGCGCTTCTTCGTCTCGGTGAGCTCGCGGTTGACCTGGGCGATCCGCTCGGCGGGATCGGTCGCCAGCTGATCGAGCGCCTTGTCCAGCTGGCTCCGCTGCGCGGCGAGCGCATCGGCGCGCCGCTCGGCTTCGGCTGCCAGCCTGCCGGCCTCGACATGAGCCCGTTCTTGCGCTGTTGCACTGGCCTCCGCTTCGCCAATCTTGGCCAGCGCCGCGAGCTCCTGTTCGAGGGCTGCCACCCGCTCGCGCTGCTCGTCGACGGCGAAGCGCTGGCCCAGCATCGGCGTGCCCAGCCCACCCGCTTGCATGCGCGCCAGCTCGTCGCGGGCCCTCGTCAACTCTGCCGTTGTCGTGGCGATGCGCTGACCGATCGGATCGTCCTCGATCGAGGACGTGATCCCCTCGATCGCGCCCGACAACAGGTCGAGCGCGCCTTGGGCGATGGAAGTCACCGCTGGCGTGCGGCCGATCGCCTCCAGCAGGTTGCCCCAGGCATCCTGCAGCCGGTTGGTGGCCCCGGTGAGCCCGCCTGCTTCGGCCGCGCCGGCCCCGCCCACTTGGCTCTCCAGCGCATCCAGGATCACCCGCTGCGCCTCGGCGGTCTGGCCGGTCTCGACCAGCGCGCGGATCAGCTCCTTCTGGACATCGGAGAACGAGATGCCCACCCGGCGCAGCGCCGTGAGGCCGTTCAGGGGATCCTCCAGCGCCTTGCCCAACTGGGTGGCGGCACCGGCGAGATCTTGTCCGAACACGGCGGACATGTCCTGCGCCAGGCTCAGCGCCCGGGTGAAAGTCTCGCCCGACACCGAGCGGAAGGTGGCGAGCACCGCGGCCGCATCCTGCACGCCTTCTGCCGTGGCCAAGGTCGAGCGCTCGATGCCGTCGGCGAACGCCGCGATCTCATCCGCAGTGAGGCCGGACGTATGCCCGGTCGCTTTCAGCACCGCGTCCAGCCGGCGATACGACTGATCGGCCTTTGCCGCTTCCTCCAGGCTGACCTTCAACCCGAGGGTGACCGCGCCGATCGCCGCGGCCGCCGCGAGCCCGGCGGGGCCCAACCGCATCAGTCCGGCGCCGAGCGGGCCGGCACGATTGGCCATCTCCTCCAGGCCGCCGCGCACCTCTCCCGCCACCCCGTCCAGCGCCTGCAGTGCCCGCGAAGCCGGACGCGATGCCTCTTCGATCCGCTGCAGGGCGCGGGCTCCGCTGTCGCCGACATCGCGCAGCTCCGCCTTCACCTTGCCGCCGTCGATCACCGCGAGACGGATGGCGAGATTGCGATCGGCCATGGTGGAGAACCTTCACTCGTGTCGGGTGGCCAGGCGACCGTTCAGCGCCGTGATCAGTCCGGCTTCGCCGGCCGGCAGCAGCTCGGCGACGGAGCGGGCCTCGTAGCCGAGGGCCGTCGCCAGCGCGATCGCGGCGGCGAGGTCGAGTCCGATGACAGCGGACGCGTTCGGCGCCAGCCGCAGCTGGCCCGAGCAGCGGGTGAGCACGTCCCACGCCTGCCAGCCGGCGTCGGTCAACGGCGCGTGCTCGAGGTAGGGGCAACGCCGGCCGTCGCATCCCATTTTGCCTCGGGCGCATGGCCGATCGAGTCGGGCGCAGCTGGTGCAATACTCCGGCCCGCCACCGAAATGCCACTCGGCGCGGGCCCGAGTGCGTTTTTTTCCGCGTCCAGCAGCAGCGCCGGCCCGAGATAGGCACTCTCGAAGGCACTGGCGATCGGCCACAGGTCCATCAGCGCGTCAATCGCTTCGGGGGTCAGTGGCGCCGCGCTTCCTGCGGCGTCGCCGACGCCTTGCCAGTCGAGCACCGCGAGCCGCGCCAGTGCCTTGATCAAGGCCGCGGTGCGGATGCCGGCGGCTTCGCTGTCGCTGGCCGATGCAATGGCCGCTCGCTGCGCTTCCGCGCGCGCCGCCATCATCAGTGCTGTCGTGCACGGCCTGATGTGCAGGCGCACGCCATGGCCGAGATCGAGCCAGTGCGGCTCCCTCTTCAGATCGAGACGAATCATCCCTTGTACTGGCTCCGGGTTGGGTTGCTGGTTGCCGCCGCGCAGGAAGCTGACGTCCTCGGTCTGGCGACACGGCGCCTGGGACCGGCCCTACGAACGGTGGCTTGTGGGTCGGCGACCGACAAGCTGCTGCCGCCGGCTAGAGCGGACGTCGACCGCCCGAGTCTCGCTCTTGCGAGCGCGTCAGAAGAACGGATTGTTCAGCGGCCGTACCGACTGGTAGCTCGGGTGTTCCATCTCCAGCCGGTCATACTCGGTGTTCGGCAGTAGCGACGGCGGCTCGCTGTCGGTCTCATCGGCAGCGACGTCGAACAGGGCCAGCAGGCGGGACAGGAGGCTTCGCATGCCGGAAGTTTGCGCCGGCTCGCGTTAACGTCTGGTTTCTGTCTGCCTGCAGGTGGCTCCGGACGGGCGCGAAGGTGCGCCGCCCGCGCCGCCATCCGGCAGATGATCATGCGTAGCTGGCGATATCGTTGAGCAGGCGAGCGCGCAGCAGGGTACCGACGCTCTCGTCATGGGCGGCACGCCAGTCGAAGCTTGCCTCGACGCCGCCGGGCCCCGACACAGCGTACTTCGGCTTCGGCAGGAACACCCTGAACAGCTCGAAGGTGAGCGACCAGCCGTCGGCCATGCTGAACCCGTACTCCAGCGCTACCGGCTCCCCGTTGGCGGCTTCCGCCACCAGCGTCGCTCCGTCGAACCTCACCGTCATTGCGCCGGTGCAGGTTGCGATCGTCGGCTCGGCGGCCTCGATCTTGCCATCGTCGCGGATCACCCGCACCCGCTCCAGATTGTTGGAGAACGTGAGGTTGCCGCCGGTGACACCCGCCAACGGCACGCCGCCGCGCGTGATAAAACCGCGTCCCTGGCTGAAGCGCTTGAGCGCGAAGCTCTGCGGCGTTGTGTCGATCGTCGCCCCGGCCTTCTCCTCACCCTGCGCCACCAGCTGCACGGTGCCGTTCGCCGGCCCCTCCCGGCCCATCTCGAAGGCGAGGCTCTCCATCACCGTGCCGAGGTGACGGAAGAACACCGGCGTGATCAGCTGCGGATGGCCGATCTCGACGGTGAAGCTGGGAATGGCGTCGCCGCCCGAGAGCCACTGGTGCCGATGGCCGCCGCCGGTCAGCGTCGGTGCCGACGCGGTGCCGGTGCTGTTGGCCGAGGCTGCCAGCGTGAACGTATTTCCCGTGGTGCCGATAGCGTCGAACTCGATCTCCAGCCGATCGTCGGTCGTGTTCGCCGTGTAGGTGCACTTGGAGATCTGCGCGTCGACAGAAGCATTCAAATCGGATGCCAGTGCTGTCAGCGTGGCATCGAGATCGGCGCCGATCTGTGTCTGGTTGCCCGTGGGCGAGCCGGTGACGAAGGTCCAGATGACGCTGTTGAGCGCGATCGTGCTGCTCGCCGCCGGCTGGCCGGCGAACGCGATCTGTCCGGATGCCTTGGTCTGCGTCATTGCCGGCGTGCCGAACAGCCCTGTCAGCCAGAAGCCGGTGCCGCGCAGATCGAGGGGGATCTCGATCCTGCCTTCGTCAGTGATCAGCCCGCGATAGGGGTCCTGAGCATTGCGGCCACGCCCGAGCAGCGGGTCGTCGCCGAGCGGCTGCTCGGCCGACAGGTCGCACGACTTGAAGTCGAGCGAGCGATAGCCGCTGAGCGGTGCTACGCCATAGCTGGTCTCGCGACAGGCGAGCAGCGTCGCGTCGGCGCCGTAGGCGCGGACTTTCGCCATGCTCGATCTCCCGTAGTGATGAGGTCAGGTGGCCAGCGGATCGCCGACCAGGTACTCGATGGTGACCGTGAGGCGGGCGGTCAGGATCGGCACCGCCCCTTCGATCGCCATGACGTCGGTTATCGGTGCGCTCCAGATAAGGTTCTCGGCGAGGCCACCGAGGCTGCGATCGGCAAAGAGCGCGACGCCGATCTCGCCCAGCAAGGTATCGAGCAGGCCTTCACCCCCGCCTATCGACTGCATCACGAACGCCTCGATCTCGGCGCGGTGGCTGTAGAACTCCGTCCGCGGATTAAGCGTCACGTCCGGCTCCCCGGGATCACCGTTGCGCAGGATGACGAGGCCGCCGGCGGGGACGCTCACCGGCAGCGCCTCGTTGCGCCGGACGGTGGCCCCGGAGACAATCTGCAGCTGCGCGAACAGCGCTGACAGCACCTGCTCCCGCCGGCTAGGCACCGTCGGGAACCGTTTTGCTGTCCGATGTGCCGGCGATCGCTTCGAGCTGGCGCTGCAGGACAGGCTCGTATCCGTAGTGGGCGAGCGCCCGGACGCCGAGGCCTGCGACTTTGCGATGCAGGTCGTGGCGGTCGGTGATCATGTCCGCCAGCACCGCGGACAGAAGTTCGAGGGCATCGCTCACCAGGTCCGCCTGGGCGCCCTGGCCGCGCAGCTGCAACGCGGTCAGCCAGGCAGCGGACTCGACCAGCCGCAGTCGGGCGCAGCGGGTCGCCGGAAGACGGCTCTGCATCATGTATCTCCGCGGTCCGGCCAGGAGCGCAACACGAGTTGCGGCAGTGCCGCGATCCACTTCTGCGCCGCTCCCTCGACATCGAGCCGCCTGCGCACGCTGACCTGCGGCACCAGGACGAACAGCGGCACGGTGGTCCGGCCCGGGAGCCGGGTGAACGCATTGCCCTTGCTGCGGCCGATGTTCGCCATGGCGCGTCCCCGCTTCGTCAGCCGGGCGTTGTCGGCGACCAGCAGCGAGGGAGCATGCCTGCGATAGACGAAGCGCAGGCGCAGGCCGTGGATCCGTTCCCAGGTGTGCGGCGTGATCTTCCGCCGCCCATCGCCATACTTTCCCGCCGCCGGTGTCGGAATGGCAAGGTACAGGCCCTGCTTCGAGCGGATGACGGCACCTTCGGCATAGAGCCGGACGATGCCGGGCGCTTTCGACCAGACAGAACCGGCGGCAGCGAGGCTCGGCTGGCCCTTGGGGTAGACCTCGCCGCGCCAGGTGTTGGCGAGCCGGCTGCCGAGACCGGCGCCGGTGATCTGCCGTCGCAATTCGCCCTTGAGCCCGTCGGTGGCCGCGCGCACACCGGCGGTGACGGCGCGTTCGGCGGTGCGGAGTTCCGCCTGCAGCAACGCGTTCAAGTCGCCCTGCAGGGCCGCCTGCAGCCTCATGCCGGCCGCACCTCGAGGGTCCAGACCAGGCGCTCGGCATCACGCAGCGGCTGGCCCTGAACGATGAAGGTCTCGCCACCGATGACGATGGCATCGCCCTCCTCCGGTGCCGCGGCCTCGGCGACGCGGATGTCGACGAGCGTCGTGGCGGCGGCGAGGCGGGTTTCGCCAAATTCGCCGATGCGGTCCGGCCGGCGCAGCATCACCCGCACCGGCAGATCCGGGCCGGTGCCACCGGCGCGAAAGACCGCATCGCGGGCGAGGTTCGGATCGCAGAACAACGCGTCGATGGCGGCGGAGAAGATGCTCATCAGTTGCTGCTGTGGATCTTGACGGCGAGGCGGGGCCGCTTGTTGACCGGCAGGATCGAGGCCTCGGTCTTGACCTCGATGGCGCTGCCGTCGGGGCGGGCCAGCTGGCGGGCGTACATCGCAAGGCCGATGGTGTTGACCGTCTCGATCAGGTTGGCCGGCGCCCCGTAGGTGACGAAGGTATCGAGGGTGCCGAGCGGAAAGGCAATGCCCTCGCCGGCGCCGATCAGCGTCTCGGTCGAGCCGGTGGAAAGCGTGACGGTGGCGTTGTACTCCTCGAAGACGATGCCGGCGAACGGGAAGCGGCGCCGCGTGTCCTCGCGCAGCGGCTGGGCGCCGGTCGCGGAGAAGTACCGATACGCGTCCTCCACCTTGGCATGGCCGATCAGCCTGTCGAAGAACTCCGGGCTGACGAGGGCCAAGACGCCGCTCATCGTCTCGCCCTTCAGCTCGGTCTCGATCTTGCGCAGCACCTCCCGCACCTTCGCCTGAACGCTGGTGCCGGCGGTGCCGAGGACGAAGTCGACCGACTGCTGGGCGAGGCCGAACTCGGTGAAGTAGTCGTAGAGCGTCACTCCGGCACCGTCCTTGACGATGCCCTTGAGCGCATTGACCTCCATGTATTCGCGGGTCTGCGCGTGCTTGACGCGCATCCGGGTGAGCTTGCGCTCCATCACCGTTGCCAGCGGATCGGCGGCATCGCTCATCCCGAAGCCGCGCACCCCCTGGATGTCCTGCGGCGTGATCGCGTCGTCGTGCGGGATCCAGGGAATGGTGAACGAGCGCATCGAGCGCAGATCGCGATTGGCGACGGTGGCGGGTCCGCCGAGCGGCACCGTCGGCAGCAGGTTGAGCACGCCTTCCGCCTGCTCGATGACGACGCTGCGCTGGGTGACGCCCTCGAAGCGGAACAGGCCCATCTGCCCGAGCCGGCTGTAGACGTTGGGCAGGATGTTGATGGCTTCGGTCATCTCGGCGAGCGTATAGCCGCCGGTGTCGAACGGGTTGATCATGGTGACCATGGTTGCGGGAGATCCTTATGATCAGGCGGCGTCGCGGGCGACCAGTCCGAGGGCGGCGAGCTGCACGTGCTTCGCCGTCTTCTCCGCCGTCTGATCGACCGAAGCGTCGAACGCCAGCGCCGCCTTCGACAGGATCACCGGGCCGCGCGCGGCGATCAGGCCGGTCCGGTCGGCGGCGGTCGCGTCCACCGCCTCCAGCAGCACGGCGATGGCGGTCTCGGCACCCTCGTCGCCGACCACCTCTGTCGCCGGCGACAGCCGATACTTGCCGCTTGCCGTGATCCGGCCCAGCACCGCGCCCAGCGGATAGCTGGTACCGGCCTTCAGCGTCACCGTCTCGCGGCAGTAGCCGGCGCTGAGTTCGAACTTCAGCAGATCGCCGAGGCTCGGCGCCTTGGTCAGAACGGGCATGGCAGGGTTCCTTATCGGCTGCCCGCGGCGGCCCGCTCGCGGGCGCGCCTGACGATCGGGCTGTCGCCGGGGGTGGCGGGCGCTGGTGCTGCCGCGAGGACATCGGCGGCTTCGGAGCGTGCCGCCAGCTGGTCGAGAACGGACCGGCGCATGGCGTCGGGCTTCAGTCCCCGCCGCATCGCGTCGGCGGCGTCGAGGTCGACGCCGAGACGGCCGGCCTGGGCGGCAATCGTCGCGATCTCGGCAAACTCGGCGCGCAACCGGCCGGCGATCGCCGCCTCGTCACTTCCCGCCGCCGGTCTCGTCCCGGACGGCGGCACCGCCGCGGTGGCGGCCGGATCGGTGATCGGTGTGGACGGCACGACCGGCGGCTGGGCATCCGGCGTCGTGGCGTCTGTGGCAACTTCGGTCATCAGGGAAGCCCCCTTCGATGGTTGACGGGCGGGCGATGGCGCGGCGCTGCGCAGCCGTTTCGGCTCCAGGCTCGCCGACAGCTCGCCCACGACCTGCGCAACGGTGCCGATGCCATCGGCGAAGCCGGCGGCAATCGCCCGTTCGCCGCGCCAGATCGCGGCTTCGCCGGCGCGGACGGCGTCCGCGCCCAGCTTTCGGTTTTGGGCGACCCGGGCGACCAGGTCGTCGTACAGGCGATCGACATCGGCCTGGATGTCGGCGGCCGCGCGCGGCGACAGCGGCTGGTGCGGGTTGCCGTCGGTCTTGCGCGCGCCGGCGTGGAGCAGCGTCCACTTCAGCCCGGCGATCGCATCGGCGCCGCTCTCGTCGAGGTGCACGGCGACGACGCCGACCGAGCCGACCTCGCCGGTGCGGGTGACGTAGAGCCGGTCGGCGGCCGACGCGACGGCATAGGCGGCAGAGAGCGCACATTCCGACGCGATCGCCCACAACGGCTTGCCGGATTGCGCCCGGATGCCGGCGATCTCCTCGACCAGGTCGAACAGGCCGCCGACCTCGCCGCCGGGCGAGTCCAGCTCGAGCAGGATGCCGCGCACCGCCGGATCAGCGGCGGCATGGCTCAGCGCCTCGGCGACGGCACCGTATTCGCTGGCGCCGAGCAGCGTGGTCAGCCAGTCGCCGCGAGCGACCAAGGGACCCAGCACCGGCATGATCGCGATCCCGCTTTCCGTCATCGTGTAGTCCTGCCGGCGGCTTGCCTCCTGCAGCCAGGACGGCAGCTCGGCGCCGGGCGTGAGTGCGAGCGCGCTGCCGAGCAGGCCTTCCAGTCGACCGGGCGCGATTGCCCACGGCCGGCCGGCGAGCCGGGCGGCGGCGAGACTCTTCAGGTCCATGAGCAGTTCAGCCGGTGGTATGGTTCGATCGTTCGAAAGCGGCGTCGCCTTCGTCGGCGTCCGTCGCGGCGTCCCGGGTGGAGTTCCTAGCGCTGAAGCGCAACCCCAGCGCCTTCTCGCGCGCCTGATCGGCGGCAATCTCGGCGTCGACCGCTTCCGCGTCGTAGCCGCGCTCGGCGAGCGCCTGGCTGCGGCTCTTCAGGCCGTGCGATATCTGTTCGATCTCGGCCTTGGCGTCCTTCAGCGGATCGACCCAGTCCCACTTCGGCGGCAGCCACGAACACGCCAGGTACGACCGCCGGTCGGCTTCGTAGCCGAGAATGCCCAGCGCCCCCGCCAGCACCGCGGTGTCCATCCAGCGCGTCCACACCGGCCGGCACAGCTGCCAGACCATCACCGCGTGCTGCCAGGCCTCGGTGCGCCGGCGGAACTCCAGCAGCGCGAGGCGCGCGTTGGAGTAGTTGGCCTTGATCATGTCATTCGACAGATACGCGTAGGGAATGCCCAGCGCCGCCGAGACTTGCAGCAGGGTGCGGTACTGGAACGGCTCGTAGGTGGCACCGGAGTCCGCCGGATCGGAGGTCTGCACCTGCTCGCCCGGCTCCAGCATGACGATCTGTCCCGGCTGCAGGTCGAGCGTCCGCTCGCCGTTCTCGCCGGTGCTCTCCTGCGCATCGAACGGCTCGGCCGGCTGCGGCGTGGTGATGAACAGCGCGTGCATCGCCGCCACCTTCTTGCGGTCGGAGCTCGGCGTCGTCGTACTGGTCGAGCAGGAACAGCTTGACGATCGAAGGCGCGAACTTCGAGACGCCCCTCAGCTGGCCGGCGTCGACCGGATCGACGACGTGGATGATCTCCGATGCCGGCATGCGCACCGTCTCCCCACTCAAACCCGGATCGGTGACGTCGCCCGGATGCCGGCGCAGGAAGTGATAGGCGATCCTGCGGCCGATGCGGTCGAACTCGATGCCCTGGCGGATCACATTGCCGCCCGCCAGCACCTCGTTGCGGTTCAGCGGCAGCATCTCCGAAGCAAGCATCTGCAGCTGCAGCGGCACGATCAGCCCGTCCCGCGCCCGCCGCGGGCGGAAGCGGAAGAACACCTCGCCGGCGATGAATACCTCGCGCGCCGCACGGCGCTGCAGACCGTAGAAGTCGGTGAAGCCGTCGGCATCGGCCTCGTCGGTCCACGCCAGCCACAGCTTCTGCACATCCGCCTTCAGTCTTGCATCGCCGATCAGCGACGACGGCTTGATGCCGGCCCCCACCACGTTGCCGGCCCAGCTCTCGATGGCGTTGGCGGCATAGCCGTTGTTGCGGATCAGCCAGCGGGCGCGCGCGGTGATGTCCGCACCCGAGGCGGCGATCAAGGTGTTCAGATGCGCCCGGCTGGGCTGGAAGCCCTTCAGCCGGCGGTTGGCCAGCCCCGCCTCGAAGCCACCGATGAAGGCGCCGACGCGACGCCGCCACTGGGTCAGCAGTCCCGGCATCACAGGCCCTTGCTCGCCGAGGTGAGAATGCGCCGTCGGGGTGCGCCCGTTTCCGCCCGTGCGATGCGTTTGTCCAGATCGGCCAGTGCCGCCGTCATCTCCGCGTCGGTCGCGTAGGTGATCCGCTTGCCGTCGTATTCGACGGTGCGCACGCCGCGATAGCGGGCGGCCAGCAGCGCCGCCCGGTGCCGGGTCAGCTCATCCAGGGTCATCGCTCAGTCCAGATAGCTCGAACGGAAGACGCGCCGCCCACGACGCGGTGCGATCCGCAGGCGTCCGGCCGATGCCGCCGGTGCTGTCGGCGCCGCGGCGCTCCCGAGTGTGTCCGGCCCGGCAGACCGCCCGGCAGACCGTTCGTCGCCGTCCACCGGCGGCGCGGCAACGAGCTGCTGCTCCAGCTGGCACCACTTGCGCTCCGGCCAGCGGTCGGCGCCGGCGATCCAGGCGGCGGCCCGGGCGTAGACCCGGCAGTCCAGCGCCTCGTTGCGCTCGCGCAGCTTCTGCCACTCCAGGCGGGTAAAGCCGCGCCGGGTCTTGATCGTCACCAGCTGTTCGGCGACCAGCTGCTTGATCCATTCGGCGTCGGTGCCGCGGGGCAGGTGGATGAAGCCCGCGGGATAAGGCGCATCGTCCGTCGGCGCCGCCAGTCGCAGGAACCGGTAGGTCTCGCTCTTGAAGGTGGCGACGGCGACGGTCCACAGCCGGGCACCGCGGCGGATCTTCACCCCGCCTTCGGTGGCATCGACATGCGTCGGTCCCGACACCGGCGCCGCGCGGTTGAACCCATCGACACCCTTCACCGGCAGCACCTGGGCGAAGCCCTGCCGGCGCGCCCAGGCGTACACCGCCGAGGCCTCGTAGCCGGTGTCGATGCCGAGCCGGGCCAGGCCCAATCGTGCCCCGGACGCGTGCGGCCAGGTCTCGCCGAGCAGCGTTGCCAGCCGCGCCCAGCAGGCGGCATCGCCGGGACCGCCATCGACGACGACATGGTCGACGAGCCAGCTTTCCAGGCCGCGGCCCCAGGCCCAGACCGAGACCTCGATGCGGTCCTTCTGCACGTCGGCACCGGCGGTGAGGAACAGCCCGCCGGCAGGGACCGTGCTCCAGGCAAAGTCTTCGCGCCGCTCGTACAGCCGCTGCCAGTCGGGTGCCTCGCCGGTCTCGGCCCAGGTCTCGCCCAGCACGGTGTTGACGAAGCTGCGCTTCGCCTCCTCCGCGCCCTGTGCCGTCTCCCAGTCGCGGGCGATGCGCTCCCAGGACAGCCAGCCGACCGGCGAGTACAGGCTCGACAGGTGGAAGCCGATGGTCAGCGGATCGGCGCTGGTCGCGGTTGCCTGCCAGCGGCCGCGCGCCAGCATCTGCGTCTTGTGGTGCTCGGCGATCGGCTGCTCGCAGCCGGCGCAGAGGTACGCCGCCGTCTCGGGCCTGCCCTTCTGCCAGCGCAGCCGCTCGAAGACGAGGTGCTGCTGGTGCCCGCAATGGGGACAAGGCACGAAGAACCGCCGCTGGTCGGAGGCCTCGTATTCGCGCTCGATGCGCGACAGGCCCCGGATCGTCGGCGTCGACGCCAGGAACACCTTGCGCCGCCACGAGAAGGTCCGGGTGCGGGCTTCGGCGAGCGCGACGGGGTCGCCCTCGTCGTCGGCCGACGGCGGATACGCGTCGACCTCGTCGAGGAACAGATAGCGCACCGGCATCGAGCGCAGGCCGACGGCCGAGTTGGCGCCCGTCATCACCAGGATGCCGCCCGGGAACTCCTTCGACAGCTGGGTGTTGCCGGCATCGCGCGAGCGTGCCGGCGCCACCTTTGCCCTCAAGCTGGGGCTCTCGGCGATCAGTGGATCGACACGCTGCTGCGAGAAGCGCTTCGCCAGCTCCAGCGTCGGCTGCACCGCCAGCATCGGCCCCGGGGCGTGGTGGATGACGTAGCCGATCCAGTTGCAGCCGCTCTCCGACGCTCCCAGCTGCGAGCCTTTCATGAACACCACCCGCTGCGCCGGATGCCGGGGGCTGAGCGCGTCCAGCAGTTCCTGCAGGTAGGGCGTGCGATTGGTCCGCCACGGCCCCGCCTCGTTGGCGCCGCGGGGGCTGAGGATCCGGTAGCGATCGGACCACGCCGAAACGGTGAGGTCGGGATCCGGTCCCAGACCGTCGATCCAGCCGCCCAGCAGCCTCTCGAGCGTGTCGTCGCCCGCCACCTCAGCCGGAGCCATCGGCTCAGCGGAAGTCCGGGGCGATCTCGGCGAGCTCCTGCAGGTGCGCGCGGACGTGTTCGTAAAGTGCGGCCTGCAGCTCGTGCGTGCCGACGCCGAGCTCGGCCGCCATGTTGGCGGCGACGCGCGCCGGCCAGCCGAGCCAGGCGTCGCGCTCCTGGCGGGCGAGGCGGAACACCAGGGCCACCGCCCGCGCCCGGTCGACCATCTCACCCTTCAGCTTCTGCAGCCGCAGCCGGCGCTCCTGCGCCTTCAGCACCTCGTTGGCGGTGCGCGCCTGCAGGTAGGTCATGCCGCCGGCCATCGCCGGGGCCGGCAGGCCCTGTTCGCGCAGCGTGTCGCTGACCGCGCCGACGGCGGCCTCGGGCACCGGCTTCATCGCTGTTGCCGGCTCGGCGACCGGCTGAACGGGCGGCGGCTGGCGGGCCGGATTGGCGGTCTCGGTGCGTCGGGCATCGGAGGCCGCCGCGTCGATCGAACCATCCGGCAAGAGAACCAGCCGGCCGGCGGCGCGCAGTTTCTGCACCGAGCCGCGCGACTTGCCGATATGCTTCGCGTACGCCCGCTCGCTCATCCCGTGCGATGTCCCGACGTCACCGGTCATCTGCGATCTGCACTCCGCTCCAGGTCTTCGGGAATCAGGCGATCCGATAGATCCGCTCGCCGCCCTGCGGCTTCTCCGAGGTGACGGCAAGCCCGCGCCGCTTCTTCAGCGCGCCGGCGAACACCCCGCGGACGGTGTGCGACTGCCAGCCGGTCGCCGCCATCAGCTGGGCGATGGTGGCACCCTCCGGCCGGCGCAGCAGGTCGATCACCAGCGCTTCCTTGCTGCCCTCGCGGTGCGGGCGCGGCTGGTGTGCGGCCTGTGTTCGCGCAGCACGCAGCTTCCGGCCGCAGCTCGGACAGTGCGTCGACATCGGCCGCTCCGTGGCGGCGCTTTCGCTGCTGGCATTGGCCTGAGGCTCCGGCACCGTCTGATCGCTGGCGATGCTCTCGTCGCTGGCGGCAAATGCGCTGAGCACCGGCTGCTCCGCGGCAGCGTCCTCGTTCGGGACCATCGGTTCCTCTTCGTGCGGGCGTGCTGACGGCGCGCGCAGGGCGGCGACGAAGGCGGCGGCGTCCATCCGGCCGTCGAGCAGGCCGGCGGCCGCCGCCAGCAGGTCGTCGACGCCGATGCCGAGGTCCGCGGCGTGTCGGGCAATCCGCTTCAGAGCCGCGTCCTTGCTGTTGGGGTTGCGCGGCTGCCCGTCCAGGGCGCTGAGCACGGTGTTCAGCTGAAGCTTGCTGAGATCGGCGGTCATGGGTGGCATCCTTCAGGCCAGCGGCCGCACCATCGCGGCGCTGCTACCACCCCGAGCCCCGCCGGCGACTGCCGGGCGGAGCGTCGAGACGCGATCGGCATCCCCATCAACGCTCTGTTCGGCACGATCATCAAGCACTTCAGCGGATCCCGTCGTTGCGTTTTCGGCCGCGTGTTGATCACGGTGTGATCGACGGTGAACGCTGGCCGGCGATCTCGGCGAAGCTGCGGCCGTCGCCGTCGAGGATCGCGGCGTGACCGCTGCGCGCCTGCCAGCGGCCGATGATCACGTCGCAGTAGCCGGGCTCGATCTCGATCGCGAGACACTGCCGGCCGCTCTTCTCGGCGGCGATCAGCGTGCTGCCGCTGCCGGCGAACGGCTCGTAGACCGCATCGCCGCGGGCGCTGTTGTTGAGGATCGGCCGCAGCATGCAGGCGACCGGCTTCTGCGTGCCGTGCACCGTCGCCGCATCGTCGTCGCCGCAGGAGCCGATCTGCCAGACGGTGGACTGGTCGCGCGCCCCCTGCCAGCGCGCCTCGCCGCGCTCACGCACCGCATAGAAGCAGGGCTCGTGCTGCCAGTGGTAGTGGCCGCGGCCGAGCACGAAGCGGTGCTTCATCCAGATCAGCTGCGCGCGGATGCGAAAGCCGCAGGCCTCGAGACCGTCGGCGACGGTCCGGCCATGGACCCCGGCATGCCAGACGTAGGCGACGTCGCCCGGGAACAGCGCCCACGCCTCGCGCCAGTCGGCGCGGTCGTCGTTGCGCACCTTGCCCGTCCGCGCGCTGCTCGAGACGCCCGCCGCGTTGCGCCAGGCGGGATCGTAATTGACGCCATAGGGCGGATCGGTGACCAGCAGGTGCGGCCGGCTGCCGCCGAGCAGCCGGCTCACGTCGTCGGCGCGGGTGGCATCGCCGCACAGCAGCCGGTGCGAACCCAGCCGCCACAGGTCGCCTGGGCGGGTGACCGGCTCGGCTGGTGGAGTTGCGACCTCCTCACGCTCGTCGCAGCCATCGGGCTCCGAGGCGTCGCCGGTCAAGGCCAGAAGGTCGTCCAGCTCGGCACTGTCGAAGCCGGTCAGCGCCAGGTCGAAGCCGTCGGTACCGAGCTCCTGCAGCTCGGCTGCCAGCAGCGCTTCGTCCCAGCCGGCATCGAGCGCCAGCCGGTTGTCGGCGATGCGGTAGGCGCGCACCTGCGCCGGCGTCAGATGCCCGAGCCGGATCACCGGGACATCGTCCAGTCCCAGCTGCTGGGCCGCCAGCAGCCGGCCATGGCCCGCGATCACGCTGCCGTCGTCCGCCACCAGCACCGGCGCCGTCCAGCCGAACTCCACCAGCGAGGCCGCCAGCTTCGCCACCTGCGCCTCGGCGTGCGTCCGCGCGTTCCGCGCATAGGGCACCAGGCGCGCGATCGGCCAGCGCTCGATCTGCTCGGGGCAGAACCGCAGCATCGCACAGTCCAGGATGGTTGAGGGAAGATCGTCGCCGGCGTTGGCGTCGGCCCCGCTGGGCTGCGGACGGACTTGTCGCCTGCGACAATATTCCTATACCGCAACGGGGGCGGGTCTGTCAATCGCCATTTGTCGCCGCCCCTGTCATGGACACCCCGGGCCAATCGTGCCGGGCGGGGTACTTCGTACCCCGCTGGCCGATCGCCGACGCGCCCTGCTTGGCGGAACCGCGGGTGGACCCTGGACCCCTGGGTGGAACCCTGTGCGGGTTCCGGGGGGTGTCCAGCCAACCCTCTGCTCTGGCGAGGTTTTGCTTTCGCGCGGGGGACAGGGGTGGAAACCGGGTGGAACCCTGGACCCCGCATCCAGGGTGTCCAGCCAAGCCTCTGTAAGTACGGGATTTCTGCGCTGGCCGGGCGGTTGCTGAAACCCCCTGGACCCCTCTCGGGTTCCACCCGGGGGTTCCAGCCAAGTCACGGAGATGCAAATGAAAAAGCCGCCCGAAGGCGGCTCTGGAACCTGGAACCCTTGTTTTTCACTCTGTCGCTGGCGGGGTGTCGGACTGGGAGCGCTAGCATACCCTCAGGCGCCGGGAGGAACCGCTCCCGTCACCAGCGCCGCATCTCAGGTCCATCCAGGTCGGCGGCCATCGAACTTACTAAAGGAACATATACCTAACAACCGGCGTCTGTCAACACTTTCTTCTCGCATCTTCTAGGCGCTGCCTGCAGCCGAACGCGGCGGTGCCCGGGAGATCCACGCCGGCCCGGCCTGCGCACTGCCGTTCCATCGAGGATGGCGTCGTTGTACACGCCCTGAACGGGCTTGTCAAGGATAATATTCCTTGTACGCCCGGTCACCTTGACTCCTCGGTGTTGACGTCATATAAGACGTCAGATGAAGGTTGTGCTGGACACCGACGTGGTGCTGGCGGCGGTGCTGAGCGAGCGCGGGGCCTCGCGTCAGCTGCTGCTGCGAATCGTCGATGGGCTGCTGCCGGCTGCCATCTCGGTGCCGCTGATCCTCGAGTACGAGGCCGTGCTGAAGCGGCCGGAGCACCGGCGGGCGAGCGGGATGTCCATCGACGATGTGAACGTCATCCTCGACCAGATTGCCGCATCGATGCAGCACGTCCCGCTGTTCTACCTGTGGCGGCCGCAGCTCCGCGATGCCAAGGACGACATGGTGCTGGAGACGGCGGTCAATGGGCAGGCCGAAGTGATCGTCAGCTTCAACGTTCGTGACTTCGGCGAAGCGCCACGGCGTTTCGGCATCGACGTGAGTCGGCCGGGCGAGCTGCTGAGGAGGCTGTAGATGGTGGCAAGGAACTATCCGTTGCGCATTCCGGAGTCGATCCTGCGAGAGGCGCGGTTGGCGGCGGCTCAGGACGGCGTCTCGCTCAACCAGTTCATCGGCGCCGCGCTCGCCGAGAAGGTCTCGGCGCTGCGCACGCAGGCGGTGCTGGAGGAGCGTGCCCGGCGCGCCGATCGGGCAGCATTCGATGCCGTGATCGCACGCGCCGGCGGTACCCCGCCCCGCCAGGGCGACGAGATCGTCGAGGACTGAAGGGCGCCTCGGGCTGGTCCAAGCCGGGTGTGGAGGTACGTGGAGGACTCCTCCTATATCGACGCTATAGGCGGGTGCGCGCGTGAAGCGTCGATAATGGAAAACGCTCCACGTACCTCCACACCCAAGTCCAATGATCGCGCTTGTCGAGAGCCGGCACGCTTCCGGTCCGTAGCGTCTTCACCGACCATAACGGGGATCTTCGGTGTAGTCCCGGCGCTTCAGGAGAATGCCCTGAAAGCCGCTGAGGTTGGTTCCAGCCTGGCGCTTGGCGACAAAGCCGCGAGCCTTGAGGATGCCGCGGAACTTCGGCTCGCTGCCGGCAGTGAGACCGGCACGCTGCGCCCAGGCGCTCCAGGCGGCGTAGAGCTCGCGCGTCGTCTCGTGCGCCAGGCTGTCGCGGGCGCAGCACTCCTCGAGCCAGCTGCCGAAACTGTCTTCGTCCTCGAAGTACTCGGCGGTGGCATCGATCACCGCGGCCGGAGGCTGCAGGCCTCTCTGCTGCCACTCGAGACAGCCGTGGATCGCCCAGGTCAGGATGCCCGGCCATTCCTGGCGCAGGGTCTCGCCGAGCTGCGGATCGCGTCGTTCGGGCGGGATCCGCACGGTGAACGGGAGCAAGTGGAAGCGCCTGCGGATCGCCTCGTCGATGTTGCGGAGGCCCGGCTTGTGGTTGCCGGCGATCAGCAGCTTGAACTGCGGGGTGTAGGTGAAGAAGTCCTGGCGCATGAACCGGGCGGTGATCGGATCGCCGCCGGTCAGCGCCTTGATCCGGCTTTCCGCCCAACGCCGGCCCTCGTCGGTCTCCTGTGCGGTCACCAGACGCGCGCCGCGCAGCATGGCGAGCTCGGTCGGATGCCGGTCGCTGCTGGTCTCGGTAAACGTGTCCATGCCGGCGATCCGGGCATAGTCTCCGAGAATGCCGGTGAGCGTGTTGAGGAAGGTGCCCTTGCCGTTGGCGCCGGTGCCGTAGAGGAAGAACAGCGCGTGTTCCCGCGTGCTGCCGGTCAGCACGTAGCCTGCGATGCGGCCGAGGAACGCCTGCAGTTCGGCATCGCCCGCGGTGATCTCGTCGAGAAAGCGCTGCCAGCGCGGACACCGGGTATAGGCGGGTGCCACCGCGGTGATCTTCGAGCACAGCGCATCTGGGTCGTGCGGATGGATCCGTCCCGAGCGCAGGTCGACGAGGCCGGCCGGCGTGTTCAATATCCAGGGATCGGCGTCCCAGTCCTCCGGGGTCGTCGCATGCCGGACATCGGCTCGCGCCAAACCAACGACCGCGGCGACCGTGCGCGCGCTGGCGACAGCACTCGCCACTTTCACCGCCTTCTCGCCGTCGAGGCCGGACAGAGCGTCCAGCGAGCGATCGCGGCACAGCCGCCGAGCATGGCTGAACACCCGCCGGCGCAGGTCCTCCCGCCAGCGGCCGCTGTCCCACTCGAACCACTTGCCGAAAGCGTCGCAATAGCGCAGGCGGTCGGCCTGCTGGGCCGAGAACGTGAGGGTCAGGGCCTCGTCGCAGAATGGCGCCAGCGCGCCGTCCGGCTCCGCAGAAGCATGGTCGTCCGGTTGCCAGACTGCCGTCGCTTCGCACAGCAATCGTAGCGTCTCCGGTCTGTTCCCGGCATCGATCCAGTCGGAGACGTCGCCGTTGGGCGGAAGGTCGGGCAGGACGACGATGCGGACACTGTCGGCGACGCCGTGCAGAGCAGCAGCGACCGTCTCGCCATGACTGCGGCCGGCGGCATCGTTGTCCGGGAGAATGTAGACAGTGCGTTTCTCGAAGAATCGGTTGAGGGACTCCGGCCATTTGTTGGCGCCGCCGGCGTTGCAGGTGGCGACGAGGCCGAGGCTCGCCAGCCGGTTGGCGTCTTTCTCACCCTCGACGACGAACACCGGCACATCGCCAGCAGCGAGCAGCTCCGGCAACCGGTAGGGAACGTGGCGGATGCCCTTGACCCGCCAGCTCCATCCTCCGTTGCCGTCGGGACGGCGCTGACGGAACGTCTTCGGCGCGTAGCGCACCACCTGGAACAGCAATGCACCGTTCTCATCGCGGTAGTCGTAGGTGGCGATGATGCGTCGGCACGGCAGCGAAGATCGCTCTTCGACGGCGACGCCGAGCTCGGACGCAATCCAGGTCCACGCCTCGTCCTCGCCGAGCCCGGTCTGCCGGCGGATCAGGTCGACCATCGATCCGCCGAGCTTCTGCTCGTGGTCGTACCACTGCCCGCGCTTCTCGCCGTCGATCTCGACGGCGACGCTGCCATTCCGGCCGAATCGCAGTTGTGTGCGGCTCGACAAGACGCGGTTCGGTTCGCCCAGCAGCCGCCGGGCCACCTCCTCGATGCGCTGATCGAGCTGGCGACAAACATCGGTGTGAACACTGGAGGATCGGGACACAGAGGTTCCCGTTCGCTTCTGACCGGTCATCGTCGGCCACGGACGTCACCCGCGCCCGCTCCGCCTGGCTGCTGCATGTGGGACTTCCCGAGAACGGCCGGCGGACCCCCGATCCGCCGCCGGAGACTGAAGTGCATTGATCGGCAGCATCGGCCATGGCCGATGCTGCCGCAGCTGCAGCATATCGGGATTGTGGTTAAGAAAAAAGTCCTATATAAGGCTCCTGCATATTTTCATGGCATTGCCGCGTGCTGCAGCCGACAGGGGACCTTGCGTTGATGTCGGATCTGTCACCGCGGGCCACCGCCAACGCGCTGGACCCCGAGCGGATGTCTCCTGAGGAGCGGTTGCGCGAGGTGGGCGAGATCCTGGCGGCAGGGCTGCTGCGGCTGCGGGCGAAGCGGGCGGCTGAGCGTGAGCACCGCCGAGAGAGTTCCCTGGACTTCGTGGCTCAGCAGAGCGTGCATGTCCGCAAGAACAGGCGCAGAGAGCGGCGATGACGGACGGTGTGTTGGCGCAGCTGGCGGCGTTGCCGGGCAAGAGCACGGCGGAGCTCAAGGCGCTGTGGGTCGAGCTTTATGATCGCGCGCCGCCGTCGTTCAACCGGGACTACCTGGTCAAGCGGCTGGCCCACCGCATTCAGGAGCTGGCCTACGGTGGACTTTCGGCACGCGCGGAGGCGAAGATCGATCGGCTGATTGCCGAAGAAGAGCTGCGTCTCAAGGGCAAGCTGCCGGTGCGCAAGGGTGACCGGCCGATCGTCGGCACCCGGCTGATCCGCGAGTGGCAGGGGGTCGAGCACACCGTCACCGTGCTGGTCGACGGCTACGAGTATCAGGGGCGGCCGTACAAGTCGCTGTCGGCGATCGCGCGGGCCATCACCGGCACCCGCTGGTCCGGCCCGCTGTTCTTCGGAATCCGTAATCACCGGAGCGGCAAGTGAAAGCGCCGGTGCGCAAGGTCCGCTGCGCCGTCTACACCCGCGTCTCCACCGACGAGCGGCTCGACATGGCGTTCAACTCGCTCGATGCGCAGCGTGAGGCGGCGGTGTCGTACATCGAGAGCCAGAAGCACGAAGGCTGGATCCTGGTCGGCGACCGCTACGACGACGGCGGCTTCTCCGGCGGCAGCATCGAGCGACCGGGACTGCAGCGGCTGCTGCGTGACGTCGAGGCGGGCCGGATCGATGTCATCGTCGTCTACAAGGTGGATCGCCTGTCGCGCGCGCTCGGCGACTTCGCCCGCATCGTCGAGCTGTTCGAGCGGCACACCGTCTCGTTCGTCTCGGTCACGCAAGCGTTCAACACCACCAGCTCGATGGGCCGGCTGACGCTCAACATCCTGCTCTCCTTCGCCCAGTTCGAGCGCGAGGTGATCGGCGAGCGCATCCGCGACAAGTTCGCCGCATCGAGGGCGCGCGGCATGTGGATGGGCGGCATCCCGCCGCTGGGATACGACGTCCGCGACCGCAGGCTGGTGGTGAACGAGAGTGAGGCCGAGCTTGTACGCACGATCTTCGCCCGCTTCCTGCAGCTGGGCTCGGCGACGGAGCTGGCACGCGAGCTGCGCCGGGCCGGGCACACCACCAAGAGCTGGACGACGCAGGACGGCAAGCCACGTCCGGGCAAGCCGATCGACAAAGGGGCGATCTACAAGATCCTCAACAACCGGGTCTACCTCGGCGAGGCGGTGCACAAGGGGTCGAGCCATCCCGGCGAGCATGAAGCGATCGTCGAGCAAGCGATCTGGGAGAAAGTGCACGCTGTCCTTGCCGAAAATGGCCGCCGTCGCGGCAACGTCACCCGCGCGCAGACACCGGCGCTGCTCAAGGGCCTGATCTTCACGCCCGGCGGCCACGCGATGACGCCGTCGCACACCCGCAAGGCCGGCAGGCTCTATCGTTACTACGTGGCGACCGATGCGATCCGCAACGGGCACGGCGACTGCGCAGTGCGCAGCGTACCGGCGGCGGAAATCGAAGCGGCCGTCGTCACCCAGGTGCGGCACCTGCTGCAGACGCCCGAGATCGTCGCTCGGACCTGGGCCGCGGCGAATCCGGATGCCGATGCTCTGGTGCCGGAGCGTGAGGTGGTGGCTTGCATCACGGAGTTCGCCCCGCTGTGGGAGGAGCTATTCCCAGCGGAGCAGGCGCGCATCGTCCGCCTGCTGGTCGACCGCGTCGATGTGGCGCCGGACCACATCGCGGTGCGGCTGCGCGCGGAGGGCTTGCAGACGCTGGTCGAGCAGCTGCGCACCACGGATGCGAAGGCGAACGCGGCATGAGGGCGAACCGCAAGTTAGCAAAGCCCGATTGGCAGTTCGACGGCACGACGATCAGCGTGCGGATGCCGATGACTTTCGTCCGCCGCAGCGGACGAAAGGCGATCGTCGCTCCCAATGGCGGCGACGCCTGGGCACTGGCGCGGCCACACCCCGACGAGGCGCTGATTCGCGCAATCGTGCGGGCGCATCGGTGGAAACGATTGCTCGATGCCGGCAGGTACCGTTCGGCGGGGGAATTGGGCGAAGCAGAAGGTGTTACGCGCAGCTTCGCCAATCGCCTGCTGCGGCTGACGCTGCTGGCTCCGGACATCGTCGAGGCCATACTCGACGGCCGACAGCCCAAAGCGCTGCAGCTCGAAGACCTGACCCGGTCGCTGCCGAGCGCATGGGGCGAGCAGCGACAACGCCCCTTCGCGAAATAGGCGTAGTGTCTCATGGTTTCCATTGCGGAAGTGGTGGTCATCGAGCGACCCCGAGTGTGTTGCCGCCCCGCAGGCTTTGTGGACGAGAGTGGCTCACCTGGGTCGCCAAAAGCTTCACACCTCTTTGCCGTTCGGCGACAGAAGCCGACGTGGCCAACGAGCATCGCTGATCGAACGCTCATTAGGTGCAGTCTTTCATAGTTTCATGATTTCATAGTAGGATGAATTAATGAAACAGGTGATCGCCCAACCCCCAGACGAGGTCGATGAGCACCTGCAAATTCAGGTGCCGGCTATTACGAAGCGCCATCTCGGCATTCGGGCCGTGGAGACGCGAGAGCCGATCCGCGTCATCGTCCTCCGCGCGCTGCAGGCCTATGGCGTGCCGGTGCCTGACGAGGCCATCTTTGACCGTCGAAAGAGGCGTCCAAGATGACGGATGAATTTTCTTCGCTCACGGTTCAGGACTACGCCTCACAGGCGTTAACGACCGACCAGCGCAGCGACAGCGGGTCGCTGACGTTCCCGCTGCTCGGCCTATTCGGCGAAACGGGAAGCCTGCTCAGCGAGGTGAAGAAGAAGCAGCGTGATCGGGCGTCCTACCTCGGTTACGCGGGCGCCGTGGTCGAGGAACTCGGCGACGTTCTCTGGTATCTCACCGCTGTTGCCGATAGAGGCGGGTTGTCCCTGAGCGATATCGTTGGGAACCTGAACCGAGGCTACTCCGATTGGCAGCGCGCGCCTGACCCGACGCTCTCGTTCGCGTCTCTGCAACCCGAGATCATGCTTCGCAGGTCGGAGCCTACACCAACATTCGAGAAGACCTTGCTCCAACTCGCGCGTGAAGTGGGGCTGCTCGTCACCGACCACGAAGCCGACCGCCTGACGGCCAACCAATCGGCATTGGCGGGCCGGCTGATCGCCATCATGCGCACGCTGATCCAGGCGGCCAATGAGGCTGGCGTCACCCTCGAAGCAGCAGCCATCAAGAACCTGAGTAAGATCTTCGATCGGTGGCCACGCGAACGCGTCTACCCTGCGCCGCTCGACGAGTCCGCTGTGTCAGAAGAGCAGTTGCCGCGCGACCTCTACGTCGATGTCTTCGAGCGCAAGGTTCGTGACCAAACCTATGTGTTCCAGCGCTGTAACGGGCTCAATATCGGCGACCGGCTGACCGACAATGCCCTGACGGCCGACGACTACCGGTTCCATGACGTCTTCCACTACGCCTACGTCGCGGTTCTGAGCTGGTCACCCGTCATTCGCGCCCTGTTCCGCCTCAAGCGCAAAAGTGACCCTAACATCGATGAGGCACAGGATGGCGCGCGCGCCACCTTGATCGAGGAAGGCGTCACAACCTGGGTCTTCGGGCAGGCGGTTGAGTTGGAGTTTTTCGCGGACGTAAAGGCTGGCGAGCTGCCATTCAGCATGCTGAAGCACGTACGACAATTTATCGCTGGCTATGAGGCCGAGCAATGCCCGCTTTGGTTATGGGAAGAGGCGATCTTGCAAGGGTATGGCGCCTTCCGCTTTCTCCGCGAGCATCGCCGCGGGCGCCTGCACATTGACATGCCAAATCATCGCCTTTCGATCGAGACGCTCTGGTGAAAACGCCTGAGTCTTTCACCGATGTCCTCTCACAGACACGCCTCCCATCGGTCTTCAACCCCTATGCCGATTGCTGTCCGGTTCACGACCGCCCAGACGCAGCCCGACTCCGGCGGTGCAATCTCGTGCGCTACCTGGAAGCGGCGTTGATCGCGCGCGTTGATACGATCTGGATCGCGCGCGATCTCGGGTATCGCGGTGGGCGCAGAACAGGGGTCCCGCTGACGGACGAGGTACATCTGGACCAGGCCGGCGCTCTCATGGGCGGCATAGCCTTGGATCGTGCGACGCGAGGCCCAGCGGTCGCCGAGCGAACGGCCGCTATCGTTTGGAACGTTCTGTCCCGCATCGGTGAGCCTGCGGTTTTGTGGAATATATTTCCATTACATCCGCACGAGCCTGACGACCCGTTTTCGAATCGGTGCCACACTCGAGCTGAGCGGGACGCCACTTGGCCGTTACTGATCGCCGTCATCTCAATGATCAAACCACGCAGGATCGTAGCGATTGGCCGGGACGCGGGAATGGCACTCACTAATCTCGATATCCCGGTCGAAGTCGTGCGGCACCCGAGCTATGGCGGCCAGACGGAGTTTGTCTCAGGTGTTCGCCAGATCTACGGCTTCATGGGCGACCGAGGTGGCCAACAGAAGCTGGAACTTCCGCTTTGCGGCGTTCCGCAGGAGGGGGTGCTGCTGCCTGATCAAATCTCGCGATCATCGCTTCGATGTCCGACCGGCGGGACCTGTTCGGCTGGTCAATCTCGGCGTGAGTGGAGACGACGGTGAGCGCGCCGACCTTGAGGTTGCTTTCACGAGCCACGAAGCTCATCAAACGGCCCAAGCCAATCAGATTACCGAGCAGCTTTTCGATGTAAAAGTGATTGCGGTACATCGCGGTCAACGTCAGCGTCTTTTCCGCGCTAGGCACGATCTTGAAACTCATGAAACTCAAGCACTGGCCCCCATAAGGAGAGTTATCGACATCCCTGACGGGGTCGAACAGCGATAGCTCGAATTTATTCAAGGCCCGGACGTGGTCATCGCGGAGTCGCTTGACCACATCCCAGAGCTGGTTCGGCGGCTCTCCCGCGGGCACCGGGTACTGAATCATGCGTTCGAAATAGTAACCGGACCAGCGCTCGTTCCGGCGCACCTTTTTCAGAACCTTGTCGCGAAACACGTCGAAGAAGGCGGGCGCGCCGTAGCGATGGTAGAGACCGGCCGGGAAGATGGTGTTAGCCACCGTCTCAACTGACTTACCGCAGCCGGAAAGAAAATCGTCGATCACCGCGATCCGAGTGTCTTCTCGGGTGGTATCAATGGTCGGATCGGCAACGTCGATAATCACATTGTAAGCCGCATGGCCTGGTCGACCGTCGACAGCCCGTACGGCCTCGCGCCATGCGCCGGCGCAGTCACGCTGCGGCGGAATGGGCAGGTACATCAACTTCCTCCAACAGGATTGCGGCCGCATAGATACGTGATCCGAGAAAGCGCTCTGTCAGCCAGCCGTACCCCGCATCGCCCCAGGTCGGGCCCCAACTGTTCCGCACTAGGATGGCACGCTGCCCATCAACCATCCCGTGGCCGACCGCCACGACCGCATGCCGCCGCTCGGGCTCGGGCTTCTCGTCAGCTGCGGGATCGACCACGCCCAGCAGATTTCGTTGATAGAAAGCGCGGGAGAGCATGAGTAGGATTATCATCGGCCGCCCTTGCTCCAACTCCTGGAGCACCCAATCGAGGCAGTAAGTGGCCGTCTTACCGTTTCGAGCAAATAACATGCCGACCTCCGGCGGAGGCGTCCAAGATGCGGCATCTGCCGGCGTCGCGGATAAATAGGGCCAACCGGTTTCTTCGGGCTGCCCGTCCTCGCGCAATGCTTCCAACATCGAAGGCAGCAGTGCCCCCGTGTTGGGAGGGCGACCTGCCCGCCGCTGCGCCTGATAGAATGCGTATTCACAGGACAACTGTACCCAGCCGGTGCGCAGAGCCGCGTGGGCGTCGCTTGCTGCAAAAGCAAGGCACGTTGGGCGCGCTCCTTGATTGCGGGTTGGCCCGAACAATGCCCGCAGATCGACCAAGACGGTTATGTCGCTCATGCTGTCTCAAGGAGCCTCCGCCGCTCGGCGCGCGAAAGCCCCACTTCCTCGGGACCGGTCAGATCAACTTCGACGGCAAGAGTTGAAAGAGGGGGGTCAGGATCCCAAGGCCGGCGCTCATCGAGCGCTAAGCGACCGCGATAAGTGTCAGGCGGCGTCGCCGTTACACGCCGGATGACCGGACCGCCGACCCCCTCGTCATGAATTGCCTCCAGCTCGTCGCGAACGATGGCAAATCCGCTCGCTTTGATCTGGTCTATGTCCCAGAGATAACCGCCGCCGCTATGCTCCTCCAGCCGAATGACGAACAGATCGTTGCGACTTCCGTCGATTCGTGCCCCGGCATCACGCTCCGTCAGCAACCAGACGTCGCCACGATAATCCTGAGGTCGATAGGCCTCGAGCAGAGCAACCTTCAATTCGCGGGGTTGCGTACGCAGTAGCTCCCGAGCCTGTGCCAACTGAATAAATCGATGACGAACCAGGGTCCAGCAAGTTGCCTCGTAACTGGCCCCAATCCGGAGCGCGAGCTGATAGACCACGTTCGGCCGACCGAAATCACTGACGGTCCAGCTCTGAAGCGCGGCGTGCCAGCTGATCAGCCAACGCGGCATCATGAACTCCACCGCGAATGCGTCGGCCTCCACCTCCTGGAAATCACCTGTCGGCTGCACTTGCATCGACATTCGGCGCAAGATGCTCTCGTCGTCGAGGCTAGGCTGGTGCCGCAGAGAAAAATGCCCGAGTTCGTGAGCCGCCGTGAAGCGTTGGATACTCAAGGGGCGGTGCGTCGTAACGAGTACGCCGGGCCCGGGATCACTTAGATACGCGCCGAGGAGACCCTGCAGGGGACGAAGGAGGAGAGGCAAGTCCAACGTTTGGATCGCTGCGAAAACGTCGACACTGCCACCCCTCGACTGAATCTGCTGACGCAGGCCAAGTTGCTGATGCAGCCGCGCCGCGGCCATCGTGCCAGCGCGAACCGCGCTCGGATAATCCTCGGCTGCCACCGATCAGCCCTGCTCGGCGCGCGACCGCGCAAGCAAGTACTCAGCGAAGCGGCCAAGCTCGCTGCGATCTTGCTGCGAGAGATCGGCCGCCTTGCGCGCGAGGTGGGCAACATCAATTGGCAAACTCGCGGTAGCGTCCTCCCCTGTGAAATATCCGATCGGTTGACGGTATAATTTCGCAAGGCGCGTGAGTTCGATCGCCTCGACGCGGCGTTGGCCATTCTCGATATCGGTGAGAGCGGTACGTGGGATTTTCAGGTATTTCGCGACCTCTTCTTGTTTAAGGCCAAAATACTTGCGAGCTTCCCTTAATCGTTCACCCAGTAGACGGCGCGTTTCGTCATCATCGTCCTGATGAAGTGCGAGATCGGTCATGGCTTTGGTCCTTTTTTCTTCCACCACTCTTTCTCTAAATGTGGCATCAGATGTCCAAGGGCGCTTTCCACGGAACCATATCCACCCGCCCGCACAACGCTGTCCGGCAGCTCGAACCCAACGATTGGCTCAACGGCACAGAGAATTGAGACGACCACCAGCGAGTCCACATGAACTGCGGCCTTTGAAATCTGCGCTGGCGCGGAGGGCAAAGACATGCCTCTGATCGACGCCTCCACCTTTACCGCCTCGATCAGCTCGTCGCGCAATTTGGCCTCGACCGCCGCCATCGGAAATGGCGCGATCTTGGAAGACAGCGGGGCGCTCGTAGTGGGATCCATCGTTGTGTCAATCTAAGACCTGCCGCTAATATAATGTCCGATTTCCAGACATGCAAGGCCGCTGGTGCTTGCGCGTCTCGTCCCAGCTTCCTTGAACGCTGGTGGCGGAATGCTTCGACCGGCGAATTCACCTTTTCTCGCCAGAGCAAGCAATGTTCCGGCTGCGGGGTTGCCAAACCGGCCGAGAGCGGGCGGCGGTCGGGGCGCCGTTGTTCTCGACCGCGTGACAGACTCGCCTCGGCCCCGACGGCATGAAACTACGAAGCCCCATCCCGTTATGCGGAACTTCTTAAGAAGGCTGCGCCTGCCAATCGCACTTTCGGAAGGTACCCAGGCACCAAAGCGGCTAAGCGTTTGAGAGAGCGCGGTGTCGCCTGTGGGTACTGAATTGGCGCAGTTCCCACCCGGCGGAGAATGGGGCTAAAGAGAGAACATATTGGGCGGTTCAGCGGGAGACGTGGTACCCGGGCGCCGGACTAAAGGTCTTTGATAACACGCGGATTTTGCGCCCCCGTCACCCTGCGGAGAGCGGTTCGGGCAGGGGGACTGGCGGAGGGGGTGGGATTCGAACCCACGGTACCCGCGAGGGTACAACGGTTTTCGAGACCGCCCCGTTCGGCCGCTCCGGCACCCCTCCGCGTCTGTCCTGCCGCCAGTTGCCGGGCAGCTGCGACCGCGCACGTTAGCCGCATCCGCCGCCCCGGACAATGTGGCAATGCATCCGCTTTGCATCTCCGGGCCCGCTTGTGCTCCTTTACTCTGCAGGTGCCCAACGCAGCACGCGCCGCGCCGCGCGGCCTGGATACGCACGTGGCCGCCTTCAGCCCCTCGAAGCGACCGACGCCGCGCACGGACCAGCGGCGCTCGTCTCAGCCACGATTGCATTGACCGGCGGAGATCCGGACGCAAAGAGAACGCGCCTCGCCGTTGCGGAGCGAGGCGCGTTCTCCGCGATGCCTACTTGTAATAGCCGACGCCGCAAACCTGATCGCCGATCTTGGTGATGTAGCTGACCTTCGCCACCGGCTTCTGGTCCGGGTCGACGTCCTTGGGACGGACCCAGGTGTAGGCAACCTCGGTGATCTTGCCGGTCTGGCCGGCGGCGTAGATTTCCTGGCCGAGGGGCTTCGGCGGCGTTGCCTTGTCCATCAGCCCCTTAAGATCCTGCCCCACAACGGTGGGATTGGCGCCATGGGCCGAATACTTGCCGTCGGGTCCGCCACAGAACGGATAGAGATCCCGGTCCTTATAGTCACCCTTGTTGATCGCCGTCAGCGTCTGCGCCTCGTTGACCTTCATCGCCGCCGCGACCTTTTCCAGCAGGGCCTTCGCCTCTGCCGGAGTTCCGGTGTCGCCGGCAAAGGCCGGCAGAGCGACCAGCGAGAAGACGGCCGCCGCACACATCGCCTGAATTTTCCGCATTGAGTTCCTCCCGGATTGCCGAGTTTTTGTGTCCTCACTGAATCGCAACAAACGCCACGCGCGATCTCCGTCGAGCCGCGATGGCCGACACATGGCTGCCACCACCCGCACGACCGAGGCGCTTGTGCGTGTCCGTTACGAACGTGAAAGAAGCAACGCTCCCGCACCGCCAAGGTTCGGGAGCGCCCGAAGTTTTTGAAAATCAGCTTTTGTAGTAGCCGACGCCGCAGACCTGATCGCCGACCTTGGTGACATAGACCACCTTCTGCGCTGGCGTGGTCTCGCCAGGACGGGTCCAGGTATAGGTGACCTCGGAAATCTTTCCGGGCTGCGCGGTGGCGTAAACTTCCTGCCCCAACGGCTTCGGCGGCGTGCCCTTGTCCATCAGGTCTTTCAGGCTCTTGCCGACCAGCGTCGGGTGTGCGGTGAAGGTGCCGTCCGGCCCACCGCAGTAGGGGTAGAGGTCCTTTTCTTTGAAGCCGCCTTCCCCCTTGGTGAACATTTCCAGCGCCTGCGCCTGATTGGCCTTCAGCGCCGCTACCGCCTTCTCCAGCATCGCCTTGGCTTCCGCTGGCGTGCCGTAATCCTGCGCCCAGCCCGGCAGCGCCGTTACGCAGAGCACCATCAGCGACGCACACAATAAGCGAACGAACCGCATTCGACGTTTCTCCCCTTCATGACCTTCTTTTGGCACCATGGAGCGCCCGGCCCCGGTGTGCCCGCCGTTCTTCGGACGAGCGCTTTGGCAAGGACCTTTGACGCAGAAGTGGGCAAAAGTGTGGCGTAACCGGGGCGCCTGGGTGAAAGAGCATCAGGCCGCGGGACCAATCAGCGCGCGCAGATTTTGCAGCGTATCGGCCTCGCTCGCCGGCTTGTCCCAGCGGATTCGGTGCACCCGCGGAAACCGCATCGCCACCCCGGAACGATGGCGGCTGGAGTGCTGCACCGCATCGAAGGCAATTTCCAGCACGAGGCCGGGCGCCACCGCGCGGACCGGGCCGAATCGCTCCGTGGTATGGGCCCGCACCCAGCGATCCAGCTCCACTAGTTCGGCATCGGTGAAGCCGAAATACGCCTTGCCCACCGGCACCAGCTTCACGTCTCCCGCGCCGCCCGGCCGCCAGCAGCCGAAGGTGAAATCCGAATAGAAGGAGGAGCGCTTGCCGTGGCCGCGCTGCGCATACATCAGCACGCAGTCGATGGTGTGCGGGTCGCGTTTCCATTTGAACCAGGGGCCCTTCGGCCGCCCCGCGACATAGGCGCTGTCGCGGCGCTTCAGCATCAGGCCTTCGCTGCCGGCGTCCCGCGCGCCGGCGCGCAGCGTCGCCAGATCCGCCCACGCCGCAAAGGGAACGAGGGGCGAAAGGTCCATCCGTTGGGGCGCCGCTCGGACAAACCAGTCCTCCAGCCGCGCCCGCCTTTCGCCGAAGGAGAGCGCGCGCAGATCCTCGCCGCCCTCGAACAGGATGTCGTAAAGCCGGACGTGCGCCGGGTGGCGCTCCTGCAGGGCGCGCGATGGCGCCTTGCGTCCCAGCCGCTGCTGCAGATCCCCGAACGGAGCGACGAAGCTGTCGCGGACCACCAGCAACTCGCCGTCGAGCACCGCCGGAAAACACAGCACTTCAACGATCTCCGGAAATGCCGCGGTCACGTCGTCGCCACTGCGCGAGAAGATGACGCCGTCCGGACGATCGGGTCCGCCACGCGCCGCGAGCTGGACCCGGATGCCGTCCCACTTCCATTCGGCGGCGTACTCCACGGGATCGAGCGTGGCGAGATCAGCATCCTGGAGCGGGTGGGCCAGCATCATCGGGCGAAACACCGCGGCATCGCCCGGCAACGGCGGCGGCCCCTTGCCCTCCAGCCAATCGAATAGCGGGCTGTAGGGCGGGGTGAGCCCGTGCCACAGCTCCTCGATTTCGGAGACCGCAACACCGCCCCACTGCGCCACCGCTGTCTTCGCCAGGCGGGCCGAGACGCCGACGCGCAGGCCGCCGGTGGCGAGCTTCAGCAGGGCGAAGCGCCCGGATGCGTCCAGCGCATGGAGCCAGCCCGTCAGCAGCGCTGCGGCATCGTCGCGATGCACCGCCGCCAGTGTTGCCGCCACCTCGGCCAGCCTCGGAGCCGGCCTTTTCCCGTGGCACTCATCGGCGGGCCAGATCAGCGCCGCGGTTTCCGCCAGGTCACCCACGTAATCGTAGGAGAGGGCGAACAGCAGGGGATCGACGCGGCTCTCGACCAGCGCGCGGATCATCGCCGGACGGAGGTGCGGCAGGGCAAGATCGCCGGTCAGCGCCGCCAGGCCGTAGCCGCGGTCGGGATCGGCGCTCGTCGCCAGCCAGCGTTCGATCAGGCGCAGCTTGGCGTTGCGCTGCGGCGTGTAAACCAGTCCGTCGAGCAGGGCTGCGAAGCGTTCCACCGATGGGCCTCAGGCGTCGGCGTCATCTTCGTAGCCGGCGAGCGACAGGGCATCGGCGGCAAGGCCACGCTGCCGGGCGTGGTGGACGAGTGCCTCCTCGCGGCCATGCGTCACCAGCACCGTCGAAGCGCTGACGTCGTCGAGCGTCTGCGTGAGCTCGTCCCAGTCGGCGTGATCCGAGATCACCAGCGGCAGCTCGACGCCGCGCTGGCGCGCCCGCTGGCGGATGCGCATCCAGCCCGACGCCAGCGCCGTCAGCGGTTCGGGAAAGGCGCGCGCCCAGCGGTCGGCCAGGGCCGAGGGCGGGCACAGCACGATCTCGCCCGCGAGTTCCCGGCGCACGCCGCCCGCCGTCGGGCGAACGTCGCCGAGAGCCACCCCGTGGCGGGTGTAAAGATCGCAAAGGCCCCCCAGCGCCCCGTGCAGGAAGATCGGCCGGTCGTAGCCGGCGGCGCGCAGCAGCGCGATCAGCCGCTGGCACTTGCCCAGGGCATAAACCCCGACCAGATGCGCCCGCTCGGCAAACAGCCGCAGCGAGTCCAGCAGCTTGCCCACCTCGCCGGCATCGGAGGGATGGCGGAACACCGGCAGGCCGAAGGTGGCCTCGGTGATGAACACGTCGCAAGCCTGCGCTTCGAACGGCGCGCAGGTGGAATCGGGCCGCCGCTTGAAGTCGCCGGAAATGACGACGCGGGTGCCGGCATGTTCCAGCACCACCTGCGCGCTGCCGAGGATGTGCCCCGCCGGCAGCAGCCGCACGGTAACACCGCCCACCGTGCGCGCCTCGCCGTAGGCCAGCGGTTCGATCATGCCGGCCGCGTCTGCGCCCCACCGCGCCCGCATGATCGCGGCCGTTGCTGCCGTCGTCAGCACGGCGGCGTGCCCGGCCCGCGCATGGTCGGCATGGCCGTGGGTGATCACCGCGCGTTCGACCGGACGCGGCGGATCGACGAAGAACCCGCCCGTCTCGCACCACAAACACCCGCCCCGCGTCACCCGCAGCCAGGACGGCAGGAGCGCTGGAGCAGGGGAGGGGGCGGATGAGGCTACGTCTGTCTCGATACTGTTTTCCGTGGCCCTTCTCCTGGCGTCCACACCCTCTTGCAAACCGCGTCATTGCGAGCGAAAGCGAAGCAATCGAGGTGGGCGGGACAACCACGACACTGGATCGCCACGCCCGCTGCCGCGGGCTCGCGATGACGACCGGGGGTCCTGTCGCCGCCTGTTCTCTATGGGATATAGGGCGGCAACACCAGTGCCGCCGCCCTCCACCGTCATGCGCGGACTTGATCCGCGCATCCACGTGGTGCCGCGGCACGGGGGGTGGAGAAAGGTGTGGATGGCCGCGACGAGCGCATTGACGCCGATGTCGGCTAGCGCCGAAGTCCCGTTATAGGGCCTTCCAGGGATTGATCAGGGTCAGGCCGCAGCCCTCGAAGCCGCTCGCGTCCCGCGTCACCACACCGGCCCCGTGGGAGCGCGCAACCGCGGCGATCATGAGATCCAGGGTCGCAGCGGGCCTCCCGGAGCGGCGACGGACAGCGAAGAGCTCGGCATAGGCCAGGGCGGCCTCGCCATCAAAAGGCAATACGCGCCCCGTGAAATCCTCGGCAAAGATCGCCTGCGCTGCCGTTGCTAGATCAAGACGTCGGCGACCGTCGGCCATGATCGCGATTCCGGAAAGGATCTCAGCCTGCGAGATCGCCGTCGTGAACAACAGATCTTCGTCCTGGGAATCGATCCACGCTGCGACTTCGGGCACCGGCCTTGGCCGCATCATGGCGGAAAGAACGTTCGTATCGAGGACGTACATCAGTCGAAGCAGGGAGGTTCGCGGACCGCATCGCGCGACGGGAGCTCAAGATCCTCCACGCCGCCAAGCGGCGCAAAGCGGGCGTGGATGCGCTCGGAGAGACTCCGGCCTAGCGGCATCCCGGCGTCCCCAAGGGCGGACTGCAGGATGCGACGCGCTTCGGCCTCCATCGAGCGTCCGTGCCGGGCGGCACGCACGCGCAGCCGCTCCTTCACGACTGGATCAATCTTGCGGATCGTCAAGGTCGCCATGGAAGTACCTCTCGATTGCATGATGTATACGTTATGCATGCGTTGACTGCAAAGCATGCATTTGATCCCTAGCCCCGATTCCGCATCCACGTCTTCGACGCTCGGCCGTGTGCCCAGGACAATGACGTGGATGGCCGGGACGGAGCCCGGCCATGACGATGGAGGAGCCTAGGAATGCCCGCTTACCCTTGCCGTCATGCGCGGGCTTGTCCCGCGCATCCACGTGGTGCCGCGGCACGGTGGGTGGAGAAAGGCGTGGATGGCCGCGACAAGCGCGGCCATGACGGGATGACGCGGTGCGGAGGATGACGCCGGCCATCGCGATGCTACGTATTGCAGAGCATGGACCCCGACCTTCCCGAACCGTTCGCCTCCTGGTTTGCCGCCCGTGGCTGGCGGGTGCATCCGCACCAGATGGACATGCTGGCGGCGGCGCGGGCGGGGGAGCACACGCTGCTGATCGCGCCCACCGGTGGCGGCAAGACGCTGGCGGGATTCCTGCCGTCGCTGATCGCGCTTGCGGCGCGGCCGACGCGCGGGCTGCATACGCTCTACATCTCGCCGCTGAAGGCGCTGACCATCGACGTGCACCGCAACCTGGAGCTGCCGATCGCCGAGATGCGTCTTGCGATCCGCGCCGAAACCCGCACCGGCGACACGCCGCTCGGCAAGCGCCAGCGCCAGCGCCGCTCCCCGCCGCACCTGCTGATGACGACGCCCGAGTCCCTCGCGCTGCTGCTTTCCTATCCGGATGCCGGCGACCTGTTCGGCGACCTGGCCTGCGTAGTGATCGACGAGCTGCATGCACTTGCCGGCACCAGGCGCGGCGACCTGCTGGCGCTCGGCCTCGCCCGGCTGTCGGCCCTGGCGCCCCGTAGCCGGCGGGTGGGCCTGTCCGCCACCGTCGCCTGGCCTGATGCGCTGCGGGCCTGGCTATCGCCCAGGGCCGAAGCGGCGGACGTGCGGGTAATCGAATGCCGCGACGAGCGGGTCCCCGACGTCGCCATCCTGGAGACGACCGAGCACCTGCCGTGGTCGGGACACATGGCGGTGCATGCGCTGGCCGAGGTCTATCGCGCCATCGAGCAGGCCGGCACCACCATCGTCTTCGTCAATACCCGGGCGCAGGCGGAACTGGTGTTCCAGCGCCTGTGGTATCTGAACGAGGCCAGTCTGCCGATCGCCCTGCACCACGGCAGCCTCGCCCGCGAGCAGCGCCGCAAGGTGGAAGCGGCAATGGCGCAGGGACGGCTGCACGCCGTCGTCGCCACCTCGTCGCTCGATCTCGGTATCGACTGGGCGGCCGTCGATCTGGTGGTGCAGATCGGCGCGCCGAAGGGAGCGAGCCGGCTGATCCAGCGCATCGGCCGCGCCGGCCACCGGCTCGACCTCACCAGCCGGGCGCTGCTGGTGCCGGCTAACCGGTTCGAGGTGCTGGAGTGCCGCGCGGCGCTCGACGCGGTGCGGGCGCGGACGCTCGACGGCGATCCCCCCGGTGCCGGCGGCCTCGAAGTGCTGGCGCAGCATATGTTGGGCATGGCGTGCGCCGCGCCGTTCGCCCCGGACGCGCTGTACGACGAGGTGCGCCGCGTCGCTCCCTACGCCGCGCTGGCCCGCACCGATTTCGACGACACTCTGCGCTTTGTCGAGGACGGCGGCTATGCGCTGTCCGGCTACCGGCGCTGGCAGCGGCTGGAACGGATGAAGGACGGCCAGATGCGCTTGGCCTCACGCCGCTTCGCCCAGCAGTACCGGCTGAACGTCGGCACCATCGTCGAGGCGGTGACGATGCAGGTGAAGCTGCGGCGCGGACGCGTCCTGGGCGAGGTGGAGGAGTATTTCATCCAGGGGCTGGAGCCGGGGGATACCTTCGTCTTCGCCGGAGAGATCCTGCGGTTTGAGGAGGTGCATGAGACCAAGGCGATCGTCACCCGCGCCGTCGGAGGCGAGCCGAAGGTACCGGCCTACGCCGGTGGCCGCCTGCCGCTCTCCACCCATCTCGCCGCGCGCGTGCGCGCCATGCTGGCCGAGCCGGGGCGTTGGGGCGAACTGCCGGATCCGGTGCAGGAGTGGCTGCGGCTTCAGTCGGCGCGGTCACTCCTGCCCGGTCCGAACGACCTGCTGATCGAGTGCTTCCCGCGCGGCGGCAAGCACTTCCTGGTGGCCTACTGCTTCGAGGGGCGGAACGCGCACCAGACGCTGGGGATGCTGCTGAGCCGCCGCATGGAGCGGGCCGGCCACGCGCCGCTGGGCTTCGTCGCCACCGACTACGTTCTGGCCTTGTGGAGCCTGCGGCCGGCCGATGATATTCCTCAGTTGTTCTCCCAGGACATGCTGGGCGACGATCTGGAGGAGTGGATGGCGGAGAGCTCGGTGCTAAGACGCACCTTCCGCACCGTGGCCGTGATCGCCGGCCTGATCGAGCGGCGCCAGGGGAGGCACGAGAAGAGCGGGCGGCAGATGACGGTGAACTCGGACCTGATCTACGACGTGCTGCGCCGCTTCGAGCCGCGCCATGTGCTGCTGCGGGCCACCCGCGCCGATGCCGGCCGCGGCTTCGTCGATCTCGGCCGGCTGGCGGCGATGCTGGCGCGGGTCAAGGACCGGTTGGTGGTCCGCCAACTCGACCGCGTTTCGCCACTGGCGGTGCCGGTGCTGCTGGAAATCGGCCGCGAGCAGGTGCCCGGCAGGGCCTTCGACGAACTGCTCGACGAAGCCGCGCGCGAGCTCATCGATGAGGCCACCGGCCCGATCCCGTCGGCCGCCGCCGCCGGATGATCGCTGCCCCGCTCGTGTTCTCCGGCACCCAGCTTTGGGCGACACCGCCCGGCGCCCTGTGGTGGCCGGACGAATCGACGCTGCTGGTCGCCGACCTGCACCTGGAGAAAGGCTCGAGCCTGTCCCGGCGCGGCGCTCTCCTGCCGCCTTACGACACCGCCGCCACACTCGCGGCACTCGGGCACCTGATCGATGCGCTGCTGCCGCGCCGGGTGGTGTGCCTCGGCGACAGCTTCCACGATGCCGGCGGCCCGGACCGCCTGTGCACGGACGACGCCGCTCGCCTGCAAAGGCTCGCGCGGGGCAGGGAGTGGTGGTGGATCATCGGCAACCACGACGGCGGCGCTGCGTGCCTCGCCGGCCTGCCAGGAGACGTGACGACTGAAGCCCCTCTCGGCCCCCTGGTCCTCCGCCACCAGGCAAGATCGGAAGCGGTGACCGGCGAGATCTCCGGGCACTTTCACCCGAAGGCACGGGTCAGCGTCCGCGGCGGATCCATCGTCGGCCGCTGCTTCGTTGGTGACGCGAAACGGCTGATCCTCCCGGCGTTCGGCGCTTACACCGGGGGTCTCGACGTTTTCCACCCGGCCATCGCCGCCTTGTTCGATCCCACCTTCGCGGTCTGGTTACTGGGGAGGACGGGCGTTCATTTCCTGGCCAGCCACCGGTTGCGCCGGCCCCCCGACCGTCTTGTCTGGGCCTGAGTCGTCTCGCACGCCCCTGCTCCCCGAAGACAGACCAAGAAAGTGGTCCAGCCAGACGCGCACGGCCGATCCAGGCGACAACCAGCCGATGCCCGAGAGCCTCACCTTCGCGAACAACGGCAGCGCTCTGTCGTTTACCAGCGCCACCCTCGCCACCTGGCTGCGGTCACGCGGCTGGAACAGCTTGCGGAACTCCTCCGGGAGCTGATCGGCCACCGGCAGAACCTCGGTCACCCGGCCGGTGAGGTTGGTAAATCCGTCGCTGACCTGGACGACGTCGCCGACGTTCACGGAATACAGAGTGCCCGTTTCGAGGTACGCCAGGACCCAGCGCGGCGGCCGGTACAGGCCCATCAGGGGCTGACCGACGGTCAGCACGTCGCCCGGACGGGCGGTGGTCAGGCCGATGATGCCATCGTCGGGGGCGGTCACGATGCCGTCGGCATAGGCGCCGGCCAAGCCGCCCAGCGCGCGTGAGGCATCGCCGAGCGCTCCATCCACGGCCGACAGGCTGGAGTCGGATGTCCTGACCTCGGCCTGCAGCTCGGCCACCCTTTCGTTGGCGATGAACCGCTCCGCCAAGGCCTGCGACCACGTGGTGAGTGCCACGCGCCCATCCTCGCGCACCTCCCGAATGCGGTCGAGCGCGCGGTCGGCCTGTTGTGCCCGATCGCGGGCGATCGGCAGCACCGCCTCGGCGACCCGCGCCCTGTGTTCCAGATCCGCGCGCTTCGTCCGCAGCTCTGCGTTGCGCGCGGTCAGCGTGGCGATCGCAACCGCGAGGTCTACCGAGGTCACCCGCGCCAGTTCCTGACCGCGCCGGACCTCTGCCCCGGGGGTGACCGTCACCGCCGTCACCTGCGCCGCGAAAGGGACACTGACCGACAGCCGGTCGGCAACCACCAGTCCATCCGCCTGAAGGCGGAGCAGCGGACCGATTACCAGGTCGGCGAGCCAGAGAAAGAACGCGAAGAGCAGGCCGAGATAGATCCACCGGCCCAGCGGCGAGCGCCGCTGCCGGAGGTCATTCGGCAGGCTGTCGGTCCGACGGGATCGGCGGAGCTGCCGGATCAATACCGGGGCGCCTCGTTCAGAACGCGCCGCGGCACAAAGTTGTCGCGATAGGAACTGCGGAAGACCCATTCCTGCACATAGGCGACGAGCCGGATGCAGCGAACCAGATAGGCCTGGAACGCTCCGAAGCAGACGACATAGGGCAGCAGCCGCGACGAGCCGGGCCGGCCGACGATCGCCAGCGCGCATAGCGCCGCGATGCCGTCGAGACCCAGATACATCATCGTCACCAGCGTCAGGACGGTCATGGCGACGGCTCCGAAGGAGGAGACCAGCCAGATGAGGTAGAGGGGAAAGGCAAGGGTCGGGATGATGTGCGTGGCTAGGTATTCCACGCGGTGGAACAGCTCACTCAGCGGGGTGCCGTAGTCGGTCGGGTCCAGCGCCTGGCCGTGCTTTCGAAACCGCAGGCGAAGGGAGTCGCGCTCCCAGCGCAGGCGCTGCCGCAAGAACCGGGGGAACGCCCGCGGCGCATCGGTCAGGCACCAGGCATCCGGGGCGAAGCGAACCTGCCAGCCGGCGCGGCGGATTCGCAACGTCACATCGAGGTCTTCGCCTGCTCCGGTATCCAGGCCGCCGACCTGCTGCAGCGTGGTCCGCCGGAACGCGCTGAACGCTCCGGAGGCGCACGTGATCTGTCCGAGCAAATCCAGCATGCGCCGGCCGAGACAGATTCCGACCAGATATTCGACCGCCTGAAGTCCCGTCAGCAGGTTGGCTTCGGCGTTGCGAACAGCGATGTTGCCGGTCGCGACGGCGACGGCGGGATCGGCCAGCGGCGCCAAAAGCCGGGCGACGGCATCCCGGTCAAAGGAACAATCGCAGTCGGTGATCAGGACCACGTCGCCCTTCGCCAATGACAGGCCAAGGTTGCCGGCGGCGGACTTGCCGCTGCGAATGCTGGTGGCTACCGCCGCGTCGATCAGCCGCTCGCCACGCAGTCGGGTCAGCTCCCGCATCATGCCGTCGGTCGACCCGTCGTCGACGCAGATGATCTCAATGCGCGGATAGCTCTGTTCGTGTAGCGAGCGGACACAGCGGGCGACGCCATGGCTCTCGTTGTGGCCGGCGAGAATGACCGACACCAGCGGGGCGAAGTCACCAGGCGCGTTGAGGCGTGCGGGCAGCAGCACCTCCCGGGCAAGGACCACCAGGAAGCCAATCGTGTACCGCGGAATATCCAGCAGCAGCACCGGCCAGAACATCGCGATGGTGGTGCGGCCGTCCAGTTGCAGAAGAAGTTGGGTGGGGTCGATATCGCTCATTGCGCCGCCGCCATCGACATCTGTCGAGGCTCGATCTGCCGGATATCGAGACCGAGATCGATCGCCAGCAGCGATGACAGACGCTCGTGCAGACGGCGGCATGGAGCATCGGCGGCACGCGGCTCCGTTTCCGGCAGGACGACGAGAAGACTTTCTGGCGCCTCGATCATCAGATCGGTGTCCCGCAGTTCGCCGCGGACGATCTCGATGGCTTGCCGACGCGCAGCCGCGAGATAACGATCGCCATGCTCCTCCCGTACTGCCGCCGCGCGCAAAAAGTCGATCCGGAGGACCACGGAGGGACGCCCGTACCGGGACTGGATGCGCATCCAGTGCTCGGCAAGCGATTGGGCGCGCGAGGCGTGGGCGGCTGCATCGGTCCTCAGCGACCGCAGGTCCCCACTGCGCAAGCGCTGCTCCCCCGCGGCCGTCAGGGTGTAGGAGTGCCAATCGCGGATGCCGACTTTGGCGCCGTCACTATGGGTGCCGCAGTCAACGCAGACGAAGCCAATGCCGGTGTGCGCGTCCACATGATCGCAGGCGAGGCAAATGTGCGCCGAGCCGGGGCGGTCATAGTCTACGCCGAAGTGTCGCAGCCGACGCCGGCACTTGGGGCAAATGAGAGCGTCGCCCTGAACGTTGCCCTGGACGTTGCCCTGAACCTCGCCTTGACCGACGGCCCGAACGAAGTGTCGCTCGGTGGCCTGGAAGCCGCAGCGGAAGTGATGAATGAAATCTGCCTCGGCAAGCTGCGGCGAACCGCACGCGCTGCATTCCTCGCGGACGTTCAGTCGGGACGACGCGCAGCGCGGACAGACGTGCAGGCGGTCAAAGAATGTTCTCTCGAACCAGCCGGATGAGCACAGCCGATCGGCGATCGTCCAAGGCGTTTCCAGCAGACCGGCAGCGCGATAAAGGAGCAGCGACGGTCTCGCGCCATCGTACACCGGCCGGAGAGTTCCACCGCGACTGTAGACGCGCGCCAGCAGCAACGTTGCGTCGTCATCGGCATCGGTGACGCCGGAAGGCAGGCCGCGAAGGGTCTCGATCACGCGAAGAAGTTCGTCAATGGCATGGCGAAGCGAGGCAGGCGAGGCATCGGCGCAGCAAACATCGGCAAAATCGAGATTGCTGCCGGACAGATCGGCGACCGGAACCAGCCAGGCCCGACGGCTTCGCAAGAGTGCCGTCAGGTCATCGGCCGCCAGACGGTCGATGACGACGATCCCGTCGAACGGCGCTTGCGGGTCCGAGGAGAACTGGCAGGCGAACTCGCCCGCGACCGACAGACGGCGGGCGCCGCCCCACACCAGCAGCTGCGGCGATGGGAACTGTGGCGCCACTGCGACTAAGGAACCCGTCCGGGGGGATAATGTCATTTGGGACCGCTTAAACCCGGCGAAGGGCGTGGTATTCTTTGCGGAGACTTCGGGCCGAAACTTTCGGCATCTTTCGTAGGTTGCCGGCTTGCCCGTTCTTGAACCAACAGACCTATACCCTCATTTGGGTACTATGTCAAATCACGCGTTGTGCGTTGGGGGAAACGGCACCCTTGGCAACCGCCGGCGACGCGAAGTCGGCAGGAGGAGGCGCCTCAGGTTCGCCAGAACGTGCGCGTCAGCGGGATGACCAGGATCAGGATCTCGAGCCGGCCGGCCAGCATCTCGATCGTCAGCAGCCATTTTGCCGGGTCGGGAAGCGGCGCGAACGTGCAGCAGGGGCCGATCAGCGGCCCAAGGCCGGGGCCGACGCCGCCCAGCGCCGTGGCCGAGCCGCCCAGGCTGGCCTCGAACGACATACCTGTAAAACCGAGCAAAAGCGCGAAAATAAAAAACGTCGTAACATAGACGAAAAAGTACAGGGTGACGCCAGCCCTTACCGCGTCTCCGACCGGCTGGTCATTATAGCTCACAACAAACGTTCCGTGCGGATAGATCTGGCGGTGAGCCTGCGCCCGCAGCGTCTCGATCAGCACGCAAAGCCGGAACATCTTGATGCCGCCGGCGGTCGAGCCCGTGCAGCCGCCGACCAGCATCATCAAAAGCAGCAATAAGGAAGGGAAGCCGCCCCACTGGCTGAAATCCTGGGAGGTGAATCCGGTTGTCGAGATGATCGACGTCACGTTGAAGGTCGCCTCGCGGAGAGCATCGAGCAGCGGCGCGTCGTTCCAGGCGATACGCCAAAGGGCCAGGCTGGCTACGCCCGTACCAACGATCCACAGGAAGAACCGCACCTGAGCGTCGCCGAACAACGCGCCTGGACCACGCCGCAGCACCTCCAGGTGGAGAACGAAGGGCATCGCGCTGACCAGCATGATCACCGATGACGTCCATTCGATCGCAGGGCTCTTGAACCAGCCAATTCCCGCATCGTGGGATGAAAATCCGCCGGTGGCGACGGCAGCCATCGAATGGCCGATCGCGTCGAAGCTGGTCATCCCCTCCAGCCGGTACAATATTGCCCCGACAGCAGTAATGCCGAGATAGATCAGCCCGATCTTGCCGACCAGGTCGATCATCCGCGGCACGAACTTGGCGCTTTGCGCCGAGAGGTCGAGAACGAACAGCTGCAATCCACCGATCCGCAGGAAGGGCAGCACGAAAACCGCCAGGGTGATGAAACCGAAGCCGCCAAACCAGATCAGCAGCCACCGCCAAAGCAGCAGGCCGGCGGGCGCATCATCTAGACCGGTCATCACGGTAGAGCCGGTGGCGCTGACACCCGACATCGTTTCGAAAACCGCGTCGGTGTAGGATAACTGAAAGCTGGAAAAGACGAATGGCAGGGCAGAGAAGGCAACAACAATCAGCCAGCTTGCCGGAGCGGTCAGCATCACCTCACGAATGCCTAAGGAATGGCGATGACCTCGGAAGGCCAGAGCCATGCTCAGGCCAACGAACATCGAGATCGCGGCACAGGTCAGGAACACGCGGTAGTCGTTGTTCCCATCGGCGACATCGATTGCCGCCGGAACGAGCATGGCGGCGGCAAAACCGCAAAGGATGACCCCGACAAAGAAGAGCACGGCCGGCAGGTTGATTGCCTGCTCCCGGCCGATAATGCCTTCCTTTGCGATCACCTTCATCGCGTCGTCATTGCCCCAAGCGCGTCACGTGCGGGCCTGTGTCCCCCTCGAAGAGGACGCGGAACAGCCCTTCCTCACAGCGGATGATCCACACCGTCCGGTCGGGCTGGCTCGCCGCTGCATCGTACTGGAGCGCGCGCGGGTGGTCGCACTGAGAGCCGGTGATCCTCACCGCGGCCGCAACGGACGCGATCCCATCCTGGCCGGTGACGACCGCATCGGAGGGCTCGCCGCACGCTGCGCTCACCGGAACGAGCCAGCCAGCCAGGGCGACCGCGCTGAGGGCATGTCTTCGAAGGGACGGCGAGGGACTTGGCGGCGCGGACAACAAGCGCACGGCTCCACTATTCGTGCGCACATTGCCGCCAACTTCCGGTCCGTGCAAGACGCTCGCAACCTCCTGCCGCTGCGGCGGTCGAGCGAGCCGCCAGGGCGGGCCGGGGTGGGCCGCCGGCATGGGCTCTCGACGACCCCATGCCGGCGATTTCCGAGCGTCGTCGGGCCTCAGGACGGCGCGGAGAACGGCCCTATTCGGCCGCCACTTTCGCCGCGGCGTCCAGTTCCCGGTAATAGCTTTGAACCCGGTTTACCTCACTGGCGGAGCCCAGAATGACGCTGCAGCGCTGGTGAAGTGCCGTCGGCGGGACTTCGAGAATTCTGCCGCGACCCGTGCTGGCTGCGCCGCCCGCCTGCTCCACGATGAAGCCCATCGGATTGGCCTCGTACATCAGCCGCAGCTTGCCGCCCTTGGCGGCGTTATCGGCGTCCGCCGGGTAGAGGAAAGCGCCGCCCCGACAGAGAATGCGATGCACGTCCGCCACCATGGAGCCAACCCAGCGCATGTTGAAGCTCTTGCCGCGGGGCCCGTTCCTGCCTGCGAGGCATTCGTCCACATAGCGGCAGACCGCGCCGTCCCAGTGCTTGGAACGGGCCGCATTGATCGCGAATTCGTTTGTTTCCGCGGGAACCCGCATGTTCGGATGGGTCAGCACGAATTCCCCGACGTTTTGATCCAGGGTAAAGCCGTTGACGCCGCGGCCCGTCGTCATCACGAGCATGGTCGAAGCGCCATAGATTGCGTACCCGGCAGCAACCTGGCGGATACCCGGCTGCAGGAAGTCGGCGGTGGTCGGCTCCTCGACGCCGCCAGGGCAGCGCAGAATCGAAAAGATCGTCCCTACGGCGATGTTGACATCAATGTTCGAGGACCCGTCGAGCGGGTCGAACAACAGCAGATAGTCGTTGCTGACACCCTCGGAAATCACGTGAACGTCGTCGATTTCCTCCGAGGCCATGCCGATGTAGTTGCCGCCGAACGTGTTCATGTGCATGAACAGGTCGTTGGCAAGAACATCGAGTTTCTTCTGCTCCTCCCCCTGAACATTCTCACTGCCGGCAAAGCCGTGATTGCCGGCAAGGGCGCCGCGGTTGACCTCGCTCGAGATCATCTTGCAGGCGGTGACAATGTCGCTGATCAGAGCCGTAAAATGCCCGGTCTTGCCGAGGCGGCGTTGCTCTGAGACGAGAAATCGCGTGATCGTAATTCGTTCCGGCATTGGGTTCCTCTTGGCGTTGGGCAAACGGCCGAGCATCGACCCGGCACGCTGGGACCGGTTCCGTGCCGGAGAACCCGGCGCATCGTTATAAGGCAGGAGCGGGTCACTCACCCCCTGCTGTGTGTGCATGTGCAGCATGCGGAATTGACGTTAGCGGCGGCAGCCCGGTCATTGACAAGCGGCCGGCTTGAATGGGCGCGTCCGGGCGGCTACGTTCGCCCTGCCGATCGCCCTTCCCCCCGCGAAAGGTTGGTGCCGCCGAAATGGACGTCCGCGCAGGTTTCCTCGATGCCATCGGCAATACGCCGCTTATCCGGCTCAGGCGCGCTTCCGAGGAGACCGGGTGCGAGATTCTGGGCAAGGCGGAGTTCCTCAACCCAGGCAGCTCGGTGAAGGACCGGGCCGCCCTGGCTATCGTCCGTGACGCCGAAGCCAAGGGCCTGCTTCGGCCGGGCGGCGTGATCGTCGAGGGAACAGCCGGCAATACCGGCATCGGCCTCGCCCTCGTGGGGAACGCGCGGGGCTACCGCACGGTGATCGTCATCCCGGAAACCCAGAGCCGGGAGAAAATCGACATGCTGCGGCTGTGCGGCGCGGAAGTGCGGACCGTCCCCGCCGTGCCCTATCGTGATCCGAACAACTACGTGAAACTGTCCGGCCGGCTCGCCGACGAACTGGCGGCAAGCGAGCCGAACGGCGCGATCTGGGCCAACCAGTTTGACAACGTCGCCAACCGCCAGGGTCATTATGAGACCACCGGCCCCGAGATCTGGCGGCAGACGGAAGGCCGCGTCGATGGCTTCGTCTGCGCCGTCGGCACCGGCGGCACCCTGGCGGGCGTCGGGTTATATCTCAAGGAGCACAAGCCCGATGTCGTCATCGGTCTCGCCGATCCCAAGGGCGCCGCGCTCTTCAGCTGGTACACGTCGGGCGAGCTGAAGATGGAGGGAGAATCGATCAGCGAAGGGATCGGCCAGAGCCGCATCACCCGCAACCTGGAGGGTGCCCCGATCGATCGCGCCTGGCAAATCCCGGACGATGAGGCCCTGCCCATTGTCTTCGACCTTCTCAAAGAAGAGGGGCTGTGTGTCGGCAGCTCGTCTGGCATCAACGTGGCGGGCGCAGTGCGGCTGGCCCGTGAACTCGGGCCGGGACACGTGATCGTCACCATCCTTTGCGACTCTGGGACGCGCTACCAAAGCAAGTTGTGGAACCCGCCATTCCTGCGATCGAAGGGTCTGCCGGTTCCCGAATGGCTGGAACAGCCGGCGTGAGCGGGCAGGGTGGTTTTCCCGGCTCCCTCGTCACCGTCGAGTGGCTGGCCGGGCATCTTCATGACCCGCATGTCTGCGTCCTCGACGGCAGTTTCCATCTCCCCGGCAGTGGGCGCGACCCCCTTGCGGAGTACAAGCAGGCCCACATCCCAGGGGCGCGATTTTTCGATGTGGACGGAATCAAGGACGCCTCCTCGCCGCTGCCGCACATGTTGCCCGATGCGGACGTCTTCGGCGCCGTGGTGGGTGCGCTCGGGATCGGCGACGGCGATCTGGTCGTCGCCTACGATCAGCCGGGATCCTTCGCGGCGCCGCGGGTCTGGTGGTCCTTTCGAACGTTTGGCCACGACCATGTGGCCGTTCTCGACGGCGGCCTGGCGGAGTGGCTCGGTGCCGGGCTGCCGGTATCGGACACCCCGCCGCTAATCCGGCCTTCGACATTTTCCGCCCGGCTGCGACCAGAGCAGGTGCGTAGCGCCGCGGAAGTCCGGGAGATGCTTGGCGCGTCGCAGAGCCAGATCGTGGATGCGCGGCCGCCTCGGCGTTACGCCGGTCTTGATCCGGAGCCGCGGCCGGTCGCCCGCCGCGGGCATATCCCCGGCGCTGTGAACCTGCCGTTCGTCACGCTGACCGACCCGGAACGGCCGGGCATGTGGCTGCAACCGTCCCCGCTCGGGGCGGTCTTCACCGCCGCAGGTGTCGATCCCGCCCTTCCGCTCACCGCCTACTGCGGCTCGGGCGTCACCGCCTGCGCGATCGCCTTTGCCGCGCATCTGCTGGGGAGCGACGCCGTCGCCGTCTACGACGGGTCCTGGGCGGAATGGGGCAATCGCGACGACCTGCCCGTCGCCGCGGGTGAAGGGCGCGATGGATGAGCCGCGATCCATGAGCCGCGATCCGGGCACGCTGCTGGCGCACGTCGGACGGGACCCGTTCGCCAACCACGGCATCGTCAATCCGCCGGTCTACCACGCGTCAACGATCCTTTACCCGACGCTGGCCGCATTGGAAGAAGCCGAGCGCACCCCTTACGAGGGCACGCGCTATGGTCGTCGGGGGACGCCGACGACCTTCGCCCTCCAGGACGCGGTGGCGAAGCTGGAGGGCGGGTACCGTTGCGTGGCGCTCTCTTCCGGACTGGCCGCGATCACCACCGCGCTGCTGGCGTTCCTCGCCGCAGGCGATCATCTGCTGATGGTCGATACCACCTATGGCCCGGTGCGGCGATTTTGCGACACCCTGCTCAAGGGGCTGGGGATCGAGACGACGTACTACGACCCCCTGGCGGACCCGGCGTCCCTGCTTCGCCCAAACACGCGTGTCGTTTACCTGGAAAGCCCCGGCTCGCTGACCTTCGAGGTTCAGGATGTCGCCCGGGCCGCCGCCTCGGCACGCGCGGCGGGCGCCGTCAGCATTCTCGATAATACGTGGAGCGCCGGCCTCTATCTGCAGCCTTTCGAGCTGGGCGTAGACGTCTCGATCCAGGCCGCGACCAAATACATCGTCGGCCATTCGGACGTGATGCTGGGCACGATAACGGCGACGGAACCCCGCTGGCCTCGCCTCCGTCGGGCGTCGGCGCTGCTGGGAGCCGCGGCGGCGCCGGACGATTGCTATCTGGCGTTGCGCGGCTTGCGCACGCTTGCGACGCGACTTGACCGCCACCAGCGGACGGCCATCGAGATCGCGCAGTGGCTGGAGACGCGGCCAGAGGTGGTCCGCGTTCTGCATCCGGCTTTGCCTTCGTGCCCCGGCCATGAGATCTGGCGACGCGACTTTTCCGGCTCCAACGGTCTTCTGTCGGTGGTGCTGCAACCGACGCCGCGCGCGGGCCTGGCCGCCATGCTGGATGGCATGGGGCTCTTTCGCATGGGCTACAGCTGGGGCGGCTTCGAGAGCCTGATCGTCCCCTTCGATCCCGCCTCCGTCCGAACGGCCACCCGCTGGACCGACACCGGGCCGTGCCTCCGGCTCCATTGCGGCCTGGAAAACATAAAAGATCTGGTGGCAGACCTGGAGGCGGGCCTGGCGCGTCTCGGAGCCGCCAGCTGAGCGCCTCTTCCTTGGTGACTGCGATCACTGACACCCGGCGGACGGCACCTATACTGCACGGGTTCTGACAGATTCCGACACATCGTGTCCTCGGGGGAAGCATGACCAATGGTGCCGCCGCTCGGTCTACCCGCGAGCTTCCCGCGCCAATGGACGGTCCGACCGGCACGGCCCCTTTCGTCCGGTGCGACGACGCCGCCTGTAAGCTGTGGGCGGACGACCAGGTTCTGAGCGTCACCGGAACCGAATCCGTGTTGCACGGCGTCGAGGCGGCGGCGCGTGCAGGCGACGCGCCTCCCTGCGAAGTCGCTTCCCTGAGCGGCGGGCGACCTCTGGATTATGATGGGGACGGGAAAGCCTTCGGCATGATTGCCTCCGGCCTGATGCGTTCTTGCGACGTGTCGGCCACCGGATCGTGGCTTCACCAGAGCGAAGACCGGTTTCGGATTGCCTTCGAGACGTCCGAAGATGCGATCAGCATTTCGCGGATGCACGACGGGCTCTATGTGGACGTGAATGCTGCTTTCGCCCGCTTTTTCGGCTGTACCAAGCGGGAGGTGATCGGCAGGACGGCCCTGGACTTCGGAATCTGGCCGGACAAGGCGACGCGCGATCGCTTTTTGTCAGGTCTGATCGGCCAGCCGCGTCCGCGCGACAAAGTTCTGCAGCTTCGCCGGATGGACGGCAGCCAGCGCACGATGATGGTCTCGGCGACGCGCTGCGTGCTTGACGGCGAACCGCATCTCCTCGCGAGCCTCCGGGACGTGACGGAGATGCAGCGGGCCGAAATGGAGCTGCGCAAGCTCTGGCAAGCGGTCGAGCAGAGTTCCGTCGCCGTGCTGATCACCAACGCGGACGGGTGCATCGAGTACGTCAATCCGTGCTTTACGGCCATCACCGGTTACAGCCGCAGCGAGGCGGTGGGACGCGATCCGAGTATCCTCAAGTCCGGTCTCACCCCTCAGAGCGATTATCGCCGGTTATGGGAGACGATTGGCCGCGGCGATGCGTGGCAGGGCGAATTCTGCAACCGACGCAAGGACGGTTCCCTCTTCTGGGGGGTCGCTTCGGTATCTCCCTTGCTGGATGCGCAGAACCGGATCACGCACTACGTCGGCATTCAGGCCGATATTACTGAACGAAAGCGGGCCGAGCAGGAACTGCGCGCAAGTGAAGAGCGCTTTCGCTCCCTGGTTGACACCGCGTTGCTCGGCATCTGCATCGAGGCCGACGGCAAGCCGCAGTTCGTCAATCAGACGTTCGCCGAGATTTTCGGCTACCGAGACGCTGCTGATGTGCTGGCGCTGGGGTCCCTGCAAGCGCTTTTCGTTGCTGACGACAGCAGCCCAGCGACGGGCTGTCGTGTGACCGCGGCCGCCGACCGATCGGAGGTGCAGCACGAAATTCGAGGGCTGCGCATGGACGGATCGCTCGTCTGGCTCCAGGCGCAGAGCAGGGCCATCCCCTGGAATGGTGGCACCGCCATTCAGACCGCGGTGCTCGACATTACCTTACGGAAGCAATATGAGGAACGTCTGCAGCATCAGGCGAACTTCGACCCGGTCACCGGCCTGCCGAACCGCAACCTGGCGCTCGACCGGCTGGTCAGCGCGCTCGAATCGGCGCGCCGGCGGGCGACCCGGGTGTCGGTCCTTTTTATCGACGTGGACCGCTTCAAAAAGATCAATGACACGCTGGGGCACGCCGCGGGCGACCGGTTCCTGCGCCGGGTGGCGCAACGCCTGCAGGGATCCGTGCGGCAGATGGACACCGTCGCGCGCCTAGGTGGAGACGAATTTGTTGTTCTCCTCAGCGATGTCCGCTTGCGGAGTGACGCCGAAGCGGTCTCCGCCAAGATCGCCGAAGCGTGTGCCGAGCCATTCATGCTGGACGGACAGAAGACCCAGGTCACGCTGAGCATCGGCATTGCCAGTTTCCCCGAGGACGGCGACAACGCCGAAGAGTTGCTGCGTCATGCCGATGCGGCGATGTACGTGGCAAAGAGAAAGCGGTTGCTGCCGAGTGGGCCTGGGCAGCCCGGGGCCACTTCAGCGGCTCCCTAACCGCGTTCGCATCTTTTGGGCAGCTCAGTCGCCAACAGGTTTCGGATCATCCACCTCCTTGCCACGAATCTTCAACCTTCGGCCGGGTGCCGCATGACGATCGGTTTGATAATAACTTCGTGGCCGCGCTGCGGACAATTATCGGACGGCCGCCGCTGGCAACCGCTTGGGCGGCAGGATTCTTGCATGCAGTCGAAGGCGACGGCGGAAGGCCTTGAGACCGCCGAAAGCAGCGAGGGAATCGGCATTGGTTATCTCGCTCCCAACGCAGTTCGAACTCTCGCGGGAGTCCCTTGAGTTTGCGGATCGGTTCTGATAGTTTGCGACGCTGAAATGGGGATTTACTCCCGAAGACGGGATTCGTTGCCGTTGAAATGGGGTACTATTGCAGAAGTTTTGATAGTATTCTCCGCAACGGCCTTGACGCGACGCCATTTCGCCTTTCAACAGGAGAGGCATGCAGAGTGGGTTTACACTGTCGCTCCGAGTGCGTAGTCTGCTCCCGCGTCGCGGAACGCGAGCCTGGCGCTAAGAGTATCCGGGTTAAACAGGATCCGATCGGATGCGCGTAGCTATTGTCCATGACTGGTTCGTGGTTTACGCCGGGGCCGAGCGCGTTGTTGAGCAGCTCCTCGACATTTATCCGCAGGCAGATCTGTTCGGTCTGGTGGATTTCCTGCCCGATCACGACCGCGCCTTTATCGCCAACCGGCCGGTCAGAACCAGCTTCCTGCAGCGGATGCCCTTTGCCCGCCAGCGCTATCGGGACTATCTGCCGCTCTTTCCTTTGGCGGTCGAGCAGTTCGACATGCGCGGTTACGATCTGGTCATCTCCAGTTCGTACGCCGTGGCGAAGGGCGTCATCACCTCGCCGGATCAGCTGCATATCTGCTACTGCCATTCGCCCATGCGTTATGCGTGGGACCTCCGCGAGGAGTATCTTGAAGAGCGGGGTATCGCGAGAGGCTGGCGGTCCGCCCTCGTACGCCTCATCCTTCACCGGCTGCGCGTGTGGGATGCCGTAACTTCAGGCGGTCCTGACCATTATATCGCCAACTCGGAGTTCGTCCGGGCGCGAATTCAGAAATTCTACCGTCGGCCGGCGACTGTTATCCACCCTCCTGTGGACGTTCACCGGTTCCGCCCGATCGCCGACAAGGACGATTTCTATCTCACGGTTTCGCGCGCCGTTCCTTACAAGAAGGTGCCGTTGATTGTGAAGGCCTTTCGCGACATGCCCACCCGCCGCCTGGTGGTGATCGGCGATGGACCGGAAGTCGCGAAAGTCCGCGCAGCGGCAGAAGGAGCGCCGAACATCGAGGTGCTGGGCTTTCAGGCGAACGATGTGGTTGAAAGCCACATGCGGCGCGCACGCGCCTTCATCTTCGCCGCCATGGAGGATTTCGGCATCGTCCCGCTGGAAGCTCAGGCCTGCGGCACGCCCGTCATCGCCTACGGAGCCGGCGGCTCCCTCGAGACGGTCCGCGGGCTCGGCCACGCCAACCGGCCGACCGGTGTGTTTTTCGAGGAGCATACGCCGGAGGCGATCAAGGAAGCCGTCGAGCGCTTCGAAAAGAATTCCGATTTCTTCTCACCGGAGCAATGCCGGGAACACGCCCTGCGGTTTTCGCCCGACCGCTTTCGGCGAGAGTTCGCTGCGCACGCCAATGCCTGTTTCGGGCAGCACACCGACGAGCGCAAGGCCGGCCCCAGAAGCGAACAGCGCCTGATCACCGCCTGAGGGCGCGACGCTGTCCTTCTGAAGATTGCGCCACGACGATTGCGCGCGCCTGTATCCCCTCCTGGTGTCCGATCGCAGAAGCGCCGGTGGTCAGGACTCACCGCTGACGGTTTCGATCATGAGGACATCGAGCAGGAACGAACCGTCCTCCTCTATGGCGAAGTAGGCTTTCGTCTCGGCCGAGGCGGCCCGCTGCAGCGCTCGTATGGCCCGGACGTTCTCCTCGGGCGTCGTCATGCGCGCGATCCACACCGCAAAGTCCATGCGCAACCGCCACGTCCGGCATCCGGTCAGCGAGAAGCCGGAGCGAATCAGCGCAGCCAGCCATTCGTCCGCGCGGTAATTGCGGACATGCGATGTGTCCCGCAGCAACTCGACCGCCTGCAGGTGGGTATCGAACAGCGCCTTGCCCGGTGAACAGACATCGACGAAGACGGCGCGTGAGCCAGCCTTCAGGACGCGCCGCGCCTCACGGAGCCCACCGTCAAAATCGCGCCAATGATGTGCGGAAAAGCGGCAACCGACGAAATCGAAATGGCCGTCGTCGAAAGGCAGGCGCTCAGCGGGCGCCTGATCCGTCCGGATATTCGCCAGTCCTCTTTCGCGCGCGCTCGACGCGACCGCCGCCAACATCTCGGAGGAAAGGTCCGCTGCCGTCACCTCGGTCGCGTGGTGCGCCAGAATGTAGGATAGATGTCCTCCGCCTGTCCCGAGATCGAGCGCCCGCGGCGGACGGAGTGCGCCGGCGATCTGCGCCACGGCATCAAGGTCTGCCCCTTTAGCGTGCACTGCACTGTCGACATAAGCCTTGGCGCGAGCCCCGAACTGGGTCTGGACAATCCGGTGATGGGTATCCTGCATTCTCAGCTCCTGATCTGCAGGACACAGTGGGGAGCTGCTGAAACCGTTGCAATGCAGAACGTTATCCTATCGTGGAGGGGGGGGGAGCGGCTTCTTCAGGGCTCGTCATCCTCGTCAAATCGCACAAGCAGCGGTGCTGCGACGAAAGTCGGTGGACCAAAGTAGAGGCGATCCCGAACTGCACTCGTGGCATCCTCCCTTCTGTCCGAATAACCGGAAAACGGCCGCAAGACGCCTTCGGACCCAAGTTCTCGACCCAATCAATGCGAGAACAGAGCAAGAAATAGAGGAGGAGGACGTCATGCAAGTCGAAAGGCTTTGGCAATTTCCGATCAAGGAATTTCATCGCATCCCACGTGGGTTGCTTGGACCGGGATCATACGAGCTCGTGGGTGTCGAGGCGAAGAAGCTGGGGTTCAAGCGCGCTCTTCTGACCAGCAGCGGTCTCCGCGGCACCGGTGTCATCGACGATATTGTTGGAAAAGTGCGCTATCAAGGTGTCGATGTCATTGTCTACGACAAGATCGAGTCCAATCCAAAGGACTACAACTGCATGGAGATCGCCGATCTCTACATGAAGGAGAAGTGCGACAGCTTTATTTCGGTCGGCGGCGGCAGCACGACTGACGCGACCAAGGGCGCGCGCCTGGTGATCGCGCATGACGGCCGGAACGTCAATGAATTTGATGGCTTCAACAAGTCGGAGAACCCGAACAATCCCCCCCACATCGCAGTTAACACCACGGCGGGAACCGGCTCAGAGACCAGCTGGGCGTTCGTCATCACCGATACCACGTCCGAGAAGGCGCCATACAAGTGGCTGGGCTTCGACGACAACTGCCCGGCGACGCTGAGCATCAATGATCCGGTGCTGCACTTCTCCCTGCCGCAGGACCTGACCGCCTATTGCGGCTTCGACGTTCTCGCCCATGCCTCCGAGCCCTACGTCTCGCGCCTCGACTTCATGCCGAGCCTCGGCAGCGCGCTGAAGGCAATCGAGGTAGTGGCGCAGAACCTGCGCCGTGCGGTGTTCGAGCCGAGCAACTACGAGGCCCGGTACAACATGATGTTCGCCTCTTATATCTCGGCGCAGGCCTTTAACAGCGGCGGCCTTGGCATCATTCACTCGATCTCGCACGCGGTCAGCGCCTTCTACGATAGCCACCATGGGCTGAACAACGCCATCGGCCTGCCGCGCGTGTGGGAATTCAACATGCCCACCTGCTACAAGCGGTTCCGCGATATCGCCCGCGCCATGGGCGAGAACGTCGATGGCCTCAGCGATGTTGCCGCCGCCGACCGGGCGCTGGAGGCGGCAGTCAAACTCAGCAAGGACGTCGGTATTCCGTCTAACTTCGCCAGCATCGGCAACTACACCAAGTCGCAGATGGGCAAGGGCAAGTACGCCCAGTGGCAGAACGGCGGCATCAACGGCGACGACCACAACGTCGATCGCATCACCAAGCACGTGCAGGGAGACGGGTCTACACCGGGGAACGCCCGCGAAGTGACCTACGATGCCGTGGCACCCATCGTCCGTCATTCGCTTGTCGGGTCTTATTACTAGCCCGTTCGCGACCTTCGCCTCTACGAAATCCGGATTTGCTCGAAACAGGGGCAAATCCGGGGACGGGATGCGGCATGTTCGATACCATCGGTCAAACCATCGAGCAGTTGGCAGAGCAGCACTACATCTGCGACCGCAAGCTCGCCACTGTCGTGTTCCTCGCCTGGAAGATGGGGAAACCTATCCTCATCGAAGGCCCGGCGGGTGTCGGCAAGACGGAGCTGGCAAAGGTGGTTGCCCAGGCACTGCGTCGCGGTTTGATCCGCTTGCAGTGCTATGGCGGCCTCGACGAGGCGCACGCCCTGTATGAGTGGGAATACGGCAAGCAACTCCTCTACACGCAGATCCTTCGCGAAAAAATCGGCACTTTCTTTGCCGGTGTCGAGGACCTCCGGCAGGCAGTGGAGCGCCTGCGGCAGCACGAGGACGTGTTCTTCTCCGAGCATTTCATCGTCCGGCGCCCAATCCTGCAAGCGACCTGCGCCGACGAGCCGGTCGTCCTGCTGATCGATGAGATCGACCGGGCCGAGGAGCAGTTCGAGGCGTTCCTCCTGGAATTCCTCAGCGATTTCCAGGTCACGGTGCCGGAGATCGGAACCGTGAAAGCGAAGACTCCCCCTTATGTCATCATTACCAGTAACAACACGCGCGACCTCAGCGATGCCTTGAAACGTCGTTGCCTGCACTTGTTCATCGGGTATCCGGACGAGCAGCGGGAGTTGGAGATTATCCGGCTGAAGGTGCCGGGCATCGGGGCGACCCTGGCGGCACAGGCGGTGGAGGTCGTCCGACGCATGCGCAGCCTCGACCTGCGCAAGGCGCCCAGCATCAGCGAGGCGCTGGATTGGGCGCAGGCGCTGGTGCTGCTCAACGTCGAGACGCTCGACCGGCGGCTGCTGGAAGAAACACTGCAGCTTCTGGTCAAGTACGAGCGCGACGCCCGCCAGGTCAGTGAACGGCTGACGTGGCTGCTGGAAGACCCTCTGGACCAGAAGCCGGACGCAGGGTCGGATGCGGAGCGGGATGAGCGCGGCCGCATCCGCCCTGCCGTCGGCCTTCGACCGCCGCAACTGCAGGCCGACCCCGACATCCACGACATGGAAAAGCGGCGGCGGGAGCATGCGGCACGCTATTTCGGCCGCGACCGCCTGCGCTCGGACACCGGGGAAGACGGCTGATGGACGCGGCCGTCAACCGCTTTATCTGCCTGCTGAAGCGTTCTGGCATCGGCATTTCTCCGGCGGAGGCAATGGATGCGGTGCAGGCGCTGCGGTGGGCCGAGTTGATTGATCGCGAAACGGTGAGAACGGTCCTGCGCTGCACCCTGATCAAGAATCCGAAGGACATCCCGCTCTTCAACGAGCAGTTTGATTGGTTCTTCGGTCCACCACGGGCAGCCGTAGAGGCTGCCGCCGTGCCGGATCCGCCACTTCAGACGCGGCCTCTCGATGCGAAGACAATCATTCTGGACACCGAGGACGAGGATGTTCCCATTGATGGCGAGGCCCGCTCCCCGAGTGACCGTATCAAGATCCAGCCGGGCGACCTGGCCGAATTTGGCCGGAACCTAATTCTCAAGCGCGCCGAGACTTTGCTCGATCCGGTGCTGCAGCGAGCGACTCACCAGATCAACGCCCGGCACGCCCGTGCCTCTCGCCCGGGCCAACTGAACTTCGCCGACATCCTCCAGACATTGGAAGCCGATCTGGTGGCCGGCGCGATCGATCGGTTGTTGGACGATCTCCGCGATTTGGGCGTAGACGAGGCGCTGATTGACGAGCTGACGCAACAGGCCCCGACGATCGCCCACACGCTGCCGGAGACGCTGAAAAGGTTCCTTGAAACCGAGTTGGCGCGGCAAGCCGGCCGTGACGCCGAGGCTACGCCACCCCGGCCGGCTGCGGGGATGAGCAGCTTCACCGAGAGTGAGCGCCGCGATATGGCGGAAATCGTCCGCCGCCTGGGCAGGCGGATGCGGGGCGCCCGCTCATATCGCCGAGTGGTGTCGCGGAGGGGCCGGATTCATGTCGCGCGCACGCTGCGGGCCAGCATGGCCTATGACGGCATCCCATTCCACCCGATCATGACCAGCTTGCGCCGTGAGAAGCCGCGCATCGTCGTGATCTGCGACGTCAGCCTGTCGGTGCGCAATACTGCACGGTTCATGCTGCATCTCGTCCACAGCCTGCAGTCGCTGTTCGAGCAGGTCCGCAGCTACGTCTTCGTCAGCGACCTCGTCGATACCAGCCAGAGCTTCGAAGAGCGAAGCATCGAAGAGGCAATCGCCGCCATCTTCGAGGGCCAGCTGATCGATTGCGACGCCGACAGCAACTATGGCCGCGCCCTTGGCATCTTCTGCCAGAGCCATCTGTCGGCGGTGACCAACGAGACGACCGTAATCGTCCTCGGCGACGGCCGCGGCAACCGCAACCCGCCGAACGTCCGGGCCCTCGAAGAAATCCGGCGTCGGTGCAGGCAGCTCGTCTGGCTGTCGCCCGAGCCGCGCGGCAGCTGGGGCCTCGGCAGTTCCGACATGCCGCTGTACGAGCCCGTGTGCCATCGCGCCGAGGTGGTGCGCAATCTCAAGCAACTGGGAAGCGTTGCCGAAGACCTGATCCGCCGTCCGGCGGCGGGAGGATCGCCGCGATGAGCCCGCTCACCCTGTCGCGACAGCGCCACCGGTTGCTGATCGACGGCCTGGGCGAGCGCACCCCGCCTCTGCTCCGCAGCCGCCACTTCAGTGTCTATGCGCTGGACGGGCGGCAGGCGGAACGGGATCCCGAGGACATTCTCGTCGTCCACGACTTCACGGTCGAGCAGATCGACAACAACGTTGCGGCCCATGTGGCCGACGAGCTGTTGCCCCTGCTCGCCCGGCTGCAGCCGCCTGCAGCGGTCCCGCCGTCCGGGTACTCCTATAGCGAAAGCCAGAGGTTCGAGCGCTATGTGGGCGCGATCGTCCGCTCGATGGACGGCAACGAGCGCCGGGCATGGCACCGGTTCTACGACAACACGTTGGCCGCCCTGCAATCGCCCGCCCTGCAATCGCCCGGGCCGGCAGCGGTATTGAACGGCGGCGCGGACTTCATTGCCGCGTTTCGTGCCATTTATGGCCGGGTGGCGGAGCTGGCCGCGCAGGTGGCAGCGAACAGTATCCTGGATGTGGCGACCTGCTTCGGCTTTCTGCCCCTCACCCTGGCCGGCCGAAGCAACGGGAACGGCCACGGGCCACGGAGGAGGATCGTCGGCTGCGACCTCAACCCGGCACTGGTGACGCTTGCCGACGACTATCGCCGGCAGCGACTGGTTCCGAGCACGGTCTTTATCCGTGCCGACATCCTGAGTGACGCCGCTGCCCGCGAACTCGACCCGGTCGGCGCCGGCTTCGACGTCGTCACTGCCATCCATCTGCTCGAGCACCTGACCGAGGACGAAACACTGCGGGCGATGGACGCGCTTTGGGCGCTGTCCAAGCGGCGGCTGATCATCGCCGTGCCGTTCGAGACGGTGCCCGACGTCCGGTTCGGTCACCGGCGCGTCTTCGACCGCGACAGCCTGCACGCGCTGGGGCGCCACGTGGATGGGCGCCCGCGCGTCTTCGAGGACCACGGCGGCTGGCTCGTGGTCGATCGGCCCCAAGGCTCACAAACACTAGAACAGCGGGAGGCATTGGCATGAGTTATGAGGTTTTCCGCAAGGGTCTCGATGCACCGATCTGCCTGACCTGGGAAATCACCTACGGCTGCAATCTGCAGTGCGTCCACTGCCTGTCGTCCTCGGGGAAACGCCGGCGCGACGAGCTTACCACCGCCGAAGCGAAGCACCTGATCGACGAATGGGCGGAGATGAAGGTGTTCTATATCAACGTCGGCGGCGGCGAGCCGATGAGCCGGCGCGATTTCTTCGAGCTGATGGACCACGCGCTGGATCGCAACGTCGGCGTCAAGTTCAGCACCAACGGGACGCTCATCGACGAGGCAGCCGCCGCCTGGATTGCCTCGCGGGATTATCTGGACGTGCAGATCAGCGTCGACGGGGCGACGCCGGAAACCAACGATCCGGTCCGCGGCGAAGGCTCCTACGACCGCGCGCGGCGCGCCATGGAGCTGCTCGCCAGGCAAGGCTTCCGGTTCAAGATCAACGCCACCGTCACCCGCCATAACTTCCCCGAGATCGACGATCTCTACGCATTGGCAGGGAGTTACGGGGCGGAGCTGCGGCTCACCCGGCTGCGCCCGTCGGGCCGGGGCATTAATGTTTGGGAGGCGCTGCGGCCGACGCACGCGCAGAACCGCAGCCTTTACGACTGGCTGCTCAGGCACCCGGACGTGCTGACCGGCGACTCTTTCTTCCACCTCTCCGCCTACGGCCAGCCGATGGACGGCCTGAACATGTGCGGCGCCGGACGCATCGTCTGCTGCGTCGATCCGGTGGGCGAAGTCTATGCCTGTCCGTTCATGCTGGCGCCGGAGTTCTCGGGCGGCAACGTCCGTCAGGATGGAGGTTTCGCCGGCGTGTGGCGCACGTCGCCGCTGTTTGCACATCTGCGGGAATGGCAGGTCGGCGGGAGCTGCCAATCCTGCAACGCCTACAGCAAGTGCCACGGCGGTTGCATGGCGGTGAAGCACTTCACCGGCCGGGAACTCGACGCGCCGGACCCGGACTGCGTGTTCGCGGCGGCCGAATAGGACCCGGCGACGCGATGGCCAAGCCGCGACATAACTTCGGCGATCTGTTCGCTCCCTTGCCGCTCGGGAGCCGGCAGGCCCCGAGCCGCGTCGTCTTCGCCGCGCATCAGACCAACTTCGCCGTTCACAACCGTTTCGAGAAGCGGCACGCCGCCTACTATGCGGCGCGAGCGGCGGGCGGGGTAGGGATCATCGTCCTTGAGGGCAGCGTCGTGCATCCCTCCGACTGGCCCTATGAGTACGCGATCTTCGGCTATGAGCCGCAGGTTGTGGATGGATACCGGCTGGTGGCGGATGCGATCCATCGCCACGGCGCGCTTGCCCTCGCACAGCTGACGCACAGCGGCATGCAGGGCACCAGCCACTATTCGCAGCGGCCGTTATGGGCACCCTCGCCGGTGCCCGAGGTGAACAGCCGCGAAATGCCGAAGGAGATGGAGCCGGAGGACATCGCCGCGGTGATCGACGGCTTTGTGCAGGCGGCCCGGCACGCGGCGGCGGGCGGGCTCGACGGCGTCGAGATCAATGCCGGCCAGGACAGCTTGATCCGTCAGTTTATTTCCCCGCTGACCAATCAGCGCTCCGACGATTACGGCGGCAGCCTGGACAATCGCCTGCGCTTTGTCCGCGCCGTCCTGCGGGGAGTGCGCGACGAAGTCGGCCGCGACCGCATCGTTGGCCTGCGCCTTTGCGGCGATGAGTATGCGCCGTGGGCTGGTATCAAACCCGAGGATGCGGCAGAGATTGCGGGCTTGCTCAGCGGCGACGGCACCATTGACTTCATCAGCGTCACCAGCGGCAGCATCTACAGCGGCCATCTCACCCGTCCCGGCCTGTATGCATCGCCGGGTTTCGCGGCGCACCTGGCCGCGACAATCAAAGCGTTGGTTTCTGTACCGGTGTTTGCACAAGGCAGCATCGTCGATCCCGCGATGGCGTCGGCTTTGGTCGCCAACGGACAGGCGAATGCGGTCGAGATGACGCGGGCGCTGATTGCCGATCCCGACCTCCCGGTCAAGGCGCGCGAAGGCCGTTTCACCGAGATCCGCCCCTGCATCCTGTCCAACCAGGACAACCTCATCGGCCTGGTGCAGAACCCCCGGCTGAGCTGCGTCAACAATCCGGCGGCCGGCTACGAGGGGACGGCGGAATTCGCCCCGCTGACGAGGGCGCCGATGCACTACCGGGTGATGGTTATCGGCGCCGGTCCGGCCGGCCTGGAAGCGGCGCGAGTGGCGGCCCTCCGCGGTCACGACGTGACGATCTTCGAGCAGAACGAAGAACTGGGCGGCGCGCTGCGGCTGGCGGCCCGGGCGCCCGGGCGGGAACGCCTGGCGCTCGCGGTGGACTGGCTGGAGGCCCAGGTGCGCAAGCTCAACGTCACCATTCGCACAGGAGTGCGGGTGACGGAAGAGCAGGTGCAGGCAGAGCAACCGGATGCGGTGATCGTTACCGTCGGCGGGAAGCCCGGATCTGTCTCCCCGGTTCTGTTCGAGAACGGCATGCCCGTCCTCAGTCCCCGACAGGTGATGGCCGACAAGATGCCGGCGAACCCCGGCCGGGTCGTGGTGCTGGATGCGATCGGCGACCAGGTCGGCATGAGCGTCGCCGAAACGCTGGCCGACCGGGGATGGCGGGTGGACGTGGTGACCCGGGACATGTTCATCGGCCAGCGGCTGACTGCATCCCTGGAACTGACGCCCTGGAATCAACGCGCGGCGGCGAAAGCGATCACCTTCCGGCCACAGGTTTCGGTGCAGAAGGTGGCGGGCCATTCGGTCGAGGGCGTCGATTACTTCGATCGTCAACCAATCCATTTCGACGAGGTCGATCTGGTCGTTCCCGTCGTTCACGAGGTCCCGGACGAGGATCTTTATCTGGCACTCAGGCACGCGGGCCTGCGTGTCTTCCGGGCGGGCGACTGCGTGGCACCGCGGTACATGAGCCAGGCCATCCTGGAAGGCTACCGCGCCGGGCGGGGGGTCTGACATGACCGGTCCTTCGCGCCTCCTGTTCACGCCGCTCAAAGTGGGCAGCATCACCGTCCAGAACCGGATCGTCTTCTCGGCGCACCTGACCAATTACGCCGAAGACTTCATGCCGAGCGACCGGCATGGCTACTATTACCGCGAAAGAGCCCGAGGCGGCGCCGGACTGATCATCACCGAAGAACACTCGACCCACCCCACCGACCACCCCTACGAGAAGCTGATCCATGCGTTCAATCCGGCAGTCATTCCCGGCTACCGGCGGATCACCGAGATGGTGCATGCCGAGGGCGTGCCGATCCTGGCGCAGATCAACCACAACGGCGGTCAGGGCAGCGGCATGTTCACCCGGTTGCCCGCCTGGGCACCCTCGGCGATCGCCGATCCGCTCTTCCGCGAAGTGCCGAAGGCGGTGGAGCTCGAAGACATCCAGCAGATCATCGAGGGCTATGCCACGGTCGCGAGCTACACCAGGCGCGGCGGCTTCGACGGCGTCGAGCTGCAGTGCTCGCACTCCTCGATCGTCCGGCAATTCCTGTCGCGCAGCACCAACAAACGCACCGACGGCTACGGCGGCAGCCTGGAAAACCGGGCGCGGCTGCTGCGCGAAATCATCGGCGCGATCCGGCTCGCGGTCGGCCGGGATTACGTGCTGAGCGTGCGCCTGTGCGGCGACGAACTGATCCGCGACGGCATCACCATCGAGGAAGCCGTTGATCTGGCGGCCATGCTGGAACGCGACCGGCTGATCGACTGCATCAACACCTCCATCGGCACCGCAACCCAGACGCTTTACATGATCGAAGCGTCGATGCGCATTCCGCCCAACTACGCGATGTTTATCCCGTCGGCGATTCGCAAGGCGGTGCAACTGCCGGTCATCGGCGTCGGCCGCGTCAAGGATCCGATCCAGGCGGAGCGCATCCTCTCGGAGGGCCATGCCGATCTGGTCGGTGTCGTCCGCGCCCAGATCGCCGACCCGGAATTCGCGCGAAAGGCGCGCGAGAACCGGGCGGAGGACATCCGACTCTGCCTGTCGTGCAACCAGGAATGTGTTGGCCGGATGGGCCTGAACCGCTGGCTCGGCTGCATCGAAACGCCGGCCACCGGCCGCGAGCAGGGCATCGGCGTCGGCACCCTGCAGCGGGTGGCGAAGCCGAAGCGGGTGACGGTGATCGGTGGCGGCCCCGCCGGCCTCAAGGCGGCCGTGACCGCCGCCCGGCGCGGGCACAAGGTGACGCTGCTGGAAAAGGAAAACCAGTTGGGCGGGCAGATCCTCTGGGCGGTCCGGGTCACCAACCGCGCGGAGTTCGGCGATATCGTCCGCAACCTGCTGCGTGAGATCGAGCAGCTTGAGGTCGAGGTGCGAACGAACGTCACCGCCGACGCCGAGATGGTGCTGGCGATGAAGCCGGACGCAATCATCGTCGCCACCGGCTCAAAGCCCGACCGGGCGGCCATACCGGGGGCGGACGGGCCCGCCGTCGCCGACGTGACCGACATTCTCTCCGGTCGGGTGATGCCGGGTAAACGCGTGCTGCTGATCGACCGGCTCGGTTTCCACGAGGCCACCAGTACGGCAGAGTTCATGGCCGAGCAGGGCTGCGAGGTCGAAGTGGTGACGCAGACGCTCTACGTCGGCCAGGATCTGGGCGTGACGCTCGACCTGGAGAACTGGTATCGGCAGGCGCGCCGGCTTGGCATTAAGTGCACGCCCAATCACTCCGTCCTCAGTATCGAGGATCGGGTCGTGACCGCGCTGCACAATTACAGCGGCCAGATTGTCCACTTTGCGCCGGCCGATACGATCGTGCTTTCGGTTCATCGGCGGGCTGAATGCCGAGTCTACACCCAGCTCAAGGGCAGGGCGGCGGAGCTCCACCGCATCGGTGATTGCGTCGCCCCTCGGCGGGCACACGCGGCGATCATCGACGGCGAAAAAGCGGGGAGGGCGGTGTGATGGCGAGGCCCGTGGTCGTCATCGCCGAGACGGCTTTCGGCGAATTGACCCCAGCGACGCTGGAGTGCGTGGAAGAAGCCCGCGACGTGGCCGACAGCATCCGCTCCAGCGTCCACGTCCTCCTGCCCGGCCATGACGTCGCCGCGTTGACCGACGAGCTTTCCGCCCATGGCGCCGACCGGGTGACGGTGGTCGAGGACGAAGCGCTGGCCCAGTTCAGCGCCGATGGCTGGCTCGCAGCGCTGGCCCCGGTCCTGCAGGCGGCAAAGCCGGATTTCACGCTGGCGCCCGATACGGGGTACGGCCGGGCGTGGCTGCCCCGGCTGTCCGCCCGCTGGCGGATCCCGATGTCGACCGCCTGCATTCGCGTCAAGGTCAGCGATGAAGGATACCCGGAAGTGTTCCGGGCCAGCCATCATGACAAACTGCACGAGCGGCAGATTTGGGCGCGCGGAACCACCGTCATGGTGCTGATGTCCCCCGGTGTGAGGGGTGTCGGCCCGGGCCAGACGGGCCGGCAGACCGATGTCGAGGTGATCAACCCAAGCCTTGATGCGTCTTCGTTCCGCGACCGGACGCTGCGCACGCTGCCGCCCGATCCGCACGACGTGGATCTGTCCGATGCCGAACGCATCGTTTCCGGCGGTCTTGGCGTCGGCGGTTCAGAGGGGATGGCGCAGCTGCAGCAACTGGCCGACGCGCTGAAAGCATCGCTCGGCGGCACGCGGGTGGTCGCCGATCGCGGCTGGCTCGCCGCCGACCGCTTCATCGGCGTGACCGGCAAGATCGTCGCACCCAAGCTCTACCTGGCGCTTGGTGTCTCGGGAGCCGGCCAGCACGTGGCCGGCATCACCGGCAGCGAAAACGTCATCGCGATCAACACCGACCGAACATCGCCCCTGCTCAAGATGGCGGACCTGGGCGTCGTCGGAAACCTGCACCAGATCGTCCCGATCCTCATCCGCAAGCTGCGGGAGCGGGCCAGGTCTGCGGCTGCGGCAAACTTCGGCACCCCGGGTGCCACGCCCATCGTTCCGCCTCCCGCTCCACCCGGGCCGGTCGTGCCGTTCGGACGCCGAACCGCCGGTGAAGCAGATGCGGGCGATGACCGATCGGGTGCCGGCGGCTCGCAGCCTTGGGGAAAAGAGGTGCGGCAATGAGAGCGCCGAAGCCGACCGACCATTTCGACGTGATCGTCGTTGGCGCCGGCCCGGCCGGAAGTGCCGCGGCGCTGACCGCCGCGCGTGCCGGACTGAACGTGCTGCTGGTCGAGCGCGGTGAATATCCTGGCGCAAAGAATGTCTCCGGCGCAGCCTTCTACGGCAGCGCGATCCTGAACAAGCTCATCCCCGACTGGTGGAAGCAGGCGCCGGTCGAGCGGTACATCTGCCGCCGGGACGTGCTGCTGATGTCGCCGACCACCGCCGTCTCGCTCGATTTCCGCTCGACAAGCCCGGCCTATGTCGAACCGCCGTACAACGGATTCACCATCCTGCGGCCCAAGTTCGACCGCTGGTTCGCGGCCCAGGCGGAAGCCGCCGGCGCGTTCCTGCTCACCTCGACCGTGGTCGATGACGTCATCATCGAACGCGGCAGGGTGACGGGCGTCAGGGTGCGGCGCGCTGACGGCGAACTTCGCACCGACGTGGTCATTGCCTGCGATGGCGCCAACTCCTTTCTGGCACAACGCGCCGGGCTGCAACGCAAGCTGAAAACGGACGAGCTGTCGCTGGGCGTGAAAGAGGTGCTCGGCCTGGACGAGGCGATCATCCGCGAGCGCTTCCACCTCTCCGGCAACGAGGGGATGGTGCTGGAATACGTCGGTGCCGTCACCGAGAACGTGCGCGGCGGCGCCTTCCTTTATACCAACCGCAATTCCCTCTCGCTGGGGGTGATCGGCCAGGTCTCCTCGCTGGTTGAGACGAAGAAGCGGCCCTATGACCTGCTGGAGGTGTTCAAGTCCCATTCGGCGGTCGCACCGCTGGTGCGCGGCGCGAAGCTGCGCGAGTACTCCGCCCATCTGATCCCCGAGAGCGGCTGGAGCATGATGCCGAAACTGGTGGCCTCAGGGATGCTGGTTGCAGGCGACGCTGCCGGCTTCTGTCTGGCGACGGGCCTTTACATCGAGGGCATCAACTACGCGATGCAGTCGGGGATCGCAGCTGGCGAGGCGGCGATCGAGGCCCACCGGGTGCGCGACTTCACCCGCCACACGCTGGAGCGGTACACCGAACTGCTGTGGCCGCACAACGTGTTCACCGACTTTCGCGCCTATCGACACGCGCCGCATTTCGTCAACAGCGAGCGTCTGCAGAACGTCTACCCGGAAATGGCCGCGGAGAGCTTCGAGCGCCTCTTCCGGGTGGACGGCGAGGCGAAGCAGAAAATACTGCCCCTCTACTTCAAAACGCTGCGCCGGTTCGGCGCCAAGCCGCAGCATCTGTTGCACGACGTCTATCGGGCAGCAAGGAGCTACCTATGGTAATGACGACCCACGAAGAGAAGATGCGAACCGTCCGCTTCAAGGTGGACAACAAGCCGCACATCGTCGTCGATCCGGAAAAATGCAAGACGTGCTCGGTGAAATCCTGTGTTTATGTTTGCCCGGCTAATCTCTTCGTGCCACTGGATGATGGAAGTGTTTTGTTCAACTATGAACAATGCTTCGAGTGCGGCACGTGTTATCTCGTGTGCAGCAAGGAAGGTGCGCTGACCTGGACCTATCCCACGGGCGGGTTCGGTGTGACCTTCCGCGAATCGTAAAGGGATAACAGGGCGATGCGCTTTGCTGTCTGTCTCAGCCTCGTGCCCGACCCGGACACGATTGAAGTCGATCCGCTGACCGGCGAGATCGACTCCGAGCGGACGCTGCACATTCTCGACCCGGCCGACGCCGCCGCACTCGAGACTGCCCTCTGTCTGCGCAGGGTGGCCGACACGGTCACGGCGTTGACGGTCGGCCCTGTCGACTCCGAACAGGTGCTGCGCGAAGCGCTCGCGGCCGGAGCCGACAGCGTGCTCCGCCTGTGGGACGAAACGAGGACATCGACCAAGCCTGCCGTGACCTCGGTCCTCCTGGCGGCGGCCTTGCGCACCGAGGGCCCGCCGGATCTGGTCCTGTGCGGCTGGCGCAGTCTGGCTAGGGGATCCGGCAAGATCCCGGCACTGCTGGGCGAATACCTCGGCTGGCCGGTGGTCACCGACATCATCCAACTCGAGATCCAGGCGGCGCGCGTGCGGTTCCAGCGTCGCCTCGCCCGTGGCGGCCGAGCGGAAGGCGAAGTGACCATGCCGGCGGTTCTTGCGATCGCCGACGACAGCCTCCGCCTGCGCTACGCCGGCCTGCCCGGCCTGATGCAGGCGCGGCGCGCCACCATCCCGTTTCGCGATCTTCCCGATCTGGGCCTGTCGCCACTCGATTTGGGCTTTCCGGCCTCGACCGTACACGCGGCAACGCCGCCGCGCCCGCGTCCCCGCACCATCTTCATTCCCGACGGCAACCTGCCGCCGCACGAGCGCATCGGGCAGATCCTGGCCGCCGGCGTCACGCGAAGCGCGTCTCAGCTGGCGGAGGGACCGCCCGAGGAAATGGCGGACGCGATTATCAGCTTCCTCGCCGATCGTGGCTTCCTGGACACCCTCGCATGACCCACCGCCTCGCCGAAATGACCTGGCCGGAAGTCGAACGCGCGGTCGCCGCCGGCTGCATCACGGTCATCCTGCCACTCGGTGCCACCGAACAGCACGGCCCGCACTTGCCGCTCGGCACCGACACCGTGCGTGCAGCGTTCCTTGCGATACAGGTGGGGGCACGCCGATCCGACGTCCTCGTCGCGCCAGCCATACCGATCGGCTGTTCCGACGAACACACCGGATTTGCCGGACTCCTCAGCCTCGACCACGAGACGCTGGCGGGCCTGATCATCGACTGTGCTCGGCGCATGACGGCGTGGGGAGTGCGGCGGCTGGTCCTGCTCTCGGCCCACGGCGGCAACACCCGGGCGCTGGAACTGGCGCGGGCCCGCCTCGAGGAACAGGCCGGCGATCTTGAGGTCACGGTTCTCACCTCCTCCAAGAGGCTGGACAGGACGCTGGCGGACATTGCCGCGGCTGATGGGATCAAGCCTGACGAGGCGGGCCTGCACGCGGGCGAGGGCGAAACGTCTGAGATGCTGCACCTCTGTCCCGAGTTGGTTCACATGGACCGGGCGGTTGCCGGATATACCGGATCGATGGCGGATGTGATGCCGCTGCTGCGCCAGGTTGGGCTGCGCCCGGTGACGGCGACAGGAACGCTCGGCGATCCGCGCGCCGCGTGTCCGCACCGTGGCGGCAGCTACCTCCGCGCGCGGATCGACGGCCTTCTGCGAATCCTCCCGGCCGATACCGGTGCTCACGGCGAAGAGGCGGCGCCGTGATGGATGCCTCCTTGCCGACTCTGGCGCCGGTCCCGATTGCTGCGGGGGGAGCATCCGCAGGAGACGGGCGCTGGGGACACTACACCTTGCAGCCGGGACTTGAGCTCGTCGCTCTCGGGCCTGGCGGAGGGGGCCGGCCACAGGCGGGTCTGCTGCTCTCGATGCGCCCGCTGATGGCGATGCGTCTCAACCACCAGGGGTTCGCACTCGCCGCGGCGATCGCGGGCAGCGGCGGGACCGCAGCAGAGGCAGCGCGGGCAGCGGGACTATCGCCGCCCGTCGCCGCCAGCTTTCTCGACCGGCTCGCCGAGCGGCGACTCCTGACCCGGACCCTGCTGCCTCCCGCCCAGTGGCCGACCGTTTCGATCATTGTCGCCGCGCGCGGCAGACATGCCGGCACCCGCGCATGCATCCAATCGCTGCTGGCGCAGGATTATCCGGGACCACCCGCCGAGATCATCGTCGTCGACGACGCATCGGAACCGCCGCTTGCCCCGGCGCTGGCAGGTCTCCCCGTCCGGCTGATCCGGCTCGAACGCAACGCAGGCCAGTCGGCAGCGCGCAATCTGGCCGCAGCCGAAGCGGAGGGCGACCTGCTGGCATTCATCGACAACGACTGCGTCGCCGATCCGTCCTGGTTGCGCACGCTGGTTCCGTACCTGACCGATCCCGGACAGGCGATCATCGGGGGTCGCGTCAGCGCCCCGCCGCCTTCCGGCGCCGTCGCCGCCTTCGAAGCCGTCCGCTCGCCGCTGGACATGGGGGCGACCTCCGGCAGCGTCGGCCCGGGGGAGGTGGTGGCGTACTTGCCGGCCTGCAATGTCGTCGTCCGTCGCGACCCGTTCCTCGCCGCCGGCGGCTTCACTCCCGAGATGCGCCTGGGGGAGGACGTGGACCTCACTTGGCGGCTGCTGCGCACCGGTCTGCGCGCCCATTACGTGCCGTCGAGCACCGTCATTCATCATCACCGGGAACGACTCGGCGCACTGCTGCGCAGGCGCAGCGACTACGCATCTTCGGAAGCGGACCTGCAGCTCCGCCACCCGGCCGGTCGGCGGGTGATGCCTCTGCCCCGGTCGAGCCTGCTGGTCCTGGCTGCGCTGACGGCAGCGTCGCTGAATGCCCCGGCGGCGCTGGCGCTGCTGACGCTGGTTGCGGCACTGCTGACCCACGAGGTCATCGGCAAACACCGGCGACTCCGCCGCCTTGGGGCCGTGGTGCCGGTTCGACGCGTCGCGGCGGCGGTGCTGCGGGAACATTACGCCTCGATGCACGGCCTGAGCGCGAACGTCGTCCGCTACTACAGCCTGCCGCTGCTCGGTCTCGCCGGTCTGTTTCCGGCTCTGCTGCCGGCGGCGAGCATCCTGTTCGTGCTGGCGCCCGCGACGGACCATCGCCGGCTGAAGCCATCCTGCCGACTTCCGACCTTTGTCGGGCTTTTCTGGCTGGAAATGATCGCCTACCAGCTCGGCGTCTGGCGCGGCTGCCTCGCCCAAAAGACGCTGAGGCCGATGATTCCGAAACTACAGTGGAGGCAATGACCCTGATCCGGGAGCCAGGACGACGGACCGATATCGACAAGATCTCGATCAACAGGAGGACCGATGCGCAGCGACGACAGAGACAGCTTCTCACCCACCGATACCGACGACCGGACCGGCCTCATCGCCGCGGCGACACAACCGACCGTCAGCCCGGAGCCTGCGGCCGCCACGCCAGACATCGTCGAAGAGGTGCTGATCGAGGAAGTCAGCATCGACGGCATGTGCGGCGTCTACTAACACCCGTCCCGCATTTTCCGGAGCTGGTGCGGCGGGCGCGTGCGGACGAAGCCGGCACGTCCGCCGTAACCACCTTCAGAGCGAGCTGCGGACCCGACAGCCGGCGAAGTTCTCGCCTCCGTCCGAAGTGGCTGTGAGGGCTCGCACTCGACGGTCATCGCGACGTGAGGCTGTGGGGATGGGCAAGCTGGACGGCAAAGTGGCGCTGATCACCGGGGCCGCCCGGGGCCAGGGGCGGGCGCACGCGGTGGCAATGGCCGGAGAAGGCGCAGACATTGCGGCGCTGGATGTTTGCCACGACCTGCCGTACCCGCGTTATTCCCTGGCCAATGCCGACGACCTCGATCAAACCGTGCAGCTTGTGAAGGCGCTCGGTCGCGAGGCTTTGCCGATCGAAGCCGACGTGCGCAGTGCCACGGCCATGGAAAACGCCGTTTCCCTGATCCTCGCCCGCTTTGGCCACATCGACATCCTGGTCTGCAACGCCGGCATCGCCGACATGGCGCTCACCTGGGATATCACCGAGGAGTGGTGGGACATCATGCTGGACGTCAACGTCAAGGGGGTCTGGCTCGCCATCAAATATACGGTGCCGCACATGATTGCCCGTAACAAAGGCGGCCGTATCCTGATCACCTCTTCGGTTGCCGGAATGCGCGGAGAGCCTGGGATGGCGCACTACTCCGCCTCGAAGTGGGCCGTCGTCGGCCTGGCGAAGAGCCTGGCGCAGGAGCTCTCCGCCTACAGCATCACTGTCAACACCCTGCACCCCACCGCCGTCAACACCGACATCATCAAGGGCATGGCGCAGGCGTCGAAGATGAAGGTCGAAGACCTGGTTGACTTCATCCATGCCGGCCATGCGCTGCCGGTAAAACTGATCGAAGCCCAGGACGTGGCCAGCGCAGCGCTGTGGCTTGCCTCGGACGAGGCCCGCTATGTCACGGGACACACACTGAAAGTGGACGCAGGAAGGATGCTGAAATGAACGCAACGGAACGCTATCGGCTGGCTGAGGGGGTTGCCGTCCGCCCGGAGCGGTTCGGCGGCCTGGTTTACCACTACGACGATCGTCGCCTGTACTTTCTGCATTCCCACGAGCTGACCGACTTCGTCACCGGACTGACCGGCAAGCTTTCGCTCGCTGAAGCCATCGCGACGTTCCGCGAGCATCGAAGCCTGCCGCCCGAGAGCGGCAAGACGATCCTGAAATCGCTCGCCACCCTGGAACGGCTGGGTCTGGTCGTCCAGACGTCTGCTTAAGCGCATCCGGCATCTCGTTCGAGTACATTCCAAGAGCTGAGCTAAGGAAGCAAATCGGAAATTATCCTGCGGCCGACCGAGCGCGGCGCGGGAGAAAACCCGTCATGGAGGGGTTGAGGATGAGTCCAGACGAGCTGAAAGCGCTGCAGGCACCCATCAAGGACCGATATCGAGGGGATCCCGAAGCGGCCGTCGTGACCCTGCGCGCCGAGGGCGAGTTGGGGGGTGAGGAGATCGCCTGCAGCGTCGAGACCGGACGGGCGCTGGTCGAGGCCGGCCTCCATCCCGCGAGCGGCGGCAGCGGCAGCTTGGCCTGCTCCGGTGATATGCTGTTGCAGGCCCTGGTGGCCTGCGCCGGGGTGACGCTCAAGGCGGTGGCGACCGCTCTCGAGTTCCGGCTCGCCGGCGGCCGGGTTCTGGCGGAAGGAGACCTGGATTTCCGCGGCACGCTCGGCGTGGCGAAAGATGCAGCGGTCGGGTTCAAAGCCATCCGGCTCGCATTCGACCTCGACACTGACGAGCCGCCGGAGCGGATCGCCACCTTGCAAAAGCTGACCGAGCGCTACTGCGTCGTGATGCAAACCCTGCGCACGCCTCCGGAACTGGTGCTCCAGGTGAGCGCAGGCTGAGACCAAGGCGGGCTCGACGCGGCCGGCCGGGACGCCGGCCCTTTGGCTGCAGGTCGAAGAGCGTGCCGATGCCGCGCGTGCGTTTCCTGCAACTCAGCCGGGGAGGGGCCCCCGCTGCGGCGGTCCTTGCCGTTCCAGTTCTGCCAATTCGTCCTCGGTGAAGATGCGCGAACGGAGGAGAAAACGCACGCCCTCCGGCGCCTCCAGCGAAAAGCCTCCGCCGCGCCCTGGGACGACGTCGATGACGAGCTGACTGGCCGAGAAGAATTCGTACTGATCGGCCCACATCCAGAAGTCGCAACCGCAGAGGGAGCCGAGACGCAGATCGGCGCCGCCGACCTTGAACTCGCCAGCGGGATAGCACATCGGCGAGCTGCCGTCGCAGCATCCCCCCGACTGATGAAACATCAGCGGCCCGTGCATGGCGATCAGCTTCGCGATCAGCGAGCCAGCCTGCGCTGTTGCGACGACGCGTTCGACCACGGCGTCCGGTCCTTTCGCGGAGGGAAAGGGCGCACCAGAACCCTAAAAGAATCCCAGCGCTTTCGGATAGTAGCTCACCAGCAGATTTTTGGTCTGCTGGTAGTGATCGAGCATCATCTTGTGGTTCTCGCGGCCGATGCCCGACTGCTTGTAGCCACCAAAAGCTGCATGCGCCGGGTAGAGGTGATAGCAGTTGGTCCAGACCCGCCCGGCCTGAATGGCGCGGCCGACGCGGAAATAGCGGCTGCCGTCGCGGCTCCAAACGCCGGCGCCCAGCCCGTAGAGAGTGTCGTTGGCGATGGCGATCGCCTCCTCCTCGGTCTTGAACGTTGTCACCGAGACGCACGGGCCGAAGATCTCCTCCTGGAACACCCGCATCTTGTTGTGGCCTTCGAACACCGTCGGCTGGACGTAGAAGCCGCCCGCGCACTCGCCCTCGAGCTGCGCGCGCTCGCCGCCGACCAGGATCTTCGCTCCTTCCTTCCGGCCGATGTCGATGTAGGACAGGATCTTCTCGAGCTGGTCATTCGACGCCTGGGCGCCCACCATCGTCTCGGGATCGAGCGGATGGCCCTGCTTCATCGCTTTGACGCGCCCAATCGCCTTCTCGATGAACTTGTCATAAATGCTCTCGTGGACCAGCGCGCGCGACGGGCAGGTGCAGACCTCGCCCTGGTTCAGCGCGAACATCGCGAAGCCCTCAAGCGCCTTGTCCTGGAATTCATCGTCCTCCGCCATCACGTCGGCGAAGAAGATGTTCGGCGACTTGCCGCCCAGCTCCAGCGTGACCGGGATCACGTTCTCGGCGGCGTACTGCATGATCAGCCGCCCGGTGGTGGTCTCGCCGGTGAACGCCACCTTGGCGATGCGCTTGTTGCTGGCCAGCGGTTTGCCAGCCTCGACGCCGAAGCCATTGACGACGTTCAGGACGCCCGGCGGCAGCAGGTCACCCACGATATCGGCGAACACCATCACCCCCATCGGCGTCTGCTCCGCCGGCTTCAGCACGACGCAGTTGCCGGCAGCCAGCGCCGGCGCCAGCTTCCAGACCGCCATCAGCAGCGGGAAGTTCCACGGGATGATCTGGCCGACGACCCCCAGCGGCTCGTGGAAGTGGTAGGCGACGGTGTGCGCGTCGATCTCGGAGAGGGTGCCCTCCTGCGCCCGGATGCAGCCGGCAAAATAGCGGAAGTGGTCGACCGCGAGCGGCAGATCCGCCGCGGTCGTCTCCCGGATCGGCTTGCCGTTGTCCAGCGTCTCAACCATCGCCAGGACCGACAAACGCTCCTCCATGCGGTCGGCGATCTTGTTGAGGATCCGCGCGCGCTCGGCGGCCGGGGTCTTGCCCCAGGCGTCCTTGGCGGCGTGCGCCGCGTCGAGCGCCTTTTCGATGTCCTCGGCTGTGGAGCGGGCGACTTCGCACAGCGGCCGGCCGGTCACCGGCGTGACGTTGACGAAATATTGGCCGCGCACCGGCGGCACCCACTGCCCGCCGATGTAGTTGTCGTACTTCGGCCGAATGACGACAGACTTCTTCAGCTCCTCGAGCGCCTGATGAATCATAAAACGCCTCCCTGCACTGATTGATTGAGCGCGGCGGTCAGCGTGAGTCGCGTGATCGGCGCTGTTGATTGGCGCATGACTGTCGCGCCACGGCATCCACCTGTAAATAATACCTTGGTCGGGCACTTACGCGGGTTTCCGGGGAATGATTCGCAAAGACAGCCGGCGACGCTGCAACACTCGACTTTTGGCGAATAGGCGGACCAGCGGAGAGGCGTAGGATACGCAGAGGGCACTTACAGGCAAGCGGTCCGGACGCCGGGCAGCGATCCTGCCGGGGAATGCGAGCCTCTTGCGGAGATTTCAATTTCGGCGGAGGCCGGCTGATGTTCAGTGTCCTCATCGCAGACGACCATCCTCTGTTCCGGGCAGCGCTGCGACAGGTTATCGAGAGCCGGTTCACCGACCACCGCATCTATGAGGCGAGCACGCTCGACGAAGCCCGGGCTTTCGTCAGCGGGGGGAACAACGACCTCGATCTGGACATGATCCTGCTCGATCTGCAGATGCCCGGCTCGGAAGGGTTCTCCGGACTGGTCACCCTGCGCAATGCGGCGCCCGAGGTGCCGATCGTCATCGTCTCGGCAGCAACGGCGGTAGAAACCATGCGGGACTCCATCACCTATGGCGCTGCCGGGTTCATCCCCAAGTCGTTCTGCCAGGAAGAAATGGGCGAAGGCATCCGCCGGGTGCTGGAGGGTGGCGTCTTCCTGCCCTGCGAAGCGGCGGAGGCGGAAGCCGGCCGGGCAGACTTCTGCGGCGGCATGCGTGACCGCATCGGCGCCCTCACCCAGGGCGAACTCAGGGTGTTCGAACTGCTTGCCCGCGGCAAGTCAAACAAGATCATTGCCTACGAACTCGGGATCAAGGAATCGACGGTGAAGGCCCACATCACCGCGATCTTGCGCAAGCTGCGCGTCCACAGCCGGACCCAGGCAGTGATCGCCGCCCGCGAACTCAACCTGCATTGAGGCCCAACTGCCGCTCGCCGGGACCCGGCCGGGTCCTGCCCGGTTTCAGGCAAGCGGGCCGGGGGCGTCCGGCCGGGCGCAGTCCAGGCCGGCAGCCCGGCGCTGCACCAGCAGGTGGGACACGAGCGCCCGCAACTTGGCCGGCTTCAGCGGCTTCTGCAACACGTGCAGCCCGTGCCGGCGGATGGCGTCCAGCACGTGGCGATCGCGATCGGCAGTGACAATCATCGACGGGATCGGACCGAAGACATTGCGGACCTCGTCCACCGCGGCAAGCCCGGTCGCTCCGCGATCCAGGTGATAGTCCGCAATGACAATATCCGGCGAGCACTCCGCCCTGGCCAGCTCCAGCAGAGCCGTTCTCCCGTCAGATGCTGTGAAGGCGCGGCACCCCCAGCTCTGCAGGAGCTCACACATGCCGTCGCGCACGCTGTCCTCGTCTTCGATAATGACCGCACGCGCCTCGGCAAGCAGGTCGGTTGCCGGCACCATGGGCCCCCTTACGCGCTCCGGCAGCGCGCGCGGCAGGGTGCCGAGCGGGACGTCGATAGAGAAAGTCGAGCCCTTGCCAAGTTGCGAGCGGACCCCGATCGGGTGGTTCAGCACGCGGGACAGCCGCTTGACGATGGCAAGGCCGAGGCCCGAGCCCTTATGCTGGGCGCACCCATCCGGATCGAGCTGCCGAAACTCTTCGAAGACTTCTTGCACAGACCGGTCCGGGATGCCAATTCCGGTGTCCAACACCTCGATCCGCACCGTCCCACCGCGACGCCGGCAGCCGAGGAGAACGCGTCCACTGGGGGTGTATCGGATCGCGTTCGAGATAAAGTTGCGCAACACGCGGCCGAGCAGCGCGGGATCGGAGCGAACCACACGCGAGCACGGGACAACGACGAGTTCCAGGCCGGCGTCCTCGGCCACCGGCGCGAACTCCTGGCCCAGACCCTGCAGCAGTTCGGCGATGACAAAGTCCGACTTTTCGGCCTTCACCGCACCCGCATCGAGCTTGGAGATGTCGAGCAGACTCTCCAGCAGCGATTCGACGTTCGCCAGTGCCCGGTCGATGTGGCCCACGAACCGCTGCTCCTTGGGGTCCAGAGGGCCATCGGCGAGCGCGGTCACGAACAGGCGGGCGGCGTTCAGCGGCTGCAGCAGATCGTGGCTTGCGGCGGCAATAAACCGGGTCTTGTCGAGGTTTGCCCGATCCGCATCGGCCTTGGCGAGACGGAGCGCGTCTTCAATCTGGGCGCGTTCGTAAATCTCCTGGCGCAGCTTGCCGTTGAGCGCGGTGAGTTCGGCCGTCCGCTCGGCAACGCGTCGCTCGAGGCTCTCCTTGGCGTCGCGGAGCTGTCTCGCTGCCGCCTTCAATTCGGTGACATCGGTGTACGTGGAAACGAAGCCGCCGCCTGGCATGGGGTCGGACCGAACCTCGAGGACCGTGCCGTGTGCGAGAACCTGCTCGCTTTTCGAAGGCTGACCGATGCGGAACTGCTCCTTCTGGGCGGCCGACCCCTTTGGCGACACCGCGCCGTAGTCCCCCCGTTCGGCCCCGTAGCTCAGGTAATCCTCAAAGGCGGCCCCTGACCGCACGAGCCAGTCCGGCAAGTCGAGTAATTCGACGAAGCGGTCGTTCCAGGCGACCAGCCGGGCCTGCTTGTCGAACACGCAGACCCCTTGCGGCAGATTGTCCAGGGTCGACTGCAGCAGCACCGACTTTTCCGCAAGTTCCTGTTCGCGGCGCCGCGCCTCGCCGAGCTTGATGCCGGTGATATCGGCATAGATGCTCACGGTATCGCCGGTCTGTGTCTGCCGTTCGCGAATCTGCAGCCAGCGTCCGCTGGTCAGGTGCACGACGATCGGATCGGATGGGTTGATGTGTCGGTAAAGACGGTCGCGCAGCCATTCCTCCGGATCGCCGTCCACCTCGACGATGCCCTTTTCGACCGTCCAGCGCGAGAGTTCACGGAACGGCAGTCCAGGGCGCATGACCTCACGGATGTCGGCCACGTCCGACCAGAACTCGACAAACTTGGTATTGCACAGGACGAGCCGGTCGTTGGCGTCGAAGTGAACAAAGCCCTCGGAGAGGGTCTCCACCGCCTCCATAAGCCGCGTCTGCGCGGTTTCGGTCTGCGCTTTGGCGAGGCTCAGCGCCTGGTTGCTCCGCTCCAGCTCGCGCAGCGCGGTCTCCAGCCGACGGGTTCGCTCGCGGACCTTGTCCTCAAGGACGATCGCCGTCTGGAACAGCGAGTAAGCATTGCCCTGGAAATCGATCCCGCGCTCGACCTGGTCCATCAGCACGGTGACGATTTTCTGCAGCTTTGCCCTGTCGGCGGACGAGAAGTCGAAAGGCTGCGGCGCCATGGCTTGTATCACGACGACTTGACGCTCCGGTTGGCGACGCTGATGCCGATGGCCGCGCCGGTGAAGGTCTGGTTGACGTGCATCGCGTGAAACTGCTCACCAAACGAGCTGAAGCCGATGACGTTGTTGGCCGCGAACAGCTTCCCGGCCTCTTCCTTGAGCTGGCTTTGCTCGAGTTCGAGCGAGCGCAGGACGCAGTCACAGCCGATGACAAGCTGCGGCGGTCCGATCTCCAGGGCAATTTCGTCGAACAATCGGCTGACGCTCTGCAGCAGGTCGGTGCCGCGGGCGACGGTGAGCACGATCCCCTTGTCGATGGCGCAGAAAAACGACAGGCTCTCGTCCTCGTTCACCTTCTGGATCGAGCGCGTGTAGTACTGGCCGCCCACCTTCACGACGACCGGATGAGTGGCGAAGATCATCGGCGTCAACTTGTCGACGGCAAGGCCGACCAGTCGCGCGTACTCGCGGCCGGCCGGCTCGGCATTGATCTCGGTGACGATGCGGGCGACGGGGTCGGCTTCGGTGACCACCATCCGCGTCGGTGAATTGACGAAATGGTCGGTGGTGAAGAGCTTGAACGGCGCCCGGGTGCGGATCATCACGAGAACCGCAGCATCCGTCCGGAAGCGGCCGCGGTCGAAGACGTAACTGCGTTGGAAATTCAGTCCCCCGCCAGACGAGCCGCCGAACAGCGGAATGTCGCCCAGCGCCTGCGAAATCGCGCTCAGCACCACTTCCTCGCACTTGCATAACCCGTCGATGAGAAGGAAGGCGAAGGTGTTATCAGGCCCCAGCTCTCTGTCCTGCTCGTCGAGACGGTTCTGCAGCGAGCGAACGATGGCGTGACTCTCGGTGATGGAGATGCTGCGCAGGCGCTCGATGGTCGCCGATACGGTGATGAAATCGGGCTGAAGCAGCGAGAATCCGGCGATGCCGCCGCTGACGTAGCCGGCGGGGGTGATCTCCCCGGCGCTGGTGCAGCCGATTAGCGGCGTTCCGGCGAACCGAGCGTTGAGCTCCCGTTCCAGCGCGTAAAGGTCGTAGTCGGTGGAAGCGAAGAACACGCTGAGTGAAGCCGCCGGATCGTGAATGCTGTTGAACAGCTCACACGCCGCCTGTGCCGGGTCGTACGCACGTGAGTACCCGCGCCGGATGCAGCTTCGACTGCCAACGTACATGATCGCCTCCCTTGGCGAGATCGGCAGGCAGCGGCGTTCCGGCTGCTCTGCTGTTCACCTGTTTTGGTGTTGGTTGGGTGCTTCCCCAGGCATCCAACATTTGGAGTATAGCAAGTCGCGCACAGATTGCAGGCATCAATTAACTTGCAGATGTGAGCGGCATGGGGGTGCTCGCTGCGCCGGTATCGGTGTCAGCCAGGGCTGCCCGCTGATCCGAACGATCCTCCTGGCCGATGCGGCCGGCCAGCGCCATCTGAGGCCAAGGGCCCTGACTCCGGTCGTCCGTCCGGTACCTGATCAGGGCGTGAGCTTCCATGTGCGAGAAGGGGCCAGGGACATGCCTACGGTCACCACCAGCGACGGCATCGAGATCTTTTACAAGGACTGGGGCACCGGTCAGCCCCTGGTGTTCAGCCACGGCTGGCCGCTGTCGGCGGACGATTGGGATGGGCAGATGCTGTTCTTCCTCGGCAAAGGCTTCCGCGTGATCGCCCACGATCGGCGCGGCCACGGCCGCTCGACCCAGATCGGCGGGGGCCATGATATGGATCACTATGCCGACGACCTCGCGGCCCTGACCGCGCACCTGGATCTGAAGGATGGGGTGCATATCGGCCACTCCACCGGCGGCGGCGAAGTGGTGCGCTACCTCGCGCGCCACGGCGAAAGCCGGGTCGCCAGGGCGGCGATCATCTCCGCGGTGCCGCCGTTGATGGTGAAGACGGCGGCCAATCCGGGCGGACTGCCGAAGGAGGTCTTCGACGGGCTGCAGGCTCAGCTCGCCGCCAGCCGGGCGCAGTTCTATTACGATCTGCCGGCGGGACCGTTCTACGGCTTCAACCGGCCCGGCGCGACAACCCTTCCCGGCGTAATCTGGAACTGGTGGCGCCAGGGCATGATGGGCGGCGCCAAGGCGCATTACGACGGCATCGTCGCCTTCTCCCAGACTGACTTCACCGAAGACCTGAAGAAGATCACGGTGCCCGTCCTGGTGATGCACGGCGACGACGACCAGATTGTCCCCTACGCCAATTCCGGACCATTGTCGGCCAAATTGCTGAAGAACGGCATCCTGAAGACCTACAAGGGCTTTCCCCACGGCATGCCGACGACCGAAGCCGACACCATCAACGCCGACCTGCTGGCCTTCATCCAGAGCTGAAAGGGGGCACGCCCGGTGCGAGCGTCTCCCAGCCGGGACGGGCGGGGAGCACGGGCGGGGAGCATCGGGCACTGCCCGCCGGCCCGGGCCAGCCATCCGGCAGCCCGGCCCGCCGGAACCGAGCACGGCGGGATCTGGACCAAGCCCAAGCCCAAGCCCAAGCCCAAGCCCAAGCCCAAGCTCTCAAATGCCGGGGCGAGACACGCCGGCGATTTGGCTTAGTGTTGCCAAAAGTACTTGCTCCCCTCCCGGTGCACGTCTTCTCTGGTGAGGCCGACATCGGTGAGGAGCGGCGCGGCGAGCTCCCGCAGGTGCCGCCTCTGACTCGATCGAGCGCCCCAGCAGAGCAGAAGTGCGCAAGCTCTCCGGTTCATCGTTGCAAGCCCGCGCGCGAGGTCAACGATTGTCAGAACGGGGCTGTGTTGAAGCGTGTCGGGACGGCGGGTAACCAAGTCTCTCATGGGAGGTACTCCGTCAGAGACGAAGATGGGCGCATCCTCTCCGTCTTATCGATCTCAGTGAGCAATGCGTAAAATATAGAAAGAACGATCGATAGTACTAAAGGTGCTGGCAACCGAGCGTAATGCTCGTTGGCGATCAGTATACCGTTCACGATATTAGTGATAGCCAGCAGGGCGAAGCAGACATGCATGACCACTACGCGGACAATACTTTTTATCCGCAGAGATGGCTTCAATCTCGCCAATGCATCCGGCAGCGTGTCTTTACAGCTCGAACCCGCCGGAAGATTTATGCCGATCCGGTCTAGAGCCGGTGAAAACCGCCGCTCCTTCCCGAAATATCGATTATCGATCAGCACACCCCTGTACGTCATCACTTTCCCCTTGCCGCCTCGCAGCGCCCGCTCCACCTGCCGTACGAACCGGCTACAGTTGGTTGGTGCGGCGATCCGCAGAATTCCTGGCGCAGCTCTGTGCTCGGCGACAAAAATTTACATCACCGCCGCTTACATCTAGCTTACAGGGGAAAGAATGGGCGATTGGTGTTAGCCGTTTTGGATCGGTGAAGTCGTGTGCGGTGGGTAGTTTCTGCTACCCTTCGCGAGAATCGCTGGGGGACAGCAATTGGGGGGGGGCGATGTTGGCGAAGATTTCGCTGCCGGTCTTGCCGGAGCTGATCGCACGGGAGAGGTTGGACGACAAACTGGACCGCAGCTTCCGTGAGCGTGCGACCTGGGTGGGAGGGCCGGCAGGCTCCGGCAAGACGGCTCTCGTGGTGAGCTTCGTGCGTCGTCGGCGGCTGCAATGCCTCTGGTATCGCGTCGACGAAGGCGACAATGACCCGGCGAGCGTGTTCCAGTGGTTGAGCGCCGCCGCCCAACATCTTACGGGTAACGCCGCTTGTCCCGATTTGCCAGTCTTCGGTCCCGAAAAACTCCACGGACTGAATAGCTTTGCACGGACATTCGTACGGAGCCTCAACGAGCAGCTGCCCCTGGGCTGCGTGCTCGTCTTTGACGACGTTCAGGATGTGGATGACGCGGCGTTCTTTTTTGCTCTGATGCGTGTAGCTCTGCGCGAACTGACGCCAGACAAGCATGTGGTGCTGATCAGCCGCACGGACCCCCATCGTGCTCTGGCCGCCTTCAGCGCCGGTCGCGAGGTGACCTTCGTCAACTGGTCTGACCTTCGTTTCACCGATGAGGAAGCGCGAGCGCTGATCTGTCTCCTGCTCGGTACCGACGATAGCGCTAACGCGGGCCGGCTTCAGGCGATCGCCGATGGCTGGGCGGCGGGGCTGACGCTTCTCTCCCGGTGCGACCGGCCTCCCGTCAGTGATCGCGATACGCTCACTTGGAGACCTCAGATGCCAGGGGTGGTGTTCGACTATTTCGCCACCGAGTTTCTACAGAGCCTCGACGAGCCCCTGCAGGACTTTCTGCTGAGAACAGGCTTTGCGCCGATGCTCTCCCATGAATCGGCCCAGGCGCTGAGCGGGCGGGTGGATGCCGAGGCCGTTCTCAAGGACCTGCACCGGAGGAACTGGTTCATTGTACGCCGCGATGGAGCCGTTCAGGCTTATGAGTACCATCAGCTTTTCCGGCAGTTTCTTTGCGAATATGTGCGAGGGACGCGCTCGCCGTTGCAGGTTGCCGAACTGAAGTGCGCGACTGCTGCCGTCCTCGAAGCGGCCGGAAACATCGAAGCCAGCATGGATCTATTCATCGAGCTCGCTGACTGGACGGCGATCGAGCGCCTGCTCTGCCGGCATGGCGCCCGGCTGGTGGAGCAGGCAAGGCATCAGACATTGGCCCGCTGGCTGAGGGACGTACCTCTCTCGGTGCTGAAGCGGAAACCGTGGCTGCGCTACTGGAGCGGTGTCGCTCAGATGCCGACGTCGGCACTGCTTGCCATCAGCGCGCTGACCGAAAGCTACCGCGCCTTCCGCAGCAGTGGCGAGATCGACGCCGGCTACATCGCGTGGGTGACCGCAGTCGAGCTGCTTACACACCTTAATGCTTACGGACCCGAACTCGATTTCTGGCTCGACGAGATGGACGCCCTGCAGGCTGCCGGCACATCTCCGAGCTACGACGAGCTGGCCTGCCGCGTCGCTGCCGGGATGTACGCCGGCATCACGTATCGCCGGTCCTGGCATGCGGAGGGCGAGCAGTGGCGTCAGAAAGCATTGGATCTCGCGAGGAAGTTGGGCCACCTCGACGTAGTAATTCGCGTGTATGTCCTATGGCTTCAACCACTCTTATTTCGAGGATCACCCGACGTCGATAATACTCTCGCTGCGCTCGAAGAGATGATAGAAACATATAGCAGCGGTCCTGCCGAAATCATGCAAGGAAAGTTTGCAAGAATGGGGGTTGAAAATTTCCAAGGAGCATTTGAAAAATCAATTATTCAAGGAATTGACGCGATCGCCTACGCCGACGAACAAGGCTTGTTAATATTTAAGCCAGTTATGTTGTACATGTTGTCCAGATCCTATCAATGTACGGCAGATTTTGTGAATGCGAAAAAGGCGGTCTGCGAGCTTGCAGAGCTCCAAATTATATTGGGTCCAATCGCAGACTTCTGGAACACCGCTGCCAGCCTCACGTATTATTTTATGAGAGCAGACTATATAAATGCATATGCATCCGCTACCGAAGCGACCAGACTTTTGGGAGAGCGGCCCGTCACATGGGCGCATGTTGTTCTATATTTCGTTCGTGGCCAGATTCACTCGGAATTAGGCCAACATAAATTAGCTTCCAGAGACATAGAGCTGCTCATCGATCTAGCCATCTGTACAAAAAATCGCCTCCAGCTGCACCATTGCTTGCTGGCGAAAGCGCAATTATCGCTCAACCAAGGCGATCGAATAACAGCTCTAGCCTCCCTGCGCGAAGCACTTCAGCTCGCCGCATGCGTCCCTTTCTGCAGCGCCTACGTCTGGCGGCCATCGACGCTTGCGAGACTGATGGCCTTCGCGCTTGAGCATGACATCGAAACAACCGCGGCCGAGAAGATCGTCTTCGACCGGAAGCTTACCCCTCCGCATCCGCTCAAGCCCAGCGATCGCTGGCCGCGACGGTTTCGGGTGCAGATGCTGGGCGAATTCTCGCTGAACCGCGACGGCGTGTTGTTCAGCCATGGTCAGTCATCAAAGATCGCGTTGTTACAATGCTTGATCTGGCATGGTGGCATTGGCGTAGGTATTGATACCTTGTCGGACGATTTGTGGCCAGAAAAGGAAGGAGATAAGGCCGAGAACGCCCTGCAAGTGACGTTGCTGCGGCTGCGGGCGCTTCTCGGCGATAAGTGTGCGATCGCTGTTGCCAATCACGCTCTGAGCCTGGACCCGATGCTATGGTGGTCCGACCTTTCCGAATTCCGCGAGGTAACCAAGGCTCTTGCGACCGAAACGACAAGCCTCTCTGCCTTAAACTCTGAGCGCATCGCCGCGCTGCAGGGACGCTTGTTCGCTCTTTATCGAGGCGACCTTCTCGCCGGAGCGAGTGATGCCCCGTGGGTGATCAGTGCGCGCAAGAAAACCCAGGGCTTGTTCCTGCGGACCCTCCGTCGGCTGAGCGAATATTGGGAACGCACGGGCGAGCAAAAGGCGGCCGAGGAATGTTATTGTCGCGCGCTCGCTGTTCGCCCACACCTCTGAGGGCCTGTTAGGGCGGTTGCGGCTTGCGCGAGCCGGCGGATTTGGAAGAGGGCGGGGCGCGAAGAAGCGCTGTGAGACAGCCCAACAGCAGGCGGGCGTTGTAGACGGCGGCGGCGAGAACGGCGTGGGCGCGCCGCTGGCGTCTCGACAACTCCTGCACCCACCGCTACCGTTCTCCAGCAGGAAGTAGCTCGGATGTCAGAATCAACCGGCAGCGCCCAACGGCGGCATGAACGGGTGAGTCGGTCGATGACATGGACGTCGTCCATCGCTCTGGAGCTCGGCCTGATCGAGGGAGCGCCCGCCTACATCTTCGTCGTCGGGGGCAGCGGCTTGGTGGCCGATGCATCGTGGAACGGTCTGAAGCTCACGTATTTGGCGGTCGAACCCTGAGAGGCGCTCGGCGGATGGCAGGTCTCGCCGGTCCCTTCGGCGGGGGACGACTTGTCTTGCTGAGCCGGTGGATGGGGTCGGGTGCTCTTGTCCTCATCGTCGCCGGCACCTTCGGTTGTCGGGCGCTGCCGCAACTTCCCCCCTCGACTTCGGATCAGAGCGTTGCCAGCCGCGTGGTCACCGGCGCGGCGTCGTCGCTCTGCGCCGATGCGGTTGATTGGCTCAAGGCAGAGCCGACACGGGAAGTTCGTTTGCAGGGGCCGGCGCCGTCTGCTCCCACGGCCGGTTTGGAGCACCCAGTCCGGCACGGCCCGGCGTCCCCTTCGACGGGCGCCCGCTTCGCCGGCGTCGAGCTCGTGCTGCGCGACCTGCGCGATCTTCCTCTTCCAAGCCAGGCCCAGACTGCGGTCAGAGCCTCTGCGGAGGACGGCGCCGCGTTTGTAGACGACCAGCGATCGGGCATGGGCGATGTGGAGGCCATCGTCGAGGAAACCGTCGTCGCTGCCGATCTGGCCTACGACATCGAGGAGGAACCCCTCTCCGATCCTGGCACCGCGGGGCACCTCGATCCCGACCTGGTCAGCCGGGAGCTGCCCGGGTACACCGTTCAGAAGCTGTATGTCGATCGCTTCTCGGGCCTCAAGGCCGTCGCGCTCGAAAGCCGCCTCTCGCATCACCGCATCTACGCGGTTGCCGGCACCCAGGTCTTTGTCAACCGCGACTACCGGGATTGGGCCTCGGGCCTGGTGATGGCGCGGCCGCAGTTCGTTTCGAACGCCGGTCTCCTGCTGGCCAGGGATGCCGCCGAGTACGCCCGCGACCCGGAGCGTGGCGGCGAAGTCTTCTTTACCGGCCAGAGCCAGGGTGCGGTGATCAGCCAGGGTCTGGGATTTCTCGCACAGGACGTTCTGAACGCCCGGTCCGACTCGCATCGCCTGCTGCATGTGGTGTCATGGGGTATCAATGGCGCGGCCGAACCGATCGCCGAAATGATTACGCGCTCCCGGCAGGGATACGAGCGCGACGTTTCACCGGCGGTGGAACGGCATTTGTCGATGGTCGATCCGGACCATGCAGCGGCGATCCGGGTCTGGGCCGAGCTCGGCGAGCACTGGTCCGGATTGGATGAGGGGGCCGTCGCCGATCACGTCCGCTCGGTCGCCCGCCAGATGCACATCATCGGATTCTTTTTCGATATCGATCCGTTCGCGCGGATCGGCACATTTCTTGGTCAAATTCTGGTGCTCCCGACCGAACTCGTGCTGCCGCAGCGCTGCGAGCAACTGGTGGCCGAACTGGTCCTCGATACCCGTATCGGCGACTTTGGCGTGCGGCTGGAATCGCACTTCCTGAAAGGCTATCGGCGTGCCGTCGTTCGCGGCGCTATCGCGCTCGCCCGTCCAGCGCAGATTACCCAGCGCGAATGGGTGTTGGACCTGCTGGCGGCTACAAAAGCTATTGGCCGCACCTGGTTGCGCAACATCTACCTGGCGGGGCTGGGCGAAAGCGACGGCAACTGGCAGCGGTGCTTCGCCGCCCGGCGATGGGTCACCGACCGCAACCACGACTGCCGGCGCCGCTACTGGCCCGGGTGCGATGAGCCCGCCGTCGGGTCCGAGCGCTTGGGCGAGGCCGCAGGCTGGTGCCTCGTGGCCGAGGACGGGGGCGCTGCCCCGGCCGGGCAGGCGACACGCCGCTGACCATGCGGCCACGGTGGGCAGCAGCCCGGCCGTCGGGTCCAGGCATCAGCCGCTGGTGCGAGATGTCCGGCGCGGCGTCGCTGTTCGCCGTGTGGCGGTCGGAACGACCCCGCCCTGCTTCCGCGACAGCGCCGCGAGTCCGAACAGTGACAGGATCACGGGCGGCAAGCAGAGCGCGACGACCTTGGCGGCGTGCGCGCGTTTGGCGATTTTCCGCATGCAATTAGGCCCCAGACCAGGCGGTTCAACGGGCGGTCGCTGATAAGATAAGCGTGCCGGTCAGCGGCGGCCATCAGCTCTCCGCGTCGATATCGATTGCATCGAGGGCGAGGGCGGAATGAGCGAAGGCTCCTCCGGCGCGCATCTCTGCAGCCACCCAGATCGCCTCCATGATCTCTTTTGCCGTCGCTCCGTCGCGGCGTGCCGCCTTGGCATGACCGCGGATGCAATAGGGGCACTGGGTGACATGGGCGACCGCTACGGCGATCAGCTGCTTTGTCTTTGCCGGCAGCGCTCCATCCTTGAACACCGTCCGGCTGAATTGCTCAAACGCCGTTTCCATTTCGGGCGCCAGGGAGCGTCGCTTTTGAGCCAGTTGCTTCGTCGATTGCGGAAACAGCGTCTCGGGCATTCCGAATTCCCTCCCGTGTGGCAAAAGATGCACCTTCGAGATATGTATTGAAATCCTCCTCGCATGGCGAGGGGGCGCGGTCTGTCACCGGGAGCTGCACATGCGCCTGACGACCTACACGGACTACGCGCTCAGGGTCTTGATGTATCTGGGGCTGCGCGGCGACGAGCTCTCGACCATCCAGGAGATTGCCGAGCAATACGGCATCTCGAAAAACCACCTGATGAAGCTGGTCCATGTGCTGGGTCAGCTTGGCTACGTCGAGACGGTGCGTGGGAAGAAGGGAGGGCTGCGCCTCGCGCGGCGTCCTGAGGCGATCACGGTCGGCGAGATCATCCGGCGGATGGAGCCGGACATGGCGCTCGTCGAGTGTTTCAAAAGCACCGACGTCCACTGCCGGATTGTCAAGACCTGCATCCTTCAGGGAGTGCTGGGAGAAGCCCTGGACCGCTTTCTTACGACCCTCGACGCGTACACGCTCGCGGACCTGCTTGGACCAGCCGAAGACTTGTCGCGATCCTTTCCCCTCCCCATCGAGCACCCGCCAGCGGCTGTTCCGAATTGACGGCGACCGTCTGAGGTCACCGGTCTTTCTCGGACAGCCGCCGGCGGGGTATCGCACTCACTCAGCCGCGAACGGACTTTCGCCTTTTCGCCCGGTTGCGAGCGGCACGCGCCCGAGGCTGCCGCGCCACAGCTTGAACAGGAACAGCCCGATCAGCAGCGCTCCCAGCCCGAAGACGATGTCCCCCGGCACCCGCATCCAGACCAGCGTGCGGACCAGCGGCGACTGCACGACCTCCACCGAGCGCGCGTACCAGAACCCTTCGGCGACCGCCGCCCACCCCTGGATGGCGCCGATCGGCAGCAGCGAGAAGAACAGCATCATACAAAGGCCGATGTTCAGGCCCCAGAAGCCCCACTTCAGCAGGCGGTCGTCCCAGGCGTCCCGCGACGTGAGCCCGCGCAGGCAGAACAGCATCAGGCCGATCCCCAGCATGCCGTAAACACCGAACAGAGCGGCGTGCGCGTGAACCGCCGTTGTGTTCAGCCCCTGGATGTAATAGAGCGAAATCGGAGGGTTAACCAGAAAGCCGAAGACGCCGGCGCCCAGCATGTTCCAGAAGGCAACGGCAACGAAGAACAGGATCGGCCAGCGGTAGGCAAAGACCCACGTCGCCGTCCTCGTCACGCGGTAGTTGTTGTAGCCCTCCAGACCGAGCAGGACCAGCGGCACCACCTCCAGCGCCGAGAACACGGCACCGAACGCCATCACCGAGGCGGGCGTGCCTGACCAGTAAAGGTGGTGCAGCGTGCCGATGATACCGCCGGAAAGGAAGATGATGGCCGAAATCAGCACGGCTGAGGACGCGATCTTCTGCCGGACTAGCCCGAGCTTCATGAACAGAAGCGCGATGACTGCGGTCGCAAAGACTTCGAAGAAGCCTTCGACCCAGAGGTGGACGACCCACCAGCGCCAGTACTCGACCATCGCAAGATGGGTGTGCTTGCCCCACGCCAGACCCGCGGCGTAGAAGAGTGCGATGGCGACGGTCGAGACGAACACCGAGGCGATCAGCGACCGGCTGTCGCTGGGCTTGCGCAGCGCCGGCCACAACGCCCGCCCGACCAGGAACAGCCACAGCAGCAGCCCGACGAACAGCAGGATCTGCCAGAAGCGGCCGAGATCGACGTACTCGTAACCCTGGTGGCCGAACCAGAAGTTCGTGTCCAGTCCCAGCTGTTGCTGGACACCGAGCCATTCGCCGGCGAGCGAGCCCGCAACCACGACCAGCAGCGCCGCGAACAGCACATTGACGCCCAGCGTCTGCCACGGCGGATCGTATCCCGAGATTGCCGGCGCGATGTAGAGGCCGGTGGCGAGCCATGCCGTGGCGATCCAGAAGATGGCGATCTGGGTGTGCCAGGTGCGGGTAACTGCGTACGGCAGCCAGTCGGCCAGCGGGAAGCCGTAAAAGTGCTGGCCCTCGACGGTGTAATGCGCGGTGAGCGTGCCGAGACCGATCTGCACCAGGAACAGCAGCATGACGATGGCGAAATACTTGCGTGTCGCCAGCATCGATCGCGTCGGCCGCAACGCCTCCATTGGATCGCTCGCCGGTGGACCCGCCGGCTCCTCATGGACCTGGGCCGCCTGATACCAGACCAGGAGGCCGATCGCGCCGATCAGCGCGACGAAGGAGGCCACCGACCAGACGACCGCTTCGGTCGTCGGCAGGTTGCCGATCAGCGGCTCGTGCGGCCAGTTCATCGTGTAGGTGGCGGTGTCGCCCGGCCGGTTGGTCGCCGTCGCCCACGATGTCCAAAAGAAGAACGCGGTCAGCGCCGCGCGCCGCGACGCATCGGGAATCGGGTTCTCGGGCATGGCGTACTGCTCGCGCAGCAGCGACTGCTGCGGCGCCGCCCCGAACAGGCCCTCGTAATACGCCCGATTGGCTCGGATCGCCGCGGCGCGGTCCTCGGAGACGGTCAGGATGCCGGTTTCCGGATCGACGCGATCGTTGCGGATCTCGTGTCGCAGCCGCTCCTTCAGCGCCGCCTGAACTTCCCGGTTTACCTCCGTAAAGGGCATGCCGAAGTCGCGCATGGCCCAGCGGTCGAGGATGAAGGTCAGCTCGCGATGCAGCCAGTCTGCCGACCAGTCGGGCGTGAGGTACGCGCCGTGCCCCCAGATCGAGCCGAGTTGCTGACCGCCCATCGACTGCCACACCTGGCGCCCGCGCTCGATATCCTGGACAGTCAGCAGCGTGTCGCCCGATTGCGTCACCACGGCGGATGGAATGGGCGGACGATGCACCCAGATCTGCCGGCCGATGAAGCCGAGGCCGACGAACGAGGTGACGACGATGATCGCGAGCACGATCCAAAGTCGACGGATGTTGTGCAACCTAGATTCTCCTCTCTCGCCTGCCGGCGGGAGGCCTGGCAGGAAGCCGCCGATCGCCATTTTGCGACCGCCGCTCGCGCCTCGACCGGCCCCGGCAGGAAAGCCGTCCCCTCCCGTATGCTCGGGGGATCTTGCCAATTAGATGTATGGTTGATACATCTTTAACCGCCGACGCACAAGATGCATCCGGCATGCATGTTCAAAACCGGCCGAAGCGGACAGGCCGCTGCGTCCCGCAGAGCCTTATGCCGAGCGGGATGACCAACAGATCGGAGTGAGTATGGGATTACCGACGATGATCGGGAGGGAAGGCAAGTCATGACCACAGCCCCGACCGCGGGGCCGGTCCCGCGACTGCGAGCCACGGCAGGGCCGGCGCTGCTCAGCTACGGCTTTCGCCCCTTTTTTCTCCTCTCTGGCGGTGGGGCGCTGGCGACGCTCACGCTCTGGATGCTGTCGTTCCAGGGGCTTCTTGACCTGTCGTCGACGGCATTCGATCCCCTCGCCTGGCACGCCCATGAGATGCTGTTCGGTTTCGCCGCCGCAGCGGTCGCCGGCTTCATCCTCACCGCGGTCCCGAACTGGACGGGGCGGCTGCCGCTGCAGGGAAGGCCCCTGCTGCTTCTCGTCGGGCTGTCGGTAGCGGGGCGGGTTGCCGTGATCACTTCGGCGATCATCGGTGGCTGGACGGCAGCCGTCATCGATGTCGCCTTTCTGGCCGTGCTGCTGGCTGCCGTCGCCCGAGAGATCGTTGCCGGCCGGAACTGGCGAAACCTTCCGGTCGTGGCGGCTCTCGCTGTTCTCTGCGGCGCCAACATCGCGTTCCACATCGGAGCCCTCACCGCGTTTGGAACGGACGTGCCGGCGCGGCTCTCTATCTCGACCCTCATCGTCCTCATTTGCCTGATCGGCGGGCGCATTATTCCGAGCTTCAGCCGCAACTGGCTGGCAAAGCAGGGAAGGGGCCGGCTGCCGGCGGGCTTCGGCGGCTTTGACAAGCTTGCGCTGGCCGTGACGGTGGCGGCGATGGCGTGCTGGACCTTCGCTCCACAGTCGCAGGTGACGGGAGGGGCAGCGGCCATCGCGGCTGCCTGCAATCTGGCACGGCTCGTCCGCTGGGCGGGGGAACGGACGGCTCGAGAGCCGCTGCTGTGGATCCTCCACGTCGCCTACCTGTGGATCCCCGCCGGCCTCGGCCTGCTCGCCCTCTCCGCGTTCAATGGTGCCGTCTCCCCGTCCGCGGGCCTCCATGCCCTGACCGCCGGCGCCATTGCGACGATGATCCTGGCGGTGATGACCCGGGCAACCCTCGGCCATACCGGTCGCGCGCTCCACGCCGGTGCCGGAACGACCGTCCTCTACGTTTTGATCCTGCTCGCGGGGATCAGCCGCGTCGCCGCTTCGCTTGACGTCACGGTCTTTACGCCGCTGATCATCCTCTCCGCGGTCGCTTGGACGGCGGCATTCGGTTTCTTCCTCGGCGTCTATGGTCCGATGCTGGTCCGGCCTCGCCTGCAACCCGGTAAATGAAACGGGTGACATGAACGAGGAGCGCTGAGGCGACGGTTCGCGGCCGCCGGTCGGGTTGCCGCGCGCGCCGTCCGGCGACATTGGCCCCCCTTAGACAATGCGAGGACGCACGTCCCGCGCCGATTGCCTCTCCGTCGCTATCGCAACGCAAGCTCGCGGCGCGTCAGCTGGCCTGAGGCTTTCTGCGGAGCAGGTAGGTGTCCATGATCCAGCCCTTCTCGGCCTTCTTCTGCGCGCGGACGCGTTTGATATCGCCCATGACCTCGCGCAGGCTTCCGGACATCAGAACTTCATCCACCGTGCCGAGGTAGGCGCCCCAGTAGATATCGACCTCGTCGGTGATGCGGCTAAACGCGTCGTTCGCATCCAGCATGACGATCAGGTCATCGATATCAGTTGGCAAACCCTCCGTGACATGGCGGCCGGAGGTGATCTGCAGCGGTTTACCGACCTGATTGAGCGATATCTTATGCCGCGCGGCCAGCGCCTGAACGCTGCTTATCCCGGGAATGACCTCGTATTCGAAGGCATCGGGGGTTGCCGTCAGGATCTGCTCCAGCATGGCGAGCGTTCCATCGTACAGCGCAGGATCGCCCCAGACGAGGAACGCCCCGCACTCGCCGTCCCGCAACTCGGTGTTGATCGCCGAGCGGTAGATGCCGGCTCTCCGGGTGCGCCACGCCGCCACCGCCGCTGCATACGCGGGTGCGGCGCGATCTCGCTCGGGATCGCGGACTTCCACCAGACGATAGCTTGGATCGCGAATGTAACGCTCGCAGATATCCGTGCGGATGCGCACCAAGTCAGCTTTTGCTGCTCCCTTATCGATGACGAAGAACACGTCAACCTGGTTCAGCGCGTTGATCGCCTGGATGGTCACGTAGTCGGGATCGCCGGCTCCTATTCCGATGACGAACACTTTTCTCATGGTGCGGACGTTCGCTCGGATGTCATGCGTCCACCGTCCGGTCTGCCACTGCCCGGCCGATGCTCAGGCCGCCGTCGCCGGCGGTGATCCCGACCCGGTCGCCGTCCTTGATGCGGCCGGCGAGGATGGCGCTGGCCAGCGGGTTCTGCAGGCTGCGCTGAATCACCCGCTTCAGCGGCCGGGCGCCATAGACCGGATCGTAGCCCGTCTTCGCCAGCCAGGCGACGGCGTCGTCCCCGAGATCGAGCGTGATCTTGCGGTCGGCCAGCAGTGCTTTCAGCCGCTTGAGCTGGATTTCGACGATTGCGCCCATCTGCTCCGGGAACAGGCGGTGGAACAGGATGATCTCGTCCAATCGGTTGAGGAACTCCGGCCGGAAGGCGGCACGGACGATGTCCATCACCTGTTCGCGCACCTCGGCGGAATCGTGCCCCTCCCGCTGCGCCGCGAGGATGTCACCGCCCAGGTTCGATGTGAGCACGATCAGGGTGTTGCGGAAGTCCACGGTGCGGCCCTGCCCGTCGGTCAGGCGGCCGTCGTCCAACACCTGCAGCAGCACGTTGAAGACGTCGGGGTGGGCCTTTTCGACCTCGTCGAAGAGGATCACCTGGTAGGGCCTTCGACGGACGGCTTCGGTCAGAGCGCCGCCTTCCTCATAGCCCACGTATCCCGGCGGCGCCCCGATCAGCCGGGCAACCGTGTGCTTCTCCATGTATTCCGACATGTCGATGCGGACCATCGCCTGCTCGTCGTCGAACAGGAATTCCGCCAGAGCCTTGCACAGCTCCGTCTTGCCGACGCCGGTGGGGCCGAGGAACAGGAATGAGCCGATCGGGCGGTTCGGATCCTGCAGGCCGGCGCGGGCGCGGCGGACCGCGTCGCTCACCGCGACCAGCGCTTCGTCCTGGCCGACGACGCGCCTGCGCAGGTTCTCCTCCATCGCCAGCAGCTTCTCGCGCTCGCCCTCCAGCATCTTGTCCACCGGCACGCCCGTCCAGCGGGAGACGACGGCGGCCACGTGCTCGGCCGTCACCGCCTCTTCCAGCATGCGGTGCTGACCGGCTTCTTCTGCCGCCTTCAGCTTGCGCTCCAGCTCCGGGAGCGTCTGATACTGCAGCCGGCCGGCTTCCTCGTACTTGCCCTCGCGCAGCGCGCGCTCGACCGCGAGCCGCGCCTGGTCGAGCTCTTCCTTCACCTTGGTGGCTCCGGCGAGCGCGTCTTTCTCTGCCTTCCACTGCGCCGTCAGCTCGCCCGAGCGCTGCTCCAGCTCGGCCAGCTCCTTTTCCAGCTTGCCGAGCCGGTCGCGCGACGCCGCGTCATTTTCCTTCTTCAGCGCCTCGCGCTCGATCTTGAGCTGGACGATCCGCCGGTCCAGCTCATCAATTTCCTCGGGCTTGGAGTCCACCTGCATGCGCAGGCGGCTCGCCGCCTCGTCAACCAGGTCGATCGCCTTGTCCGGCAGGAAGCGGTCGGTGATATAGCGGTTGGACAGCGTCGCCGCGGCGACGATGGCGGCATCGGTGATGCGGACGCCATGGTGCAGCTCGTAGCGCTCCTTCAGCCCGCGCAGGATCGAGATGGTATCCTCGACCGTCGGCTGCGAGACGAACACCGGCTGGAAGCGCCGCGCCAGGGCTGCGTCCTTTTCGATGTGCTTGCGGTACTCGTTGAGCGTCGTCGCCCCGATGCAATGCAGCTCGCCGCGGGCCAGCGCCGGCTTGAGCAGGTTCGAGGCGTCCATGGAGCCTTCCGCCGAGCCGGCGCCGACCAGCGTATGCAGCTCGTCGATGAACAGAATCAGTTCTCCTTCGGACGCGGTGACCTCGGTCAACACCGCCTTCAGCCTTTCTTCGAACTCGCCGCGGAATTTCGATCCCGCCACCAGCGCGCCCAGATCGAGGACCAGCAGCCGCTTGTCCTTCAGCGTCTCCGGCACGTCGCCCTTGACGATGCGCTGCGCCAGACCCTCGACGATCGCGGTCTTGCCGACGCCCGCCTCGCCGATCAGCACCGGGTTGTTCTTGGTGCGGCGGGACAGCACCTGGATGGTCCTGCGGATCTCCTCGTCGCGGCCGATGACCGGATCGAGCTTGCCTTCGGCTGCGGCGGCGGTCAGGTCCCGCGCATACTTCTTCAGCGCGTCATAGGAGTCCTCAGCCGTCGCAGAGGTTGCGGGCCGCCCCTTGCGCACCTCCTCGATCGCCCGGTTCAGGCCTTGGGCGGTGACCCCGGCGTCGGCCAGCACGCGGGCAGGCGGCGTGCCGGAAGCGAGCGTCAGCGCCAGCAGCAGGCGTTCGGCGGTGACGAACTGGTCCCCGGCCTTCTGCGCGATCTGCTCCGCCTGTTCGAACAGCCGCGCCGTTTCCGGCCCCAAGTAAACCTGGCCGCTGCCGCCCTCGACCTTTGGCAGCTTGGCCAGCTCCGCATCGCAACGGCTTCGCGCCGTCGCGGGGTCGCCCCCTGCCGCCCGGATCAAGTTGGCGGCGAGGCCTTCCTTGTCTTCCAGAAGCACCGACAGGATGTGCAACGGCATCAACTGCTGATGATTACGGCGCAGGGCCAGCGTCTGCGCCGCCTGGACAAAGCCTTTAGAACGCTCGGTGTATTTTTCGAAGTCCATGTCCGCACTCCTGAGCCTGACCGCGGTGGCGCACCCTGCCTGAGGCGTAGCGCATATCCGCGTCGATTGTACGGTTTCCCGAGCATCGATATGGAGCGGCGTTGTTGCCGCGCAACCGTTGGCATCGAGGCTGGGGTCCAACGTGTCGATGCCACCCGTGCGGCTAAAGCCGATCGGAGCGTTATTCCGGCTTTCCACGGCAATGGAGTTGACGCGCCTGAATACCGGTATCATAATAGAACTGGTAAGGATTATCTTGATTAATCAACGTAAAGTAAAAGAACACCTACAGCCAATCTGGCTGGTAAACGGGAGGGAGCAAGCTTGCGGAATCCCAAGATTACTCTGATGCGAGGAGCGCAAGGTCTTATGCAATCTCGACTTGTTATTTCGCTCCATTCGATCGCCGCCTGGGCGGCGGCATTGGGGGTGGCGATGGTGGCGCCGATGGCCCTGTCCCCGGCGCATGCAAACGACGTCGCCAATCCCAATCGCATCGTCGTGAGTAAGGGAAAGCCGATTCCGCCAGTGGCTGTATCGACCCAGGTTTCGCGATCGTTCGCTGGGCGTGGCGAAGCCGGCGGGCGCGAAGCCTTGTCGGAATTCCCGGGCACGATCGAGACGGCGCAAGAGTTCGCGGCGCTGAAGGCGCTGCCCGGCGTCTCGGCAGGCCCGGGGGCGGAATCGATCATCGGGCCGGATAACCGCGTGCGGGTGACCCCGACAACGTCTTTTCCGGCGCGCGCGACGGTTCTCGTCACCTTCTCCTTTGGTCGGTGCACGGGGTGGCTGATCGGCGCCAACACCGTTGTTACCGCCGGTCATTGCGTCCACCCCGGTGGTGGCGGTTCTTTTTATCCCACGAGCAGCTATCGCATTTACCCGGGGCGCAACGGCGCGGCCAGCCCGTACGGTTCGTGCACGGCGAAATGGCTGGCGAGCGTCGAAGGCTGGACGGTCAGCGGGAGCGATCAATACGATTATGCGGCGATAAAGCTGAACTGCTCGGTCGGCAACACGACCGGCTGGTACGGGTTCTTCTGGCAAGAGGCTTCACTGACCGGCCTGCCGACAACCATCAACGGCAATCCGGGGGACAAGCCGCTTACTCAATGGCGAAGCGCCGACCGGGTCCGCTCGACGCAGGTCCGGCGGGTTTTCTATCAGAACGACACGGTCGGCGGCGTCAGCGGCGCGCCGGTCTGGTACAACCGGACGGGTTGCGGCCTCTGTTCCATGGCGGTTCACGCCTATGGGGCTGCTGGCACCCCCCCACTGAACCACGGCACCCGCATCACCCGCCCGGTGTTCAGCAACTTGATCGCCTGGCGAAACGCATCCTGACCTAGCGGGCAGGGGCCGGCCGGTCCGGTCGGCTTCCGGTGGCGCGAAAAGGAATGCAGCGCCGATGACGTGGCGACCTTGGTTGGGGGCTGGTCTGGCGGGGGTTGCGCCTTTCCTTTGCGGCCAAAGCGTTGCCGCGGGCGAGTCCCATTCGAAGTCGGATCAGCCCCAGCGTGGGGCCGTTACGGCGATTGCACCGCAGATCAGCGAAGGCGTCGTTGGCAGGCTCCTTCGGCCGCAGGGGCGTCCGGTCGCGGGAGCGGTGATATCGGCGACCTCCCTCGACCGGCCATCGAAGCCGGTGCCGGACATTGCGATTCTCACCGACGCGGAAGGAGTTTTCGCCTGGCCTCTGCGGGTCGGAACGTACCGGCTCGCCGCGGTGACCGATGGCCGGCCGATCGCCACCGCCGTCGTAAGGTCGAGCCCGGAGAAGTCGCCTGCGTCGAGTTCCACGCGTCCCGCTAAGGCGGGCGGCAGGACAGCGCCCTGCGGGGTTTGTGGCGCGTCCGAGCCGCCTTCAGCCCCCGCGAGATCAGTGCCCCCGATCAGTGCCCCCGATCAGTGCCAGGTACTCCCAGACGACGGTTGCCGCGGCAAGCGCACTGACCTCGGCGACGTCGTAGGCCGGCGCCACCTCGACAACGTCCATGCCGACGAAACCAAGGCCCCCGAGCCGGCGCAGGATTGCCTGGGCCTGCCAGGACGCGAGCCCGCCGATTTCGGGCGTGCCCGTGCCGGGGGCAAACGCCGGATCGAGCGCGTCGATATCGAAGGACAGATAAACGGGGCCCTCGCCGACCACGGCCCGCACCGTCTCGGCCGTTGCGGCGGGGCCTTGCTCGTGGACGGCCATGGCCGGAACAATGGTTACGCCCTTGCCGACCGTCCAGTCATAGACGTTGCGCTGCATCGGCGAGCGGATGCCGATTTGGATCGTTCGCCTGGGATCGATCAGCTTTTCGTTGATCGCGTGAAAAAAAGGAGAGCCGTGGCCGTAGGTCTGGCCGAAACTGTCCGGCCAGGTATCGACGTGCGCATCGAAATGGACGAGTCCGACCGGCCCGACGCGCCGCGACAGGGCGCGCAGCAGCGGCAGTGTCACCGAGTGATCGCCACCCAGAGCGATGAGGTGGGCAAGGCCGTCCGCCTGCCGGTCGATCAGGCGCAAGCTCGCCTGCACGTCGCCGAGCGCGATCCGGAAGTCGCCGATATCGGCGATCGGCAATTTCGTTGGGTCGACCCAGTGGCCCGGATGGGCGCCGTCCAGGAGCATCCGGCTGGCGTGCCGGATCGCGTGCGGCCCGAAGCGGGCACCGGGCCGATTGGACGTTCCGATATCGAAGGGCACCCCCGCGACGCAGTAGGGCGCTTCGCGGTCGTTGCGGGCAACGCCGAAGAAACTTGGGGGGGTGGCAAAGGTCGGTTGCATCCGGGAGGACCATCCGCGCTGAGTAAGCAATCCGCTGATTTAATCCAGCGGTACGGCGATACAAGCAGATCGACACCCATGTTCAAAGCAGCGCGCGCAAGGCCATGCCGGCCAGGGCGGACAGCGCCAGCGTCGGCAGCATGCCGAACTCGAAACGGAACATCGCCACCATCGCCGCCACGGCGATCAGCAGTGCCCAGGGATCAAGGCTGGTCGGGTCGGGCACCAACAGCCGGGCGGGCCCAACCCAGAGCTCGTCCACCCGGGCAAACAGCATATGCAGGCCGAACCATAGCGCGAGATTCAGGATGACGCCGACCACGGCTGCGGTAATCGCCGCCAGAGCGGCGGCAAGCCGACGCTGCTCGCGCAGCCGCTCGACGAACGGCGCTCCGAGAAAAATCCACAGGAAGCAGGGCGCGAAGGTGACCCAGGTCGCCAGCAAGCCGCCCAGGATGCCGGCTGTCATGGGGTCGAATGGCCCGGGGTGGCGGTATGCGCCAAGGAAGGCCACGAACTGCACCACCATGATCAGCGGTCCGGGTGTCGTCTCCGCCAGGCCAAGGCCGGTCAGCATTTCTCCCGCAGTAAGCCAGCCATAGGTGTCGACTGCTTGCTGCGCCACGTAGGAGAGCACGGCATAGGCACCGCCAAAGGTCACGATCGCCATCTTGCTGAAGAAGACACCGATGTCGGTGAACGCCGAATCCGATCCAGGCAGCGCCATCGCCGCCAAGGTCGGTCCGAACCACAGCACCAGCCCGAAGCACAGGACGCGTGCCGAGCGCCCCATCGTCGCCTGGCTTGCGTGGATCGCGGCTTGGCCGGCCGGCGTTCCGTCGGAAAATGGCGGAGTGCCGGCGCCTCCTCCGAACAGTTCGGGGCGAAGGCCTGCGCCAACATAGCCGGTCAGGGCAGCGGCGCCGATGATCAGCGGAAACGGCATGCCGAAAAGGAAGATGCCGACAAAAGCCGACGCGGCGATCGCCAGCATGGCAGGGTTGCGCAGGGAGCGCCGCCCAATGCGTAGCACCGCCTCGACCACCACGGCGAGAACCGCCGCCTTCAGCCCCCAGAACAGGCCTTCGATCACAGGCACGCCGGCGAAAAGCACGTAGAGGATGCTGAGCGCCAGCATTACCAGCGCGCCCGGCAGCACGAACAGGATCCCGGCGACAAGACCGCCCCTGGCTCCATGCAGAAGCCAGCCGAGATAGATGGCAAGCTGTTGCGCCTCGGGGCCGGGCAACAGCATGCAGTAGTTCAAGGCGTGCAGGAAGCGCGGCTCATCGATCCACTTCTTTTCATCGACGACGATGCGGTGCATCAGCGCGATCTGTCCGGCCGGCCCACCGAAGCCGATCAAGCCGATTTTCAACCAGGTCCCAACCGCTTCACCGAAGGACGGCGTAGTCTGGGGCCCCGTGGCGGCGCGTGCTTCCTCGAAATGAGTGCGTCCCATCGACATCGGCGAGCGTCCTATCTCGGCTAAGCGGCAGAAAACCGGAGCGGACCGTACAGGGTCTCGTCGTTCTCCCATCTTACCGACAGCCCGAGGGAGTCTTTCCTGGCGACTCCCTGAATCCATTGCGGAGCTCTCGGTCGCGCCACACCGCGCGGCGGACATCGACTGCACGAGGCCACGCACGCTGGCCCAGCAATAGAAGCAAATATTCTGCGGAATTCTCATTATAACGACCCATCGCCCGCCCTCCTCGCAAAGAAGCAGCGTTTGGCAGAGCTTGGGCCGTATCGACCTTTCGGACGCGGGGGTCTGCCGTCCCCGCCGAGTTCAGAACTGTAGGACTGGCGATTGGCGGCTGTCAATCCGCGGGCCTCGGCTATAGTGCCGGCGGGGTATCGGCAACACATGGAGCGGATCGTGGACGAACGGCGGCGGAACCTGGCGTGGGGGCCTGCTCTGGCACTCCTGCTGGCGACGATCACGCCTGGCTGCGGCGGCGACAAGCAGACGCCGCTCTCGCCGACCGCAAATGTCGAGGCCGTGGAGGAGATCGCCGACACGCCCCTCGATCCCCACAACGAAGGCAAGATCGACGGCAGCGTCACCTATCTCCAGCGCATCGCCCTGCCGCGGGGGGCGATCGTGGTCGTCGAACTCTTCGAGCTCTCCGCAGACGGGGGCAACGGCACTCTGGTCGCCCGCCACAGCTTTCGGGCGGAAAGCCAGGTCCCGATCCGGTTCCAGCTTGGCTACGACAGGTCGCGTATCAGTGCCGCCCGTACCTACGGTGTGCAGGTGCGGATCCTGGTGGATGGCGCCCTGTGGTTCGTCAACAGGCAGCCCGAGCCCGTGCTCACGCGCGGCAATCCGTCGAGCGCCCAGATAACCGTCCAGCCGACGCCCTCGGGGGGCTGAGATAAGCGAAGCGTGTTGAGCCAGAGACCTGGCGCGCCACTTGAAAGCAGGATCAGCTCTTAAATACTTTCAGGAGCGCGAGGCAACTACGCGCAAACGGGAATCTGAGGGGAGATCGTCGATGAGCTATCCAGTGGCGGAAATCGAAGGCATCGGTGAGGCAATCGCCGCGAAGCTGGCTGCTGCCGGCGTCAAGACAACGGCGGACCTGCTGGACCAGTGCGGCTCGGCCGCGGGCCGGAAAGCGATGGCCGGAACAACCGGGATCGATGAAAGGAAACTGCTGGATTTCGTGAACATGGCCGATCTGATGCGCATCACAGGTGTGGCTGGCGAGTTCTCCGAACTCCTCGAGGCAGGCGGTGTGGATACCGTGAAGGAGCTGCAACACCGCAATGCGGAAAACCTCGCCGCCAAGCTGGCAGAGGTGAACGAAAGGAAGAAGCTCACTCGCCGGACACCGTCGGCGTCGGAGGTCGGCAGATGGATCGAACAGGCGAAGTCATTGCCCCCGATGGTTTCGCATTGAACGGTGGTTTCCGATTGAACCGTGGTTTCGCATTGACCGGGTCGCCGCCTCGGGCAAGAAACCGCGGGGACGGTGGGATCGGATCCGCGCCAGCTTCTGAGAGCGTGAGGGAAACATTATGCGGCGCGGTTCGTTTCATCGGGTTGGCGGCGGCCGGCCGGTCGTCGCGGCCAAACTGTGGGAAGGAGAAAACGGGCAATGGCTCTCTGGGATTTTGTGAAGTCGGTCGGAGCGATGCTTGGTATTGGCAGCGCGGAAGCGGCTCCGCCGGCCGAAGACCTTAAGACCAGCGTCGCCAAGCTGGGCCTGCCGGTCGATGGCCTGGATATCAAAGTTGATGGCGATAAGGTTGTTGTATCGGGCAGTGCGCCCAGCCAGGAAGCAAAGGAAAAGATCATCCTTGCACTCGGCAACGTTACCGGTGTTGCCAAGGTCGAGGATAATATTTCAACCCCGTCGGGCGACCAGGCGACCTTTTATACGGTACAGAAGGGCGATACCTTATCAGCGATTTCCAAAAAGCACTATGGAGATCCGAACAAGTACAACACGATATTTGAAGCAAACAAGCCTATGCTCACTCATCCGGACAAGATTTATCCGGGACAAGTGCTGCGAATCCCTAAAGCCTGACGTCCCGCAGAGCGTGGGGAGATCGGCAGCGATGCCGATCTCTTTCCCGGCGCGCAATTGACACCCGGCACGAACCTCCACATTTCAATCGCGGAACGGCGGCCGCCAGAGGCGGAAGGCGCGCGCTGAGGAGGTATCGATAGGAAAAATGTCGAAGTGGGTGTGGCAGGTCCTTGGTGCTGCTCTCCTGACACTGACGCTCGGTGTTGTTAGCTGTCAGACCTTGTTTTTGGGGACGACAGGCTTGCCGAACTAGCGCGTCGATGGTTCCGGGCAACGGGAAAATGCTTGATAAGAGAGAGCTTCGCCGGCTGCGCGCGAAGTTCGATGGCCTCCTGATCTTTCTCCTCACATGGCCCCTGCTGCTGAAGGCGGTGTTTTCGCTTTGGACCGACGAGCCGGGGCTGCTCGTCGCCAGCGCCGGCGGCTGGCTGCTGTTTATGCTGGGGGCCTTGCTTTGCCGGCGCGGCCGGCGCCTGGAACTGCAGGAACGGGAACGGAGCATGCGTTCGGGCCGCGGCCGGCGGCTGAAAACGGCCGGTGGCGGCGTGATCGGCCTGGCAACTGCGGTGACCGCGCTGTTTGCCGCGGGGCATGGCTTGCCGACCGCCCTGGCGTTCGGCGTGCTCGCCACGCTCGGCTACTTCCTGCTGTATGGCGATGCTCCTGGCGGGGCGGCTGTCCGCCGGCGGATACCGCAGGGCGCCGGCGACGAAGCCGCGGCTCTGCTGCGAGAGGCCTGGGGCCGCCTGGACGGCATTGAGGCCGCGAGCCGGCGCATCGCCTCGGGCGAATTTCGCCAGCGTCTTGGTCACATCATCGGCGGCGCCGAAAGAATCCTGAAGCTCGTCGCCGAGGACCCGCGCGATCTGCGGCGGGCCCGCAAGTTCCTGACCGTTTATTTGGAAGGCGCACATCGCATCACCGAGGACTATGCCCGGTCGCACGCCAGCGGCGCGCCTGCGGAGCTTGAGCAGAATTTCAGGACGCTGCTGGTCGAGATGCAAAATACGTGCGAGGATCAATACACGAGGCTGTTGCAGCATGACTCCTCGGATCTGGAGGTGCAGATCGAGGTGCTGTCGGCGCGGCTGCGCCGCGAGGGTGTGACGTGACGATGACGACAGGGCGGAGCCCTGGGAGAAGCCCCCAGGTCGGTGGCAGTGCTCGGAGCGCGCAGACCACGGACGTGCCGGCTGCGTCGGAGCTGGTCGCGGCTGAGTTGGCCGACCCGCAGGACGTGGTCGGATACAACCGCGCCGATCCCGAGCGTCGCCTGCGCATCGACCGGGCGATGGCGGAGCTTGATATCCGAAATACCAACTCGGTGCTGTTCTTCGGGAGCAAGGCCCAGGAAAAGCTGACCGCGCTCTCCGATACGATGCTGGAGGGCGTCCGCAACAAGGACGTGGGTCCCGCCGGCGGCGCGCTCGACGATATGCTGACGACGCTGCGCGGCTTCTCGCCCGGTGAACTCGATCTGAAGAAGCGGTCGGGCTTTATCGGCCGCCTTTTTGGGGCGGGTCAGCCGGTCGCCCGCTTTCTCCAGCGCTATGAGGAGGTGCGCCGTCAGATTGATGCGATCGGTGACCGCCTGGACGTTCATAAGAGCCAGCTCATGGCCGATATCATTGCGCTGGACAGGCTTTACGCCGCCAACCTCGAATATTTCCATGAACTCGCCGATTACATCGCCGCCGGCGACGAGAAGCTCCGGCAGGTCGATGAGGAGATCATTCCGGGGTTGCAGAAGCTGCTCGACCAGTCAGGGGAGGTGCTGGCGGCGCAGCAGCTCCGGGATCTGCGCGCGGTTCGGGACGATCTGGAGCGTCGGGTTCACGACTTGAAGTTGACGCGCCAGGTGGCGATGCAGAGCCTGCCGAGCATCCGTCTCGTGCAGCAGAACGACAAGAGTCTCGTAAGCAAGATCACGTCGGTGCTGGCCAACACCGTCCCGCTCTGGCGCACCCAGCTGGCGCAGGCGGTCACCATCTGGCGTTCGCGCGACGCGGGGAAGACGCTGAAGGAAGCCACCGATCTCACCAACGAGTTGCTCCTTGCTAACGCGGAGAACCTGAAACAGGCCAACGCCGAAGTGCGCCGTGAGGTGGAGCGCGGTGTCTTCGACATCGAGAACGTGAAAAAGGCGAACGATCTGCTGATCGCCACCATCGAAGAAAGCCTGCAGATTGCCGACGAGGCCCGAAGCAAGCGGTCGGACGCGGAGCGTCAGCTTCTCGCCTGCGAATCGGAGCTCCGCGGCAGCCTGGCCGCCGCCCGTTCCCGTCTGCCTTCGGCGTCGCAGCCCCGCGATCCAAAATAACCAGCGTCTCCAGTATACGCCGGCTCCCACGGTTGTCCTGGCCGTTGTTCGATGCAACAATCGTGTCAAGAACGAATCGCGACGGGACGGTTGGGAGACGTTTCCGATGCAGGACGTGAGACGCATCCTCGGGGAGCACTTCATGCTGAAGCATCTCCCGCCGTCCGATCTCGACAGCCTCGCCCATATGGCTTCCACCAGGCTTTACAAGGCGGGAGAGCCGGTTTTCCTGAAAGGCGATCCCGGAAACGCGATGATGGCGGTTCTCAAGGGCCGGGTGCGCATCTGTTCCTATTCGATTGAAGGCCGCGAGGTGGTGCTGAATTTCATCATTCCCGGCGAAGTCTTCGGTGAGATTGCCCTGATCGACGGCGGGGAGCGGACCGCCGATGCCTTTGCCATGGAGCCGACAGAGCTTCTGGTGCTGAGCCGCCGGGATTTCCTGCCGTTTCTCGCGCGCAATCCGGAAGTGTGCATCCGGCTCCTGGAAGTGATGTGCCGCCGGTTGCGGTGGACCAGCCAGCAGCTCGAGGACGTCAATTTTCTCGATCTGCGCGCCCGCCTGGCGAAACGGCTGATCTATCTGTGGGACCATCGCTCCGACGCCACGGACGACAGCAAACGCTGCGGCGTGCGCATCCAGCAGCATACCCTGGCGGCGATGATCGGCACGTCCCGGGAGGCGGTGAACAAGCAGCTGAGATCCTGGGAGGTCGAGGGGGTGATCGATCTCGGCCGCGGATCAATCACGGTTCTCGACCGATCCCGCCTGGAACGCATCGTCAGGCAGGCGCTCTGAGTGCCGCGGCGCAAGGGAGCCGGCTACTGAAGAGGGCTGGCGCGCGGCGTCAGCAGTTCGCCCGGCGGCGGCGCCGGGGATGCCTGATGATGAACCATCCGCCATTGTCCCTCTTCGCGCGCGAAGATGTTGGTCGCGATCAGAAACGCGTCCTGAATCTGCTCCCAGCAAAGGACGTAGGCAACTTCGCCGAACAGGTGGGCGGTGGCATTGCGACAGATGATCTGTGGCGAGGCGGGGTTGGACAGAATCGCCCGCCAACTTCGGATCACCTCGTCCCGGCCCTGCAACGTCGAGGCTCCAGGGTGGATGCAGGTAACGGGCCTGGACCGGGACCAGACCTCGCTCATTGCCTGCAGATTGCGCCCCGCGAAGGCAACGTAGAACGCCTCATTGGCGAAAAGCACAGGTACGGGATCTGGCATCGCGAACTTCGTGATGGGCGACAACCGCGACATTCGCCGCTAAATTCCTGGCCGCACTGTAACGCGACGAGCAGCAGCCGGAAACCTTCCTCGTTCCATGCGGCCCATGAACCCTTATGCTCTTGCCGGCCCGGTGATCCGCCTGCTGGACGCCGAACGCGCCCATCGTCTCGCCATCACCGCGCTCCGTCTCGATCTGGTGCCCTGCCATCGCCAGGCCCCGCATCCGGCACTAGCGGTCTCCTTGTGGGGAAGGCGGTTTGACAATCCGATCGGTCTCGCCGCGGGCTTCGACAAGAATGCCGAGGTGACTGACGCCCTGCTCCGCTGCGGCTTCGGGTTTGTTGAGATCGGCACAGTGACGCCCCGGCCGCAGGTGGGGAATCCGCGCCCGCGCCTGTTCCGGCTGCCGGAGGATCAGGCCATCATCAACCGCATGGGGTTCAACAACGACGGTGTTCACGCCGTTGCGCGCCGGCTGTCCGCGCGTCGGCTGTCCACGCGTCGGGGGCGGGCGGGGCGGGGCCTTGTCGGCGGCAACATCGGCCCGAACCGGGACGCCATCGATCCCGCCGCGGCCTGTGCCGAGGTGGCCGCCGTCCTGGCCCCGCTGGTGGACTATCTCGTCGTCAACGTATCGTCCCCCAACACTCCCGGTCTGCGGGCCTTGCAGCGGCGCGAGCCGCTGGCTGCGCTGATCGGTCGGGTGCGCGAAGCGCGCGACCGGGCGCACTGCGCGACGCCGCTGCTGGTGAAGGTCGCTCCCGATCTGACCGAAGAGGAATGTGGCGATATCGCCGGCGTGGTAGTGGAGTTCGGCCTCGACGGTCTGATTGCGACCAACACGACTGTGGAGCGGCCAGCCACGCTGCGGGGCCGGTCCCGCGGCGAAACGGGAGGGCTGAGCGGCCGGCCGCTGTTCGCCCGCTCGACGGAGGTTCTGGCGAACTTTCGCCGGCTGACGGCTGGCCGGATACCGCTGATCGGGGTCGGCGGGATCGCGTCGGGCGCCGATGCATACGCCAAAATCCGCGCCGGTGCGACGCTGGTGCAGCTCTATACCGCCCTCGTCTGGCAGGGGCCGGCTCTCGTCGAGCGCATCGCCGCCGAGCTCGCCGCGCTGCTTCGTCGTGACGGCTTCGATTCGGTGATGAAGGCGGTGGGGGTCGATGTGGACGGAATGGGCGCTAGGAGCGGGACAGCAGGAACTGCTCCTTGATGATGCGCTCCTCCAGATTGTGCTCCGGATCGAACAGTAAGGTGAGCGAGACTGTCCGATCTTCGTGCACGATGACCTGCTGCACGTCGCGCACTTCGGTGTAGTCGGCTACCGCGCTGACCGGGCGCAGCTTGGGGTACAGCACCTCCATCAGGACGTTGGTCCGGTGCGGCAGGATTGCGCCGCGCCACTGGCGCGGCCGGAACACGCTGATCGGCGTCAGGGCGAGAACATGCGCGGTCAGCGGAAGGATGGGGCCGTTCACCGACAGGTTGTAAGCGGTGCTGCCGGCGGGCGTCGCCAGCAGGGCTCCGTCGCAGATCATCTCGGCGATCCGCACGACGCCATCGATTTCGATGCGCAGCTTGGCGGCGAACCGCGTTTCGCGCAGCAGGGACACTTCGTTGATGGCGAGAGCCTCGTGCACCCGTCCGGTGACGTCGGTTGCGCGCATGCGCAGCGGGTTCAGTCTGACCGCTTCGGCCCGGCGCAGGCGGTCCAACAGCCCTTCTTCATCGAAGGTGTTCATCAGGAACCCGACAGAGCCGCGATTCATCCCGAAGATCGGCACCGATCGATCCATGAACCGGTGCAGCGTCTCCAGCATAAATCCATCGCCCCCCAGTGCGACGATGACATCGGCGCGGTGCGGCGATACCGAAGACCAGCGCCGGTGGAACCGATCACAGGCTGCCTTCGCCTCGTCGTGCTCGGATGCGACGAAGGCAATGGTTTCGAAATTCATGGTGATCGCTCGTCGGTCGTCGCGCGGCGTCGGGTGGTTTCGGGCAGTATAGCCGCCCGACAGGCGGCCGCCAGCCGTCCGTTGCGGCCGGGCGGCAACGTCCCCTCTCTTGCGGTCGCGAGGTCGGCTTTCCGCTGGCGATGCCGCTGCGCTTCGCGCTATTTCAGTCGCGAGGCAGCCCAGCAAGAGGAGAGGTCATGCAGGTTCCGGAGCGTATGGCGTGCGTCGAGATCAGCGAGCCCGGGGGGCCGGAGGTGCTGAAGCCCACTTGGCGACCGACGCCGGCTCCGGCAGCAGGCGAGGTGCTGATCCGGGTCGAGGCGGCCGGGGTGAATGGCCCGGATGTGTACCAGCGGCGCGGTCTCTATCCGGCGCCACCGGGAGTGACCGATCTTCCGGGGCTGGAGATTTCCGGAACGATCGTCCGCCTCGGCGAGAACGTCCAGGGCTGGCGGGAGGGAGAGGCCTGCTGCGCGCTGGCTGCCGGCGGCGGCTATGCCGAATACTGCACGGCGCCGGCGGTACACTGCCTGCCGGTGCCCGCGGGGCTGAGCCTGGTCGATGCCGCGGCGCTTCCCGAGACCTTCATGACGGTGTGGACCAACGTCTTCGAGCGGGCGGCCCTGGCGCCCGGAGAGAGCCTGCTGGTGCATGGCGGCGGCGGCGGCATCGGAACGACGGCGATTCAGGTCGCCGCAGCGCTGGGCCACACCGTCTACACCACATGCCGCGGCGAGCAGGGCGCGGAGCTGCAGCGGTTGGGTGCGGCGCGCGCCATCGACTTCGCAACCGAGGACTTCGCCGCGGTGATCAAGGCCGAGACATCCGGGCGGGGCGTGAACGTGATCCTCGACATCGTCGGCGGCGATTATGTCGCCCGCAATATCGCGTCCCTGGCGCGGGACGGCCGGATGGTCAGTATCGCCTTCCTGAAAGGAAGCCGGGTCGAAATCGACCTGATGCCGGTGATGCTGAAACGGTTGACGCTGACCGGATCGACCCTGCGGGTGCAGTCGGTCGAGCGGAAGGCGGCCATCGCCGCGGCGTTGCGCGAACGCGTCTGGCCGCTGATCGAAGCCGGCAGGATTCGTCCGGTGATCCACGCCCGGCTGCCCCTCGCCAGCGCCGCCGAGGGGCATCGGATGATGCAGGATGCCACCCACCTCGGAAAAATTCTGCTGGTACCTGGATGAGAACCGGCGAGGATTGATTAAAGCAAGCCGAAACCGCAGAGGCGGTGGTCGGCATCTCCGATTGCGATCCCAGATGGATGTGAGGACGGCACGAAATGGCGAGATCCGCCGCCGCGTCCGAGACGTTGCCAGACGACGATGCGCTGACCGGGCGCATCGTTCAAGCCGCGCTTGACCAGGCCGAAAGGGACGGCTGGGAGAACGTGCGCCTGCGACTCGTTGCCGACCAGTTGGGGGTGCCGCTGCGCGAGATCGGCAACCATGTCCGGGACCTCGATGCCGTGGCCGATGCCTGGTTCGCGTCCGGCTGGAAGGCTATGCAGCAGCCGCTGCCGCCGGACATCGCGGCCTTGCCGGCGGGCGATCGGCTGGAAGCGGTGTTGTGGCGCTGGGTTGAGAGCCTGTCTCCGCACCGGCGGGTGACCGTAGACATGCTGAAGACAAAGCTGTGGCTGTTCCACCCGCATCACTGGCTCCCGTTGCCGTTCAATTTGTCACGGACGATCCGGTGGCTTCGCGAGGCTGCCGGCTGTGACGACGCGTCGCCGCGGCGGGAAGTGGAGGAGGTCGGCCTGACCTGGCTGTTTCTTGCCACGCTTGCCGTCTGGTCGCGCGACGACAACGAAAACCAGAAGCGAACACGGCACTTCCTGCACCATCGCCTGGCAGATGCCTCTTCGTTGATAACCTTCCTCTTCGGGGCGCAGTCTTCGAGACGTGTTGCGTCCTGACGCCGTTGCCGGGGTTGGCGGTAGCCTCTGGCTTAAGAGACTCCGCCGCGGGCCCCGGCACCCAACAGTCGCGATATGGTTCCGGCGTCTTGTCGTGCTGGCGGCGCTGCCGCTGCTGGCGGCAGTCGCCGTCGGCAGCCGGCCGGCCTCAGCGCAGGAGCACGAGCCTCCCGAGGCTGCACAGCCGGCAGACGCGCCCGTGGCCTACCAGGTCAAGATCGAGGGCGTCGGCGATGCCGACATCCGTTCGCTGCTGGAGCGCAGCTCGCAGCTGATCGCGCTGGCGAGCAAGCCGCCGTTGACCCAGGCCGGACTGGTCCGGCGCATCGAAGGCGACTTCGAGCGCTTTCGAACCGTCCTGAGATCCGAAGGCTACTATGATTCGCTGATCGATTACCGGATCGACGATCAGGCGAGCCCCCAGGCGATCACCATTGCCGTGGATACCGGCCCCATCTACCGGCTGAGGTCCTTTGACGTGACGTTCGCAGGCGAGACGGAGGGGGCCACGCGAGAGCCTCCACCGCCCTCGGCACTGGGGTTGCGGTTTGGCGAGCGGGCGCGGGCCGCCGACGTCATCGCGGCGCAGCAGCGCCTCTTTGGCGTGCTGGCGGAAGAGGCTCACCCGCTCGCCGGGCTTGAGGACCGCGAGGTGATCGTCAATCACGACGACCGCAGCATGCGGGTGACCGTGCGTATCGATCCCGGACCGGTGTCCCACTTCGGCCCGGTGACGCTGCTAGGCCTCGACACCGTCAACGAAAGCTACATCAGGCGGCTCATTCCCTGGCGTCAGGGCGATCTTTACGACCAGCGAAAGGTCGACGCGTTCCGGCGCAGGCTTGCCGAGACGGGGCTTTTCTCCACCATTGTGGTCGATCGTTCGGAAGAAGCTGATGCCGGCGGGCAACTGCCCATCACTGTCCAGCTCATCGAGGGACGACAGCGGTCGGTCGGTGCAGGCGCAAAATACTATACGAGCGAAGGACCCGCGGGCGAGGTCTTCTGGGAGCACCGCAACCTTTTCGGGAACAGCGAAGACCTGCGTGTAACGATCGAGGTCGGAGAGATCCGGCAGCAGGGTACGGTTAAATTCACCCTCCCGGACTGGAAGCGGCCCGACCAGGATATGCTTGCGGATGTGCAGGCCATCCGGCAGACCACGGAGGCGTTCGACGAACTCGGCGTCGCGACGTCGGCGAGGGTTCGGCGACCTCTCAGCGAAACCTGGACCGGCACCATCGGCGGATCCCTGGAGTGGTCGCAACTGAAGGACGAGAACGGCACCAACACCTCGACGCTGGTGGGCATGCCGGGCGAACTCTATCGCGACGCCACCGACAGCCTGCTCGATCCGCGCGAAGGCATGCGGCTCCGACTTGAGGCGACGCCCTATTTCGGCTGGTTCAACGAAACCGCGTCGTTCTTCTCCGGCGCCATCACGCTCTCCGGATACCAGCCGCTTGATTCCGAGAAGCGCTTTGTCCTCGCCGGGCGGACCAAGGTTGGGTCGATCCTCGGCGAATCGCGCGAGGATATCCCAGCCAACAAGCGCTTTTATGCCGGCGGCGGCGACTCCATCCGCGGCTATCCGTTTCAGAAGGTCGGGCCGCTGGACGATAGCCACGATCCCCTGGGCGGCCGCTCGGTGCTGGAATTGAACGCGGAGTTGCGGGCGCGGGTCTGGGGCAACTTCGGCCTGGTTCCGTTCGTCGATGGCGGTAACGTCTACACCTCGGTTTATCCCGATCTGTCGGAAGAGTTGCGCTGGGCTGCGGGCATTGGCGCCCGCTATGTTACGGTCATCGGTCCGGTGCGGTTCGATATCGCCTTTCCGCTGAACCCGCCCCGCGCTGTGGACGACCCATTTCAATTCTATATCAGTCTCGGGCAGGCGTTCTGACATGACCGCGGCGATCCCCATCCGGCGTCTCCTCGTCGGGGGTGCTCTTTGCGTCGCCGCTTTGGCTGCGGTGCTGCTGCTGCTCGTCCTGATCCTCGTTGGCATCACCCAGACGCAAGACGGCCGCGACAGCCTTGCCCGGGGCATCGAGTGGCTGCTGTCGGGAGCGGATGGCTCGGCCGTGCGCATTACCGGCATCGCACCCGGCCTGCCTTCCCGGCTCCGGGTGGATCACATCGAAGTCGCCGACGCCGCGGGGACCTGGCTTGCGGTGGACGACTTGCTGCTGTCGTGGCGGCCAGCCGCGCTGCTGGCGGGGCGCCTGCACGTCACCGAGATCTCGGCGCGCACCGTCGCGCTTCAGCACCTGCCGCCGGCCTCGGAAGAGCCCCCCGCCTCGGAGCCTGCCGGTCCGCCGCCGCTGCCGCATCTTCCGATCGCCGTGCGGATCGATCGGCTTGCTGTCGGAGAGTTACGGCTCGCGGAGCCGGTGGCCGGCCGGGCGATGCGGCTCGGTATCGAGGGCCAGCTGGCGGCGGCTGACGACCGGGCAGGCGAGGCGGGGCATCTGCGCACGTCTGTCGCCGTCTTGCCGCTCGATGCCGGAGGCGGCGCGGTGTTGCTGGACGCCGACGTGGATCCAAAGCGGGGCATTCTCGAGGTCGCCGCCTCGATCGACGAACCGGAAGGCGGACTGGTCGGCAGCCTCCTTGGATTGCAATCCCGGACTCCGCTCGCCGTCCGCCTCGAAGGACGTGGCCCCTTCGAAAACTGGCAGGGCAACTTGGCGGCGAGCGCAGGCGGCCTGGGTCGGGTTACCTCGGACGTCATTCTGCAATGGGGTCGTGAGCTTCGCCTGAGCATTGCCGGAAACGCCGACATCGAGCCGAAATTGCTGCCGCAACTGGCGCCGGTTCTGGCCGATGGACTTCGTGTGGAGACAACCGTCCGGCAGGATCGGGAGGGCGCCGTGGCTGTCGAGGCGCTGCAACTCACCGGCCGTGGGGTTCTGCTCACCGGAAATGGCGGGCTTTCCGCCGACGGGGACCTGGCCTTTCGGACCGATCTGTCGATCGAGAACGCGGCGGTTGCTCCTGGAAGTCTGGGCGCCCTGAGGTTCGACCGCGCGGCCGTCCACGCAGTCGCCAGCGGTACGACGCGGGAGCCCGCGGTAACCGCAACCCTCGCGCTCGACGGCCTGACGGGCCCACGGGTGCGCGCTCAAAGGCTGGAGGTTCTGGCCAAGGCATCGGTCTCGCCAGAGGAACGCGACGCGGCGGCGGGGCAACCGACGTTCGCTACCGTCGAACTGGGCGGGACGCTGGCCGGCTTGAAGCTCGATCAGCCTTCCCTGCAGGCGGCGTTGGGCGAGGCACCGGCGTTCAGCGGCAAGGCCTGGCTGGACGCGGCGAAAACGCGGCTGACGGTGGAGTCATTGTCGGTCGATGGCCGGTCGATTCGTCTGGCGGGTCAGGGCAGCGTCGGACTCCAAGATCAGCGCGTTGCTGCACAGCTCAACCTGCAGGCCGACGACCTGAAGGCGATCGCCGCGCCGGCCGGCTCGGCGGCAAGCGGCGGCGTTGGTCTCGTCGCGACGCTGGAAGGGACGCTTCGGCCTCCGGCAGTGAGCGGCCGGCTTGAGGGCCAGGGCAGCAATCTCACGGCCGGGATCCCGGCCCTCGATGCGCTATTCGGCCCTGCACCGCGGCTCGACGTGCCCTTCTTTTGGAGCGATCAGGCCGGCCTGGATGCGCCAAGCCTGCGGCTGGCAGGACGCAACGTCTCTGGCGAGGGTCATCTCCGCCTCTCCGATCAACCAAACGATCTCGATGCCAGGCTGCTGCTCACCGTGCCTTCGCTTACGCCGTTGTCGGCGGCTGTGGGGAGCCCCCTGCGGGGCCGGGCGACGCTGCAGGCCGAGGCGCAGGGCGCGCCGGCCGATCCTCGGGTCGCGCTCGTAGCGCGTCTCGATGATGGCGCTGTCGGCGACGTTTCGGTCGCAACGGCCACCGCTGACCTGCGTGTGGCGGACGCGGTCTCGCGGCCGGCCGGACGGCTGACGCTGGACGGCCGGACGAGCGAGGGTCCGGTATTGGCCTCCACGGATTTTGCGCTGGAGAACAACCGTTGGCTGCGGATCGAGCATCTTGCGGCGCGCGGCCTCGGGGTCGCACTGGAGGGGGCGATCCGGGCCGATCTGGCGGGTCCGCTCGCCACCGGAACGCTCCGCGCTTCGAGTCAGCCGCCACGCTCGGAGATGCGCTTCGGCGAAACCGCGCTTCAGGGTCCGCTTCACATCGACGTGCGGCTGACGCCGGAGGACGGAAGGCAGACCATCGCGGCCACCCTCGGCGCCGGCCCCCTCTCGCTGCGGCAAGGCAGCGAAGAGAAGTTGCGCGTTACCAGCCTCACCGGCGATGCGACCGTCCGCAACGCCCTTGCCGATCCGCAGTTCACCGTGGCCATTCGGGCGGACGAGATCGGCGGCCCCGTGGCCCTTCGTCGCATCGTCCTCGATGCTGCGGGAACGCCGGCACGTGCCCGGCTCAGGCTTGCCGGAGAAGGCCAGGAACCGGAGGCCCAGCACCTCGAAGTGGTCTCGAGCATTGTCCGGACGGAGAATTCCGTGCATGTCGATGTCGAGCAGCTTCGGGGGCTGGTCGCCGGCGAAGCAGTCCACTTGTCCCAGCCGGCCCGGATCGTGGTTGCGCCGGGGCAATTCTCGCTCGAGGGTCTGGCTCTTGCCGTTGGGGATGGCCGCCTGTTGGCCAATGGCGAACTAGCACCTGGAAACACCGCTGCTACCCTGTGGGCAGAGGCGCTGCCCTTGCGCATGGCGCGGGCGCTGTCCGAGGCGGCTCCCGCGCATGGGACGCTGAGCGCCCAGCTTGCGCTGCGGAGCGAGCAGGCTCAGACCGTGGGGACCGGCAATCTGCGGTTGCGTGGGGTCGGTTTCGATCAGGCCGGGCTCACCGACGAAGCTCGTCTGAACGCTGACGTTGACCTGCACCTGGGCGCGGGCGCCCTTCAGGTCGATGGCATGGCATCCGGGCCGAACGGCAATCGACTGACCCTGGCGGGACGGCTGCCCGTCCGTTTGCCGGCGGGGGCGACGGCACCAGTCATCGATCGGGATGCGCCGATCGACGGTCGGCTTGGCATCGAGGCGGACCTCCAGCGGCTGTCACTCCTGCTGGCGCTTGATGATCAGCGCGTTGAAGGCCGCGTGACGGGCGCTCTTGGGGTCGGCGGAAGTCTTTCCGACCCGCAGGTGGACGGCGGGATCGATTTGCGCGACGGCCTTTACGAGAACTTTGTTTCCGCGACGCTGATCGACAACCTTTCAGCCCGGTTCGAGGCGCGCGACCGGCGGACGCTGGTTCTGCGGCTGACGGGTGCCGACGGTGGCGCGGGACGGATTGACGGGGAGGGCGAGGTGATCCTGCCAGCCGATGGCGGGATGCGAGGGCGGCTGCACGTGCGAGCCGACGATGCGACGCTTGTCCGGCGCGACGACGTGACCGCCGCGCTGAACCTCGACCTGACCATGGACAGCTCCGGCGAAATTCCCAAGCTCTCGGGCAAGATCGAATCGCGGCAGATCGACATCCGTCTCATCGATCGGCTGCCGCCTTCGGTGATCGTTCTGCCGGTGACAGAGGTGGGCCAGGCGCGATTTATGCCAAACGATGCCGGGGGCAGCGCTGCTCCCGTCGCTCTCGCTCTCGATCTCTCGGTCTCGCTGCCCCGCAAGGTATTCGTTCGCGGGCGAGGACTAGAGTCGGAATGGTCGGGCAACCTGACGGTGAGCGGAACGTCCGCCAAGCCCCGGATCAGCGGCGAGGTTTCCCTGGTGCGCGGGACGCTCTCCCTCGCGGGCAAGCGGTTCGATCTGCAGCGCGGCGTCGTCTCCTTCACCGGATCGGAGAAGATCGACCCGCTGATCAATGCCCTGGCGGAGTATCAGTCGAGCGAGATCACCGCGTTCGTTGCAATCACCGGCTTTGCCTCCAAGCCGGAGATCGCCATCACCTCGCAGCCGCCCCTGCCCGAAAGCGAGGTCTTGTCGCAGGTCCTGTTCAACAAGAGCTCCGCAAAGCTGGGGCCGGTAGAGGCGGTGCAACTGGCGGCGGCTCTGGAAGCCCTGGCCCGCGGCGAAAGCACGGGAGAGAATGTGTTCAGTTTTGTCCGCACGTTTCTCGGACTGGATACCCTGGCAATCCAGCCGAGCCGCTCTGGCGAAGGCTCCAGCCTCGCCCTCGGCAGCTACGTCAGCGACCAGATCTATATCGGCGCCGAGCAGGGCTTATCGGATGGCTCGAAAACCGGAGGCGTCGAGATCGAAATCGCGCCAGGGATCAGCGTTGAGAGCGAGATCAACCAGACCGCCACGAGCGGCACCCAGGGGGCCCTCGGCCTGAAGTGGAAATGGGACTACTGAAGGGCCGACGCGCCAAAGCGAGCCCCGGCGTGACCATGCTTGCTCTATACAACTAAAAAATGTTTCATAAGTGCGCGATGCCCTCTTTACGAGTGGCAGCAATTTGTATTAAGTTGTGTGTTATGTTAATAGTGCACTCTTAAATTGAAACTCGGTGTGGCCATGCAGACGCAAGCCTCTCCTCTCGCTCAGACCTCGCCTTTTGCGCCCCCCCCGGCATCCGGTGAGGCGAAGCTGGCGATCGATGACGCCATCGCTCTGAAGATGGGGCAACTGCTCTGCTCGCGCCTCTGCCACGACCTGATCGGGCCAGCAGCCGCGATCAATGCCGGCGGCGAGCTGATGGGAGAAGACGGCGAAGATGAGGCCGGCGATGTCCGTGATCTGATCGTCGAAAGCGGACGCCAGCTGGCCGGCCGCCTGACTTTTTTCCGCGCTGTCTTCGGGCAGGTTGGCAACCGTTGGGCCGGACTGACCTGCCGGCAGGCGCGTGAATTGGCGGAGGGCTACCTGCTTGGCGGCCGTGTTCGGTTCGACTGGCAGGCGAACGCCAACGGCTCGTCGGGCGAGGCCGTCCTTCCCGGCGATACGGTGCGGCTGTTGCTGTGCCTGATCATGCTCGCGGCGGATGCCTTGCCGCGCGGCGGGAGCGTGTCCTTGCGCATCACCGAGCGGGCGGAGGAAACGGAGCTCTCCCTGATGGTTTGTGCGCGCTCCGTCCAGCTTGCCGACGACATCATGGCGGCGCTGCACGCAACGGAGGCGTCGGCGGTGACGCCGCGGACCATCCATGCCTTCTACCTGTCGTGTCTTGCGAATCGCCTGGAGACAGAGATTGTGCTGGACTGCGCTTCGGACGAGGCGCTGGAGATCCGGACCCGGGTCCGCGGGCGGCGCGGCGCCGAAAAGCCGCTTGCCGCGTAACCTGCCGTCCCCAGAGGCGGCCTGTTGCTGCCGTCCCGCTAAGAGGTCGTAAACGCTCTCGTGCTAGCGTGTACTCGGCTGGCATGCAAATGGCGCCGAAACCGGTTCACCTTCTGGGGCGAGGGCGACAATGGACGAACTGCTACGGGAGTTTCTGACTGAGACGGCGGAGAATCTCGCGGTCCTGGACGCCGAGCTGGTTCAATTCGAGCACGCCCCGGACGACAGCGCAATTCTCGGCAACATCTTCCGGCTGGTGCACACGATCAAGGGGACCTGCGGCTTTCTCGGGCTGGCGCGGCTGGAGTCGATCGCGCATGCCGGCGAAAATGTTCTTGGGAAGTTCCGTGCCGGAGAGCTGGCCGTTTCGCCTCAGGCGGTGACGTCGATCCTCAAGTGCATCGACGCCATTCGCGAGCTGCTGGCGGCGCTGGAGCAGGCGGGCGCGGAGCCCGCGGGCGACGACAGCGCGCTCCTCGCCGAACTGGCCGCCGTGGCGGCGGGCACCGGTCAGGCATCGGTGACGGCTGCCGCGCCCGCTACGGTCGTCGTGGCCGAGGCGGGACCCTGCTTTCCGGTGGCGGCGGAGATGCTGAAGGAGATTGAAGAAGCGCTTGCATCGGGTGCGTCCGTTATTGCGGAACAGCCGTGCGGGGCGGCGCCGGCCGGCCTGGAGCAGAACGCTCCGGCCGGGTCCACGGCGCCAGCGCCGATCGACCCGAAGGCGTTGCAGCCGCGCTCGCCGGTGCCGGCGCCCGGCGGGGAGGCCGCGCCTGTCGAGACCAAAGCGCTCCCGGTCGCCCAACAGTCGATCCGGGTCCCGGTGGAAACGCTGGAATCGCTGATGAACCTGGTGAGCGAACTTGTGCTGACCCGTAACCAGCTTTCGCAAATGGTCCGGGGACGGGCTGACACCGACTTCACCGCGCCGCTGCAAAGGCTCAGCCACATCACCAGCGAGCTGCAGGAAGGCGTGATGAAAACGCGGATGCAGCCGGTCGGCAACGCCTGGTCGAAGCTTCCGCGGATCATTCGGGACCTTGCTCACGAGACCGGCAAGAAGCTCGACCTGCAGATGGAGGGAGAGCAAACCGAACTGGATCGCCAGGTCCTGGAGATGATCAAGGACCCGTTGACCCACATGGTGCGCAACGCCGCCGACCACGGCATCGAACCGCCCGAGGAGCGGCGCCGGCTCGGCAAGCCTGAAGCCGGAGTCGTCCGGCTGACGGCGCGGCATGAGGGCGGCCACATCATCATCGAGGTGAGCGACGATGGCCGCGGCCTCGACATCGAGCGCATCAAGCGCAAGGCGCTCGCCCAGGGCCTGGTCCGCGAAGCTGAGCTGGCGCAGATGTCCGACCAGCAGATCTTTCAGTTCGTTTTCAATGCGGGGTTCTCCACCGCCGAGAAGGTGACCAATGTGTCTGGCCGCGGCGTCGGCATGGACGTGGTGCGCACCAACATCCAGAAGATCGGAGGAAGCATCGAGCTTTCCTCCGTGGCTGGCCAGGGATCGACCTTTGTCATCAAGATTCCGCTGACGCTCGCGATCGTCTCAGCGCTGATCGTGTCGGTTGGCGGGCTGCGCTTTGCGTTGCCGCAGCTCTGCGTGCTCGAGCTGGTCGGCGTCGATGGCGGTAGCGATGCCAAGCTGGAGACGATCCGGCAGACACCGCTGCTGCGGCTTCGCGACCGGCTCCTGCCGCTGGTCGACCTGCGTGGTCTGCTGAAGGTGGGCGACGCGCTGGCGGGCGACCCGGCAGGGGAAAAGCGGCCGACGTTCGTCGTCGTCACCCAGGTTGGTCAGCTCCGCTTCGGGATCATCGTGGACGAAGTGTTTGACACCGAGGAGATCGTCGTCAAGCCCGTCAACCCGATGCTTCGCAACATCCGTTACTATGCCGGCAACACCATTCTCGGCGATGGCGGCGTGGTGATGATCCTCGATCCCAATGGCATCGCCGAAGCGGTCGGCCAGCGCTCGACTCAGCGCGAGAAGGACGCGGCGGTCAGTGAGAATGCCGGCGATGCGACCTCCAGGCTGCTGACTTTCCGTGCCGGCGGCCAGACTCAGAAAGCCATACCGGTGGAACTGGTGGCGCGTCTGGAAGAGATCGACCTCTCGAACGTCGAAACCTCGCAGGGCCGGCCAATGATCCAGTACCGCGGCCACCTGATGCCGCTGGTGGCGTGCGATCCGAACTTCGACTGGCAGGCCGAGGGCAAGCGCCCGGTGCTTGTGTTCACCGATGCCGGCCTGTCGATGGGTCTGATTGTCGACGAGATCGTCGACATTGCCGAACAGGAGCTGATCGTCGAGCTGTCGGGACGAAAGCGGGGCTACGTCGGCAGCGCCGTGATCGACGGCAAGGCAACGGAGCTGCTGGACACCGCCCATTTCCTCACGCAGGCGTTCCCCGACTGGTTCGAGGCGCCCGGGGATGGGGCGCGCGCGCGCCAGGTACGGCTGCTGCTGGTGGAGGACAGCCCGTTCTTCCAGCGGCTGGTGACGCCCGTGCTCGAGGCCGAAGGATACGAGGTGACGGTTGTCGGAGATGCCGGGCGGGCGCTTGAGCTGTATCGGGACGGAGCAATCTTCGACGCCGTCATCAGCGATATCGAACTGCCGGGAATGAGCGGCCTCGAACTCGCGCGGCATCTGCGCAAGGACCAGCGCTCCGCCGGCATTCCGCTGCTGGCGCTCTCGTCACACGCCACCGACCGCGATCTGGAGGCCGGCCACTCCGTTGGCTTCACCGACTACATCGCGAAGTTCGACCGTGACGGACTGATGCAAAGCCTCGCCCGCAGCCTGAGCGAGGCGCACGCCTGATGCCTTGTGAGCAAAATTTAGGCCGAGTAAGGAGCAAGCGATGAAGTCCTGCCTGGTGGTGGACGACTCGCGCGTCGTCCGAACCGTTGCGCGCCGAATCCTTCAGGGGCTGTCGTTCGAAGTGCGCGAGGCGGCAAACGGTCAGGAGGCGGTCCTTGCCTGCCTGTCGGCGATGCCGGATGTCGTGCTTCTCGACTGGAACATGCCGGTGATGAACGGCATCGAGTTCCTGCGCGCTCTGCGCGCGGTGCCCGGCGGCGAGGCGCCGGTCGTCGTCTTCTGCACGACCGAAAGCGATATCGCCCACATTCGCCAGGCCATCGATCTGGGCGCCAACGAATACATCATGAAGCCGTTCGACAGCGAAATCCTTGAGCTGAAATTCGCGCAAGCCGGCGTGCTCGGCTAGGGAGAGACAATGACGGTCCTCAATTCTCCGCCACGAACGGGCGTCTCGTCGGCTATCCGCCCGGCCACAACCCCCGATCGCGTGCGGGTCATGGTCGTGGACGACTCCGCCGTCGTGCGCGGTTTGATCATCGGCATGCTCGGGAACGACCCGCAGATCGAGATCGCCGCGTCCGTCGCCAATGGCGCCATCGCGGTGGATCGGTTCTCGCACGGCCGTGATGTTGAGGTCATCGTCCTGGACATCGAGATGCCGGTGATGGACGGACTGACGGCGTTGAGCAAGCTGCTGGCCATCGATCCGACGGTGCAGGTGGTGATGGCCTCCACCCTCACTCAGCAGAATGCCGAAATCAGCCTTCGGGCTCTCGAACTGGGGGCTGCCGATTACATCCCCAAGCCATCTTCGAAACAGCTCGGCGGCAGCGCCGACTTCCATCGCGATCTGCTGTCGAAAGTCAAGGAGTTGGCGGCGGCACGCCGGCGCCGGCTTGGCCCGATCAAATCGGCAACGCAGCCCGGCAACGCGCCAAAAGCGGCCGCGCCGGCCCCGGTCGCATCGCCTGCAGTTGTGCCCTCGGCGCCGATCGCGTTGCGGCCGAACGGGCAGACCCGACCGGACATCATCGCCATCGGAAGTTCCACAGGTGGCCCTCAGGCCCTGTCGGCGCTGCTGAAGGACTTGTGTGCCGAAAAGCTCTCCCAGCCGATCCTCATCACCCAGCACATGCCGCCGACGTTCACCACCATTCTGGCGGAACATCTGCAACGAGCGACCGGCGTTCCCTGCGCCGAAGCGGTCTCCGGCGAAGCTCTGGTCGGCGGACGCATCTACGTCGCACCCGGCGATCACCATCTGGTGGTCGAACACGGGCCGGGCGGCCTGCGGCTCCGTCTCACCCGGGATTCGGCCGAGAACTTCTGCCGCCCGTCCGTTGACCCAATGCTGCGCAGCGTCGCCCGCTGTTACGGGCGGCGTGCTCTCGCAGTGATCCTCACCGGCATGGGTTCCGACGGACTGGCCGGCTGCCGCGAGCTCGTTGCAGCGGGAGGCACTGTCATCGCCCAGGACCAGGCGACCAGCGTCGTCTGGGGCATGCCCGGCGCCGTCGCGACGGCCGGGCTTTGCAGCGCTGTCGAGCCGGTGTCCCGCATCGCTGCCCGGGTAGCGGCTCTCGCCAAAGGAGGAAAGGACGCATGACGCCCTCCGATCTGGAATTTCTCTGTGGTCTGGTGCGCCAGCGGTCCGGCATCGTCATCACCCGGGACAAGGAATACCTGCTGGAGAATCGGCTGACCCCGATCGCCCAGCAGCACAAGCTCAGCGGCTTGCCGGGGCTGGTCGCCGCGCTGCGCCGGCCGAACGAGGCGCTTGCGCGCGAAGTGATCGAGGCGATGACCACCAACGAGACGCTGTTCTTTCGGGACAGCCGTCCCTTCGAGATGCTGCGCTCAGATGTGTTGCCGGTGCTGCTCAAGGCGCGGCAAACCTCGCGGACGCTCCGCATCTGGAGCGCCGCGTGTTCGACCGGGCAGGAGCCGTATTCCATTGCCATGCTGATGAAGGAGGAGTCGGCGCGAATGGCCGGATGGCGGGTCAGCATCCTGGCCACCGACATCACCCGGATAGTGTTGGCGAAAGCGCGCGCGGGGATCTACTCGCAGTTCGAGGTCCAGCGTGGCCTGCCGATCACCCATCTCGTGAAGTACTTCAGGCAGACGGGCACGCAGTGGGAGCTGGATCCGGCGCTGCGCGCGATGGTGGATTTCCGCGAGCACAACATCATCGCTGATGCGACGCCCGGCCGCGGCTTTGATGTCATCTTCTGCCGCAACCTGCTGATCTATTTTGATCAGGACCAGAAGCGCCGCGTCCTCGACAACCTGGCGGCCGCCATGGCGGACGATGCCGTGCTGTTTCTCGGAGGCACCGAAAGCGTGCTCGGACTTACCGACACGCTGGAGCCCGTTCCCGAGAAGCGCGGCCTCTATCGCCGGGCGACACGGGCGGCTCCGACGAAGCGCCTTGCGGCCGGCAGCCGGGGCTGAAGCACTTCGCCGGTAAAGGGACGGAAATCTCGGTTTCCGGGCCGGCAAAGCGCGGCCAGGAATACCGGCGGGCGACCTGCGCGGGCAGGGCGCCCGCCGGGGCGCCCTTGCCGAAGGGCATTACGCGGCGAACGCGGTCGTCATCCCTTGTTCAGGCTCGCGCAAAACGTAGCCGCGGCCCCACACCGTCTCGATGTAGTGCTCGCCCTCGGTCGCGGCGGCAAGCTTCTTGCGCAGCTTGCAGATGAAGACGTCGATGATCTTCAGCTCCGGCTCGTCCAGTCCGCCGTAGAGGTGATTGAGGAACATTTCCTTGGTCAGCGTGGTGCCCTTGCGCAGGCTGAGCAGTTCGATGATGCCGTATTCCTTGCCGGTCAGATGCAGCGGCTGGCCGTTCACGGAAACCGTCCTTGCCGCAAGATTGACGGCGAGCTTGCCGGTGCGGATTTCCGACTGCGCGTGCCCCTTCGAGCGGCGGACGATTGCCTGGATGCGCGCGATCAGCTCCCGCTTGTCATACGGTTTGGTCAGATAGTCGTCGGCGCCCGATCCCAGGCAGCGCAGCTTGTTTTCGAGCTGGGACAGGCCTGAAAGGATCAGCACGGGGGTGGTGAGCCGCGCGGCGCGCAGACGGCGCAGGACCTCCGTGCCCTCCATGTCCGGCAGGATCAGATCCAGCAGGATGATGTCGTAGTCGTAGAGCTTGGCAATCTCGATGGCGTCCTCGCCGAGATCGGTGGTGTCGACCACCATGTTCTCGGATTTCAGCATGAGCTGGACGCTACGGGAGATCAGGCTGTCGTCTTCGACCAGGAGAACACGCATCGGAATAGCCCCCTTCGCTCGTCTAAGTTGCTTCAATTAATCTACTGCCCCCATAAATAGTCCTTTCGGGGCAGTGACGCAACCAAAATTTTTGTATCATTTACCAATACAATTTTTAAGGGCAGTCAGTGCGATCGCCGGGGTGGGGGGTGCCGGCAGATCAGCGGTTCACTCGGCGTTAACGCATGGCAGGCCAATCTGGGATCGCCGAAAAGCCGCAGCCGAGGATCTCGCCGCCGTGCCTACTCCTATCGCCGCCGCCCCTGCCGCCACGACCGCCCGCACGACCGCTCGCACCATCGACCAGCGGCTGGACGCTCTGCCGCCTGTCCAGCGCTTCGGCCGGGTATCCGGCATCACCGGGCTTCTCGTTGAGGCCGCCGGCCTCGCTGATGTGCTGTCCGTCGGCGACCGGTGCCGCCTGATCGACCGCTCCGGCGCCGTTGTGCATGCCGAGGTCATCGGCTTTCGCGACGACCGTTCGCTGTTGATGCCCTACGGTCCTCTGGCCGGTATCGGGCCGGGCTGCCGCGCCGAAGCGGCCTGCGAGGACGACGCGGTCTGGCCCAGCGAGCACTGGCTCGGGCGGGTCGTCGGCCCTCTCGGAGAGCCGATCGACGGTGCCGGGCCGCTGCGCAGCGGGCTGTCCCGGTATCCGATGCGGGCGGTGGCCCCGCCCGCGCACGCGCGGCAGAGAATGGCCGGCAAGCTCGACCTGGGCGTGCGCGCGCTCAATACTTTCCTGACGTGCTGCCGTGGTCAGCGGCTCGGCGTCTTTGCCGGATCCGGCGTCGGCAAGTCCAGCCTGCTGTCGATGCTGGCACGCCACACCGAGGCCGACGTCACGGTCATCGGTTTGATTGGTGAGCGCGGACGCGAAGCCCGCGAATTTATCGAGGACAGTCTCGGGGAAGAGGGGCTGGCACGCAGCGTGGTGGTCGTCGCGACGTCTGATCTGGCACCGCCGCTGCGTCGCCACGCCGCCTATACAACGCTCGCCATCGCCGAATACTTTCGCGACCGGGGCGCGCGCGTCCTCTGCCTGATGGACAGCGTCACCCGCTTTGCCATGGCGCAGCGGGAGATCGGTCTCGCTGCGGGCGAGCCGCCGACGTCTAAGGGGTACACGCCGTCAGTGTTCGCCGAGTTGCCGCGCCTGCTTGAGCGGGCGGGCCCCGGTGTGGAAAGCTGCGGCGCCGAAGGGCAGGGCAGTATCACCGGGCTGTTCACCGTTCTCGTCGAAGGCGACGACCATAACGAGCCGGTCGCCGACGCGGTGCGCAGCATTCTCGACGGCCACGTCGTTCTCGACCGGTCAATCGCCGAGCGCGGTCGCTATCCCGCAATCGACATCCTGAAGAGCGTCTCGCGTGCATTGCCCGGCTGTAATTCGGCCGACGAAAACGCGCTGATCGGCCGCGCCAGGCGGCTCCTTTCGGTCTGGGAGGAAATGGCAGAGCTGATCCGACTGGGCGCTTATCGTGCCGGCACCGACGCCGAGGTCGACGAAGCCATCCGCCTGCGACCGGCCCTCGAAGCATTCCTCGCCCAGGGCAAGGAGGAGCGCAGCGATCTCGCCCAGTGCTATGCCGCGCTTCGCACCGTTCTGGGCGACGCGCCGGCCGCGTCTCGCCCGTCCTAGGGGAAGGAACGGATGGGAAAGGGGCTGGCCCCGCTGATCCGCCTGCGGCGCTGGCGCCTTGATGAGGAGCGCCGGCAGTTAAGCGAGCTGGTCCGCGCCGCGGATGAGGCCACGGGTCGCCTGACGGCGCTGGAGGCCGAACTCGAACGGGAGAGAAACGCGGCGGCAGACGCCGAGCTCTTCTTTGCCTTCGCCGCGTTTGCCCGAAGTGCGGAGAAGTGCCGTCTCGCTGCCGTCGAAGCGAGACGGCAGGCCGAGGCGGCGGTGCTGGCGCAGCGGGAGGTCGTTCTGCTCAGCCATCGCGAGCTGCGCAGCACGGAACTGGCGGAGCACACCCGCCATCATCGGCTAGCGCTGGAAGCCGCGCGCCGCGAGCAGGGCGCCACGGACGAGCGCGCCGTCCTCAAACACGCCGCCGCCCTGCGAAAATTTTGACCCCGGAATCCCGGAGGTTCGAGGTATCGAAGCGCCTCGACCATTCTCCCACATTGACGTAACGCCCGATTTTCTTAGAATTGCTGCGGCGGGTGTGAGATTAAGGGGGTAATCGGTGCGTCTCCGGTCGGCAGTGACCATGCGAATGAAGGGGATTCGCAAGATTGCACGCAGAAGGCGTCGGCAATCTGGTGTGGCAGTTGCTTTGTTATTGTACCGGCCGCCAAATGATACTGAGTTTCTGTCGCGTTACCACTTTCGGGGGGAAGCCGATGCGGCGCCGTCCGCCGAAGGTGAGGGTAACGAGGCGACCGCCATGCCGAGCCCCTGACACCGGTGGCTTGATCTGCAGGATTGGCATGGAGCCCCGCTGAGGACTTGATGAAGGCTCGCGATGCCTTGCGCCGCGAGCCCCATCGTTTGCCCGGCCCGGTTCCCTGGAGGGGGACGCCGCCGGCCGTGCCGCCGCTCAGGCCGCCGGCGCCGCCGCTCAGGCCGAGTGCCGCACCGTGGTGACCTGAGAGTAGGCCGGCAGTGTCAGAAACTCGATGAAGTCGGGCGGCATCGCCACCTTCAGGAAGATCTCGATGGCCTGCTTGAAGTTGCCGCCGTCATAGCGATCGGCGCCCAGCACCTGCTTCAGCTTGGCCATCTCTTCGGTGAGCAGCGCGCGAACCAAGGCTTCATCGACCGCTCGGCCGTCTTCCAGCCTGGCCTTGTGCTTGAGCCACTGCCAGACCTGCGAGCGGCTGATTTCGGCGGTGGCGGCGTCCTCCATCAGATTGTAGAGAGGCACGCAGCCGAGCCCTCCCAGCCACGCTTCAATGTATTGAACGCCCACGCGGATATTGCTTCGCAGGCCTTCCTCGGTAATGTCACCGCCGGGGACGGCGACCAGCTCGCCCGCGGTGACCGCGACGTCGTCGCGCAGGCGATGAAGCTGGTTTGGCTGCGGCATGTGTTCGTCGAAGATGGACCTGGCCAGCGGCACCAGGCCCGGATGAGCGACCCACGTGCCGTCGTGACCATCGGTGACTTCGCGCAGCTTGTCGGCGCGAACCCGCTCCATCGCCGCGTCGTTGGCGGGGGGGTCGGTCTTGATCGGGATGAATGCGGCCATTCCCCCCATGGCGTAAGCGCCGCGCCTGTGGCACGTCTTGATCAGCAGCAGGCTGTAGGCCCGGAGGAACGGAACGGTCATCGTCACCGCGTTCCGGTCCGGCAGGACAAAGTCCGGCCGATTGCGGAACTTCTTGATGTAGCTGAAAATGTAGTCCCAGCGGCCGCAGTTGAGGCCGGAGGCATAGTCGCGAAGCTGGTAGAGAATCTCATCCATTTCATAGGTGGCGAGAATGGTCTCAATCAGCACGGTCGCCCGGATCGACCCATGCGGGATGTCCAGGGTCTGCTCCGCTTCGGCGAAAACATCAGCCCACAGCTTCGCCTCAAGATGGCTTTCCATCTTTGGCAGGTAGAAATAGGGGCCCGAGCCTTTGTTGAGCAGAGGCTTGGCATTGTGGAAAAAATAAAGACCGAAGTCGAAAAGCCCACCCGACATCGGTGTTCCATCCACAAGCACGTGCGCCTCATCCAGATGCCAGCCGCGGGGGCGGACGATCAGGGTGGCTGTCTTCTCCGCGAGCTTGTAAACTTTTCCCCCCTCGGTGTGGGTAATCGTGCCGGCGATCGCATCGCCGAGGTTGATGTGGCCGTCCAGCAGGTTGGACCACGTCGGCGTCAGCGAGTCCTCGAAGTCGGCCATGAAGACGTTGGCGCCGGAGTTCAGGGCATTGATGACCATCTTGCGGTCGACGGGGCCGGTGATCTCGATCCTCCGGTCGGTCAGGTCCGCAGGCGCAGAGGGTACCTTCCAGCCCCCGCGGCGGATATCCTCGGTTTCCGGCAGAAACCCCGGCAGCTCGCCGCGGTCCAGGCGCCCTTGCCGTTCCTCCCGGGCCGCGAGCAGCTTGCGGCGCGTGGCACCGAAGCGCTGCTCCAGTTTGGCGACGAAGGCAAGTGCCTCGTCCGTCAACACCCTGCTCCACTTGGGATCGATATTAGCCCTGATGTCGACGCCAGGCACCGATACCGTCTTGCGCTCCCCGGTTTTGACACTCATGTCCTTTTTTCCCTCACCTGTGGCTGCGGTTGGCGCGCCGGATGCTGGCCAGCCGCTCGCGTCCGTGTTGACGGCGCTGCCGTTTCGTTTCCGCCCCAGTCTACATGGGCTCGCTCTTGGCGAAGATCGAGAACGCTGGCAGGGTGGGTCCGTGAAGTCACCGCTGCGGCAAGCTGACGCCGGCCCCGCAGGCTTTCGTGAGGGCGGATCGTAGCGTCGTCAACGTAAGGTCAGCAGATTGCCCGCCTTTCTCTTTCGTCGAGCGCTCCCTCTGCTCGTTCTCGCCACCTCCTTCGTGTTAATTCCGTTCGGCGGGTCTACAGCGGCGGCGACACGGGAGATTGCCTCCGGCCCGTCGACGGAGGCGCTTCTCGCCGACTTTGGCTTCGATGCGGCCGAGCGCGGGGACGTGAACGCCGGCGAGATCGTCGTCATCGATGTGGATACAGTCCAGCGCAATGAACTTGCGGAGGCGGCGGCCATGCGGCTGGCCGTGCCGCCGGCTGATCTCGCCGAACGAATCCGGCGGGGCCTCCTCATCCTGGCCGATGGGGAGCGCCGCGCCCATGCCCGGATCGACGCGGACGTCGCCGATCTGGTTTGGCCGCCCCTGCGGCTGGACGACGGCGATGACGCCGAGGTGGCCCGGCTGTTCGACCTCCAGCCGGGCGATCGGTTCAATTTGTCAGGGTCGGAGATCGCGGCGATCCGCCGCTGGCTGGCGGGTCCCCCCGCCCAATCCTCTCCGAAGCGCGAGTTGGCGTCGGCCATCTGGCGCGACATTCTGAAGGCACGCTACGCCGCCTATCGCGCTGAAGGACAGCGTGGACTGGCCGATTACGATCGCGGCGACAGCCTGTCTTCTCCCGCCGACCAGCTGCACCGCATGGCTTCGGCCGCCGGGCCGAAGCCTTTGGCGCCCCTGGCGCGCGCGCTCGACCTGTATCCGGCGGGGCAGCCGTCATGGCTGGAGAGTTTCTTCTACTGGAAGAAGTCGGAGGCGGACGGCAGACCAGTGTTCGTGCTGTCCCACGTGCTGGTCGGAGAGGCGGACGGGGCGACCCTGTTCGCGCTCCGCGAATATTACGCCGGCCATTCGTACAACGTGCTGGAGCAGTTAGGGATCGCCGTGCCTTACGACAGCGGCTCGCTGGTGCTGATCGTCAACCGCACGGTCACCGACCGGATCGGAGGCCCGCTCGGCATCGTCGCCCGGCCAATCGGCCGGCTTCAGGCCCGGCAAGCTGTGCGCGATTATTTCTTCGGCATCAGGGAGGGGAGCTCACGGCCGCTGCCTTAAGGCCGCGCTAGAGGAACTGCGCCAGGTTCAGGCTGCGGACGCGGGCGATGACCTGATACGAAGCTTCCAGGCATTGCGTGCTATCGAGCAACTGCGCGATCGCCCGCTGCGGGTCGGCGTTTTCGATGCCGCCGATCTGATCGTCGAGCGCTGCCGCGAGCTGGGTGTGGAGCGTCTTCGCGTCGGCGAGCATCACCTGCTGCATGCCGACCCGGCTCTCCACATCCTTCAGGTCCCCCTTTTGTTCCGAGCCGAAGGGCGCGGTGCCGGTGCCGCTGCCATCGATCGCCTCGTTGAGGAGATAGAGCGCCTGATCGATCCGCTCCTGGTGTGCGTCCAGCCCCCCGGGCTGGCCGGTTCCGCCTTGCGCGAGGATGCCCAGAGCGCGGATCGCTTTCTCGAACGCCGGATCGATGCCGTCGAGATCGAGCGTGAACGAGCGTTCGTCATCCAGGCGGTGCGTCTGGCCCAGCGTGTCGCCACTGTACCAGTTGCCGATGGAAATCCTTGCGCCGGTGTCGACTGCCCCGAGCGGGTCGGCAAGACTGTTGGTCACGGTGATCAATGTCGCCGCCGGCGGGAAGGACAGCGTTCCGGCAATCGTGATCGACCGGTCGCCATCACTGGAGACAACCGTGTATGTGCCGTCGTTCCCGGTGCTGCTGCCGCTGATGGTGATCGCGGCGCCGGGCTGGAGGGATGCGAACGCGCCGGTATTGGCGGCGGTGATCGTATCGAAAGGCCCGGCGGTCACGCTCTGGGTGATGCTCAGGTCGCCGGTTGCGGCGTGTGTCAGGGATCCGCTCGCACCGACCTGAGCCGCCCGTGTCGGCGGGTAGATGACGGAGCTGCCGTCCCACGTCGCCTGGAATTCATCCAGCGAGTTTGCCGCAATATCCACCGGCCGGGTGCAAACCTGGCTGCCCGCGAACAGGGATCGGCCATCGAGGTTGGTGTTCAGGTAATCTTCAAGCGTCTGCAGCGCGCGAAAGGCGGTTTCTTGCAGATCGTCGGCTTTTGACGACGAGAGCACGGCGCCGCTGCTGATCACCGACAGCAGGTCCTGGCGGAAGTCGCGGATGGTGCTTGAGATGCCGGTCACGGCAGTCGCCGTGGCATCGACGCGGGCCTCCATCAGCGTGTTGTTCTGCTCGTAGCGTTCAAGCAGCTTTTGGCGCTGCTCGAGATCGATGAGACGGCGCGAGCCGCTGCCGATACCGGCATACGTCTGCGACCGTTTGCCCGTCGCGATCTGGGTCTGCAAGGCCTGCACGCGGGCCTGGGTATCCGCCAGGATCGAGTTGAGCTGCTGACTGGTGGCCAGCGTCGCGATCCGCGTCATATCTGCGCCTCCTTATCCGAGCGCTCGATCGAGTGCGTCAAAAAGTTCCTGGATCACCTGCACGACGCGGGCGGCCGCCGTGTAAGCCTGCTCGTAGAGCATCAGGTCGCTCAGCTCCTCGTCGAGATTGACGCCGCGCACCGAATCCGACTTCTGCTTTAAGGCCTCGACCAGGTCCGAGCGGGAGGTCGCATCGTCTTCGGCGGTGGCGGCCTGGACAGAGGCGTCGCTGATCAGGCTGGCGGCGTATTCGGCGAGCGTGGCCGTTGTTGCCGGTAGACGCCCGGCTGCGGCCAGATCGGTGCCGGAACTCAGCATCGTGGCCAGTTTCTGGACGATCGTATCGTCGCCAGCCGTCACGGTGTAGCGGCCCGAAGGGGCAAGGCTGGCATTCCACTGTACCGCGCCGCGCGCAACCCGGTCCGGCGCCGCGGCGATGTCCGGCCGAACCTGCAGCGTCGAGGAGACGCCGGTTCGGCCCGAGCCTGCGCCCGAGCCCGCGCCCACCCGATCGACGAAAAAGTCGTTCAGGCCGAAGAAGGCCGAGAATCCCTCGTGCTGCTCGTCGGCGCCGCCCGTTCCGTCGATGTCGAAACCGATGGCGACGTTCTCGGCAGCGGCGCCGCGGGCGCTCGATGCCTGATCGCGGAGCGCCAGCGTCGCGCCCGTTGGCGTCCCCGACAACACTAGCTTTCCGTCGACGATCTTGGCGGAAAGGGCTCCGCCCAGGGCGCCATTGAGCGCCGTGCGGAGCTCATCGATCGTTGCCGTGGCATCGCCAGCGGAAAGCGGATTGCCCGTGGCAACGGGATCATCGAGAAGGGTGCGAACCGTCGTCTGCGCCAGTTCATTCCCCGCGGCATCGAACAAAACGAGCGCGGTGTCGGAGGTACCGCTGAAGGTGATCGTCTGGGTGGCCGGCGCCGAGAAATTGCGGGTCCCCGACATCGTCGTAAGTCCGGGAAAGCTCACGCCCTGATTGTGCACGGCGTTCACGTCATCGCGGAGATTGACCGCGAGTTCGTCAAGGGTGCTCTGGATGCCGGGCAGCGTATTGTCCCGCATGTCGACCAGGCCGGCGACCTCGCCCCCGCGCAACTCCTTGGTGATGTCGTTCCCCGCGATCCTCTCGCCGATGTAAATGCCGTCAAGGAACCCCGAGGCCCGGTCGGCGGCGGCATCCATGCCGCTGGCGGAGCGGTGGCTGAGCGTCAGGGCGGTGCCATCCACCAGCGTTCGCCCGGAAGCGGTAAAAACCACGACATCCCCGCCGCTGCCGCGATCGGTGACGCGGATGTCGATCAGTTCGGCCAGCCTGTCGAGCTTCAGATCGCGCGTATCTTCCAGGTCGGCGACGCTCTGGCCGACGGCGCCGTTGCGGACGATCTTGTCGTTCAATTCGGAGACGTCCTGGAGGAGACCGTTGATCTCGTCCACGCGCTCGCCGATGAGCTTGTCTGCTTCAAGGCGGAGACTTTGCACACCGGCGCTGGACTGCCGCAGGGCGAACGACAGGTCTTCGCCGGCCGAAACCATCTGCCGTTGCGACAGAGCATCCTGCGGCGCCAGTGCCAGCGTCTCCACCGAGGCCTGCCAGTCGGACAGCCGGTGGGCGAGGGAGCCGTTGCTTTCCGGTGTGCCGAACAGGTCTTGGACGCGCGCGAGAAGGCTGCTGGCCGCTGCGCTGGCCTGCTGATTTCCGCTCTCGAGGCGAACGCTTGCCACCAGCCCCTGGTCGACGTGCCGCGTCACCGTCCCGGATTGCACGCCGGCCCCGCTGCCGGCGAGGGTCCGCTGCTCGAGGTTGACGATCTTGCGCGAGTACCCGGGTGTGCTCGCGTTCGAGACGTTGCGCGCGATGACGTCCAGGGCCTGCTGGTTGGCAATGAGCCCGCTGTGGGCGGAGCGGAGCGCCTGGGTCAGATCGGAAGACATCGGGGTGTCCTGCCACTCCTGCAAGCTACAGCGCGCGGTAGAAGGTAAACGCGGGCGGCGGCGTCGATCGACGGGTGCGCACGGCGGACGGGCCGCCGCGGGCGTAGACCACAGGCCCGGGCTGCTGCTCGCGCAAAGCCTCGGCGATCAGCTGCATCAGCCGATGGTGCGCGGCGAGCGCGGCCGAGAGACGCCGACGGTTCTCCGTCGACGCCTCGGCCAGCCGCCGCATCGATTGGCCCAGCCGCTCGCCCATGGTCTTGTCCACCGCGGTGGGCGGCGTGCGCGCGGCGTCCTCGTAGGCGCGACAGGCCACGCACTTTTCCTCTGCCAGCGCGCGGACACCGTCGCGATCTCCCTTGCTCAGCGCCGCGTTTTCCTTTCCGAGAACCAGCAAGAGCGCCTGGATTGCGTTCAGCAATCCGTCTGCATCCTTTGAGGACGACGGCGAGGCGGTCATCGCGACCCTCGCGAATGCGCTTCCTGGGCCGCAAGCAGGTCGGAATAGACGGCATCGGCCAGGCCGACGCCGCCGCTCTTGGCGATGGCGTGGCCAAACTCCTGAAGCTGCATCGAGCGCCAGACGTTCTCGCCAAACCCGCCGTCAAAAGGCGCCGTGGCCTGCAGATCATCGAACATCGGCTTCAGCATCTCGGAGAGGTAGACGGATTCGAACTCCACAGCCTTCCGGTACAGCGCCTTATGAGCGGTGGCCGGGTCGGCACGGGTGGCGTTGGCCGAGGCGGTGTCCGGGCGTGCTGAGCTGGAATCGCGGCTGGTCGGCAGCCGGAGATTGAGGGTCGAGAGCGTCGTTTCAATCATCGCCGGATCCTCTTCACATCACGTTCAGTTCGGCCTGCAGCGCGCCGGCGGCCTTGATCGCCTGCAAGATCGAGATCAGGTCGCGGGGGCCGACACCGAGCGCGTTCAGGCCGTTGACCAGTTCCTGGAGCGTCACGCCGGTGGAAACCACACCGAGCTTGCGGCCATTCTGTTCGTCCACGGCAATGTCGGTCCGCGGCACTACCACGGTCGAGCCATTGCCGAACGGCTGCGGCTGGGAGACCTGCGGCGTTTCGGTGATGCGGATGGTCAGGTTGCCCTGGGCAATGGCCACCGTCGAAACACGGACGTTCTCGCCCATCACGATGATGCCGGATGCTTCGTCGATCAGGACACGTGCTTCCTGGTCGGGCTCAATGCGGAGTTGCTCGATGTCCGTGATCAGATTGACCACGCTGCCCTGGTAGCGGTCCGGCACGCTGACGGCAATCGTGCCGTTGTCGCTCGGCCGCGCCACCGGCTCGCCCAGGAGCGCGTTGATCGCCTGGGCGATGCGCCGGGCCGTGGTGAAATCCGGGCTGCGCAGGGTGAGGGTCAGCGCCGCCATGGTTGCCATCTCGTAGCCCACTTCGCGCTCGACGATGGCACCGCTCGCGATCCGTCCGGACGTGGGGACGCCCTTGACGACGCTCTCCGCCTGTCCCTTCGCGGCGAAGCCGGCGACACCGACCTGGCCTTGGGCTACGGCGTAGACCTCACCGTCGGCGCCCAGCAGCGGGGTGACCAGCAAGGTGCCGCCGAGCAGGCTCTGCGCGTCTCCCAACGCGGAGACGTTGACGTCGAGGCGGCCGCCGTGGCGGGCAAAGGGCGGCAGCGATGCGGTGACCATGACCGCCGCCACGTTCTTCGACACCGTCCCCTTGTCGGTTGGCTTGACGCCGAGGCGGTTCAGCATCGACTGCAGGCTCTGCTTGGTGAAACTGCCGTCCTTCATCTTGTCGCCGGTGCCGTTGAGGCCGACGACCAGGCCGTAACCCACCAGCTGGTTCTCGCGCACACCCTCGACATCGACCAGGTCCTTGATCCGCGAGGACGCGGCATCAGCGGTGGGGCACACCAGCAGCAGGGCGAGAATGGCGATCAGGAGACGCATGCGTCGGTGTCCTTTTCCACACATTCCGATAATGCGAACCGCGTGCCACCTCGCATGACGGTGCCAAGGCATTGTAAAACATCTAAAAACGTCGGTCCCGTAAGCTTGGCGCCAGTGATGGCCCGGCAGGGACGAACCTGCGGCGGCAGAATTTGCCGCCTGTCGCAGGCCCGATGTTGGCGCGATGGCGCACGGTCGGCGCGCCCCGCTCCACCACAGGCGAAGCCTGACGGCCTGGCCTGTGGCTGATGTGGGGCAGCTTCCCGGCCTGGGGGCTGAACACCACCCACGCTTTCGCGTTGTTCCCAGCCGATCGGGGCAACGGCCGGCAAGGGAGTCATCACGGCTGCGGTCAAACCGCGTTGAGTGTCGCGGGCGAAGTCGATGCGCCGGCTGCGCCCGACGTGGCGAGCAGCCCCGCCGCGATATTGCGATTGATGTCGACCAGGGCGCGGATGGGCTCTGCGGAAGGACTGGCCAGCAGTTCCAGCGAACGCTTGAAGACGAACACCGCGAGGCTGGCGATGTTGTTGCGGAGTGGCAGCGGCAGTGGGCCGGCGTCGTTCGCCATCTCGGCAGCGAAAATGGTCCACAGCTTTCGATTGTAGATGATCGCCGGCTCAAGTTCTCCATACAACTCGGGCGACCAACGCCGGCGCACCTCGTCGAGGCGCTGGGCAGCCTGCAACAGGACATCGCCTTCGAGGCGGCGTTGATCGATGAGGCCGCGGCCTCCACGGCTGTAGGCGCCGACGGCGCGGCGATAGGGATCGGTCATCGGATTGGTCTTTTTCTCCATGGCCGGACGCGTGAGCGCGTCCTCGATGCGGCCATGCTATCGCCCGACAATGAGGGATCGGTTAATGGAGGCAAAGTGGAGGGCGCTCATGAAAAAGCCGGCGGCACTGGGGGCGCCGCCGGCCTGTTGGCAAGACCGGTAAGCCCGTGCCGGACTAGCGGAGCAGGGACAGCACGCTCTGCTGCGCCTGCGAAGCCAGCGACAGGGCCTGGACCGCCAGCTGCTGGCGGGTCTGCAGGGCCAGCATCGTGGCCCCCTCTTCGTTCGGATCGGCCACGGTTAGCTTGTCCGAGCCTTCCTGCAGGGTGTTGATGGTCTGCTTGGTGAAATCCTGCCGGGTCTGGATCACGTTCAGGTCGTTCGCCAGGCTGGACGAGAATGTCCGCAGGGTTGCCGTCGCACCGCGCAGCTCGGTCAAAGAGCTGTCGACCGAAGCAGCATTGGAGAAGTTCGCCGCATTCACGCCGAGGCCGGCCGAGCTCAAGACCTCGCCCTTGGTGCTGATCGACGTCGAACGATCCTCGTTGAACACGGTCAGCAGGGTGTCGCCGTTCAGCAGGTTGGTGCCGCGGTAGCCGGCGTCCTTGACGACGCCATCGATCTGGTCGCGGATCTTGTTGTAGTCGGACTCGTATTTGGCGAGATCGGCGGCGGCCGAACCCAGCTTGATCGATTCGATCATCGTGGCGTTTTCGCCTGCGCCCCCGGCGGTGGCGGTCAGGGCGGAGGCGACGCCGAAGCCGAACCGCGCGGTCATGCCATCGGTCGTCGTCTCGTCGTAAATGCCGAATTCGACCGTCTGCACCTTTGCGTCCGTCGAGCGGATGTTGATTTTGCCGGTCGTGCCGTCAAAGTTGGCGGCCAGGGTTCCGTCGAAATCCGTGTTGATCTTATCGACCAGCCCCTGAATCGTCAGGCCGCTGATGTTGTAGGTTTTTTGGGTTCCGCCGTTGACGCCAACCTTAATCGCATCAGCCGCATCAACAGTGCCGGTGATCAGGTTGGTTGTCGCCGAGGCGTTATTGAAGAGGCTTGACAGCGCATCGCTTGCTTGCGCCAGCGTGTTGGAAGCGCTGAAGAGCGCGCTCGAGGTCAGCGATGCTTCCGCTTTGGCGCTCACCATCACGTCGTAGTTCTGGACGGCGCCGGTCAGCGTGCCGTTCGCCACTCGCTCGGCACTGTCGCCGAAGCCGAGAGCCTGAGCGAAGGCCAGGTCTTCCGCCGTGGTCGGCGTACCCGTGTCGCCGGTGAACTTCAGGGAGAAGTTGCCGCCGTCAAGCGCCTTGATCTCCAGCTTGCCGGCGTCATTGATCTTCGCCTCGATCGCCGGGCTGGACAGCGACGCGTTCAGGTCGTTGATCTTGGTGACCAGTTGATCCGTCGAATCGCCCGCGGCAATGGCGACGGTCTGGGCGTTGATGACGGTCGTGCCGTCCTTATCGACCACGGTGAACGTCAGCTGGCTGGTGGAGGAGATGCCGGGCTTCGTCGTCAGATCTTGGACGCCCTTCAAATCCACCGTGCCGTTGACCTTCGCCTCCTGCGCGCCCTTAGCCAGCGCATCGCGTGCCTGGCCGGCAATGGCGTTGGCCTGATCGACGAGCTTGGAAAGGCTGGCAACACCGGTGGAGGCCTGGTTGACGCTGGAAATGCTCTGGCCCATGGCGTCCAGCAGCTTGTTAAGGTCGCCGGCACGGTCGGTCAGGGATTTCGCTGCGAAGAACGCCGTCGCGTCATCGAGCGGGCTGTTCACCTTCTTGCCGGTCGACAGGTTCAGCTGGGTCTTGTCCATCGCCGCGTTGGTGTTCTGCAGGGACAGCAGGTTGGCGCGGATGGAGGCGCTCATGACGGTACTGGACATGGGGTACGTGCTCCGATTCTGGACGTTGCAAACGCGGAATGTTCGTTCCGATCAACGCAACCATACCGCTAAGAGCGAAGCATTTACAACTTAATAGTTTATAACTAAATTGTATACAACTCTAAATAAATAAGAGACTTCAGGAACGCGCGAAGATGCTGTGCTCGTGGGAAAACAGCTCGCGGGCCTTCTTCAGTGCTTCGTACAGCCGTCCCGCTGCGACGGACCTGCGCACGGCGGCCGCGAGGGGTGCGGCGCTTGGCGCCGCCTCCAGGTAGGCATCGAGAAGCCCGTTGAATTGCTCCATGTGGCGGGCTCGGCTGTCGGGAAACACGTAGGCGCACTGAAGCGCGAAATAGATTCGCCGCGCCGGGGTCATGGCATCCTCCGGCTGCAGGACATCGTCGTCCCGGAGGATGGAGGCCTCGTTCTTGACGGCAATCGAGATGGCGCGGCCGCTGACGTTCTCGAGCACCGCGCCGTTGATGATGACGCGTCCGTCTTTTCTCAGGTGAATAACCAAAGCCATGTGAGGAGCTCCTCGTCATGGGCTGCAGCGCCACGACAATCCACAAGCGTGAGTTGTCTCACTCTTTGGTTAAGGAGACGCGAAGATTGGGGAGGGGCGAAATGGCCCGTCCTCCCGGCAGAAATTGCCGGATGTGCGCCTGGGGTCGTCGAATTCCGTCATCTAAAGTCAACGATTACAATTTGTTACGTGGACCAGCCGGACTGGTCCGCACCTTGCTGGACACACGGCGACTACCGCATGGAGGCCGCTTGCCGTGAGTTCGCCGATGCTTGTCGCCAATTCAGCTAACCGCGTCATGCCGCTGCCCGGTGACCTGCGTTGCCCCTCCCAGGCGGGCGATGCCGACGGGGTCGGCCCGGCATTCGCAGAATTCCTGCGCTCAAACGAGCCGGCCGTCGGCCCGCGCCCCGGCCGTTCGGAGATCGCGTTCCCGGATCAGCGGGAGGGTCATGCGGAACCCCCGCGTCGAACCGACCCGTCACGATCATCGCCATCGCGTCCTCGCCCGGTGTCCGCAGAGTCACCGCCGGAGGCTGCGACGGCCAACGCGGAGCAGGCCGTTGCGCCTTCCAGGGAGCCGGAAAAGCCGTCGTCCTCTGGAACGTCCCAGTCCAAGGAAGACAGCCCGGACGATGTCGAGGAAGTCCCTGCGGGGGAAACCGCCGCGGCCGAACAGATAGCCCAGCTCCCCGGGGATCAACTGCCCGCACTCGTCCCGGACGCTCCCGTCAGGCTCCAGGCTGCCGATCCGGCTGCGCTCCCTTCTGACGCAACCCCGGCGCCGGCGTCGTCCGTGCAAGGCGATGGAGCCGGGGCCGCGCCGCCGGCGGCGCCTGCGCACGCGGACGCCATGCCCCCGCGCGTGCCGGCGGCCGTGAGTCAGCTGGCGGATCCTGTTGTCTCGATCTCACCACCAGTCGCCGGGCTTGAGATCCTGGACGGCAACCCGGCGGACCTGCCGGCCGCCGCGCCGGTCGCGACAGCGACGGCCGACGCCGCGCCGATCCTGTCGGCCGCATCCGTCGTCGCCAGCCAGGCCCAGCCAGCGGCCGGCGTCCCTGGCCCCTCGTCGCCGACCGTCGGGCCGTTTGATCGGGCGGCCGGCGCTGAAGCAGGAGCGCCAATGGCAATCTGTGCCGCCGGCGACACCAGCGAAGCCGGAGACGGAGCCGGTGACACCGGCAATCCGGCCGACGGCGGCGAGGGTGATCGATCTGGCTCGGCACCTGCCGCCGCCGCCCCGACGGCGATGGCTGCCGGGCGGAGCGGGTCCGTGCGCAGCGAAGGTGCGACGGTGCATCCGGTGGCCACGCAACTGGCCGCTCCGGTGGTCCGTGCCGCAAAAGCCGGCGTGCAGAGGGTGGAGATTGCCCTCGAACCGGCTGCCCTGGGCCGAGTCGACGTCCGGCTCGACTTTTCCGCCGATGGCCGCGTGAGCGCATTCTTTGTCGCCGAAAATCGGACGGCACTGGACGCACTGAGGGCGGACGCGCAGACGCTGACGCGCGCCCTCGCCGACGCCGGCGTGGACACCGGGAGCCTCAATTTCGGCCTGCGCCAGGGTGCGCAGAACAACGACGGCGGAAGCTATCCGTCGCCCTCCGGTCGCGCGAGCGCGGAATCGTCGGCTGTCGGCCCGCAACCCTCGATCGTCGCAGCCGCTGCCAGCGGCCCTTATGCCAGTTCCACCGGCCGCCTCGACATCCGCGCCTGATCCGTTTTGCTAGGAGAAAACCAATGCTGCTCGGCACGTCATCCGCAACGACCGCTGCCACGACCACCGCTGCCACAACCGGTCAAGCGGCTTCTGACCAGAACAAGCTGTCGGGGGATCTCAACCGCTTCCTGACGCTGCTCGTCACGCAGCTCCAGAATCAGGATCCCCTCGAGCCCCTGGATGCCAATCAGTTCACCTCCCAGCTTGTCCAGTTTGCCTCCGTGGAGCAGCAGATCAATCAGAACGCCAATCTGGAAAAGCTCCTGGCGGCGCAGTCCAGCAGCGGTCTCGCGTCGTCGATCGGCTACCTCGGGACCACCGTGGAGGGGAGCGGGAAGGCGCTACCCCTGCAGGACGGGTCAGCGCAGGCCACGTACACCCTCGGTCGGTCGGCTGCGGACGCGGTTGCCATCGTCCGCGACCCGGACGGCAAGACCGTGTATTCGGGGAAGATTGACGGCACCGCCGGCAAGCACGTCTTCCAGTGGGATGGCGTCGCCAGCGACGGACGGACGGTTTCCGACGGCACTTATAGCCTGGAAATCGTTGCGAAGTCACGGACCGGCACGGCCATTCCGGCGACGCAGAGCTGGTTCGGCAAGGTCACCGGCGTCGGCGGCGGTTCCGGCGGCACGCAGCTCAACATCGGCGACGACGGTGTTCTGCTCGCCGATGTGCTGTCGGTCAGCGAAGCCGCGACCAGCCGCTCCGCCGACACCCAGTAGCCGCAACAACAGAGTGGCAGCCGGTCGCCCTTCCTTCATCCAGTATTTCCTCAGGAGACAAGCACCATGAGCCTCTTCGGCGCGATGAATGCCGGCGTTGCCGGCCTAGCAGCGCAGTCAAGCGCGATGGCGGCCATTTCGGACAACATCACCAACGTCAATACGATCGGTTACAAGGGCACAAAGATCGATTTCCAGACCCTGGTCACCCGTCAGTCTTCGAACGCGCGCTATTCATCCGGCGGCGTGCAGTCACGCCCGCATAATGAGATCGCGGTGCAGGGCTTGTTGCAGGCTTCGGCATCGAGCACGGATCTCGCGATCTCCGGCGACGGCTTCTTCCTCGTCAACGAGGCGGCGCAGCCGGGCTCGTCCGACCAGTACCTGTTCAGCCGCGCGGGCTCGTTTTACGCCGACGACCTGGGCTTCCTGAAGAATACGGGCGGCTTCTACCTGCAGGGCTGGCCCACCGATCGCCAGGGTAACATCGTCCTTCCCGGCAATCAGATCGGGCTCACCAATCAGAACATCATCTCCAATCAGTTTCTGGAGACGATCAATCTGAATCGTGTTGGGGGTACTGCCGACGAGACGACCAACATTTCCATTGGCGCCAACCTGCCCGCGTACGATGCGGTTGGGAAAACCCATGATCTGGATGTCCAGTTTTTCGACTCGCTGGGCAACAGCAACGCCGTTGCCTTTACGTTTGGAAAGACGGCCACCAATCAGTGGGACCTGACCGTGGAGCCGCCGAAGGATACCGCGTCGGTGACGCTCTACGATGCCGCCGGCGGCGTCTACCGCAGCACCGGCCAGCTCGAATTCACCACCTTGCCGACCGCGGGCGAGAGCGTTGTCGTCAATGGCCAGAGCTACGTTTACGGCGACAACGATGGCCTGAGCACCGATTGGCCCGCCGGCGCCGATGTGGCCGGCGCCGTTGCCAACCTGGTGGCGGCGATCAATACGGACACGGCCTTCGGGACGCCCGCTAGCGGCAAGAACACCGCCGCTCTGAAAAGCGACTCGGCGACGACCATCCTGCTCGGCGGCGGCACGAATGCCGCCGGCGCCGACTTTACGGTCAACGCTGCGGGGTGCAGCGCCATCCGCCAAAGCCTGCTGCAGACGCCGGCGTTCGCCGTGTACAAGCAGGGGGCCGGGCTTTCGCCGGCCATCACCTTCACATCCCAGGGGGATCCCTCGGCATTCGGGGTAACCGCGATGGCGGTGACCGGCTTCGTCAGCGGCGCCGCCTCGATGGACGGCAGCGTCAGCGACGTAACCCGCATCGCGCTCGACTTCGGAACTCCCGGCGATGCGGATGGCGTCACCCAGCTCAGCGCCGAATTTACGCCCAGCTTCATCGAGCAAGATGGCGCCCGGTTCGGCACCTTCAGCGGCGTGACGGTCTCGAGTGATGGCGTGGTGCAGGCCCTTTTCGACAACGGCGAACGCCGCCCGATCTACCGTCTCCCGCTGGTCACGTTCGTCAACGCCGACGGGCTGGAGGCGAAGAGCGGCAACGTCTGGGCGACCACCGAGGCGTCCGGCAACCCGACACTCCGCACCGCCGACAACGGACCGGCCGGGCAGATCGTCCAATCCTCGCTTGAGGCGTCCACCGTCGATATCGGCCAGGAATTCACCAACATGATCGTGGTCCAGCGCGCCTATTCCGCCGCCACCCGGATCATCAGCACTGCCGACGAGATGCTCGACGAGTTGGTCCGCATCAAGCGGTAAGATGGGCCACGTTTGGGTGGCGCGTTAACCTCGCGTTCACCCTGTCGCTCTAGGGTCGCTTCCGACGCGGTCCGGCGCATGCCGGCCGCCTGGGCGGGAAGAGACCATGGAGTCGTTGCGCGTCTTCGTTCGCACTCTCGGTCCGGTCCGGCTGGCCGTGCTGGGCGGGGTCGCCTTGTTGCTGGCCGGCTTTTTCGTCTGGATGATCGCCCGCGCCGCCCAGCCGCCGATGGCGCTGCTGTTCGGCGATCTGGACATCAGCGAAGCGGCAAAGATCACGGCACAGCTCGACGCCGCTCGCGTCCCTTATCAACTGAGTGCCGGCGGCTCCGCCATTCTCGTTGCGGCCGATCAGGTGGCGCGCACGCGGATGACCCTGGCGGAGCAGGGACTTCCGTCCGGTGGCTCGATCGGCTACGAGATCTTCGACGGCTCGAACGCGCTCGGCAGCACCAATTTTCAGCAGAACATCAATCTCGTCCGCGCCCTCGAAGGCGAACTGTCGCGGACCATTCGCGGCATCGCGGACGTCAAGGCGGCGCGTGTCCACCTGGTCCTGCCGCAGCGGGAGTTGTTCAGCCGTGAGAAGCCGCAGGCGAGCGCATCGGTTCTGCTGCAGATGCGCGGCCGCAATCGCCTGACGCCGACCCAGGTCGCCGCGATCCAGCAGCTCATCGCGTCGGCGGTTCCCTCTCTGACGGCCGGCCGTATCTCCATCGTTGACAACATGGGAACGCTGCTGAGCGAGGGACACGAGGGCGGCGATCCGGTGAGCAGCGCCGCGGGGAAGGCCGATCTGCGGCGGCGGAGCCTGGAGGCCCATCTGTCGCACACGGTCGAGCAACTCGTCGAGCGCACCGTCGGGGCCGGCAAGGTCAGGGCCGAAGTGTCGGTTGAAATGGATTTCGATCGGATCGACAGCAGCGAGGAGATCTTCGATCCCGAAGGCCAAGTGGTACGATCGACGCAGACAGTGGACCAGAACAGCAGCAACCGCCAGGTCGGCGGGGCGTCCGCCGTCAGCGTTGCAACAAACCTGCCGGACGGATCCCAGTCATCGCCGCAGGCGGCTGCCTCCGAGCTGAACGCCGAGAAGCGGAGCGAGGAGACGGTCAACTACGAGATCTCCAAGAAGGTCATCAATCACGTTCGCGAAGCGGGTGTGGTCAAGCACCTTTCCGTCGCCGTGCTGGTCGACGGGATGACGGTCACCGACGACCAGGGGCAGAAAACCTACCAGCCGCGCAGCGCAGAAGAACTGCAGCAGTTGACGACGCTGATCCGTAGCGCCGTTGGCTACAACGCGGAGCGCGGCGACAAGGTGGAGGTGGTGAGCATGCGCTTTGCGGATGCGGACGTTCCGGAAGTGCCTGCGTCGGAAAGCTTCCTCGGCCTGGAAAAACAGGATCTGTTCAAGCTCGCGGAATACGGCGCGCTGCTGCTGCTGGCGGTCCTCGCCCTGCTGCTGGTCGTTCGGCCGGTCGTTGCCAGGGTGATCGACGCCGTTGCGCTCCCGCCGCTCCCCCCGCAGCCCGATCTGCTCACGGCACCTCCCGTAAACCCGGCGCTGACGGGGCCCGCTGCGGAAAGCGAGAGCGGGCTGGAGGAGATGATCGATATCAGCCGGGTCGAAGGCCGGGTCAAGGCGTCGTCCGTCAAGCGCGTGTCAGAGATCGTCGAAAAGCATCCCGAGGAATCGCTGGCGATCCTGCGCAGTTGGATGCACTCCGAGCGATGAGGGAAGAGATGGTGCGATCCCTGGATGAGGCGCGGGGCGTCAGCGGCCCCGAAAAGGCAGCCATCTTCATGCTGGCGATCGGCGATACCCAGGCCGGCAAGCTGCTGCAGATGATGGACGAGGAAGAGATCCGCACGCTCTCGCAAGAAATGGCTCATTTGGGTACAATCGATGCGGGGTCGGTGGAGGAGCTGCTGCTCGACTTCGGCCGGCACATTTCCAGCACGGGAGCCCTGGTCGGCACCTATGAGTCCACCGAGCGACTCCTTTCCAAGATCCTGGACGGCGACCGGGTGCGCCAGATCATGGAAGAAATTCGCGGTCCCTCCGGACGGACGATGTGGGACAAGTTGGGAAACGTGAACGAAGCGGTCCTCGCCAACTACCTGAAGAACGAGTATCCGCAGACGGTCGCCGTCGTCCTTTCCAAGATCAAGGCGGGGCATGGTGCCCGCGTCCTTTCGCTGCTGCCGGAGAATTTTGCGCTGGAAGTGGTCATGCGGATGCTGCGCATGGAGACGGTGCAAAAGGAAATCCTTGAGCAGGTGGAGCGGACACTTCGCACCGAATTCATGACCAATCTGGCGCGGACCCATCGCGGCGATGCCCATGAACTGGTTGCGGAGATCTTCAATAACTTCGACCGCAATACGGAAGCGCGGTTCATGACGGCGCTTGAAGAGCGCAATCAGGACTCCGCGTCGCGGATCAAGCAGTTGATGTTCACCTTCGAAGATTTGCAGCGGCTCGACTCCGCCGGTGTCCAGGTGCTCATGCGCCAGGTGCCGAAGGAGCAGTTGCAGGTTGCCTTGAAGGGCGCTTCGGACGCGCTGAAGTCGATGTTCCTGAAAAACATGTCTCAGCGGGCGGGGAAGATGCTGCAGGAAGACATCGCCGCCATGGGGCCGGTGCGGCTTCGCGATGTCGACGAGGCCCAGGGTCAGATCGTGGCGACGGCGAAGGCGCTGGCCGACGCCAACGAGATCGTCCTGAGCGGCAGCGGCGCCGCCGACGAGATGGTGTATTGAGATGGCCGAAGCAGCCCACATTCGACGCTTTCGCTTCGATCGGAGCTTCGAGGGCCTGGGGGGCGCCAGGGACCTGGGTCGTCCGGCCGGGCATGCCGCCGAGCGCACCTTTACCTCCCAGGACGTGGAGCAGGCCCGCGCCGAAGGATTGGCGCGCGGTCGTGCAGAGGCCGTGGGCGCCGAGGAGGCTCGTCGGGAGGCGGAACGGCTTCGCCAGCGGGCCCTTGAAACCATCGCTTCGCAGGTGGGCGCCGTGCTGGACGGTGCCGCGGAATCGGCGCAGACGGCCGTCACCGAGGCCGTGTTGGTTGCTACTGCGATCGTCCGGAAAATGATGCCGCGGCTGTGGCGGGAAAATGGCGCCCCCGAAATCGAGGAAACGGTGCGCGCAGTCCTGACCGAGCTGACCGTCGAGCCGATGCTTACCGTCCGCATCGCGCCTGAACTGCACCAGGAATTGCTCCCCGCCTTGCTGATGGCGGCGAGGGAGTGCGGCGCGGAGGACCGGCTGCGGGTCTTGGCCGGCGACGGCGTTCCGCCGGGGGATTGCCGCATCGAATGGCGGAATGGAGGTCTGTTGCGCGACCGCCTGGCGATGACGCGCGCAATCGTCGAGGTGATTGAACGGTCGCTCGGAGCCGCCGCCTTGACGGAGGCGGCGCCGAGGACCGAGAGGGCAGAGGAGATAGCCGGTGGCGAATGAATCCGATTTCAATCTGCGGTCATTGAACGAGCAGGACCCGAGCTCAGGCCGAGCCGTGGCAGCGGTGGACTCGGCCGACGCGATCCGGACCGCCCAGGATCTGGAAGCCGTTTACGACATTCCGGTGCAGGTCTCGGCGGTGCTCGGCCGCGCCACGATGGAAGTCAGCCAGCTCCTCAAGCTGGGCCGCGGTGCCGTGGTGGAGCTCGACCGGCGGGTCGGCGAGGCCATCGACATCTATGTGAACAACCGGCTCGTGGCGCGCGGCGAGGTGGTGGTCGTGGAAGAACGCCTCGGCGTCACCATGACGGAGATCGTCAAGGGCGATCGCGGGTGAGGATCTGAGCATGTTCGCCGACGCCGCCCATCGTCGATCGCCCGCAAGACGGCACGGTTCCGCCGGCCGGACCTCGGGGAGCGGCGCGTTCTTCGGTCTGGCCGCTGGCTGCCTCGTGCTGGTGGCCGCGATCATCTTCGGGGGCTCCGCGCGGTCGTTCATCGATCTTCCCTCCGTGCTGATCGTCTTCGGTGGCACTCTCGCCGCCGTCACCATCTGCTTCTCGTTACGCGACGTGAAGGCGACGCTCGGCTGCGTCGCGGCAACCATGCTGGACTCCGCACCGGATCCGCGCGGTGCGGCCGTGCGGGCGCTTGAACTTGCCGACGATGCGCGGCGCTATGGACTGCTCCACCTCGAAGAACTGGCGGCATCGGAAGTGCGGTCGCCCTTCCTGCGCAAGGCCCTGGCGATGGCCGCCGACGGCGCCGGCGAGGCCGAACTGGAAGCGGTGCTGCGCCACGACGTGCTGGCGACGCCGGAGCGGCTGCGGCGCAGTGCGGCGGTTCTCCGCCGGGCCGCGGACTACGCGCCGGCGATGGGCCTGATCGGGACGCTGATTGGACTGGTGCAGATGCTGGGGCAGCTGAGCGACCCGCAGCGCATCGGCCCCAGCATGGCGGTCGCCCTGCTGACGACGTTTTACGGTGCGGTAACCGCCAACATGATCTGCTCGCCGCTGGCGGTGAAGCTGGAGCGTTGGGCCGACGACGAAGAGATGGTCTGCCTGATGTTCCTGATGGGTGTCGTTTCGATCAGCCGGCAGGAAAACCCGCGCCGGCTGGAGCTTCTGCTCAACAGCGTGCTGCCGCCGGGAAAGCGCGTGCAGTACTTCAAGCCTTGAGCCGGATAGGAGATTTTGTCCATGCGCCTGCTGATCCTCGGCAGCCTCGCCGGCCCACTCGGAACCGCCAGTCGCATCGCCATTGGCCGCGGCGCCAAGGTGCTCCATGCCGAAGACATCAACGGCGGCCTGCGCTCGCTGCGCGCGGGGGAGGGCGCCGATCTGGTGCTGGCAGATGTCGGCCTGGACGTGCCGGCGTTCCTCGACCAGCTCGGTGCCGAGCGGATTTCGGTGCCGGTGGTCGCCTGCGGCGTCGGCAACGACACCCGCGCCGCGGTGGCCGCGATCCGGGCCGGTGCTCGCGAATACCTGCCGCTGCCGCCCGATCCCGAACTGATCGGCGCGATCCTCGCGACGGTAGCGCAGGAAAGCCACGCCATCATTCATGCGGATCCGCGCACGCGGCAGTTGCTGGCGGTGGCCGAGCGGGTCGCCGCGAGTGACGCCGGCCTGCTGATCGTCGGAGCGTCGGGCGCCGGCAAAGAGCTGCTGGCGCGCTTCGTCCACGCCAAGAGCCGGCGGGCCGCGGCCCGCTTCGTCGCTGTCAACTGCGCCGCCATTCCCGAAGCGTTGCTGGAAAGCGAGTTGTTCGGCCACGAGAAGGGGGCCTTTACCGGCGCGGTGGCCCGCCGGATCGGCCGCTTCGAGGAAGCCGACGGCGGCACCCTGCTGCTCGACGAGATCAGCGAGATGGACATCCGGCTGCAGGCAAAATTGCTGCGCGCAATCCAGGAGCGGGAGATCGACCGGGTGGGTGGCAGCCGGCCGGTCAAGATCAACGTGCGCATTCTTGCGACGTCGAACCGGGACATGGAAACGGAAGTCGCGGCGGGCCGTTTCCGGGCAGACCTGTGGTTCCGCCTGAACGTGATGACGCTGGCGATCCCGGCGCTCGCGGAACGGCCTCAGGACATTGCGGTGCTGGCCCGACACTTTGCCGGGAAGTACGCGTCCGCCAATGCGCTGCCCTTCCGGCCGCTCTCCGACGAAGCGCTGGCGGCACTTCAGGCCCATTCCTGGCCTGGAAATGTCCGGGAGCTGGAAAACGCCATCCACCGCGCTGTCCTGCTTGCGGCCGGTTCCTACATCGAAGCCGACGCCATTCTCCTGTCCGGCGGTCCTCGCCGGACCAGCCTCGGCGAAGGCGATGGTGCTGCTTCGTTGGTGGGTCGCACCGTCGCCGACGTGGAGCGGGATCTGATCATCGATACCCTGCGCCACTGCTTCGGCAACCGCACGCACGCCGCCACCATCCTCGGCATCTCCATCCGCACGCTGCGCAACAAGCTCAAGCAGTACATCGACGAGGGTGTCGACGTTCCTGCCGCCGGCCTCCGCGCCGACGCCGGGCTCGTCGGAGCATGAGCAAGGCCGTGGCTGCAGGCAGCAGTTCAGGCAGCACTCCCGCTCTGGGCTTCGATCTTGGCGGCCTGCTCGGTGGCCGGATTGGGGGCCGGCTTGCACAGGCCGGCCGGCACGGCGACATCCTGCTGGCGGTGGGTGTCGTCGCCATTCTCGTGGTGCTCATCCTGCCGCTGCCGCAGTGGCTGCTCGATATCTGCCTGGCCTTTTCCGTCACGCTGTCGGTTCTGATCCTGCTGACCGCGCTGTTCGCCGAGAAGCCGCTGGAGTTCAACGCGTTCCCGACCGTCCTGCTGCTGGCGACGATGGTTCGCCTCGCCCTCAACCTTGCCTCGACGCGCCTGATCCTGGCGCATGGCCACGAGGGGCCGGACGCCGCCGGTCACGTCATCGAAGCGTTCGGCGGCTTCGTCATGAGCGGCAATTTCGTCATCGGCGTCATCGTCTTCGCCATCCTGATGATCGTAAACTTCGTGGTCATCACCAAGGGCTCCGGGCGTATCGCCGAAGTGTCCGCCCGCTTCACCCTGGACGCGATGCCCGGCAAGCAGATGGCGATCGATGCCGATCTTTCCGCCGGCCTGATCAGCGAGGACGAGGCGCGGGTCCGCCGCCGGGCGCTGGAGGAGGAAAGCAGCTTCTTCGGCTCGATGGACGGCGCGTCCAAATTCGTCCGCGGCGACGCTGTCGCCGGCCTGATGATCACCTTTATCAACCTGATCGCCGGCATCGTCATCGGCGTGGGCGAACGCGGCATGCCGTTCCTCGATGCTGCCGACGCCTATTCCCGTCTGACGGTCGGCGACGGGCTGGTCACCCAGGTGCCGGCCCTGATCGTCTCGACCGCCGCCGGTATCATCGTCACCAAGGCCGGCCTCAGCGGCAAAACGGAAAAGGCGCTGTTCGGCCAGCTCGCCGGTAACGCCAAGGTGCTCGGCATGAGCGCCGCCCTGCTTCTTCTATTGGCGATGTTGCCCGGCATTCCGATGCTGCCGTTCGTGCTGCTGGCAGTGGTGAGCGGCGGCCTGTGCTGGAGCACCTGGCGCCGCGGCCAGGTGCCGCCGGCCTCGGAACAGGCAAGCGGAAGCGCCGAGCCGCAGCCCGTCGCGGAGGAACCCATCACCAGCGCGCTGCGCATGGACGAGGTTCGCCTGGAGCTGGGCTATGGGCTGCTGGCGCTGGTTGGCGGCGGCAGCGAGGGTCCGCGGCTGACCGATCAGGTGAAGGCGTTGCGCCGGCAGCTTGCCGCCGAATTCGGCTTCGTCATGCCGAGCGTGCGCATTCAGGACAACATGCAGCTGGCGGCGAACGCCTATGTCATCTTCGTCAAGGAGATCGAGGCCGGCCGCGGCGAGGTGCGGCCGTCGATGCTGCTGGCGATCGATCCGCGCGGCGACGAGATCGATCTTCCCGGCGAGCGGACCCGGGAGCCCACGTTCGGGCTCGCCGCGATGTGGGTCGATCCGGCAAATCGGGAGCAGGCGCTGTTCCGCGGCCTGACGGTGGTCGAACCCGCCACGGTGGTGACGACGCACCTGACCGAAGTGGTCAAGGACCAGATGGCGACGCTGCTGTCCTACGCCGAAACGCGCAAGCTGATCGACGAGCTGGACAAGGACCAGCAAAAGCTCGTCGCCGACCTGATCCCGGCGCAGGTCTCCTACGGCGCGGTGCAGCGTGTTCTGCAGAACCTGCTGGCCGAGCGCATTTCCATCCGCGACCTGCCGACGATCCTGGAAGGCATCTCGGAAGCCTGCGGCCACACCCGCAACGCGCAGCAGATCACCGAGCATGTGCGGGCGCGTCTGGCGCGGCAGATCAGCGACATGTGCACCAACGACGCCGGCTTCATTCCGCTGCTGACGCTGGCGCCGGAATGGGAACAGGCGTTCGCCGAATCGCTGGCGGGATCGGGAGACGATCGCCAGCTGGCGCTGGCCCCGACCAAAATGCAGCAGTTCATTGGCGCCATCCGTGGCGCCTACGAGCGTCAGGCCCAGGTCGGCGAGGCGCCGGTGCTGCTGACGAGCCCCGTGATCCGGCCTTATGTCCGGTCGATCGTCGAACGCTTCCGGCCCTCTTCGGTGGTGATCTCGCAAAGCGAGATTTCGCCCAAGGCCCGGATCAAGACGCTCGGCCGGGTCGCTTAGCGAGCCCCCATGCGACTGAGGACGTTCACCGCGCCGACCATCGCCCAGGCCCTGCGGCAGGTCCGGGCCGAGCTCGGCGAGGATGCCATCATCCTGTCGACCGAGAGCGGCCGCGGCGGAGCCCGTCTCGTCGCGGCTATCGACGTGGCGGCAGCGGGCGATTCCGACGACGACTTCCAGGCGTTCGAACCGGCGAGCGAAGCACCGGCCTCGCCGGAGGCAGGCTGCGACACCCTGCGAGCCGCGCTGCTCTGGCATGGCATCCCGTCGTCCCTCGGCGATCGCCTGTTGCGGGCGGCGGCTCCGCACTTGCAGGAAGCGGGCGCTGCACTCGCCGCGGCACTTGGCGCGACGCTGACATTTCAGCCGCTTGCCGACCGGCCTTGCGGGCGGCCCATGATGCTGGTCGGGCCGGCTGGTGTCGGCAAGACGCTGACGGCGGCCAAGCTCATCGTCGATGCCCACCGGCTCGACCGCCCGACGGTGGCCGCTTCCTGTGATACGCGGCGCGCCGGCGGTTTCGAGCAGCTGGAGGCATTCACCCGGATTCTTGGGCTGCCGCTGGCCCGGATCGAAGGCGACGCCGGCCTCGGCGACATCGCGGCCGCGGCCGCGGGGGGGACGACGGCGGTCATCGACACCGCCGGATGCTGCCCGTTCAGCCGCGAGGAGATGCAGGTCCTGAAACAGCAGATCGAGGCCTCCAATGCCGAACCGATCCTCGTCCTTCCTGCCGGGATCGATCCGGCCGAAGCCGGAGATGTCGCATCCGCCTTCGCCCGTATCGGCTGCCGGCGACTCATCGCCACGCGCATCGACGTCAGCCGAAGACTCGGCGGTCTTGTTGCCGCTGCTGCCGACGGCAGGCTCGCGTTCGCCGGAGCCAGCGTTAGCCCGCATGCCGCCGATCGGCCTGCGGCGGTGAATGAAGGCTCGCTTGCCCGCTTGATCCTGTCGATGACTCCTGCCAAGGCGCCAGCCGTCGCTTCCGCACCCGCACCCGGTCCCAGAAAGGCCCGCCGATGACCCCAGCCCGGCCCCTCTCCCTGCATAATGAGGTGGCGGCTCGCCCCCGCAACCTGCTTGCTGTCGCTTCGGGCAAGGGAGGGGTCGGCAAGACATGGCTTGCGATCACTCTTGCCCATGCGCTCGCGCGCAGCGGGCGCAGGACTCTGCTGTTCGACGGCGATCTCGGCCTGGCGAACGTGGACATCCAGCTCGGGCTGATGCCCAGCCAGGACCTGGGGACGGTGCTCGCCGGCCGGCTGACGCTGGCGCAGGCGGTGGCCCCGTACGAGGCGGGCGGTTTCGACATCGTTGCCGGTCGCTCGGGCTGCGGGCGGCTCGCCGCCCTGTCGCCGGCGCTGCTCGGTGGCCTCGCCGAACAGTTGGGTGCGATAGCCTCGCGCTACGATGACGTGATCCTCGACATCGGCGCCGGCGTCGATCAGACCGTCCGGCAGTTGTGCAGTCACGCCGGCATCTGCATCGTCGTCACAACCGACGAGCCGACGGCACTCACCGACGCCTACGCCTTCATGAAGCTGGCGCAGCTCGAAGGCTCGCCCGCCGAGATGCAGATCGTCATCAACATGGCGTCGTCGCTGCGGAGCGGCGAGAAGACCTACGCCGCGCTCCACCGCGCCTGCACCTCATTTCTGAGGCTCTCGCCGCCGCTGCTGGGGGTCGTCCGCCGCGACCCCAAGGTGCGCGAGGCCATCCGCCACCAGACGGCGTTGCTGACCCGCTCCCCGACCTGCGAGGCGGCGTCCGACGTCGAAGCCATAGCCATCGCTTTGGCAGCGCTACTGGCCTGATCGTCGGACTACGGCCGGGCAGCCGCTGACGGCGGGCGGTCGCGCGCGGCAGTGATGCTGAGCAGAACGACGCCGCCCAGTATCAGGCCGAGGCCGAGCAGTTTCGCCGCGGTCAGCGGCTCGCCCAGAGCGATCGCCGCTGCAAGCATGCCGACCACGGGCACGCCGAGCGACCCCAGCGACGTGGTCGTCGCCTGTAAGCTGCGGTTGACGGTCACGAACGCCCAGAAACAGAAGGCGGTGGCGAGAGGCCCGTTGTAGGCGAGCACCACGGCCAGCGGCCATCCCCACTTGATATCGGGGTGAGGCTCGATGATCAGCGCAAGCGGCAGCAGCACGCCCGCCCCCAGCAGCAGTTGCCAGGGCATCAGGTCGAGCGGGCTCGCCTGCCAGCGATGCCCGCGGACATGAACGATCGTCAATGCCCACAGCACGGCGCTCGCGATCAGCATGCCGTTGCCGATCAGCGCCGCGCGATCGCCGTAATCCACAGCCAGCGGATTGAACAGGACGGCAAGCCCGGCGAGGCCGCAGGCCATCGCCGCCAGCCGGGCCGGTCCGATGCGTTCGCCCAGCATCAGCGCCGCCAGGGGCACCACCCACAGCGGCGTGGTGTAGGCCAGGATCGCCGAGCGGCCGGCTTCCACGTACAGCAGCGCGATGTGAGTCAGTGCCAGAAATGCGCCGATCTGGAGAAGCCCCACCGACAGCAGCACCGGCAGGTCCGCGCGCGGCGGGCGTCGCAGGTTGCCGCGGACCGAGAGCAGGGCTGCCAGGGCGAGTGCGCCCAGCACCACGCGGGCGAAGGCGAACCACAGCGGCGGCAGGTAGTGCAGCCCCTCCTTCATGATCGGCCAGTTGACCCCCCACAGCAGGATGACGAGGCCGAGAAGCAGGACCGCCCGCCCGGATCCCAGGGTGTTCGCCATAGCGTCCCGTTCCGAATTCCAGTTCAATGGATGTGCGGCACTTGACCACCGGCACGAAACGCAGCACAAGGCCTTCGTTTTTCCGGAGCAATCAGGGCCACAGATGAGCAGCGTCGCCGACCGCATCACAGCGAAGATCACCGAGGCGCTGGCGCCCGTCCGTCTTGTCGTCGTGGATGAATCGCACCGGCACGCCGGGCATGCCGGCGCCCGGCCGGAAGGCGAGACGCACTTTCGCGTCGAAATCTGCAGCGCTGCGTTCGCCGGACTGTCGCGCATCGAACGCCAGCGCCTCGTCCATCAGGTTCTGGCTGAAGAACTGGCCGGCCGGGTGCACGCGCTCAGCCTCGCCACCATGACGCCGGAAGAGGTCCGCGCCAGTTAATCTTGGGCGACCCCGCGCTCTCACCGCTTGGCATGCCTTGCCTCCACCAGGCAGGTGACGATGCCGCGCAGCGTGCGCACCTCCTGCTGCGTCAGGCTGGCGCGGCCGAACAGGTTGCGCAGGTTTCGGACCATGCTCGGGCGCTTTGCGATATTGCGCAGAAAGCCGCACTGATCGAGTTCCCCCTCGATGTGCTCGTAGAAGCCGTGCAGTTCGGCCTGCGTCGCGGGCCGGGTCTCTTCCGGCATCATCAGCTCGGTAGGGGCGACGGCCGCGCTGGAGGTGAACCACTCGTATCCGAGCAGCAGCACCGCCATGCCGAGGTTGAGCGAGCTGAAGCCGGGATTGAGCGGCACGGTGACGATCGCCTGGGCGAGCGCGATGTCGTCGTTGTCGAGCCCGCTCGCCTCGCGCCCGAACACCACGCCGACCGACTGGCCCGCCGCGGCCCGCGCCCGCATCTCCGAAGCAGCGCTTCGCGGGGTCAGCACTTGCTTTGTCATATAGCGGGGACGCGCCGTCGTCGCGCAGACGAAATGCAGATCGGTGACCGCGGCGGCCGTCGAGGGATACAGCCGGGCCTTGTCGAGCACCCGGTCGGCGCCGGAGGCCGCTGCTACCGCCTTGTCGTTCGGCCAGGTCTCGCGCGGGCGCACCAGGCGAAGGCGGTCGAGCCCGCAGTTGAGCATGGCGCGCGCCACCATGCCGATGTTCTCGGGAAGCTGCGGCTCGACGAGGACGACGACCAGGCTGCCGTCCTCGCCGGCGGCGGCGTCCGGACGGCTGCGATCCGTGCCAGACACCGGGCCTGCCCGGGCGGTCGGCCGCTCTCAGGCGCTGACGGCCACCTCGACGCTGGTCACTTCCCCGCCGGCCATCGCGCCCTCGCGGAACAGCCGGTAGACGATGCTGTCATGCAGCGCCCGGAAGGAGGCATCGATGATGTTGGTGGAGACGCCGACTGTGGACCAGTGCTCGCCGTCCGCCGCCGACTCGATCATCACCCGGGTGACCGCGCGGGTGCCGTCGCCGGGGGTGAGGATGCGCACCTTGTAGTCGATGAGGCGGACGTTCGCGAGCTGCGGGTAGACCGGCAGCAGCACCTTGCGCAGGGCTGCGTCCAGCGCGTTCACCGGGCCGTTGCCCTCCTCCACCGTCATGTAGGGGCGGCCGCCCACCTCCATCTTCACCGTCGCCTCGGACAGCGTGACGAGGTCGCCCCTGGCGTTCCACCGCCGCTCGTCGATCACCCGGAAGGAGGAGCAGCGGAAGTATTCCGGCAGGCCCTCCATTGCCTGGCGCGCCAGGATCTCGAAGCTGGCCTCGGCGCCGTCGTAGGCATAGCCGTCGAACTCACGCGACTTCACCGTCTCCAGAAGCCGGTTCACCTTCGGGTCGCTGGCGTCGATATCGAGGCCGATGTCGCGGAAGCGCGCCAGGATGTTGGAGCGGCCGGCCTGGTCGGAGATGACGATGCGCCGGTGGTTGCCGACCAGCTCCGGCACCACGTGCTCGTAGCAGCGCGGATCCTTCTCCACCGCCGCCACGTGCAGGCCGCCCTTGTGGGCAAACGCACTCTCGCCGACGTAGGGGGCGTTGCGGATCGGCGCCCGGTTCAGCCGCTCGTCGAGCAGCCGCGAGACGTGGGTGAGCCGCGTCAGATCGACCGAGTTCATCCCCAGCGAATGCCCCATCTTCAGCGCCAGCGTGGGCGCGATGGCGATGAGGTCGGCATTGCCGCAGCGCTCGCCGAGCCCGTTCAGCGTGCCCTGCACCTGACGAGCGCCGGCGTGGACCGCCATCAGGCTGTTGGCGACGGCGTTGCCGGTATCGTTGTGGCAGTGGATGCCGAGGTGGTCACCCGGCACCACCGCCGCCACCTGGCCCACGATGTCGAACACCTCGTGCGGCAAGGTGCCGCCGTTGGTATCGCACAGCACGATCCAGCGTGCGCCGGCCTCATACGCGGCGCGCACGCAGCGCAGGGCGTATTCAGGGTTGGCCTTGAAGCCGTCGAAGAAGTGCTCGGCATCGAACATCACCTCCTCGGAGCGGCTGGCGGCGAGCCGCACACTGTCCGCGATCATGGCGATGTTCTCGTCGAGCTCGATGCCGAGCGCGTCGGTCACCTGGTAGTCCCAGCTCTTGCCGACCATGCAGATGACGCCGGCCCGCGAGTCGAGCAGCGCCGCGAGGCCGGGATCGTTGGCGGCGCTGCGGCCCGAGCGCCGGGTCATGCCGAAGGCGGACAGCCGCGCCCGGTGAAGCTGCGGCGGATCGGCGAAGAAGGTGGTGTCGGTGGGGTTGGCGCCGGGCCAGCCGCCCTCGATGTAGTCAATGCCGATGCCGTCGAGCGCGCGCGCAATCGCCGCCTTGTCAGCGACGCTGAAGTCCACACCTTGCGTCTGCGCGCCGTCGCGCAGCGTCGAATCGTAGAGATAAACGCGTTCACCTGACATCGGGTACGACTTTCATTCCGGCCACTGCGAGTACGAAAAGGCGGCGAGCATGCCGAAAACCCGGCACCCGCACAAGGGTTCGCCACATGGAGCGCAGGCGCCGGCGTCCGCCTTACGCCGAAGTGCGATCCGGACAGCGGGGATTCAACCTTGAACTCGGTGCCGTGAAGAAAGCCGCGATGCTCTCAGAGGCCCAGAACGTCACGCATCGTATAGAGGCCCGGCGCTCTCCCTTCGCACCACAGCGCGGCGCGAACCGCGCCCGTCGCGAAGACGGATCGCGACGTCGCTTTGTGCGTCAGTTCCAGCCTCTCGCCGTCGCCGGCAAAGATCACCGTATGCTCGCCGACCACGTCGCCTCCCCGCAGCGTCGCAAAGCCGATGGCGCCGGCGGGCCGCGCCCCGGTATGGCCATCGCGGACCCGTATCGCCGCGTCCTCAAGCGCGGTGCCGCGGCCGGCGGCGGCGGCCTCGCCCAGCGCCAGCGCAGTGCCGGACGGCGCGTCCACCTTGTGCCGGTGGTGCATCTCGACGATCTCGATATCGTACTCGGGCCCCAGCACCTCGGCGACGCGTCGCGTCAAACCGAGCAGCAGGTTGATCCCGACGCTCATGTTCGCCGCAACGACCACCGGGGCGGTCTGAGCGGCCTGTGCCAGCGCCGCCCGATGGTCGCCGGCGAGCCCGGTGGTGCCGACGACAAGCGCCGTGTGGTGAACAGCCGCCAGCGGTGCATGCACGAGGCTCGCCGCCGGCGTAGAGAAATCGATGACGACATCCGACGTCTCGAATAGCGCGGCGGCATCATCGGTAGCGGTCACCCCGATGGGTTCAGTACCGGCGAGAACGCCCAGATCGTCGCCAAGCGCCGGGTGACCGGGGCGCTCGATGCCGCCGGCAAGCTGAGCGCCCGGCGAGTCGAGCACGGTGCGAAGCAACATCCGCCCCATTCGCCCCGCGCAGCCGATAATGCCGATCCGCATCGAACTACTCGCGCAGATCTTGCCACAGCTCCTTCACCTTGGCGAAGAAACCGTGGCTTTCGGGGCTGGTCTTCTCTTCGGTGCCGGCATCGGCGAAGTCCTGGAGCAGCTTGCGCTGCTTGTCGCTGAGGTTCACCGGCGTTTCTACGACCGCCTCGACGTACATGTCGCCGCGCGCCTGGTGTCGCAGGATGGTCATACCCTTCCCACGCAATCGGAAGGTCTCGCCGCTCTGCGTTCCCGAGGGAATGCTGATGCGCGCGCGTTCGCCATTGACGGTCGGCACCTCGATGCTGCCGCCGAGTGCTGCTGTGGTCATCGGCAGGGGGACACGACAATGGATGTCCGCTCCGTCGCGGCGGAACAGGCGATGGGATGCGACACTGACGAAGATGTAAAGATCCCCCGGCGCCCCGCCGCGAACCCCCGCTTCGCCTTCGCCCGCCAGCCGAATGCGGGTGCTGTCCTCGACGCCGGCGGGAATCGTGACCTGGAGCGCCTTTTCCCGCTGCACGCGCCCGGCCCCGCCACAGGACCGGCAGGGATCACGGATCATCTGGCCGGAGCCGCCGCAGGACGGACACGTCCGCTCGACGGTGAAGAATCCCGACTGTGAGCGGACCCGACCGGCGCCCCGGCAGGTCGTGCACGTCTCCGGTGCCGCACCTCCGGCAGCGCCGGACCCCTTACAGGCATCGCACTTTACGCCCGTGGGAACGCGCACCGTCGTCTTGGCGCCGGCAAACGCCTGCTCCAGGGAGATTTCAAGGTTGTAGCGGAGATCGGAGCCCCGGCCGCTTTGCCGGCCGCCGCCGCGGCGACCGCCGACGAAGTCGCCGAACATCTCCTCGAAAATATCCGCAAAGCCGGTCCCGAAGCCGGGGCCGAAACCGCCGTCCCCGCCGGAACCATGTTCGAAGGCGGCATGGCCGAAGCGATCGTAGGCAGCGCGCTTCTGATCGTCCTTGAGGACCTCGTACGCCTCGTTGAGATCCTTGAACCGCCGCTCGGCTTCCCGGTCTCCGGGATTCCGGTCCGGATGATAGCGAAGGGCCAGTTTGCGGTAGGCCTTTTTCAGGTCATCCTTGGTTGCGTCGCGCTCGACGCCGAGAATGCGGTAATAGTCTTCCTTCGACATCGATCCGTCATCCACGGCGAGGAGAACCCTTGTTCAGTCCGGGTTCCGGAACCGAGAGCGATGCCGGAACCCGCAAACCGGTTTTTTCGCTAGCTGGCCTTCTTGTTCTGCTCGGGATCAACTTCCTCGAACTCGGCGTCGACCACTTTTTCACCCTGATCGCCGCCGCCCGATGCTCCGCCGCCGCCGGCTGCTCCACCGGCCTCTTGTCCCTGTGAAGCGCGGTACATGGCCTCGCCCAGTTTCATGCGGGCCTGACCCAGGACTTCCGTCTTCGACTGGATGGCCGAAGGATCCTCGCCGTCGAGGACACCCTTCAGGTCGGCGACGGCCCGTTCGATGGCCTCCTTGTCGGCCGCGCCGATCTTGTCGCCATACTCCTTCAAGTCCTTTTCGGTGGAGTGGATCATCGCGTCGGCGTGGTTGCGCGCCTCGACCTTCTCGCGGCGACGTTTGTCGTCGGCAGAGTGCAGTTCTGCTTCCTTTACCATCCGCTGGATGTCGGCGTCGTTCAAACCGCCCGAGGCCTGGATGCGGATCTGCTGCTCCTTGCCGGTGGCCTTGTCCTTCGCCTGAACATTGACGATGCCGTTGGCGTCGATATCGAAGGTCACCTCGATCTGCGGCATGCCGCGCGGCGCTGGCGGAATTCCGACCAAGTCGAACTGGCCGAGCAGCTTGTTGTCCGCCGCCATCTCGCGTTCACCCTGGAAGACGCGAATGGTCACCGCCGTCTGGTTGTCGTCGGCGGTGGAGAATGTCTGGCCCTTGCGCGTCGGGATGGTCGTGTTGCGGTCGATCAGCCGGGTGAAGACGCCGCCCAGCGTCTCGATGCCGAGTGACAGGGGGGTGACGTCGAGCAGCAGGACGTCCTTAACCTCGCCCTTAAGCACGCCCGCCTGGATGGCGGCACCGATAGCAACCACCTCGTCCGGATTGACACCCTTGTGCGGTTCGCGGCCGAAGAACTGCTTGACCTTCTCGATGACCTTCGGCATCCGCGTCATGCCGCCGACCAGGACCACCTCGTTGATTTCGGCCGCGGACAGCCCGGCATCTTTCAGGGCGTTGCGGCAGGGGGCGATGGTCTTGTCGATCAGGTCCTCGACCAGCGCTTCCAGCTTGGCCCGTGTCAGCTTGATGTTCAGGTGCTTCGGCCCGGCCGCATCGGCGGTGATGAACGGCAGGTTCACCTCGGTCTGCATCGTCGAGCTGAGTTCGATCTTTGCCTTCTCCGCGGCCTCTTTCAGGCGCTGCAGGGCCAGCCGGTCCGAGCGCAGGTCGATGCCCTGCTCTTTCTTAAACTCGTCCGCGAGATAGTCGAGAATGCGCTTGTCGAAGTCCTCGCCACCAAGGAACGTATCGCCGTTGGTCGATTTGACCTCGAAAACGCCGTCGCCGATCTCGAGGATGGAGATATCGAAAGTACCGCCGCCGAGGTCGTAGACGGCGATCGTCCCCGCACCTTTCTTCTCCAGCCCGTAGGCGAGAGCAGCGGCGGTGGGCTCGTTGATGATGCGCAGCACCTCAAGGCCGGCGATCTTGCCGGCATCCTTCGTCGCCTGGCGCTGGCTGTCGTTGAAATAGGCAGGGACGGTAATGACCGCCTGCTTGACTTCCTCGCCAAGGAAGTTTTCGGCGGTTTCCTTCATCTTCTGCAGGATGAAGGCGGAAACCTGGCTGGGGCTGTACTTCTTGCCCTGGGCTTCGACCCAGGCATCGCCGCCGGAGCCGTCGACGATGCGGTAGGGCACCATGCCCTTGTCCTTCTCGGTGACCGGGTCGTTATAGCGCCGGCCGATCAGCCTCTTGATCGCGAAAAGCGTGTTCTCGGGATTGGTGACCGCCTGCCGCTTGGCCGGTTGGCCGACCAGCCGTTCGCCGGCGTCGGTGAAAGCCACGATCGAGGGTGTCGTTCGCGCGCCCTCCGTGTTCTCGATGACGCGGACGTCCTTGCCTTCCATCACCGCCACGCACGAATTCGTGGTGCCGAGGTCAATGCCAATAACCTTGCTCATTCCAGTCACCTCATCTTGCGGCAGGTCCGCGCGACCCAGCCTGGCGCCGCGAAGGACCCCCTGGTGGTCGTTGCGATCAGATTTGCCCCGATCTTTGTCTCGGCGCGTTATATATGAGGGGCTTTGCAGGGGTGCAACGGGGCTTTGAGCCGTTTCGCGGAGACTTCCCGGAGTGTTTTCCGGATAGGCCCTGGTTCCGCTCGCTGATCGGGATTCCAGGCAAACTCGCCTGGAATCCGTTTCCGGTCGGTCAGTAGAGGCCGCCGGTGCCGATGTCGGGTGCGGGAGCGGAGCGGCTGCGACTCGCCTCCCCTTGGGAACCTGATCGCCCGGCAGCATCGGTCCCGGAAAAAGGGGCCGTCCCAGGCTTGAAGGCCTCCAGAATAACGCGGGGATTGTTGGCACCGGCAGGGCGCCCCGTCGCGGCGTCAACCCGCACCAAGCGCACGCCCGGCGGGGTCCGGAACGGGACCGCCGGCGAATTCTGCAAAGCCTTCTCCATAAAATCCGCAAAAATCGGCGCCGCGATGATGCCCCCGGCCGCGTGGTCTCCGAGCGAGGCCGGATCGTCGTATCCGATGAAGACGCCCGCCACCAGGTCCGGAGCAAACCCCACGAACCACACGTCGCGGGCGTCGTTGCTCGTGCCGGTCTTGCCGGCCATCGGGCGGCCCTCGATCTGCGCCCTCTGGCCGGTTCCGCGGGTAATGACCCCCTCCATCATCGACACCACCTGAAAGGCACTCTCCGGGTCGGTGACACCGTGGCGCAGATCGATCGGGTCGGGAGCCGACTGGCCCTCCCAGGGAACGTCGGCACAGCCGAGGCACGCGCGCTCGTCGTGTCGATAGACGACGACGCCGTAGCGATCCTGAACCCGGTCGATGAGTGTGGCGTCAAGGCGCCGTCCGCCGTTATCGATCATCGCATACGCGTTCGTCAGTCGAAGCAGCGTTGTCTCGCCGGCCCCCAGCGAATAGGCGGGGTAACGCGGCATGTTGTCGAAAACGCCCATGCGATTGGCGCAATCGGCCACCTTGTCCATGCCGACGTCCAGGGCGAGTCGCGCCGCGACGACGTTGCGGGACTGCTCCAGGCCGACGCGCAGCGTCGTCGGCCCGTAGAACCGGTCCGAGTAGTTCATCGGGCGCCACGCCGGAAGGCCGCCACCCTGGCTCACCGTCAAGGGGGCGTCCCGGATGATGGAGGAGGGCGTGTATCCCTGCTCCATCGCGCACAGATAGACGATGGGTTTGAACGCCGAGCCAGGCTGGCGAAACGCTTGTGTCGCCCGATTGAACTGGCTCTGCTGATAGTCCCAGCCGCCGCTAAGCGCCAGCACGCGGCCGGTGTGCGGGTCGATGGCCACCAGCGCTCCCTCGATGAGGGGAATCTGCCGAGGCGCCCAGCCGGTCTTCCCGGCGTCGGAGACGACGATGACATCTCCTGCGTGCGCCGCCTTCGACCCCTGACGGAGCCAGCGCATTTCGGCCGCGGGAATGCGTCCGATCTGGCCATCGGCGAAGCCAATCCTGGCATCGCCATCGCCGTTCTGAAGGATCAGGGCCAGGCGCCAGTCGCCAAGCCCTGGCGGTGGGGTGATCGCGGCGAGTTGCGCAGCCCAATCCTCCGGCACGCCCTTCGACTTGCCGTCCAGCTCAAGGGCGACGCGCGCGACAGGCCCCCTCCAGCCCTGCCGCCGGTCGAATGATTCCAGGCCCCGGCGAAGGGCCGCATCGGCGATTTCCTGCATGCGAGGATCGATCGTCGCATGAACCACCAAACCACCCTTATAGAGGGCCGTTTCGCCGTACCGGCGGATCAGGTCACGGCGCACTTCCTCGGCGAAGTAATCGGCGTGGACAGGCTCGGCGAGTTGCCGGCGACGCGTCACCAGTGGAGCGTCTCGTGCCCTGTCCGCTTCCTCCTGTGTGACGGCGCCATCTTCGAGCATGCGGCCGATGACCCAGTCCCGCCGCGCCTTCGCTGCCGCCGGTTGGCGGATGGGATCATAATTGTTGGGCGCCTTAGGCAACGAGGCCAGCGTCGCAGCCTCCTCAAGAGTCAAGTCTTCCAGACTCTTGTCGAAGTAGTTCAATGCAGCCGCTGCTACGCCATAAGAGCCGCTGCCAAGATAGATTTCATTAAGATAAAGCTCCAGAATTCTATCTTTGCTCAGTGCCTTGTTCATCCGAAAGGCAAGAATAGCTTCCTTTATTTTTCTATCGATTGTTACGTCGCTGGTGAGCAGAAAGTTCTTTGCAACCTGCTGAGGGATGGTCGAAGCACCGACGAGCCGGCGGTCGCTGCCGAAGTTGCCGATGTTCGTCGCGATGGCGCGCAGCACGCCATTGGTATCGATGCCGGGGTGATCGTAGAAATTTTTGTCCTCGGCCGAGAGGAAGGCGCTGATGACGCGTGGCGGAATCGAGCCGATCGGCACGAACACTCTTTTCTCGGCGGCGTATTCGGCGAGCAGGCGGCCGTCGCCCGCATAAACGCGTGTCGTGACCGGCGGCTCGTAGGTGGCGAGCTGCTGAATGTCCGGGAGATCTTGGTTATAGCGGAAATAGAGAAACGCACCGCCGGCGACAAGGAGCGCTACCAGCAGCAAAAGCACGCTGCCAAGCGCCATGACGAAGCGAACCATGCCCCAACCCTACCCGAAGCCTTTTGGACGAAGATAATCACAAGATCGTCACAGCGAAATACGGGCGATCACTAATTTTGGTTTATCGGCCGCTGGCAACGTGTGGCGAATCAAGTTTTAGTGGCGATTGCGCGCTTCGTATCGCACGAAGTAGCCATCGATGGCGCGCGCGATCGCGCCAGCCAGCCGGCGCCGATGCTTGCCGTCCCTCAGCAGGCGCTCGTCGGTGGGGTTCGACAGGTAACCGAGTTCGATGAGCGCCGAGGGGACATCGGGCGATTTCAGTACGGCGAAGCCGGCGAACCGGTGGGTTCTCGGCAGGAGTAGGGTTTCGGCGCTGAGCTCGCGGACCAGCAGCGCAGCAACTTGCGCCGACTGGTTCATATTGTCGCGCTGCACCAGGTCGATCAGGATATCGGCGACGTCGGAGGTTTCTCCGATGAGCTTGACGCCGCCCAGCAGATCAACCCTGTTTTCCTTTTCCGCCAGCGCCGCGGCCTCGGCATCGGACGCGCGCTCGGAGAGCGTATAGACGGACAGGCCGCGCACCTCCGGTCTCTCGACCTTATCGGCATGAAGCGAAACGAAGAGGTCGGCGCCGGCCGCACGCGCGATCGCAATTCGGTCGCGCAGCCGGATGAAGACATCCCGGTCCCTGGTCAGCAGCACGCGGTACCGGCCGAGCTTCTTCAATTCGTCGCGCAAGGAACGGGCCGCTGCCAGGGTAATAGCCTTCTCGTACGCACCGTTCAGCGAGATCGCGCCCGGATCCTGGCCCCCATGGCCAGGATCGACAGCCACAACCCACGTCGGCATTTCCACCCGCGGTGCCGAGGGACGCGGCTTCGGTCGTCCCAGGGCGGCGGCTGTGGCGGCGGGCGTTGACTCCCCGATATCGCCGATCGTAAGCCCGGTGCTGCCGATGACCGGCTGCATGGCGACCCCGCCGACACTGAGCGTCGATGCGGCCTCGCTCGCCTCTGTCGGGTCGGCCTTGCCGGCGGTCTTGAAAGACCCGGCGAGGCTCCCTTCGGCAATATCGAGAACGAGGCGATACGTTCCGGCACGCATCTGCTGCAAGCCGGCCTCGCGGACGGCTACGGGGCGGCGACAGTCCAACACGAGCCGCGACGACTCGGAGGTCAGGCGGCCATGCCGGATCTTGGTGATGAGCCCACCGTCGGCTGCCGCGGCCTCGTGTCGCTGCGACCAGCGGACCACGGGCAGGTCGATCACGACGCGGTCGGGGTTGGCCAGCGTAAATGTCTTGAACGCGACGGGTTCGCTCAGCGTCAGAACGATCTTCGTCGTCGTCTTGTGGTCGCCGATGGCAACGTCGGAGACGATCGGTAAAGCGAACGAAGGGGCCGCCCTCACGATCAGCACCACGGCGAAGAAAAGCGGCAACAACAGCCGCGAGGCGGTCAGGTGGATGGCGCCCGGCAATTTCGCCCCGGACGCCGGCGGCGCGGGGATGATCCTCCCGCCTGGCGGATGGGGGGCGTCACCCAGAACGTTCGTCGAGTCGTCTCGCGAAGAGCCGCAAGCTGGCGTATGGAGGATCATTGCTAAGGGTTTCAAAGGGTTTGGCCCGTTGCTTTAAAGCCTACCTGAAAAAGATTGCAATTGTCGAAGGGTATTGACCGCTTTATCTTAGGAAAGGGATGCGGTGGGGCGTTTTCCCCAAGGAGTGCGTTGTCGCGGCACCAGCGGCACGCGCCGTCAGACTGAAAGAAACGACCGAGCATGAGGCACGGCCTTTGCTCAAGTGTACACAGAGCTTTTGCATGCCGTTGAAATCAGCGCGCGCGCTCGCCATCGACGATACGCCTTGCGGCAGCGTCGGGGTCGCGGTCGCATGCGCGTACGGCACACCAATACGCCGCCGCCGCTGCTTCACGAGCTCCCGACCGGGGCTTGCGGCGGCGCGATGGAGTTTCTCAGATGCCAAGCAGAACAATGCTTATCGATGCCTCGCACCCGGAGGAAACCCGGGTTGTGGTGGTCGACGGAAATCGAGTTGAAGATTACGATGTCGAGGTTGCCACCCGTCGCCAGCTCAAGGGCAATATCTATCTTGCAAAGGTAACGCGGGTCGAGCCTTCGCTACAGGCGGCTTTCGTTGATTACGGCGGAAACCGCCACGGGTTTCTCGCTTTCAACGAGATCCACCCTGATTACTACCAAATTCCGGTGGCGGATCGGGAGAGGCTGCTGGCGGAGCAGGCGGCCGAGAGCCGCGAGCGGGATGAAGGCGACGACGTCGTCGGAGAGGCCTTCGGGGACGAAGACGAGGAGGTGGGGCAAAGGCGCTCCCGGCCTCCCAGCCGCCTCTACAAGATTCAAGAGGTGATCAAGCGCCGGCAGATCATGCTGGTGCAGGTGACCAAGGAGGAGCGCGGCAACAAAGGGGCGGCGCTGACCACCTACCTCTCCTTGGCAGGGCGCTATTGCGTCTTGATGCCGAATACGGCGCGCGGCGGCGGCATTTCACGCAAGATCGCGCTGGCGACTGATCGCAAGCGTCTCAAGAAGATGCTGGCCGAGCTGGAAGTTCCCGAGGGCATGGCGGTTATCGTTCGAACCGCTGGAGCAGGCCGCAGCAAGACCGAGATCAAGCGCGATTACGAATATCTGATCCGGCTGTGGGGCAGCATCCGCGAGACGACGCTGGGATCCACGGCGCCTACGCTTGTTTATGAAGAGGCGAGCCTCATCAAGCGGTCCATTCGGGATCTCTATGACCGGGACATCGAGGAAATCGTCGTCCAGGGCGAGGAGGAGTACCGGGTCTCGAAAGACTTCATGAAGCTGTTCATCACCAGCCATGCGAAGCGCGTCAAGCTTTACGAAGACGCCGAGGTGCCGCTGTTCCACCACTACGGCATCGAGGATCAACTCGCCCTGATGCATCAGCCGACGGTGCAGCTTCGTTCGGGCGGATACATCGTGATCAACCCCACCGAGGCGCTGGTCGCGATCGACGTAAACTCCGGGCGCTCGACGCGCGAACGAAATATCGAGGAGACCGCCCTTCGGACCAACCTGGAAGCGGCCGACGAGATTGCTCGTCAGCTCCGGCTGCGCGATCTGGCCGGGCTCATCGTCATCGACTTCATCGATATGGAAAACGCGCGAAACCAGGGTCAAGTCGAACGCCGGGTGAAAGAGGCGGTGAAAACCGACCGGGCGCGCATCCAACTCGGCCGGATCAGTCCTTTCGGGCTTCTGGAGCTGTCGCGGCAGCGCTTGCGCCCGAGCCTGATCGAAACGTCATTCGAGGTGTGCACCGCCTGCGGCGGAAACGGCCTGCGGCGCACGACGGAGTCGACCGCACTCGCGATCCTGCGCAAGCTGGAGGAAGAGGGCCTCAAGCGCCGCGCGAGCGAGTCCGCCATCACCGTCCCCCCCGCGGTCGCGTCCTACCTGCTGAACCAGAAGCGCCGGTCGCTGCAGATGATCGAGGATCGCTACGGCATGGCGGTGACGGTGTTGGAGGATGCGACACTGGTGCCCCCGGATTACCGCCTTTCCCGGCTGAAGCCCTATGACCCAAATCTGGCGGAGGAAGTTGCCGAGGTCGACGAAGGAGCGACGGAGGCAGACGCCGGGGACAGCGCAGGATCGGTTGCCGATCACGACGATGCTGCGGTGAACCGCGGGCGCCGCCGCCGGCCACGACGCCGGCGGCATGAGGACGACGAAGCGCTCGTGGCCAACGGGCGGAACGAGGCTGCTGAGGCTGCCGACGTCGAAGAAACGGAAGGCGATACCGAGGACGGTGAAGCGATCGCCGATGCCGATGAAGCCAATCTCGATGCGGAGGTGACGGCGGAGGAGGGGAGTGAGCAACCCAACCGCAAGAGACGTCGCAGGGGCAAGCGCGGAGGTCGGCGCAGGGGGCGCCCGGGATCGGCGCCGGAAGCCTTTGCCGAGGACGGCGACGCGCAATCCGCCTTGCCGTCCCTCGATGGTGAAGACGACGCGGAGACGGACGAAGAGCTCGCCGCCGACGCGCTGGCGCGTGCCGTGATGGATGACGATGGTGCGCCGGCCTGGGCCGCTGGCGAAGTCGAGCGAGTGCCGTCGGTAGACGATGCCGAGCACGAGGTTGGCGTTGCAGGCGCCGTCACCGAGGAGGCGGGGGACGAGCACGACGATGCAGCCGGGGCCGGCGATGAGGTCAAACGGCGCCGCCGCCGCAGCCCACGCCGCAGGGCCAAGCAGCCACAACCGGATGAAGCCGGTCAGCAGTTGGCAGAGATCGAAAAGGTTGAGATCCGTGCCCTCGTTGACTCCGACAGTCCGTTAGTTGAGGTGGTGGAAGGCCTTGCTGTCCCGGTCGATGATCTGTACACCGGCGACCCGGAGCTCTCACCGGCAGCGCACGAGGAGGATCAGCCGCTCTGGGCGGCCAATGGCGCGGACGGCACGTTCGGGGCGCCATTCGCGGCGGTCTCTGACGACCTGCCGCTTCCCGCCGCGGAGGCTGCCCCGGTCTCTGATCCGGAAGCCGAGCGCGCGCTCCGGGAGCAGGAGGAGCGTTTGGCCGAGGAAGCGCGTCGCACGGAGGTGATCAGGGTCGGCGAAGGCGGCGATCTCCGCGATGAGATGCCACGGCGCGGATGGTGGCAGCGGCTTCTGACCTGAGGGAGAAGCGCGAGTCAACCAGGCGGTGCCGGCGCGGCTTTGATCAGGCTGATATAGCCCACCGGGCCCACGCCGTCGGACCATCGGTAAAGGGTGATCGCCGGGGGATCGCCGGTCAGCTCGAAGCCGCTGCCCGGCTCGAAGGCGAGGTTCATCTGGTAGACCGTGGACGGTGCTATGGCGGCGCACGTTCCGGCCCAGTTGACGTGGATTGCCCGATGAATATGGCCGCACGCAATCTGGCGGACTTGCGGATGGTTGGCGATCAGCGACCCCAGCTGATCGGCCCCGTCGAAGGGGGGGCTGTCGAGAAAGCCGATGCCGGATGGAAACGGCGGGTGGTGCATGAACAGCATCGTCGGCCGCTGCGGCTGTTCCGCCAGCCGCGCCGCCAACCAGTCGCGCCGCTCCGCGCACAGGCCGCCGCTGCACTCTCCCGGCAACACGGTATCCAGGCCAATCAGCCGCAGCGGCCACGGCTCGACGGCATACTGAAGAAATTCGCCGTTCGTCGGCAGGTAGCCCAGGTCGCCGAAGGTGGATCGGAGCCGGCCGCGATCGTCGTGGTTTCCCGGAATGACGTAGTACGGCATCGCCAGGTCATCCAGCATCTGGCGGATGAGTGCATAGTCCTCGGGCAGGGCCCGGTCGGTCAGATCTCCGCTGACAATCGCGACATCCGGTTGCGGCCTCAGATTGTTGACGTGAGCCACACAGTCGGCGAGCGCCCGAGCCGTATCGATGGACCCCTGCATGGGGTCACCTGCCGCCCGCAGGTGGGTGTCCGAGATCTGCGCGATCAGCATTGCCGGCGATGTCTCCTCGACAGGGGTGAGCCCGACGGATCCGCGGCCTAGGGATTAGGCGAGCAGGCGATCACGTCCTGGCGCTGACGGCCAAGCCCTTCCACGCCCAGTTCGATCATATCGCCGGGCTTGAGGAACTGGGGCGGCTTGCAGCCAGCGCCTACGCCGGAGGGAGTACCGGTGGCAATGACGTCTCCCGGCATAAGGGTCATGAACTGGCTCAAGTGGCTGACGAGGTAGGCCACCGGAAAAATCATGTCAGAGGTATTGCCCGTCTGCCGGCGAACGCCATTGACGTCGAGCCAGAGGTTCAGGCGCTGCGGGTCCGGCACTTCGTCGCGCGTCACCAGCCAAGGGCCTATGGGGGCAAAGCTGTCGGAGCTCTTGCCTTTCACGAACTGCCCGCCGCGCTCCTTCTGGTACGAGCGTTCCGAGACATCGTTGATGACACCATATCCGGCGACATGCTCCAGCGCCCGGCGCTCGTCGACGTAGCGGGTCCGCAGGCCGATGATCACCGCGAGTTCGACCTCCCAGTCGGTCTTTATCGAGTCGCGGGGAATGACGACCGGATCGTTCGGGCCACTGAGTGCGGTGATCGCCTTCGAGAAGAGCAGCGGCTCGCTGCCGGGGGTGGCTCCGGTCTCCTCCGCATGGCTGCGGTAATTCAGGCCGATACCCAGGATCTTGCCGATCCCGGCAACCGGCGGGCCGAGCCGCGGCGATCCCTCGACCAGCGGTAGCGTGGCCGCATCGATGGCGGCGAGCCGCCGCAGGCGCTCGGGATCAAGACATTCTCCGCGAACGTCGGGGATATGGCCTGACAGGTCCCGGATGCGTCCCTTCTCGTCAAGCACGCCGGGACGTTCGTCGCCGGGCGCACCCCATCGCAACAGCTTCATTCTTAGACTCCAGCCGGTGACACTGACGGTCATTCCGTTCGCGGAAACCAGAGTAGAAGGGTCAGGAGCGGCGTCAAGTCTGGCTTCCGGGGCAAGCGCCACCGCAAGAGAACGGACGCAGAGGGACGCCGCAAAATTTTGAGCATTTTTGTTCTAATAATGGTAGTAGTTAAAGGTCTATGCACATATTTTAAGTTGTGGTATCGTGACGGTATCGAAAGGGGGTTAGTGAGCAGGAGGCAGAAATGAAGATCGCCCAACTGTTTGGCGGTCGTCCCGAGCCGCGGATTGGAGCAGCGGTTGTCGAGGACTCCTTAATAACCGGCGGCTGCGCTTTCGCGACGACGCTCATCGTCAGCGCGGAAGGCGGATCTCTCCAGTCTCTCTTCGACTACCTGTGGAGCCTCCGGTTTGCCCTTTTCGGCGGCTGAGCGATCCGCCCAGCCGCACCCAATCGCTCCTGCGGAACGCAGCTCGGGAGGGCGGCGGGCGGTTTTCGATCCCCGTTAGCTTCGATGAGGTTGTGCGGGCCGTTAACCGTCGGTTATCGAATTTGTGGTTATCTGACGCGACTCCGAACACGCCAAGAGGATGAGGAGCGCGGCCCGTGAAGAAAGAGTATCTGGAACTGACGCGGCTTATCGAACGGCTGCACCGGCGCTTCCTCGATCTCCTGCGCGCCGAGCTCAACCGGCTGGGAATCCGGGACATCAACAGCGTGCAGGCGCTGCTGCTGGCCAACATCGGCCACGAGCAGATTGCGATCCGCGATCTGGTTGAGCGCGGCTACTATCAAGGCTCGAACGTCTCCTACAACATCAAGAAGCTGGCGGAGATGGGTTACGTGGAACAGACGCGCTCGGCCCACGATCGCCGCTCGGTCTGCATCTGCCTGACTGACAAGGCCCTGGCGATTGTCGACGACATCCGCGCCCTGGAACAGCGCATCGCCGCCCAGCTCAGCGACCTGGAAGTGGGCAGCATCGAGATCGATGCGGTCTGCCAGGCGCTGCGCCGCGTCGAGCGGACATGGACCGACTACGTGCATTACGGAAGGGCTTAAGGCCGCTCGATCGTTCTGGAGCGGCGAAGGTTCAGCGCCCGAGCAACGGCGCAAACCGGTCAATGTCGACCAGCGACGGCGTGACGAACACGCGAAAGCGCGCCGCGGCCAAAACCTGGGCGCCCCTTAGTTCCCCGGGCTGGTCGATCGTCTGGCTGAGGAGCAGCAGGCCACCCCGCAGGCCGGCGTTGCGACCGGCGGCAAGATCGCTGGCGCGGTCGCCCACGATCCAGGACCCGCTGAGCGAAACGGAAAGCAGCCGCGCCGCGTCGTGCAGCATCAGCGGATTGGGCTTGCGGGCCGGATGGCTGGCATGTCGCCAGGGCTCCGCCGCCTCGGGGTGGTGCGGGCAAGCGAACACCGCGTCGATGCTCGCGCCTTCCAAGGCGAGCAACTCCAGCATCCGCTTCTGGACGGCGAAAAAGTCTCCCCAGTTGAACAGCCCGCGCCCGATCCCCGATTGATTGGAGACGATAATCACCGGGACGCTGGCCCGATTGGCGGCAGCTATGAGCCTGGCGGCGCCGGGAACCAGACGCACATCGTGCGGGCGGAAGAGGTGCCCGACTTCCTCGACGATGGTGCCGTCCCGGTCAAGGAACAGCGCGCGTGCCTGGCCGAAGTCACGCCGGCGCAGGACCTGCCGCCAGACGCCATCGTCGCCGACGAAGCCCGGGCCGTCCTCCAAGAAAGGATCAGGGTCGTTTGCAGTCGCGGCGGTTGCCACTTCGTTTCACCTAACGCTGAAAGGGCGGCCCCCTTGTTCGAGGGGCCGCCCATATCATACTCGGCGCGCTGGTCGCGGATAAGCCACAGGCGAGAAGGAAAGGTGCTTCGCCGCGGGTTTTGATGACGATTTTGCTCAGGCCGCCGTCAGTCTGCGAGGCAGAGGGTACCTAGGCGGGAGCCCTCGAGGGGAACTCAGGGCCGGGGCAGGCCGATTCTCGGCTTCTGCCCCGGCGCTTGGGCGCTATCGATAGAACGAGTCCAGGTCTGCGGGGCGTTGCGGGGCAGCAATGTACGGACTCTTATAGCTCTGCAGGATCTTGATGTAGTTGCTGCGCTCGAACGCCGACGGGTCGGCGACCTTCTGCTGGCTCATCGAGCCCTTCAGTTGCGCAACCGAGTCGTAGCCATGCTTCTCCATCCAGATCCGCGTGCCGTCGAGCAGCGTGCTGAGGTGACTGACGCCGTTGCGCAAGAGCGCGGACGTCGTCATCACTGCGTCGGCGCCGGCCATCAGGTACTTGATCACCTCGATTCCGCTTTGCACGCCACGGGTAGCGGCAAGAGAGGCCTTCAACCGGCCGTGCAGGACGGCGATCCACAGCAACGGCAGACGGATTTCACTGGCCGTGCTCAGCTCCATGTCGGGGATGACCTCGAGCTCGTCCAGGTCGAAGTCCGGCTGATAGAAGCGGTTGAACAGCACGAGACCATCGGCGCCGGCCGCCACCAGGCGGTTCGCCATCTCGCCCATCGAGCTGAAGAACGGACTGAGCTTGACAGCGATGGGCGCCTTGATCGAGCTGCGGACCGCCTTGACCACGTCGATATAGCGCTGTTCGACCTCGCGGCCGGTGACGGTCAGGTCGGCAGGAATGTAATAGATGTTCAGCTCGATGGCTTTGGCACCCGCCTCGATCATCTCGCGCGCATACTCGGTCCAGCCGGAATTGGTGACGCCATTCAGGCTGGCGATGATCGGGATGTCGCAAGCCTTGGAGGCGGCGCGGATCAGTTCCAGGTACGAATCGGGGCCGACGCGGTAGTCCTGGACGGACGGAAAATACGTCAGCGATTCTGCAAACGCCTCAGTGCCGGCCTCCGTCAGGTAGTCGAGAGATTCGTTCTCGTAGCGGATCTGCTCCTCGAAGAGCGAAAACATGACGACTGCCGAGGCACCGGCATCTTCCATCCGGCGGATGCCGTCCAGCGTCCGCGATATCGGCGACGCCGAAGCAACAATCGGATGTTTCAGCTCCAGCCCCAGGTAGGTGGTCTTCAGATCCATGTCGGTCCTCCCGTTCTTTTCGTTCCGAAGCGGCCGCTTGGGCTTTCATGCGCCGCCGTGCGGAGAATCCAACGACGCGCCATGGTAGGCACCAGACCCTCCTCTCCCGCCTCGCGGGTCCCTCCCTCTCCCGCATGCGGGAGAGGGAGGGGTGAGGGCTGCGATACCGAGACGTGCCGCCTTGAGCTTTCAGTTCGCCTTAGCCGAGTGTCGCCATCTCCTCGTAGACTTTCCACTTCCGATCAACCGCGGACTGCGCCATCTGCATCAGCCGATCGGCTGCCTTGGGATTGGTGATCCTCAACATCCGGTAGCGGAGTTCGTTGTCGGCGTAGTCACGCAGCTTCATCGTCGGTCGTGGTGAATCCAGGACAAACGGGTTCTCTCCGGACTGGCGGATCTCCGGATTATAGCGCAGGAGCGGCCAGTAGCCCGAATGGACCGCGCGACTTTGCTGGTCCAGTCCATGCTGCATGTTGATGCCGTGGGCGATGCAGTGGCTGTAGGCGAGGACCAGCGACGGCCCGTCGTAGGCTTCGGCCTCGCGGAAGGCGAGCAGCGTCTGTTGGGGGTTCGCTCCCATCGCGACGCGGGCGACGTAGACATTGCCATAAGAAATCGCCTGCAGGGCAATATCCTTCTTGCCGACGGACTTGCCGGCATTGGCAAACTTGGCGACGGCGGCGATCGGCGTCGACTTCGAGGCCTGGCCGCCGGTGTTCGAGTACACCTCGGTGTCGAGCACCAGGACGTTGACGTTGCGCCCGCTGGCGAGCACGTGGTCGAGGCCGGACGAGCCGATGTCGTAAGCCCACCCGTCGCCGCCGATGATCCAGACCGCCCGCTTGACCAGATGGTCGGCAACGGAAAGCAACTGCTTCGCCGCCTCCGTCTTCTGCCCGACCAGGATGCCCTTGAGCTCGGCGACCCGCATCCGCTGCCGGCGGATTTCGGACTCGGTGCGCTGCGATGCGTTGAGAAGTTCCTCGACCAGCTCGTCCCCAATGGAGGATGCTGACGTGGTCAGCAAGCTGCGGGCAAGCTGCATGTGCCGGTCGGCCGCCAGCCGCATCCCCAGTCCGAACTCGGCGTTGTCTTCGAACAGCGAGTTCGACCACGAGGGGCCGCGGCCCTCCGCGTTCACCGTCCAGGGTGTCGTCGGCAGGTTGCCGCCGTAGATCGACGAGCAGCCCGTGGCGTTGGCCACCATCATCCGGTCGCCGAAAAGCTGGCTGACCAGCTTGACATAGGGGGTCTCGCCGCAGCCGGCGCACGCACCCGAGAACTCGAAGAGGGGTTCAAGAAACTGGGTGCCGCGAATGGTGGAGAAGTCAACGTAGGAGCGGTCATTGACCGGCAGCGTCTCGAAGAAGGCGACGTCTTTCTTGGCGTCTTCGATAAAGTCGTCCTTCCACGCCATGTTGATCGCCTTCTTGCCCGTCTCCTCCTTGCTCTTGGCGGGACAGACTTCGACGCAGAGGGTGCAGCCGGTGCAGTCCTCGGCATAGATCTGCAGCGTGTAGCGCGTGGACGGGAAACCGCGGGCATCGATCTTCGCCGACTTGAAGCTGCCGGGGGCCTCGTCCAGCAGCGCCTGGTCGTACAGCTTGGAGCGGATCACCCCGTGCGGGCAGACAAAGCTGCAATTGCCGCACTGGATGCAGATCTCCGGCTCCCAGACCGGGACGAACTGCGAGATGTTCCGCTTTTCCCATTTCGTCGTGCCGCTGGGATAGGTCCCGTCGATGGGCAGCGCGCTGACCGGCAGCTCGTCGCCGCGGCCGGCCATCATCATGGCGGTCACGGTCTGGACGAATTCCGGCGCCTGCTGCGGCACCACCGCAAGCATCGCGATGCCGCTCGTCACCTTCTCCGGCACTTTCACTTCATGCAGATTGGCGACCGTATAGTCCACCGCCTCGAAGTTCTTGCGGACAACCTCCTCGCCCTTCTTTCCGTAGGTCTTGCGGATGGAATACTTGATCCTCTCGATCGCCGTATCCTTCGGCATGACCCCCGAGATGGCGAAAAAGCAGGTCTGCATGATGGTGTTGGTGCGCGTGCCCATGCCGGACTCGCGCGCCACCTTCGCGGCGTCGATGACAAAAAACTTGATCTTCTTGTCGATCAGTTCGGTCTGGACCGCCTTCGGCAGATGGTCCCACACCTCCGCCGCGCCGTGGGGACTGTTGAGGAGCAGCGTCGCTCCCGGCATCGCCAGCTCAAGCACATTGGTTTTGTTGATAAAGTTAAACTGGTGACAGCCGACGAAGTGCGCGTGGCGGATCAGGTAGGCCGAGCGGATCGGATTGGGGCCGAAACGCACATGGCTGACCGTCTGCGAGCCGGACTTCTTGGAATCATAGACGAAATAGCCCTGAGCGAAATACTCCGGGTTCTCGCCGATGATCTTGATGGTGTTCTTGTTGGCACCGACCGTGCCGTCCGCCCCGAGGCCGTAAAACACCGCGCGGAAGACATCGTCGGGTTCGGTCGAAAAGTCGGGGTCCCACTCCAGGCTGGTGGCGAAGACGTCGTCGTTGATGCCGATGGTGAAGTGGTTCTTCGGGTTGTCCTTCTTGAGCTCGTCCAGCACCGCCTTGGCCATCGCCGGCGAGAATTCCTTGGACGAAAGGCCATAGCGGCCGCCGATCACCCGCGGCATGGCCTTCGTCGGCAGCGTTCCCGCAGCCGCCGCTTCCATCAGCGTGGTGATCACCGCCTGGTACATCGGCTCGCCGACACGACCCGGCTCCTTGGTGCGGTCGAGAACGGCGATCGACTTGGTCGTCGCCGGCAAGGCGGCAAAAAAGTGGGGCGCGGAGAAAGGCATGAAGAGGTGGACCTGGATCAAGCCCACCTTTTCGCCCGACGCTTGCAGGTGTTCCACCGTCTCCCGCGCGGTGTCGGCGCCCGAGCCCATGATCACCAGGACGCGCTCCGCATCCGGCGCGCCGAAGTAATCGAACAGACGGTATTGGCGTCCGCTCACCTCGGCGAACTTGTTCATCGCCGCTTCGACGGTGCCGGCCACCCGCGCATAGAACGGATTGACGGTTTCGCGCGACTGGAAATAGACGTCCGGATTCTGGGCCGTGCCGCGGATGAACGGGTTGTCCGGGTTGAGGCCGCGCCGCCGGTGCGCAATCACCAGATCCTCGTCGATCATCGCCCGGATTTGCTCATTGGTCAGCAGCGTCAGCTTGTTCACCTCGTGCGAAGTGCGGAAGCCGTCGAAGAAGTGGATGAAGGGAATGCGCGATTCCAGCGTCGCCGCCTGAGCGATCAGCGCCATATCGTGCGCTTCCTGAACCGACGCGGAGCACAATTGGGCGAAGCCCGTCGGCAGCACCGACATCACGTCCTGGTGGTCGCCGAAGATCGACAGCCCCTGTGTCGCCAGCGCACGCGCCGCCACATGAATGACGCAGGCGGTCAACTCGCCGGCGATCTTGTACATGTTGGGGATCATCAGCAGGAGCCCCTGCGACGCGGTGAAGGTCGTCGTCAGCGCTCCGCCCTGTAGCGACCCGTGAACCGCGCCGGCGGCGCCGCCTTCGTGCTGCATCTCGACGACGTCCGGAATGCCGCCCCAGATGTTGGTCTTGCCTTCACTGGCCCACTGATCCGCCAGTTCCGCCATCGTCGACGATGGCGTGATGGGATAAATCGCGCAGACTTCGTTGACGCGATAAGCCACGTAGGCAGCGGCTTCGTTGCCGTCGATTGTTGCCACGTTCAGGTCTTCGGCCATGGACTTCCTCCAACTCCGGGCGTGCGGTCACGGAAAACCACGGCTGTGGAACACCCGGTCTCCTCGGCGCACATCATCGTTTCTTTCGTGCCGGCCCGGCCCGCTCCGGCCGGGCCAAACTCCACCCCCTCAGCTCGCCGGCGCCGGTTCGGGAATCATCGTGATGGCATGACAGGGGCACTGCTCAAAGCAGACAGCGCAGCCGGTACACAGATCATAGTTGTACTGGTAGCGCTTGCCGACTCCGAGCTTGATGATTGCGTCCTCGGGACAGGCGCCGTAGCAGCCGTCGCACTCGAAGCAGTTGCCGCACGCCAGGCACCGCTTGGCCTCGAAGCTGGCCTCCTTTTCGCCGAGGCCCTGGACAACCTCCTCGAAGCTCGTCCGCCGCTTCTGCATCTCGACATGAGCCTGCGGCCGCTGCTCGACGTTGGTGTAGAACCACAGGTGCAGCTTGTCGAAGGTGGCCAGATCCTTCTTGCCGTCCTTGCCGTAGCTTTCGCCGCGGAGGAAGGCATCGATGTTGCGGGCAGCCTTCTTGCCGTGGCCGACGCCGATGGTCACCGTCCGCTCTGACGGCACCATGTCGCCGCCGGCGAACAGTCCCGGGAAGCCGGTCATCATCTGCTCGGAGACGATCACTGTCCCGTCATCCTTGAAGTTGACCCCGGGCACCTGCTTGAGGAAGGCCGTGTCGGTATCCTGGCCCAGCGCCAGGATCAGGTCATTGGCTTCCAGCGTTTCCGTCTGCCCGGTGGGCCGCGGACGGCCCTTCTCGTCGATTTCCATGACCTCGACGGTCACCGTCGACTCGTCGATCGACTTGATGGTCCGCAGCCAGTGGATCTTGACGCCTTCTTCCAGCGCTTCGTCCGCCTCAAATTCGTGCGCCGGCATGTGCGCGCGGTCGCGGCGGTAGATGATCAGCGGCTCGTGGCCCAAACGCATGGCCACGCGGGCGGCGTCCATGGCGGTGTTGCCGCCGCCGTAGATGGCGACCCGGCGGCCCATCTTCGGCGCATTGCCCATCTCGACGTCTTTCAGGAAGCTTACCGCGTCGAGGATCTTGCCGGCGTCGCGCGCCGGAATGTCGGTCTTCTTTGACAGATGCGCGCCGACGGCCACGAAGACGGCGTCAAAGTTGCCCTTCTGCTTCTCTGCGATCAGGTCTTCAACCTTATGGTTAAGGACGATTTTGACGCCCATGCGCTCGATGCGGGCCGTTTCCCCATCGAGGACATTGCGCGGCAGCCGGTAGGACGGAATGCCGAAATGCATCATGCCCCCGGCAACCGGTCCGGCTTCATGGATTTCTACGGTGTGCCCCATCAGGGTTAGGTGATGCGCGCACGACAGGCCGCTGGGGCCGGCGCCGACGACGAGAATGCGCTTTCCGGTGGGCTCCGCCGTAATCTTCGGCGTCCACTGCTCTTCAAGCGCGAGATCGCCGAGGTAGCGCTCCACCGCGTGAATGGAGACCGCGCCGTCGAGTTGCGCGCGATTGCAGTTGCTCTCGCAGGGGTGATAGCAGACGCGCCCGTGCACGGCCGGCATCGGGTTGTCTTTCAGGATTGTCTCCCAGGCCTCCCGCATGCGGCCTGCGGTGACATGCGCCAGCCATGTCTGGATGTCTTCGCCGGCCGGACACGCGTTGTTGCACGGCGGAAGCATGTCCAGATAGAGCGGCCGCTGAATCCTGGTGTGCGCGGTCGCCCGCTTGACGCCGAGATCAGGGGGACGGGTCAGATCGGCAGGTTGCTGACTCATCGAGCATTTCCTCCTCTTCTTTGCCTGTTCGGCGTCGGTTGGGACGGCCCTCCCGTCGCTCTTGACCACTGGCGCCAAGGTACCCCGCCCGATCCATCCGGGTGGACGTTACCTGCGTCGATGCTGCGAACCGGTGATGGTCTCAACCGGCCCAAATACATGAGTAAACAAATACCACAGTCTCGAACAACAGAAGGCCGCGCGGCGTCGCCAATTAGTTATCTTTACTTTGCCGCTTGGCCGCATTGTGCGCCTGCGAAAACAAAAGCAATTCCACAGGCGAGTGAAGCCCTACAGCGCGACACCATAGCGTCGAATTCGTGGGTAAACAAGGCCGAGCACTGGGGTATCGTTTGCGTCCGACGCATGGCAACGCCGCGCGGCTTCTCACCCCAGCGGGTCCGGCAACCGCCGGCCGGCGGGCGTCGCACGCGGCAAGCGGCAGGTCTTGGCTGTCGTTGCGAGGAGGAGGAAGAATGACGGGAACCCTCGGAGCTTTGGCGGTGGCAACCGTGCTGTTCGTGGCCAGCCACCTGATATTCTCATACCCGGCGGTGCGCGCGCCGCTTGTCGCCCGTTTCGGGGAAGCGATCTTTCGTGCGGCCTATTCGGTTCTATCCCTGGCTTTGCTGGCGTGGATGGTGCTGGCGTATCGGGATGCACCGATCGTGGACGCGTTCTTCCCTCCCATCGGCTTGCAGCACCTGGCCCTTCTGATCATGCCCTTCGCCTGCGTCTTCCTGATAGCCGGGGTGACGACGGCCAATCCTGCTGCCATGGTTGGCAGCCCCGGGAAGCACCTGGAAGCGGGGCCCGTCGGCATCGTCAAGGTAACGCGTCATCCGGTGATGTGGGGCTTCGCGCTGTGGGGCATCGCCCATCTGCTGGCCAACGGGGACGTCGCCAGTCTGATCCTGTTTGGCGGCCTCACCGTGCTGGCCCTGATCGGTGCTTGGGCGCAGGACGGCAAGAAGCGCCGGCAGTTCGGAGAAGCCTGGGACAGCTTCACCCGGTGGACATCGTTCGTGCCCTTTGCGGCGCTGATCCGCGGACGGGTCAGGATGTCTTTCGCCGAGATCGGCTGGTGGCGGCTGGGTCTCGGCCTTGCGCTCTATGGCGGCCTGTTGTGGCTGCATCCCTGGCTGTTTGGCGTGAGCCCGCTTCCCCTGTAGATGTCGCCGGCGATCAGGCTCGCCGAGCGCAGCCTCAGAAAATCTCGAACAGTCCCTCGATCTCGACCGCGGCGCCGCGCGGCAGGGACGCCGCGCCGACGGCAATCCGCACATGTCGGCCGGCCGGCCCGAAGACGTCAACCATCAGGTCGGACGCGCCATTGAGCACTTTGGGATGGTCGGCAAACCCGGGCGCTCCCTGGACGAACCCGGCGAGCCGCACCACGCGCCGGATGCGGTCGAGATCGCCGTCGCAGGCGGCGCGGGCTTGCGCCAGCAGGTTCAGGCCACACAGGCGCGCTGCCGCGACGCCGTCGTCCACGGTCAGGTCGGCGCCGACCCGACCGTGATGGACGATATTGCCGTTGGCGATCGGAAGCTGGCCCGCGACCAGAAGCAGGGAGCCGGTCACGACGAACGGCACGTAGGAGCCGGCCGGACCGGCAGGGGGCGGCAGGACGATGCCCAGTTGCGCCAAGCGTTGCTCAATTTTTCCCGGCATTCGTTTGCTCCTCTCCCGCTTTGCCCCGCTCAGACGACCGCCGTCATCGCCGTCAGCGCTTCTTGCAGCGCGTTATCCATCACGGCCAGATCCGGCTCGCGACCCGTATAAAGCGCGAACTGTCGCGCGGCCTGATGCAGTTGCATGCGGACGCCGGGGATGGTGCGGCAGCCCGCCGCCCGGGCGATCCGCAGAAGGCGTGTGTCTACCGGCATCGGCACCGCATCCAGCACGACCGTTCCCGGCCGCAGAGCTCCGGCCAAGGGGAGCATCGCACCCTCGTCATGAAAACCGACAGGCGTTGCGTGCGCGATCAGGGCGAACGGGCCCGCTTTGGCCAGGGCTTCCGGCGCGCCGCCAAACCTTGCGCCGAGCGAATCGGCGAGGATGCGGCCCTGATCCGCGCTTCGGTTGAAGAGGGTCACATCGGCACCGGCGCGCACGAGGCCCCAGGCAATGGCGCGAGCCCCTCCGCCCGCGCCGATCACCGCCGCCCTGGCTTCTTCCAGTTCCAGGACCTCGCGGACCGCCGCAAGGGCGCCGATCCAGTCGACATTGTGCCCGGTCAGACGGCCATCGTCGTTGACCACGGTATTGACGGCGCCGATGGCGCGGGCGTCGTCCGTGACCGTGTCGAGCAGAGGCAGGATGCGGACCTTGTGGGGCATCGTGACCCCCAGGCCGCGGATGCCCAGCGAGCGCATGGCGGCGACGGCGCCGCCGGTGTCCTCGGTGGCGAAGGCCACATAGCTCCAGTCGAGGCCAAGGGCGCGATAGGCTGCCGTGTGCATAGCGACGCCGAAGCGTCCGGGTCGCCGCGCGATCGAGCCGCAGAGGGTAGGGTTACTGGCAGACACCGCAGCCTCGGAATGATTGGCCGAGTTATCGCAGGGGCGGCAGCGCTCGACAAGCACCGCCGTTGCGCGAACCGGTTGCTTCCCATTCTATGCGCTTGAAACTTCTCCTATCGGAATGGCGCGATGACACTCGTTTGCGTGACGCCAAATCCCGCGCTGGACCGGACGCTGCGCGTGCCGGGCTTCGCTGCCGGCGGCGTCTGGCGGGCGACCGCATGCCGCACCGCGTGCGGCGGCAAGGGGATCAACGTCGCCCGCGCGCTTGCCCGGCTCGGCCGGACGACGCTGAGCATCGGTCCCCTTGGCGGAAAAGCCGGACCGGAGGTGGCCGCGGCAATGGCGACGGAGGGGCTTGACGGCCGCTGGACGGCGATCGCCGGCGAAACGCGGAGCTGCCTGATCATCGTGGACGACCTCGGCCAAAGCACGGTCATCAATGAGCCTGGGCCCCGGATAACCCGCGCCGAGTGGTCGGCTTTTTCGTCTGCGGTTGTCCAGGCGGCAAAGCGTGCGCAAGCGGTGTGCATCGGCGGCAGCCTGCCGCCCGGCTGGCCGGACGGCGGCTTCCGCGAACTGGCAGCCGCCACACGGGCCCAGGTCGGTGAGGAACTCTGGGTGGATGGCAGCGGGGCCGCCCTGCGGGAAGCCGCGGCAGCGAGTGCGTGCATTAAGATCAACAGCGATGAAGCCAACGCCCTGCTCGGCGGCAAGATCGTCGGCGAGCGGGACGCCGTTGCGGCAGCGCAGGCGATTCGGGCGCTGGGACCGCCGCGCGTGGTGATCACGCTGGGCGCTGATGGTGCCGTCCTGGCGGAGGCCGAGGGCGCCTGGCGGGTCAGCGCGCCTCGGGTCACGACTGTCAGCGCTGTCGGCAGCGGCGACTGCTTTCTGGCCGGGCTCGTCTCCATGCTCGCCGAGGGGAGGAGCGTGGAAGCCGCGCTGGCGCTGGCGGCGGCCTGCGGGGCCGCCAACGCGCAACGGGCGGACGTCGCTTCTTTCACCCGTGCCGAGGCCGGGGCCATCGCCGCTCGCGCGCACGTCGAGCGCATGGACGTTTCGCAGGCTTGAGCGCGCGGAGGCCACTGACTTGATGTCAGCGGCCCGGCCGCGCCCGGTACTGCGCCGGCGGCTTCCGTTGAGCGCGAGCAACGGACACCCGGCCACTTCGACCGGCGCCAACACCCCGATTATGCTGCAATGCGGCTAGGCGGGGCGGGGTTTTTGAGCCCGCGGGTTCTGTTGAGGGCTATCCTTATGCGTGATTTTTATCTAATAAAAATCAATCAAGTAGCTTGTCTCTTTGGATGTTGCAAAAATACAATATGTTTTTCAACGCCTTGCGGAGGTTCTGCGGAAAAAAGCGAATAACGATCATCGTGAGCGGGGCGCATCGTGAATTTCTCATTTGAATTTCACGATGCAAACTATTATCTGTCCAGTTGTGCGGTGCAGCAAGCATCACGGTGCGATCTGTGCCGCACTTCTTGGACGTTTCCTCCCAAAACTCGGGCCGTCTCGTACGGCCCCTTTTTTTTGTCCGCGGCTCTGGGCATCGCGTTCTAAAGCGGGGTATCAGGAGCTGAATCGCTCGTGAGACGGCGCTGCATAAAGACGACGTCCAACCATCGGCTGAACTTGCGGCCGACTCCCCGCAGGGTGCCGGCCTGCTGGAAGCCGAGCGCAGCATGAAGGGCGATGGAACGATGGTTGCCGGCATCGCCAATGACCGCCACCATCTCCCGGTATCCTTGGGCAGCGCAGCGCTGGATTAATTCGGCAAGCAGCCTGCGGCCGATCCCCTGGCCGATCACTGCCGGATGAACATAGACCGAATTCTCCACCGTAAACCGGTACGCTGAGCGCGGGCGGAAGGGAGCGGCGTAGGCGAAGCCGAGCACGGTCCCGCCGTTCTCGGCCACCAGGTACGGCATGCCGTTGCCGACGACGGAGCGCAAGCGCGTGGCCATCTCGCCCGTGTCCGGGGCTGCTTCTTCAAACGAACCGGTGCCCTCCAGCACATGGTGGGCATAAATGGCGCGGATCGCGCTGATGTCGGAGTCCCGGGCGGGACGCACCTGCACACACGCCGATTCGCTCATTCCGGTCGCTGCCGGTTGCGGGAACGGCGGCGCGGAGTCCTTCATTGTGGCGACAACGTCCTGACGTCGATCCGGCAGAGAACCTGGATCAGAGTCGTCAGCACCGTCTGGATGCGCTCGAACCCGGCCGCCGGGACGATTCTCTCTTCGTTCATATAAAGCGCCCGGTTGACCTCGATCTGCAGGGCGTGCAGCCCTTCTTTCGGACGCGCATAATGCCGGGTGGTGTAGCCGCCGGAGTACGGCACGTTTCGGCGGACGGCGAGCCCCTGGTCGCGCAGCGTGCTCTCGGCCAGCCCGATCACGGCGGGTGCGCACGCAGTCCCGTGGCAATCGCCAAGCACGATGTCCAGGCGGCGCAGCCCCGGATCGGCGTCCATCGGCCCGCCCACCGACGGCATCGAGTGACAGTCGATCAGCAGATAGCAGCCAAATCGATCTCTGGTTGCGTCCAGCAACTGCTGCAGCGTTTCGTGGTAAGGAAAATAGTGCGTCTTTATCCGCTCGTCCGCCTCGGCGAAGCTCAGCTTGCCCCGGTAAATGTTGTCGCCGTTCGCCACGACTTTCGCAATGGTGCCAAGACCGGCGTGCACGCGCGGCGAGGTTACATTGACGAAGTCGGGTAATGGAGCGTCGAACATCGTGGCGTCCAGCTCGTACGGCTCGCGGTTCGGATCGATATAGACTCGTGGGAAGTGAGCCCGCAGCAAGGGAGCGCCGCAGGTCGGGGCGGCCTCGAACAGCCGGTCGACGAAGGCATCCTCCGATCGACGCAGCGACAATCGCGGGAGGCGGGATGCCGCCACGAACTCGGACGGGTACTCCTGGCCGCTGTGCGGCGAGGCAAAGACAAGAGGCACGCTTTGATCGTCCGGCCGGACCACCGAATGGGAGGGGCGTTCCTCCTGAGCCTGCTCAACCTCGGGGCGTTCCAGGGGCTGGTCGGGTGACAACTGAACCTCCATCGCTCCAGGGTGCCGGCGCTCCAGGGTGCCGGCGCGCCGAGCCGCCGGCGAAACCCGCGCTTCCAGCCACTTAAGGCGCGGTTGCGGCAAGGGCAAGACTCATTCCTGTCTTGCCTTCTGGGGGGCGCACGGAGACGGCCGCAGACGATCACGCTGGTGGCTTGCCAACGAAGGCGACTGACCGTAAGAATGCGGTCATGTCGCCCGGCCATCCGACCGGTCGCCGGCCCGCCTCGCCGGGGCGCGTAGCTCAGCGGGAGAGCACTACGTTGACATCGTAGGGGTCGCTGGTTCGATCCCAGCCGCGCCCACCATCTTGCGAGGCAGTTTAGAAGCGCTCTGCGCCGAGCTTGCGCAAAACCGTCGCTTGGGAACGCCGGTCGCGGAAAGTGCTGCTCGGGCCACCGTCCGTGGCGAGCCGTGGCCGGCAATCGCGGCCGCATCGCAGAGGCTCATTCGGCCAGCGGCCTGCTCCTCGGCAGGAAGCGGCGCGGTTGCCGCCAACCACTCCGAGACCCTGATAAACCGGCCGGCCTCAGGCCGGGCATCCCGCAGACGTATCGACCCGGATCCTTTCGGCCACATGCAGAATTTGCAATCTTGGATCGCAAGAAAACCTATGCGATTGGTTCGGCAATGGTATATACTAAAAGATGTTAAAAATGTACATTATGATCTTATAAAGCGCATTGGCGCCTCGCTTGGGCGAATGTCTGGGGCCGCTGGCTTTTGCACCGCCTCGTACCGCTCTAACCGGCATGAAACCATCGCCGCCTCAAGCCAGCGCCGCGACCATAACCCTTCGGAGATCACACAGATCTGCGCCTTGTCGCGCGACGGGCAACACGAGAGCCGGAAATGCCACGCGAAATTCGCCAAATCATTCTCTCCAAAGAGGAGTTTACCGGGGCAATAAAGTCCTACAAGAGGGCAGCGCAGGATGCGCTTCCGCAGGGGGATATTGAGTCTTACCACGTCAGCCCCGCCGGGAGCGTACAAATTGATATGAAAACCTATTATGGCGGCAGCGAGCAAAATATCACAATAGATTTAAATAGCGCCCATATAGTTAGAATCTTGGTTAGATTTTGCATTGAAAACAATGTTATGATTCCAAAAAATTCTGTTAAGCGGTTTAAGGTACAAGGAAGCGAAGTTTTCTTAGTGATAACGATGGATATGTAGTCTTCTCTGTGCCGTAGACCTTGGCAAATAGCGGCAGAGTACCAGGGCCAGTCAGGCAAGGGGAGTCCCTCTATCCTAACGCGCTGTCGGCAAGGCTTCGAATCGCTGGACGTACAGGTCCCTGGTGGGGCGGATCGACCAGCGTAGTGAACCATCGCTCCGCCGGCGCTCGCCCCAGCCGATGATTCCATCGCACCGCGCGGAGCAGGTCTGCCGCGGGCCCCGGCAGGCGCGCCGGGCTGGGAAAGCCATTGAGCATCGCCCACAGTCCCGTCCAGCAGCGCGCGACCGCCCAGGGATTGTAACCGCCGCCGCCCAGGACCAGCAGCCGAGCGGAAAGAGCTTTCAGCGCCGCGACCGCCGCCCACAGGGCGCCATTAGACAAGGCGAGTTTTGTCGTCGGGTCGTCCGCCAGGGCGTCCGCGCCGCATTGAACAACGATAGCGCTTGGATTGAATTGCCGCAGCAGGGGCACGATCGCGTTTCCGACGAGGAAGGCCAGCTCGCTGTCGTTGAAGCCCTCCGGCACCGGGAGGTTACGGGCCGCGCCGCCGGCGCGATCATCCCTCCCGCCGAAGCCGGTGGTCGCGTCGTTCCGCCGCATCGGCCAGCGCCCATCCTCGTGAACGGAGATCGTCAGGACTCTCGGTTCATCGTGAAACGCCTGCTGAACGCCGTCGCCGAAATGGGCATCGAAATCCACATAGGCGACGCGCGGCAGCCCCTGATCAAGGAGAGCCAGGATCGCGAGCACCGGATCATTGAAAATGCAATAGCCGCTCGCCCGCGCAGGCTGCCCATGGTGGGTTCCGCCGGCCGGATTGTAGACGATTCCGCCGTGGCGCAGTCGCCGGGCCGCCGCAAGGGAAGCGCCGCAGGCCATCGCCGGGCGGCGGAAGACCTCGCCGTAGACCGGATTGCCGTTGACGCCGAGATTGAACCGCTGGCGGTCCTCCTCGGTGGCGTGCTGGCGGGCTTCCGCCTGTCGCACGGCTGCCACGTAATCTGCCGTATGGAAGCGCAGGAGTTCGGCAATGCTGGCCGGCTTGGCCTCGAGGTAGCAACCCGGCGGCAGCCAGCCGAGTGTCCGGCAAAGGTCGATCGTCAGCGAGACCCGGGGGATGGCGAGCGGGTGTCCCGGCGCATGTCGGGAGGTCCAGAAAATCTCGCTGGCGATCATGGTCGGAGGCGCGACCGGCATCGCGTTCGGATCGTTCAAGGCTTCCCTCGCAAGGGGCGGCGCGTTCCGTTCCGCCAGGCCGGGCGGGCCGTCAGCAATTTGTTAATCCTCACATGCTTCGATGCTGCCGTGATCATCGGCGGAGCAAGACCAATGTGCGAAAAGGTCATGGAGCGTATCCCCTCGCTGACCGCGGAAGAGAGGGTGCAGCTGCGACAGAACTGCCAGCGAGCGATCGCCCGATCGCCCGACTTTCTGGTTGTCCAGGAAGCCAAGCGTGTTCTCGACCGGCTGGATGACGTCGAGCAGCGCGAAGCGCGTGTGCTGGCGCGCCTTCCTGTCTCGCGTCGCATCGAATATGCATTTCGGCGATTGCCGGCAAGCCAGCACGAGCGCCACGCGATTCAATCCCTGCTCGAACAGATGATGACGCGCCGCCTTGCCGCGCCGAACGAAAGCGCCAGAGGCTCCTGGCGTCGCCACATTGATGAGATGTGTCGGACACGTCAGCATCTGCTCCGGCTTGCCGACCAGCGGCGGCATGAGGAACAGGCATCTGCCGAACCGGCGTCCTGGGTTTCGCCGCTGGTAGAGATCGATTCCGACAAGGGCACCCTTCGCTTGCGCCCCGAAGCCATCACCGCGTTTGCCAGCCTGGGTTACGTGGAGACGCCAGCGGCCTGAGGATCGGTTGCCCGATCCGTGGACATCGGGGCTGCCAAGAGCTTGGTGCCGCCCTGTTGCAAGTCGTTTTGCCACCCTTGCGACTGCAAGCAAGTGGCCCGCCCGGCCGCTTGCTTCGACCCGGTCGAACAACCATAGTAGAGCCATGCGCATTGCCGACCGGCTCGCTCACGTCTTCAGCACCGCGCCCGCCGGAAGCGGGATCGGCCGGCGCTGCTGCGAATGGCCGGAATGCGAACAGGATGGAAGTTACCGGGCACCGCGCTCGCGTGTGCAAATAACCCCGTACCGGTGGTTTTGTCTCCAGCATGTGCGCGAATACAATTCCGCCTGGAACTACTACGCCGGGATGAGCGACGACGAGGTCGAGGCCGATATCCGGCGCGACACGGTCTGGCAGCGGCCGACATGGCCGTTTGCCGCCACCGCCGGCTGCGGCGCGTGGCAGGCCCCCGGTCCCACCGATCGTTTTGGCGTGTTCGGCGAGAGCACACAGCCTCGCCGCTGCGAGGCGAGCGCCGAGGAAAAGGCGCTCCGCGTTCTGGAACTGAAGGCCCCGGTCTCTGTCGCTGCCGTCAAGCTGCGGTACAAGGAACTTGTCAAGCGTCATCATCCCGACGCCAACGGCGGCGACAAAGCCGCGGAGGAACGTTTCAAGACGATCAACGAAGCCTACCGCACGGTGATGGGATCGCTCGCCCCTTGAGGATCCCAGCACGCATCGACACGTTAAGTGTGGTAGGCGAGACCATCATCCCAGACACCGCGCTCGGCAACTTGAGGGCGATCACGCGAAGGGCAACAGATGACAGTGCATCCTGCCGCGCACGAGGGTACGGGCCGCGTGCTCAACGCTCCTGACATCAAAGTTTCGATCCGACAGACGTTCAGCATCGACAGCGACCTCGAGGTCCCGGCCTTCAGTGTCGCCGATGATCACGTTCCGGATGTCGATGAGGCCTATCAGTTCGACCACGATACCACGCTGGCGATTGTCGCGGGCTTTGCTTACAACCGGAGAGTGCTGGTCCAGGGGTACCATGGGACGGGCAAATCGACCCACATCGAACAGGTGGCGGCGAGGCTGAACTGGCCGTGCATCCGGGTCAATCTCGACAGCCACATCAGCCGCATCGACCTGGTCGGCAAGGATGCGATCGTGCTGCGCGAGGGCAGCCAGGTTACCGAATTTCGCGAAGGCATTCTGCCGTGGGCACTGCAGCGGCCGAGCGCGCTGGTGTTCGACGAATATGACGCCGGCCGGCCGGATGTGATGTTCGTCATCCAGCGCGTGCTGGAGGTCGAAGGCAAGCTGACGCTGCTCGATCAGAACAAGGTGCTTCGTCCGCACCCCTGGTTTCGCCTGTTCGCAACCACGAACACGGTCGGCCTCGGCGACACCACCGGCCTCTACCACGGTACCCAGCAGATCAACCAGGGTCAGATGGACCGCTGGAACATCGTTGCGACGCTGAACTACCTTCCGCACGACGACGAGGTCGAGATCGTCCTGGCGAAAGCGCCGCAGTACCAGGGCAAGGAAGCGCGCGAGAAGGTCTCGGCGATGGTCGAGCTGGCGGCCCTGACCCGGTCGGGATTCGTCAATGGCGATATTTCGACCGTGATGTCGCCGCGCACGGTGATTACCTGGGCGGAAAACGCGCAGATTTTCGGCGACATCGGCGTCGCCTTCCGATTGACCTTTTTGAACAAGTGCGACGAAGTGGAGCGGCCGACGGTCGCTGAATACTATCAGCGCTGCTTCGGCGAAGACCTGCCGGATTCGGCGCTGCGCACGGTTGTCCGCTGACGTGGCCGGCAAGAACAGCGAGGATGGCAGTCAGTTATTGAAGCGAGTTACCGCGGCTGCGTTGCGTGCCGTCGCCGGGCGCGCCGACGTGGGCATAACCTACGGCGGCAATGAGGCGGATGTTCGTGGCAATCGCGTCCGCCTGCCGAGCCCGGCGTCTCGCGCCGGCGCTCAGGACATCGCCCGGCTGCGCGGTTCGGCCGATGCCCTGGCTCTGCTGCTCCGCTATCATGACGCTGCCCTCCACAAGAAGCGCTCGCCCGCGGGCCAGCCGGCGCGGGCCGTTTTCGATGCCGTCGAGCAGGTTCGTGTCCAGACCTTGGGCGCCCGCCGCCTGAGCGGCGTGGCCGATAATCTGCGGGCGATGGTGGAACACACCTGCCGCGCCAAGGGGTACGCCAAGGTTGAGGGCCGGGACGAGGCGCTGGTGGGTGACGCGCTGGCCATGCTGGTGCGCGAACGGCTGACCGGGGCCCGGACGCCACCGGTGGCGGCGCCGCTCGTCGATCCGTGGCGACCGGTGCTTGCCGAGCGGTGCGATCCGCTTCTGCGGCGCATGACGGAATCGCTCGACGACCAGGCTTCGTTCGCCGAGGCAGCAATCCAGATGCTCCACGCGCTGGAGCTGATCAGCGATGATGACGCGTCGCTTGATCAGGATAGCGATGAGCAAAGCGAAGAAGGCTCGCAAGAGCAGAAAAGCGAAGACGACAGCCGCCCCCAGTCCGCCGACGGCGGTTCCGACTCCGGGATGACGTCGGCCAGCGGCGCGCAGATCCAGGATGGCCAGATCACGCCGGAGAAGTCGCTCGACGACGATGGCGCGTCCGGCGAAGGAGCTGCCTCGCCGGCGGGACCGTCGCGGCGCAATCGCCGGCCCGAGATGCCAAGTTCTCCCGGCAACGTCTATCATCCCTATACCACGGCCTACGACGAGGTGGTCGGGGCAGAAAGTCTGTGCGACACCGATGAACTAACGCGCCTCCGCCATCAGCTTGACCAGCAACTCAGCAGCCTCGAGGGCGTGGTGACGCGGCTGGCGAACCGGTTGCAGCGCCGCCTGTTGGCGAAGCAGACCCGCGCCTGGCAGTTTGATCTTGACGACGGTCTGCTTGATGCCGGCAGGCTTGCGCGGGTGGTCGTCGATCCGGTGCACCCGCTCAGCTTCAAGGTCGAGAAGGAGACGGAGTTCCGCGACACCATCGTCAGCCTGCTGATCGACAACTCAGGCTCGATGCGCGGCCGGCCGATTTCGGTCGCGGCGATGAGCGCGGATATACTGGCGCGCACCTTGGAACGGTGCGGCGTGAAGGTCGAGATCCTCGGGTTCACCACGCGCGCCTGGAAGGGAGGGATGTCGCGGGAGCGCTGGGTTGCCGAAGGCCGTCCGAAGCTTCCCGGCCGCCTGAACGACCTTCGCCACATTGTCTATAAATCCGCGGACCAGCCCTGGCGCCGGTCGCGGCGCAATCTGGGCCTGATGCTGCGCGAGGGACTGCTGAAGGAGAATATCGACGGGGAAGCGCTGCTATGGGCGCACAATCGCCTGCTTGGCAGACCCGAACATCGGCGCGTTCTCATGGTCATTTCCGACGGCGCACCGGTGGACGACGCGACGTTGTCCGCCAACCCCGGCAACTACCTGGAGCGCCACCTGCGCGATGTCATCGAGTGGATCGAGACCCGCTCCCAGGTGGAACTCACGGCCATTGGAATCGGTCACGATGTCACGCGCTACTATCGTCGCGCCGTCACGGTTGTCGACGCGGAGGAACTGGGCGGGACAATGATGCAGAACCTGGCTGATCTGTTCGACGAAGATGCACCCGCGCCGCGCCAGCAGCCAAGCCAGCGCCTCACAGGCCGGATCGCCGGACGCGCCCGCTAAGGAGACGGCCGATCCGCCGGAGAGCGGACCGGCCGACTGGCGTTGACTGTCAGAACAATGCGGGGGTCGAGAAGTTGTAGCCGATCCCGACGCCGAAGAACCACGGGTTGACGGTGAGGTTGTCGTTGCTGTTGCCGCCAACGTGCGTGTTCGTCGGATAGAGGAACCACTTCTTGACGTCCAGGACGGCGACCCAACGGCTGTCCGGGATTTTGAAGTTAAGCCCGAAGTTGACGAGGCCGCCCCATGTGTCGTCAACCTCGACGTGGGACCCGATATGGGACTGATCTTCCCAGAACTTGGCATACGTCAGACCGGCGCCAACGAACGGGGACACCATCTCCTTGCTGAAGAAGTGGTACTGGCCGATGATGCTGAGGGGCAACACCCACTGGTCGGTCAGCTTCTGCGTCTTCCCGCCCACCTGCAGGTCAACGCGCGCCCATGGCACCGCCAGAACGGTTTGCGCAGCGATGTTTTCGGTGAAGAAGTAGGTCAGGTTCAGCGCCGGATTTGCTGTCGTCGAGCCGCTATTGAAGTTGGTTCCGCTGCCGGTGCCAAGGCTGTCGATGCTGCCGCTGGCATCCGGGTAGAAACCCGCTACGAGACCTTGAACAAGGAAATCACCTGCTTCGTAAGCCTGGGCCGAACCGGAGTTACAAGCTACGGCGGTCGCCAGGGCACAACCCAGCGCCATCGCTTTTGTTCTCATTCGTCGTTCTCTCTTCCTCGTCTGGCGCGCGTTCCCTGACTTGCCTGCCGAAAGAAGGAAGTTGGGACACGCCTGTATTAACCCATTCCCATAAAAAATTTATGGTTGTTGCGTCAATGATCCGGCGTGGCCGCTGTAAAAACGATCACATTTGTGTGTTATTGGGGCAACGGCCACTGCAGTCCTTGACCGGGGCATAGAGCCACGCCGCAATGGCCGAATCGCCGCGGCTCCGTCAGGTTCTCCGCCGGCGACACGGATCTCTACCCGAGATTGGCATGCAGGAAGGCGAGTGTCCGCTCCCAGGCGAGGGCCGCGTCGGCTTCGTCATACCGGGCACCGGTGGGATTGGCGAAGGCATGATCGGCATCGTACCAGTAGACGGTGAGCGACTTTCCCGCCTGCTTCATTTCCCGCTCGAAGCCCTCGACCATGGGCCGGTTGATCGTCGCGTCGCGCGTGGCAAAGTGTCCGAGCACCGGCCCTTTCAATCGGGCGAGGCGCTCGGCCGGCTGCTCCACCCGGCCGTAGTAGATCACGGTCGCCTCAACCGGTGTCGCGATCGACGTGTTCAGCGACCAGCCGCCGCCCAGACACCAGCCGATCGTGCCGACAGCGCCGGTCGCCTCCGGCCGGGCGCGTAGCCAGTCCACCCAGGAAACGAGCGTGTCGGTCGCGGCGGCGGGCTCCAGAGACTGCATGAGTTGCTTTGCGTCCTCGGGGTTGCTAGCCACACGCCCTCCGTAGAGATCGACGGCCAAGGCTGTGTATCCCTGGTTGGCGCACTCGGCGGCGACGGCCTTGATCTGATCGTTCAGCCCCCACCACTCATGGATCAGCAGGAGCGAGGGGGCGGGCTTCGTCGCCGGCGAAGCCAATGCGGCGGTAGCCGGCCGGCCGCCGATGGTGGTCAGGCTCACCTCTTGGAGTTCAGCCGCAGCCGCCCGAACCAACGCCGGGTCGGAAAGGATGGCGGCGAGGGGCGTCGCGGCGGCAATTCCCGCGATCACATCGCGGCGGCTTGGCTGCATCGTCGTCTTCCCTTTCTTTAGACCCGATGTCGCCGACGTGGGCATGCACACGGGAACTTGAAAGAGGCGGAACGCGCGCTCCTGCACTACAAGACAGTTCGTTCGATCGGCATGGAACAGGACTCCCGCCGGATGCGCATCTTGCTATTGGTTCTGCTGCTGGCCATCGCCGGGGCGTGCTCCTGCGTCCGCCCGGCCGCGGCCGCTGCCATCGAGGTTCGCGCCAGGCCCGTTGTTCTGGATGCGAACGATCCCGGACGGATGCGCGTTGGTCGGCTGGAGTGGCGGGGAGGGGTAGAACTTACCTCGTCGGATCCCCGGTTCGGCGGACTGTCTTCGCTCCGGGTCACGCCGGATGGGAGTAGGTTTGTCGCGATCTCGGACGGAGGCTGGCGCGTCGATGGCAGCCTGCAGTACGACCCGGAAGGCCTGCTTGCCGGGGTTCGCTCGGCGACTCTGGTCCCTTTGCTGGCACGCAACGGACGGCCGCTGCCCGACATCAGCCGGGAGGAGAGCGACGCTGAATCTCTGGTGCTGGAACCCGACGGGAGCCTGATTGTGGGGTTCGAGGCCAACCACCGCATCGTCTCTTATCCGGCGGACGGCCGCAAGCCGGCCATCGTCCCCGCGCCACCGGGCTTGCAGGATGCACCGGGAAACTCCGGCCTGGAAGGCCTGGTCCGCTTGAAGGACGGCAGGCTGCTGGCGATGACGGAAGGCCTCGCCGTCGATGGCGGCGTGCGCGGCTGGATCGGCAATGGCAAGGCTGGCGGTTGGCAGCCCGTGGTCTGGCGGACCTCCGGCGGCTTCGTGCCGACCGACGCGGCGCGGCTGCCCTCCGGCGACCTGCTCGTCCTGGAACGCCGCTTTCCGCCGGTGGGCGCCCGGCTGAGACGGCTGTCCGCGGAGTCGATCGTTGCCGGTGCCGTCCTCGACGGTGTTGAAATCGCGCGACTGGAGGGCTCACTGACCGTTGACAACATGGAAGGCATCGATGTCCAGCGCGGCCCGTCCGGCGAAACTTTGGTCTGGATAATCTCCGACGATAACTACAGCTTCCTGCAACGCACGTTGTTATTGCACTTTCGCCTGCTCGACTGAGTCGGGACGTCTTCACCCTTGACAGCGAGCCGTCAGTCTTCCGCGCCCTCCCCGAATGAGGTTGTCCGGTCACGCGCATGAGAGCCCTTCGTCCGCCATCCGACGGTCCCGAGCGAACCGGTGATTTCGGCACCTTGCGCGCCTTGTTGCCGTACCTCTGGCCGGCGGGAGAAACCTTACTTCGCGCGCGCGTGGTTGCCGCCGTGCTGTTCCTCGTCGCCGCGAAGGGCGTCAACGTCTTCGTCCCCGTCCTGTACAAGTTCGTGGTCGATGGCCTGGCGGCGGACCAGTTCGGCAAGATCGTGGCGGTGCCGGTCTTTATGGTCGTCGCTTACGGCGTGGCGCGCATGCTGTCGCAGGCGTTCGGCGAGCTTCGCGACGCGGTGTTCGCAAAGGTGGCGCAGCGCGCGATCCGCACGGCCGGGCTGAAGACGTTCGAGCACCTGCATGCCCTGTCCCTGCGCTTCCACCTCGACCGGCGGACCGGCGCCGTCAGCCGCGCCATCGAGCGCGGCACCAAGGGGATCGACTTTCTGCTCTCCTTCATGCTGTTCAACGTCCTGCCGACGCTGCTGGAGATCGTTCTCGTCTGCGGCATTCTGTGGGCGCTGTTCGGCGTCTGGTACGCGCTGATCACCTTCATCTGCATTGCCGGGTACATCGCCTTCACGGTCTGGGTCACCGAGTGGCGGACCAAATTGCGCCGCCAGATGAACGAGATCGATTCGGAAGCGCACACCAAGGCGATCGACAGCCTGCTCAACTACGAGACGGTCAAGTATTTCGGCAACGAGGCCCACGAGGGCCGGCGATTCGATGCGGCGCTCCGCCGTTACGAAACGGCCGCGGTGCGCAGCAGGGTCAGTCTCAGCCTGCTCAATGTCGGCCAGGGTGCGATCATCGCCATAGGCCTGATCGCCCTGATGCTGATGGCGGCGCAAGGCGTGAGCGACGGCTCGATGACCGTCGGCGATTTCGTCATGGTCAATTCGTACCTCATTCAGCTCTACCTGCCGCTGAATTTTCTCGGCTTTGTCTATCGCGAAATCCGCCAGTCGCTGACCGACATGGAGCAGATGTTTCAACTTCTGCAGGCGGGCGCCGAAATCACCGACAAGCCGGGGGCGCTGCCGATCCGGCTGGAGGGCGGGCGCATCGCCTTCGACGACGTCTCCTTTTCCTATGATCGCAGGCGCACCGTTCTGCACCGCGTTACCTTCTCGGTGCCGCCGGGCTCGACGCTTGCCATCGTCGGGCCGAGCGGGTCGGGCAAGTCAACGATTTCGCGGCTGCTCTATCGCTTCTACGACGTCAGCGCCGGCGCGGTGACCATCGATGGCCAGGACCTGCGCGACGTGACCCAGGCAAGCGTCCGTGCCGCGATCGGCATCGTCCCGCAGGACACCGTCCTGTTCAACGACACGATCCTCTACAACATCGCCTATGGCCGGCCGGGTGCCACGGAGGCCGAGGTGGAGCAGGCGGCGCGGCTGGCCCGGATTCACGATTTCGTCACTGCCCTGCCGGACGGCTACGGGACAAGGGTCGGCGAACGCGGACTGAAGCTCTCCGGGGGAGAAAAGCAACGCGTCGCCATCGCCCGGACGATCTTGAAAGCGCCAGCGATCCTGCTCTTCGACGAAGCGACTAGCGCGCTCGACACTCAGACTGAGAAGGAGATCCAGGCGAGCCTGCGGGAAGTGTCGGCGGGGCGGACCACGCTGATCATCGCGCACCGCCTGTCCACCGTCGTCGATGCCGACCAGATCGTGGTGCTGGAAGGGGGGCACCTTATCGAGCGCGGCCGGCACGCCGACCTGTTGCGATCCGGCGGAGCCTACGCCGCCATGTGGGCGAAGCAGCAGCAGACGGAGTACGCTCGGGAGGCCTTGCAGCAGGCAGAGGCCGCGGAGGACAGCACGGTACAGGCCATAGCGCCATAGGCGGGAATATTTACCTAGAAATCTAGGAAAAAAAACTTGTTAACCGGCGCTTATCCAGATAATGTTCCTTAATACGAGAACAGATCGCGCCGGGCCTTCGCCGATGAACACCGTCAAACCAGACCTGCGAGAGATGCGTCGATTGCTGCAGGGGCATCAGTGGTCGGATCTGGCGGAGTGGTGCGACGCCATTCGCGCCCTCGCCGATCTCAGTAACGCGCAGATCGATCTCCTCGTCACCCCGGACGGCTCCAACGGTGACGCGGCGCTTAACGGCGGGCGGATCACCGGAAACGAGGCGGTGGCCACGCCAGGGGTTGGCCCGGATGCGGACAGCGCCGACTGCGCCGGCGAGAGGCTTCTATAGGCGCTTGATCTCGATGTTGTACTTCCGCAGCGCGTAACCGACCTGACGCGGCGTGAGCCCGAGCAGGCGCGCGGCTTTCGCCTGCACCCAGCCCGCCTTCTCCATGACGCGGATCAACCGGTCGCGCTGCGGTAGCGCGTCGAGGTCCCCGAGGTCGTCGAGGGCGCGCCAATCGGCCAGGCCCTCGAAGCTGTCTCCCGTTGAGACGCCGGGAGTGCCGATCGAGCCTCCGGAACCGCCGCAGCCGCCTTCATTGTTGCAGCCGCCAGCGGATACCAGGTCGCCGCCCCGCAACGTTGACGAGCTGCCCCCATAGGCCGGTTGCGGCGAAAGCAGCATGGTCTGGCACCGGTTCGTCTGGCAGGGAACATCGATTTCGTCGATGACGTCGCCCTTGGTCATCGTCGCGACGCGGTGCACGCAGTTTTCCAGTTCCCGGACGTTGCCGGGATAGCTGCAGCCCGCCAGCACCGTCAGCGCGCGCTCGGAAAAGCGCAGGCTGCGCTCGTTCTCCTTGTTGAAGGCGTCAAGGAAGTGCAAGGCGAGCGTCGGGATGTCCTCCCGGCGCTCCCGCAAGGAAGGAATGAACACCGGCACGACATTGATGCGGTAGTAGAGGTCGGCGCGAAACTCACCCTTGGCCACCATCTCCTCCAGGTTGCGGTTGGTGGCGCAAACCAGGCGGACATCGACCTTGATCGTCTTGGTCCCACCGACCCTTTCAAACTCGCGCTCCTGCAGAACCCGCAACAGCTTGGCCTGGAAGGCGCCGGAAACGTCCCCGATCTCGTCGAGAAACAACGTGCCGCCGTCCGCCAGCTCGAAGCGGCCCCGGCGATCCTGGGTCGCTCCGGTAAACGATCCTTTTTCGTGGCCGAACAGTTCGGATTCGAGCAACGAGTCCGCCAGGGCAGCGCAATTCACTTTGACGAACGGCTTGTCCTTGCGCGGCGACAGGGTGTGGACGGCGCGCGCGATCAGCTCCTTGCCGGTGCCGCTCTCGCCGCGCAGCACGACCGTCGAGCGCGTCGGCGCGACCAGGTGAATTTGCGCGAACACCTCCTGCATCGGCTTGGAGTGGCCGACGACGTTGTCGATGCTGCTGGGGATCAGGTCGCGTCTGCCGAAGGAGCGCGAGGGCCTCGGCAAAGCGCTGGGACCGCGAGGCTCGGCCGCCGGATGGGCATGCCGGTGGAGCTTGACGGTCTGAGCGATCAGGTTCGCCACCATAGTCAGAAAGCGGATGTCTTCGCCGAAGTTGATGTCGTTCGGCTCGCTCCACACCCGGGCCACTGCCAGGACCCCGAAGGGCCGGCCCACGGTCTTGATCGGGACGGCGACGAACGACACCCGCTCGTCGTCGAGCGCGCCCGAAGCGCCAACGTAGTCCGCCAGCAGCGGATGCTCGGCGACGTTCTCGCTGACAAACGGCATCTGCCCCGACAAGATGCGCGTCGCCAGTTCTTCGGGAAGGTCCGCCTCACCGGCTTCGATAGCTTGTGAGGACAGGGATGCGGCTGCGGCGACCGACAGAGCGCCGGCGTCGTCGATGATGGCGACCACGCCGCGACGCATTTCCAGGTACGAGGACATCAGGTTGAGGACGGCGCGGAGCGATCCTTCGAGGTTGGTCGTTGCCGTCAGGATCTTGCTGATCTCATAGATCCCGACCAACGCCAAAGAGGCCGCAGCGGAACGCTCAGAGGAGCCCGGCATCGGACGTGACGATCTTATCATGTTCATGGCGAAACCCGGCTGTAACGAAAATGAAAAAACGCTTCACCGACGTTCCCGACGTCTGAAAAGAAGCAACGGCCCCAATGCGACCCGCGGGCTGCTCCAGCACTACCGCGCGGCTAGATCAGCAATTGAAAAGAGCAGGCCAATTTTGGCTGTTTTCGGGAAAAGACGATCATGCTTGGGAGTTAGCAATAAACATGCCAATGCGCGGCCGATGGCTCCGCCAATAATATCAGGATATTGGACAGGGCTTGCCTTCCATGGGAGGTGTCCGGGTGCCGGTTTCTCGGGCACGGATCCGACTCATGCCCAACATCTTGGCAACCGACAGCCAGAGTCTCAAAACCAATCCTCCCAGAACTCTGCGTCGACGGGCCGCCCCTCCCTCCATCGAACGATGGCAGAGGCGGTCCGCCCTGCCAGATCGTCGACCAGGTCATCCAGATAAATGGGGTGCCAATGCGCGGAATAGCCCGTGCCGTCGAAGCTGCGGGCCGACTGCGCAAACGCCGCAAGCCGGACGCCATTGACGTCGAACACCTGGACTCGCACCCGGATGCGCGGGGCACCGGCACCAGACCCCACGGCGAAGCGCAGCGTCTCTGAGCCGTCGCCGATCCGATGGACGTGGCCGGTGACCAGAACCGCGTCCGCCGGCAGAGATGCCGGCGGCGCCGTTATCACGTTCTTGAAGGCACCGGTCTTCTGAAGATCGTCGGCCAGGGCACGACGGAACCGGCGGACTTCGCGCAGGTGATCGCCGTCGTCGGCAACGATGGAGCCGATGATCACTGTGGAAATCGTTGCAGGGGCTGGTTCTTGCTGCTGCAAAGTCAGGGAGTATGAGCACCCCCCGCAACTCAGCGCGGAAACCAAGGCCATAACCAGAACCCGCTGCGTGCGGTTGCCCACCGGAAATCACCCTAATGGGGCAAATAAGGGGAAACATACCTCACTTGAGCCCAGCCGACAAGGGGGTCACCGGGCTGACCTCGGACTGACCGCGCTGACGCCGTCCCCTTATCCGCGTAGCCGATAGGAAATATCCGCGCCCTTCTTCTTAAGTTCGGCAGCAACCCATCTGCCGCCGGCGTCATAGGCGACCCACCCGTCGGTGACGCCAGTGACCTGGTAGCGCGTTACCTGGATCGAACTCTTGCCTGACTGAAGCGCCATCTTGTCGGTCGATAGCAATTGCTGAGGTTTGACGCGTCCGCGCTGGGGATCGATCAACTGCGTCTGTTGCGCGATGTCGGGGGTCCAATAGCTGCCGACCATGATGTCCGCCGGCGCCATTTCGGTGCCCTTGCGGTTGACAACCCGGAATGCGCCGGCTTCCGCCCTGCCGGTCACGAGGAATTCGCTGTCGTCGTCGGTGGTCTTGCTGTCAAAGGCCTGCAGGAGGCCACCTTTCCAGCGCTCGGTGCCGTCGTGCCGATAGACGAACACGGTGACGCCGAGCACCCGCACGGTGATGTCGATGATCGTCCGCACCGAGAATTCGCCGGGGTTGCCCCGGAACTCGACCCGGTGAGTGCCGATGACGTCGTGGTTGCGAATGACGTCGAAGAGGATTGGCGGCGGATTTGCACCGGGCAGACGGGGCCGCGGGGCGGCCGCTTGCGCCAGGGCCTTGTTGCCGCTTAGCAACAACGACGGGCTCGCCGCTATGGCGGCCGCGGCGAGGCCGCGAAGGAGACGGCGCCGGCCGAGGCGTGTCTGCAGGAAAGGGCCGGGCGGTTGTTGAAAAAGCATGACGGTCCCAGCTCAGAACCGGAAGAAGCTGTGCTTTAGGTAGCGATGAACAAAGGACAAGTCGAGCTTTGATCTGGTCGTCGCAACACTTCCTGGCGCATGCTAGAGTGATCGCACTGGCAGCGTCGGTGGGCCATCAGAACAGGCAACGAGGACCCGCGAGGAGCCGATGAAGATCAAAGTCGAGAGGCCGACGCCGGCGGATGTCGCCGCCTTCGCTGATTGTGCAACGTGGAGCAAGGAGCCGTCCGTTTTCGATTGGGAATATGACTCGTTGGAGGTCTGCTACTTGCTTCGGGGCGAGGTTCGAGTAACAACATCGGAGGGCGACGTCGCCGAGTTCGGCGCTGGCGATATGGTCACCTTTCCCGCGGGACTGAAGTGCACTTGGGAGGTTGGGGCGCCCGTCCATAAGCACTATCGATTCGGATGAGCGGATGACCTCAACGAAGGACGGCTTGCCCCCGGTGCCGGAGCACGGCGGTGAAATCGATGCCGCAGCAGAATTCTTCGGCATTACGCGCGACCGCTGGCTCGACCTGTCCACCGGGGTAAACCCAAACGCTTATCCGCTCCCCGATCTGGCAAACGAGTACTGGATGCGGTTGCCGGACGCATCGCTGTACGCCTGGCTGAAGGAGGCAGCCGCCGCTTACTACGGCGTGTCCGACCCGGCGCAGGTGGTTCCGGCGCCCGGAACCCAGTCGCTCATTCAGTTGCTGCCGCGATTGCTGCCGCACAGGCGGGTTGCCATCATCTCCCCGACATATCGGGAGCACGCGGTCAGTTGGCAGACCGCAGGCCATCGCGTCGCGGAAATCGCCGGCATCGAGGACCTGTCCGATGACGTCGAGGTCCTTATCGTCGCAAACCCGAATAACCCCAACGGGCGGATCTATACGCCGGACATGCTGCTGCGCTGTGCCGCGCGGCGTTTGATCGTCGTCGACGAGGCTTTCGCCGATGTTTACCCGGAAGTGAGTCTCGCCCGGCACGTCGGCCGCGATGGCCTGCTGATCCTGCGCTCCTTCGGAAAATTCTTCGGACTTGCCGGGCTGCGGCTGGGCTTTGCCCTGGCGGGTGAAGCGATGGCCGAAGAGTTGCGCCGGGGACTGGGGCCCTGGGCGGTGAGCGGGCCGGCGGCAGCCATTGGCGCCGTGGCGCTGGCCGATGAACCCTGGATTCGCACCACCCGCGTTCGCCTGACCGCGGCAGCCGGGCGGCTCGACGGCCTGCTGCTGCGCGCGGGCTTGCGCATTGTCGGCGGAACCGCGCTGTTCCGCCTGGTCGAGCACTCACGCTGTGCTGGGCTGTTCGAAGCACTGGCGCAGGCGGCGATTTTGGTCCGCCGCTTTTCCGACGATCCCACGCGGCTTCGCTTCGGCATTCCCGGCGACGACGCGTCGTTCGAACGGCTGGAGGGCGCACTGGCGCAATGGCGGACGCAGCCGGGTCCCTCCCGCCCCGGCAGCCCGTCTGCGCAGCGGCGTCCGGCTGAGCAGGTCGGCGGATGACCGGCTGCGGATCCGCGGACACGTCGTGATGGGCGACGGGCTGGGCGAGCTGGCCCTGCGGGCCTTTACCACCTTTTTCGCGACCGTCGGGCCGATCGACGCCGCCGCCTTCTATGCCGCGCTGACCGCCAGTGTCGTCCCCGCCCAGCGGCGCCTCACCGCGGTCAAGGGTACGGCTGTTGCCACCGGCCTGCTGCTGGTGTTCATTCTTTTCGGCGAGGTGCTCCTGCGCTGGCTCGGCATCACCCTGGCGGCGATGCGCACCGCTGGCGGCATCCTGCTCATGCTGCTGGCGATCGACATGGTCTTCGCGCGACCGTCCACCATGTCATCGCCCACCCAGGCGGAAGCCCTGGAGGCCGGCGGACGGGCCGATATTTCCGTCTTTCCCCTGGCGACACCGCTGATCGCCGGGCCGGCGGCGCTTGGCGCGGCCGTCCTCCTCGCGGCGGAAGCGGGCCAGCGCGGCATTCTCGGGGAACTGGTGGTGGTCGCGTCACTGCTGGCGGTCATGACGATTCAGCTGGCGTTGCTGCTGGTTGCCGGCCGTCTGCACGCAATTCTTGGTGTCACCGGCCAGAACGTGATTTCTCGCGTCGTCGGGATCCTGCTCGCGGCGCTCGCCGTTCAGTTCGTCTTCGATGGCGTGCGGGCGATCTGGCCACCGGCACTGCCTGCGGCGAGCCTCGCGGCGGCGCCGATCTCGCCCTGAGCTCCGGGGTAAGGATCAGCGGTATTATAGCAGGTGGCCTCGCCGAGCGTCGGGTAGCAGTGCAGCGCAATCTCGACGATAACCTCATCTTCGACGCAGTAGGTCAGGCCATGATTCTTGCGGACGAACGAGCAATCCTTGCCGCTGATCAGCGAATAGACATGATCGATGGGCGTTTTGTCGGTCGCGGCCACGGTGCCGGCGCCAAGCACCGCCATGCAGCCGCCGGGAAGCGCCGTCAGCGGCACGGCAGCAAGGATCAGGCAGCGCCGAAGGAGGGCCGGCGCTGGGAAGCGAAGCGGGGTTGAAAAGAGAAAGCGACTCATCGAGCCTTCCCCGTTGCCGACGCCGCAGCATCGCCTGAAACACTTAAATCCGGCTTAACGCGAGGATGGCGGCCCTTTCCGGCGCAGGGGTCGGGTCCGTGAAACCTCCTTCGGAGGCGGAACGCACAAATCGGCCTTGACCGTAGCGCCGGTTGAAGGTCAATTCGGCTGATCGCACCGTTGCACTCTGTTCCGGATGCTTCGGTTGGTGAGGAGCGGACGCAGACCGCAGAAGACAACAGGCCGTGGTAGCTCAGGGGCAGAGCACGTCCTTGGTAAGGACGGGGTCGGTGGTTCGATTCCACTCCACGGCACCAGTTTTTCTCAATATTTTCCAACACTTAAGGGGTGCAGGGCCGGCTGCGGGTCGATGCAGACGGATGCAGAACGCTGCGCCAACTTTCCTCGATTCCGGGGGAAGAGTTAGGGGAAGATGTTCTGTGTCTGTGCTACAGAGGGGATTGCGGCGCCCCCCATTGTGGATCCCTTCAGGGAGCCATCTAGCAAGGAATCGGCGCACGCCGAACTGAAAGAATATGCGCATGGAACGTCCTGTAGCCCGTTGCACCAATTGCGCCACCGCCAGCCGAGACGATTCGATGATCAATCACAGCTGCAACCGCAAGGTAGATGGCAAGACGTGTCGCGGCGTGTACAGGAGCGCCATCGGGCTGGATGATTGGCGAGAGTGCGAGGTTTGTGGCACCAGGGGTAGGTCAATTGAAGGGGGGCGATGCCAGAGTTGCGACGGAGAAGGGTGGATTTATCAGCGGTCCCATGCGTAACGCTTTGGGAGCAAGCGCATCAGGGCGCCGGTGTTGAACATCGCTCGGCCAATTCTCGGCTTTGGCGCCGAGCGGGTTCTGCGATGCGCTCCGTTGAATGGCGATGACCGTCCGTTTCATAAGCGCCTGAAGGGGCGAAGGGGACATCGATCTTGATGCGGACTGTCGGGGAACATGCCATGGTGCCTCCTCCGAAAGTGACGGCATTGGATTTATCAGCTGCAATGCCGTGGCTATAATGTGAAGGGGGATTTGGCGTGAAACGACCTTGGATACTGCTGGCAGTTGCCTTCATATGCTGGAGCAATCGCCTAAGTGCAGACGTCTTTGCAACTCCTGCGGAGGTCTGTGCAATTCTGACTAAACAGGGCGTGGAACTTCCTTTGTGGAATAAGCTTCCCTCTGGAGGAGGCCTAGACGAGTACTTTTGTGGGAGCGGACTCCAGACTATAACGCCTTCATCTTCAATAAAGGTCCCTGCAAATAACATAGCTATTTATGTTTCGGGGAAACATAAAGAATATGCGGAGCTTATTGAGTTAACAGTAAATATTAACGACAATAAGAACCGCGATGAGGCGATCAAAAAATTTAAAATTACAGCAAAAACTCTTATTACAAAGTTCTCCGTTGGCGTTCCGCAATATTTTATGAATAACATACAAACACTCAAGGTGACCTGTGCATTAACTGACTTTGGTAAGGCGATTATAGATTACGATAGGTCAGCCATTGATAGTTATAAATTGTCGCTTGTAAGAGCAAATGCTACTGTTTTGATGGACGAACCATCCCCGCCAGCAAAGAAGTGCCATTAAACCGTTCGCTGCAAATGAGGCCACCATCAGTCGGCCAACGAAACAAGTGGCCGCAGCTTGGCAGAGTGTGACTTCGGTGCTGCGCTAAATCGAAGTTAATCCTACAATCCCCCGAGAGACGATCACAGCGATTAGCGGAAAACCTAGGGGAGCTGACACCAAGTGATTGATTTTGAAGCCATCCCTCATCCCTGGTAAGAACGGGGTCGGTGGTTCGATTCCACTCCACGGCACCAGTTTCTGCGTCGGCGCCGGTCCACTCCCCGTCGAACGATCCGGGGTGATGCAGCGGTCCGGTGCTCCGATCTTTCCCGCCACGCGTGCTGAGGGGGATTGCCGGACGTGAACATTGCCAATCTGCTGGCGCGGGCCGGCCGCGCGCATGGCGGGCGACATGCCGTTGCCGTCGGATCGGAGGTGATCGCCGATTACGCCACGCTCGCGCTCCGCGCCGCGGCGATCGCCGGCGCCCTGGGCGAGACATTCGGGCTCGCTCCCGGTGACCGTGTGATGCTGCTGATGCGCAACTGCGCCGCCTACATCGAGACGCTCTTTGCATGCTGGTGGGGCGGCTTCGTCGCCGTCCCGGTGAATGCGAAGCTCCATCCCGAAGAAATTGCCTTCATCCTTGAACACTCCGGTGCTTCCGTCTGCTTGATCACCGCCGACCTGGCCGGGGCTCTGCCGTCGAATGCGGGCGGATCATCGCCGCTGCGCGCCGTCATTCCTGTCGAAGGTTCGGACTATGCCAGGCTGGCCGCGGCGGACGCAGTGCCGGTCACGGCGCGTGCCCCGGACGAGACAGCGTGGCTGTTCTACACCAGCGGCACCACCGGCCGCCCGAAGGGCGCGATGCTCAGCCACCGCAACCTTCTGGCGATGACCACGAGCTATTTCATCGACGTCGACCGGATCGATCCCGGCGACGCCATCCTGCATCCCGCGCCGCTCTCGCACGGCTCCGGCCTGTACGTGCTGCCGCACGTCGCGGCCGCGGCCAGGCAGGTCATCCCGGCCAGCGGCGGCTGCGAACCGGACGAGATCTTTGCGCTGATCGAGGCGCATCCGGGCGCGGCGTTCTTCGCCGCACCGACCATCGTCCGCCGGCTGGTCGAGAGCCCCGCCGCCGGTCGTGCCGATACCCGGAACCTGAAGACGATCGTCTATGGCGGCGGCCCGATGTACGTCGAGGATTGCAAGCGGGCGATGGCGCTGTTCGGCAACAAGCTGGTGCAGATCTACGGTCAAGGCGAGAGCCCGATGACGATCACCGCGCTGAGCAGGGCGTGCCACGCCGAGACCGGCCATCCGCGGTACGAGCAGAGGCTGGCCTCGGTCGGCACGGCGCAGACCGTGGTCGAGGTGGCGACGGCAGACGCCGAGGACCGGTTGCTGCCGGCGGGCGAGGTCGGCGAGGTGCTGGTCCGCGGCGAGCCGGTGATGGGCGGCTACTGGCGCGACCCGAAGGCAACGGCGGAGACGCTGCGCGGCGGCTGGCTGCACACCGGCGATGTCGGCGCCTTCGACGCGGACGGATTTCTCACCCTCAAGGACCGGTCCAAGGACCTGATCATCAGTGGCGGCAGCAATATCTACCCGCGCGAGGTCGAGGAGATCCTGCTGCGGCACGCGGGCGTGGCGGAAGTCTCGGTGATCGGCGAGCCGGATCGCGACTGGGGCGAGGCGGTCGTCGCCTTCGTGGTCGCGAATGCCGCGACGCCCGTTGGCGAAGACGCGCTCGACGCCCTTTGCCTCGATCATCTTGCCCGCTTCAAGCGTCCGAAGCGGTACGTGTTCATCGAAGGCCTGCCCAAGAACAACTACGGCAAGGTGCTGAAGACCGAGCTGCGTCGCCGGCTCGCGACGGCAAGGGAGGAACACTGACGATGGCGGGCCGGTTGCAGGGCAAAGTCGCGTTGATCACCGGTTGCGGTTCGGTCGGCCCGGGCTGGGGCAACGGCAAGGCGATCTCGGTGCTGTTCGCGCGCGAAGGCGCCCGCGTCTTCGGGATCGACGTCAGCCGCGACGCGGCGCTGGAGACGCAGAAGATCATCCAGGACGAGGGAGGGGACTGCCGGGCTGCCGTTGCCGATATCGCCCGCTCCGAGCAGGTCGCCGATGCCGTCCGAGACTGCCTCGAGACCTTCGGCCGCATCGATATTCTCGTCAACAACGTCGGCATTGCGCGGGTCGGCGGACCGGCGGAGCTGGACGAGGCGACGTGGGACGACGTCATGCGGGTGAACCTGAAAAGCGTCTATCTCACCTGCCGGGAGGTCCTGCCGATCATGGAGCGGCAGGGGAAGGGCGCCGTCGTCAACAATGCGTCCATCGCCGCCTGGGGATGGTGCGGCGTGAACTACGGGCTCTACAGCGCCAGCAAAGGGGCGATGATCTCGATGACCCGCAGCCTCGCCATCCAGTACGCGCCAAAGGGCATCCGGGCGAACTGCGTCTGCCCCGGGCTGATGAACACGCCGCTGGTGCACAAGGCGCTGACCACGGTGTACGGGGCGGAAGGCGACATCGATACGCTGATCCGGACCCGCGACGCCCAGTGCCCGATGGGTCATATGGGCAATGCCTGGGATACCGCCTACGCCGCCCTCTATCTCGCCTCCGACGAAGCCGGGTACGTCACCGGCGTGGCCCTCAACGTCGATGGCGGGATCAGCATCCGGTTCGCCTGACCACGACGACGGGCGCCTGGGGCCGATCTCCGGGGAGGCCGCCGTCACTCGGTTCGGGAGGGACGGCGAGGTTTGGGACTGGTGCGGAGTGCCCTTTTCCCGCGGGAGGCGACCGTCCTCTTGCCTGGCCCTCGGAGTGCCGGCAACCTTGACACCGAAGGGCTTGAGCCCGCAGCAGCATCCCCCTGCTCGATCCTGATCGGAACGGCGGCCTTGAGCTGCAGATCGCGCTTCGGCAGCGGGATTTCGATGCCGTGCTGGCGCAGCGTCGCGTGAATGGCCCAGCAATAGGCGGCGTGGGCGCCCATCGGCCGGTGGATGGCTTCCGTCGTCAACCACACGACAAGCTCGAACTCAAGCCGGCTTTCGCCGAACCGGACCAGCCATAGTTGCGTCTTGCGGTCGTCCTTTTCTTTGAGAGTGAACGGCACCTGGTCCGCGGCCTCGATCAGGAGGTCGCGCAGGACGTCGCAATCGGTGCCATAGGCGACGCCAAACGGAATGCGCATCCGGGCGTGGGCATCGAGCATCGTCCAGTTCGTCACCCGACCGTTGACGAACTCGGAATTCGGAACCACCACGTCGATGTTGAGTGGCGTCGTGATCGTCGTATTGCGGATATTGATCTGGCGAACCGTGCCGGCGACGCCGTCGGCGAGATCCACGAAGTCGCCCACCTTCAGGCTTTTTTCCGACAGCAGGATGAGGCCGGCGACGAAGTTGTTGAAGATCGCCTGGAGACCGAAGCCGATGCCGACGCCAACCGCGCCGGTGAACACGGCAAACGCGGTGAGATCGATCCCCATCATGCCCAGGGCAACGAACACCGCGGCGGTGATCAGCATCACTTTCAGCAGGCGGGAGAACAGCAGCTGCACCGAGTGGTTCAGGCCCGAGTGGGCCAAAACCCGCGCTTCGAGCAGGCGCGCGGTCCATGTGGCGAGCCACAGCAGCAGTGCCAGCCAGAGCAGGCCGGTGAGGACGGTCAGCGGCGAGATGCGGAAGCTTCCGATCGTCACCGTCAAGCTGCTGAACAGATCGCCGGCTCTTTGGAAAACGCCCTCGCTGCCGCTCTCGGCGTAGTAGCGCAAGGCGCCGGGATGATACGGCAGGAAGGTGTTGTGGACGACGTTTTCCGGAACGGTGGCGGCCGCCGCCGGATCGGCCTCGACCAGTTCCTGGTGGTGCGTGAGAACGGCGTTGACGATGGCGTAGGCGAGGTCGTCGGGGAGGTCCTTCGTCGCCACGGCGAAGTTGTAGAGGCCGACGGTCTGATAGGGAGCTAACAGCGAGGGATAGCTGCCGGGCGGCACGACGGCGGCCGTCAGCTCGGGGAAAGCAAGGCGCAGCTTGAGCAGTTCTTCCCGCGTCGGCGAGACGTAGGCGATCTTCTGCTTGGCGGCGAGTGCGGTGATCGCGGCGAAGGGAACGTTGCCCGCGACCGCGAGCACGTCGATCTCGCCCCGCTTCAGCTTGGCGACGGCATCGTTCCAATCGCCGTGAACAAGCGTCGCCTCGATGCCCAATGTGGCGAGAAACCGCGGAACATAGAGGGCTGCCGTGCCGGCCTGCGGTCCTGCGCCGATCCGCTTTCCGGCGAGGTCGGTCAGCGAGCGGATCGGCGAGTCTTCCAGCGCAATGAACTGGAACGCGCTTTCATACATCGGAAACAGGGCGCGAACGTTCCGGTATCGCTTTCCCTGGGTCCAGTCGCCCGAACCGTTCCAGGCGTCAAGGGCGACGCCGAGCGTCACGAAGCCGAGCTGCGCGCCGCCGCTCTCGATCTTGGCAAGGGTTTCCGTCGAGCCCTCCGACGCAACCGGCAGCACGGGCAGTCTGAGGACGTCGGTGAGCAGCCTGGCCAGGCCCTTGCCATACTCGTAGTACGTGCCGCCCGGCGAGCCGGTGGCGATGACAACCGGCCGTGGCGCAGGGTCCGGCGCCGCTGCAAGCGGCGTCGCGGTGGCCAGTGCCGCAACCAGCACGGTCAGAATGGCCAGGGCCCGGATGGCAAAGGCCCGGATGGCAAGGGCGGGGACAGCGGGGACACGAGACACCATGGTCGCTTCCCTTCCATCCGGGAGCGTGCTTGCCAGTGTCCGCGCACCCGTGAGTTCAGCTTAGGAAGCGGTGGGCACTGCGAAAGTTTGCGAGAAGTCTATCATAGCTCAGGGATTCCAGGACATCGGGCTATCAATCCGACGCCGCGGCCCCGCAGCAGCGACTTACGATGCAGCCGGGAAGGGGACTCTGATCCGCGCCGGCGGGCGCTCGGCGAGATGCCTGAGCGCCAGTCGGTGGTCGGTGTCCGCATCCAGAAACGCCCGGAGCTGTTGGACGACGCTCAGTTCTTCCTTTTGCAGATGCGCCATCATCTCGGTGTACAGGGCATCGGCAACGCTGCGAAATTCGGCCCAGCGCCCGGCGTCTATGCCCTGGTCGAGGATCGTCGTGCAAATGCTGCGCAGCCGCCTGGCCAGCGGCCCAATGGTGACGTGTTCCTGGGTTAAAAGCGACGCCAGTTCGGCGCCACCCCGCTCGCAGATCAGCGGGAAGAGAACCGCCTCCTCGAAGGCGTTGTGGTCGATGACCTGATCGAGGGAAAGGACGAGCTCCCTCAGGCGCGCCTTTTCCACGTCATCCTTGGGATCGATGGGAGTCTGCCCCTCGGCTCCGGTGACGCGGTCCTCGATGCCGCACAGAAACGAGAGAATGCGGAAGTGTTCTTCGTGGAGAACCTCTCCCAATTCGGTCAAACCGGCCACGATGTTCCTTCAACTGGCAGACGCAGGGACGAAATGATGCACCGCAATATCATCTGGCGCGGCAGCCTCTCCGGCGCCACAGACGAAAATGCCGGTCAGTCATGCATCTGTGGACGCGGGAAGTCGATCACCGAGCCGGCAGCAATCGATGGTGAGACCAATTCGCAACACCTTTCTGCAGAGACAACGAGCCGCCTCTTGCATCCGAGGGCTTGCGTCCACAGTTCCCGGTCGCAGACAGCCAACCTCGGTGCCCCGGTGCAATGGGCCGGGGCAGGGTGAGAGAACAAGAATGGCTGAAGCTGTTTGCGGGTTGGCACGGTTGAAAGCACGCACTGGAGACATCGATGGAACAGAGTTATCAGAACGCGCAGGGCCGGCATCTCGCTGAACTGGCACTCGAGGCGGTGTGGGTTGCTGATGAGCAGGGCCACCTTGATGCGGATCACGCAAAGGCGCTGTCACGCCACGGCATCGGTTCCGGCGTCTGGCGATTCAGCCGACCGAACTAAGCGGGTGTGTTGTCGGCTTCGACGATCGGAGTGGGTAGGGCATGGGACTTGAGATCGGCGGGATTCTGGGGCTTGTCATCATCGCGTTGGACGTCTGGGCCATCGTGAACATCATTGGCAGCGGCAGTTCAACAGGTGGCAAGATCCTTTGGGTCCTTGCGATTTTGGTACTGCCCGTCGTCGGACTCATCGCGTGGTTCTTGGCCGGCCCCAGAAAAAATACTGCTGGCTGAAGCTTTGCGACGGAACAATTCGCTGAGCCGCCCATTCGATGGACATGAGGCTGGTCAACGACGTTGAGTACAGAGACGCCCTGAGCCGCGCCAATACCCTGCGGGCGGCCGGCGCGTCCGCGGAAGCTGAACGCGAGCTCGCCGAACTGGAGGCGGCGATCGGCAGATATGAAGCTGAGGGAGAGGGGCTGGGTGGCGAGACTAAAGGCCACCCTCGCCGCAGTGAATAATTGCAGCCGCAGGACCCAAGCCTTGCAGGACGAGACAACTCACGGCAATGCCAGCTGTCAGCAAGTCTATGACTAAGCAAGGCCTAAGAACGACAAAACCGCTATGATGACGACAATCACGCCGATGATATAGAAGATACTGTGCATCCCAACCTCTCCTCGCGCCGGTATCACTTCTGTCGTTAAGAGCGGCCAGCAGGCCCCACCAGGGCCCGCTGCCGCTCAATTCACTTCCCTTACCCAGCCGACTTGCTTGGCTGCTCGGGTCGGTCAGTTGCCAGCGGCCCATCAGCAAACGATGCGCGCTCTTCGTGCAGACCTTGAGCCGCCTGCCGAACCTGATCATCGGCTTCGATGGCATCGAGCGCATCGTCCTCTGCGTCGCCGCCCGCATCCCTGAATCGATCGGCCATATCCTCTGCGGACCGCCTTGCACGGGCGACCCCGTCCCGCGCCGCTCCGGTTGCCCGGTCAACCGTGTCCTCCAGGTAGTCTCTCGCAGCCGTCGCGGCCCGCCCGATTTCGCTTCTGCGACGATCGGAGCGAGCGATCATGACGGCCGCGACGATGGCGCCGACTCCCAGAACGCCAAGGGCGACTCCGATTGGGTGCATGCGGGCAAATTCAGTGCCGTCCGATGCCGCATTGCGTGCCAGCGCGGTGACCCGGGCCCCCGCCTCGGAAGTCCGGTGGTAGGCCTCGCTCGACTTCTCGCGTGCGACGGCCGCCCAACGGTCCGCTCGCTCGCGGGTGTCGCGGGCGGCCCGGCGAGCGCCTTCCGAAATCCGCTCGCCCGTCTCGCGAGCGGCCCGGCGGGCCTCATCCGCCATCTCTTCGCCTTTTTCGCGGGCCCGACGGGCCCCATCCGAAATCCGCTTGCCTGTTTCGCGAGCGGCCCGGCGAGCCTCGTCCGTCAGCTCTTCGCCTGTCTCGCGAGCGCGGCGAGCGCCTTCCGAGATTCGTTCGCCCGTCTCGCCGGCGGCCCGGCGGGCCTCGTCCGTCAACTCTTCGCCTGTCTCGCGGGCGCGGTGAGCGCCTTCGGAGAGTCGTTCGCCCGTCTCGCGAACCGTATCCTTGGTCTCTGCGTAGTCACCCATCTCTTCCAGGTCTCCCATTTGATAAAACCTACGACTATCGAGCCGTCGCCGCGCTTCGGCCTGCCTCAGCCCCTTCCCCACCCGCGTTCGGGGGGCATCGTCCCGGCCGCCGGCCACTGCCAGCCAGCAGACACCCAGCCCGATCAACGCTGTCGGCAACGGGTTGTCCCGGACGGAAGCGCCCAAAGAGCGCGTGAAATCGTTCGATGCCTGCCGCACCGGCGACAGCGAGGAACTGACCTCATTCCAGATGCCGGCAGGCGAAAGCCTCTCCTCAAGAGCGGCCAGTGTTCCGGCGATCGCCGTGCGGGTCTCGCTGATTTCTGCCATGATGGCGTCGGGCGTGCCTGCTTTCGGCGCACTCATTTCGATCCCTCCAGGATCACTTCAGAGCTGGCTTGAAGACTTGCCCGGGTCTTTGGCATTGCCAGGTTGCGCAGGCTCAGCTGGCTTTGTCCGTGCCATACCAGCCCGGCTGCGATCAGGGCGAGAACGACGCCGACGCATAGCGCAGCCAACGCGGGCGGCATAAAGTTCGCCAACGCGACCACCAGGGCTTGAACCAGCACAATCAGCGCGACCAGCGCAATCAGCAGCCCCACAGCGATGGAGAGAGCCCCTTGCGAGGCCTCGGCCACCTTCTCCGAGCCTTCCGCCTGGGCCAGCCGGATCTCCTGACGCACCAACTGGCTCAGGTGCTCAATCAAATCCGCGACAAGCCCTTTGGTCGACTTGTGTTCTTGTGGCACAACGACCCCCTTTCCCGACAGGGTTAAGTTCCCATCCGCTCGAAGCCGCTTTCCGGGTCGAGGATGTCGGCCTCCGTTGCCTCCAGGGGCGCGCTGCCGTCAGCCCGGTCGTTTCCGCCGAGAAAGCGAACAGCGGCATACCCCAGCAGGAAGGCCCCACCGAAAAACAGCAGAGGCTGCGTGCGCGCGAAGGCCTCGATTTCTCCTAGCCAACGCCCGACGTCCTGCCGGTTCACCCGATCACCGAATTGCTGCAACTCCTCGGCCGCGCGCCGCACATACCGGGCGCTCCGCGCGCGGCCGCGCTCATTCAGGATCTGGGTGGCGGTGTCCAGAGCCTCAGCAACGTCGGTAACGTAGGACGCGGCTATGTCGCGACGCTCAACGGCGAAGCCACGCGCTTCGTCGCGCGCTTCTTCGATCAGGCGCTCGCCCTCGTAACGCGCCTTTCCTTTGGCCGCTGCCGTCACCTTCTTTAAGGTGTCGCCGGCTTGTTGAGCGATTTCCGGGTTCTGCATGTTGTCTCCTTCCGCCATCGCCTTGTTCCCGTACAACGTTCCGTCTGGGGGGAAGGTTCCGGCTCTGGAAATGTGACGCCGGGCGGTGCGCCGAAGCGATCGTCGGCAGCCCGGAGAACGACGCTTGTGTCGGGAGTCGCCACAGTCTAGCGTCCGCGCTCGGGTTCCGGTGGGCGGCGCCCGAGACCTTGGATGTCGGGGCAGGCTTGCGGCTACCGATCACTCGTCAGAACTGACATGCGCAACAGCGTCATCGGCCTTATCGTCGGCACTGTCCTCGGCATCGTGTTCGGAGCCACGGTCATCGCACCCCGACTGCAGCGCACTGCGCCCGGCACGACCGCGACCGCTCCGACGCCGACACCGGCGGAACTCGCCAAGCAGTTGCCACGGGCTCTGGTCCCTCGCCCCGATGTCTCGATGAAGATGGCCAATGCCTTTCCGCCCGACACCCCCGTCGCAGGCGAACTCGCGCGGCGGATCGACGCGCACATTTGGGATGTTTCGCGGGGCCAGTTCGAGGTGCGCAGCTATCCGCCGGGAGCGCTGGCCCCCGTTTCCGATCTCTTCGAGGCGGTCGGCTCCGGCGGCATCGATGCTGCCTTCGCGCCGTCGCCCTCAGGCAGCAAGTCGCCGCCGGCGCTGGCGTTGTTCAGCGGCATTCCGTTTGGCCCGGATATCGAGGAATTTCTTGGTTGGATGGAATTCGGCGGCGGCCGGGCACTCCTCGACGAACTCAATCAGGAAAACGGGGTGCACGGGATCCTCTGCGGCCTGCTGCCTCCGTCGGCGTTGGGATGGTTCCGGCAGGAGCTTCAGTCTCCTCAGGAGTTTCGGAGCCTGCGCATCAATGCCTCGGGCTTGACCAAGAAGGCCCTGACGCGCCTTGGTGCTGAGGTCGTCGATCTTCCAGTTGGAGAACTGACCGTGGCCATCGAGCAAGGAGCGGTCGACGCGGTGGGCTGGGCCTCGCCGATGCTGGACAAATCCATGGCGTTCGGCACATGGCTGAAGAACTACTATCCGCAGGGCTGGAACCAGCTGCTGACTCCGCTGCAGCTGATGATCAACCAGAAAAAGTGGCAGTCGCTGAATGCCACACAGAAGGCGCAGATTGAGAGCGTCTGTGGCGACAATGTCCGGCACAGTATCGCCGAGGGCGAGTCCGGCCAGTTCAAGGCGCTGCAGGAGATTTATGCGGCAGGCGTTCATCTGCAGCGTCTGCCGCCGTCGGTCCGCGATGCCTTGGAACGGGCCTGGCAACAGGTCGTTCAACAGGAAAGCAATGCGGATCCGCAGTTTCGCCGGGTATGGGAGTCGCTGTCCACGTTCCACGCGAATTTCGCGGTGTGGCGGGAATTAAGCCGCCCCTGATCCGCTCAGGTCGCCGGATACGTTCGGGGCACGTTGGAGGCACGGGCGGCTTGTCCCTTTTCGCCACGTCGGCGATAGTTCAACTGACCGGGCCGTGGTCATAACGAGAAAGGTCGAGACCGATGCGCTGTTTTGGAGTTGCCGCACTTGCCGCAGCCGTTCTCCTGCCGGGTGTCACCGTGGCCCGGGCGGACGCCGATGCCGCCGCTGGCGAGCAGGTTTTCAAGAAGGTCTGCACGACTTGTCATAGCAACCAGGCCGGTGTCAACAAGACCGGTCCCTCGCTGTTCGGCGTCTACGGGCGCAAAGCCGGGTCTTCGGACTTCCCGCGCTACAAGGGTTTGGTCGGCGCGGACTTCACGTGGGACGCGGCGAAACTCGACAGCTACCTGGAGAACCCAAAGGCGTTCATCCAGGCCCATACGCAGAATACGACGACGGCGATGACCTATTCGCTGAAAGACCCACAGCAGCGCGCCGATGTGATCGCCTACCTGCAGACGCTGAAGTGACGGCGAACGCCGAGGTGACGCAGGCCGCCTAGCCGCGGAGACGCAACCTGTCGAGGGTTGCTCCCGCGCTGGTGTGCGCCCTCGTTGTGCCGGTTGCCGCAGCTGCCGCAGCGGACCTCGCCGGTTCTGCGGGCAACGGTAAGCTCCTCTATGACAAACACTGTGTCGTTTGTCATGAGATCGTGCCGGAGGACCACCGGGAAGGCCCGTCCTTGGCCGGCGTGTACCGCCGCCAAGCGGGCACGGCGCCGTTCTTCGGCAAATACAAGGCCCTGAAGGGTGCCGATTTCATTTGGGACGACGACGCGCTGAATCGCTGGCTTGCCGACCCGCGCGGCTTCGCAGGCGGGCGCGACACGGGCATGACACTGCATATCGACGACCCGGCGCAACGGGCCGATCTGGTCGCTTACCTGAAGACCTTGCGCTGAACCGCATTGAGCCTTCTCTGCGCAGACCGTAAGCGGTCGGTCCGGGTCAACCCCGCCCGCCTCAAGCCTGTTTGTCAGGGCAGGCCGGCAAGCGGTGGCGACCCTCCCTTCCCGGCTCGTCGATCAGGCCCTGGATGTAGGCCCGCAGAGTCCGGAGATGCCGCATCTCCAGGCTGCTATCCCCCAGATCAGCAAGCAGATGGGCGAGCGCTTGCACCTTCGCCAACGCCCCCTGGGGCGAAATCGGGGTGGCGTCCGCAAATGCTTCGTCGGCAGCTTCCCATTCTGCCTCGGCGGCGGCGAACGACGTTGACAGTTCGTCTATGAACGTTCTCGCCGGCAGGGACAAAAACCGCTGCTCTGCCGCCTTTGCCGCTTGCGCCGCGCGGAGGGCGGGGTCCGGGGACCGATCCATCTGAGCTTCCTGCCAAACACTGCCCTTTCGTCGAGCAAGTGCACGCCAAGTGGGCCTCGATGACAAATGCTTTTTCTGCGTTCCGGCCGCCGGCTATCTCCGTTTGCGGACGCCTGCAGTGCCCCCCGTCGTGCGGTGCCGCTATCCGATGGCAGAGGGAGAGGGACTCCGCCCCGTCTCCCGCGCACAGCGGACTTTGACGCGGCCGGCTCAAGCCCGCAGGCACAACAACGGAAAACAGGGGCGCCAGGGCGCCCCTGCAGGGAAACGAAGCGTCCGAAGATCAGGCGACTTGGCGGACGTCTTCGGCGCTGGACGTATTGGCGACGTCGATCGCTGCGGGCGCACCGGTCTTGATCTCGATGCGCCGGGGCTTCATGGCCTCCGGGACCTCGCGGACCAGCTCGATCACCAGGAGACCGTTCTGCAGTTGAGCGCCGGCCACCTTGACGTGATCGGCCAACTGGAACTGCCGCTTGAACGAGCGTCCAGCAATGCCCCGGTACAGGAATGCCTGGCCGCCATTAGTCTCCTTCCGGCGCCCTTCCACGAGCAGCGCGTTGTCGCGTGCCTCGACGGAGAGTTCGTCCTCGCCGAAGCCGGCCACCGCCACCGTGATCCGGTAGTGGTCCTCGCCCGTTCGCGCGATGTTGTAGGGCGGGTAACTGCTCCCCGGCTCGCTCCACTGGCCAGTATTCTCAAGCAGGTTCATCAGCCTGTCATAGCCGACGGTCGAGCGGAACAGCGGGGCAAAATCGAAGGTCGTCATCACGTCACATCCTCCTTGCGCTAAGCAATGTGCGAAAGCCGCCCCGGTCGTGTTGCTCCCCGGGGTGGCGTCGGACCCCGTTGGGCATCCGACGCACCTGAGGTATGTGAAAGGCAGTCCAAGCGCAAGTCCTTGCCGGCACACAGGAGTGCGCCGCCTAAGGCCCCTCATTGCGGATGGCGTGTAAGCTCAGCGGCGGCGTATTTCCGGGTTCAGCGTGTACGTTCCGATCCAGGCGCCCTGAGCGAGGACGTGCTGATCAAGAGCGGCCAATGCTTCGGCGCCGCCGAAGCGCGGCGGCAGCTTCAGCTTGGCGACATCCAGGGCATACACCGTAAAGTGGTAATGGTGGACGATCTGGTCGTTCCATGGCGGGCACGGCCCGTCGTAGCCGCCGTAGTCGCCGCTCATCTCGGCGTCGCCCGCGAACCAGTCGGTGTAGTTGTTGATGCCGCGCAGGCCGTGCGGTCCGCGCCCGGGCTTCTTGCCCCGCGGCGTTGTTCCTTGGGAATCGGCGCCCTTTTCGAGCCGCCGCGTTTCGGCAGGGATGTCAACCAGCACCCAGTGATAGAAATCCACCCGCGGAAGGGAGGCGGGGACCACGCGCCCCTCCTTGTTCACATCATCCGGACGAGACGGAACGTCGGGGTCGTGGCAAATTAAGGCAAAGCCTTTCGTGCCGGCCGGGACGCTCGACCAGCGGATTGCCGGGCTCAGGTTGGGGCCCATGGTGATATGGCCTTCGTCCGCCGGCACGCAAAATGCGTATTCTTCCGGAATCGAATCGCCGTAGCTCCACGCCTCGATGATGACATCAAGTTTTTTGCTCATCTCTTCCCCTCGTTGCTGCCGCGAGCACGAATGATCGCCGGATGAATTGGCTAACGATTGTATGGCGCGCTGGCACCGCTTCGTGCCGGGCAACGCTACCATATTTCTCCCATTAGCGAGACGCCGGGGGGCCAGTGATCCACCGCCTATCCCGGGGAGCGTGGCGGTGTCCGTGGAAGGCCGGCTCACTTCTTTCGGGCGTCTCCGCCAAGGAGCTGTTAGGAGATTGCTGCGTTCCAGATCTGCTGGCCTGGAGGTTTGGCTGATATGAACATCCGGTTCGCCAGTGAGTTCCAGCCTTGAGCGACGGCGCGCCCGGGCGGGGTGGAGGTGGGCGGGAGCGCCGCCGGCGGCGGCACTGGCAACTGAACGGGACGCCGCTGTTGCGCGTCTATACGCGCCGCCGCGCCCGCGAGCTGGCCATCCAGGATGCCGCGGCGGCGCAGCGCCGGCAGTTGCAGTGGCTGTTGGCGCAGGGGCGTCGAACCCGCTTCGGGCGGGATCACGGATTCGCCGCCCTGTCGACGATCGGGGAGTACCAGCGGGCTGTTCCGCTTCGTCGCTGGGAAGACCTGTGGCGCGAGTACTGGCAGCCGGAGTTCCCTCGGCTGGTCGACTGCACCTGGCCCGGCCGCGTGCCGTTTTTCGCACAGACCTCCGGCACGACCACCGGCGCCACCAAATACATTCCGTGCACCCGGCAGATGATCGCCTCCAACCGCCGGGCGACGATGGACCTGGTGACGCACCACCTTGTCAACCGGCCGGCGAGCAAGCTGTTTGGCGGCCGAAACTTCATGCTGGGAGGCAGCACCGCCCTCATTCCGTTGGCCCCCGGCGTCTGGAGCGGCGATCTCAGCGGCATCGCCGGCCGCACGGTGCCGCTGTGGGCTCGTCCCTTCTACTTCCCGCCGCGAGACCTGGAAACGATCGCCGACTGGGAGGAAAAGATTGCCGCGTTCGCGCCGGCCTCGCTCGAGGTGGACATCCGGGCGCTCGGCGGGACGCCAAGCTGGCTGCTGCTGTTTCTGGAAAGGCTGGCGGCGCTCGATCCGAAGGCCGGCCGGCGGCTGGTGCACTTTTACCCAAACCTCGAGCTGCTGGTCCACGGCGGTATGTCGTTCGAGCCTTATCGGGCCGCCTTCTCGGAGTGGCTGTCGGGCAGCCGCGCCGAGACCCGCGAGGTTTATCCCGCGAGCGAAGGGTTTATCGCTGTCGCCGACCGCGGCGATGGCGAAGGGCTGCGGTTGATCTGCGACAACGGCCTGTTCTTCGAGTTCGTGCCGGTTTCGGAGCTGGAAGATCCCAGTCCGACCCGCCACTGGGTTGGCAATCTCGAACCGGGAGTGAACTACGCGATCGTCCTGTCCACCTGCGCCGGGCTGTGGAGTTACGTCATCGGCGATACCGTGCGGTTCGTGGAGCGGAATCCGCCCAGGCTGCTGGTCACCGGCCGGACGTCTTACAGCCTCTCGGCGTTCGGAGAACATCTCATCGGCGAGGAACTGGAGCACGGCGTGGCCAGCGCGGCCGCGGCGATCGGCGCCAACATTGCCGACTGGTCCGCAGGGGCCCTTTACCCGTCGCGCAGTGATGAGCGGGGGGGGCATCTGTTCATCGTCGAGTTCATGGAATCCACACCGCCGGCGCCGCTTCTCGATCGCTTCGCCGAGGTCCTCGACCAGACGCTTGCCGGCCTCAACGAGGATTACCAGGCTCACCGCAGCAACGACTTCGGCATGCGCCCGCCCACCATTCACCCCGTCACCCCCGGCACCTTCGCCGGCTGGATGAAGCGGCGGGGCAAGCTGGGCGGACAGAACAAGGTTCCGCGCATCATCACCGACCGGTCGCTGCTCGACGACTTGAAGGCATTCGCAGGCTTCACCCCGCCCGGCAACTCCGCCTGAAAATGCGCGCCATGGTCGTGGAACAGGCGCAGGTGATCTCCAAGGGGAGCCTGGTGGTGCTCTCATCCTGTCCACATTCCGACAACGGCGCGGAAATGTGCGACATCTCCCGACGGTCCGAATCAGCAATTCGTCCAGAAGCAGTCTGTTAGGGGTTGGCACGGCGTTTGCTTGGTGTTTCGGCGTTGGCGGTTCGGCGGCGGCAGGAGACATCCCATGGTGGCGCTCAGCGAGACGGCAAGGACGATGATCCGAAGGCTGGTGGCAGACAGCGCCGATGGCGCCACCGGGCTGCGCATCATGGTCGAGGAGGGAGGCTGCGCCGGGCTGCAATACAAGTTGGGCCTCGATACCGCCGCTCATGAAGGCGACGAAGTTTACGAGGACGACGGCGTGCGGCTTTTTGTGGATCCGTACACCGTGCCGATCATCCGCGGGATGACGATCGATTTCGTTGATGGTGTGGAAAGCTCCGGCTTTGTCTTCGACAATCCGAATGCGAACGGTGCGTGTTCGTGCGGGAAGTCGTTTTCGTCATGAAGATCGATCGCTCCACGTCCTGCCGGTCCAGCACGGTGGTGATCAACGACACCACTCTGCGTGACGGCGAGCAGACCGCCGGCGTTGCCTTTACCCGTCGGGAGAAGCTGGCAATCGCCCGCGCTCTCGATGACGCGGGGGTTCCCGAGCTGGAGGTCGGCATCCCGGCGATGGGAGCGGACGAGTGCGAGGGGATCGGCGGGGTCCTGGGCCTGGGGCTTAGGGCCAAGACGATCGGCTGGTGCCGCGCTCTGCGGGCCGACATCGATGCGGCCGCTGCCTGCGGGCTGACGACGGTGAATGTCTCGGTGCCCGTTTCCGACCGGCAGCTTGCCGGCAAGCTTGGCAAGGACCGCGCCTGGCTGCTGGGGCACGTGCTTGAAATTACCGCTTATGCCCGCGATCGGGGCTTGCGGGTCCACCTTGGCGGCGAGGATTCCTCGCGGGCCGACCCGGATTTTCTGGCCAGCGTCGTGGAGGCGGCCGAAACCGCCGGGGCCGCCCGCTTTCGCTACGCCGATACCCTGGGCGTCCTCGACCCGTTCGATGCGCTCGACGCGTTTCGGGCGATGCGCCGCCGCTCCGGACTGGAACTGGAGATGCATGCCCACGACGACCTCGGCCTGGCGACGGCGACGTCCCTGGCGGCGGTGCGGGGCGGTGCAACCCATGTCAGCACCACCGTCAACGGTCTGGGTGAGCGCGCCGGAAACGCCCCGCTCGAAGAGGTGGTGGTCGCCGTTCACCAGCTTTACCGGCGCACGACAGGGGTCGATGCCAGGCAGTTGCCCCGCATTTCGGCACTGGTCGCAGGCGCGTCGGGCCGGCCGGTTCCTGCCGGCAAGAGCATCGTCGGCGAGGCTGTCTTCACCCACGAGGCGGGCATCCACGTCCATGGCCTCATCCGGGATCGCGCCAACTATGAGGCGATCGATCCCACGCAGGTGGGCCGTGAGCATCGCGTCGTGCTCGGGAAACATTCGGGCATTGCGGCCGTCCGTCACGCCTTTGCTGAACTGAAACTGGATCTTGATCCTCTGCAGGGAGAAGCCGTGCTGATCCTCGTTCGCCGCTGGGCCGAGATGCGCAAGGCGCCTCCGTCCGCCAACGTGCTGCGGCAGTTTTGGGAACGAACGCGCATCTTGCGCGAGGAGGCCGCCTGATGCCGATTGCCCTGCCGGCGGAGCTTCGCGACCTTGAGACGGCCGAAGAGTTTCTGACGTATTTCGCGATCCCTTATGACCCCCACGTCGTGCGGGTTTCTCGACTGCATATTCTGCAGCGCTTCCACGATTACCTTGCGCAGGCTGAGGATCCCGGAGAGGCGGCCGACCCTGCTGTCATCAAGGAGCTGATGACGCGCGCCTACGACGACTTTGTCCGATCCGATCCGCTGACCGAGCGCGTGTTCAAGGTCCTGAAAGAGGCGCACGCAAAGCCGGAAGCACCTTCAGGCCGCGTCTTTGTTCCGCTTTCGGCGGTCACACGACGACAACCGGCCGACGAATGATCCGTCGCGGCTGGCGCGCACGCGCCTGACAGGCGGCGTCCCCATATCTGGAGTTAAAGCGAGGGCCGATCGGTCATGTACACGATCATCCGCCGCGAGGCGTTCTCTGATTCCACCTTCCTTTGGGAGGTCCACGCGCCGGATGTCGCTCGGTCCGCGCTCCCGGGCCATTTCGTCATGCTTCGGCTGCACGAGGGTTCCGAACGGATTCCGCTGACGGTCGCCGACTACGATCGCGAGGCGGGCTCGATCACCATGGTGGTCCAGTCGCTCGGCAAGACCACGCTGGAGATGCGCGATCGCTACGCCCAGGGCGACAGCTTCGACGACTTTGTCGGCCCTCTCGGCCTGCCGCAACACGTGAGCCACGTCGGCCATGTGGTGCTGGTGGGGGGAGGGCTCGGCGTTGCGCCGGTTTTTCCACAGTTGCGCGCATTTAAGGCTGCCGGGAACCGCACCACCGGGATCATCGGATTCCGCAGCAAGGATCTGGTGTTCTGGGAAGACAAGTTCGCCCGGTACTGCGACGACCTCGTCGTCTGCACGGACGATGGCAGCTACGGCAAGGCCGGCTTCGTGACCGCCGCCCTGCAGGAGCTGCTCGAACGGGATCCTCCCGATCTGGTGGTCGCCATCGGCCCGCTGCCGATGATGAATGCCTGCGTCGAGACGACGCGGCCGTTTGGCGTCAAGACCATGGTCTCGCTCAACGCCATCATGGTGGACGGAACCGGGATGTGCGGGTCGTGCCGGGTCACCGTCGGCGGCGATGTCAAGTTCGCCTGCGTCGATGGCCCTGACTTCGACGGCCACCAGGTGGACTTCAGGGAACTGATCGCCCGGCAGCGCCGGTTCAAGCAGCAGGAGTCGCACGCCAGCGAATCCTACGCCCACATCTGCAATCTGGAGAAGCAGCTCTTCGAGGACGAAAAGCGGGGCTACAAGAAACTGGCCCAGCTCTCGCCCCACCAGGTCAGGATGCCGGAGCGGGACGCGCGGGAACGCGCCGCCAACTTCAAGGAAGTGAACCTGGGCTATGCCCTGGCCGATGCTTTCGAGGAGGCCGAGCGCTGCATCCAGTGCAAGAAGCCGACCTGCATCAGCGGATGCCCTGTGGGGATCGATATTCCGCGCTTCATTCGCCACCTGCTGGTGCGCGACCTGGATGGAGCGTTGGGGGTCATCTACGAAAGCAACCTGTTCCCCTCGATCTGCGGCCGCGTCTGCCCGCAGGAAACCCAGTGCGAAAGCCAGTGCGTCATCAACAAGAAGATGGAGAGCGTGGCGATCGGCCGGCTGGAACGGTTCGTCGGCGATCACGCCCGTCCGCCAAAGGCGGTTCCTCCGCGCTTCGACCACATGCTGGGGCGGGTCGCCATCATCGGATCGGGGCCGGCCGGCCTGGCGGCGGCGGCCGACCTCCTGCGCTACGGCTGCGAAGTGACCGTCTTCGAGGCGCTGCACGTGGTGGGCGGCGTGCTCCGCTATGGCATTCCATCCTTCCGGCTGCCCCGGGACATCATCGACCGCGAGGTGCAGCGGCTGCGCGACATGGGCGTGCGCTTCGAGACCAACAAGGTGGTGGGCAAGACCTTCACCATCGCCCAGCTCAAGGATGAGATGGGCTACGACGCAGTGTTCGTCGGCGCCGGCGCTGGCGCTCCGTCGTTCCTTGGCATTCCCGGCGAATTTGCCGGCCAGGTCTACTCGGCGAACGAGTTCCTGACCCGCGTCAACCTGATGGGCGGCGACAAGTTCCCTTATCTCGACACGCCCATCGGCCTGGGCTCCAGCGTCGTCGTCATCGGCGCCGGCAACACCGCGATGGATTGCCTGCGCGTTGCCAAGCGGCTGGGGGCGCCGGTCGTGCGCTGCGTCTACCGGCGTTCGGAGGCCGAAGCGCCGGCGCGCATCGAAGAACTGCGCCACGCCAAGGAGGAAGGGGTCGAGTTCTTCTTCCTCCACACGCCGGTGGAGATTCACACCGACGAGGGCGGCGACGTGCGCGGCATGCGGGTGGAGAAGATGGTTCTCGGCGAGCCCGATGAGAAAGGACGCCGCAAACCGGTCCCGACGGGCGAATTCGTCGAGCTCGACTGCGAAACCGTAATCTACGCGCTGGGCACCAATGCCAACCCGATCGTGGCCCAGGCGACCGCCGGGCTTGGCCTCAACAAGTGGGGCTACATCGTCGCCGATGACGCGACGCAGGCGACCAACCTGCCGGGCGTGTTTGCGGGAGGCGACATCGTCACCGGCGGTGCCACGGTGATCCTGGCGATGGGGGCAGGCCGGCGAGCCGCCAAGGCGATCGCCGCCTATCTCGGCGATCAGGATCGCAAATGGCCTGTTTCGTCCGAGGAGATCGACTGCTTCGTTCCCCCACCGCAGAGCGCCCCGGTGATGTCGGCCTCGGCAGCAGAATGAATGACAAAGGGACGCTGACATGCATGTGAACGAGGAGAGCCGGCTTTTTTGCCCGAAATGCCATCAGCCGATCGAGGGGGACGAGCAGTATGTCTGCTGCGCCGCGGCGACGCTGCAATGGCGGTGCGACGACTGCGGCAAGGTCAGCGAAGGCTTCGCCTTCCCTTACGGAATGTGTCCGCTGTGCTCGGGCAAACTGACCATGCTGCAGCGCCCGGAAATCACCGACGACGCGGCGCTGGACGCGATCCGCGTGGCCTTCGAGATCGAACTCGGGGGGCGTGCCTTCTACAGCCGGGCGGCGCACCAGACCGCAGATCCGGCCTTGCGGGAGCTGTTCGGCAGATTTGCGGCGATGGAAGGCGAGCACATCAACACGCTGGCGCGGCGCTACCATGCCGAGGTTCCGGAGCCGTCGCCCGACTTTCAGGTCGAGCGGGCAACGATTTACGCAGGCCTGGAGAATCGCCCGGAAGATCCAGCGAACCTCATCCGGATTGCCATCTCGTTCGAGGAACGCGCGGTGCAGTTCTTCAGCGAGCGGGGCGAAGGGGCGCCGGAGGGATCGGCCGAACGCCAGCTCTATAGCGAACTGGCCGCCGAGGAGCGGGAGCACGTCGCCATCCTGACGACGGAATTCGAACGCTTCCAAGCAGGGAAACCGGGCTTGCTTTAAGGGGCGAAGCCAAAGCGCCAGCACCGGAAAGGCGGGACTGGATCGAACCGAAACGAAGGGAGCCTGGAGCAGGAGCGCGGCCAATGGCCGACCATTTCGAGGTGATTGTTGTGGGAGCCGGGCCAGCCGGCAACAGTGCGGCGTTGACCCTGGCCAAGGCGGATCTGGATGTCCTCCAGCTTGAACGGGCGGAATATCCTGGCGCGAAGAGCGGGCAGGGATCGCTGCTCTGGGGGCCGGCGCTGGAGCAGCTTGTTCCCGATTTTCGGACCCAGGCGCCGCTCGAGCGCTACATCGTCGAGCGGTATGTCTGGACGCTCGACGAGACCGCTCACACCGGAACCCGCGACTGGACCAGCACCAGCAGCGCCACGTCGGACCGTTACACCGTCCTGCGCGCGCCGTTCGACGCCTGGTTCTCTTCGGTGCTGAAGGGCGCCGGCGTTCGCGTTTCCTTTGCCACGACAGTCGCCGAAGTGATCCGCGAGGACGATGGGCGGGTGATCGGCGTCCGAACCGCCGGTGGCCGCGAGTTCTACGCCGACGCTGTCATTCTCGCCGAGGGCGTCGAATCCCTGGTGGCCCGGCAGTCCGGGCTCCGCGAGGATGTGCATCCGCAGAGCGTGGCCCTCACCGTCAAGGAACTGCGCCGGTTGCCGCGCACTCTGCTGGAAGAGCGCTTCAAGGTGCAGGGCGATGACGGAGTCGTTTTTGAGGTGGCCGGCACCTTTGCCGCCGGCGTCTCCGGTCAGGGATTTCTTTATACCAACCGCGAGTCGCTGTCGCTCGGCGTTGGTTGCCTGGTCGATGACATCGTCAAGAGCGAGCTTACACCGTCGGAGCTGCTGACGTGCTTCAAGCGGCATCCGTCGATCCGGCCGCTGCTGGCAGACAGCGAGGTGGTGGACTTTTCCGCGGTGCTGTCTCCCGAGGGGGGATACCGGGTGCGGCCGAAACTGTTCGGCGAGGGCTGGCTCGTGTGTGGTGACGCGATGCAGCCGGGTTCGCCCGTGCTTCGGGAAGGGGCAACGCTGGCTCTGACCTCCGGGCGGCTCGCCGCGGAAACGGTCATCGAGCTGGCGCGGCACGGTCGGCCGATGTCCGCCCGCCATCTCTCCCTCTACCGGGATAAGCTGGAACGAAGTGCTATTCTGCGCTCGCTGTGCAAGGCCGGAGGCGGCGGCGGGTCGGTCGATGAGGAAGCGCAGAGTCCCGACCCGCGGCGGCTGGTGCGCGCCTCGCGGGCGCTCAGCAGCGATGCCGCGGACGGGAAGGGGCGACAAAGGACATTGCTGAGACAATTCGCGCGCGGCGGATCCAGAGAGCAGGAGTTCGAAGGCGCCGCGTGATACGGGACCGGGGCGGTTTTCGCGATCGCTCCGGCTGGCGTGCGTAAGCCCACCCGGTCGTGGTAGAGGCAACCGGCATCGCCAGAAACGCTGCAGGTCCGCAGGGAGGCTCGGCAGCTCCTCTCCCCCGCGCCGGCCGCGGGGGAGAGGATTTCCGATGACCCCAACGCGTAGGGCGTCAATGAGGTAGGGTGTCAATGAGCGCAGCGAATTGCACCACCTTTCCCGCCGACGCATTGCGGGGCAGATGATCCTGGGCGGATGGTGCGCTTCGCTGGCGCTCAGCACACCCTACGGACACGAGCGCTCACCCGGCGCCGGCGCGGTTCTTCAGCGCGTGGCCGGCCAGCGTGCGGCCCAGGTCCCAGACGGCGCCGAGCGCGTGGCTTTCGCCCACCACGTCCTCGAAGGCGTCGACGATCCACTTGGCGTCCGCCTCATCGATCACCAGAGGGGGCAGCAGCTTGATCACCGGCATGGCGTGACCCGCCACCTGCGCCAGGATGCGGTGCTTCTTGAACAGCGGAATCAGGATGAGTTGGCAGAACAGGCCCTTGTTCGCCTTGTCGAGCATTGCATAGGCCGCACGCAGCTTCAGGCTTTTCGGCGGGCCGAACTCCAGCGCAATCATCATCCCCCGCCCGCGCACCTCCTTGACGAACTCGAAGCCGCCCAGCCGTGCGCGCAAGTCTGCGATCAGCCGCTCGCCCAGGTCCGCGGCGCGCTGGACCAGATGCTCTTCTTCGAGAACCGACAGTGTGGCAAGCCCCGCGGCCATCGCCATGTCGTTCTTCGAGAACGTCGAGCCGTGCACCACCGCCCGGTCCATCCGGTCGAACATCTTGTCGAAAATCGCCCGGCGCATGAGGATCGCGCCCACCGGGGCGAAGCCGCCGGACAGGGCCTTGGCCAGCAGCACCATGTCGGGCGTCAGGCCCCAGTGATCGCAGGCAACGAACGCCCCGGTCCGCCCGAGGCCGGTCTGGATCTCGTCGGCGACAAACAGCGTGCCGTGACGGCGGCACAGGCGCTGCGCTTCCTGCAGGTAGCCCTCGTTCGGCAGATTAACGCCCTTGCCCTGAATCGGCTCGAAAAGGAAGGCGGCCACATCGTTCGCGGCCAAAGCGCGCTCAAGGGCCAGGATGTCGTTGAAGGGAACGCGGACGCAGTCCTCGAGCAGCGGCTCGAAGCCGCTGCGGAACAGCGCGTCGCCGTTCAGCGACAGGGCACCCATGGTCAGCCCATGAAAGGAATGATCGCAGTGGACGATCTTCGCCCGGCGGGTGGCGGCGCGCGCGAACTTGATCGCTCCTTCCACCGCCTCGGCGCCGGAGTTGCAGAAGAACGCCTTGTCCAGGTAGGGCAGCCGCGCGATCAGCTTCTCCGCCAGCAGGCCGGCCAGCAGGGACACGTCCATCTGCACCATGCCGGCGAACTGCGCGTCCAGCACCTGCCGCAGCGCGGAGGCGACCGCGGGGTGGTTTCGCCCCACCGCAAAGACGCCGAAGCCGCTGAGCAGATCAAGGTAGCGTTGGCCTCCGGCATCGAACAGGTAGGGGCCTTCGCCGCGGACGTAATCGACGTCATAGCCGATCGTCTTCAGGACGCGGACCAGCTGGCTGTTGAGGTAGCGGTCGAACAGCGGAAACTTCTCGCCGCTGCGCTGGGTGATGAGCTGCTGCAAATCGAAGGGCATGATCCAACCGGGTAGGCTCGCCGAGCGCCGACGCTAGAGCATTTTCCGTGCGTCTGCCATCGTCGCGAGCCGTGCGAAGTTCCGGGGCGTTCGTGGATGACCGGGACAAGCCCGGTCATGACGACGGAATTCCAATTCTCGTCACCCCCGGGTTTGTCCCGGGGGTCCATGCAGTTCCGAGGACACAGCCCGCACTGATAAGGTGACGCCTCAGCCTCGGGCCGCGCCCACGAACTTCAGCAGGCGGCCGAGAAGCTGGGCATCGCCGATGACGCGGGGCACCTTGTTCTGTCCGCCCAGCTTGCCTTCGCTCTTCATCCAGGCGGCGAAGGTGCCGGGAGGAACCGCGTGAACCACCGGCGCGCCAACGCCGCGGGCGATCACCCGGCGTTCCTCGTAGTCCTCGTTGCGCCGCGCCAGTTCGCGATCGATGGCCTTTGTGAAGACCTCGATGCGCGCCGGATCGGCGATGGCCTCATCAAATTCGACGACGTACTCGTGATGGCCGAGCTCGGCGCCTGTCTGCCCGGCAAAGACGGTTCCGACGGAAAACTCGCTGATTTGTGCGCCGATGGCTTCGGCCGCCGCCAGCACGCAGGTTTCGATCAGCTCGCCGCTGATGTGCTCGCCGAAGGACGACAGCATGTAGGAGGTGCGCCCGGTGATCACCAGCCGTGGCGGTACACGATCGACGAAGCGGACGACGTCGCCGATGACATAGCTCCATAGCCCGGCACAGGTGGTGAGCACGATGGCGTAGTCGATGCCGGTTTCAATGTTTCCCAGCCAATGCCGCGTCGGGCTGGGCTGGTTGATCTCGCCGACCGGGACGAATTCATAGAACAGGCCGTTGTCGGCGATCAGCCGCAATCCCTCCTGCGGTCCGCGATCGGCGATGGCGACAAAGCCTTCGCTTGCCGGATAGACCTCGCGCATCTCGGCGCGGCTGCCCTCCAGCATCGCCTCGAAGCGCTTGCGATAGGGGTTGAGGCTGACGCCGCCATGCGTGATCAGCTCCAGCTTGGGGAACACGTCCTTGATCCGGCAGCCTTCGCCTTTCAGCGCCGCCAGCTTTTCCAGCAGCAGGGTCATCCAGCCCGGCGCGCCAGACATGAAGCGGATGTCCTCGCGAAGCGCCAGCGGCGCCAGCCGCTCGATCTTCTCTTCCCAGTCGGTGATGAAGGTCAGCGACTTGGGCGGAAAGTACCAGCGGCGGATCCACCACGGCACGTTCCTGGCGGCGATGCCGCTGATATCGCCGCTGTAGATGCCCGGCGCCTGCTCCTTCAGGTCGGTGGAACCGCCCAGCACGAACGACTTGCCGTCGAACACCCGGCTGTCCGGGCGGTTGCGCAGGTGATGGACGAAGATGTCCAGGGCCGCCCGCTTGTTGGAGCGCACCATGTCCATCGAGCAGGGGATGTACTTCACCTTCCCCGAAGAGGTGCCGGACGAAACCGCGTAGTAGGGCATCAGGCCCGGCCAAGTGCTGTTTTCCAGCCGGGGAAACGAAGCCTTCCAGTACTCGTCCCAGTGCTGGCCGTAGGTGCGCAGCGGAACCCGCCGCTGATAATCGTCCACCTTGCCGATGCTCTGGAAGCGGTGGTCGGATCCAAACGCCGTCCGCTCCGCCTTGCGCACCAGCTTCAGCAGTTCCTGGCGCTGCGCCTCGACGGCGTCCTCTGCGGCGAGGGTCCGCCACCGGTTCCAGGCGTAGGCCTTGATCAAGGGGGTGGCCGGCAGGGGCACGCGCGACGGCGCCGGCACGGACGTTGGCGTCTGTCCTGCGGGGCGAACGGGCGTGCTGGGTGCGAGCGTGCTCATCGGTGTCTCGTTCCGATATGGGAATCGCTCGCATCGTTTCTAAAGAGCCGGACGCCCTCTCACCAACTCACGTTTGATTACCGAAGATTACAGAGGCCCGTACGGAGCTTCCGTCGCCGCCACCACCAAGCGACGGCAAATGGATCTCTGATCGTGAATCGACTATGCATGCCGTCATCGCCGGGCTTGTCCCGGCGATCCACGTCTCACCGCAAACATTGGCCCCAAAGGCAAGCGCGTGGATGCGCGGAACAAGTCCGCGCAGGACGACACCAAGGGCACTGACAGCAGGAGCAGTTGACATGGCCGATCCCCAGGCGTCGTCACCCGGCAGCGGCAAGCTGGTCATCCGCAACATCGGCCTGCTGCTTTCCGGCGATCTGGCGCGGCCGATCCTCGATGCCGACACCCTCGTCGCCGAGGATGGCGTGATCACCGCCGTCGGCCGCGCGAAGGCCTTGGAAACCGAAGGAGCAGCGGTGGTGGTCGACGCCCGCGGCTGCACCGTCGCACCCGGCCTGATCGACAGCCACGTTCACCCGGTGTTCGGCGACTGGACTCCCCGGCAGAATCAGCTCGGCTGGATCGACAGTTGCCTGCACGGCGGCGTCACCACGATGATCTCGGCGGGCGAGGTGCACCTGCCCGGCCGGCCCAAGGACGTGCTCGGGGTCAAGGCGCTGGCGATCACCGCACAGCGCACGTTCGATGCGTTCCGGCCGGGAGGCGTCAAGGTGCTGGCCGGCGCGCCGGTGCTGGAGAAGGGCATGGTCGAGAGCGACTTCGCCGAACTGGCGGCGGCCGGCGTCAGCATGCTGGGCGAGGTGGGGCTCGGCGGCGTCAAGGAAGCGGAAGAGGCGCAGCGGATGGTCGGCTGGGCGCGCAAGCACGGCATTCGCAGCACCATCCACACCGGCGGCCCGTCCATTCCCGGCTCCGGGCTGATCGATGCGGACGTGGTGCTGGCCGCCGACGCCGACGTCATCGGCCACATCAATGGCGGCCATACCGCCCTGCCGGACAAGCAGATCGAGTGCCTGTGCGAGCGCTGCGGCCGCGCCATCGAGTTGGTGCACAACGGCAACTTCCGCTCGGCGCTGGTGGCGCTCAGGGCGGCGAAGGACCTGGACCAGCTTGAGCGCGTCATCGTCGGCACCGACGCGCCGGCCGGCTCGGGCGTGCAGCCGCTGGGGGTGCTGCGGATGATCGCCCAGCTCGCCAGCCTCGGCGAGGTAGCGCCGGAAGTCGCCTTCTGCTTCGCCACCGGGAACACCGCGCGCATCCGCGGCCTCGACTGCGGCCTGATCGAGCCCCGCCGGGCTGCCGATCTCGTCATCCTCGATCGCGCCCAGCACTCAGGCGGCCGCGATCTGCTGGAGAGCATAGCCCTCGGCGACCTGCCCGGCATCGGCATGGTGATCATCGACGGCCTCGTCCGCGCCCAGCGCAGCCGCAACACCCCGCCCGCGGAACGGATGCCGGTGCTGGTCGATGCGTGACATCATTCTCGGCGAGGCGGCGGATGCCTTCTGATACCCTCACGGCGTCATGCGCGGACTTGTTCCGCGCATCCACGTTGTCCCATCCGACAAGTCGGGGAGCCGGAAGGCGTGGATGACCGGGACGAGCCCGGTCATGACGAGGTTGGTGGCGTCGCAGAGGTTCTCAAAAAGATCATTGCGCCGTGGGGTGTGGTGAGTTCTTTAGTTCTCGCGGTTTCCCTCGCCCTCGCTGCGGATTCACCGTGGTACGTCTACCGCGACGCCAGTTCGCCCGACAATCACGGCTTCTGGACGAACGTGATCCCGGCCGGTGCCGGCCTGCGCGTCGAGCTTGCGGCACCGTCCGAGGGCGGCACCGCCGTCCGCCTCGACTTCGACCTGACCCGCGTGCCCTGGTCCGGCATCGTCGTCGCCAGCGCGCCGGGCTACTGGGGAGCGGAAGCGGGGCCGGGCTTCGATCTGGCCGCCGCGCGGGCGCTGGTGTTCCGAGCGCGCGGCGAGAACGGCGGCGAGCGCATCCGGGTGAAGGCGGCGGTGGCTGGCGATCAGCCGTTCGGCGATACCGCCTCGCTGCCGCTGGATTCCGGCTGGCTCACGCTCGGCACCGACTGGCGGGAATTCCGCATCGACGCCGCCGGGCGGGACCTGTCCCGCGTGATCACCCCGTTGCTGGTGATGGCGAACGACAAGCACAACCCCGGCGGCCGGATCACCGTCTTTCTCGACGACATCCGCTACGAGCGCGGCGGATGATCCGCTGCGTTCTCGCGCTCCTTTCCGTCCTCGTCGCGTCGAAGGCGGCAGCCGCCGATCCGCAGTCCTTCCTCGCCTGGCTTCAGGGCGAGCGGCCGGCGATGATCGCCTACGTCCCGACCGGCTTCGATCCGCGCCAGCCGCCGGCAGGCCCCTGGCCGGCGGAACGGCTGCGCGCCGACCTCGCCGCGCTGCGCCCGGCGTTCGACGGCCTGGTGCTGTACGACACCCGGCCCGACGTGACCCCCGGCGTGCTCGAGCAGGCGGCGGCGCTGGGCTATCGCGCCGTCCTGCTCGGCATCTGGGATCCGCGCTCGGAGGGCGAGATCGCCGGCACCGCAGCGCTGATCCGCCACTGGGGCGACCGCCTCGCGCTCGCCGTCGTCATCGGCAACGAGGGGATCAACGACAACCGCTACGAGATGGCCGACTTGGAGCACGCGCGCGACGCTTTGCGCGAGCGGCTCGGCCCGTTGGGCGTGACGGTACCGATCAGCACCAGCGAGCCGGCCGGCGATTACGGCTGGCCGCCGCTGCTGAATTTCGGCGACTTTCTCGCCCCCAACGTCCATCCCGCGATCGATCGGGCGGCCCTGGCCCCCGAGGCTGCGGTCGCCTGGGTTCACGGCCGCGCCGAAGCAATCGCGCGGGCCGCCGGCCGCCCCGTGCTGGTCAAGGAAACAGGCCTGCCCAACGGCGGCGGCGAAGCTTTCTCTCCTGACCGGCAGCAGGCCTTCTGGCGGGCCTGGCTGGCGCGGGGACGCCTGACGCGGACCGGCGAGACGTTCGTGTCCTATGCGGCCGCCTTCGAGGCGTTTGACGCACCGTGGAAATCGGACGAGCTGCGAAGCCCTTTGGAAGGACGCTGGGGCCTGATGAGTGTCGAGCGCCGGCCCTATCCCGCCTTCACCGCCTGGCTGGAAGCCGCGCGGTAACCGGTCCAGCCCCTGGCCCGAAGCTCGCAGGCGGGGCAGACGCCACATCCCCAGCCCCAGTCGTGGCGCAAGCGGCGCTCGCCGGTGTAGCAGGTGTGGGTGTGCTCGCAGATGAGATCCACCAGCGCTGGCCCGCCCAGCTCTTCGGCGAGGCGCCAGGTTTCCGCCTTGTCGCGCCACATCAGGGGCGTGTGCACGACCAGGCGTGCCTCCATGCCCAGGTTGAGGGCGAGCTGGGTGGCCTTCACCGCGTCGTCGCGGCAGTCGGGATAACCGGAGTAGTCGGTCTCGCACATGCCGGCGACAATGTGGCGGATGCCGGTGCTACAGCCGACAATGGCGGCCACGGTCAGGAAGAGGATGTTGCGGCCGGGTACGAAGGTGTTTGGCAGGCCCTGCAGCGGCGCCGAAATCTCGCAGTCGGAGGTGAGTGCCGTCCGGCCGAGCTGGGCGAGGAGCCCCAGGTCGATCAGGTGATCGGGCCCCAGTTTGGCCGCCCACTCGGGAAACAGTCGCCGGACCTCGGCGAGGACGCGCGTCCGGCACTCCAGTTCGACGATGTGGCGTTGCCGGTAGTCGAAGGCGATGGTCTCGACCACTCCAAACCGATCAAGCGCCCAGGCGAGGCAGGTGGTTGAATCCTGTCCGCCGGAATAGAGCACGATTGCCCGCTGCTCTGCCTGTGCCATCTGCCTGTGCCATGTGCGGTTCCGTCGATCCCGGATGGCTTTAGCAAATCGATGGCCGGGCGTGAAGGCGCTGAGCGGGAAGCAGGCCGGCGCGGAGCAGGGGCCGCGTCAATGGCAACTCTTGCGCAGTGCGTCGATCAGCTGCTGCTTATTCATCGACGACCGTCCCTTGATGCCGACGGTGCGCGCATGGGCATAAAGCCGCTCCCGGGTCCAACGCTCGTAGGCCGGCAAGCGGTCGTTCTTCGCGGCATCGGGGCGAACAGGGCCCCCACGGGCGTTCGCGCCGCTTGGCATCCTCTTGCTGCCGTGCGTCGTACACTTGGCCGATGGTCCAGTGTCGCTCAATTGTTGCTCATTGTCGATCATTTCACTCTCCTATTCCAGGAGGTAACCCAAACGAGTTGCGAGGCACCGAAGTTCCAAAGTTCCAGATGCGTGGCTTGGTTCAGGACGCCTTAACCTTGTTCGTCCCCGGGAACACATAGTCCCCCCGCGAGTCCCTATAGGGCAGGGAGCGCGGAAAGAGTCACTGGGCTGGTCGGTCTTTTCGGGAGGAGGACGCGATGAACGACATGAGCAACAGGCCGCGGACCGCCGGGAAGAAGAAGGCGACCGTCTTTCGCATGGTGATGGACAAGCATGTCTGTCCTTGGGGGTTGAAGACCGTCCATCTCCTGAAGTCGGAGGGGTACGAGGTCGACGATCGCCACCTGACGACCCGCGATGAAACCGAAGCCTTTAAGGACGCGAACGCGGTCGAGACCACGCCGCAGACCTTCATCGGCGGAGAACGGATCGGCGGCTACGACGACCTGCGGCGGTTTCTCGGCAAGAAGGTCAAGGACCCCGACGCGACGAGCTACACGCCGGTCATCGCGATCTTCGCCATGGGCGCGGCGCTCGCCCTGGCGGTCAGCTGGCTGACGGGCGGCGCACTGCTCAGCGTCAGGAGCGCCGAGCTGTTCATCTCGATCACGATGTGCCTGCTGGCGCTGCAGAAGCTGCGCGATGTGGACAGTTTCGCGACGATGTTCCTGGGCTATGACCTGCTCGCGCAACGCTGGGTGCCCTATGCCTCTCTCTATCCGTTCGGCGAGGGCGTCGCGGGCGTCCTGATGACCGCGCACGCGCTGAACTGGCTGTCGGTCCCGATCGCGCTGTTCATCGGCGGCGTCGGCGCCGTCTCGGTCTTCTACGCGGTCTATATCCAGAAGCGCGAGCTCAAGTGCGCCTGCGTCGGCGGAGACTCGAACGTCCCCCTCGGCTTCGTCTCCTTGACCGAGAACCTGATGATGTTTGGCATGGGCATCTGGATGCTGCTCGCCTGAGCCGCCCCGCGTAGCCCAGGTAATTTGGTAGGGCGGATTCGAAGCGAAGCGCAATCCGCCGCATGTGTGCGTGCCGCCTTACGCATCCGGCAGGTCACGCGGCGCTTCAGACCTGCCCTCCCGCAGTCGCCGCGCCCGTCACAGGAGAGATGCACCTGGGGCATGGTGAAAAGACTCCCAACCTGTGGTATAATTTGGCTCGGTGAGAATGACTTGCTGATGCAAACGCGCGGAGGCGTTCCTGGCGGCGAGCAAGTCATTAACAAGGGGGGTTACAATGGACAGGTGGAGTGTCGCGGTCGCCGGCTTCGTCGTCGGAATGGCTCTTTTTGCAAATCCAACATTGGCCGAAGACCCGGCTGCGGGCCTGCCGGACATTGCCGCCGCACCGGAATATACGGTGACCCCGCCAAAGGACTTCGCCGACGTGAAGCTGGCCGCCGCCGGTCGGGTGAGCAGCCAGTCGGTGGCGGTCAATCCGAAGAACCCGAACGTCTTCGTGGCCGCATACGCGAACGAGGGGTTCTGCTGGGTGCGCACCAGCACGGATGCCGGCAAGACCTGGGCGACCGCCAAGCAACTGCCGATGCCGCCGGCCAAGCAAAACTGCGCATCAGGCGCCACGCCGGCTGTGCTCTGGGCGCCCGATGGCAGCCGCATCTATGCCGCTTACACCTATTCGGTGCCGCTCGATAGTTACGCCGAGTTAGGAACGATCGTCAGCTCTTCCACGAATAACGGCGCGACGTGGTCAGTTCCGGTCATCGCAACGAAATACGCGGAGGGTGAGGCATTTTCGTCGGTCAGATTAGCGACCCCGTTGCGCGCGAGTGACGCCAAATGGGTCTATCTCGTGTCAGAATCCTATTGGCATGTTGAGCACTCGTTCGATTTCGTGCGGTCCTCTGATATGGGAAAAACCTGGAGTGCAAAACAGACGCTAGATACATTTTATAGTACCTACGATGGGTATGACACCAGCCCCTCTATTGCGGGAGGTCTGGGTGGCGAATTACTCGTCGCATGGGGAAATCACGACTATGACACAGAAAATCTTTATATCGCGGTGACAAGGTCGACCAATTACGGTGCCAGCTTTTCACCTCCGGCAGTCGCAATCCCGAATGCCTATGGCAATACTGCCGTCGCCTTCGGAAACAGTGGTGTTGCGCATCTTGTATACACGTATAGTGATAAAGGAGTATTCTACACCTATAGTACGAAATCACCTCGCACGACATGGGCAAGTCCTATTAATCTTAGCACCGCGCCTGCTCCCAACTATGGTTCACCAGCCTTAATTGCCAATGCGTGTGGGAGCAACACGACTGTCTTGCATGTCGTGTGGCCGGACGATCGCGCGCAGTGGTATCGCTTTAATGTCTACTACACGCGCAAGGTCGCGAAGACCGGCGAGAGGTGGTCCCCCACTCGGCGTGTTTCCGGAAGCGAGCTGCAACCCCCGGCTTCGGCAGCAATTGCTGCAGGCTCCGGGACCGCAGTCGGCGTCTGGGGCGTCAGGTACTCCGACAGTGGGCTGCCGGCCTGGGCCAGCCGCATCGCGCCGGGGGTGAGCTGCCCGTAGTCTTGGACGCGAGAGCCATCCGGCGATGCCTTGACGGCACCGCCGGATCCGGCGGCTCGGCGTTCCGCGCGGCACACAAGTATGCTGCGCTCCTCGGCTCGCTTTCGCCGATGCCGGGCGAGGCCAAGTTGACGACAATGACGACAGATGACGACGATTGACGACATTTTCGTCGTGTGCACGGACGTAAATTATTTCGTATCAATACGTTATAGCGGAGATCCTGGCTCATTCCGGTCGTTTTCTGGTTCCTTTTGGCCTATTTTCGGCTCGGTTCCGGCCAGCAGGCGGCGGATGTTGGTGTGATGGCGGGCGGCGGCCAGCGCTGCCAGCAGGGCGGCGAGCAGGGCGCGGGGGCCATCCGCGATCGCCAGCATCAGGACGGGCGACGCGGCCAGCGCCAGCAGCGCCGAGAGCGAGGAGATGCGAAAGAGGGCCGCGCATCCCGCCCAGAGCGCGAGTGCGGCAAGGCCCACCGGCCACGCGACCGCCAGCAGCACGCCGAGGGTCGTCGCCACCCCCTTGCCGCCGCGGAAGCCGAGCCAGACCGGGAAGTTGTGGCCGAGCACCGCGGCAAAGCCGGCGACCAGCGATGCCGTTTCGCCCCCCCAGCGGGCTGCCAGCACCGTCGGAGCGGCGCCCTTTGCGGCATCAAGCAGCAGCGTCGCGAGCGCGAGCTTCTTGTTGCCGGTGCGCAGCACATTGGTGGCGCCGATGTTGCCGGAGCCGATGCGGCGGATATCGCCGTGGCCGGCCATCCGGCTCAGGATGAAGCCGAAGGGAATGGAACCCGCCAGGTAGCCGCAGGCGGCCGCCAGGAGCAGAGGGAGAACCAGGCCGTCGGTCTGCATCCTGGGGCCCCCTCAGCTGTTCAGCGCGAAGACCCGGCGGCCATCGACCACCGTCATCACCACCCGGCCCTGCACCGGACGATAGTCGAAGGGCGTGTTCTTCGACTTGGAATAGAGCTCATGCTCCCGCACCTGCCACGCGCGGTCCGGGTCGAACAGGGTGAGATCGGCGCGGGCTCCCTTGGCGAGGCGGCCGGCCGGCAGCTTCATCAGGTCTGCCGGCTTGCAGGTAATCAGCCGCAGCACATCCAGCAGAGGCAGGAAGCCGTTGTGATAGAGCTCCAGGCTCACCGCAAGCAGCGTCTCCAGGCCGATGCCGCCGCACGCCGCCTGCGCGAACGGCAGCCGCTTGGCATCCTCGTCTTCGGGGGCGTGGTCGGACGCGATCGCGTCGATCGTCCCATCGACCAGCCCCTCGATGACGGCCAGCCGGTCCTCCTCCGCTCGCAGCGGCGGGGAGAGCTTGGCGAAGGTGCGGTAATCGCCGACGGCGTTCTCGTTCATGGCGAAGTAGGGCGGCGCCGTGTCGCAGGTCACCGCGAGGCCGCTGCGCTTGGCCTGACGGACCGCATCGATCGCCGCCGCGGTCGAGAGGTGGGCGAAATGCAGTCGCCCGCCCGTCAGCCGCACCAGGTGAAGGTCGCGCTCGACGATGATCACCTCGGCCTCGCGGGGGATGCCGACCAGACCGAGCCGGGTTGACACCTCGCCGGCGTTCATCGCCCCGCCGGCGGCAAGGGTGGGCTCTTCGGCGTGTTCGACAATCAGCGCGCCGAAGGTCCGGGCATATTGCAGGGCCTGGCGCATCACCCGCGCGCTGCTGACCGCCTTGACTCCGTCGGTGAAGGCGACGGCGCCGGCTTCCGCCAGCATGCCGATTTCGGCGAGCTCCTTGCCCTCCAGCCCCTTGGTCACCGCGGCGTAGGGGTAGACCTTGGTCAGGCCGAGGAGCCGGGCGCGCCGCGCGACGAACTCCACCACCGACATGTCGTCGATGACCGGATTGGTGTTGGGCAGACAGACCATCGAGGTAATGCCGCCGGCGGTGGCGGCGCGCCCCCCCGATGCGAGTGTCCCTTTGTGCTCCTCCCCCGGCTCGCGCAGTTGAACGCGGATGTCGACGAGCCCCGGCGCCAGACACTGACCCTCGCAGTCGACGACCCCGGCACCCTCGGGAACGGAGCCGGGCCTGACGTGCCGGCCATAATCGACGATCGTCTCGCCCCCGGTTAACAGCCCGCCCACCTCGTCCAGGTTCGAGGCAGGGTCGAGCAGCCGGGCGTTGAGATAGGCGACCTGCGCCTCGTCCGCAGCGGTCCTCGTCGTCATCGCGAACGTCTTCTCCGTCGTCGTGGCTCTGGCGGGATTCTCAGATATTGGGCGCGTCGGAATCGCAATTGTCGCGCATCAGCAGCTCGAGACACGCCATGCGCACCGCGACCCCCATCTCGACCTGCTCGCGGATCACGCTGCGGCCGTAGTCATCGGCAACCAGCGAGTCGATCTCAACGCCCCGGTTCATCGGTCCCGGGTGCATGATCAGGGCGTCGGCGTTCGCCTCGCTCAGCTTTTCGTAGTCCAGGCCAAAGAAATGGAAATATTCGCGAATGGAGGGAATGTAGTTTCCCTGCATCCTCTCGGTCTGGAGGCGCAGCATCATGACGATGTCGCAGCCGGCGAGCCCTTGCCGCATGTCGTGGTAGACCTCCACGCCCAGGTGCTCGACCGAGCGCGGCAATAAGGTGCGCGGCGCCACCACCCGGACGCGCGCCCCCATGATGTTCAGCAGGTGAATGTTCGAGCGGGCAACCCGGGAATGCAGAATGTCGCCGCAGATGGCGACCTTGAGTCCGTCCAGGTGGCCCTTGCGTCTGCGGATCGTGAGCGCATCGAGGAGCGCCTGGGTCGGGTGCTCGTGGCTGCCGTCTCCGGCATTGATGACGGCGCAGTTGACCTTCTCGGACAGAAGCTTGACCGCTCCCGACTCCGGGTGGCGGACCACCAGAACGTCCGGGTGCATGGCGTTCAGCGTCATCGCGGTGTCGATGACCGTTTCGCCCTTGCGCACGGACGAGGTGGAGACGGACATGTTGATCAAGTCGGCCCCCAGCCGCTTGCCGGCGAGCTCGAAAGAGGTCCGCGTGCGCGTCGACGCCTCGAAGAACAGATTGATGATCGTCCGCCCGCGTAACAGCGATTGCTTCTTGTCGGCGCGGCGGTTCTGTTCGACGTAGGACTCGGACCGGTTGAGCAGCAGGGTGATTTCCGGCGGCACCAATCCCTCGATGCCCAGCAGATGGCGGTGCCGGAAGATGAGGGAACGCTCGCTGTCATCCATGACGCCGGACTTTAGGCCGCGTCCCGGAGAGGTGCAAGCAAGAGGCCGGCCCGCCGAAAGCTGCACAAGCGTTGAGCCAGGGTCATGCAAACAATCCCAGGAGGCGTCCCGCGGCCCGCCGCGTTCGAGCGGTGGCCGCGCTCCAGATGGTGTTAGTCGATGTCCGATGCGGCGGCGAATCGCAGGGCATCCAGGGCGCCCTGAAGGATCCACGCCGCCGCGGCACGGTCAACGACCTGCTTGCGACGTTTGCGGCTCAGGTCGGCTTCGGCGATCAGGGTGCGTTCAACCGCCGCTGTCGACAGCCGTTCGTCCCAGAACGCCGCCGGAAGCGGGATCGCCCGCGTCAGGTCACGGACGAACTGGCGAACCGACTGGCAACGCGGACCTTCGCTGCCGTCCATCTGCACCGGCAGGCCGACAATGAAGCCGCCGGCCTGCAGTTCCCCGGTCAAAGCCGCAAGCGCCTGAAGATCGGCTGCCAGCCGGCGGCGGATCACCGTGCGCACCGGTGTCGCCACCGTCCACGTTGCGTCCGACGTGGCCACGCCGATGGCGCGGGTTCCAAGGTCGAGCCCGATCAGCCGCGTGCCTTTTTCAACCATATGGGGTATATCTGTTAGCTGATTGACGCTCATTGACCGACTCGGGGAAGAGAACGCGACCTTGCGGGGGATCTGCCGCCATCAGGAAGCCGATGGGGCGAGGGATGTCCAAAGAAATAGCAGGTGAATGCCCATTTTCTGCTCATTAGCACCCTGTACAAGCAAGCTAAATATACCACATTTGAGTACAAATGCCTCTCCTATCGCCAGCCCGTCCCTGCGCGGGCCGATCTCGGGCCAAGGGAAACAAGACATTGCGCCGGTGCAAACTTCGTCCGCCACAGGTGTTGTGTGAGAGCAACACCAATGGTCCGCATCTTGCCACCTGCTGCGGTCGAGGCGCCAGAACAGAAGCTCCGTGATGAGGTGGCGCGACGATCAATAGCGAAGGGATTACAAGATGTTTGATACGAGGCGGCTGCTTCCGATCGCCGCGGTTCTTTTGGCGGGCACGGCCCCCGCGTGGGCGCAGACCGAAACGGAAACGCCAGCGACCCCCACCGAAGAACCGGCAGCGCAGGCAGAAGAAACGGACGACTGGTTCCCCGGTACGATTGCCGGGACCGTGGCGTTGACATCGGACTACATGTTCCGCGGTATTTCCCAGACCGACAACAACCCGGCCGTGCAAGGTAGTCTGGAGTATTCCTACGACACCGGATTCCATGGCATCACACCGTACCTCGGCTTCTGGGGATCGAACGTCGATTTCAATGATGGCGATACTGCGACAGTTGAGGTCGATACGCTGTTCGGGTTCCGCGGCGACCTCTTTGATACCGGCGTAAGCTGGGATCTTGGCGGTATCTACTACGCCTATCCTGGCGCCGGTCGGCTAGACGGCGAATCCAGTAACTACAACTATTGGGAAATCCCGGTAAAGCTGACATACTCTCCGATTGAAGATCTGGTAAGCGTTGGCGCCGCCTACTACTATTCGCCTGACTTTTTCGCCGGCACCGGTCATGCGCATTACGTCAATGGTAACGTGAAGGTCACGCCACCGGTTCCATACGTGGATCTGGCTCTGTTCGCTGGGGTCGGATACCAGAACATTGAAGACTCGAAGGATTACACCGACTGGACCCTGGGCGGCACGGTCACCTTCAAGGGTGTGGACTTCACGATTGCTTACACCGATACCAACCTGACGCAGGCTGATCTCGGTGGCAATAAGCTCTCGGATGCGCGCGTCGTCTTCACGGTTGGCGCGGCGTTCTGATCGGCAAGGGGAATTGTGGGGGTGGAGGCTTCCGCACAGGAAGTCTCCCCGCCAGCCGATGCTGACCGGCATTAATACTGGTTCATGGCCGCCGCCGCGGATGCGATCTTCTGGAGCAGATCGGGGCAATCCATCTTGTCCATGACGATCTCGATGATCGTCAACCGGTCGCGGCAGCGGTCCGCCTCCATCAGCCCATGCTCCAGCTCATCCTCGGTGGCTACCCGCAGGCCGATCGCGGTCCCTCCGAAAAGCTGGGGCAGGCGATGGTAATGCCACGGCTGGATGTCATTGTAGCCCTGGGTTGAACCGCGGATGACCCGCTCGACGGTGTAGCCGGCGTTGTTCAGAATCAGGACAACACCCGCCGCGTTGTGACGCAGCAGGGTCGATAACTCCTGCGCGGTGAACTGCAGGGCGCCGTCGCCGATCAGCAGAACGGTGCGACGGCGTGGCGCGGCCAGCGCCGTCCCGACCATGGCGCCCAGGGTGTAGCCGATCGAAGCCCAGAGCAACTGGCTGATGAACGTAGCCGCGGGCGGAAGCGGTATGGTCGCTGCGCCGAACAGCGCGGTCCCGGCTTCCGCCAACACCACATCGTCCCCGTCCACAAAGCGCGACAGTCGGTACCAGAGCCGGCGTTGCGTGATCGGCGCGCCGGGCTGCGTCACGAACGGGCTGGCAAATCCAGGATCCACACGGCGTGCCGCCTGCTCAAACTCCAGGCTCGAGCGATCGCGCCGGCGCAGACGCTGCGAGAGCAGCGGCAGCACGTCCCGCATTGCCACCTTTTCGTACAGTGCCCGCCGAACCCGCAGAAAGGCACCGCGCACTTCGATGGTTCGCGCCGGATCGAGCTTGGCGGAGAATCCGCCGGTGTTGAAGTCGCTCAGAAGCGTGCCGATGGTGAGGATGGCGTCGGCGTCCTCGATCCGCGATCGAACGAAATCATTGCTCATCGCGCCGTTGTAGAGACCGATGTACTGAGGGTGCGTTTCCTCCAGCAGGCCCTTGCCCATGATCATCGTCGCCCACGGATAGCCTGTCGCATCGAGCAGGCCGCGCAAGGCCGTTTGCATCCGATACCGGTCGACGCCCACGTCGGCGAGCACCGCCGGCCGCTCGGCCGACTCAAGAAAATCCACGGCCGCCGCGATCGCTTCAGCCAACGCGTCCGGGTCGCTGGTATAGTCCCAGGCGGGCAGCGGACTGTTCGGCGATTTGATGCGTGCCGAGGCCACATCGGCGGGCAGCGAGAGGTAGACAGGCTGCTTGCGGCGCAGGCAGATGGTCAAAACCCGGTCGATTTCGGCCGCGGCGTTTTCCCTTGTCAGGTAGGCCTGAGCTGCGGTGACGCGCTCGTACATCCGGGCGAATACCGAGAAATCTCCCGTGCCCAGGGTGTGATGCATCATGGCGCCGCTTCCCTGGACCGCCAGGGACGGTGCGCCGGTAATCGCCACCACCGGCACATACTCGGCGAAAGAGCCGGCGATGCCGTTGATTGCGCTGAGTTCGCCGACGCCGAAGGTGGTCACCACCGCGCCGAGGCCGGAGATGCGGGCGTAGCCGTCGGCTGCGTAGGCCGCATTGAGTTCATTGCAGGTGCCGACCCAGGTTATGCGGGGGTCGGCCTCGACCTGGTCGAGAAAGCTCAGATTGTAGTCTCCCGGCACCCCGAAGGCGTGCCGAAGGCCAGCCTCGGCCAGCCTGCGCAGGAGATATTCGCCAACGGTGATCCTCTGCAATTCCGATCCTCCAGCGCTCGGCGCACGCCCGGCAGGAGTCAGCTCCGGACAACGCGCTGCGCATTCCGTGTTGTCCAAGCATACCGCTGCGCGGGGCGCGCGTGCATCTTGCGAAGTCGGGTCAGCCCCCGCTACGCTGGCTCTTCCCTCCCACCATCGAGAGAGGCGAGATGTCGTCCGCTGTTGTCGTCCATTGCGAGGGGTTGGAAGTGCCGCTGCGGGCGGGACCGGACCTTGCGGATATCACCCCGCAGCTGGCCCGGATCATCGCCGCTTCCGGGGTCCGGAGCGGCAGCGCGCATCTTTCCGCCGTCGGCTCTACCGCCTCGCTGACGACCATCGAGTACGAACCCGGGGCCGTTGAGGATCTGAAGCAGGCGATCCGCCGGCTGGCGCCGCCTGAGGCTTCCTACCACCACGAATTGACCTGGCACGATGGCAATGGTCACAGTCATGTGCAGGCAGCGCTGCTCGGGCCATCCGTGGTCGTGCCAATCCGCGACGGCCGCGCCAAACTGGGCACCTGGCAGCAGGTCGTCCTGATCAATCACGACATCCACGCGCGGCGACGTGCCGTCGAAGTGACCGTGATCGGCGAAAGCTAGAGAGGCGCCGCCGCTGCCGCCAATTAGAATTCGTCGAGCCCGCCCAGGTCCATATCGCCCATTTCCATGTCCTCGGGCATCTCCTCGCTGGCCAGGTCCGGCGCGGGCTCGCTGGCGGCCGCTTCCGGGGCGAGCATGTTCATGAGGACGTTGCCCAGCACGACGCCGCCGGCAACGCCCACCGCCGTTTGCAACGCACCGCCGAGGAAGCCGCCGCCCGAACGTCCGCGCGGTTGGTTGTAGGCGGCTATACGGGGATCGACGCCTGGGGCAGGACCCCGCCGGGGCGGTGCCTGTCGATCGCCGCCGCCGAACAGCCCGCCGAGAAACCCGCCGGAGGATGCCGGACGACGCGCCAGGTCCGCCTCCAGCTCCTCGATCCGTCCCTGAGCTGCCGTCAGCGCCTGTTCCTGGACGACGATGGCCTGCGCCATGTAGTAAGGTGCTGCCGGCTGAGCGGCGATGTGCTGCCGGATGCGTGCCTCGGCCTGCGCGTCCCGCGGGGCGGAACCGGCTTCCGCCTGCTTGACTTTGCCGAAGAGCTCATCGATCACTTGCCGCTCGGTGTCGTCCATCTCTGTCTCCTCTCTCAACCCGCGTTGCTCCTGGATATGGCTCCGAACAAGGACTGATCAAGGCTGCCCGGGCTTCAGCGGGAGCGTGGAACGGTTTCCTCCCGCGGACGTTTAGCGCAAACCATCAACCCGAGACGGTCAGTAATGTCCACAGCTCCCGATGTCAGCGATCAGCAGCACCTCGACCGGCACCTTGATGCCCTGCAGGCGAGACTCCCCCACCATTTTGCCGACTGGCTGGACCGCCTGCGTCAGCCGCGGGCGCGGTGGATCCGGGTGCCGGCGGGGATCCTGCTGATCTGCGGCGGGTTGCTGTGGTTCCTTCCCGTCCTCGGCTTCTGGATGCTGCCGCTCGGGCTGGTGCTGCTGGCGATCGACATCCCTCAGCTTCAGCGACCGCTGGCGCGCTTGCTCAATTGGGTCGAAGAGCGGTGGCTGGCGCGAAAGAAAAAATCCTGAGCCCCGGGGGCAATCAGGGCTAACGGCAGCAACGGGGGACCGCCGCGGCCGCGAGCAGCCGGTTGAGATCGAGATGCTGTTCCAAGTGAGCGGCGAGTTCGTCCAGGGTTCGCTCTACCTCCATCTCCCACAGCAGGCCTCCGGCGCGACCGGAACGGAGGCCTGCGAGATAGCTCGTGCGGAAGTCGTTGGAGGCAAACAGGCCGTGCAGATAACACCCCTCAACCCGCCCGTCGGGGCTGACCGCACCTTCCGGCCCTGCTGCAAGCTGCAGCATCGGCCGGGCCAGGCCGCCGCCCGTCGTCCGCCCGATATGCATTTCATAGCCCCGCACCGCGGCACCGGAGGCCGCATCGCACCCAGCCGCCTCGATAAGGGTTTTCTCGGGGCCGAATTCGGTCTCGATATCCAGCAGGCCAAGCCCCGGAACCGCACCGGGCGGCCCCTCGATCCCAAGCGGATCGCTGATCCGCGTCCCCAGCATCTGGTAGCCGCCGCACAGGCCGAGAACCCGGCCTCCCCGGCGCAGATGAGCCGCAATGTCGATGTCCCAGCCCTCCTGGCGCAAGACGGCAAGGTCGGCGATGGTGGCCTTCGATCCCGGCAGAACGATCAGATCGGCATTTCCCGGCAGCGCCTGCCCGCCGGGAATGAACGTGACCGACACATCGGGTTCGGCCGCCAGGGGATCGAGGTCGTCGAAGTTGGCGATTCGGGGCAGGCGAGGGACGACAACCTGAATCGGGCGGGAGTCCGCTCTCTCCTTCGTTGAATCCAGGACGACGGCATCTTCGGCGGGGAGCCGGGACGCCGCTTCGAACCAGGGCACGACGCCGAAAGGCTGCAGACCCGTATGCCGGCCGATGATGGAAAGCCCATCGTCGAACAGGCTGACGTCGCCGCGAAACTTGTTGATGAGATAACCCTTGAGCCGCGCGCGCTCGTGAGGCTGAAGGACGGCGCACGTCCCGACGAGACTTGCGATCACGCCCCCCCGATCGATATCGGCGACGAGCACGACAGGTACGTCCGCGGCGTCGGCAAAGCCCATGTTGGCGATGTCGCCTGCGCGCAGGTTGACTTCCGCGGGGCTGCCGGCCCCTTCCACAAGCACGAGATCGCAGCCGCGCGCCAGTCTGGCGAAGCTTTCGAGGACAAGCGGAAGCAGCCGGGGCTTCAGCGCCTGATAGTCGCGGGCCTTAGCGGTGCCAAAAATCCGTCCCTGCACCACCACTTGCGCGCCGATTTCGGATTGCGGCTTCAAAAGCACTGGGTTCATGTCTGTGACCGGCGGTATCCCGCAGGCCCGCGCCTGGAGTGCCTGGGCGCGACCGATCTCGCCGCCGTCGGCCGTCACCGCCGCGTTGTTGGACATGTTTTGCGGCTTGAAGGGGCGCACGCTTAGCCCGCGTCGCAAATAGGCTCGGGCCAACCCCGCCACGATAAGGGACTTGCCGACATCGGAGCCGGTGCCCTGCAGCATCAGCGCCCGGCCGCTCGAACTCCCTCCCGTGCTCACATTTTGCCGCCGCAGGCGCTCACTGGACCAGGAGAGCCTGGCGCAGTCTGTCCGCGTCCGGATTGCTGACCTGGTGATCGATGATGATCGCCTGGGGCGTCGCCGCGGCGTTGCGGTAATAGGCCTGGTTCAGTGCCTGCAACGAACTGACATAGGCGCTGCCCAGCGCGGCGCCGACAAAAATGCCGGCTCCCTTGGTAAAGCCGACGATGTCGGCCCCCTTGATGTTGGTGGCGCTGGATCCACCGCCGCCGATCTCGCCAAAGGTTGCCTGCGCGCCGATACTGAACTGCGAGGGCGATTCAATCACCTTGCGCACCGCCTCGTCGGTCATCAACAGGAAGATCACCTCGGTCGACTGCGCGCCAAGCTGCACCCCGAGGCTGCCGCCCGAGAGCCGGAAGAAGGCGGGATAGCCCCAGGCTCCGCTGGCTTCGCGACTGAGCATCACGCCCGAGCCGCCTTGCCCGCCGACGCCCACCGCCATCTCGAAGACGTCCGGGAAGATCATGATGCCCCTGGCGTCGCGCAGTGCGGCGGTGAACAGCTGTGTGGAATCCTTCTGCCGGGACTTGAACAGTTCCACGGTCGCCGTCGATTGGGCGACCAGGGCTTCTGCCTGGATGTCACGGGGAGCGCCGGCCGCGCAGCCCGAGAGGCCGGCAATCACGAGGATCAATATGGCGAAGCGAAATACGGTTCTCATGGCGTCCGAATACCCTCTTGCCCTGGCGACACCAGGGAATCACCCCGAGCCGGCGTGTGCAAGGCTCACTAGAATTCCACGCCCGGCTGTGCCTTCACGCCGGACCGGAAGGGGTGCTTGACCTGCGTCATCTCGGTCACCAGATCGGCCGCTTCGATCAATTCTTCCTTGGCATTACGACCCGTGATCACAACGTGCAGATCGTGAGGTTTATCACGCAGCACCTGCAGCACCTCCTCGATCGGGAGGTAGCCGTAACGCAGCACGATGTTCATTTCGTCAAGGATGACCATCCGAAACGACGAATCAGCGATCATCTCCTTCGCCATTTCGAACGCCTTGCGCGCCGCATGGACGTCGCGCTGCAGGTCCTGCGTGTCCCAGGTGAAGCCTTCGCCCATTGCCCGCATCACGCACAGGTCCGGGAAGGCCGCCAGGACGCGGCGCTCGCCCGTGTCCCAGACTCCTTTGACGAATTGCACGATGCCGACCTTCATGCCGTGACCGACGCAGCGCATGGCCATGCCCATGGCGGCCGTCGTCTTGCCCTTGCCCTTGCCGGTGTGCACAACGAGGAGACCGCGCTCCTCGGTCTTGCCGGCGACGATGCGGTCACGCACCGCCTTCTTCTTCGCCATCTTCTCCGCATGCCGGCGCACGTCCGCTTCGTCGAGAGGCACGGGATTATCGTCGGTCATCGGAGCGTTTCCTTCCTCTCTTGGGGGCAAGCATGACCGTCCCCCGCTTTGAACGCGGTGGCACGATCAGCTAAGCTGTCGCGGTGAAGGAGAGCATCCTCATGTCCGCAAGAGCCAACATTGACCAGCGTCGCCACCGGCTGAGCGTCGCCGATTACCATCGGGTGGGCGAGATTGGGGTGCTCGGCCACGAGCCGCGGGTCGAACTGGTCGAAGGACAGATTCTCGATATGACCCCGATCGGCACCGTGCATGCGATGATGGTCAGTGAGCTGATCAGCCGCCTGGTGCCAGCGGCCGGCGCGCGCGCCCTCGTCTGGTGCCAGAACCCGGTGATTCTCGACCAGATGACCGAGGTCCAGCCGGATGTTGCTGTTCTGCGGCCCCGGCGCGAGATTTATCGGCTCAGGCATCCCCGCCCCGAGGATGTCCTGCTGCTGGTCGAGGTGGCAGACACCTCGTTGCGCTATGACCAGGGCGTCAAGATTCCAATGTATGCCCGCTGCGGAATTCCGGAGGTGTGGCTGATCGACACGAACTCCGCTGCTCTTGTTATCCATCGTGCGCCGGCGATCAGCGGTTTCTCGAAGATCGAGCGCACGACGGCGCCCGGCGTCGTTCGGCCGGTCGCTCTGGAAGATATGGAAATCGACCTGGTGGGCTTGTTCGCGTAGCAGCATCCTGTCGCCTCTCCGCCTTCACTTGCCGCCGGCGAGCTCACGCAGTCTTTCGTAAGCGCCGTTGGAACGGGGCCGCCAAAGCTGGCGCTCCTGGGCTTCCAGCAGCCGCTCACTCATCTCCCGCAGCGCCGCCGGATTCTTTTCTTCCAGGAAGCCGCGTACGTCGTCATCGGCAACGTAGGCCTCATAAACGGCATCGAAGTGATGATCGCCGACGCACCGGGCGGTGGCGGCGAAAGCAAATAGATAGTCCACCGTCGCCGCCATCTCGAAGCCGCCCTTGTAACCGTGGCGCATGGCGCCCGCGATCCACTTGGGATTGACGACGCGGGCGCGGACCACCCGGCCGACCTCCTCGGCGAGCGTCCGGATCACCGGGTTTTCGGGGCGGGAGTGATCGGCGTGCCAGACCGCGGGCTGCTCACCGGATAGCAGCCGTACGGCCGCCGTCATTCCGCCTTCGAACTGGTAGTAGTCGTCGGAATCAAGGATGTCGTGCTCGCGGTTGTCCTGGTTCTGCACCACGCCTTCGACCGAAGCCAGGCGGCGCTCGAACAGGCCGTGGGCGGCCTTTCCGCGCAATCCGCCGCCGTAGGCGTATCCTCCCCAGGCGACATAGGCGCGGGCCAGGTCCGCATCGGTCTGCCAGCCGCGCTCGTCGATCAGGGCCTGCAAGCCGGCCCCGTAGGCGCCCGGCTTCGAGCCGAAAACACGGCACCTGGCCAGCCTCCGGGCCTCCGCGGGCTCGGCGCCGGACGCGAGCAGCGCCGCTTCATCGTCCCGGGCCTTGCCGATCAGCGGATTTTCTTCGTCGGATTCGTCGAGGTCGGCGACGGCGCGAACGGCGGAGTCGAACAGATCCACCAGATTGGGGAACGCGTCGCGGAAGAACCCGGAAATGCGCAGCGTCACATCGACGCGAGGCCGGTCGAGCACCGTCGCCGGCAGAACTTCGAAGCCGGTGACCCGATGCGAGCCCTGATCCCAGGTCGGCCGCACACCCATCAGCGCCAGCGCTTGGGCGATGTCATCCCCTCCGGTCCGCATGTTGCTGGTCCCCCACGCGGTGACGGCGAGGCGACGGGGCCAGTCGCCATGCTCCTGCAGGTGTCTCTGGACCAGGAGGGCAGCGGACTTCCAGCCGAGTGTCCAGGCCGCCGGTGTCGGCAACGTGCGGGTATCCACCGAATAGAAATTGCGGCCGGTCGGCAGCACGTCGGGGCGGCCACGGGTCGGCGCACCCGAGGGACCGGGAGCGACGAAGCGGCCATCCAGCCCCGCCAGAAGCCCGCGCATCTCCGCATCGCCGCAGGCGGCGACCGCGGGCCTCAGCCCGCTCTCGATCCGATCGAGGACGCTCCGCGTAGCAGTCCACTGTTGGGCGCAGGTGCGCCTGCCGTCGATCAGCGCTGCGGCGAGATCTTCCAGCCGCTCCACCGTATCTCCCGCCGTTCGCCAGGGTTGCCCGCCGGCCAGAACGGCCGGGCGGAGACCCTCCCAGGGCATCGCAAAATCGACCGAGAGAGGATCGAATTCGAGATCGAGGTCTCCCGCCAGTGCCCGCAGCAGCGAGGCATCTCCTGGTTTCGCGCCGCGCGCCGTGCGGGACAGCGCCACGAGCAGGTCACGCAACTGCGTGCCCGTCGGTGAGGATCCGAACACATGCAGCCCGTCGCGGATCTGCATTTCCTTGAGTTCGCAAAGGTAGCGGTCGAGCTTGACCAGGGCATCGTCCGTGCTCTCGTCGGCAGCGATGCCGCAGTCGAGGTCGATACCGGCAACCCGGCTCAGCGACAGAATCTCGTCGGCCAGCAGGCGGAGTCGCCGGGGATCGACCGCCGAAGCCTCGGCATATTCGTCGATCAGCCGCTCGAGTTCGCGCAGCGGTCCATAGCTTTCGGCCCGCGTCAGCGGCGGCGTCAGGTGATCGATGATCACCGCCTGGGCGCGGCGCTTGGCCTGCGTGCCCTCACCCGGATCGTTGACAATGAAGGGATAAAGGTTCGGAAGAGGGCCGAGCGCCGCTTCGGGAAAGCAGGCCGCCGAGAGGGCCAGCGCTTTACCTGGGAGCCACTCCAGGTTGCCGTGCTTGCCGAGGTGAACGACGGCATGGGCCCGAAAGCCATCGCGCACCCACGCATGGAACGCGAGGTAGCCGTGCGGTGGCGGCAGGTCCGGATCGTGGTAGCTCGATGCGGGATCGATGTTGTAGCCGCGCGCCGGCTGCAGGCAGACCGCGACATTTCCGCAGCGGAAGGCGGGAACGGCGAAGCGGCCGCAATCGAGTTCCCCCGGCAGAAAGAACGGATCACGCTCCGGTGGCCCCCAGCGTTCTCCCACGCGCGCCGCGGCCGCTTGCGGCAGGCCGGAGAAGAAAAAGCCATAGTCCGAGCGCGCGAAGGTCTCGTCCAGGCGCCGCGAGGCCAGGGCCCGCGTATCGTTGGTCGGGCCGGCAGCGATCCGGGCGATGAGCGCATCGCCGTCTTCCGGAATATCCTCGACGCGATAGCCGGCGGCGCCCAGGACCCGAAGCACCGCTACCGCGCTCGCCGGCGTGTCCAGCCCCACTCCGTTGCCGAGGCGCCCGTCCCGGTTGGGATAGTTGGCAAGGATGATGGCGATCCGCCGCTCGGCGGGCGGCGTCCGCCGCAGCTTCACCCAGTTGGCGGCAAGCTCCGCAACAAAGGCGACGCGGCTTGCCTCCGGCTCGTAGGCGACGATGTCTGTCTCGGTCAGCGGATCGCGCCGCGCTACCCCTTTGAACGACACCGCGCGGCTGATGATGCGTCCATCGACCTCCGGCAGCGCCACGTTCATGGCGATGTCGCGGGCCGGCAGCCCCTGCTGCCCGTCCCGCCAGGAGGCAGCATCCGATCCGGCAAAGATGACCTGCAGGACGGGACAGTCGAAGGCGGCGAAGGGGCCTGTTTGGCCGTTCTCTGCGCCGCCGGGGGTTCCGACGGCGAAACCGGTCGCATTCAGAATGATGTCCGGTTGAGCGTCCGCCAGCAGGCGCGTCAGTGTGGCAGCGGAGAGGGGGTCCTTCAGGCTGGTCACCCACACCGGCAGGGGATTGAGGCCAGCCGCGGTGAGCCCCGCAACGAGGGCGTCGACGACGGCGAGATTGCCGGCCTGAACCAGCGCGCGATAGAAGACCAGCGCGGCGACCGGTGCGTCCGGCCGCCCGGCCGTAGCCGCGAAACCGACTCCTGGCTTGCCGGCGCTGTAGGGACCGGCGTGAAGGAGCGGACGCGGCTCTTCCCACGAACGGCCGTCGCCGAGGAGAGACGCGGAGTACTTCAACAATTCGACGGCATTATCGATGCCGCCTTCGGCGAGGTAGCGCCACAGCCGGTGCTGGGCTTCATGGGGTGCCGTGGAAAGCTGAGCGAGCTCGGCATCCGGCTGGTCGTCTCCGGGGAGGACGGCGAGGGGTATCCCCTGCTGCCGGCAGGCAGCGCAGACCTGATCGAGGCCATAGCTCCAGTAGCTCCGGCCGCCGAGCAGGCGGACGATCACCAGCTGGGCCTGGGCCAGCACCTTCTCGACGTAGAGATCGACCGACAAAGGGTGCCCGAGCTGCAACAGGCTGGCCAGCCTGATGCTCGGCATGTGGGGATCATTCGTCAGCCGGGCACGGGCAGCGGCGAGGCAGGCGATTTCGCTGTCGGCGGTGGAGAGAAAGACGATATCGCCAGGGCTCTGCTGGAGATCGACGGCCGCGGCGCCGTCGCCGACCGAGCCCGGCCGGGTCGCCAGCAGGTGCACGTCAGGGGACCCGATTGCCCTGCAGAGCAGCGCGGATCGCCGCCTCGTTAACGCCCTTCTGACCGATGATCACCAGGCGGCTCGCCCGCGCCTCGTCAGCCTGCCACGGCCGGTCGAAATAGCGGTCGATCCGTCCGCCCACCGATTGCACGACGTGGCGCATCGCCTTGCCGGGAACATCGAGAAAGCCCTTAACGCGCAGGATGTCATGTTGCGCGACGACCGCGCGCAGCCGTCGCTCGATGGCTTGCGGGTCTGGTTCCGGACCGAGTTCAGCCACGAAGCTCACGAACTCATCGTGATCGTGGTCTTCCTCGTCGTCGTGATGCGACCAGCGGCCGTCGATCGACTCTTCCGTCGCCGCTTGAATGCCGAGCGCGACGAGGGGATCCAGCGTGCCGCGAACCGTCATCACCACCTTAACCTCGGGCCGCAAACGCGAGGCCAGTTCGGCACTCACCGCGCCCAGCGCGCGATCGTCCAGTCCGTCGATCTTGTTCAAAACGATCAGGTCGGCGCACGCGAGCTGATCTTCGAACAGCTCCTGCAATGGCTGCTCGTGTAAAACGGCCGGATCCGCCGCCCTTTCCGCCTGCACCGCCTCGGGGTCGGCGGCGAAGCGGCCGGCGGCCACGGCCGGCGCGTCGATCACGGTGATGACGCCATCGACCGTGGTCCGCGCGACGACGTCCGGCCATTGGAACGCCTTGACCAGGGGCTTTGGCAACGCCAGCCCGGAGGTCTCGATGATGATGTGCTCAGGAGGCTGTTCGCGATTGAGCAGCCGCTCCATTGTCGGCAGGAAGGCGTCGGCGACGGTGCAGCAGATGCAGCCGTTGGGCAGCTCGATGAGGTCGCCCTCGTCGCAACCGGCGATTCCGCATCCGAGCAACAGCTCGCGGTCGACACCGAGATCACCGAATTCGTTGATGACGACCGCCAGCCGCCGGCCTCCGGCATTGGCAATGAGGTGGCGAATGAGCGAGGTCTTGCCGGCGCCAAGGAAGCCAGTAACGACGGTTGCGGGAATTTTCACGAGGCCTGTTCTTTCACGCTGAGGGTCTGTTTCGGAGGCGCCGCGTCTTTCAGGACCAGCGGCAGGCCCGCGGTGACAAGGACGACGCGCGCTGCGACGGCGGCGACGGCCTGATTGAGACGGCCGGCCTGGTCCCGGAAAATCCGCCCGAGGGGGGTTGCCGGCACGATGCCGAAGCCGACTTCGTTGCTGACCAGGACGATCGCACCGGCAGGGCGCTCAACAACCGCGAGCAGATCTCCGATGGCGGCATCGATGCCCCTGTCTGCGCCCATGAGATTGCTCAGCCAGAGCGTCAGGCAATCGACCAGGATCGGCCGATCGGGGCGGACGGATCGTGCGATCGCTCCCGCCAGGTCGAGGGGCTCTTCCAGCGTCTCCCATCCGGGACCGCGGCGGGCGCGATGCATGCGGATGCGCTCCACCATTTCGGCGTCGCCCGCCTCGGCGGTGGCGAGATAGAGGCCCGGCCCGCCTTGCCCGATCATCTGTTCGGCGTAAAGGCTTTTGCCCGACCGCGCGCCGCCGAGCACAAGGGTGACGAGCGGCAGCGACACCAGAGCAGACGGGTTGGCAGACGCATGAGCGGTCGACAAGGCCGTCGCTCCTCCCTCCGAGGACAAGGGTGCCTGGCTCGTCGAGGAGGTCTCCTGGCTCGGGGTCACAGGCCGCGGCGCCTTCCCGGCATTACGCCAGTGGCAACCTCATCTGGGATGAGGCTTTTTGCCGCAGTCTCGCCGCTCACAGTTGCGGGGGCAGCGCCGGCCTTGCGGGTTAGGGCCCACGCACCGGACTTCCCTGTCTCGACAGCTCTGGCTGACCGTACCATAGCCTTCAGCAGGGGGTCCAGTGTGCCGGTGCATTCACGTAATGCACCCGCCACACGCCGCCGGTGCCGCGCAGCAGCCCGGCGCCGATGCGGTCGAGGCGCGTCACCGACAGATTATCGATGACGATTGCCATAGCGATTTCTTCGGTAAGACCAAGTGCGTGAGCGCACGCGGCCCGGATGGTCCCTCCGTGACTGATGCAGACGATATCGCGCCCCGCAAACCGCGCCGAAAGTCGTTCGATTCCCGCGGCGGTGCGCTCGATCTGGCTCGCGAAGCTCTCCCCGCCCGGCGGGGCATTCCGCGTCGGGTCCGTCCAGAATTGTGCATAATAGTCGGGGTCGCGCGCCTGCATCTGCGCCCAGCCGGACCCTTCCCATTCTCCGAAGCTCTGCTCGATGAAATCGGCCTCGATCAGCGGATCCGCAGACGTGCCCCCGGCCGCCGCAATGGCGGCCAGCGTCTGCCGCGTCCGCAGCAGGGGACTGATGACGGCAGCGGCCTGGCGCGGAAGCAACCCTGCCAGGCCATTGATGGCCGGTCCGTTGGAGCAATCGCAGTCCACATCGAGGCGGCCCATGAGGCGGCCTTCCGCGTCGGGCACCGGCCCGTGCCGCACCCACCACCATCGGGTCGCGTCGGTCATTCCAGCATCGCGACGGTTGCGAGCGCGGCTGTTTCAGCCGCAACTTGCATGGCGCCCAACACGTCGCCCGTTTGGCCTCCGAACGCCTTTTGGGCAATCATGGCGATCAGCAGGACGGCGAAAGCGGCGGCAACGCCGATGGCCAGCGAGCCCCAGAGTCCGACCGTCACCAGCGCGATGGTGAACGCGACGACACATGCCGCGATCACCTGCGGCCAGGAGGGCGCGCCGGCGTTGGCGGAAAGCCCCTGCGTTCGTGCCGGGCGTTGCCAGCGCATCGCAATCGGCAGCATCGATCGGGAGGCCGCTCCGCCGGCGATCAATGCCGCCATCGCCAGGTCCGCGGAGGAGAGGCCGCTGAGAATCGAGGCGCGAATGCCGACGCCGAAGACCACCGCGAGGGTCCCGAACGTACCGATCCGGCTGTCCCGCATGACGGCGAGGCGTTTTTCGGTGGAACCTGACGCGCCCAGTCCGTCGAAAAAATCGGCGAGGCCGTCCTCATGGAGGGCGCCCGTCAGGAGAGCGGCGCTCGCAAGGCCGATCAGGGCGCAGGTCAGCGGCTGCAATCCCAACTCGAAGGCACCGAGAAGCATCAGGCCGGCGACGAGACCAATACCGGCACCCACCAGCGGAAAGAAAACAGTGGCGCGCTGCAAACGGTCGCCGACGCCTTGCGCTGCTTCGATTTCAGTATCGGTTGGCGGGCAGGAAGGCGCCACCGGCAGAACCGTCAGAAAAGCGACCGCGTACCGCAGGTCGCTCCAGTAGCCGCAGATCGCGCCGGGAATATCAATCACATCAGGATGCTTCAGGGACGTGGCCACACTATGCCTTCCGCTCGGCAAATAATTGCATTGAGCAGGCTGGTCACCTGCATTAGGCAGGCAGCGTTATAGGAGAAGAGCCGCCGAAAGCAAACCGGATCCGAAACAACCCCAATGAGCCAGAGTTCGCCACGATGAAGCGCACCACTCCCCTGCCGGACACCCTTCCCGAGGCCGATCCGCAGAAAATGGAAGAAGCCCGTGACCGAGATAAGCATCTGACCAAGCCGGCGGGGGCGCTGGGAAGGCTGGAAGGCCTGGTGACGTGGCTGGCGGGCTGGCAGCGACGGTATCCGCCGCGGCTTCAGCGTGTCGAAGCCGTGGTCTTCGCCGGCAACCATGGAATCGTCGAGCAGGGGGTCTCGGCGTACCCGGCGGAAGTGACCGCGCAGATGCTGAAGAACTTCGAAGCCGGAGGAGCGGCCGTCAGTCAACTGTGCCGGAGCTTCGACGTTCGGCTGCGAACTTATCCGCTGTCGATCGACCAGCCGGCGCTGGACTTCACCAAGGGGCCGTCGCTCGGCAAAGACCAGTTCGAGGAGGCGTTCGCGTGCGGGATGAATGCTGCGGAGGAGGGGATTGATCTCCTCTGCCTGGGCGAGATGGGGATCGGCAACACCGCCGCCGCGGCGGCGCTCGCGCACGCTCTCTACGGAGGACGAGCCGTCGCCTGGACCGGGCCGGGCACGGGCGTCGCCGGGGAACGGCTGGAGAAAAAGCGGCGCGTGGTCGCGGCCGGAGCACGTCTCCACCTCTCCAAGACAACCGATGCGCTGGATCTGTTGCGCCGACTGGGCGGCTTCGAACTGGCCGCGATCGCCGGCGCCGTCATCGGGGCCCGCTTACGCCGGATTCCGGTTCTGCTCGATGGCTTCGTCTGCTCGGCTGCGGCCGCGTCGCTGGAGGTGGCAAGGAGCGGAGCGCTCGATCATTGCCAGATGGCGCACGTTTCTGCGGAGCCTGGTCATCGTCTCCTGCTGCGCCGCCTTGGTAAGCGCCCCCTGCTGGACCTCGACATGCGGCTGGGTGAGGCATCGGGCGCCGCGCTGGCGGTGGCGCTGGTGCGGGCCGCGGTTGCCTGCCACATGGGCATGGCCACATTCGACGATGCCGGAGTGGCGAACCGCGATGGCGGCTGAGGGCTGCCGATCCGGTCTTGCGGGCGCGCTGTGGGTCACCCCATCATTTCGGCATGCGATCCATCCTTTCTCTGCTTCTGTTCGTCTCAGTCGTGCTCGCGACGCCGGCCTGCACCACCAATCCGGCCACCGGAGCGTCCAGTTTCACCGCGTTCATGTCGCCCGCCGACGAAAAGCGCGTCGGTGCCGCGGAGCATCCCAAGCTCGTGCAGCAGTTTGGCGGAAGCTACAACCAGGCGGAGTTGTCGGCGTACGTCACGCGGGTGGGGCAATCCCTGGCGCGTTTTGCCGAAGTGCAGGACGTCCAATACACCTTCACAGTACTGGACGATGACGACATCAACGCGTTTGCGCTGCCCGGCGGCTATATTCACGTCACCCGCGGGCTCCTGGCGCTCGCCAGCAACGAAGCGGAACTGGCCGGCGTGCTGGGGCATGAGATCGGCCACGTCACGGCGCGTCACGCGGCGCAGCGCTACAGCAGCGCGACCGCAGCCAACCTCGGCATCGGGATTCTGAGCATCCTAGGAGCCGTTGCCGGTCTTCCTCCCTCGCTGACGCAAGCGACCGGAAGCGGCCTGCAGAGCGGGGCGGCGATCTACCTGCAAAGCTATTCCCGCGACCAGGAGATGGAAGCCGACAGGCTCGGCATTCGCTACATGACCCGCGCCGGCTACGACCCCGAAGCGATGGTGACGTTCTTTCGCAAGCTGGACACGTGGACCCGCCACGAGGCGATGCTGACCGGCGACGGTGCAGCGGCCGATCGGCTCGATATCATGGCTTCGCACCCGCGCACCGCCGATCGGGTGCAGCAGGCAGCCCAGCTCGCAGGTTCGACGCGCGTGCCAGGCGAAGAACTGGATCAGGGCCGGTACCTGAAAGCCATCGACGGCATGCTGTTCGGCGATGCGCCGAACCAGGGATTCCGGCGCGGGCGCGACTTCATCCATCCGGAGTTGCGGATTGCCTTTCAGGTGCCGGAGGGGTTTGTGCTGAAGAACGCGTCCGAACAGGTCGCCGCCGTCGGACCGGGGGGAGCGGTCATTGTCTTTGATACCGAGCAACGCGCCGAAGTTGCCCGGCGCGTGCCCGATATGCAGACTTACCTTACAGCGGCCTGGGCAAACAATATCCGGCTTTCCGGAGTTCAGCGGCTCGACATCGACGGTCATGACGCGGCGACCGGCGCGGCCCGGCTGCGGACGAGCAGTGGTGTGGTTGACGTCCGGCTGGTCGCCATTCGCGGCGGCCCGGACCGGATCTGGCGATTTGCCTTCATTGCTCCGCCGGACGTGGCGCAGACGTTCCAGAATGACTTCCAAAAGACGGTCTTGAGTTTTCACAGGCTTTCGGCGCAAGAGGCGGCTGCTGCAAAACCGTGGCGGATCAATGTGGTCACCGTCGGTGCGGGGGATACGCCGGCGCGCCTGGCGGACCGGATGGCGGGGGACCAATCTCGCCTGGAAACCTTTCTCGTGCTCAACGGGTTGAATACCGACTCCAAACTTGCGCCTGGGCAGCAGGTTAAGATTGTGACGGAGTAGCTCTTGCCATTTTGAGCACCCCACTTCCGTAGAGAAGCCTGGCAAACAACCAACGCGGAATTCTCTTTCGGTGAAGAGCCGGCAGCGTGTTTCAGCTGGGAGGCGAATTTTTTCTCCGCATTGAGCGCCCGTCGGCCGCTTGTTGTCGCTACCGAAATTCAAACAACGCTCAAGGTTTTTTCGTTGCTTGAACAGCGGCGCCGCCCCGCGCCTGGTCTTGCCCATCTGCATGCCTCGCTTGCACCAAGACAAGAGCGATTGCGCCTTAAAATGTTGAGCAGCGGCGGGCTGGCTGCTATCGGTTATAACCTTAAGCGCTTTTTTGGTACCGCCTATTGCAGCAGCTTGTAAGCGTGACTTAATAAAGTCGATTTCTCTTGTACAAACAGCGCATCAGCGATACTTCTTATGTGCAGCAGGCTAATTTGCATACTATGATGTCTCCCGATCTCAATATCCTTGAAGAAGAGCTGCCAGCATGATCGACCACAGCGCAGAGAACCAGACGAGTCAGAACATCCGCCGATTGGCGGCGGAAATTGTTGCCGCTTATGTCGGGGCAAATTCGGTATCTACAAGCCAATTGCCGGAGTTGATTCGCTCAGTTGTTTCCACCCTCGGCGGACTTGAAAGTGGTGCGCCAGAAGTCAGCATCGAGCCTCCCAAGCCTCCTGTGTCGATCCGCCGATCGGTGACGCCCGATTATATCGTTTGCCTGGAAGACGGTAAAAAACTCAAAATGCTGAAGCGTCACTTGCGTACAACCTATAATATGTCGCCGAAGGACTATCGGGAGAAATGGGGTCTTCCGGCAGATTATCCTATGGTTGCGCCGAGTTATGCCGCCAGGCGCTCTGAGTTCGCGAAGAAGATTGGTCTCGGTAGAAAGACCTCGGAAGTCAAAAAGCCGGCCAAGCGCACACGGCCTTCGTGGAGCGGCCGTTCGTGATGGCGCAAGTAGGTCGATTAGGCCTGCTTGTATCGGTTATCTTGTTCGCAGCAAGCTTGGGGAATGCCCTGGCTTCACCGCCGGCCGCGATCGAGCCGTTCTTCGGACGGTTCGAAGGCCGGACGATGGCTGGTGATGACGGCGACACGACGAGCCGCGACCTCACCGTCGTCATTCAACCAGACGGCGAACGCTTTCGCGTCGAGTGGACGACGGTGACCCGCCAAACCGACGGTGAGGTCAAGCGCAAGACCTACTCCATCGGCTTCGAGAAAACACAGCGTCCCAATATCTTCCGCTCGACCATGCGCACGGATATGTTCGGCCATCAGGTGCCGTTGGATCCGCTGAAAGGTGACCCCTACGTGTGGTGCAGGGTCGCGGGTCCGGTTCTCACGCTTTATTCGCTTCAGATCCTGGACGACGGCGGTTACGACCTGCAGATTTACCAGAGGACTGTGGAAGGGGACCGGATGTCCCTGCATTTTACGCGTCTTCGCGAAGGCGAGCCGCCCAGGGAACTGACCGCCACGCTGGAAAGGGTCGCGGGACAGCGGGAAGGGTAACGAAGCCGCCAGGTCAGTAAGAGGTGAGGACGGGGACCGTCATTTGCGTCAAGATCTGCTTGGTCAGGCTTCGTTTGGCGGCCGCTCGCCCGGTCTGCTGCCCGGCCGCTCCCATGACCAGAAGGTCGGCGCTGCTTTCCGCGAGGTAGGAGAGCAGGCGTTCGCCCAGGTGGATGGTCGACGAGTCGAACACCAGTCGATCAGGTGCCGCGGAAATGCCGTGCTCGGCTAGGTGGGCTATCAGCGCGTCGGTGTTTACGGGCGCTGCAGGTTTGGTGCCCGTTGTGGCTGGCATCATCGCCAGAACCGTCACCTCCTCGGCCTGCGCCAGTAAGGGGAGAGCATCGTGGAGGGCGCGGCTCGCTTCGCGGCTGGCGTTCCAGGCCACGACGACCCTGTGGCCGAGTTTTTCGAAGTGGCCGCTGTGGGGGACCACGAGAACGGGCCGGCCGGAATACACGACCGTCTGATCGACCAGCGCTTCCGGGACCGTTCCATCAGCCGCGCCGTGATCCAATTGCCCGAGGACCACAAGGTCCACTTCCCGCGTGCGCAGGACGACGGACCGGCTGACCTGTACGTCGTTGGCGCAGATGTCCGCCTGCCAGTCAACGTCAAGTCCGCGATTTGCGGCATGAAGGCGGAAGGCGGCTTCCGCCTTGCCGGCCTCCCGCTCTACGAACACGTACCGGTTTTTCGAGGCGAGACCGGGCACGTCGGGGTCGCACACGGCGTAGAGCGCGGTCAATTTCGCCTGAAAACGCTGCGCCAGCGTGATGGCCACATCGGCGCGAGCCGCGGAAGCTTCGCTCTTATCAAGGTGAACAAGGAGATGGCGAAACGTCATGAACCGGCTCCCAGGGACGTCGTCGTTTTGCTTGATCTGATACACCTTCCATCGCCCGATCGAAATGGCCAACAACTTTCGCCGATGCCGCCGATCACCGGAAGGTTATCCGGATCCGTGTTTGTCGGAGGTGAGGAATTCCCCATGTGAATGTTGACCACAGAGGAAACCGGGTGTGCGTCCCGTCAGCGATCAAGGAGGTCAGCATGGTCAGGTCGGTGGTCCAAGGTCGGCGAATGCTCGCCCGCGCAAGAGCCTTTGGGCTTGTCGTCCTGTTCGCCATGGGCATACCGCTCGGGCCTCAACACGCTGTGGCTGCTCCTGTGCTCAATCAGCCGGCTCCGCCCTTCACCGGCACGGATAGCAAGGGGAATGCCGTATCGCTTGCCGACTTCAAGGGCTCGATCGTCGTGCTGGAATGGACCAATCATGATTGTCCCTTCGTGCGCCGGCATTATGAATCGGGGAACATGCAAGGGCTCCAGGAGCAGGCAGCCGGAACGGGGGTCGTCTGGCTGACGGTTGTTTCTTCGGCGCCCGGCGAGCAGGGCTTTGTCGATGGCAAGGAGGCTGACGCCCTGACCAAGGCCCGCGGGGCGGCCCCTCGGGCGGTAATCCTCGACCCGTCAGGCGACATCGGGCACGCCTACGGCGCAAAAGCAACGCCGAATATGTTCGTGATCGATGCCAGTGGAACTCTGGTTTACATGGGCGCCATCGACAACCAACCGCGTGTCACCGGGGCAGACCCCGCCGGGGCGCAAAACTACGTCAAAGACGCGCTGCAGGCGCTGGCCGAAGGCAAGCCAATCGCGACGTCGGTCACACAGCCCTACGGATGCAGCATCAAGTACAAGAGCTGAGCAGGCGGCCCGAGTCCCTTTCACTGCGAGGAAGCCGGCGCGGTCGCGCCACGGGGGCGGGGCTAAGACGCGAATGAACGTGAAAGCGCTCAGCTGGCGTCAGAGCCGGAGTTCCCGGGCCCGCTTCTCGAAGGCAGTGACCATCGAGCGGGCAGTGTGCGGCAGAAGCAGATCGATGGCCCGCTGCAGGCCTCGCGACCGCATTTCCCAGGTCAGGGCGACCGAGGCGCGGCAGCCGCGGCCCATCGGATGAAAGTCCCAACTGATGAAGAAGTCGGCAAAAAGGTCATCGGACGAAACGATCTCGATCCGGACAGGCCGGCGCAAGGTGGTTTTCGTACGAAAGCGCTCGCGGACCGGACCGAGACCGACGGTTTGCTCCGTCCAGTATGCATCCTTCTGCCGTTCGTAAGTGTGAGCGTCGCGCCAGAGCGGCAGGAATTGGGGATAGCTTTCGACGTCCGCCACCATGTCGAAGACCCGATCGGGCGGCGCCAGGATGATGCGGCTGTCGCTGTGGATCGTCATATCTTCGGCGGCCTCTACTCCGCGGCCTGGTCCACGGCGCCGGCTTTGTCAGGATCAGCCATCTGCGGCCGCCAGCGGAGGACTGGCTTGCGGGCGGCCCGGGTTTCATCGAGACGCCGCCGCGGCGCCATTGTCGGCGCCTCGTGGAAGTGCGCCGCATCCCCGCTCTTCGCTCTCTCGGCGAGCCCTTTGAGGGTGCGCACGAACTGGTCCAGCGTCTCCTTGCTTTCCGTTTCCGTCGGCTCGACGAGCATCGCACCATGGACGACCAGCGGAAAGTACACGGTCATCGGATGAAACCCCTCGTCGATCAGCGCCTTTGCGAAATCCAGGGTGGTGACCCTGGTGTCCTTCAGGAACCGATCGTCGAACAGGGCCTCATGCATGCAGGGACCGGCAAACGGCGCCGACAGCGTGTCCTTAAGTTCCGCCAGCAGGTAGTTTGCGTTCAGCACGGCATCGGCCGATGCCTGGCGCAAGCCGTCGGAGCCCATGCTCATCATGTAGGCGAGCGCGCGCACAAACATGCCGAACTGGCCGTGGAAAGCCTTGACCCTCCCCACCGGCTTGCCGGGAGCGTGCATGATATGCTCGACCAGCCGAAACCGGTCGCTGTCCTCGACCACAAAGGCGACCGGCGCGTAGGGGGCAAGCGCTGCCGACATCACCACCGGGCCGGAGCCTGGTCCGCCCCCTCCGTGCGGTGTCGAGAAGGTCTTGTGCAGATTGATGTGCATGCAATCGACGCCGAGGTCGCCCGGCCGGACGCGTCCCACGATCGCGTTGAAGTTGGCACCGTCACAGTAGAAGAACGCGCCGACCGAATGCGCAGCCTCGGCAATTGCGCGGATCTCCCCTTCAAACAGGCCGCAGGTGTTGGGATTGGTGACCATGATGGCCGCCACATCGGGGGTCAGGGCAGCGCGCAGCCGCGAGACATCGACGCGCCCCCGATCATCCCCCGGAATGGCCTCGACGTGGTAGCCGCAGGCAGCGGCGGTCGCGGGGTTGGTGCCGTGCGCCGATTCCGGGACCAGCACGCGGCGGCGAGGATCACCCCGGTCCTCCAGCGCGGCGCGAATGGTCATCAGCCCCACCAGCTCGCCGTGGGCGCCCGCGCCCGGGGACAACGCGACGGCGGGCAGCCCGCTCAGCGTCGTCAGCCAATGGGCCAGCGTGTGCATGAGCTGCAGCGCCCCCTGCACGGTGGATACCGGCTGCAGCGGATGCAGGTTGCCCAACCCCGGAAGACGGGCCAGCTTCTCGTTGAGCCGGGGATTGTGCTTCATCGTGCAGGAGCCGAGCGTGAACAGCCCGGAGTCGATCGAGTAGTTCTTCTGGCTGAGGCGCAGATAATGCCGCACGACCTCGGGTTCGCTCAGCCCGGGGAGCCCGATGGGCTCTCGCCGCCGAATTCCTCCCAGCCGGTCCGGCCCGGCGTCCTGGCCGGCGGGCCAGAGGTCGACTGCGGTTTTTTGTGGGGCTCCCTGCTCAAAAATGAGAGGCTCTTCGAGCTGCAGCCCACGGTTGCCGCTGATCGTCGATGAATCCTTCGTCATTGCAGAGCCTCGGTCAGCGCGGTCGCCAGGGCGGAGATTTCGGCGTCCGTGTTCAGTTCCGTCGCGGCGAGCAGGAGCAGGGGCTGCGCCTCCGGCCACGCCGGCAGCAGCCGCGACAGCGGAACGCCGCCCAGAATGCCGCGCCGGGCCAGAACCTCGACCACCTCGCCGGCCGGCTTCGGCAGGCGCAAGGTCAGTTCGTTGAAGAAGGTTTTGTTGATCACGGTCGCGCCGGGCACGCCGGCGAGTTCATCGGCAAGGGCGCACGCCCGTTCATGGTTGACCGCCGCAAGACGCGTAAATCCGGCCTCACCCAGCATCGTCAGGTGGATGGTGAAGGCCAGGGCACAGAGTCCGGAGTTCGTACAAATGTTGCTCGTGGCCTTCTCCCGGCGGATATGCTGCTCGCGCGTCGAGAGCGTCAGCACGTAGCCGCGACGGCCGTCCCGGTCGATCGTTTCGCCGACGAGACGGCCGGGCATCTGCCGCAAGAAGCTCTCCCGCGCGGCCAGCAGGCCCACCGTTGGTCCACCAAACGACAGCGCGTTGCCGAGGGACTGCCCTTCGGCAGCGACGATATCCGCCCCCATCGTCCCCGGAGAGACGAGAAGCCCCAGCGAGACCACCTCCGCCACGGCGATGACCAGCAGGGCGCCCTTCGCGTGGCAGGCTTCCGCCAGCGCGCCGTAGTCGCGGACGCGACCGAAGACATCCGGATTCTGAACAACGATACACGCGGTGTCGCTGTCCAGGAGGTCTTCCGGCTTCTCGTCGCCATCCCACGCCGGCGGCGCGGCCACCGCGTCGATGGAGAGAAAGCGGGCATAGGTTTCCGTCGTCGCACGCCAGTGCGGATGCAGCCCGCCTGAGAGGATCACCCGCTTGCGCCGGGTCAGCCGGCAGGCCATCGATACGGCTTCCGCACACGCCGTGGCTCCGTCGTAGAGCGAGGCGTTCGCCACCTCCATCCCGGTGATCAGCGCGACCTGCGTCTGAAATTCGAAAAGGTACTGAAGGGTGCCCTGTGCGATTTCCGGCTGGTATGGCGTATAAGCGGTCAGGAATTCGCCACGCTGGATCAGATGATCGACGGCGGCAGGGATGTGGTGCCGGTACGCGCCCGCACCGAGAAAGCACGGCGCCGAGTGGGGCGAGAGATTCTTCGCCGCAAAATCCGCGAAGGTCCGCTCGACGGTCAGTTCATCCGCATGAGAAGGCAGGTCGACCGGCTTTGTGAGCAGCGCGTCCGCGGGGACGTCACAAAAAAGGGCGTCAACATCATCGACGCCGATCGCAGCCAGCATTTGCCTGCGGTCGTCTTCAGTCAGCGGCAGGTAGCGCATCAACCGAGGCTCCGCACCAGCTCTGCGTACGCCGCCTCGTCCATGAGCTCGGCCAGCTCGGTTTCACTGCTCAGCCGGATCTTCAGAAACCACCCGTCATCCATCGGGCCGGCATTCACCTGGCCCGGTTCATCGGCCAACGCGTCATTAACGCCGACGACTTCGCCCGAGACAGGAGCGTAAACTTCGCTGGCCGCCTTCACCGATTCGACGACGGCTGCCTGCTCGCCCTTACTGAGCTTCGTCCCGACCGCCGGCAATTCGACGAAGACGACATCGCCCAACTGCTGTTGCGCGTAGTCGGTGATCCCGACAACGCCAATCCCGTCTTCGACGCGAATCCACTCGTGTTCCTGAGTGAAACGAACGACCGGCATACGCGCGTTCTCCTTCCTAGGCCTGCTTTAAATAGCGGTGCGGAACGAATGGAAGGCGAACCACCTCGCCTTCCAGGGCTTTGCCCCGCACCTGCAGCGTCAGCGGCGTGCCAGCGGCCGCCGCGGCCGAAGTCACATATCCCATCGCGATGGGAGCTGCCAGCGAGGGAGCATACCCGCCGCTGGTCACGGTGCCGACCTGCTCTCCGGCAACGTCGTGGATCGGGGTGCCCCCGCGCGCCGGTGCTTTGCCGGCGAGCTGGATGCCAACGCGCCGACGCTCCGGCCCGGCGAAAAGCTGCCGGAGAATGACCTCGTCGCCGAGAAAACCACCGAACTCGCGACGTCGCTTGCCGATCGCCCAGCCAAGGCCCGCCTCTACCGGTGTCGTCGTCTCGTCGATGTCGCTGCCCCACAAGCAGAGCCCCGCCTCAAGGCGCAAGGTGTCCCTGGCGCCGAGACCCGCCGGAGCGACTTCCGGTTCGGCGAGCAGCAGGCGCGCAAGGTCCTCAGCGTCGTCCGCGGCGCACGCAATTTCGAAGCCGTCCTCGCCGGTGTAGCCGCTTCGCGAGACCGTGCACCGAATTTGGCCGATCCGGAGCGTCTCGCTGGTCATGAACAGCATCAGCTTGCTGGCTGGGGCCAGCCGCCCCAGCACGTCCGCCGCCGCCGGGCCCTGCAAGGCCACCAACGCCTGATCTTCGAGCAGCCGAACGGTGCAGCCGGTCAGATTGCGCTGCAGGTGATCGAGCACGATCGCCTTCCGCGAAGCATTGACCACCAGGGCCAGGTGATCACCCCACGGCGTCACCATCAGGTCGTCGATAATGCCGCCGAGCGCGTTCGTCAGCATCGTGTACTTGAGTTTACCCGCTGCCAGGCCGACGACTTCGGCCACCACCAGACGCTCGAGTTCGGACGCGGCGTCGCCTTCGATGCGGATCTGGCCCATATGCGAAACATCGAAGAGAACGGCCTTCGAGCGCGCGTGGAGGTGTTCGGCGAGGATGCCAGACCGATACTGGATCGGCATGGCATAGCCGGCAAAGGGGACCATTTTCGCGCCCAGCCCCACATGCACGTTGTAGAGTGGCGTGCGCAGCAACGACTCTTCGGCGACACTGTCACTCATCTTCCCAGGCCCTGCCATCGTCTGTTGTAAGCGAGTTCGTCGGCGGTGAGCTGAAAGCCAACCAGCACTTCATACTCATATTCGGCGCCCTTGTAAGGCAGGGGAATGTCGACGGTGATCGGGGGATCGTTGTCTTGGACGATCACCCGCGACCGGTTGGCGATAAAGCTGGTCTGGGCCTCGAACTGCTGCTTCGAGAGAATGTCGCCGTCCCTGACGACGCTGACAAAATAGGTGAAGTCGATTTGAGGATTGCTGTTGGCGGCGCCCCGGCTGAAGACGAACACTGGCCCGACCTGTACCGTAACCCGGCGGACATCCTGCTTGGGATCCGGGAACTCGCAGGACGCGACGATGTCGCCGATGTCGCCCTCAAAATCGATGTCCAGGATATCCCGTCCTGGACCCGGTTGAAAACGCGTGAGTTTCCCGGCCTCCGTCAGAACGGCGACGCGCGGGCAGACGTTCATCTGCTTGTCTTGGGAAGAGCAGCCAGCAAGAGTCGTGGCCGCAACAACAAGACTGACGGCGATTCTCGCGGGGCAACGGCGCACGGGTTGACCTTCTCACAAACTCTTGTGGGTGCCGTCGCAGAAAGGTGCGTGGCCGGTGTGCTTGCAGCCGCACAACCATAGGGTCTCAGATTTGTCGGCAACGAAGGGGAGCGGCGAGAGGCCGGTTCCTTTGTGGGTGCCGTCGCAGAAAGGCTGGTTGGAGCTGCGCCCGCAGGCGCACCACCAGTATTTCCTGCCGGCCTCTGCCTGGATCGCATAAGGTGACTTCTGGGCGACGACAACGTCGGGCATGGCGTTCGATCCTTCGGTCCGGCGAGAGAGCCGCCGGGGGCACACTATCGTCGGGCCGGTACCCGTGACAAGATGCGGACATGGCCGTCTACACCGAAATCACCGACGAAGAGGTTCAGACCTTCGCCCTGGAGTACGACATCGGGCGGGTGGTGGCGTGCAAGGGCATTGCCGAGGGGATCGAAAATTCGAATTTCCTGCTGGTCACCGACCAGGGCCCGTTCATCCTGACCCTCTATGAGCGACGGGTAAAAAGAGAGGATCTGCCGTTTTTCATCGGGTTGATGGAGCACCTCGCCGGCCGGGGAATCCCATGCCCGGTTCCGGTGCGTGGCCGCGACGGCCGGGCCTTGCGCACGCTTGCCGGTCGTTGCGCTGCCATCGTGACCTTCCTGCGCGGGATGTGGCCAAAGCAGCCGAAGGCCAGCCACTGCCAGGCCCTGGGGGAGGGGTTGGCACGATTGCACCTCGCCGGGGCGGACTTCGCCATGCGAAGACCAAACGACCTGTCGGTGACCGGGTGGCGGACCATTTACACCGCGGTGGCGGTTGGTTCGGACGCCGTGGCTCCGGATCTTGCCACGGAGCTGACAAGCGAGCTGACCACATTGGAACGCCGCTGGCCGAGGGCGTTACCGGCGGGCGTCATCCACGCGGATCTCTTCCCGGACAATGTCTTTTTCGAGGGAGAGCGGCTCTCCGGGCTGATCGACTTCTACTTCGCCTGTACGGATACGCTGGCCTATGACATCGCCGTTTGCATCAACGCGTGGTGCTTCGAAGCCGACGGCAGCTTCAATGTCACCAAGGCACGGCGGCTGATCGCCGGCTATGGGGCGGTGCGGCCGTTGTCCCGGGAAGAACTGAATGCGCTGCCGCTGCTGGCACGAGGTGCTGCCATGCGGTTCCTCCTGACGCGCCTCTACGACTGGCTGAACACCCCGAAGAACGCCCTGGTCACGCCGAAGAATCCGCTGGAATACTTGCAGAAGCTGCGCTTCCACCGCAGCGCGAGGGGACTGGGCGCCTACGGCCTGGGAGAGGCCGATGCTTCCTGACGCGCCGGCGGGATCGCAAGATCGAAAGCTGCCGGACGACGCCGTTGAGGCGATCGAGCTTTTCACCGACGGAGCCTGCCTCGGCAATCCGGGGCCCGGCGGCTGGGGGGTCGTGCTGCGCTGGCGGCAACACGAAAAGGAGCTTGCCGGCGGCGAGACGCTCACCACCAACAACCGGATGGAACTCACGGCAGCGATCGAGGGCCTGGCGGCGGTCAAGCGGCCGAGCCAGATTCGGCTCTTTACCGATTCGATCTACCTGCGCGACGGCATCACCCGGTGGATCGCCGGCTGGAAGCGCAACGGCTGGCGCACGGCGGACCGCAAGCCGGTGAAGAATGCCGATCTCTGGCTGCGCCTGGACGAATTGGCCGCGCCCCATCGTATAGAGTGGTGCTGGGTCAAAGGCCACGCCGGCCATGTTGACAACGAGCGGGCCGATGCGCTGGCGAGCGCTGCCGCCCGCGAGGCACGCGCGAACCGTCCGTAAAAGGGCGATTGCGACCAATAGTTTTCGCGAAATCCGGGAGCTGCCGGCGGACCCTGAGGAGCCGGCGCGACGAGTGGCGGTGACGGCGCCGTGATCGGTCAAGCCTGCGGGGCTTCAAGGTGGCGGCGAATGAACGCTCCCGCGCCTGCCAGCGCGCTCCGGCCCGCCTCGAGACGGGCGTTCCACAGATGCCAGGCGTGAATCATGCGGGGCCAGATTTCCAGCGTCACCGGCACGTCGGCCGCTCCCGCCGCGGCCGCGAGGCGAACGGCATCGTCGAGCAGAGTCTCGGCCGAGCCGACTTGAATCAGCAGCGGGGGGAACCCTTCCAGGTTGGCATGGAGGACGGAAACCCTGGGGTCGCCGCAGTCCATCCCCCGCGGCACGAAGGCGTTTGCCAATTCGTCCAGGTATTCCTTGTGGATGATGGGATCGACCGCATCCTTGCTGGCGAGGGTTGCCCCCGATTGGGTCAGGTCCACCCACGGCGAAACGAGCCAGGCGCAGGCGGGGAGGTCCTCGCCGGTCTCCCGCAATCTGGCCAGCAACGCGACCGCGAGGTTGCCGCCCGCGCTGTCGCCGCCGACCGCGATCCGGTTGCCGGAAATGCCCAGCGAGCGGAGCATCCGCCACGCGGTCATCGCATCTTCCGACGCAGCCGGAAACGGATGCTCGGGCGCCAGCCGATAGGCCACGGCAAGAGTCCGGACGCCGGCGCTGCGCCCGGCTTCCGTCACCATGCGACGATGGCTGATGATCGAACCGGAGCAGTATCCGCCGCCGTGGAAATACAGCAACACGCGCTCCGGATTGCTGCCAGGGGCAATCGACCATTCTCCCTCGACGCCACCAAGATCGACGGCCTGGAGTTCGATGTCGTTAGCCACCGGCCAGACCGATCCGATCTCATCCAGCCTGTCACGCCGCGCAGTCCAGCCGACCGGACGTGGCTTCGCGCCGAGAAGTGCACGAATCGTGTCAATCTCCCGGTCTCCCATTCGTCTCATCCTTCAGTGACACCCCCAAGCAAGGCGGCAAGTGCTTGGTCGCCCGGAGCGAGGGTAAGCGAGACGAGCAGTAGACACCACGCGGGGTCGCAGGAATTATCGGGACAGGCTGGCGGAGCATCAGGCCGGAGCCGGCGGGGACACGAGGTGACAGGCTTGAGGTCCCGCAGGGCGGGACACAGAGTTCGGAGAGGACCGCATGCAAAGGGCAAGCGAAGGGGCTTCGGACGTCGCCCGGCCGGCAGCGGCGGCGCGGGAGACCTGGGCGTCGCGCCTGGGGTTCGTCATGGCGGCGGCAGGGTCAGCGGTGGGTCTCGGCAATATCTGGCGCTTCCCCTGGCTGGCCGGCGAAAACGGCGGTGGACTGTTCCTTATCGCCTATCTTCTCATGGTCGGCACCCTCGGCATCTCGGTGCTGCTGGCGGAGATCGTCATCGGCCGGGCGGCGCAGAAGGATCCCGTAGGCGCGTTCCGGCTGCTGGGCGGAGGCCCCTGGCGGCTCGTTGGCTACCTGGGCATTGCCTCTGCATTCCTGATTCTGTCGTTCTACGGCGTCGTTGCCGGCTGGACGTTAGCCTTCGCCGTCAAGCAGGCGAGCGGCTTGTTCGAGACGGCGGCCCCGTCGCAGGTCTTCGCCGATCTCCTGGCAGCCACCTACGAACCGTTGGCGTGGGCATTTGCCTTCCTCGCTATGACGGCGGCGGTTGTCTCCGGCGGTATTCGGAACGGCATCGAGCGGGCGAACCTCGTCTTGATGCCGCTGCTGTTCCTCCTGCTGGTGCTGCTGGCTGTTCGCGCGGTGACGCTACCCCGCGGGTTGGAAGGCCTTGCTTTCTTTTTCGCGCCGGATGTCACGCACCTGACGACCGCGACGATTGCTGCCGCGCTTGGCCAGGCGTTCTTCTCGCTCTCCATCGGGCTTGGCGCGATGATTACCTATGGCTCCTACCTGCAACGAGGGCAGCCGGTCGGCCGCGCGGCGTTCCAGATCGCGGCGCTGGATACGCTGGCCGCCCTGCTTGCTGGCTCCATCGTCTTCCCGGCGGTCTATTTTGCGGGGATTGATCCGGCTTCCGGGCCGGGACTGGCGTTTGTTACCTTACCATCGGTCTTTGCCGAGATGCCGGCCGGCCGCCTGTTCGGCGTTGTCTTCTTCGTGCTCCTGGCCATCGCAGCGCTCACGTCAGCGATCTCGCTGCTGGAGCCGGTGGTGGCCTTCCTTGTGGACGAGTATGGCTTCCGCCGGCGCCTGGCAACACTTCTGACGACCGTTGTGGCCTTTCTGGTCGGCATTCCTTCGTCCCTGTCGCTGGGCCCTATGCCGGAGCTGGCAGCCTTCGGGATGAGCTTCCTCGATCTCGTCGACTTTGTGACCGCCTCTCTGATGCTTCCTGCAGGGGGACTGGCGATGGCGCTTTTCGTCGGGTGGAAGATCGCGCCCCTGGCGACGGCCGAGCTCGCCGGCGAAGCGCAGCATCGCCAGCCGCTGATCAGGGCTTGGATTCTTTTCCTCCGGTTTGCGGCGCCGGCGGCGATCGGCTGGATCCTTGTGGCCGGGCTGATCGGGTAGGCGAATTCTCACGGTGCGTGGATCGGGACTTCGGAAGACCGTCTGGCCGCCTCGTTTCTTGGCTTGCCGGCTAGCCGCCCTGCCGCTCGACGTGCGCCAGAATGCGGCCCAGGATATCGAGTTGTTGCGTCTGGGCGTCGAGAAGGCCCTGCCATTTCTGCTGCACCAAGGCATCGAGCTTATCGTGCAGCTGCATCAGCTCCATCTCGGCTTTCAGGTTGACCTCGTAGTCGTGCGCCATGTCGGCCCGGTCCTTGGCCGCCTGCCGGTTCTGCGACATCATGATCACCGGCGCCTGAAAGGCCGCGAGCATCGACAAGAACAGGTTGAGCAGGATGTAGGGGTAGGGGTCGAAGGCCTCGCCGGCCTGCAGCAGGACGTAAGAGTTCAGCGCAACCCAAACAATGAGAATGGAAAAAAACAGGAGGATGAAGGTCCACGAGCCGCCGAATTCCGCTACCCGGTCGGCGAGCCGCTGGCCCAAGGAGAGGTCTTCCTCGACAGCTTTGCCGACGTTGCGCGTGGTTCGGCGGCGCTCGATAATGTCATGGATAACCCGTTGCTCATGCTGCGACAGCGTTTCGAATGCCTTACCGAAGAACCGTTCGGCAAGCCCCGCCTTGTTCGACATCGGCGCTTTCCTTCCTCCCTCCCGACCGCTGCAATATTGCCGCCAACCGCGGGGAAGGGCGAACCGAATCGCCCGGCCGCCCGCAGCTCCATCGTGAAGCTCTCCTCTCTGCGATCCTGTTGAAAGGGACCCGATGCCATCGCCGCGCGCCTGGCAACGCATGCTGAGTGGCCGCCGCCTCGACCTGCTCGATCCGTCGCCACTCGATATCGAGATCGAGGACATTGCCCACGGGCTGTCACGGGTGGCCCGGTGGAACGGACAGACATCCTGCGAGTGGGCGTTTTCCGTCGCGCAGCACAGCCTGCTGGTCGAAGACCTGGTGGCGCGTCTGAAGCCCGCGGCCCCGGCGGCGTGGCGCCTGGCCGCCCTGCTGCACGACGCACCGGAATACGTCATCGGCGATCTGATCACGCCGTTCAAGGCGGCCGTTGGCCTGGACTACCGGGTCTTCGAGAAAAAGCTGATGCAGGCCATCCATATCCGCTTCGGCCTGCCATCCGCATTGCCGCAGCCGGCGGTGCTGCTGATCAAGCGCGCCGACCGGGCCTCCGCCCACCTCGAGGCGGTGGAACTCGCCGGATTTTCCGTATCCGAGGCAGCAAAGCTTTTCGGCCGGCGTTTGGGCATCGAGCCCGCCAAGCTGGACCCGTGGCCGCCGAACCTGGCGAAGGCGCGATTTCTGGAACGGTTCGACGCTTTTGCGAGCGCCGGCTGAACGCATCAGCCGTCGAAGCCGCTGGTGAGGTCGCTGACCGGCGCGGCCACGCTCTGCTAGCAGTAGCCGGTGCGGCATTGCGTGGCCGCCGGCCCGGCGGCCCCCGTCGCGTCCGTGATGGTGGAGGCCGATTGTGACTCTTCCCAGGCGGCCGCGGAGAATTCAGAGGCAGACAAGGTCTCCTCCGGGACGGCCGCGACCGTTCCGTCCGCCTCGCTGGCATATCCGCTGGCGTAAGCATCGGCGGGAAGTCCGGAGGCAGACGAAGCTTCGTCCGGGACGGCGTCAGCCGCGGCCGTTCCGTCCTCCCCGCTTGCATATCCGGTGGCGTCGGTCGAATAGGTCGCGTCCGTCGAATAAGAGGTTTCGGGCGAATAGGCCGCGTCGGGCGAATAGGCCGCGTCGGGCGAATAGGCCGCATCGGGCGAATAGGCCGCATCGGGCGAATAGGCCGTGACGGCGTCGTACGCTCTGTTGCGCCACGCGGCGAGATTCTCCGCCGCTCGCCAATCATAGAAACGGTGGTCGCCGATTTCTGCGACGGGCGGGGTGCCGCCGAAGTCCACAAGATAGCTTGAGGCTTTCCCTCTCGCGGCCCTCCTCGCAACGATCGCAGCATTTTGGAAGAACAGCGCTCCGCCGGTCAAATCGGGAAGCCGGCCGGCGAGGATCAGGTTGAGGATCGTCTCGAACTGCACGCTCTGCCACGAATCCAGTCGCGGCAGATAGCGCCAGCCGCCGGCGCGCGTCGCCGGCTCGAACTGGTTGCGCGCGTCGACCACGTCCTGTGCACTGGCGCCGAACTGTCCCGAGTTCACGCGATTAAGGATGGTGAAGATGACGGCGGCAATTCCCTCTTCGCCCTGGTTGCCGGCCTCGGCGTAAGTGACGCGGCCGATCGCCTCCCGGTCCTCGTAGGAGAGAAGCGGGTAGGGCGACCCCGTTAAGCTCGCGTACGGCGCGTCGCTCAGAACGGCATTGGGTTGGACGTCCGCCTGTTGATCGGTTGCGGTACCGCAGGCGGCCAGCGCGAAGGCCAGGGCCACGGCAGGGATGACAACGGCGATCGGGCGAGGAGTCATTCCGTCTCTTCCATTTTTCGGTGGCAAGATACTGCCACCTTCCCGCCTTGCGCGCAAACCGGCCGCAAACTCCGCTGGTTGGCATCGCGTTGTCGTCGCGGCGCCGGGCAGAATCGATGGACCGCCGTCCGCCGATTCGCGTCCGGCTCTTCAGCCGCCCGTCTCGAACCCCGGGTAGAGTGTCATCCCGCCGTCCACGTACAGGGTAACACCGGTGATGTAGTCGGAGTCGTCGGACGCGAGCCACACCGCGGCGCGGGCGATGTCGTCCGCTTCGCCGATGCGCTTGTAGGGAACGAGCTTCATCAGCTCGGTGTAGGCCTCGATTGTGCTCCACGCCTGCACATTGATGGGGGTACGGACGGCGCCGGGCGAAATAGCGTTGACGCGGATCCGCCAGGGGGCGACCTCCTGGGCGAGGCTCTTCATCATCATCGAAACGCCGCCTTTCGACGATGCGTAATTGACATGTCCCGCCCACGGGATCACGTCGTGCACGGAACTGATGCAGATGATCTTGCCGGCGGCGCACGAGACGGCCGGCTGGGCGCCGCGGCGTTTGAACTCGCGTACGGCCTCGCGGGCGCAGAGGAACTGGCCGGTCAGGTTGACGCCGATCACCTTGTTCCACTGCGCCAGCGTCATCTCTTCGAACGGGGCATCCTGCTGGAGCCCGGCATTGTTGATGAGGATGTCGATCGTGCCGAACTCGCTGCGCATCCGTTCGAACATCCGGCGCACGTCCTCTTCGTTCGAGACGTCGCATTGGTGGGCAAAGCTGCTGCCGTCGCCGCAGCGCTTGATTTCTTCGACGACCGCTTCGGCCCCGTCTTTGTCGCCGGCATAATTGACCACTACGTCAGCGCCGGCATGGCCGAGGCCGATGGCGATGCCCCTGCCGATCCCCGAGCTTCCGCCGGTGACCAGCGCCTTCTGGCCTTTCAGCTTCCTCTCGATCGGACAGGCCGGCATGACGACCGGCGGCAGCGTCGGATCATGCATCAACGACAGATCGACCTCATCCATGAAGAACCTTCCTTTCGATCAGCGCTTGCCTACCGCTCCGCCAGTTGATAGCCGACGTTGGGCACCGTTCGGATGATCCCTGGCCCGCCGTCGCCGGATCGCGCCGTCTTGCGGCCGGCGTCGCCGAGCTTTGCGCGCAGGCGGCTGATCAGCACGTCGACGGTGCGGTCCTGCGGCGCTTCGGCGCCATGGCCCAGCGCATCCAGCAGCTTGTCGCGCGACAGCGTTCTGCCCTTTGCCCGGGCCAGGGCACAGAGAAGCCGGAATTCAGCCGTGGTCAGGCCGATGCTGCGACCGCTTTCATCCAGGAGGGTGTGGCCCTCGGTATCGAGGGTGAAGCCGGCAAAATTCAGCAGCCGTCCGTCCTCGGGACTCTTCTTGCCGGCCTCGGCCCGGCACCGCCGGAGGACGGAACTCACCCGCGCGATCAGCTCCTCGGATTTCCAGAACTTGGACACATAGTCGTCGGCTCCGATCTCCAGGCCGGCGATGCGGTCGGCATCCTCGGCATGGGCGCTGAGGATCACCACCGGAATGGTCGAATGCGTCCGCAGTTGCCGCAGCAGAACGAAGCCGTCCTCGTCGGGAAGGCCCTTGTCGAGCAGAACCAGATCGGGCATCCGCCGCGCCAGCTTCTCGAGCATTTCCCGACCGCTGGCGGCCAGCTCGACGCGGTACCCCTCACTTTCGAAGCACCGCGCCAGGAGGTTGCGGGCAAACGGGTCGTCCTCGGTGATCAGAATTGTGGCCTGAACCATGACTATGCGAACACCCGGAGAAAGCCCCATCCGCTCAGGTTTGGTTGCTGTCTGGCGACCTCTCGTCAAACCGCCCGATTCTGCGAATTTTCGCCGTAAAGACCGCTCTCCGCAAGCGGCTCCCGGGCGCTTGTAGCGGGCGCATCGCCGCGCCCGCGTGGCCCGGATTGTGGCACTTTGTCACACCGCGTTCATACGGTGTTCATTGTCAGTTGAACCCCGCCGCATAGGATCCACCCAACAACAGGGCGCGAAACCGGGTGCCCGCCGCTAAAGGACGAAGACCCTTTGCGGGCCGGGGTGCCGGGCGCTCCAAAGTCGAGTCGGTGTGCAGGAGGACGCGATGCAGGCTCAGGCGAGCTTCCGCCTCGTTTCGAACGAATTCGGCGCGCCCTTCGGGGGGGCGCTGCCGGGCACCCTTCAGGCCAGGGTGGTGCGCTCCGCCTTTCCCCCGCTGCCCTTCCTGCGGAAACGGCGCCGGTCGGACGTCGGCAAGTACAAGCGCCGCCTTGCCGCCGTCGCCCTCGCCGACGTCGTCGGCTACACCCGGATGATGGGCGAGGACGAAGACGCCACAGTGCGATGCTGGCTGTCGGTGCGGAATGACATCCTCGATCCCACCGCGCGTCTCTTCGGTGGGCGTTTGGCCAACGCCGTCGGCGACAGCGCGCTCGCCGAGTTTGGCGATGTCCTCGACGCCGTGGCATGGAGCTACGAGGTGCAGACGGCGATGGGCAAGCTCGACCAGACCGTGCCTGGCCGGGTCAGGGGATTTGAGCTGCGCATCGCCGTCCATGTCTGCGAGGTCGTGGTCGCCGGTGCGGAAATCTACGGGGACGGGATCAACATCGCCGCCCGCCTGCAGGCACACGCTCCGCCGGGCGGCCTGATCATCTCCGAAGCCGTCCGCGCCGCCCTCAGTCCGGTGATCGACGTGGAGGTGCAGGCCCTCGGAGCGCTCTCGCTGAAGAATATCGCAGCGCCGGTGGCGGCCTACCTGGTCGATCTGCGGAGCATCGGACATCCCCGCCTGCGCCTCTCGTCGATGGGCATTCTGGACAAACCCGAGCCCCACCCGGCCGGGCGGTCGCTGCCGCAGCCGGGCGATTAGACGGCGGCCGGAACCACGTCATCAGCCGGGCTCACGTCATCAGCCGGGCTCACGTCATCAGCCGGGCTCACGTCATCAGGAAGTGCGCGTGCGCGGCGGCGACCAGCCGCGTGGCGTCACTTTGCCAGGCGGTGACGCGGACGTTGGCCACGGTGCGGCCCTGGCGGATGATCGAGCCGCGCGCAAAAGTGTCCTCGGCGCGGCACGGCCGCAGGAAATCGACGGAGACGTTGATGATGCGGGGGACCACCTGAACGTCGGTTTCGACCAGCAGGTGCATCATCGCCGCATGTTCCAGCAGTGCACCGACGACGCCGCCGTGAAGGGCGCGGACGACGAAGTTGCCGATGTTGTGCTCGCGGAAGCGCAGCGCGGTGAGCAGGCCGCTCTCATCGCGCATCAATTCGAGGCCGACGGTCCGGGCATACGGCACGAGTTCGTTGATCGCCGAGAGATCCCCGCCTGCCCGCAGTTCGTCCACGCTCTTCAGCATGGGTTTCCTCCTCCGCGACGCTCGGGGCCCGGCGAACCCGCGGATCCGCCCGCGGCGGCGGTGGCACTGAAGCCGACGCCGCCCAGCATGAAGGTTCCGGTGCAGTGGGCGATCGCATCATCGCGGCGATGGTGGAAGGCCCGGCCGCGGACGAAGGCGACGCTCGCCGTGACCTTGTAGCACTCGGCGAAGGCGCGGATCGTCTGTTCCGGCGTCGCGGGCTTGAGGTAGTCGATGCGCAGGTCGAGCGTCGCGAGCGGCGTGCCTTCCGGTACGCTCGCCATCACCACCAGCCCGCACAGCGTATCCAGCAGCGCGGTAACGACGCCGCTGTGGACGACGCGGGTCCGCGGGTTGCCGACCAGCGTTTCCTTCCAGTCGAGGCTCATCATGCCGCTGCCGCGCCGCACTTCATCCAGCCGCATGCCGAGGAGCCGGCAATGCGGGATATCGGCGAAGGCGCTCACGACCCGGGCGAGGTCGGCAAGGTTACGGTTACGGGGCAAGGGCGGCTCTCGCAAACTCCAGTCGCTGGGAACTCGACGTGGCCCGTTCTTATCAGCAATATTGCGCCAGCGAAAAGGATTCGGTCGGCCGGCTGATGGCCACCGCGGAGGGAGAGGAAAGCATGGGCGAGAGCATCCGGCTGCGCGCCGAGGATGGAGTGGCGTTCGGCGCATGGCGCGCCGACCCCGCCGGATCCCGCCGCGGCGCTGTCGTGGTTGTCCAGGAGGTGTTCGGCGTCAATGCGCACATCCGGGACGTCTGCGACCGCTTCGCCTCCGCAGGCTACGCGGCGATCGCCCCGGCGTTGTTCGACCGGCTGCGGCCGGGTGTCGAGCTCGGCTACGACGAGGCAGGGATCGCCGAAGGCAGGGCGCTGGTGGGTGAGCTCGGCTGGGAGGCGCCAATACGGGATATCTGGGCGGCGGCGCAGGCCTTGCGGGCCGACGGCCGGGTCGGCGTCGTCGGCTATTGCTGGGGAGGCACCGTCGCCTGGCTCGCCGGGTGCCGGCTCGATGTCGCCTGTGTCGCGGCCTACTACGGCCGACAGATCGTCGATTTCACAGCCGAACGGCCGCGCTGTCCCGCCATCCTGCATTTTGGAGCCGCGGATCCCCTCATCCCCCGAGACAACGTCGACAAGGTCCGGGCCGCCTATCCGGATGTGCCCCTTTTCCTCTATGACGGCGCCGGCCACGGCTTCAACTGCGACCGCCGCGCCGACCACCGCCCGGCCGCCGCCGAAGCGGCACTCACCCGGACGCTCGCGCTGTTCGCCGAACACCTCGAGTAGGCGCCGGCAACTTGGGGCGATCGTGGACCACCGCGACGGCAGACGCACGCCAGACGCGCCCTCGGCTGGACAGGGGCGACGGCGAACTGCTATAAGCGCGGGCCTCGCTGGCAAAAAGCGGGTGCTCCGTCCGGGACAGCGATTTGCCCAGGTAGCTCAGTTGGTAGAGCAGCGGACTGAAAATCCGCGTGTCGGTGGTTCGAATCCGCCCCTGGGCACCACTCCATTGTGCCGTCTGGCTCAAGCCGGTCGAGCCTGCGTCGATCCGTCCGGAAGGAACTGTTCGGCACGCGGTGCCGATGGGGATAGGGCGCAAAGGGCTTCATCTGGCGGAGTAAGAGTGCCAGAATAGCCCGTTCGTGCGACTGAGTTTGCTAACTCCCCCCATAACCTGCGATATTGACGCTTCGGTTGTTTCGCAAGAAACCCGCGAGCGCACGGATTGCAGAGAGCGCCGCTCACGGATCGGCACGGCGACGGAAGGCCGCTCGCGTCCGCGTCCCGCGAGGCGTTCCTGGAGAAGGTCTGGATTTTTCATGCCTTACACCATCGTCCCCGTCACACCGTTTCAGCAGAATTGCTCCGTGATCTGGTGCGGGAGAACGATGCGCGGGGCGGTGGTGGATCCGGGTGGTGATGTCGATCAAATCCTGAAAGCGGCGGACGCGGCCGGTGTGGTTCTGGAGAAGGTGTTGCTGACCCACGGCCACCTGGATCACGCCGGCGGCGCGGCGGATCTTGCCGCTCGCCGCCATCTGCCGATCGAAGGGCCGCATCTCGGCGACAGATTCTGGCTGGACGGCATGCCGCAGCAGTGCCGGATGTTCGGGATGCCCTCGATGCCGCCGGTCACGCCGGATCGGTGGCTGTCGGCGGGGGAGCGGGTGCGGATCGGCGAGATGGACCTGGAGGTCCGGCACTGCCCGGGGCACACTCCGGGCCATATTGTTTTTTTCGACGCGGCGGCCCGCCTCGCCCTGGTCGGCGACGTGCTGTTCGCCGGCTCCATCGGCCGCACCGATTTTCCCGGTGGCGATTACGAGACCTTGATCACCTCGATCCGGGAGCAGTTGCTGCCGCTCGGCGACGACGTTGCGTTCATTCCGGGACACGGCCCGATGTCGACCTTTGGCGAGGAGCGGCAATCGAATCCGTTCGTCGCCGACCGCTCCCACGGCTGGCGGTCGCGTCTCTGAATTCGGCCACGGCTGTGTAGTCTCAAAGGCCGGTCAGCCGATCGGGGCGACCTCAGACGGATTTCCTCTCCGGACCCCAGACGTTCGTCCTGGATGAGGGAACGCCACGCCGGGGCGGCATCCGGCAGTTCATTTCCACCAACAGGCCTCTCTTTCGCAGGGCACGGGTTGCCGCGGTGCTGAAAGCGCGTGCGCAGCTTGAGCCTGCAGGTCTCCTGAGGCGGGTTAGTCCCAAGTTATCAGGCGAGGCTGCCCAAGCGATCCCAGTACCACAAATGTAGGCGTCAGCGGCTCCGCCGGTTCCTACACAAATGTGGGTAAATAGCTCAGAATAAGCCCCATTTTGGAGTATTATTTACTGACTGAGAAATTTTTATAGATCTATTATCGGCTTTTTATTTTAAACATGGCGACTTATTGCTAGAACATGACCATCGAGTTGATCGTGACAATCGGCCGAAGAGGCGGTGGTCGGGGGAGCAATCGCTTAAGCTAAATCGTGCGTGCCAGCTCCTTTCAAAATCCAGACTTAGGCGCCGACAGGGGAAAAGCCGAGATGAACAGGCTGCGAAATGAACACCTGATTATTCCATCATTCCTGGCATTGCTCTTGGCACACCCGCCGGCAGCCGGCGCTGCTGCCTTGTCGCCCATTGAAAGCCTGGGCAAGAGCGTGTTTTTTGACAAGATCTCCAAGCCGGAGGATCAGCAGTCCTGCGCCTCCTGTCACGATCTCAAAAAGGGCGGAACCCTGCCCAACGCCGCCATCAACGAAACAACCGTGGTGGCACCGGGGGCCAGACCGAAAAGGCTCGGCAATATGAAGACGCCGACCAACACTTACGCGACCTTCATCCCGCCCTTCCGCTTCTTGTCGTCACCTCCAGCCTTCGTGCCGCCGTGGGAGGGCGGCAATTTCTGGGATGGCCGCGCCGAAGGGTTCGGGGTGCAGGATCTGCGCGACGGCGGCGGTCCCTCGGACGACGATCCTCTCGGGGATTCAAATGTCTCGCTGACGGTGACGCTCGATGACCTGCCGCCTGTGAAGCGTGCGGCCTATGAAAAGTATCTCGGCCCCACCGCCGACCAGGCGCTGAATCCGTTTCCGAACAAGGTGGAGCAGAACGTGCGGATCCGGCGCGTGTGCAAGACCGTTCAGGACGCGAGCTACGGCTATCTTTACACGATCGCATTCGGCGAGCCGATCAGCTGCAGGCAAGCCGACTTCCTCACCAGCTACAAGAGAATCGCGGTGGCGCTTGCGGCCTACCAGGCGTCGGCGGAGGTCAACCCGTTCAGCTCGAAGCGCGATAAGGCGCTGGCGAGTGACGCCGACAAGCGCTTTCCTCTCGACGGCCTGAGCGCGCAGGAAAATCTTGGGCACGACCTGTTCTATGGACGCGGCCGCTGCAGCGGCTGTCACAACGGCGTGCCACAGGGCGACGTGCTCGCTGGAGATGGCACCGAACCGAGGCAGCTCTACACGGATCAATTGTATCACAACATCGGTACGCCGTTTAATCGCGAGATTCCGACGGTCGTGAACGGAGAAAAGACCGGCCTGACCGCCCACGTCACGAGCGTCGATGCCGGGCACGTCAAAACCCCGACTCTTCGCAATGTCGCCAAGGGAGCGACCAAGAAGTTTACCAAAGCCTATACCCATAACGGCTGGTTCAAGAGCCTGAAGAGTCTGGTTCACTTCTACAACACGCGCGACACCCTCGGCCCTGACTGCGAGACCCGCTGGGGTATCGTGAACGCGACCGAAAAGGAGGCCCTCGCCAACAACTGCTGGCCGAAGCCCGAGTTTCCCGATACCGCCGCGGGGTTTGTGGTTGGTAACCTGGGGCTCTCTCCGGCGGAGGAAGATGCGATCGTCGCCTATCTGGCAACACTGTCCGACAAGTAGGCGTTCGCCCCGGCTTTCATCCAACCTGGGCCACGACCGGCGACGTGGCCCAGGTTCATGCTTAGCGAACAAACATCGCGTTCCGCGCCTGACCGCGGGTACGATCCGGCTGCGGGCGCTGCTCTGATCGCCAACCTCAGCCTGGAAGCGGAGTGCAGCAGCGATCAGGGATCGCCGTCCTCCGTCACAGGAAAGGTGGGCCGGAGGTCTCCGACCTCTACCTGGCGTTTCTTGGTGTAGACGAACCGAACAAGATCGTACTCGAAGGGCGAGCCGCTCTCGAAGTAACGGAACGGCTGACTGTAGCGGGCGTTGACGATATCCAGCGCCATGATCGCCGGATACCGCGACTGGATCGAAGACGCCCCGAACGGATCAATTACGGCGAACGCCGCCGTGTCGGCAACCAGTCCGGCGGTATCGCGAACGTTCGAGGGCCCGAGAATCGGTAGAACGAGATAGGGACCGACCCCAAATCCCCAGTATCCGAGCGTCTTGCCGAAGTCCTCGTCGCGCCTGGGCAGCCCCATCGCAGAGGCGATGTCTACGAGGCCGAGCATGCCGAGCAGAGAGTTTGCTCCGAACCGCATCGCGGTCTCGAAGGCGCCTTCGAACTTCAGCTGCAGCACCTGATTGGCGAACGTGCCCAAGCTCCCGATGTTGGCAAAAAAGTCGGAGATGCGGTCGCGGAACGGCCAGGGGACCACTTCAGTATAGGTGTCCACCACAGGCAGCAATACCCAGCGGTCGGCCAGGGCGTTGAAGGCGTAAATATTGCGATTGACCCCCTCCCACGGGTCCTCGACCGCAATGAGCGAAGAGCGATGCGAAGCCTCTCCGCCGGCGCTGTTGGGGTCGGTCGCCCCATCGCCGTCCATCGTGGCACAGCCGGGTAGAATGGCGAGCGCAGCCAGCAGAATTCCGCTGCGGCAAGAAGCGCCCCAGGCGTCGGTCACTGCGCTCATGGAGCGAGAAACCGCACCGCTGCGGCGATGACATGCGGATCCTGCATGTTGCCGAGATGACCGCCGGTGGGAAAGATCGTCATGCGCCCGGCGAATGTCTTCTTCAGGAAATCGAGATCGCCCGGCGCTAAGATGACGTCGTCGGCGTTGGTCACCACACCGACAGAGTCGGTGTGCGCAAGAAAAGGCTCGATATATTCCAGGCTGGCCTCTTCCACAAAGTGCTCTCGGGTCAAGGTCGGGTCGTGCTCTCTGTAGTAGGGGTAAAGGAACTGTTCGAAATACTCGATGAAGCCCCGTCCCATGGCGGCATCAAAATAAGGTGTCAGTGACGACGAGATCCGCAGCCTGGCGTCGCTCGCCACCAAGTAGCCGAAGTGGCTCATGACATCGGCGGTGAAGCTGATGTTGGCGGACGAAAGCCGGAACGCGGCGCCAATGAGAGTGGACAGCTGGTCATCCGTCGGCCGAAGGGCCAAGTAGGCCTGATAAAGCAGATCCTGGCCAAATTCGACGGCAGGAGACCCCCGATAGATCTCCGTCAGGCGGATGAGCAGATTGTTGAGAAAGGCATGCAGGCCGTCGATTCCACCGGGAAGGCTGCTGGTCAGCATATCGTCGAGGACCCTGGACGATCGGTAAAGGCTGACGGGGGGATTGATCAGCAGCACTTTCCCGAACCCGATCGCTCGCTCGCGGCTGTCGAGCTCAGCAACGAACGCTGATTGCCAGCCTCCGAGACTGTAGCCGACCAGCGAAACACCCTCGACGGTGGCGTTTCGTTCCACATCCCGTCGAACCTTCTGCATGATCCGGTAGAGGTCCGAAGCATCCTGGCTGGTGCGGCCGGGGACGCTGGTGGCTGAGGCAGTAACCATGAAATTAGGAAAGGTCGGCGAAGAGATGGTGGCGACATGGAAGCCGGCAAGGAAGAAGACCTGCTGGAGAAAGCGAGAAAAACGGTTGGAGTGCCCGCCATTGGTGCCCGCGACGACGAAGACCAGGGGCGCTGGGCCGGGCTGGGTGACCAGCGAGTAGCGGAAGCGGTTTTCATACCAGAACACCTCCGGCACCACCCGATCGTCGACGACCGGCAGGCTCCTCGCCCGGATCGGAATTCCCTGGGGAAGAACAACGCTCCGATCCGGGGGCGTACCGATCACGGTGGCGGCATAGGGATTGGTAAACGGGTAAGAGTAGTCTCCCGAAGGCGAGATCAGGCGTTCGCGCTCGGGCAGGATGGAGGGATGACAGGCGCCCACGCTGAGCGCCAGCGCAAGGAACAGAAAGGGGGTGATAATCCATCGTCGCCGGCATCCGTGCCCTGCAAGACGCACGGTACGCCAGCGCTGCGATCGAGGCCGCAAGGGGTTAGCCGCTCCGGCGGGAAATGGCATAACCGCCCCTTGGTCAGCTAACGCTACTGCGCCTGTTTTTCGATATTTTCGCCGGCTTTCTCGATTCCCTCGCCGGTGGCCTTCACATTTTGCTTCGTATCTTCCTTGACGCCTTCCCAGGTTTCGCTGCACGACGCTGCGCCAAATGCCAGAAGAAGGCCTGCGACGACTGCCAAATGCATCCTGTCGAACATCGTTATCCCCGTGATCTCGCGGTTACCGCCGGCAGCGTCCTGTTGCCTCTGATCCGAGGCTTATCTCCCGCTCCGGAGAATGCGCGGCACCTGGCTACCGGTCAAGGCCACCGATCTTTCGGAGCCTTTAGCAGAAATCGCCCGCGTACCCAAACCGCTCCGTTGCGCCCGCCACCGCATGTTGGGCATCCTGGGAACGATCGTCGCGGATCGGGATCAGCGCATGCAGCAGTCGCATTTCATTCACCTGCGTGTCCACACGGCATATTCGCTCCTGGAAGGGGCAATCCGGGTCAAGGAGTTGCCGCAGCTCTGCAAGTCGCTCGGCATGCCGGCGATTGCCGTTACCGACACCGACAATGTCTTCGGCGCCATGGAGGTGTCGAATGTCCTGCGAGAGAAGGGCATTCAGCCGATCATCGGCTGCCAGCTTTCGATCGTTCCCAACGCCCGCAACGCGGCGATGTCGGGGCGGGCCCCTGCCGGACAGCGGTCCGCCGGGCGCGAGGCGGTTGTCTTGCTGGTGCAGAACAAGATCGGCTGGCTGAACCTGTTGCAGCTTCTCGCCGAAGCCTATTCCGGGACCAATAACGACGTCGATCCCCGCGTTTCGCTGGAGGCTCTGTGCCGTTATTCCGAGGGCCTCATTCTGCTGACCGGCGGTCCCGAGGGGCCGCTGGGCCGCGCGCTGCTTGAGGGGCGAGCGGAGATGGCGGCGGCGATTGCCGCGCAGCTCCGAGAGGCGTTTGCGGATCGGCTGTATGTGGAACTGCACCGGCATGGCCTGGAGGTTGAGGCGGCCGTCGAGCCCGCTCTGCTGGCGCTGGCGCGCGATCTCGACCTGCCGATCGTCGCCACCAACGATGCCTATTTCGCCGGCCCGGAGATGAACGAAGCGCACGACGCATTGCTGTGCGTGGCGCAGGGGGTGCACGTCGCCGACGGCAACCGACGACGGCTGACGACAGAGCACGGGCTGAAGACCGCCGAGGAAATGTGCGCGGCTTTTGCCGATCTGCCGGACGCAGTGGCAAACACGGTGCTGATCGCGAAGCGTTGCGCCTTCGCCATTGAGTCGGTCAAGCCGATGCTTCCCCCCTACGACTGTGGGACCGCCGGTGACGAGCAGAGCACGCTCCGAGCCCTGGCCGCCGAAGGACTGACCGGACGGCTGCGAGCGATCCCCGGTGGCCTCCCTGCCGGACACGGCGAAAAGGATTACCGCGAGCGCATCGAGTATGAACTCGACGTGATCTGCCAGATGGGCTTCGCCGGCTACTTTCTGATTGTCGCCGAGTTCATCGGCTGGGCAAAGGCGCGCAACATTCCGGTGGGACCCGGCCGCGGCTCCGGGGCAGGGTCCGTGGTCGCCTGGGCACTGGGCATCACCGACCTCGATCCCCTGCGCTTCGGCTTGCTGTTCGAACGCTTTCTCAACCCCGAGCGCGTGTCGATGCCCGACTTCGACATCGATTTCTGCCAGGAGCGCCGGGACGAGGTCATCCGCCATGTCCAGGAGAAATACGGCTCGGACCGGGTGGCGCAAATCATCACCTTCGGAAAGCTTCAGGCGCGCGCGGTGCTGCGGGACGTCGGCAGGGTGCTGGGCATGCCGTACGGTCAGGTGGACCGGATCTGCAAGCTCGTTCCCAACAACCCGGCAAATCCCGTCAGTCTTGATGGTGCCCTGAAGGCGGAGCCGCAACTGCAGGCGCTGATCGCGGACGATGAAACCGTGGCACGGCTTGTGGAGATCGCCAGACGCCTGGAAGGCCTTTATCGGCATGCTTCGACGCACGCAGCGGGCGTCGTCATCGCCGACCGTCCCTTGTCGGAGTTGATCCCGCTTTATCGCGATCCGCGCTCGGATCTTCTGGTGACCGGTTTCAACATGAAGTGGGTCGAGCAGGCAGGCCTGGTGAAGTTCGACTTTCTCGGGCTGAAGACGCTGACGGTGCTGGCGAAGACCCTTGAGTTGATCCAGGCGAGTGGCCGCGAGCCGCCCGATCTCGCGCGGCTGCCGCTCGACGATCAGGCGACGTTCGACCTGCTGGGCAGGGGCGACACCGTCGGCGTGTTCCAGCTTGAAAGTGCGGGCATGCGCGATGCCCTCCGCCGGCTGAAGCCCGATACGTTCGAGGACATCATCGCTGTCGTCGCCCTCTATCGGCCGGGACCGATGGACAACATCCCAAGCTACATCCGCCGCAAACATGGCGAAGAGGAACCCGATTTCCTCTATCCGACGCTGCAGCCGATCCTGCGCGAAACCCACGGCATCATGATCTACCAGGAACAGGTGATGCAGATCGCCCAGGAGCTGTCCGGTTATTCGCTGGGCAGCGCCGACCTGTTGCGCCGGGCAATGGGCAAGAAGATCAAGGAGGAGATGGACAAACAGCGGGAGAGCTTTGTCCAGGGCGCGGTGGCCAAGGGCGTTCCCAAGGCCAAGGCCAGCCAGATCTTCGACCTGGTCGCCAAGTTTGCCGGCTATGGATTCAACAAGTCGCATGCGGCAGCCTATGCGTTGATCGCCTATCAGACCGCCTGGCTCAAGACCAACTACCCGCTCGAGTTCTTTGCGGCATCGATGACGCTCGATCTCAACAATTCGGACAAACTCGCGGGCTTCCGCCAGGAACTGACTCGGTTGGGCATCCGACTGCTGCCGCCGGATCTGAACGCCTCGGAGGCGACGTTCAGCGTCGAGCGCTTGGGCCCGGATGGGGCGATTCGGTACGCGCTGGCCGGCATCAAGACCGTCGGCGAGCCGGCGGCGCGCAGTGTCGTCGCTGAACGCGACCGCGGAGGGCCGTTCCGCTCGCCTGCCGATTTCGCCAGCCGGATCGCCGGCCGCTACCTGAATAAGCGACAGCTCGAAAATCTGGCCCGCGCGGGAGCGTTCGATCGCCTGGAGGCCAACCGGCGCCGCGTTCATGACAGTGTCGAAGCGATGATGCGACTGTCGTCCGTCAGCGCCCCCGCCCGGGAAGATGCAAGCCAGATCGCGCTGTTCGGGGCCTCGGACCTGCAACAGGCTCCCCATTTGCAACTGGCCGATGTTGCCGATTGGCCGCCCTTGCCGCGATTGAGCGAAGAGCTGGAGGCGGTCGGCTTTTATCTATCTGCGCATCCGCTGGGCGCTTGGTCGGAAAAGCTGAAGCGCCTGAAGGTCACCCCCTGGGTGGAGCTGGAAACTTCGGGGCGATCCGGCCCGGTCGTGCTGGCGGGAACGGTCATCGGCCGCAAGGAACGCACCTCGGCGAAGGGGAGCAAGTATGCGTTCGTCCAGCTCTCGGATACGTCGGGTGTCTTCGAAGTGACGGTGTTTTCCGAGCTCCTGGCAGCCGAACGCCGATTCCTCGAACCCGGCTGTTCCCTTTTGCTGCACGTGAACGCGCAAGGCGACGGCGAGTCGGTGCGGTGTGTCCTGCAACGCCTCGAGCCTCTGGAACGGGCGATCGATCGGCTTTGCGACGGCATAGAAGTATGTATCGATGGTGCCGACCCGTTGAGCGCGATCGCCGCGGCTCTGGGTGAGGCCGCGTCGGGACGGGGCCAGGTTCGGCTGCTGGCATGGCTCGGCGGCGGTCGGGAGGCGGAGATCGTGCTGCCCCAACGGCGCCGGCTCACGGGAAGCCTGGTGACCCGGTTGCGCTCCATCCCGGGCGTCCGAGACATTCGAGAGGTTTGAACCGCACGAGCGCTGCAGGTGGGCGGCCCGGTGCTGGCTAGGATCGTTGAAACTCATGCCTCGCACCCGGGCGGGCGCCGTATAATAATAAGAAGTGGACTTGATTAGCATCGTCCTCTCGCAGACGGCGCGGATCAGCGTGTCCGAGCGAGCTCGTGGCGTGGCGCAGATCAGGGAGGCACGGCCGAGAGTCAGACTTCCCGGTGGGCGAATGAACTGCGACCTCGCCGCGAGCCGGGCTTTTTGCCCGGCTTCCCAGCCCGGCCTCCCCGCACGTCGTTGGGAGCCGGGGCCCGGATTTGATAACCCCCGCCTGTCGGCGTTCGCCCGCGCCCGCGCGAGGAGCAGCGCATGCGCAACGCCGCCATCATGACGGATCGTCGTCGCTAAATGTCCTTAGGAGCCTCGCATTCCTCTGACGAGATCCGCGCCCAGGCGCAGACCTTCGGCTTCGATGCGGTCGGCATCACCCGCGCCCAAGCGGATGGACGCGACCGCCGTAACCTTGCGCAATACATTGCCGAGGGGCGGCAGGGCGATATGGAGTGGATGGGTCGGGAGATCGCCCGGCGCTCCGATCCCCGGGCGCTCTGGCCCGAGGCCCGGAGCATTGTCTGCGTCGGGGTGAATTATGGGCCGGCGGTGGACCCGCTGGCGGTGCATGACGAGCCCCAACTGGGCGCGATCAGCGCTTATGCCCGCGGCCGTGACTACCATGATGTGCTGAAGAAAAGGCTCAAGGCTTTCGGCCGGTGGATCGCAGCCACCTGCGCCTGCGAGGTGAAGATTTTTACCGACACGGCCCCGGTCATGGAGAAGCCGCTGGCGATGCGCGCCGGGCTTGGCTGGATCGGCAAGCATACCAACCTCGTCTCCCGCCGCTTCGGCTCATGGCTGTTCCTCGGGGAAATCTTTACCACGCTGGATCTGGCGCCAGACCCGCCCGAAGTGGACCATTGCGGTTCTTGTGATGCGTGCGTGCGGGCGTGTCCCACCGGGGCCCTGGAGGAGCCCTATCGCATAGAGCCGCGCCGCTGCATCGCCTATCTGACCGTCGAACACAAGGGCACTGTTCCGCCAAGCCTGGCGGAGCTCTCGGGCAACCGGATCTTCGGCTGCGATGACTGCCTCGCCGCATGCCCGTGGAACAAGTTTGCGACGCCGACATTGCATGCAGACTTGCAGCCACGGGCGGCCCTCATGGCTCCGCGCCTGTCAGAACTGGCGCAACTCGACGATGCCGGCTTCAGAGCCCTCTTTGCGGGCACGCCGCTGCGCCGAACCGGTCATCAGCGCATGATGCGGAACGTGCAGATTGCTGCCGACAACCAAGCGCGCCAAGCCCGGCATATCGGGCATGACACAACCGGCGCTCCGACTTATTGCTCGGCGCCGGCCGATCCGGCTCTCCCTTGACCACGGGCGCAGCGGGCAAACATCACCCGGCTTGCCGCCGAACTCGCCCTGACGTACCGGCTTGGTCTCTCCTGACCTATTTGGCGGCGAGGACCCGCGCTAACTGGCTGAGCGCTTCCCGGTGCCGTTCGTTCGGAATCTGGGTGAAGTTACGCGCCAGTTCCAAACACATGCGCTGACGGACCGAGAGATCCTCTTCGGTGCCGTTGCCTTCCAGTCCTTCAAAGAAATAGCTCACCGGCACCCGCAGAACGCGCGCGATCTCGAAAAGCCGGCCGGCGGAAATGCGGTTGATTCCACGCTCGTATTTGTGGGCCTGCTGGTACGTGACGCCGATGAGATGGGCCATTTGCTGTTGGCTGAGGCCGAGCATCACGCGGCGCTCCCGAATTCGTCCGCCCACATAGCGGTCGACATCCGTCCCTTTGGTCGCTGCCCTGGTCAAGTCTTCATCAAACGGTACCATTCTGTCGATCTCCAGATCAGTGGGGGATCGTGTATTTTTTTTCTTCGTTGGTTCTTGGAGCCGCCAACCGAGAATTTCTTGCGGCCGATTCGTTCCACGGCGAAGCCTGGCCGGATTGATGTCAGCCTGTATGCCTCGTGCCGTGGGTTTGGGATCGGAAATGAACGATCCTTCCGTTCACCTAACGGTAGTTAGTGCAATTGACAAGCACTTTCACTGTAACCGTTCTAGCTTTTTTAGACAATATCGCAATCACCGCGTCCTGCGCAGCCCGAATCCCATGCCTCAACGGGGAAACACCCCGCCGCTGAAATCAACCGGCGGCAACGGGCCGGTCGTGGTCCAGAGCTGACCTGGCCGGCCTGGAGCGCTGGCAAAGGAAAAAGGGAGCGAAGAAGGCGTGGCCTGAAATCAGCGACGCGGGGCCGTGCGTCAGCCGCGATCCCGGTTGACCAGCGCGTCAAGCTGCTTCTGCATGTCGTTCAGGCGGGTCCGCAGTTCATCGATCTGCGCGTCTGCCGGCTTGGTCGGGTGCTCTTGTTCGCGTTCCGAGATCAACGGCTCCTCGCCGTAGAAGGGTGTCAGCATCCGCATCGTGCGCTCGAAAATTGCCATCTGCTGCTTGCTCATCTCCTCAAATGAGGCGAAGGGCATCAAGCCGTCGAACGCGGTCCGCAGATAATCACGCATCTGTTCCTGGTTCCGTGCGAAGGATTGCATGGCATGCTCAAGATAACGGGGAACGACGACCTGCAGGCTGTCGCCGTAAAAGCTGATCAGATGCCGCAAGAAGCTGACGGGCAGCATGCTGTGCCCCTTGGCTTCTTCCTCAACGATAATGTGGGTCAGAACGGACCGCGTAATGTCTTCGCCGGTCTTGGCATCGTAAACCGCAAACTCCGCCCCAGTCTTGACCAACTGCGCAAGATAATCGAGCGTAACATAACAACTCGTTGCCGTGTTGTAGAGCCGCCGGTTTGCGTACTTTTTAATCGTAATCGGGTTTTGCTCGGAACTGCCGAGGCCACCCGCATCGGATCCGTCGTGCATAATCATGCGCCTTCGCCTGTCGCGGTAAGGCGACAATGGGCAGCAGTATCAACCAAAACATGCTGCGACGCAATAAGTAGCATCGGCGCGACGCTCGAATAGGTCTGTCAAACCGCCTCGCTAGGCGGTCGCCTTCGCGCCTGCGAAAGGCTTCTTTATCTCGGCGGCGAAAGCGGGTAAACCACTTGATCCTGCTTGCCCCGAAGTGTCCGCAAGGCGCGCAAACGAGGCCGGGAAGAAACTGCACAGCAACATTTCGCAACGCCAGCGATTCACCAGGGTATGGAAACCACAAATGTCAATTAACAAGGTCGGAGTGATCGGGACAGGCGCAATGGGCCTGGGCATCGCACAGGTTTGTGCCCAGGCGGGCTTGGATGTCACCGCGGTAAAGGCTACCCCCGGGTCGTGGGAAAGAGCGAAAGCTTCGGTAGAGGGCGGCCTCGCCAAGGCCGTTGAGCGCGGCAAAATGGCGGCAGAGGATCGCGATGCTCTGCTGTCGCGCATCACCTTCACCGCCGATGAACATGCAGTGGCCGATTGTCAGCTGGTGATCGAATCGATCATTGAGGATCTGGAGACAAAGAAGGCGTTGTTCCGCCGCCTGGAACACGTTTGCCGGCCCGACGCGCTGCTCACCACCAACACCTCGACGCTTTCGGTGACGGCGATGATGGCGGTTTGTAAGCATCGCGATCGCATCGCTGGCCTGCACTTTTTCAATCCGGCGCCGGTGATGAAGCTCGTGGAGATCATCCACGCGTTCGAGACGACGGACGAGACCATCGAGTCGCTGAGCGCATTCTGCAAGGTGATCGGCAAGGACCCGGTCATCGTTCAGGACACGACGGGTTTCATCGTCAACCGTTTGCTGACGCCCTACATGCTCAATGCCATCCGCATGCTGGAGCGCGGCACCGGGAATATCGAAAGCATCGACCACGCGATGAAATCAGGCGCGGCGCATCCGATGGGGCCGTTCGAGCTCGCCGACTACATCGGCCTCGATGTGGTCGAGGCAATGGCGCACAACATCTTCGAGGATGTTCGGCACGAACATCACGCGCCGCCTCACACGCTGACCCGTCTCGTGCAGCTGGGGTATCTTGGCCGCAAGACGGGCAAGGGGTTCTACGACTACTCCGTCAAGCCGGCGGTGCAAAACCCGTCACTGATCCGACCGGTCGTTTAGAGCTCTCCCGTTACCGTTGAGGGGCGGCACCGCGACGGGCCGTGCCGCCCACTTGCGCGGCCGCTGACGGTTCTGGCCGCGTTCGTGCCATGACCAGGTCTTCCAAAGCCGATCCAAAGCAGCCGGCTGCTGCCGGCAAGCGGACGGCTGCCCGCTCGACGCTGATCGGCGCCTCTGCCATCTTGATGTGGTCGACGCTGGCCCTGTTGACGACAGCAACGGGGGAGGTGCCTCCGTTTCTTCTGGTTGCTCTCTCCTTCGGCGTCGCGTTTGCGGTCGCCATGATCCGCTGGCTCTGGCGAGGGGGCGGACTGTGGCACCGCTTTCGCTGGCCGGTGCGGGCATGGCTGCTGGGCGTGGGCGGCCTTTTCGGATACCACTTTTTCTATTTCGTCGCACTCCGCACTGCGCCGCCGGCCGAGGCCAGTCTGATCAACTATCTGTGGCCGCTGCTGATCGTGCTGTTCTCGGCACTGCTGCCGGGTCACCGCTTGCACTGGTGGCATGTCGCGGGCGCGCTCCTGGGCATGGCCGGAACCATCGTGCTGATCGGCGGTGGCGGGGCCATCAGCGGGCTTTCCAGCGCTTATGCGCTCGGATACGGGGCGGCCGCCGCCTGCGCCATTATCTGGGCAGGCTATTCGGTGCTCAGCCGGCTGTTCGCGCATATCCCGACCGACGCGGTGGGGGCGTTCTGCGGCGCCACCGCTGTCTTGGCGGCGCTGTGCCATCTGATGTTCGAGCAGACGGTCTGGCCGCAAGGCAGCCAGTGGATAGCCGTCGTCACAATGGGACTGGGGCCGGTGGGCGCTGCCTTCTTCGCCTGGGACATCGGGATGAAGGGAGGCGATATCCGGGTTCTCGGGGTCTGCGGTTACCTGACGCCGCTGCTTTCCACCGCGTTACTGGTCAGCTTCGGTCGGGCGGAGTGGAGTTGGCACCTTGCCGTCGCATCGCTCCTGATCGCGGGCGGCGCAGCACTCGCGGCGCGCGACGTGATTTTTCAGAAGGCGAGGTCGCCGAGATAGGCAACGGACCCGCTGCCGCCAGCGCGTTCCGTTCTCCATGCAAAGTTGTGGTATTTCCTGCGCCACACGTCCGCTGCTTGTTGCGCCGCAGCAACTGGACTTTCTGTTGGGAGATCTGGTATTGGGGTTGCCGCGGCTGTGGACCCCCCTGGCAGGCAAATTCAACGACCCGGCGGACGGATCTATGGATCATCTCGACGTTCTGGAAAGCAGGACGATCTATATCCTGCGTGAGGCCTTCAATAAGATCGACAAGCTTGCGATGCTGTGGTCGATCGGCAAGGATTCGAATGTGATGCTATGGTGCGCCCGCAAGGCGTTCTTTGGCCACGTGCCGTTTCCGCTGGTCAACATTGACACGGGAAAGAAGTTCCCGGAAGTCTACGAGTTCCGCGATCGCATCATCAAGGATTGGAAGCTGGATTGCCTCATCGGGGACTGCCCGCCCGTCGAGGAGATGGACCCGACGTTGCCGCCTGCGGCCCGTTCGGGAGCGCGCAAGACCGCCGGCCTGAACAAGATGCTTGCACGCGAGGGATTCGATGGGCTGATCGCCGGCATTCGGCGGGACGAGGAGGGAACGCGTGCCAAAGAGCGGGTATTCAGCCCCCGCGGCACCCAGAATACCTGGAACTTCCGGGACCAGCCGCCGGAATTCTGGGATCAGTTTACCACCGATTTTGCTCCCGGAACGCACCTGCGGGTGCATCCTTTGCTGCATTGGACGGAGCTGGATATCTGGCGCTACACGAAGCGCGAGAACATTCCCCTGATCAGTCTTTATTTTGCGACGAGCGGAAAGCGCTACCGTTCTCTGGGCGATAAGGACATCACCTTCCCGATCGACTCTTACGCGGATACCGTCGACGCCATCATCGAGGAATTGCAGCACACCAAGATATCCGAACGCGCCGGACGAGCGATGGATCACGAGGCCGAGGATTCCTTCGAGCGGCTGCGCGCCGAAGGCTACATGTGAGGCCGGGAGTCTTGAATATGGATACAATTGGCATGGCCAAGGTCGGCGAAGCAGCGGTACAAACGACCCAGCCACTGAAGATCGTCATCGTCGGTCACGTGGACCACGGTAAGTCGACTCTCGTCGGCAGGCTCTTTCACGACACAGGATCGCTCCCGCAAGGGCGGGTCGAAGCCGTCCGCGCCATGAGCGAAAAGCGCGGCATGCCCTTCGAATGGGCATTCCTGCTGGATGCTCTGCAGGCAGAGCGCGACCAGGGCATCACCATCGATGTCTCGCAGATCTTCTTTCGGACCGATGCCCGCCACTATGTGCTGATCGATGCTCCCGGCCACCGCGAGTTCGTCAAGAACATGGTGACGGGTGCCGCCCAGGCCGATGCTGCCGTGCTCGTGGTCGATGCCCGCGACGGCATGCAGGAGCAGACGCGCCGCCACGCGTACCTTCTCCACCTCCTGGGCATCCATCAGATCATCGTCGCGATCAACAAGATGGACACGGTCGAATACGCCGAAGCGCGCTTCCAGGAAGTCGGCGCGGCGGTGCGTGCCTACCTTTCGGATCTTGGCATCGACCTGCAACATACGTTCATGATCCCGGTCGTTGCGCGCGACGGCGACAATATCGCCGCGGGCGACGCGAAGCACATGCCGTGGTATACCGGTCCGACGTTGGCCGGAGCGCTCGACCTTCTGCAGCCCCCGGTTACGTCCCTGGAGTTGCCGCTGCGCATGCCGGTGCAGGACGTCTACAAATTCGACGACCGTCGGATCATTGCCGGCCGGATCGAAAGCGGCCACTTGCGCCAGGGCGATAGCTTGTTGTTTTCGCCGTCGAACAAGACGGTGCGGGTCAACACGATCGAGGCCTGGAACGCCAAGGAAACGATTATGGCGGTACGGGCCGGTGAATCGGTCGGCTTTACCCTCGACGAGCAGATTTTCGTGGAGCGGGGCGAGATTTGCAGTCTGGCCACCAATCCGCCAATGCTCAGCAATGTCTTTCGCGGTCGAATCTTCTGGCTCGGGCGTGAGCCTCTCGTTGAAGGCGCCCGCCTGAAAATGAAGCTTTGCACGGCCGAGTACCAGGTCGAGGTGGAAAAGATCGAGAAGGTCATCGACACCCAGGACCTGGGATCGAGCGAGCAGAACCACGTCGAGCGAAATGCCATCGCCGAAGTCGTCCTGCGGTCCCGGCGCATGATGGCACTCGATCCGTTCGACCAGAACATGTTCACGGGCCGGTTTGTTCTGGTCGAGAATTATGAGATCGTCGGCGGCGGGCTCATCAACATGGATGGGTATGCCGATCAGCGGGCGCGCGCAGTCAAGTCCACGAACATTTTCCGCGTCGAGCACCGGGTTCCCATCGAGGAGCGCTGGAAGGCGAACGGGCACAAGGGCGGCATTCTGTGGATGACCGGCCTGTCCGGTGCGGGAAAATCGACGCTGGCGTTTTCGCTCGAGCAGCACTTGTTCCGTAAAGGCTATCTGGTTTACGTGCTCGACGGCGACAACGTCCGCCATGGACTCTGCTCGGATCTCGGCTTCTCGCCGGAGGATCGTGTCGAGAATATCCGCCGCGTCGGCAATGCCGCCGGCCTCTTTGCTCGCGCGGGCTTCCTGGTTCTGACCGCGTTCATCTCTCCTTATCGGGTCGACCGCGACCGCGTGCGCGCAATGGGACCGGAACTGTTCCATGAGGTGCACATTGATGCCGACATCGCGGTTTGCGAAGGCCGCGACCCGAAGGGCCTCTACAAGAAGGCGCGCAAGGGGGAGATTCACGACTTCACGGGTGTGTCCGCGCCGTACGAGCCGCCGAGTTTCCCGGAACTCCGCGTCGATAGCGGCAAACATTCGATCGAGGATTGCTTGGCGCAACTCGACGAGTATATCTCTTCAAACTTCGCGCTGACGAGGCACTAACCAAAAAAAGCTTGAGGGTGCAGACGGGAGAACTGATGGCCGCACTGGCGGATTTCCGCAAGGATGTCTCCGCCAGCGGGCCATCTCGACATCTGTGAAGGAGTGACGCGAATGAGCCGGATCGTCCACCCGGTCATTCTTTCCGGCGGTGCCGGCACGCGCCTATGGCCCTTGTCCCGTGCCCTGCGGCCAAAACAGCTCCTGCCGCTGGTGTGCGAGCGGAGCATGCTGCAGGAGTCCGTGCGCCGGGTAACCGCGGACGGTTTCGCCCCACCGCTGGTCGTCGGCAATGAGGAGCATCGGTTCCTTATCGCCGAACAGCTGCGGGCGCTCGAGATCTCCCCGCGGGCCATTCTTCTGGAGCCGGAGGGCCGAAACACGGCTCCGGCCGCGACGGTGGCTGCTCTGCTCCTGGCCGAAGAGGATCCGGACGCAATTCTTGCGCTTCTGCCGTCCGATCATGTGGTCGAGGATCTTGACAGCTTCTACTCTGTCTTTCGAGTGGCGACGGAGGCGGCAGCAGATGGCTCGCTGGTGACGTTCGGCATTCCCGCCACGCGGCCCGAGACAGGCTATGGCTATATCCGCAAGGGCAAGTCGCTCGCGGGCCTCAACGGGTGCTGGCAGATCGATCGATTCGTCGAAAAGCCGGATCCGGCGACCGCGGAAGCCTATGTCGCCTCGGGCGACTATGCCTGGAACAGCGGCATGTTTGTCCTGCCGGTGCGCACCTACCTCGGTGAAGTGGAGCGCCTGCAACCGGAATTGTTGCGTTGCTGCAGTGACGCGCTGCGCAAGGCTTCCCGCGATCTTGACTTCCTGCGGCTGGCACGGGCGTCCTTTGTCGCAGCCCCGTCCATCTCGATCGACTACGCCGTCATGGAACACACGGACAAGGGCGTGGTCGTTGCCGCCGACATGGGCTGGAACGATGTGGGGTCCTGGTCGGCTTTGTGGGAAATCAGCGATAAGGATCCACAGGGCAACGCCGTGATTGGCGACGTGCTCGTGCAAGATGCGCACAATTGTTACGTTCGCGGCGATGGCAATCTGGTCGCCGCGATCGGTGTCGATGATCTGGTCATCGTCGCCACCGATGACGTTGTCCTGGTGGTGCCGCGGGATCGCGCCCAGGAGGTCAAGAAGATCGTGGCGACCGTCGAGCAGGCCGGCCGCACCGAGCACTATGTTCACAGTCAGGTCTTCCGGCCTTGGGGATGGTACCGGAGTATCCAGGATGGGCCGCGCTTCCAGGTGAAGGAAATCGTCGTCGCCCCCGGCCAAAAGCTCAGTCAGCAGATGCATCACCACCGCGCCGAGCACTGGGTTGTCGTCTCGGGAACGGCGAGGGTCACCCGCGGAAGCGAGCATTTTTTCGTCACCGAGAACCAATCCACCTACATTCCGCACGCGACCACCCACTGCCTCGAGAATCCGGGCAAAATTCCCCTCCGTATGATCGAGGTGCAATCCGGGCCCTACCTGGGCGAGGATGACATTGTTCGGTTCGAGGATGTTTACGGCCGGGCGCCTGCCGCGGTGAAGTAGCGGCGTCGGCTCGGTCGTCGCCACCGCGCGCGCCCCCCAAGCTCAACGAAAGGCTCACCGGTCGCCGGGCGGCTTGCCGCCCGCGCAGCGGCAACAGGCGCGTGTCATTGCCGCGCCGGCTCGCCTTCGGAAGCGGCTCCGGCAGCATCCCCTTATGGTCCGGCGGTGCCATAGTTCCGAACTAATTTGCCTCAAACGGACTGCGTCAAAAAGGGGGGGTCTACAGCAACCTTAGACCCCAAAAAGGCCATCAAATAGCCACATGCCACGCAAAGTTGCCTGCTATCGGGCGAATTCTGGGACCCAGTCGGGACATGCTGACAGAGGTTTCGAACAACCCGGAGGCAAAAATGACAGGTTTGACGTTGCAGACATGGCCATCACCAGCGGCCATAAAAGGCCGCTTGGTCTTTGTTCGTTTGGGAAGTTGGGTCGTCCGCTGTGTACCGGCGGTCGGGGGACAAGGCGGACTGCCGGTGACCTTGGCCGCATCGGTTGCGGCCGGTATGCTGATCAGCGGCGCGGCGAGCGCGGGCTGCACCACATCGAAAATCCCGTTTCTCAACCCCTTCAGCAAAGCTTCCGCTCACCATCGACCGATCGGCGATGATGCTGTATATGCGGACGATTCAGACCCAAGCACGGAGAGCTGGTTCAAGAATACCGGCAAGCGGATCAACATCAACGTCGGCGCGCCCTGGGGCGTCAGCGTGGCGTCAACCGTGGCGACGGACCCCATGGTCACCGTGGGGGCGATCAGCCGCATATGCGACAGAATCGAGGGCGTGCCAGTAACGGTCCGAATGCCCGCGGAAGGCTTTGTCACGTCGGTCAAAGTGAACAGCAATGGCTGCACCGACGGGGTGGTGGTCCTTTACGATAAGACAAAGGCTCTCCCGCACCAGCTCCGCCAGTACAATTGGAACGGCGGCGCGCCGCTCGCCGGCCAATACAAGACCTGGAGCATCTCCGGCCTTGGCCACGGCACCCGGCCCGGCGATCGGCTGGGCACCAGCGCCTCTGGCGTGGCGGCTCTGTTCGGCCTGCTGCGTGGCAATGAAATCAACCGCTCGAACAAGAAGGTCGAGCACGCCCTGCAGATGATCCTGCCGTCCAGGGCGTCGCACTGCGCGATGATGATGTCGCGGCAGGTCGTGCTTCCCGCCACCAGTGGCGATGGCTACATGAACGATCCCGGCAACAACCTGGGCAACATCCCGTATGGCGCCTTGATGGCGCTGCCGCCGCCGGCGAAGGGCGGCCCCAATCTTGAGTCCCTGGGACTGAGCGACCGCGGCAAGCGCCTGGCCGAAGCGGTGCGCGATTACGGTATCTACGCCGTCGATACGGGCGATTGCCCCGCTCTGCGCGCCGACCAGTTCGTGCAGAACACGGCCGAGCTGAAGACTGCCCTGACCAAGATCTATCCCTACATCCGGCGCGTGCTGAACAACGACGTCCTGGGGACCGCCACCGCCGGCGGCGGCGCCGGCATCGCGCCCAACTGCGCCAACGACGCGTAATCGCGATCGAATAGCCAACGCCTGGATCGCAGCTCAGCCTTCCCGCCGCGTCCGCAGGTCAGCGCCGGGCGCGGCGGCGTTCTTCGCCACCTCACACGGATTCGGATCCACCTGCGGTCCTCCCCAGCGCGGCGCCGCGGGGGCGATCGGGCAGAGCCACGCTCAGCGGGAAAATCGAGAGGCCAAGGTGGCATGCAGGGCACGCAGAGCCATCGCTTCTCCCCCTTCCGGCCGGCCAGAGCGGCTATCGAGATTCCACGCCATCGCATCGATATGCACCCACGGGCAGACCGGATCGACGAACTCCGCCAGGAACAATGCCGCAGTGATGGCGCCGGCGAAGGCGTGATCCGGAGCATTGGTGAGGTCCGCGACTTTGCCGCGCACATGCCGCCGGTAGCCCGGCCACAGCGGCAGCCGCCAGAGTGGGTCGCCCACCCTCAGGCCTGCGGCCAGCAGTTGCCCGGCCAGCCGGTCGTCGTTGCTGAACAGGGCTGGAAGCTCGGTGCCGAGCGCGACGCGGGCGGCGCCGGTCAGCGTGGCGCAGTCGATCAGAATATCCGGATGCTCGCTCGCGGCTTCGGTAAGGGCGTCGGCAAGGATCACGCGCCCCTCGGCATCGGTATTGCCAATCTCGATCGTTTGTCCGCTGCGGCTACGGATCACATCGAGCGGCCGCAGCGCATCGCCGGAAATGCTGTTCTCGACGGCCGGGATCAGCAGGCGCAGGCGCACCGGCAGGCCCTCGTCCATGATCATCTGGGCGAGGCCGGTGAGGATCGCGGCGCCGCCCATGTCCTTCTTCATGAGCTTCATTGCGCCGGCACCCTTGATGTCGAGGCCACCGGAGTCGAAGCAGACACCCTTGCCGCAAAGCGTCACCTTCGGCGCGTCCTCCTCTCCCCAGACGAGGTCGATCAGCCGCGGCGGTCTGGCACTGGCCCGGCCGACCGCATGAATCGCGGGATAGCCCCGCGCCAGCAGCTCGTCGCCCTCGATCACAGCGCATCGGGCGCCGAACCGCTGCCCCGCTGCCGCCACCGCGTTTGCCAACTCAGCCGGGCCCATGTCCGACGCCGGCGTGTTGATGAGGTCGCGGACGAGAAAGATGGCGTTGGCGGTCCGATCGACAGCACCGCGCCGCGCTTCTTCCGGCCACGCCAGCGAGGCGAAGCTGGCGATCGCCTTTCCGTAGCGGTCAAAGCGATAGGTGCCCAGCGCCCAACCAAGGCAGATGGCGTCGGCCTCGTCCCCGGACAGAGGGCTGTCCACCCTGTAGATTGCCGGCGGCAGGCTGCCCGGCAGCTTCGCCCAGTCCCACATCGGCTCATCGCCGACACCGAACAGCACCCGGCCGATTCCTCCGTCCGCCGTCGGCACCAGGCAGAAGGTTCCCGGTGCGGCGGAAAAGCCCACCGTGCCGACCCAGGCAGCATCTGCCGGAGAACGCTCCAGAAAGCCCGTTAGGGCCGGGCCGTTCAGCGGCGTAACCGGTATGCCGACGCCGCCAGCGCCGTCGGCCAGAAAGCGGCATGCGGGCATGTTATTGACCTCCGGGTGCTGCTACCGATCCTTGTGCATAGAAGCGCCGGGCCCCCGGATGCAGGGGGACCGCGAGATTATCGAGGGCCGTCTGGCGCTGGATCTGGAGCCCGACCGGGATCGCGTCCAGCACCTTCCGGTTGCGCGGATCCCAGATCGCCCGAGTGATGGCAAAGGCCAGATCGTCCGACATCGCGGTGGTGACAAGCAGTTGCGCCCTGACCGCGATCGTGGGGGTTGCCGCCACGCGGGAATAGGTGCCCGCGTCGATCGTGCCCGGCATCAGACTGTGCTGGGCGGCGAGAAGGCGCCGGGCCGGCGCGCCGTCGATCGGCAACAGGGTCAGCGGCACCGTCTCGGCCGCCAGCGCCACGGCGGTCACCGGGGCTCCGCCAACGATGAAGAAGGCATCGACCGTGCCCGCGACCAGCATGTCGGCGGACCGCGCCAGCCGCTCGTAAACGGGCTCGATGTCGCGCAGGCCGACGCCGTACGCGCGCAGGACCAGCCGCGCCATCGCCAGCGTGCCGGAGTTGGCTTCACCCACCGACACGCGCTTGCCCCGAAGCTCGCCGATCGTGCGAATCCCGCCGGCGCGGACGACCACATGGACCGTTTCGGGAAAAAGGTTGGCGATCGAGCGGAGAGACGGGACAGGCTGGCGAGCAAAGAGGCCCTGCCCGCCGAAGGCGTCCCGAGCGATGTCCGCCTGGCAGAGCGCCAGGCCGATGGCGCCGGAGGCGAGCTGACGGACGTTGTCCGGAGATCCTTGCGTCGAGACCGCGGCAGCGACCAGTCCGGCAACGCCGCAGGTGCCCCCCAGCCCGCAGGGCGCCGCTCCGGGAGGCTCGGAGATCATCTGGGCGAACGCGCCGCCGACGGGAAAATAGGTGCCGCCCACCGGCCCGGTGCCGATCCGGACGAAGCGGGCACTCTCCGCCGGCGCGGCGCTGCCGGAAAAGGGCAGCATCGTCGCAAACATCGACAGCAACAGCAAAAACCAGATGCGGCTCGCGAAGGTCATCCGCCGAATGTCGAAATCCGGAAGATTGGCAGGACCCGCGCACCATACGCGACCTTGCCGGCGGCGCCAAGCGCGACGGCGGTTAGCGGACGGGCAGGCGCGGGGAGCGGACGGGACGGCTTCCGGCTGCTGCTGGCTCCCCAGCGAAATCCCTTATGTCGTGCCTCAGGGAAGCGCGTGCGCCTCTGCGGTGCGGTTGCCTTCGGAGCCTGCGGCAGGCCGCGCGGCGACGCTGGCGGCCGGCTGCCCGGGCTTACCGCTTGCCCTTGCTTTCCGGCTGGCGACCGGGCCAGCCGTCTTGGGCCTGTTGTTTTCGCAGTACCAGCCATCCTCGGCGCGCGCGACGGCGACACTGACGGGACGGGTGACGCCTTCGCTGGTCCAGGCCTGCAGCATCGTCGGCTCCTTTTGCTCCTGCAGGCAATCGAAGGTGGCGATCACCCCGTTCGCGCCGGGCAACAACTCGATTCGGTCGGCCTTCTGCGATCCGAGCGTGACCACCGTGCCATACCACAAGCGCTTGCCCCGAACGACGATGTCCTGCTTCCGCCCGCCGGTCAGCGTCCACTGCTGCCCGTCGTCCAGACTGGGCACATCAGCCGCTGCCTTAGCCGACACAACCGTGCCATCCTCGGAGCAGGAGGTAGGGCCTTTGGCGGGGGCCACAGTAACTGGTACGGCAGGAGTTACGCCCTCGCTTGTCCAGACCTGCAGCGTCGGTTGTCCCGCCCCAGGCTGGTCTAGCAGGCAGTCGAAGGTGGCAATGATCCCATTCATATTCGGCAAGACTTCGATCCTGTCGGCCTTTTGAGAGCCGAGTGTAACTGCGGTGCTTCGCCACAGGCGTGTTCCTGTAATAACGACTGACTGTTTCCGCCCCGCTGTTACCGTCCACCCTTGGCCATCATCTAAGCTAGGTTCAGCAATCACCCAGAAGTTCAGCTTACGAGAAATCTCGTCAACCCGTCCTGGTAACTCGACTGATCCGGTTTGTTTTTCTCCAATCGAAGGATGAGCGCACAGCCCCGATGCCGTGGTTCGGAGCTCGCGAGGGTCGAGCCAACACGTCTGGTACGTAAGCCGCGCGCGACGCCACCAAGAGGGGACGGAGATTACGGCCGCCAGCGTGTATTGCTGGGTGCTCTGCAGAAGCTGGCCAGAAGAGTGATCCGCTGCACCGCGCAACGCCGGCGAAATTACCCAACCGAAGCTGGCTACGGCATAATTCTCAGGACCTGGAGCGGACGATTGATTTGATCCGCGACCGACGATAATCGGAAACCCTTGAGCAAGTTCCAACTTCCTGCTTCGCTCTTGCAGCACCTCGATCACCTGTGCAGCCAGCGTTTTGTCTGCTTTTCCGTTTCCGATTATTGACAATATATCATCGTCCCCGCTGATGATTCCGAGCCGTTGCATCATGTTCCTTGGTGTCACCGCATACGAAAATGTTGTAACATTTGAGCTAAGACTCTTTGTCAGGTTTTCCAGGGAGTCGCACTTAACAACAAACTTAATACTGCATGCGCTTCTGTCGTCACCTTGAACCGTTACATTGAAATATTGCCGAAGCTTATCTGCTCTATCATTGAGGTCCTTCAGCGTGTATTGTGCGATAACGCATCTCACGAGATCCGGTTCCCGCCGAGGAACAAGCGCACTACAGTGTGTGTCAGTGGGATATTCACTGCGTCGCGACCCGCATGCTTGCTTGATGACCTCGTCCAGTTTGTCATGCAGCCTTCGGTCTGGCAGATGCCTCAGACGATCATAAATATCCACAGTGGCAAATAGTCTATAATATCTTTCACTGGATAATAAGTCGCATGAAATATTAAGACCTTCTCTAATACCAGGTACTGGAAAAACGTATTTTTTAGGAGAGAAACAGTAATCTTTATACTCTAAAAATAACCTATTTATATTTATATCATTTGATTTAATTAAATCTTTGATGACATTTTTAGTCATGCGCTGTTTTTGATTCGTGTACCATTCAATAAATGTCTCTATAGTCTCTTGACAATTTGGCTCAACTAATTTTTTACAAATTTCGTTATAATAAAAATCAAACATTTTAGTAAGTTCATCTTGGGAAATAGCCTGTTCCATGAAGGCTCTAACCTGCGATGATAGCAAGCGCTCGGCGCCTTTTTCGACGTGCTTTCTCCAATCTTCAAAGACTTCTTCTGCGTCTCTTGGTACGGAGTCTTTGAAAATGTCTACACCGATCCAAGCGAGCTTATTCGTATTCGGACCGACCACGATGGTAGTATCGAACGTCAACCTGTAAACGGTATTTCCTTTGATATCGTGACGGTCGTCCAACTGCGTCTGCATCATCTCCGCGCGCACCTCTTCGCGGAACGCATGAAGGTCGCGAAAACGGTCTATGGTCAGTTCCGCAGGGTTGCCGTCAGTTCGCTCCGCCGTCCTCGACGGCAGCCCGGCGGATTTCTTTAGCTCGTCAGGCGGTGACGGGTTGTCGCCCGAAGTAGGTTTTTCTCCCGGTGCTGCGTGCTCAGCAATGCTTAGCTCCTCGCGCTTCAGAGTCGTCAAGCGCCCGGCCACCGATACAAACTGTAGATTGAAAAGCTGATCGGCACTTTTCTCAAGCTGTGAGTCGAGCCAACTTGCTTCCTTGAGACGGTCATTGACGAGTCTCTCGCGCGTATAGACCTTCGGGCTATCGACAATGATCAGACCCGTCGACTCGCGACTCGGAATCCACTCCCAAAACGTCTTGAAGGGCTTCGGGAGGGCAACCGCGAGACCATCGAGAAAGGCCACCAAAGTCAGTGTGACAACCAGAAGCCCGATGGCTGAGGCCAACAAGCGTACCTTGGCAAAGAAGCTTATCGGCTTAGGAGCCTTTTTACTTTTTGGTGGCACGTCACTTTTTGGTGGCACGTCACTTTTTGGCGGCACGTCGTCTTTGAAAGTGCCGTTGGTCCATCGCCAAACGCGGCGCCTGAGGTAGCGACCAAGCACCGTTAATCCCCCACTACGACGCATAACATCCGTCTCCGCTCGTCGGAGCTTTGGGAGAACCCGTCGTCGGATTGACGCCGGTTTCGCCGAGCCCCAATCGGCCTTCGAGGTCTTCCAGCACCACGTCGATCACCGCCTGCTTGGTCAGCCGGCAGAACAGCGTCTCGGTGCTGGCGAAGCTGCCGTTTTCGAACAGCTTGTTCGCCGGCGCGCCGCCGCGGCACACACCGGAGTACGCGCACCTTTCGGCGCACAGGCGAACGCCCGCGGCGATGTCGTCGCGGATCCGCTGAAAGTGCGGTTCATCCAGGATCGAAAGGAGCGGGGACGCATGCACGTTGCCGAAGGTGAAGCCGCGGTACTCCGGATGGCGCAGGCCGAGCAGTTCCGGCGAGAAGGTGCCGATGTTACCGTCCACGTCGACGGAGAGGATTGCCAGCGGCTCGGTCTGCTGGTTTGCCACGGTCTGACCCGATGTCCCGAGGATCGCTGCCAGGGCGCCGGCCACCTCGCGTAACTCCAAGGCTCGCGGCTCTTCGCTCATCCGCTCCAGGAAACGGCGCAGGAACCCTTTGAAAGCGGGCGTCGCATCGGGACGGTCGAGGGACGAGCGGGCATTGCCGCCCTCGATTTCCTCGATGTTGAAGGCGACGTCGCGAATGCCATGATCCCGGTAGAAGTCGAACAGCAGGTCGGGTGCCTGCAGCGATTCCCATCCCAGGACGGTGATCACGTGAAAGTCGATGCCGAACCGGTGCAGTCGTTCCACCGCTCGCAGCGCCCCGTCGAATGTGCCGCGCCCGCTGCGGGTGCGACGGCGGGCATCGTGCAGCGCCTGTGGCCCGTCAATGCTCAGGCCAATCTGAACGTTCCTGGCTCGAATAAACTCGGCCCAGCGGTCGTCGAGCAGCAGCCCATTGCTCTGAATGTTGTGCCGCACCGGTACCCGCGCCGTGTTGTGCGACCCGAGAACCTCGAATGCCCGCTCATACCACTCCGGAGGGAGCACCAGCGGTTCGCCGGCGTGCCAGACGACGGTGAAGCCCTGATCGCCAAGCCCGCTCTCAAAGACGCACGCCGAGACCCGGTCGAGCGTTGTCTCGCTCATCGTCGTCTTGACGCTGCGATCGGGAAGATAGCAGTAGCTGCAATTGATGTTGCAGAAGGGCGTGGGTTGGAGAACGAGAAGCTCCAGGGAAGGAAGTACGTTGGACATCCGCCCCCCTCTTGATCCCTCGGCGTTAGTGCCCGGACATCGCGCTCACCAATTGCGCCAAGCATTGTTCCAATAGTTCGGGAAATTGTACCACTGCGCCAGTTGCTGCGAGTCCTCTTCCCCGGCCTCGGCGGCCTCGGCAATCCGGGCCCTCAGCGTCTCGCGGACGGCCAGGATGCGGTTCTCTATCGACGGTGGATCGCTGTCGGATGGCGCGGCCGCGGCTGCCGCGTCGGCGCCGCCGCCGGCACTTGCCAGACCGGCGCAAACGGTTGTAATCAGCGCCGCCCACGTCAGGCGGCCTGATTTGCGGTCGTCACCATCGCCCATCTTGTCCCCCTTATCCGCGATTTGGCTTGCGGATTACTCTCCCAGCCTTCCATGAGCCGCGCGAGGCGCGCAAGCCAATCAAAGTCCCAAAAAAACCTCTGCCCAAACTAACAATAAAGGACGTTCGCGATTGGGTCAACTGAGTCGCATTCGCAATTCAGCACAACCGGGCACAACAGGGTGTGAGACCCGGCGGAGGTTTCCCATCCCGCCGGGTTCGCACGTCAACAAGGGCGAGCGCCGAGGGTTTTTGGAGCGGCGCGGCGCCGTCACGCACAGATGCGGCGGATCTCGGCGCTGCTCGGCTCGTGGCCGCGGCCATCCCAGTCGATCACGTACTTTGCCGGGAGCCGGCCCGCCCCGTGGAGCTGCGCCAGCGCCAGCAGCGCCGCCGGGTAGCCGTCGGGCGTCGTGCGCGCGGTGATGAAGGGTCCATCGGCGACGGCCATATAGGGGCTGCCATTGCGGGAGATGAAGCCTCCCTCGGGGCCGGTATACTGCTTGACCATCTGTTCGAGCGTGATGGTGGCCGAGCCATAGTTGGGACCGTAGCCGCCTTCGACGGGGACGTCGGTGGTGCCGTCGGTGTAGTCGTCCTGCTCGGAATGCCCGGTCGCCAGCCGTCCCCAGACGAGCGGCACCTTCGTCTGCGGATCCGCCGCCTGAATGAGGACCTGAACGCCATAGCAGACCGCCACCACCGGTCGGCCGAGAGCCGCCAGCAATTCGACCAGCGGGCGGACCGAGGTGTTGCCGCCCAGGTCCATGTAGGCACCGGCGCCGCCGACGATCAGCATGCCGGCGTACTGTGTCGCCTCGCGCAACCCTTGGCTCAGCCTGTCGCGGAAGGGCTCACGGGAGGCCTCGCCGTGCTGCGGCCGCGGCGTCGCCGGCAGCCACTCGGAAAGGTTGCGCGGCTGGTTGAGGCGCTGGCCCTCGGCGGTCGTCCGGTCGTTGTAGCGGGTGCCCAAAGTTGCCTCGCCCGCCGAGACCTGCGGGGCATTCCAGGCCTGGTCGCGGAAGGTGGTGTCGATACTCACGCCGAACACGAAGGGCCGCTCGCCGCGCGGCGTGGCGTAGTCCACCTCGTACCCGGCGGTGCGGAGCACCTGATCGGGCAGCGTCAGCTCGGCGGCCCAGTACCCGTGCTGGGGGATGACGATGAGAAACCTCCCGGGTTTCTCCGGAATGTCGACGCTCACGCCGGTGAAGCGCTCGATTTCGCTGACGAGGAACGGTTTGTCGAAATCGCCGTCCGCCATCCGTTGGGCGACGAGCCCGACCGGTGCTTCCTCCGGGAGGAGCATGCTCGGAAACTCGACGGCCGCCGCGTGGCGATCCGCGATCTCGGCGGCAACCGCGTCGGGAGTCTTGTCGCTGTTCGCTACATTCTGCACCATCAAAGCCTCCTCATGAAATCGGTTCATCCCGCGATCTTTGATTCCGGGGGCCTGTCGCCGACGCCTGGCTTGCGTTGGTGTTCCCGCACGATCGCCGGGTTTCTAAGATGGCCAACCCCAGTGGCCATGCCGGGGCATCGGTGAGACGCGGGTCCGGCATAACGTGTGATCATCGCGCAGTTGGGGGGATCATTTCCAGGCCCTAAAGCAGATGGGGTAGATGAACCTGGCGGGGCCCATCCGCGCCGATCAACCGCGATACGACCGACCCGACCAAGAGGCGAAACGGAACCTCCGCGCTAACAGGCACGGCGCTCCGCATTCGGGCCGAAGCGCTCGGAGGTCGCGGTGGTTAACGTTGCTCTGTCTCCGAATATCGGCAACAATCGGCATTGTACGGGTTCCGAGCAGGCCAAGCCTGCTGGAGTAAATGGGAACACGGGAGGGATGACCAAACAGGGCCCTTTCCGTGACTGCCCCCGCAACTGTAGCGGTAGCCGCTTCCATGACGCCACTGGACCCCGGTCTGGGAAGGCGGAATTCCGGCGATCATCCGCGAGTCAGGAAACCTGCCCGTACACAATCCTCGAGAGTGCGGGACGCTCGTCTTGCACTTCAACGGCACGGTGGGTGCGAAAGGAAAGCAGATGCATATTGAACCTGGCGTCGTCACCGGCGCAAAACTGATGCTCAGCTACGCAACGGCGGCGGGTGCTGTCGGCTATGCCGCGAAGCTGGCGTTGGACACCGTAAAGCAGGACGGCATTCTTCCTGTTCTTGGCCGCAGCGTCATAACGACGGCGCTGGTCTTCTCCTTCTTCGAAATCTTGCCGCATCAGCCGGTGGGAGTCTCGGAAGTGCACCTCATCCTCGGTGCCACTCTATTTCTGATCTTCGGGGCCGCCCCCGCCGCAATCGGCCTCGCACTGGGCCTGCTGATTCAAGGGCTCTTCTTTGCACCATTCGATCTTCCCCAGTACGGCATGAATGTCACGACTCTGCTGGTCCCGTTGTTCGCAGTGAGCGCGGTGGCGCACCGCATCATCCCCAATAATGTTGCCTACAAGGACGTGAAATACAGGGAAGCGCTGGCCCTGTCGGCGGCATACCAGGGCGGTGTGATTGGCTGGGTTGCCTTCTGGGCGTTGTATGGACATGGGTTCGGCGTGGAGAACCTCTCTCAGATCGCCTCATTCAGCGCTGCCTACACAACAGTTATCATTGTCGAACCGCTGCTTGATCTTGCAATCCTGGCCGCTGCCAAGGGCTTGCATCAACTCAAGGACAGCAAGGCGTTCCATCCCCGTCTTTACCGGGCGACTGCCTGATCCGGCGGTGGTCTCCGGCTCGCCCGCCGGAGACCACCATCGTCCCTCCCTTCCCGGCGCCGTCCACGGCCAGCGCGAGTAACTCAGCTCCGCAACTTCAGGAATCTGCTAAACTGTAAACCGTGACGTCGTTCGAGTGCGATGCGGAGGCGCGTTGTGAGCGAACCAAAGGCCGTGGCTCAAGCGGTCGAAGAAGTGGTACCAGGCATCTGGCGCTGGCACGTCCTCGACGAGCGCATCGGCTCCGAAAGCGACGCACACGCCGTCTGTGGCGACGATGGCGCCGTGCTGATCGATCCGCTGCCGCTTGGCAAGGAGTTGCTCACAAAGCTGGAGCCGATCATCGCCATCTGTCTCACCGCGGCCTGTCACCAGCGTTCGGCCTGGCGCTATCGGCGCATTTACGGTGTCAAGGTCTACGCGCCCGAAGGGTGTCGGGCGATGGATGAGGAGCCGGACGTCCGCTACCGGGCCGGGGAGATGCTGCCGGGCGGCCTGCGGGCGATCCACACGCCGGGCCCGGAATTCGCTCACTACGCCCTTTGACGCGAGCGGTCGCCATCGGTTCTGTTCTGTCCCGATCTGATCATGCGCGATGCGGACGGCGCGCTTTGCTCGATCCCGGCAGAATACCATGAAGATCCCGAGGCAACCCGTGACAGCCTTCGCCGATTGCTTGATCTGCCCTTCGAGATCCTGTGCATGGCCCACGGTGCCCCCTGAGCGTCAACCCGCACGCGGCCCTGCGCCGGCTCCTTCCGCGCGAAGAAACGTCCTCTCGCTGAACCCGGTCAAAACGCCAATGGGGTGCCGGTTTGGCCTGCGTTCGTGCCCGTCGCTTAAATATCGGACACGCACGGAATCCCCTACTCACGGAAACAGGCAGCAACACCAAACAACAACCTCGGGACGCTACCCCGTTCATGTACCACACGCAAAAACCCTGTGCTTTAGCTTTTCTTCTTTGTACCTGCGGACCGCTGCCGCGCTCCGAGCTCTCCATGCAAGAGCGAAAAATTCGTCCATCCCGGTGCTGCGGAACTTCTTTGCTGCGGTCGCGTTGAACGGGCCGCTGCTGCGGAGACGGCGGCACCCGGGGGCGGGCGGATCGGAGCGGGGCGCTGAGATTCGGTTGCCGAATTGCTGGGGCGCTTGAACTTGCGGACAGCGGCACCGTCTCGAATCGATCAGGATAGGTTAGCAAATGACCCGCATTTGGCCCGGTTTGCCGTATCCCTTGGGCGCCACCTGGGATGGACGTGGCGTAAACTTCGCCCTCTTCTCCGAAAATGCAGAGCAGGTAGAGTTGTGCCTGTTCGACGAAAAGGGCAAAACTGAAACAGAACGGCTGAAGTTGGGGGAATACACGGACGAAGTGTGGCATGCCTATTTGCCGGATGCGCGGCCCAATCAACTCTATGGCTATCGGGTTGCCGGGCTGTATGAACCGCTTCGAGGCCATCGGTTCAACAACAACAAGCTGCTCCTCGATCCTTATGCCAAAAGCGTCGTAGGGGATCTGAAATGGCATGATTCCCATTTTGCCTACAAAATCGGCGACCAAAAAGAGGACCTGAGCTTCGATACCCGCGATAATGCCCGTTACATGCCGAAATGCAGGGTGGTTGATACCGCGTTCACTTGGGGAGAAGACCGGCCGCCGCGTCATGGTTGGGACGGCAGCATCATCTATGAAATGCACGTTAAGGGTTTTACCCAACAGCACCCTGACATCGAACAGGAATACCGAGGAACCTTTGCGGGGCTAAGCCAGCCGGCGGCGGTTGATCATCTGGTATCCCTGGGCATTACCGCTGTGGAGCTGCTGCCGGTTCAACTGTTTCTTGATGATCGCCATCTTATTGAACGGAAATTATGTAATTACTGGGGATACAATACGCTTGGATTTTTTGCTCCCGATCCACGTTACCTTTCGTCGAAGTATCTTGGCGAATTCAAGATATTTGTTCAAGTGATGCATTCGGCCGGCATCGAGGTAATTTTGGATGTGGTGTATAATCACACCGCCGAAGGCAATCAAATGGGTCCGACGTTCTCGTTCAGAGGTATCGATAACGCGTCTTACTATCACCTTGTGGCGGATAATCCCCGCTATTACATGGATTTTACCGGATGTGGCAATGTCTTCGATCTCAGGCATCCGCGAGTCCTGCAGTTGGTGATGGACTCCCTGCGATACTGGGTGAACGAGATGCATGTCGATGGTTTCCGCTTCGACCTTGCGTCCACGCTCGCCCGCGAAGGCAATGGGCAGTTCGACCATCACTGCGGTTTCCTCGACGCGATGCGCCAGGACCCGACGCTCTCCGTCGTCAAGTTGATCGCCGAGCCCTGGGATGTGGGAGACGGCGGCTACCGGGTCGGCGGCTTCCCGGCCGGCTGGGCGGAATGGAACGACCGCTACCGCGACACCGTCCGAAGCTACTGGAAAGGCGATGATGGCAAGATCCCCGAGCTTGCCACCCGCCTCACCGGCTCCGCCGATCTTTTCGACAGCCATGGGCGTTGCCCGTGGGCGTCGGTGAACTTCGTCACCGCCCACGACGGTTTCACGCTCGCAGACGCCGTGAGCTACAACGGCAAACACAATGACGCCAATCAGGAAGACAACCGCGACGGAACCGACAACAATAACAGCTGGAACTGCGGAGCCGAGGGACCGACCGACGACGCCGAGATCCGGGCGCTCCGGCTCCGGCAGCGGCGCAACATGATGGCGACAGTGCTCCTGTCCCAGGGCCTGCCGATGCTTGTCATGGGTGACGAAATCGGACGGTCGCAGGGCGGAAACAACAACGCGTATTGCCAGGACAGCGAAATCAGCTGGGTCGACTGGCAAAATATAAGCGAAGATGACAAGCACTTCATGGACTTTGTTCGCAATATGATCTCATTGCGACGAGAGCATATTGTTCTTCATCGGTCACACTTCTTCCACCGGGAGTATATACCCGGAACAGAGATCCGCGACGTGACCTGGCTGAGGCCGGATGCGTTGGAGATGGCCGACGAGGACTGGGCCGATCCCGGCATGAAAGCAATCGGCTATCTCGTTCGCGGCGAAGCCGGCGAACTGCATCTGTCGCCGCTGGGCGAGGCACAGCCGGACGACAGCTTTTTTGTCGCCTTCAATGCCTCCCACGAGGGAATATCGTGGCGCTTGCCGCGGATCGAACGGCCGATCACATGGCGCCTGCTGGTCGATACGGCGAGTTCCAACAATATCGGGGCTGCCGGGCCGTTGATTAATGGGGGCGAAGTCTACGAACTCCAGCCCCGATCACTTGCCTTGTTTATCCATGAGGAGCCGGAACCCGCCGCGGCCTAGACTTGCCAGGACCCGGCAGAGACTTTGCGGGCGGCCGCTGAGCTCTCTGTCCTCCCGCTTCGCGCCACCCAGTCCCGGCGGGCGCGAGGCGGGGAACTGACACGGTGGGCGGATTCGTTTCGTCTGGGCAATGACTGCGCCAAGGCCGTTGGTTGCCTTACAGGCGTTGTTGAAGGTATATTTTAAATAATATTACAAAACGTCGAACGCATCCAGGCAGTGCGCGTTGTTGCTGGAAGAGGGTGCCGGCAGGGGCGACCCCTTGAATGATGGACTGGGGACGGGAGATGGCAAATCTGATCACGTTACTGCGGTTCTTGCTGCTGTTTCTCCTGGTGGGCATGGCTTACTGGGCGTCGCCGGAATGGCAGCTGCTCAACGCTCCTCTGCTGCTGCTGATCATCGGCCTGGATGCCGTTGACGGTTGGGTCGCGCGGCGCCGGGGCGAAGCCTCCGTTTTCGGGTCGGTGTTTGACATCGCGGTCGATCGGGTCGTCGAAAATGTCCTGTGGATCGTGCTGAGCAATCTGGGTCTGATCCCAATCTGGGTAGCCATCGTGTTTATCGTCCGCGGCGTCATCGTCGATGCCATTCGCTATGCGGCGATCGCGCAGGGCGTGAGCGCGTTCGACACGCTGCGTGGCCCGCTGGCGAGAATGCTGGTCGGTGGGCGATGGATGCGCGGCAGCTACGGCGCGCTGAAGGCAGGGACCTTTGCATGGGTTCTCCTGCTGCAGCCGCTGCCGCACCTCAGTCCGCAGTTCTGGGCGCAGTGGTCGACGCCGCTGCAGGCGCTGACCTCGTTCCTGGTGCTGGCGACGGTCGGCATGTGCCTGCTGCGCGGCCTGCCGGTCATTACCGAGTTCGTCATCGGACAGAAGGTTTTTGCGGTTCGTCCCCATTTGCCGGCGGGCACCCGGTAGGGGCTCGCTCGGGGAACCCGTGCCGCCGCCCTCGGTCTCAGGTAGGGCTGGCAGGCTGCGTGCGGGGTGGTCAGCCGAGAACGAGGCCGGGAGGCAAGGGATAGCCCCGGAGGAACGCTTCGGTATCCACCGGCCCGCGACCGGCACGCTGCAGGCGGAGCGGCCGCAGCGATCCTTCGCCGCAGGCGATCGTCAACCGGTCGTCGATCACCGTCCCCGGCGCCCCGGCCGCATCGCCCCCGGCCGCATCGACCACGTCCGCCGCCAGCACTTTGATACGCTCGCCGGCATGCACAAAAAACACCCCAGGCTGCGGGGTCAATGCGTGCACGGCCCGCTCCAGGACCACTGCCGGCCTGCTCCAAGCGAGTCTTCCCTCGTCGCGCTGCAGCTTCTTCGCATAGGTTGCGCCCTCGTCGGGCTGCGGCCGCGGCACCAGTGAACGCGCCAGGAGGCCATTGAGGGCGGGCAGCAAGAGCCTGGCGCCGAGATGGGCGAGGGCATCCTCGAGCGCCGGCTTCGTTGTCGATGGTTCGATCGGCACGCGCTCGGCGAGCAGCATCGGCCCGGTGTCGAGCCCTTCCTCCATCTGCATGATGGTCACGCCCGTCTCGCTGTCACCGGCGAGGAGGGCGCGCTCGATCGGCGCGGCTCCGCGCCAACGCGGCAGGAGCGATGCGTGGACGTTCAGACACCCGAGCCGGGGCGCGTCCAGGATCGGCTTCGGCAGGATCAACCCGTAGGCCGCAACTACCGCAACGTCGGGCTCCAATGCGGCAAAGCTGCTTTGCTCCGCTTCGTCGCGCAGACGTACCGGAGTGCGAACGTCCAGGCCACGCCGCTCGGCAAACTCGTGCACCGGCGAACGCTGAAGTCTCTGGCCGCGCCCGGCCGGCCGCGGTGGTTGGCAGTAGACGGCCACGAGCCGGTGACCGGCATCCAGGAGAATTTCAAGAGTGGGCAGCGCAAAAGCCGGGCTGCCCAGGAACGCGATGCGAAGCGGACGGCGCTGCCCTTCAGCCGCAGGGTACTCGGAGGCCACTAGCTGGCCGCCACCAGCTTCTTTTGTTTGGTCAGCTTGCGCAGAATGATGTTGCGCTTCAAAGCGGAGATATGATCGACGAAGAGGACGCCCTCCAGATGGTCAATCTCGTGCTGAACGCACTTCGCCAGCAGGCCATCCGCTTCCAGTTCGCGCACGACGTTATCCTGATCGTGGTAGCGGAAGCGAACGGCGAGAGGACGCACGACATCGGCATAATGATCGGGAAGGGAGAGGCACCCTTCCTCGCCCGTCACCCAGTCGTCGGAACTCCACACAATTTCCGGATTGGCCATGAGGAGCGGGTTGGCCGGCTCTTCCGGCTGCGAGACGTCGACGACGATGACCCGCCGCAGCTCTCCCACCTGGGGAGCGGCAAGACCGATCCCATTGGCTCCGTGCATCGCCTCCAGCATCCCGTCCATCAGCCGCCGTATGTCGCGGTCGACGCGCGCCAGCGGTTCGGCCGCGCGCTTCAATCGGGGATCCGGAGCGACAATGATCGACAGCTTCGCCATCGCCGCTACTAATCCTGATCTGCTGGGTTGTCAGATAGGGGTGGTCGGCGAAGGTCGTCAAGACCCGACGTCGACTTGGGAAGGCAGCTTCCAAAGCCGCCGGCATATTACCAGGCGGGCAGGCCGCTAGGACTGGACGCGAACGCGAAACGTGAGGTCGGTTTTCCCTTTTGCCGGGACGTTCACGCGCCAGACCACACGGTCAGCGGCCGCCTTGGTGTGCGGCGCGCTCTCCGCCAGGATCGTCCAATCCCCGGGGATGATCTCCACCAGATCGACCGCGACCGCCTGATCCTTGGCGTTTTCAATCGCGAGACTCCACGCGCTTTCGCTGACGTTTTCCGGCAGGCCGGCCGTCTTGTAATCCGTCTGCCGGCGCAGCACCGTAATGTCGAAGGCCTCCCCGGGCGTCAGTTTCAGCTGGCCGCCGACAGGCGTGTGATCGATCCGATCCTCCCCGATCAGTCGGGGGACACTGTCGGCAGATCTGGTAAAGACGCGCACAATCCCGGCGGGAAGCGGCTGGCCGCCTGCGTCCTCCCTGTTTGCCAGCTTGAGGCGCACCTGCGGATGCTGCGGCTGCGGCTCGCCCGCCTCGGGATCGGCGACAAAGCCCGCCTCGCTGACATAGAGCTGTTCGACGGCGAGGGACGGCGCGCGCAACAGGGTGATCTGCCTGGTCCGCTGATCGGGAAGGGTGAGCTGACCGGGGAGTTGGTAGACGTACAGATCCGCCACCTCCTGGCGGGCGGGCAGGGACTTCGCTTCCGCCATCATCGGTGTGGCGACGCGGCCGCGCGGCATCGGAATTGCGGGGGGTTCGCGATTGACGGTCCCGGCGACGAGCGTGATCTCGGCGGATGGAAAGCTTGTCCCGCTGGTGTTGGACAGGGTCGCCCGGCCGGTCAGATCGATCCGCTTAGCCTTTTCGTCCCAAAGTGCGACGTAATCGGCGCTCCAGCCCAGCCCGCGAGCGCTGTACCCCAAGGTCAGATCGGTCGGCCCCGCCCGTTCGGCTTCAACCGTTGCCAGCAGGCTCGGCTTCGCCCGCAGGTCGGCCGGCAGGTCGTAGAAGACGAGGCGCCCCGGCGCACCGGTTTCGATGCGGTCCTGATACTTCAGCACGATGCCGTTGTCCGCGCTCAGCAGCGTCGCTTTCTCCACTTTCTCCTCGCCGGTGGTCGGATGCGTTCGGACGACGCCGATCGTTTTGCCGACGGAGCGGCGAAGCAGCGCTTCCGGCGTCAAGAGGGCAAAGTCGTAATCGACATCGACCAGACGCACGCCCGGCCCGGCGTCGATCAGGGCCGTCGAGGGCTGCAACTGCGGACTGACTCCTTCGAAGACCAGCCGGTTTGTGCCGGCTGCGAGGTCGGCGTTCCGGCGGTCCCACACCAGCCCCCATCCGTCCGGATAGATGCTGAGGATCAGCGGTGGCCGACGGGATTCAACGGGCAGGGTGAGATCAGCGGCCAAGGCGGCCGACGTTGCAGCGATCATGGCAAGGAACACGGCAAGAGGTTGACGCATGGACGGCTCCTCCCCCGATGGGGACCAGTCGCGAAGTTTGCTTTGACCGGGGCGGTGGTGCAAGGTTGCCGTTATGCACGATTTGTTCTCCTCTCTGGCGCAGGGCGGAGGCGCGGTCTGGGCCGCGATCGCTGCCGCCGTGGCGCTCTCCGCCCTGGCGGCTCTGCTGGTGACGGTCCTGCGCGGCGAGCGGGCGCACGAGGCAACGGCAGCGCAGGTCGCTCGACTGGCCGACGTCGCCGAGCGCCTGGGCGAAGGCCAGGCGATGCTGTCGGGCCGCCTGCAGCAGACGCAGATCGGCCTCGACCAGAGGCTGGATACGCTGGCCCGCCGGATGGGCGAAGGACTGCTCCAGCAGAGTGAGCGAACGCACGAAACGCTGCGTGGCCTTCACGAACGCCTGGCGCTGATCGGGGAGGCGCAGCAGACGATCGCCCAGCTCTCGACCCAGGTCACCGGCTTGCAGGATATTCTCGCCAACAAGCAGGCACGCGGCGCGTTCGGCGAAGTGCAACTGGAAGCGCTGGTCGCGTCGGTGCTGCCTGCCGACGCGTACGGCTTCCAGGTCACCCTCGCCAACAACTGCCGCGCCGACTGCCTGCTGCGACTGCCCGATCCGCCGGGGGTGCTGGCGATCGACGCCAAGTTTCCGCTCGAAAGCTGGCGGTTGCTGCAGGCCGCCGTCGAACCGCCGGAGAAGGCGCGGGCCGGTCGCGCCTTCTCCGCCGACTTGCTGAAGCACGTCCGGGACATCGCCGGCCGCTACATCGTGCCGGGCGAGACTTCGGATTCGGCTCTGATGTTTCTTCCTTCGGAGGCGGTCTACGCCGAACTGCACGCCAATTTTCGCGGCGTGGTGGAAGAGTCGTTCAGGCGGAAGGTGTGGATCGTCTCACCAACAACGCTATGGGCGACGCTGAATACCGTTCGCGCCGTCATGCGCGACGTTCGCTTGAAGGAGCAGGCGGGTCTGATCCAGTCCGAACTGCGCGGCGTGGAGGCGGACGTTGCGACGATCGCCGAGCGCTCTGAAGCCTTGCTGCGCCATTTCGAACAGGCCTCCGAGGACGTGCGGCGAATTGGCGTGCTGTCCCGCCGCCTCGGGCAACGAGCCGCCCGGCTTGATCTGGCCGAGCCGGCGCCATCTCCCGTCAATGCCGCGCCGCCCTCCATTCGTTCGTAGCGAAGATCGCCTCAGGAGGAGGGACCGTGGTCGTCGCTCCCATTGCCGCCGCTGTGGAGCAGGCGTAGATCGTCCCAGCCGTAGGCCGTCTGCGCCAGGATCGTGTTCCACAGGCGTTCCTGCTTGGCCGCAATTCGTCGTCCGCCCATGGCTTCATAGAAGAAGCGCGCAGGATTCTGCGAGAGGACCCAGACGATCGCGGAGTCCAATCCCCGATCAACCAGCCCGCCGAAGAGGCGAAACAGAAGAGCGCGGCCGATTCCGCGTTCCTGCTGGTCCGGCACCACGTAAAGGGTAAAGACTTCGCCGGCGTGCGGCAAAAGGCTGCTGCGGGCCGCGCCGCTGCTGCCGAAGCCGATGATGCCCGCGCCCGGAAGGTCGGCGACAAGCACGGCGTCGCCCAGGTTCCGCCGAGAGAGCTGTTGCGACCATTCGCGGGTCTGGGCGCTCGCCGACATGCGGACCAGGACCGTGTTGGGGACAAGCCCGGCGTAAGCGGACCGCCAGGCCTCGACGTAGACCCGCGCAATGGCTTCCGCATCCGCGAGGCGCCCCGGTCGGATCCGGACAATCGGCGGTTCCAGCATGTTCCCCTCTCGGCACCTGAGCGGACCTAATCCTCGGCGAGCCAATCATCGATCAACGCGCGGGCGATTGTGCCTCGAAACGGCAGCCGCAGTCCCAGCGCACGGAAGTCGGCGATCTCGTCGCGGCGAAACCATCGTGCATCTTCCAGTTCCAGGCGATCGAAAGCCAGTGGTTCGTCTCCAGCACCTGCCCGAAATCCCAGCATCAGCGATGTCGGAAACGGCCACGGCTGAGATTTCTGATACTGGAGCTTGGTGACGTTCAGACCGGACTCTTCCTGGACCTCGCGACGCACCGCGTCTTCAGCGCTTTCTCCAGGCTCGACAAAACCGGCAAGCGCCGAAAACAGGCCGGGCATCCACTTCTGCTGACGCGCGAGCAGGCAGACCGGCGCACCGGTGAGCGGGTCGGCGCGCGTGACCAACATGATGACAACCGGATCGGTCCGCGGAAAATGCTCCAGCCGACACGCGGCGTTGGTGCAGGTCCGCACGTGCCCACCCTGGCCCGGCGCGGTGGCACTTCCGCAGGCGCCGCAGAAACGATGGCGGCGGTGCCAGTGCAGGATCGAGCGCGAGTAAGCGATCACCGGACCTTCGAGGCCGGCGAGCAACGTCATGACGCGGCCGAGCTCGCGAAACGCACTGCCATCCTGCATCTCTGTCAGGCGATCTTCGGAGCAGCCGGAAACGTCGCAGGCAAACCAAGCCTGTCCGCCTTCTCCCGTGCCCAGGAAGACGATGGCATCAGCATGGGTCCTGGCCATAAGGGCCGGTTCGCCGCGAAGCGTGGCAAGCCGGGAGCCGTTATCGCCTCCCACCAGAAGGTGATCCTGCCAGAATGGCAGGAAGCGGCTGTCGGGATGGTCCAGTTGCTGCAGGAGCCATGTCTCGTCCAAGCGCCGGTGAGCCGCGCGGTCCAGCGTCCATTCGGAGCAGCCAAAATCGAGTTTCATTCTGACACCGTGACACAGCCTCGTTCGTCCAGCAACGCGGACCGGTCGCCGATGAGCATCGTCAGTCTTCGCGGCGGGCGCACCGCGAAAGCGGCTGGAGGGCCGGGCAACTGAGGAAGATGCTTGCCGAACAACGCCGGCTCGCCGATATACTGCGGTTGGGAGGCTGACGGCGGACGGATCCCTCGCCAACCCGGTCAGATCCGGAAGGAAGCAGCCGTAACGAGTCTCGGTTCGGGTCGTTGCTCAGTCTCCCGCTTCGCCGAAGATCGGTCGGACTTTCCCTCTCTCACGGCGGCGCTTGATGGCCGGAACCGAATCGAGCAGCGTTGCGCTCTCCGCCGATACCCGATACCGGGTTCTGGCGCGAAAGTATCGACCGTCTGACTTTGGCGGATTGATCGGACAGGGGGCGCTGGTCCGCACGCTGTCGAACGCGTTCAGTGCCGGCCGCATTGCCCATGCTTACATGCTGGCGGGCGTCCGCGGCGTCGGCAAGACGACCACAGCGCGGATCATCGCACGCGCGCTGAACTGCGTCGGCGCCGACGGCAACGGCGGTATCACCATTGAGCCTTGTGGCGTCTGCGAGCAGTGTGTCGCCATCGCCGAAGACCGGCATCTCGACGTTATCGAGATGGACGCGGCAAGCCACACCGGCGTCGACAACATCCGCGAACTGCTCGACGGGGTCCCCTACAAGCCGGCGCTTGCCCGGTTCAAGGTCTACATCATCGACGAAGTCCACATGCTCTCCGAGAAAGCCTTCAATGCCCTGCTGAAGACGCTGGAAGAGCCGCCGGAACACGTCAAGTTCATCTTCGCCACGACGGAGGTGCGCAAGGTCCCCGTGACCGTGCTCTCGCGCTGCCAGCGCTTCGACCTGCGCCGGATTGAGCCGGAGACGCTGGAGGAACACCTCGGCCGGATCATCGAGCAGGAAAACGTCCGGGCCACTTCCGGGGCGCTGAGGCTGCTGGTGCGTGCCGCCGACGGCAGCGTCCGCGATGCTCTGTCGCTCCTCGATCAGGCCATCGCCCACGGCGGCGGCGAGGTGCAGGAAGCGGCCGTGCGCGAGATGCTGGGGTTCGCCGATCGCACGGTCTGCTTCGATCTGCTGCAACGCACCCTGAAGGGAGAGGTGGCTGTCGCCCTCACCATTCTCGGCGAGCAATACGCCGCCGGCGCCGATCCGATCGCGATGGTGGAGGACGTGCTGGGTCTCACGCACTGGCTGACCCGGCTGAAGGTCTGTCCCTCGCCGACCGATTCTAGCCTGTCCGAGGCGGACCGGCAGCGCGCGACGGAATTGGCGCACAGCCTTTCAATGGCAACCCTGACCCGTGCTTGGCAGATGCTGCTGAAAGGCCTGGGGGAGATGCGCCTGGCCCCGTCACCGCTGCACGCCGCAGAGATGCTGCTGATCCGCATGGCCTACGCCGCCAGTCTGCCGACTCCCGCTGAAGCGCTGGAGGCGCTGACGGCGGCGTCTCCCGGCGGACCCGGAAACGGGCGGATGCAAACGGGCGGCAGTCGCATCGAGGGCAGCGGCATCGAGCGTAGCGGCGGTGTGCAGACGTCGCCCGCTCCGCCGCTAATGTCTGGCGCAACCGACGGGAAGCGCGGAAGCCGGTCCAACACGCCGCCGCTCGCTCGCGCAGCCATGCCGGCGGTGCCCGCGTCCGTCGAGCCGGCCGCGTCGTCGCCGGAGCCGGAGGTGGTCGGAAAGGCCACGACCCTCGGGTCGTTCGCCGACGTCATTCGGCTGGCGCAGGAGCGCAACGAGTGGCTGCTCTATGGCCAGCTGGTGGCATCCGTCCATCTGGTGCATTTCGAGGCGGGCAGGATTGAGCTGCGGTTGGCGGAGGACGCCTCCGGCGATCTGCCGCATCGCCTCACCCGGTGGCTCTTGGAAGTGACCGGCCACCGCTGGATGGTTACGGTTTCGCAGGAAGCGGGCGAGCCCACGTTGCAGGAGCAGCAGCAGGCGGCAAAGCTGGCCCAACTCGACGAGGTTGCGGCGCATCCGCTGGTGCGGTCGATCGTGGCGGCCTTTCCCGGCGCGGCCATCGAGCGGGTGCGCGAGGGCGACGGGGCGCCCCCGCTCGATCCGGATGCGGACAACGAGGTGAGCGGAAGCGAACTTGGCAACGGAGATTGAACGAAAATTTCTCGTGACCGGCAGCCAGTGGCGATCCACTGCCGCCGGGGAGAGGATCCGCCAGGGATATCTCTGGGCGGATCAGGTGCGGTCCCTGCGCGTGCGCATCGCCGGTGCGCGGGCCTTCCTGACCCTGAAAGGCGCGCGTACGGGCTTTACGCGGCAGGAATATGAATACGAAATTCCTCTACCCGATGCCCAAGAGATGCTGGCGGGTCTGTGCAGTGGCGGGCTGATCGAAAAAACCCGGTACGCTGTTCTCGACCGGGGTCACGAATGGGTGGTCGATGTGTTCGACGGGGACAACGAGGGGCTTGTGGTCGCCGAAGTCGAATTGGAGAGCGAGGACGAAGACGTTCAGCTGCCGGCGTGGGCCGGACGCGAGGTGACGTCCGATCCCCGGTACCTCAACGTCAATCTCGTCGCACGCCCTTACCGTTACTGGTCGGCGGCCGAGCGCGGCGAGACCGATCAGGCAACGCCAGGCGAACCCTGATCGCTGGCTGTGACTTCGGTCGTGCGGGATGCTATAGAGTCCGTCTCGGCTGTTTGGCTCGGGCGTTGGCCAGGACAGACATCATTTTCAGGAGAGCCGGACGCGATGAAAAACCTCGGCCAGATGATGAAGCAGGCGCAGAAGCTGCAGGAGCGGATGGGGGAGCTACAGGAGCAGCTTGCCGCCATCGAACTTACCGGAGCGTCTGGCGGCGGGATGGTTCAGGTGACGCTTTCCGGCAAGGGCGACGTCCGAAAGCTGAAGATTGATCCGTCGCTGGTCGATCCGGCGGACGTCGAGGTGCTGGAGGACCTGATCGTCGCCGCTTGCAACGATGCCAAGGCGAAACTGGAGACGCATGTCGCCGAGAAAATGGCGGAAGTGACCGGCGGCCTGAAGCTGCCGCCTGGGATGTCGCTGCCGTTTTGATCGCCTGATGAACCGCGTGCCTGCTGCCGCGTCCCCGGTCCCCGCGCGGGGCCGCCGTTCCTCCCGCTGATGTCCGAGATTGATCGGCTGATCCAGTTGCTGGGCAAGCTCCCCGGGCTGGGTCCGCGATCGGCCCGCCGTGCCGCGCTCTACATGCTGAAGCGGCGGGAAACGGTGCTGCAGCCGCTGTCGCGCGCGCTTGCCGAGGCGGCGGCGGCCGTGGCTCCCTGTTCGACCTGCGGGAACCTCGACACCCGCGACCCGTGTGCTATCTGCGCCAACCCCGGGCGGGACGCTTCGGTGCTGTGTGTTGTCGAGGATGTCGCCGACCTGTGGGCGCTGGAACGCTCGGGGAGCTTCGCCGGGCGCTACCACGTGCTGGGCGGCACGCTGTCGCCGATCGACGGCATCGGGCCGGACGACCTCGGCATCGCCGGCTTGGTCAACCGCGCCGCGGCGCCCGAGGTGAGCGAAGTGATCCTCGCGCTGGGCTTCACCGTCAGCGGCCAGACAACCGCGCACTACATCATCGAACGGCTGTCGGGATGTGCCGTCGCGATCAGCGGCATCGCGCACGGCGTCCCTCTCGGCGGCGAGCTGCACTACCTCGACGAGGCAACGCTGGCAACCGCCCTGGCCGCGCGTCGCAGCCTCGGCTGACGAAGCGCGTAGGTGTGGCGCGGGCGGTCTCTGTTATGGTAGAAGCGCCGGTCATTCCGATGGGGGATGGTGCAGCGGTAGTCACGTCGCGCTCTGGACGCGAAAACCCAGGTTCGAATCCTGGTCCCCCAGCCAACTCATTGAAAATCCCAGAACTTTTGCGTCAGCACGGGCAGGAACTGCCTGGGACGCGCACGATGGGACCTCCGCGGCTCGCGCTTCAACGGAAGTTGAACGAGATCTCGAAGGTTAGGGAACGCGCGGTCAGCGTGGATGGCGGCGGAGGAAACGGCGCGGCAGCGTGCACGGCTTGCAAAGCGAGTTCGTCAAGTTCGGCTTTACCGCTCGACCGGGAGACGGACGCGGCCAAGAGCATGCCGTCGGCGGCGACGACGAACGAGATTTCGGTGCTTGCTACCTGCTGTAACCCCTTCGGCTTGTGCGCGGCGATGCGTTTCCACAGCTCGCGACCGTAGGCATCGAGGAGGCGTTGGGCGGAGGCCGAGTCGTTGCTCCCGGCAAGGCTCGCCGATTCTCGCCCGTCGCGGTCCTTCTGTCCAGAGACGGACCCGGCGGCGGACGCCGGGGAGGCATCGGCCGCTGCTGGTGTGGCCGGAGAATCGATGGTCGTCATCCCCGGCGCTGCGTCGTCCGTCGGCATATCTTCCGTCGGCGCCGGGTTTGCCGCCGGCGGAGCATGGGAAATCTCGGGGGTACGGCTCGCGATGATTGCCGATGGTCGAGGCCGGGGTGGTGGGAGGCTGGCTGTGGCGGGCTCGGGAACGGCGGGGTGTTGCTGCTGGGCCGGTGCAACTGCGGTGGCCGGCTCGCCCTTCGGTGCGGCTGGCACCGCTGCCGCCTCCGGCAGGGCGGCTGGTAGCGGAGCTTCCTCGATGATTTCCACGGTGATCGGCGCAACGGTTTCGCCGCTGGCCTCAGGCGGCGCGGGTGTCCGCTCGGCAAGGGCAACGATGGCGGCGTGCAGTGCCGCGGAGAGGCAGAAGGCAACCACAAGCGCCCGCCGGAGGTGATCCAGGGGGCGGCAAGGGGAAGGGTTGGCCGGTGCGGCCAACCCGATTGCAGCCGATGGCGGCATCGCCACCGCTACCAGGTCATCGACAATCCTCCGATGAACGACCGCCCGGTGCCCCACACTTCCTGGCGCCGCCCGCCGTTCTGTTCGAGCTGGCTCAGGGCGATGCCGCCCAGCGGCAAGTCGTAGGCGGTGTCGAAAACGTTATCGATGCCGAAGTACAGCCGGGCCTTGCCGAGAGCATAGCTGGTGCGCAGGTTGAGCAGGGCGTATTCAGACGTCCGCAGCTCGTTGCGGGTGTTGTCGACCTTCGACTTGTCGGCGACGGCGATGACTTCGACCGCGGACGACCATGCGTCCAGATCGTGGGCGAGGGTCAGCCGTGTATTCAGCGGCATCTGATGGTAGGCGTTCTCGTTGCTGCTCAGGTCCCGGCCCCTCACCCAGCCGAGCGTCCCGAAGACGGTGAAGCGGCCGACATCATCGCTTTCCCATACTTCGGCGCTGCCGCTGATGTCGATGCCGTAGAACTGAGCGTCATTATTTGTGAACTGCAGTTGGACAAAGCCACTCGGCGCGCCCGCGGCGTTGGGGAACTCCTGCAGTCTCTCGACGCCGATGTAGTTCTCGACATAACTGTAATACGGCGTGACCTTTACCTGCCAGGGGGCGTCACCGCCGCCGTGCCAGTCGGCGGTGGCGCTTACCGTGTTTGCCACCTCGGGCTTCAGGTCGATATCGCCGACATAACCGTTGCCATCGCCGAACCAGCCGATCATCTGGCTTGCCATCTGCCCGGTTCCCCAGGCGTAGCGCTCATAGAAGTTCGGCGAGCGGGTCTTCCGTGCGTAACCGAGCTCGTAGGTCTGGTTCTCGTCGGCGGTGAAGCGACCCAGCACGGTCGCGTCGAAGTTGACGTCGGTGCGGGCGTGGCCGCGGGCGTTGAACGCCGCAGCGGCGGCGGCATCCGGGTTCATCATGCTGGGAACTGGATCATAAGCCTGCACGTCGCCGGTGTTCATCCACACCGTATCGTTGCGTACGCCGACGAGCGTGGTCCATTGCGGTGCCCACCGCGCCTCCCATTCGGCAAAGGTGCCGAGCCGGGTGCGCATGCCGTCGTTGACGCTGACGTATTCGTCCGGGCCCATCATCATGCTGCCCGGAACCGCCGGCCAGTGATCGTCCAGCCAGTTGTAGTAGAGCTCGTTGCCGACGTTGAGGGTGTCCCGCTCGTTGAGCGGGATCAGCCCCGCCACCCGGTAGCCGGTGTTGACCGCGTCCGTCTTCATCGGCATGCCGCCGTTACCGCCGTCGGTGCCGCCCTTGTCGTTCAGGAAGTTCATCTCATGCTTGACGGTCTGGACGAATGTGCGGGCGGTGAGCTGTCCCCAGTTGAAGCTGCGCTCGTAGCCGCCGTTGGCGACGTACGAGCGGTTCTCGGTCATGTCCATGTATTGGTTGGGGAATCCTTGGTAGGGGATGTACTGCTGGCCGAGTTGCAGCGAGAACTGGTCTGCGGAGCCACGGGCGGCGCCGGAAAGCGTGTTGTTGAATGCCCGGTACTCGGTCGAGCGCAGTTTGCCGTCGTCGCCACCGCCACGATAGTTGGCAGCAGTGGTGAACGCGCCGCTATAGCTGAGGCTGAAGGTATCGTTGGCGACAGTGGCGTTGTTGATTGAGGCGGAATAGTTGTCGTTGATGCTCCGGTAGAAGGCCGCGGTCTCACCGGCGAAGCGGAAGGTCTCGCCCGGGGCGGCGAACACTGGCGCCGGCGAGTCGACGACGACGGTGCCGCCAATGCTGTCGCCGCCCTTGCTGACCGGGGTGATGCCGTTGATGGTCGAGAACGTGCCGACGTTCGTCGGATCGATATAGGACATCGCCGGGTTCATGTGGTTGGAACAGGCCGACGGGATCGGCATGCCGTTCACCAGGGTATTCAGCCGGTCGTCGGCCTGGCCCTGGATCACCGGAATGCTGGAGACGCCGCCGGCGCTGTAGACGCTGGCACCGGCGACTGACTCGAGCAGTCGCGCCGTGTCGTTGGTTTGCCGACGCCAGCTGCTGATCTGCTGTGACGTCAGCGTATTGCTGTTGAGCGGCGTTGCGATGAGCGACGGTGCCGTTTCCGGGGATTGCACCTCGATGGGAGGCAACGGAACGGCACCGTCCGCCGACGGGACGGGAACGCCCGTCCCCGGTTCGGGAGCCGCCGGGGACTCGGCGGAGGCCGCGGTTTCGAGGAATGTAAGAAAGCTCAGGGTGGTCACAGCAGCGATGCCGCGGCGACAGCAGAAGGTAGGCATCAGACACAACTCTCCTGTCAGGAGCGAGGCAAGGCGGCACAGGCCGCCCTAGGTGCGGATGAGGATTTCGCGGCTGGACAGGAGGGGAGGAGCGCGGCTCGGCGGCGGACGAGCGGCGAGGCGAAGGGACGCTGCCTCGCGATGGAAGGCGAAACCGGCCGTAACGCTGAATTCGACGGGCAAGCACAGCTCCGGGACAGCCGGCAGCACCACAAAACCGTGGGTAATGCGGCATAGGGGACAGTCAAATCCCCATTTCTTGGCTGGCTCTGCGGGAGCCTTCGGGAGATCAAACTTGCGCCATTGCAGGCCCATGGCGGTACAAATCGGAACGAGCATGCCGGCTGAGGTCGCCACCGGCATGGGCATCGCTGTCAACACCAGTCGTACAAGCAAGGCGGCCAAGGTCAGCGCGCTGACGAAGCCGCGCCTTATCGTCGGTTTCGACGCCGTTCCGAAGGGTCCAAATGTCGCCACGAAATGCGAGCCGCTGGTTCCGCCAATGCCGTCCCGCTGGTTTCCGCGGGCTAAAGAAAGGGTGCTAAAGAAACCGCTTCAGAGGGTCAAGAGACGGCACTGGTCGTAGGGGAGCGAATTGGAAGACTGATGGCGGGTGACATGCGTCTTTACACCGTGGGGCACTCCACCCGATCTGCCGCAGCGATGATTGAGCTGTTGCGGATGAATGGCGTCGATGTCCTGATCGACGTGCGGCGCTTTCCCCGTTCGCGCCGGCATCCGCAGTTCAATATCGAACATCTGCCGGGCGCCCTTGCCGACGGCGGCATCGCTTATCACCATCTGGAAGCGCTGGGAGGGCGGCGCAAGCGCCGGCTGACGGCAGACGACTCGCCGAACACCGGCTGGACGGTCGAGGGCTTCCGCAGCTTTGCCGACTACGCGATGACGCCGCCATTCCGCGACGCGCTGGAGGATCTGCTCGACCTGGCGAAGGACGGGACGGTGGCGTTGATGTGCGCCGAGCTGCTGTGGTGGCAGTGTCATCGCCGCATCATCAGCGACTACCTGTTGGTCCGGGGCGTCGAGGTGGTTCACCTCCTCGACGCGACCGAGACGACACCGGCCGGGTTGACCAAGGGGGCAGAGCCGCAGCCGGACGGCACCGTCCACTACCCGCCGGCGCAGGCACGCCTGCTGTGAGCGGCCCCGCCGCGTCGCCGCCGCGTGACAATTAGGACGAGCGTGCTACGTTCGGCGGATCGCGTCGTTTTCAGGGAGAAGTGAGCATGGCCGACGAGAAAAAGCGCGGGGAGACGGCAATGGGCGGGCCCGGCGGCGGGCAGGCAGAGGCGGTGCAGGCTGCCGACGAAGAGGCCATGGGACGGACGACCGCCGCAACGGACACGGCGCGACAAGATGATCAGGTTGCCATGGGCGAACCGGCAACGGTGGCGGAAGCGGTCTCTCAGTACGTGGATGAAGTTGCGCTGGGCACTCCCGCGACTGCCGAGGAAATCCGGGCGGGCAACGCCGATGAGGCGGCCATGGGCAAGCCGGCGACGCCCGGACAGGCCGTGGAGCAGGAGATCGACGAGAAGGCGATGGGCAAGCCTTCCAGCTGATCACGTCCGTGAATCAGTCAGTTGTGAGCGGGACTGCGCCTGTTCTCTCATTTTCCGACGGTCAGGCCGGCTTGCTGCTGCACCGGGGCCGGTGTCAGTCGGGGTCCTCAGAAATAATCCGGATGCTTGGCCTTCAGCACGTCGATCGGCGCGACGGTCCCGGAGAGGTGGCGGCGGACGGCGGCTTCGCCGGCGGCGGGGTCGCCGTGGCAGATCGCATCGAAAATCGCTTCGTGCTCGCCGATGATCGAGTCCATGGTGCCCGGCTGCGGGATGTCCAGCATCCGGAGCCGGGTCAGGTGCGCCCGCATCGCCCGGACATTGCGCCATAGCCCTTCCACACCGGCCATCCGGTACATGGCCATGTGGAAGGCCGAGTCCTGCCGCGAGAAGTCGTCGCGATTGCCGGCCCGGGCGAAGAAGCGCTGGCGGTCGAGGATGGCACGCAAGTCTTCCTGGTCCACCGGGTGCTGTCCCCTGCACAGGTTCTTGACCACCTCGATTTCGACACTCAGCCGCAGGAAACGCGCCTCTGCTGCTTTATCCACATCGATGGGCGCCACGTAGGTCCCGGACTGCGGCTTGATAACGATGAGGCCTTCCTCTTCAAGGCGCAGCAGCGCCTCGCGGATGGGCGTTTCGCTGATGCCGAAGTTCTTCGCCAGGACCGCCTTGGACAGGCTTTCACCGGGGCGCAGGTGCAGCTCGACGATGAGCCCGCGCAGGCGATCATAGATCTGCGGGACGGCGGCTGAGCGGCGGTCCAGGACGTAAAGGCGCTCCTGGTCGCGCGCCGTCATTTGTGCCGGTGACATCTGATCATCCCTTGCCGCGTCGCTCTCCGGCCTGAGGCCGTGCGCGGTGGTCCGCGCCAGCGCGATCTTAAAAAAAACCGTTGCGCTGATCCACTAATATATTAGTATTCTAACTGACCGGTGCCACAGCCTGTCCCTAGGGTTGGCGCGCACGCACCGGCAGAAAACGTCCTGATCGCAACAGGGCGCGTCGATGAGGAGGAAATGAGAAGTGTCCACGGAAACGGCGACTCCAACGAGTCAGATTGCCGCTGCGGTCAAGGCGACGCACGTCCGCTACACGATCGTCGCCATGTTGTTCGTCATGACGGCGATCAACTACGCCGACCGGGCAACCATCTCCATTGCCGGCCCTGCCATCGCCAAGGATCTCCAGATCGATGCAGTGCAGATGGGATACATCTTCTCGGCATTCGGCTGGGCTTACGTGATTGCCCAGCTTCCCGGCGGCTGGCTCCTCGACCGCTTCGGCTCGAAGATAGCCTATGCGCTGAGCATCTTTACCTGGTCGATCTTCACCATGCTGCAGGGCGGGGTCCACATGTTTACGGCCACCACGGCCGTCGTTGTGCTCTTCATTCTGCGATTGATGGTGGGATTCTGCGAAGCCCCGTCCTTCCCCGGTAACGGCCGGATCGTCGCCGCGTGGTTTCCCGCCAACGAACGCGGCACCGCGTCGGCGGTGTTCAATTCCGCACAGTACTTTGCGACCGTCCTGTTCGCCCCGCTGATGGGCTGGATCACTTCCAGCTTTGGTTGGCCATACGTCTTCTATGTGATGGGCGGCATTGGCATCGTGCTGACGTTCATCTGGCTGAAGGTGATCCACAGTCCGAGAGAGCACCCGCGCGCCAATGCAGCCGAGGTGGAATACATCGCCGCCGGCGGCGGCCTGGTCGACATGGACCAGGCGAGGAAGACCGGAATGAAGGAGGGCCCGAAGCTCGGCTATATCAAGCAGCTGCTGGCTAGCCGGATGCTGCTCGGCGTTTATCTCGGCCAATACTGCATCACTACGCTCACTTACTTCTTCCTGACCTGGTTCCCGATCTACCTGGTGCAGGCGCGCGGCATGTCGATCCTCAAGGCCGGGTTTATCGCCTCGCTGCCGGCGATCTGCGGCTTCATCGGCGGCGTGCTCGGCGGCATCATTTCAGACACCCTGATCCGCAAAGGCTACTCGCTGACGGTGGCCCGCAAGACCCCCATCGTTTGCGGCATGCTGCTGGCGACGTCGATGATCGCCTGCAACTACGTCGATACCGAATGGCTGATCGTCGCCATCATGGCGCTCGCCTTCTTCGGCAAGGGGCTGGGCGCGCTGGGCTGGGCGGTGGTGTCCGATACCTCGCCGAAGCAGATCGCCGGCCTCAGCGGTGCGCTGTTCAACACCTTCGGCAACACGGCGGCGATCACCACGCCGATCGTCATCGGCTACATCGTCGGCGGCACCGGCTCGTTCAACGGCGCCCTGGTCTTTGTCGGCGCCAATGCGCTGCTGGCGATCATCAGCTACCTGCTGATCGTGGGCGAGATCAAGCGGATGGAACTGAGGGAAATCTAACCGCGGCGGCGGGCGGCTCGGGGCCGCCGTCGCCATCAAGCAAACAACACGGAGAAGTCTCGGGAGGACCGAAATGCAGACAGCAGACACCATCGCGCTTGTGCGCGAAGCCCCCTCGATCACCAGCATGCGCGTCATTCCGGTCGCCGGTCAGGACAGCATGCTGCTGAACCTCAGCGGCGCCCATGGCCCCTTCTTCACCCGCAACATCGTTGTCCTCAAGGACACCGCCGGCCGCACCGGCATCGGCGAGGTTCCGGGCGGCGAGCGCATCCGGCAGACGCTCGAAGATGCGCGGCCGCTGGTCGAGGGCCAGTCGATCGGCGCCTACAACAAGGTGTTGAACGCGATGCGACGCCAGTTCGCCGACCGCGACTCCGGCGGGCGCGGCCTGCAGACGTTCGACCTGCGCATCACCATCCATGCGGTGACCGCCGTCGAAGCGGCAATGCTCGACCTGCTCGGACAGTACCTGGACGTGCCGGTCGCCGCCCTGCTGGGGGAAGGTCAGCAGCGCGACCAGGTGGAGATGCTGGGCTATCTGTTCTACGTCGGCGACCGCACCAAGACCGACCTCGACTACCGCAGCGAAGCCGATGCCGGAGACGAGTGGCTCCGCCTGCGCAACGAAGAGGCGCTGACCCCGGAAGGTGTGGTTGGGCTGGCCGAGGCGGCGCAGGAGCGCTACGGCTTCAACGATTTCAAGCTGAAGGGCGGCGTGCTCGCCGGCAAGGCGGAGATCGAGGCGGTCACCGCGCTGGCCGAGCGCTTTCCGGAGGCGCGCATCACGCTGGATCCGAACGGCGCCTGGTCGCTGGCGGAGGCGATCGAGCTCTGCCGGGGCCAGCATCACGTGCTGGCCTACGCTGAGGATCCGTGCGGGGCGGAGGGCGGCTATTCAGGCCGGGAGGTGATGGCGGAGTTCCGGCGCGCCACCGGCCTGCCCACCGCCACCAACATGATCGCCACCGATTGGCGGCAGATGGGCCATACCATCCAGCTCCAGTCGGTGGATATCCCGCTGGCCGACCCGCACTTCTGGACGATGCAGGGCTCCGTCCGGGTCGCGCAGATGTGCCACGAGTGGGGCCTGACCTGGGGTTCGCACTCCAACAACCATTTCGATATCTCGCTGGCGATGTTCACCCATGCCGCGGCGGCCGCTCCCGGCAAGATCACCGCCATCGATACGCACTGGATCTGGCAGGACGGCCAGCGGCTGACGAACGATCCGCTGAAGATCGTGGGGGGACTGGTCAGTGTTCCCGAGCGGCCGGGCCTTGGCATCGAGATCGACATGGCCGAGGTTGAAAAGGCGCACGAACTCTACAAGGCGAAGGCGCTCGGTGGGCGCGACGATGCCGCCTCCATGCAGTACCTGATCGCGAACTGGACCTTCGAAAACAAACGGCCCTGCCTCGTGCGCTGAGCGAACAGCGCGTTTCCCCCAGGCCCTCGACAGGCAGCGCGACCCGAACAGAGGAACCGTTATGACCCTCACATTGACCAAGCCAAGACTGATCCCCGCCAATCCGATGATCGCCGGGCTTGCTGCCGGCGATGCGACCACCGACCGCATCGCTTGGGTGAAGCTCTCCTCGGTGACGCTGCCCCTGCATGCGCCGATCAGCGACGCCAAGGTGCTGACCGGCCGCCAGAAGCCGATGACGCAGGTCGTGTTCCTGTTCTGCGAGATCGAAACGCAGCAGGGCCATTCCGGCATCGGCTTCAGTTATTCCAAGCGCGCCGGCGGCCCCGGGCAGTTCACCCATGCCAAGGAGATCGCCGAGGAACTGATCGGTGAGGATCCCAACGACATTGCCCGGCTGTGGGAAAAGCTGGTCTGGGCGGGTGCGTCCGTCGGCCGCAGCGGGCTTTCGACACAGGCGATCGCTGCATTCGACATCGCGCTGTGGGATCTGAAGGCCAAGCGGGCCGGCTTGCCGCTGGCGAAGCTGCTCGGCGCCTACCGGGATTCCGTTCAGTGCTACAACACCTCGGGCGGGTTCCTCTCGATGGACCTCGGCGAGATCAAGGAGCGCACGTCGGCAGCGCTCGGCAAGGGCATCGGCGGCATCAAGTTGAAGGTCGGCCAGCCCGACCCGATGATCGATCTGGAGCGGATCGAAGCCATCCGCGATCATCTCGGCGGCAACGTTCCGCTGATGATCGACGCCAACCAGCAGTGGGACCGGCCGACGGCGCACCGCTTCGGTCGCATCGTTGAGCAGTATAACCTGACCTGGATCGAGGAGCCGCTCGACGCCTACGACGCCGAGGGTCACGCGCGGCTTGCCGCCGAGCTGGCGACGCCGATCGCCACCGGCGAGATGCTGACCAGCGTTGCCGAGCACTACGAGCTGATCCGCAACGATTCCGTCGATTTCATCCAGCCGGACGCGCCGCGCGTCGGCGGCATCACCGGCTTCCTGAAGATCTGCGCGCTCGCCGACCACAAGCGGCTGCGACTCGCCCCGCACTTCGCCATGGAGATCCACCTGCACCTCTCGGCGGCCTACGCCCACGAGCCCTGGGTCGAGCACTTCGAGTGGCTGGAGCCGATGTTCAACGAGCGCCTCGAGATCAAGGACGGCCGGATGATCGTTCCCAACCGGCCGGGCCTTGGCTTCAGCCTCAGCGAGCAGGCGGTGGCCTGGACAACCGGTACCGCCGAGTTCGGCAAACGCCGGTGATGCGAGGCCCGAGAATCGCCCTGCCTGCGATGTTGCCATCGCAAGCCCGCGCACGCGGGCGTGGCGATCCACTTAGGGGACTACTGGATTGCTTCGCCTCCGGCTCGCAATGACGGTACCGCCGATTAGAGCGGAGCCGTGGGCGATCCGGTTTCTGTCACACCAAACGAGACGGCGGCGCCAAGCGCTCCTGCAAGAACAGAGAGGATGAAATGAGCAATATCGGGTTTGTTGGCCTCGGGATCATGGGCAAACCCATGGCACTAAATCTCATCAAGGGCGGCCATCAGCTTTTCCTTACGACCCGGTCGAGCGTGCCGGCGGAATTGACCACTGCCGGTGGCACCGCCTGCAGCAGCGGCAAGGACGTTGCCGAACGCTCTGAGATCATCATCACGATGGTGCCGGACACGCCGGACGTCGAGGCAGCGCTGTTCGCCGAGGGCGGCGTCGCCGAGGGCCTTTCGGCGGGCAAGATCGTTGTCGATATGAGCTCCATCTCGCCGATCGAAACGAAAGGGTTCGCCAAGCGGATCAACGAGCTGGGCTGCACCTACCTGGATGCGCCGGTCTCCGGCGGCGAGGTTGGCGCCAAGAACGCCACCTTGTCGATCATGATCGGCGGCCCGCAGGAGACGTTTGAAAAGGTCAAGCCGCTGTTCGAGCTGATGGGCAAGAACATCACGCTGGTTGGCGCTAACGGCGACGGCCAGACCGCCAAGGTCGCCAACCAGATCATCGTCGCGCTGACCATCGAGGCGGTGGGCGAGGCGCTGCTGTTTGCGGCGAAAGCCGGTGCCGACCCGGCACGGGTGAGAGAAGCGCTGATGGGCGGCTTCGCCTCGTCGAAGATCCTCGAAGTGCACGGGGATCGCATGGTCAAGCGCACCTTCGATCCCGGCTTCCGCATCGAGCTGCACCAGAAGGACCTCAACCTCGCGCTTTCCAGCGCCCGGCAGCTCGGCATGGCGCTGCCGAACACGGCGACGGCGCAGGAACTGTTCAACGCCTGCGCGGCGCACGGCGGCAAGGCTTGGGACCACTCGGCAATGGTCCGGGCGCTGGAAATCATGGCAAACTTCGAGATCGGATCCAAAGCGTCCTGAGCCGAGACGGAGGAAAACGTGACACCGCAGCCGCAAGAATTGCTGCAACGTATGTTCGAGGCGGCCCTCGCCGCGGCGCAACCGGAGCGATGCGTCCCGGCACATCTGCCGGAGCGGCCCGCTGGGCGCCTGATCGTCATCGGTGGCGGCAAGGCATCGGCCGCCATGGCCAAGGCCATCGAGGACCACATGCCGGGCCCCCTCTCCGGCCTCGTTGTCACCCGATACGGCCACGCCGTGCCGTGCCGGTCCATCGAGATCGTCGAGGCGGCTCACCCGGTCCCGGACGCCGCCGGTGAGGCGGCGGCGCGGCGGCTCTTCGATCTGGTGAGCGGGCTGGGCGAGGACGATCTGGTGCTCTGTTTGATCTCCGGCGGCGGCTCCGCCCTGCTGGCGCTGCCGCTGGAGGGCCTGTCGCTGGGCGACAAGCAGCAGATCAACCGCGCGCTTCTCGCCTCGGGAGCGGGGATCGTCGAGATGAACTGCCTGCGGCGGCATTTGTCGGCGATCAAGGGCGGCCGGCTTGCCGCCGCGTGCCATCCCGCCCGCATCGTCACGCTGCTCATCTCCGATGTGCCGGGCGATAATCCGATCGACATCGCCTCCGGGCCGACCGTCGCCGATCCCACCACCTGCGCGGACGCCTTGGCCATTGTCAGCCGTTACGGGATCGACCTGCCCCCCGCCGCGCGCGCGCTGCTCGAAAGTGGCCGCGGCGAGAGCGTCAAGCCGGGCGATCCGCGGCTGGCGCGCGCCGAGGTGCGCATGATCGCGACGCCGCAGCAGTCGCTGGAAGCCGCCGCCGCCGTCGCCGCGGAGGCCGGCATACCGGCGCACATCCTCGGCGATGCCATCGAAGGGGAAGCCCGCGATGTCGGCAAGGTGATGGCCGGCATCGCCCTCCAGGTCGCCCGTCACGGCCAGCCGTTCGAGCCGCCGTGCGTGCTGTTGTCCGGCGGTGAGACCACCGTGACCGTGCGCGGCGACGGTCGCGGCGGCCGCAATGTCGAGTTTTTGCTGTCGCTCGGCATTGCCCTCGACGGCCATCCCGGCATTCATGCCATCGCCTGCGATACCGACGGTGTCGACGGCCTGGAGGAGATCGCCGGCGCGCGCCTTGCGCCATACAGCCTCGCCCGCGCCTGGCGGCAGGGCCTTCGCCCGAAGGACCGACTGGCCATCAACGACGGGCACGGCTTCTTCGAAGCGATCGGCGATTCCGTGGTCACTGGCCCCACGCTTACCAACGTCAACGACTTCCGCGCCATTCTGATCGAGGCCGACGCCGGCACCAAGGAACGCGGAGGACCGTGAGGCGGCACTTTTGTCGATGCCCGACAACCAGCCCTGAAAGTGGATCCCGATGCAGCTCCCCGTGAACGCCTTCAAGCACGCGATCGAGGCCGGCAAGCTCCAGATCGGCTTCTGGTCCATCCTTTCCAGCCACGTGACCGTCGAAATCCTGGCTGGAGCCGGGTTCGACTGGCTGGTGCTGGACACCGAGCACGCTCCCAATGAGTTGCCGATGGTCTATGCCCAGCTTCAGGCCTGCAAGGGCGGCACCGCGCAACCGGTGGTGCGCGTGCCCTGGAACGACATGGTCACGATCAAGCGCTTTCTCGACATCGGCGTGCAGTCGCTGCTGATTCCGTACATCGAGACCGAAGACCAGGCGCGCAACGCCGTTTCTTTCACCCGTTACCCGCCGCAGGGCGTTCGCGGCTATTCGGCGGCACCGCGTGCGTCCTACTTCGGCAGGGTGAAGAATTATCCGCACATCTGCGAAACCGAGCTCTGTGTGCTGGTGCAGATCGAGACGCGCCGGGCGCTCGACAATATCGAGGCGATTGCCGGGGTCGATGGCGTCGATGGCGTGTTCATCGGCCCGGGCGATCTGTCGGCGTCGCTGGGGCATGCCGGCAACGCCAGCCACCCGGACGTCCTGGCAGCGATCGATGATGCCATCGGTCGCATTCAGGCGTGCGGCAAGCCGGCCGGGATCCTGACCGGCGACGAGAAGCTGGCCGCCAAATATATCGACCTCGGCTGCGCGTTCGTCGCCGTCGGCTCCGACCAGGCCCTGCTCGCACGCGGATCGGAAGCGATCGCCGCACGCTTCGGCCGCAGGGTCGAAGCCGCCGCCGCGGATCGGGTCACCAGCAGCGTCAAAGCACCCTGACTTCTTCTTGACGTTATCTTCCCCTCACCCCGACCCTCTCCCGCACGCGGGAGAGGGAGCTGGCGCGGTGAAAGCCCCTCGCCCGCGGGCGGGAGAGGGAGGGGCCCGCCGAGGAGCGGTGGGAGGGTGAGGGGGCGCAGGCGCCCTCAGCGTGGCTGCGGCAGATTGACCGAGGCTAGCGCGTCAGCCTGGCGGGTGGCGATGGTCGATTTGTCGAAGTCCGCGATCAGCTCGTGGAACAGGCGGTGCCAATTGATCTCGGCGCGCAGGCGGGTGAAGACGCTGCCCAGGCCGATCGCGGCGCGATCCATCAGCACGAACTCGCGCGGCGGGGTGACGCCGCCGACCTCGCGCAGCTCGCGCTGGATCTTGCCCGCCACCTGCGCCCCATACATCGTGCCGCCATCTTCCTGGATCGGCTGCGCCCGGTCTTCCATCAGCGGCCGGTAGAGGAATCGCGCCCACTGGTTGAGGATGTCGATCACCTTGCGATCGACGCCGCGGAAGCCCCAGGTTTCGTAGGCGTGCACCGCCAGGTCCTCGTCGCCGTTGCGCAGCGCCCAGTAAAGATCGATGACGGCGCCGATGAAGTTGGCGCGAAAGACCCGGATGCAGCCGAAGTCGAGCAGGTTGACCGAGCCGTCCGGGCGCACCGTGTAGTTGCCCAGGTGCGGATCGCCGTGCAGCACGCCATACTCGTAGAACGGCACGTACCAGGCGCGGAACATGTTGCGGGCGACGGTATTGCGCAGCTCGATGTGGCTGTCGACAAAGCGCAGCAGCGGTTCGCCGTCCAGCCAGGTCATCGTCAGCAGCCGGTCGGAGCACAGGTCCTCCAGCGGTTCCGGCACGAAGACACCCGGCTCGTCCGCCAGCATCCGCGCGTAGAGCCGCATCTGCTTGGCCTCGCGGCGGTAGTCCAGTTCCTCGCGCAGGCGCTCGGAAAGTTCAGTGTGGATATTGCTCGGATCGATGGCGCGGTCGTAGCGGCGATAGATCGAGAAGATCACCTTGAGCTGCTGCAGGTCCGCCTCGACGGCCGAGTTCATGTCGGGATACTGCAGCTTGCAGGCCAGCGGGCGGCCGTCGTGGCCGGTCGCCCGATGTACCTGGCCCAGCGACGCCGCGGCGGCAGCGGTGTGGCCGAAGTCGGCAAAGCGAGCCTGCCAGCCAGCTCCCAGCTCGGCCTGCATCCGGCGCTTGACGAACGCCCAGCCCATCGAAGGGGCGTTGTGCTGAAGCTGCGCCAACTGCTGGGTGTATTCCTCCGGCAGCATGTCCGGCACGGTGGAAAGGATCTGCGCCACCTTCATCAGCGGTCCCTTGAGGCCGCCGAGCGCCGCCGTCAGCTCGGCCGCGTGCTCCGGGCGGTCAATGGTCAGGCCGAACAGCCGGTTGCCGGCAAACCGCGCCGCCAGTCCTCCCATCGTCGTGCCGACCCTCGCGTAGCGGCGCAGCCGGCCACCGAGCGAATCCTCCTCATCAAAGGCCTCGCTCCCGGCTCCGCTTTCCTGTGATCTCGTCTCCGCCATGCCTGCCATCGCGCTGCTTTCCGCGGCCGCGAACCATGCCGCCGCGCCGGGTATATGGGGCTTCGCAGCCCCGTGCGCCAATGAGCCCCTTCGTCAGTCCAACTGTTCCAATTCGCTGATGAAGCCGGAAATCACGTCGAGGCCCCGCCGCCAGAAGCCGGGGTCGCTGGCATCGAGACCGAACGGCCGCAGCAGGTCGCGGTGCCGCAGCGTCCCGCCGGCCGTCAGCATGGCCACGTACTTGTCCTGAAACCCGGGATGCCCTTCGCTGTAGACCTGATAGAGCGAATTGACGAGGCAGTCGCCGAATGCATACGCGTAGACATAGAACGGCGAATGGATGAAGTGCGGAATATACGCCCAGTAGTGCCGGTATTCCTCATCGAAGCGGAAGACCGGGCCTAGGCTCTCCGACTGAACTCCCATCCAAATCTCGCCAAGACGCTCCGATGAAAGCTCGCCGGCGCGCCGTTCGGCGTGGACCCGTTCCTCGAACTCGTGAAAGGCGATCTGGCGAACGACCGTGTTAAGCATGGCTTCCACCTTGCCGGCCAGCATCCGTCGGCGCTTCTGCGGGTCCTCCTGCTGGGCCAGCAGCGCGCGGAAGACCAGCATCTCGCCGAACACCGAGGCGCATTCCGCCAGCGTCAGCGGCGTATCGGACAGCAGTGTCCCCTGTTCGCCGGCCAGGACCTGGTGAACGGCATGACCAAGTTCATGGGCCAGCGTCATCACGTCGCGCGACCGCCCGTAGAAGTTCATCAGCACGTAGGGGTGGACCGACGGCACCACCGGGTGGCAGAAGGCGCCGGAATCCTTGCCGGGACGGGGGGCTCCATCGATCCAGGGATTGTCGAAAAAGCGCCCGGCGATCTCGGACATGCGCGGTTCGAACCGGCCAAACGAGTCGAGGACGATGCTCCGCGCTTCATCCCAGCTGTAACGGCGATCGTCGTCGCCGGGCAGGGGCGCGTTGCGGTCCCAATATTCCAGGTGGGTTTGGCCGAACCAGTGCGCCTTCAGGCGATAGTAGCGGTGCGCCAGTTCGCCGTAGGCGCCGCGAATGGCGCTGACCATGGCTTCCACTACCTCGTCCTCGACCCTGTTGGAGAGATTGCGGAAGGAAACCGGCTGGGCGTAGCTGCGCCAGCGGTCCTCGATCTCCTTATCTTTGGCGAGCGTGTTTGTGATCAGCGAGAAAATGCCGATCTGCCCGCCCAGGCCGTTGCCGAGTGCCTTGGCGGCGGTGCGGCGAACACCAGCATCCGGGTTGTCGAAACGGTTGAGCGTATCGGCCAGCGTCAGGGTTTCGCCGTCCACATCGAAGCGCATCTCCGACATGGTCTGGTCGAACAGCCGCCGCCAGGCACCGGCCCCCACCACTGATTTGTCGTGCAGCAGGCGTTCGATCTCGTCGTCGAGCTGGTGCGGGCGATACATGCGGCTGTCGCGGACCCATGGGCTCCACCGTGACGCCGCCGGATCGGCCAGTTGCTTTTCGATCGTCGCTTCGTCCAGCTTGTTCAGCTCCAGGCAGAAGAACAGCGTTTCCGTGGAAATGTCGTTGCAGCGCTCCTGCATGTCCTGGAGGAAGCGCCCGCTCTCCGGCGCCTTCATATCGGCCGAGAACGAAAGCTGCGCGTAGCTGAGCATTCGGTGCAGGCGCTCGATGATCTCTTCGAAGCGGCCGATCGCGGCGGCCAGCTCCGCCCCGGTCAGCTGCGCCAGCTTGCCCTCATACTCCGCCCGGAAAGCCTTCGCCGCATCGCCCGCCCATGTGAGGTCATGGGCGATCCGTCCGTCATCGGGAGCGTCGTACAGATCACGCAGATCCCAGGTGCCCGGTTCATCCGCCACGACGTCATCGCCGCGCGCAACGGCCAGGGTTGCGTTCGTCATGCCTGTTTCTCCTGTACTCAGCCTCTCCTTTAACGGTATCGCTAAGGTGTAGGCAGACGAGCGCCGCGGCAAGACGGCTTGTCCACGAGAGGCAGCGAGGCATGGCCGACTGGCCAAATCTGGTAACGATGTTCTTCCGGCAGGCCGATCGCTTCGGCGAGCGGCCGCTGCTGTGGCACAAGCGTGGAGGCCGCTGGGTGCCGCTGACCTGGCGGGAGGTGGCTCTCAAGATTTGTCTTCTTGCCCGCGGGCTGCGAAGCCTCGGCATCCAGCCGGGCGACCGTGTAGTGCTTGTCTCCGAAAACCGGCCGGCCTGGTTCGTCGCCGACTTCGCCATCATGGCGGTGGGGGCCATCACCGTGCCCGCCTACACGACCAATACCGAGGCGGACCATTTTCATCTGCTCGACAACAGCGGTGCCGCGGCGATCGTGGTCTCGACGCGTCGGCTCGCGGAAAAGGTCCTGAAGGCGGCCTTGCGCTGCCCGGACGTGCGGTTCCTCGTCGCCATCGAGGAACTCGCGCCGCCCGAGCAGGCCCAGTTCGAGGTGCTCACCTGGCAACAGGTGATGGAAAGGGGCGAGGGGAATCACACCAACGTCCGCGCCACAGCGGCCCAGTTCACCGCGGACGATCTCGCCTGCATTATCTACACGTCGGGCACCGGCGGGGCACCAAAGGGGGTCCTGCTGTCGCACGGCGCCATTCTGGCCAACATTGCCGGCGCAACCGAGGTGCTGAAAGAACTCGGTCTCGGCGATGAGGTGTTTTTCTCTTTCCTGCCGCTGTCCCACGCCTACGAACATTCCGTCGGGCAGTTCCTGCCGATCGGGCTGGGCGCGGAAATCTATTATGCGGAGAGCGTGGATCGCGTTGCCGTGGATCTGGCCGAGGTAAAGCCCACGATTTTCTTAGCGGTTCCTCGCTTTTTTGAGGTTATCCAGCAGAGGATTCTGCATGGCATCCGCAAGCAGGGCCGCTTGCAGCAACGCCTCTTCGAGTGGACGGTATCGCTGGGGCGGCGGCGGCATGAACAGCCCGAAAGCCTCGGGCTCGGGGCTCGGCTTGCAAATCTGCTGCTGGACCGGCTGGTGCGCAACAGCATCCGGGCGCGCTTCGGCGGCCGGCTGAAGGCGATGGTCTCGGGCGGAGCTGCCCTCGATCCGGGGCTGGCGATCTTCTTTCACGCCATCGGACTGCCGGTGTTTCAGGGATACGGGCAGACGGAAGCCGCGCCGCTGATCAGCGTAAACCGCCCCTCACGACCAAGACTGTACACAGTCGGTCCGCCGATCGCGGGCGTCGAGGCCAAGATCGCCGACGACGGCGAGATCCTGGTCCGCGGCCCGGTCCTGATGCGAGGCTACTGGCGCAACGAAGAGGCCACAGCGCAAGCCCTTCGCGGCGGCTGGCTGCACACCGGCGACGTGGGGGAAATCGACGAGGACGGTAATATCCACATCACCGACCGCAAGAAGGACCTGCTCGTCGTCTCCGGTGGAGATAATATTTCGCCGGCGCGCATCGAAAACCTGCTGACGCAACGTCCGCAAATAGCCCAGGCGCTGGTCTGGGGCGATGGCCGGCCACATCTCGTAGCACTGCTGGTTCCAGATGCCGATTGGCTGCGCGCGTGGGCGCAGGACGCAGGCAAACCGGGTGATCTTCCGGCGCTTACCGAGGATCCGGCGTTGCGGGCAGCGCTCGCCGCGGCCGTTGACGAGGTGAACCGCGGTCTGTCGGTCATCGAGAAGATCCGACGTTTTGCCATCGCCCCGGAACCCTTCACCCTCGGCAACGGCCAGATGACGCCGACGCTGAAAATCCGTCGTCACGCCGTGGGCTCGGTGTATCGCGACCGGCTCGCCGCACTCTACGACTGAGCACTGCCGCAGCCGGAGTCTTCGTCGGTGAGCATCCGGCGCAGCAGTTGGGCCTCCTGGCGCCGTCGCGCCGCATACGAATCGCCAAAGTTCTCCAGCGCGTCCGCCAGCGCCGACCAGTCCTGCGCAATTGCTTTCGCCCAAAAGCGGGGCGTCGCCCGTGGAAGATTGTCGCCATACTGATAGGCCACCGACGCGATCGCGGTTTGTGCCTGCCACGGCAGTTCGTGGAAGAGACGGGTGCCGCGAACTTCCCCGATGGCCTGGTTGTAGCGGCCGGCTAGGCGCGCGAAAATCTCGCCGGCTATGGCGGCACTCAGCAGCCCCGCCTCGGCATCGCTCAGCCGGAGCGGATGCGAAACCAGCGCCTGCTGCGCCTCCTGCCGGCGCTTGCCGAGATACGGCTTGAGTTTCTCGACGAGGGCGGTCGGCAAGCCGAGGCGCAGCAGGTCCCCCTCGCTCCGCCCGCCGAGGTCGCAGCCGATCCCGACGGTCACGCCGCTCTGGCCGATGGCTTCGCCTTTGCGGGGGCCGCGACGGTGGCTGGGGACGTATCCGCACGACACCGATCCTTCGAGGCGGCTGAGGAACTGCATATCAATGCGATAGGCGCCGTGATTGAGGACATCGGACATGTCTCGCGGTCTCCCGAGGCCAAACGACCGCTGTTTTGTACCAAGAAAATAGGAAAATAGTCAATATCATAAGCCTATTGTCCGTCGTGACCGTTCCGCCACAACGTTTCGGCGGCCGGGCCAGCTCCATAAAGCCGCATGGGATCACGCGCGAAGCAGCAGCTCATGCACCTGAAACCGTTGGCAAGCTTTATGGATGGCCCGTTTGGCGGTCCGTGCGTCGGCGTCTAGAAGTGCCGCCCTGCTCCAAGCGAGGGCCTGTCGGTCACCGCCGATCTCTCGCGGACTCAAGAAGATGCTGCGCAAAGCTGGGCTTCCGATAGACGAGGCTGGCGATGAGGGCCTGCGCGGCCAGGGTCGGAGCCTCGTCGGTCTCGCGGAAGTATATCGCATCGCCCCACAGCAGACGGTCACGGCCGTCGACGCCTTGTCTGTTGAGATAGGCGTAACGGTGCGGCGTGAGGATATCGATGAGGGAGAAGCCGCGGCCGACGAGATAATCCTGCACGTCGCAAAACAGGCACTGGCCTTCGTAGAGTGAGGCAAACTCAACCTCACAATGCACAACGGCAGTCCTCTCCAGTGTCTTTCCAGCCCCCTGCAGCGCGAGCAGCTCCGCGCCCTGGATATCCAGCTTTAGGAAGTCCACCGCGCGGTCTTCCAGCACGTCGTCAAGCTTCCGTGTGGTCACGTGCTGCATGTTCACGAGGTGCAGCGTATGCAGGTGCTCAAATTTCTCCAGCAAGGATCGGTTTAAGGGAAACAGGGACGAGGTCGCGTCCTCGTTGTTGACGTAGAGCGTGTGGTGGTCGCCATCTCCGATCGCGTAAGGCAGAAGCTTGAGAGAGCCGCTTCCTTCGGCGGAATGCCTTTCCTTAAGCTTGTCGGCGAGCGGCTCGAAAGCGATGATGTCGTGGGGAATATCCGCTCGGATGAGCGGTTGGTAGATGTGACCCTCAAAGTTCAGCATCTGGGCGCCAATGTCGACGATGGTGATCGCACGCCCGCCGAGGATCTCGAGGCTTGCGCTCCGGATCGTGTCGTCGATAAGCCACTGATTTTTCTTCGCGTATTCGGGGCTTTCCAGAAGGCGCTTGAGCACATCGCTGGGATCACCGGATTCACGGATCAGAGCGGAGAAGTGCTCCAGACCACTGGGATCAGCCTCACGCCCAAGGACGCAGCGATAGAGCGCTCTCACGAAGTCCTCCGGTGCCATCGCGCTCATGGCTAGGCCTCGACCGTCGGGCTACGAAAAATTGGGCCAATTGCCAATCCTCTTCTCACCGGTAGTAGCTCCGGTACCATTCGACGAAGCGCGGGATGCCGATGCTGATCGGCGTCCGGGGCCAGAAGCCCAGGTCCCGCTGCGATGCCCCGATATCCGCAAATGTCTCCTGGACGTCGCCCGGTTGCATGGGCAGCAGTTGCAGTTCGGCCTTGCGGCCAAGCGCCTGTTCCAGCGTGGCGATAAAGTCGGTCAGTCGCTCGGGACGGTGGTTGCCGAAGTTGTAGAGGCGGTGTCGCGTCTCCGCTTCGGCTGCCGGTTCGTCGGTCTTGGGCGGGCGGCGGAGGCAGCCGAGAACGCCATCGACAATGTCATCGATGAAGGTGAAGTCACGCCGCATGTCTCCATGGTTGAAGACCGGGATGGGCTCGCCGGCCAGGATCTTGCGGGTAAAGAGGAAGGCCGCCATGTCCGGTCGGCCCCAGGGGCCGTAGACGGTGAAGAACCTGAGCCCGCTGAGCGGCAACCGGTACATCGCCGCATAGCTTTCGCTGATCACCTCCATTGCCTTCTTCGTCGCTCCGTACAGCGAAACGGGATGGTCGCACCGATCTTCGACCGCGAACGGCATTTTTCGATTGCCGCCGTAAACCGACGACGAGGAGGCATAGACGAAGTGTTGCAGCCGGGGCAGCCGCCGGGCCGCTTCGAGCAGCACGACATGGCCGTTGATATTGCTGTGCAGATAGATCCAGGGATCGACCAGGGAGTGACGGACGCCGGCCTGGGCCGCCAGGTGCACGATGCGGTCGATTTCCGGCCGGCGCTCGACCAGCGCGAAAACAGCGCCGCGGTCGGCGATGTCTAACCTTGCAAAGGTGAAACCGGGCCGGCCCTCCAGATTGGCGAGCCGCGCCTCCTTGAGGGAGACTTCGTAATAGTCGTTGAGGTTATCGACGCCGATGACCGGTTCGCCGCCGTCGAGCAGCGCCGCCGCCACATGTGAGCCGATAAACCCGGCAGCTCCCGTTACCAGAACAGTCATAGCGCATCCTTGTCGTCTGGCGCGCGGGATGGGGCGCGCAACGCCGGACCACATACAGGCTGAGAGACGTCACCGTAAAGAGACCTGGCTCGATCGCGGTCAAGAACCTAAAATACAATCTATAAGGGTTGAAGGCGAAAAAATAATCGCAAGTGGACTTAAGGTGCGGTAGTATCCACCTGCGATTGCTCCGGCCGTCAGCAAAGCCGGACACTCGGATCAGGGCGGAGGAGGTGGGCCGAATGGCGCAGGATGGGTCCTTCGACCCCGACGGCGAAGCTGCGGGGAAGCCGAAGCCGGCGGCAGCCGATCCGAAGTCGATGTCGCGGCTTCTGGAGCTCTATCAATTGCTGAGCCGGCAGATGCCGCTTCTCGATCAGGCGTACGGCGCTCTTCCGCCGGAGGCGGAGACTGTGGCTCACCGGTTGCGGGCGGTCGGCGACACCGTCTCGCTTCTGGCGCAGCACCTCGGCCTCGCGGCGTCGCAGGCAGGCTCAGCCGGCGGAAAGGCAGAGGAGGGAGGGTCCCGGCTTCCAGCAACGCAATCGACGGCACAAAAGCCGGACTGCCGAGCCGGCGCGGGGCTTCCGGCAGATCCCGGGAGCGGCGTGAGTCCCGGCCGGCTGACAGTCCGGATCGAGCTGGGGGCCGCCCACCTGCTTGCCATGCACGAAACCGGTGCCCTCGACGTTGCGGAAATGCATGACCGGCTCAGGGTGCAGAGGGTCCTGCAGGCGATTCTGGACAGATGGGGCGGCGTTCGTGTCGCGTCGGGCAACGGCCCCGGCAGCCGGTCCGCCGAAAGAACGGAGCGGCGACGCGGGCAGGAGCGGCGTCAGGGTGGTCCGCGCCCCAATTCACTGCTGAGCTACCTTGCGGGGAGCCCCTTCGATCGTCGCCTCGGCCGGGACCGGCGTTGCTCCGTCCAAGCCAGACCCGAGCCTGCAACCCGAGCGCAGGCCACGGATCAGGCTTCAGATTCTGCCGCGGCGGACCGGCGCGCGGGCGGGACGGCCGGATACCCGGCACCGGTCGGTCTTCTGCCGCGGGGGCCGACAAAGAACGTCGTGCGGATAACCGAGGCAAAGGGGCAGCGAACGGCGGCATCGGTCAAAGTGCTGTCCCGCCGACCACAAGAGACGGGTGCGGCCCGCGTGGTCAGCTTCCCGCTAGCCGCTGGTGCGGCCCCGCTGGCGCCCGCGACCCAGGCCGAGCATGTCGATGGTGTAGACAGCGAGCGCGGCCCAGATGACCGGGAAAACGAGCACGCCCGGCCAGGTGGCCGGCTCTGCGAAGACCAGCAGCGCGAGCAAAAAATGGCAGGTCGGCGTGATGTATTGCAGGAGGCCAAGGGAAGCGAGCCGGATCCGTCGGGCACCGGCGACGAACAGAATCAAAGGTAGCGCCGTGATCGGGCCCGAGGCCACGATCAGCAGATCGAGCCGCCAGTCAGCCGAGAGAAGGGCGATGCCGTCGTGCGATCCGATCCAGGTCAGCCAGACGAGCGCCAGGGGCGTCAGCAAAATCGACTCAATAACGAGCCCGGAAAGAGCGTCGATCGGCACGATCTTGCGCACCAGTCCGTAGCCGGCAAAGCTGGTGGCCAACGAAACGGCCACCCAGGGCATCGACCCGAGCGCCACCACTTGTCCTGCGACGCCCGCGCCCGCGATCACAACGGCGATCCACTGCAAGACGCGGAGCCGTTCTCGGAGGACGACGACGCCCATGAACACACTGAGCAGCGGCGTGATGAAATAACCCAGGCTGCACTCCAGCACGCGGCCCGCCGCCACGGCCCAGATGAACACCCCCCAGTTGACGGCGATCAAGACCGCGGAAAGGGCCAGCACTGCCAGCAAGTGCTTCGAGCCCAAGGCGCGCACGACGGGCGTCCAATGCCGACCGGCAACCGTGATCACGCAGAGGAAGAGCAGCGACCACAGGATGCGGTAGGCCAGCATCTCCGCCGCGGGGATGGCCGCGACGGCCTTGAAATAGAGCGGGAACAGGCCCCACAGGAGATAGGCGCCGGTGGCGAAAGCCAAGCCCGACGGCTGATCCGCCTTAGGCGATTGCCGAGCCGCGTGGCCGCCTTCTGTTGAGGATCGGTGGGCGCCGGTCACAGGGCAAGCCGCGGAGCCAGCCGCTCACCTCACTTCCGAGATGCGCAACGTATTGACGGTGGAGCCGACCGGAAATCCGGCCAGGAACACCAGGCGGCACCCCGGGTCGGCGAAGCGTTCCGAAATCGCCCGCCGCTCGGCGGCGCTGATCATCTCGCGGAAGGAGTGCGAGGGACCGGCGACGACCGGGTGGACCCCCCACGACAGGGTGAGCGTGCGGGCCACCGTCGGATCCATGGTCAGCGCCAGAATGGGCACCGCCGGCCGTTCGCGCGCCGCCCGCAGGGTCGTGTCGCCGCTGCACGTGTAGGTGACGATCGCGGCTGCGCCGATCGTTTCGGCCGCCTGTCGCGCTGCCGAGGTGATGGCGTCCGCTTCGGTTGCCTCCGGGATCGTCTCATCGACGCGCAGCGTCCGGTTGAAGGCCGGATCGCGCTCGGCGCGCATGATAATGCGTTCCATGATGGTGACCGCTTCGACCGGATAAGCCCCGGCAGCGGTTTCGGCGGAAAGCATCACCGCATCCGCCCCCTCGTAGACCGCATTGGCCACGTCCGAGGCTTCGGCTCTTGTCGGTGTCGGCGCCTGGATCATCGATTCCAGCATTTGCGTCGCGACGATCACCGGCTTGCCGGCCCACCGGCAGGCGCGGATGATCCGCCGCTGCAGCACCGGAACGTCTTCGGTCGGCATTTCGACGCCCAGATCACCCCGTGCCACCATGATCGCATCGGAAAGGCCGATAATTCGGTCGAGATGCTCGATGGCCGAGGGCTTCTCCAGCTTGGCCAGGATCCGAGCGCGGTCCCCGATCAGCTCGCGCGCCTCGACGATGTCCTCCGGCCGCTGCACAAAGCTCAACCCGATGAAGGTGACGTCGAGATCGAGCGCGAATGCCAGATCCTCGCGATCTTTCGGCGTCAGCGGGGAAATATCAAGCCGGACATTGGGGAGATTGACGCCCTTGTGGTCGGACAACGTCCCGCCGACCAGGACGCGCGTTTCGGCATAGTCATCGCCACGCGCGCTGACTTCCAGGCGCAGCTTGCCATCATCCAGCAGCAGGACGGAGCCTGGCTCGAGGCAAGCAAAAACCTCCGGATGCGGCAGCATGACCCGAGAGGCATCCCCCGGTTCTTCCTTGATGTCGAGACGGAAGGTTGCTCCCGGCGTCAGCGTGACGCGCCCGTCCGTAAAGGCGCCGACCCGAAGCTTGGGGCCCTGCATGTCGGCGAGGATGCCGATCGGGCGGCCGAAACGGTCTTCCAGAGAGCGGATGGTGCGAATCCGCTGCTCGTGATCCCGATGCGTCCCGTGGCTGAAGTTGAGCCGAAAAACGTCGACCCCTGCTTCGAACAGTTGGGCAAGCCGTTCCTCGCTGTCGCTGGCGGGGCCAATGGTGGAGACGATCTTGGTGCGGGTGAGGCGTCGCATATCGAAACCATACCGGCCAAGCCACATCCAGGCCAGTGGCGAATGAGCGTGCATCGCACTGGCGGCTCCGCTAGGGTGCAGAGTTCCTCGCGGGGCGTGCGGGCGAAGGGTGGGATTTCCCGCGCGGCGTCCTGTCGTCTCTTCGTACCTTCCAGGGGCACCCTCTCATGCAATTCTCGATGTGGTTGATGGGAATTCTAATGGCAACCGTACTGTCCACCGCCGGCGCCGCTGCAGCGCCGTCGCCGGAGAACGTGCTTGTGATGCAATTGAAGGACGGGACAGTCCTGATCGAGCTTCGCCCCGACCTTGCCCCCAAACACGTGGCCCGGATCAAGGAACTCACCCGCAAGGGCTTTTACGACGGACTGGTGTTTCACCGGGTGATCGATGGTTTCATGGCCCAAGGCGGTGATCCGAAGGGGACCGGCACGGGCGGCTCCGGCGTCAAGCTGCCGGCGGAATTCTCGAAGGAGCCGTTCGTTCGTGGCACGGTCGGCATGGCGCGCTCTCAGGACCCCAACAGCGGCGACTCGCAGTTCTTCATCTGCTTTGCGCCCGCACCCTTCCTCGATGGACAGTACACGGTTTGGGGAAAGGTGATCTCCGGCATGGAGTATGTGGACAAGATCAAGCGAGGCGCGGGGCCTAACGGCGAGGTCAGCAACCCGGACCGGATCATCAGCATGAAGGTTCAGGCCGACATCCAGAAGCCTTAGGGATGAACTTCTCCTTTCTCGCCACACCCAAGCGGCACGCCGGTAGACCTGGGTCGAAGGATGCGCGGCTTGACGCGCGCCTCCCGTTGCCGTCCGAGGCCTCAGGCGGCTTCCTGGCGGCGTTCGCCGAGCCAGCCGCCGAGCACGCCGGCGGCGAATGGCACGAGTCCGCCTGCCACTAGCCCGCCGAGCGTGAAATTGCCGGTGATGACCAACGCGAGCAGGACGGCGATCGCCGCCGAGATGCCGGGCTCCAGAATGGTCCGCCCGACGGACTTAAGTCCGACGATGAAGCCGCCGATCAGAAACGACAGCAGGTTGAGGAGGCCAAGGAACGCCATCTGTCCGGCGCTGAGGGAGAGATCACCGGGGTCGGGCGCCGCTTGCAGCGTGGAACCGAGCGCCAGGGCAGCGATCATCCCCGCCACCAGGCTGAGCCCGAACATGATGACGACACCGATGGCGATCCACTTCCAATCAAGGTTTCCCACTGTCGCCGTCTCCTCTTCCGTGGTGTGTTGTCCGCGGGCCGCTCGTCGCCTGCCGGTAGTTAATCGCATTATCAGTTCGCTTGAGCGCGCACAAGGCGCCGTGGCGCGTCGGCAAGAGGATTCGGGCCGGGCTTTCGCGTCTTACAGTGTTGATCCTATGAAAAACGTTGGTGTGGCGCCCCCGTTCCGGCCGCTACCAAGTCCTGTCAAGGAATGTCGCCAATGACCTTCGACGCCTGGATTGTCCTTGCGATTCTCGCGGTGGCGATTGTCGCGTTTGCGAGCAACCGCGTGCGCCTGGACGGTGTCGCCCTCGGAGTCCTGCTCGCGCTTGCTCTTTCGGGCACGGTGACGCCGGGAGAAGCGATCGCCGGTTTCAGTGATGCCGCGGTGCTGATGATCGCCGGCCTTTTCGTCGTCGGCGACGCGCTGGTCGCCACCGGTGTCGCCTCGGCGCTGGGCGGCTGGCTGGCGAAAGCCGGGCGGGGCAGCGAGATCAGGCTGGTGGCGCTTCTGATGGTCGTCGTCAGCGCGGTCGGGGCGTTCATGAGCTCGACCGGAATCGTCGCGATGTTCGTTCCGGTGGTGCTGGGACTGGTGGCGCAGACGGGCTTCAGCCGGTCGCGGCTGATGATGCCGCTCTCGGTCGCGGCGCTGATCAGCGGCCTGATGACCCTGATCGCAACGGCGCCGAACCTGGTGGTTAGCGCCGCGCTGACCGATCGCGGCCTTGAGCCCTTGGGCTTCTTCGAGCTGACGCCGATCGGTATCGCCATGCTCGCGGTTGCGATCGTGTACATGGTCACGATTGGACGGTGGCTGCTCAACCGTCCCGAAGCCCCCTCCGAGGAGTCGACGGTTTCCATCCAGGGGCTCCTGCAGAGCTTCGAGCTGATCGGCCGCTTTCGCGTGTTGCGGGTCGGGCCGAAGTCGCGCTTGATCGATCGCACGGTGGGCGAGGCCGAGCTCCGCTCGCGCCAGGGCGTGACCCTGTCCGGCATCCTGCGCAACCGGGGGAGGCAGTTCGCGGCGATGCCGGTGACCGTCGATTCCGTCATCCGGCGCGGCGATCTGATCGCGGTGACCGCCGATGCCGAGGTTCTGGATCGATTTGCCGGCGCTGACGATCTGCGGGAGCAGACGATCGACGATCGGATCCGGGCCGCCGCGGTGCAGGACCTTGGCCTTGCCGAGGTGATGTTGGCGCCGGATGCACCGCTGATCGGCAAGACCATCCGGGAGGCGGAGTTCCTGAAGCGTCGCGGGCTGACGGTGCTCGCCATCAAGCATCGCGGTGAACTCGTCGAAGGGAATCTCATCGACACGCCGCTGAGCTTCGGCGATGTCATGCTCGTCGTCGGCGGCTGGCCGCTGATCGCGCGGCTGCAGGAGGCACCGGGGGAGTTCGTGGTCCTTCGCCTGCCCGAGGAGCTCAAGACGGTCGCACCCGCGCGGGCCAGGGCCCCGATCGCCATTGGCATTGTCGCGGCGATGACGCTGGCGATGACGTTCGGGTTCCTGCCCAACGTTGTTGCCGTGCTGCTCGCGGCTCTCGCCATGATCGTATCCGGATGCATTCCGGCGAAGCACGCCTACCGTGGAATCGGCTGGCCGACGCTGGTTCTGATCGCGGGAATGCTTCCCATGGCGACCGCCCTGGAAAAAACCGGGGTGACGACGATCCTGGCGAGCGGCCTCACCCATCTCCTGGCGGACATCGGCCCTTACGGGATGCTGAGCGTGCTGTTCCTGATCACGTCGGCAGTCGGCCTGTTCATCTCCAACACCGCGACCGCCGTTCTCATCGCTCCCGTCGCGATCAGCGCCGCCGAAGCCCTCGGCGTGTCCACGCACGCGTTCGCAGTGACCGTTGCCATCGCGTCGTCCTGTGCCTTCGTGACGCCGGTGGCATCACCGGTCAACACCCTGGTGCTCGAGCCGGGCGGGTACGACTTCAACGACTTCGTGAAAGTGGGCCTGCCGCTGCTGCTGCTGGCTATGATCGTCACCGTGGTGATGGTGGGCCTGCTCTACCCGATCTATCCGCCCGGGTGACGGACTGAGGAGACGAAGCTTCAGCGTCCCCGGTTGGTTCAGGCAATGCCGAGGAACACGGCCAAGGCGCGGGTGACAGCCAGCATCGTCGTGTCGTCCAGCCGCCCCAAGGTCTTGCCGATCTTCTCGCGCGGCACGGTTTGCGCCTTGTCGATCATCACATGCGAGCGCTTTCGCAGGCCGTTCTCCGTGTCCGCACGGACCGAAACCCGGAACAACGGCGTCTCCCGCAGCTCACCGGTCACCGGCAGGATCGTTATCGACGGATGCTCATCGAACAGGTCCGACTGGATGATCAGGGCGGGACGCGGCTTGCCATAGCTCCCCGGCAGGGCGATCGTTACCAGATCGCCGCGCTTCACTCCCACCCTTCGGTGTCGGCAACCGTCTCCAGCCAGGTCAGCGTCGCGGCTTCGTCGGGGCTCTCTCGCAGCAGCCGCGACTGACGGCGGCACTCCTCGGCAAAGCCGGGCCGCCGGGTATCGGGAACCCAGATTTGCACCGGACGCAGGCCTGCGGCCCGCAGATTGGCGCGGTGTCGCCGCACCCGCTCGCCGATGTCTTCCGCCATGTCAATGAATTCCGAATGTTACATGTAACGAATATATGAGCAACGGCCATGACGTGCAAGCTCGTCGCGCTCCCGCCGGGGATGCGGAAGCACCATCGGGCATGCGCGCCTCCAAAGGCGGTATGTTACCCGTTTGGCTCATCTGGCGGAATACGCTCGAAGGCTGTTCCGCCCTACACGAGCTGACAGCGTATCGACACACAAAAAGGTGGCGGCTTGAATACCAGCCGGAATTCTTAGCTTGCTATGGGCGGGACAGCCTTCATGCTCCTCAGGCTCACGCTCTCGATGACTTGCTGTCCCCCCCTGAACCACCCCCGTGCGCGCTTTCCTAGCACATTGATGTCGCCGTCGCGCGTCGGGACTAACTGAGTTACTATGTAACGCTCACCGTTGCGAGCGATTTCCTCACCCTCACAATAGCCCAACATCTCACGTGCATGAGTTTTGACGAAGTGATCCAGCTCCATTAAGCGAGCTTGATCCTTCAGAAAGTGTATTCGCGCTTCGTGTGGATCGGAGCTTCCGCAAAAGCCGCCGAGTTCCTCATTCTGCTTGCTCAGCAGGGCTTCATACTCTTCAAGAACGGTAATCGTGCGCCCTCCATATGCTGGCTCGCTCAGGGGCTTGGACAAGCCTTTCCGAGCCGCGATAGCATTCATTGTGCCGTCAAACGGCCTATCCATTTCGGCGAGCACGCTTCTGAGGTGCTCCCACATATCCTTCTGGGTGTCCCCCGCAATGGTGCCGATGTACACTTGTTCTCGTTTAAATATCGGACCGAACACGATCCGCACGTCACCAACCCAGCGGTACGAGAACAAGCCACGCTTTACCTTGTAGTAGCCTATACTGAGAACGAAGGCGCAATGAAATAGCTTTTCCGATCCGTCATCTGAAGCCATAACGTCGTGGTATGCACTCGTCCCGTCCGTCTTAATGCCAATGTGGTGCCATAGCGCATCTAGCTTCTCTCGCGAAATCGGCATGAGTAGCGCGAGAAGGTTTGGCTGAGCAATGTTCGGTTCAAAGTTGCCCTCTAAGTCAAAGGAGCCGACGGCGCCGAATGCTTCCTGCGCACGTTTGGCCTCTTGCAGATCACGGCGCGAGAGGGGCCGGATCAGTGGGTTCCACGCGTCGTCCATTCACTCCCTCCCTCCTCAAAGCCTCGCTCGCCTCGGGGATCGTTGGGAAAATGCCCTCTGCCAGAAGCTCGGTGTGAAGGTCTTGCAGAAACAAGCCGCTGCAAAGGGATATGTGCTCCCCTTTGGCGAAGCTGTGCGCCTGGTCATAGGTAACGGGATGTGTGTTGGCGATGGTGGCGTCGCGGTCCTTGGAGATAAGCGTCTCGATGATGAAGAAAGCGCCGACCTCGTTCCGGTACAGGTCGTACTTGAAGTAGTTGTTCTCGTCATCATTCCGACAGGTGGGCGGAACGGCTGAGGCGACGTGTAAGGCTCTCTCGAGGCCGTGGATGACGCGCTTTGACATTTCAGTCATGGCCTTTCAGCACACGTGATCGGTGCTGACTTGAATTCACTCCTAGCAAGCGTAGCACGGAATGCGGGAACTTCCCAGAACCGGAATCGCACTGCAACCTAAACCGGATTTCGCTTTCGCTCCATCCGGGCACGGTTCGTGCCAAACGCTCCCGCTCCGCCCTCCATTACGAGCGCTGCGCGCGGCCCCCTTTCGGCAACCTCATTGTCCGCGGTTGCCACTTGCAGCTGAGTCACGCCCCCAGCAAAATCCGCTGCGGGTCTTCGACGCATTCCTTCACCCGCACCAGGAAGCTGACCGCCTCGCGGCCGTCGATGATGCGGTGATCGTAGCTCAGCGCCAGATACATCATCGGCCGCGCCTCGATCTTGCCGTCCGCCATTACCATGGGCCGTTGCTGGATCTTGTGCATGCCGAGGATGCCGGATTGCGGCGGGTTGAGGATCGGCGTCGACATCAGCGAGCCGAAGACGCCGCCGTTGGTGATGGTGAAGGTGCCGCCCTGCATCTCGTCGATCGAGAGCTGGCCGTCGCGGGCGCGCTTGCCGAAGTCGCCGATCTTCGCTTCGATCTCGGCCATCGACAGGCCTTCACAGTCGCGTACGACGGGCACCACCAGCCCCTGCGGCGAGGACACGGCGATGGCGATGTCATAGTGATTCTTGTAGACGATGTCGTCGCCCTCGATCGCGGCGTTGACCGCCGGGAACTCCTTGAGCGCGACGACGCAGGCCTTGCAGAACAGGCTCATCACGCCGAGCCGCACGCCGTGCCTTTTCTCAAAGCTGTCCTTGTAACGGCTGCGCAGCGCGTTAGCGGCCGTCATGTCCACCTCGTTGAAGGTGGTCAGCATGGCGGCGGTGTTCTGGGCCTCCTTCAGCCGCGCCGCCACCATCTTGCGGAGCCGCGTCATCCGGACCCGCTCTTCGCGTCCCTCGGCAGCCGGTGCGGGCGAAGACGCGCGGAGCGGGACGACCTGGGCATCGCGTGCCGGGGCAGGGCTGGCCGGCTTGGGTGCCGGAGCCGGCTCGCCCGCTTCGCCCGCCGGCGCGGGGCCGCTGCCCTGGGTGCTGAGATAGGCGAGAACGTCGCCCTTGGTCAGCCGGCCGTCCTTGCCGCTCGCCTGGATCTTTTCGGGGTCCAGCCGATTCTCTTCCACCAGCTTACGCACCGCCGGAGACAGAAGTGCGGCCGCGCTGGAACCGGCTGCCGGGGGCGTGGGCGCCGCGGCGGGCGCCGGAGCTGGGGGCGCGGTCTTTTCGGCCGGGGTGGGAGCTGATACGGGAGCAGCCGGCTTCGCTCCGGCGGGGGCGCCCGCTGCCTCTCCGATCGATCCGAGCACGGCGCCGACGGCAACGTCGGAACCCTCCGCCGCGATAATCTCGGCGAGGACGCCCGCAACCGGTGACGGTACCTCGACCGTCACCTTGTCGGTCTCCAGCTCGACCAGCGGCTCGTCGACGGCGACGCTGTCGCCCACGGCCTTCATCCATTTCGCCACGGTCGCTTCGCTCACCGACTCGCCCAGCGCCGGTACCTTGATCTCCGTGGTCATGATCTTCTCCGTCGAAAACGTTACTGTCTAAGAGGGAAGCGCGTTCTCAGCGCTGGACGCGGCGGAAGGGCTGTGGAAGCTCGGCCAACGGCCCGCAGAGAGCGCGATCGACCAATTGCTTTTGCTCCGCTTCGTGCACCTTGAGGAGGCCGGTCGCCGGCGATGCCGCGGCGGCCCGTCCGACGTACGCGGGCAGGCTCTGGCCGCTCTGCAATTCTTCCAGGATGTTGGAAAGTCGCGGTAGCACGAACGTCCAGGCTCCCATGTTCGCCGGTTCCTCCTGGCACCAGATCACTTCCGCGTTGGGGTAGCGGTGGCACTGCTCGATCACCCGCAACCGGGGCCACGGATACAGTTGCTCGACACGGACGATGGCCACATCGTTCAGTCCCCGCGCCCGGCGTTCCTGCAGCAGGTCGTAGTAGACCTTGCCGGTACAAAACACGATGCGGCGCACTGTCTCGTCCGGGGCCAACGCGTCAACCTCCGGCAAAAGCCGGGCAAACCGCGTGCCGGGGCCGAAATCGGCGAGCCTGGAGACCGCCAGCTTGTGGCGCAGCAGCGACTTCGGGGAGAAGACGATGAGCGGCTTGCGGAAATTCCGCCGGATCTGGCGGCGCAAGGCGTGGAAATAGTTCGCGGGCGTGGTGCAGTTGACAACCTGGATGTTGTCTTCGGCGCAGAGCTGCAGGTAGCGCTCGACGCGGGCCGAAGAATGCTCCGGACCCTGGCCCTCGTATCCATGCGGCAGCAACATCACCAGGCCGGACAGCCGCAGCCACTTGCTTTCGCCGGGCGCGATGAACTGGTCGATGATGACCTGCGCGCCGTTGGCGAAGTCGCCGAACTGCGCTTCCCAGAGGACCAGCGCATCGGGCTCGACGAGGGAATAGCCGTACTCGAAACCGAGCACCGAGCCCTCCGACAACGGGCTGTCGATGACTTCAAAGGTTCCCTGGCCGTCGGAGATGTTGTTCAGCGGGATGTACCGGCTCTCGTTCTCCTGATCGACCAGCACAGCGTGCCGGTGCGAAAACGTTCCGCGTCCGGAATCCTGACCCGACAGCCGAACCGCCACGCCCTCCGCGAGCAGCGAGCCGAAAGCGAGGGCCTCGCCCATCGCCCAGTCCAGACCCTCGCCGGTCTCGATCATTTGACGGCGGGCTTCCAGCAGGCGCGTCAGCTTGCGATGGATACGAAAGTCATCGGGATAGCGCGACAGGGTGAGGCCGATGTCGCGCAGCACCTCTTCCGAGACCCAGGTTTCGTCGTTGCGAAGCTCTTCCTCGCCAATCAGCGTGCGCAGGCCAGACCACTTCCCCTGCAGCCAGTCGACCTTGTTGGGCTTGTACTGCGGCGCTGCGTCGAAGGCTTCCTGAAGGTGACTGCGCACGTCGGCGGCCATCTTGTCCACATCGCCGGCGCCAAGGATCCCGTCGGTGATCAGCTTTCTGGAATAGACTTCGCGGGTGGTCGGCTGCCGGGAAATCTGCTTGTACATGATCGGCTGGGTGAACGACGGCTCGTCCGCCTCGTTGTGCCCGTACCGCCGGTAACAGAACATATCGAGGACAACGTCTCGCTTGAACTCCTGGCGGAACTCGGTGGCGATTCTCGCCACATGCACCACGGCTTCGGGGTCGTCGCCGTTCACGTGGAAGATGGGCGCCTGCACCACCTTTGCTACGTCCGAGCAGTAGGGCGAGGAACGCGAATAGGCCGGGCTCGTGGTAAAGCCGATCTGGTTGTTGATGATGACGTGGATCGTGCCGCCACAGCGGTAGCCCTTGAGCTCCGAGAGCTCGAAGCACTCGGCCGCCAGCCCCTGGCCGGCGATCGCCGCGTCGCCATGGATCAGGATGCCCATCACCTGATTGCGATGGAGGTCGCCCCTCTGCGTCTGCTTCGCCCGGACCTTTCCGAGCACCACGGGATCGACCGCTTCAAGATGGGAGGGGTTGGCGGCCAGCGACAGGTGGATTTCCTCGCCGTCGAAGCTGCGATCGGCCGACGTGCCGAGGTGGTATTTGACGTCACCCGAGCCCTGAACCTCGTCGGGGTGCACCGCCCGTCCCTGGAACTCGGAGAAAATGGCGACGTAGGGCTTGCTCATGATGTTGGCGAGCACGTTCAGCCGGCCGCGATGGGCCATGCCGAGCACCGCCTCCTGAACACCGAGCTGGCTCGCTCTTTTGAGAATCTGTTCGAGCGCCGGGATGGTCGTTTCGCCGCCGTCGAGCCCGAAACGCTTGGTGCCGGTGAACTTGACGTGCAGAAAACGCTCGAATTCCTCGGCTTCGATCAGCCTTTGAAGGATGGCGCGTTTGCCCCGCGCGGTGAATTGCGTCTGGTTGCGGATGCCTTCGATCCGCTGCTGGATCCATGCCTTTTCATCCGAGTGCTGGATGTGCATGAACTCGACGCCGATCGAACCGCAGTAGGTCTCGCGCAGGATCTGCACGATGTACCGGAGGGTGGCCGTCTCGAGGCCCAGCACGTTGTCGAGAAAGATCGGCCGATCCATGTCGGCATCGGTGAACCCGTAAGTCTTCGGATCGAGCTCCGGGTGATACTTTCTGCCTTCGAGCCCCAGGGGATCAAAGCGGGCCATCAAGTGGCCGCGCACCCGATAGACTCGAATCAGCATCAGCGCGCGCACGGAGTCGATGATCGCGGAGCGGGAGGCGGCCAGCGTGTCCCGCCCGGTCGCTTCGCGCCCAGCCGGCCGTGCCGCCGCGGGCGCCCTGCTCGCCGCTGGCGGAGGCGCCGCGACGGCCGCTTCACCGTCGTTTTCCGGCTGGGGCGAGAGACCCCAGCTTGCGCCGCGGGCTTCGCCGAGGACGGTGCGTGCGTCCTCGTGCAGCTCCTCAAAAAAAGAAGCCCAGCTGGGTTCAACCGAGCTGGGGTCCTCAACATAGCGACAGTAAAGTTCAGCGATGTAAGGCGCGCTCGCTCCTGAAAGGAACGTATCAGTCGTAGCAGCCATTGCTTCCGGTAGGGCGCGGATGGTTACTCCGCGCCTCCTTTCCCTCGTTACACCCGCTTAGCCGCGTAACGCTTCCAGCATTGTTTTGCCCATGGCCGCCGGTGACTCGGAGACGTGGATGCCGGCCGAACGCAGGGCTTCGATCTTATCCGCAGCCGTGCCCTTTCCGCCAGAGATAATGGCGCCGGCGTGCCCCATCCGGCGGCCCGGGGGAGCCGTACGTCCGGCAATGAAGCTGACGACGGGCTTCTTGGTTTTCGAATCCTTGATGAACTGGGCGGCTTCTTCTTCCGCCGTGCCACCGATTTCGCCGATCATCACGATGGATTCGGTCTTCGGGTCGGCCAGGAACATTTCGAGGCAGTCGATGAAGTTGGTTCCGTTGACCGGATCACCGCCGATGCCGATGCAGGTTGTCTGTCCAAGCCCCGCGCTGGTGGTCTGCGCCACGGCTTCGTAGGTAAGGGTGCCGGAGCGGGAGACCACGCCGACGGTGCCCGGCACGTGAATGTGACCCGGCATGATGCCGATCTTGCACTCGCCGGGCGTAATCACGCCGGGGCAGTTGGGGCCGACGAGCCGCGACTTGGAACCGGCCAGGGCCCGCTTCACCTTCAGCATGTCCATGACTGGGACGCCCTCGGTGATGCACACCACCAGCGGCAGCTCCGCGTCGATGGCCTCCAGAATGGCGTCGGCGGCGAATGGTGGCGGAACATAGATGACAGAAGCGGTGGCGCCCGTCGCTTCGACAGCATCGGCGACCGTGTCGAACACGGGAAGGTCGAGGTGCTTGGTGCCACCCTTACCCGGGGTGACGCCGCCGACCATCTTGGTGCCATAGGCAATGGCCTGCTCGGAGTGGAAGGTGCCCTGCGCGCCGGTGAAGCCCTGGCAGATGACCTTGGTATCGGAGTTGACGAGAACGGCCATTTATGCGGCCTCCTTCACGGCTTTGACGATCTTCTCGGCGGCATCGTCGAGATCATCGGCGGAGATGATGGGCAGATTGGATTCAGAGAGGATTTGCTTGCCCAGTTCGACATTGGTGCCTTCCAGGCGAACCACCAGCGGCACGTTCAGGCTGACCTCGCGCGCCGCGGCAACAACGCCGTCGGCAATGACGTCGCAGCGCATGATGCCGCCGAAGATGTTCACCAGAATGCCTTCGACGTTGGGATCGCGCAGGATGATCTTGAACGCCTCGGTCACCCGGTCCTTGGTGGCGCCGCCGCCCACGTCGAGGAAATTGGCGGGATCGCCACCATGCAGCTTGATGATGTCCATGGTGGACATGGCGAGCCCGGCGCCGTTGACCATGCAGCCGATCGAGCCGTCCAGCTTGATGTAGTTGAGGTCGTGGCGGGCGGCTTCCAGCTCGGCCGGATCTTCCTCGTCCTCGTCGCGCAGTTCCTGGATGTCCTTGTGGCGGAACAGCGCGTTGTCGTCGAAGTTCATCTTCGCGTCGAGCGCGATGACGTCGCCGTTACCGGTCACCACCAGCGGGTTGATTTCGACGAGCGAGGCATCAAGGTCGGTGAACGCCTTGTACATGGCGAGGACGAACTTGACGCAGGCATTGACCTGCTTGCCTTCCATCTTCAGGCCGAAGGCGACCTGGCGTCCATGGAAAGGCTGAATGCCGGTGGCCGGATCGACCGCGACCTTGAGGATCTTCTCCGGCGTCTTCGCCGCCACCTCCTCGATGTCCATGCCGCCTTCGGTCGAGGCGATGATGGTAATCTTCGAGGTGGCGCGGTCGATCAGCAAGCTCATGTAGCATTCACGCTTGATGTCGCAGCCTTCCTCGATGTAGACGCGCTTGACTTCCTTGCCGGCGGGGCCGGTCTGCTTGGTGACAAGCTGCATGCCCAGCATCTTCTCGGCGGTCGGGAAGACCTCCTCGATCCCCTTGACCACTTTGACGCCGCCGCCCTTGCCGCGTCCGCCGGCGTGGATCTGCGCCTTCACGACCCAGACCGGGCCTCCCAGCTTCTTCGCCTCGGCTTCCGCCTCCTGCGCGGTGTAGGCAACGTGCCCGCGCGGAACGGCGACGCCATACTTCGCCAGCAATTGTTTGGCCTGATATTCGTGGATATTCATGCGTTCCTCTCTCTCATGCCGGCGCCGCATAGGCGTGCGGTGGGCGGTGCAACCGCCTTGGTCGGCGTAAACTGGCCGTGCTGAATGGGATGTGTCCCGAAGGCGGAAAATTCCGCCTACATCAGCCCCTTGGCCACGTCCACCAGGGTCTTCACGGAATTGATGGAATGATCGAGCATCTTCTTCTCTTCCGCGTTCAGCTCGATCTCGACGATCTTCTCGATGCCGCCGGCACCAATGATGGTCGGCACGCCCACATAAAGGCCGTCCTGACCGTACTGGCCCTTGCACCAGGCGGCGCACGGCATCAGGCGCTTCTTGTCCTTCAGGTAGGACTCGGCCATGGCGATGGCGGAGGTGGCGGGGGCGTAGAAGGCGGAGCCGGTTTTCAGCAGGCCGACGATTTCGGCGCCGCCGTCGCGGGTGCGCTGAATGATCTTGTCCAGCTTCTCCTGCGTCGTCCAGCCCATCTTCACCAGGTCGGGGAGCGGGATTCCGGCCACGGTCGAATAGCGGGCCAACGGCACCATGGTGTCGCCATGACCGCCGAGCACGAACGCGGTGATATCTTCGACGGAGACCTGGAACTCTTCGGCCAGGAAGGCGCGGAAGCGCGCCGAGTCGAGGACGCCCGCCATCCCGCACACCATGTTGTGCGGCTGGCCGGAAAACTCGCGCAGCACCCAGACCATGACGTCCAGCGGGTTGGTGATGCAAATGACGAACGAGTTCGGGCAGTGCGCCTTGATGCCCTCGCCGACCGACTTCATCACCTTGGTGTTGATGCCGATCAGGTCGTCGCGGCTCATCCCTGGCTTGCGCGCCACGCCGGCGGTGACGATGACGACATCGGCGCCGGCGATGTCGGCGTAGTCATTGGCGCCCTTCAGCGAGACGCTGATCCTTTCCACCGGCGTCGATTGCAGCAGGTCCAGCGACTTGCCCTGCGGCAGGCCTTCGACGATGTCGAAAAGGACGACATCCCCTAACTCCTTCAGCGCGCACAGGTGTGCGAGCGTGCCGCCGATGTTGCCGCCGCCGATGAGCGCAATTTTTTTGCGTGCCATGAGACCGTCCCTCTTACCCCTCGAGATTGAGCGAGCGGCTGGAGGACCCATGAAAACCGGGTTTTGCCGCAGCGCGATATTGGGAGGGTGTTAGTAGCGCGATTTCCCAAGGCGGGCAAGGTGCTGCGGCGACTGCGAAGCACTGCATGGGCGTGCCAGGGCACGCTATCATCGATCAGCCAGCCCGTGAATTCGATGACACTTCACAGCAGCGCCCAGGTCTGCAAGAGCAGGCGACAGGCTTGGTCACGGGGTGAGGGCCGACGTTGACGGTTTCTTCCTTATATAGCAAAGTGCCCCTGCGTGTCCAAACCATGAACATGCTTGTGAAATGCCTCTGAATTGTCCGCCGAACCTGACGACCGAAGCCGATCTCGTTTCTGCCGCGCGGGCGCTGATCGGGACTACCGCTCTCCTATCCGACAAAGAGCAGCAGTTGATTGGGCGTGTGGCCGCGGGAACCGGATGTGCCGAACCTGAAGAGCTTCGCGCTCTCGTCATGCGCGGACTTGATCCGCGCATCCACGCGCCGCCGTCCGGCACGTTGTCTGCGGCAAGCCGTGGATGGCCGGAACAAGTCCGGCCATGACGTGTGTTGTAACCAATTGATTTGAGACGGATCATTTCGAGTCAGTCTCTGAGAGACTGTTTGAAAAAAGGCTTGAGCTTGGGGGATGGGGGTGATTCAAGCTGTCGATGTGGAATACATCGACGCGGGGTCGCATGGCGGCCATTGAAGAGAAGACGAAGCGGTATCCCAGCGACCTGACCGACGAGGAATGGGATGCGCTGGAGCCGTTGTTGCCGCAGCCGTCGGGACGCAGGCGCAAGCGAACCACCGACCTGCGCGAGGTGGTGAACGCCTTGCGCTACATGGTTCGGTCAGGCTGCGAGTGGCGAATGCTGCCGGTGCATTTCCCGCCTTGGCAGACGGTCTATTGGTGGTTTCGGCGTTTCGTACGCTCGCTCCTGTTCCGCACGATCCATGATTTGGCGCTGATGATCGATCGTGAACGCGCCGGCCGGGAAGTCAGCCCTACGGCGGGCGTCATCGACAGCCAGACCATCAAGGCCCCGATGGCCGACAGGCGCGGCTATGACGCCGGAAAGAAGATCGTTGGACGAAAACGGCACATCGCCGTGGACACCGATGGCCGTCTTCTTGCTGTCAACCTGACCGCGGCGGACATCTCCGACAGCGCCGGAGCCATGCCAATCCTGGATTGCCATCTGCAAGCGCTGGCCCTGGATCAAGCACTTCTTCGCCGACGGAGCCTACGACCGCCGCAAACTGCTCGATAAGGCAACCTTCCTCGATTTCGTCGTCGAGATCGTGCGCCGCTCCGACAGCGATCCAGGATTCAAGGTGATCCCGCGCCGCTGGGTAGTCGAACGCAGCATCGGCTGGCTGACCCGATACCGTCGCCTCGTCCGCGACTACGAACGACGCATCGACGTCTCCGAAGCCATGATCTTCCTCGCCATGGGAAATCTCCTCGTCCGAAGAATCAGCCATCCCTGACATTCTCAAACGGACTCTGAGTGACGGCCGCCACGTCGCCGTCGAAGCCAAGGACTCGAGCTCGGTGGTCAACAGCGTGAAGCGGGTCTTGAATGATACCGCGGCAAAAGCGCGGTTCTGGAAGGACAAGTTCGGAGAAACTTTAGTCCCTGTCGCTCTGTTGTCCGGTGTTTTTGCGCCAAACAATCTTCGTGCAGCGCAGCGGCCTTTTCTTAGTGTTTGCGCACGACCTCGACGACTTCGTGACGTGGTTGGGTTCACCCCGACGGTGAGGCCCTTCTCTTGGGCAGGCCCGGCGAGGCGCTGTTGGGCGCGCTCGCCGGGTCGCCTCATAGGTCAGCCGGCGTTCTCGATGCGCAGGTCGCGGATCCAGGTTTCGGCCGAGACCTCCAGTGCGGCGTTGGCGGTGGCGGCGAGCTCGATGGTCAGCGTCGCCGGGCGGTCGGCGAAGCGGGCGAGATCGACGCTGCGCGCGGTCCATTCACCCTCGGCGTAATCCATCCCGGTCGCCGCCACTTCGTCCACCGGCACACCGTCGATGAGAACGGTGACGGAGGCGCTGGTCAGCATGTTGGCGGACGCCTTCAGGTCGAGCTTGCGGCGGTAGGTAAGGGTGGGACTGGCGCCGAGTTCGATCCGGCGCGTCAGGCAGGCCAGCTTTTCGCCGGTTTCGCCGCCCGCTCCCGAGGCGACCTTGCCGTGCAGGATGCCGTCGCCGATTTCCCAGGGCTCGCCGCCCTCCCAGCCGGCCGCAGCCAGGCCACCGCTGCCGCCGACGCCGCCGCCGCTGCCCGTCGCCGGCCCTTCCGTGCCCTCCGGACGCAGCAGGCCCGCGGCTTCGAACGACTTGTTGAGGATCGAGACGATGTCGATGCCGCCCGGCCCGGAGCCGCTGTCGTTGCGGGCAAGGCCGCGGCCGCCCTTGAGCAGGCCAGCGGCTTCCAGCGATGTGCCGATGATGCCGGGAATATCGATGCCGAGCCCGGAAAGGCCCCCGCCGGGTCCGGCCTTGCCGTTGCCCGTAGCCCCCGACTTGCCGTCGCCCGCCTTGTTGCGGCCGGCCGCGGCGGCAGCGAGCGAGCGCCCGATGATCTGCGAAAGATCGGCCCCAGGGGCGCCGGAACCGGCACTTGGCTTTGCTGCCGGGGCGGCTTCCGGCGATGGTTTGGCGGCGCTGCCTGGCGTTGCCTCGCCGGCGGTCGCCGCCTTCCGGGGGCCGGGCGCGATCGGGATGGAGACGGCGGGAATGCGGAAAGAGGCGGGCACGTCGGCCTCTTCTGCCCCCTCGGGCTCGTACGCCGGCCGGCGCGGCCGGACCGGCCGCTCGCGCACGACGTCGGTGAGCCCCCACGAACGGGCGATGCGGGTGGGCGACGAGATGCCGGCGTCGATGATGAAGGGCTCCGGCTGGCCGCAGCCCTCCGGTCCCTGCGGGTCGATCGCCTGGCCGTGGGCCATCCCGGCGACGGTCCACGACTCGATGACGTCGTTGCCGTCCTGGTCGCGCCAGACGCGGCGGCGGTGCGGGCCGACCTGCTCATCGGCCGCCGGCTCGGCGGGCAGGCCGTGCACGTTGGCCCACTGCTTGACGATCTCCTCGGCATTGACCGGCTTGACGGTCACATCGGCGCCGCCGTGCCAGACCTGCACCCGCGGCCACGGCCCGGTATGGCCGGTGGCGGCGCGCACCCGCCCGCCCCAGTCCTCGGCGGGCAGGACGCGGCCCTGGAAGATCACTTCGAACCCCTCCTGCAGGCCCTCGGCGCAGTGGTAAGGAACGCCCGCGATCACCGCGCCGCCGGCAAACAGCTCGGGGTGGGTCGCCAGCATCACCGATGTCATCGCCCCGCCGGCGGAGAGGCCGGTGACGAAGACGCGCTTGCGGTCGAGGCCGTGCGCCGCGACCAGGTGCCCGATCATCTGGCGGATCGACTCCGGTTCGCCGCCGTCGCGGGCGAAATCCTGCGGTCGGAACCAGTTCAGGCAACGCAGGGGGTTGTTCGAGCGCCGCTGTTCAGGCAGCAGCAGGGCGAAGCCATGCCGGTCGGCGAGGGTGGACCAGCCGGTGCCGGTGTCGTAGGCGGTGGCCGTCTGGGTGCAACCGTGCAGGACGACGACCAGCGGCGCATTGTCCGGCAGCTCGTCCGGGATATAGGCGAGCATGCGCAAATTGCCGGGGTTGCTGCCGAACCCGTTGATTTCAGCGAGGTGGCTGCGATCGCGGGCGTCGATGCGCTCGATAACGTCTTCGGCCACCGCGGCAGCGGCGAGAAACTTCTCCCACGGCCGGCGGTTGCGGCGCTCGCGGGCGAGTTGCGCCAAGTCGGCTATTTTTTGACCAAGGTCGAGCATCAGGGCGGTCCTTTCGTCTGGCGGGGGTGCGATGAGCCGGCCGATTTCGATCAGCTTGCTGGCCGGCAGAAATACGGTGTGAAAGAGGCCCGGATCGGCGGAACCGCCCCGGGCGGGGTCGAGCCAGCCGGGGAGCTGCGCTCCCGGCTCCGGCTCGTAGCGATGGGTGAAGAGGCCGCGCCGCCGATCGGACGCGGTGGCGAGCTGGACGGCGGCGGCGGGAAAGCCGCGGGCGACCCAGATGCCGAACAGTTCGCGGGCGAGATGGTCGCGGGTCGAGTCCTCCCGCGCGCGATCAATCAGCCGGGCCAGCGCCTCGCCGAAGCGCAGGTGCCGAGGCAGCAGCGACTGCTCGGAGCCCTCGATGGCGGACGGCCGCGGGGCGCCGATGACGACGCCGGGGGTCTCCGCGCGCCGTATCCGCCCGGCGCGCAGCGTCCGGTACGACCGGATCGCCTCGACCGTGTTCACCTGTTGCGGTGCCGCCATCACGCCGATCAGCAGATCGGCGGCATAGTCGGCGGTGGCGGGAGGCGCTCCGGGACCGCGCGGGCCGGGGGGCAGCAGGCCATCGGTGATCATCAGGGTGACCCGGACCCGCAGGTCGCGGCGGGACTGGCCGAGGATATCGGCCAGGCGCTCGCTGAAGGCATATCGTCGCAGGGCTTCGCTCATGCAGCAAAGGTAGGGCGAAGCCCGCGCGTCCGCCAGGAGTTTTTTAGTAAGTGACGACTATTATTTTATGGCCGCCGTCTGAAGACGCCCACCACCTCCAGATGCGGCGACCACAAAAACTGGTCCACCGGCGTGACCGTCTCCAAACGCAATCCGCCATCGGCAAGAATCCGCGCATCTCTGGCAAAGCTCGCGGGATTGCAGGAGACATAGACAACGGTCGCCACCCGCGAGGCGGCAAGGGCGTGGGTCTGCGCCCGGGCGCCGGCCCGGGGTGGATCGATCACGACACCGTCAAAGCGGTCGAGCTCGCCGGAGGCCAGCGGCTGGACAAACAGGTTGCGCCGTTCGCAAGTGATCCGCCCGGCCAGCGCCGGGTTTTGCCGTGCCGCCGCCGAGAGGGCGGAGATGGCCTCTGCGTCGAGATCGACGGCGCAAACGCGCGCGCCCCCGGCTGCCAGCGGCAGCGTGAACGTACCGCAACCCGAGAAGAGATCGGCCAGCGAGGACTGCGGTGGCACCGCCTCGCGGACCGCCGCCAGCAAGGCGGCCTCACCGGTCAGGCTCGGCTGAAGGAAGACCCCCGGTGGAACGTTGACCGGGACACCCGCAAACAAGACCCGCGCCGGACGACGCAGCGCCAGCGGTTCGACCGGATCGTCGGCGGATCGCCGCCAGGAGAGCCGTGCCAGGTCCGCCTCGTCCGCGAACCCGGCGAGCCGTTGCAGCGTTTCCCCGGTCAGCCCGGCCAGACCCTCCCCCAGCACGTCCAGGCCGCCCTCGAGCCGGGTCACATCCACCCGCGCCCGCGACCCCGGGGAAAGCAGCTCGGTCAGCAGGCGGCGCAGCGGCGCCAGCAGTGCGGCGATCGCCGGATCGAGCACCGGGCAGACGGCCACATCGACGACGCGGTGCGAGGCGCGCATCTGGAACCCGAGCCGCGCCGGTGCCGATTCACCCGGCCGCGCCGCGGTCAAGGTGGCGCGCCTTCTGGCCCCGGCGGGCGTGCGGACGAGGGGAGCCATGCGGAAGTCGGACAGGCCGACGCGGGCGAGGGCCACGCTCAGCCGGTCCGTCTTCCAGGCCGCATACTCCGGGTCGGCGAGATGCTGAAGCGCACAGCCGCCGCAGGCGGCGAAATGCGGGCAGGGCGGTTCGGCGCGTCCGGGGCCAGGTGCCAGCAGGGAGACCAGGCCGGCTACGAAGCCGTCGCCGCGGCGCAGCCCCAACCTCACCCGGGCGCGATCCCCGGTCGTCGTCAGCGGCACGTAGAGCCGACCCCCCGGCGCTTCGGCGATGCCGTCGCCCTGTTCGCCGATGCGGAGAATATCGACCTCGATTTCGGTGGCATTCCCGGCCGCCGCTGACCGGACGGGCTGTCGCGAACGCCCAGGCCTTGGCGAACGCCCAAGCCGTGGCGAACGCGCAGGCCGCCTCATACCGTCCCGTCGCGGGGCCGAATGCTCATCGCGTCAATGCGGCAATGCCAAGCAGCAGCAGAAGGGGCACGACCGCCGTCGTAAGCCACACGCGCAGGGTCAGCCACCAGAAGGGCGTGTAGCCCAGTCGTTCGCAGACCCGGTCGAGGAGCAGCACCGATGTGAAAGCCACGGCGAGAAAAAGCGCGGCGAAGGCGCCGGGGAGCAGTACGCTGATGCAACTTGCGAGGGCAGGCAGGACGCTGAGGCCAAGGATTCGGGGCGCGTCCAGCTCCAAGGCGGAGCCGGCCAGAGCGGCCGATGCGAATCCCCAGTGGATCCCGCCCAGGAAGGCGAGGATGAAGGCTGCGTACGCAAGGGTGATGCGAAGCACGGGAACGCCGAACGGCTCGCGGACCGCGAGCACCATGACGACGCCGGCAAGCAGCGGGATAATGCCCCCGATACCAAGGATCTTTGCCTCCGGCGGCATTCTGTTGCTGCGCAACGCCCACAGGTCCAGTTTGACCACGCTCTCGGAACGACGGCGCCCACCACGCAAGAATTTCAACAAGGCAGTTCCCCGATATCCCGCAGCGTTCGTGCCGCTGTTTTGGATAACCCGGATCGATTGCGGGGGACAATCTGCCGGGTCCGGCGGGTCCGCTCATGTGTCGCCCGTCCGGCCCGCTTTTCCCGCAAGCGCGTGGAGGAGATCCATCGGAAGAGGGAACACGACCAAGGAAGATCGCTCGGCGCTCATCCCCTGCAGCGTCGTCAGATAGCGAAGCTGAATTGCTTGAGGCTGAGACGACAGAATCTGCGCGGCCTCCATGAAGCGCTGCGCCGCCTGCAGCTCGCCCTCGGCGTCGATGATCTTGGCGCGGCGGCCGCGCTCCGCTTCTGCCTGCCGGGCGATGGCGCGGATCATGCTCTCATCGAGATCGACACGCTTCAGCTCGACGTTGGCAACCTTGATGCCCCACGCCTCCGTCTGCTCGTCGAGGATGCGCTGGATGTCGGCGTTGAGTTGTTCGCGCTCAGCGAGCATCTCGTCCAGTTCATGTTGGCCCAGGACAGACCGGAGCGTCGTCTGCGCCAGTTGGCTGGTTGCAACTTCGTAGTTCTCGACCTGAATGACCGCCTTCTCCGCGTCGATAATTCGATAATAGATGACGGCGTTCACCCGAACCGAAACGTTATCCCTGGAAATGACATCCTGCTGCGGAACGTCGAGGACGCGGGTCCGCAGGTCGATCCTGACCATTTGCTGGATGACCGGAAGGATCAAAATCAGACCGGGTCCCTTCACTTTCCAGAACCGGCCGAGCAGGAAGACGACGGCGCGATCATACTCGCGCAGCACCCGCAGAGAGGTCGCGATGAGCAACACCAGCAGGACCACGATGATGATGGCGGCCCCGGTCAGCGGAACGTACATGTTCGCCTTTCGCCTCGTTTCAACGTCGGTCCTCCGGCTCGACCTCGACCGTCAGCCCGTCGATGTCAATAACCCGAACCCTCTGCCCGGCGGTCAGCCGGTGCGGTGAGCGTGCCTGCCAGGCTTCGCCATGGACGCGAACCCGTCCTTCGGCAACGGCCCACTCGATTACGGAACCCCGGCTGCCGCGCATCTGCTCGGGACCGGCAACTACCGGCCGTCGGCGCGCCCGCAAGACGACTGTGGAGAGCCCTATAAAGATCGCTCCCAGCACCAGTGCTGCCGACCCGATCACCTCCCAGGCGATGGTGAAACCCGGCACATCGTCTTCCATCAGCAGGACAGAGCCGAGCACAAAGGCGACCAGCCCGCCGATGCCGAGCACACCGAAAGCCCCCACGAACGCTTCGGCCACCATCAGGCAAGCGCCCAGCACCAGCAGGGCAACGCCGCTGTAATCCACCGGCAGGACGTGGAACGCATAGAGAGCCAGCAGAATGCAGATGGCGCCCACCACCCCCGGACCGACCAGTCCCGGGGTGTAGAGTTCGAAAATCAGGGCGTACACGCCGATCAGCATGAGCAAGGCGGCGACGGTGGGATTGGTGATGACCGCCAGCAACTGGGTGCGCCAGTCCGCGGTCTGCGGCACGACGACGGCTCCTGCTGTGGCCAGAACCACGTCGCCTGCCGAGGTCCTCACGGTGCGGCCGTCGATCGCGCGCAGCAGCCCCGGCACATCGCCGGCGATGAGGTCGATGACATTACTCTTGAGGGCCTGCTCCGCCGACAGGCTCGCCGCCTGCCGAACCGCGTCCTCGGACCAGGCGTCGTTTCGCCCGCGCAGTTCCGCGAGGCTGCGGATGTAGGCGACGGCGTCGTTGACCGCCTTCTCGGCCATCCCGGGCGTTTGGCGGTGGCTGTCGTCGGCGACGGGTTTGGTCTCTTCCGGGGCGCCCAGCTGCACCGGGGTCGCGGCACCAAGGTTCGTGCCTGGCGCCATCGCCGCGATATGGCTGGCATAGAGAATGTACGTGCCTGCACTGGCGGCTCGGGCGCCGCCCGGAGCGACAAACGCCGTGACGGGGACAGGAGAGGCGAGGATGGAACGGACGATTTCCCGCATCGACGTATCGAGACCGCCCGGTGTGTCCAGCCGAAGGACCACCACGGCTGATCTGCGTTCCACTGCCTTGACGAGACCTCGCGCGACGTAGTCGCTCGCGGCGGGTCCGATGGGGCCCGTCAGCTCCAGCACGACGGCCTGACCCGATAAGCGCTCCTGAGTCTGCGCCGCAAGCGCAGTGGGGACGAGCAGAGCCAGCAGGAGCATCACAGCGAGACGGAGCGTGCGGTCAACCGGCATCGCCCGTCTCCCCGCTTGCGGCGAGCGCCGTCAGGCCCTCGCGATAGCTGGGATAGCGCAGGCGGACACCCAGCTCCCGCTTCATCCGGCCGTTGTCCACCCGCCGGTTGTCCCTCCAGAAACTCCGCGCCATCGGCGACATTGCCGGCCACGCGTCTTCAAGGGTGAGCAAGGGTGGGACTGGAGCGGCGAGAAGACGGCAGGCGAAGGCTGCCACCTCCGCCGGCGCGGCCGGCTCGTCATCGCAGACGTTATAAATGCGGCCAGGATCGGGGCGTTCAATGGAGGCACGGAGCACGGCGGCGATATCATCCACGTGGATCCGCGAGAAGAGGTGCCCCGGCCGTTCGATCCGCCGTGCCTCTCTCCGGCGAACCTGATCAAGGACGTTGCGTCCGGGACCATAAATCCCCGCCAGCCGAAAGACGTGGACCGGAACTCCCTGCTGTTCATGCAGGTCGAGCCAGCGGCGTTCCACCGCGGCCCGGCGCGCGCTGCGTTCGACCGTCGGGCGCAGCGGTGCCGTTTCGTCCACCAGCGCGCCTCCGGTATCGCCGTAGACGCCGGTCGTCGAGAGGTACCCCAGCCAACGCAGCTTCCGGTTTGCGGCAAGCAGTGGCGCGTGTTGGTCGAGAACGGGATCGCCCTCGGCATCAGGGGGTACTGAAACGAGAACGTGCGTCGCGTCTGCGATCGCGGCGGCCGCATCGGCCAACGGCCTGCGGCGATCGAAAAGAAAGGCTTGAATGCCGTCAGCGAGGAGGTGGGCTCGCTTTTCTTCCGTGCGACACGTCCCGGCAACGGCCCAGCCCTCGGCTCGCAGAAGCCGGACCAGAGCGGTCGCGCTGTAGCCGTAGCCGAAGCAGAACAGGCGCGGCACGAACTCGCTGTCGGCAGGGCTCACGGCGGTCACGGCAGGCTCGCGTGCGATTTCCTTGCGTCCCATCCTTGCCGAACGGCAGGCGTCGCGTCAGTCTACGCTGCTGCGTGCGCTGGAGGTAGAAAGGAATGCTGACCGGTCGCTCCTGGTTTACGGCTCTTGCTGTCGTGCACTTGGCCGCGGCAAGCGCCGCTGCCGCGGCGCCGCAAGGCGGGGCGGCGGGGGAGGGCGAAAAGCGCTATCGCGCTTGCATGGCGGCGGTTGCGACCGATGCGCGGCAGGCGCTCGCCGATGCAAAAGCGTGGGCCAAGGCAGGCGGGGGTGATCCCGCAGAGCATTGTGCCGCCGCGGCCGAAATGGCGCTCGGCCAGTACGTCGAGGCGGCGGAAGCCCTGCAGAGTCTGGCGCGACACGGTGGCGCGGAAATTGCCGGAAATCCCGCTTTGCACGCGTCGCTGTGGGGCCAGGCCGCGCATGCCTGGCTTGCCGCGGACCGGCCTGAGCAGGCGGAGGCGGCAGCGACGGAAGGAGCAAAGCTGCTACCGCGCAACGCCGAATTGCTGGTGTTACGCGCGCGTGCCAGGGCGGAGCAAAATCGACTGGGCGACGCTTACCTTGATCTCGATAACGCCATCCATCTCGACCCATCGCTTGCTGAAGCTTACGTCTTTCGTGCCAATATCCTGCGACGACGGGGAACCCTCGATGCGGCGGCGGCCGATCTGGATAGGGCGCTGAGCTTGGATCCGGATCAGCCGGAAGCGCTTCTGGAGCGGGGGATCGTTCGCCGGATGCGCGGCGACGACGCCGGCGCCCGCGCCGATTGGGAAAGGCTCGATGCCGTCGCTCCAAAAACACCAGCAGCCGAGGCGGCGCGGCTGAACCTGGAGAAGATGCAGAAAAACGAATAGCGGAGACGTTGGTTTGCGGCGCGGGAACAGGAGCCGCAAAGGGCGAAAACGCATCTGAGTCTGAAATGGGAGGGCATAGAATTGACCGAAGCCTATCTTCTTGGTCGTGTCTTGTTGTCCTTTGGCGAGAACCAAGATGCAGAGAGCATTGTCGGTGAGTTGTCCGCTGCCGCGTTCGATGGCGCGGGCGGCTTGTGGGTCTCTTCCGACGAACTGAGTTCGGGGCGCATCACGTTGTCACGCCTGGAGCCGGACGGCGAGCTGAGCTTCTCAAACCATCAGCAGTTTGAACTGCGCGACTACATCGATCTGCCCGCCGATGGCGAAGAGAAGACCGAGGCCGATATCGAAGGGCTGGATGTCGCTGACGGATATCTGTGGTTCACCGGCTCCCACTCCAGCAAGCGATCGCGTCCAAAGGGCAAGAACCGCGACAAGGATCTGGAGCGTCTTGCCAGAGTTGAACGCGAAGCCAATCGCTTCCTGTTGGGCCGGATCCCGCTGGTTGAGGGGACGCCCGCTGCTTCGGGGACGTCGGTGAACAGTCTCGGCGGGAACCTGAACGCGGCGCGGCTGGCGGATGGCGAGGGGGGTAACGCGCTCGTCGAGGCGTTGCGTGATGATCCACACCTGGGGCCCTTCTTGCGGACGGTCCACGGCGCTGATGGCAGCGATACCGTATTGCCACTTGCCAGCAAGGAGAACGGCTTCGACATCGAGGGGCTGGCCGTATTCGGCAAGCGACTGTTTCTCGGCCTGCGGGGGCCGGTTCTGCGCGGCTGGGCGACGCTGCTTGAATTGGAGCCGCAAGAGGAGGCTCCCCGACGCCTTGGACTGGCGGCCGTTTCGCAAAGCGAGGGCCGTTATCACAAGCATTTTGTCGATCTCGCCGGGCTGGGCATCCGGGAGTTGATGCGGGATGGCGACGATCTCTTGATTCTTGCCGGGCCGACGATGACGCTACAGGGGGCTTTGCGCGTCTATCGCTTGCGCGATGCGAGTGGCCTCGGGAACGACAGCATCACGTCCACCGATGGCGGGCGGCTGGAATTGCTGTTCGACCTGCCGAGCGTCCTCGATGGGGACAACGCCGAAGGCTGCGCCCTCCACAAGTGGCTCAGCGAACCCGGCTTGTTCGTTGTTTATGATGGACCCGTTACCTCGCGCCGGCCGCGGCCGGGCGCTGTTTACGCAGACGTCTTCCGATTGCCGAGGTGAGTCGCCGTTGCGCCGGAACCGCAAAAATCGACCCGCCGGCAGCAGCCTTCAACCACCGCGTGCCGTCTGACCCCCGCTCCCCGCCCGGCCTGTCGTCATCGCGGGCGAGCTCCATAGCCGTTCCAGCGCGTAGAACTCGCGGATCTCCGGCCGGAAAAGGTGAACGAGAACGTCCCCCACGTCGATGAGAACCCAGTCGCACTGCGTTGTTCCCTCGACGGCGGTGCGAGGGACCCCCAGCTTTTCGACGATGTCGACGACGTGATGGGCCATCGAGCTGACGTGTCGCTTCGATGTGCCTGAAGCCACGACCATGTAGTCGGCAATGCTGGTCTTGCCGGCCAGCGAAATGACGGCGACCTCGATCGCCTTATCGGCGTCAAGCGAGGCCTGCACCGCCTGGAGAACGTCTTCGACCGAGGGCGGTGTTGGACTCATTAACGTGATGGCCGGCTTCTCCTTCTGATCATTGTGCGATAGCGGCTGATCATTGTGCGACAGCGGCCCGCTTGCGTGTCCGCGTGGCAACCGCCACCTTTCGCCGCGCCCTGATCCGCGTCGCCGACCCGGCGTGCGGAGGCGTGTGCAGAAAAACCCATGCTGGCGGCTGCATCGTCACGATGGACCGTGCCAGCGGTTCCGCCACACGCGCTTCGGCAAACACGCGGGCCGATCGCGCCATCAGAGACGCTTTAGAATAGGGAGGGCGAGAGAAAACCGCAATGGGGACGAGCCTGAAGATCCGCCGCCAGTCCTTCCACTCGGTAAGCTGCTGAAGATTGTCGGCGCCCATGAGCCAGACGAACCGGCACTTCGGAAAGCGCGGCAACAGGAGGCACAAGGTATCCGCCGTATGCTGCGTGCCGAACCGGCGTTCGATGTCCGTCACCCGGATCCGCCGATGTCGCGCGACCAGGGCGGCCGCCCGCATGCGCTCCTCAAAAGGGGCCGTTTCGCCCGCTTTCTTGAGGGGATTCTGAGGTGTCACCATCCACCACACCTCGTCCAGCCGCAACCGTTTCAGGGCGAGAAGCGAGATGTGCCGGTGCCCCTCGTGAGCGGGGTTGAAGGAGCCGCCCAGCAGCCCGATCCGTCGTGCCGACAAGGCTCACGTCCGGATCAGAGGGGATGATCGTAGAAAATACGCGCTCACGGTCGGCATTGGCCGGAGCCCCGCACAATGTACTTGAAGCTGGTAAGCTGCTCCACGCCGACCGGTCCGCGGGCATGCAGCTTGCCGGTCGCGATGCCGATTTCCGCGCCCATACCGAATTCGCCGCCGTCCGCAAACTGGGTAGACGCATTCACCATCAGGATGGCGCTGTCCAACGATCGAACGAACGTATCCGCGGCAGCGGGGTCCTGGGTCAGGATCGCTTCCGTGTGCTGGGAGGAGTGTTGTCGAATATGGTCGATGGCCTCGTCGAGGCCCGAGACGATGCGGACCGACACGATCGCATCGAGGTATTCTGTATCCCAGTCTTGCGTCGTCGCCGGCATCACGCGGCCGTCGATTGCCCGTGTGGCCCCGTCGCCCCGCACTTCGCAGCCGGCGGCAAACAAGTCATCCAGGATCGGCGGCAGGATCTCGGCGGCGACAGCCCGGTCGATCAGGACGGTTTCGGTCGCCCCACAAATCCCCGGCCGCCGCATCTTGGCGTTGAAGACGACCCGCCGGGCGGTTTCAGCATCCGCAGCGGCATGAATATAGGTGTGACAGATCCCATCGAGATGCTTGAACAGCGGAACGCGGCTCTCTGCCGTCACCCGTTCGATCAACGAACGTCCGCCGCGCGGAACGATGACGTCGATGCACTCGGTCATTTTCATCATCTCGCCGACAGCCACCCGATCGGTGGTGGGGACCAGCTGGATGCTGGTGTCCGGAAGTCCTGCCGCGATCACGCCAGCCGTCAGACACTCGGCGATGACCGACGACGTGCCGAAGCTTTCGGACCCGCAGCGCAGGATCGCGGCATTGCCCGATTTCAGGCAGAGGCCGCCGGCATCGGCGGTCACGTTCGGCCGCGATTCATAGATGACGCCAACAACCCCCAGCGGGGTTCGCACGCGTTCGATCTTCAGTCCGTTCGGCCGATCCCAGGCCGCGATGACCTGGCCGACCGGATCCGGAAGATCGGCGATGTCCTCCAGACCCCGGGCCATCGCCTCGATGCGCGTGTCGGTCATCACCAACCGATCGATCAGCGCTGCGTTCAGGCCCTTCCGCTGGCCTGCTTCCACATCGCGGCGATTGGCGGAGAGGATATCGCGCACGCGGGCGCGGATGTTCGCCGCCGCCTGCCGAAGAGCCACGTTCTTGATCCCTTCCGCCGCCTGGGCCAGCACCTGGGCGGCGGCGCGCGCCGACGTGCCGATGTGGTGCATGAGTTGGCGTAATCCGTCCTCGCCTCCAACGGCGGTGTCGACGGCGAAGCCGACGGTCAGCGTGGTCATTCCTTGTTCTCTGGGTTCAGGGCGAGATCGTCCCGGTGAATCAACTCGTCGCGTCCACGGTAGCCGAGGCAGGCCTCGATTTCACTGGTTTTGTGGCCGGCGATTCGACGCGCATCGGACGATGAGTAGGCGACGAGGCCGCGGCCGAGGGTGCGGCCGTCGCGCGCGCGCACCAGCACGGCGGCGCCGCGACTGAAATCCCCTTCGACGCCGACCACACCGGCGGGCAGAAGGCTCTTGCCGTGAGCGAGCGCCGCGACGGCGCCGTTGTCGACGATCAGCGTTCCGGCCGGCTTCAGAGTGCCGGCAATCCATTGCTTACGGGCCGCCTGCGGGCCTTCGCCCGGCAAAAACCACGTGCAGCGTTCGCCTGCGTCCAGGCGTCGCAACGGATGAAGGGCTTCGCCGTGCGCAATCGCCATCCTGCAGCCCGCGGCGAGCGCGATCCGTGCTGCCGCCAGCTTCGTCGTCATCCCTCCGCTTCCCACCGCCGAGCGCGTCGTTCCGGCCATGGCTTCGACTTCCGTGGTGATCGCACGCACCTCCGTAAAGTATCGGGCATCGGGGTCGGCATGGGGATCGGCGGAATAGAGGCCGTCAACGTCCGACAACAAGATCAGCGTATCCGCACTGATCATCGCTGCCACCCGCGCCGCCAGCCGGTCGTTATCGCCGAAGCGGATCTCGTCGGTGGCGACCGTGTCGTTCTCGTTGATCAGGGGGACCGCGCCAAGCCGCAGGAGCGTCGCCAGGGTGTTGCGGGCATTGATGTATCGGCGCCGGTCCTCGGTGTCGTCGAGCGTCAGCAGCACCTGCGCCACTGTCATCCCATGCGGCGCTAGCCGCTCCTGATAAGCATGGGCCAGCCGGATCATGCCGGTGGCGGCCGCCGCCTGCTTTTCTTGCAGACGAAGCGGACCGGAAGGCAGGGCAAGGCGCCGCCGCCCAACCGCAACGGCCCCGGACGAGACCAGAACGACCTCCTGACCACGCTTCTTGCAGGCGGCCACGTCTTCAGCGAGCGCTGCCAGCCAGTCGCTGCGAATGTCGCCGGTCAGCTCGGACGTGAGCAGGGCCGAGCCGATTTTGACGACAAGCCGCCGCGCGCTGGCGAGAGCCGGTGTCCCTCCTGTTCTGTTCACGTCGAGCCCGCCGGCAGCGCCGACCTCTGGACATGGCGGAGCGCGGCTGCCAGGACCTCGTCTGTCCCGATGCCGGCCGCGCTGGAGGCGCGCAGGACCGGTTGGCCGGCGGCAGCGGCGAGGTCCGCGCTCCGCCGTTCAATGTCATCCGGCGGCAACGCGTCGATCTTGTTCAGGACCACGAGTTCTGGCTTGTCGAGCAGGCCCTCGCCGTAGGCGGCCAGTTCGCCGCGGACCGTGCGCCACGCGGCCGCCGGATCGTCCTGGGTGCCATCGATCAGGTGGATCAGCACCCGGCAGCGTTCGACGTGCCCGAGAAATCGGGTGCCGAGACCGACGCCGCGATGGGCGCCCTCGATCAGGCCGGGAATATCGGCGAGCACGAATTCGTCACGACCGGCGGTCACGACACCGAGCGAGGGCCACAGCGTGGTGAACGGGTAGTCGGCGACTTTTGGCCGGGCGCGCGAGACGGCGGCAAGGAACGTGGACTTGCCGGCGTTCGGCAAGCCGATGAGGCCGGCATCGGCCAGCAACTTGAGGCGCAGGATAATCGAGAATTCTTCCCCGGGACGCCCGGGATCGGCGCGACGCGGCGCGCGATTCGTGGAGGACTTGAAGCGGGCATTGCCGAAGCCGCCGTTGCCACCGCGTGCGATCACCGCGCGCTGCCCCGGTGCCAGCAGATCGGCGAGGAGGAACTGCTTGTCTTCGCTGAAGACCTGGGTGCCGGCCGGCACCTTTAAGATGGCGTCGGCGCCGCCGTGACCGGTGCGGTTCTGACCGGCGCCGTTTCCGCCGCGTTGCGCCTTGAAGTGCCGGCGATAGCGGTAGTCGATCAATGTGTTGAGGCCGTCGACGGCTTCCACGACGACATCCCCCCCGGCGCCGCCGTCACCGCCATCGGGACCGCCGAATTCGATGAACTTCTCGCGGCGAAACGAAAGGCAGCCGTTACCGCCGTCGCCGCTCTTGATCAGCACCTTGGCTTCGTCGACAAAGCGCACCCCGGTCGGCTCCCGAACCACACTCGCCACAGGGCCACGCGCCATCGGCGGCGGGAATGTCCGCGAACGGAATGCCTGGGCGGGACGACCGCTAGGAAGCGGCCTGGACGCTGATGTAGGTCCGGCCCTTGGCGCTGCGGCGAAAGGCCACCCGACCTTCGGTCAGCGCGAACAAGGTGTGATCGCGGCCGATGCCGACGCCGTCGCCGGGGTGGAACTGCGTTCCCCGCTGGCGAACGATGATGTTGCCGGGAATGACATGCTCGCCGCCGAACTTCTTGACCCCGAGCCGCTGCCCGGGACTGTCGCGCCCGTTGCGCGAGCTGCCTCCAGCCTTCTTGTGTGCCATTGCTGCTACTCCTGCAGGGCCGGTTCGAGCGCCGGCGCGTCGGTCGCGACTGCCGCCGCTTCGGGCTCGGGCTCGGCCGCCGCTGCTGCCGGCTCGGCCCCGTCGATGCTGATTCCCGCGATGCGAACCTCCGTCAGGTCCTGACGGTGGCCACGGGTGCGACGATGGTTCTTGCGGCGCTTCTTCTTGAAGATGATGAGCTTCGGGCCGCGCGTCTGCCCCAACACCCTGCCGAACACGCGGGCCTCGGACGGGACGGAGGATCCGACGAGCGGCTCGCTGCCGTCGCCGGCCAGCATCAGCACGTCGCTGAAGGTCACGAGATCGCCCGGCTCGCCCAGCAAGCGCTCGACGACGATCCGGTCGTTCTCCGAGACGCGATGCTGCTTCCCGCCGCTGCGGATGACTGCAAACATGTTCACCACACGGAAAATAAATCTTGCTCCGGCGCGCAGCGCGGCCGGAAGGCGCGCATCATAGCCGACACGCCGCGCCTGTCAATGCGTGGAAAGCAGCGGCGGTGTGCCTGAGCGATGATCCATCGACCGCGGAGGTTTCTTTTGATTGCCATGGCCCGCTCGCCCCAACGTCCTATTGAATGCCAAAGCAAAAAAAAAGGGTGCGTGCCCCATATGCCGCACGCACCCTTTTCCGCGTAAACCGCCTGAGTAGCGAGAGGGCTTAGTGCTCCTTCAGCCACTCGGCGACGCCGGGCGCCAGGATCTTCTGTGACGCGCCACCGGTATAGATGCCGATGTGGCCGGTCTTGATCGGCAACTCCTTGTAGTCCTGCTTGTTGCCAACGTACTCGCCGAGAGCAACCGTGCTCTGTGGCGGCACCAGGTGGTCCCGCTCGGCGTAGACATTGAGGATCGGCATGGTCAGGTTCTTCAGCTCGACCTTCTGGCCGCCCAGAACCAGGCCGCCGCCCACCAGCTTGTTGCCCTGGATGAACTCCTTGACAAACTGCCGATAGGCTTCGCCGGCGACGTCCGGACCCCCGAACAGCCACTTCTCCATCCGCAGGAAGTTGAGCAGCGCCGACTTGTCGTCGAGGATGCCGACCGTATCGGCATACTTGCCGAACATCAGGGTGAACGGCGAGGCCATCAGGAACGAGACGTTCAGGACGTCCGCCGGAACGTTGCCGAAGGCATCGACCATCGCATCGACATTGACGCTTTGGCCCATCCGGAACAGCAAGCCGACATGAGGCTGGCCTTCGACCTCGTGCTTTGAAAAGTCGATGGGCGTCACTGTCAGGACGAGGTTGCGAACCTTTTCGGGGTGCAGCGTCGAGTAGCAGGTGGCGAACGTCCCACCCATGCAGATGCCGAACAGGTTGACCTTGTCGAGCTTGTTATGCTCCAGCACGTGATCAACGATATCGTCCATATAGTCGGTAATGTAGTCGTCAACGGTATTGTAGCGATCACAGCGCTTGGGATAACCCCAGTTGATCATATAGACGTCGATACCCTCTTTGAGAAAATTGGTGACGAGGGAACGGTCCGGCTGCAGGTCGGCGACTTCGTAGCCATTGATCAGCGGCGTCGAGATGATCATCGGCACCGGGTGGATCTTGTCCTTATCGACCAGCGGCTTGTAACGATAAACCTGGAAGGTCTCGCGCGCATAAAACACTTCCTTCGGCGTGCTGCCGATGTCGACGTCCTCATCCTTCATGCTGGTGAGCGCCGCCAGGCCGGCGGAAAGCTTGCTCTCCATCTCGGCGATCTCGTGCGCCACTTCGTCGGCGCGGAACTGGATCGGGAACTTCATTACTGTCCTCACTTCTCGGAGTCTCGCGGGGGGCAGACGATGACCGGCGCGCCGTTAGGACGCGGCCTCGCTCGCTTCGATTTCCTTTTTCTTGCCACGGCCGGCGGCCGGCTTCGCCGAGGGATCCTTCAGGGCGCGGCGCAGGCTGCGGATCTCCCGCTTCAGCGCGTGGATGTCCTTGTAGGCCTCGTCGATCTCGCTGCGGGTGGGAATTTCCAGCGAGTTGTAGACGATTTCCATGGCTTCCCGCTGCGCCTTCTTGTGGTCCATCAGCGCGTCGGTCAGCTTGTCCTGGACCTTGAGGAACTCGGCGGTATTGAACTTCTGCATCAGCGTCCGGTCGGCGATCGAATACCAGGTGCGCATCAGGTCGCGGGGGCTGGTGACCTTCTCGCCCTTGTCGGCAAGCTTCGCCAGATGCTCGATGGTCTTCTCGACCGACGCCGCGAGACCCTCGGACAGCGTCTTCTGGTACTCCTTCTGAGCGTCCTGAAGGTCCTTCAGGGCGTCGAACATCTTCAGCATTTTGCCCATTTTTTCGCGGGCAACGGTGGCGCGGGGCAGTTCTCCGACGCTCATCTGGGCGAACGGGCCGCGGAACATCTCCTGAAAGCCGGCCAACTGGCCCAATCCGGAGGTGCCGCTCAGGAACGCCTCGCCGGGATGTGCAGAGGTGGCCTGGGTAATCATGGACATCCACGGTGCCGTCATCGGCGTCCAGCGCTCGAAGAGCGACTTCGACAGCTGGGCAAAATCACCGGCGGCCGATGCGGAGCGCTTCGGCATCTCGGCGACTTCTTTGCGCCAGTCGTCCAGCAGCTTCTGCAGGTCGGGCTGCCATGGCTTGCCGGCTTCCAGCTTCGGCGCCACCGTCTGCCAAGCCTTCATCAACAGGTTCATGCTCCGGGTCATCACTTCCGGAGTGCCGAAGATGTTGCCGGCGAGGCGCTGGGTCGGGCCTTCTTTCAGGCCCGACCAGGCGTCGGCGCCCATCTGAAAGAACTGCATCGGATCGAACATCGGCGCCGTCGGCGTGCCGCCACCGGCGACCTTCGCCCAGTCCATCCAGCCGGACCAGAGGCGCTTTTGCGCGTCCCCCCAGGTTTTCATCATTTCGTTGGTTTGTGCGCTCCAGTCCATCCTTGTTCTCCTCCGAGTTGGACAAAGGCCGGATGCCCCGATTTCCCGGGGCCGGCTGCAGGCGAGAGTAGCTTTCGAAATCCTCCGACGGTCGGCTTGCTCGCCGATCGATGTCGAGCGCGCTTTATAGCGGTTATCTGGGATGAACCTAAAACAAAAACAGGGCACCAGAGGTGCCCTGTTCGTCGTTCCGGGAATGGCTCGGTTTGGAGCGGGTCAGGCAGCCAGCTCGAGCATGAACTTCACGGGACCGCGGGCCTTCTTGCCCGTTCCGTCGGTGAACTCACCGTTGACAGGCGCTTTCTTGGCATAGGGGCTGGTCAGGATGGCGACATGACCGCCGTGGAAAGCGACCGACTCGACAACGTCCGTTCCGTCGAGGAACCTGTTGCCGGCTGTTGCGCAAGGCGGCGTGACCAGATCATCCTTGATCGCGTAGTTCTGGTACCACTTCACCCCAAGCTTGGCCAAATCCTTTATGTTCAGCGGCTTGCCGAACAATTGGACCGGCAGGGTGCCATCTTCGCCGATCGGCTGCTGGAACGTGCAAGAGCTCATCTTGGCGACTTCCAGCGGCAGGTGCACCCGCTCCTTCAGCAGCCAGCGGAACAGCGCCGCCGGGGTCTTGCCGGGGTTGAGATCGGTGGCGCGGTGCATCGAGGCCTGATCGAGCACCTTGACCAGCGGCGTCTCGCGGTCGATGGCGACGAAGCGCATGCCGAGGCTTAGCATGTAGCCGTTGGCGACGCGGTTGCCGTTGGCCAGCGGCGTCGTGATGAAGTCGCTGTGCATCTGCGGCATGCCGCTGATGGCGTCGGAATAGGTGCCGTCAATCGGGGCGACGTTGGTGATCAGGGTGTCGCAGACGTCCGTCAGCTTGCCCGACAGGATGTTCATCAGGCAGATGTAGCCGCCCTGGCAGGTGCCGTTGAGCACTGCCTTCTTGCCGTGGATCTCCTTCAGCTTGGAGCAAAGCTCAAGCGTCTGCAGGCAGTCCTCGTCGGGCGTCGTCTGCTGCACCGCTTCGGTCTTCATGATGTCCTTGACGACGCGGACGTAGGTCGGGATGCCTTCGTTGGCGAACGAATGGGCGTAGCTCTTGTTCTCGTGCGGCAGGAAGGACAGGATGTGGACCCCGAGCATGTAGGGCGGAACCAACAGCATCGGCGGTACGTCGCTGCGAACCTGGACACCCTTCTTCAGCGGCAGCACCTGGTACATCAGGAAGGTGTCGGTTTCATGGACCAGCTTGTAGTCGGACGTATTGAACTGGAAGCCGAACTCGTCCTTGATCTTCTCGATCTGGTCGTTGAAGTTTGCAACTGACTCCATGACCTCGGCCTCGCGTCGCAGGAAGGTTCCGAGGCGTTCGCCGCTGCCGTTGCCCTTGCCGTCGTAGACGGTATTCATCAGCGCCTGGGTGCCCTCTTCGATCTGATCGAAGACATAGCTCAGCATCTTTTCCTGAGCGCTCATCAATCCTTTGGTGATCAGCGCCTGGTTGTGCTGCATCACCTGGATGGTTTCCCATACACTGAGCGGGTTCTCCCGGCTTGCCCGCATTGCCGTTTGTCCGGCGATCAGGCAACTGTCGGCGAATTCCGCCATCTCGCGGTTGGTCGCCCGCATCAGGGCAATCATATACCGTCCGATGCTGGTCCCAATTTCGGGCATCTCTTTTGCGATTGCGTACACGGCGCCTCTCTTCCTCCTGACCCAGAGCGCGGATTTAACCGGCATCCCAATGAAACGGCGATCTTGTGCAAGTCTTACCGGCGGCTCAGAATCTGCGGCTAATTCGCATTGGCAACGCTCACCGTCATTCTCTTCCGAGAGCCCGTTATTGACTGCTTCTTGAGCCTGCCTACACTTCCCTCCTCGACCACAAATAATGTTTGTGTTCGCTGGGCAAATCCGACGTACTCAATGTGTAAATTATAGGCAAAAGAATCCCCGCCCGCAATATGCAATTACCGCAATGCAGCATGTCAAGAAGGGAAAAGCGGAGTCCGTCGGCAAGAGGGTGCGCGCGCCAGGGGAAGGCCGAGGGACTCAACGGTGCCCGGTGCGCAGCCGGTGATCGCCGATATCGCAAGGTCTCGCGAGACCGGGCTGCCGGTCGGTCTGAAGGAGCCGCCGGCCGGGCGCCGGCGGCAAAGCAAGGGTAATCAGGAAAGGGCGACGACGGCCTCGCCGACCGCCTTGGCATCGCCGCTGTCGTTCTTGGCGGCGAGTTCGAGGGAAACCTGCTTCTCCCCGTCGACCTCTTCCTTCTTCGCCACCTTGCCGGTGACGGTGATCTTCTCGCCGACGCGGGTGATCGCCTTGAATTGGGTGAAGAAACGGCGCAGCGCCGACTGCGGCACCCAGGAGGTGACGCCGCGGCCGAGGTAGGCCATCACCAGCATGCCGTGGGCAAAGACATCGGACTGGCCGGCGGCCTTGGCATAGTCGATATCGATGTGCATGGGGTTGTGGTCACCCGACGCGCCACCATAGAGCGCCAGCGTCGTCCGCGTGATTGCCGGAACCTCGAGGTGGATGACTTCGTCGCCGACGTTGACGGCGTCGTAGCTCGGCAGAGCCATGCTTGCGTCCTCCCGGTCAGTTGATGACGACGATGACGCGCTGCAGCTCGGCAACCGGCGTCCCGTCCTGATTGGTGGCGGTGGTGTCTTCGATGATGAACTCCATCTTGCCACCTTTCTTGTCGTAGATGTCGGAGACCTTGGTGACGAAAGTAATCCTGTCGCCGGCTACGATCGGAGCGAGGTACTTGAAGGTCTGCGAGCCGTGCAAAATCTTGCCGACCGGCACGCCCATCGCCGCAATGTTGTCCCACAGCGAGTTGGTTTCCATCTCGAGGCAGAAGGCGAAGGTCGGTGGTGCGGGCAGCGCCGAATATCCGGCGGCTTTTGCTGCTTTCTCGTCGGTGTAGACAGGGTCCGTCTCACCGATTGCCTTTGCGAAGAACTTCAGGCGGCCTTTCTCGACGTCTACCGTCTGTGGCGGTGTCGTTCGACCGATATGTTGCTTGTCGATCATTGTTTTCCCTACCCTGAGATTGCAATTGAGCGCCGCGCCGGCCCAAGCGTCGTGACGCCGCGGATGCGGCCTATCTTCGGATCGCCTGAAACTCGCGATTCCTTCCGATCCAGTCAAGGTGCGGCGGGTCACCTTGCGAGGACCGCGTGGCTGCTGCCGGCAGCCGTCGGTGCTCCGGAGTCCTGCCGCTTATTTCTTCTTCAATGCGTAACCCCGGACCTCCTCCAGCGTGGCGGCGATGCGGGAATTGATCGCGTCGGTTGCCTGTCGGTTGGAGTTGCTGACGATATCGGCCATCTCGCGCATGGCGGTGACTCCGCGCTCGAAAGCGCTGCGCATCAGCTCGGTCTGCTTTACCACGATGTCCGAAGGGTTCATCGACTTCGCCATTTCGGCGGCAGCTTGCGATGTTTCGCGCATGGTTTCCTGCAACAACTCGGCCTGCCGCTTGGCCAGGGTTTGCAACCCCTCGGCGGCGGCGCGATTGGCGGTCGTCACCGCCTCCACGTTCTTTTTCTGCGAAGCGGCAATGGCATCCATATCGACACCGGGAATTTTGTATTGCTGCAGGATCTTCTGCATCTCGCTCATCAGTTTGCCGGCATCGAAGTCGGACATCAGTTTGCGCAGGTCAATCGGTGGGGTGGGTGAATCGGCCATTCGGGTTCGTCCTGGGGACCGGGGAGCAGCTGCCGCGCCGGCTCGGCCCCTGGAGCGGGTACGACGCGAACCAGCGACTACGGAATTGCCGCTGACCGTTGGTCACAGGTACGAGCTTTCGCCGCGCCTCGCAATACAATCGAAACAGTCGCGGCGGCGCCTGGCCGCAGGGGACGACCACGGCCCTTCCCGCGGCGGGCCGGCACCGCAAATCGCGCTTACGCGGTCCGGGCGCCGTCGATGGCTGCGGCGATGCCGCCCCAGATCAGCCCGCTTGGCGCGAGGAACGGCTTTTCCAGGATCGTATAGGTGATCTTCTTGGCGTCCGCGTCGAATTCGTATCCCAGAACGACCGGACCCATGGGTGTTGGCGTCGTGGCGATCCCGCACGTGTCGTCGGATTGTTCGAAGGTCGTGCCATGGTCGCGTTGACCACGCGCCTGCACCTGCCTCCAAACAGCCGCAGTGACGCCCTCAAAGCTCCGCTTCTCCTTGCCCATCTCCGTCTCCGTCCTATGCTCTCGAGGAGGGCGGTCACGCCCGTCGTGGCAATCATGGCGGTGTTAACGCGTGATCGAAAGAAAAGAGGGCAGGATGTCACTCGCCGGTGAGCACCGCGCGGCAGGCAGCGGGCAGATCCTCGAGGGTGAGCCGCGGCCGGGGAGCTCCGGCGCCTTTCCGAAGCTCCTCTCGTGCCGCGGCCGAGAACCACCAGTCGAGCGACGCATCGCAGCCGTCGCCGTCTGGCACCGGCGGCTGTCGTTCAAGGCATTCCGTCGAATCCGGCGGGCAATGCAGGCCCACGTGAAAATGCGCATCATGGCCCCACCAGGGGCGGATTTTTGCCAACCAGCCGCGATCGCCCTCAACCTCGCTGCACAGCGCGCGCTTGATCGCCGGGTTGACGAAAATACGGTCCACCTCGGGAAAGGACGCCGCGACCTGTAGCAGCCGGGCCTGACCCTGGGCCCAGGCCGGCGATAAAGTTTCACCGTCCTCGGCGACCATCGTTACGGCCGACATCTCCTCCCGCTCCGCGGTCGACAGTTGCCGCTGCGGGGCCGCCAGGAACCAGATGTCAACATCGAGTCCCGACTGGTGCGAGCGATGGCCGGTCGACATCGGCCCGCCCCGCGGCTGGGCGAGGTCGCCGATCAACAGTCCGGGCCAACCCTCCGCCCGGACCTGCTCTGCAAACTGCGTGATAAAGGCGATGAGTTCGGGATGTCCCCAGAACCGGTTGCGTGACGGCCGCATCACCTGGAAGGCGTCGCCGGAGGACGGGAGGGCCTCCGCACCCGCGAGACAGCCGCGGGCATGTCCGCCGATGACGAGCGGCGAAGCGAAACTGGGCGTCTGAACATCGCCGAAATCCAGCGTCGCGGCGCAGGCAGCTGATGACCACAGCAGCGATGAGGTCAGGGCAAACGACGAGGTCAGGGCAAGCGACGAGGCTAGGGCAAGCACGGTCAGTCCGAGGGTGCGCACGTCCTGCTCCCGCCCTCCTCAAGGGGCCGCATCATAGGACCAGGACCGAAGATCGACGACCACGAAAACCAAGGTGACGAAAAACCTTTGCGCCGCGACACAATTCTGCCACGTTCCCGAATTCAACAACTCCGGAATGGGCATTTTGCGTTCCAGAGCCGCGAATCGGACAAGGGGAGGCGGGTGGCTCGGGCGTGGCCCGGCCGCGCTCGCCTTGAGTGCGATCCTCCTTGGCAGCGGCTGCCAGGGAGGGGATCTGCAAGCCTTCTATCCCCTGGACGCCGGTCGGGCCTGGCAATATCGGGTGTCGGTCGTGAACGAAAACGGTGCCGTCAGCGAGACGGCCGTTGTTTCCAACTTCCCCGAAGAAGATGTGCTGGGGCGACGCGGCGTGCCACAGCGCTCGCAGGCCTTCGGCAAGACGGTGGTTCGCTTTGTGGCTGCGACGGATGCCGGCGTGCTGCAGTTCGCGCAGCAGGCGGGGGACTCGGCTCCGGTCGTCAATGAGCCTCCGGACTACATCCTGAAGACCCCTATCGCTCCTGGCACCAATTGGCCGTCCGTCTGGAATGGTGCGCGTCTTGATGGGGCTATTTCGCTCCCGACGGTCAAGACGATCGCGGGCACCCGGGAAACGGTTATGGTGCCTGCCGGGACATTTGCAGAATGCGTGCGCGTGAAGGTTGCCGGCAAGGCCGAAGTCACGTTGCCAAGCGGCCGGGCGACGATCGAGGTCAGCGGGGATGAGTGGTACGCGCGTGATGTTGGTTTCATCAAGGGAGCATTTCGCGAGACGGTGAACCAGGGCCAGGGCACCCTCGAGCTGGCCATGAATCTGGAAAACTTTCGCCAATCCCGCTGACCGTCGAATTCTTCCGCCTGACCCACCTGCCGCCTGACCCACCTTCCGGAGGAATCCGCGTCAGGCAGTCGCTTGCTCGTCCCTTTTCCATCCAACCTTAGTCTGCTCTTAGGCCGAGGCGTGCCGCCAGCTCCAGGCGAGGCCGGCCGTGCAATGGGCTCCGAAGCCCCATCGAACGTCCTTCCCGAACCCTTCATTCCCCAACCCGAGGCCGGTCCCCAGGCCCGGGCGGTCATAATACACTCCAAAAGGGTATTGGGCATGGTAATGCGCTAAATCAGCGAAAACAGTTTGCAGCCTGCAACAAAGGTGTATATGTATAATTTAATTCTCGTTAAAAGGGTTCTATGCGGATCGGAGTTCGTAAAATGGCGATTAAAATTGTTTTATTTATCGCATTAATTGCATCAATCTGCTGGAGCGCGGTGGCGGGCGCGATGCCGATTGAACCCCGCTCGGTGCAGTGGAACATCGTCAGCGATCGCGAGATGAGCCGCCTGTGCCGGGATCATGGGTTGCGTCCCAACTGTCAGGGGATGGCGGCATGGGACAAGGAGTTCCGGATGTGCGTTATCTGGACACGCAGCCCCATGGGTGCTGATGATCTCTCCGGATGGCAGGTGATCCACCACGAGCTGCAGCACTGCCAGGAGGGGCACTTCCATCAATAGCCGCTCGGTATGCCGCTCGCCGAACGGCCCGCGATTTCCTCCCGAGGCTTCCCCGTCATAATCCCGACCCGCGCCGGCCCTAAGTTGCACCAGAGCTTCACCGGGCGGCGAGTTGCCCTGCTGCCCCGTCCGCGGGATTGCCGGCAGGGTCTTCCGAACACTAGGTTGGAGATCTTTAGGCCATGTCTCCGCCAACGGAGAGCGCGGGATAACAGCCGTGATTCGTTTTCTTATTCTGCTGGAGGTGGTTCTGCTCGCCCTGTTGGGGGTGCGCTGGTTGGAGATGGCGCCGGCTTCGCGCAATGTCGACGCTCCTCCCTCTGGAGCGGCGGCCAGCGCCGTGGCTCAGGTGACCCCCTCCTCGACGTCGGCGCCCATACCGGATCCGGACAGGATGCGGCTGGCGCATGACCTGCTCGGCGTGACCCACGCACTCTCACCTGTTTCTCCGGACGATGCGGAACCGGACGATGCGGAACCGAACGGGCAGAGCAGGGCGAAGGACCTGATTACGGCCTCCGGCCAGGCCATGTCTCTCGCCGAGCTTGCCGAGGTGCAGCGGCTGCTCCTTCGGCTCGGCTACTCGACCGGACCGACCGACGGCGTGTGGGGTCCGCGCACCGAGCGCGCGATCGACGCCTGGCGCCGGCGCAGCGGCCGGGTGGAGGGCAGCGGTGATGAGTCGCTGGTTTCACTGTTGCGCGACGACCTTCGGGCCCGCTCGGCCGCCGTTGCGGTCCGCCGGTCTGCACCCGTCGCAGGGACGCGTCAGGCCATCGCACGTGCCCTGCGCACTGATTTCAACGCTCAACCGGAATGGATCTCGTCGCTGGCAGGAGGCTTCCAGCGCCTGACCGGACATGACTTCGACAGTCGGCGCAATCCGCAGAAAATCCGCGATTACTGCACGGTCAATCGCGAGACGTGGATTTTTGACGAGGGAAGCCGCAATTTTCTCTGGTGCGGCCACTCTCCGCACTCCTGACCACTCTCCGCAAAGAACGCCGGGTCGTCCCCGGTTTGCGCTCGACGGGGCTTCGTTGGCGTGCCGGGACGATATCAGCGGGCCGCCGGGCACCCTGGCCCGGATCCCCCGCTACTCTTCTTGGGTGTCGCCCTCCCAGCGATAGGGATGCTGCGGATAGATCCCGAGAACGCGGACTTCACGAGAGAAGAAGCCGAGTTCCTCCAAAGCAAGCCGGAGGTTTCGGTTTTCGGGGTGACCCTCGACCTCAAGGTAGAACTGGGCGGCGTTGAAGCGGCCGCCGACCAGGTAGCTCTCAAGTTTCGTGATGTTCAGGCCATTTGTGGCAAAACCACCGAGCGCTTTGTACAGGGCGGCGGGAACGTTGCGGACGCGAAAAACCAGGCTGGTCATGCAGGGGCCGGCCTTGGGGTGCGGCAGCAGCGGCGTCTTGGCCATGATCAGGAAGCGCGTGGTGTTGTGGCGCGCGTCCTCGATGCCGGCGCGCAAGCTGACGAGCCCGTAGATGTCGCCCGCCAGCTCCGAGGCGATCACCGCCTGCGTCGGATCGCCGGCCGCGGCGATCTCGGCGGCGGCCCCGGCGGTGTCCAGGCGGACCACCGCCTCGATGCCCAGCTCGCGGATCAGCTTCCGGCACTGGTTGAGCGCATGGATGTGGCTGTGCACGTGCGTCAGCTGCTCGACGCGGGCGCCCGGCAGTCCCAGCAGGTGGTGGTTGATCCGCTGATAGTGCTCGCCGATGATGTGCAGGCCGGAATCAGGCAGCAGGTGGTGGATGTCGGCAACCCGGCCGGCCACGGAATTTTCGATCGGAATCATGGCGAGCGACGCCAGGCCCTCGCGCAGGGCAGAAAACGCGTCTTCGAACGAGCGGCAGGGCAGGGTGGCCAATTCGGGACGGGCCGTGCGGCAGGCGAGGTCTGAATACGCGCCCGGTGCGCCCTGGAAAGCGATGGTGTGCCGCGGATCCGTCGCCGGCTCGGCGGCCGATACCGACTCGCTCATCACGCTGTTGCCAGCAGGGCGCGGGCCTGCTCCAGGTCGGCCGGCGTATCGACGCCCAGCGGGACCGTGGCGACGACGGCGGCGTCGATGCGCATGCCATGTTCCAGGGCCCGAAGCTGCTCCAACCGTTCGCGCTGCTCCAGCACACCCGGAGGCAGGCTCACGAAGCGCTCCAGGGCCGTGCGGCGATAGGCGTAAATCCCGATGTGGTGCCAGTGTGGTCCCTCGCCCCAGGGGATCGGCGCCCGGCTGAAATAGAGGGCGCGTCCGGCGGTTGCGCCTTCAGGCAGTGCCAGCGCCACCTTGACGACGTTCGGATCGTCGCGCTCGCCGGCGTGCGCGAGCGGCGCGACCAGTGTCCCAATGTCACAGGCGGGATCGGCAAGAGGCCCGAGCGCAGCCCGAACCAGGGCCGGGTCCAGCGTCGGCAGGTCTCCCTGCAGGTTGACGACGACGTCGAAACGACGCCCCGCATCCACGATGCCCAGTGCCTGGGAAATTCGGTCGGAGCCCGACGGAAGGTCCGGGCTCGTCAGCACGGCGCGGCCGCCGGCCTGCTCGACGGCCGCGGCAATCTCGGGCTCGGCACAGGCCACGACGACGGGGCCCACCTGTGACTCCATGGCACGGCGCCACACCTGGACGATCATGGGCACGCCCGCGACGTCGGCAAGTGGCTTCCCGGGGAGGCGGGTCGAGGCCATCCGGGCCGGAATGAGGACGATGGGGGCGCTATCGGACGATTTCATGGGGCCGGCAAATAGCACGGATGCTCCCGCGGCGCCATAACTGGAGGGATAAGCATGCGCTGCAGTAAAATCCTTTTGCGTTAGCGAGAAAATTGTTGTGAGTGACGGGGCGGCCTGGGGTGGAGAGGCGTCGCGTTCGGCCGCTCAGGCCCATTGAAGCCCCACGGTCGTTGGGACTATTGTGCCGCGCCGGAGGATGACACCGGGGCGGGCACCGGAAGGAACAAGAAATGCATTTCTCGCTACTCGAAAAGCTCGGCGCGTCAGCGCTGCTTAGCGCTTGGCTGATCTATAGCGCCTCCTTCCTGGGCGGCACGTTCGTGCACGTGCGAGAACATGAATCGGCGATGCATGTGGCCGGGGCGACGGAGGGGGGCGCGACAGCATCGGCGCCGGCGGCCGAAGCAGACCTCGGCACGCTTCTGGCCGCAGCTTCGCCGGAAAAAGGCGAGAAGACGTTCGGCAAGTGCAAGGCCTGCCACACCATCGACCAGGGCGGCAAGAACGGGGTGGGTCCGAATTTATGGAACGTCGTCGGCGGACCGAAGGCCCATATGGAGGGGTTCGCCTACTCCGACGGCTTGGCCGGAAGACACGGAGAAACGTGGAGTTACGAAAACCTCAACACCTTCCTGACCAGCCCCAAGGATTATATCCAGGGTACCAAGATGAGTTTTGCGGGGCTGAAGGATGGGGCCGATCGGGCCAATGTGATCGCCTATCTGCGCGCGAACACGACCAATCCGCCGCCTTTGCCGGAGCCGAAGCCCACCGCGGCGCCGGCCGCAGCGGCGCCAGCCGCCGTTGCCTCCGCGTCGCAAGCGCCGGCCGCAGCAGCGCCAGAGGCGCCGCCGGCGGATTTCAATGCGCTGCTGGCCGCAGCCGACCCGGCAGCAGGCGAAAAGGTCTTCAACAAATGCAAGGCGTGTCACAACGCCGAAAAGGGCGGAGCCAATCAGGTCGGGCCCAACCTGTGGAATGTCGTCGGCTCTTCGATCGCGCATCATGACGGCTTCCCGTACTCCACGGCTCTTTCTGCCCGAAGCGGCGAGAAGTGGACCTACGACGAGCTGAACGTTTATCTGACCTCGCCCAAGGCGTTTGCTCCCGGGACCAAGATGACCTTCCCGGGTCTCAGCAAACCGGAGGATCGCGCCGCCGTCATTGCCTTCCTGCGCACCCGGAACGATTCGCCGCCGCCGCTGCCATGACCGACGTGGCGGCGTTCATTGACTTGGCGGAGCGGCTGGCCGACGCCGCCCGCCCGCTGACACTGAAGTATTTCCGCTCGGGCGTGGACTACGACGTCAAGGCTGACGCCAGCCCGGTGACCGTCGCCGATCGCGAGGCGGAGGCGGCCATGCGCCGCCTCATCAAGCAGGAATTCCCCGATCACGGCATTCTCGGGGAAGAGCATGGCGCTGAGCGCCTGGATGCGCCGTACGTCTGGGTGCTCGATCCGATCGACGGGACAAAGTCCTTCGTGACCGGCAAGCCGCTCTTCGGCACGCTGATCGCATTGCTGCGCGAGGAGCGGCCGATCGTCGGCGTCATCGACATGCCGGTCCTGGATGAGCGGTGGCTGGGAGCCGAGGGCAGGCCGACCACCTTCAACGGGGTTCCGGCCAAAGCGCGCTCGTGCGACAGCCTGGACCGGGCCTGGCTCTACGCCACGTCGCCCCAGATGTTTCGAGGAACGGAGGGCGACGCCTTCGAGCGACTGCGTGGCCGCTGCTACGCTTCAGTCTGGGGAGCCGATCTTTACGCCTACGGCCTGCTCGCCTCGGGCTGGACCGATCTTGTCTGTGAGTCCTCGTTGCAGCCCTATGATTATTGCGCGCTGGTGCCGGTGATCGAAGGTGCCGGCGGCGTGATCACCGGCTGGCGGGGCGAGCCCCTGGGACTCAAATCGGAAGGACGCGCCCTTGCCGCCGGCGATCCGGCGCTGCATGCGATGGCGTGCGCCGCACTCACTGACGCATAGCCACCGGTCCGCTCCCATCTTGCGACTTCTGCATTCCACTCCAACCGCAAGAGCCAGCATCGCGACAGCGACAGGTGCCAGCTTATGCGTCCTGATCGTGCTTCTGCTTTCGCTCGCGCAGAGCCTCGCCGCGGAGCAGAAGATCCATTCCGAGATCCACTCCGGCCACGCCGTCGCCATGTACGGCGAGCCGAAGTACGGCCCGGACTTCAGGCATTTCGATTACGTCAACCCGGACGCACCGAAGGGCGGCACACTGCGGCTCGGTGCCGCCGGCACCTTCGACAGCTTCAACCCCTACATCATCAGGGGTAATGCCGCTGCGGGAGTGGCGGCAGAGACGCTGTTGACGGCGTCCGCGGACGAGCCGTTCACCAAGTACGGCCTGATCGCCGAATGGATCGAATGGCCGGAAGACCGCTCGTGGGTTACCTTCACCCTGCGCCCGGAAGCAAGATGGCACGATGGCCAGCCGATCACGGTCGATGACGTGATCTTTTCGCTGGAGACGCTGAAGACCAAAGGCGAGCCCTTCTACCGCTTCTACTACGGATCCATCGACCGGGCGGAGCAGGTCGGTGAGCGGCGCGTCCGCTTCGTCTTCAAGGAGGCCGGCAACCGCGAGCTGCCGCTGATCGCGGGCGATATGCCGATCCTGCCGAAGCACTGGTGGGAGGGACGCGACTTCGAGCGGACGACGCTGGAGCCGCCCCTGGCCTCCGGCCCCTATCGGGTGGCCGCGTTCGAGGCCGGCCGGTACGTCGTGATGCAGCGTGTCGAGGACTACTGGGGGAGAGATCTCCCCGTGAATGTCGGAGAAAACAACTTCGATACCAAGCGGATCGAATACTTTCGCGACGAAACGGTCCTTCGCCAGGCGCTGAAGGCGGGTGTCCTCGATTTCCGCGTGGAGAACCAAGCGAAGGCCTGGGCACTCGACTACGATATCCCGGCGGTGCGGCGCGGCTGGTTGCAGAAGGATGAGTTTCCCCATGAGCGGCCGGCCGGATTGCAGGCCTTCGCCTTCAACACCCGCCGTCCCATTTTCGCCGATCGCCGGGTGCGCGAGGCACTCGGCTGGGCCTTCGATTTCGAATGGACCAACCGCGTGCTGTTTTTCGATCAGTACCGGCGCGCCACCAGCTTCTTCAACAACTCGGAGATGGCCTCCCGGGGATTGCCGGAAGATGGGGAACTGGCGGTCCTGGAGAAGTATCGGGGTCGCGTGCCGGAGGAAGTCTTTGAGAAGCGCTATCCGGTGCCGGTCACCGACGGCTCCGGCTGGCCCCGCGGCAACCTGCTGAAAGCGCTCGATCTGCTTCACGAGGCCGGGTGGGTCATCCGCGACATGCACCTGGTCAACGACCGTACCGGTGAGCCGATGCGCTTCGAAATCCTCATCAGTACGCCCACCTTCGAGCGGATCATGCTGCCGCTGGTGCGCAACCTGAAGCGGATCGGCATCGATGCGCGGATCCGGCTGGTCGACCAATCGCAATACATCAACCGGCTGCGCAACTTCGACTTCGACATGGCGATGCTGGTTTGGCCCCAGTCGGATTCGCCCGGCAATGAGCAGCGCGATTTCTGGAGCAGTGCGGCGGCCAAAGCCCCGGGGTCGAGCAATCACCTCGGTGTCAGCGACCCTGTTGTCGACGAGTTGATCGAATCCGTGATCGCGGCGCCCGACCGGGAGAGCCTGGTGGCGCGGACGCGCGCGCTGGACCGGGTTCTGCTCTGGGGCTTCTACGTCATCCCCGCCTGGTATTCGAGCTCCGACAGGGTGTTATACTGGAATAAGTTTTCCTACCCGGAGGTGTCGCCGATGCGCGGTGTGCTGGTCGACACCTGGTGGTTCGACGAGGTAAAGGCAGCGACGCTGGACGCCGAGATGCGGCGCGGCGGCACCGACCAGCAGGCGCCGCGGTGAGCGTGCCGAGAAGGGATAAACCCTCTCCCAGCGGGAGAGGGCGCGAGCGGAGCCCGCGGGTGAGGGGAAACGAGTTGCTTCCAGGCGGGCCAGGCGAGTTCCCGTCCCATCACCCCGACCCTCTCCCACCGGGAGAGGGAACAGGTTCCATTGCTTCGCGGACATCAAACCGATGACCGCCTACATCATCCGCCGGCTGCTGCTGATCATCCCGACGCTGTTCGCCATCATGCTGATCAATTTCCTGATCATTCAGGTGACCCCGGGCGGCCCGGTGGAGCAGATCATTGCCAATCTGACCGGTCAGGGAGGGGCGATCACCGAGCGCGTCGCCCGCGGCGGGGGCGGCGAGATTGCCGGGGGGAGTGGTCGCGCCGGCGAAAGCGGGGGAAAATATCGGGGTGCGCAGGGCCTCGACCCCGAGTTCATCGCCGCGCTGAACAAGCAGTTCGGCTTCGATAAGCCGCTGCCCGAGCGCTTCTTCATGATGCTGAAGAACTATCTCGTCTTCGATTTCGGCGAGAGTTATTTCCGCAATCGGCGCGTCGTCGACCTGGTGCTGGAGAAGATGCCGGTGTCGATTTCGCTGGGGCTGTGGACGACGCTGCTGACCTACCTGATCTCGATCCCGCTAGGGATCATGAAGGCGGTGCGCGACGGCTCGCGCTTCGATGTGGCCAGCTCGGTCGCGGTGGTGATCGGCAACGCCATTCCCGCTTTCCTGTTCGCCGTGCTGCTGCTGGTGCTGTTCGCCGGTGGCAGCTACGTGCAGTGGTTCCCTCTGCGCGGCCTGACCTCCGTTGACTGGGAGATGCTGTCGTGGCCGGCCCGGATCGCCGACTATTTCTGGCATCTGGTTCTGCCGGTCACGGCCATGGTGATCGGCGGCTTTGCCACGCTGACGATGCTGACCAAGAACTCCTTCCTCGACCAGATCAACCAGCAGTACGTGCTGACCGCCCGCGCCAAGGGGCTGCCCGAGCGGCGCGTCCTGTGGGGGCACATCTTCCGCAACGCCATGCTGATCGTCATCGCCGGCTTCCCCGCCGCCTTCGTCGGCATCCTGTTCACCGGCACGGTCTTTATCGAGATCATCTTCTCGCTCGACGGGCTCGGCCTGCTGGGGTTCGAGGCGGCGTTCCAGCGCGACTATCCGCTGATGTTCGGCACGCTCTGGTTCTTTTCGCTGGTCGGCCTGGTGCTCAATCTGGTCGGCGACCTGATGTACACCATCGTCGATCCCCGCATCGACTTCGAGGCAAGACGGGCGTGAGGGGATGCCTATGAACGAAGCCCAAAAGAACGCCTTGAAAGTCGCCGGCGCCGCTATTTTGGGAATGCTGATTTATCCTCCTTTCCAGGCTTTCTTAGGGAAAGGAGTAATAACAAACATGGGATACTCATGGATATTTGATCCACCAGAACTCGGAACGTCATCCATAGTCGGAACCGTAAATCATCTGCAATTACTAATACAATGGGTTGGGGTTCTAATAATAGCGGGATTGGCGTTTATCGCGTTCCGCGGTAAGTCGTAGCAAGCATGGCTCGTGCTCCAAACCGCTTCCTCGGCTTCGCCATCACGCCGCTCACCCGGCGGCGGATCGACGCGTTTAAGGCCAACCGCCGCGGCGTCTGGTCGCTGTGGATCTTTCTGGTGCTGTTCCTTGTCAGCCTGTTCGCCGAGCTGGTCGCCAACGACCGGCCAATCCTCGTCTGGTACGACGGCAGCCTGTACGCGCCGTTCTTGAAGACCTATCCGGAGACGACGTTCGGCGGGCCCTTTCCCACCGAGGCCGACTACACCGACCCTGAGGTGCAGCGGCTGATCGGCGCCGAAGGATGGATCCTCTGGCCGGTCATCCCCTACAGCTACCGGACGGTCGCCTGGGATCTGCCGGTGCCGGCACCATCGCCGCCCGACGCGCAGCACTGGCTCGGCACCGACGACCAGGCGCGCGACGTGCTCGCCCGCACCATCTACGGCTTCCGGCTGTCGGTGTTGTTCGGCTTCACCCTGACCGTCGTCTCAGCGATTGTCGGCGTCGCCGCCGGCGCGGTGCAGGGGTACTTCGGCGGCTGGGTCGATCTCGCCTTCCAGCGCTTCATGGAGGTGTGGTCGGCGGTGCCGACCCTTTACGTGCTGATCATCCTGACCAGCATCGTCGAGCCGAACTTCTGGTGGCTGCTGGGGATCCTGCTGCTGTTTTCCTGGATGGGCTTCGTCGGCGTCGTCCGCGCCGAGTTCCTGCGCGCCCGCAACTTCGATTATGTGCGCGCCGCCCGTGCTCTTGGCGCGTCCGATCCGGTGATCATCGTTCGCCACGTGCTGCCGAACGCGGTGGTGGCGACGATGACCTTCCTGCCGTTCATCCTCGCGGGATCGGTCACGGCACTCACCGGCCTCGACTTCCTGGGCATCGGCCTGCCACCGGGATCCGCATCGCTGGGTGAACTGCTGGCGCAGGGAAAGGCCAACCTGCAGGCCCCCTGGCTCGGCATCACCGGGTTCGTCGTCATCGCGCTGATCCTGTCGCTGCTGATCTTCATCGGCGAGGCGGTCCGCGACGCGTTCGATCCGCGCAAGGCAATCGGTGCCATGCCGCCGGCTCCGGGTCTTTCCGCCGGCATCGTCGAGCCGGCCCATCAGGCGCCGAGGCCGGCGGAATGAAGGACATGGCGCACCCGCCGCTGCTCTCGGTCCGCGATCTCGCCGTCTCGTTCGGGCGCGGCACGCGGGAAATCCGCGCGGTGCGTGGCGTCTCGTTCGACATCGGCGAGGCGGAGACGGTCGCCCTGGTCGGCGAGAGCGGCTCGGGAAAATCGGTCACCGCCCTCAGCGCGCTGCGGCTGCTGCCCTACCCGCATGCCTGGCATCCGGGGGGAAGCATCCGTTTCGCCGGCGAAGAGGTCCTGACGGCGTCCGCGTCGCGCATGCGCGCGCTGCGGGGCGATCGCATGGCAATCGTCTTCCAGGAGCCGCTGACCTCGCTCAATCCGCTGCATTCCATCGAAAAGCAGATTGCCGAGGTGCTGTTCATCCACAAGAAGATGACGGCGGCTCAGGCGCGGGCCCGCGTCGTCGAGCTGCTGCATCTGGTGGGACTGGGTGAGGCTGAGAGCCGGCTCGGCGACCTGCCGCACACCTTCTCCGGCGGCCAGCAGCAGCGAGTGATGATCGCCATTGCGCTCGCCAACGAACCCGACCTGCTGATCGCCGATGAGCCGACGACCGCGCTCGATGTGACCATCCAGGCGCAGATTCTGGCGCTGCTGAAGGACCTGCAAGCCCGGCTGCGCATGGCGCTGCTGCTGATCACGCACGACCTCGGCATTGTCCGCAAGATGGCGGAGCGGGTCTGCGTGATGCATGACGGCCTGATCGTCGAACAAGGGCGGGTCAGCGACATTTTCGCCTCTCCACAGCACGCCTATACGCGGCGCCTGCTGGAGGCCGAGCCGAAAGGCCGGCCGCTACCGGCGTCGGACGCGGCGCCTGAGTTACTGTCGGCCTCAGACAGCCGCGTCTGGTTCCCGATCAAGCGGGGGCTGCTCAAGCGCACGGTCGGCCACGTTAAGGCGGTGGACGGGATCTCGCTGAGGCTGAAGGCCGGCCACACGCTGGGCGTCGTCGGCGAGAGCGGATCGGGCAAGAGCACGCTGGGCCGGGCCCTGCTGCGGCTGACGCCAAGCGAGGGATCTATCGTCTTCGGCGGTCGCGCACTTCAGGGGCTGTCCTGGGGCGAAGTGCGGCCGCTGCGGCGGCGGATGCAGATCGTGTTTCAGGATCCCTATGGCAGCCTGAGCCCGCGCCTGACCATCGGGCGCATCGTCGGCGAGGGGCTCGAGATCCACAAGCTCGGCACCCGGGCCGAGCAGCGCGGCCGCGTCGAGGAGGTGCTGGGCGAGGTCGGGCTTGATGCGAGCGTGGTCGATCGTTACCCGCATGAGTTCTCCGGCGGCCAGCGCCAGCGCATTGCGATCGCCCGAGCCCTGGTGCTGAAGCCCGACTTCATCGTCCTGGACGAGCCGACGAGCGCGCTCGACATGTCGGTGCAGGCACAGATCGTAGACCTGCTACGCGCGCTGCAAAGCGCGCACGGGCTTGCCTACCTGTTCATCAGCCACGACCTCAAGGTGATCCGCGCTCTGGCCCATGACGTGCTGGTGATGCAGGCCGGCAGGGTGGTCGAGCAAGGGTCGGCGGACGAGATTTTTGAACGCCCGCGCGAGCCCTATACCCGCACGCTGATGGCGGCAGCCTTCCAGATGCAGGCGATCGGCTGAGGGAGGCGTCGGCCGTCGACAATCCCGCCCGAGCGGCTCTGCCAGCTGACCTCAGCGCCCCACGCCGGCGTGGGCATCGAGCAGCCGTTTCTCGCGGCTGGTGAGCATCCGGCGTGCGACGAGCCAGGCCACGGGTGCGGCCAGCAGCAGGCTGAGCACCGCCGCCCCATAGTAAAGCGTGGCGCCGAGTTCGAAGTCGTCCACCCTTCCAAAAACTACGGTGATGCCAAGCACCAACAGCCCGAACAACGCTGCGGCGGCAGGAAGATAGGCGACAGCCGCAAGCTTCAACATATCTCTCTCCTCGTCGAGAAAGCAGGTAGGACAGAAAGGAGTTCGGGATGGCCTTTGTTCCATTGCCGGCGAGACCACGTCGGTAACAGCTTGTGATCGTCGCCCGCCTTGACTTGCCGAGCCGAGTCTTGTCCGGCGGGGCTACAGCGTCACCTCGACCCGGGGTGGGCCGGTGTCGGTGGGGTCGTAGACGACGCGGCATTCGCCGACCTGGCGTGCACTGGCGCCGCCGTCGTTGATCAAAGCGTCGCGAACGCGCGCTGTCCGTTCGCCCGCCAGGGACCAGAGGTCGGGGGCCAGCCGTTCGACAGCGGCATCGCGTTCCGGCCCGCTCTCGGGGGCGCCGTCGGCGCGCAGCGCTGCCGTCAGGTCCGATGCGGTCGCACGGCCGCAAACCTTGATCTGCAGCTTGTCCCGCTCCTGCAGCACGCGGGCGAGGCCGCTCACCATATCCGCTGATGTCCCTTCGAGTTTGGCGACGCCGGCTGAAAACGGCACCGGTTGCAACCCCATCGTGTTGCCGCCAGCGCCCGCCGCCTTGGCGATCAGCGCCACCGGCGCGAATGCCAGTTGGAAGGGAGCCAGCACGGCGGCCTGCAACGCGCCTGTCAGGGCCTGGCGAATGGCGTCGGTGGGATCAAAGGCGGGGTTGGCCAAGTTGCCGGAGATGGGCAGGCTCAGCTTGATGCGGCCCTGGTCGTCCTGCAACAGGCCGACGATGGTTTCGATCGGGACGCCGACCGAGGCAGACAACCGCTGCGCATCGGCCGCCGACAGGGTGCTGAAACTCAGATCACGCAGGGTGAGGTCCAGCAGGCCCTTGAGGTTGCCCGCGTCGGCGGAAGCGCCGACGTCGAGGCTGAGGCGGCCGCTTTCGACATTCACGCCGATCGCTTTAGCCGCGTAAGGCGAAAGCGGCGGCAATTCCAGGCGGCGCAACCGCGCGTTGAGGTCGAAATCGGGCTGGCCGCCAAAAGGCGCCGCCCATCCTGCGACCGACAACTCGGTGAACTGGTTGATCGTTGCCTCCATGCGAACCTGCGTGCGCTGGCTCGGATCGCCGGTGTCGAGATTCATCACCTGCAGCGCTTGCATGTCGATGGTGGCGTTGGTGTTCGGCTCGGTCGTGGTGTCGCGCAGCTTGATCTCGACCCCGTCGGTGACGCCGAGGCTGCCAAGCCGGAACTTCCAGCCCTCCTGCGCCGCCTCCTGAACGGCCTCAACCGCTTCCTTCGGACGGCTTTGCTGGGTGGTGGACGCGAATAGATATTCGCGGGTCAGAAAGGCGCGAAGCTGGTCGAGGACGACGCGCTGAATCGCCATCTTGCGGCGGTAGTCGGCGGTCAAATCACCGATGCTGATCGAGCGCAGATCGACGCTGGCAAGTTTACCATCCTCGGTGCGGTTCGTCAGCCGCTCAGCGAGCACGTCGGTGCGAACGCTCCACGCCAGCGTGTCTCCCGCCTTGTCCGCGGTAAATTCCGAGATGGCGGCACGCACCGAGGCGATCCCGCCGACGGCCCCCGGGTTGTGGTCGGTGCGGGGAAGCTGCATGTCGATGCCCTCGACCCGCGCGCTCGCTGAGCCGGTAACGGCGGTCCGGTCCGATAGCGTCCGCAAGCCCACCGTTGCCGGCGAAAGTTGCAGGCTTTTCACCGCCACGCGGAGGCTGTTGTTCGCCGGAGCCCGCGGCAGAGGCGGCGCGGCCTGTTCCGCGGCGAGGCCACCTGCCTCAACATCGAGCTTGACGACGCCCGTGGTCAAGACTGGGAGCAGTTCGCCGTCGAGGCCGTTCAGTCCGACCCGCAGTTTGTCGGCAGCCACCTGCCAGGGAGCCTGCCGCGGTTCGCCGGGGACTGTCGCCTTAAGGCCTTGGAGCGCAGTCGAAATGTCGCCGGCGACGGTCAGTCGCTCGCCGGCGGTTCGGAGGTTCAGCGAGGAGAGCCCGAGGGTCAGCTGATCGAGGGCAAGCCTGCCGCCTTCCGACGCGGTCGCCTGTCCCCGTCCGCCGGTCCGCGGCGAGGCGGTTGCTTGGGCTCCGCCCCAGGTGCCGTCAACCCCCTTCAATTCCGCGCCAATCCCTCCTTCCACGCGAACGTCAGCGCCGACCAGGGCCGCCTGGATATTGGACAACGTCACGCGGCCGCCTTTTGCGTTCATCAACGCCGGGGGCTGCCCTGCGGTCGCCGGCACCGTGACCCTGGGATTGGTGAGATCGATTCCGCCGTCGCTGGCGACGCTCAAGGCACCGTTTGCGGATTCGATGGCAAGGTTCGGCAGCGAGAGGGCGATTGTTTGCGACGTGACGTCCTTGGCGCCGGACGCGGGCTTTCCCGCTTCCGGCAATACCAGTTCGAACTGGTCGATCGTCACCTTAACCGGACCATCCAGCCGGACCTTGTTCTCTTCCGTGCTGACGGCAAGCGGGCCAAGCGGGGCCGTAAGTCCATTGAAACGAACATTGACTGGCGCTTGCCCCGGCTGTGCGGGCGGGTTGAGGGCGGCTTTTTCCAGATGGAGGACGGCCTCGGTATTAACCGTCAGGTTCCCGGTGGGGGGCACCTGGACGGCCAAGGCTGCCAGATCGACGCCGAGGGAGTCGGCAGTGAAAGCAAGTGGTGCTTGCAGCCGGGGGGATGCCAGCGCCAGATGACCGGCACCCGCAGCCGGTTCCCCCTGGTTTGCTGTGGCGCCGTTGGTAGCGTTCATCGCCAGGGCGCCGTCCGCCTGCCGCGCGACGGCAACGCGCGGGAGGTCGAGCTTGAGGTTATCGACGCTGGCCTCGACCGGTCCTGCCACCGCGGGCTTCTCGACGTTCAGCGCCGGGCTGAGCGAGAGCGCGAATTCGGTCCCCGTCATCGAAAAATCGATGCCGGAGAGGTTCAGGGTCGCCGCCGACAGCGACAGCGCGGGGCCGTTTGGCTGTTTTGCCTTTGCCTGATTGAGCTTGGCTTCGCTGTTCCCCTTAAACGTGATCGTGCCATCGGTCGCCACGGCGAAGCTGCCGTCGACAACGACGCTCCCCTGATCCAGCACCGCCTCGATCCCGCCGATACGCGCTGCGTTCACGTTGGCCAGGACCAGGGAGGCATTGGCCGTCCCCTCCAGTCGGCCCTCCGGGAAAACGGCGAAGGCGCTCTGCCCATAGAGCGTCAGGGCTCCGTCCGTCGGATCGAAACCCAGCGGCCCGGTATATTCCTCGATGTTGGCAAGTGCGATCCCGTCGATGCCGAATTCGACGTTGGCGTTTACCTTTTCCGCAAAAGGAGTGGCGGTCCCATAGGCGTTGACGTCGATGCCGTTGACCGCGCCGCTGAGGACGAATGTGCCGGGCTTGTTGGGCTCCCAGGTTCGGAATCCGAGTAGATTCAGATGCTCGACGTCGACGCGTGCCGTGCCGCCGGCCTGGTTGGTGAAGGTGACGACGATATTGCGCAGCCGCATGTTATCGACGCCGGCACCCCAGCTCGACGTCGAGTCCGGTTCAGGCTCAGGCTTATCCTTCGCTCCTTCGGCGAGAATCTGGCGCAACGACACCCCGTTGATCGACAGCTCACCGTCCGCGCCCTGTTTGATGTCGATATTCACATCCTGGACGATGACACTGTTCAGCAGCGCCTGTTTCTCGAACAAGTCCCGAATACTGAGATCCACCCCCAGCAGCCCGATCTTTCCGATCTCCGCCTCACCGGAACGGAACGCCACCGGGCCCATCGAAAACTGGCCTTCGAGCAGGTCGATGTCGATGGTCTTCACGCCTTCGACATCGATCTCCATGCCGGTCAGGTAATGGTTGGCCACAAAACGCGCGATGTGGCGGGGAGCCACCACGACCAGCAACGCCAACAGCGCCACGACCGCTGCGACGCTGGCGAGAACGATTGTCAGGCGCCTGCGCCACCACGGCCGCGTGGCCGGTGGCGCGGGGCGGGAAGGCGTCGGTGCCGGAGCTTTGTGGTTGTCTCTCATTACCCGTGTGCTGCTTGGCGATGTTCAGTTTTCGGGCCGGCGGAAATGGCGACGGTCCCACGGCTTCCCGTTCGAAGGTTGCTTTCTCCCGGCGACGGCGCGTCGTCGGTGAGAAGATCCTTCAGGCGTAGACCTTCTATCGCCTGATCGATGCCCGCGTCGATACGCGCTTCCACGTCTTTGACCGAGTCGGTTGCAGCAATCAGGTCGAGTTGCAGACCGCTCTGTTCGCCGGCGCCGCGAACGGCCTGCACGACGGTGTTCACGTCAGTCGTTTCGAACGGCCGCAGCGTGATCCACCCCGGCGGTTCCCCCTTTGTCGTCGTGACCAGTCCGGCACTGGCGAGCGCCGAGAGGACGCGCTGGACGGTTTCTTCGGGCACGCGCAGGCGGTGTCGCAACTCGGTGCTGGTGAGGGGCGCCTGTCCGCCATATTGCGCCGCACCCATGACCTGCATCATCGCCAGCCCCAGTCGCTCGCGGCAGCGGTTGCTGAGGAAAACCGGGCCCGGTCCCAGCGGCAGGTAGGCAGGGTGCTGATAGTAAAAGGCTATGGAGCTGCCGATCAGCAGGATCAGCCAGTTCACGTTCAGCCATAAGAAGAACAGGATGAGTGACGCGAAGGCCGAGTAGATCGCCGTGTAGCTGTTCGCTCCGGATACAAAGGTGGCGAAGGCCCAGCCGGCAATCAGCCAGATCAGACCCGCCACGCTGCCGCCAACAAGGGCCGCTGTCATGTTAACGCGGGTATAGGTGAGAAACTTGTACAAGAACGCAAAGGTGCACGCGACCAGCATCACCGGAAGAATCCGTCCCACGGTCTCCAGCAACACGGCCATCGGCAGATATTCGTCGAGTTGCTGAACCGCTTCGCTCGCAGTCACCGCGCCTGCGAGTGCGATCGCGGAAAACATCAGGACGGGGCCGATCAACAGCACGCTCAGGTAGTCGGTGAACTTTCGCGCCATCGGCCGGGTTTCGCGCACGTGCCAGATCTCGTTGAAGGCAATCTCGACCTTCTGCACCGTGGAAATCGCCGTATAGAACAGCAGCCCAAGGCCGACGGCCCCCAACACTCCGACGTTCACGTTCTCAATGAAGCCCATCAGCCGCCCGCTGATCTCTGCCGCTTCTTTGCCGAGCGGCGCCAGCAGCGTTTGCAGCATCGGCTCAAACCGGTAATGGACGCCAAAGCCTTTCAGAACGGAAAAGCCGAGTGCCGCCAGCGGCACCAGAGACAGAATCGTGGTATAGACGAGGCTGGCTGCGTGCAGCGCAAGGCGACCATCGGCAACGTCGCGGGCCACGGCGTAGACGTAGCGCAGAAACCAAAGCAACCAGCCGGGAAGATTCATCGGCTGGCCGCCTTCGGCCGACGACCACAGGCGGCGTGCCAGGAAGGGAGCGAACTGCTCTTCGGTCTGCATCCGCGACTCCACTCGTCTGCGTGGTCAATGCGCAACGGATGACGCAACGCATGTCATCATCGTGAACCAACGATGCTGGCTTGACCAGGAACGATGTCGGCAGGGCGACGTTCCCGGACCTTTGCTGTCGAAACCGGATTTGGCGCGCCGGTCGCAGTCCGATTGATGGGCGATGGATGGCCTGGGCATTGCGCCGTCACGCAGTGGCCGCTATACCACCGGCTCGATCAGGAGCGAAGCGATAGCGATGAAGAAGGACATCCATCCGGACTATCACGAAATCGTCGTGGAGATGACCGACGGCAGCACGTTCACCACGCGGTCGACGTGGGGAAGCAAGGGTGAGGTGTTGAAGCTCGGTATCGATTCCAAGACGCATCCTGCCTGGACGGGGGTGCACCGCCTCGTCGATTCCGGGGGCCAGCTGGCGAAGTTCAAGAAGCGGTTCAAGGATTTCGGCCTGAAGGGATGACGAGGGCGGGCTTGGCCCTCTCGGCACGGTAAGCTTTTCCTAGTCATACTCCTCCTCGTGCCGCCGGCAGCAACGCCGCCGGCCGCGGCGTTGCTGCGCGCCCGGATCGGCGTTGCGCGTGCGCGGAAGCTCCGCGCGAAGATCGCGCAGAAGAAAAAACGCCGCCCCAAAAGGGGCGGCGCAAGTCGGATAGGGAGGAGGTCTATGTGAGCTGACGATCCCATCGAGAGCGATCGTCAGGTTCAGCATGGACGCTCGCGGGACACCCCCTTATAGGTTATTCAGCCGCGCGCATCAAGGGAGTTTTTCGGCTCAGAGCAACTTTTTGAATTGTAGAGATCTCGTAAATTTCTCACAACGCGTGATTTTCTGTTAATTGAGCAATCCATAGTAGCAATATTAATCGGCTGGACGGAGTTGGCGCCGATTTATACCCCCCAAAAAGGACCCGTGCGGATCCGCCGCAGGCGACGGAGAGGGCGGGTTGCACGGAGCATGGTCATCAGCCCATTATAATGAAAGGATGGTATCCCGCTCAGGCCGAATGGCCGGTCGAAGTCTCCGCCGTCATGACGAGAAAATGTGGAGTAAAATGAATGGCACCCTTGATGCCGAAAGCAACAGCCGTCTGGCTGGTCGAGAATACGGCGCTGACGTTTGAGCAGATTGGCGAGTTCTGTGGCATGCACGCGCTGGAAGTGCAGGCGATCGCCGATGGCGAAGTTGCCAGCGGAATGCATGGCCGCGATCCCGTCGCGGCCGGGGATCTGAGCATGACGGAAATCGAGCGCTGCCAGCGAGACCCGGAGACCCGGCTGCGGCCCGCCGATCGGCGGGTCGTCTTACCGGAAGCAAAACAGAAAGGGGCTCGCTACACCCCTGTCGCCAAACGCCAGGATCGCCCCGACGCGATCGCCTGGCTCCTCAAGAATTATCCGGAACTGAGCGATGGCCAGATCTGCAAGCTGATCGGAACGACAAAGCCGACGATCGACAAGGTTCGCGATCGCACACACTGGCGATCCACGGACATCAAAGCGCGCAACCCCGTCGGCCTGGGACTATGCAGTGAGGGTGACCTGCAACGAGAAGTCGACCTTTCGCGCGCAAGGGCCGGCACGGTGCATGGCGCCTGAACCGTCCGGGCCCGAGGGCGCCTGGGATCACAACCGTCCGAGCGCTTCGTCGTTGCAGGAATAGCCAAGCGCCGCCAGACCTTCCTCCAGGAAATCGCCGAGCAAGGGAATGCTCATGAGAGCTTCCGGCCGCCGCTCGTCGGGATTTTCGCGAGCGTCGGCAAGCGCGTCCTCCCATTCCTCGACGTCATAGTCGTCCTGGCCGATCCAGAGCAGTGCGAGCAGTTCAGCCGACTCGTCCTCGTTCAGGCCCCGCAGAAACTCCTCGATTTCCTCGACCGTCGGATCGTCCGGATAGTCGAAAAGCACTTCGCGATCTTCGTCATCGGTTGGATTGTCGCCTGGCTCCGGGACCTCAGGGTCCATCTTGGCGTCGAACTCGCGTGCCTTGATAATAAGAAAGCACACCTTTTCGAGAGCTATCGTCAGCATCGGTTCCACCCTTCTTCCAGGTTCGGTCCGACCGGGAGGAGAGAAAAATGTCCCCCCGCCGTCTTTGACCGCATCTGCCCGACGCTGCGGTGAGCAGCGTGACCCACAAACGCAAGCGGGCGCGGAACCGATGCAGTCCCGCGCCCTCTGGCTTAAGAAAGCCGACCGCGCCTATTGCGGTGCGGCGGTTTCCACCGGCTCCTTGCGGGCGGACGCATAGCCAATGCCCTCAAGTGCCGACTTGATTTCCTCGAGAATTACCGGATCGTCGATGGTCGCCGGCATCTTCCAGGGTTGATTGTCGGCGATCTTCTGCATGGTCCCACGCAGGATCTTGCCGGAGCGCGTCTTCGGCAGTCGATCGACGATCGTGGCTGTCTTGAACGCGGCGACCGGGCCGATCTGGTCGCGCACCATCTTCACCAATTCCTTGACGATTTCGTCTTCGGACTTGGTGACGCCCTTTTTCAAGACGACAAATCCGACGGGGAGCTGTCCCTTGAACGAGTCGTAGACGCCGACAACGGCGCATTCGGCGACATCCTGATGCTTCGCCAGGACTTCTTCCATCCCACCGGTGGAAAGCCGATGCCCCGCCACGTTGATGACGTCGTCGGTGCGCGCCATGATGTAGACGTAGCCGTCCTCATCCATGAACCCCGCATCCGCCGTCGTGTAGTACCCGGGAAACTCGGTCAGATACGAGCTGACGAAGCGCTCGTCGTTGTTCCACAACGTTGGCAGCGCCCCCGGAGGCAGCGGCAGCTTGACGCAGATCGTGCCGCTGGTGCCGCGCGACACCTCCTTGCAGGTCTCGTCGAGGACCTGCACGTTCCAGCCAGGAACCGGCCGCGTCGGCGAGCCCGCCTTGACCGGAAGCCGCTCGAGCCCCATGCAGTTGGCGGCGATTGCCCAGCCGGTTTCCGTCTGCCACCAGTGGTCGATCACCGGCCGCTGTACCGCGTTCTCCGCCCAATGCAGCGTGTCCGGATCGGTGCGCTCGCCGGCCAGGAACAGAATGCGGAACTTCGAGAGATCATACTTGCCCATCATCTCGGCGTTCGGATCGTCGCGCTTGATCGCCCTGAACGCCGTCGGCGCGGTAAACAGCGAAACCACTTTGTGCTGCGAGATCACGCGCCAGAATGCGCCGGCATCTGGCGTGCCAACCGGCTTGCCCTCGTAAACAATGGTCGTCGCGCCGTGAAGCAGGGGTGCGTAAACGATGTAAGAGTGGCCGACTACCCAGCCGACATCCGACGCTGCCCACCACACTTCGCCGGGCTCGATGTCGTAGATGTTCTTCATCGTCCACTTCAGCGCGACCAGGTGCCCGCCGTTATCGCGCACCACGCCTTTCGGCTGGCCGGTGGTGCCGGACGTATAGAGGATGTAGAGCGGATCGGTCGCCGCAACCGGAACGCACTCCGCGGGTTCCGCCTTTGCAACCGCCTCGTCCCAGTCAACGTCTCGTTCTTGCATCTGCCACGGCTTCTGCGGACGTTGCTTGACGACGACGGCCGACGGCTTGTGATCGGCAAGCTCGATGGCGCCATTCAGCAGGGGCGAGTAGTCGATGACGCGACCGACCTCGATGCCGCACGACGCGGTCACGATGACTTTCGGCAACGCGTCGTCGATGCGAACGGCGAGCTCGTTGGAAGCAAAGCCGCCGAACACGACCGAATGCACGGCGCCGATGCGGGCGCAGGCGAGCATGGCAATCGGCGCTTCCGGAATCATCGGCATATAAATGATGACCCGGTCGCCCTTGGCGACGCCCAGGCTGCGAAGGACGCCCGCGAACTTGGCGACTTCATCGCGCAGTTCGCGATAGGTGTAGGTGCGAATGGTGTCGGTCACCGGGCTGTCAAAGATCAGCGCCGCCTGATCGGCCCGGCCCCCGTCGACGTGACGGTCCAAGGCGTTGTAGGCCGTGTTGACGACGGCGCCCTTGAACCACCGGTAGAAAGGCTTGTTGGAGTCGTCGAGAACCTTGTCCCACGTCTTGATCCAGTCGATCCCTTTCGCAGCCTCTCCCCAAAACGCGTCGGGATCGTTGATCGATTTGGTAAACGCTTCCTCGTATGGTCCAGTCATGGTCCTCCCCTTGTTTTGGCGAGAGTTGTCAATGGATTAGAGCCGCTGCGGCAAGCCGCCGCCTCGGTGGGTGCGGAGTTTGGTCGAATTTGCGCTGTTTTGCAAAGCCAGCATGTCGCCCGGGTCCGGAATCGCCCCTCCGACGACGCTCGCGGTAATACCGGTCGCCATATCGAGGGATCAGGCCCGCCCCGGCGCTCCGGTCGATTTCACCCAGCATTCGATTGCCCACCCCACCAAGGCGGTGAACGTCCGAAGACCAGCGTCAGCTTAAATGTTGGTGACTGAGAGAGGCGATCTCGTCCTTGATCTGTAGCTTCTGCTTCTTGATTTTCGTGATCTCTGCTGCATCGGGGCTAGGCCGGCTGTTTTCCGTCTCAAGCGCCTCTTCGAGCGCATGGTGTTTTGCCTTCAATGCTTCGATCCGATCCTGCAGGCTCATGGGGAATGTCCTCCCTGGTTTCACCCGACCGTAACAGGAAACAATAGGCGCCGCCCGCGTCCCCCTGCAAGAATTCTCGGCAGCCGGCATTTGACCGGGACGGACGATACCGGAAGACCCCCGGAAGACCCCCGGAAGACCCCCGGAAGACCCCCGGAAGACCCCCGGAAGACGAGGACGCCTTGCAAGACTGCGGTCCGGCTGCCAAGTTTCGCGGGCCTTGTCCCTCCTGACCTGTGGAGCTCAGCCGATGAGTCTCGCGTCCTTTGTCCGTCTTGCCTCGCGTGGTGTGCTGCGCATTGAGGGGCCGGACGCGCGCAGCTTCCTGCAGGGCCTGATCTCCAACGACGTCGGCGCGGTCAAGCCGGATCACGCGGTCTGGGCGGCGTTCCTGACAGCGCAGGGAAAGTATCTTCACGACTTTTTCATCTGTGAGAGCGGCGGCGCGCTGCTGCTCGAGGCAGAGGCCGGCCGTCTTGCGGATCTCAAACGCCGCCTGTCCCTCTATCGCCTGCGTTCGCGCGTTTCGATCGAGGAGGTCGGGCCGGCGCTGAGTGTCTGGGCTTTGACTGGCGAGGCGGCGGCGACGCAGGCCGGCCTCGCCTCGGCGAGTGCGGGAGCGGCCGCGCCGCTCGGGGATGGCATCGTCTTCATCGATCCGCGCCTTGCCGCCGCAGGCTTGCGGGCCCTGCTGCCCGGCGAGACGGGGGAAGCGGCGCTCATCGCCCGCGGCTTTGAACGCGCGGAACCAGGCGCATATGACGCCTTGCGCATTTTTCTGGGGCTGCCAGACGGCAGCCGCGACATGCTGGTGGAAAAATCGCTGCTGCTCGAATGCGGCTTCGATGAACTGGGCGGCATCGACTGGAATAAGGGATGTTTCCTGGGCCAGGAACTGACGGCGCGGACCCGCTGGCGCGGCCTGGTGAAGCGTCGGCTGCTGCCGATGCGCGTCGAAGGAACCATCCCTCATCCTGGCACGCCGATTTCCGTCGATGGGCAGACCGTCGGCGAGGTACGTTCCGGCGCCGAGGGCTGGGCGCTGGCGCTGCTGCGGCTGAATGCCCTTCCGGCGATCAGCGAGGCGGACGGCGTGACGGTGGGCGAGGCCAGGCTGGTGCCCCATGTGCCGGGTTGGGCCGTGCTGCCGGGCGAGGCCGTTCCCGGGGAGGCCCGACCTTAGCTCTTGCGGGCTGCGGAAGGCTTGCTGTTGGCTGCGCCCTTCACATCGCCGCCACCACGGCGCGCTGAGCGAGCAGACGGGTCATCTCGGCGCGGTAGGAAGCGCTCCCGTGCATGTCGGAGAACAGCGCCCCCTCGCCGGTGACGACGTGATCGAGGGACTCCGGCGCGAACTTTTCTTCCAGCGCCTGCTCCATGGCGGAATGCCGAAAGACGCAGGGACCCGCCCCGGTCACGGCGACGCGGACGCCGGCCGGCAGACGAGCCACCAGGACACCAACGAGAGCATAGCGGGAGGCCTGTTGCCGCAGCTTGGCGTAACCAATCCGCTCCGCGATGGGAAATTCGACGGCGAGAACGAGTTCGCCGTGCTCCAGCAGCGTTTCGAACATGCCGACGAAAAAGGCATCGGCGGCGATGCGTCGTCGATCGGTGACGATCGTTGCCCCGAGGCCAAGTGCGGCGGCGGGATAATCGGCGGCGGGGTCGTTGTTGGCGATCGAACCGCCGAGGCTGCCGCGATTGCGCACCTGGGGATCGCCGATCTGTGCGGCAAGCGTCGCCAGCGCCGGGAGGGCCTGCCGGACCTCCGCCGAGTCCTCGACCGCGGCGTGGGTCGTCATCGCGCCGACGGACAGGCTGGACCCGGTGACCCGCAGCACGCGCAACTCTTCGATGCCGGCAATATCCACCAGCAGGGAGGGTCGGGCGAGACGCTGTCTCAATGTCGGGATCAGCGTCATGCCGCCGGCAAGATACCGGGCATCCTCGGCGGCGGCGATCGCGTCGACGGCCTCGCCGACCGACTTGGCGCGCAGGTAATCAAAGTCGTGCACGGCCCGGCTCCGGTTATGACGACGGGTTGGCGCCGACGGTGCCGGCGGCAGCGGCGGCAATCGCTTGAACGATGCCGACGTAGCCTGTGCATCGGCAGAGGTTGCCCTCCAGCCAGTCGCGGATCTGGTGTTCCGGAGGATGGGGAACGCGCTGCAGAAGGTCCAGGGCACTCATGACCATGCCCGGCGTGCAGAAGCCGCATTGCAGGCCGTGATGCTCGCGAAACGCCTCCTGCAGCGGGTGCAGCCGGCCGCCTTGGGCGAGACCTTCAATGGTTACGACAGCGCTGCCGGCCGCCTGCACCATGAGCAGCGTGCAGGCCTTGACGCTCCGTCCGCCGAGGTGGACAACGCAGGCGCCGCACTGGCTGGTGTCGCAACCGCGGTGCGTGCCGGTCAGGCCGAGATCGTCGCGGAGGAAGTCGACCAAGAGGGTCCGGGCCTCGACCTCGGTCCTCACCGGCTGGCCGTTTACCGTCAATTCGACCGGGATCATGCTTCTTCCTCCTCGGCGCGCGCCGTGCCAGGTCGTCACCGCGGACGCTGACTATGGCCTTGCGAACGCCAGCAGCACGAGAAACACCAGAGCGATCAGCAACGGCACCCAAACGACCGGTTTCAGGCCGGTTCGTCCCGGTTCCGCCAAGTGTTGCGTCTCCCGCGTCGCGACCGGGGGAAGCGGGGCCATCTGGCTGGCGAAGCGCTCGAAGAAGTCCTCGGCAAGCTTCGCTGCGGCTGCGTCGATCAATCGCGAGCCGAGTTGCGCCAGTTTGCCGCCGACCGTCGCGCTCACGTCGTAGTTCAGGAGTGTCCCATCGCCGTCTGGCTGCAACCGGATGACGGCGCTGCCGGAGGCAAAACCGGCCGCGGCCCCCTGTCCCTCGCCGGTGAGACGGCAGCCATTTGGGGGATCGCGCTCGCTGAGCTTCAATTGACCCTTGAAGACCGTGTCGATCGGCCCGATCCGGGTCCGAACCTGGGCGCGGATGGTGTCGTCGTCGAGCCACTCCAGCGCATTGCAGCCGGGTATGCTGCGCTTCATCACCGCGATGTCGTTCAGACCGGCCCATACCCTTTCGGGCGGGGCCTCGATCCGTCGTTCCGCCGACATCCGCATGACCGAGCCCCATCTTCCCCGGATCGCCGGGCACCATTGCCTGGGTGATATGACTGCCTCGGAGATATTAGGCGTCCGGGCGGGACAGCGACAAGTCAGCCTGACCGACCGATTGCAGGTCAGGGGCGGAAACTAGAAAGCCGGATCTCGCGCTGCTGACCCGTAAAGATCGATTTTATCGATCTATTAATACATAATTTCTCGCGTGCATCGATCGATCAAATCTCCTACATCTCGGTTGCCGCGGATTCGTCCGCCCAAGAAAATGGAGATTGAGAAATGCTGACCATCGGCGACCCGTTCCCAGCCTTCGACTTGAAGGCTGTTGTTTCCATCGAGCCGAAGACGGCGTTCACGCAGATCAACGAGACGACCGATTCAGGAAAGTGGAAAGTCGTATTTTTCTGGCCGAAGGACTTCACCTTCGTCTGCCCGACGGAAATCGCTGCCTTCGGTAAAATGAACGAGGACTTCAACGACCGGGATACAGTGGTTTATGGAGTTTCGACCGACAGCGAGTTCGTTCACCTGGCGTGGCGCCAGAATCACGATGACCTGCGCGCGCTGCCGTTCCCGATGCTGGCCGATATCAAGCGCGAGCTGAGCTCGGCGCTGGGTATTCTCGACAAGCAGGAAGGCGTGTGCCTGCGGGCGACCTTCATCGTCGATCCGGACGGTGTCATCCGCTTCGTGTCCGTCAACGACCTCAGCGTCGGCCGCAACCCGCAGGAGGTTCTGCGTGTTCTCGACGCCCTGCAGACCGACGAACTGTGCCCCTGCAACTGGCAGAAGGGCGAGGACGTCCTCAAGGCCGCGTAAGCTGCCGCTGATCCGGACGCCGGTGCGTGCACCGGCGTCCGTCCCAAACAGTGCTTTACGGAGAAAGATTAAAACTTATGTCGATTGAAACTTTGAAAACGGCGCTGCCCGAGTACGCCAAGGATCTCAAGCTCAATTTGTCGAGCCTCGCTGCCGAGCCGTCTCTTACCGAGCAGCAGCGGGCGGGAACATTTGTAGCTTCGGCGCTGGCCTCGCGCAGTGGTACGGTGATCGAAGCGATCACCGAAGAGTTCGGACCCAAGCTTTCAGGCGTCGCTCTTAACGCGGCGAAGGCTGCGGCCTCGATCATGGCGATGAACAACATATATTACAGGTTCGTACACTTGGTGTCGGCAGCCGATTACAAAACCCTGCCGGCAAAGCTGCGGATGAACGTGATCGGCAAGCCGGGCGTCGACAAGGTAGACTTCGAGCTGTGGTCGTTGGCGGTTTCGGCCATCAACGGCTGCGGAATGTGTGTCGATGCACACGAACGTGAACTCCGCAAAGCGGGGATGGGAGTAGAGGCGGTTCAGGCGGCGGTCCGCATCGCGGCCGTGGTGCATGCCGTGGCTGCCACCCTCGATGGTGAGGCTGCGTTGTCGAGGGCGGTACCCGCCGCAGCCTGACAGGTTGTTGCCGCCCGATCGCGGGCCGTCGCACAAGGGAAGCGAGTAGGATGAAGCTGCAAGGCAATGCCATCGTCTGGATCCTGATCGGCATCGTGCTGATCGGCCTGTTCACTCAGGCCAGGCCGCAGTCCGATCGCACCCCCGACTCGCAGATGGCCTTTTCCGATTTCCTCGCCAGTGTGGACCAGGGACAGATCAAGTCCGTCAACATCCGCGGTCAGGAAGTGATTGGGACGACGCAGGACGGACGCTCCTTCCGCACCTACCTGCCGGACGGAGCCGACGTCGTGACGCCGCTGACGGCGAAGGGGGTTCGGGTGCAGGCATCGACGCCGCCGCAGCCGAGCTTTCTGATGTCGCTGTTGATTTCGTCATTCCCGGTGCTGCTGCTGATCGGCGTCTGGATTTACTTCATGCGCCGTATGCAGGGCGGCCCCGGCGGGGTCATGGGGTTCGGCAAGAGCCGCGCCCGGCTCATGCAGCAGGATCAGCGGCGCGTCACCTTCGCCGATGTCGCAGGCATCGACGAGGCGAAGCAGGAGCTTGAGGAGATCGTCGATTTCCTCAAGGATCCGCAGAAGTTCCAGCGGCTGGGCGGCAAGATCCCCAAGGGCTGCCTGCTTGTCGGCCCGCCGGGGACGGGCAAGACGCTGCTGGCCCGCGCCATCGCCGGCGAAGCCAACGTCCCCTTCTTCACCATTTCCGGCTCGGACTTCGTGGAAATGTTCGTCGGCGTCGGCGCGTCGCGGGTTCGCGATATGTTCGAACAGGCGAAGCGAAACGCGCCTTGCATCGTCTTCATCGACGAGATCGACGCGGTTGGCCGGCACCGCGGCACCGGACTTGGCGGCGGCCACGACGAGCGGGAGCAGACGCTCAACCAGCTCCTGGTGGAGATGGATGGCTTCGAGGCGAACGAGGGCGTCATCCTGATCGCCGCCACCAACCGCCCCGACGTGCTCGACCCGGCGCTGCTACGCCCCGGCCGCTTCGACCGGCAGGTGGTGGTGCCGAATCCCGACATTCTCGGCCGCGAGCAGATCCTGAAGGTGCACATGCGCAAGGTGCCGGCGGCGCCGAATGCCGATGCCCGGGTGATCGCGCGGGGCACGCCCGGCTTTTCCGGTGCCGACCTCGCCAATCTGGTGAACGAGGCGGCGCTGCTGGCGGCGCGCGCCAACCGCAAGCTCGTCACCATGGCCGACTTCGAGGCGGCGAAGGACAAGGTGCTGATGGGAGCCGAGCGCCGCTCGATGGTGATGACCGAACACGAGAAGGAACTCACCGCCTATCACGAGGCCGGGCACGCGCTGGTAGGACTTGCGGTAAAGGGCAACGACCCCCTGCACAAGGTGACCATTATTCCCCGCGGCCGTGCCCTCGGCGTGACGATGAATCTGCCCGAACGCGACCGCTATGCCTTCCGCAAGAACGAGATCGAAGCGCGGCTTGCGATGATGTTCGGCGGACGGGTCGCCGAACAGCTCGTATTCGGCCTGGCCAACGTTACCACCGGTGCGGCCAATGACATCCAGCAGGCGACCGACATGGCCCGCCGCATGGTCACCGAGTGGGGGATGAGCGACGCGCTCGGCCGCCTGCGCTACAGCGACAACGAGGAGGAGATCTTCCTCGGCCGCTCGATCACCCGTACCCGCAATGTCTCCGAGGACACCTCGCGGCTGATCGACGGCGAGGTGCGCCGGATCATCGAGACGGCGGAGGCGACGGCGCGTTCGGTGCTGTCCGAGCGCCTCGACGACCTGCGGGCACTTGCCCGGGCGCTGCTGGAATACGAGACGCTGTCCGGGGAGGAGGCGACCCGCATCCTGCGCGGCGAGCCGCTGGACCGCAGCGACCCGCCTGCCGACCCCGAGGAACAATCGCAGGGCCGCCGGGGCTCGGTGCCGACCGGCGGCATCAAGCGGCCGGGGCCCAGCTCCTCGGGCAACATGCCCGGCCTGCAACCGCAAGGCTGAGGCGCGGGGACTGGCGCGCGGAGAGATTGCCCCGGTAGACTCGGTCCGCGACCTTGGTCCTGCCCTTGTGTGAAGAGTTCCGGCTTTGCTCGCCCATCGTGCCGCGTCAGGCCTTATCAGGCTAAGCGCTCGCGACGCAACGAGCAGCCGAGATCTTTCCCAGCAAGTTGGCCCGGCGCAAAAGGGTAAGGGCTTGTCGAGCGATCGGATGCTCGATCATGTCGCAATGCAGCCCAAGACTAAGGGTGTCCCGCAACAGGGCCAGATCGTTCGATACTTGCGCTCGTCTGAGCGCTATCGCAAATACGAACTCGGTCAGCAAGTCGCGATCACTGCAATCAAGACGCGAGAATACATCTCGCCATCTTGGCTCAGTGGTTTGATCCCTTAGCGAACCTAGGAGGGCGTCACCAGCGCCGCCTTTTTTGTTCGCCGGAGTTACCGCAAGCAGTTGGTTGGGACAGGCCCGCAGAGCCGCGGCACAAGCAAAGCCCATAACGAGAGTAGCGTGATAAGACGTACGAAGGACGTATTCGTCGCGCAAATCCTCGGGCATGCTATCGCGTTCTTCGTCGGAGTATTCCGGCCCGGGGAGAAATCCATGCGTATCCTGGACTGCTGAGAGAACCCTGAAGCTGAAGGACGCCGCGGGGCTCCAGGGCAGACGAAGCATTGGCCAGGTCCAGATCAACTCGGCAGCGACGTCGAAGTTCTCAGCATCGATTGCGATCGCGAGAGCAGCGTCCACGTCGCCGATAACATCTCTCAATGGACGCGGCCATTGGGCAGCGCGGCGCCCCATGTCGCTGGCATAGAGGACAACGTGCGCAAACGCGTATATGTCGTGTAACCTGAAGGCTAAGGCATCAATCGGACCGGCGGCGCAGGTTCGGGCCAAAAGGGCGGCTGGTTCCGTATAATCGTCTTCGAGCCAGATGCTCTTGAGCCATTGGTGCTCCAAGTCATGGTTTGGGAGCCGCTCGGGCGCCACAAGAGACTCGTCCTCAAAGATTTCCGTGAGCATTCGATCGACTGCCGCATCTCGGTAACCAAGGGCAGTCAGATGAATATGCGCGGCTGCATGATCAAGCGCGAAGGCGGGTTCGAGGCAAAGCGCTGTCAGCAGCCGTTCGCCGCGAGCGGACGGAACAAGTCGCTGAGCCAATTCGTCAATGGCGCCCTTGATCTGCCCGTCGACATCTCGGAGGAACGCGGCGCAGCGCAACAGCATGGCCGCTTCGGCCACGACCTTCCTCACGACAAGCGGACGGGCGTTCGCGGAAAACCCGCCGGCTTCCAGGTCGGGTCCCCTCCCGTCCGGGGCATCGGCCTGCGCCGCATGCCGGAGCGCCGCATCCACAGCGCATCCGGCAATGTGCAAGGCCTCTTGCACACGCCGGATGAGAACGCCACGGCCCGGCAGTTCACATCGCTCGTGCCTCATAATGGCCACGGGAGGCGATGCAATGTCCGGGGAACTGATTATTCTGAAACTTGCTGATTAAACCTCTGTCCGAGGATGCGAATTTCTGGAACGGGCCAACCGCAGTTCCAGAAAAAATCGCGGTGTATGAGGTTGACGAGCGTCTCGCCTTCAAGAGCAGCCTTTGCACCAAACTTGCTGAAAGTCGCGCCAACAGCCTCAAGATCAATCGCTTTGCTCTCCAGCAAGGCCTCGACAACTTGCTGCTGAAATGCACTTCTCTTAATCTGTTCCATATGAATGTCCTATCACTAATAAAAATATTAACAGTCGTATTCGTAACACAAATTTAAAATACGCGCAAGCGCGGAAATTCAGAGGTGGTGGGTCACTGATCGACTACCAATTCAGACGATGTCGGTTTATGCCGCTCGAGGAGAGCTAATCGCGCACGCTCCTGCCGGGGACCGGATCGTGGGCCGCGACGGTGGCGGCGATCGCAGCCCGCAAGGCGACGAGATCCACCGGCTTCGAGCAGATTACCGTTCCGGCGAGATCAGCCGGCAGACCGGCGTGCTCGCAGTGATACCCGGTCAGAAACAGGAAGGGCGTGCCGCGGGCCTTGAGAAGCCGGGCGATCGGCCAGCTTGCCTCGCCGGCGAGGTTGACATCGAGGACCGCGATCGCCAGCCCCTGCGCCTCCCCGGCCAAGCGCAATCCGTCGGCAACCCGTGCCGCCGGACCCATCACGGTGAAGCCCAGGCTCGTCAGCTGCTCTTCAATATCGAGGGCAACGAGGATTTCGTCTTCCACCAGCAGCGCATGGCGGCACTCCCGCTGGTCAATGGGCGCCATGGTGGGCGCAGCTCGGGGCCTTTGCCAGCACCTCGGCCACCGGGACCTGCAGCAGGCACTCAACGCCCGCGGGATCGAACCGAAGCTCGAACCGGCCACGCAAATCATGGGTAACGAGTTGCTTCATGAGCTTCATGCCGAAGCTGGTGCGCCGCGGCGGGTTCACCCTGGAGCCGCCGTGCTCGCACCAGCGGATCGCCAGAGTGTCGGCAGGATCCCCTTCCAGTTCGACCGTCACCACCGCGCAGCCGGTATCGCCGCTGAGTGAGCCGTACTTGGCGGCGTTGGTAGCGAGTTCATGGAACAGCAGGCTGAAAACGAGGGTAGCGCGCGACGACAGCAGGACGTCGGCGAAGGCCAGCTGGACGCGGCCCTGATAGGGCGCTGCCAGCACCGACATGGCTTCCCGCAGGCTGACGCCATTCCACTCGTTCCGCGCCAATTGATCATGGGCACGGGCCAGTGCTGCGATCCTTCCCCGCACCACCGTCCGGGCTTCTTCCAGCGTGCTCTGGCCGCGGAGCGTCTGGTCCACGATCGCCTGCAGGGTGACGACGGTGTTCTTGACTCGATGGCTGACCTCCGCGGTCAGCATCTGCTGATGGGCCAATGCGTCGGCAAGCTTCCGGGTCCGTTCGTTGATCAAACGCTCGAGATCGGCATTCAGGACGACGAGGGCCTGTTTGCTTCGCTTGACCGCGGCACTTTCCACGATCTCCCAGTTCCCCCGGCGGCGCGCCAGGGCGAAGTCGTGGGCGGAAACAACGTCAAGAACCGCATCGGCGTCACAGCGTTCACAGTCGTAGCTGCACAGGGCGACGATCTGCTGATTGCTGAAGGCATTGCGAAGGACCGACTCATACTCCATGAAGTCGTTCCAGTCCTGATGCTCCAGGAAGGCGGTGTTTCCGGTCAGCCTCAGCCCGCCATAGCCCTTTTCGACGGCTTCATCCTTGGTCCTGATCCAGGCGTTGGCGACCTCGGTCCGTGAGGCACCGCGACGCCGCTCGTACCATTCGAGGTGTGAAAAGACCGAGAGCTGACCGATTTCGATGCGCCGATCGAGTTGGCTGATGTGTGTATTCAAAGCGGCGAGCGCCCGCTCCTTCGGGAAAGGCTTCGCCGTGACCCAGATACAGCTTTCGTTGTTCTCAAGGCCCGTCTTGAAGTATGGCACCAGGGTTTCCGCCAGATCCTCGGCCGACTTATAGAAGTGGCAGAAGTGGGAACCGCGGTCGACATGGCCGATCGGCCCGATGCCCGTGTCAAACCTCATTGCTTTCTCCCGACCCCTGCGGCGTTGGTCTTGGGGTAGATATCACGTCGCGTGCCGCTGCCGACAATAGCCGTGGGTCCGATAATTTGCTGATTGCCTTGTCGCAACCAGCACCGCGGTCCTCAGCAGATGCGCGGGAGCTGCTCCCCCGCCAGCCAGTCGACGAGGCGGTTGCCGCCGAGGGTGGTTTGCATCTGCACGAAATTGTCGGCGTCTTCGATCACGTCGCCGATGATTGCGGCATCGCGCCCGAGCGGATGCGCGCGCATGGCGGCCAGCAGGCGGGGGGCATCCCCGGCGGCACAGAAGGCACACAGCTTGCCCTCGTTGGCGACGTAGAGCGGATCGAGGCCGAGCAGCTCGCAGGCGCCGCGCACCGCCGGTTTCACCGGGATCGCGTCTTCGCGGACGACGATCCCGACACGTGACTCCGCCGCGATCTCGTTGAGCAGGGCGGCGAGCCCGCCGCGGGTGGGATCGCGCATTGCCCTGATGCCGGGCACCGCCCGGACCATCCCGGCGACGAGGCCGTGCAGCGCCGCCGAGTCGGAGACGATTTCGGTCTCGAACGCGAGGCTTTCGCGCCTGGACAGCACCGCGGTGCCGTGGTCCCCGATGCTGCCGCTCAGCAGCACCGCGTCACCCGGCCGCGCCCGGTCTGCGGCGATATCGACGCCGTCCGGGACGACGCCAACGCCCGTCGTCGTGATGAAAACGCCGTCGCCCTTGCCGCGCTCGACCACCTTGGTGTCGCCGGTGACGATCGGAACGCCGGCGTCCTTTGCCGCGCGGCCCATCGAAACCACGATCCGCCGCAGGTCGGCCAGCGGTAAGCCTTCTTCCAGGATCATCCCGCAGGAGAGGTAGAGCGGCCGGGCGCCCGCCATCGCCACATCGTTGATAGTGCCGTGCACGGCGAGCGAGCCGATGTCGCCACCGGGAAAGAACAGCGGCGAGATGACGAAGCCGTCGGTGGTCATCACCATCCGCCCGGCCTCCACCGGAAAACAGGCCTGGTCGTTGCGCCGCGACAGCATCGGGTTGTCGAACTGCGCTTCGAACAGCTCCTCGATGAGCTGCGCCATCGCCCGGCCGCCGGAGCCGTGGCCGAGGTCGATCCGTCCCTCGCGGAGGTCCAGCGGGCGAGGATAGCGGCGCTTGATCTGGTTCATCGGCCGGCCCCGCGGAAGCCGCTCAGACGGCGGCGAGCCGGCGCTCGCGCGTCCGGCCGTAGGTGTACCACGCGGCGCACGCTCCCTCCGAGGAGACCATGCACGATCCGATCGGGTTTTCCGGCGTGCAGACCGTGGCAAACAGCTTGCAGTCGGACGGCTGCTTCAGCCCGCGCAGAATCGCGGGACACTCGCACGCCCGGTTGTCGTCCACATGCTCGTGACGCAGCGCGAACCGCCGCTCGGCGTCAAAGTCGGCATAGGTCTCGCGCAGCTTCAGGGCGCTCAGCGGCAGTTCGCCAAGTCCGCGCCATTCGAAGCTTTGGCGCAGGTCGAACACCTCGGCCATCAACGCCTGGGCCTTGAGGTTGCCGTCGCGGCTGACGACGCGGGTATATTCGTTTTCGACGCAGGCGCGGCCGTCGTTGATCTGGCGGATCAGCATCAGGATCGACTGCATGACGTCGAGCGGCTCGAAACCGGCGATGACCACCGGTCGCCGGTGGCGCTCGGCGAACGGCTCGAAAGCCCGGCTGCCGATCACCGCGCTCACATGGGCCGGACCGATGAAGCCGTCGAGCGGCACCGCGCCGGTGCGGTGCTCCTCGATCGTCAACAGACCCATGATCGCCGGCGGGGTCAGCACGTGATTGCAGTGGACACTGAAGTTCCTGAGGCCGAGCGCCTTGGCCTGGCGCAGGGCGACCGCCGTCGGCGGCGTCGTCGTCTCAAAGCCGATCGCGAAGAACACAACCTCGCGGCCGGGGTTGGTCTGCGCGATCTTCAGCGCATCGAGGCAGGACCACACCATACGGATCTCGGCGCCGGCCGCCTTTGCCTTGAGGAGCGTGCGGCGGTCCGGCCCGGGAACCCGCAGCATGTCGCCGTACGTGCACAGGATGACGCCATGCTCGGAGGCCAGCTGCAGCGCGTGCGCGACGCGGGGGATGGGCAGCACGCACACCGGACAGCCGGGCCCGTGGACCAGCCGGACGTTACCGGGAAGCAGGTCCTGCACGCCGTAGCGGAAGATCGCGTGCGTGTGGCCGCCGCAAAACTCCATCAGATGGTATGCCCGGCCGGTATCCGCAGCGGCGGCGATGCCAGAAGCGAGCCGGCCGGCGAGTTCTCGGTCGCGGAACTCGTCGACGAAGCGGACGCTCATCGCGACGTCTCCGCCGGCTCATCCGCTCCCAGAACGCCCGCTTCCGCGAACAGCGCCAGGGTTGCTTCGGCTTCCTCGGGCTCCAGCTTTGCAAGCGCGAAGCCGACGTGAACGATGACGTAGTCGCCGACGCTGATATCGTCGACCAGGCTCAGATTGAGATCCTTGACGATGCCCCCCACCTCCGCTTTGGCGAGCCCTCCGGGCAACAGTTCGGTGATCCGGGCCGGCACCGCGAGACACATCGCCGCTACCCCCGTGCCATTGCCACGGCCCACGCTTGACCGAGGCTGACGGCGCTGTCGCCCGGCTTCAGCCGGATCGCCTGCAGGGGTTCGATGTCCCGCCGGCCGAGTTCCTCGGTCAGGGTCGTGACGAGCACGCTGTTGAGAAAGCAGCCTCCGGATAGCGCCACCCGGCGGATGCCGCTCGCCTCGGCCGCTTCCGCCACCCAGTCGGCCATGGCAGCCGCCAGCGTTCCGTGAAACAGCTCGGCACCGTCCTCCGGGTCCAGCCCGCTCAGGGCATCCAGCAACGGCAGCAGATCAAGCACCCCGGCGTCCAGGCGCCACCCGCCGGCATGGACGCGCGGGCGGCGCACCATGCGCTCGAGTGCCATCGGTGCCTCTCCCTCGAACTTTGCCACCGGGATCACGTTGAGCAGCCCGCAGGCGGCATCAAAAAGCCGCCCGCAACTCGATGTTGCCGGGCAGTTGACGTTCTGCCGGAGCATCCGCGCGATAATGTCGGCGCCGTGCATTCCGGGCCAGCGCAAGGCGATCTCTTCGCCGCGACCGAGCGCGTGAAGCGCCGCTGCCGCCATGCGCCAGGGTTCGCGCGCCGCCCGGTCGCCGCCTGGCTGAGCGAGGGGCGAAAGCCAGCCGAGCCGCGTGAATCCTTCGGGATGCACTTGCAGCAGCTCGCCACCCCAGGATTGCTTGTCCGGGCCCAGGCCGAAGCCGTCCAGGGCGAGGCCCAGGGTCGGCTCCTCGCTGCCATGCTCGGCCATGACGGCGGCGACGTGTGCGTGATGATGCTGCACCGGGATGGCCTCAAGGCCCATTCCCGCCGCGAAGGCCTCGGCCCAGCGGGTGCTGTAAAAGTCCGGGTGCAGGTCATGGGCCAGGGCCACCGGCAGGTCTCCCGCCACCGCCAGCAGCTCCTTGGCGCATCCCTCGAAGGCACGCACGGAATCAACGGTTTCCAGATTGCCGACGTCCGCCGAGAGCAGCGCCTCGCGGCCGTGAACGAGGCAGAGGGTATTCTTGAGAAAAGCGCCGACCCCGAGGATCGGGGGCACGGCGCGGGGTAGCGGCACGACGGCGGCGACGGCGCCTGGCGTGTCACGAAATGCCGACCTTGCGCTCAACGGCCGCTTCCCGCCACGCGGTGCGCTCTGGCCCGGATGGCGCTGCGGCGGCGCTCCATCCAGTCGTACCAGAGCCGCAGACCTTCGCCGCTGCTGGCGGAAACCGGCAGGATCTCGATCTGCGGATTCACTCTGCGGGCCAAAGAGGAGCAGCGCTCGACGTCGAAGGGCACGTACGGCAACAGGTCGATCTTGGTGATCAGCATGAGATCTGCGGCGGCAAACATGTTGGCGTATTTCAGCGGCTTGTCGTCCCCTTCGGTCACCGACAGCAAGACGACGCGCGCCGCCTCGCCAAGATCGAAGGCGGCGGGACAGACGAGGTTACCGACATTCTCGATGAACACGAAGCTTCCCGTGCGCGGCGCCAGTTCGGGGAGCGCTCGGGCGACCATCCGCGCATCAAGGTGGCACCCCCTTCCGGTGTTGATCTGAACCGCTCTGGCTCCGCTGGCTCGGATGCGGTCGGCGTCGACGCGGGTTTCCTGGTCCCCTTCGATGACGCCGATCCGGGCGCGTCCGCGCAGGTCCTCGATCGTCCTTGCCAGCAGCGTCGTTTTCCCCGATCCCGGTGCCGACATCAGGTTGACGGCAAGAACATCCATCTCGGTGAAAGCGCGCCGGTTGCCCGCCGCCAGCTTATTGTTCTCGGAAAGAATGTCCTGCTCGACCGCTATCAGCCGGGCCCCGGGCGAACGCCTGGTATCGGCCTTCGGAGGGCGTTGATCGGTGTGGATGCCCTGAATGCCTGAAAGACCGGCCGCGCGGGCCTGCCTCATTTGATCCCTGAGGAGGGGATCGTGCCCGTGGCGGTGATGATGGTGGTGATGGCCGGGGTGAGGAGCTGGCTCGGCGTCTTTCGCATGCCCTTCATCGGCTGCATCCAGCGCGCCATCGTCGGGCGAAGCACCGCAACCGCAGACCGTACACATTAGCTAACCTCCAGCTCCTTGATGCGCATCTCTTCTCCCTGGACGATGCGCAGGCGATGACTGCCGCAGCTATTGCAGGCATCGTGACGCTCTTCCAGTAGCATCAGATTGCCGCAATCGAGACACCACGCCTCACCCGGCAGCCGGATGAGCTCCAGCCGCGCACCGTCCGCAAGGGTGCCGCGGGTCAGGGCGGAAAAGCAGAAATCGATGGCCTCGGCGGAGACACAGGACAGCGCGCCGATTTCCAGTCGGACCGCCGAGACATGCTTGAATCCGTGCACGCGAGCCTGCTCCCGCAAGCTCTCGACGACGCTCTGGCAGAGCGCCAGTTCGTGCATTTCGTCCTCCCGAGGACATCGCTGTGTCCATGGCACGGCTCTCACGGCCGCTTATTGATCCATAGTTGAACCCACCGAGGATCCGTCGCCACCTTATTCCGATTGCCGGGGAGGGGTCTTCTGTTTTTTGGTGCCGCTGCTCAGTTCGGCCGCGCCCCCTTATGCTCCAGCAACACCGCCGCGAACGGCGGCAGCACGATGGTGAGCGAGTGAGGCCGCCCGTGCATTCCCTGTCCGGACGCCTCCACCCCGCCCGAATTGCCCACGTTGCTGCCGCCATAAAGGCCGGCGTCGGTGTTGAGACGCTCCTGCCAGAACCCTCCCGCTGGAACACCGAGCTGATATTGCGGACGCACCACCGGCGTAAAATTGCAGACGAAGGCGACGTTGCTTTTGCCGTCCTTGCTCTTGCGCAGGAAGCTGACGACGCTCTGGTCGGAGTCGTTGCAGTCGATCCACTCGAACCCCTCCGGCTCGCAATCCTGCTCATAAAGAGCGGGTATCGTCCGATAGAGGGCATTGAGGTCGCGCACCAGCTGCTGCACGCCGCGATGCGTCGGGTCGTCGAGCAAGTGCCAGTCGAGGCTGATGTCCGAATTCCATTCGCGATCCTGGGCGAACTCTGTTCCCATGAACAGCAGCTTCTTCCCCGGATGGGCAAACATCAGGGTGTACCAGGTCCGCAGATTGGCGAAACGCTGCCAACGATCGCCGGGCATCTTGCGCAGGATCGATCCCCGGCCGATGGAAACCTCTTCGTGCGACATCGGCAGCACGAAGTTTTCGTGGAAGGCGCTGCCCGGCCCCCGCAGCAGTTCGTCGTGGTAGTACTTCCGATGAATCGGATTCCGGGAAAGGTAGCGGAGCGTGTCGCGAACCCACGGGGTGTTCCAGCGGAAGCCGAAGCCCAGGCCACCCACGAAGGTGGGATGCGAAACCCGCTGCCAGGCCGAATTTTCCTGAGCCACCGTGAAAACCCCGGGATGCTCGGCGTAGACATGCTCGTTCATCCGGCGCAGGAACTCTACCGCTTCCAGGTTCTCGTTGCCGCCGTACTGGTTCGGGCTCCATTCTCCCCGTGAGCGGCCATAATCCAGGTAGAGCAGTGTCTCGACGGCGGGGACGCGGATGCCGTCGAGATGATATTGGTCCAGCCAGAACAAGGCGTTGGCGATCAGGTAGTTGAGCACCTGCCGCCGGCCGAAATCATAGACGAGGCCACTGCCGCGCACCTCGTGCCGGCGCCCGGGGTCGGCATTCTCATAGAGGTGGCTCCCGTCGAACAAGGCGAGCCCGTGCGGGTCCGCCGAAAAGCAGTTGGGCACCCAGTCAGCGAGGACACCGATGTCGGCCTGGTGGCAGCGATCGATCAGCAGACGGAACTGTTCGGGCGTTCCCCAGCGACTGGAGGTTGCGTAAGGAGCAAGCGGCCGATAGCCGACCGAGGCGTCGTCCTCCTGCTCCATGGCCGGCATGAGCTGGACATGAGAGAATCCCATGTCGCGCACATACCCGATCAGTTGATCGGCAATCTCCTGGAAGTTCAGCGGGCGATGGCCGTCCTCCGGTTTGCGCCGCCAGGACCCCAGGTGGATCTCGTAGATGCTGACGGGGCGCTCGCGCGCAACAAAGCCGCCGCGGCGCGCCATCCAGTCCGCATCGCCCCAGTGGTAGCTTCCGAGATCAGAGACCACAGAGGCTGTGCCGGGATGTGGCTCGGCCCTGAAAGCAAGCGGGTCGGACTTGCTTGGGAGCAACGCGCCGTCCGAAGCTTTGATCTCGAACTTATAAAGCGCACCTTCCTTGACCCCCGGGAGGAAGATTTCCCAGACGCCGCACTCGTGCCGCCGCCGCATCGCGTGGCGCCGGCCGTCCCAATCGTTGAAGTCACCGAGGACGGCAACCCGGCTGGCGTGCGGCGCCCAAACGGCAAAGGCGATACCGGCAACGCCGCCGACCGTCCTGGGATGCGCGCCGAGCGTCTCCCACAGGCGCAGGTGGCTGCCCTCCATCAGCAGATGCACCTCGGAATCGGAAAGAACGGGCGGGAAGCTGTACGGATCCTCGATCTCAACTTCGCCGTGGTCGGTGCCGAGGCGCAGGCGATAGGGGAACCATGCGATCCGACCCTGCACGGCGCCCGCCCAGAACCCTTCGTCGCGAACGCGGTCCAGCCGGGCAACGGCCTCACCGGTAGTGGCGTCGATCACTTCTCCACCCCTTGCCCAAGGTAGAAACGCCCGAACGATCATCGGGCCTTCGTACCAGGCCGGGTGCATGCCGAGAAAGGCGAACGGATCGCCGTGGACCGCTGCGAGGACCGCGTTGACTTCCTGATCCGGTGCCAGTTTGTCCAGGGGCACGAACACCGGCTTCGGTGGCTCGGCCGGAGTGGCGACAGGCGGTGGTTCTGGCGTTTGAGGGTCGTTGTCGGCCGGGGACGCCTCCGCCGGCGGTTTAGCGACTGCAGCGGCGGCCTTTGCAGGAGCGGGCGTGCCGGTCGCGCCCGGTGGCTGCTCCGTGCCGGGCGCATCACAGCCCGTGGCAGGCTTGCCCGAAGCGGAGATCGAAGCGGCGGTCGATGGAGCTTCGTCGGGGCGAGCAACGCCGGGCGCCGCGGGCTTCGTCGGGGTCGAAGCCGCTGTCGCCGGGGTGACGGAGCCGCTCTCGGCAGCCTTGGCTGTGGCGGGCGTGAAAGGACCGGGCGCAACCGGTGACGGTGCCGGGGTCTGCGTCGCGCTCGTCGCCGGCGCCGCCTTCGATGCCATCGCCGCGCCGGGCGCCGCTCTTGTCCGTTCAGCCTTTGTCGATGGGCCTGCCGCCGGCGCGGCCGCTGCTGCAGCCGGCGAGGTCGCCGCAGGTGCGGCCGGGGGGGGAACCGCCGATGCAGTCTTCGCCCCTCGCGTCTTTTCCGCCGCAGGCTGTGCCGCTGCGCTCTTCGCCCCTCGCGTCTTTTCCGCCGCAGGCTGTGCCGCTGCGCTCTTCGCCGCCGGGGATTTTGGTGCTGCCGCCGGCTCGGCGGGGCGGGTGGACGTCATCGCCTTATCGGTTGTGGGAGGCTCGCCACGGCCGCCGGCAGGGGTCGTCTCATTGGCGCTCATTGACAAGTATTCCTTCTCGTATGGACGCCCGCCGCGGGCCGGAAACGCCGACCGGACCAGAAGCGCGCCGCCAATGCTGGCGACGGTCCCGAGCGCAGCAGAAATATCGGCAACGGATCGGCACGCGCGGGGGGACGGAAAACTCGACGCGAGTTTTAGCCCTTCGGGAAGGGACTGTGAAGTCTGTCGCGTCTGCGGCGCTTATTGGCGTGCGGCGGCCGGCGAAACCGGAGCGAGGCGCGGGCTCGCGCGAAAGGTGCCGGGGCCGGGCCCGGCGGAATCGACGGAGGCGATGAGAGACGGCAGCCGGAGGCCGGAACGGCCGTCAGTCCCCCTTCTCGGAAGCGATCCGCTGCTCGATGTCCGCCAGGTTGTTGGCGAGCATCGGAACGACTTCCGCGAGAAGCCAGAACGAAAGAATGGCAACGTTGAGATAGGCGAGCATGGAACGGCCCCCAAGGCTGGACGGTTGTTGGCGTCAAGAAAGCACCCGTTCGAGTCCTGGGAAGATGCGCCTGGAAGTCTTTGCAGAAGGTTAGCGCAGCGGGAGAGGGCGGCCTGGATTTCGTCAACGGCCGAATGTCGCGCGGGCGCCGGCTGGCAAGGCTGACGACCCGTGGTGCCGTCATAACTGGTCTGAAAATTCCGCGCGCCCGGCGAAGCGCGATCTTGGGTACGATTCAGCCTAAGAGAAGAAAAGGAAGAACGAGATGATCGAGTTCCGTAATCCGAGCGGCGATGAAGTGGAGCAGCTCCTGCGCGTCGCTCACGAGACGCGGAGCGCCTACCTGAAGTCGCTCTGCGCGAGGCTTTGGGCCCGCCTGACCGGCCGCGCGCCGGCTCCCGCGACACCGACTTATGCCTGACGGGGAGGGGATGCAGTCGGTCGCGCTGGCCGTTTAATATTCCGGTCTTCCCCACGATTGAAGCTGGAATGCCGATCGGCTGAGGCACGGTGAAAAGCCCCGCCCCGAGTCTTCAGGCCTGCTTTGCTTCGACAATGCCGCGGCGGATGGCACGGGTGCGGGCGAAACGGTCCTGAAGGACGTCGCCCTCGCCCCAACGAATGGCGCGCTGGAGGGCCGTCAGGTCTTCGGTGAACCGCGCCAGCATCTCGAGCACGGCGTCGCGGTTGTTAAGAAAGACGTCGCGCCACATCACCGGGTCAGAGGCGGCAATGCGGGTGAAATCGCGGAAGCCACCTGCTGAATACTTGATCACCTCCGATCGCGCCTCCTCGGCGAGGTCGGTGGCGGTGCCGACGATCGTGTACGCGATCAGATGCGGCAGGTGCGAGGTGATCGCTAGAACCCGGTCGTGGTGCTCGGCCGACATCAGCTCGACGGTCATCCCGGCGAGCCGCCACAGCGCAGTCACCCGCTCGATCGCCGTCGCGTCGGTTCCAGGCGGCGGCGTCAGCAGGCAGAACCGCCCCTCGAACAGCTCGGCGAAACCAGCCTCCGGGCCCGAGTGCTCGGTGCCGGCAATGGGATGGCCAGGAACGAAGTGCACCTCTTCCGGCAGATGCGGAACGACATCGGCAAGGGTGCAGACCTTGGCGGAACCCACATCGGTCACGATGGCACCGGATCGCAGACCGGGCGCGATGGCGCGGGCGATCTCGGCGTAGCTGCCAAGCGGCGTACAGAGTACGACGAGGTCGGCGCCCTCGACGCAGGCGCGCGGATCGGTCGTGGTGCTGTCGGCGATTCCAAGCGCACGGGCCGTATCCAGGGTCTCGTGCGTGCGCGCACACACAGCGATGTGCGGTGCGATCCCCTCGCGCCGAATGACCCGGGCCAGCGACGATCCGATCAGGCCGATCCCGATCAGCGCGATCCGATCGAAGCGCAGAGCCGACGAGAGGTCGCCCGTCATCCGGCAGCCTCGACGGCGGCTTGTTCACGGGCGATGAATTCGGCGAGAACCGAGACGAAGCCGCGCATCTCCGCCTCCAGTCCGATGGTGACGCGCAACCGGTCGGCCAGCCCGTAAGATGCGACCCGTCGGGCGATATAGCCCCGCGATTTCAGCCACGTGTCGGCCGCTTCGGCGTTTCGCCCCGGCTGTTCCGGGAACCGGATCAACAGGAAGTTGCCGTGGCTCTCCGGCACCTCCAGGCCCATCCCCGCGATCACGTCGCGCGCCCATGTCCGCCAGTGCCGATTGTGTCGTTGTGCCTCTTCGATGAAGGCCCGATCGGCGAGTGCCGCTATGCCGGCCGCCTGCGCCGGTGCCGACACATTGAACGGCATGCGCAGCCGGTTCAGCACATCCGCGACCGCCGAGGGGCAGTAGGCCCAGCCGAGCCGGGCGCCGGCGAGGCCGAAGATCTTCGAGAATGTCCGGGTGACAACAACCGAACCGAACTCGTCCACCAGTTCGAAGCCAGGGCTATAGTCACCGGCATCCACGTACTCGGCATAGGCGGCATCGATCACCAGCAACACGTCGCTCGGCAACTCCTCACGCAGCCGTCGCATCTCAGGGGCCGGAAGGTAGGTGCCGGTCGGATTGTTGGGATTGGCGAGAAAGACGATGCGGGTGGTGCCGGTGACGGCGGCGAGCAAGGCATCGACGTCGGCGCACAGGTCCCGTTCGGCAACCGCAAGAGGCACGGCGCCGACGGCGCGCGTCGCGATCGGGTAGATCAGAAAGCCGTGTTCGGTATAGAGCGTGGTCTCCCCCGGACCGACATAGCCCCGCGCCAGCAGGCCCAGCAGTTCGTCCGAGCCTGCGCCGCAGACGATGCGGCTGGGGTTAAGCTCGAAATGCTGGCCCAGCGCCCGGCGCAATGCCGCACACCCGCCGTCCGGATAGCGATGCAGGCTGGCGGCGGCCTCGCGGAAAGCGGCCACCGCCAGCGGACTGGGACCGAGAGCACTCTCGTTCGAGGCCAGCTTGATGATCCGGTTCAGGCCAGGCACGCTCGATTCGCCGCCGACGTAAGGCGCGATATCCAGGATCCCGGGGCGGGGCGGAGGCAGGCTCATCCCCCGGCCGCCTGTTCGCCGGCGGTCGGCATTTGCGCCGGCGCCCGGCCCAGCGCGTCTGCGGACAGCGGGCGGGCGTAGGCGCCGAGCGGTACAATCCGGTCGATGGTCTCGCCGATCTCGTGGCGCAATTGGCCAAGCCGCGGATCATCGGCGGCAAGATAGCCGTCTACCTCGACGAGATAATGCCAGATCTCCGGCGAGGCGTTGCCACGCGAGGCGATCAGCAGACTGGTCTCGAAGCCCGCCGCGCGCAGGGCATCGCCAACCTGGGCCAAGCCCAGCCGCTTTGCAATGTCGATGACGAACAACGACCGGTCGCGGCCCGTCGGTACGACGGTGACGGGGCAGATGACCAGCGCCTCCAGGCCCGCCGCATTCGCGTTGCCAATGCCGGCGAACGGCAGCCGCGCAATGATCTTGGGTGTCTCCGCCTGGGTGGACAGGATATGGGGCCACCAGGGATTGGCGTCATCGCCGCGGGGCATGGGCAGCACACCCACGATGGCGTCCTGCCGGTGCACAGCCTCGATGACCGAACGGGCCGAAGGGTGCCTCGCGATCGGCGTACAGGGGCCGAAGTGGTCGCGGGCAATGTCCCAGTAGCCATCTTCCCGTTCCGGCAAATGAACCGCTACGGAAAACGGCCCCTCGAACGAGAGGGTTGCACAAATCAAAATCCGCCAGATGGCGACCAGATCAGGTTTCGGAAACGCACCGCGATGGCGTTCCATCAGGCGATAGACGATGTCGGCTTCGCGAGACGGCTGGATCTTGACGCGCCAGCCGCTCTTGATCGAGCGAACTTCCTTAACCAGTTCAGTTCTGCGGATCAGCAGATCGTGGATGCGGTCGTCGATGGCGTCAATATCGTTGCGCACGTCGACAAGGGTTCGTTCCCTGCTCATCCTGGCTTCCGAAACGCCGTTTTTGCTGGAATTGCCGTCCCTATCGACGTCAGCTCTCTCATAATGGTACGGTCTGTCGAAAGCAAAGAAAACGTTGCTGGCCGGCAGCTGTCTCTTCGCACCAGGCTCAAGGGTGTTTCGCGGTATCGATGAACAGTTCAGCCGGTTTGCGACAACCCGGGTATGGCCGGCCGTTCAGGCTGCCGGGCCATCGCGCCCTGCTCGGCAAGGACAAGCCGCTGCGGCTCGAGTCCGGTACCGAACTTGCCTCGTTCCCCGTTGCCTGGCAGAGCTACGGGACGCTGAACGCCGACCGTTCCAACGCGGTGCTGATCTGCCACGCCCTGACGGGCGATCAGTTCGTCGCCGATCAGCATCCCGTCACCGGTCGGCCGGGTTGGTGGAGCGCGATCGTGGGGTCGGGCAAGCTCATCGATACCGATCGCTGGTTCGTGCTGTGCGTGAACGTTCTGGGAGGCTGCATGGGGTCGGCAGGCCCCAGCGAGATCAACCCGGCCACGCTCGAGCCGTGGGGGCTGGCCTTCCCGGTCGTGACCATTGCCGATATGGTGCGGGCTCAGGCCATGCTGCTCGACCACCTCGGCATCGAGCGGCTGTTCGCCGTGATCGGCGGCTCGATGGGAGGAATGCAGGCGCTGGAATGGGCGTCTCTGTTTCCGGAACGCGTCTTCGCCGCCGTCCCGATTGCCACCGCAGCGCATCATTCTGCGCAAAATATCGCCTTTCACGAGGTTGGCCGCCAGGCGGTCATGGCGGATCCGGAGTGGCATGAAGGGGAGTATTGGCGTCACGGCAAAAAGCCGGTCGCCGGCCTCGCCGTGGCCCGCATGGCAGCGCACATCACCTACCTGTCCGAACCAAAGCTGCACGAGAAGTTTGGCCGCCGCCTGCAGGATCGCGAGAGGATCAAGTACGGCTTCGATGCGGAGTTCCAGGTGGAAAGCTATCTCCGCCATCAGGGGCAGTCCTTTGTCGAGCGCTTCGATGCCAACTCCTACCTGTTCATCACCCGGGCGATGGACTATTTCGACATGGCGGCGCGGCACGGCGGGGTTCTCGCCAACGCATTTCCCGACACGCCGGTCCGGTTCTGTGTCATCTCCTTCACGTCGGATTGGCTCTACCCGACGATCGAGAGCCGCCGGATCGTTCATGCGCTCAATGCCGTCGCCGCCAATGTCAGCTTTGCCGAAATCGTTTCCAATAACGGTCACGATGCGTTTCTTCTCGACGAGCCGGACTTCCACCGCGTGCTGAAGGGGTTTCTCGCCGGGGCGGCCCACCATTGCGGCCTGCCGGCAATCCACGGCTGAAGGGAAGCGACGATGAGGCCGCCGCTGCCGATCCGCGTTGATCTGCAATTGATCGCAGACATGATCGAGCCCGGATCCCGGGTGCTCGATGTCGGCTGCGGCGACGGGACGCTGCTCGATTACCTGGTGGAGTTCAAGCAGGTGGACGGGCGCGGCATCGAGCTGTCGAGCGAAGGCGTGAACGCGTGCGTGGCGGCTGGTCTCTCGGTGATCCAGGGGGACGCCGATACGGACCTGTTCGACTATCCCAAGGGCGCGTTCGACTATGTGGTCCTCAGCCAGACGCTCCAGGCCATGCGGGCGCCGCACGTTACCCTTGAGCAGCTGCTGCGGATCGGCGGCCATGCCATCGTCTCCATGCCCAACTTCGCGCACTGGCGGCTCCGCTGGCGGCTGCTGACCAGCGGGCGGATGCCGGTGAGCGACGCCCTGCCGCACCCCTGGTACGACAGCCCGAACATTCACCTGTGCACCATCCGGGATTTCGTCTCGCTGTGCCGGACGCTGGATGCCCGGATCGAGCGAGGCCTGTTTCTCGATCAGAACGGCACCCCCCGACGCCTCGGCCAGGGACTGACGCTCGCCAATCTGTTCGGCGAACAGGCGGTCTTCCTGCTCTGTCGAAACGGCCCGTCCAGACGCAATGGCGGACGGGGGAGAGAAGCCGGCCGGCTTTAGACTAGCAGCTATGCGAGGCTTGCAGCGGCGGTCGGGCGCCCGGTGGCGGCAAGGTTCCGGTGGCGGCAAGGTTCAGGCGACGGTTGTTTCCAGCGCGTAGCGCGGGCCTGAGGGACGGTCCGCCAGCGTCCGTCCGGCGACGGGACATCCAAGAGCCCCGTCGCCTTACGGCCTTAATTTAATCTCTCACCAAGCGAAGATGTTGTCCCAATCCTCTGTATGTCCTTGGATGGGGATAAGCTCATGTTGTCCGCACCCGCAGATTTCGAAATTGCACACGACCGGTGTGGAACTGCAGCCCGAAAAATCCGCTGGCCCGCTTGCTCGGCGGCATGCTCGCTTTGCAAACGGGCTTCCCATTCAGGACGACAACAACATTGTTGCCTCTGGCGCTGATCTCGTATGTGTTCCAATACCGATCACCGAGCCCATCCCCGTCCGGCGCAGCCACTTTGGCGGCCCATTGCTTGGCAGCAGCCACGCCATAGATGGCTCCGGTCTTGAAGCGCGAGTCGCCGAAGATGGAGCGGCCCGTGGCTGATGAGAAGTTCTTTCCCGTCTCGTCGATCTGCACCTCGATCGTCTGATCGTAGAAGGCGTCAAACTGCGCCGGGTTCGAAAAGTCTACGGTCGCCGGATCGGGAGCGCGCAAGAAGATACCAGAGTTCCCAATCAGCTCTGCCCCTTGCGGCGTGGCGGTTCGGAAGGTCTTGAACTCGATCAGCACATCGAAGTCGGTCAACACTTCATTTAGGTAATAGAGACCGAGCCCCTGGGTCGGGTTCGTCTCCACAAGTCCGTTGTTGGCCCGGTCGAGAAGAGTCATGCCGTTGTACGGTTCTTGCAACCAACCGTCCTCCGGCAGAAGCGAACGCGCAACGAACCCAGTGGGCAGAGGGACAGCAAACCCCCGGTGACGGTTGACGATGCCGGCTGCGACTTTGTTCGCGAGAACGAGGCCGGTCAAGGCCGGGTTGGCAGAGCCAACGGAGGGGAACAGGCCCTGATCGCAGCAGTAGGCGTTGGTCACGTGGTGAAAATGACCGTTGACGTCGGTCACTGAGGTGGCGGGATCATCGCCCATCCACAGCGTCCCGCTGTCGTGGAAAGTCGTGCCGACCCCCTGTTGCCGCTTAACCGCATCGATGGTGTAGTCGGTGCTCCCTCGCAGGTCCGCACGATAGATCGGCGGCGTGCCGCCATTCAGCTCGCGCGCGATGGCGTGAACCGTGTCGTGCATATCTTGCCAGATCGCGTCCGCGCCGTGGTCCCCCCGATTGAATTGAACGAAGGCGCGGCGGTGACCAAATGCTTTGTCATTGTCGCCCTGGCCGGCGAGATCGATGTAGTCGAAACGGGGGTCCTTAAACGCAGCGTTGCGTCCCCCCTGGACCTCCCCCGAAGCGCGGAGCACGAGGCGAATCTTGTCTTCCTGGAAGTCGTTAGCGATCTGCCTCTGAATCTCAAGATCCGGCACCATGCGGTACATGTTTGCATCTGGTCCGTTTTCGTTGGTCGCGGCGTAGAGCTGGTATTGATAACGACCTGACGGGCCGTCGCATTGCACGTGGGCTGCGGCGAGCTGCAACTCGTCGGCAAGCTCGTTGCCCGGCCAGGTGGCTTTGACCCACTGTCCGAACTTCGCCCGGTCAATGTCAAAGGCGACATCGAACCGCAAGTGGACCATGAAGTTGCGACCGATCAGTTCGTCGCCCGGTCCGCGAAGACCGGAGCCTTCAAGCGAAAATGATTCCAGTGCCAGCCGGGTTGACTCTATGCAACTCATTGCCAGCACCACTTGACAGTGATGCCCGATCGACAGCGAGCGAGCGCTCCCCTCGACGATGACGTCGATGCGATCAATCACACGACTGCCGCGCTCTGGAGCCTCCGCATCGGGGCGGAAGCCGACACGCACGACGTGAGCGTTGGGGACAACCGCGATCCGGAGATTGCTCTCGCGGCCATCGGCATGGTCGTTGCGCACCGCTCCCGTGAGTGCCGGTACGCTCGAGTACTTGTCGAGCGAGAAGAGCCCCGAAATGGACGACTGAGTCTGAACGGCGATCGGATTCGGTAAAATTGCTGTGATGCGGGCGTCGATGGCCGCTTTCTTGGTGTCGATGAATACTCGCAAGGCTTCGTTCAACCCCACCTTGCGCGGGCCGGGCCCGGCGGCTTGCAGTGGATCGAAAACGAAGTCATTCGACGGAGCGACGCCGATTTCGTATTCCAGCGCTTCGTATCCGGTGAGGGGATCGCCGCGCGCGGCAAGCAGCGCCCCGGTGGCGGGATCCCTCTCGTCGGCGGGTCGGGAGCCGACCGGTTCCGCGAGAACTTTGGTAAAGTAGTCGCTAACCTCAGTCGGCCACTGCTGCAGGTCCTTGGCTTGTAGCCGCGGGCACCAGCCTCCCCAGAACACTCCCTTCCCGCCGACGCAGTAGGCCTGCCCGACAAAGGGCTGGTTGCTGCGCCAACCAACACCCCAGACCTCGTTTCTGACGCCGGGGTCTGAGCCGGGCCCAACATTTATTGGATTTGTGATGCCAGGGTCGAAAAAAGCAAGATCTGGAATATTTTGCGAATGCTCCGGAACAACGAACGGCCCGGCATCGAGAACAAGCACCCGCAGGGGCTGCCCCAACTTCTGGCGGCTCCGCTGGAAAATATTGGCCGCACAGTAGCCGCCATAGAGTCCCGCCCCCAAGACAACAACGTCAATTCCGGCAGGATCGGATGTTGCCTCATCCCATGTGCTGCAAATATAGCGACCAAGGACATCACGTGTGAACACGGTTGATGGAGTTGGAATAGGCATTGAATACCCCCACGATCAATAACTACAATAATTCGCGAGATGCAAAGGCTTTACGACAGGAAGTGTCGTTCGTTTAGTCCCCCGTCACGTCGACAAATTTCTGAGAAAGCCGATCGACGGCGAAAACAGGTACTCACCGCCCTTCAGCGTGACGAAGCGCGCGAAGTCCGTGTTCACCTGGACTGTCGGCTTTCCCCATTCCTCCGGCCAATGGCGCGGTGGCTCCCCGGGGGTACTGATAACGGGGTCGGTCTGACCGGAAATGGCCTGGCCGATCACGGTGTCGATGCCGGTGGCATCTGAATAATTTGGGTTTGCGCTGCCGCCGAGGCCAGGCTCCACAAAAAGCGGATTGTTCGCCCAGAAGCGCTGCATGAACTCGAATTGCTCCCAGATGTCCGACTGGTAGCAGAAGAACAACAGGCCTACGCCGCGCGACGGCAGTTCCGAGGGATCGTCCGCCTCCGACAAGGGTCCGCCGTAGGGAATGCCGCGACGCGCAATTCGATGGCCAAGTTCCTCCTCGATCGATTGAGCGAACGGTCCGCCGAATTTGACGGATTCCAGGCGCGGATTGGTCTTGCGGATGTGCGCGTGGAGAGGACATTTCTGCGCCTCAGGATCGCAGTCGTAATTGAAGTCGTTGGGAATGGGCCGCGCGCCATCGCCAGCCTGCAGGACGATCGGCGTTCCGTCCTCGTACCGTCCCACCGCCATCGCGCCGGCCAACTCCAGCGGGAGCTCCAGTTCGGCCGCGACCTGGCGTTCGGCATTTTTGAAGCCCCGGACATTCTGTTCCAGTTTTCGGAACACAAGGAAGCTGCCGAAGCTTGTCCCCGGCGTTCCGTTTGAATCGGGTACGAGAACCAGGCTCAGAGCCGCGCGCGGATCCCAGAAGCTTCCCCCGGTACGCCTGTCTTCGTGGTCGGCTTGCCGGCGCAGAAACAGCGGCTGACTGCGGCCATCGACGTAGCCGAAGTGCTCCACCGCGACTCCATCCGGGCCATCCTCCGGACGAAATTGCTTCTTCAGGTTGACCCCCTGCTCAACGGCGAGCATCTCGACCAGACCGGCGGGGACGAGTTCTGAAGCGACGGTTCTGGCGATGGCGGCCATCTCCGCCGGATCGTCAGCGGCCAGCAGGAGCATCGCATGGACCGGTTTGTGCGGATCGTTGAAGCCTTTCTGCCAGTCCGCTTGCGGCACATCCAACAGGAAGCCCTGGCGGCTTGCCATTCCGTCGAGGAAAACCTCTTTGCTGTAGTCCCCATTGGGATTGGGTGAGCTGGCTTCCGGGCGACTTCGCAGGTTTGCTCCGCGCGGGATCCGGTCCTCCGGAAAGCCCAGCGCCCTATATCCTTCTGCGGAGAGGGCGAAATGCCCAAAAACGCCGGCATCCGTGCCCTGCCCGCGGTAGGCAATGGCTTGCTCCACTTGCGCCCATGCGGAGGTGACTTGCCGGCGCGCAAACCTGCTGATCCAATCCTTTATTTCTTCTATCCGGTTGAGATTAAAATGTACGAAAAAGTGTACTGCATGAAACCGGCCATGCCCTTCAAGAATATTGCCCTGCAAATCCTCCAAAACATCTCGAAAAGTTGCATCCATTTCATCGATGGGGCCACGATTCTGTCGGAGATCTAGTGGCATATCTAAGCTCCATTGAACAATAAAGAACAATCGCTATATCTTAGAGATTCATCGTCGACACTCTGTAAGGCTGAACTTAACTTCTGTATGTATCGGTAATGCTCTCCTTTCCATGGCGACGCAAGGTAATTAGAACTTACTGGGCAAACGTAACCGTTAGCCTGAATAGACTTTACGCGTAAAGTTTTACTCGAATATGCGCAGGCTCAGCCTACGCGTGCCCCTGTCACTCTCGACCAGCGCTCTCAGCGCTGGTCAGCCACTCATTTTGGAGCGGCATTACTCCCCATCTACAGCAAACAATAGCCGATGCTCAGTCAGCCATCAAGAAGAGTTCCTCGCCACCGCAGATTAATTGTGTGAAACAGATAGCCTCTCCCGAGGCTGGGGCCCACCAGGCGGCGGTCAAGGTCGTTTTGCCACGTCGATGGCCGCGAGGGCGAGATTGAAGCTGGGACGCAGAACGGCGTTGCGCGGGACCGTGTCCGCGGCTGACAGCGGGCCCGCATGGGGACGCCTCGCCATATCGCGACGTGAAAGAGATCCCCTCGAAGGCCGGGACGCATCACCCGCCCGGCGGATGCACTCCGAGATAACCGGCGTCAAGATGCCGCTAAGCGGCGCAATCAAGCGGACCGCGGACCGCTTGATGTCGAGCTACCGTCGGGGCTGGTTGGTTTCCTCGCGATTGAAACGGCCGAGGTTGCCCACGAGCTGGTTGAAGAAGGACATCGACTCGCCGAAGCTCGGCGTCTCCCGTTCGACCAACTCGACCTCACGGCCCTTTTCCAATCCGAAGGCGTCCACTTGCCGGACAATGCCCTGGGGGTCGAATCGAATTGTCACCACCTGACGCTCGGTCACCTCGCGGTCGAAGATCGACCGCGTTTCAACCACGTCGCTGATGTAGTACCAGGTGTCGTCGCCGAACGGCGACGTGCTCGAAGGGGAGCCCAGAAGGCGAGCGACATCGTCGCGGTTCTGCACCCCGGGGCGGACGAGCGCCAGGCGATCGGCCTCGAGATGTTCGCCATGGTTGTCGATCTGCGGGCTGCATGCGGCAAGCAGCACGATCAGAAGAAGGAGAGGGAGGTGCGGGTATAAGCGGGAAGCCCTTGTCATTTGCCGAACCGTAGCCGAACTTTTTGATAGGGACGCAGCAGCGACGCGGGCGACTATAGCCTTGGAAGCTGTTGATCGAAACCCTTGTCCCGGTATGCCGGGTTCAACACGTGGAAGAATAGGATGGGCTGGTCGATGGGACTGTTCGGGGCTTTCCGACGTCCTTCTGAAGAGGCTGCGGCGGACAGCCTCTACCGGACGATCGTCCGCCAGGCGCGCCAGCCGACGTTCTATGTCGCCTGCGGCATCGATGACACGCCGGATGGTCGGTGGGACCTGATTGCCGCCCACGCCGCACTGGTCTTGCGCCGGCTGCGCCGCGAGCCGGCGCAGACCAGGGACCTTGCTCAGGCGCTGTTCGATCTGATGTTCGCCGACATGGATCAGAATTTGCGCGAAATGGGCGTGGGAGATCTCGCGGTCGGCAAACGCATCAAGGCCATGGCGAAGGCGTTCTACGGCAGGTTGGCGGCGTACGACCAGGCGCTTGCGGAGCGCGAGGGAGAGGCGCTGCAGGCTGCACTCCGCCGCAATCTCTATCGTAAGATGGGCCCGACCCAATCCCAGGTGGCGATGATCGAGGCCTATCTGCGGCGGGAAGCGGAACACCTCGATGCCCAACCGGTGGAGACACTGCTGTCCGGGAATCTCAGCTTCGGAGCGCCGCCGGCCGGGCAGGCGGGAGGGCAGGGATGACGGTTACGCCGCAGGGATTTCATCGGCCGATGCCGGTACGCGACCTGCCGGCCGCCGGGCGGCCGTTCCAGACCAGGGCGAGGCAGAACGAGTGTGAGGAACTCGCCCGCCGGTTCAACCTGATCGCGGTGGACGCCCTCTCGGTGGAAGGCGTGCTGCGGCCCGAGGCCTCGGGTCAACGCGTCCGGGTCGAGGGAAGGCTGGTGGCGGACGTGGTGCAGACCTGTGTCGTGTCGCTCGATGCCTTGCCCGCGCACATCGATGTCCGTTTCGAACGGCTGTACGGCTGGGATATCGAGGACGAGTGGAAAGAGGAGGCCGAGGAAATTCACCTCGATCTTGCGAGCGAGTTGCCGCCGGAGCGGCTGACGTCGGACACTCTCGACCTCGGCGAGGCGGCCGCGGAACAGTTGGCGCTCGAACTCGATCCCTATCCGCGCAAGCCCGGCGCCCTGTTTACCGGCTGCGACAGCGTGTTGGATGGTGGCGACGAGGATTCGGCGAAACCGCTTGAGGGGCTTTCCCGGTGGAGAGGTGGCAATAAAGGTGGAGAGCCGGGGTAAGCGCTTGCCCGCAACTGCGAATTTGTATAAGTAGGCGGCTGGTTGCGCGGGCAGCGCCGACGAGCGCGCCGCGCCGGACGTCCTGTAACTTTGAAGCGGCCGGCACGTCGGCGGCTGGCTGTTTTATCGCGGTCGACCGACGAACGCGCATCAGGATTTGTTGCATCCAATGATAGACCAGTTCTGCGTCTTTTCGCCCTGCGGCAGCGGCGGGCTCCGACTCTCCACCGGATTGGTCTCCCCAGGGGTCGGATCCCGGCAATGAACGCCATCGCTGCGGCTCCGCCGTTGGTTCTGGCCGTTGACGCCATGGGCGGTGATCGTGCGCCGAAGATGGTGATCGAGGGCATGAACCGGGCCCTCGACAGCATCAAGAACGTCCGGTTCCTGGTTTTCGGACGGGCCGACGAGGTGGCGCCGCTGGTTCAGGGCTTCCGGCGCCTGCGCTCGCGGGTCGAAGTCCGGCACGCGAGCGACGTCATCGGTGCCGGAGAGCGGCCCTCGGCCGCCCTGCGGAATGGTCGGAATTCCAGCATGCGCCAGGCGATCGATGCGGTGGCCGCGGGGGACGCCCAGGGAATCGTCTCGGCCGGAAATACCGGGGCGCTGATGGCGATGGCGAAGTTCGTGTTCAAGACGCTTCCGGGCGTCGATCGCCCGGCGATCGCGTCGGTGTTCCCGTCGCTTCGCGGTCGGACGGTGTTGTTGGATCTTGGCGCCAACGTCAATTGCAGTGCCGAAAATCTGGTGCAGTTTGCGGTGATGGGCGAAGTTTTCGCCCGCAGTGTCCTCGGCCTGAAAACCCCTTCGGTGGGCCTGCTCAACGTCGGCGAGGAAGACCTGAAGGGCCATGACGCGGTGAAGAAGGCGGCAACGTTCCTGCAGCAGAGCGATCTGGCCATTCACTTTCATGGCTTTGTGGAAGGCGACGATATCGCCATGGGCACGGTCGATGTGGTGGTCACCGACGGCTTCAGCGGCAACATCGCCCTGAAAACCGCGGAGGGAACGGCGAGGTTGTATACGCACTATCTCAAGCGGGCGCTGATCAGCTCGCCGCTCGCCCGTCTGGGCGCCCTGCTGGCGCGTCCGGCGCTGCGCAAGATGCGCGCCCGTTTCGATCCCCGCCTGTACGACGGGGCAATGTTCCTCGGCCTGAACGGGGTTTGTGTCAAAAGCCACGGCGGTACCGATGCGTTCGGATTTTCTAACGCGATCCGGGTTGCGGCCGAACTGGTCGCAGACGGCGTGAACGAGGACATCAAGCGGGATTTTGCATTTCTTTCCGCAAATCGCGAAACGAACACGACGCTTGCTGTCGGATGATGCCTCAGATGCGCTCGCAAATTGTCGGATGCGGATCCTATCTGCCGGAACGCATCCTGACCAATGCCGATCTCGCCCGCCAGCTCGACACGTCCGACGAGTGGATCGCCGCCCGCACCGGCATCCGCCAACGGCATATTGCTGCCGACGGCGAGCTGACGTCCGATCTGGCCACCCGGGCGGCCGACCGCGCGCTGGCGAAAGCCGGGGTGGCGGCCGGCGATTTGGACCTGATCATCGTCGGCACCACGACACCAGACGACACCTTTCCGGCGACGGCGACGAAGGTGCAGACGAAATTGGGATGCCGCTCAGGCGCCGCCTTCGATGTCCAGGCGGTGTGCTCCGGCTTTGTCTTTGCGCTCGCCATCGCCGATAACTTCATCCGGGCGGGGCAGGCAAGGACAGCGCTGGTGATCGGAGCCGAAACCTACTCCCGGATCCTCGACTGGACCGACCGTGGAACGTGCGTCCTTTTCGGCGATGGGGCCGGCGCTCTGGTGCTGCGCGCCGAGGACGGCGGCAGCGGGGAAAGCGCGGCGCCGGTGGGCAACCGCCCGCGCGGCATCCTGTCTACCCACCTCCATTCCGACGGACGCCACCGGGACATCCTCTATGTTGACGGCGGGCCGTCTTCGACCCAGACCGTGGGACATCTGCGGATGTCGGGAAAAGAGGTATTCCGGCATGCCGTCGCCAGCCTCGTCAGCGTGGCCGAAGAGGCGGTCCGGGCCAACGAGCTGACCCTCGCCGATCTGGACTGGGTGGTGCCGCACCAGGCGAACATCCGCATTCTCGACAGCGTCGGCCGCAAGCTCGGCCTTCCGGCGGAGCGGGTCATTGCGACCGTCGATCGCCATGCCAACACCTCGGCGGCGTCGATCCCTCTGGCTCTGGACGCGGCCTGCGATGATGGCCGGCTGAAGGCCGGCGATCTCGTTCTCATGGAGGCGATCGGCGGCGGCCTGACCTGGGGAGCGGCGCTGGCGCGTTGGTAACCGGCGCGCGGAAGTTGCGACCGCTTGCTCAATTTTCCCATATCCCATTGAAACGCATCACCTTCGACCGTATTAATGAGGGGGAGCAGGCAGATCCGGAAGAAGGCTGAGTGATGACCGGCAAAACGATCACGCGCGCCTACCTGAGTGAGGCCGTGTATCAGGAGGTGGGATTATCGCGCAACGAATCGGCCGACCTGCTGGAAGCGGTGCTTGGCGAGATCACCAAGGCCCTGGCCGATGGTCAGACTGTCAAGCTGTCTTCCTTCGGAAGCTTCTCCATCCGGCAAAAGGGGCAGCGAATCGGGCGCAACCCGAAGACAGGGGAAGAAGTGCCGATCCTTCCCCGCCGCGTGCTGGTTTTTCGGCCGTCGCAGGTGCTGAAGGCGCGCATCAACGATGAGCCCGAGGGAGATCAGGCCTCGTGAACCTTTCGAGCGTGCCGGAGGCCGTGCCGCTACGCCCTGCGGGAAAGTCAGCGGCGGCGTTTCGGACGATCGCCGAAGTCGCGGGCGACCTGGATCTGCCGGCGCACGTCCTGCGCTTTTGGGAAAGCAAGTTTCCCCAGATCAAGCCGTTGAAGCGACGCGGCGGGCGTCGCTATTACCGGCCCGAGGATGTGACCCTGCTGCGGCGGATCCGCAGCCTGCTGTATACGGAAGGGTACACCATCAAGGGCGTGCAACGGCTGCTGCGGGAGGGCGGCCGGGCGCTGCCGGCCGCGACCGACGGCCTCGGCGATGACGAGCTGGTTTTGACGTCCTCACAATCCGACGACCAGATGGCCGGCGCGGACCCCGTCAGCCGGGATACCCTCCGCGCCGTTCTCGCCGAACTGGAAGATCTGCGCGCCCTGCTCCGCGACTGCGGCTTCTGAGCGCCGAAGCCGCTCGTCAGGAGTGGCGCGCTCCTGGTCAGACCCGCGAATCCGCAATGGTGTCGTGGATATAAGTAAGCTTGCTGATCACCTCCGGCGGCAGCACGAACGGGTAGAGATCGGGCTGGCCCATGCTGCGGTTCATGCTGTTCACCGCGTAGGTCAGCGGCAGCCAGACATCGATCAGGTCCTCGAAGCTCGCGGCGCGATAGGGGTCGAAGTCGGCGGCGGCCTTCAGCGACGGGTCCTTCACATCCTTGGGGCGGATGCGGACGCCAAAGGCGTGCGCGGTTTCAAGGGTATCGACGATGTGCAGGTAATGCGCCCAGGTCTCCGCCCAGTCCTCCCACGGGTGGGTACTGGCATACGCACTGACGAAATGCTGGCGCCAGTCGGCGGGCGGACCCTCCTTGTAGTGCACCTCGAGTGCCTGGCCATAATCCAACTGCTCGTCACCGAACATCTGGCGGTAGGAGGCGAGGCGGGCTGCGTCGCCCTGAATCAGGCGTTCCCAATAGTAGTGCCCGATTTCGTGGCGGAAGTGGCCGAGCAGCGTCCGATAGGGCTCTGCCATGTTCTCCCGATGCTGTTCGCGCATCGCCGGATCGGCCTCCGCGATGTTGATGGTGATCAGCCCCTCGGCGTGGCCGGTAATGACCTTCTCGGTTTCACGGAAGTCGAAGTCTGGGCCGGCAAGAAAGTCGAAGGCGACCCCGCGCTCGGGCTCGCGCAGCTTCGAGACCACCGGCAGACGCAGGCGCATCAGCCCATACATCAGCCGGTTCTTCGCTATCTGCAGCTTTTGCCAGCACTCCAGCCGGGCGGCATCGCTGACATCGGGGATTGTTTGGTTGGTCAGGCAGGAGGGGCAGTAGTCCTCTCCCGAATCCACCGACACAAGCCAATTGCAGGCGGCAAACTCCGAGTTCTTGCAGTAGCGGACAATCAGCTCGGGGTTCGCGAGCGGGTTAAAGCCGTCGCCCTCGGGCGCCGGTTCCAACGCGGTCAACAGCATGCCGTCCGGCAGAAAGCCGAGGGAGGAGTGGCAGCGTTCACAGACCGTATTCTCGAAATAGATCGGCTGCCCGCACTGCTGGCATTGGAATAACTTCATTGCTTGAATCCCGATGGCGTCCGTGTTGGGTGAGGGTCGTAACGACCCCCGCAGCAGGCGGTGCCTGCATTTCGCCGGGACTAACGACCAGGGGGCGGTTTGTGTTCCTCGCCTTTTCGCGATTGATCAGCGAATTTTGGCGCGCAGCAGCTGGTTGACCTGGGCCGGATTGGCCTTGCCGCCGGTCGCCTTCATCACCTGGCCGACCAGCCAGCCCAACACTTTTTCATTGCCGGCCCGGAACTGTTCGACCTGGCCCGGATTGTCGGCGACGACCTTGGCCACCGCCGCCTCGATCGCACCAGTGTCGGTGATCTGGCGCAGGCCCTTGGCCTCGATGATGGCGGCGGGATCGTCGCCGGTCTCCGCCATGATCTCGAACACCTCCTTGGCGAGCCGGCCCGAGACGGTCCCGTCGGTCATCAGGTCCAGGAGCTTGCCGAGGCTCGCGGCCGAGATGGGCGACTCGGCGATGCTGCGGCCCTGCTTGTTGAGCACGGCGAAAACGTTGGTAATGACCCAGTTGGCCGCCTGCTTGCCGTCGCGGCCCCGGGCGACCTCTTCGAAATATTCGGACGCTTCCTTCTCCGCGGTCAACACCGCGGCGTCGTAAGCCGTCAGCCCGTAGGTCTCGATGAAGCGCTGCTTGCGCTGGTCGGGGAGCTCGGGGAGGGTTGACCGGATGCCCTCGACCCAGGCCGGATCGAGGCGCAGCGGCAGCAGGTCGGGATCCGGGAAATACCGATAATCGTGGGCGAACTCCTTGGCGCGCATCGAGCGCGTCTCTCCGCGCCCGGAATCGAACAGCCGCGTTTCCTGCACCACCGTACCGCCCTGCTCGTACAGCGCCACCTGGCGGGAAGCCTCGTGCTCGATCGCCTGCATGACGAAGCGCACGGAATTGACGTTCTTCACCTCCGCCCGGGTGCGCAGCGCATTCTCACCCACGGGCCGGACCGAGACGTTGACGTCGCAGCGCATCGAGCCCTGCTCCATGTTGCCGTCACACGTCCCGAGGTAGCGCACGATCGAGCGCAGCTTGCGCAGGTAAGCGCCGGCCTCCTCGGGAGCGCGGATGTCCGGCCGGGAGACGATCTCCATCAACGCCACGCCGGCGCGGTTGAGATCGATCAGCGTCAGTCGCGGGTGCTGGTCATGCAGCGATTTGCCCGCATCCTGTTCCACGTGCAGGCGCTCGATGCCGATTTGCTTGGTCGAGCCGTCGGCAAGCTCGATGGTGACGCTGCCCTCGCCGACCAGCGGCCGCTGGTACTGCGAGATCTGATAGCCGGGCGGCAGATCGGCATAGAAATAGTTCTTCCGCTCGAACACGCTTTCCAGGTTGATCCGGGCGTTGAGCCCGATGCCGGTGCGGACCGCCTGCTCGATGCAAATGCCGTTGAGCACCGGCAGCATCCCGGGAAAGGCGGCATCGACCAGGCTGACCTGGGTGTTCGGCTCGGCGCCGAAATCGGTGGCGGCGCCCGAGAACAGCTTCGATCGGGAGATGACCTGGGCGTGGACCTCCAGACCCACGACCACCTCCCAGTCACCGCTGTCGCCATGAATCAGATACGCCATGCCGAGAACTTCTCTCTTCCTTCTGTCACGGCAGTGCTTATCGCCCGGCGTGGCCATGTGCAAGAGGAGCAAGCAATCCACGGTGCTGAACGGCGCCCGAAGTGGATCGCCACGCCCGCGTTTACGGGCTCGCGATGAGGGCAGCTTGCGGCGTCAGCTCGCCCGGTCGGCTCCGTTGACGGCGCGGCGGCGCTTGAGCAGAAACTCGCGGCCGATCTTCACCGAGGGGACACCGTCATATTCGACGATGTCTGCCGTGGCGTAGGTTTCCTTCCAGGTATCGGGCAGATAGGAGCCGGTGCCGATCGCATCGATCGGCGCGCCCACATCTGCCATCACCTTGCACTTCTGTACGTCGAAGCCGGACGAAGCGACAATGCGCACGCGCGGAAAGCCGGCCCGGTCGAGCTGTTCGCGCATGTGGAAGATCGCCGCCGCCGACACGCCGGTGCCGGTCAGGTAGCGCAGCTCCGTGTCGTTGCGATAACGGCGCACCGCCAGCGGCACGTTGCGCTCCAGCACCGCGTAGGACTCCTGTGGATCGAGCCCCTCCAGGAAACGGCCGCCGTGCGTGTCGAGCCGTGCCGCCAGCCGGCCGGCGGCGGCCAGATCGGGAAACCGGCGGCAGACCTCCAGGGTGTCCGTCACCTCCCGGCCGAAGTAATCGACCAGCACCGTCAGATCCTCGCCCGGAAACGTTTCGGCGAACATTTCGGCGGCGCGCAAAGTGGAGCCGGCATAGCCGATCAGGGCGTGCGGCATCGTGCCCAGGCCCTTGGGCTGACCGAAGTAGTGCGCCGTGGCGTCGTTGGCGTTGCCGATGAAGCCGCGCGCGCCCGACTGCCGCTTCGCCGCCTCCGAGCCGACGGCGGCAGCATAGGCCATCATCTCCGCCATTTCGATGCCGGCGCAATGGCGCGCGTCCATGGCAAGGAAGCCCACCTTCGGCAGGTCGCTGCACATGGTGAAGGCATTATAGGCCGCGACGCACGGTGCGCCGAGCTTCTGCAAATACAGCGTCTCCAGATCGACGAGATGGAAGAAGGAGCCGGTAATATACAGCAGCGGCTCGCCGGCGCCGACCCAATCCCCTTCGCGGTGATTGATGTCGATGCGGATGTCGATCCCACGGGCGTCGGCCACCTGTCTGAGCCAGCGGACCACCAACCGCGGCGTGAAGATCACCGGCCGGCGCATGAACACGGCATAGCAGACCGTCTTGTCGCCGAAGCGGCCGATCGTCTGCTTGGTTTTGACAAAGTAGCGGTCGGTCCACGGCTCAACGTCCGCGGGCGGCGGCTGCAGGACGCTGGCAGAAGGCTCCAGGAAGCTGCTTGCCGTACCGGTCTCGTCGTCCTTAGAGAGTAGCGAAAGCCCGGCTGAACTCTCGTTTGCGCTCACGGCTGCGGCCCTCCTTCAGGATCTCGGCCAGCAGGAAGGCCAGCTCCAGGGCCTGGCTTGCATTGAGCCGCGGATCGCAGTGGGTATTGTAGCGGGTACCGAGGTGAGCTTCTGTGATCTCCTGCGCGCCACCCACGCACTCGGTCACGTCCTGCCCGGTCATCTCGAAGTGCACACCGCCGGCATAGGAGCCTTCCGCCTCATGCACGGCGAAGAAGGTGCGAACCTCCGCGAGAATGCGGTCGAAGTGTCGGGTCTTATAGCCGGTGCTGCTCTTGACGGTATTGGCGTGCATCGGATCGGAAACCCAGACCACCCGCCGTCCTTCCTGGCCAACGCGGTTGATCAGGGGAGGGAGCTGCTCGGCCAGCTTTTCCGCTCCCATGCGGACGATCAGCGTCAGCCGTCCGGCTTCGTTCGCCGGATTGAGCATGTCGATCAGACGGATCAGGCCGTCGCCCTCGACGCCCGGCCCGATCTTGACGCCCACCGGGTTGCCGACGCCGCGCAGGAACTCGACGTGCGCGTCATTCGGATCGCGCGTCCGTTCGCCGATCCATAACATGTGCGCCGAGGTGTCGTACCAGTCGCCGGTCGTGCTGTCGACGCGCGCCAGCGCCTCCTCGTAGTTCAGCAGCAGCGCCTCGTGCGAGGTGAAGAAGCTGGTTTCGCGGATTTGCGGCGTGCTCTCCGAGGTCAGGCCGCAGGCGGCCATGAACGCCAGCGCCTCGTCCAGGCGGCCGGCCAGATCCTTGTAGCGGCTGCCCTGCGGGCTGTCGGCGACGAAGCTGAGGTTCCACAGGTGGACCTGATGCAGGTCAGCGTATCCGCCCTGGGCAAACGCCCGGATCAGATTGAGCGTCGCCGCCGACTGGTTATAGGCGCGCGTCATCCGCTGGGGATCGGGAATGCGCGCTTCCGGCGTGAACTCCATGCCGTTGATCATGTCGCCGCGGTAGGCGGGCAGGGTGACGCCGTCGATGGTTTCGGTGTCGGCAGACCGCGGTTTGGCGAACTGGCCGCCCAGTCTCCCCACCTTGACCACCGGTACGGCTGCCCCGAAGGTCAGCACCACCGCCATCTGCAGCAGCACCCGGAACATGTCGCGGATGTTGTTGGGATGGAATTCGGCGAAGCTCTCGGCACAGTCCCCGCCCTGAAGCAGGAAAGCCTTGCCCTCTGCCACCTGCGCCAGCAACCGTTTGAGCCGGCGCGCCTCGCCGGCAAACACCAGGGGCGGGAAATGGCGAAGCTCGCGCTCGACCGCTGTCAGCGCCGCGTCGTCGGGATAGGTCGGAACCTGCAGGATCGGGCGTTCGCGCCAGCTCTCCGGGCTCCAGGCATCGGTCATGCCACTCTCGTTCTGTCGTGCATCCATGCCGACAGGCTAAGCGTCCAGGCCCGGCATTTCAACAGGAGCGGGCGCAGGGGAAGCCAGCGTTTGTGTAACGGCCGAACTCAATCGGGGCCGTATTCCGCAATCGTCCAGGGCTCCGCCGCAGCTTCGGCCGACCAGGAGCGCATCGCGGGCAGATCCAGGATGGCATCGGCATAGTCCCGGCACGCCGCATCGAGCGCAACCTCGTACGTTTCAAAACGGGTGACCACCGGTGCGTACATGGCGTCCGCGTTGCTGAAGGTGCCGAACAGGAAGGGACCGCCGCTGCCGAACCGCTCGCGGCAGTCGCGCCACAGGGCGGTGATGCGGGCAATATCCTTTTCCACCTCGGGCGTGCGGCCCCGGCCCGGCAGATGCCGGCGCAGGTTCATCGGCATGTTGGAGCGAAGGGCGGTGAAGCCCGCGTGCATCTCCGCCGAGATGGACCGGGCATGCGCCCGGGCGGCGGGATCGGCAGGCCACAGATTCGCGGCGGGGAACAGCTCGGCCAGATATTCGAGAATGGCGATCGACTCCCAGATGGTCACGCCGCCGTGGCGGAGCACGGGCACCCGGCCGGCCGGCGACCACTGGACGATTTTCGCCGCGGTCTCCGGGTGACGCAGCGGGATGACCACCTCGTCGAACGGGGTGCCGGTCTGCTTCAGCGCCAGCCACGGCCGCAGCGACCAGGACGAATAGGACTTGTTGGCGATCACCAGGGTCAGTTCGCTCACGATTGGCCGCCTCCTTCCCGTCAACTTATGCCGCCTTAAACCTTATGACGTCGCCATGCGCGCTGCGGTCAGCGCTGCGACAATGCCGCCGTTCAACGCACAGGCAACCGCGAACAGGGAGAGAGCCCGGGCGACGTCGCGCGCCGTTGCCCGCGCCGTGCCGCTGCCGATCCACGGATCGTTGACCACCAGCCCTGGATAGCGCCTCGGGCCGGCCAGCGACAGGCCGAGCGCGCCGGCCATCGCCGCCTCCGGCCAGCCGGCGTTCGGCGAGCGATGCAGCCGGGCGTCGCGCAGCATGGTGCGAAAGCCTCCCGGTGCATCCGTTTCGGGCACCAGCGCCGCGGCGCCGCTCAGCAGCAGGCCGGAGAGCCTCGCCGGAACCAGGTTTATGACGTCGTCGAGGCGGGCCGGGGCCCAGCCGAACGCAAGATAGCGCTCGTTGCGGTAGCCCAGCATGCTGTCCATCGTGTTCACCGCCTTGTAGGCCAGCATTCCCGGCAGGCCGAACAGCACATACCAGAAGACCGGCGCCACCACGCCGTCGGAGAAGTTCTCGGCGCAGGATTCGATGGCGGCACGCGCGACGCCGTGCTCGTCAAGCTGGCGAACGTCGCGGCCGACGATGTGCGCGACCTCGGCGCGCCCGGCCTCCAGGCCCCGCTCGGAGAGCGCGAGGGCCACCGCCCGCACGTACCGGAACAGGCTGCGCTGCGCCAGCAGCGAGATGATCGCGGCGAGTTCGAGCAGCCAGCCGAACGGCACCTGCCTGCCTGCCCAAGAAATCACCCAACCCACCGTCGCGGCGACGCTCGTGACCACCACCACCACAAGCACACCGCGCAGCCGGCGATCGGCGAACGAGCGCTCGTTGCGGTTCAGCTTGCGATCGAGTGCCGCGATCAGCCCGCCGATCAGCCGCACCGGATGCGGCAGCCGCGCCAACGGCCCCCGAGCCTCGCCGAGCAGCGGCTCCAGGGCCATGCCCAGCAGCAACAGCAGCAGCGGATGAAACGGCAGGGCGGCAACGGCAGGCTCAAGCAGCGGCATGACAGGGACTCTTCCCGCCGCCGGCCGGCGCGTCAATGGCCGCGTCGATTCCAATCACAAGGGACGCCGTAGGGTGCCGTTGAGCGCAGCGAAACGCACCACGCACCACACCCGAACAACCTGTCGGCGAGCCCGCCGTTCACGACGAAGTTGGTGCAATTCGCTCCGCTCATGGGCACCCTGCGCGCTGGAGATTCACTGCGCAGCGGCGATCACGTGCCGCCATTGCTTGGCGGCCTGGGCCAGAATGCCAATTTCTGCAGGGCGGCGTGACATGTCACGGCTCGTGCCGCGCTTTGTTGGCGAGGCTTGTCGAAACGGAGGCAAATGCATGCGTGCTTCAGAGGCGCCCGGGACCGGCGATCAACTGGCGCAATCCGACACCGCGACCGCCGATGCAGCGGTCATCACGGTTCGGCCGCTAGCCGAGGTCATGACGAAGCAGCGAGTACCGTACTTTCTGGGAATTTCGGCGACGACGGCCGGCGCCCACAGCCTTTGCATGCACCTGATTTCCATTCCTCCCGGAGGGGCTGCCGAGCCGCACGTCCACCGTGGCTACGAGACCGCGATCTATCTGCTGGAAGGCCGGGTCCTCACGCGCTATGGCCCGGGACTGGCTCAGTCGGTGGTCAATGAGGCCGGCGACTTCGTTTACATCCCGCCGGACGTGCCGCATCAGCCGGTCAATCTCAGCAGCACCGAGCCGGCGCGTGCGATCGTCGCCCGCAACGATCCGAACGAGCAGGAGAACGTCGTCCTCTACGATCCGGGCGACGCCAGATCAGACGGATGACCGCTTCGCCTCCAGGTCGGAGCGGTACGCACCACGCACCACGCACCCGAGCGCCTGTCGGCGAGCCCGGCGCCCACGACGAAGTTGGTGCAATTCGCTCCGCTCATTGGCACCCTGTGCGCTGGGCCATTGAGTGGGCCCTGCGAGCGCGACCTGCGAGGTTTGACACTGTCGTCCGGCAGAGAGGGCTATGACCATTATCGATCTCAGCGGACTGCGTGTGCTGGTGACCCAGGCGGACGCCTTCATGGGGCCGGTTCTGTGCGAGGTCTTTGCCGGGTTGGGCGCCGATGTGGTGGCCGACGAGCGCGAGCAGGTCGAGCCCCGGGCGGCGGCGGCGGTCGTCCGTGACGCCGGGCGAATCGACGTCCTCCTCGCCAATCTCTCGGTTGCCGCACCGACGACGCCGGCGGTCGATGTCGGGGAGGAAGAATGGCGCGACGTCTTCGCGCGCCTGGTGGATCCGCTTCCCCGGCTGGTTCGGGCGGCGCTGCCGCAAATGATCGAGCGGCGATCCGGCAAGATCCTGCTGATCGGCAGTGCTGCGGCGCTGCGCGGGATGAAGCGGACCTCCACCTACAGCGCAGCGCGCGGTGCGCAGCTCGCCTACATCCAGGCGGTGGGGATCGAGGCCGCGCCGCACAATGTGCAGATCAACGCGATCGCCCAGAACTTCGTCGACAATCCGACCTACTTTCCGCCGAGCGTGCAGGCCGACCCCCGGTTCCAGGAACGCCTGAGGCGCGAAGTCCCGCTCGGCCGGCTGGTCACGCCGCGCGAGGACGCGCTGTTTGCCGCCTATCTATGCAGCGCCGCCGCCGATTGCTTCGTGGGACAGGTGTTTCCGATGTGCGGCGGCTGGGTCATGCGCTAAACGCCGGGAGAGCCTGGCAGAAGAGGCATCGCCGCCGCGTGCCGGTTTACTCGGTCGTCTTTCCGTCGAAGTGCTCGTGTGCCGCGTTGGCCTCTTTGCAGGTCCGATGGATGGTGCCATCGATATGCTCGGGCGGGCCGTAGATCGTGTAGAGCCGGAGCGGCTCCTTGCCGGTGCTGACGACATTGTGGCGCGCACCCTGGGGGACGATGATCCCGTCGTCGGCCGCCACCTTGTTGCAGGCCCCGTCGATCCAGACCTCGCCCGTGCCCGCTTCGATGCGGAAAAACTGGTCGCGGTCGTCATGGACCTCCTCGCCGATCTCGTCACCGGGCTGAATCGCCATCAGAACCAGCTGAAGATTATGGCCGGTGTACAGAACCCGGCGAAAGTCGTCGTTGTCCTCCGTAAGCTTCTCGATATTGCCGACAAAGCCCTTCATTCGTGGGTCCTCACCTAATCCAAGGTTGGTCACGGCAGCCGCGCCGGCGAGCAGCGGCGACACCTGGTGCACAACCAGTCGCCGGGCAGCGGCCGTTAACCTAGCACCATTCGCGGGCCGGCTTAAATCGCCAGTCGCCTGGCGGGTGCGGAGGAAACGGACGCATCGCCCGCCTCCTTCCGTCGCGTCGCGGGCGAGGGTCAGCGGGTCAGACAGCTCACGGCCGTGACGCCTGTAATTGCGCGAGTAATTGCGCGAGGATCGCCCCAGTGCGCAGCATACCAGCCGAGGACCTGCGCTGGGCGGCTCCGGCTCAGAACTGGAAGTAAATGAACGGTCGGTAGCCGGTGGGGACAAAACCAAGGGCCACCGCCGCGGCCGCACCGACCCCAACGGCGATGACGGGGAGCGGCAGGCGCTCAATCGCCTCGATCAGGCGGTAGCGGTATGACAGCCAGTGAACCAGCAGCAGTCCTCCCAGGATCGGCCAGGCCGGGACATCGAGGGATTTCGTTCCGGTCGACTGCAACGTTATGTAAGTCTTGGCCATCGCCAGGGCGGTGCTGATGTCGGCGGCGCGAAAGAAGATCCAGGTGAGGCTGACCCACCAGAAGGTCAGGAGCACGCCGAAAAAGCCCGTGATCCATGCCATCCGCCTGGCGTCATTGCGCGACTTCGGCAACAGACCGTTGATCACCAGCGCCGACCCATGCAGAAAGCCCCAGATCACGAAATTATAGGACGCACCGTGCCACAGTCCGCCCAGCAGCATCGTCAGCATGAGATTCCGGCGCTGCATCCACAGGCCACGGCGATTTCCGCCGAGCGGGACATAGAGATAGTCCCGTAGCCAGCTTGACAACGACATATGCCAGCGTCGCCAGAACGCCGTAATGCTGGCAGCAAGGTACGGCGCATCAAAATTCTTGATGAAGCGATAGCCGAGGAGACCCGCGGCCGCGATCGCCATGTCCGTGTAGCCCGAAAAGTCGCAGTAGATCTGGACGGCATAAAGCCACACCCCCGCGACGAGCGACCCGGTGGTGAACGTGCCCGGTGCCGCAAAAACCTGGTCCACAATGGGAGCCAGATTATCGGAGATGCAGGCCTTCTTGATGAAACCGACGGTAAACAGGAGGATGCAGGAGGTCGCCGGAACGTCACGCCAGTGCCTGGCGCCCTTCATCTGTGGCATGAAATCGGCGGCGCGAACGATGGGGCCGGCGACGAGCTGCGGAAAGAACGCTTTGTAGAAGGCGACATCGAGAAAGCGGGGCTCGGCTGGAATGACCCGCCGGTAAACGTCGATGACGTACGACATCGCTTGAAAGGTAAAGAAAGAAACACCGACCGGCAGCACAATGTTCAGGGTTGTCCGATTGACCTGAGCTCCCATCGTCGTCGCCAGATCGACCAGCGAGTCGGCAAAAAAGTTAAAGTATTTGAAGAAAAACAGAATACTCAGGTTGACGATCACCGCACAGGTCAGTGCCCAGCTGCGCCTCGAACTGCTGTCCGGCGCTCTTTCGATCTGCAAGGCGAGAATGTAATTAGCGACCGAGCAGAATATAACGAGAGAAAGAAATCGCCAGTCCCAGGCGGCATAAAATACGTAAGACGCAAGCGTCAGCCAAGCTTTCCGTACCGAATTATTCCGTAAAGACCAATACACTCCAAAGACGATTACAAAAAACAGAAAAAATCGGAGCTCGACGAATAGCATCTTAGATTTTTCCGGCCTTGATTGCGGCACACAGGTCTTCCCCGAACTGCCTGCTGACTTTTGTCGCCCCTGCCTCGGTCAGGTGGTTGAGATCGAACCATAGAGAATGCTGAAAAATACTCGGCTGGGTGTCTTTGCGGTTGTAATCGAAGATCGCGATATTGGGCGCTTTGTTACCGACGGAAGCCGTGATGGCCGAAGTGAATCGGAGCGTCGATGGGTTGGGGGGAACGATCAGCCCGACCTGAACCCCGGCCGACTGGAGGTGTTGGGCTTCTTCGACGAGATAGCCGGCTCGCTCGGACGCTTTTTGAGGGCCGATGACGCCGTTCTTCAGCGCGACCATATCGTCAAATAGCGGGTAATTGCTCAGCAGTTCCTGGTGGCGCTCGACCAGTCGTTCGTCGGGGTCGTTGTCGAGAGCGAGGAAGCCGGCACGTTCCAGCGATAGCTTGCCGGCAGGCTGTTCCTCTTCCGTCTTGCCGAAGGACAGCTGACTCCACAAACCGATGCCAGAGTTTTCGTACAGAAAGGCACGAAGAAAAATTTGCGTTCGGAAAAGCCGCTTGCCGAAAGATTCCGGATAAGTCCAAATATTTCTCAATTTATCCGCAGCGAAGCGAAAGGAATGGAAATAGCGTCCCCTCGGGGTTGTTGCGTTGATGTAGTCTCTGGTTTCGTGAAGAGCATCTTCGAAGATGATTCGCTTCAGGTTATCCGGGCGAGCGGCGAGTATCTGTTGCAGCAGGTAGTTCTGCTCGGAATGGGACAGCGAGGGGATGCCGAAGTTGAAAACGGACAAGCCGGGGCAACCATGCTCGGCTGCCGAAGCCTCGACCGACGGCGGATCGATGGTCCGGAAGACACGGCTCGACCCGACGACGACCGTGTTATATTGGGCCGCGTGGCTGCGAAAATAGTCCAGCTTCTCGGTCATCACCTCGATGTACGGCACGCCCAGCCAGCTCCAGGCGAGCTGGCGCAGCCCCACGGCAACGACGAGAAACGCGGCTGTACCGATCAGAATAAAGGTGGCTGCCTTCCGCAGGACGGGTCTCCGCCGCCGACCGGCATTGGGGAGACTGGATTCGGGCGGACTGGATTCGGGCGGACTGGCCGCGCCAGGCTCTGGGTCACGCTCGACCTCTGCGATTGCTCGTGGCGAACGAAGCAGGAGCATTATCGCGTAACCCTAATGTCGGCCCGAGTTGCGGAGGAGCCTTGGAGCAAGGCTCCGCTCCAATAACATTTCCCCATCGGGAAGCAAAAACGTTTTTTGGCGGGCCGGATGGCGCCGGGAGGGCCGACGTCCGACAGTGGATCAGGCCGAATTCAGGTGGGCGCCCGGCGCCAATGAGAGAGGAGCGGCGGCCGTGAACCGCGTAGATTTGCGCCCGGTCTTGGCCTTACAATGGTCCGCAAGGCTCAGCCGCTTTCGTTTTTTTGCCGATCGCCTGATCTGCGCGGCGTTCGATCGTCCTGGCGGGAGGCGATGAGCGAGGCGACGAGCGGTTTTTGGCGACGTTCCGCCGCTCTTGATTATCAGGCCCCGAGAGAATCTCGACTGGGCGGAAAGGCGATCTGGAAGCCAGCCGACTCCTTCCGATTGTACTCCGCAAGCGGGATCCTGGCGGCACAGCCGGGCGATCTGGAGCGTTCCGGGCCATCCCGGAGGCCAGGCACGGCCGGCGGACGAGATATCGGAGTTTCGACGAAAAGGAGGCGTTTGCAGATGAAGCGGGTAGGCGACCTGATGGTCCCGCTTGAGGACTACAACCACGTCACGGTGGGCGCGACGGTGCAGGAGGTATTCGAGGCGTTGGCGAAAGCGATGACGGGGCCTTCGGCCGAGCCGTCCCGTCCGCGGGACCGGGGGGTGCTTGTCCAGGCGAAAGATGGGACCGTGCTCGGCAAGTTGTCGCTCTGGGACCTCCTCAACGGGCTGACGCCAAAGTTCGAGCCGCCTGTCGATCCCTTCGGGCGGGTCGAAGACCACCTGCTGTGGAGTCAATGGCTTCGTCCCGAGATCGCCGAGCAGGCGCGCACCACGCGGGTCGATGATCTGCTGAAACCACCGTCGCAGGACGAGACCATCGAGGCTCAGGCGCCACTCGATCTTGCCGTCTATCGGCTCGCCCGCGGCCGGCATCTTTCGCTGCTGGTCACACGCGGTGGGGCCATCGTCGGCGTTCTGCGACTGAGCGACGTGTTCAAGGCGGTCAACGACATGATCGGCGCGAGCCAGCGGCAGCCCAGCCACGCCTGACCGGTACTACTGACCGGCACGACCGGGCGAGGGCCCTCTCCGGAGCCAAGAACAGGTTTCCGGAGATGGCCCATGCAGGGGCAAATCCGGCCCGATAATGATAATAATTATAATTATCACTCAGATTTTATGAAGAACATATAGTCCGCTTGGCCGCCCTAGCTTGTTTTTATATGCCTACCCATAGAACCTAGCGAGCAACAAACGACAGAAATAAACTGCGTGGAGCGCCAGTGTCGTCCAGTAATGGACGCATCTAGAAAATTACATCTGCCAGTTTATCCTGTCGATTTCAGTCAAAATCGTGCCATCTGCGTCACGAGTACGAAAAGAGGGGCTCGCTTCGTCATGATACCGGACACGCTAAATGGTGCACTGATCCTCAGCGCTATCGACTTCTTCCTCAGCTTCATCATTATCGGCGGCATTGGTGTTGTCCTTGCGGCGTTCCCATACCTGAACCGGCTTGGTTCCATCTCTGACGAAAGCCTGAAAGCCGGTCATTAGCAACGCGAGCAAGGGGAGATACCAATCAATGTGGGACCAGACACTAACATTCCTCCATGCGCTGCTCGCGCAAACCGGCGCTGCCAAGTTCTGGTGGGGCAACGCGGTCATGATCGTCATCGGCGGTTTGATGATCTACCTGGCGTTGGCCAAGAAATATGAACCATTCCTGCTGATCGGGATCGGCTTCGCCTGCATCGTCTCCAACGTGCCGGGCTCCGACCTGATTCTGCCGGGAGGACTCTTCCATTACGCCTACCAGGGCGTGGCCCTGCTGATCATCCCGCCGCTGATCTTCCTCGGCGTTGGCGCAATGACGGACTTCGGGCCGATGATCGCCAACCCGAAGCTGGTGATCCTCGGCGCGGGCGCCCATCTGGGCATCTTCGTCGCCCTGATCGGCGCCAAGGCCATCGGCTTCACCATCGCCGAGTCGGGCGCGATCGGCATCATCGGCGGTGCCGATGGCCCGATGGCGATCTTCGTGACCATGAAGCTGGCGCCGCACCTGCTTCCGCAGATTTCGGTCGCCGCCTATTCCTACATGGCGCTGATGCCGCTGATCCAGCCGCCGGTGATGAAGCTCCTGACCACGCAGAAGGAGCGGGAAATGGGCATGCCGCCGATCCGCAAGGTGACGCGACTGGAGAAAATCGTCTTCCCCATCGTCATTGCCATCATCGTCAACATGTTCTTCCCGCCCGTCGCCCCGCTGATCACCATGCTGATGCTGGGCAACCTGTTGAAGGAAGTGCTGATGGTCGACCGGCTGGCGAAGACGGCGGGTGGAGGGTTGATGAACATCATCACCATCACGCTGACCCTCGCCATCGGCTCGACGATGAACGCCGACACCTTCGTTTCCGTGGATACGCTGCTGATCGTCTTCCTCGGCTTGGTCGCCTTCGTGTTCGGCACCGGCTCAGGCGTGATGACGGCGAAAATCATGAACCTGTTCATGAAAAACAAGATCAACCCGCTGCTCGGCTCCGCCGGCATCGCGTCGGTCCCAATCGCTGCTCGCGTCTCGCACGTGGTTGCGAACAAGGCCAACCCGCAAAACTTTCTTATCTACCACGCGATGGGGCCCAATTTGGCGGGCGTCTTCGGGACGGCCATTTCCGGCGGCATCATGCTGGCGCTGCTGGGTGTTCACTGACCTGTCCGGAGGGGACGGGGTGCCAACCGCGGGCGGGGTCGCAAGTTCCGCCCGTGGCTTTCCGCCGGGTGCGGTCAACCCCGCAAACATCCGGCCCAGCCGTTGCATCGGCTGCGGGATGGGCGCCATTCTGCGCCCCATGGGCTACCAGAACCAAACCGGGGCGCCTGAGCCCTTGCGGGGATGGGCCGCACCCCTGTCGTGGGCACGGCGCGCAGGCCCTTACCTCGCCGCCGTCCTGGTAACCGCCATCGCCCTCGGTCTGGGGCTTCTGATCAAGACCGAGCTGCGTGTCGCCAACGTGGCGCTGGTGTATCTGGCCGGCGTGGTCTTCTGCGCCGCCTGCTGGGGCCTGGGGCCAGCGCTTCTCTCCGGCTTGCTCAGCGTGGCCGCGCTCAACTTTTTCTTCTTTCCGCCCTTGCACGACCTCGCGGTGGAGGATCCGGAAAACGTCGTCGCCGTCATCATCTTCGTCGGCGTCGCCGTCTTCGTCGCCCGCCTCACCGCGCATGCGCGCGAGAACGCTGGTCTTGCCGAACGGCGGGCGGTGGTGACCGAGGAGTTGTATGCCTTTGCCCGCCGCCTGACCGGCGTCGACGACCTCGACCGGCTTCTCGACGTGACCGCCGAGCAGATCTCGACCGTCATCGGGGTCGAAACGGTCCTTCTGCTGGCGAACGAGGACGTTCTGGCCATCCGTGCCGGCGTTCCATCCGTCGATGGACTCGATGCCGCCGATTTGGCGGCCGCCGAGTCCTGCTTTGCCGATCGCGGCGCCGGTCCGGCGAGCGAAACTGCCGTCGCCGCGGCGAGCTACCGGTTTTTTCCGCTGCGCTCGGTCAGCAGCACGGTCGGCGTCATCGGCATCCGCGGTGACGGCCATCCGCCGATCCTGACGCCGGATGCCCGACGCCTCGTCCAGGCGATCATCGACCAGGTGGCCGTGGCGATCGAGCGACTGGCTCTGGCCGCCGACGTGGAGCGCGCCCGCGTGGCCGCCGAGACCGAGGGACTGCGCTCGGCAATGCTGTCGGCCATCTCCCACGACCTGAAGACGCCGCTGGCGGCCATCCTCGGCGCCGCGACCAGCCTCGGCTCCTACAATTCCTATTTCGAACAGGAAGAGCGCGAAGACCTCGTGGCAACGATCCGCGAGGAAGCGGAACGGATGAGCTGCTTCGTTGCCAACCTGCTCGATATCACCCGCGTCGAAGCCGGGACGCTCGACGTGCAGCGAGAAGCCACCGACGTCGGCGACGTCATCGGCGCGGCGGCGCGGCGGATCCGGCGTGTTCTCGGCAGCCACCGCCTCAATCTGCGGATTGCTCCCGATCTGCCGATGCTCAATCTGGACGGCGTCCTCCTCGAACAGACGCTGTTCAACCTGCTCGACAACGCATCGAAGTATTCGCCGGCGCGGTCTGCGATCACCATCGAGGCCCGCCGCATGAACGACCGGATCGTGATCAAGGTGGTCGATGAGGGGCCCGGCATCCCGCCGCCGGACCTCAAGCGCATTTTCGAGAAGTTCTACCGGTCGGGCCATCGCGGCCGGCAGCGTGCCGGCACGGGCCTCGGCCTTGCGATCAGCCGCGGCTTCGTCGAAGCGATGGGCGGCCGCATCATCGCCGGCAATCGCACCGACCGGTCGGGCGCCGTCATCATGATCGGCTTCCCGCTTCCGCGCGAGGGTGACCTTCCGCGCGTGCCGGAAACCGACCCGGAAGCCGACGATGACTGATCCGGTCACGGTGCTGGTCGTCGACGACGAACCGCCGATCCGGCGCTTTCTGCGCACCAGCCTGTCGGCGCAGGGATACCGGGTGGTGGAATCGGAGGCCGGCCGCGAGGCGCTTGAGCGTCTGCGCGGCGGCAAGGCAGACGTGGTGGTGCTGGACCTCGGCTTGCCGGACATGGACGGCATGGACGTCATCAAGGCCATCCGCAGGCATTCCACCGTGCCGATCGTTATCCTTTCCAGCCGCAACGACGAAAAGGGCAAGGTGCAGGCGCTCGATCTCGGCGCCGACGACTATCTGACCAAGCCCTTCGGCATGGAGGAACTGGTGGCGCGCATCCGCACCGCGCTTCGCCATCGCTTTCACCAGCACGGCGAACGGCCCGTCTACAGTAACGGCATTCTTTCGGTTGACCTCGTTCGCCGTATTGTCAAAGTCACTAATGAAGAGATCAAGCTATCGCGCAAGGAGTACGCGATTCTGACGCTCCTGGTGGCCCACTCCGGCAAGGTTCTGACTCACCAGTTTATGCTTCGGGAAGTCTGGAAGACGCCGACCGATGTTCAGTATCTTCGGATTTACATCAAACAGCTGCGCCAGAAGATCGAACCGGACCCGCAGGAGCCGCGCTACATCCTCACCGAAACCGGCGTCGGCTATCGCCTCCAGGAAGCCGAATAGACGGTTCAAGGACACCCGGGACGCATGACCTCCTGAGCGATGGGGCGGGCCTGACCTCGTGCCGGGGCGGGTTGCAGGGGCCGTCACGTCCCTTCATATGGGTCATGCGAGCATCATCGCCCGGGTCCGAAACAGAAGCGCCGGCCACCCCGGGCACTAATCTCCTCTCTTAAAATGCGAATTCGCTGGGGTCGCTGGCCTGAGTTTCGCTCGTAAGGCGGTCACTGAGCCGCATTTACACGCGAAAGTGGCCAGTTCGAAGCGTGCCCGCCGCGCCGGCGGTGCCTATGCTATTCGCGATTAAAATCACCGGAAACTAAACGTGACAATATATGCCCCCCAATTGTATCCTTCCCGCCGCGGCTAAGGCCGTCGCGATGCCAGCCTGCACTCTATCTTGTGCATAAACCGATAGCTAGGACTGGAGTTAGACCAATAGCATTTTTGTGACTTAGACAGTGGAGGGGGAATAATGAGATCGTTACTCACTGTTGCCACCATATGCGGCAGCATTTTATTGCACGTGCTAACTCCCCAGCAGGCCGCTGCGGTCGATCTGGTGGGACCCGATGCGTTCGGCGACTGGACGAAGGACGCCCCCGGCGTCCGCCGGTACATTCGTCCTCAACACCTGCCGACGCCGTCGATGGAATCCGCCGAAGGCGCTTCCACCGTTGTGCCGCAGCCTGTCGGCGCGCAGTTGCGGGTTCCCGCCGGGTTCCAGGTGGCACTGTTCGCTCAGGGCCTCAGGCGGCCCCGCGTGATGCGCCTCGCGCCAAATGGAGATATCTTTGTCTCCGAAGGCGTGGCCGACCAAATCCGCGTTTTGCGCCCAAGTGCCGACAACACCCGGGCGGAAACGGTTGCCGTCTATGCCTCCGGGCTCAACCGGCCTTACGGCATGGCGTTTTATCCGCGCGACAACCCCCGCTTCCTCTACGTCGCGGAGACCGACCGGCTTCTGCGATATCCCTATACCCGCGATGACCTTGTCGCGAGCGGCGCCCCCGAAGTCCTGCCGATGACGCTGCCGTCCGGCGAGCACGGGCTGCCGGGCGGCGGGCACTGGACACGCGATATTCTCTTCAGCCCGGAAGAAAAACGGCTGTTCATCTCGGTGGGCTCGGGGACCAACGATGCCGAGTCGATGGGCGTTCGCTCGCCGGATTTTATCGCCCAGCACGAGGCCCTGCATGGCCGCGGCGCCTCCTGGGGCAACGAGACGAATCGGGCCGCCGTCCTCGTCACCGGCCCCGAGGCGCGGGCCATCCGGCCCTTCGCCAACGGATTGCGCAACTGCACCTCGATGGCTCTGCATCCGGTTACCGGCGTCCTCTGGTGTGCGACCGTCGAACG